>Ga0213919_1000001_pt1 | contig 805642 bp, 765 predicted proteins | sample McNCre317MG_FD_161056 | JGI IMG/M metagenome (GOLD analysis project Ga0213919, IMG submission 161056) | Freshwater microbial communities from McNutts Creek, Athens, Georgia, United States - 3-17 MG | ecosystem: Environmental > Aquatic > Freshwater > Creek | place: USA: Georgia | collected...
GTTACTCACCCGTTCGCCACTAATCCACCGGAGCAAGCTCCAGCTTCATCGTTCGACTTGCATGTGTTAAGCACGCCGCCAGCGTTCGTCCTGAGCCAGGATCAAACTCTCCGTAAAAAATGTTTTCAACCAGCAAGCTGGTCGAAGTTTTACGAAAGCCCCGGAAATAGGGGCATTCAATTTGATCTGACTAAATCAGATTGTCTGACAATCTGTCTAATCCAATTACTTGTTGACTGATTTGCATAACTGCATCTCAGCCAAACTATTGGCATCGACATTGTGCACACTGTTGAGTTCTCAAGGATCGGATGCATCTGAGGCTTTGCATTTCTGCTGGGGCTTCAGAGCAACTTCTCTAACTTACCTGCGATTTCTCAGCTTGTCAAATCCGACTCGCCGAAACATTTTCGAGGAAGTTCAATCATAAACATTCTTGTAAAACCCCACAAGGGGATCTTCGAGAGATTTTGATTGGCCACACTTGAGCCGGGAAAACCTTCTGGTTTATCTCCGCAGCTTTGGGCAACAGGTAAAACATTACGGGGAGATAACGGCGATGTCAAATCAATCTGGCATTTTGGTCCAAATGGGCCGAAATCCTTGATTTGACGGGGGTCTAGCGGGCAACGATCCGGCGAATTTCGGGTGAATTCGCGAATTTCCGCCAAAAATCTTTGAAAAATCTTTGAAATTCCTCAAATTTCTTTCAAAACGAACTACATCGATGTAACTCTAAACGGCGAAAACCCCCGAAATCACGCGGATTCGGGGGTTTTGCGCTGCCGCCAGGTGGTGGCAAAGTTTTTTGCTGGCAACCCGCGAAAGTCTTCGGATTGCCGTGTTTTTGGCTAGTTGCCAGCGAAAATGCCGGCGAGAGTTTTCTTACCGCGACGAAGCACGGCAAACCTCTCCAGGATTAGCTGATCCAACGTGGCAGCCTCATCGGTGACCTTTTCGTTGTTTAGGTAAACGCCACCTTCCTTGATGGCTCGACGAGCAGCACCCAGCGAGTCGGTTAGGCCGGTGTCAACCAAGAGCTGTGCAATGGCAGTGCCCTTGATGGCGTTGGTGTGCGGCAGTTCCTGCAAGGCAGCAGCCAGGGTGTCTGCGTGCAGGGTTTCCAGATCGCCCTGCCCAAACAACGCGGCGGATGCATCGATGGCAGCCTGCGCAGCCTCTGCACCGTGCACCAGCGTGGTTACTTCCAAAGCCAGGCGCTTCTGAGCGGCTCGCTTGAACGGCTCCTCTGCAACCTGCTGTGCCAGTTCATCGATCTGGGCACGCGTGAGGAACGTGAACACCTTGAGGCGATCAACCACGTCGGCGTCTTCAACGTTCAGCCAGAACTGGTAAAACGCGTAAGGGCTGGTGAGCTCTGAGTCGAGCCAAACTGCGTTGCCTTCGCTCTTGCCAAACTTTTTACCGTCGCTGTTGGTGATCAGCGGGCTGGCCAGAACGTGAGCGCTCTTGCCTTCGGTGCGGTGAATCAGGTCGGTTCCGCTGGTGAGGTTGCCCCACTGGTCGCTTCCACCGGTCTGCATGGTGCAGTTGTAGCGGCGGAACAGCTCCAGGAAGTCCATGCCCTGCAGAATCTGGTAGCTGAACTCGGTGTACGAGATTCCTGCATCGCTGTTTAAGCGCGCGCTAACCGCATCCTTGCTTAGCATCTTGCCCACACGGTAGTGCTTACCGATCTCGCGAAGGAAGTCGATGGCGGACATGGGCTGAGTCCAGTCCAGGTTGTTTACGAGCAACGCGGCGTTTGAACCCTCAAAGCTAAGGAAGCGCTGAGCCTGGGCGGCGAGCTTGTCCACCCATTCGGCTACGGTCTCGCGAGTGTTGAGCGTGCGCTCCGCACTCGGCTTTGGGTCACCAATCAGACCGGTGGCGCCGCCCACCAAAGCCAAAGGCCTGTGACCTGCAAGCTGCAAACGACGCATCAGCAGCAACTGAACCAGGTTTCCCAGGTGCAGGCTTGGCGCGGTTGGGTCGAAACCGCAGTAGTAAGTCATGGTGGTGGTGTTTAGGGCCTCGCGCAGCGCGGCCTCATCGGTGGAAATGGCAACCAGGCCACGCCACTGCAGTTCTTCCCAGATTTCTGAGAACGACGGATCGTTGCTTTGAGTTGCCAGCACCTGTGGGTTAGCCATGTTCAAAAACCTAACGGATGGGCCCTACTGGGCGGAAGAAAGCTTGCGGATTGCGGTGAGCTGCTCGAGAACTCGAGGAAGCGCGGTGCCACCTGCTCCGGCACGGGCGCGAATTGAGCCTTGAACGGTAAGCACGTCGCGAACCTCTGGTGTGAGGTGCACGGAAATCTTTGCCATTTCGCCGTCTGGAACCTGGTGAAGTTCTAGGCCGTGCTGCTCGCAGTAAGAAACCAGTTCGCCGGTGATCTCGTGTGCGTCGCGGAAGGCGATCTTCTGCTTCACCAGCCACTCGGCAACATCGGTGGCAAGGGAGAATCCCTGAGGAGCCAGCTCTTCCATGCGGTTGGTGTTGAAAGTCATGGTTTCCACCATGCCGGTGAAGGCAGGTAGCAGAACAAACAGGGTGTCGATCATGTCGAACACTGGCTCTTTGTCTTCCTGGAGGTCGCGGTTGTATGCCAATGGCAGACCCTTGAGGGTTGCTAGCAGACCGGTGAGGTCACCGATCATGCGACCGGACTTACCACGAGCCAACTCGGCCACGTCTGGGTTCTTCTTCTGCGGCATAATGCTGGAACCGGTGCTGAAGGCATCGGCAAGTTTGATGTAACCGAACTCTGCGGTGGCCCAAGCGATAATCTCCTCGGAGAAACGGCTCAGGTTGATGCCGATCATTGTGGCAATGAAACCGAACTCGGCAACCACGTCGCGGCTGGCGGTGGCATCGATGGAGTTTGGGGTTGGACCAGCCAAGCCAAGCTCACGTGCCACCAGGTGTGGATCGAGTCCTAGTGTGTTGCCAGCCAAGGCTCCCGCACCGTATGGCGAAAGCATTGCGCGCTTGCGCCAGTCGTTGAGGCGCTCGAGGTCACGGGTTAGCGGCCAGGCGTGAGCCAACAGAGAGTGAGACAGCAGCACCGGCTGGGCGTGCTGGAAGTGAGTGCGGCCAGGCATGGCAACGCCAAGGTGCTCTTCGGCGCGGTCAGCAATGGTGCTGATAAGAGCCAGAACCAACTTCTCGAGGTGGTTGGCTTCGTCAAGCAGGTAGGTGCGAATCAGAGTTGCTATCTGATCGTTTCGGCTGCGACCGGCGCGAACTTTTCCGCCCAGATCCTTGCCGGTGATTTCGATGAGCCCTCGCTCGAGAGCCGAGTGCACGTCTTCATCGGTCTGCTTGGCAACAAACGAACCCGCTTCGATTCGGTTCCAGAGTTCGCTGAGGTCTTTGTCTAGCTTCTCCAGCTCGGCAACGGTTAGGTAGCCAGCCTGCTGCAGGGCGCGAATGTGGGCTTTAGTTCCGGCGATGTCGTACTTGGCGAGGCGCCAGTCGAAATGAATGGAACGGCTAAGTGCCGCCACCGAATCCGCCGGACCACCCGAGAAACGGCCACCCCAAAGAGCGCCGGCTGCGGAAGCTTGTTCAGACATGTTTTCCCTTGAACTAGAAAGATTTGGTCAACCCGCCGCGTGCGGTGGGGACGCTTCAATCTTAGTTGCGAGGCACGCGATGGGCAGGCCGTGCGGGCCGTGGTCCGCGCGCAATGGGCAGTTGCTCTAGCCCGTGGTTACCTTGACCACTTTGCCGTGCTTTACCCAGAGGTCAATGCGAGCGAAAACGTAGTCGGCAGTGATTGCGATGGATTCGTTGTCGCGAGCCACCGTGCGAACCATGAATCCCTTGCTAGCCGCAATCACCAATGCGGTGGTTTCAGGCTTGCCAATCAGTGTCTTGCCGAACTTCAATGCAGCCGCACCCTGTTCACACTCTTGAACCGTCATGTGCTTGCAGTTTGGGTCTGAAGACAAAGTGATGGTTGGTGATGGGCTCCCCGACGGCGCCATGATTACGAGCGCATTCTGCAGAGTTGCGGCAATCATGCCAGCTGCGCCGGCCAGAACAATCAGCACCGCGAGCGCAATGCGGAAAGGGTTGCTAGACCAAAACGAACGCTTCATTTACTTGTGCGCCGCAAGCCAGGTGAGCAGAGCCTTCTGGGCGTGCAAGCGGTTCTCCGCCTCGTCCCAAATCACGCTCTGCTTGCCATCGATGACATCAGCAGTCACCTCATAGCCGCGATAGGCAGGTAGGCAGTGCATGAAGATTGCGTCGCTCTTGGCGTGAGCCATCAGTGCCGCATCGATGGTGAAACCGGCGAAGTCCTTGATTCGCTGTTCTTTCTCGTCTTCCTGACCCATGCTGATCCAGGTGTCGGTGGCAACGGCGTCTGCGTTGGCAACGGCCGCGGCGGCATCGGTGGTTACAAGAATGGAGCCGCCCTGAGCTGCGGCGATTTCCTGAGCGCGCGCCACAACGGCTGCGTTAGGCAAGTACTGGCTTGGGCCGGCAACCGCAACGTGAATTCCGGCGAGCGCCATGCCAATCAGATACGAGTTGGCCATGTTGTTGCTGGCATCGCCGATGTAGGCGAACTTGAGACCCTTCAGATCGCCCTTGTGCTCCTGAATGGTTTGGAGGTCGGCAAGGATCTGGCAAGGGTGGTAGTCGTCGCTGAGCGAGTTGACCACGGGAACGGTGGAGTTGGCGGCCATCTCTTCTAGCCCGGAGTGGGCGTAAGTACGCCACACGATTGCAGCAACCTGGCGGTCTAGAACGCGAGCGGTGTCTGCCACCGACTCCTTCTTGCCCATCTGGCTGGTGCCGGTGTCGATAACCATTGGCACACCGCCAAGGTCCGAAACGCCAACGCTGAACGAGACGCGGGTTCTGGTTGAGGTCTTGTCAAAGATGAGGGCAACGGTCTGCGGGCCGGCAAACGGGCGAGCCGAGTATGGGTCGGCTTTGAGCTTGCGGGCCAAACTTAGGATCTCTGCCTGTTCTGCGGCAGTGATGTCGTCGTCTTTTAGGAAATGGCGAACCATTTTGGCCCCTGTCTCTTTGTGTGGGCTCGGCTGAGAGCCGGGCTGAATGAAAAAGTTTAGCTAGGAACCACTAGGGTTCCAACACCGCTAACGGTGAAGATTTCGAGCAGGATGCTGTGCGGAGTGCGCCCATCGATGACGTGTGCGCGCGGTACTCCCCCGTGAACCGCCTGCAAGCACGCCTGCATTTTTGGGATCATGCCAGATTCGAGGCTAGGCAGGAGTTCCTCAAGTTCATCGGTGGAAATCTCACTAACCAGGGAGTCCTGGTTTGGCCAGTCGCTGTAGAGCCCGGCAACATCGGTGAGTACCATCAGCTTGTCTGCGCCTAGTGCCACGGCAGTGGCGGCGGCGGCCAGGTCGGCGTTCACGTTGTAGAGCTCGCCATCGGTGCCAGGTGCCACGGTGGAAATCACAGGAATCTTGCCCTGCGACAGTGCGTCGAGAACGGCACGCGGGTTGACACTGGAAACCTCTCCAACAAAGCCGATGTCAACCGGACCGTCTTCGGAGTCAAGGTAAGTCTTCTCTGCACGGAACAGGAACGCATCCTCGCCCGAAAGCACAACTGGGTCTCCCCCAGCGTCGGTGATCATCTGCGCCAGTTCGGCGGAAATCTGATTGCGCAGCACGTCGCGCACCACATCGATGGTTTCCTTGGTGGTCACTCGAAGGCCACCCTTGAACTCGCTCTGGATGCCCAGCTCGTTGAGACGGGCGCTGATCTGCGGACCACCGCCGTGAACCACCACCGGCTTGATTCCCACCCAGCGCAGGTAAGCCATGTCCTGGGCGAACGCGCGCTGCAGGTTGGCGTCTGTCATTGCGTTGCCGCCGAACTTGACCACAAGAATCTTGTCGTGGAACTCCTGAAGCCACGGCAAAGACTCAATGAGCGTTGCCGCTTTGATGCTGGCTAGGTCTTGGTCCTGGTTGCCGCCTGGAATCATTAGCTGGAGTACTCGCTGTTCTCGGTGACGTAGGCGTGGGTTAGGTCGTTGGTGTAGATGGTGGCGGCGTGCGAACCGGTGTTCAGGTTGATGCCAATGTCCACGCGGCGCGGGGTCATGTCCACCAGGTCTCGCGACTGGTCTGGCTGACCGAGGCGGCTTACGCTCACACCGTTGATGCTGACATCGATGTTGTAGGGATCGAACTCGGCGCGGGTGGTGCCCACGGCAGCCAGAATACGTCCCCAGTTTGGGTCGTTACCGTAAACGGCGGCCTTGAAGAGATTGTTGCGGGCAACGGAACGGCCCACCTCAACTGCATCTTCCTCGCTAGCTGCACCGGTTACCGCGATTGCGATGTCATGGCTGGAACCCTCGGCGTCGCCAAGTAGCTGAAGAGCTAGGTCTTGGCTCACGGCGGTAAGCAGTTCCTGGAACTCGGCGGCGTCTGGGGTGACACCGCTGGCTCCCGAGGCCATTAGGGCAACGGTGTCGTTGGTGCTCATACAGCCGTCTGAGTCGAGGCGGTCAAATGTGACCTTGGTGGCGTTTCGCAGAGCGGCGTCTAGCTGCTTGGAATCAACCAATGCGTCTGTGGTGATGACCACGAGCATGGTGGCGAGCCCAGGGGCGAGCATTCCCGCACCCTTGGCCATTCCACCGATTGACCAACCGGCGCCGCTGGTGCGCGAGGCAGTCTTGCTGATGGAGTCGGTGGTCATGATTGCTTCCGCAGCCTGCTGTCCCGCATCCGCACTGAGCGCAGAAGCTGCAGCGGCAACGCCCGCAAGAAGCTTTGGTCGGTCTAGCTGGTCGCCGATTAGGCCGGTGGAACAAACGAGAACGTCGCCCGCAGAAACCTCTTTGCCGTTTGCGGTAAGTAGTTCGGCAACTGCCTCGGCGGTTGCGTGAGTGGTCTGGAAACCCTCTGGGCCGGTGTAGCAGTTGGCCCCACCTGAGTTGAGAATGATTGCCTCAACTTCGCCGTCGGCAATAACCTGCTTGCTCCAAAGCACCGGGTTAGCCAGACAGCGGTTGGTGGTGAACACAGTTGCTGCCGCCTTTAGCGGCCCCTGGTTCACAACCAGAGCCACGTCTTTGTTTCCGCTCTTCTTGAGGCCGGCGGCTACGCCAGAAGCCAAGAAACCTTTGGCAACGGTTACGGTCACGGGGCAACTCCATTCACTGCGAGTCCGGTCTGCTCAGGCAAACCGAGGGCTAGGTTCAAAGACTGAATAGCAGCACCGGCGGTGCCCTTCACCATGTTGTCGATTGCGGACACGATGATCACGCGGCCAGCATGTTCATCGATGGTCAAACCGATCAGGCAGGTGTTGACGCCAACCACACTGCTTGTGGCCGGGAACTCTCCCTCGGGAAGAACGTGCACGAATGGTTCGTTGGCGTAAGCCTTCTCCCACGCGTTTCGCACATCGATGGCGGTCTTGCCGGCTGCCAACTTTGCGGTGTTCACGGCAAGGATGCCACGAGACATTGGCACCAAAACCGGAGTGAAGTTAATTTGAACGGTTTTGCCGCTGGCCTTGCGCAGGTTTTGCTCAATCTCTGGGGTGTGACGGTGCACACCGCCAACGCCGTACGCGCTAGCACTACCCATGATTTCACTGGCCAAAAGGTTGGCCTTTAGAGTGCGGCCAGCGCCAGAGGTTCCTACCTGCAAGACGCTAACGATGTTGTGGGTTTCGATGACCTCTGCGGCAAGACCTGGCGCCAGGGCAAGAGTGATTGCGGTTGCGTTGCAACCAGGCACTGCCACGCGCTTTACTCCCGCTAGGTGCTCACGCTGAAGTCCCTTGCCCGCCTCGGTGATTAGTTCTGGCATGCCGTAGGTCCAGTGGCCTGCGTGAGGACCGCCGTAGAAGTTATCCCAGTCTGTTGCCTCTTCCAAGCGGAAGTCTGCGCCGCAGTCGAGAACCAAAGTTTCAGGGCTGAGCCAGGCGGCTACTTCTGCACTCTTGGTGTGAGGCATGGCCAAAAAGACCACGTCGTGGCCGGCCAGGTTTTCAGCGTTAGTGTCAACAAACTCAAGGTTTGCAAACCCGCGCAGGTGCGGGTGAAGAGCGGCTACCTTTTGCCCAACGTTGCTGTTGGCGGTGACGGTCTTGATCTCAAGCTGCGGGTGCTGGGCAATCATGCGCAACAACTCGCCACCAACGTATCCGCTGGCGCCAGCTATGGCTACCGAGTAAACCATTTGCGTCTCCTACTGGTTAACATTCACTGTGGCTGGTTACCGGCTGTGAGGCTGGCTAACCTGCTGTGTGGTTGAGGTGCTGCTTGTTTTAGGTTATCGCCGCTAGGCGCGAAGGCTAGCGCCAAATCGCTGACCAGCAAGAGTAACAGCTGCGTCGCGGGCAACGGTAGCCTCTGCCTGAGTAAGGGTGCGATCGGTGGCGCGGAAACGGAGGGCAAAGGTGAGTGACTTCTGGCCTTCCGGGATTCCGGTGCCGCGGTAGTCATCGGTGGTCCAAACGGTTTCCAACAGCTCGCCCGCACCTTCTCGAATGACCTCGAGCAACTGAGCGGAACTAACCTGTGCGTCCACCAAAAGTGATAGGTCCTGGGTGGCCGCCGGGTACGTGTGAACCGCACCCGCCTGCACAACCTCAGGCGCTAGTTCGCCCAGCATGTCTAGGTTCAGCTCAAGAGCGCCAACGCGGCGTGGGAGGTGGTTCTCCGCGGCAAGCGCAGGATCCAACTCACCCGCGTAACCAACAACCTGGTCTCCAGCCGAGGTGACAACGAAAAGTTCCGCGGTGCGACCCGGGTGATAGCCAATCGGCGACGCCTGACGAACCTGAAGCTGAGCACCAACGGCCAAGCCGGCAATACGTGCAGCCTGAATGGCGTCCTGGTAGCCAGCAGCCTCCGGCTTGGTTCCAACCTGGTCTTCTAGGCGAGCACCGGTGAAGATTGCCGCTAGGTGCTTTGGCTGAGCCGGGATGGTAGCCTCAAGCGATGCCAAAGTCTTTACGTCTGGGCGCTCGTTGCCAACCGGCAGCTTGCCACCATTGGTGATTGGCTTTGCTGGGTGGAAAACGGATCCGATTTCGTAAATTGCCAAGTTGGTCAAACCGCGAGAGTGGTTACGCGCGGCAGATTCCAAAAGCGCAGGCAGCAACGACAGGCGAAGGTGACTGGCCTGACCCTGAAGCGGGTTGGCGAGTTTCACCGAAACCGGAGCCGCAGTGCGTGGCTGGTCGCTAACTTCAACCCAGCTGAGCTGTTCATCGGTGACAAACGGATAGTTCAAAACTTCAACCAAACCCGAAGCCGCTAGAGCGTTTGCAACCTTGCGACGCTGCTGCTGAGCGCGGGTCAAACCGCGACCCGGAGGTGCCACTGGTAGACGAGTTGGGATGCGCTCGTAACCGCAGATGCGAGCGATTTCTTCAACAAGGTCGGTCTTGTGCTGAAGGTCTGGGCGCCAGGTCGGCGGAACCACCTCGAATCCCTCGGAAACGTGGGCAACCACACAGCCAATCTGCTGCAGGGTGTCCATCATTTCATCGATGGTGTACTCCACACCCACCTGCTGCTCGGCGAACTTCTCCGGCAACCAAATGGTTGGCTGAGGCTCGTAGGAGCGGTAGTCGGCGCCAACGTACTGGGTCTCGCCGTGGCCGTGAACTTCGAGAAGCTGAACCACTCGTGCGGCTGCAAACTTGGCAACGGAGTGGTCAACGCCACGCTCAAAACGCTTTGAAGCCTCCGATGGAAGCTTGTGGCGGCGAGCACTTCTGGCGATTGAAATCGGGTCGAAGTTTGCTGCCTCGATGAGAACGTTCTTGGTCTCGAGCGAAACTTCGGTGCTCTCTCCACCCATCACACCCGCAAGACCGATGGCGCCGGAATCATCCGCGATCACCAAGTCTTCTGGGTGCAACTTACGAAGCTGACCATCGAGGGTCTTCAGGGTTTCACCCTTCTTGGCGCGACGAACCTGGATGCCGCCCTGAAGCTTGTCCATGTCGTAGGCGTGAGTTGGCTGACCAACCTCGAGCATTACGTAGTTGGTGATGTCGACAACCAGGCTGATGGAACGCATTCCAGCCAACTTGAGACGGGAAACCATCCAAGGTGGGGTTGGACGCGACGCATCTACACCCTTCACCTCGCGAAGCACGAAGCGCGAAACGCCGTTGCGACCGCGGATTGGAGCTGCGTCATTCACCTCTAGTGGGAAACCTCCGGTGGCAACCGGCTCAACGTTGCCAACCGGGTCGCGGAACTGAGCGCCAGTGGCGTGCGAGTACTCGCGCGCAACGCCGCGGATGCTGAGGCAGTAGCCGCGATCTGGGGTCACGTTGATTTCAGCGGCCTGGTCGTCTAGAACCAAAAGCTCAATGGCATCGGAGCCAACCTTTGGGTCGAGACCCATCTGGTTTAGGCGCAGGATGCCGTCATGGTTGTCGTTCAAACCGAGCTCGCGCCCGCTGGCAAGCATGCCATCGGAAACGTGACCGTAGGTCTTGCGGGCAGCGATCTCGAAACCGCCAGGAAGCACGGCTCCAGGTAGGGAAACCACTACCTTGTCGCCCAAAACAAAGTTGCTGGCACCACAAACGATGCCGCGCACATCGGCACCACCATCGGCTGCCTTCTCGCCGGTTGGTGCAACCTGCACCTGGCACCAGCGAATGGTCTTGCCGTTTGACTGAGGTTCTTCAACAAACTCGAGGACCTTGCCAACCACTAGCGGGCCGGTCACGTCAAACTTGTGAACGCCTTCTTCTTCAAGGCCAACCTTCACCAGTTCGGCCATAACCGAATCTGGGGTTGCGTTGCCAGGCAGGTCTACGTACTCTGCCAACCAGTTCAATGGAACGCGCATTAGAGGACCAATCCAAACTGCTCGCTAAAGCGGACGTCGGCTTCAACCATGTCGTGCATGTCTTTGACATCGTTGCGGAACATGAGCGTGCGCTCGATTCCCATGCCGAAGGCGAAGCCAGAGTAAACCTCTGGGTCAATGCCGGCGGACTTCAAAACGTTTGGATTGACCATGCCGCAGCCACCCCACTCAACCCAACGGGCGCCACCCTTGGCGCCCGGGTGCCAAACGTCCAACTCGGCCGAAGGCTCGGTGAACGGGAAGAACGATGGGCGAAGACGAATCTTGGCCTCCGGGCCGAACATGCTGCGCGCGAAGTGCTCCAGCGTGCCTCGGAGGTCTGCCATGGTTAGGCCCTTGTCGATTGCCAAACCCTCCACCTGGTGGAAAACCGGGGTGTGGGTGGCGTCAAGCTCATCGGTGCGGAAAACGCGTCCAGGGCAAAGCACGTAGATTGGCACTTCGCGCTGCAACATGGAACGAACCTGAACCGGTGAAGTGTGGGTGCGGAGAACCAGGTGGGATTCCACCGGCTCCACAAAGAAGGTGTCCTGCATTGCGCGCGCAGGGTGGTCCTCGTCAAAGTTGAGGGCGTCAAAGTTGAACCACTCGTTCTCAACCTCAGGACCTTCGGCAATCTCCCAGCCCATGCCAACGAATACGTCGCTGATGGTTTCCTGGAGAAGCGCCAGCGGGTGACGGGCACCGATTCTGGCGGTAAGTGGAGAAGCAGTTACGTCTACAGACTCGGCAGCCAACTTAGCGCGCTCTTCCGCAACTGCAACCTCAGATTCCTTGGCAGCGTAAGCCTGACTGATTGCACCGCGGGCCTGGCCCACGATCTTGCCGGCTTCGGCCTTGAACTCTGGTGCAAGCTTTCCAAGCTGGGCGTTCAGTGCAACGATGGCGGATTGCTCACCCATAGTTGTGGCACGAACGGCCTTTAGGGACGCGAGGTCGGCAGCGCCAGCGATGGCCGCGAGAGCGGCGTCAACTACGGCCTGAACCTCGGTTGCGGAGATTGGATTTTGGTTAGACATAAGACCTTCAGTCTACCTTTTGGGGCATTGCGGGCGGGTCACATCCGCGCCGTTCAAGCCGTTTTGAAGGGATTAGGCGTTTTGGGCAAACGCGCTTGCGTAGAGGCAAACGCTGGCGGCAGTGGCCAAGTTCAAGCTCTCGGCTGGGCCGTAAAGTGGCACACCAACAACGCGGTCAACCAGTTCGAGGGTTTCAGGTTCGAAGCCCCACGCCTCGTTGCCGAAGACCCAAGCGGTTGGCTTGGCCAGCGTTTCTGCACCTAGCTCGGGAATCAGCTCTCCCCCGCCATCCGCGGCGAAAATCTGCAGCCCAGCTGCACGAAGCTTTTCGATGGCGTCTTCCACCGGAACTTCGGTGGCAAAAGGCAGGTGGAAAAGTGAACCGGTGGTAGAACGCACCACCTTTGGGTTGTAAACATCCACGCTCGAGGTGGTGAAGATCAAAGCATCTGCGCCGGCGGCATCCGCCGCACGAAGCACGGTTCCGGCGTTTCCAGGGTCACGAACCTGAGACAAAACTGCTACGAGTTTCGGCTTTGCCGCAATCACCGCATCGATGGAAACATTGACCTGCTTGCACACAGCTACAACACCCTGTGGCGTGGTGGTATCGCACATCACACGAAGAACGGCGTTGCTCACCTGAATGAGTTCGATGCGAGCCTTCGCGGCGCGTTCAAACAGATCCGGGTAGCGCTCAACGCACTCCGGGGTGGCGTACAGCTCAATTACTAGCTTTGGGCGTTCTAGGACCTCTTTGAGTCCCTGTGGCCCCTCAAGCAGAAAGAGCCCGGTCAATGACCGGGCGTCTTTCCTAGAGAGCTTTGCGACCCCTTTAACCAGATTGGACTTGGGATCAGTCAGCATGGGTTTGGAGTCCTAGGACTACTTAACCTTTGGTGCCGAGGTGTCTGCAGGCAGAGCAGCCTTTGCCGAAGCAACCAACTTGGAGAAGGTAGCTGCGTCGTTAACTGCTAGGTCTGCAAGGATGCGACGGTCTACAACGATGCCAGCAAGGTTTAGACCCTGGATTAGGCGGTTGTAGGTTAGGCCGTTTGCGCGGGAAGCAGCGTTGATGCGCTGGATCCACAGGCGACGGAAGTTGCTCTTGCGGTCGCGACGGTCGTTGTATGCGTATACAAGCGAGTGCAGCATCTGCTGCTTCGCCATACGGTACAAACGGGAACGCTGTCCACGGTAACCGTGTGCACGCTCTAGTACTGTGCGGCGCTTCTTGTGAGCGTTAACCGCGTTTTTTACTCTTGCCATTGTTCTTTAGCTCCTAAAAATAAGACGCGGGCCTAGTGGCCGAGCTGCTTCTTGATGGTCTTGAAGTCTGCTGCCGAAACAACCTGGTCCTGGTTGAGGCGACGGGTACGACGGCTGGACTTGTGCTCTAGGTTGTGGCGCATGTTGATCTGCTGCTTCATGAGCTTGCCGCTACCGGTGAAGCGGAAACGCTTCTTGGCACCCGAGTGGGTCTTCTGCTTAGGCATTGCTTTCTCCTGTTTTTCTTATTCGGCCGCAGGGGCCGCTTCGGTTGGTTCGCTAGCTGGGGCAACTGCTTCCGCAGGTTTCTCAGCAGCACGCTTAGCCTCGGCTTTAGCCTCGGCCTTGTTCTTTAGTGGTCCGATAACCATCACCATGTTTCTTCCATCGATGGATGGAGTGGACTCAACAGAGCCCAGGGTGGCAACTTCTTCGGCAAGCTTCTGTAGCAGACGCATACCCATTTCTGGACGGGACTGCTCGCGGCCACGGAATACAACGATTACCTTCACCTTGTCGCCGGCCTTGAGGAACTTCTCAATCTGGCCGCGCTTGGTGGAGTAGTCGTGATCATCGATCTTCAGACCAAAACGAACGGTCTTGAGCACGGTGTTTACCTGGTTCTTACGAGCTTCGCGCACCTTTTGTGCGGCCTCGTACTTGAACTTTCCGAAGTCCATCAGTTTTGCAACCGGTGGCTTGGACTGAGGGGCAACCTCTACTAGGTCGAGGTCTTGTTCCTGCGCCATGCGCAGTGCGTCCTCAATGCGGACAACACCAATCTGCTCACCGGCAGCACCTACGAGGCGGACCTCTGGTACGCGGATGCGCTCATTGATTCTTGGATCGCTGATTGTTGCTCCTATGACGTGACGGATTGGCCACGGAATAGAGCTGGTGCCCTAAAACGCACAGAACTGAAAGTTCTAAAAAGCTAACCCGGCCATCTATAAATCGATAATCGCGGGTGGGAACTGAATCCACTTCTGACCAGAGCAAGCTCCGGAGCCATGGGTTAGCCTATCAGAGTTACTTGCAAAGAGTAAAGCCCCGCCGAAAAGCATTTTGAAGCAGAGAAGAACCCAATGACCTCCCCAGCAGCAGACCCAACTTCCCAGAACCCATCCATCGATGATTCTGACGTGATTAATGACTTGGCGGACATTCCTGCCGTTGAGGTGGTTGGACGTTACTTTGTGGAGTTGTTGAATCTTGCCGCTGTGCACTGCGGGCTTTCCGAGGATGGCCGCCCTGCTGATCTGGACGAGGCTCGCAAGTACATCGAGGCAGCTGCCGGAATGCTTACCGCCGTGGCCCCTTACATGGGTGACCAGCACGCCCGCATTTGGCGTAATGCCCTGCGCGAGGTTCAGCTGGCTTTCCGCGAGGAGTCAACCGTGAAGGATGCTCCGGGCCAGGGCCCTGGTGAGAAGTTCACCGGAGCGGTCAACTAGCGCACTCGCGCTCTAGTTATACAACTTAGGCGAGGCGCGCCTTCAAGGCCTCGATGGCTTTGGCCTGATCTAAATCACCGGTCTGAGAAATCTCAACGTCCGAGTTCCAGTTATTGGTATTCACCAGCGCCATGAGCTGAAATCCCGGACCGCCTCCACCATGTCCAACATGAGTTGGTGGGTTGCCGTTTGCCATGAACCCGAAGTTGTAGCCCGGTTGCTCAAAGCCGGTGTTTGGGTAAGGAACTTCGGCCAGCCCTGCGGCTAGGCCAAGAGTGTTGGCGCGATGTTTGGCCAGTGTGGCTAATGCAGGAGCAATGGCATCAGGCACAGCCAGGAACGTTCCCGAATAGACCCAAGCCGGATCGTAGTTTGGCACGTCTTCGTGTGGTTCAGCCCATTCGGCGAATCCCGAAATGCCCAAAGGCTTGAAAACCAGTTGCTCCAGGGACTGAAAGTATCCGAGCCCGGTGCTGTGCTCCATTGCTTGGCGCAGCAGCAGATACCCGATATTGGAATAGTGAAAACCAACGCGCTGGTGCGGCAACCGCTCGCAGCGCTCCAGAAGTTCAGCCTCGGACCAAGCCGCTTCGGAGTTTGCCACCGCTTGGTTGTACTCGGTAAGTTGCGAGTAATCGTCCAACCCAGAAGTGTGATTCAACAAGGAAGCCACGGGGCGGGTTTTGTACGCCTCGGCAAGGTCCGGAACGAAGTCGCCGATGGCGGCCTTGAGGTCCAGATTCAACTCCAAAATCGCCTGCGCGAGGAATGGCTTGGAGATTGAGTAAACGGGAAGCACGTTAGCCCACCAGTTTGATGGCCAGCGAATCCACCTTGGATGCGATGATCTCGCTATCCGCCCAAGTTTTTGTGATTCGACTGACCATGTCGTCTAGGTCTTGCTTGGTGGGTTGCAAGTTGCCGGCGGCAAGCTTGAGGTAAACCAGCACCTCCGCATTGGCGAGCCGCGCCTGCGGGTCGCCGTTTTGGACGGCAAAGTTCTCAACGATGGGTTCCTCATCGATGGCCATGGCGATTTCACTCTTCACCACAGCATCTGCGGCAGGGTGAATCCAACCCACCTCACGCGCTATTGCTTCGATGGCCGGACGACGAATCACGAACTCCGAAGGCGATCCCGGGTCCAACACGATTCGGGTGTTGCCCTCGCTCGCGGCGGCGAGCGCCACGCGAGTTGCCTCGATTGGAACGGGACGCGCCAGCTTGTTCCAGGCCTGCATGGTTTGTACGCAGCTGAAAACCGGAAGTCCAACTTGGCCGTCGGGAGTTTGAACCGAAACAATGCTGAGGTCTGCACTCTTGTCCACGGTTTGCCCGTGAGCGCCCTCGCCCGATTCGCCAAGTGCGGCGATCAGCGGAATCAAAAGCCGGGCATTTCGAAGGGCATCGATGACGGTTTCCGGAGATGGCGCTAAGCCGGCTGAATCGCCAGACTTAAGCGCCGCTTGGAATCCATCGATGGCTGCAAGCAAAGCCGGGTCAGCACTGCCGTCATCGTTGGCCCACCGGTTGGACTCAAAGTGCCGACCTTCCCAAGGCACACCAGCGGAATCCGCAAAGCGGTCCGGGTTGATGTGTTCGTGGGTCATGAGTGCTTTGGAGGTTTCTAGAGTGCTTTGCCGTTGGCCACGGCGAGCGCCTCTTCAAGAGTGAAGCGGCCCGCGTAGAGGCTCTTGCCCAGGATTGCGCCTTCGAGGCCCTGCTGAACCAGCGCGTAAAGATCTGCGATGTCCTGCAGGCTGCTGATGCCACCCGAGGCCACAACCGGCTTGCTGGTGCGCTCCATTACCTGCTTGAGCAGGTCAACGTTTGGTCCGCGAAGGGTGCCGTCCTTAGTTACGTCGGTAACCACGTAGCGCGGGCAACCCGCGTCTTCGAGGCGAGCCAAAACCTCCCATAGGTCTCCACCCTCCTTGGTCCAACCGCGTGCGGCAAGAGTGGTTCCGCGAACGTCTAGGCCAACGGCAATCTTGTCGCCGTACTTCTCAATGACCTTTGCGGTCCACTCTGGGTTTTCCAGAGCAGCGGTGCCCAGGTTCACGCGGGTTGCGCCTGCCTCGATGGCTGCGTCTAGCGACTGGTCGTCGCGGATACCACCGGAAAGCTCGATCTTCACACGACCGCTAGATGCATCGATGACTTCCTGAAGCAACGCGCGGTTATCGCCACGGCCGAAAGCTGCGTCTAGGTCCACAAGGTGGATCCATTCCGCGCCAGCGTTTACCCACTGCATTGCCGCATCGATTGGGCTGCCGTAGTCGGTCTCGCTGCCGGCTTCACCCTGGGTAAGGCGAACAGCCTTGCCGTCTGCAACGTCTACTGCTGGAAGAAGTTCAAGATAGTTGTTTGCCATGGTTCGCTTTCGATTGAAACAAAGTGCTGGTTGTGCTTGGTGGTGTGACTAAAAACTGTTGACCCAGTTGGTGAGCAGCTGAATGCCAGCCTGACCCGACTTCTCTGGGTGGAACTGAGTTGCGCTGAGAGGTCCGTTTTCCACGGCGGCAACGAATCGACTACCGTATTCACCCCAGGTGACCAGAGGCTTAGCAAAGGCTCCCCCGCCGAGTTCGGCAAACTCCGGAACTCCGTAAGAGTGCACAAAGTAGAACCGTTCATCGCTGATGCCGTTGAAAAGCACGGAACCCTCTGGCACCTCAACCGTGTCCCAGCCCATGTGTGGCAGCATCGGTGCGACTAGTTTCTCAACCACGCCAGGCCACTGGCCCAAGCCTTCGGTTTCGATGCCGTGCTCAACGCCACGCTCAAACAAAACCTGGAGCCCAACGCAGATGCCCATAACCGGTTTGCCGCCAGACAGGCGCTGCTCGATTAGCTGGGCGCCGTTCACATTGGCAAGCTGCTTCATGACCGCATCGAACGCGCCAACTCCGGGAACAATGAGTCCGTCTGCCGCGAGAACGGCGGATTTGTCGGCGGTAAGCGAGACATTTGCGCCGGCAACCTCAAGTGCCTGCGCAACGGAGTGCACGTTGCCACTTCCGTAGTCCAGAACAACTACGGATGGTTTACTCACAGAGCGCCCTTGGTGCTTGGGATTCCCTCTACGCGAGCGTCTGGCTCAACGGCCTTACGGAACGCGCGAGCGAACGCCTTGAACTCGGTCTCGGCAATGTGGTGCGGGTCGCGGCCGTCTAGCACGGTGATGTGCATGGTTAGTCCGGCGTTGTAGGCGATTGCCTCGAAAACGTGACGAACCATGGAACCGGTGAAGTGACCACCGATCAGGTGGAACTCAAAACCTGCAGGCTCACCGGAGTGAACCAGGTAAGGGCGGCCGGAAACGTCTACCACCGCGCGCACGAGTGCGTCGTCTAGTGGAACGGTTGCATCGCCGTAACGACCGATGCCGCTCTTGTCGCCAAGGGCCTGCTTGATGGCCTGCCCCAGAACGATTGCGGTGTCTTCAACGGTGTGGTGCACATCGATGTGAGTGTCTCCGGTTGCCTTCACCTTTAAGTCAACCAACGCGTGCTTGGCAAACGCGGTTAGCAGGTGGTCGAAGAATGGAACGCTCGTGCTGATCTCAGAACGGCCGGTGCCGTCTAGGTCAATGCTCAACTCGATTGCAGACTCGCTGGTCTTGCGGCTGAGGGATGCAGTGCGACTCATCGAAGTGCCTTTCGCCTTTTGGCCCGTTCATCTTTAGGGCAAAACCCCGTAAGGAAAGGTGTGGAATGTCTAAGTTTAGCCGAAAACAGCGGATTTACGGGCTACTCGGAGCCAAGGATGGCTCGAAGCGCATTCAAGAACGCGGAGGTTTCGGTCGCCGTTCCAGCCGTTACTCGAAGTGTTCCAGGGATTCCAACGTCTCGAATCAGAACGTCCTGATCCAAGAGTTCCTGCCAAACTGCTTTGCTGTCTTTCAAGCCACCGAACAGCACGAAGTTGGAGTCGGACCTAAAGACATCTAAGCCAAGTTCGGTTAGTTCAAAAACGATTCGGTCGCGCTGGGTGCGGATGTCGTCAACGTTTGCAAGCAAGGCATTGGCGTGTGCCAGAGCTCCAAGTGCCGCCGCCTGAGTGAATGCGCTCAGGTGGTACGGAAGGCGAACTAGACGAAGCGCATCGATGACGGCTGGATCCGCAGCTAGGTAACCAACGCGAGCGCCAGCAAAGGCGAAGGCCTTGCTCATTGTTCGGCTGACCAGCAAAAGTGGTCGGCCTGCCAGCAGGTTCAGCGCGGTTTCCGAGGTGTCGTGCGCGAACTCGGCGTAAGCCTCATCGACAACGATGATTCCCCCGTATGTGGCCGCCGCGTCGTATGCCGCTTCGATCACGCTTTGATCCAAAGGAGTACCCGTTGGGTTATTAGGAGAACAAAGCATCACGATGTTCGTCTTGTGCTGAGCAATAGCTTCGGACACGATTTCCGGAGTTAACTCATAACGCGGTCCACGCTCAATAGCGATGTACTTGGTACCAGTTCCCTCTGAAATCAGCGGATACATGCTGTAGGTGGGAACGAATCCCATGGCTGTGCGACCAGGGCCGCCGAAGGCTTGGAAGATGTGTTGAAGAACCTCGTTTGAACCGTTTGCGGCCCAAATCTGCTCGCGTTGAATAGCCTGAGGCATGCCCACGGTGTTCGAAAGGTACGCCGCAAGGGCATCGCGCAAGTCAGTGAACTCGCGGTCTGGGTAGCGATTTACCTGGAGTACGGCTGCGGCAAGGCGACTGACAATGTCCATTGCTGCAGCCTCAGGAATCCGATGGGTGTTTTCATTCACGTTCAAAGCAACGGAAACACTTGGAAGCTGCGGGGCTCCATAAGGCGTGCGGCCTTTGAGGTCGTCGCGCAGCGGAAGGTTCGATAGTTCGGTCACCGTTTAAGGTTACCGCCTGAGTTTGAGGGAAAAAGATGGTGGGGTCAAAGCAAAAGGGGCCTCCGAAAATCGGAAGCCCCTGTTGAAGAACAGAAAGTTGAAGAACAGAAAGTTGAAGCAGCGGAACTAGTTCTTTGGAACAGCGATGCGCTGTCCGGCAACTAGGTCGATTGAAGAAAGGTTGTTTAGGGAAACAACCTTGTCGATCCACTCTCGTGGGTCGCTGTTTGGCGCGTAGGTCTCTGCAAGAGTCCACAGTGTGTCTCCGCTTCTAACGCTCACATAGTGAACCGAAGCAGAAACGGCACTTGCGCTAACGGCCTGGTTGCTGGCCTGCGCACCGGAAGAATACTGAACGAACATGTTGAAGCCCGTGATGACCAAGGCTAGGAGAACAACGCTGCGAACGCGACGAGCTTTGCGGCTGAGGCGTGGGCGTGAAACTGCCGATGCGGTGCGGGCAACTGGAGCCGAGTTGCTGGCGATTGCGTAACTGGTCATCTTGGTGCCTTTCTGTTCTGTTTCAAACATCTGTTTCAAACTTCTTTTCGAACATCTGTTTCGAACATTTGTTCTGATATTTATAGATTACGACCACCCACCGACATGTTGTCAATGGTTTTTATCAAAATAATTCGAAAATCTGTTTGATTTACTCTCGATTTCCGAATAAAGTTTCGATAACTGGTTCATTTGACATTCAATCGGCCACCACCGACATTCGAATATTCAAAGGGCCTGAAAGCAGATTGGGGACACCATGGAGAACATGACTGAGAACATGAACGAGCAGCAGCCACTCGATGAGAGCAAGCTGAGTTCGCGTCAACGCGCAGTTCTGGATGCCATTCGCGACCTAAAGGGTCAGAGCGGAATGCCTCCAACCATTCGCGAGATCGCGCTCCGGGTTGGCCTCAGCAGTGTCTCAAGTGCCAAGTACCAGATTGACCAGCTCAAGAACATGGGCTTCCTGGAGCAGATCGACAATGTTTCCCGCGGCATCAGCGTTTCGGGCGATGCCGAACGCCTAAAGAACGCTCAGGAATCGGGTCTGGTTGAAAACCCAATCCACTTTGGCGACTTTGTTCAGGTGCCACTTGTTGGTCAGATTGCCGCCGGTACCCCAATCACGGCAGATCAAAACATCGATGAATTCTTTGCACTACCCCAGAAACTCATTGGCAAGGGCAAGGTGTTCCTGCTCAAGGTCAAGGGTGATTCCATGATTGATGCGGCCATCTGCAACGGAGACTACGTTGCCGTTCGCGAGCAGCAGACTGCTGACAATGGGGACATCGTGGCTGCTTTGTTGAACGATGAGGCCACCGTGAAAAGCTTCAAGCAGAGCGATGGTCACACCTGGTTGATTCCGCGAAACTCCACCATGGAGCCAATCCTTGGCGATCACGCCAGTGTGATGGGCAAGGTTGTGGCGGTCTTTCGTTCTCTCTAGCGAGGGCTGGCGCAGCCTCTAGAGACGTCTTGGCTCTAGGTGGGCAGGCGCTCCTTCTAGAGACGTCCTGGCTCTAGGAGTGCGCGACGAAGCGCTCTAGTTCGTTGGCCAGTTCGGCCTTGGCGTAAGCCTTCACGTAGGTGCCGTTCTCGCGGTAATCCATCTCGATGATTCGACCGCTCAGGTGAAGCTTGCTCACAAGGTCTCCCCTGTCGTATGGGATGAGGCTCTCGGTAAGCACGTCTGGCTCCGGCAGTCGCTTGGCAATGACCTCGAGCAATTCATCGATGCCCTCACCGGTGCGAGCAGAAACCTCTACCGAGTTTGGCTCCATGCCTCGAAGTGCCATGCGCTGAGTTTCGTCGGCCAGGTCAATCTTGTTGAAAACAACCAGCTCGGGGATGTCACTGGCGCCAACCTCACCGATAACGTTTCGAACCGTTGCAATCTGGCCGGCAGGATCCGGGTGCGATGCGTCCACAACGTGAATGATTAGGTCGGCATCCGCGATTTCCTCGAACGTGGAGCGGAACGCCTCAACCAACTGGTGCGGTAGGTTTCGCACGAACCCCACGGTGTCAGCCAACGTGTACTGGCGGCCATCGGGGGTAGCGGCCTGACGAACAGTTGGGTCCAGCGTTGCGAACAGTGTGTTGTCCACAAGTGCACCTGTTTTTGTGATTCGGTTCAGCAACGATGATTTACCCGCGTTGGTGTAACCGGCGATGGCAACTCCAGGAATCTGGGTGCGCTTGCGGTTGGCACGTTTAGCTTCGCGAGCAGGGGCCATGGCCTCGATCTGCTTCTTGAGCTTGGAAACGCGAATGTTGATGCGGCGGCGGTCTAGCTCGATCTTGGTTTCACCAGGACCGCGGGAACCCATACCAACACCACCGGCGGCCTGGCCTCCGGCTTGACGGCTCATGGACTCACCCCAACCGCGAAGTCGAGGAAGCAGGTACTGAAGCTGGGCAAGTTCAACCTGGGCCTTACCCTCGCGACTCTTGGCGTGCTGGGCAAAGATGTCCAGAATCACTGCTGTGCGGTCAATCACCTTGACCTTCACTACGTCTTCCAAGGCACGGCGCTGGCTCGGGGCAAGTTCGGTATCTGCAATCACGGTGTCGGCACCTGTGGCCACAACGATGTCTTTGAGCTCCTGGGCCTTGCCCTTGCCAAGGAAGGTGGCAGGGTCCGGGTTGGCTCGCCGCTGAAGCAAACCGTCTAGAACGGTGGAGCCTGCGGTCTCTGCTAGGGCTGCCAGTTCACGAAGCGAGTTTTCCGCTTCTTTCAAGTCACTGTTCCAAATGCCAATGAGCACAACGTTTTCAAGGCGAAGTTCGCGGTACTCAACCTCGGTTACGTCTTCGAGTTCGGTGCTGAGGCCGCTAACTCGGCGCAGCGCCACACGGTCGGCAAGTTCAAGCTGGTCGCCATCGGTGTCTGAATGTTGGTGAGTTTCGGCAGCACCCAAAGCGGCTGCGCGTTCACCGCGACCAAGAATTCTGTCGATAACTTCGGCGGAACGAGCGGCGCTGTTCAGCTTTTCGGGCTGGGCGCCGTTGGTTTCGTCGGAGTTGCGTTGGTCCATTCAACTAACACTAGTGGCGCACAATGTAATACATTTTGTCTATGTCTTCTGAGCATTATTTCTCGGAGACCCCAGGTAGCGAATTCAAGCCCAAAGAGATCAAGGTTGAACTCGACGGGCGAGCAGTTGTTGTAAAAACCTCAGGTGGAATTTTTAGCCCTGATCGATTGGATCCGGGCACCACGGTTCTTTTGGACCATCTAGACCAAGCCCCACCGGGTGGCAACATTCTCGACATTGGCTGCGGCTGGGGTCCCATCACTCTGGCGCTAGCCGCACGTTCGCCGCGCGCTACCATTTGGGCCATCGATGTGAACGAGCGAAGCATGCAACTCACCCGTGAGAACGCCGCCGCACTTGGGCTGGAAAACGTGAAGGTTTGCCGCCCCGAAGAGGTTCCTGCCGACCTAAAGTTTGAGGGAATTTGGAGCAATCCGCCGATTCGCGTTGGCAAGGACGAGCTCCACAGCATTTTGCGCACCTGGCTGCCGCGGCTGACCGTTGGCGGGGAATCGTACCTAGTGGTTCAAAAGAACCTGGGTGCAGATTCATTGCATCGATGGCTAGAAGCCGAACTTCCAGAATCGTTCAGCACCATTCGCGTGGATACGGCAAAGTCGTATCGAATCTTGAGGGTGAAGAACCGCACCTAGTTTTGCGTTTTGTCGACCCAGACAAAGGCGAATTTGGCGCTAGTTTTTAGTGAAGTCCGAGGCGGTCAGTTCTAGCTGACCCTCGTAAACCAGTTCCGCTGCACCGCTGAGACCCACGTGTTCGCCCTCTTCGGTTGGGAACATGCGAACACCCAGAGTTCCGCCTGGAACGGTCACCTGCCAGGTGTTAGGGGCGCCTGCGCCAGCCCAGTTACGAGTGGCGAGTGCCGCGGCCACGATTCCCGTGCCACAGCTCAAAGTTTCGCCAGAACCACGCTCAAACACGCGCATGTCAATGGAACCAACACCGTTGACAACCATTGGCTCGCGAGGAGCCACAAACTCAACGTTGGCACCGTTTGCCGGCGCTGGGTCAAGAGTGGGTGCCGAGTGCAGATCAAGGGCGTCGAGTTCGGCCTTACTGGCCAGAGCAACCACAACGTGCGGATTGCCAACGTTGATTCCCTGCCCAGGGCGAGCCACCGGAAGATTAGCCGCCTGAACCAGAGTCTCTTCTGCTTCGAGTTTCCAGCGGCCCATGTCCACGGCAAAGCCGGCGAGGTTCTGCTGGATGTCCTTCACGCCAGCACGGGTGCCAACACTTAGGGTCTGTCCCTGTTCAAGGCTCACGATGCCCTTGGCGGTTAGGTAGCGGGCAAACACGCGCACACCGTTTCCGCACATCTCAGCGATGGAGCCATCGGCGTTGTAATAGTCCATGAACCATTCGGCCTCTGGCGATTCAGCCGAGATCTGCTTGCCAGCATCGAGGTTTGCCGACTTCACAACCCGAATCACGCCGTCTGCACCCACGCCAAAACGACGGTCGCAGATCTTGGCAACGGCCGATGGAGTTAGCTCAAGTTCGCCGGCTTCGTCTAGGAACAGCACAAAGTCGTTCCCCGTACCTTGACCCTTGGTGAACGGCAGGGAGATGCTTGGCGTGCTGTTACTCATGGGTTAAGCCTAGCCAGCCTTTTGCCAGCGCCACAGCCTTGTTTACCCTCTGCTCGTCCTGATAGTCCAACCAGTTGATTCGTTCATCTCTGCGGAACCAACTCATCTGTCGACGCGCGTACTTTTGCGTGAGGCGAACGGTGTCGGCAATAGCCTCATGCTCGGTTATTTCGCCGTCAAGCTGCGCAAGCGCCTGGGCGTACCCGATGGCACGCTTGGCGGTCTTCGCCTCGCGCAAGCCATGCTCCAGAAGCCCCTCAACTTCATTGACCAATCCCTGTTGCCACATTTTTTGCACGCGCACATCGAGGCGTTGCACCAAGTCCTCACGAGGCCCATTTAGCCCAATCTGCAGCGATGGTTGCCACTCCACCGGAACTTCGGGCAGCGCGGCGGCAAATGGCTTACCCGTCATGGTCACAATCTCGATGGCGCGTACCGAGCGACGGCCGTTTTGGGGAATGATGCGACTGGCCGCCACTGGGTCGATTGCCGCCAACTTGGCATGCATCGCCAGAGCACCCTCGCGCTCCAACTCAGCTTCGAGCTGTTCACGCAGCGCCGGATCCGTTCCCGGAAACTCAAAGTCATTTAGCACCGCGGCTATGTAGAGCATGCTGCCGCCCACCATGATTGGCACTACTCCCCTGCCTTGGAGCTCCTCAATCAGCGGCCGAGCCAACTGTTGGTAGTCGGCCGCGGTGGATTCATCGGTGATTGCAAGGTGATCAATCAGGTGGTGCGGTATTCCACCACGCTCATCGATGGGAAGTTTCGCGGTTCCGATGTCCATACCGCGGTAAAACTGCATCGCGTCGCAGTTGATGATCTCGGCGGGCTGCCCAGATTCGATGAGGGCCCGGGTGACGCCGATGGCAAGGTCCGACTTGCCAGTGCCGGTTGGTCCAACCACGGCGATGAGCGATTGTCCGCCCAGACTCAAAGACATGGCTTTAGTTTGCCTTTGGTGGCTTGGTCATTAGATTTGGTGCACCGAGCGAAAGCGAGACTTTACTGCCCGCTTCATTGGCGGAGGCAGCAGAAGCAGGGACGCCGCAGCTGGCGGCTTGTGCCAAGTCCCAGGCGTCGCCCGCACGGGTGCGGCGAACCGAGTACGCCATACCCTCGGCAGTGTCGGCCAGGAGGAAGTATGGCTTGGCGTCTGTAACCTGCACGGTCACCAGGTCGCCTGGGCGTGGCACGTCACCACCCGCAGGGATGTCGAAGTGCACTAGGCGGTTGGTTCGGTCACGACCACTCATGCGGTTGGTGGCGGCGTCCTTGCGACCCTCGTTGTTGGCAACCAAAACCTCAACCTGAGTGCCAACCAAAGCCTTGTTTTCCTGCCACGCGAGGTCGTTGCAGAGGGCTAATAGACGTTCGTAGCGTTCCTGAACCACTGCCTTTGGAAGCTGGTCCGGTAGGTCTGCAGCGGGAGTGCCTGGGCGGCGCGAATACTGGAAGGTGAACGAAGCCGCGAATCGGCTGGCCTCGGCAACCCGCATGGTTTCCATGAAGTCTTCCTCGGTTTCACCTGGGAAACCAACGATGAGGTCGGTGGTGATGGCTGCGTTGGGAATTGCTGCGCGTACCCGCTCGATGATTCCAAGGTATTTCTCACTCCGGTACGAGCGACGCATGTCCTTGAGTACCTTGTCACTTCCCGACTGCAGCGGCATGTGCAGCGAAGGCATCACGCTAGGTGTGTCACGCATTGCCTCGATGACGTCATCGGTGAATGCGGCCGGATGTGGACTGGTGAAACGAATCCGCTCCAGACCTTCAATCTGCCCCGCAGCACGCAATAGCTTTGCGAAGGCACCCTTGTCGCCAAACTCAACACCATAGGTGTTCACATTCTGACCGAGCAAGGTGATTTCGATTACACCCTCGGCAACCAAGGCTTCAATCTCGGCGAGAATCTCGCCTGGGCGTCGGTCTTTTTCCTTACCGCGGAGGCTTGGCACGATGCAGAAGGTACAAGTGTTGTTGCAACCTACGCTGATGCTCACAAATGCGGCGTAGGTTGAGTCTCGCTTGGTTGGGAGGTCGCTTGGGAAAGTTTCGAGAGACTCAAGGATCTCAACCTGGGCTTCGTTGTTGTGGCGGGCGCGTTCGAGCAAAATTGGCAGCGAGCCGATGTTGTGAGTACCGAATACCACGTCAACGTAGGGTGCCTTGGAAACGATTGTGGCGCGATCCTTCTGCGCCATGCAACCGCCAACCGCAATTTGGAAGTCTGGATCTGCATCTTTGCGAGGCTTGAGAATACCTAGGTTGGCGTACAACCTGTTATCTGCGTTCTCGCGAACTGCGCAGGTGTTGAACACGATGATGTCTGGTTGTGCGTCTTCCCCGGCGGCAACATAGCCCGCACCCTCCAGCAGACCACTTAGTCGCTCGGAGTCGTGAACATTCATCTGGCAGCCGAAGGTTCTAACCTGATAGCTGCGCACCTTGGTATCTGTCATGAGAATCCAATTTTACGCTTGCTCTTGGTTCTCCACGGTCTTTATGGCAACGGACACCACGCTGCCACCGAATCCCCGTCGACCCAGGAATCCCGAAAGCCTGCGCTGCCTGGCCTGCCAGTCGAGATTCTTCACGCTGTTCCAGCGCTTGCTCACCAACTGAATGGCTAGTTCCAGTTCTTGTTCCGGATCGATTTCCTCGAGAGCATCTTGAATCAGTTGCTGCTCAACACCAACGTTGGAGAGTTCGCGCTTGAGTGCTGCTTTTGAGAGCCCCCGGTTGGCTCGCCTGTCGTGAGCGAAGGCCTTGGCAAATGCAGCGTCATCAATCAAGCCAACCTCGGTGAACCTGTCGAGCAGTTCCTCTGCGATTTCCACCGGTATTTCACGCTTTTCCATGGCCTGAGACAACTGGAATCTGCTTCGCGGCCCACGGGTGAGCTTATTTAGAATCAGGGTGCGAGCCTTCTCACGCCAATCATCTGGCGTGTACTCCTTTGGGGTTTGCTCCCTTGGTGCTCGCTCCTTGTAACGCTTCTCCCCATAGGCACGAGAAGGGCCCGAGTCTTTCGACCCGGACCCTTTTCGCTGAAATGCCATGTTTGGGAAGTTGTTACTGGTTTACAGCCTTGGCTGGTGCAGCCAAGTCGACTACCTCGTTGCCAATCTCGTCGTCGGCCGGCAAATCTGCCACCGCGCGAGGAACACCGATACCCAGCTTGGACTTGATCTTCTGTTCGATCTCGTCTGCGATCTTTGGGTTGGTGAGTAGGAAGTTGCGGGAGTTTTCCTTGCCCTGACCCAGCTGGTCGCCCTCGTAGGTGTACCAGGCACCGCTCTTCTTCACGATTCCCTGGTCTACACCAAAGTCAATCAGGCTGCCTTCGCGGCTGATTCCAACACCGTAGATGATGTCGAACTCTGCCTGCTTGAACGGCGCTGCCATCTTGTTCTTTACAACCTTTACGCGGGTACGGTTACCCACGGCTTCGGTTCCGTCTTTCAAAGTTTCAATACGACGAATGTCTAGACGAACCGATGCGTAGAACTTAAGCGCCTTACCACCGGCAGTGGTCTCAGGGCTTCCAAAGAACACACCGATCTTCTCGCGTAGTTGGTTGATGAAGATGGCGGTGGTCTTGGTGTTGCTAAGTGCACCGGTGAGCTTGCGAAGCGCCTGGGACATCAAACGAGCCTGAAGGCCAACGTGAGTGTCACCCATTTCGCCTTCGATTTCGGCCTTAGGAGTAAGCGCAGCCACCGAGTCGATCACGATGATGTCGATGGAACCCGAACGGATTAGCATGTCGGCGATTTCAAGCGCCTGCTCACCGGTGTCCGGCTGGCTAACCAAGAGTGCGTCGGTGTCTACACCGAGTGCCTTGGCGTACTCAGGGTCAAGTGCGTGTTCCGCATCGATGAATGCCGCGATTCCGCCGGCACGCTGAGCGTTGGCGATGGCGTGAAGGGCCACGGTGGTCTTACCGCTGGATTCAGGACCGTAAACCTCAACGATTCGGCCACGAGGAAGCCCGCCAATACCCAAAGCTACGTCTAGTGCGATAGAGCCGGTTGGGATGACCTCTACCGGTGCTCGGTCGTCCGATCCAAGACGCATAACCGAACCCTTGCCAAACTGGCGGTCGATCTGTGCGAGAGCGGTTTCTAGTGCCTTTTCGCGTTCTGTTGGAGATGGCATTTGGGTCCTCTGAATTCTGGCTTTGCCTTAGGTTTTGTTTTCTAAGTTGAAACTAGGCCCGTCCACCGACATTGGGTTTTCATCGATGCGTATTGTTGAAAACTTTGCTGCGGTGAACTTGTGAACACTCTAGCAATAATTCGAACAAGTTTTCGAAAAAGTTTTGAAATGCGCAACGGCGTGTTGTTATTTGGCCTTGGGCTTGAGCTTGCCGTGCCAGCGCTCCTGCGGAACATCATTCACGCGGCAGATTTCGAACCAGACGTCTTTGGGGTCTTCTCCAGCGGCAATGGCCTGGGAGCCGGTTCGATCACCGAGAGAGCCCAAAACCAGGTCATCCATGAGTACCTGGGCATAGGCAACGCCAAACTCTTCGCGCATGAGTTCGTTGAATTTGCTGAGGCGCATTTGCCGGCGCCGGTGAGTTAGTTGCGGATCTGGCTTAGACCAGGGCGCAAAGTAGTTTCGGCAAGCTGAGCGTTGCTGGCGCCGTAGTGCACCATGAGCTCGGCTGGAACGGTGTCCGGAATGGTGATGCCCTCGGACAGAGCCAAACGGTCTGCAACCTCGCGCATAACCACCGAGATTGGAACGTCTAGAGCCTCGGCAACAGAAGCGAGGATCTCCGAAGAGGCTTCCTTCTGACCGCGCTCAACTTCACTTAGGTAGCCGAGAGCAACGCTTGCGCGGCTTGCAACTTGGCGAAGGGTACGACCCTTGCGCTGGCGGAAATCGCGAAGCACATCTCCGATTTCTTGACGAACTAGAACCACGATGGCCTCCTTCCTAGCTAGCGCCACCCAAGGCGGCTCGTTGAAACTTGTCTTATGCTAACCCAGACCCCTGACAGTTTTCTGAGAGAGCGTTGGGAATGTCATCAAACGTTCACAACACGTAACAAAACAGAGTTAGCCGGCGATTTCTTCCAAGAGGGCCAAGAGAGCGGCGCGCACGGTTTCCGTGCGTATGGTTTCGCGGTCGCCAGATAATGCGAGCTGGCGACTAGAAACCGCCGCGGCCAGCGCCAAACCCACAAACGCGGTACCCACGGCCTTACCCTCCTGCAGGTCCGGTCCCGCAACACCCGTGGTTGAGATGCCAATAACCTTTTTTGCATCGATGGACGGCACCTCGGTGAGAGCCATTCGAGCGCCAGAGGCCATCGCCTCGGCGGTCTGGCCACTCACGGCACCAAAGGTGGCAAGAGTCACGGTCTTTACGCCCAACAGCTGGTGCTTGGCGGCGTCGTGATAGGCAACCACGCTGAACAGCAGCACCTTGGACGCGCCGGGAACAGCCACGAGAGTGGACGCCATCAAACCACCGGTGAGTGACTCGGCGAGCGCCAAGCGAATGCCCCTGCCGGCACAAACCGCAATCACCCGCTTTGCGAGGTCTGAAATCGAGGCGGAACCTGTTGCGGCTGCCAAAGCGTTAGTCATTGCTGGCCTTCATAGCGGCAAATACGTATTGGAGTCCGGTGAACACGGTGATTGCAACCGTTACCCAGAGCAGGATCTGCTCAACCGCAATCAAAGTTGGCCAGTAGTGATCTAGGGGCGAGAGAATCAGCGGAATCACGATTCCCTGAAGCGTAGTCTTTAGCTTGCCGCCACCGCTGGCAGCAACCACTCGCTTTTTCACCACGATGAGTCGGTAAACGGTGATTCCAAGTTCGCGAACCAGAATCAACACCGTGGCAACCCAAGGCACCAAACCGAGCATGCTCAGCAAAATCAGGCCAGCTCCGGTGAGAGCCTTGTCGGCGATCGGGTCCAGGATTTTGCCCAGATTGGTAACCAACCCACGTTTACGCGCTATTGCGCCATCCAGCCCATCGGTGGAAATGGCAAGAACGAAAACCAGAACAGCCCACCAAGCGTGTAGCGAGTCTTTGTTCTGATATTTGAGCGCCAGCCAAACGAACACCGGCACCAGCAGAATGCGTGCAATCGTTATGGCGTTAGGCAGGTTCCACTGCGACGGGTGGTCTTTGGGATTCAACCCAGCGTTCTGGCTCATTCGGCAAGTCTATTCATGTGATCGAGGTGCGATTGCGTGCAGTGGTTTTCCGTGGCCAACGGCTACTCTGGGCGCCCGGTCAGGAACCAAGCATCCTCGGGGTCGTCATCCTCGCCGTTGTCGCGGGCAATGAAGTCTTCAAAGTTTCCGGCAGCCATTTGGCCAGCCTGAGAAGCATCGATGGCTTCCGCCGCGGCCGCAACCGCAGGAGTTGCCTTTGCCCCAGGCTCACCGCGGAGTTGCGCCAAAACGGTTGGCAGATCCTCTGCCTTCACCAAAACCTCGCGAGCCTTGGCACCCTCAGATGGGCCAACGATGTTACGGGACTCAAGCAGGTCCATTAGGCGACCGGCCTTAGCAAAACCAACGCGAAGCTTTCGCTGAAGCATCGAGGTGCTACCAAACTGCGAGTTCACGATGAGTTCGGCTGCTTCAAGCAACTGCTCCAGGTCATCGCCAATGTCGGCATCCACAACGGCCTTTGGCGCCACCTCTTCAACATCGGTGCGGTATTCAGGCTGCATCTGCGCCTTCACATGCTCCACCACTCGGTGCAACTCGTTCTCGGCAATCCAGGCACCCTGAACACGAATCGGCTTGTTGGTTCCCATCGGGCTAAACAACGCGTCACCCTGACCAATGAGCTTCTCGGCTCCAGGTGAGTCAAGGATCACGCGAGAGTCGGTCACCGAAGAAACGCTGAAGGCTAGGCGGCTAGGAACGTTTGCCTTGATCAGACCGGTAACCACATCCACCGATGGTCGCTGGGTGGCCAGAATCAAGTGGATACCGCTGGCACGCGCCAACTGGGTGATACGCACGATGCTGTCTTCAACGTCGCGCGGCGCCACCATCATGAGGTCCGCCAACTCGTCAACCACAACTAGCAGGTACGGGTACGGCTGCAGCACGCGCTTGGAACCCTCCGGCACCTTTACCTCACCGGCCACAATGGCGCGGTTGAAATCATCGATGTGTTTAAAGCCGAACGACGCAAGGTCGTCGTAGCGCATGTCCATTTCCTTCACAACCCACTGCAAAATCTCCGCAGCCTTTTTTGGATTGGTCACGATTGGGGTGATTAGGTGAGGTACGCCCTGGTAGGCGGCCAACTCAACGCGCTTGGGGTCAATCAGCACCATGCGAACCTCTGCAGGCTTGGCGCGCAGCAGGATGCTGGTGATCATGGAGTTTACGAAGCTCGACTTACCTGCACCGGTGGCACCGGCAACCAAAAGGTGCGGCATCTTGGCCAGGTTGGCGATTACAAAGCCACCCTCAACGTCTTTACCGATTCCAATGGTGAGCGGGTGTGCCGCTTCCTTGGCAACCTGCGAGCGCAGCACGTCGCCCAGGGTCACGATCTCGCGGTCGGTATTTGGAATCTCGATTCCGATTGCCGACTTGCCCGGGATCGGGGCCAGCAGACGAACCTCGTTGCTGGCAACCGCGTAGTTGATGTTGTTACTGAGTCGGGTTACGGCTTCCACCTTCACACCGGGAGCCAACTCAACCTCGTAGCGAGTTACGGTTGGGCCGCGGCTGAAGCCGGTTACGGCGGCGTCAACGTCGAACTCCTTGAACACGCTGGTGATTGCAGCGATGGCGGCATCGTTTGCCGGGCTCTTCGCCTTTGGCGGGGTTCCGGCCGAGAGCAGGTTGGTGCTTGGTAGAACGTATGGTCGTCGTGCGGCCGGTGCGGCGGGAGCAGTGGCGCCTGATGCTGAAGTAGCTGGTGCTGAAGTAGCCGGAGCTGGTGTTGCGGTACCGGCATCTGAAATCACTGGCATCTGTGCGGTTGCCGGCTCGGCACTGTCAACGCTTGGAACGTCCACGGCTGCGGTCTCGCCAAACAGGGCATCGAAAGCGTCTTCTTCGCCATCGTAAATCGGTTCGTTAAAGAGAGGAACCGGATCCGAATCGGTGTTCACGGCGGTGTCAAAAGGCGTGGCCGCTGCCTTGTCCTTGCGCCACCATGGAACCTTGGTTCCGTCAAATGCGTCGTGCACTTCATCGATGGAATCTTCGGATTCAACAACCTGCGGCTTGCCCTCGCCAAAAAGCTTGACCCAGAGTTCCTGAAGGCGCTCCCCCACGCGGCTTGGCGCGGTCTTGGTCATGATCAGAACCGCACTGATGGAAAGTAGCCCGGTCACAGGCACGGAGCCCCAAATGGTTATGGTGCTAAGGGTTGGAACGGTGATGAGCCAGCCAAAGAGGCCGCCTGCTGCGGCGAGCAGAACCACGCCGTCGCTAGGGTTTGGCTGGGCGCTGAACAGGTGCAGAAATCCGGAAATGGTTACCAGCAGCAGGAGAAGACCAGAGCCAACGCGGGTGTTGTCGCGCACGCTGGACGGGTGGCGAGCCAGGAACACTGCGAAGAACAGCAAGAAGACCGGCAGCACGTAGGAGAGGCGACCGAACAACATTCCAAAGGTGAAGTTGTTCAGGGTTTGAGCGAACGGGTCTTTGGCAAAGAACCAAAGGTTTACCGAACCGGCAACCGCCAAAACGAACATGAAAAATGGCACGCCATCGCGGCGGTCTTCCTTGGCGATCTTCTCAGCGCTGAGTGCGCGAGCGGCTGCACCGAACACGTGGGCAAAAGCCAGGTAAACGGCAACTACAACCTTGCCAAAACCTCCGCGCTCACCCTGGTACTGCTTAGGCGCGCGCGATGACCCGGCAGCCGCGCGAGGCGCAGGCTTCTTTCGAGCGGGTGCGGCACCTCGGGTTGGAGGTGTTCCTGGGCGGCGGGTAGCCGGTTTGCGTGTAGCCATGGGTCAAAAGTAACAGCCAGCCGCCTCTAAGCAGGTGAGGCACACAGGGCCTTGTGGCGAGCGCGTGCTAACTTGAGCGCGTGAGATACGAGTTTGAAGCGCCACTCTTCCCCTGGGCTAGCAACGAGAAGTTTTTCCTGATCAGCTTGCCCCTCGATGCGAGCGCGGAGATCCGAGAGATTTCGCAGGGGCTCACCAATGGATTCGGCTCGGTGCGCGTGGATGTGACCGTTGGAGTGTCCAAGTGGCGGACATCGGTGTTCCCAAACGCGGCCAACCAAACCTTTGAACTTCCCATCAAGGCAGAGGTACGCAAAGCGAACGCCCTGACCACCGGTTCGATTGTCAGGGCGAGCGTTGAGCTTGTGGACTTCTAGTTCTGGATTACAACCGGAATGATCATTGGGCGGCGGCGATGTGCCTTTGCCACCCAAGTTCCGATGGTGCGACGAATCACCTGCTGCATTGCGTAGGTGTCTCGCACACCCTCCGCGGCAGCGGCGGCGAGCGCCTTCTCGATCTGTGGCTTGATGTCGTCAAAAACGTGATCGGCCTCAGCGTAGGCGCGAGCGCGAATCTCAGGGCCAACAACAACCTTGCCGGTCTCGCGGTCGATCACGGCAAAGATGCTGATGAAACCCTCTTCGCTCAGAATGCGGCGGTCCTGCAGGTCTTCTTCGGTGATGGTTCCAATGGTCTTGCCATCCACGTAAAGCATTCCGCACTCAACGGCACCAACCACGCGCGCCAGACCGTTCTCCAAGTCAACAACCCAGCCGTCTTCGGTAATCAGAACGCGCTCGGCTGGAACGCCGGTCTGCTCGGCTAGCTTGCCGTTTGCAATGAGGTGACGGTATTCACCGTGCACCGGCATAACGTTCTTTGGTTTGAGGATGTTGTAGCAGTAGAGCAGCTCTCCGGCGGCGGCGTGACCCGAAACGTGAACCTTGGCGTTACCCTTGTGCACCACATTGGCGCCCAACTTGGTGAGCTTGTCAATAACGCGGTAAACCGCGTTCTCGTTTCCCGGAATCAAAGACGAGGCAAGCAGAACGGTGTCGCCCTCGCCAATCTCAATCTCGTGGTCCAGGTTGGCCATGCGCGCCAAAACTGCCATCGGCTCACCCTGCGAACCGGTGCACATGTAAACAATCTGGTTGTCAGGCACGCTGCTGGCCTTCTTGGAGTCAATCAGGATGCCGTCTGGCACGTTTAGATAGCCAAGGTCCTGGGCAATCTGCATATTACGAACCATGCTGCGACCCACCAGGGCAACGCGACGGCCGTGATTTGCAGCGGCATCGATGACCTGCTGCACCCGGTGAACGTGACTGCTAAAACTGGCTACTACAACGCGACGTTCGGTGCGACCGATCACGTTGTCGATAACCGGGCCGATTTCCTTCTCCAGCGGGGTGAAACCGGGCACATCGGCGTTGGTGCTGTCGCACAAGAACAGGTCCAGCCCCTCTTCACCGATGCGTGCGAATCCGCGCAGGTCCGTGATGCGACCATCGAGGGGAAGTTGATCCATTTTGAAGTCACCGGTGTGCAGCACGCTGCCACCCTTGGTGCGAATGGTCACGGCGAGCGCGTCGGGAATGGAGTGGTTCACGGCGATGAATTCCAGGTCGAAGCCCGCAAGAACCTCGCGCTGCCCCTCCTTCACGGTCATGCTGTAAGGCGCAATGCGGTGTTCCTTGAGCTTGGCCTCAACAAACGCCAGAGTCAGAGCGGAACCGAGCAGCGGGATATCGGCCTTGAGACGCAACAGGTAAGGAACGCCACCGATGTGGTCCTCGTGGCCGTGGGTGAGCACAATGCCGATGATGTCGTCTAGACGGTCACGCAGGTAACCGAAGTCCGGCAGGATCACGTCTACGCCGGGGTGGTGTTCCTCTGGGAAGAGCACGCCACAGTCAACGATGAGGATCTTGCCGTCGATTTCGAACACGGTCATGTTGCGACCGATTTCACCGATGCCGCCAAGCGGGATAACACGAAGTACTCCCGGGCGCAGCGGTGCGGGAGTTGGAAGAGTTTGAACCACGAGGTTCCTGTTCTGTTATTTGGTGATCAGAACTGTTCTGATCGAAGCTTTTGCGCCTCTTAACGAGTAGTGCCGGCCACCTTTGGCAGTGCACCACCGGCGGCCGCGTTGCGGTCTGGGCGGAAGTTGTCGAAGGAAACACCCGAAATGGTCTTCACCTTGTCGATGTCGGCCTCGATGCGCGCGGCCTCTAGGTCCTCTGGACCAACTAGGGGCAGACGCACACGTGGGCTGTCGATGATGCCAAGACCGTGCAGAGCGTACTTGGTGGCCACTGTTCCAGGAACGTGGGTCATTAGTGCGCGCTGCAGTGGCTCAAGGGTGTTGTGCACGGTAAGTGCGTGGTCAAAGTCGTTGCGGTTGGTGGCATCGATCATCTCGCGGTAGGCGGCAGGAGCCACGTTTGCGGTCACACCAATCAAACCGGTTGCACCAATGCTCAGGTGAGGCAGCACGTTGCTGTCATCGCCGGAGAAGTAAATCAGGTCGGTCTCGTTCAAGATGCGCGAGGTCTGAGCCAGGTCGCCCTTGGCATCCTTCACCGCAACGATGTTTGGGTGTTTCGCGGCGCGGTGGAAAGTGTCGTAGGAAATCGGGATTCCGGCGCGACCAGGTATGTCGTAAAGAATCACAGGAAGGTCGGTTGCGTCTGCAATCAAACGGAAGTGAGTTAGCACACCAGCCTGCGAAGGCTTGTTGTAGTAAGGGGTCACAATCATCGCGCCGTCTGCTCCGGCCTTTTCGCTGGCCTTGTAAAGCTGAATGGCGTGCGCGGTCTCGTTGGAGCCACCGCCGGTGATGATCTTGGCGCGGCCCGAGGAAACGCTCTTTGCAACGGTGACCAACTTGAGCTTCTCGGCATCGGTAAGAGTGGAGGTTTCACCGGTGGTGCCGGTCACAACAATTCCGTCTGCTCCGTTGCCAATCACATACTCGATGAGACGCTCGGTAGACGCCCAGTCAACCTCACCATCGGTGTTCATAGGTGTGACAAGAGCGACCAGCACCTGGCCAAAGAGTTCTTTTCCGCGTTGCGACATGCCTACAAGCCTAGCGGCTAGGCATTTGGCAAGACAAAAGGGTTACGGAGCTACGCGACCGTTCTTGTTGAACGCGGCGTAGGTGTGTGGCATGAGCTCTGCAAAGTGCTCTTCCATCTTCTCAGCACACATCTCGATCTCGCGCTGTGGGAACGAAGGGAAGTGGGTTCCCTCACGCTTGGTGCGCAGGCTCAAGAAGTTCATGAGCGCACGGGCGTTCATGGTCACGTACATGCTGCTGTAAATGTTTAGCGGCAGAACGATGCGGGCAACCTCGCGGGCAACGCCGGCCTCAAGCATGCGCTTATAAGACTCGTAGGCGTGCACGCTAGCGGTGCGAGCCTCCTGCTCAACCAGGGCAACCTGCTCGGCGCTGCCTGGAAGGAACTCGTAGTGTCCGGTCTTGCCAACCTGAACCAGGTTGCGGTCTTCGCCAGGCACGTAGAAAACAGGGCTGAGCTCCTTGTAACGACCCGACTCTTCGTTGTACGAAGCAATACGGTGACGCATGAACTCGCGGAATACAAAGATTGGAGCCTGCACGTAGAAAGTCATCGAGGTGTGCTCAAATGGCGAACCGTGACGGTCGCGCATGAGGTAGTTGATTAGGCCCTTGTCGCGCTTGGCGGTTTCCTCGGCGTCCTGCTCTGCAAGTGCGGCCTCAAGGGTTTGCTCACCCTGAGTGGAAACGCGAGCGGCAAAAAGCACGTCGCTGTCGGCAGCGCTCGAGCGCACCAACTCAACGGTTACATCACTTCTAAATACAATCTCAGACACGCATTTAGCCTACTAAAGGGTTGTAATGCTAAGTAACACATCGATGGACGGCGTTGCAGGCTTTAACCTTGTAGTTATGTCTGTTGAACTCCGCATTGGCCTGGTGATTGCGCTGGCGGTTTTGGCGGCGCTCGCCGGACTGGTTTGGAAGATCACCACCGGGCGGGCCAAGAAGGTCAGCGGCGGCGAGCGAATCGATTTGGCCGAACTTGGAATCATCAAGAACGGACAGCCGGTGACCCAGCTCACCACCAAGGTCACTTTCTTGCAGTTCTCCAGCGATTTCTGCACGTTCTGCGGACCAACGGCCAAGATGTTTCAGGCGCTAGAAACTTCGGATCCAACCGTGACTCACCTAGAACTCAACATCACAGACCGCTTGGACATCGCCAATAAGTTCAACGTGCTTCAGACCCCAACCACGTTGGTTCTTGACCGCAAGGGATACATCAAGAGCCGCATTGGTGGAGCACCAAAGGCAGCAACCCTGGTTACCGAGATAGGAAACTTCGACATCTAATGGCTACTCAAATTGACCCACGCGGCCCTCGTTTTGGCGCGTCAATCATCAACGTTCTAAGCATCATCATCTTCTTTGTGGCGCTTGACCCTGCAACCGAGAGAACCGCGGCGTTCCTGTTCGGCATCGCTGCGGTGATGTTCGCCATCGGTGCAATCTGGGGAAACACCAAGCACCCGTTTGGCTGGCTGTACCGCACCCTGGTCAAGCCTCGCCTGAGCGCACCTAAGGAACTCGAAGACTCCCGCCCACCTCAGTTTGCTCAGGGCGTTGGCCTGTTCGTTTCGCTTATCGGCTTGGCGCTTTACGCGGCTCAGGTTCCGTTTGGCGTTGCCTACGCAGCGGCCGCATTGTTCTTGGCTTCCACCCTGCAGGCCTACTTTGGCTACTGCCTGGGCTGCCAGATCTACCTGGGTCTGAAGCGAATCGGCGTTATCCGCTCCGCCTAAGTTTTGAGTTAGAGCGAAACCGCCCGGCAGCTGCTGGGCGGTTTCGTTATTTCTGAAGCGTATGGGGCCTCGGCTCTACGCGGCCTTGCGCATCTTGAGCGCCTTGCGCATTCCGGCGCGGGCACGCTTGCGGTCGCCGCAGGCGTCGTAGCCGAGAGCCAGGTTGAACCAGCTGTGCCAGTCGTCTGGCTTGGCGTTGGCCTCTTCTTTTAGCCTTTCGAACTCGCGCTGAGCCGCGGCCTTGGTTGGCCGCCCGCTAGGCAGGGTTTCAATATCGCGAATCGGCCAAACGCCCTCGGCCTCAACCTGGGCTGCCATCTTCTCTACCTGGATTCCAAAGATCAGCTCAACGATGATTGCCCAGAGTGCCACCGCAGGCATGATCAGCATGAACGCACCCATGATCTTGCCAACGCCGTTTGGCTGCTGCAAAAGAGTGATTGCTTTGCCACCAAGAAGCCAAAGGTACATTAAGGTCAACGCGGTCATTACAACCGCACCGAGCTTTGCCTGCACGTTACTTGCCTTCGATTACGGCCTGTAGGCCAACAACCAGGCCATTCACAGCCGGTGCCTTGCGTACGCAAAGCAGAATGCCCTGGGTGTATGCCTTGGTGCTGGCGGTGTCGTGCGAGATGGTGAGCACCTCATCGATGCCACCAAAGTAAACCTCTTGCTTGGCACTAACCCCGGCCAAACGCATGCTGTGGATTGGCACGCCAGCCACAACCTGACCGCGAGCCTCCTGACCAACACCTGGGATCAGCGGCTGGGTTAGGTCCGCGCGAGCGGTGCCAATCATCTCCGCGGTGCGAACCGCGGTACCCGATGGCGAATCGATCTTGCCGGCGTGGTGTGCCTCAACAATTTCGATGCTGTCAAAGTAAGGTGCCGCGAGTGCAGCAAACTTGCTGGCAAGCATCGATCCGATGCTGAAGTTAGGGATGATGATGACCGCTGCGGTGGCAGGAGCACTCTTGAGCTGGGCCTCTACCGAAGCCAACTTGGCTGCAGACCAGCCGCTGGTTCCCACAACTACCTTGAGCCCGTTGTCCACGCAGAACTTGACCACGGTTGGGCTCACGTCTGGCAGGGTCACGTCAAACACAACGTCGGCGCCAAGCACCTGAGTGAGTTCGCTCTTGCTGTCTAGCGCTGCGTGAAGGGTCAAATCTTGGGCGGCCTCGATGAGCTCTAGCGCGAGCTTACCCATGCGCCCGGTGGCGCCTACAACGGCAACTTTGATGGTCATGGTGTCAATTATGGCTTAGATGCCCTTGAAGGCGGCTTCCTTGATGTCTCCAACCGCAACGATGGTTCTGTCGCGCGCCGCAATGTCTGCGGCAAGCTGCTGCACCTCGCGAAGCGTGACCGCCTCGAAGGATGCCAAGGTGCTGTCCAGGTCGATGAACTGACCGTTGATGATTTCGGAGCTGATCAAACGACTCATGCGTGCCTGACTGCTCTCAAACTTGAGTGCGAGACCTCCGCTGATGTTTCCCTTGGCAAGGTGGAGTTCCGCCTGAGTGATGCCATCGCTGGCAACCTTGTTGAACTCCTCGAGTAGCAACTTGGTAACCTCGGTGGTCTTCTTTGGTGAGCATCCAGCGTAAAGACCGAAAACGGCGCCATCGCTGTAGCCCTGGTTGAAGCTGTAAACCGAGTAGGCCAGGCCACGCTTTTCGCGAATCTCCTGAAACAGACGCGAGCTCATGCCGCCGCCCAAAACGGTGTTCAAGATTCCCATGGCGTAACGACGAGGTTCATCTGCCACAAGTCCCTGCATACCAACCAAGATGTTGGCCTGCGCGGTAGGTCGGGTGATCACCTTGAGATCTTCGCTGCGAGTGATGGTTGCCTGCTCGGTGTTGCGGCGGCCAACCGGAAGGTTTTTGGCGGCTAGGTCCCAACCGGCTTCGGAAAGCGACTTTTCAACCAACTCGATGAGCTGGTTGTGGTCTACTCCACCTGCGGCGGCAACCACTAGATCCTGTGGACGGTAGTTGGCCTTGTAGTGCTCCCAAACTGCCTCGCGGCTCACATCGGTGATGGTCTGAGGAGTTCCGCCAATCGGGCGACCAAGAGGGTGATCGCCAAGAACCGCCTCAAAGAAGGCCTCGTGGGCAACGTCTTCTGGGTCGTCGTCGTTCATGGCGAGTTCTTCGAGGATCACGGTGCGTTCGCTCTCGAACTCAACCGGATCAATCAGGCTACTGGTGAGCATGTCGCCAATCACGTCAACTGCGATAGGCAAAGCCTTGTCTTGCACGCGGGCGTAGTAGCTGGTGTGCTCCTTGCTGGTGCTGGCATTGCTGGAACCACCAACCGAGTCAAAGGCAACCGCAATGTCTAGCGCGGTGCGCTTGCTGGTTCCCTTGAACAACAGGTGTTCCAAAAAGTGAGTGCTACCAAAGTGGTTGTTGGTTTCGTCTCGCGAACCAACTGCCACGCTGAAGGAAACCGAGGCGCTAGCAGCACCCGGCACGGTCTCCGTTAAAACGCGAACACCGCTCGGAAGGATAGTACGGCGAACCGTACTACCTCCCGAAGCGGTGAACGAGAGTTCGTTCTGGTCCAGCGGAAACAGAATTTCAGTCATTGCTAAACCAGACCTTGCTTTTGAATTATTCGGCGTCGTCGCTGTCTGCAGCGGCTTCACCCTCAACAACCGGGCTAAGTGATAGCTTTCCGCGGTCGTCGATCTTGGTGATCTCAACCTGAAGCTTCTGGCCAACCTCAAGAACGTCTTCAACGTTCTCAACGCGCTTGCCAGCCATCTTCTTGAGCTCGCTGATGTGCAACAGGCCGTCCTTGCCAGGAACCAGCGAAACGAACGCACCAAAGGTGGCTAGCTTCACAACGGTACCTAGGAAGCGCTCGCCAATCTCAGGAACGTGAGGGTTGGCGATTGCGTTAACGGCGGCACGTGCAGCCTCAGCCGAAGGGCCGTCGGTTGCACCGATGTAAACGGTTCCGTCGTCTTCAATGCTGATGTCAGCTCCAGTGTCTTCCTGGATCTGGTTGATCATCTTGCCCTTTGGACCAATGACCTCACCGATCTTGTCAACCGGGATCTTCACTGCGATAACGCGTGGAGCGGTTGCTGCCATCTCGTCTGGCTCGCTGATTGCCTGGTTCATAACCGAGAGAATCTGCAAACGAGCTTCCTTGGCCTGGTGCAGTGCACCGTCAAGAACAGTTGCTGGAATTCCGTCTAGCTTGGTGTCTAGCTGGATAGCGGTGATGAACTCGCTGGTACCTGCAACCTTGAAGTCCATGTCGCCTAGTGCGTCTTCTGCACCAAGGATGTCGGTAAGAGCCGCGTACTCGGTCTTTCCATCGATGGTGTCAGACACAAGTCCCATGGCAATACCTGCAACTGGAGCGCGCAGAGGCACACCGGCGTTTAGTAGTGCAAGGGTGCTGGCGCAAACCGAACCCATCGAGGTGGAACCGTTGGAGCCTAGGGCCTCGGATACCTGACGGATTGCGTAAGGGAACTCGGTGCGGGTTGGAAGAACCGGAACCAGCGCGCGCTCTGCAAGAGCACCGTGACCGATCTCGCGACGCTTAGGAGTACCAACGCGACCAACTTCACCGGTGCTGTAAGGAGGGAAGTTGTAGTTGTGCATGTAGCGCTTGGTGGTCTCTGGGCTCAGCGAGTCAATCTGCTGCTCCATCTTGAGCATGTTCAAGGTGGTCACGCCAAGGATCTGGGTCTCTCCACGCTGGAAGATTGCCGAACCGTGAACGCGAGGGATTACCTGAACCTCGGCGTCTAGCGGGCGGATGTCGCGGAGGCCACGGCCATCCATGCGGATCTTTTCCTTTAGAACGCGGGTGCGAACAACCTTCTTGGTAACGCTCTTGTAAGCCGCCGAGATCTGGCTCTGCTGCTCTTCGGTTAGAGCGGTGCTTAGCTTCTCCTTGACCGATGCCTTCAGTGCGTCATCTGCGTCCTGGCGCTCCTGCTTGCCTGCGATCTGGTAGATGCGGCCAAGCTCGGTCTCTGCCAACTTTGCAACGTGGTCGTAAACCTCGTCGCTGTAAGGAGGGAACACTGGGTATTCTGCGGTTGGCTTGGCTGCAACTGCTGCAAGCTCTGCCTGTGCGCGAACGAGTTCCTTGATGAATACCTTGGAGGCAACTAGACCCTGCGAAACGATGTCCTCAGAAGGAGCGGTTGCGCCAGCCTTTACTAGGTCCCAGGTCTGCTCGGTGCTCTCGGCTTCAACCATCATGATTGCAACGTCTTCAACGCCGTTCTCAACAACAACGCGACCAGCAACAACCATGTCAAACACGGCCTTCTCTAGCTGCGAGTGCTTAGGGAATGCAACCCACTGACCCTCGATGAGTGCAACACGCACACCACCGATTGGACCGGAGAATGGCAAACCAGCAAGCTGGGTCGACATGGAAGCGGCGTTGATAGCGATTACGTCGTACATCTCGTCTGGCTCGATAGCCATAACGGTAACTACAACCTGAACTTCGTTACGAAGTCCGTCTACGAACGATGGGCGAAGTGGGCGGTCGATTAGACGACAAGCCAAGATTGCCTCGGTGGTTGGACGGCCTTCACGACGGAAGAACGATCCTGGGATGCGGCCAGCCGCGTACATCTTCTCTTCCACGTCAATGGTTAGTGGGAAGAAGTCGAACTGGTCCTTTGGCTGCTTGCTAGCAGTGGTTGCCGAGAACAACATGGTCTCGTCATCCATGTACACGGCTGCGGCACCCTGTGCCTGCTGTGCTAGACGGCCGGTCTCAAAGCGAACGTAGCGCTTTCCGTACTTGCCGTTGTCGATGGTTGCAACGGCAAACTTGGTGCCGTCCATTAGTGGGTTGTTAATGTCGATTGACACTTATTTTCCTCTTTATCCTCTTTGTCTTCGTGAGACTTTCGTCTCGAGTCGCGAGGAAATCCCAAACCAAACAAGTTGTTGGCCGGCGTCTATCCGCGCGAATAAGCTGCGAGCGGCGTGCCCTGGGGAAGCATTCCCGCCCAGTTCGCAACTTACGTTGGCCCGCTTTTTTGTTTCAGCGGGAGATGGGCACCTAGAAATGCTCTGGTCGTCAGTGAAAAAACTTGGGTTCTAGCCCCAAGGCTTACCACCGAAGACCAGCATGCGCGCTTGCGTGCTCAATGGCAAGACTACCAGAGGGGGCCGATATTGCCTATAGGTGGCGCGGTTTGGGTTGCGTGAACAGTGGGCGAACTAACGCCCAGAAATGATTTGAAACCTAGGCAGTGGTGCCCGGTTCAATCGGCTCAACAGGCGCAGGCATCGATGGCTCTTGCACGAGGTACTTGTTACCCTGAGCAGCACTCAGGCTCGGCTGAGTGAACCAGATGAGGAAGAGAACGCCTAGGGCAAGGGCAATGAGGCCTACAAAGCCAAGAGTGATGGCAACCGTGATCCAGCCGCTGTATCCATAACCAGTGCTGCAGCCATCGATGAGGCAAAATCCGCGTGGGTTTCCAATGGCGTAGGCGAACAGTCCGATGACCGCCCCAATCAACGCGGCCATTGGCGCAAGGTAGAGCCACAACAGCTTTGGGCTCTTACCTGCGTCACGAAGTCGACGCGCGCTCACGGCAAGGGTTGGAATGAAGATTGCAAGACCCCAGAAGCTCGAAAGGATGCTTGTATTGCCCTCGCTGAATACCCGAGACAGGATTTGGTTGGTGCTCTGGTCACCTATTGTCGCTGAACTAGTTGCCGGAAATAGAGCGGTGGATGAGCTTTGAACGATAGACAGTGCCATGCTCACCAGCTGAGTGAATAGGGTCCAGTACCAAAACTCGGAGCGCGATGCCACGCCGCTGAAAACCGCGTACTTTGAAAAACCGCTCTTGATTGCTCCGCCGAAGTCCATTGCCATCCCCTGTGTTCTTTGCGATCCGGTACCGCGAGAAATTTCTCCGGACCGATGTTGTTGCCACTAGTACAGCACAGAAAGACAAAACCCCAAACCAGAGGCTTGGGGTTTTGTGGAAAACTTTCGCGTTATCGACGAAGACCTATCGGTAACGTGTACGTTATCGACGTAGTCCAAGTCGCTCGATCAGCGCACGGTAACGTGCGATGTCTACACCCTGTAGGTAACCGAGTAGACGACGACGCTGACCAACCATGAGAAGCAGGCCACGACGGCTGTGGTGGTCGTGCTTGTGCTCCTTTAGGTGCTCGGTCAGATCCTTGATGCGAGTGGTTAGAACTGCAACCTGTACTTCAGGCGAACCAGTGTCACCTGGGTGGGTTGCGTATTCGTTGATGATTGCGGTCTTCACCTGTGGGTCAAGTGCCATAGTGCTGGTTTCCTTTCGAGGCTGCTGCGCGGTGCCTAAAACTTTATGTCTCAAGCTCTCTTTATCCGCGGCCGATACACGGCAACCTCTCTAGTTTAGGGGGTTTGCTACCAACCTACAAGCGCGGGCGCAGAATCGGAGCCGTCGGATTCCGGTGCAAACTTGTTTCCCTCGGCACGCGTCTTGGTTTTAGTCAACAACAGAACCAAGAAGAACACCGATGCTGCCGAGGTGGTGAACAACAGCGCCATGGTTAGGTTGGTGAGCAGCGGGCTGAACACAGGATTCGCGCTGGAGCCCAGGTCTGGGTTCTCAACAACGAAAAGCGCGATAGTTGCCACGGCGAGCCCCAAAGGCAGCAGCTGCCAGAGCAGTAGCAGGGCGGATCTGCCTACGTCGTGAAGTCTGCGAGCGGTGACAGCCAGGTCTGGAAGCAGCAGTGCCAGAGCGGTAATGCCCTCGACCGGCACGAAAAGGTTAGGGTCTTGGCCCAACTTCTTTGCCAAAACCGCATCGATGACTGTGGCTACCAAACTCACGAGGAACATGAAAAGGCGCCAGTACCAGAAGGCACGGCGGGAGGCCACGCCCTTGAACTGAACGTATTTGGCTAGACCATCCTTGATGGCACCCGCGAATGTCATTTTTGCAAATGCCGTGTTGTTGAAACTCATTTTGGCTCCAGTCGATTTGTTGCCCTGCTAGTCCATTCTTCCTCAGAAAGAAAACTCCCCCACAGTTGCCTGTGGAGGAGTTTCCGCGTCTAACCTAGGCAATGCCCTGGTGCGAATAGCTGGGCCCAGGGTTGAAACCTAAGGTGTGGTGGACGGAGCTGGACTCGGGTTCACCGGAGCCGTGGTGTTTGGCACCTGGAAACCGCCGTGGTCATTGTCGCCGTCTGGGCCGCCTGGTGGGCGGTGATCGCCATCGCCGAAGCCCTGGCCTGGCCCGAACTGTCCACTCGGGCCATAAGAGCCAGAGTTGTGTTCGGAGAGTTGAAGGCCGGCCGCAACACCGATACCGAAGGAAGCGGCAAGGGCAACTACTGCACCAACGGAGATTGCTGCGATCTTGGCACCACGGCTTTTGCCGAAGCCCTTAGCCTTCTTTGGCTTGGCATCTTCAATCTCGTAGCTTACGTCTGACGGGTTTTTGTTCTCAGGCATTAATGCTCCTACTTTGGCTCAAACGATTAGTCGTCTGAACCCTCGTGCTCATCGTCGTTTTCATCCCCGTGACCGAAGTGCGGTTTCTTGGTGAAACCTGGTGCTGGGCTTACAGCCCCAGTTGGTTTGTGCTTTGGCTTTACCGAAACGGGTGGAACAACAACGGTGTGCTGGTCTGGTTGGTTTGAATGTTCACCAGGCTCAACAGGCTCATTTGAATAAGTTGGGGCAGTGTCAACTTGCCCAGCAGTTGGACGAGATTCTTCCTTTTCCGGTTTGTTGCCTAGCGCAAAAGCCGCCCCAGCCACAAGTCCGCCGGTCACCACGATTGCCGCAGTAGTGATCCAGATAGCCTGCATCCGAGCCGAGGAACGAACCTCGCGCTCGAATTCGTAAGGACCGGAGTTGGAACTGTTGTCTTCATTCATTTGAGTCTCCTGAAGCTAGTGCTTCTTCTCACTTAGAACTTTGCCAAGCCTTCTTGGGTGAAATCCGAGAGTGGGCTGGGAGTTGCCTGATAACGGCGAATCATTCCAGTTCGCTGAGTTGTCTAGAGATTTCATCGCAGTCCGCCTGAATGGCCTGGATCAAAGTCTCCATGCCATCGAATTTAGCGGCAGGGCGAATGAAACTCACGTAGTCAACGTCCACTACTTTGTCGTAAAGGTCAAGGTCCTTGCGCCCCAATACGTGAGCTTCGATGAGTCGTGGCACGGCCTGAATGGTCTCGTTGATGCCCACCGACAGCGCGGCTGGATATCGCTGACCATCGCAGTAAAGCCAACCCGCGTACACGCCGTCTAATGGAAGGAAACCTTCGGATTCGCGGCTCATGTTGGCAGTTGGAAAGCCCAGCTGGCGACCTAACTTTAGGCCGTGCTCAACCATTCCGGTGGTGCGGTGCAGTCTGCCCAGCAGCTTTGCCGCGGCTTCAACGTTGCCGGCGTCCAACAGGTTGCGGATGGTGCTAGTTGAGACGCGCATGCCGTCAACCTCTACCTCCGGCAACACTACAACCGAGAAACCTAACTTGGCACCCAGCTCCCTAAGGGTCTCGCAAGTGCCTTTGCCGCCCTTGCCAAATCTGAAGTCCGGCCCAACCACAACAACTTGAGCGTGCAGCGCAGACAGCAAAACCTGCTCAACAAAAGCCTCTGGTTCGAGACCGGCGAGTTCAAGGTTGAACTCCAGGGTGAGCAATCCATCGATGCCGGTTTTGGAAACCAACTCCTGCTTCTGAGCAGGCCCAATCAGCGGAAGGCGAAGTTCGTTCGGGCGGAAGAGCGCGTCTGGGTGCCGGTCAAAAGTGATCATCACCGATGAAAGCCCGCGCGCCTTTGCCTGCGCAACTGCCTCCCCCAGCAGTGCCTGATGCCCCAGGTGGATGCCATCGAACTTGCCGATGGTGACCACCGTGGCGCCGAAGTCTGCCGGCACCTGAGAGAGCTTGTTCCAAACCTGCATGTTTAGCCTCGGCCGCGCTTTGCCAACCAGTAGAGGCCGATAATTGGAAGGGCTAGCGGGATGAACCCGTAGTACATGCCAAAGTCAGACCAAACCGAGGTGAGTTTCACGCTGGCAACCGGAAAGAACAAGCTGTAGGTTCCAACCAGAAGAACGCCGGCGAGTTCGAACCCGAGGGTGGCGCGGGCAACCTTTTGCCAACCCGCAGAAGTCTTTGCCAAGGCAACGGTTGCCAAAATGTACACCAAACCCGAAACTACAGAGAGTGAGTAGTTCACTGGCGACTTGTCGAAGGCGGTGAGCAGCTGGTAGCTGGAGCGCACGGTGGCGGCCAGTGCAAAAACCGCGTAAACCGCAATAAGAACGCGACCCGGTCCTAGATTGCTGGATTTTGCCGCTGATTGAGCGGACTTCTTGGCAGGAGTTGCGGACTTGGGCATAGGTTCAAGCCTACTTGCTACGCGTAAACGCCAGTCCAAATCTGGTGCATGCGAACCAGCATTACAGCGATGGAGAGTGCGGCGACACCGAGCACGACAGTGGACCATTTTGAGCGTTCCAAGAGCGCCCAAAAGACTGCTCCCAGCGGCAGGATGAGTGCAGTGATCAGATAGGCGAAAAACTCTACGGTGTCTTGTTTAGCTTGGAAGCCCTGGGCCACCATAACGATGCTGACCACCAGCTGAACCAGAAGGCTCAGTTCGGAAACGGCGAGTGACAGCACGCTCCAACCGCTTGGCGCTCGGCCAATCAGACCCAGAAAAACACAAAAGATACCGATTGCCAGGTTGAGATAAAAACCAACTAGATACAACTGCTCAGGCATTTGCCACCTCATTGAAAACGACTATGGACTTCAACTGGCTTCCGGAACGCTCGAGCATGGCAACGAGATTGCCAGCTTCATCGATGCCAGCAAATGGCAACTTGGAGCGGTTCTCCCCCGCCGCCAGGCGCTTGCCGTGACGAATGTCGATCACGTCTTGAGAAGACAATCTGCGCACCTCAAACTGCTGAGCCGCCGCGGTGGCCGCAGGCAAAATCTGCACGGTTTCCTTGGTGAGTTCGCTGAGCTTCTTTGCTTGCTCAACCGAGTAACTGCCAATGCGGGTTCTGCGAAGCGCAGTTAGGTGTCCGCCCACTCCGAGGCTGGCCCCGAGGTCTCGAGCGAGGGCACGAATGTAAGTGCCACTGGAGCAGTCAACGGTCACATCGATGTCTAGGAAATGACCGTCTTCCGAAAGCCTTGGCGGGGTATCAACCGTGAATCGCGAAATGGTCACCGGCCTGGCCGCGAGTTTTACCTCGTTGCCACCGCGAACCGCCGCGTAGGCGCGTTGCCCGTCCACCTTGATTGCACTCACCGATGACGGGACCTGCTGAATGTCTCCGCGCAGATTTTGAAGAGCCGCTTCGATGGCCTCCGGCGTGATTGCCGCCACAGCTGCAGGGTCTGCCAACTGAATGATGTCGCCTTCGCGATCATCGGTGATGGTGTTTGCGCCTAAGCGGATTGTTGCCTGATAGGTCTTGTCTTCACCAACTATGAAGGTGAGTAGTTTGGTGGCGCTTTCCACGCCCAAAATAAGAAGGCCGGTGGCCATTGGGTCTAGCGTTCCGGCGTGGCCAACCTTGCGAGTGCCAACAATGCCGCGAGACTTTGCAACCACGTCGTGGCTGGTCCAGTCGCCTTCTTTATCTATAAGAAGCAGGCCAGGAGTTGCCAAGGGCTACTCGCCGTCCTCGTCATCTTCGATTTTGCGTGGCTCCTTGTAGGGATTCGCGTCGCCAGCAGGCTTCGCCTTCTCGGCCAGCTTGTTTACCTGCTCGTCGCGGCGGTGCGCCTCGGCCAAAAGGTCGTTGATCATCGCTGCGGTTTCAGGAACTTCGTCCGAAACAAACTCGATGGTTGGGGTGAGACGAATCGAAAGATTGCGTCCCACCTCCCCACGAATTCGACCACGGTTTTTCTCGATGATTTCGGCGGAACGAGCCTTGTCGGCGTCGCTTCCGAAAACGGTGTAGAAAATGGTTGCGTGCTGCAGGTCCGGCGTGACACGAACATCGGTGATGGTTACAAAACCGAGGTCAGGGTCTTTAACCGCGCGCTCCAAAGCCTGGGCTACCAGAACCTTGATTCGTTCGGCCAGTTTGCGGGCGCGAGCGTGGTCAACCATTTTCTACTCCTGTGGATTTTTCTCTGACGATATTTCTTGACGGCTAGGCGGCTACGCGACTAAACGCGTGGCTTCTCGCGCATCTCGAAGGTCTCGATGATGTCTTCCAGCTGAAGGTCGTTGAACCCGGAAAGGCCGATACCACATTCGTAGTCGGTCTTAACCTCGGTTGCGTCGTCCTTGAAGCGCTTGAGCGAGTCAACCTTAACGTTGTCAACGATGACCTTGCCGTCGCGTAGAACACGAGCCGAGGCGTTGCGCTTGATGGAACCAGAGCGAACGATGGAACCAGCGATGGTGCCAACCTTGCTGCTCTTGAACAGTTCGCGCACCTCTGCGGTACCGGTCTGAACTTCTTCGTACTCTGGCTTGAGCATGCCCTTGAGAGCCTGCTCGATGTCCTCGAGTGCCGCGTAGATAACCGAGTAGAAGCGGATGTCCACACCTTCGCGGTCTGCGCGCTCCTTGGCCTTGTTGTCTGGGCGAACGTTGAAGCCGATGATGATGGCGTTGTCAACGGTAGCGAGGTTAACGTCGCTCTCGGTGATGGCACCAACGCCACGGTGGATGATGCGAAGCTGAACGGAATCGTCAACTTCGATCTTGAGTAGCGAGTCTTCGAGGGCTTCAACAGCACCGGAAACGTCACCCTTGATGACCAAGTTGAGAGACTCAACCTTGCCCTCTTCGAGAGCCTTGGTGAAGTCCTCGAGGCTGATGCGCTTGCGGGTCTTAGCCAACAGAGCGTTGCGGTCTGCGGCTTCGCGCTTCTCCGCAATCTGGCGGGCCTGACGCTCGTCTTCTGCCACCACAAAGGTGTCGCCGGCGCGTGGCACCGACTGAAGTCCGAGAACCTGAACCGGACGGCTAGGAGTTGCCTTGGTAACTGGGTTACCGTTCTCGTCGAACATTGCACGAACACGACCGTGAGCCGCACCCGCAACGATTGGGTCTCCAACCTCAAGGGTTCCGGATTGCACTAGAACGGTAGCTACCGAACCGCGACCCTTATCAAGGTTGGCTTCGATGGCAACACCGCGTGCGTCCTTGTCTGGGTTGGCGCGGAGGTCTAGCGATGCGTCTGCCGCAAGAAGAACTGCGTCTAGAAGCTCAGGGATGCCCTTGCCGGTAAGCGCGGAAACGTCAACGAACATTACGTCGCCGCCGTATTCTTCTGCCACCAGGTTGAACTCGGTTAGCTGCTGACGGATCTTGGCAGGGTTAGCGCCTTCCTTGTCCACCTTGTTCACGGCAACAACGATTGGAACGCCGGCCGACTGAGCGTGGTTAAGCGCTTCAACGGTCTGTGGCATAACGCCGTCGTCTGCCGCAACCACGAGGATTGCGAGGTCGGTAACCTGAGCACCACGGGCACGCATGGCGGTAAACGCCTCGTGACCTGGGGTGTCAATGAAGGTGATGGCGCGGTCTACGCCTTCGTGCTCAACGTGCACCTGGTAAGCACCGATGTGCTGGGTGATGCCGCCGGCCTCACCAGACATTACGTTGCTCTTGCGGATGCTGTCTAGCAAGCGAGTCTTACCGTGGTCAACGTGACCCATCACGGTTACTACTGGAGGACGAGGCTGAAGATCTTCGTCATCGTCATCGAAGTCGGTGCTGATGTCCAGACCGAAGCCTTCGAATAGCTCGCGCTCTTCGTCTTCTGGCGAAACAACCTCGATCTTGTAACCAAGCTCCTCACCAAGAATCTGGAAGGTCTCTTCGTCTAGCGACTGGGTAGCTGTTGCCATCTGTCCAAGGTGGAACAGAACGGTGATCAGCTGACCAGCATTTGCCTCGATCTTGTCTGCGAAGTCTTGGATGCTGGCACCGCGACGTAGGCGAAGTACGGTGGTGCCGTCTCCGCGTGGTACGAGTGCTCCACCAAGGCTTGGTGCGTTGCTTCTCTGCTCAAACTCTTCGCGCTTTGCACGCTTGCTCTTGCGAGCCTTGCTCTGACCGCGTGCGCCACCCTTACCGAATGCGCCTGCGGTGCCTGCGGAGTTACCGCCGCGACCACGAGCCGGACCGCCACCCGCTGGACGGGTGAAACCACCTGGTGCACCACCGGTGCCAGCACCTGCGCCGCCACCGAAGCCCGGACGAGGACCGCCAGTGAAACCTGGGCGTGGGCCACCTGCGCCACCTGGGCGAGGAGTACCGGCACCAGCCGGACGAGGTCCGCCCGCACCACCTGGGCGAGGAGCACCGGCACCAGCCGGACGAGGACCGCCTGGGCGGCCAGCGCCGCCACGGCCCATGCCCTGCGAAGGAGCGAACGGGTTGTTACCCGGACGTGAGATTGGACGAGGGATACCCATGCCCTGAGCGGCCGCGAACGGGTTGTTGCCCGGACGAGGAATGCCCGCCGCGCCTGGCGCCGGTGCAGCTGGCGCCGAACCATGTGCGTCTGGCTTTGCAGCAGGGGTAGCAGCCGGTGCCGCAGGAGCGGCAGGAGCTGCGGCGGCAGGTGCCGCGGAAGCTGGGGTTGCAGGCGCTGCAGGTGCAGGACTTGCTGGCGCTGGTGCTGAAGGTGCGGCCGCAGCCGGAGTTGCAGGTGCAGCCGGCGCTGGGGTTTCTGCAGCAGGCTTTGCCGCGGCAGGCGCAGCGGCCTTTGGCTGGTTAGGGAAAGCGTCTCGCAGTTTCTTTGCTACTGGAGGCGCGATGGTTGAGGAACCGGACTTGACGTACTCGCCAAGCTGTTCAAGTTTTGCTAGTGCGTCTTTGGTGTCGATGCCAAGTTCTTTGGCAATGTCGTATACGCGTGGAAGTGCAGCCACTTAGATTTTTCTCCTGTCTGGAACCCACCCCAGACAGGGCAGGTTTTTAAAGCTGTTGGGTACTCATTTCGAGCGACTCATTTTGTTGCCAACATCATTTCTGCCTGTTCTATAAAGTGTGCGAGTCCTGCATTTTGAAAGGAATCCGAGGTTTTGAACGCTCTGCCAAAGGCTTTGCGATCAACCGCGAGTTTCAAACAATCTGAACTGGAGTGAATCCAGGCGCCACGTCCGTTTTGAATAGCTTTTGGGTCCGGCAGTAGCTGCCCTTCAACCAAAACCACTCTCAACAGTTCGCTTGAAATGGCGCGCTGACGACAGCCAACGCAGGTTCTAACAGGTTCCATTGTAACCCCTGCCCTCCAAGATGCCCAAGGTAATGTTCGATGGGGGTTGCGTAATGTTCTAGGGAGTTGCCCTAGCCCTCCAGAATGCTGTCTGGCTGAACGTCGATCTTGGCACCTGTGAGGCGAGCCGCAAGGCGAACGTTCTGACCCTCCTTGCCAATGGCAAGCGAAAGCTGGAAGTCTGGAACCAGCGCACGAACGTGCTTGGTTGCCGCGTCTAGCATGTAGCAGCTGCTCACCTTTGCAGGAGAAAGCGCGTGAGCCACGAATGCCGGAAGGTCTTCGCTGTAGTCAACGATGTCAATCTTCTCTTCGTTCAACTCGGCGCTAACCGCACGAACGCGCTGACCTAGTTCACCAATGCAAGAACCCTTGGCGTTTACGCCAGGCTTGGTGGCGCGAACCGCAAGCTTGGTGCGGTGACCGGCCTCGCGAGCGATCTGAACAATCTCAACATCGCCGTTTGCGATTTCGGGAACCTCAAAAGCGAAAAGCTTACGAACCAACGATGGGTGGCTGCGCGAAACGGTGACCTGGGTGCCGCCGCGAGTTGCGCGGGCAACCTTGGTCACGTAGAAACGCATGCGCTTTCCGTGGCTGTAGTCCTCGCCTGGAACCTGCTCGCTGTCTGGCAGCATGGCCTCAACGGTGCCTAGGTTCACGTAAACCAGGTAAGGCTTTGCGCCCTGCTCGATTACACCGGTAACGATGTCTTCTTCTTTGCCCTGGAACTCGCCAAACAGGGTCTCATCGTTGATTTCACGAAGACGCTGGGCGATTACCTGCTTGGCAGAGTAAGCCGCAATACGGCCGAAGTTCTCTGGAGTGGCATCGGTTTCTTCACCGGTTGCCTGACCTTCTTCGTCTAGAACAGGCACCAAAATGGTGACTTTTCCGGTCTTCTGGTCTAGAACGGCGCGAGCTGGGTCGTGGTTTCCCGCGTGGCGGTGGTAAGCGGCAACAACCGCTTCCTCAATAATTTCCACGAGTTCCTTGAAGGAAATCTCTTTATCAATTTCTACTTGCTTCAGTAGTCTCAGATCGATGTCCATGGAAAGCTCCTAGCCGTTATTTAGTTCTGCAACCGCTAAGTTTAGTGCCACCGAGCGACGCTCTCCAGTGCGGCGGTTCCAAACGTCAACCTCACCCTGCTCGAGACCCTTGCCCACAATCACAATGTTTGGCACACCGATGAGCTCGGCATCGCCGAACTTCACGCCAGGGCTGACCTTTGGTCGGTCGTCCAGCATCACGGTCTTACCCGCGGCTTCGAACTCAGCGGCGAGCGCCTCGGCGGCCTCAAATACGGAGTCGTCCTTGCCGGCGGCAACGATGTAAACATCGGCAGGCGAAACCGACTCTGGCCAGATCAGGCCCTTGTCGTCTCGGTTGGCTTCGGCCAAAACAGCGATGATTCGGGTTACACCGATTCCATAGGAACCCATGGTGACAACCTGCAACTTGCCGTTCTCGTCTAGAACGCGAAGGTCCAGTGCCTCTGCGTACTTGCGTCCCAGCTGGAACACGTGACCGATCTCGATGCCGCGAGCGAGCTCTAGCGGACCCGAACCGTCCGGCGCTGGGTCTCCTGCGCGAACCTCTGCAATGTCGATGGTGCCATCGGACTCAAAGTCACGACCCGCAACTAGGCCGGCAACGTGCTGGTCCTGAACGTTTGCGCCGGTCAGCCAAGAGGTTCCGGCAACCACGCGTGGGTCTGTTAGGTAACGAATTCCGGTGGTGGATTCCTTGCCCAAAACGTTGCCGGCAACCTTGCCAGAACCATCGAGAGAAACCGGACCGATGTAACCCTTTACCAATCCAGGGTGCTTAGCAAAGTCGGCCTCGGTTGCTGGCTCCACCTCGCTCGGGCTGAATGCGGCCTCGGCGCGCTTGGTTTCAACCTCGCGGTCACCAGGCAGACCAACCACAACAAGCTCGCGCTTGCCCTCTGGGCTGGTCACGGCCAAAACCACGTTCTTCAAAGTGTCGGCAGCGGTCCACGAACCGGAAGCCTTAGGGAACATGGTGTTTGCGTCGTCTACCAAACCGAGGATGGTGTTGGCTCCAGGAGTCAAGACCACGGTTGGAGCAGGCAATCCATCGATGGAAAGTGGCTCAGGCGCAACGGTCTTCACTGCCTCAACGTTTGCGGCGTAACCGCCAGGCGAACGCACGAAGGTGTCTTCACCGATTGGCGAAGGCGAGAGGAACTCCTCGGATGCGCTTCCTCCCATGGCGCCGGCGTCTGCCTTTACGATCACATAGTCCACTCCCAAACGGGTGAAGATTCGCTCGTAGGCATCGCGCTGCGCCTGGTAGGCGGTGGCTAGACCCTCATCGGTGAGATCGAAGCTGTAGGCGTCTTTCATCACGAATTCTCGGCCACGAAGGAGGCCGGCGCGTGGGCGAGCCTCGTCGCGGTACTTGTTCTGAATCTGATACAGGCAAACCGGTAGGTCCTTGTAGCTGCTGTAGAGGTCCTTCACCAGGAGGGTAAACATTTCCTCGTGGGTTGGCGCTAGCAGGTAGTCGGCCTTCTTGCGGTCCTGCAAACGGAACAGATTGTCGCCGTACTCGGTCCAGCGGTTGGTGGCCTCAAAAGGCTCGCGTGGCAGCAGTGCTGGGAAGAACACTTCCTGGGCACCAGCGGCAGCCATTTCCTGGCGCACGATGGCTTCAACCTTGGCCTTCACCAACAAACCCAGCGGCAACCAGGTGTACACACCGGGTGCGGCACGGCGGATGTAACCGGCACGAAGCAAGAGCTTGTGGCTGGCTACTTCTGCTTCGGCAGGGTCTTCGCGCAGAGTGCGCAGGAACAGGTTTGAAAGACGTGTAGGCATGCCACTAGCCTACCTCAGCGTGCCTTTTGGCTATTCGGAAACCACTACCTGAGCGGTGCCCAGGGTTGCAGGATCCATGGTGGCGGCAAGGCGGTTAGCCTCTTCAATCAGGGTTGCAACGATGTCTGCCTCCGGCACGGTCTTGATGACCTCACCCTTCACAAAAATCTGACCCTTGCCGTTACCCGAAGCCACACCTAGGTCTGCCTCGCGTGCCTCACCAGGGCCGTTTACAACGCAACCCATCACGGCAACGCGGATTGGCACGGTGAGGTGTTCAAGTCCGGCGGTTACGTCGTTTGCTAACTTATACACGTCTACCTGGGCGCGGCCACAGCTTGGGCAAGAAACGATCTCTAGCTTTCGTGGACGCAGGTTGAGAGACTCAAGAATCTGCGAGCCAACTTTGATTTCCTGAACCGGCGGCGCGCTGAGCGATACGCGGATGGTGTCTCCGATGCCCTGCGATAGCAGCGCACCAAAGGCAACCGAACTCTTGATGGTTCCTTGGAACTCCGGACCAGCCTCGGTTACACCAAGGTGAAGCGGCCAGTCACCACGCTCGGCGAGCAACTGGTAGGCCTTGACCATGACCACGGGGTCGTTGTGCTTCACCGAAATCTTGAAGTCGTGGAAGTCGTGCTCTTCAAACAGGCTGGCTTCCCAAACCGCGCTTTCAACCAGCGCCTCCGGGGTTGCCTTGCCGTACTTCTGAAGCAGACGGGGGTCAAGAGATCCGGCGTTCACGCCGATGCGAATGGAAACTCCGGCATCCTTTGCGGCCTTTGCAATGGCTCCAACCTGGTCGTCAAACTGACGAATGTTTCCAGGGTTTACTCGAACCGCGCCACAACCGGCATCGATGGCCTGGAAAACGTACTTTGGCTGGAAGTGAATGTCTGCGATTACCGGAATCTGCGAGCGCTTGGCGATGATGCGAAGCACATCGGCGTCGTCTTGGCTTGGGCAGGCCACGCGAACGATGTCGCAACCCGCAGCGGTAAGTTCCGCAATCTGCTGCAACGTGCCGTTGATGTCGGTGGTTGGAGTGGTGGTCATTGACTGCACCGAAACTGGAGCCCCACCGCCAACGGCAACCTTGCCCACCATGATCTGGCGGGTCTTACGACGCGGCGCCAAAACCGGAGGTGGAGACTTGATTGCACCGAGGTTTACTGCTGGCACTTGGGGCTCGCTTTCTGCAGGGTTCGCGGGTTTCAGCCTACTTTGAACTCAAGCGTTGAGTGGGCAGCTAGCCCAGCTTCACCGGTGAGATCAGGTCTGCGGTAATGATCAGCAAACTCAAAAGCATGAGGACTCCCCACATTGCCGTTGTGAACGGCACCATGCGAGCGGTGTCCGCAGGCCCAGGATCTGCCTTACCTAACAACTTAAATGTGGTTCGTTTGATTCCCTCGTAGAGAGCGTTCAGAACGTGGCCGCCGTCCAACGGAAGCAGTGGCACGATGTTGAAAACGAAGAGGGCAAAGTTGAGCGAGCCCAACAGCATGAGCCCAGTGAATAGCTTTCCAGTCCAGTCAATGCTGTTGCTGGTTGCCACTTCACCCGCAATACCCCCAATTCCAACGATGGAAACCGGGCCGTTCTGATCTCTTGGTGCACCGGTGAACAGGTTTCCTGCAAGGTGCGCAACCTGCTGCGGCATCTGCAGAATCATGGCGCCGGTCTGAACCACCTCGTTGGAGACGGTCTTGAACGCGCCCGCGGCAGACATTGGTGCAATCGCTCCCTTGAGCGAGATTCCAAGTACCGAACGCTTACCCTTCAAAGGTTGCCCCTTTGAATCGGTTAGTGCAGCACCGGTTTCGTCGTCAAACAACGCAACCTTGCGGATCAGCGGATTGATGTTGATGGTGATGGTTTGGCCAGCGCGCTGAATCTCCAACGCAACCGTGCTGTGCCCTGCGGCATCAAGAATGTGGCGAGCAGCGTTCCAGTTGGTAGCCGTCTCACCGTTGAGGGTAATGATTTTGTCGCCAGGTAGAAGCCCAGCTTCCTTGGCCGGCGAAACTGGGTCAGTTGGGCCGCATTTCACTGCGGTGTAGTTGGTTGGCACACAGTAGTAAACGGCGGCCACGGTTGTGGTGTTCTGAACCGTTCCGATTCCGCAAAGTGCAACCAGAGTAAACAGCACACCCAACAAGAGGTTCATGGTTGGACCGCCGAGCATAACCACGATGCGCTTTGGAATGCTCAACCTATAGAAGGCTTTTGCCTCGTCGTATTCGCCGTCTACCGCACGCTGGCTCTTGCGAGCATCGCTCACCCAACGTGTGAACCAATTGCTTGGAGCACCTGGCTTCTCTGGTGGAAACATTCCGCTGATGGCGATGTAACCGCCAAGCGGGATTGCCTTGATTCCGTATTCGGTTTCGCCGCGCTTGCGCGACCAGAGGGTGGGGCCAAACCCGATCATGTATTTGGTTACGCGAACACCAAACTTCTTTGCCGGCCAAAGGTGGCCGAGTTCGTGCAGGCCGATTGAAACGGCAATGCCAAAGAGCACAAAAAGCACTCCAAGAAGGTAAGCAAAGAAGTTATTCACGCTTCAAACCTAAGGGAGACGGCTGACAAAACGCATTGAATAAACCTGGCACACGCGATTTCCTGTGGGTAACTAGCAGGCCTTAGCCATAACGCCATCGGCGCGATCCCTGGCCCACTTTTCGGCGGCCAAAACGGATTCCAGGCTTAGCTCGGCCTCAGCATTGTGTGAGTTGACCACGCGCTCAACCAAATCCACAATCTGGTTGAAACCGATCTTGCCCGCATGGAATGCCTCCACCGCTTGCTCGTTAGCCGCGTTGTAAACCGCGGGATAGGTTAGCCCAGCCTCCCCCACCTGACGGGCCAGCGCCACGCTCTTGAACACGTGCTCATTCAGGGGCTCAAAAGTCCAGGTTGCGGCCTTGGTCCAGTCGCAAGCCGGCGCCACGTTGGCAACCCGCTCCGGCCAGGACATGCCCAGAGCGATGGGCAACTTCATGTTTGGAGGGGAGCACTGCGCCAATACAGATCCATCGATGAATTCCACCATTGAATGCACCACACTCTGTGGGTGAACGGTAACCTCGATGCGGTCAAACGGAATGTTGAAAAGCAGGTGAGCCTCGATGATTTCGAGACCCTTGTTGACCATGGTTGCCGAGTTGGTGGTGACTACCTTGCCCATTACCCAGGTTGGGTGGGCCAGCGCCTGCTCCGGGGTTACGTTTTCAAGTTGCTCGCGAGTCCAGCCGCGGAATGGGCCGCCCGAAGCGGTGAGAATCAGTTTGCGCACCTCGGCCGCGGTGCCACCCAGCAGGCACTGAGCCAGAGCCGAGTGTTCGCTGTCTACTGGCACAATCTGGCCGGGCTTTGCGGCCTGCGTTACCAACGCGCCGCCAACGATTAGCGACTCCTTGTTGGCCAGCGCCAAGGTCTTGCCGGTCTTGAGCGTTGCCAGGGTTGGCGCCAAACCGATCGAACCGGTGATGCCGTTCACCACAACATCGGCCTCGGTGTCTTCCACGAGACGAGTGGCCGCCGCCGCACCCTGAACCGCGTGCGAAACCGGCAAGCCAAACTGCTGGCGCTGAGCTTCCAGGAGTTGGGTGTTCCGGCCGGCAGCAAGCCCCACAACCTCAAACTTGTCGGGGTTGGCAGCAATCACGTCCAGGGCCTGAGTGCCAATGGAACCGGTGGAACCGAGAATGATTACGCGACGCATTTACCCATTTTGGCACGGACCCAATCCATCGATGCTTTGCCGGCCGACGCCGGGCCGATTTCGCTGACAAAAAGCCGAGTGTTTACCCTCTGGGGAATACCAGCAACCCCCACGGGCTTAGACTTTAAACATGAGCGAGTTCAGCATCGCGCAGGAGCGCAAAGTAGTCACTTCCATCCCAGGACCTAAGTCGCAGGAACTCCATTCCCGCAGGCTCAAGGCCGTGTCTAAGGGTGTAGGCGCGGCACTGCCGGTCTACATCGAAAAAGCTAACGGAGCCATCCTGGTTGACGTTGACGGCAACCACTTCACCGACCTCGGTTCGGGCATCGGTGTGGTTTCCATCGGTCACACCAACCAGGGCGTCATCGATGCGGTTTCTCAGCAGGTTGCCCAGCTGACCCACACACTTTTCACCGTGACCCCGTACGAGCAGTACGTTGAGGTTTGCGAACTTCTGAACAAGCACACCCCAGGAACCTTCGAGAAGCGCTCGGCGCTGTTCAACTCGGGTTCCGAGGCAGTGGAAAACGCCGTGAAGTTTGCCCGCAAGTTCACCAAGCGCGGCGAGATCGCCGTGTTCGACCACGGATACCACGGTCGCACCAACCTCACCATGGCCATGAACTTCAAGGCGATGCCTTACGCATCGGGCTTTGGTCCGTTCGCACCTGGCGTTACCCACGTGCCAATGTCCTACCCGTTCCGCGACCCAGAAGGCATGACCGGTGAAGAAGCCGCAGCCCGCGCCATCAACTACATGGAAAAGCGCGTTGGCGCCGACCAGCTTGCAGCCATCGTTATCGAGCCGATTCAGGGCGAGGGCGGTTTCATCGTTCCAGCTCCTGGCTTCCTAACCGCGCTGGCAAACTGGGCCAAGGCAAACGGCATCGTTGTTATCAGCGATGAGGTACAGGCCGGAATCGCACGTACCGGTCAGTGGTTTGCCTCCGAATACGAGCCAACCTACGTTCCAGACCTAGTGACCATTGCTAAGGGCATCGCCGGCGGTATGGTCATCAGTGCCGTGACCGGTCGAGCAGACATCATGGATGCCGCTCACCCAGGTGGAATCGGTGGAACCTTCGGTGGAAACCCAGTTTCCGCTGCGGCCGCCGTTTCGGTTCTAAAGCAGATCGAAGCCGGAGGTGTTCTTGAGAACGCCCAGCGCATCGAGAAGACCCTTTCGGCACGCCTCAATGAGCTAAAGGCCAAGTACCCAATCATCGGTGAGGTTCGTGGCCGTGGCGCCATGATGGCCATCGAGTTTGTGGAGCCAGGCACCCGCAACCCAAACAAGGACGCCACCGACAAACTTGTGGCTCACTGCCACAAGAACGGTGTGCTGGTTTTGAACGCCGGAACCCACTACAACGTGATCCGCTTCTTGCCACCTCTTGTAATCAGCGATGAGTTGTTGAACGACGCCATCGACGTTCTAGAGGCTGGAATCCAGGCCCTATAGGAGCATTTGGCTTTATAAACGAACTAAACAAAAACCCGAGACCGCGAGGCCTCGGGTATTTTGTTATTCGTAAGGATTACTTGAGCAGCTTCTTGCGGCGCAGGCTGCCGAAGACCTGACTGCCGATCACGATGAAGATTGCCAGCAAGAACACCGCTGATGCAATCACGTTGGCTTCGGCGGGAACTCCCTTTGCAGCCGCAATGTAGACCACCTTTGGGAAGGTGTTGATTGGTCCGGAGTTGAAGTAGGTGATGATGAAGTCATCGAAGCTAAGTGCAAAAGACAGCAGCGCCGCAGAGACGATTCCCGGAAGAAGCAGCGGGAAGGTGATACGCCAGAACACCGAACTCGGGTTGGCGTAAAGGTCTCGGGCGGCTTCTTCGAGAACCGGGTCCAGCGTCTGAACTCGCGCCTTTACGGTTACCACCACAAAGCTGAGGCAGAACATAACGTGAGCCAGGATGATGGTGGCAAATCCCTGCTCGGTTCCCATGTTGAAGAACAAAGCCGCCAGACCTGCACCCATAACAACCTCTGGGGTTGCCATTGGCAAGAACAGCGAGAGACTAACCAGGCTGCGAGCGCGGAAGCGGTAACGCACCAATGCGATGGCAATGCCGGTTCCAAGCACGGTTGCAACCAGAGTGGCCACGGTGCTGATCAGAAGCGAGTTTCCAAGCGAGTCACACATGTCTGGGCGGTCACAAACGTGAAGCCACTTGTTGAGTGTGAAACCCTGCCAAACGGTGTTGGAACGCTGGGAATCGTTGAACGAAAACACGATTGTGTAGACGATTGGGATGAGCAGGTAGACCAAAGCCAAAATCGAATAGAGCGGCAGAACCTTTCTGCCCAAACGAAGGTTTTTCACAGTAGGTCCTCCGTTCCGGTTCGCTTCACGTAAACCGCAACCATCACCAGAATCACGGCCATCAACACCGCGGACAGCGCGGAGGCAGCCGGGTAGTCGGCGTTCTGCAGGAAGTCGGCTTCAACCATGTTTCCAATCATCGATGTCTGCGACGAACCCAAGAAGTCTCGGCTGGCATTCACGTAGTCACCGGTGATTGGAATGAAGGTAAGCAGGGTTCCACTGATCACGCCAGGCATGGTTAGCGGCAAGGTCACCTTGCGGAAGATAGCGGCCGGGCTGGCGTAGAGGTCCGACGCGGCCTCCAGCAGGCGCAGGTCCAGACGCTCAAGCGAGGTGTAGAGCGGCAGCGTCATGAACGGAATGAAGTTGTAGGTGAGACCCCAGATAACCGCTCCAGGCGTGCCCAGGAAGTACTGCTGCTCTCCCCAAAGGTGAATACTGCGCAGGAAGTTCAGGATTGCCGAGTCATCGCTCAACAACTGCTTCCAAGCGATGGTGCGAAGCAGGAACGAGATAAAGAACGGGGCGATCACCAAGGTGAGGGTGAGCTTCTGAATCAGCGGACGCGGACGCAGGCGAACACCAACGAAATACGCGAGCGGGTAGCTGATGATGAGCGCAAAGAAAGTAGCTGCAAACGCGTAGCCGAACGAACGCAGAATCTGCGGCAGGTAGCGGGTGGTCACATCGATGTAGCTACTGACATCAAAGCCGTAGTCGTACATTCCGTATGCACCGGTGGCCGAAGGGGTTTCAAGCGAGGTGATCAGAAGTGAGACCAGGGGCACCAAGAAAAACATTGCCAGGTAGAGCATGCCAGGCAGCAGCAAGGCCAGAACAATCCTGGACGACTTCACCGGTCCGGCGGCAACCTTTGGGTTGCTGGAACTAAAGGCAGCGAACGCCATGACTAGTGCTCGTCGCCCGCAGGCAAATCTGAAAGGCCAAACGCGTGCTCAACCTTGAAACTGACCCAAACCTTCTCGCCCAGTTCAACCACAGGGCTGATACCCACGTTCTGCGCGAACACGATAACGTCGCCAACGTTTGGAATCTCGATGAGGTACTGGTTGCTAACGCCGGTGAAACGAATGTCCTTGATTTCGCCAGGACCCAAAATGTTTAGGTTGGCGTCTGCCTTTGGCGCCTCGCGGTGGAAGTGAGCCTTTTCAGGGCGAACGCCGATGGCAATCTTGCCGTCCTGCTTCTCCGCGCGGTTCTTAGGAACGCTGATCTTGCAGCCCGCAACATCGATGCTCAAAGAGTTAGCCGAAGAATCTGCAACCTGGCCAACAAAGATGTTGGACTGACCCAGGAACTTGGCTACAAACGAGGTCTTAGGGCGCTCGTAAAGCGCCTCTGGGGCACCCATCTGCTCAATCTGACCCTTGTTCATCACGGCAACGGTGTCTGCCATGTCCATGGCTTCTTCCTGGTCGTGAGTTACGTGCAAAAAGGTTAGGCCAACTTCCATCTGGATGGCCTTGAGCTCAATCTGCATTTGGCGGCGAAGCTTGAGGTCAAGCGCACCAAGAGGTTCGTCTAGGAGGAGCAGCGATGGGCGGTTCACCAGCGCGCGAGCCAGAGCAACGCGCTGCTGCTGGCCACCGGAAAGCTGCTGCGGGCGGCGCTCGGCAATGTGACCGAGCTCAACCAGGTTCAGGGCGTCCATTGCCTTTGGCAGTGGGTCTGCCACCTTACGGCGACGCAGACCGAACGCCACGTTTTCCAGAATGGTCATGTGCGGGAATAGCGCGTAGCTCTGGAACACGGTGTTTACTGGGCGCTCGTGTGGCTTTGCGAAGGTTTCGTCTTTACCACCGATGAGAACCTGCCCAGAGGTAGGTTCTTCCAAACCGGCAACGATTCGCAGAGTTGTGGTCTTGCCACAACCGGATGGGCCTAGCAGGGCGAAGAATTCACCAGCCGGGATGTGGAGATCGAGGTTTTCGATTGCGGTGAAACCGGGGAACTCTTTTCGAATTCCCCTTAGTTCTAGGTCCGCTCCGGCTGCAATGAACTCTTTAGCCAACTAAACAACTCCGTTCGAGGCGTCCGACCAGGCCTTGCTGAACTCGTTGTCTTCCTTTGGAGTCAACGGGCGGAACTGGTGGAACTTACTTAGGTCACTTGGGAAAATCAGTTCGTTGTTACCAATGGCCGCGTTCTTGCTCATGGCAATCTCGCGCGCGCCGTCTACAGGAGGAACGTAGTAAACGCCGGCGAGCGCCAGCTCCGCGGCAACCTCTGGCTGGTAGTAATAGTTGATCAGCGCGTGTGCGTTAGCAGCGTGCTGCGAACCCATCGGAATCTGGTAGTTGTCGCAGGCCAGGGTGCTTCCGCTGTCGAGCAGGACCACGCCTAGAACGTCGCCGCCGAGTTCGTCGTTGGTGCTGACCACGTCGCCACACCAAACGATTCCTGCAACCGCGTCGCCGTTCTTGTAATCATCGATGTAAGAGTTGCCCTTGATTCCACGAACCTGACCGTCTGCGACCAGCTTCTTGAACTCGTCGAGGGTGTTGTGGAAATCGTCTGGAGTGAAGTTGTTGATGTCGATGCCCTTGGCCAACATCATCACACCGATGGTGTCGCGCATCTCACTGAGTACCTCTACCTTGCCCTTGAGCTCAGGAGCCCAGAGGTCCTCAAGCTTGGTAGGTGCGTCCTTACCGGTGAGCTTCTTGTAGTTCGCCTTGTGGTAACCGATTCCCGCAATGATTCCCTTCCAAGGAAGCGAGTATTTGCGGTCTGGGTCATACGACCAAGACTTCCCGGTGAAGAACGGGTCGAGGTGCTTGGTCACGTTTGGCAAAAGCTTGTAGTTCAATTCCTGAACCAGGCTGCTGTTGATTAGGCGGGCGGCCATCCAGTCGGTCAGACACATGGTGTCTGCTCCGGTGTCCTTGCCGAGCAAAAGCTGGTTCTTCACACGTGCGTAGTAGGTGTTGTTGTCATCGATGTTGATGTTGTACTCAACCTTGATGCCAGTCTGCTTCTCAAACGCGTGGATGGAAGGGAACGAGCTGTCTGACTCGCCGTCCATGTAGTAAGGCCAGTTGTCCCAGGTGACAACTTTCTGGCTAGAAGAAAGGTCTTTTGCTGGGCTGAGGTGCTTTGAGCCACCTGGGGAACAAGCCGCCAGGGTTAGGGCCGCGGCGCTGAGGCCGGCACCGGTGAGAACCGTACGACGGGTGACTGGCGCCTTCGCCAGGTTCAACAGATCACGGAAAATCGGGTCTTGCGAGTTAGTCATTTGCAGACTCCTTTAAAGCCAAGGGCCTAGACCCAACCAGCAGTGAAGTGGACGCCGCAGCCTCCAAAACAAAATACTGCCACAAAAACCAGTTACCCAATACCAAGATGCCGATTTGCTATCGAAAAGCCCGAGTTGACGGGGTTCTTGGCTCCAAGATAAAAGTATTTATTTTTAAATAAAACTGGGAATAATCAAAAGCACACAGCCTGTTTGGTTGTGTCAGAGGCCTTACCCGTGCCTCTAAACATAGAAAGACCCACGGAGAAATCAGATTCCCGTGGGTCTTTTCTTTTAGGCAGAGGCTCTAGTCCCCGATGTGTTCGGCTTCGCCTCCGACATCAGGTCGCCGCTCGGGATTCCGCGCGAGCGCTAATCCCTCACTTACTCCCCGATGTAGCTCATCACGTGCTTGATGCGGGTGTAGTCCTCAAAGCCGTACTGCGAGAGGTCCTTGCCGTAGCCCGAGTGACGGAAGCCACCGTGGGGCATCTCTGCGGTAAGTGGGATGTGGGTGTTGATCCACACGCAACCAAAGTTGAGCCCCTTGGCAAAACGCATTGCGCGGGTGTGGTTGCTGGTCCACACCGAGCTAGCCAATCCGTACTGCACGTCGTTGGCGTTTCGCATGGCTTCTTCATCGGTGCTGAATTTTTGAACGGTGATTACCGGGCCAAAGATTTCGGTCTGGATGACTTCGTCTTGCTGCTTGAGGCCCGAAACCACGGTTGCCTCGTGGAAGTAACCGGCGCCGGCAATGCGGTGGCCACCGATTTCCACGTTGGCGTGGTTTGGCAGACGGCTGATGAAGCCCTCCACGCGCTCAAGCTGGCTGGCGTTGTTTACCGGACCAAACAGGATGTCTTCACGGCTTGGGTCGCCGGTTAGCGCGTTGGCGGCAACCTCGGCCTTTACCAGCGCGATGAACTCGTCGTGTACAGACTCGTGAACCAGCACGCGAGTTGCCGCGGTGCAGTCCTGACCCGCGTTGAAGTAGCCGGCAATCACAATCTGAGCGGCGGCCTTGGCCAGGTCTGCGTCTGCAAACACCAAAACCGGCGCCTTGCCACCGAGCTCAAGGTGAACGCGCTTGAGGTCTAGAGCGGCCGACTTGGCCACCTCCATACCCGCACGAACCGAGCCGGTGATGGACACCATCTGCGGAATCTTGTTCTCGATCATGGCTCGGCCGGAGTCGCGGTTACCCGTGACCACGTTGAACACGCCCTTTGGCAGGAACTCGGCGGCGATCTCGGCCAAGAACAGGGTTGACGCCGGCGTGGTGTCGCTTGGCTTGAGCACCACGGTGTTGCCAGCAGCAATCGCAGGCGCAAACTTCCAGGTGGCCATGTTCAGCGGGTAGTTCCACGGGGTCACCTGACCAATCACACCGATTGGCTCGCGACGGATAGAAGAAGTGTGGTCGCGGGCGTATTCCGCGGTGGCGCGACCCTCCAGGCTGCGAGCGGCACCGGCAAAGAATCGAATCTGATCCACCGATGGCATGATCTCGTACTCAACCAGAGTGCTGCGCGGCTTTCCCGTGTTCTCACTCTCCAGGTCGGCTGCCTCTTCGGCTCGGGCCTCAAGTGCGTCGGCAATTCGGAACAGAGCCAACTGGCGCTCCCCCGGAGTGAACTGACTCCACTCATCGAAGGCTTTCTCTGCTGCCTTGAAGGCGTGGTCCACGTCGGCTTCATTGGAAACTGGCGAAGTGGCGTACACCTGCCCAGTTGCCGGATTGATGATGTCTTGGGTTTCAGTTCCCTTTGCATCGATGTATTCACCGTTCACAAAGTTCTTGAGTTGACGCACTGCCACGATGACTCTCCTTCGAGTTCCTAAAATCGGGATGATTTCATAATAACTTCCGAAGGCCAGAAATCGGAATCCGTAGCACTTTTGGCATTTTTGGTAACAAATTCGAACCTAAATTGGCGTTTCACCACCGATTCTTTTGCGCAATGGCATTTTCACTGGCAAAATCGAATCATGTCCAGAGTGCTAAGAACCAAATCCAGCCAACTCGATGAGGTGTCCAAGTCCATCATCGAAGAGTTGCAGCACGACGGCCGAAAATCCTATGCAGAGATTGGCAAGGCGGTTGGGCTCTCGGAAGCCGCCGTTCGCCAGCGCGTTCAGAAGCTAACCGAATCAGGCGTGATGCAGGTAGTTGCGGTGACCGACCCAATGCAGCTTGGCTTCTACCGTCAGGCAATGATTGGCATTCGCTGCGGTGGCGACACCCGCGAAATTGCCGAACAGTTGGCCAGCCTGCCCGCCGTGGACTACGTGGTTCTTACCGCTGGAAGTTTTGACATTTTGGTTGAGGTGGTTTGTGAGAACGATGACGATCTCATCAGCCTGCTCAATGCAAAAATCCGGACACTGCCTGGAGTGACCTCAACGGAGACATTTGTCTACTTGAAGTTGCATAAGCAGTTCTACAACTGGGGAACCAGATAGGCCCCCAGAAACAAACAAAGTAAAGAGTGATACAAAATGGCAACCAAGGAAAGCCAAGCAGGAAAGCTTGTGCGAGGACTAGCGTCCAAGCTCAAGGCTCCGGTCAAACCGGCCAGCGCAGCAGCAGACCGCGCCACACCTCTGACTGACGCCCGAAAGGCCGGCACCGAGGTAACAACCAAAATGTTGCAGAAGGCGGCAAAAGACAACCTCTTCTTGCACTTCACCCAGCACGCACACTTTGACAAGGGCGAAATCCCAATCATCGTGCGCGCCGAGGGGCACCACTTCTGGGACTCAAAGGGAAACAAGTACTTTGATGGCATCAGCAGCCTGTTCAGCGTAAACATCGGACACGGCCGCGAGCGCCTGGCCGAAGCCGCTGCCAAGCAGATGAAGCAGTTGGACTACTTCCCTATCTGGTCCCACGCCCACCCAACCGCAGTTGAGCTGAGCGAACGCGTTCTCTCCTATGCACCAAAGAACCTAACTCGAGTGTTCTTCACCACTGGCGGTGGAGAGGCAAACGAGACCGCATGGAAGCTAGCCAAGCAGTACTTCAAGTTGCAGGGCAAGCCAACCAAGCACAAGGTTCTCAGCCGCGCTGTTGCCTACCACGGCACCTCGCACGGTGCGCTTTCCATGACCGGTATTCCGGCCATGAAGAAGGCGTTTGAGCCACTGGTTCCAAGCACCTTCCGCGTGCCAAACACCAACTGGTACCGCGCGCAGGACAACTTTGCAACCGAAGAAGAGTTCACCAATTGGGCAGCCGACCGCGTTGAAGAAATGATCCTGTTCGAAGACCCAGACACCGTTGCGGCGTTCATCTTTGAGCCGGTTCAGAACTCTGGTGGTTGCTTCACAGCACCAAAGAGCTACTTCAAGAAGATCCGCGAGATCTGCGACAAGTACGACGTACTTCTAATTGCAGACGAAACCATCGATGGATTTGGTCGCACTGGTGCAATGTTTGCCAGCAACCGCTACGAGATCGAGCCGGACATGCTGGTTTGTGCCAAGGGCTTGACCAGCGCGTACGCTCCTCTGGGTGCGTTACTGCTTGCCGAGAAGCTGTTTGAGCCGTTCAAGAAGGGTGCGCTCTTCCCACACGGTTACACCTACGGTGGTCACCCGGTTTCCTGTGCGGTTGCGCTGGAGAACCTGGACATCTTTGACGAGGAAGACCTGGTTGGCAACGTGCAGCGAAACGAGGGAGCTTTCAAGGCAACCCTAGACAAGCTGCGCGACCTACCAATCGTTGGCGATGTTCGCGGTGTTGGTTACTTCTGGGCTATCGAACTGGTGAAGAACAAGGAAACCAAGGAGACCTTCAACGACCGCGAGTCGGACAAGCTGCTCCGTGGCATTCTGAGTCACCGCATGTTTGAAGAGGGGCTGTACTGCCGCTCTGACGACCGTGGAGACCCTGTGGTTCAGCTGGCCCCGCCACTAACCATTGGGCCGGACCAGTTCAACGAGATTGAGCAGATTCTGCGTGGTTGCCTGATTGAGGCACAGCAGCAGATGTAAGCGAGCTTAGGTTTGAACGCAAGTTTGAGCCGAGCAGAAAACCCCGACCTAGGTCGGGGTTTTCTTTTGCTGATTTCAGAGAGAGCGAAATCAGCAATCTCAGGTTACCCAAGGTGAGGGTAGGTTGCCAATCGGTTGAGTTATCCTCAGATTGTGGCACGCGGTTGCGTGACCCTGCGGACCAAAAGTTAGCCTGAGCGCATGAACATAAATCTCGATTTCGACTCCTGCGGGAGCACTCAAACCCCTGTTGGCCCAATCTCCGTGTACTGCAAAAACTGTGCCGTAGTTGGCATCCACATGGGTCAGCCAACCGCTCCAACCGGCGGCGACTCAGAGCTGGCCATCGCTGCTCTTTCTCAAATCCGTCAATACTTCGATGGCGACCGAACGGCCTTCGAACTGCCATTGAACGCCGCCGGCACCGAGTTCCAGAAGTCGGTGTGGGACCAGGTGGCAAAGATTCCATTTGGCGAGACCAGGTCTTACGCCGACATTGCAAACGCCATTGGCAAGCCGCTTGCGGCTAGAGCAGTTGGCGGTGCCGTTGGGGCGAATCCACTGGCGCTGATTCTGGGTTGTCACCGAGTTATGGGTGCTTCTGGAAAGATCACCGGCTACTCGGGCGGCAACGGAATCTCCACCAAGCGTTGGCTACTCAAGCACGAGGGCATTCAGAGTGCCGACTAAAGACCACTTTGAAGACGGCTTGGTCCGTTGCGGTTGGTTGAACACCGACCCGCTCTACATTCACTACCACGACACCGAATGGGGTGTTCCGGTTAGGGGCGACAACGCAATGTTCGAGCGCATTGCCCTAGAGGGATTCCAGGCAGGTTTGAGTTGGTTCACCATTTTGAAGCGCCGCGAAGGCTTCCGCGAGGCTTTCCATGGATTCGACATGGCAAAAGTTGCGGCAATGACCGAGGCCGACGTTGAACGGCTAATGCTCAACGATACAATCATCAAGAACCGCGCCAAGATTCTGGCAACCATCAAGAACGCCAAGCTGGCGCTGGAGATCCCAGGCGGAATCAGCGACTTCCTATGGGGATTTGCGCCGAGCCACTCCCCAAACGCCGGCGCGGTGGGTTCCGGTGCCGCGGAAGAGTTTGCCTGGCGGGTGACCACCCCCGAGTCGGATGCCATGAGCAAGCAGCTCAAGAAGTTGGGGTTCAGTTTTGTGGGTTCCACCACAATGCACGCACTGATGCAGGCCACCGGAATGTTGAACGATCACGCTCCCGCCTGTTTCCGCAAAGCGGAGTTGGAAAGGTAGCCCACCTTTTAGCGTTTCGTTTACCTTTCCTTCGATATTCGCTTGAAAGATTCGCCTCGCTGGCAACAGAAACCAAGTAGGTTCGTATCAACAAGTGAGGTTGCAATGTCGCCAGATGAATTTGCCCAGCATTACAGGGCTCACCTGCCGGCACTTAGTAAGTTCGTGGCCCGCAGAGCGGACATCGCTGCGGTTGAAGACATCTGCTCAGACATCTTCCTGATTGCTTGGCAGAAACGCGATCAGGCCCCTGAGGGTTTCGAACTAGCCTGGCTGTATTCAATCGGCGGGCACGTTATCAATAACCTGCGCCGTAAAAACCAAACCGGCTTCAAACTGGTTGCCGCCCTATCGGTTCCCAACTTTGCCCCGTCCGCGGAGTCTCTAGCACTGGCAGACGTTGCCCTGGGTTCGGCGTGGGGACAGCTCAAGGCAGGCGAACAGCAGGTGCTGTCGCTCATCGCGCTCGACGGCTTGAGCGTTGCGGAAACATCGCGTGTGCTTGGCATTTCGGCAAACGCGGTGAGCGTTCGCCTCAACCGTGCCAGGGCTCACCTAGCCAAACTTCTAGAAATTTCGGACTCCCCTGTAATAACCAAGTAGTTGGGAACAGAAACTAATCATGAACGAAAACTTCGATGACCTTTCGGCCCGGTTACAGGCCGCGGATCCAGCAGCAAATCTAGAGGCTCCACACGAGTCCCTCATCCATCGAGCCATTGCAGACGCGGACACCGAATCCGGCTCGAGCCAGAAGCCTGCCAACAAGCGCATCAACTTCTTGAAGCCACGCAACCGGATTACCTTGGTTCGAGGGCTCTCCACCGCCGGTGTCATGGCCGTTGCGCTAGCGTTTGCCGCACCAAGCATTTTGGGTGCCTTCCCGAGCGGTTCGGGCACGTCCTATCTGTTCAGCCTCGCCGGCAACAACGTTGGCAGCCAAAAGATGTCTGCAAGTTCGGCCTTGGTTGGTTCTGCAGCCACGATTGCGGGCGGCTCAATGGATGCGGCTGTCTGTAGAGGCTTCGATGGCAACCCTTGTGGAATCATGCCAACGGAGTACAACTACGTTGCTGCTCCGGGGCTTTCGGATGCAGGCGGCAACGCAGCCGTTTACAAACTCCAGCCAACGAGATCGGCAAGCGAAACCCTCACTCTTTTGGCAGCGCAGTTTGACATCACTGGAACCACTAAGACCGGTTCTGCTGCCGAAAATTGGAACGTTATTTACAAGGGACTGAACCCAGACGGCTCGGACGGTTGGGGTACTCCACAACTTGTTGTGAGCTACGACACTGGGTCCATGGTTCCTCAGTGGTCTTACACTGGCAACTCGATGCTTTACACGGACTGCGCTCACGGAGATGCAGCCGCTAAGGGCCTCGATGTTCCTATCCTGGATCCAAACAAGCTGGACCCGAACACAAGCACCTGCATGGTGGGCATTTCCGGTCGCGGACCAACCACCTCCGAAGCTTTGGCTTCTGCCAAGAAGATTTTCAAGGCGATTGGCTTTGACTCCAGCACCAACCTTGGATCAGTTCACAACGGCGACCTCTACATTGAGCTACCTTCTGACCCAAACACCGCTCGAAACGGGGTTTCGATTACCGGTTACCTGATGGTTGGTGGAAGCCTCACCTCGATGACCCAGACCATTAGCTGGGACGGCAGCAGCAAGGACATCAGCTACGGCTACGGATTCGATGGCGAGGCCGTGAGCCAGGGCAGCTTTGGCACTGTGAGCGCCAGCGCCGCGGTTGAGCGTCTTGGCAACTGGCAGTGGTACGGAAACCCATACTTGGACTACGCAAACCTCAAGTACAGCGAAACCATGAACCAGGGAATTGCCATCGATGTGGTCCAGAGTCCATCTGCGAGTTCGGACACCACAGGCGGCACTTCAACTGGCTCCGCTTCAGCGGGCGTTGTTCCTGCCGGCTCTGGCGGGCTTAACACCATCGCACCAGACCCAAACACCACTGCGCCAACCGGTGTTGCACCTAGCGAGGTTGCACCTACCCCACAGGTTGTGAACGTTACCGTTACTCGGGCACAGAGTGCCTTGATGACTCTTTACGCGGCAGACGGCACAATCTGGTTCGTGCCAGGGTTCGTGTTCTACGACGCAACAGGTTACGTGGGCAATGTGCTCTCGATTGTCCCCGGCGTTATCAAGCTGCCAGAAGCCACACCTCTCACTGACGTTCAGGCTAAGTAACTTCAAACCCAAAACGGGCAATCGCTAGTTAGCGGTTGCCCGTTTTGCTTTAACAATCTGGTCGGTTACCAAGACAAGGTTTTGGGTTGCGGGGTCAAGGCTCAGCTCCATGCCGATTGACTCTGCGATGAGCGACAACTCATCGATGGATTCTGGTGCTTTGGCGGCCTGCAAGACGGCACGGATGAGCAACCCTTTGGCCAACTTGTTGAAATGGTTGAGGGCTCGAAGTTCGCCGTTGCTTTCGCGGCTGACCACCTCAACCCAATGGTGCGGGATTTCGGCTGGGATGGGCGCCAGGTCGGCGTAACTCTTGGACCGAAGGTCGATCAACGGACCATTTGCCAACCTTGCAAAGATTGCGGGATGCGCCTTGCTCCAGACCCCCTTGAGCCCACCCGGCAATGCCTTACCGGCCGTGTAAGAGGCAGGGAAAACTGTGGTTCCGCTCAGTCGGTAGTTGGGAATCAGGTCAGTAGCGGGAATAAGCCCAAACAGCGCCGACTGAATCAGAACCGTCTCCTTGGCTCGGCGCAACTGCTCTGGTGCGAGATTCTGTGCATCGATGGCGTCGTAAAGAGTGCCGGTGTAACGCTGAATGGCGGGCATGGTTGGCGCGGTTGGAACGGCCAGGTTCACATCGATGGCGCCGAGCTGCTTGGGTGTGAGCTTGAGCACCTTTGCCGCTTCCTTGGGCTTCTTGCATAGTTTGAGAAGTGCGGCGAGCACCTGGTCTCGAGCCAGATTCAACCCACCAAAGGTGAGCGCGGCCTGCTGAATAGTTAGGTTTCCGCCACCAACGGCCTTGGTCTCGCTTGGCGGTAACAGAAACAACATGTAACAAGCCTAGACTTGAGCCATGGTCAATCTCACCAAGATTTACACCCGCACGGGTGACGAAGGCATGACGGGTCTCAGCGACTTTAGCCGCACCCGTAAAACCGATCCACGCATTGAGGCGTACGCAGACGTTGACGAGGCTAACTCGGCAATCGGCGTTGCTGTGGCACTGGCCCGCAACGAGTTCGACGAGGAGACTCTGCACCTTCTTAGCCAGATTCAGAACGACTTGTTCGACCTGGGTGCAGACCTCTCCAACCCGTTGAACGAGCACTACGAGTACGAACCGCTTCGCGTTGGTGCCGAGTGGACCGACGCACTAGAGGCCGCCATCGACCACTACAACAAGGACCTCGAAACCCTTGATTCGTTCATCTTGCCTGGAGGTTCCGGTCTTGCTGCTGGTCTGCACCTTGCCCGCACCGTGGTTCGTCGCGCCGAGCGCGCGGCCTGGCACGCTATTGAGGCATACGGTACCGAGCCAGCCAAAAAGGGTCACGGTAACGGTGGCGTAAACATCGCAGCCGTTCGCTACCTGAACCGCTTGAGCGACCTGCTGTTTGTTCTGGCTCGCTACGCGAACGTGAAGCACGGCGGAGACGTGAAGTGGGTTCCGGCGGCAAATCGTCGCGAGGCCCCGCTGACCCGCAAGGAAGACAAGGCGCGTCGTCTAGAGTAGACGCTTGCCTAGCTGGCCTGGCTGGTCTTCTTCGAGAGAAGTATTCCCCCAAGAATTAGTAAAACCCCCGAGTTACCTCGGGGGTTTTACTGTTGGCTCGTTAGAACCGAGTTTGAAGCTTAGGCAAGCTGAGCGTGACGTGCAACGATGCGCACTACGTTCTTCTCAACCGAAAGGAAGCCGTCTTCCGCGTTGGCGATGATCTTTTCGCCTTCTGGAAGAGTGATGCGAACTTCACCCGAAGCCAAGATTGCAAGCAGCGGCTCGTGGTTAGCGAGAATACCGATCTCGCCTTCTACGGTCTTCGCTACAACCTGCTTGGCCTGGCCAGACCACACGGCTTTTTCGGCCGATACTAGGTCTACGCGCATGGTGTTTTCAGACATGACTACTTGCTTTCCTTCTGGATGCGCTCGTATTCCTTCATGATGTCATCGATGCCACCGATGTTGTAGAAGGCCTGCTCTGGAATGTGGTCGAACTCACCGTTAGCAATCTTGCTGAATGCCTCGATGGTCTCCTTTAGCGGAACGGTCGATCCTGGAACACCGGTGAACTTGGTAGCCATGTAGGTGTTCTGCGATAGGAATCGCTGGATGCGACGTGCGCGCGAAACTGTGATCTTGTCTTCTTCAGAAAGTTCGTCAACACCAAGGATGGCGATGATTTCCTGAAGTTCCTTGTTCTTCTGAAGGATGGCCTTTACGCGAGTTGCAGTTGCGTAGTGGTCAGCGCTCACGAAGCGAGGGTCAAGAATACGCGAGGTGGAAGCAAGTGGGTCCACAGCTGGGTACAGACCCTGCGAAGCAATTTCACGCGAAAGCTCAGTGGTTGCATCCAAGTGAGCAAAGGTGGTTGCTGGGGCTGGGTCGGTGTAGTCATCGGCTGGAACGTAGATTGCCTGCAGCGAGGTAATCGAGTGTCCACGAGTAGAGGTGATGCGCTCCTGAAGGAGACCCATCTCGTCTGCAAGGTTCGGCTGGTAACCCACGGCAGAAGGCATACGACCCAGAAGGGTGGACACCTCGGAACCTGCCTGGGTGAAGCGGAAGATGTTGTCGATGAACAACAGCACGTCCTGCTTCTGAACATCGCGGAAGTACTCCGCCATGGTCAGTGCCGAAAGAGCAACGCGAAGACGGGTGCCTGGTGGCTCATCCATCTGGCCGAAGACCAGTGCGGTCTTGTCGATAACACCAGACTCGGTCATTTCATCGATGAGGTCGTTACCTTCACGGGTACGCTCACCAACACCGGCGAATACCGATACACCGTCGTGGTTTTCTGCCACACGGTAAATCATTTCCTGGATTAGAACGGTCTTACCAACACCGGCACCACCGAACAGACCGATCTTTCCACCCTGTACGTAAGGGGTTAGAAGGTCAATAACCTTGATACCGGTCTCGAACATCTGAGTCTTGGACTCAAGCTGGTCGAACGCAGGCGCCTTGCGGTGGATTGGCCAGCGCTCGCTGATCTCAATCTTCTCGCCAGGAGTTCCGTTGAGGATGTCGCCGGTAACGTTGAAAACCTTACCCTTGGTGACGTCGCCCACTGGAACCGAGATAGGTGCGCCGGTGTCGGTCACCAAACCGCCGCGAACCAAACCATCGGTTGGCTTTAGGGCAATGGCGCGTACCAGGTCGTCACCGAGGTGCTGAGCAACCTCGAGAGTCAGAGTGGTCTTCTCGCCATTCAGGTCGATCTCGGTGGTGAGAGCGTTGTAAATCTCTGGGATTGCGTCGTGCGGGAACTCGATGTCCACTACTGGACCAGTTACGCGAGCGATGCGACCCTGAAGGTTCTTCTCGGCCATGTCTCTTTCTTTCTCTTAGTCGTCACTGGCGGTGACCATTGCGTCGGCACCACCAACAATTTCGGAAATCTGCTGGGTAATTTCGGCTTGACGAGCCGCGTTGCTAAGTCGGGTGTAAGTGTTGATCATCTTGTCGGCGTTGTCGGTTGCGCTCTTCATTGCCTTCTGACGGGCGGCGTGCTCGGAAGCAGCCGACTGCAGCATGGCGTTGAACAAGCGGGTCTCAACGTAAACAGGAAGCAGGGTGTCTAGCACCTTGGTGGCGTCCGGCTCAAACTCGTACAGCGGGTAAACCACTGCCTGGCTTTCGTCGGCTGCCTCGGCAAGCTCAAGTGGAAGCAAACGAACCACGGTAGGAACCTGGGCAACCATGCTTACGAACTTGTTGTAGATGAAGTGAATTTCGTCTACACCGCCATCGATGTGATCAGTCTTGAAAGCGCCAACGATTGCGTCTGCGATTTCCTTGGCGGTGTCAACCTGAGGTAGGTCGGTTCCACCAATCCAGTTCTGTACCGAGGTACGGCGACGGAAGTTGAAGTAGGTAACGGCCTTGCGTCCAACTAGGTAGTAGGTAACTTCCTTGCCCTGAGAAACGAGTAGCTTCTCGAGTGCTTCGGCTTCCTTTAGAACGCTGCTGGAGAATGCACCTGCAAGACCGCGGTCCGAGGTGAAAATAACTACAGCCGCGCGCTTTACATCGGTTGGTTCGCTTGTTAGCGGGTGGTCTACATTGCTGTAAGTTGCAACCGCCGAGACCGCGTGAGTTACGGCGTGCGCGTATGGGGCTGAAGCAGCAACACGCTGCTGGGCCTTGTAAATACGCGAGGCCGAGATCAACTCCATGGCGCGAGTGATCTTCTTGGTCGTCTTAGCAGACTTGATCTTCTGCCTATAGACCCGAAGTTGCGCTCCCATGTCTCTCCTAGTTCCTTGAAATCCGTTGAGTTAAGTCGTGAAGGGCTTACTTGCCCTTGACGATCTTCTCCTGGTTAACTTCCGAAGCCGAAAGGGCTTCAACGTTTACCGATGCCAGCGGAGTTCCCTCGTGAGTAGCGAAGCTCTTCTTGAAGGCTGCCACTGCGTCTACTAGAGCCGCCTCGGTGTCCTTCTCAAGCTTGCTGGTCTCGCGAATGGTGGTAAGAATCTGGCTGTTGCGGCGAAGGTGCTCTAGTAGCTCGCGCTCGAAGCGGAGTACGTCCTGCACTGGAACCTCGTCTAGCTGACCGGTGGTACCTGCCCAAACCGATACGGTCTGCTCCTCAACTGGGTATGGCGAGTACTGTGGCTGCTTTAGAAGCTCCATCAGACGTGCACCACGCTCTAGCTGCTTGCGGCTGGCTGCGTCTAGGTCGCTGGCGAACATTGCGAATGCCTCAAGTGCGCGGTACTGAGCAAGCTCAAGCTTCAGGGTTCCAGAAACACCCTTGATGCTCTTGAGCTGTGCGGCACCACCAACACGCGAAACCGAGATACCCACGTCGATAGCTGGGCGCTGGTTGCTGTTGAACAAGTCGCTCTGAAGGAAGATCTGACCATCGGTGATGGAAATCACGTTGGTAGGGATGTAAGCCGAAACGTCGTTGGCCTTGGTCTCGATGATTGGAAGTCCAGTCATCGAGCCGCCACCGAGCTCGTCGTTTAGCTTTGCACAACGCTCGAGCAGACGGGAGTGTAGGTAGAACACGTCACCTGGGTAAGCCTCGCGCCCTGGTGGACGACGTAGAAGAAGCGAAACCGCACGGTAGGCCTCGGCCTGCTTGCTTAGGTCATCGAAAATGATGAGAACGTGCTTGCCGCCGTACATCCAGTGCTGACCAATGGCCGAACCGGTGTAAGGAGCTAGGTACTTGAAACCAGCTGCGTCAGATGCAGGAGATGCCACGATGGTGGTGTACTCCATTGCGCCGGCTTCCTCAAGAGCACCCTTTACGGCTGCAATGGTGGAACCCTTCTGACCAATGGCTACATAGATGCAACGAACCTGCTTGTTAGCATCGCCCGACTCCCAGTTAGCCTTCTGGTTGATGATGGTGTCGATCGCGATAGCGGTCTTACCGGTCTGGCGGTCACCGATGATTAGCTGGCGCTGTCCGCGACCAACTGGAATCATGGCGTCGATTGCCTTGATACCGGTCTGTAGTGGCTCGTGAACCGACTTACGAGCCATAACGCCAGGAGCCTGAAGCTCAAGTGCGCGGCGACCCTCTGCCTTGATCTCGCCAAGACCGTCGATTGCGTTACCCAGTGGGTCTACAACGCGGCCCAAGAAGTTGTCTCCAACAGGAACCGAAAGAACCTCGCCGGTGCGGTGTACTTCCATGCCCTCCGAGATACCCTCGAAGTCACCAAGGACAACAACACCGATCTCGCGCTCGTCCAAGTTCAGTGCAAGACCAAGGGTGCCATCCGCAAAGCGAAGTAGCTCGTTGGCCATTGCGCTAGGAAGACCCTCAACGTGAGCGATACCGTCTCCGGCGTCGATTACGTGGCCTACCTCTTGGGTGGAAGCCGCAGCTGGCTGGTAGGACTCAACAAAGTCCTTTAGCGCGTCGCGAATCTCGTTCGGGCTGATCTTCAAATCTGCCATCTCGTTCCTCTTCTTCTGGGCCCAGTAGAACTGGGGGTTCCCGGTTGGTCTCGGCTGGTTTAGGCCAGCGAAAGTTTTGCTTGGGTCAAACGGCTAGCCAGGCTGCCATCGATGATTTGGTCTGCAATCTGAACGCGAACGCCACCAATCAAGGTTGCGTCGTGCTCAATGTTTAGCTTGATGGCTGCGCCATAGGTCTTGGCCAGAGCAGCCTGTAGGCGCTCCAACTGTGCCTGAGACAAGTCCTGTGCAACGGTTACCTTGGCAACCAGGCTGTTTGCTACCTGAGCAACCAGCTTGCCGAACTGCTCCAAAACCAGCGAGGCGCGGCGCTTGCCAGCGTGCACAACGGCCTGCTGAATCAAAAGCGCGCCTTCTGCGCTGGCGTTACCGGCTAGCAACTTGGTCACTAGAGCGGTACGAGCCTCTGCAGAAGCAGACTTGGAAGCCAAAGCGAACTGCAGCTCGCTGTCGCCTTCGATTGCCTGCTGGAAAGCAAACACCTCGTTGGAAACCTGAGCGATGTTGCCCTTGTTGGCTGCGATGGTGGCTACGGCGTGAACACCCAGCTGCTCTAGAGAGGCAACTAGGTCGCTTCCCTTAGACCAACGGAGTGCAACCAGGCTGGCAACAAAGCTCAGTACCGATTCAGAAACGCTCTTGGCGAATACTGCGGATACTGCGCCCGACTTTGCCTTAACCTCGGCGGAAGGGTCCGAGAGGAGATTGCGCAGTTGAGCCGAGCTCGAGATTGCACCAGAAACTGCGAACAGTTCTGCTGCAAAGTTGAGATCAGCGTTTGCGAGCAGCGGCTGAAGTGCCGCCTTTGCGCTCGCGAGTGCCTGCCTGGTTGAACTTGCCATTGCTACTACTTGCCTGCCTTGTTGTCGGCTTCTAGGTTGGCCAGGAACTGGTCAACCACGCCGGCTGCAATCTTGTCGTTCTGAAGGCTTGCTCCAACAACGCTCGATGCTAGGTCGATGGCCAAAGAGCCAACCTCTGCACGAAGCGAAATGAGAGCTGCCTGACGCTCGGCCTCAATCTGAGCCTTTGCGGTGGCGGTGAGTCGCGCTGCCTCGGCAGACGCCTGCTCCTTGAGCTCAGCCAGAATGGCTGCACCCTCGTTGCGTGCGCTTTCGCGAATCTGAGAAGCCTCGGCGCGTGCCGCTTCTTGCTCAGCCTCAATGTTTGCGGTCTTGGCGGCTGCCTCGGCCTGGGCCTTCTCGGCTGCCTCTAGGCGGCCTTCGATGGCTTCGGTACGAGCATCCAAGTTCTTCTTGAAGTTAGGTAGAACCTTGGTCCAGAAGAACACCAGCAGAATCGCAAAAACCACCGATGACCAGAAAAGGTCGGCTGGGCTAGGTAGCAGCGGATTAGGCTTGCTGCTCTCCTCGGCCGCTGCTGCGACGATTCTTGAAATCATGGTTTAGGAGTCCTGACTGACTAGACGCCGAAGATGAATGGGGTTGCAAGACCGATAAGCGCTAGCGCCTCGGTAAATGCGATACCTAGCCACATGGTGACCTGAAGCTTTGCTGCTAGCTCTGGCTGGCGAGCGATCGACTCGATGGTCTTGCTCACTACTAGGCCTACGCCAACACCTGGGCCTACGGCTGCTAGGCCGTAGCCGATTACTCCGAGGCTTCCGCTTACGCCTGCTGCGATGGTAGTTACGTCCACTTGATGATTCCCTTCCGTGGTTTTAAGAACTGGTGGTTACCAGATCTTTAGTGCTCGTCCGACACTGCCAACTGAATGTAAACAGTGGTCAGAAGAGTAAATACATAAGCCTGCAGGAACGCCACCAGCAACTCAAAGAGAGTGAAGACGAAGCCAAACAGGAAGGTTCCAGCGCCGAAAGCCTTGAACAGACCCTCGGAGTTGAAGAAGAAGAACTGGGTTGCGCTAAAGCAAAGCACCAGCAAAAGGTGACCGGCAATCATGTTCATGGTCAAACGAAGAGCCAGAGTAACCGGACGAAGAATGAAGGTGGAGAGGAACTCGATTGGAGTTACCAGGATGTAGAAAGCCGCAGGAACACCGGCTGGGAACAGCGATGCCTTGAAGAAGCCCGCGCCGTGAGCCTTTACACCCGCGTAGATGAAGGTCACGTAAGCGGCGAGCGCCATAACGATTGGAAGACCGATACGCGAAGTACCAGCGATGTTCAGTCCTGGGATAACACCGGTGAAGTTCATGCCCAGGGTTACAAAGAAGATGGTTACAAGAAGCGGAAGGAACCGGTCTCCGTCTTTCTTGCCAAGCTGGTCGTGAGCGATGCTCTTGCGAACGAAGTCCACCGAGATCTCACCCATGAGCTGGAACTTGCTAGGAACTAGCTTGCCCTTCTCGGCTGAGCTCTTGAACTTGCTGGCCCAAAGCCAGAAAACCAAAACTAGAAGACCGGTTACCAGCAGACGAATCAACATGATTCGGTCTAGTGCAAATGGGGTACCGGCGAACGCAACAACTTCAGGGTAAAACTCGTTGATGCTTGGAGCCTCAAAGCCATTGCCGGCTTCCTGGTGTGCAACTGCAACGTTGAGCAGGTCAAGTGCGTGTACCAAGGGCGAGTACTCCTGTGTCTGGGCAAACGGAAAGCGCCTTGCGGCTACTTAGGGCGTGCTAAAAGCCGTGACAAATCACAGCTGATGGCTTTAGTTTACAGGCAAAACCTGCGGTGAAAACATGGTTTTTATGGCTGAGCGAAACTTTTTTTGCCGCTAGGCATCGATGGGAGTTTTGGCTACTCGCCTATTGCCAATCCCGCTATGCGTCGATAGGCAGTCTGGCCTTCATGAATACCCAGGAATCGATGCCCAATGAGCCCAAAACGCTTGCCACCAGAGTGAAGAACAAAACCGGTCCGTTGATGAAGGTTGCGTGCTTGAGTAGGAACACCAGCACGAGAAAACCCACAACCTTTAGCAGCCAGCCACCAAGCACCACGCCAAAGAACCCGCCAAGGTTGAGCTTGCCGCCCAACCACACGCTCAGCGCGGTGAGCGAGACAAACACGAGGGCCATTCCAGCACCGATGAGGGCGCTTACGAGACCGCGCTGACCCACGAGAAGCCAACCCAGACCACACGCAACCACGGCGATTACCGCGATTAGAAGAGATCCCAACTTGAGAACGCGACCGAAAAGCTGCTCGATGCCGGTGGTTGGCTTTGAGATGGAGTTAGACATTGGTGTTTGCCCTCTCGGAATTGGTGGCGCTCTCTGCGTTGAACGCCTTGGCTGGGGAACTGAAAACCGGCCAGAGCGTGTAAGCCAGGGTTGCAATGAAACCAGGAATCGCGAACCACCAAACCTGTTCGCCAGGAATCAGGAATAGCAGCAGGCAGCTGATGGAAATCAGTGCTGTCCATAAATAGAAAACCAGCACGCTTCCCAGGTGGCTGTGACCAAAGTCCTGCAGCCTGTGGTGAATGTGCTTGCGGTCGGCTGCAAACGGCGACTTACCCGCCTTGAGCCGGCGAAGCACAGCAAGCGTGAAGTCGAGCAGCGGCAACACCAGAATGGCAAGCGGCAAAATCAGCGGCAAAAACGCAGGCACCGAAGTGCTGCGCGTGGTGAGTTGAGGGTCGATCTGACCGGTCACGGTTAGCGCACTGGCACTCATCAGAAGTCCCAGAAGCAGCGCTCCCCCGTCGCCCATGAAGATCTTGGCGCGGTGCCAGTTCCACGGCAGGAATCCAACGCAGCAACCAATCACGATTGCGCTGATCAGGGTTGCCAGGTTGAAGTAGTCGGTTGGGCTGGTCTGCTGAGTCAGCAGGTACGCGTAGGCAAAGAACACCACGGTGCCAATCAGCACTACTCCGGCAACGAGGCCGTCTAACCCATCGATGAAATTCACCGCGTTCATAACCAGCACTGTGACGAAGACGGTTACCACCAGGCTGGTGCCAAAACTGCCGATGGTGAGACCCGCGATTGGCAGCGAAACGATCTGAACGCCCTGCCAAGCCAACAAGCCAGCTACCAGGAACTGGCCCGCGAGTTTGAGGGTCCAGTCGAGGTCGTACAGGTCGTCAAAGAAACCGAGCAGGTTGATTGCGATGGCGCAAATCAGAATGGTGACCACCTTGGTGGGGTCAACGAAAACGCTGTGGAACCAACCTATGAGCGCTGCCACACCGATGGAAGTTGCGAAACCGATCATCATGGCAAGGCCACCGAGGCGCGGGGTTGGCTTGGTGTGCACGTCGCGCGAGCGGATGGCCGGGTAAATCTTGTAGCGGTGAGCCAGTCTGAGCACGGCCCAGGTGGCGCCAAAGGTGACCAGCGCGGCAACCAGTGCGATGAGTGCGTAGGCGCGCACTAGGCGTTGCCCTCAACAGTTGACTGGGCGTTGGAATCGCCCGCCGCTTCGTTGGATGCATCAGTTGCTTCTGGCTCCAGAAGGTCGCCGGCAATCATTGCGATCTGCTCGCGGCTGAGCGCGCCAAGTCGAACGATGCGAATCTTGCCCTCGGTTGTGAGGTTGGCGTCTTCGTCGTAGAGGTCGCGAACCGAGGTGAGGTCAAGAATGGTGCTGGCTTCGCCCTTTGGGCTGGGTCCGGCATCCAGATAAACCGAAACACTCTTGCCCAGGTACTTTTCAGCCACCTCGCAGGTGGTGGCCGCTGGCAACCCGGTGAGGTTGGCGCTGCTCACTGCGAGCGGCCCGGTTTCCTCGAGTAGAGCGAGTGCAATCTTGTGATCCGGCATGCGAAGGGCAACCGTGCCCTTGGTCTCCCCAAGATCCCAGTGCAGGCTTGGCTGCGACTTGAGGATCATGGTGAGGGCGCCAGGCCAGAATGCCTGCGCTAGTTTTTGGGCAACACCGGGAACGTGCTCGGCTAGGGCCGACATTGTGGTGGCCTTGCCAATCAAAACCGGTGGCGGAGACTGGCGGTCTCGACCCTTGGCCGCTAGAAGTGCGGCAACTCCCTTGGCGTTGAAAGCATCTGCCGCGAGTCCGTAAACGGTGTCGGTAGGAACCACAACAAGTTCGGCGCGCTGAATGGCAATCTTGGCCAAACGCATGCCAGTTAGCAGGTCGGTGTCAACCGAGCAATCGTAAAGGCGCTCCATTGCCTGCCTCTCCTGAAAACTTGTGATTCGAGCTACGAACCATCGATGTAAAGCTACCTAACGGCCGAAACCGAACGGAATCTCTGGTTGAAATCCTGGTGCGGTTGCACGTGATTCCACCCATCTGCCAATAGTAGTTGAACCACCGCTGGGCTCTGAATGTCTGCGTGCTCAATAACCAGGGTGCCGCCGGGAACCAGCAGGCGCTTGGCGGTTTTGCTCACCTTGCGAATGAGGTCGAGGCCGTCATCGCCGCCGTAAAGTGCGAGGGCAGGATCGTGCAGGTGCACTTCCGGGTAAATGGGCACCATGGCGTCTGGGATGTATGGCGGATTGCTGACCACCACGGAAACTTTGCCGTTGAGGTCTTGGAAGGCGTCGGCAAGGTCGCCCTGGCGCAGTTCCGCGCCAACCGGAGCGCCATACTTGGCAAAGTTTTTGGTGGTCCACGGCATGGCCTGGTCGCTTAGTTCAACCGCGTAGACCTTGGCCTGCGGAACCTCGGTGGCCATGGCTAGCGCGATAGCGCCGCTGCCAGTGCCCAGATCGACTGCAAATGGCCGGGCTTCATCGCTTTCGTTGCCTGAAGCGTTGGCTGCCGCAGACTGCACTGCGAGCTGCAAAGCATCGATGCCAATTTGAACCACGCCTTCGGTTTCTGGGCGAGGCACAAAAACTCCGGGACCAACCGAGAGTTCGAGGTTTCTGAAGTACGCCTTACCAGTGAGGTGCTGGAGCGGCACGCGCTCAGCGCGCTTGGCTGCGAGGTCTTTGATGCGTTCTAGATCGCTCGGCGAAACCTGAAAACCGGTGATTGCCTGAACCGCTAGCTCACCTCGGGATAACCCGAGGATGTCGGCGGTGAGGATTTCGGCGTCGGCTCGAGCGGACTCGATTCCGGCGGCCTGAAACTGATCCGCCAAGCCGGAAAGCAGTAGTGAAAGTTCCACGAGCGGAGAGGAAGTTACTTCTTGTCGCTCAGGGCGGCCAAGCGGCTTTCCTCGTCCATTTGGATTGCGCTCTGAACCACTGGCTCGAGTGCGCCGTCCATCACCTGGTCGAGGTTGTAGCTCTTGTAACCGGTGCGGTGATCCGCAATGCGGTTCTCCGGGAAGTTGTAGGTGCGGATTCGCTCCGAACGGTCAACGCTACGAACCTGGCTCTTGCGGGCCGCGCTCTGCTCGGCCTCGATAGCCTCCTGCTGAGCCGCCAAGATGCGGGCACGAAGCACGCGCATTGCGGCTTCACGGTTCTGCAACTGGCTCTTCTCGTTCTGCATGGAAACCACAATGCCGGTTGCCAAGTGAGTGATTCGAACCGCCGAGTCGGTGGTGTTAACGCTCTGACCGCCAGGGCCACTGGAGCGGAACACATCGATGCGGATGTCGTTTGGGTGAATCTCAACTTCTTCTGGCTCGTCAACCTCTGGGAATACCAAAACGCCGGCGGCGGAAGTGTGGATGCGGCCCTGAGTCTCGGTTACCGGCACGCGCTGAACGCGGTGCACACCACCCTCGTACTTCAGGTGAGCCCAAACACCCTGCGATGGGTCGGTGCTGTTGCCCTTGATGGCAACCTGCACGTCTTTGTAACCACCCAGGTCGGATTCGTTCTTGTCGAGGATCTCGGTCTTCCAACCCTTGCTGTTTGCGTACTGAAGGTACATGCGCAGCAGGTCGGCGGCGAAAAGCATAGATTCCGCTCCACCTTCACCAGCCTTGATTTCCATGATCACGTCGCGGCCGTCGTCCGGGTCACGAGGAATCAACAGACGACGCAACTTTTCGTTGGCGGCGTGTAGCTTCTCCTCGATGCCCGGAACTTCCTCGGCAAACGCTTCGTCTTCCTTGGCAAATTCCTTGGCAGCCGCTAGGTCATCGTTGAGGCCAACCACTGCTTCGTAAGCGGCAACAATTGCGCTTAGTTCGGCGTAACGACGGTTTAGCTTCTTAGCCAACTGTGGGTTGGCGTGCACCGATGCATCGGAGAGCTGCTCCTGGAGAGCGGCGTGCTCCGCGATTAGCGGCTGTACGGAATCAAGCATTTTTTGTGATTACTCGCTGTCGGATCCGGTTGGAACTGGCATGCTCTTCTGAACCTGCATTAGGAACTCAACGTTGCTGCTGGTTTCCTTTAGACGGCTTAGAACAAGCTCAAGTGCCTGCTGCTGCTCTAGACCTGCAAGCGCGCGACGAAGCTTCCAGATGATCTTGGTCTCGTCTGGGCTCATCAGCATCTCTTCGCGACGGGTACCCGATGCGTTCACGTCTACCGCAGGGAAGATGCGCTTGTCTGCCAACTGGCGGCTCAAGCGAAGCTCCATGTTTCCGGTTCCCTTGAACTCTTCGAAGATGACCTCGTCCATCTTGGAACCGGTCTCAACAAGAGCGGTTGCAAGGATGGTGAGCGATCCGCCGTCTTCGATGTTGCGAGCAGCACCGAAGAAACGCTTTGGTGGGTAAAGCGCAGACGAGTCCACACCACCCGAAAGGATACGACCCGAGGCAGGTGCGCTCAGGTTGTAGGCACGGCCAAGGCGGGTGATGGAGTCAAGAAGAACTACCACGTCGTGGCCTAGCTCAACCAAACGCTTTGCGCGCTCAATTGCCAACTCGGCAACGGTGGTGTGGTCCTCAGCAGGGCGGTCGAAGGTGGAGGCAATAACCTCACCCTTCACGGTGCGCTGCATGTCGGTAACTTCTTCAGGGCGCTCGTCTACAAGCACAACCATCAGGTGAACCTCAGGGTTGTTCTTGGCGATGGAGTTGGCGATTGCCTGGAGAACCAGGGTCTTACCTGCCTTAGGAGGCGAAACAATCAGACCGCGCTGACCCTTACCGATTGGTGCTACCAAGTCGATGATTCGGGTGCTCAGCTTGTTTGGCTCGGTCTCCAGGCGCAAGCGGCTCTGTGGGTACAGCGGGGTTAGCTTGCCAAACTCAACGCGGTTGGCTGCCTGCTCCTGGGTAAGTCCGTTAACGCTGTCGATGCGAACGATTGCGTTGAACTTCTGACGACCCTGGCCTTCGCCGTCGCGTGGCTGACGAATGGAACCAACCACTGCGTCACCCTTACGAAGGGCGTACTTCTTTACCTGGCTCAACGAAACGTATACGTCGTTAGGGCCTGGTAGGTAGCCGCTGGTGCGCACGAATGCGTAGTTGTCTAGCACGTCTAGGATTCCGGCTACCGGAACTAGTACGTCGTCTGGTCCAACTTCTGGCTCGGCCTCTTCGCGGTCGTTTCCACCGTTGCCTCCGCGGCGACGGTCGTTGCGGTCGCGGTAGCGGTCGCGGTTACGGTTGCGGTTACGGCTGTTGCCGCCACGACGCTCGTCGTCGAAGTCACGATCGCGGTCACGGTCGCGGTTGCGGTCGTTGTTGCGACGGTCCTCGCGGTTGCCATCGTTGTTCTGGTCGTTGTTCTGGTTGCTGCTCTGGCCCTCGGCGTTTCCGCCCTCGCTATTGCCCTCACCGTTGGAGTTCGAACGCTCGCCACCGTTGCGGTTGCGGCCGTTGCGGTTGCGGTTACGGTTGTTGCCCGAACGCTCCTGGCGCTCGCCGCCCTCGCCGTTGCCAGCGTTACCTTCCGAGTTGCCCGAGTTACCCTCGGAGTTACTCTCGGCCTTGTTGTCGTTGCGTGGTGCGCGCTCGGCGCGCTCGGCCGGTGCCGAACCCTCGGTTGCAGCAGCTGCCTCAGCCTTTGGCTTGCGGGTGCGCTTTGCTGGAGCCTCGCCTGCTGCGTCTGCTGCTGGAGTGGACTTTGCCTGGGCTGGAGCTTCGCTTGGGGTGATTGAAGAATCGGTGGTTACGCGGCGACTGCGGCGTACCGGCTTTTCGTTCTGGATTTCATCCATGATTTTGTGTTTACTCTCTCTACGAGTTTGGACGGCTTGTTACTTTTTGAAGGCCGCCACTTGATACGACTTAGTCGCGTGGAATCGCAATTTGTTTTGCGAGGATTACACCAAAACTGTGGGACGCTAACAGTTTGCGTCTTCTTTGTGGTGCGTTCCCACTGTAGCACCTTTAAAGTCCACAGCCAAGAGTAGAGCTTTCCACTCGGAGTGTTGCTCGGCAACAAACTTTGCGGCTTCAAGCCTTTCGGCCGGGTCGCTTGCCAATACCAGCACCGATGGGCCGGCACCCGAAACCACCGCGGCGTGACCGCGTTCGCGAAGCGCCTGGATGAGTTCGTCGGTCTTTGGCATGGCCGAGGCGCGGTAACTCTGGTGGAGTCGGTCCTCGGTAGCGTCAAGCAAAAGCTCTGGGCTCTGGGTGAGCGCGGCAATCAGAAGTGCCGAACGAGAAACGTTGAAAACTGCGTCTTCGTGCGGAACCGAGTCCGGCTGCAATGCGCGAGCCTTGGCGGTTGACATCTTGAAACTAGGAACCAAAACCAAAGGCGAAACCCCGCGGTGCACAAACAACTTCTTGTGGTGCGGACCCTTGGCATCTTCCCAAGCGATGGTAAGACCGCCGAAAAGCGCAGGTGCAACGTTGTCTGGGTGCCCCTCTATCTCGGTGGCAATCTGAAGCAGGTCATCGTGGGTCATTTCAACAACGCCCTCAAGCAGGCCCTTGGCAGCCATGATTCCGCTAACCACCGCGGCACCGGACGAACCCATGCCTCGACCGTGCGGAATGTTGTTGTGAGCCTCAAGCTTTAGCCCAGGAAGTTCCTGACCAAAGTGCTTGAAGGTGTAGGCGATGCTGTGAACCACAAGGTTTTTCTCATCGGTTGGAACTTCTCCTGCGCCTTCACCAATTACGTGAACGAACGCGCCATTTCCAGCAACCGCTTCAACGATGAGTTCATCGTAGAAAGACAAAGCCATGCCAAGGGTGTCAAAACCCGGGCCCAGGTTTGCACTGGTGGCCGGTACGTGAACCTTTACCTTGCGACCCACCAAAGATGCGCCGCTAGTAGACATGCCAGAGGTTGCCATGAGGTTTAGGCCAGACCCAAACGCTCTGCAACTTCGGCGGCGTTCTTGCTAACGCTCTGTGGCTGGATGTCGTTTCCGTCTTCGTCCTTTAGAGCCCACATTGGGTCCTTTAGTCCGTGACCGGTAACGGTAACCACAATCTTTAGGCCGGCAAGGTTGTCGCCCTGCTGAGATGCCTTGTAAAGACCTGCTGCACCAGTTGCCGACGAAGGCTCAACGAATACGCCAACTTCCTGCGACAAGAAGCGGTGCATCCACAGGATTTCCTTGTCGGATACGGCTCCGAAGCGGCCGCCCGAAACTTCGCGTGCGTTTAGCGCTAGATCCCACGAAGCAGGGTTTCCAATGCGGATTGCGGTTGCAATGGTCTCCGGGTTGGTAACTGGGTGGCCAACGGTGAACGGCGCGGAGCCTTCAGCCTGGTAGCCCCACATCTGAGGAAGCTTCTTGATGCGACCCTCGGCTAGATCTTCCGAGTAACCCTTGAAGTAAGCCGAGTAGTTTCCAGCGTTACCAACAGGTAGAACGTGTAGGTCAGGCGCGAAACCGAGCGAGTCCACAACCTCAAACGCACCGGTCTTCTGACCCTCGATACGGTCTGGGTTCACAGAGTTCACCAGGTGAACCGCGTAGTTCTCGCTCAGGTCGCGAGCAAGCACTAGGCAGTCATCGAAGTTTCCCTGAACCTGCAGGATCTGAGCCTTGTGAGCAACGGCCTGGCTGAGCTTGCCCAGCGAAATCTTGCCCTCAGGAATCAGAACAACGCTCTGGATGCCGGCTGCGGCTGCGTAGGCAGCGGCGCTAGCGGAGGTGTTACCGGTGGATGCACAGATGACTGCCTTGGCTCCGTGGCCAACAGCCTTGGAAACGGCCATGGTCATACCGCGGTCCTTGAACGAACCGGTTGGGTTCATGCCCTCAAACTTGAGCCACGCTTCATCGGCGCCAACTAGCTTGGCCAGCGCAGGAGCTGGAACCAGCGGGGTGCCGCCCTCGCCAAGAGTGATTACCGGGTTGTCGCTGGTTATGTCCAGACGGTCAATGTATTCGCGGATAACGCCGCGCCACTGGTGAGCCAACTTAGACCCCTTCTACTCGGATGACAGAGGTGATTTCTTCTACGGCATCCGTAGCCCGTAGAGCCTCAACAACAGCGGAAAGCGCGGCATCGGTGGCGCGGTGAGTTCCTACCTCGAGGGTAGCGGTGCGTGAAGGCTTTCCGGCTTCAACACGAACCATCTGCTCAACGGTTTCAATGCTCACTCCGTTTTCGGAGAAAATGTTGGCGATCTGAGCCAGCACACCAGGCTGGTCAATCACTTCGATGGTGATCTGGTACTGAGTGACCACGCGGTCGATTCCCAGAGTCACCAGGTTGGCGTGAACCGAGTCGGCTAGGCCTGGGCCACCTGCAACATGACGCTTGGCAGCGGAAACCAGGTCTCCCAGAACTGCTGAAGCGGTCTGGATGCCTCCCGCGCCTGCTCCGTAGAACATAAGCTCGCCAGCGGCTTCTGCCTCAACGAATACGGCGTTGAACGCACCGCGCACCGCACCAAGTGGGTGGGTTGCTGGGATGAGTGCCGGGTAAACGCGAACCGAAATACCCTCAGGTTCCGAACCGTTGGCGGCAATCTTTTCACAGATGGCGAGCAGCTTGATTACTAGGCCATCGCGACGAGCGGCTTCCATTTGAGCCTGAGTAATCTTGGTGATTCCCTCGCGGTAAACCTTCTCAAGTGGAACCTCGGTGTGGAACGCGAGCGAGGCAAGGATGGCCGCCTTCTGCGCGGCGTCGTATGCCTCAACGTCTGCGGTTGGGTCGGCCTCGGCGTAACCAAGTTCCTGAGCCTTCTTCAGCGCCTCGTCAAAGGTTGCGCCGGTGGAGTTCATGCTGTCGAGAATGTAGTTGGTGGTGCCGTTCACAATTCCCATGATGCGCTTCACCTTGTCGCCAGCGAGACTCTCGCGAAGCGGGCGGATGATTGGGATGGCACCGGCAACGGCAGCCTCGTAGTAAAGCTGCGCGCCAACCTGCTCGGCAACGTCGAAAAGCTCTGGGCCGTGAGTGGCCAGCAACGCCTTGTTGGCGGTGATCACGTCGGCGCCGGAGTTCAGCGCCTGAAGCACATAGCTGCGGGCTGGCTCAATGCCACCCATGACCTCGATGACGATGTCTGCCCCAAGAATGAGCGACTCGGCATCAGTGGTTAGAAGTTCTGCAGGAACACCCGGACGAGGGGTCTTGAGGTCGCGAACGGCGATGCCGATCAGTTCCAGCTCGGCGCCAACACGGGCGGCCAACTCAACCTTGTTTTCAATGAGCAGGCGAGCCACCTGGGAGCCAACGGAGCCGGCACCCAACAGCGCAATGCGCAACGGACGGTATTCGATCAAGATCTAACTCTTCTCAATTTTTGGGGCCTTGGCAGACTCCTGAAAGCGCACGTCGCGCGCAAAGAGGTCTGCTTCGGTTTCTCCCCGAACTATAAGTCTGGCAGAACCACCGCGAACTGCCACAACTGGCGGACGGGTGAGCCAGTTGTAGTTGCTGCTCAACGAGTAGCAGTAGGCGCCGGTTGCGGCCACGGCCAGTAGGTCGTTTGGTGCCACGTCTGCTGGCAGGTAGTCGTGACGAACCACAATGTCACCGCTCTCGCAGTGCTTTCCAACCACGCGAGACAGGGCAGGCTCGGCACTAGAAACGCGCGAAGCGAGCACGGTGTGGTACTCCGCTTCGTAGAGTGCCGGACGAGCGTTGTCGCTCATTCCGCCGTCTACCGAAACATACTTGCGAACCGCAGGCTTACCCTTGGCGTCGAGCGAATCGCTCAGCTTTACATCTTTGATGGTGCCCACGTTGTAGAGGGTGATTCCCGAGTTGCCAACCAGCGCACGACCAGGCTCAAACGCCAGATTCGGAACCTTGATGCCAAGACGCTGGCATTCCGCAGCAACCGCATCGGTGATTGCAAAGGCTACCTTGGAAACTTCCGGTGCGTTATCTGCCGGCTTGTAGTTGATTCCAAATCCACCACCGATGTTTAGCTCTGGGATCTCTCCCCCAGCCAACAACTCGGCGTGCATGGCGATTAGCCTGCGGCTGCTCTCGATGAAGCCCTCTGGCGAGTAAATCTGGCTACCAACGTGCTGGTGCAATCCAAGGAACTTGAGGTGGCGGTCCGAGCGAATCTTGGCAACCAGCGCAGGCACATCGGCCAGCGGAATGCCAAACTTCTGGTCTTCGCGCGCGGTAGCTAGGAAGTCGTGAGTGTTGGCGTGTACACCGGTGTTCACGCGCAGGCGAACCGGCTGAACCTTTTCCTGCGCCTGAGCGGCACTGGCGATTCGTTCGATCTCGATCTCGGAGTCCACCACAATGGCGCCAACGCCAACGGAAACCGCGCGACCAATCTCGGCCAAACTCTTGTTATTTCCGTGCAGACCAATGCGCGCCGGGTTGATTCCACCGGCGAGCGCGGCTGCTAGTTCGCCACCGCTTGCCACATCGATGGAAAGCCCAAGTTCGTCTACCCAGTGCACAATCTCGGTGCACAGGAAAGCCTTGCTTGCGTAGTAAACCTTTGCGGTGGTGCCGATGCGTGCGGCTGCGTCTTCGAGCGCCTTCTTGATGCCGGCAGCGCGGGCACGGAAGTCGTCTTCATCGATGACGTAAAGCGGAGTACCAAACTGGTTAGCCAACTCGTCAACGGTGACACCGCCATCGATGACGCCATTGGTAAAAGTGAGCTCGCCGTTGCGGTCGCGGCGAAGGTTGTGAGGCCAAACGCGCGCGTCAATGGCGTTTAGGTCCTTTGGAACCTCAAGCCACTCTGGGGCCACTGGTTCAGAAGTGTGATTTGCCATTTCTTACATTCGCTCCGGGGCGGAAACGCCAAGTAGGTAGAGGCCGTTGCGCAGCACCTGTCCAGTTGCATTGTTCAGCCACAGGCGGGTGCGGTGGATGGTCTCCACGTCGGCTCCGCCCATCGGGGTAACGCGGCAGTTGTCGTACCAGCGGTGGTACGAACCGGCAACCTCTTCAAGGTAACGGGCAACGCGGTGCGGTTCGCGGTACTCGGCGGCCTGTGCCACCACGCGAGGAAGTTCGCTTAGCTTGGCAAGAAGTTCGCCCTCGGCCGCGTGGTTCAACAACGCAGGCTCAAACTCGCTGGTGTCCACGCCAAGGCTGGCGGCGTTGTTTGCCACCTGCTTGGTGCGGGCGTGAGCGTACTGAACGTAGAACACCGGGTTGTCGTTAGTCTTCTTGGACAGCTGCTCGAGGTCGATGTCCAGCTGAGAGTTGGCACTGGAACGAGCCAATGCGTAACGAGCGGCGTCTACGCCAACCACGTCAACTAGGTCTTCCATGGTCACAACGGTGCCGGCGCGCTTGCTCATGCGAACCGGCTCGCCATCGCGCATCAGGTTAACCATCTGACCGATCAGGATCTCGAGGTTGTGGCCAGGCTTGTCGCCAAACGCGGCACAGAGCGCCATCATTCGAGGCACGTAGCCGTGGTGGTCTGCGCCAAGCATGTAGATGCACTGGTCAAAGCCGCGCTCGCGTTTGTCTAGGTAGTAAGCCAAATCTCCAGCGATGTAAGCGTGGTCGCCGTCGCTCTTCACAACAACGCGGTCGCGGTCATCGCCAAAGGTGGTGGAGCGAAGCCAGATGGCGCCGTCTTCTTCAAAGATGTGCCCGAGTTCGCGCAGGCGGGTGATTGCACGCTCAACGGCGCCGGATTCGTAGAGCGAGTTCTCGTGGAAGAACACATCGAAGTCCACGCCAAAGTCGTGCAAGCTCTGGCGAATCTCGCCAAACATGAGTTCCACACCGTACTCGCGGAACTTCTCCTGGGCCTCGGCCTCAGGAAGTTCGAGTAGGTTCTCGGCGGTGCCAGCAAGAACGCGGTCCGCGATGTCCTGAATGTAGGCGCCGCCGTAACCGTCTTCCGGAGCCGCTTCACCCTTGGCGCGTGCCAAAAGCGATCGAGCGAATCGGTCGATCTGCGCGCCGTGGTCGTTGAAGTAGTACTCACGAGTCACATCTGCGCCCTGCGCCTGAAGCACGCGAGCGAGAGAGTCACCCAAGGCCGCCCAGCGAGTGCCACCCATGTGGATTGGCCCGGTTGGGTTGGCGGAAACAAACTCTAGGTTGATCTTGCGGCCTGCTAGATCCGAACCGCGGCCGAATGCCTCACCGGCTTCAACGATTGCCTTGGCAAGCTCGCCGGCAGCCGCAGCGTCGAGCGAAATGTTCAAAAAGCCAGGTCCGGCAATATCCACCGCGGTTACACCGGCAACGCCGCGAAGTTCCGCAGCGATGAGCTCCGCAAGAGCGCGTGGGTTGGTGCCAAAGTTCTTTGCCAGCTGCAGAGCGGTGTTGGTTGCCCAGTCGCCGTGTTCGCGATTCTTTGGGCGCTCAATGACAACCTCGGCAGGCAGGTCGCCAGCAGAAAGCGACCCGGCGGCCTGAAGGCCAACCAGGATCTTCACAATGGCGGCAGAAAGGTCTGCAGGAGTCAAGGTGTTCCTAACGGATTTTGAAGCGAAAAAACTTGGATTTTGGGGGCACGGGCCACACCCAACGCACCCTTAAATCATACCGAAACCGCCCGCCGTGCCTCCAGAGGAGGCGCAACCGGCAGAAGTGCTCCTACGAACGATAATCCGGTTAAAGCGAAACGGCGGTCGCATCTGCGACCACCGCTTCTTTCCTAGGAAAGGTTTTGCCCAGGATTACTTGACCGATCCGGCAGTCAAGCCGCGTACAAAGTAACGCTGCAAGCTGAAGAACACGGTAAGAGGTACCAGCACCGAAACCAGACAGCCGGCCATAACCAGCTGCCAGCCTTCGCCGTGCTGACCTAGCATCGAAAGAATGCTGTAGGTCATAACTGTGTGGTTTCCAACAAAGAGGAAGGCCACAAAGTAGTCATTCCAAACCCAGAGGAACTGGAAGATGGCAAACGACGCGAGCGCTGGAACGGACATTGGAATGATGAGTCGCCAGAAGATCTGGAAGTGGCTGGCACCGTCGATGCGAGCAGCCTCAATCAGAGCGTGTGGCAGTGTCATCATGTAGTTGCGAAGGATGTAAACGGCTAGCGGCATAGCAAAGGCGCTGTGCACAATCCAACCAGCTGGGTACTCGCCACTCAGGTGGAAGTCACCGTATTCGTTGCCCGGAATGGTTAGCAAGAATTCATCGATGGCCATGAACATCTTTAGAACCGCAACGATGGCGGCCTGCATTGGAACCACCATCAGAGCGATGATCAGGCTGAACCAGAACTCGCGTCCACGGAACTCCAAGAAGGTAAATCCGTAGGCTGCGAAAGCGGCAAAGGTGATTGGCAAGATGGTTGCCGGAACCGAGATTGCAAGGGTGGACATGAAGCCCTGGCCCAAGTTCCAGTCAGAGTTGAAAACCTGACTGAATGCGTTCAGGGTCCATCCCTGGTGGAACGGATCCAGGATTGCAGTCCACCAACCCGACTCAACCGAAGACGACTGAGGGCGGAAAGCGGTAACTACGAGACCAACGGTTGGAAGAATCCAAATGGCGGCAACCACAAACATGATGAGGGTGGTGCCTGGCTTGAAGTTCTTGAAGCGCTGTAGGGCGCCAATGCTGCGGCTCATCGGAGCTCCTCCTGCTTACGGTAGGTACGAACCTGGTAGATCATGATCGGGATGATTGCGAGCATGAGGATTACCACCACAGCGCTCGCCTTACCCTCGTTGTTGTAAACGAAGTACTCCAGGAAGAAGTCCACACCCAAAACGTTGGTGTGGAAGTTTCCACCGGTCATACCCCAGATCACGTCGAAGATCTTCATGGTTGAAATCAACACGGTGATGAACACCGAAACGGCGGTAACGCGGATCTGCGGAAGAATCACACGCCAGAACACCTGCCAGCCAGTTGCACCATCGATGGCGGCAGCCTCAATGGTCTCTTCAGGCACGGCCTTGATTGCTGCCGAAAGTAGGGTCATTGCGAAACCAGCGTTTGCCCAGATAACCACAACCATGATGAGCAGGTTGTTGAGCGTGAACTCTTCGGCCTGCATCCAGCTGACTGGCTGGCCACCGAAGGCGGTTACGAGGGCGTTGAGCATACCCACTTCTTGCTGACCGCCACCGGTCCAAGAGTAGGTGAGACGCCAGATGGACGACGCAGCCACGAAGGAGATGGCAAGCGGCATGAAGATGATTCCCTTGATGACGCGCTCGCGGATTGGACCGAGGCGGTCGGTGAGGGTTGCAATCATGATTCCGAATGCAACGGTCACGATTGGGACCACTGCCACCCATTCAAAGTTGTTGAATACGGTGGAGCCAAAGTTTGGGTCCTTGAAAAGTTTGAGGAAGTTGCGGATACCAACCCATTCGGTTCCGTCTTCGTTCTTGAAGGCCGAGAGCACGGTGCCCACGGTTGGGTAAACCAACATGGTTCCCACTAGGGCCAGCACTGGGCCAATGAAGATGTACGGGCGAACTACGTTTCCCGCCTTGCGTGGGAGTAGGTTTACAAGCCAGTTCAACAGCATGTAGAACCCAAAGGTCGCCACCGGACCTAGGATCACCGCGAGTAAGGCGGTAAGGATGTCAACCATCGAAGGTTCCTTCTTAGAGATTCAAAAGCACTTGCATCGCTTTGAGCGATGACTAAAAACTACAGGGGTGTTGCTAAGAAAACAAAAGATTGGCGGGAAGATCGAGACCTTCCCGCCAATCGATGTTTGTTACCTAACTAGCAGGATTACTGGTTGTAGGCAGCATCGATGATGCTGAATGCCTTGTCCATGCTTTCCTTGCCAGCGAACCAGTTGGTTAGCTCGTTCCATTCAGCCTTGTTTACAGCTGGTGGAGCCTGGTCAGAACCATCGAAGCCGAAGCCCGATGCCTTGCTCAGGATGGTAGCGAACTGGCGGTTTAGACCAGAGAAGTAGCTGGTTGGGAAGGTCTTGTGAGGCGATAGGAAGCCCGAAGCCTTAGCAGCGTAAACCTTGGTACCGAGCTTGTCGGACCAGATGTAAGCTGCAACCTTTGCTACTGCAGGGTTGTTGTGGAATACAGCAGCGGTGTCTCCACCACCGAGTACTGCCGAGAAGCCCTTAGCAGGAACTGGGTAAGCGAATACGCCAACGTGTGCGTAGTTGCCAGCCTTTAGCTCTGCCTGGATAGCGTCTGGGAAGAAGCCGGTGATGAACGAGCCCTGCTTTAGAAGTGCACAAGCACCCTTAGCCTTGTCGGTCTGGAATAGTCCCTGAGTGGTTGCTAGACCGAAGAAACGGCTTGCAACACCCTGGCCGCCACCCTGGGTCTGGCCTGCGGCCAATAGGGTGTCGTCAAGTGCCTTACCGGCCTTAACGATGCGTGGGTCGTTCCAGTGAATCTTGCCCTGCCACCACTTGTTGTAAACAGCAACGCCAGCGTTCTTTAGAACTAGCTCTTCCATCCAGTCAGTCAAAGACCAACCGGTTGCGCCACCGGACTCGGTACCAGCACACCATGGGTATGCCTTGCCAGAGTTCTTGATGGTGGTGCTTAGTGCGTCTAGGTCAGCCTGGGTCTTTGGAACGGTCCAGCCGTTTGCCTTGAATACCTCAGGGTTGTAGAACACGATCGACTTTAGGTTTGCCGATACTGGAAGACCGTAGGTCTTGCCGCCCGACTTGCCTAGAAGCTCGAAGCCTGGAACGAAGGTCTTTACGATCTTCTTGAAGTTCGCAGCGCCAAGAACCTTGTCAGCTGGAACTAGGTGGCTCTTCTGAGCTAGTAGTCCACCTGGCTGTGGCCAAAGAGCAATGTCCGGAGCCTGTCCAGCCTTGATCTTGGTGGTGATGTCGGTGTCGAAGCTAGCTAGCGAGGTGTACTTAACCTTGATGCCAGACTTTGCAGGGAATGCAAGGTTTAGCTCGTCCTGGAATACAGCTGCGTCTCCGGCCGAGTATCCACCGTAGATGGTAACGGTGCGGGTTGCAGCCTGAGCTGCACCAGCGGTTAGCGAAGCGGCTGCAAGTGCTGCTGCTGCAACTACTGCGCCGAGGCGAATGCCCTTCTTCATATGTGGTTTCCTTTCCTAAGAACACCCAACAACAGGGCGTCTAAGTCAAGACTTTAGAACAGGTTTTGCGGTTTTTGGGCGAGTTTATTCAAGCGTTACCAAATCTTTGTAAACGCTTGCGGTTTGTTGCAGGAATACAGCGATGGAGATCCGCAGATACCGCTAACATCCCCGTTATTATTCCGTCATAGCCGAATTGAGGCTACTGCAACCGCTTAGGGAAACGGGCCACCAAACCCTCATCGATGGTTGCCGTCACAGGGATTGGGTCGCTCAGTTCACCAACGAACTCGCCGTTCACCTCGTTCACGAAACCGATGAGGTTCCAGCCTCCGTCTCGCCCCTGAATCAATCGTGCCGCGTAAACCAAGTTCTCCTCGAAAGCCTTGGCTCGGTTGAAGTCGATTCCGGTGAGATCGGCGTTGACCGAGACGCTGTAACTCGCGTCGCGTTTGCCAAACGCCGCCTGGCGTTCTGGCGAAAGCTCGCGCCATCCGCAGCAGAAGAGCACGATGGGCACACCATCGATGATTTCAAACTGGAAAACCTCAAGTTGACCGAACCCCTGACCTGGCTCACTGAGCGGAGGCTGGACTGTCCAGTTGAGAAGGTTAGTGCTGGTTGCGTGGCCCATGACGCCGCGGGTCTTTGGGTCGCCGGTTTTGCTGCGGGCGGTGACCAGCATGTGCCAGAGGTCCTGGCCTTCAAATCCGACCACGGTGCTGCCCTTGAAAACCCAAGGGTCGCGCCAGGCCTGGTCGTGCCAAATGTCTGGGCTCAACTGCTCGTACCAGGTTGGGTCGGCCTGAACCAACGGCTGGCTGGAAACCTTGTCCCAAACCATCAGGTCCTTGCTGGTTGCGGCACCCACAGTTTGGATGTCGCCGCCGTTGGCACGTGAGGTGCCCGTGTAGAACATCCACCAGGTGCCGTCTTCGGCTCGCACCACGGAACCGGTCCAGGTGGTCCAAGAGTCGAATGCTTCCGGTTCGTCGCTCACGATTAGGGCATCTCGCACCACGGTCCAGTTGGTGAGGTCATCGCTGATGGCGTGGCCCACGATTGGGTTGCGGTGGCGGCGAACCGGGTCGCCCAGCGCACGGCTGGCGTGCAGGTAGAACGCGTGATACTTCTCGCCGTCGAATGCGTACCAGCTGTCCCAAATCCATTTGTCCGGAAGTGAAAGCGCCATCGATGTTTCCTTGCTATTGATAACCAGAGCCCGCTCCCAGCAAGCGCGCAGGCGCCGGCTGTTAGGCTTGAAACTACCCTAGCCCCCATAGCTCAGGGGATAGAGCGCCGCCCTCCGAAGGCGGGTGCGCAGGTTCGATTCCTGCTGGGGGCACATGTTTGGAATAACTTGGCTCGACCCAGCAACCCTCATTCAGTCACTGAATGGAGTTGCCGTTTTGGTGATTCTCGGAATGGTCTTCATGGAGACCGGACTGCTGGTTGGATTCTTCCTACCTGGCGATTCGCTACTGTTCATCACCGGATTGATGGTGAGCACCGGAGCCATTCAGGTTGGCGGCTATGTGGTGCCGATCTGGCTAATGTGCATCCTGATTTCGGTGACCGCGTTTATTGGCGACCAGACCGGCTACTTCATTGGTCGCAAGGCCGGGCACGCACTGTTCAACAAGCCAAACTCCAAGCTGTTCAGTCACAAAAACGTTGACCGCACTCACGCCTTCTTCGAGCGTTATGGTGCTCGCGCGGTTATCTTGGCCCACTTCGTTCCAGTAATGCGAACCTTTGTTCCGGTTGCTGCGGGCATTGGTGAAATGGACTACCGCAAGTTTGTTCGCTACAACGTGTTTGGCGTGGTTGGTTGGGGCACTGGCGTTACTCTCATGGGCTTTTTCCTTGGCAACGTGCCGCTAGTGCACGACCACGTTGAGTGGTTCACCCTAGGGTTTGTGGTGATTAGCACCATTCCGATTGCTGTGGAGTTCCTGCGTGCACGCAAGGAAGACAAGGCACTATCCGATGAGCAGGCGCTAAAAGACGCCGGCCAGCAGGTAGTAAGTAACGACTAGAGCGGCCTGTATTTGCGTTGCTAGTGGCAGCGTCCCGTTACAGCTGATTTGCGGCTAGGTAGTCGGCCAACTGCTCCAACGCGAGCGACCGATGGCTCAGCGCGTTCTTCACTTCGGGTTCCAGTTCGGCCGCGGTCACTTCGAATCCCTCAGGGATGAAAACCGGGTCGTATCCAAAACCATGTTCGCCGTTTTCTTCGGTGGCAACTCGGCCCGGCCAGATTCCAGTAAAGCTAAGTTCGGAGTCGGCTGTAACCAACGCGATTGTGCAAACGAAAGCGGCCGCACGGTTCTCTTCAGCCACGTCTGACAGCTGCGCCAGCAGGAGTTGGCGGTTAGCAACGTTGTCTCGCCCACCGGCCCAGCGAGCGCTGAAAATGCCTGGAGCTCCACCCAGAATCTCCACGGCGATACCGGAATCGTCGGCGATGGACGGCAATCCGGTGTGTGCGTATGCTGCACGAGCCTTGATCAGGGCGTTGGCAAGGTAGCTGGTTCCGTCTTCAACAGGTTCAGGGCCGTCATAGCCAAGCACTTCAAGGTCTGGCAGGGTTGCTCCCAGAATGGCACCAACCTCTTGAACCTTGTGCGCGTTGTGAGTTGCCAGAACCAGTTGCATGCGTTTGACCTTTCGGGAGCTAGTTAGCGAGACGCTCGACCAGGCTTTAGGAAAGCTGCTCGGCCAGGGCCGCACGCTGGATCTTGGCGAGGTCTACGTTTCCCTCCAGCGCTAGGTCTAGCAACAGGTTGAGTTCGGCTCGGTCGAACGGAGCACCCTCGGCGGTTCCCTGAACCTCGATGAACTTGCCCGCTCCAGTGACAACAACGTTCATGTCGGTTTCGGCACGCACGTCTTCCGTGTAGGCAAGGTCGAGTAGCGGTACCCCATCGATGATTCCAACAGAAATTGCGGATACCGAATCAATCAGCACCTGCGATTTTGCTGGGATGTGCTTGTTTGCCTTGCCCCAGGCGATTGCGTCGGCGAGCGCCACGTATGCGCCGGTGATGGCTGCGGTGCGGGTTCCGCCGTCGGCCTGCAGCACGTCGCAGTCGATGACGATAGTGTTTTCACCGAGGCCCTTTACGTCTACTACGGCACGAAGGGAGCGGCCAATGAGGCGGCTGATCTCGTGGGTGCGGCCGCCGATCTTGCCCTTCACGGCCTCACGGTCGCTGCGGGTGTGGGTTGCGCGTGGCAGCATGCTGTACTCGGCGGTCACCCAGCCCTCGCCCTTGCCAACCTTCCAGCGTGGAACGCCGGCGGTGAAGCTTGCGGTGGATAGCACCTTGGTGCCGCCAAAGCTGATGAGGGCCGAACCCTCGGCGTGGTCGCTCCAGCCGCGCTCAATGGTTACCTCACGAAGCTGGTTAGCGGAACGGCCGTCTGCGCGGTTGTGAGTATCAGTCATTGGGTTGGTCCTTTATCGGGCTGGTGCGGTGAGTGAAGTTTTGGCGGTGCTTGAAGTTTTAGTGTTTTGAAGATCTAGGCGCCTGAAGCAGGAACGCTTTCAACGCTCACCACTTCAGGTCCGAGGAAACGGCGGGCAAGTTTGCCAAACGCCTCGGCGTTGCCGGTTGCCTGAAAGCGATGGGTTGGCTGTGAAGTTTCGGTGCGCAACAGGTTGTGTGCAACCAGGGTGCGGTAGACGTCTTTGGCGGTTTCCTCCGCGCTGCTCACGAGCGTGACGTTCTCCCCCATCACATAGCTGATGGCACCGGTTAGTAGCGGGTAGTGGGTGCAACCAAGAACCAGGGTGTCAACACCCGCGGCCTTGATGGGTGCCAGATAGCGCTCGGCTTCGGCCATAAGTTCGGGACCACTGGTGATGCCCTTTTCCACAAACTCAACAAAACTTGGGCAAGCAACACTTGAGATTTCCAGATCCACGGCGGCGGCAAACGCGTCATCGTAGGCCTTGGAAGTAATGGTGGCATTGGTGCCAATCACGCCAACGTGGCGGTTTCGGGTGGCGGCAACCGCGCGGCGAACTGCCGGCTGGATAACCTCAACCACTGGGATGCCACGGCCAACCGTGTAACGCTCTCGGGCGTCTCGCAGCACGGCTGCACTGGCAGAGTTACAAGCAATCACCAGCAGCTTCACGCCCTCGTCAACCAGACGGTCCATCACCGCAAGCGCTAGTTCGCGAACCTCTGGGATGCTCTTTGGGCCGTATGGGGTGTTAGCGGTGTCGCCAACGTAGATGATGCTCTCGTTTGGAAGCTGATCGATGATTGCGCGGGCAACGGTGAGCCCACCCACTCCCGAGTCAAAGATTCCAATAGGTGCATCGTTCACGTTAGAAGTTTATTCGCTAGCTTCGTTTCCGCCCTTGTCGGCAGGTGGCTCTGGGCGGAGGCCATCGTAGATTTCTTTGCAGGTAGGGCAAACTGGGAACTTCTGCGGGTCGCGTCCAGGCACCCAAACCTTGCCACAGAGCGCGGTCACTGGCATTCCCAGCACTGCACTCTCCACAATCTTTTCTTTGCGAACGTAGTGCGAGTAGCGCTCGTGATCGCCCGGCTCGATGTTCTCAAGAACCTCGCGCTCCAGCAGGGTGCTGTTAGCGGTTTGGCCGCCAATTTCGCTGCCGCCCAGGTCGCCCTGGCGTTCGTCAAGGCTGGCGTGAGTCATTTGATTTGCCAACGTGTTCTCGATTCTGTTTAGCCCGATTTTGTTTTGCAATGAAGAGTTCGACATCTACTTTAGGTTTACTGCGTCGCCAAGAATCACATCGATGGTGAGGACCTTGCCACCGCGCTGCACCTCGAGGGTTGCCTTGGCGCCGGCTGCCATCAGACGAACTGTGGCGGTGAGGTCAGATGCCGACTCGATGACCTTGCCGTTAACCTTGGTCACGATGTCGCCCACCTTTAGGCCGTACTTCAGCGCCGGGCTGCCAGGCAAGATCTTCTCAATCTTGGCGCCAACCGAGAAGCTGGCGCTGCTGGACGAACTCTGGTCGTCTACAACGTAGGCGCCGAGCATTGCGTGACTTGCCTTACCGGTTGCCATGATTTCGTTCGCAACGCGAAGTGCGTTGTTGGCTGGAATAGCAAAGCCCACACCGATGGAACCCGACTGACTGGTGGAATCCGCAGCCGAAGCAATGGCCACGTTGATACCCAGGAGGTTGCCGCTTTCATCGATGAGCGCACCGCCGGAGTTTCCAGGGTTGATGGCCGCGTCGGTCTGGATCACGTTGATGTTGATTGGAGCCGAGCCACTGCCGTTGTAGAACTGGAGCCCGCCGCTGGTGCCCGACTTGGAGTTTTCTGGTGCCGCGCTGTTGGCCAGCTGAATGGTGCGGTCAAGCGCACTCACAATTCCGCTGGTCACGGTTGCGTCGAGCCCGAGTGGTGCACCGATGGCGATCACGTTCTGGCCAACGTTCACCTTGCTGCTGTCTGCAAAGTTGATTGGGGTTAGCTTGTTGAGTGGGTTGATCTTGATTACCGCTAGGTCATTGGTTGGGTCGGTGCCGATAACGGTGGCCGCAAACACCATTCCGTTGGAGGTCTTTACCTCAATCTTTGGAGTGGCGGTTGCGCCTTCGAGCGTCACAACGTGAGTGTTGGTGAGGATGTAGCCGCTGGCGGTGAGAACCACGCCCGAACCACTTCCGCCGGTTCCACTGCCAGAAACCTCGATGGTTACCACCGATGGCGAAGCCTTTGCCGCCGCAGCGGTTACCCAGTTCACGTTGGCCGCGTTGTTCACAATCATCACGCCGCCGGTGCCGGTTAGAGCGTTGACCGCGAATGTGCTTCCCGCAACAACCACGCCACCAATCAGACCGGCAGCAATTGCAACTCCGGCGGTTGACTTGGTGAGCGAACCCTTAGCTTTCTGAAGCATCGATGGCTTTGCCTGCGGTGCCGAAGCCGGGGCGTCAAACAAAAACTGTGCGTTGTAGTGACTCTTGTTTGGTGTGGTGTTTTCAGTGCTGCTCACGATTTGCCTTTCGAAACTCGGTTTCGGGGAAAGTTTCCCAACCGAGCCTGAGTTAATCCTGATAACAGCCTAAAGCAGAGCTGAAAGCCGCCCTAGTGAACAACCAGTTGCGTACCTCCACTTGTGGCCGAGCCACCACCCGAGCCAACGCTCAAGTTGAGCACGTTGCTGAGCAACCAGATGGTGTCGGGATCGGCCAGCCACGAGCCACCCTTCACGCGATACGCCACCGCGTATTCAACTCGCACAAATGCGCCATAGGTTCCGGCATTTGGGTAGGCGTGCGAGGTTGCCGCGGTGAGATCTAGGCCGGCGGTGGCTGTGCCTGCCGAACTTGTGCTGGCGACGGTTGCGCCATCGCCGAACTCCCAAAGCCACTGCTTGGGTGTGAAGCGAACCTGAACCAGATTTCCAAACAGCACGGCTGTACCGTACTTCACAGCGAGCTTGGACGAGAAGCTAGCGCTCTGCCCCGGATTGAGTTGGGTGCCGGGGCTAACAGACGCTATCGGCTTGGCTGGCCTGAACACGGCGGAGTTTGCCTTGTTGCCGGTGACCTTGTTCTTGATGACCTTTACTTTGGGCTTGGTAACCGGCGGCTTGGCCTTGGGCTTCGGGCGAACCACAGGCTTGATCTTGTAAACGGTGTTTGGGATTGTGACGGGCTTCTTGACCACGGGCTTCTTGACTACAGGTTTGGTCACCGGCTTCACCACGGGCTTGGCAGGAATCTTGATGGTTTTCTTAAGTTGCTTCTGGAACGCCTTGCTGACACAGATGGTCACCAGGTCTCCGGTTACCTGAGAACCAACGGTGATTTGCTTGTTGCCTCCCCCGGAGTTCTTGCAGGTGGCGGCAGAAGCGGGTGTGGCGGGAACGGCAATTGCCGAAACTGAGAGGCAGACGATTGCTGCCATCGATGCGAAACCGCGGGCCAGCAGCCCAATGCGGTTTTTGTTGGATTGTTTTGGATTCATGCCCAAACGGTAATCAAGGGCGAGTTTTGCCGTGAAAACTTTTCAACAGGCAGGCCACAAGTGCCACTCGATTCGCCCGGGAAAAGCGAAACCCCCTGGAGCACAGGGGGTTTCTATTGGTTGCGGGGGCAGGATTTGAACCTACGACCTCCGGGTTATGAGCCCGGCGAGCTACCGAACTGCTCCACCCCGCGGCGAAGTCTCAACTATACCAGAAAAAGCGCGAGCAAGCCAATCAGGCCAAAAGTAGAGCCACCCGCAGCAATCGCCGGGGTGGCTCAACTTCTAAACGTGTTACTTGGCGCCGCTTGCCTTCAAAGCCGCATCGATGGCCTTGCTAAGCGCGGCATCTGCCTTGCCGTAGGCGGTCCAGTCTCCCGCGGTTAGCGCCGCTGCCTTGTCGGCGAGCGCCTGCTTGGCTGCGTTCAGTGCAATCTGAAGGGCGTTGTTGGTGCCGCCGGAGCCCGTGCCAGAACCAGTGCCGGTTCCAGTACCCGTGCCCGTACCGGCGCCGGTGCCCGAGCCATCGCCTGCGGTTGCGCCGCTCTGCCCGCCAAAGAGTGTGTTGAGGGCACCGTCTAGGGTGTCCTCAAACGCGATCTTGTCGCCAAAGGCAACCAAAACCTTCTTGAGCAGCGGGAACGAGGTCTCGCCCGTGGACTGAATGTAAACCGGCTGCACGTAAAGCAATCCGCCACCCACAGGAAGGGTGAGCAGGTTACCGTTGAGCACCTTGGTGCTTCCCTGTCGCAATAGGTTTAGGAGCTTGCTCACGTCGCTGTCGGCGTTGAAGTTGTTCTGCACCTGACCAGGTCCTGGAACCACGGTTTCTCGAGGCAAAACCAGCAACTGGAGCTTGCCGTAACTGCTGGCCTTCACGCCGTTCTTGGAGCCCGCGTCGGAGTCTGCAACCAGGTAACCGGTCAGCACGTTTCGGCTGCTCTCACCCGTGGAACGAGGAATGAAAGTTGTGTAGAGGCTGAACGCAGGCGACTTCTGAAGCGGGGTCTGCATGGTCAGGTAGTACGGAGGCTGAGCGGTTCCAGCACCCACAACGCTCGAACCCACTGGATCGTTTGGAACCATCCAGGCGTCCTGCTGGCTGTAGAAAGCGCCGGCCTCGGTCACGTGGTACGCACCAAGCATGTTGCGCTGAATCTTGAACAGGTCCGAAGGGTAACGAACGTGGCTCAACAGTGCGCCAGACATCTTGCTCACTGGCTGCAACGAGCTTGGGAAAATCTTCTGCCAGGTCTTAAGGATTGGATCCTTGGTGTCCCAGGTGTAGAGTTTCACCGAACCGTCATACGCGTCAACGGTGGCTTTCACCGAGTTGCGGATGTAGTTGATGTTTCCGGAGAACTTGCCCTTTACGCCACTGGAATCATCGATGGCCTGGTTTGGGTTCTCGGCACGCGAGTAAGGGTAGTTCTTGCTCGTGGTGTAGCCATCAACAATCCAAACCACACGACCGTTCACGATGGCCGGGTAGCTGTCGGAATCGATGGTTAGGTATGGCGCAACAGCCTTCACGCGAGCCATCGGGTTGCGATTGTAAAGAATCTGACTCTGGTTGGTCACCGAGTTGCTGAGCAGAATCTGCTCGCTGCGGAACTTGATGGCGTAGGCCAAACGGCTCACCACGTTGTCTAGCTTTGGACCACCGTTGCCGGTGAACGTGGTGTAGGTCTGCTGGCTTGCGCCCTTACCCGCTGGGTAGTCCATCTCAAGTGGCTTGGAGCCCTTTGGTCCACCAACAATGGAATACGAAGGCGAAGCCTCACCAAAGTAAATCTTGGCGTTGTACTTGGCTAGGGCACCCGTGCTTGGAATACCGCTCTGCAGGAACACAGGCTGACCATCAACGGAACGCTGGTTTCCGTAAGCTGCAACCACGCCATAGCCGTGGGTGTAAACAATCACGTTGTTGATCCAGCTCTGGCTGCTGCCAAGACCGCTCTGGTTCAGCTCGCGCACCGCAATAACGGTGTCCTGGCTCTTGCCGTTGAGGTTGTAACGGTCTACATCGAGGTGATTGCTGAAGTTGTAGTACTGGCGATACTGCTCAAGCTGACGGAACGACGAGCTAACCAGAGCAGGATCGATGATTCGAATCTGCGCGGTGGTTTGAGCGTCGGCGCGCAAGGCACCCTCGGTTGCTGTGGTCTTAGCGTTGTAGTTCACGCTCTCCACGTTGTCGAGTCCGTAGGCAAAACGGGTTGCCTCGATGTTGCGCTTGATGAACTCGCTCTCGAGGGTTCGCTCGTTTGGAACCACCTGGAAGGTCTGCACGATCCACGGGTAGAGTCCGCCAAGAAGCAGCGATGTCACGAGCATGAGGCCGGTTGCCATAACCGGCAGGCGCCACTTTCCAATGAACGCTGCCACAAGGAACAGTGCAGCAACCAGAATGCCAATGCCCGCCAAGATCTGCAGCGCGGGAATGCGAGCGTTTACGTCGCTGTAGGTGGCACCCGTGTAGAGGCCGCTGGCGCTGGTCATGGTCTGGAACTGCTGAAGCCAGAGGCTGAACGCCTCGAAAGCCACAAATAGGGCCGCCGAAACCGCGGTTTGCACTCGAGCCGCCTTGCTGAAGGTAACGGTGCGCCCGCTGAATCGAATCGCTCCGAAAACCAGGTTCACGGCGAGACCGAGAAGCAGAGCGATGAAGGTTACGCCGCTCAGGAATCCATCGATGAGGTTGTAAAACGGCAGGTCGAACATGTAGAACGAAACGTCTAGGTGGAACTGCGGCTCAACCACTCCAGCGCTGGTTTTGTTGAGGAACATGAGCACGGTTTTCCAAGTGCCGATGCTGGCCACACCCGCAAAGAGAGCGAGTGCGATTGGCGCTACCGCCATGACCAGCTTGCGGATCTGGGTGAGCAGATCGCGGTAGGCGCCCATGCCAGGGCGGTCGCTTGCCACGTACTGGGCATAAACCGGGCGGTTGCGGAACGCAATGTAGAGCGCGGCCCAACTGGACACACCCATCACAACGAAGCTCAGCGCGAAGATGCCAACATTGGCCCAGAGCTGAGTGGTGAAGACGTTACTGTAACCCAACTGCTTGAACCACAGGAAGTCTGTGTAGAAGCCTGCCGAACCCACAAGGATTGCGGCGATCACCACAACGATGATGGTTGCGATTGCTGCTGGAGAGAGCGGCTTTTTCATGTTTCCTCTTTTAGTACGGCTATTTAAAACTTGGGATTACTTGGAGCAGGTTGGCAGACCGGCGGCAGACTTGGTGGAACCAATCTGCTTTACGGCCGCGAGGGCGTCGCTAAAGGTTTTTACGCTCACCACGGTGAGGCCGGCAGGCACATGGCCAACCACCTCGTTGCAGTTTCCGGCTGGAGCCAGGAACCAGGTAGCGCCACTGCGCACCGCACCGTAAAGCTTCTGACGGATTCCGCCGATGATTCCAACTGTGCCGGTTTCATCGATGGTTCCGGTTCCGGCAATCAGCTGCCCGCCGGTTAGCGAACCTGGAGTGAGCTTGTCGTAGATGCCAAGCGCAAACATGGTTCCGCCACTTGGGCCACCCACGTCTTGAAGTTGAAGTTGCACGTTGATTGGGAAGTCGTATTTGGTGCCCACGTAAACGCCCAAACGGTAGGTGCCCGTTTCCTTGTCTTTGAACGGCGTGATGGTTGCGGTGTGAACCGTTCCCTTGCGAAGGTAAGTCACGGTGACCGCCTTGCCCTTGGCCGCCTGCACCAGCTTGCGCAGACCCAGAATTCCGGAAACCTTTTTTCCATCGATGGTTTGAATCACGTCGTTGGTCTTGAGGAATTTCTTGGCCGGGGAAACGTCGCCAAAGCCAGCGGTGTAGGTGATCTTGCCGTAGCGGTAACCGAGTGCGGTGAGTGCCACAGCTGTTGCCTGCTGCTGGCTGTCTTCAAACATGAGCGCGTTTTGCTTATCCACCTGAGCGGTGGAGGTGGAGGGTGGGAAAACCTCATCTAGCGGAACGATGTTCTGCGAAGAATCCAGAGACGCACCGATGAGGTCGAACCACGAAGGTGTCTGCGTTGGATTGCCGAGAAGGTTCACGGTGAGCAGGTCGAGGGCTCCATCGGTGGGATAAGTTTCTGCACCGGAAACAGTGATCACAGGAACGTTGCCCGACGAACCAAGCACGTTGAACGCAGGTCCTGGACGCTCGATCACGTAAGGCGTTGGCAGGTAACTGGCGGCAAGAACTCCGGCTAGGAACAATCCGAGCAGGGTGAAACCGAACACCTTTCGCGCGCGGTTGGCACGCGGTGGCTGCTCGCCAAATGCGGTCTCTGGTAGGTCGTCTGAAAAGAAGGTCAACTTGATTCCTCTGGTATTGCGTTAAGCCTATTGGAGCGGGGTAAAACGGTGGCATCCGCGAGGCAGGTAGGCCAACGCTTAGGGCGAACAAGCCGCGAAATGCAGGTTTCTCTCAGGGTCACGGGCCACGTTGGGGATTAGCGTTAAACCAGAGAGGGGCCGCATGAGCAGCTTTGATGAAGGCAGTGACTTCAATTCGGGAGATTCCGAGGGGGAATTCAACGCGGACGAGTTTCGCGAGTTCCTGAAGAAGTTCATGGCCAACCCAACCGCGTTTGACGCGGCCGAACTTGCCAAGATGGCCGGTTTGCCAAACGACCCGGAACAGGTCAAGGAGCTCATTGGCATGCTCACCCAGGCAATGGGGAGTGCCACTTCGGTTGACGGCGTGGACTGGAACATGGCTGCTCAGCAGGCCAAGACCGAGGCGCGCAAGCACAACCTTGGCGTAACCGAAAAGCAGCGCGACGACTGGCGCCAGGCAATCTCGATTGCAACCCTGTGGCTGGATCAGGCCACCAACGTGAGCGACCTCACCACCGAGCCAAAATTCCTCACTCGCGATCTGTGGATTGACGACGCAATGCCGTTGTTCAAGGTTTTGAGTCAGCCCGTGGCCGACAGAATGAGCGCGGCGTTGAGCGAACACCTTGCCAATAACTCGCCCGAAGAACTTGCGGGAGTTATGAAGGATGCGGCCCAGATGTTGCGCAACGCAGGTGGAGCTATGTTTGCCATGCAGTTGGGGCAGGCGATTGGCAAGCTGAGCGGACAGGTTTTGAGCGGTGCCGACATTGGGCTTCCAATTTTCACGGAGCAGCGCGCGGCGTTTGTGCCGCAAAACGTGGACGAGTTTGTGCTTGGCCTGGACATCGATGCGCGTGAGGCGCAGATCTACCTTGCGGTTCGCGAACTGGCTCACGCCCGACTCTTCAAGCACAGCAAGTGGCTGCGAGACCACGTGGTTTCCCAGATAACCAACTACGCGGCCGACATAAACATCGATGACAGCAAGATTCAGGATGCGGTTAGCAACAACGAGCTCAGCGACCCTTCGCGAATGAAGGAAATGTTGGAGAGTGGCGCCCTGCTTGGCGACAAAACCGACGATCAGAAGCGCTCGCTGGAAAGCATCGAGACTATGCTTGCCCTGATTGAGGGCTGGGTGGATGCGGTGACCGAAGAGGCCACCAAGCTTTTGCCAAAGCAGGCCGCGATTGCCGAGACCGTTCGTCGTCGCAGGGCAACAGGCGGACCGGCCGAACTGGCGTTCGGCACCTTGGTTGGCTTGGAGTTGCGCCCGCGCAAGCTTCGCGAAGCCACCGAGATGTGGCGTCAGGTTGGTGCCGCGCTTGGCACCGAAAAGAGGGACTCGCTTTGGGATCACCCAGACATGCTCCCGAGTGCCGCCGACATTGAATACCCAGGCTTGTTGATAACCCGTTTGGAAACTGGCGGGGACGACATGGATGCCGCGCTGAGGGACCTGCTGGGCGAGTAAAAGCAGGCTGGCGTAATGGCGGCCTCGAAGTCCGCCCCCGCCGCGGCTGTGGAGAACTAAACGCAACTTGAGAGTGCCCGTTGAAACAATCGGCGCATGACTCTAAAACTCAACTCAAACCACCAGGTAGTTTGGCGCAACCCAAACACAATGCAGATTGGCCTCGACCACCGCAAGGTGGTGCTTTCGGATGTGTCTGCTGGCCAAGAGAAATTCATCGATGCTCTGTATTTTGGGCTGGCACCGAATCAGCTGGAAGCCGTTGCTCGGCAAAGCAAACTTCCGCTGGAGCAGGCTCAGGAGTTGGTGGCACAGCTAGACGGGCTGCTTGAGCGAGACGCGAATCCCGTGCGTAAAGCGGGACCTGCGGCTGGGCAACCGAACCCCGGCCCCATAAATGTTGATTCCGCGTTTGCCGAGATTGTGCGCGCCAGTTTGCGGCACTCCAGCAACGGGCGGGCTGTGCTGCTGGAACGTGGGCGGCGAGCGGTTCACATCGATGTGTTGGATGGCACCGGAGTTTTGCTGGCGCAGGCATTGGTGGCCGCCGGTGTGGGCACAATCGTTTCGCACGACCCTCAGGTGGTCACACAGTTTGACGTGGGGGCAAACGCGTATCCGCAGGGGTTGATTGGGCACGCCAGGATTGACGCGCTGCGGTTGATGCTGGAGGCCGGGGCGCCGGGTTGCCGAGTTGTGGCGGGTGGCAAGTTGCGGCAGGCACAGCTTGACGCGGTGGACTCGGCCGTGGTGGTTGGGCAGCAAGTGATTGAGCCCAAGCGTTACGGGCGTTGGTTGAATCGCGGCGTGAGCCATTTGGGCATTCGCTACGAGGCAAACTTTGTGGAGGTGAGCCCGCTGATTGTGGCTGGCGTTACTCCTTGCCTGCACTGCCAGCAGCTTTGGATGCAAGAGGCCGATCCGAAGTGGGCTGTGGTTAGTTCGCAGTTGCAGACCAGCGCGGTGCGGTTTGATGCGGGAACCAATCGCCTATTCGCCTGCGGGTTGGCGGCTCAGACTCTGTTGGCCGGATTGGATGCAGTGGCGGGGTTCAGCGTTGAACAGCACGAGGTGACCGGCTTCAGGTTGGATCACAGATTGCGAACCATCAGTCCGCTCACGTGGGAGAGCCACCCAGGTTGTAGTTGTGCGTTAGTTGCGGCTGGCGGCTTGGTGGCCGCTGGCTAGTTAGGTTGCAGCAACTTCAAGAAGCGTGACGGCTCGCGCAGGCGCTGCTGTTGGCCGGGCTGCGGTGCGCGGTCTTGCTTGGCCCAGGTGAGCATGAGTGTGTCCTTGGCTCGGGTCACACCAACGTAAAACAGGCGCTGTTCCTCGGCAATCTCACTCTCGGTTTTGGCGTGACTGATTGGCAGATAACCCTCAACCAACCCAACAATGAACACGTGCGCCCACTCCAAACCCTTCGCGGCGTGCATGGTTGCCAGAGTCACGGCGGCTCGTTCCGGTTCGTGTTGGCCGCGGGAACGTTCCTCTAGTTCGGTATAGAAATCGGCGGTTGAAACGCCTTCGGGCATTTCGTCGAGGATCCCCATGAGCGCGTTCAGGCTCTCCCACTTTTCGCGGGCGGCGCCGGAAACCGCAGGCTGCTGAACGGTCCAGCCGAGGCCTCGACAAATCTCGTCGAGCAATTTGTGGGTTGGCTTTTCGCTCCTACCAACCAGTTCGGCACGAAGGGTGCGCATGGCGTTCTGGATTTCCGGACGACTGAAGAATCTCACGCCACCCTTTAGCTGATACTCAACACCAACCGCGGTCAGCGCGGCTTCCATCGGTTCGCTCTGGCCGTTGATTCGGTAGAGCACCGCAACCTGGCTAGCCTTCACGCCGGAATCCAGAAGTCGCTTGATTTGGGCGGCAACATAGCTGCATTCGTCTTGCGTGGTTTCAAAGTTTTGAATGCGAGGTGCGGTACCAACGGAGCCGGTACTCACCAGCGGGCTAAGCGCGGTTTGGCTCACGCGCAACCGGTTTGCCGACTGAACAATCTGCTGGCTGCTTCGGTAGTTCTTGGTGAGCTCCACCACGGTGGCGTTCTCGAATCGGCTGTTGAAAGTCTGCAGGTAACTAGAGGTTGCACCCGTGAACGAGTAGATGGTCTGGTTTGGGTCGCCAACCACGCAAAGGTCGTTTCGGTCTCCCAGCCAGGTGTCTAGCAGGGCGTGCTGGAGCGGCGAGATGTCCTGGTACTCGTCAACGGTGAAGAAACGGTACTGCTGATGAACGTGAGCCAGTGCGCGCGGCTCGGACCGCAGAAGCCCAAGGCAGAGCACCAAAACGTCTTCCCAGTCGATTTGGTTGGCAGCCGCTTTCGCGTCCTCGTATGCGGTGAGCAGTTCAACCAATTGGGGCGTGGCCAAACCGGCTGGTGGTTTCCGGTTTGCAGCCACATACTGCGTGAGGCTGAGCATGGAGAACTTGCGCCACTCGATTTCGGCAGCCAGGTCGCGAAGACCGGCTGCATCGATGCGCAGTCTGCGGTCCTCCGCCAACTTGGCCAAAAGGCGCGTCTTGCTCTCCAGCACGCGCGGCGCATCCACACCCGTGAACTGCGGCCAGAAAAACTCCAACTGGCTGAGCGCAGCCGCGTGGAAAGTCTTGGCAGCCACGGCTCCGGCACCCAACGCCCTTAGGCGGGTGCGCAACTCGGCCGCTGCCTTGTTGGTGTAGGTGAGAGCAAGAACGCGATTGGCCGAGTAGTAACCCTTGGTGATTCCGTAGGCAATACGGTGGGTGATGGTACGCGTCTTGCCTGTGCCCGCACCCGCGATGATGCAGGTTGGACCAATCAAACTGGTTGCGGCTTCGCGCTGTTCTTCATCGAGGTTTGCCAGCAGCGGGTCGATCGCCACCGAGCCAGTGGGAGTCTCATCAGATGCCATCGATGTCTCCACCAAACCAGCGGTCGATGATGTGGCGAGCAATGGTGAGCTTGCCCGGCAAAATCAGGTGGGCGCGTTCGGCCGCGATCTCCTCGCGAGTGAACCAGCGCAACTTCTCAATCTCCATGCCGTCTGGCACAATCTGCTGCTGGCCGGCAACCGGGTCAAGCTTGGCGGTGAAGCCCATCATGAGCGAGTAAGGGAACGGCCAAGCCTGGCTTCCCAGATACTCAACCTCGTGAATGTGCACGCCGGCTTCCTCGTAAATCTCGCGAATCACGGCAGCGGTCAGGCTCTCCCCTGGCTCAACAAAGCCAGCAAGAATGCTCCAGCGGTTTTCTTCCCAAACGCCTTGGCTTCCCAGAAGGATTCGGTCTTGGTCATCGATGACCGACACGATGATTGCCGGGTCGGTGCGCGGGAAGACATCGGTGCCGTCTGAATAGCAGGTGCGCTTCCAGCCGCCCTGAGCCACGGTGGTTGGCATTCCGCAGCGCGGACAAAAAGTGTGATTCTGGTGAAAGTTTGCAATGGCGAGCGCCTGTGCGTAAAGGCCTGCGTCGCGAGCCGAAAGCCCCGCACCGGTTTTGCGAAGTCCGTGCCAGTTCTCCGGTTCTGCCTCAACCTGGTTGGCTGAGTTCTGCCCCAGAACTGCCAAAACAACCGGCGTTCCGGCAGGTTCTTGGCCCTGTGCCGCCGTGGTCTTGCCAAGGTAAACGCGTAGCTGGGCGCTCGGAACCGCATCGATGGGTAGCAGGCGCAACTCAGGCAACGCGACTTCGCCTTCCCCCTGCCCGCCATCGCCTTCAACCGCAGCTTCCTTCAGGAGGACCTCGCCCTCGAACATGGCTAACACCCGAGTCTGCGGGTTTTCCCAGAGCAGGTCGAAGAGGTCTGGATTGTCGCGCTGCAGGTAGTCGCGGTCTACGGCGGATTGAGCAAGTGGCAAGTTCAACGGGACGGTCACCTGGGACATCCCTTCCGACCCATCGATGGGTCTGTTTTTGAGCACTTCTTGCCTTGGCAGCGTGGCATTACCGCTGTTTCACCCATTCGCTCAATAACCTAAGAGGCATGGGTAGATCTCCCTTGATTTTAGCGGCGCTTGCCAAGGCCGCCGTTCCTGCGCTGAACTTTTCGCAGGTGAAGCCACAGAGCTTCAACAACGATGGCCACTACGACTCCGCGTTGCTAACCGCAACCAACGGAGATCACTATGTGATCAAGATGCCGAGCGCACCCAGGTTTGCGCTGGATCTGGACACCGAGATGGTGGCGATTCGCTCCATCAACGCGGATTTGCGTGCCCGATTGCCTTTTGAAATCACCAAGCAGATTGGCGAGACCAAGGACGAGCGCGGTAACCGCGCCATTCTGCTCAGCTACGTGTACGGCAACTCGGTTGACCTCACTCGCTTGCACGGAACCGACCCGGTTTTGGGTAGCCTGGCCGGCGCACTTGCCGCCATCCACTCGCTGCCTTTGAGTGTGGTTGAGAACAGCGGACTTCCTACTTACACCCCGGCCGAACTGATTCGCGAAAACGTTGCCCGTCTTGACCGCGCGGCACAGACCGGCATGGTTCCACCCGCGCTGCTTTCCCGCTGGGAAGAAGCGCTTGAAGACGTAAACCTGTTCCGCTTCAACCCTTGCGTGGTCCACGGCGACTTTGTTGGTGAAACAGTTCTTGAAATCGATGGCGCCATCAGCGGCGTGCTCGGCTGGCGTTCGCTTCGCATCTCAGACCCGGCTCTCGATTTGGCTTGGATTGTCGGCGCAGGAAACCCTGATGCCGCCTACACCGTGCTTTTGGAGTACAGCCGCCTTCGCGGAACTGCGGTTGACGACAACCTGAAGCAGCGCGCAGCCCTTTACAGCGAGCTAAACGTTGCTGACTGGTTGGTTTACGGTCTAGCCAACAACGACCAAGAAGTTGTGGACTCGGCACTGGGCCAGCTTCAGCAGTATGTTGCCGACCTTGAGCAGGGTGCCGCCGAGAGCATCACCCCTCGCGGCCTAGGCCAGCAGAGTGCCGGTGTTCTTGAGCTTGACAACTTCGACATCGTGTCGCCTGCCGCCGGCTTTGAACCTGCAGGATTTGCGCCAGCCGGCAGCACCGACTTTGTGCCTGCAGCGTTCATGGACAACTCACAAGAAGTTGTGAATGACAGCTTCTTTACGCCGATCCCAATCGACGAGACTCCAACCGCACCGATTGCAATGCCAGTTATTGCCGAAGAAGCGCAGGAGCCGGCTGCTTTTGAGCCTGCAGCCGAAAGCGTTGCTCCAGAGACTCAAGAGATTTTGATTGCCGAGCTAATCGAAGAAGAAGTTATCGAAGTGGATGGCCCAGTTGCCGTTCCTGGAGATAACTACGACCACGGCAAACTATTTGCCGAGACGGCGCCAATCAACCTGCCGACCGACTTGCCTGGCTTCCTTTCGGAAGACACCGCTTCGGGAAGCGGCGCGGACTCCGCTGCTAAGCCAGCCGGCAAAGAGGGCGAACTCTTTTAGCCAACCACCCTGGCCCAGCGTTCAAGCAGCTGATCGCGGTCTAGTAGAGGCTCCGGAGTAACCACTTCGTTTGTAGTTACGTAGTACAGACTTGCCGAAACCTTCTCCAACGGAATCCCCTTTAGAGTGGCAAAAGCCCATCGATAAAGCGCCAGTTGCAGGCTGCGTTCTTCAACCTCTTGCTCGCCCTTAGGCGCCACACCGGTCTTCCAGTCCACAACCTCGTACCCGTTCTCGGTCTCAAAAACGGCATCCAGCTTGCAGATGAAAATGTTGTCATTCACTGCCAGTTGAATCTCGATCTCCACCGCGGCGGGAATCTGGTTGGCCCAACGTGACTTCTCAAACTGTGCCTGCAAGTCATCGATGGTTTCTTGGTGCTCCGCAAGATCCACCTGACTCAGCTGCTGAGCCCACAACTCAAGTCCGAGTTCCTGAATGGAGCCAGGGTCGCTGTCGTAATCGCCGCTCGCCATCAAGCCCTCGATGCCCGCGAAGCGCTGCTCCATCATGTTATGGAAGATAGTTCCCGCGCGGGTTGCCTTGTAAGGCTCCTCCGGCATAGGTCGCAGCATCCTCTCCGCGGTCTTGTCGGGTTTGGTCACGTAGTCCTTGAAACCAGATGCGTTGATACGAATCGGCAACTGGATTTCCTGGTTGGCGCGAGCGCGTTCGTCTCGCTCGGCAATCAGGAGGTCGATGATGTCAGGCTGGCGGCTCAGGTCTTTGTTTGCCAGCGACTGCGCGGCCAGTTCATGGATTGCAAGCGCGGCAAGCACGTCTTGCCCAGCCAGCTCAACGCGACCCTGGTGAACCTCACCTAGCGGCTCGAGCGGCCAAACGCCGTCTTTGTGCGAAAGCTCGCGAGCGTTCTCCTCGGTGCGGTTGGCAGGGAACGGGTAGTCGGGGTTGCCGGCGTGGTCGCTAATCACAACTACATCCGACGGCAACTGCGCAGCCGTAAACAAGAACTCACTCGGTTCGAGCGGCTTCTTGCCGGTCTTCCAATAGGAACCGGTCATGAGCAGCTTGGCCTTGGGCCGAGTAACCGCAACGTACATAAGGCGGATCTCTTCGCGGCGCAGGTGCTCTTTCACCTGAGTGGTAAACGCATCTTTGCTCTTTTTCAACTCTGGCTGCGACTCAACTCCAGAGGTATCCCAAACCGGAAGCGAGTGGCGGTCTCCACGCAGCGGGTAAGGCAACTCACCGCGCGAAAGCCAGCCAGAAGTGTTCTTGCCGGTGGAAGGGAAGTCTCCCTTGACCAAGTTTGGAATGGCCACCAGATCCCACTCAAGCCCCTTGGCCGAGTGAACGGTAAGCACTTGAACCACTCCCATGGCTGGGTTCTCGCTTGGTGCCTCGATGCGCTCTCGCTCGCTGGCGGTTTCCAGCCAGTTCAAGAACGCGCCCAGGTACGGGCGGTGATTGCTGGCCGCGTACTCGGCAACTTTGGTGGCAAATGCGTTGAGGTGCGCCATCGGGTTTTTGCGCTTGTGCTTAGGGTTGGCCGACACTTCAATGTCCAGCCAAAGCTCGCGCTCCACCAAACGCACGAAATCGGTGAGAGGCAAACCGGCGCGCTTGCGTAGGTTGTGGAAAAGCTCGGCCGCGTTTACCAGACGCGAGAGGGCTGGCTCCTCAATCTTGGAGTAACCCCATTCACCCGGGTCGCGCAGCATGTCCAGTGCATCGATGAGGCTGAGGCCGTCTTCCGGAGCAACCGAGTCTTCGTCTTTCAAATAGTTCTGATTGCGCTTGCGCGCGTAGTCGTAAAGGTCCGCGATGTCCTTTGGACCAATGCGCCAACGCGCACCCGAGAGCAGACGAACCAGCTGGGAACCTCGGCTTGGGTCGTGCACCACATAAAGCGCGGCAACCAGATCGATGATCTCAGGCATCTCCAAAAGACCGCCCAGACCAACAACCTCAACTTCGATTCCCTGATCTTCCAGCGCCTCTACGAACAGGTGCATGTTTGCCTTCTTGCGCATCAAAACCGCGGCAGTCAGGTTTGTCTCGGAATCCGGCTTTTCCGGCATGGAGTGCTTGAACCATTCGGCCACGCTCTTGGCTTCATCATCGATGGTTTGGTCAAAGCGAATCTCAACTTCACCCTGGCCGGCATCACTGCGCGACATCAAGGTAAGTGGAGTGAGGCGAGGCGCATCTGCCGAAAGGTAGCTAGGTGGGGTGCCCAACTCAAGAGCCAGGTGGTTAGCCAACTGCAGCACATTACGAGGGTTGCGCCATGAGGTAGAAAGCTGGAACTCGGTCAGGCTGCGTGCCTGCTCGGGAGTCTCACAGAAGTCCTGGGCGTAGGCCGCAAGGTTACTGGCGCTGGCTCCACGCCAACCGTAAATGCTCTGGTTTGGGTCGCCCACAGCAAACACGGATGTGCCCTTGTAGAGCTTGCTCAACAGGCGAGTCTGAAGCACTGAGGTGTCTTGGTATTCATCGAGCAGCACCTGGCTGAACTGCTGGCGCTGGGACTCAACTACTCCGGGCAGGGTGCGAGCGGCAAGCTCTGCCAAAGCCACCTGATCGGAGTAATCCACAAAGCCCATTTCGCGCTTCTTGGCTCGATAGGCGTCTGCCAACTTAGCGATTATCGCGGTCTCGCCGAACGGTTCAAGGATCTCTGGGTAGTAGCCAAACTGGGTAAAATCACTGCCATTTGCCTTCTTAGGAAGACCGCCGAAACGGCCAACCACTCCATCGCAGATAGCCTCGATGTCCTCAGCGGTAACGCCGTTGTCGTTCATGGCGCCGGCAAGTTTCATAACAGCATCGATGATGGTGTTCAGCTTGATGTCCAGGTCTGCCAAACGTGCATCCACCTCGGCACCGTACTTGACCACGATCTCGCGGCATAGCTGGAACGCGGCAGCTTCGGTGAGCAGAACGCTGTCGTTCTCATAGCCCAGACCCAGCGCATTCTCGCGATAGATGCTGTTTGCGTAGGAGTTATAAGTGGTAACGGTTGGCTGAAGCACTTCAACTTCTGGACCAAACGGCCAGTATGGGCTGGCCTTGAGCAGGATCAAGTTTTCGTAGATGCGCTTCTTGAGCTCGCTTGCCGCCTTGCGGGTGAAGGTGAGGCCAAGGATCTGCTCCGGGCGAGCGTGACCGTTGGCCACCAACCAAAGAACGCGCACCGCCATAAGTTCGGTCTTGCCCGAACCGGCACCCGCAACCACCAAATTCGGCTCAAGCGGTGAGGCGTTGTTTACCGCGTTCTGCTGCTCCATGGTGAGCGCGTACTTCTTTTTCATTACCTCTGCATAGATCTGCTGAGCAGAAACCTGGTTAGCCAACGTAGCTCACCGCCTTTGTCATGTGTAGAGAACAGGTACCGAATTCGTTGTCGTTGCTGCAGTGGGTGGACACTTTGGCAACGTAGTGCTTCTCCGTCATTGCCATTCCCAGGGCCGCCTCGGCGATCATCTGTTCAAACTTTTGGGTGGCCGCCGGGTCGTCTTGAATTGACGCCTGGGTGCGCTCTTCGAATTTGTTGTCATTCGTGCCCACCAGTAGCAACTTGCCACCGTCTAACTTGGTGTCCGGATCAACCGGAACCAGCTCGGAAAAAGCACCATTCAAATAGGCAATCTGGTACAGACCCAACTGGGCGTGATTTGCCGCTTCCTCCGCGGTGATGCTGCGCGAACCGGTCTTGAGATCCACGATCAGAATGCTGCCGTCTGCGTTTTTCTCAACGCGGTCAAGGCGACCCATAAGGTGAACGTTTCCAACCTTTAGGTCAACTGGGAACTCAACACTCACCAGTTCTCCCCTGCTGAGTCGGAAGGCGGTTAGGTAGGAAGCGATGTTGTTGACCAGCTTGCGAGCCTTACGCTTCTCCGCTTGTTCCAGCCAGGCAGACTCGAAGCGCAGGGTGTGCCAGCGAGACTCCACCTCTTGCCAAAGCGTGGATTCGTCTCCCTTGGACGCAATCTCCAAAGCCTTGTGAACGATGGTTCCAACGCCCGCGCTGAAGTCGGCATCCTTGGCACCGTGTGCTTCGAGGAACCAGTGCAGCGGACACTTCACAAAGTTCTCCAGCTGCGATGGGAACATCGGCACGCCCTTTGGATCCTCCAGGTCCAGAACCGGGGCCAGGCTGCTCACTTGCAACAAGCCGTACCAGTCGTCGGGGTGAGCACCCGCAACGCCGGCGTGAGCCAAGCGAGCCAAGTCTGCAGCTATTGCGCCGCGCTTTGCCGGGTCGGCCTCAGTCACCAGTTGCCTACGACGAAGCGCCGCAGTTCCTCGCAATGTCAAAGTGTCGCCCTTGAACTCTGTGGTTTCAGGAATCTTTCCGCCCACAACGGCGAGCAGCTGCGAAACGAGTTCCTCTTCGCTGTCGAAACTGGAAACCAAAACGTTGTTGTTTGCGGCACCGATGGTCTTGAAGAACATGCGAGTTTCATCTGCAAGCTCGGTGCGCTGTGGCAGGCCTTCTGGGGTGAGCGTGCCCTCAACAGTGGCGGTGAGAACGGCCGCACCAAGCAGCGTGGAACGCGGCTTGAGGTTCGGCCACACGCCCTCGATTAGCTGAGGCGCTGCCACGGTGTGGAAGCGACGACCCACGAGGCCGGCGGGAGTCAAAAGGCTCACGGTTCCGCGAGCGTTGTGGCTGAAAGACAGCGAGTCCTCAGGCACCGCTTGGTCCAGCTGCGCCGCGATGAACGCCTGCTTTGGCGCACCCGGGTTGCGCTCAACGTAGCGGTTTGCGGCAGCAAAAAGCGCCACCACTGCGTCAAGGTTGCGGTTAGCCTGCACGGCAACCTCACCAACTCCACGGGCGTTAGCTTCCCATTCGTCCGCAAGGTCGGAAGCGTTCCAAAGGTGCCAAAGCAGATCTTCGATGGACTGCATCGGATCCGCCGCAATCTCGGTTGCAACCTGCAAAATCTTTATGAACTTGCGAAGCTTTCGAGCCTCTGGGCCGCGCAGCGTGGTGGCAGCCGCCAGGTTGTCGAAGAGTTCAACCAGGAGGTCGTCGGTGTTGCGAAGGATTCCGGATTCAGTGCCTCTAGAGTCAGTGCCGCCGGCAGCCATTTCGTCTTGACGGAGTTCCCGGCGAAGGCGACGCATTGTCACTGAGTCGAAGCCGGCGTACGGCGAGAGCAACAGGGCCTCGGCGGTTGCGCCGTCGAGAACGGCGTTCCCGCGCTGACCCTCAGGAGCTTCCCCTCTAGAAGCCTCCGCATTGGCACAAGCCAACTGTGCCAGCAACAAAAGTTCACGAGCGGCAAACTCGTCACGTAGCGCACTCTGCGCTCCAACAATTCGCACCGGCACGTCCTGAGCCGCGAGTTCGCGCTCAAGTGTGTCTAGAACCTCGCGGGTACGACCAACCACGGCAATGTCTTCCCAAGCCACGCCATCCAAAAGGTGAAGCTGACGCAGCTGCAGAGCGAGCCAAGCGATCTCGGCCTGTGGGTCCTGGAATACCTGAACCGGCAGAGGTGCCGAGTCACCAGACAACGCGGCGCGCTGGGCACCGGCTCCTTCCGCGTGAATTTGACTGGCCAAACGAGAAAGTGCGTGGTTGATGCCGGCTGGACGACTGCCACCTGAGTCACCCAGCACAATCTTCTTAACCTGAGTGCCACGGCCGGCGGCAACGCGCTGCACCAACTGCCCAGCCAGCGCCGGGTTGGCTCCGCGGAACCCGAGGGTTGCCGCGTCTGGATCGGCAAAGATGCCCAAACCAGCGCGCGATGAGCCCACGATTGCCTGGATAAACCGAGCGGCCGACGGAGTGAGTTCCTGAGCGTCGTCGATAAGCACGGCCGCGAAGTTGTGCAACTCCCCCGCCTGCCCAGACTCCAGCAGCGCAATGGCGTGGTTGATCAAACTTGGGGAGTCGTACTTGTGGGCGTATTCGGGAGTTGCCAGCAACTGCTCGTATGCCTCAAACAAAACGGCACAGGCCGCCCACTCCTGCCTAACACTTCCACCAGGCCCAGCCAACCGCGCCAGCGCCTGCGAATCTAGCCCAAGTTCCTGGCAAGCGGAGATTAGGTCGCGCAACTCGGCGCGGAAACCCTTGAGCCCACGTGTGACCGCATCGATGTGCTTTGGCCACAACGACAACCCACCCTCAGCCAGAACCGCCTCGTGTTCCTCCAACAACCGCACAAAGATTGCGTCCTGCTCGGCACCCGAGATCAACTCTGGCGCCTTCGAACCAGCACCCAAGGCCTGGTGACGAACAACGGCAAACGCAACCGAGCTAACTGTGCGCGCCAGCGGCCCCAAACTTGCCCCGCCCATTTCGAGCGCCAAAACATCGCGCAGCGTTGCAGCCGAATCGCGGGTGGCAGCCAACACCAAAATCTGCGAGCGATCCACAACCTGCGCCAACTGCTGGAAACGCAAAATCAAAGCCGAAGTCTTGCCCGAGCCAGGTGAGCCGTAAACCTCAAACACGGCATCCGCAGACAACCCATCGATGTGTGAAGAAAAACCAGATGCCAAAGCCGAACCGGCCACATTCTTGAGGCCGGAACGCTGGGTTGCAATGAACTTTGGCTGGGTCATGCGCCCAGACTACCGCCCGCCACCCACATTTATAGGTAGCGCGAAATCCCTGCCAAACCTTAGGTAATCTAGTGACAGAAAGAAAGGCCATCATGGAAATCCGAATCGGCATCCGCAACACCCCACGCGAGCTTTCGTTTGAGTCCAACTCCACCGCAAAAGAGGTTGAGGCACAGGTTGCAGCAGCCCTAGAAAGTGGCGCAAAGACCATCAAACTGAGCGACGACAAGGGCCGCCTTTTTGTGGTTCCAAGCGAGGCCTTGGCTTACGTTGAAATCGGCGCGGAAGAGACCCGCAGAGTAGGATTCATCGCCTAATGACCCCGTTTATCGAAGTACTTTTCATTGTTGCCTACGCAGCCATTTTGGCCAGCGTTGCCCCATACGTTCTGGGCAAGAGCGAAGAATACGGCTCGCTGATTCCTGGCGCGCTTGCCATGGCAACCGGGGCAATCACTTGGACCGTGCTCCTCTGGGCCGGCATTCCAGACACCAACGGCTGGATCTGGGCCCTCGTGATGATTGCCATGCCACTGGGCATGGGCTTTGGCAGCAAGGAATTCGCCAAGCGCCGCATCGCAGGCAAAATCTAAACATCCAAACGTAAAAGTGCCCGCTCGTTCAACTTGAACTTGCGGGTTCTTTTTTATGCATCGATGGCTTGCAGCTCGCCCCTAGGCCGTGAGCCCAATCGCATCCATGCGCAGCGAGTGCGGGCCGTTCAGTTCGGCAATCAGCGGCTCCAGGTCCGAGTACTCGGCCGAAGGCACCGAAGCGCGAAGTTCAAGGATTACGTCTCCCATGATGCGGCGGCCCCAAAGAGCCAAGCGGCTGCTCAACTGTGCGTCCTGCTTCATGGCGTCAACCAAAACGGTCTTTGCAAACTTCTCAATGGTGCGGTCGTTCAGCGCCTTTTCAACATCGGCGCGGAGTTCGCCAGGAAGCCCAACGGCAAGTCTGCGATAGAAGTCTTCAAGCAAGCCCATTGCCAGATATAACTTCAGCACGTTCTCGTACCAGTCCAGCCCCTTGGTGCGGCTGTGAAAAAGGTCGATTCGCTCGGTGAACGGATCCATCACATCGGTGGCATCCATTCCCAAACCGGTGATGCGCTTGCTGAGCTGACGGTACTTGTCAAAGCTCTTGGTAGCCGCCTCACTCAACTGAGTCTTTGCCAGCGTGGTTGGAGCAAACTTCAACTCGGCTGTCATGATCTCAAAGCTCGAAAGCTCCAGATACGCCAGCTGCCCCAGGAAAACCTTTGGTTCTGGAGTGAACGGGCTCAGGTCAACCTCGCCCTGGTTACGGGCGGCTCGCTCATCGCGGGCGGGAAGCGCCAGCTTTGGGCCACGCTTCTTCAGACCTTTAATCCACTCGAACACGCCTTCTATGTTACAGACCACCGCCACCGCCGTGTTATTCACAGACACTCCCAAGCCCGCTGAAATTGCCCGCCCGCTAGACTAAAGGGGTATCTTTCGCGCCGCGCGACCAAACAAACCGGCGCGCACGCGCAAGGAGCGCATAACTAAATGACTTTTCAAGAACTTGGCATAGACGCGGACATTGTTGAAGCCCTAACCGGCAAAGGCATCACCCAGCCATTCCCAATCCAAGAAGCCTGTATTCCAGTAGCACTTTCCGGCCAGGACATCATTGGCCAGGCAAAGACCGGAACCGGTAAGACCCTTGGTTTTGGTCTCCCACTCATTCAGCAGCTGGGAATGAACCCTGAGCCTGGCGTTAAGGCACTCGTTGTGGTTCCAACCCGCGAGCTTTGCGTGCAGGTAGCAGAAGACCTAGTGCTGGCAACCAGCAACCGCCCAACCACCGTTGCAGCCATCTATGGTGGCAAGGCATACGAGGGTCAGATTGCCGAAATCGAAGCCGGTGCCCAGATTCTGGTTGGAACCCCGGGCCGCCTTATTGACCTCAGCAAGCAGCGCAAGCTTGACCTCAGCAAGATCCAGATCATGGTTCTTGACGAAGCCGACGAAATGCTTGACCTTGGCTTCTTGCCAGACATCGAGCGCCTGTTTGCATACACCCCAGACTCCCGCCAGACCATGCTTTTCAGCGCCACCATGCCTGGCGCCATTGTGACCATGGCTCGCAAGTACCAGAACAAGGCCGTGCACATTCGCACCAACGACCCCGATGAAGGCCACACCAAGGCAGACATCAAGCAGTTTGTGTACCGCGCCCACAACCTGGACAAAGACGAAGTTGTTGGCCGCATTCTGCAGGCCGAAGGCCGCGGCAAGACCGTAATCTTTGTGAAGACCAAGCGTGCAGCCAGCAAGCTGAGTGAAGAACTGGTTGACCGCGGCTTCAACGCCACCGCCCTTCACGGCGACATGACCCAGGAAGCTCGCGAGCGCAGCATGGCCGCGTTCCGTGCCGGCAAGAAGGACATCCTGGTTGCAACCGAGGTTGCCGCCCGAGGCATTGACGTTGACGACGTAACCCACGTAATCAACTACTCCGTGCCAGAAGACGAGAAGGCTTACCTGCACCGCGTTGGCCGCACCGGTCGCGCAGGCCGCACCGGTGTTGCCGTTACCTTTGTGGACTGGGAAGACCTAACCCGTTGGACCCACATCAACACCGCACTGGAGTTTGGCCAGCCAGACCCACTAGAGACCTACAGCAGCAGCAAGCACCTGTTTGCAGACCTAAACATTCCTGAGGGAACTAAAGGCCGCATTCGCGCAACCACCAAGGTTGAAGGTGCCGGTTCTTCTTTAAGCCGCGATGGAAAGCATGCCGGCGGACACTCACGCGATGGCAAGAGTGGTCCGGGGCACCAGCGCGGCGACCGCAACCGCTCCCGCGGTGGCTCCAAGCCGCACGCAGCTGGCAGCGGAGACGGCGCACCTACCGGTGCACCAGCCGAAACCCACGGTGATCACGAGCACAAGACCCCAAGCGCCGGAAACCGTAACCGTCAGCGTCGCCGCACTCGCGGTGGTTCGGGTAGCTCGCAGGGCTAACAACAACTGGCAGGTTGCCCTAGGTGCCGCCAAGATTAGGTGCCATGTTTGAGTGGACTATTACCCAGTTTAGGTTTTGTAAGGCAATTAGGGGTTCAGACCTTGGCCTCTGGACAGAGGCGTCATCGATTCCGGCTGTGAACGCAATCCGATTAAGCCCAAAAATAGAATCTTACAGTCACCATAATTGTCAAACGGACTTATATTATTTCGTCGGACCAGAAAGGCTTGACTGCGCACAATTCCGTCCAGATTAATATTCCATTTGATACCAAAATGCATTTTCACCAATACATAAGCGCTGTATTTGAATTGAGGATTCTGAACATCCTCAAACGTGATTTATCCAAACCAAATCAGTCAGTTTTCACTCAGAGTTCCATTACACATGAAATGTATTTGAGGACTAGGCAACCTTACTGAGGAACGTTTGCCTTTAATCCACGACCTAGACCTGCGACGACACCAAGCGGCACTGATCTTGGGATTCTAACTACTTGATGTCACAGGGATACGGACAGTGTTGGCACTATTTCGTATCGGCTTAGCGCCTAGAAATTTCGTTTCTGGAAACATAATGACGCTTTGACAAACTGAAGGAGACAATCAGCTACCGCTACGTAACTTGCCTAGCGTTTTATTTATTTAGTCGAAAAAATCGATAGATACCATGGCGCGATACTTCCAATCAAAAGCATATTTAAGAATTTGACTAATGTTTCATCTAAAAGCCTATGTAGGATTTGAAAATCCTTACATCTGAGACGCGCCTGATTGGTAACTCACCTGGCGATTTTTTCCGCAAGCGTGACAACTGCTTTCAATAAGCGTTTCGCAACTTTGCTGTTCACTTTGGTCTCGCTATCTACATTATTCTGCCTCTCAGACGCGAGCCTCCTGCCTAGTTCTTCTTGAATCGCGATGATTGTACCTTCGCTCTTCACGCCACGGATATAGGTTGAAAGGGCTACCGAGTCTAAATGTCGATAACGTGCAACCTCAGACAATCTGCCAAATTTTGCCGCCTCTTTAAACGAATAAGTGGCCAATGCACCTGAAGAAACCGTTATTGAGAGTTTCAAAAAGAGCTGAATGCTGAGTTCCAAATTCACGGCAAGATAGGGGAAAAGCGTGAGCAGAATCAATCCGATTACCGCCCTGTGAGAATCCGGCTTTAATCCACCTGCCGCGCTCAGCATCAAGGCGACGGGCATGGAGTTCATACCCTTCACTTAGGACGTGACCGGCTTTTATGGAAGCTAAATTCTCCGCTTCTTCGACCAATAATCCGATATGGCTTTTGTACTCGTTTGCCTCAAGGAGAACGGAGTCCAGAGACTCAATATAATTTTTCTTCAAGATTGTTGCTTCATCGGCTAAATCGCGTCTGGCATCCAAAGCTATGTCGGAAGTTAGTTTCTTTATTTCTGCTTTTACTTGCGATAAGGAGTCAGACTCCAACTCCCAACTTGACTTTGCTTTCTGCAAATCTGCCTGCAGAAGTCTCAGCGCCTCTTCGGATTTTTGAAAGAGCTCTACTTGCTCTTCGCGGTATATTGCGATCTCCTCAAGCAACAACCTTGCTTCGTCAAATTTCTTTGCGGACTGCGACTGTATTAGTACAGGCCAATCTCGGAAAGAGTGAAGGCAATTATTAATGGAATTTTCGATCGCGTTTAGCGCGCTAGCCGAAATTCCTCCTTCGATCCAGTTTGAATAATAGTTCTTAATAAATTGGAGCTCTACATCAACTGAATCCAAGACAGCTTGCCAATTTGAAGGTGCCAGCAGGTACTTAGTCCTAAAGGCTTCCATATAGTTGAGCGCAGCTCTAGTCCTTGCCTTTATTCCAAGGTCGATTGGGCCTCTCCCCAGTTTGTGTTTATCAACAGCTTCACTTAGGTCTTTTATTGACTGCCATACCTGGTGTCTCGAGTATTCATTATTCAACTTCACTTTATGGACCTACCTTAAAACTCATTGATTGATTGTGGTGACTGCTCTACCAGCTAGGTCAAAGCCACATTTGAAAATGCTTGGCCTTTCCGACCGCTATTCCTGCCTAGTGTGAATTTAAGAAATCTCTCGTTGGCTTGATTCAAATCGTGTACCCACAAGTTGTTTGTTTGTTCATTGTTGTCAACGCACTGTTACCGGAGTTGCCGATAGAACTTACGCATTTCAAACGGTAAGACGGCCTTCCCGAATTGAATACCTTGCCCGAACAGGAAAAGTAGACACATAGATTGGTTCGCCCATTTTCACCTAGTAGCACCCAAAAGGCGTCTCAAGCCGAGTAATAGAACAAGGAGGTATACCGCAGCAATCAGCAGGATGTATTCCCCCAGGATGCCGAAGGGGATAACAAGTGAAATACCGAGCTTTTGAGTGCCAAAATACAAGAGGCCAAGGGGCAGAAGGGTACCAAGAACTAAACCTACGGCGGTGAGAAGCCCAGTCTCAAGAGCGTAGACAGACCCAAACCACCTTTTCGGTACACCTTGGAGCGTAAGATTGCGAGACGTCAAAACAAGTTGCCCGAGGCTTCCCCGCAGGGAAATGAGAAGTAGGGCGATCCCAATGAATCCTAGAATGGCACCTACTGCTATTTGGAAGGGTGCAATATTTACGGTTGTGAGTGGCCTGAAGAACTTTACGAAATTCGAGTCCAGACCCGCATTTACAAGCATGTGCGGTACGGCATTCTGCATCTTTGTTGAAACCCTATTAGCCGTATACAGAGACAAATTGTTTGAAAGTCCCAATTTTTCTGCGGTGGCGGTGGAGATAAAACCAGCCGTGTCATTGGACCAATATTTGCTCGTAGGCAAATAAGTAGAACCACTAATAGATAGAGCTTTAGCGCCATTTGGCTGCACTAGCCAGATATTTTCTCCGAGACCCGGCCTAATCCAAACCACTCCCCCTGCCTTTAGGGTCGTTTCTGCAATGCTTGGAATACTTCTACCAAGTACTGTACCCAAATCGCTTGATGAACGAATTGATCCGATTGCACCTATACCTGTGTTTGACGCCACCACCCCTGAGCCTGAACTGTCGACAGGTGAATACAGAGGAATTATTTCGCTTTCCCCACGTGACGCACTAGCTAGAATCAACCCAATCTTCTTATCTAGGGAGCTTTCACCTGAAGGATAATAGATAGCCTGACCAGGCCTAGGCGGCAATTTTTGATTTTCCAGTGAAAACGCGACAGAAGAAGATATCAAGATAGCCACTGCAACAAAAGGGCCAAAGGCAATGACCGAGGATGCCAAAGTCATCCAAGATTTTGAGCCACGGTTAGATATCCGTTGCTTCGCATAAGTATTACTCAGATGAGTTGTTTTCATTCCTCGAGCTAATAATGAAGTTAATTCGGGAGTGAAAATACTAACCAGGAACAACATAATGAACAACAAAGCGAAGATGTCATTTACCGTTTTCGCAAACGGGAAGTAGGCCACAAATGCTGAACCCCCAATAACCAATAACACCGTTTTTGCCCTCCTGGACTTGCGCCGCATTATTGAGGATTTCTTCGGGTGTGGCTTACTTCCATGGCGAAGTATCGAATTTGCGACAAGCATTAAAAGCCATGAAATAAGGAGCGCCTGCTCGAAGACCAAAATCGTTTTGAAGGGAAAATAGTTTATTCCGGCAGTGTGGCCAGTAATTATTGGCGCCAGGGGGGACAACATCCCCACCGCTAGCCAACCTAAGCACCCCGCAATTGGAATCAGGACTGCAAGCCAGATCGAACTGCTGCTGATTACTGCAAGCTCAACCCCGATGGAACTCATGCCATTCTCAACCATCCGCTTTCGAGTTACGCTCAGCTGGCGACGGCGCAAAAGTAGGGAGAAAAATACTCCGAGAAAGGCCATTGGCCAGACAAGCCACTTGTACAAAAACGGAAATCTATCGATTAAGGTCGCATTCGGGTCGCTCAAATCGGAAAGTTGTACGCTTGCGGCTCGAGGTGAACTGCTTGCGAGTGAGTGAATGCGATCCCTGACTTCGTCAAGATTCTTAGTAGAGAAATACAAACTGTAGCTGGACAGCAACTGAGGATATTTTATGACGTTGACGGTCATGTTCCAGGAATCCCATGTCCCTGAGCCGGCAAGCACAGCAGTTGAATATGTTTCATTAGCGTTAGTTGCTTTTCCAACTACCGTCATTTCGGTTGGCGAAACCCCACGAATACTAGAACCAACTTTAAACGGCAAATTTGCCGAAACTACCACTTCGTTTGGTCGCAATGGCCATCGCCCACCGGTCAAGGCATAACCAAAGTTCTTGAATGAGCAATTGCCTGAAAGCTCCGAAAATTGCATCAAGATTTTCTTCGAACCTGGAGATTTTACGACAGCCCCGATTTGTGTACATGGACTGGATGCTGTCAAACCAACTAGAACTTGTTCTTTGAACTTATTTAAGCCTCGTGTATCGGTTGGGCGCACTAGATCATTTAGGTTGATGCTGGTAGTTTGACTGCCAAAAACTACTTGCGATTTAGCGGCCTCACTGAGGCTCATAGTATTCAAAATTCCAAAAACTAACGAAAGGGTTAGTGATAGCGCTACCGCTGGAAGTAGCCACCACCGCGAATCCTTAAGCCTGGAGAGCCGGAGTGTGGATTTTATAAAAATCTTCACCTGTGTAGTCAAAATATGAACTCAATCACTCGGTTATTTTGGAATCTTCGATGATCTGACCGTCGCGCATTTTCAAAAGTCGACTTGCATAACTCAGAATCGCTTCATCATGGGTCGCAACAACCACGCAAAAGCCTTGTCTCGCCAGAGTTTGGAAAATCGCGAATATTCTTCTTGAGTTGGTGGAGTCCAAAGATCCGGTCGGTTCATCAGCCAAGATTATTCGTTTGTCGCCAACTAAAGCCCGAGCAATTCCAACACGCTGTTTTTGACCGCCAGAAAGCTGGCGAGGGTAAGCGCGCGCCCTATCTGCAAGGGCAACATGGCTAAGTGCTTTTGCCGCCTCCGAAATGGCCTGATTTCCTCTTAGACCGGCAATTTCAAGAGGCAGCATTACGTTTTCTGAAGCCGTAAATTCTTCAATTAGATTGTGTTCTTGAAATATCAACCCCAGATTTTCGCGTCTTAACTTCGAAATGCCGTTTTCCGAGAGCGTGCCTAAAGCTGTACCCAGGATGGAAACAAAACCATCTGTGGGTTTCGATATCCCCCCTATGAGACCGAGCAGCGTGGACTTGCCGCAACCACTCGGCCCCATAAGAGCAATGAATTCGCCAGCTTTGGCTTCGAAAGACACACCATCGACAGCGGAAACTACTTCTACTGCGCTGGTAAATTTTTTTACCAAATTAACGCTGGTAATCATTATTTGGGGTTCAATCAACTAGCAAGAACCGTTGCCTGCCCAGGAAATCATCCTGTCATTTTGAGTGAACGGATCCATAAAGCCCAACTCGGAATTCTTAGCCATGTTGTTGCAGGTGCCAGCGCCATTAGTGTTGGTGTACCAGCGAGCATTTGACGTGGTTCTGTTTTCCCAGGAAGAAACTTGATTCTGGTTTGCAGAGGAGATATTTTGCAACGTAAAGCCTGCAGTTCTATAGCCAAGCGGTGTATCAAAGAAGCTGTTCTTATAGACGCATACCCAAGTACCGGAGCAATATGCTGAATTCCCCGCGTGAGCTGGCGTTGCAGCTACTCCAGCTACGACAGCGGCAGCAACAAGCCCTAATGCCAAATTTTGCTTGAACATTTTTCCAAACATTTTGTAATCCCCTCATTTTTATGTAGGCCGCGATTCGGCTCTGCTCTTATTCTACATATCTGGATTAATGTTTTAGAGGTGTTTCCAAATCGTTATGGGACGAACATTGGATGGATTTCAAAATCGACTGGCTGATAAAGCATGGGGCCGTGATATTTTGCCTTCACTTCTCGGGCATGAATGGGCTTCTTTGTCGTCGATCGCTATTTCACTTCGTCAAGAATCTTTGGCAAAGTCGCGCCGATTATGGATTGTCCTTACTGCAGACAAACCTAGGAATCCAACGAGAATAGGAATCATAAGGTTAGTGAACGTTTGCTGCAGCTTGGAAAGTTCCACCCAGAAATGCTGGTCATGGGCACTCGCGCCCACAAGAGAGAGCCTGTTTGAAACTTTAAGCGTGGAATTCATTAGAAAGAACACGGCCAAGGTTACCGAAAAAATCTTGCCAGTCACCAAAACATTTCTCGTCAATAGAAAATCAACTAGCCAAAAAGTTAAACAAACTGCCGCGGTGAATAGGGATAGGGACTCAAGCATATTTCCCATAGAACTTGCTATCCCGGAAATTTCCCTGACCCAGAATCTGCCTTGTAAACCTATGAGGTGTAAACCAATAGAAATGACATCAGAAAACAGGGAAACACCAAGATGGACAAGTGTGACCTTCAATGCATTCCTGGTACTTCTTTCTCGGAAGTCGAGCTTCTGCAAGGTCATCCAGATAACTATCAGAAAAACAATGTCTCTAGAAATGAAGACTTGAATGTAAAGGTATGACAGGAACAAAAGTGTGATCACATAAAGTGAGATTCTCCAGCTTGCAAAGGACTCATGCTCAAGCCTCAACCTGAATCCAAGAAACAAATAACGCATTAAATATACGAGCCGCTTCTCCCCTTGCTCGCGATCGCCAGTGCGTTCAGATTCAATTATTTCAGCGTATTTAGACCTAAACTCGCGGGGTATAAGCAGGTAAACAATTTTATTAAGCACGGTGACATACGCTCAATTAGCTCGTATGGAGAGACTGGGATTGCGGGATTTTGCTCCTGCTAACTTTTACACCCGAGTTTGTTGGAGTCATATTTGCTATTTCATCGATTGCAGAATTCGTCAACAGGTAAGTTCGCCTTCTGGCACCTTTACGTTGTGACGACACTTCCCATTGAGATGTGACCCAACCAAGATTTTCAAGTCGCTCTAAAATTGGGTACACAGTGCCAGTTTTCAAGCCGGTCTTTTTAACAATCTCAAGACCCCAAATCTCTTGCCCTTTACCCTCATACAAGCATTGAAGTACCTTGATCGTAGTCTCGGTAATTCTAGTTATGGGCTGCACCTGAGCAATTCTACTTGCCTATCTACCTTGCACCATCGGCAGAATATCTTTAATCTACATAAGTAGTTAAGAATTTATTCGTTCAATCTCTGGTCAGGGGAATCTTTTGGATACCAAACATAAAGCTTTGTTGACAGTTGCCACTGGTGCACTAATCTTCGCTGCGGCAACGCCAGCGATAGCGGAGGGAACCTGGAGTTCCTACCTAAGCGGTGTAGGTGTTGGATTCAGTTCACGCACTTGGATTGATTACGGTCTCGATCAGGTGCCAACATCAGTAAAACTTTCCGGTTGCTCCATGAATACAAGTGGCACTTTTAGTTCCACCCATTTAAACCTTTTTCGTGAATATGGGATTTTTCCGGATATAAGTCAGGGCTCTTTTGCCAATACATGCAACACGGTAAGTTGGGGTTCTGTCGGAGCAGACTATTACCACTTCACAATTGAGAAAATAAACGGTAGCACCGGGTCTTCGCCAAGATTTAGCGCTACTTCGATAGTCACTAACTACTGATAAATACCAAAATGTTGGCGTTTAATAATGTGAATTTTGGCTACAAGGGCAAACCCGTTCTACTCAAAGACTTCAACTTGAAACTACCGAAGGGTAAAACACTGCTTTTGGGCCCAAACGGGTCTGGAAAATCCACAATGATGGCACTTGCAGCAGGCCTACTGCAAGCTAAGTCCGGCACCATTATTCCAAAGCCCAGCGAGATAGCAATTATGCCTCAGGATGTTCCTGTGGTTAAGGGCCTATCCGTTCAAGAGCAGGTCGCGTACGTTGGCTGGTTGGCCGGCCTAAGCCGAAATGAGTCGTGGCGGCGGAGCGAGGTGATTCTGCAAACGCTCAATCTAGGGAACAGAAGGTCCGAACGCACAGGGGTTCTGTCTGGTGGTGAATTGAGGAGGGTTGGCATAGCTAGTTCCCTTATGGCAGGTAACTCGATTTTGCTTTTAGACGAGCCAACTGCCGGGTTGGACCCTCTCCAAAGCAAGCATTTCTATGCAAGCCTAGAAGAAGTTTCCGTTAATAAATGCATCCTAATTTCAAGTCACCAGATATCCGGCATAGGTGATTTTTTTGACTTTGTGGCCGTTGTAAATAGAGGGAAATTGTTGTATTTCGGCACACTTTCAGAGTTTCGGAACATTGGAACTAGCCAAGGCGAGACCGAGATAGATGAAGCGCTAATTAGGGCTTACTCGATTCTTGTGGAGGGTTCTTAGTGAAGTTTTATTGGAAGTCAAGCTCCTACACCGCGCTCGCATTGTGCGTAGTTGGGACCATAGTTTCCTTTCTATTTATAGGTAGTTTGCTGAACCCGGGATACATATCAGGCTATTGGGCTGGCGTTACAGCGCAGTCCGGCTTGGCCTTAGTCGCGAGTTCTGGTGTGGCAGCACTAGGCGGAGCAATAGAAGGGGCAAGGCTTCGACCGTTGAATTTATCGACGAAAAGGAGCGCAAGGGGATCAATTGCGATTGCCGCTAGGAGTCTCGGACTTTACTTGCTAGCCGCCATAGTTATTCAGACAATCTCGTTCATTTCGATTTCAGTTTTTGCTTTGAAAGCAACTGATGACCCGAACTGGATACTTTTACTTGCATTTCTAAGCATCAACATTTTCCATCTAATGCTCGGTTTCAACCTGGGATTAAGGTTCCCAATAGTCATCTCAGCACCTTTAGCTTTGACGACATCTTATGTCTGGTTAGGTTCCGCCTGGTCTATAGGCTATTTCCCATTGCGTTATATGGCTGGCCTAATACTCATGGATTGCTGTCGAATATACGAGTCACTAGATATGCGAGCAATTTTCGCCACAATTGCCTTTAATACAGTCGGATCAGTTGGGCTTGCGCTATTTGCTAGAAATAAACTCAGTCCTTCTGGCATCCCAAAGGGTTTATTCACCTCCTTAGCTTTCATTTCTGCGATAGTCGCGTTTGCAATGGCAGCGCAACTTACTTCCCAACTAGGACCGACTCCTGTAACTAATAGGGATTCAAAATTCCTTGATTGCAGGGGTGCAAACGGGCAACACTACAAATATTCGAAGATCAATTCAAATATGAACGCTTCACTTCCCGCCCCAATCATCTGCTTATATCCTTCGCAGGATTCAAAGGGAACTTTCGCTAGTTCATTGCGACGAGTTTGGACACACCTGAAAGACTGGCATCTTGTCCCACCTCGGGTCATAGTAGGGAATAACCAGCCGCCAGGCGGTGACCCCTTAGGAGTTGTCGCTACGACAATATCCGCCCCCGGACAAGTAGCCTATTCATTCATAGCCGACTTCGTTGGTCCTCCAACTTCGTGTAACGAGTCGATGGATGCCTGGGAACTCAGAGACGCTAACTATAGGTATTTGATCACGTTTCTTCTTAATGCGAACTCGACTGCAAAGATGGACCTGACTCAATTCGGACCGATGCTAAATCACGCCGAGTTGACTGCGTTTCATTATCTAAAGCATCAAAGTTTGACCCTTCGCACGGGGAAAAGTCCCACATACTCAGTATCCAAGTGGCTCAAGAGATCCATTAATGCGGTTCGTACCTGTGCTCCTGTTCCCGAGGTATGACGTGAACTATTGGGCAAAGGCTAGTGGCCTCTATCTATTCCTAGCAAGTGGATTTGTGTCAGGATTTGGCTCCATTGTCTTCAAAAATTATCAGATTAGTTTGCCGAACCTTACGGGCGGGCCAATGTTCGGAATGGTATCCATTTTGGTTTTCCTGTCGCTCTGCCCAGTCATATATTTCGGGCACCTGTTGGCGCGTTCACTTTTTATTGATTATTTGAGATCAGTAAGACAGCTCAAAAAGTTAGAAGTAGCAGCGACGCTGGCATTTATCGCAATGCAAACTGCCGGCATTTTGACATCGTCTAACTTTGGAATCCCAGCCTGGAGCGTACTCCAAAATACAATGATCTTGCTGGGCCTATTCTGCAGTTCACTCTCTATATTCACCGTGAAAATTGCCTCCCTAACACCAACTTTGTGGGTTTTTACATGTGCCATGTTCGGGCACAACTTCCAGGAAGGAGGAATTCATCGCTGGGCTTTCATAATTCAGGATGAGCCAACGGCGATTGGCTGGATTGCGTCAACAATTGTTTTTTCCCTTGGACTAGTGCAGGTTTTGGCGAGGACCCATAAGAGTCGAATTCGGATTTATGCGAGCTGCAAATAATACGGAAAAATACCGATCGAGAAAAGGAAGTAAGAATGAGCAAAGAAATCGAAGGCCACGTGCCTGCGCTATTTGATGAACTTTTGAGCGCGCCATTTGGAAGCTTGTCGAAGCCGGAGTTAGAGAATCTGCTTTTTAAGCACATGTTGAACGAGGGGATAATTACATATTCCGAAGGAGTTTTTCCACTCTCGATGAGATTGCAAATAACCCTAACTAAAGCAAGAAACCTGATTTACACTTACGAGCAACGCGAATTGAGCAGAGAGTTGCACCAATCAGATTTAAATTCTGTTGGACTTCCAACGAGCCTCGAGGCCATCATGTCAGAAACGAAATTTGAAATTAGAGATGCCAATCACATCAGTTTCGGTATTGAGAACCCATTTCAGAAAACGTTGCTCGAATACCTTGTTAGACGTGCAGGCTATTTTTCCGATGGCAGTTTTAGCTCTGAAATAGTTGTTTTGGGAAACCATGCATTCGTTGCATTGCTTAGTCAATTTGAAGTGTTTAGCGATTCAAAAACTAAGGCCAACTTGTATAGAACAATGACCAAGGATGAACTTAAAACACTGCAATCAAAAACTGAAAAAATTCTGTCCGCGACGCCAAACCTAATCGGAGCGGCAGCTGAGTTAGTCGGCTACGGAAACCTCTACGCCCTGGCTTCATCCCTATACGTGCAACTCCGAAAATTCGCGTCGTAACAGTCCACATTCCGTATCGTTTTCACATATCCTTTAGCAAGTAAACGGGGCTACAAGTCTTTGTCAAAGGCTTCATCTACGATTTCATTTTGGGATAAATTGTTCACGTGAAGTGGGTCTTTTAGATTCCGCGGAATCTGGGAAACGCATTGGACTAAACCATCGATATGTTCGTGGAGACTTTCCGAAATTGGCGCCCACATCGGGCCAAGATGAAATCGATCCCGGCTCTCCTCGCATGTTTGGCTGCCGGGACAAAGTCACTATCACCCGAAATCATAATTATTTGATTTACTTGCCCTTTGGCTGCAAGTTCGGCTATGTCTAGACCAATTCGCATGTCTACACCTTTTTGGACGATGTCTAAATTGAAATCTTTCTCCGTTAGGTCAGAAATCGAAACAGAACCCGCAAGTAAACTTTTCAACTTTTCAGGCTTCAACTGGTAGCCGTTTTGGGTCTCTAGCTCTTCACCTCTTCGCAAGGCAACTTTTCGCCGTTTAACCAACTCTTTGTGAAACTGATTCATCCAAGTGAAATCATTCGACTTGCCAAGATTAACTTGTTGGCGAGTCAATGGGTGGTAAAGAACTTTTTGAGAGGGAGGGCAGTCATAATAAAAAATTCTATATAAATGGGTGCCTGGCACTTCTCGAATGTGACGTTTGCAATACTCTACGATTTCCCTTGCCCGTTGCGTTGGTGTTTTGATCCCAAATAGATTCTTGGCTCGCCGCCTGTAGAAGCCACCATCAATGAGAATGGCCGTTACAACTGGCCTATAGCTGCGGATTACTGGATTTTCTGATTCCCTTAAAATCTTCAAGATAAACATCCCCATGCCTAGAAAAAGAGCCCTTGTCATCGGCTGTCCCTAAATCTGAAGGGGAGTCAACGGCAAGAGCTAATACATTCATAGTACAGAGTTTTTGATTCTTTCCATTATTGTGTGGAAAAATTATCTGATTAATTTGAATCTCTCAACAATATATTTGTGTCATGAGACTTACTTCAACTGCCAATAGGCTTTGAACATGAACCTGGACGAACTACTCGAGTGCGCGCTTGAAGCCGCGAACATTGGCGCAGCAGAGCTACAGAAGCACTTTCGAGGGCCGCTCCAGATTGACATTAAGACCAGCGCTGCTGACTATGTGACCAACGCTGATCTGGCATCGGAAACCGCGGTTCGCGCCGCGATTCGAGACCGCCGTCCGAACGATGCCATCACGGGCGAGGAGTTCGCAGCGCAAGCAGGGACCAACGCAGAGTTTTACTGGAGCATCGATCCGCTTGATGGCACGGTGAACTTCACCCGCGGATTCCCCAACTGGGCAACCAGCATAGGTGTGAAGTCGCTGGTTACAGGCGAATGGCTTGCCGGCGCTGTGGTTGCCCCTGCGATGGGACTCACGTACTTTGCCAAGCGAGGTGGCGGCGCCTGGGTGATCCGCGGCGAGAGCAAAACCCAGCTTCACGGACCTGATGCCTCTCGCGCAGCCAAGATAATTGCCACCGGGTTCAGCTACTCTGCTGATGTCCGCATGAAGCAGTTTGCCAAGCTGACCTCGCTCATGCCTGACTTTGTGGACCTTCGGCGCATGGGTGCCGCAGCCTTAGACATGTGCGCCGTGGCCGAGGGCTCCATCGATGTGTATTACGAAGCAGACATCAAGGAATACGACTGGGCAGCCGCCATGGTGATTGCCGAGGAAGCGGGACTGCAGGTTCGTCGCCCGGAGTTTGTTGGCGACCTAGCCGTTGTGGCAAAGGACGTTAGCGACTTCTAAAGCCACTTCTGCTGATGAAACTTGAAATAGCAGTTTCAGGAGCAACATCAAACCATGCAGTCGCCGCTCGCATTCATCAACGGGGTTCGTCACCCCGAAGCGTTTCACGGCCGCGGCATTTCTAACAACTTCTTTGAGGGCTGGTACCTCAAGATTGTGAACCAAGACCTCACCCAGCGATGGGCAGTGATTCCGGGCCTATTCCGCGGAGATAAAAACGACCCCAACCGCCAAGACCAGGCTTTTGTTCAGGTGCTAGACGGCGTGAATGGCCGCAGCTGGTTTCACAGTTATGAAACGGGTGACTTTAGGGCAGCGACTAACCAGTTTGATGTGACGGTGGCCAACAACCACTTTGGCCCAGCCGGAATGCAACTGGATCTACCCGGACTCAAGGGTGAAATCGCATTCACGTCTCCTCTAGATCCGTGGCCCGTCACCTGGCGCCTACCCGGCATCATGGGTTGGTACGGCATGGTGCCGTTCATGGAGTGCTTCCACGGCATCGTGTCTTTTGGTCACTCGCTTAGCGGTTCGCTCGAGGTTGAAGGCGTTACCCAAGACTTCACTGGAGGACGCGGCTACATTGAAAAAGACTGGGGCCTCGCCTTCCCTCAGGGGTACGTATGGCTGCACTCCAACCACATCTCCTTCGACGCCGACGCATCGCTGGTTGCCTCCGTGGCGCTCATCCCGTGGCTGGGCACTGAGTTCCGCGGCTTCATCGTGGGCCTCAAACACCAAGGAAAACTCCTCACCTGGGCAACCTGGAACGGTTCGGTGGAACGCAAACTTTCCATCGATGATTTCAGCGTGCACTGGGTTCTCTCCGGCCCCGATGGAATTCTTGAACTAAACGCCGAGCGCAAACGTGGGGGCCTGTTGCACGCGCCGCTTCGCACCGCAATGTTTGAGAGAGTGGAAGAAACTATGGACGCCACTGTCTCCATTCGCCTGTTGGACCCCAGCGGAATGAACGTGCTTGCCGAGGGCAAAGGTCAGTGCGCCAGCATGGAGGTTTTTGGCGACCTAGAGAAGATGTTGGCGGTCAAGCCGCGCTAGTGAAGCCTTGAGCCAAGATCCTGCGCAAAGCCGCAGGAGCCGTGAGGTTCTCCCCCAGCACGTTGTCTTTGCCAGTGCCGTGGTAGTCGCTGCTGCCAGTGGTGAACAGGTCGAACTCAAAGGCCAGCTGCGTGAGCCACTCGCGGGCGTGCGGTGGTACATCACGGTGATCAACCTCAAAGCCGGCCAGCCCAGCCTGAATCATCTCAACAAAATGCTCGCGCGGCATTGACTGCCCTGGCGCCGGTGCCTTTCCGCGAGCCATGGGGTGCGCAATAACCGGCACGCCACCAGCCCGGCGAATCAGCACGATTGCCTCAACGGTGTCTGGCACGCCTCGGTTGGGCTGGTAATACTTGCTACCCGGGTAGACCAGTTCAAACAGTTCGTCGCGCTTGGAAAAGATGCCTCGTTGAATCATTGCATCAGCGATGGAAGGTCTGCCCGCCGTTCGCCCATCGGAAATCACCTCTTGCACGTGTTCCCACTCGATGTCGTAGTCCTCCGAGAGGGCATCGGTGATTGCCTTCAAACGGCTGAGTCGCGATGTTAGCGACTCCTCCATAACGGCTTTGAGTTCGGCATTGTTTGGGTCAGGCAGGTAGGCCAACAGGTGGGTGGCAAAGCGGTGTTCCTTGCCGGTATCCGGGTCAATCACGTGAGCTCGAGTGGTGAGCTCAATGCCCGGCACAAAGCCTAACCCCAACTGGCCACAAGCCTCCGCGGCCTCAGCCCAACCCGCGGTGGTGTCGTGATCGGTCAGTGCCACGATGTCCAGCCCGGCTGCCTTGGCCTCACGCATCACCTGGGCGGGCGTTCCGCGGCCATCGCTGCGAGTGGAGTGGGTGTGCAGGTCGATGCGCGCCAAGTCGCCAACATCGGCGGCGGCAAAGTTGAGCATGACTCAAAACTACCGCACGGGCTGCAACCCATCGATGCAAATAAAGCGACTACCCCAGACCGCCTTCCTGGGCAAAGCAAAAGGGCCCGAAGCCTAAGCTCCGGACCCTCTTGACTAACGCGTTTAGCGCTTCAGAAGATTAGTCTTCCGAAGGTAGCTCGCCGCCACCGATGCCCTTGGCAACGATTACTGCAACAGCAGTAACAACGGTACCGATAAGGATTGCAAGGATGTATAGCAATGGCTGGCTCACTAGTGGGAATACGAAGATTCCACCGTGAGGAGCGCGTAGCTGGTTGTCGAATACTGCAACAAGTGCACCGGTAACACCAGAACCGATCATGATCGAAGGGATCACGCGGATTGGGTCAGCAGCAGCAAATGGGATTGCACCCTCAGAGATGAACGATGCACCTAGAAGCCATGCAGCCTTACCGTTTTCGCGCTCAGACTCGGTGAAGAGCTGCTTGCGAAGAAGGGTTGCAAGTGCAAGACCTAGAGGAGGAGTCATACCTGCAGCCATAACGATAGCCATAACGGTGAACTGAGGAGCAGAGGTTACGTCTGCAGCAACAGCCGATAGGCCGGTAACAGCGAAGGTGTAAGCAACCTTGTTAACAGGTCCACCCATGTCGAAGGCCATCATTAGACCTAGAACGATAGCTAGTACAACCATCGAGCCAGTTCCAAGGTTGGTTAGACCAGCGTTTAGGTTGGTCATAAGAGCCGAGATTGGGCCCTGTAGAACAACAACCATAACGATGCCGGTTACTAGGGAAGCTAGTAGAGGAATAACCACTACAGGCATGATTGGGCGAACCCAACCTGGAACCTTCCAGCGGCTGATCCAGAGAGCCAAGAAACCAGCTAGGAAACCACCAAGGATTGCACCGAGGAAGCCGGTGTGGGTGTTTAGTGGGTTGCCGTCTAGACCGGTAGCAAGCGCACCTGCTACTAGACCAGGTGCAAGACCTGGACGGTCGGCGATTGCGTAAGCAATGTAGCCGGCAAGGATTGGTACGAAGAATGCGAATGCAGCCTTACCAATCCAGAAGATGATGAATACCCAGGTACCAGGGTTTCCTAGTAGTAGGTTTCCAGCCTTGTCGGTTGCGTGCATCACTGCAGCGTCGTAGGCGCGGATACCACCGGTAGCCGAGTCGGTACCGTTAGTTAGGGTTCCAAACAAGAAACCTAGGGCGATGAGAATACCACCAGCAGCAACTAGTGGAATCATGTGGGATACACCGGTCATCAGCCACTGGCGGATGCGTGCTCCCGTAGATACGTTAGACAATTCGAGCCTCCTAAAGCTCTCGGTTTGATGCTCGACACCGAGCATCAATGTTGAGTTGGGTTGGTGCTATTTACTTCTTTTTGCCAAAGAGGCCTCCGAAGAGCCCTCCAGACTTCTTTTGAGCTGGTTCTTTTGGTGCCTTTGGTGCGGCAGCAGGCGCCTCGCTTTTGGCTGGCGCGCCGTCTCCTACCTTTGCAGCAGTGCCATTGGCAGCAGCCTCAAGCACCTGGTTGATAAGGCCCACGGAACCGTTGATGGCCTTTGCCACACCCACCTGGATGTAAGGCTTGCCATTGAAACGGTCGCGTCCCTTAACCTCTAGATCGACAGCGAAGATAACGGCGTCTGCCGAATCGATGACGTCCTGCTTCAGCGGGTTTGAACCTGCCGAGCCCTGGGTCTCAACGATTACTTCGTGTCCAAGCTTCTTGCCGGCGCGCTCGAGCGACTCGGCGGCCATGTAAGTGTGTGCAATTCCGGTGATGCAGCTAGTAACAGCAACAATCTTCATTAGTTCTGAACCTCTCTGGTTACGATTTCCGCAATGGCGGCTGGGGCGGTCTGGGCAAGGAGTTCTTCACGGAACTCGTCTTGCATGACCTTGCGGGCTAGGGAGCCCAGGATCTCTAGGTGTGCATTACCGCCCGAAGCTGGTGCTGCGATGAGAAAGATTAGGTGGCTTGGGCCGTCGTCGGCTCCAAAGTCAATGCCGTCAACGCTGGTAGCAACGGCCACCGATGGAACGGTCACGTAGTCGCTTTGCGCGTGAGGGATGGCGATTCCGCCTTCGATGCCGGTTGGAAAGTGCTCTTCACGAGCGGCCACGGCCTTGAGGTACTTCTTTACGTTGGTGAGGCGACCCTGCTTCTCAAGTAGCTCCGCTAGTTCGCGGGTTACCTTTTCCTTGGTCTTGGCCTTAGTGCCAACAACCACGATTTCAGGGATGGTGATAGGTGTGCTCAATGCATGCTTCCTTGTTGCTTAGGCGCACGCTGGGTATGCGGGCGCTCTTGTTTCAGAGTGGAACGCCCTTGTGGGGAGTTTGTCTTCATCAATGCAGCGTTTGCCGGGCTGGTGTGCCCTAAATCGCTTACAGAAATTGGCGAATGATTGCTCACACCGCTTCCTTTCCACACATCGATGTGTTGCTTGGACTACCCATAAGATACACAGAATTTGGTTGTTTGGAGCAACTATTGCCGTGTTTCGGGGTTAAATGTGCCAAATCGTAATTATTCGGTTTGCCCAATCCAATACTCTTAACTGATGTGTTTTTAGCGCTGAATGCGCTTACAGAAAGGCTTGTTTTCATGGCTACTTTTACCGCCGAAGTTGAAGTTCTAGACCCGATTGGCATGCACGCTCGCCCAGCCGGCCAGATTGCAAAGCTTGTTAAGGAGTCAACCCTTGAGGTTGTAATCCTGAAGGATGGCGAAGAGCCAACCAAGGCCAACTCGGCATTGCGCCTGATGGCCCTGAAGGTGAAGACAGGCGAAAAGCTAACCGTGTCTGTTGAGGCAGACGATGAGGCAGTTGCCAACGGTCTGTTTGTGCAGATCCAAGACTTCCTAAAGGGCTAAGGTCACATCGATGGGTGCTGAGCAGGGGCTTGAGCTCAAGGGGCTAGGCGTAGGCCTTACCGCCGCCGTTGGAACCGTTCACGTGGTGGCACCGGCTCAGCCGTTGCCAGCCTGGAGCAAGACCGGCGCAGGCGCCGAGGTTGAGGGTCCAAGGTTGAAGGCCGCCATCGATGCGGTTTGTAACAACCTTGATGAACTTGCCGCCAAGAGCGACGATACCACCAGCGAAATCTTTGAAGCGCTGAAGATGCTGCTTGAAGATGATGAGCTGTTTGAGGTAGCCACCGGTTACCTTGACGAGGGCTGGGATGCGGCCGGCGCCATTGGCCAGGCCGTGAACGAGTTTGGCGAGCTACTGAGTGGCGACCCTGCCTTTGAAGAACGCGTTGGCGATTTACAAGACTTGAGCCGCCGCGTGCAGGCAAACCTTGCCGGCATTGCGGTTGGGCTGGAACTTCCTGAGACCGGCCAGTTGATTCTGGTTGGCGAAGACTTCTCCCCTGCAGACACCGCGCAGTTCACCCCAGCCGTGATTGGCGTTGTGACTCGCGCTGGTGGACCAACCTCGCACACCGCAATCATCTGCCGCGCCCGCTCGATTGCCGCAGTGGTTTCCGTTGCAGATGCCGGCAACCTGGTTGATGGTCAGAGCGTTTTGGTGGACCCTGTTGGAGACCGAGTTGTGGTTGGCGGGTCGATGGCCGAGGCAACCGCTCCGCTTGAGTTTGCCGTGACCGATGCCGAGAGCATCATTCCGGTTCGCGCCAACATTGGCACCGCGGCCGATGCCGCCACCGCTGCAGCCACCACCGCAAATGGCGTTGGCTTGTTCCGCACCGAACTTCTATATCTGTCGGCTTCTACACAGCCGAGCATCGAGCAGCAGACCGCTTCTTATGCAGAGGTGCTGGCCGCCGCGCCAGCCGGGCCAATCGTGGTTCGCACCATCGATGCCGGAAGCGACAAGCCGGTTCCGTTCTTGCACATGCCTCACGAGGAGAACCCATCGCTGGGTGTTCGTGGTTTCCGCCTCATTGTGGAGCACCGTGAGTTCATTGCCGACCAGCTCACCAGCCTTGAGGCCGCGCGCAAGCAGACTGGCCGTGAAGTTTGGGTGATGGCACCGATGATTGCAACCGTGGCCGAAGCCGCGGAGTTTGCCGAGCTTGCTCGCAGCATTGGCAGCTTCAAGGTGGGAATCATGATTGAGACCCCGGCGATTTCCATGCAGGTTGACCGTTTGGCTGGCGTTGTGGACTTTGTTTCGATTGGCACCAACGACCTTTCGCAGTACCTGTTTGCGGCCGACCGCATGAACCCTGCTCTGGGTGCACTGCTCAACCCGTGGCAGCCTGGTCTGATTCGCATGCTGGCCAAGATCGGCACCGATGGCAACGCCGCTGGTGTCTCGGTCGGTGTTTGCGGCGAGAGTGCCTCGGACCCAGCGTTTGCCGTTGTGCTTGCGGGCCTTGGCATGAACTCGGTTTCAGCCTCGCCGTCTCAGGTGAACGTAGTGCGCAACGCGCTGGCCTCGGTTTCCCCAGAGAAAGCTCGTGCCGTTGCAGCGGCTGCGCTGTCTGGCACAGATGCGGCGAGTGCCAAGGCTGCCGCTTTGGCCGAACTTGCTAGCTAGTAGCGATTTGGCTAAATAGCTCAAGCTTCACTGGCGCCTCACCCTCGGATTTCGGTTCCGGCGGGTGGGGCGCTTTTCATTTGGCAGAATGAAACCATGAGCGTGGCCGACGACAACCGAAGCAGAACCCCAAACTCCAACGCGTTCGTTGAGTACATGGGGGCCAACTGGGCCAGCGATTCCGCTCCCCTGCCAGCCGCCAGTGAGGTTGCTCCGTTCGCGGCGGGTCGTCGCGCGGCTGTGGCTGAGCGGTTCGCGGGTCACGCCGTGGTCATCGAGGCGGGCGCTCCAAAGGTTCGCTCAAACGACACCGAGTATCGCTACCGCCCTCACGCAGCGTTTGCGCACCTCACCGGCTGGGGAACCGCCACCGTGCCGGATTCGGTTTTGGTGATTGATGCGCGTGCGGCAAACACGAGCGCCATCCTCTTTTTGCGCCCAACCGCTGGCAAGGGAAACCCCGAGTTTTTTGCCAACAATATGATTGGCGAGTTCTGGGTGGGTCAACGACCAAGCCTTCAGGCTGTGAGCGCCCTATTGGGAATCGAGACTCGCGACCTGGCGGAACTTCCTGAGTTCTTGGCCGCCATCCGTGCGGAAGACCAGTTGACGCTGAACGACCCATCGGTGCTGGAATTCACGGCGGAACTGCGCCTGATTAAAGACGCCTACGAGATTGCCGAAATGCGAAACGCGGTGGCGGCGTCGGTTGCGGGATTCGAGAATATCGCTCGCGAGCTGCCAAAGGCCATTGGGCACAGCCGCGGCGAGCGCCTGGTGGAAACCGCGTTCTTTGCCAAGGCACGCGAACTTGGGCACGACCTGGGTTACGACACAATCAGCGCTGCGGGTGCGCACGCCTGCACGCTTCACTGGGTGGTCAACGATGGCCCTGTGCTTGACGGCCAACTGATTCTGGTGGACGCCGGCGTTGAGGTTGACAGTTTTTACACCGCCGACGTGACCCGCACCATGCCAGTGAACGGCAAGTTCACTCCCCTGCAACGCAAGGTTTACGAGGCGGTTTTGGAGGCGGCAGACACGGTGTTTGCCATGGCCAAGCCTGGTGTGACTTACTCTTTGATGCACGACACCGCCATGGCCGTGATTGCCAAGAAGGCTCACGAGTGGGGGCTGCTGCCTGAGGGAGTTTCCGTTGAGGATTCACTGAACCCCGACAACCAGTGGCACCGACGCTGGATGGTTCACGGCACCGGACACCACCTTGGCATTGATGTGCACGACTGCGCAGCCGCCCGCCGAAGCCAGTACAAGGATGCAGTGCTGCAGCCGGGCATGATCTTCACCATTGAGCCTGGACTTTATTTCCACCCCGATGATTTGCTCGTGCCTGAAGAGTTGCGCGGAATCGGTGTGCGTATCGAAGACGACGTGCTGGTTACCGAAACCGGTGTTGAGAACCTGAGCGCTGCCCTACCGCGCACGGTTGAGGGCATCGAAGCCTGGATGGCAAAGCACCGCGGCTAGTGCGCCGGTTCTGACCTAACGAACTCAAGTAGCGGCTGCAGGTTGCCGCCGTCTGCGGCAATAAGTGCGTTTATGTAGGTTCTACGAATAGGTGAATCTACGTTCAGACTGTCACCACCCCAGGTGAATGGGCGTTGCCCAAGTGAGACTAAAGCTAAGTCCGTGAAGTTGCGCGAAAAGCGACCGTTTCCATTCAGGAAAGGGTGAATGAAAACCAGCCTGTAGTGAAGTCTGGCCGCGGACTCATCCAGAACGGCGGGGTCCGCGCTCCCAAACCAGTACTTTGCGTCTTCCATCAGGTTTGCCACATCCATGGCCACCCGTTGAAAACTGACACCGATATTCAGATCCCTAGTTCGGTATTGTCCGGCCCAATCCCAAACTTCGCCAAACATGGCTTTGTGTAGATTGCGAACCACTAAGTCATCAAGCAGTTGGACTAGGCTCAGGCTCGCTTCGGCATACTCACTCAAACCGTTAATGATGTTGCTTGCCTCAACAAAGTCGAGCTCGGCTCGGGTTGTGACCCAAGCCATCTTGAGGCCTCGGTAGTCATCCAGCTCCAGCGGAGTTGCGCCAAGCGGATCTTCTCCAAAACTATTCATCGATGAGTGTTGTCTCTTTCCAGAGCTTTCCAGACGTGATTGCGTCTTGCGCGTACCTTTGCACCAACTTCTCGAGCATTTCTCTTTGAACTGCTTGATCTTCGAGTGCCATGTTGCGCTGTGTTCTCATGACTTTCTTGCGGGCGAGTTGTTGTGCTCTGTCTTCAACGGTTTGCTCAAGGGTTTGTCTAGGGACGAACGCGTAAACAAAATCGCAGCCTAGGGAATCGGCCATTTTGTTTAGTGACTCAAGACTGGCGGTGCCGGCGGCCTCGCTCTTCTCGATTCGAAGAACTGTGGATGGAGCGACCCCGAGTCGCTTGGCGAGATCGGTTGTGGACATCCCTAGCCCAGTGCGAATGGCCTGAATCCAACCCGAGCGCGGGCGAACTAAAGCGGCCTTCGCAACCTGCATTGCGGGCAGGCGTGAGTCCAGCGCAACGCGAACCTGAAAGTCCTGAGGTGTTGGGTTAGTTTTGGCCATTGTTATTCCTTTGCATTGGAACGCAAATAATCTTGTTTCAATATTGCGTTAGAACGCAAAAATAGGCAATGGTTTCAAATGCGTCAATCAAACGGATTTTCCCCACGATTTCATCGTAGAGGGGCGTTGCTGTTACCTGTCAAGTAGGTTGGCGAGGGCGGCACGGATGCCGCTGAAGCGGAACGCGAAGCCGGCAGCGGTGAGCTTGGCGGGCAACGCACGCCGGCCGGTTAGGGCCAGTTGCGCGTCGGTCTTGAACAGCAGGCGCGACCCCAGCTTGATGAACAGCGGCGGCGTGGGCGGAGTCCACGGGCGATGCAAGGCCTGGCGCAGCGAAGCCATGAGTGCGCGGTTAGTCACGGGCTCAGGGCTTGAGAGGTGCACAACCCCGGCCAGCGCCTGATTGGCAAACAGGAAGTCGAGTGCCGCAAGGAAATCATCGATGTGGATCCACGACACCCACTGATTGCCTGAACCTACCGTGCCACCCAGGAATCGCTTGGTCACAGTAACCAATCGGTTGAGCGCCGGTGTGTTTGGCTGCAGCACGATTCCGGTGCGCATCACCACAACCCTGTTGGCGCAGTTGGAATCCATCGATGACTCCCAGGCTTTGGCAACGCCAATCATCTGGGGGAACTTGGCCAGCTGGTCCGAGCCGCCGATTGGCGAAGCCTCGGTGAGCTCGGAATCCCCCGCATCGCCGTAAATGGCGAGCGTGCTCATCTGCAGCCAGAGTTCCGGCTTGCCGAACTCGCGAGAGGCCGCGGCGAGCGCCTGCGTTGGCAGCACGCGGGAACGCTCCAGCAAGGCAACGTTTTCGGGAGTCGGGATTTTGTCCACGAGCTCGCCAGCCAGATTGATCAGGATGCTACCCGCGAGTTCTTTGCCCCAAGACTCGGCTGGCGTCTGGCCGTCCCACACCAATTGCTCAAACGGCGAATCGGCCTTGAGTTTGCGAGTGAGAACAATCACCCGGTGACCCTGCTTGGCAAAGTGCGCACCGATGGCCGACCCGAGCGCCCCGGAGCCTCCCGCGATTAGAACTTTTGTCATTCGCTTGCCCCTCGCTCTAGTTGCCCGACCTGGCTAAACCCCGAAGGAGAGTTACTTGCCGTGACCGTTCACGCACTGAGCCTCATGCTCGGCGATGGCCTTCTTGGCCTGGTCCGCTAGTGGGTGAGGAACAACCACGTCGTAACTGGCGGCAACCACGGCACTGCCCGAGGTGAACTCGTGACGGCTGCGGGTAACGCTGAAGCGAATGATGTTAACGAGCATTCCGATTCCGGCGCCAATCACAATTGCGGCAAGGCTGCTAACGCCGGTGCCCGTTCCGGTGGTGGAACTTCCGGTTGGCAAAAAGAAGCTCACAATGAGGCCCAGCCACGAACCGGTGATCAGACCCTGAATGGCAACTCTTCCGTAAGACAAACGACCCTTCACGCGCTCCACGGTGCGTAGGTCGGATCCAACGATGGCAACCATCGGTGCTGGAAATTCGTGACGGATTAGCTGGTCAACGCAGTCAACCGCAGCGGCGTAGTTGTTGAAGCTGCCAACGGTCTCACCCTCTGGCACTACTAGTGAAAGTACGCGGGCGTTGCGGTTACGGCTGTTCGGAGTATTAGACACGGGGTAATTCTCGCATGGATGCCGCCCGCGAAGAGTGTGAATAGGCAGTTAACGGGGTAGCCGACCCCCTAGGCCAACGCCTAAAGTTAATAGAATGAGCGCTTCGAGAGTTTTTGTAGCCCGTTTGGCGGGCTGTGGCGTCTTTGACCCTGCCGGCGACAAGGTGGGAAAGGTCATCGACGTTCTTCTCTCGTACCGTAAAACGGGCTCTCCAAAGGCCACCGGTTTGCTGGTTGAGATCAGCGGTCGCCGCAAAGTTTTCGTTCCAATCGCTCGTGTTACCTCGATTGGTGCCGGTCAGGTAATCACCACCGGCCTCATTGACCTTCGCCGTTTCACTCAGCGCGGCCAGGAAGTTCGTGTCATCGCCGAAATGCTGGGCCGCAAGGTGCGCCTGCTTGATGGCAGCGGTTTGGCCAGCATCGAGGATCTTGCCATCGAGGTAAATAAGCGTAAGGAATGGGCGGTTTCCGAGCTGTTCCTGCGCCGCCCAAAGACCAGCGCCAGCCCGTTTGCCCGCGGTGCCACCCTGTTTGCCGGTTGGGAGCAGGTGGCCGAAGAAGCCAAAGACAGCGATGAGAACCAGAGCGCGCAGCAGCTAATCGCAACCTATTCCGAGCTTCGTCCCGCCGACCTTGCTTCGGCACTGTTGGACCTACCGGACGAGCGCATGATTGAGGTTGCCGAGGAACTCGACGACGAGCGTTTGGCCGACGTGCTTGAAGAGCTGCCAGACGATGAGCAGCTGGACATTATTGAAGAGCTTGACGACGAACGTGCCGCCGAGATTCTGGACCTGATGGAACCGGATGATGCGGCCGACCTTATGGCCAACCTGCCTGAGGAACGCACCGAGGCGCTGCTTGAGCTGATGGACGAGGAAGAAGCAGACGACCTACGCCGTTTGATGACTTACGCCCCGTTCACCGCGGGTGGTCTGATGACCACCGAGCCAATCATTTGTGCTGCCGACGCAACCGTGGCCGAGGCTATGGCGTTGATTCGTAACCAGGACGTGGCTCCGGCTTTGGCCGCCAGCGTTTTTGTAACTCTGCCTCCATACGAGACCGTGACCGGTCGCTTCCTTGGCGTGGTGCACTTCCAGCGCATGCTGCGTTACCCACCGCACGAGCGTTTGGCAACAATTTTGGACACCGAGCTTGAGCCGGTAAGCGCGGATACGCCGATTCAGGTTATCCACCGAACCTTGGCAAACTACAACCTGGTTGCCCTGCCGGTGGTAGACGCCGAACACAGGCTCATCGGTGTGGTTACCGTGGACGACGTTCTGGACCACCTGCTGCCTGATGACTGGCGAAGTGAAGATGACATCGATGTGACTGCGCACCCTGCAACCACAAACTTGAAGATTCCAACCAACAAGACCGCTACAAAACCGGCTGCCAAGCGCGCACCGGCCAAGACCACAACCCGAGGAGGTGCCCGTGGCTAAGCAAGATTTTCTAGAGCGTCCGATTGGGCAGCGTCGTCAGGTTTTGAATCGCCTGGTGATTGACCAGGAGAAGTTTGGTCGCGCCAGTGAGAGCTTTGCCCGTGCCATGGGTACCGGCGAGTTCCTGATTTGGATGACCGTTTTTGTGACTCTGTGGCTAACTTGGAACAGCGTTGCACCTGTGGTGTTGCAGTTTGACCCTCGCGGTTTGAACTTCACCCTCTTGACCATGATTTTGTCTTTGCAGGCTTCGTACGCCGCGCCTCTGATCCTTTTGGCTCAGAACCGTCAGGCAGACCGCGACCGCGTGAAGACCGAGCAGGACCGCCAGCGCGCCGAGCGTAACCTGGCCGACACCGAGTACCTGGCCCGCGAGGTTGTGGCGCTGCGTCTTGGCATGGAAGAGCTTGCAACCAAGGACTTCGTGCGCGACGAAATGCGTGACCTGCTCAAGGAACTGCTTGAGGAGTTGCGTGAGGATAAGGCCAAGCCAGCAGCACGTCGCGCCCCAGTGGCAAAGCCAGCAGCCAAACCTGTTGCACGTCGAGCACCAGCAGCCAAGAAGTCGCTCTAGTTTCGTGAGCGATGTTCTACTGGCCGCGTTGGCCAACGTTATTGACCCCGAACTTCGCCTACCAATCACGCAGTTGGGCATGGTTTCGGACACCCGCATACATGGCGGCGTGGCCCACGCAACCGTGAAACTCACCGTGGTGGGATGCCCGGCCGCCAATCGCATTGAGGCCGACGTGATTGCAGCCTTGAGTGGCGTGCAGGGCATTGAAAGCACCGCGGTGACCATGACCGTGATGACCGCCCAGGAGCGCGAGGCCCTGAAGCTGCAGTTGCGCGCGGGCAAGCCGCCGCGAAGCAACCCGTTTGACGCAGACACCCTAACCCGCGTGTACCTCATCGGCAGCGGCAAGGGCGGCGTTGGCAAGAGTTCGGTTACCGCCAACCTGGCAGTGGCTCTCGCCGCTCAGGGCAAACGCGTTGGCCTCATCGATGCGGACATTTTTGGCTTCAGCATTCCGGGGCAACTCGGTTTGGGCGAGGCCGGCAACACCGTGAAGCCAACCCGTATTGATGACCTGATTTTGCCCCCTGTTGCTTACGGCGTGAAGGTAATCAGCATTGGCATGTTCCTAGACGGCAACAAACCGGTGGCCTGGCGCGGACCGATGCTCCACCGAGCGGTTGAGCAGTTCCTACTTGACGTGCACTGGGGCGATCTGGACTTCCTGTTGGTTGACCTGCCACCCGGCACCGGCGACATTGCCATCAGCCTTGGTCAACTGCTACCTACGGCAAAGACCGTGGTTGTGACCACCCCGCAGGTGGCGGCGGCCGAGGTTGCCGAGCGCAGCGGATCTGTTGGCCTTCAGACCGGCCAGCAGGTTTTTGGCGTGATCGAAAACATGGCTTGGTTTATTCAGGCCGACGGCAGCAAGCTGGAACTCTTTGGCAACGGCGGCGGTCAGATTGTGGCCAACCGACTCAGCGAACTTCAGGGAACTCCGGTTCCCGTGCTCGGCCAAATCCCAATCTCCATTCCGCTTCGCGAGGGTAGCGATGCCGGTGAACCAGTTGTTACAGGTGCCCCGCAAGACGAAGCATCGATGGCCCTGATTGTGGTTGCCCAAAAGTTGGCAGCCGACCCGCTTGGACTCGCAGGTAAAAAGCTTAAACTGAGCGTGTGAGCGATTCCGGAATCCAGAACCTGTTAGCCGCCCTTGGCGAGCACAGCGCATCTGTTGAGATCATCAACCCAGCAACCGGCAAGGCCAGTTTTAGGCTGCCCCAGTTCAGCGCGAGCGAGGTGGCAGACGCGGTGGCAAACGCCCGAGCCGCCGCGCCAACCTGGGCTGCAACTCCGGTGCACCAGCGCGAAGAGATGCTGCTGAACCTGCACGACCTGATGCTGGCCCACCAGGAAGAACTGCTTGACCTGCTGCAGTTTGAAACCGGCAAGGCTCGCGGTCACGCGTTTGAAGACTTTGCGGGGGCACTCAACGCGGCCCGCCACTACGGCAAAACCGCGCACAAGATTTTGGGACTCAAACGCGCCAAGAGCGGTGCTCCTACCCTGGTGAAGAACTGGGTTGAGTTGGTTCCGGTTGGCGTGGTTGGCGTGATCACTCCGTGGAACTATCCGCTGGCTCTCAGTGGCCTTGATGTTTTCCCCGCTCTTGCCGCTGGTAACCCGGTGGTTCACAAGATTGACAACCAGACGGCGCTCACTGCGCTTTACCTGCGCAAGTTGGCGATTGAGGCTGGACTTCCGAGCGAGGTGTGGACCATTGTTGTGGGCGACGGCGCCGAGGTTGGCAATGCAGTGACCGACGGCGTGGACTTCATCGCGTTCACCGGCAGCACCGCAACCGGCCGACTCGTTGCCCAGCGTGCGGCGGCCAGACTCATTGGCATGTCGCTGGAACTTGGCGGCAAGAACCCAATGATTGTGCTTCCGGGAGCCGACATCAAGAAGGCCGCCCGGCTTGCGGTAGCCAGCGCTGTTGGCAACACGGGTCAGCTATGCGTGGCAATCGAGCGTATCTATGTTCCGAACGACATCAAGGCCGAGTTCACCACCGAGTTGGCAGCGGTGGCCGCCAGCCTGACCCTGGGCAAGAGCAGCAGCTACGACGTTGACCTGGGCACCCTCACCGGGGCGGCCCAGTTGCGGCGCGTGACCAACTTCTTGGCAGACGCAGTGGCCAAGGGCGCCAAGCTAATTGGCGGCCAGCCAAAGCCGGAAATCGGTCCCAACTTCATCACCCCGGCGATCGTCACCGACATCCCTGAGAGCGCCGACCTGAACCGCAACGAGGTCTTCGGCCCGGTTATGCAGGTTTACGGTTACACCACGGTTGCCGAGGCAATCCAAGCCGCCAACGACACCGATTACGGGCTCAACGCATCGGTGATTGGAAACACCAAAGAGGCCCTGGAAGTTGCCCGCCAGCTAAACGCCGGCAGCGTCAACATCAACGAAGGATTCCGCGCCAGCTTTGCCAGCATGGATTCACCGATGGGTGGCTTCAAGGCCTCGGGTCACGGCCGCCGAAACGGCAACTACGGACTCACCCGATTCACCGAGGCGAAGGCCATCGGAGTTGCAGGTGGATTGCTCAAGTTGCCATCGCGCGGGCACGACTACGTGCGGATCAGCAAACTTCTTGTGATTCTCAGCAAAACGCTGCGAAGACTTCCATAGGGAACGTTTGGCTTAGGTGGCCTCAACGTCAAACGGCGCGGCCTCGCCGGCCTGAAGCGGAGTGCGGGAACGCGCTGGAGTTGCTGCGGCAACGGCACCGGTGGCAACCGCCGCGGCAGTGCTGCTGGCCTTGGCTGCTGCGCCAGATCCATCATCGATGAGGGCTTCACGAATAATGCGGCGCGGGTCGTATTGGCGCGGGTCCAGACTCTTCCAGTCCACGTCTTCGCCGAGCTCTTCGCTCAGCTGGTCTTTGGCGTTGTCCGCAAAGTCGCGAATCTGACGAACCCACTGAGCCAGCTTGCGAGCGTATTCGGGCATGCGGGAAGGACCCAGCACAAACACCGCGATGATGGCCAAGATGACCAGCTTTTCGCTATCGATTCCGAACACCCTTCTAGGCTACCAATACCTGCGTATCTGCCCCGCGCTACCGCGGATTTAGGCGCTGCGGCTTTACACTTGGCGCAGGAGTTCAAATGGTAGACAAAATCAGCAGTTGGAAATACACCGAAGAGTTCATCAACGAGTCGGAGCCAATCACTCGCGCTCGAATGCGCGCAGAGGAACTGGGCATCGAGTGCATCACCGCCAGCGTGGGTTCGCACCTTGCAGTTTTGGCAAGCGCAACCGGAGCCAAGGCCATTGTTGAGGCGGGAACCGGAACCGGCGTGAGCGGCCTCTGGTTGCTGGCTGGTGCACCAAATGCTGTGCTTGCTTCCATCGATGTGGAACCCGAACACCAGGCAGCCGCAAAGGTGGCGTTTGGTGAGGCGAAGATTCCTTTGGCTCGAACCCGCGTGATCAGCGGACGCGCCATCGATGTAATGAGCAACATGGCCGACGCAGCCTACGACCTAGTTTTCCTAGACGCCGACCGCGACACCCTTGAGGAGCAGTTGCGCGAAGCGGTTCGCCTGTTGCGTCCGGGTGGCGTTGTGGCGATTGCGCACGCACTGTGGCGCGACCGTGTGCCAGACCCTGCCATGCGCGACGAAGCCACCAGCATCTATCGCGACGTGCTTCGCTTCTTCAAGACTCACGAGACCTTTGTGAGTGCGCTTTCGCCGGTTGGCGATGGGCTGTTGATCGCTAGCAAGCTTGCCTTCTAGAGGCGACTGGCCTTCTAGAGACGTTTTGGCATTCAAAAAACTCGACTTAAAAGAAATCGGGCCGACCGCAATGGTCAGCCCGATTTTCTTTAACTGCTAACTAGTCGCGAACAACTCCAGCAAGCACAGCGTGCAGACGCTTTGCTTCGTCATCGTTTACGGAGACCACTAGGCGGCCGCCGCCCTCCAGAGGAACACGAAGAATGATTAGACCGCGAGGCTCGCGTTCTGCTTCCATTGGACCGTCGCCGGTGCGTGGCTTCATTGCTGCCATCGAACAACTCCTTGTAAAACCCAGCTCATTCTGGGCGTAATTCTTGGCACAAATTCATGCCGAAGTTCAATTATCCCAGAGTGCACGGACATAAAAACCGAAAATCCCTCTAAAAGTGCAATACGAGGTAACGGTTAGGTAAAACCTGAGCAAATACGGCCTCGGATGCCGTTTATTGCCGTTTATGGAGGCGTGAAGTCGGGTTCAACGTAAACCCAGCAAACCGCCAGCCAGGCGAACTGCGTGAGGATGAGAACACCAACCATCGATGCTTTCAGCCACTTTGGCCAATCTTTGCTCTTATGAGCGAGTGCGGCGGCCAACGGAAATGCGGGCATGAGGATTCTGAAGGTGCTGCTTTGCGGGTTGAAAACCAGAAGCAGGTAGAGGAAATACGAGCCCACCCAGAGGCGCAACTCGTTGCCGAGGTGTTTCACGGTTGGCGTGAACATGAGCCAGACAACTCCGGCGATGATCACCGCGAGTGCGATGATTCCGAAAACGGGGCCGTACATGGCAGTGAACAGTCCAAGCCAGCGGTCCATGAGTTGCAGCTGGGCGTGCGGATTGCTGCTGCGCCAGGCCAGTTCCGTGGCGGTGTAGGCGTCGATTCGGCCGGTGGCAAGCCAGGCGATGATTGGCCAGAGCAACCCGAGGAAACCGGAAGTCACGGTGAGCGCCGCAAGTTTCCAGCGTTCGGCGGTTGGGAACTCTTGCCCGAGTTCGCCAGTGGTCTTGGCACGGTGGGTCTTGGCGCGGTGTGCTTTAACGGCTCGAACCACCCACATGCCGGCCAGGCAGAGCGCAAACGAAACCATTCCGGGGCGGGTGAGGCTGAGGCCGATTAGGAACGGCACCGAAGCAAGGTAGCGATGCTGCATGAGGAAGTAGAGGCCGCCGGCCAGGAACAGGAAACCGAGAGTCTCTGCGTAACCGGTTTGCAGGATTGGCGAGGCGCACCACAGCCCAAAGATTGCCACACCCCAGAGCGAAGTGGCGGTTTCGAACTTGAGCGAGAAGACCTTGAACATGGCCAGAGCCAGGGCGAAACTGAGGATGAGGCTGGTGGTTGGGGCCAGAATTTTCCAAGGGATAACCCCACCGGTGACCCAGGTTAGGGCGCGAACCAGCATTGGGAACCCGGGCATGAAGGCCCAGGCGTTTTGTGTGACGCCACCCGCGTCGTTCAGCGGCAGAGGGATTTGGTAGCCGGGTGCCTGGCCAAGGCCAAAGTCGAAGATGCGGTGGTACCACTCCACGTCCCAAATGTTTAGGAAGTCGAAGTAGGTGGGCTTGGCCCAGGGGTACCAGTAACTTGGGCCTTGCACGGCTCCGGCCCAGAGGAATCCGAGGGTGGAGACTAGGCGGGTACCGGCCCAAACCAGAATGGTTTGGAGCCACCACGGGAACGCTGCGAAGCGGCCGCGGAGTGCAGAAACTGTTACGCGGTTAGCCACTTACGAAGCGCCGCCTCGCAGCTGTAGATCTGATCAACCGGGCACGACTCGTCGTCGGCGTGCGCCTTGTTCGGGTCGCCAGGGCCAAAGTTGATGGCTGGAATGCCCAGCGCACTGAAACGAGCCACGTCGGTCCAGCCATACTTTGGACGGGCCTCAAGGCCCGTGGCCGCAATGAATGCGGCCGCCGCTGGCTGGTTGAGGCCTGGGCGCGCGCCTGCCGATGCGTCTGTGACCAGCACGTTGAACCCATCGAACACCTCGCGCAAATGCGCTTCGGCATCCGCGATGGACTTGCTCGGTGCAAAGCGGTAGTTCACAGTGACCTTGGCCGCGTCCGGAATCACGTTGGTGGCAATGCCACCGGAAATCAAAACCGCGTTCAGGCTTTCCTTGTAAACCAGTCCGTCAACCTCAACGTCTTGAGTGGCGTAACGGTTGAGTCGGCCAAGAATCTCTTCAACGGCGTGAATGGCGTTCACGCCCATCCAAGCGCGTGCGCTGTGCGCCTTCACTCCCGTGGTGGTCACCTCAATGCGCATGGTGCCGTTACAACCACCCTCAATTCCTGCCGAGGTCGGCTCGCAGAGCACCGCAAAATCGCCAGCAAGCAACTCAGGCTGGTTGCGGCTCAAACGGCCCATGCCGTTTAGCGATGCGTCCACTTCTTCGTGGTCGTAGAAAATCCAGGTGACGTCCGAGTTTGGCTCGGTGAGTTCTGCCGCCAACTTCAGCTGCACGGCAACGCCCGCCTTCATGTCCACAGTTCCGCGACCCCAGAGGTGCTGTACCCCATCGATGGTTTCAAAACGGGTTGGCAGGTTGTTGGCTACCGGAACGGTGTCGATGTGCCCGGCGATCAAAACGCGAGTTCCTCGGCCAGCTCCCTTTCCACCCGTGTTGGTGCGTGCCACGATGGCATCGGCGTCGCGGGTGACCTCGAGGTGAGGGTAAGCGCGCAGTGCGGTTTCGATGGCATTCGCGATGGCGTTCTCGTTGCCCGAGACGCTCTCGATGTCGCAAATGGCGCGGGTGAGTTCCACCACATCGGTGGTTAGGTTCAATGAAACGGCAGGCACAGAAACCAGCCTAACGATAACCTTGTTTCTGTGAGTAACGCGAACTACCTTCAGAGCAAAGCTTGGGGCCACGGCCTCGCCACCATCGCTGCCGACGGCACCGTGCTAGACGTCTGGTATCCAGACCCTCAGCTTGGTGAAGCGCCAAAGAGCGACGCCCTCTGGGTGGTGCCAAAGGAGCTTGACGCCCACGTTGGCGAAGACGCTCGACGCAATGTGAGCACCCAAGTGATTCGCACCGAGATCGAGCTTGAGCTACCGGTTTCCGGCACCGCCGACGCCTACCTGCGTTTGCACCTGTTGAGCCACCTGTTGGTGAAGCCAAACACCATTAACCTCGATGGGTTGATTCCCGCGCTGCCAATCGTTGCCTTCAGCAACATTGGCCCAATTGCTCTAGCCGAACTTGACCGACTCCGCCCGCAGCTTCAGCGCGCCGGCGTGATCGTTCACTCGATTGACAAGTTCCCTCGCTTGGTTGACTACGTGACCCCTCAGAAGGTTCGCATTGCAGACGCCAACCGCGTTCGCCTTGGCGCGCACCTGGCTCCGGGAACCACCATCATGCACGAGGGCTTTGTGAACTTCAACGCCGGAACCCTGGGCACCGCAATGGTTGAGGGTCGAATCAGCCAGGGCGTTATCGTGGGCGACGGCAGCGACATCGGTGGTGGAGCATCCATCATGGGTACCCTCAGCGGTGGCGGCAAGCAGCGCGTGGCTATCGGTTCGCGTGCACTGCTCGGTGCCAACGCTGGTGTGGGAATCTCCATCGGTGATGATTCCGTGGTTGAAGCCGGCCTGTACATCACCGCCGGAACCAAGGTTGCGGTTGTGGACGACGGCGAACCGCGCAGCGTGAAGGCAGCAGATCTGTCTGGCGTGCCAAACCTACTGTTCCGCCGCAACTCGGTGACCGGTCGCGTTGAGGTTCTTCCTCGCAGCGGTGTGGGCATCACCCTGAACCAGCAGCTTCAGAACCTCTAAAACCTCGGGGTTCGGCCACACAGGCTGGCGGCCCAGCTAATCACTTTTTTCGACTCGGGTTTATGAGCATTTTTCGGTACGTTTTTCACAAAAAAGTACAAACTTTTGCTCATAAACGTGAGCTAAATAACTTTTAGTTCCCCAGCACGCTGTCCCAGCCAAGGGCATCGATGGCTGCCGCGGTAAGCGGTTCGTTTCCAAGCAGCACACCCGGTTCGCCCTCTGTAGTCAGCACTGCGCCGATTCGTTTGAAGCCTCGAGGCAGCGTTGCGTCCGCAGGGAACGTGGCCAGCAGGGCGTGATCTTCTCCCCCGCCCAAAACCCACTTGCGCGTGTACTGCGCTTCGGTGTGTGTGCCCGGCTTGATTGCCAGAGCCTGAGCCGGTCCTTCCAGAACGGCCTCGAAGCCGATGAGTTGACCCGCATCGATGGAAATCCGAACCCCAGACGCCGCGGCGATTCTGCTGGCGTCTTTCACTAGGCCGTCGCTCACATCAAGCATTGCGGTGGCGCCTGCGTTGCTCGCGGCAACTCCAGCCGAAATCGGGGGCTGCGGCCTAAGTTGAACGGCAACAAGTTCGTCGTAGGCGTTGGCGGCATCGGTGTTTCCGCTCGCCAGCAAATCGAGTCCGCAGGCTGCGCGACCGAGTGTTCCGGCAACCGCCAAAACATCTCCCGCCTTGGCGCCGCTCCGCAGCACCGGCTGCCTACCCTCGAGGCTTCCGTGGGCGGTCACGCTGATCACAATCTGCGCACCGCTGGCCAGGTCTCCGCCAACCACCGCGCAACCGGGAGCCAGCGCTAGGCAGGCTTCGCGAAGGCCGTCGGCAAATGCCTCCAGCCAGGCAACTTCCGTGGAACCCGGGGCAACCAGAGCCACCACCAAAACGGTTGGCACGGCACCCATGGCGGCTACGTCGGCAATATTGCTTGCCACCGCTTTCCAACCCAGGTCGTAGCCGCTGCTCCACTCAAGTTTGAAGTCGTGGTCCTGCACCAGGGTGTCGGTTGTGACCACGTAACTTCCATCGATGGCCTTGATCACAGCTGCGTCGTCGCCCGGACCCACCAACTCGTGCTCGCCCTTGTTGAGGCGGCTGATGGTGCGCTTGAGGCTGGCGTTTTCGCCCAACGATGCAATAGTTTCCACCCATCAAAGGTAGCCTGTTAAGGATGCGATTTTCTCCCTTGAACCCAGCTACCGATGCCCGCCGCCGCACCATTAACGAAGGCGCGGTAAAGGTTGCCGCAGTCATGGCCCTCGCGGTTGCAAGCCTCTCGGGCTGCTCTCAGATTGTCACGTTGGACGCGGCACCGGATTCGAATAACCCGAAGTGCGCGGCCATCACGGTGCGCTTGCCGGACACCATTGAAAACTTCGCGCTGCGCGACACCGATGCACAGGCAACCGGAGCTTGGGGAACCCCTAGCGCCCTAATCCTGCGCTGCGGTCTGCCCGAGGTGAAGGTGAGTGCACTCAAGTGCGTTACCGCCGGTGGCGTGGACTGGTTGGTTGACCCATCGCAGGCACCGAGCTACCGATTCATCACCTTTGGCAGGAACCCTGCCACCGAAGTGATTGTGGATTCAAAGCGAGCCAGCGGTGTTTCGGCACTCGAGGCGGTTGCGCCAGCGGTTTTGTCGGGTGCGAAGGCCGACAAGGTTTGCACAGTTTTCGCCAATTAGCGTTTGGCAGTTAGGCCCAGCTGAATCAATTCATCGATGAGGTCTGCGTAACCGATTCCGGTTGCACCCCAAAGCGATGGGTACATACTGAACTGCGTAAAGCCAGGCATGGTGTTGATTTCGTTGATGAAGAATCCGTTTGCGGTGAGGAAGAAGTCAACGCGCGCCAGGCCGTAGCCGCCGAGCGCCTCGAAAGCTAGGCGAGCCAAGCGCTGCATTTCTGCAAGTTCGGCCTCGGTCATTGCAGCAGGAATGATGAGGTCAACCGAATCTTCGTCGCGGTACTTGGCCTCAAAGTCGTAGAACTCGCGGCCCTTAACAATGATCTCGCCGGCAACCGATACTCGCGCGGGTCCACCATCGATGCTTGAAAGCACTGCACACTCAACCTCACGGCCAACCAGACCGTGCTCAACCACAACCTTGGAGTCGTGCTCCAGACCGAGCGCAACGGCGGCGGCAAACTCGCTCATGTTGTTGACCTTGGAAACACCCACCGATGAACCAGCGCGAGCCGGCTTCACAAACAGCGGGGTGCCACCGAGGCCACGAACGGCTTCGAGGACGGTCTCCGGATCGGCAAGCCACTGGGCTTCGCGAATCACAACGTGCGGGGTAGCCGGAACGCCAGCCTGCAAGAACAGTGCCTTGCTGAACTCCTTGTCCATGCCCGCCGCGCTGGCGAAAACGCCGTTGCCCACGTAAGGCAAACCGGCCAACTCCAGGAAGCCCTGCATGGTGCCGTCTTCGCCGAATGGGCCGTGAAGCACTGGGAACACCACGTCAAGCGTGGCGGTGAGGGTGCGGTTGCCGGAGGCATCGATGGAATAAAGCGCACGGGAACCGTCCATGGCGAACTCGGCTCGAACCCCTTCGAACTCAACCACTGGCAGTGGGCCGTTACTCAGCGCCCAACGCTGCACGGAATCCACGGCCGGAACAAACACGCCATCCGGCGTGATTCCCACTGGCACCACGTTGTACTTGTTGCGGTCGATTGCGCCGAGAACTCCGGCGGCCGTTGCGCACGAAATGCTGTGTTCGCTACTGCGCCCACCAAACAGGATGGCTACGGTGAGCTTGGAAGAGTTGGATGCCATGAGTTTGCCCGGTTGTCCGCTCGCCTATTCGCCCTGTGGCTCTTCGTCTTCGCCCATCAGGTGCGGAGCGATGTCCTTTGGCTTCATCTTGCCCTCAAGCACCAGTTGCACCTGCTCAACAATCGGCATCTTCACGCCCTTGGCTGCGGCCAGTTCTAGAACCGGACCAACGCTGTTCAGGCCCTCGGCGGTCTGGTTGAGGCGCTTCAAAACTTCGCGCTTGCTGAATCCCTTGCCCAGCATTTCGCCGGCCTTGTGGTTACGACTTAGTGGGCTCTCGCTGGTGGCAATGAGGTCGCCAAGTCCGGCAAGACCAACCATGGTGGTTGGTTTTGCGCCGTAGGCAACCGCAAAACGGCTGATCTCCGCCAGGCCGCGGGTCATGATGCTGGCCTTGGTGTTTTCGCCGTAGCCAACGCCATTCACAATGCCAATGGCCACCGCGATTAGGTTTTTGAGGATTCCACCGAACTCGGTGCCAATCACGTCTTTGTTGGTGAAGGTTGCAAAGTATTCGTTGGTGCAGGCGCGGGCAACTTCGGCCGCGGTCTCTGCGCTGCTGCTGGCTGCCACCGACGCGGTTGGCTGCTCCAGCGCAATCTCGCCGCTCAGGTTAGGACCCGAAACCACAGCGATGTGGGTCTTTGGGCAGCCCACTACTTCTTCAATAACCTGACTCATGCGCAGGCCGGTTCCCTGCTCCACGCCCTTCATGAGGCTCACGATGATGGCGTCCTTTGGAATCAAACTTCCCCAGGTCTCCAGGTTGGTTCGCAGCGCGCTCGATGGAACTGAAAGGTAAACCTGCTCGGCTCCGGCCATTGCCTCAGCCGCATCGATGGTGGCTGTGAGCGTCTCAGGCAGATCGATTCCAGGAAGGTAATCGCCGTTTCTGTGGGTGGAGTTGATTTCGTCAACCACGTCCTCGCGACGGGCCCAGAGCACTACATCGTTGCCGGCGTCAGCCAGAACCTTGGCAAAGGTGGTTCCCCAGCTACCAGCGCCCATCACTGCAATCTTGGTCACTTTGTGCTGCCCTTCTTGAAGTTTCCGTGTGCGGCCTGGCCGGACTGCTCAGGACTCCAGCGTTTTTCCGGTGCCTTTTCGCCGCGAAGTTCTTCCACCAGGTGAGTGATCTCAACCATCACCTTTTCAGTTGCGGTGTTCAACTGCTCCGGTGTGAGCTTCTTGTTGCGGTATTCGGTTAGGTCAATCTCGTTGCCCACGGTCACGTCAACGCGCTTCCAGAAACCAGGGCGGAACTTGCTTCCGTAGGTTGGCAAAATGTGGTGGCTGCCCCAGTGAGCAATCGGGTAAACCGGCACGTTGGTGTCGAGCGCTAGGCGAACCGCGCCGCTCTTTCCGCGCATCGGCCACATGTCAGGGTCGCGGGTGAGCGTGCCCTCGGGGAAGATGCCAATCATGTGACCGCGCTTCAGGTACTCGTGGGCAACGCGAAGCGGTTCATCGTTGCGCTGTCCGCTGGTGCGGTAAACGGGAATCTGGCCGGCAGCCAAGAGGATTTTTCCAATCACCGGAATGCGGAACAGGCTTTCCTTGGCCAAGAAGTGAGGCGCGCGGTTTAGCTTCACGTACACAAAGTAGGCCACCGCCAGGGCATCCACGTTGGTCACGTGGTTGCTAACCAAAACGTACGAACCGGTCTTTGGCAGCTTTTCCAGGCCCTTCACGTTGAGTCCAAACATGAGGCGGACCAGCGGAATCAAGAAGAAGGCAACTAGACCCAGTGCTGGGTGAAGTTCGTTCTTGTTGAACTTTGGCATGGGCAGTGCGCCCTTTTTGCCAGCCTTGCGTTTTGCTGAAGACCCGGTTGCCATGGTTGCTTCCGCGACTATTCCGAATAGGTGAAGTCGGCGCCCAGATCGGTGAGCTTCTGCAAGAAGTTCTCGTAGCCGCGCGAGATGAGCTGAACGTTGGTCACGTTGGAAACGCCTTCGGCTGCCAAAGCCGCAACCATGTGGCTGAAGCCACCGCGCAGGTCCGGCACGCGAATGTCGGCGGCCTTCAATTTGGTTGGGCCACTGATGACTGCCGAGTGGTTGAAGTTTCGCTGGCCAAACCTACAAGGGGTGCCGCCCAGACATTCGCGGTAAATCTGGATCTGCGCACCCATCTGGTTGAGCGCGTCGGTGAAGCCAAATCGCTGCTCGTACACGGTCTCGTGCACAATGCTCAGACCCTGAGCCTGGGTTAGTGCAACCACGAGCGGCTGCTGCCAGTCGGTCATGAAACCAGGGTGCACGTCGGTCTCGATAACCACCGAGTTGAGCTCGCCGCCCGGGTGGTAGAAACGGATGCCGTCGTCTTCAATTTCAAACGCACCACCAACCTTGCGGAACACGTTTAGGAAGGTCATCATTTCCTGCTGGCGAGCGCCGCCAACGAAGATGTCTCCCTTGGTGGCAAGAGCCGCGGCCGCCCAACTGGCCGCCTCGTTTCTGTCCCAAAGTGCGCGGTGGGTGTAACCCTTGAGGCACTTCACACCCTCGATGCGAATGGTGCGATCGGTGTCCACCGAGATGATGGCACCCATCTTCTGAAGAATGGCGATGAGGTCCATGATCTCTGGCTCAATCGCGGCACCCGAAAGCTCGGTCTTACCCTCGGCGCGAACAGCGGTGAGCAGCACCTGCTCGGTTGCACCAACGCTTGGGTATGGCAGCTCAACCTTGGCACCGTGCAAACCGTTTGGTGCGCTCATGCGAGTGCCGTTTGGCAGCTTCTCAATTACGGCGCCAAAGTTGCGAAGAACGTCTAGGTGGAAGTCGATTGGTCGGTCACCAATGTGGCAACCACCTAGGTCCGGAATGAACGCCTCACCAAGCTGGTGAAGCAGCGGACCACAGAAAAGAATCGGGATACGGCTGCTGCCGGCATGTGCATCGATGTCCACCATGCGCGCACTCTTCACCGCGGTTGGGTCAAGGTGCATGGTGCCGTCTTCGGCGAAATCAATGGCAACGCCGTGCAGCTTTAGGAGGTTGGAAACCACCTCAACGTCGGAGATGCGAGGAACGTCTTTGAGCACGCTAGGCGATTCGCCCAGCAGCGCGGCAACCATGGCCTTGGTGACCAGGTTCTTTGCGCCCTTTAGGTCAACTCGCCCCTTGAGCGGCTTACCGCCGGTAACGGTGATTTGACTCATCAGACTCCCTTGGCTGGCAGGGTCTTTGGCTTCCACGACGGACGCTTGGCCTCGAACTCCGTAATTGCCTGCTCGTTTTGAAGGGTCAGACCAATGTCATCCAAGCCTTCTAGCAGACGCCACCTAGTGTATTCGTCAATCTGGAATGGCACGCTGAGGCTGCTAATCGACACAGTCTGGTCAAGCAGGTTCACGGTTGCGCCAACACCAGGATTCGCCTCGATGGCTGCCCAGAGAGCCTCTGTGTCTTCATCGGTGATGACACCCGCAATCAGACCCTGCTTACCAGAGTTGCCGCGGAAGATGTCTGCGAACTTGCTGCTGAAAACAGCCTTGAAGCCGTAGTCGCGCAGTGCCCAAACGGCGTGCTCGCGGCTGGAACCGGTGCCGAAGTCGGCTCCGGCAATAAGAACCTCGCCGGCCTTGTATGGCTCCTGGTTCAGAACGAAGTCGCTGTCGCCACGCCAGGCGGCGAACAGTGCGTCATCGAAGCCGGTCTTGGTGATGCGCTTCAGGTATACGGCCGGAATGATCTGGTCGGTGTCAACGTTGCTGCGCTTTAGCGGAACTGCAACTCCGGTGAAAGTGGTGATCTTTTCCATTAGTTCTCTCCCAGGGTTGCAATGCCGGTGGTGAGCGGGAACGCCGGCTCTAGGTCGCTTGGCGAACTCAGGGTGCCGCGGACCGCGGTTGCGGCGGCAACCACTGGCGATACCAGGTGAGTGCGCGAGCCCTTGCCCTGACGGCCCTCAAAGTTGCGGTTGCTGGTGCTGGCCGAACGCTCGCCAACGCCAAGCTGGTCTGGGTTCATGCCAAGGCACATGCTGCAGCCGGCAAAGCGCCACTCGGCACCAAAGTCCTTGAAGATCTGGTCTAGGCCCTCGGCCTCTGCCTGCAGGCGAACCTTGGCGGAACCTGGAACCACCAGCATGGTGATGTCCGGGTGCTTGGTGTGACCCTGGATCACGCCGGCTGCGGCGCGCAAGTCCTCGATGCGACCGTTGGTGCACGAACCCAAGAACACGGTGTCAACCTTGATGCTCTTCATTGGGGTGCCGGCCTTGAGGTCCATGTACTTCAACGCGTTTTCGGCAGCTTCGCGCTCGTTCGCGTCTGCGTAATCTGCAGGGTTTGGCACGTTTTCAAGCAGCGAAACGCCCTGACCAGGGTTGGTTCCCCAGGTCACAAACGGGTCAAGTGTGTTTGCATCGATGTTTACCTCGGCGTCAAACTTTGCGCCGGCATCGGTGGGAAGCGTGTTCCAGTAGGCAATCGCTTCGTCCCAATCGCTGCCTTCCGGAGCGTGTGGGCGGCCCTTTAGGAACGCGTAGGTGGTCTCGTCTGGCGCAACCATTCCCGCACGAGCACCGGCTTCGATGCTCATGTTGCAAATGGTCATGCGGCCTTCCATGCTGAGCGCACGAATTGCCGAACCGCGGTACTCAAGAACGTAACCCTGGCCACCACCGGTGCCAATCTTGGCAATCACGGCAAGGATGATGTCCTTGGCGGTAACGCCCGGGCGCAGAGTGCCCTCAACGTTGATGGCCATGGTCTTGAAAGGCTTGAGAGGCAAAGTCTGGGTTGCCATTACGTGCTCAACTTCGCTGGTGCCGATACCCATGGCAAGCGAGCCAAATGCACCATGTGTTGAAGTGTGGGAGTCGCCACAAACTACGGTCATGCCCGGCTGGGTGAGACCAAGCTGCGGGCCAACCACGTGCACGATTCCCTGGTTTGCGTCGCCCAGTGAGTGGATGCGAACACCAAACTCGGCAGCGTTCTTGCGAAGCGCCTCGATCTGGGTTCGGCTGGTCACATCGGCAATCGGCTTATCGATGTCCAGAGTTGGGGTGTTGTGGTCCTCTGTGGCAATGGTGAGGTCGGTGCGGCGAACCGGGCGGCCAGCAAGGCGGAGGCCATCGAAGGCCTGCGGACTGGTTACCTCGTGCACCAAGTGCAAGTCAATGTAAAGCAGGTCTGGAGAGCCGTTTTCGCCCTTGACCACCAAGTGGTCGTTCCAAACCTTTTCGGCCAATGTGAGTGGCTTAGTTGTCATGCAAACACCTCAAAATACTCGAACCTCAAGTTTACCGCTCGCCCGCGGATTGGGGGCTACCGCTTAGGCTTGGCAAGTGACCAACATCGACGTAGCAAAGCTGCAAAAACGCGTAGTTCGTGCCCTAATGACCGGGCAGATGCTCAGCGGATTTGGCGTGGGGGCCACGTTCAGCGTTGGGGCGATTCTGGCCGGCCAGCTCAGCGGAAGCGCCGCCTGGAGCGGTTCTGCCAGCACCTTTAGCACCCTGGGTGCCGCGGTGTGGGCCATTCCGCTCAGCCGTTTGGCCGTGGCCAAGGGGCGCCGCGTGGCGCTGGCAACCGGAGCCTTGCTCGCAGTAAGCGGCGCGGCCGGCATCATCGCGGCTGCTGGAATCCACAGCTTTGCGCTCCTCCTGGTTGGGCTGTTTTTCATTGGTGCGGCGAGCGCCATCAGTCTTCAGGCACGATTCACCGCCACCGACCTACCCACAGGAAACTCCCCAGCCCGCGATTTGGCGTTGGTGGTTTGGGCTACAACCATCGGTGCGGTGATTGGACCTAACCTAATTGGCCCTGGAGACGCGATTGGCCAAACCATTGGCCTGGCGCCTTATGCCGGCCCGTTCCTGATCACCATTTTTGCCCAGCTGAGCGGCGCAACCGCGTTCTGGTTTGGGTTGCGACCGGACCCGCTGCTGGTTGCACGCCAACTAGACGCCAACAAGACCGGCATCCGCCACAAGGTTTCCTTCAAGTCGGCTTTTGCCACACTCAAGGCAAACGCAAACGCCAGATTCGCAGTTCTCACGCTTGGGCTGAGCCACATGGTGATGGTTTCGGTCATGGCCATGACGCCGGTGCACATGTCCAGCATGGGCTTTGACCTGGTTGTGGTTGGTTTCACCATCAGCCTGCACGTGGCTGGCATGTGGGCGTTCAGCCCTGTCTTCGGCTGGCTGGCCGACAAGTTTGGCAATGTGCGAATGATCCTTGGCGCGCAGTCCATCTACGTGGTTGCGCTCATGTTCTGTTCGTTTGGAGACAACAGCCGCTTCAGCATTTCGATGGGTCTACTGCTGCTTGGACTGGGTTGGTCGGCATCAACGGTTTCGGCTTCCGCGCTACTAGCAAAGAGCCTCACCGGACCTGAAAAGGCCAACGTGCAAGGCCTCAGCGACTCGTTTATGAGCCTGAGCGGAGCATTCGGTGGAGCGGTTTCCGGTGCGCTTCTGGCAACCGTGCTCTACGGCGGACTTTCGCTAGTTGCCATGGTGCCGGTCACTGCCATCTTGGCGCTTGCCGTGCGCAACGTGGTTGTGGGCCGCCGCGCGTAACTAGCGGACTGGCGAAATCCGGTTAAAAGGAAACTCGCTCCCGGGAACTAAGTTCAACCAAGAGCGAGTATCGTGACCCCAAGGGGATTCGAACCCCTGCTACTGCCGTGAGAGGGCAGCGTCCTAGGCCGCTAAACGATGGGGCCGTTTGAGCAACCTGTCCATTATGCCACGGCTAGGCTTTACGCGCAAACGAGCCCTGATGAAGCTTTGGCTAGGCCAGCACTTTCAACGCTCCAGGCGCAATCCACACATCGATGGGTGAGTTGCCCACAAACTCGCCGTCCGCATACGCGGGCAGATCGCCCGAGTCCAGTCTGAACTTACTTCCGGATACGAATTCCACCGATGGATGGGTCACGTGACCCCCGGTGAACACCTTTGGAAACACCTTGAGCAGCTCTAACTTGGAAATCTTGTGCACCACAAACAGGTCGAGAGTTCCGTCGTTGATCTTGGCGTGAGGGGCAATGAACATGCCGCCACCAAAACTTGGGCCGTTGGCAACGGCGCACAGCATGGCTTCAATTTTGCGCTCGGCCCCATCGATGACCGCGTTGTATTTGATGCCAGAAAAACTGAGCAGCTCCAAAACCATGGCGATTGTGTAGCGCGACGGACCCTTTGGCCAGCTCATGCGGTTGGCTCGGCGGTTCACGAGTGCATCGAAACCCGCACTAACGGTGTTGAACGCGTGAAACTCACCGCGCTCAGTCTTGCCCGCCACCAGATCGATGGTCTTCGGCTTTGCCAGGTTTTGAGCGGCGGTCTGCGTTGCGAGCGCAGGGTTGTCCAGCGGCAGCCCAAGCGTGAGCGCTGCGTCGTTTCCCGTTCCCGCGGCCACGATGCCAAGTGGCACGTTGGTTCCGGCGCAGGCGTTCACACCAAGATGCACCACGCCGTCTCCTCCAACCACAACCAGGGCCTGGATTGCGCCGGTGGTCACGGCCTCGCGCGCTGCTGTGAGAGCGTTTTCGGCGTTGCCCGCGCTCAGGTTCAGTACTTGGTGACCGAGTGCTTGGAGGGTGGCTAATGCCTGCTCGCCAGCGGCCGCTCCCTTGCCCTTACCTGAGGTGGGGTTGATCACCAGGCCTATTGGCAAATTGCTGGTTGGGAGTTGTGCCTCAACCATTGCATCGCCTGCCACGGGCTACTTGTCCTTTCGGAGCAGCTGCGCGTTGGCGGCAACCACGATTGTGGAAACCGACATCAGCACGGCTCCAACGGCTGGCGACAAAACGAGTCCGATTGGGGCGAGCGCTCCGGCGGCCAACGGAATAGCCAAGATGTTATAACCAGCACCCCACCAGAGGTTTTGAACCATCTTGGCGTAGCTGCGTTTGGCCAGCGTGATGGCTCCAACAACAGCGAGCGGATCGTCTGAGAGTAATACAACCCCGGCGCTTTCCACTGCTACGTTGGTGCCGGTTCCAATCGCGATTCCCACGTTGGCTTGGGCCAGCGCAGGTGCGTCGTTCACTCCGTCTCCCACCATGGCCACGGTTGCCCCACCCGTCTGAAGGGTAGCCACAACTTCAGCCTTTTGGTGCGGCAGGACTTCGGCATACACCTCATCGATGCCCAGTTTTGCAGCCACCGAGTTGGCCACACCGTGCGCGTCTCCCGTGAGCATGGCTACACGCTTTCCCAGTCGCTGCAACTGGTAAACCGCTTCCTCGCTGGTTTCACGAAGTTGGTCGCCCAGGGCGATAAAGCCAAGCAGTGTTGCGTCGCGCACCACGTAGATCACGGTGTTGCCCGAGGAGTTGGCGCCGTCCGCTGCAACCAGATCCTGAACGTCGATGTCAATGCGGTTTTTGGTTAGCAAGGCAGGGCCGCCTGCGAAGAGTCGGTACTCGTCAAAGCGGCCACTCACACCAACGCCAGGCGTAGTCATCACGTCTTTCACGTCTAGCGGCTCAATCTTGCGGCTCGCGGCCTCCGCCAAAATGGCCTGGGCAATCGAGTGCTCGGAGCCCTTCTCCAAACCGGCTGCAACGGCCAACAATTCATCGATGGATTCAAGCGCACCGCGACGGGTTATGTGCATTGATGTCACGCCGCGCTCGCCAGTGGTTAAAGTTCCGGTCTTGTCGAACAGGACAACGTCTACTTTGCGGGTGGCTTCGAAGGAAACGCGGTCGCGGATGAGAATGCCCGTGTTGGCGGCCTTGGCGGTGGTGATTGCCGTGACCAGCGGAATGGCCAGACCAAGTGCGTGCGGGCAGGCTATGACCAGCACTGTGACCACACGTTCCAGCACAAAATCGACCGGCGCGTTCCCAAGTAGCGGCCAAAGTATTGCGGTGAGTGCGGCGCTGCCGAGAGCCGCATAGAACAGCCAGCCCGCGGCTTTATCGGCAAGGCGCTGGGTTTTGCTCTTGCTGGCCTGGGCCTGCGCAACCAGCTTGCCAATGGTGCCGATGACGCTGGCTTCACCCAGCGCGGTAACGCGTACCGTGAGTTCCCCCAGGCCAAGTTTTGCGCTCACCGCGTTCATGGTGCCGCCAATCACGTGGTCGCCCCACTTCTTGGAAACAGGGTTGGACTCGCCCGTGAGCATGGACTCATTCACGTTGGATTCGCCAAACAGCACGATGCCGTCGGCCGGAATCACGGAACCGGGCTTGACCACAATCAGGTCGCCCAGTGCCAGTTCCGAAACCGCAATGCGGCGCTCGATTTTGCCGTCTAGTTTGACCGCGAAATCTGGAACCAGCTTGGCAAGTTCGCCAACGGCACTTTGCGCCTTGGCAACCGAGCTCATCTCCAGCCAGTGTCCCAGCAGCATGATGGTAATCAGCGCCGCCAGCTCCCACCAGAAGTCCATGCCCATGAATGCCATGACCACAATGGTGAGGTTGAGAATTTGGGCAACCGTGAGGAACGCGCTGTAGCCAAAGGCCACAACCAGCGCAAGCGAAATCAGGGCCATCATGCCTGGTCGCTTGGACTGCAACTCTTGCAGGCCAGACTTCAGGAAAACGCGACCGCCGGTGAACAGCAACAGCGTGCCAACCGCCGCCGGAATCAGATTGCTGAAAGGGAAAGAGGGTGCGGTGTAGCCGAAAACTTTCTGAGTCATCGATGACCAGATCACCGTTGGAATGGTCAACGCAAGGGCGAACCAGAACTGGCGCTTGAACACGCGTGGGTCATGGTGACTGTGATCGTGATGACTGCGATCGTGCCCAGCCTCATCGTGGTGGACGTGGTCGTGTGACTCCCCATCGATGTGATGATGCCCCTCATCGCCGCGCCCGGTTCGGTGCTCCGGCGGGCAATCGCAAGCCTCATAAGGGTGGTGGATGCAGTCGTTCACAACAAGGCGCTCATTTGCGCCTTCCTCGTGATGGTGTTCATGCTCCATTTACCGCTCCTTACCAACCAAGACTAGATTAAGAGCATGCGCATAGTTAAACACGGTCACGCTTGTTTGGAACTCGTCGATGCCGGTCAGCGAATCATCATTGACCCTGGCGTTTACACCGCCGAGATGAACGGTTTTGAGAACGTGCAGGCCGTTGTGCTCACCCACATGCACGATGACCACTGCTTTGAACCGCAGCTGGATCGCCTGCTATCCAACAACCCAAACCTACAGATTTACGGCACCGATGACGTGTGCGCGCGACTTGCCGCCGTGGAGGGCGGTGACCGATTCAAGACCACCGCCGTACATCACGGAGACCACTACCCGGTTGGTCCGTTCACGCTTGAGTTCTTTGGCGACCTGCATCAGGAGATTCACCGCAGCATGCCGGTGATCCAAAACGTTGGCGTGATGGTAAACGACAAGCTCTACTACCCAGGTGACAGCTACACTCGCCCGGACCGCCCAGTTGAGATTTTGGCCTGCCCAACCAGCGCACCGTGGCTAAAGATTGGCGACGTGATCGACTTCATCGAGGACGTAAAGCCAAAGCGCTCGTTTGCCACTCACAACATTCACCTGAGCGATCTGGGCCACCAGATGAACAACGGTCGCGTTCAGATGTTCACCGAAAAGCACGGCGGAACCTTCCAGTTCCTTCAGGTGGGCGACGCCACAGAGGTTTAGGTTATTCGTCGCGGTCGTCGGCCAGACGTGCGTCAGCATCATATGCCGCATCCCAAAGTTTTATCTCGGCTTCGCGCGATTCGTCCTTGGCCATCGCCCTGTAATCTTCCTCAAGTTGACGCGCCAGCTCTTCATTGTTTGGTTCAGCAGGTTTGCCCACAATACCCTCCAAATACGGCAATATTTTGCAGCTAATTTATGTTCCGCCACCGACATAATGAAGTTGGCATCGTTGCTGCTTTAGGCGTGAAAAACCCTACTTTTCGAGGAGCTCCGGCGGAATAGACGCGTAGACCGCAGCCACAACAGCACGAACCGCCTCGATGGGTAACTCTTCCTGGCCGTCTTTGATCCAAAGCGTTGCACCGCTTCTCTTGAACCACTCCGGGTGAATCTCGGCAAGCGGTTCGAGAGCGTGTCCACCATGAAGACTCATGTGGTCTTTCCAACCACTAATGAAGATTCCATAGCGGCCCTTGATTGGCCAAGCGATGATTTGGTAACTGATCACCGGAGGCTTACCCAGCTCTTCAGAGAACAACTTCACCAATCGGCGCATGGGCGCCTCATACTTTGGGTTTTGGTCTTTTAGGTACTGCTCTACGTCATTTGGTCCGTACTTTGCCATGACTTTAACCTAGACGGTAGAACACCAAAATCAGAATGTTAGCCAGCAGCATGCTCGCCGAAACCGGCAGGAACATCTTCTTTTCGGCCTCGCTCTTGGTGGTCCAATTGCCCAGCGTACTGAGCGCGGTGAACGCGGTCAGCGCCCAGAGCGAGAAGGCTCGGCCGTGAGCATCAAGCATCGATGGAAGCCAACCAATCAGGCTGGCGTAGTGACCGGCGATTGCCACCAGAATGCCCGCGGAAAGCAGCGATGCGGCGCGGAACTTGGCAGGCAGTTTGCCGGAGTTGCGACCACCCCAGGCGTATTCGCCCATTGGTGCACCGAAGGCAAGAGCCAGTTGGAATAGGCCAACCAGAAGGTTTGCCACGATCAAATAGACATCTGCGATGACTGCAATACTCATGCGACAAGCCTACTTTTGCCGCTCAAAAAGAGTGCCCGGTTAAAGCAAAAACGGCCGATAAAATCGACCGTTTCTAAAGCTGGGGTACCTGGACTCGAACCAAGAACAAAGGTACCAGAAACCTCCGTGTTGCCAATTACACCATACCCCAAGGTACTTTTTGGGCCGGCTTGTGACCAGCACCAAGAGTCAATCTTACGCTATGGCGCTAACGCTGGCAAATGCTGCCTTGGCAAAACCTCTAGTGATTGGCGGCAAAGTTGCGTAGGCGCAGGATGCTCTCCTGCTTGCCCAAAATCTCCATGCTTTCAAACAGCGGTGGGGAAATCCGGCGGCCACTGATTGCGGTTCGAATCGGGCCAAACGCAATACGCGGCTTCAACTCCATGCCCTCAATCAACGCAGCCTGAAGCGCGTTCTGAATGGCTTCGGTTTTGAACTCAGACTCATCGATGGATTCGATTGCGGCAACCGCAGCCGAGGCGATAACGCCCGCGTTCTCTGGCAAGCCCGCCTTGGCGTCTTCGGCGATGCTGATCTGGTCGGCGGTCTTGAACAAGAACTCGAGCAGGTCTGGTGCCTCGCTCAGAACCACGATGCGCTCCTGGATCAGAGGTGCGGCAGCTTCTAGGATCTGCTCCTGCTGGGCGGTGATTTCGGAACCGAGCACACCGGCACTCTGAAGGTAAGGAACGATGCGACTGCGGAAGTCATCGGCCGCCAACAAGCGAATGTGGCTTGCGTTGATGGCGTCTGCCTTCTTCTGGTCAAAGCGAGCAGGGTTCGGGTTCACGTCTTTCACGTCGAACGCGGCTACTAGCTCGTCCATGCTGAACACGTCGCGTTCGTGGCTGATACCCCAACCGAGAAGGCTCAGGTAGTTGAGCAGGCCTTCTGGGATGAAGCCGCGGTCGCGGTGGTGGAACAGGTTGCTCTCTGGGTCGCGCTTGCTGAGCTTCTTGTTGCCCTCACCCATCACAAACGGCAGGTGGCCAAACTGTGGAATCCACTCGGCAATACCGGTTTCCACCAACGCGTTGTAGAGCGCAATCTGGCGAGGGGTGCTGCTCAGCAGGTCCTCTCCGCGAAGAACATGGGTAACGCGCATCAGCGCATCGTCAACCGGGTTCACAAGAGTGTAGAGCGGCTGGCCGTTAGGGCGAACCACCACAAAGTCAGGGAACGAACCGGCCGGGAAGGTGATCTCGCCGCGAACTAGGTCGGTAAAAGTGATGTCCTGGTTTGGAACGCGCAAGCGAAGCGCAGGCGAACGGCCCTCTGCACGGTATGCGGCACGCTGTTCCTCGGTGAGGTCGCGCTCGGAGTTGTCGTAACCAAGCTGCACGGCACGGCCGGCAGCCTTGTTGCGCTCGTCAATTTCCTCGCCGGTTAGGTAGCTCTCGTAAATGTGGCCGCTGGCCTTGAGCTTCTCAATAACGTCTAGGTAGATGTCCTTGCGCTGGCTCTGGCGGTAAGGCTCGTTTGGGCCACCAACGCCCACGCCCTCGTCCCAGTTGAGTCCTAGCCACTTGAGGCCGTCAAGAATCATTTCGAACGACTCTTCGCTGTCGCGCTCGGCATCGGTGTCCTCGATGCGGAACACAAAAGTACCGCCGGTGTGGCGTGCGTAAGCCCAGTTGAACAGGGCGGTACGAACCAAACCTACGTGCGGGGTTCCGGTTGGCGAAGGGCAAAAGCGAACGCGTACGTCGGCTCCGGTTGCCGTGGAAAAAGGTGCTGTGATGACGTCAGACATGATGGCTCAAGTCTACTTCAGCGAAATAATCAGCTTTATTTAGCGGACTTGCAGATTGCTTTCACGTCACACATCCCACACTTTGACTTCGACGGATTCGCCTCAAACTTTCGGTCACGAATTCCATCAACAGCAAGTTGAACCTTTTGTAGAGCGCTGCTCCTAGCAGACCCGGAAATGTCTACCGGAATACGGTCTTGGTCGCTAAGGCTATGTATGAATGCATCACGCACCTGGAGACCCTCGCGAATTCCTGCCTCGGCATATATTTGAAGCTGAAAATCGAAATCCTGATCTCCAACACTGGTTTTGTAATCCACTATTGAAAGCGAACCCACTTCTCCATCAGATTTGTCTAGGATTACGTCGGCTCTTCCAGAAACCAACGCACCCGGAAGCGCAATTTCAAATGGCCTCTCTGTTTCCCACACTCTTTCGAGTTCTTCCGAGTATTTAGTCATGTAATTGCCGACTAGTTTTTCAGCAGACTTATGAAGCTTCTCGGCAAGCGCTTTATTTGCAAATGGCAGAAAGAATTCTCTGGCAACAATTCTGTCCACATCGCCTCTTGCGAGTGAACGACCATTTCGCTGTGTTTCCTCTGCCAAAATTCTCATGATGTGATGAACCGCTTTGCCATAGCCAATCTCTTGCACGATTGCGGCTGGGAATCCGATTTTTTGGCGCAGCCAGAAGCTAAGTCCGCAATTCAAATAATCAGCTACCTGGCTAAATGAGAGTTGAAGCTCGCTTTCGCTAGAGATTGCTCCACTCGTCGGATCAAGCGGATAGTCCTGAATTTCCTTGTGTGCGTGGGCAAGCTCCAACACGTACGGAGATGGCTGCCTTGAAGTCTTATTCACCTTTTGGTGAGCGGAAAGAGCCAGCCATTCCTTTGCTCGGGTAATGGCAACGTAAAACAATCTCCGCTCATCTACATCGGTACCTTCGTACCTAGTTCTGTCAAAAAGACTTGTTGGAACGACCCAGTCCTTTGCTTGCCCATTCTTGCTGCTTGGGAAACGCGAGGAAGTTAGCGAAGGGAGGAATACTATCGGCCACTCAAGTCCCTTAGCAGCATGCACGGTCATGAGGTTGACGGCATCAACCGCAAGCCCCTCTTCTCCGCCAAAATCTTTGTACGAGTCTTGGGCATAATGCATCAGCAAAATGTTCAAATTCCTGAAAAGCCAAACACCTTGGTTGCTCGATCCGATTTGCTCTCCGCTTTGTTCGTCCACTACCTTGGCACGCCTGGTTACTCCCTCGTAATCCGCAACGAACTTAGTGAATCTCGCAATCGTGCCAAGGCGAGCTACCAACACCAAATCCCCCGAATCCCAACCTCCAAGACCGACGCTCTTGCCAATCTGATAACAAATGTCGACTAGGGAAACTTTTCTAGAATCCTCACCTACAAGACTCTTGGCCGTCAGTAAAGCTTGCTCAAGCTCTGCTTCTGAATCGGGATACAAGTTCTTTGCCAAGGCTAGGATGTCGGGCAACTCTATTTTTTCAGCGGTTCCCCATCTGCCTGATTTCCATTCCCCATTCACGAACCAAGCAAACACTCTTGCGAGAAAATCAGCATCTGGCTGCTCAAACAATCCAAGTCTGTCACCCGGCGTTACTGGTATTTGAAATCTCTCGAGGGCATCGAGGATTTTGGGATATGCAATCCCAGCTCGCACCAATATTGCGATGTCGCTGTAAGCAAAACCTTTGCGCCTAAGAGCCTGAATAGATTGAGCTAGCTCGGTTGATTCTTCGAGTTCGGTTTCGTAGTCGAGAACAATATCAATAGCTGGCCCATTTGGCTCATGGAAAGGAAGCATTTTCTTTGGCAGTCGTCCCTCAATCGATTGCGCGAAGGCATCAGCTGCTCTAACAATTGCAGGCCTTGATCTTCGATTAGTGAGCAACTCGAACTTAGCTACGCCTTCATATCGATGCGCAAAAGTGGTGATGTTCTCCACCGTAGAACCGCGCCACTGGTAAATGGACTGATCGTCGTCGCCAACTACAACCAGATCTGCTCCTCCGAAGGGTTTGGAAAGTAACTGAATTAGCCGTTCTTGAGCTGGATTAACATCCTGATACTCGTCAACAATTAGGTGCTTCACCGTTCCGGCTACTTTCGAAAGAACGTCGGGCTTTTCCAATTCTTCAACTGCGCGATTTATCTGCATTCCAAATGTCATTAGCCGGTGTGCATCTAGTAATCCATAAACTTCCTGCATTACTTTGGCGTAATCATCAGGGACTTCCGAAAAATCAATCAGTTCGTTTTCAATAACCTGAATGTTGTCCCTGAAGATGGACATGCCTTTGAAAAGGCCGCCTTTGGGGTCAAACTGCCGAAAATCGAGATTATTTGCGTAGCGCTGCATAAATGCCGCGAACTGATTTTCATCAATGGCGTCATAGGCTTCGTAAGCACTAACAAAAGTGGTCAAAAGTTGAAAACAATAGCCATGAATCGTTCCAACATACATTTGACCAAGTTTGTTTGCCTGAGTTACACCTGCGAGTGCTTCAACGCGAATGCGAATGCGCTCTTTAAGCTCTGCTGCCGCCTTCTTTGTAAAAGTGAATGCAACGATTTCAGATGGCTCCGTTCCCTCTGCAACCAAGGATGCGATTCTCTGAGAAACCGTCTCTGTTTTTCCACTTCCTGCGCTGGCAATAATTTGAATGTGACTGCCGCGATGGTCCTTCGCATGCGCGGCTTGGCCTTCTAGGGTCGGAACTTTGGCACTTGACATTTTTACCCCCGATGTACTTGCTCGACAACTAACTTCAGCATAGATTTGGTGCCTATACGCAACAAATCTAACGGGGGATATATGTCTGATTTTCCAGAACGACTTTCTAACCAAACCACGTCGCCTCAAGATGTCCTCTCGGCTGAGTTTCAAAAACTATTCCCTGGTGTTATTCAAGACGGAGTTATCGATAGTCAGCGCCTAAGTGAACTCTTATCGCTTCCCATAGCGGCATCAAATGACACAAAAGAAAGATTTGGACTAATGTGGGCTGGCAAAAGGGATGCGGTTAAAGCCCTTCAAGCTCCGAGCATGGCCACATTGAAACCTGTCGGAGAGGACGAGCACTGGGATGCAGCAAGGCACGTTTTTATTGAAGGCGACAACCTTGAAGCACTGAAACTCCTGCAAAAGGCTTATAACGACCAAGTAAAACTGATTTATATAGATCCGCCCTACAACACAGGAAATGACTTCGTATACAACGACGATTTCAGTGATCCCGTTCAGCGCTACCTTGAAGTAACCGGCCAAGTTGATGCTCAAGGTAACAAGTTAGTTTCAAACACAGAAACTTCTGGCCGCAAACATAGCAATTGGCTTTCGATGATGTATCCGAGATTGGTGTTATCTCGCAATTTGCTTCGCGAAGATGGGGTGATATTTATCTCTATAGACGACAACGAGGCGGGTGCCCTTAAGTTTTTGCTAGATGAAATTTATGGAGAAAAAAATCATCTAGGCACCATCTGTCATAAGTCACGAGCCTCTGTCTCAAACGACAAAATTATTAGTCCCAATCACAATTTCATATACCTATATGCCAGGAACCAGGAGAAGATCTTCGCCAATCGATCCGACTTTGGTTTAGAGCCTGAAACGGACGGATTCAATTTGTCTGACGAAAGAGGTGAGTACAAGTTTGCCCCCGTAGATGGCCCTGGCGGCGCTTTGAAGGGTAACCCTCACTACACATTCCAAGGAGTAACTGGCTATTTCCGATACTCCCAGGAGACAATGCAAGAATTGTGGGATCAAGGTTACATAGTGAAAAGAGGAAATGGGCTCCAACGGAAGCGTTATAAGCATGAATCGACAGGTCGGAAAACTGACACCACTTGGTGGGATCAAGGCTTTTACACTTCATCTGCCACCCAATCCCTGAAAAAATTTTTAGGAGATGACCTATTTGACAGCCCGAAACCGGTTGGTCTCGTTCAACGCATGCTTGAACTTCACGCCCATAGTGACGGCGACATTGTTTTAGATTTCTTTGCTGGTTCTGGCACAACGGGTCACGCGGTGGTCGAGCAAAACAACAAGGACGGCGTGCAAAGAAGATTTGTGTTAGTCAATATCGCTGAAAAAACTCCTGAAAAGTCGGTAGCCCGGGACAAAGGTTTTGATACCGTCTCAAGCGTTACGAAATTTCGACTACGCGCGGTCTCGGATGCATTTAACAATTCCGAGTTTGCCCTTTTCCGCGCTTTCGAACTAAACCAATCGTGCTTCAATTCCTCCGCATTGGCGACCTCGAATGACGACAATGCCCTGCTGCTCAGACATAGTCTCCGAGCTGGTGTGAGCCAGAAAGAAATCTCTGTTGAGATGTTGTTGAAATCTGGCGTTCGTTTAGATTCAAATTGGGAAACTTTCAGTGCAGCTGGGCACGACATCACTCTTGTAGAAGGCGTGGCCTCAGTCCCGATATTAGAGATTTCTGAAGCATTAATCGATGCGCTAATTGAGTCTCCCGCACATACTGTGCTTTTCCTTGAGGATGCATTTGAAGGTAAAGACTCCATCAAAGCAAATGCGTATTTCTCATTTAAACAGGCGAACAAAACTATGAAGACTTTCTAAAATGCCAGTTTCAATTAAATTTGAAAGCAATCAGGACTACCAAACGGAAGCGATTGAGTCAGTCCTCGATTTATTTATCGGATGGGAATCAAGCGATTCTGGCAATGATGATTCGGAATTTTCTGACGACTCAGATGCCATCTTTGCACAGACCATCACTCGGAATCCCTGGGGTATGAATTCGGCTCTACTTAGGAGTAACGCAGAAGCAATTCAAGGGCGCACTCGCCTTAACAACGTTGGCGAAGTAATGCAGATCATTCCTCACGAGTATCGACTTGACACAACAAAGCCAGACTTACCACTAGAAGACTTCAGTGTGGAAATGGAAACCGGCACAGGGAAAACATACGTTTACTTAAGAACCGCACTTGAGCTCTATTTAAAGTATGGGTTGAGTAAGTTTGTTGTCGTTGTGCCTACCGTTGCCATTCGTGAGGGAGCCCTTGCCAGCTTGATCTTGATGAAGGAACATTTCAAGGAACTTTATTCTGGCGTTCAATATGACAGCTACGTTTATGACAGCAAGAACCTAAACAAGCTTCGTCAATTTGCGACAAGCAGCCATCTGCAAATAATGGTTATGAACATCCAGGCATTTAACAAAGACTCGAACATCATCAACAAAGAGGATGAAACGGGTAGAAGACCCGTGGATTACATCAGAGATGTCAGACCAGTTCTTATTATGGATGAACCTCAAAAGCTTGATGCCAAACAGCAAAAACTAGCGATTGCAAGCCTCAACCCGCTTTTTAAACTGCGGTACTCAGCTACGCACAAAGAACGCCACTGTTTGGTTTACAGGCTTGGACCAGTTGATGCCTATCAAATGGAACTGGTCAAACAGATTCAAGTACTTTCGCTTTCTGCAGATGAAGACAAAAACGTGGCCTACGTTGAGGTCATTGGGATTAAAAACGAGGGCGCAGTAAAGGCAAGCCTTCGGTTGAATAGACCTCATGGGCGGGTGCGAATCACAATAAATGACGGAGACGATCTCCAAGAAGTAACTGGCCTCGATATTTATGAAGGCTGGATAGTTGAACAAATCCATGTGCCCACCGAGGAAGCGCCTGGGTTTGTAGAGTTCACTAATGGCCAGCAAGTTACCCTCAACGCGAGTAACGATTCCGAGACCGAGTGGTGGCAGCGTGCACAAATTCGCGCTGCTGTCGAGGAACATTTTCGTGCTGAACAGAACTTGGCTACGGGAGCGAACCTCGGGGAGATTAAACCGACTAAGGCGTTGACTTTATTCTTCATTGACAAAGTAGCGAACTACTCAGAGCCCGATTCTAAATTCAGGGTTTGGTTTGAAGAGATCTACCAAGATGTGGCTGCCGACAGGCGATACCGCAATCTGCCGAAATTTGACGCTAAAACTGTCCATAAGGGATATTTCGCTACATCCAAAGGCACACTCAAGGACAGCCGAGAAGGCCTTGACACAAAAGATGACAACGACGCTTACAACCTGATCATGAAGGACAAAGAGCGCCTTCTTTCACTCGAGGAACCAGTGCGTTTCATCTTCAGCCACAGCGCTTTGCAGGAAGGATGGGACAACCCGAATGTTTTTGTCATCTGCAACCTTCAAGAAACTCACAATATTGTCAAGCGCCGCCAACAACTTGGTCGCGGACTTCGACTTCCAGTAATGGCAAATGGCGAACGCTGCCGTAATCGCAAGTACAACGTACTTACAGTGATTGCAAACGAAGAGTTTGAGAAATATGCGGAAGCCCTACAGCGCGAACTGGTCGATGAAACTGGTGAAAGATTTACCGAGATTGTCCGAGATGCTAGAGAACGAACCAAGGTTCGTTTGAGAGAGAACTACCAAGAACTGCCTGGTTTCAAGGAACTCTGGGAACACATCTCTCCGCGGACGAAATACCGCTTAGAGTTTTCGACAGACGACTTGGTTGATGAAGCAGTCAGGAGATTGTGGGACATTGGTCGTGCAAATCCGATTGCTGCACCCAAGATTCGGGCAAAGCGAACCCGCGTAGGCGTGAACCGGGATGATGGCGTGATAGCCGTGAGCAATGAAGGGTCACGAGAACTTTTCGAGCGCGTCCAGACTCAGATTCCAGACATACTAAAAGACTTATCCCAACAACTCGCAGTATCTAGAGCGACAATTCATCGGATCATCATGGAGAGCAACCGTGTTGACGATTTGCGTCTAAATCCAGCTGAGTTTTCATCGCAGGTTCGTAAAGCTATCCAAGGTGCATTGGCGCACACTCTCAAAGACGCGAATGGTGTCCAGTACACCCCAATCGGCGAAAGCTATTCACTTGAGTATTTCGAACGTTTCGCTGAACCTGAAACTTACGAAAGCAAGCTAGTGCCGGTGAAGAATAGCATCTACTGGGAAATTCCAGTCGATAGTAATGTGGAGCGTCAGTTTGCAAAGGACTTGAGCAATAGGTCAGATATTGAACTCTTTTTGAAGCTACCGGGTTGGTACAAGGTTGCAACTCCAGTTGGAAATTACAATCCTGACTGGGCAATCGTTCGAAAGCGCGAGGGTTCCGACGAGCGTGAACTGTACCTAGTGCGCGAAACCAAAGGTTCGAGTTCGATTGATGACCTCTTTAGAGAAACCGAACAATGGAAGGTGACTTTTGGACGCGCTCACTACAAGTCGATCAAGGTTGACTACGACGTGGTGGTGACAGCAGCCTACGTTTAGCCAACCACGTGGCTGGTGAGCGTGCCCAGGCCATCGATGTGACACTCAACCAAATCACCCGCGGAGATCTTGGTGATGCCGGCAGGAGTTCCGGTGAGGATTACGTCGCCTGGAAGCAGAGTCATGTTGTGGCTCACGTAGCTAACGATCTTGGGCACGTTGTGAATCATCTGATCCAGGGTGCTGTCCTGCTGCACCTCGCCGTTGATTGCGCTGCTGATGCGCTGGCCGGCAGGCTGCCACTCGGTGTCGATCCACGGTCCCATTGGGCAGAACGTGTCGAACGCCTTGGAGCGAGCCCACTGGTCGTCGGTGAACTGCAGGTCGCGCGCGGTCACGTCATTCGAGATCGTGTAGCCCCAGATGATCTTGTGCGCGTCTGCCTCGGAAACGTTCTTGGCAACCTTGCCAATCACAATGGTTAGTTCAACTTCAAGCTCAACCTGGTTGCTCTGCGGCGGCAAAATGATGCTTTCACCGTGCGCCACAATCGCGCTGTTCGGCTTGAAAAACAGGGTTGGCTCGGGGTTGGTGGCCAGCCCCATTTCGGCAATGTGCTCGCCGTAGTTTTTGCCAACGCAAACCACCTTGCTTGGCAGGGTTGGCGCCAGTAGCTTCACCTGCTCAAATTGGAAAACCTCGCCGGTGGTCTCGTAGTTGTTCACCAGCGGGTGCCCCTTGAAGGCGATCAGTTCGCCGTCTTGAACCAAACCAAACTTGATGTCGCCATCGATGGCAAAACGAGCAATGCGCATTAGTGGAACTTACTTGCTGAGCTTCAGCATCCAGCCGTGACGGTCTTCAACCGTTCCGTACTGGATTCCGGTGAGCTCTTCGCGAAGCGAAACAGTTAGCGCTCCTGGCTCTGGGTTTTCATCACCGATGGTTTCCAAGCGGCTCTTCAGCTGCCCAACCGGGGTGATTACCGCCGCGGTGCCACAGGCAAAGATCTCAACGATGTCGCCGTTGTTCACACCAGCGCGAACCTCATCCAGGGAAATCAGTCGCTCCTGAACCTCAATGCCGCGGTCGCGAATCAGGGTGATCACGCTGTCGCGAGTGATTCCGCGCAGGATGTTTCCATCGAGGCTTGGGGTGGCAACGTGGCCGTCCTTGTAAACGAAGAACAGGTTCATTCCGCCGAGTTCCTCAATGTGGCTGCCGGTCTCGGCGTCTAGGAACATAACCTGGGAACAACCCTGCTCGTATCCTTCGCTCTGAGCGAGGAGGCTAGCAGCGTAGTTTCCACCGGTCTTGGCTTCACCGGTTCCGTGCTTGCCGGCGCGTGCCGAATCCAGCGCGATCCAAATCTTCACAGGCTTTACGCCACCGGTGAAGTAAGGGCCTACTGGCGATGCGATCACGCGGTACTCGGCGCGAGCGGCCGGGCGAACACCAAGGAAGGTCTCCGCGGCAATCTCAAACGGACGAATGTAAAGGGTCTTCTCGTTCACTGGCTGAGGAACCCAAGCGGCGTCAACCTCAATCAGCTTGCGAAGGCTCTCAACAAAAATCTCAACCGGAACCTCAGGCAGCGCCATGCGGTGCGCGCTCTTCTGAAGGCGCTCGGCGTTGGCGGTTGGGCGGAAGGTCCAGATGCTGCCGTCTGCGTGACGGTAGGCCTTGATGCCTTCAAAGATTTCCTGACCGTAGTGAAGCACCGCGGCGGCTGGGTCCATCATGATTGGGCCGTAAGGAACCACGCTGGCGTCGTGCCATCCGTTTTCCTTGTCCCAGGTAACAATCACCTGGTGGTCGGTGAACTTGGTGCCAAACACTGGGTCGGCAAGGATTGCCTCGCGCTCGGCGTCTGGCAGCGGGTTAGCGCTCTTGGTAACGGTCCACTGGTAGTTCTGATCGGCCATGATCATTCTCTTTTCTAAAAAGTTGCTAACGCTTTAGAGGCGGGCAAAGATGCTCTTTGCAACCTCGGTGGTTGATCGCTTTGCATCTCCGCGGGTTGCCAGGTCGGCTGCCACTGCGTTCTCGATGCGTGCCGCGGCCACCGGGTTCTTCAGGTGGTGAAGCAGCATTGCAGCACTCAAAATGGCTGCGGTTGGGTCTGCAAGGTTCTTGCCTGCAATGTCTGGAGCCGAACCATGTACCGGTTCGAACATGCTTGGGAAGTCGCCCTCAGGGTTGATGTTTGCGCTTGCTCCAAGACCAATGCCACCGCCAATCGCAGCAGCCAGATCGGTGATGATGTCACCAAAAAGATTGTCGGTCACAATCACGTCGAAACGCTCCGGATCGGTGACCATAAAAATAGTTGCCGCATCGATGTGCAGGTAGTCGTGCGTGATGCCCGGATATTCCTGCGCCACCTTGTTCACGGTGTTCTGCCACAACCATCCGGCGTGAACCAAAACGTTGTTCTTGTGAACCAGAGTCACGTGCTTGCGGTCGCGAGTACCGGCAAGTTCGAACGCGTAGCGAACGGTGCGCTCAACACCGAACGCGGTGTTCACGGAAACCTCGTTGGCAACCTCGTGCGGGGTGCCCTGGCGAATGGCGCCACCGTTGCCCACGTATGGACCCTCGGTGCCTTCGCGAACCACAACAAAGTCAACGTTGCCCGGGTTTGCCAGCGGGCTAACCACACCAGGGAACAGCTTGGTTGGGCGCAGGTTGATGTAGTGGTTAAAACTGAATCGCAGCTTGAGCAGGAAACCGCGCTCGAGCACGCCGCTAGGAACCGCAGGGTCGCCAATGGCGCCAAGCAGGATTGCGTCGTGCTGCTTGAGGCTCTCCATGTCGGCATCGGTGAGGGTTTCACCGGTGGCGTGGTAGCGGCGGGCGCCCAGGTCGTACTCGGTGGTTACAAAGTTCACACCGGAACCGCGGGTTGCCAGCTCAAGCGCCTCAAGCGCAATGTTGGTTACCTCTGGGCCAATGCCATCTCCACCGATAACGGCGAGCTTGTATTCACGAGTCAATTGGAGTGCTCCTGCGAGTTGTATTTAGTTCAACTTTAGCGGTTTACCACCGCGTTTTTAGCGGGCCAAAAGCCCAATCAATCCTTGGTTGCTAGCAAAATCACGGTCACCGATGGCTTGGGTCCTTCATCGGTGCGAACCTTGCCGTCTCGGTTCTCACACACCTTTACTGTGAGCCCCAGCTTGGCCGCCAGCGCGGTTAGAGATTGCACCGATGGCAGCGTGTCCGGGTTCTGCGGACCGTGCGAGTTGTGCTGGATGTTCTCCAGCGCGTGCCACACACCAAACAGCTTTCCGCCCGGCTTCAGGCAGGCCGCCGCGTTGGCCATTGCCACCTCGAACTGATGGCTGTAAATGTGCAGGTAGGCAACCAGGGCCAGGTCAACGGGAGCCAGCTGACTGGTGAACTCGAGCGCGCTGGCACAGGTGGCCACGCAGTTGTCTGAAACACCTCGTTCAGCGGCTAGCGCTAGGTACTTGTCGAGTGCGTTCTGAGCGAAGTCGATGGTCTCAACGCGCCACCCCTTCTGCGCCAACCACACCGCGTTGCGCCCCTCGCCACCCGCCAAATCGATGGCGGTGCCCGGCTTCACATCGCTGAGAAATTCCACAACAAACGCGTTCACGTCTTTGGTGTAAACGTAATCCGGGGTGTCGTACTTCTTGATCCAAGCGGTGGGGTCCATGCCTGTAATCTACCCCTAAAATTGCCTTAGAAAGCCCAACCGAATCTTGGAGGAAACCATGGCCGTTGAAGTATCCATCGATGACCTAGCCCGCGAAATTGCTGCCGGCAGCTACGTGCTTGACGTGCGTGAAAACGACGAGTGGGCCGAGGGCCACGTGCCAAGCGCACACCACATTCCTCTGGGTGAGCTTGAGGCTCGCATTGATGAAGTTGAAGATGGCGGCCGCGTGTTTGTAATCTGCCGCTCGGGTGCTCGCAGCCAGAAGGGTGCAGACATCCTGTTCAACAACGGACTAGACGCCGTATCGGTTGCCGGTGGCACCCTGGGCTGGATCGCTTCCGGCCGCGATGTGGAATAGTCACTTTCAGTTTTAACAACGAAACCCCCGACCGATTGGCCGGGGGTTTCGCTTTACCTCTTGGTAAGTAGTGCTTAGAAGTTGATGTCGATTGCGCGCATCTGATCTGCCTGGATGTCCTTGCGAACCTGCTCCAGGATTGCCTCGTCTACCTTGCTGTCAACGGTGATAACGCTAAGTGCCTTGCCACCCTTCTGCTCGCGAGCAATCTGCATTGCCGCAATGTTGATGCCGGCGTCTGCGAATGCCTTGCCGTAAACGGCCACGATGCCCGGGCGGTCGGTGTAGACCATGAGAACAAAGTGCTCGGCAATGGCAAGCTCCACGTCGTAACCGTTGATGGCCACAATCTTCTGGTGGTGCTTAGGACCAATCACGGTACCCGAAACACTGGCGGTGGTGCCGTCTGCCAGAGTCGCCTTGATGCTGGTTAGGTTGCGGTACTCATCGCTCTGGGAGTCGATGGTCAGCTTCACGTCTACGCCGCGCTGCTCAGCAAGTAGCGGTGCGTTCACGTAGGAAACCTGCTCGGTCACTGCGTTCTGGTAGAAGCCCTTTAGGCCGGCAAGCTTTAGAACCGATACGTCGTGAGCCGCGATCTCGCCTCGAACCTCAACCTCGATTGCGGTCACGTTGCCACCGCTGATGCCAAATAGAACCTGACCCATGTTCTCCATTAGGGAGATGCCTGGCTTCACGCTGCTGTCAATCACGCCACCGGCCACGTTCACGGCGTCTGGAACTAGGTCGCCGGCCAGAGCCAAGCGAACGCTCTTCGCAACCGAAACGCCAGCCTTCTCCTGTGCCTCATCGGTGCTTGCTCCAAGGTGAGGAGTAACCACAATGTTTGGCAGGGTCAGTAGCGGGTTGCCCTTTGGCGGCTCCTGTACAAATACGTCCAAACCGGCGCCAGCAATCTTGCCGGTGCTCAGTGCTTCATAAAGGGCAGTCTCATCGATGATTCCACCGCGCGAGCAGTTCACAATGCGCAGGTTGCTCTTTGCCTTGGCAAACTGAGCGGTGCTGATCATGCCGGTGGTCTCAGGGGTCTTTGGAATGTGGATGGTGATGAAGTCGCTCTGCTCCATTACCTCGTCTAGGGTGGCTAACTTCACGCCAAGCTGCTCGGCGCGGGCCGGGGTGATGTAAGGGTCGTAACCGATCAGGTTCACGCCAAAGCCACCAAGACGCTGAGCAACCAGGGCACCGATGCGGCCGAGGCCCACGATTCCAACGGTCTTCTCAAAGAACTCAACGCCGGTGTACTTGCTGCGCTTCCACTCGCCGGCCTTTAGAGACGCGTTGGCATCTGGGATGTGGCGGGCTAGTGCGAACATCTGACCGATGGCCAGCTCGGCAGCCGAAATCACGTTTGAGGTTGGTGCGTTCACCACCATTACACCGGCTGCGGTTGCTGCCTTGATGTCAACGTTGTCTAGACCAACGCCGGCGCGAGCCACAACCTTGAGCTTTGGAGCGGCGGCGATTGCCTCTGCGTCTACCTGGGTTGCCGAGCGCACCAAGATGGCGTCTGCGGTGGCAAGCTCCTTCAGAAGAGCAGGGCGGTCGGTTCCGTCTACGTTACGAACCTCAAAGTCTGGGCCCAGTGCGGCAACGGTTGCTGGCGAAAGTTCTTCTGCGATCAAAACGATTGGCTTAGTCATGAGTACAAGTTTAGGTTTTGAAACACCCAGAAATCGGCTTGATTATTTCAATCATTGTAAGTTATCTTTCATTTTATGAAACCAAATCCTTCTCAACTCTCGCCTCTGATCAGAAGCGACGTTCAAGGTCTCATTCTTGCCCGCTTGTTTATGGCGGCTTCAGAAGAGTTCTCTGTGACCGAGCTGAGTGAATACAGTTTCACGAGCGTACCCACGGCAATGCGTGAGGTAGACCGCCTTATTGAGGCAGAGTATGTGTCCGAAAGAACTCTTGGACGAGTCCGATTGATTAGAGCAAACCAGGACCACCCAATGTTCAACCCGATTTTTCAGATTGTTGCTTACTCGTATGGACCCGCAGCCGTTTTGCCATCGGCACTTTCAAACTTGTTCGGCCTGCAGGAGGCTTACCTTTACGGGCCTTGGGCAGCCAAACTTGCGCAGAAGGCTGGGCCTAACCCAACAGACATCGATGTTGTTTTGATTGGAAACATGGTGCGAATCGATGCAACCCGCGCTCTGGCAAATGCCGAGCGAGTCATTGGTAGAACAATCAACGTGCAGTTTGCAAGCAACTTCGATTGGGATCGAGGGGAGTCCGAGTTTATCCGCAAGGTCAAAGCCAGCCCCATGCTCAAACTCGCACTTCCAAACGGGTAGCCTGTAGAGATGATTGAACTGGTTTTCTTTGCAGCGGTTAGCAACGATGGCTACCTGGCCGGACCCGACGGCGACATGTCGTGGGCAGAGAAATACCTGAACACCGATGAGGACTACGGCTTTGCCGAGTTGCTGGGCAACACCAGCGCCGTGCTCATGGGCAGCAAAACCTTTGACTTTGAACTAGCCGCCCTGGCCGGCGAACCGCGCGCACTGCCAACCTACGTTCTCACCAACTCCCCCATGCGATACGACGGTCTGCGCGATCCGCTGCTTCACTTTGTGTCAGGCCCCATCGAAGGCGTGTTGGATGAACTTGAGCGCCACGTAAACGGGCAACTGCTTGTTATGGGCGGTGCTGATGTGGTGAGGCAATGCATCGATGCTGGACGACTAAACAGCATCAGGCTCTTTGTGACCCCGGACATTCTGGGCGATGGCCTTGCACTTTTCCAACAGGAACTCGAGGGTGCGCTAGAGGCTTACGACCTGGTTCGCACTCGCACCTTTAGCACCGGCTTGGAAGAGCGCAGCTACCAGCTCAAGGCATAGCCTCCGCTAACTAAAAACTCACTCAAAGCAAAAGGGCCCCGCCGAAGCGGAGCCCTTTTGAACATCTTGAGACTAGCGACCGGTAGATCCCTCTACGTAGTCCTTCTCGGTGTCTGCGTTGCGCAACCACGAGAATAGCTGGCGCAGGTTGCGGCCTACCTTCTCGATTGGGTGAGCCTCGCCCTTTGCGCGAAGTGCAGCGAACTCTGGAGCTCCTGCGTCCTGGTCTGCAATGAAACGACGAGCGAAGGTGCCATCCTGGATGTCGGTTAGAACATCGCGCATGTGCTCCTTTACCTCTGGGCCAATAACGCGTGGGCCCGAGATGTAGTCGCCGTACTCAGCAGTGGTGGAAACCGACCAACGCTGCTTGGCAATGCCACCCTCGTACATAAGGTCAACAATGAGCTTTAGCTCGTGTAGAACCTCGAAGTACGCAACCTCAGGCTGGTAGCCAGCCTCGGTTAGGGTCTCAAAGCCGTACTGGATTAGCTGGCTTGCGCCACCACAAAGAACTGCCTGCTCGCCGAACAAGTCGGTTTCAGTCTCTTCGGTGAAGGTGGTCTTGATGGTTCCCGCACGGGTTCCACCGATTGCCTTGGAGTAGCTAAGCGCTAGGTCGAAGGCCTTGCCGGTGAAGTCCTGCTCGATTGCGATTAGGTTTGGTACACCCTTGCCAGCGATGTACTCGCGGCGTACTAGGTGACCTGGGCCCTTTGGAGCAACTAGGAATACGTCTACGTCGGCTGGCGGCTTGATGTAGCCGTAGCGAACCGAGAAGCCGTGACCGAATACTAGAGCGTTGCCTGGCTGCAGGTTCTTCTCAATGTCAGCTGCGTATAGGTGACGCTGAGCTGGGTCTGGAGTAAGAATCATGATTACGTCTGCCCAAGCAGCTGCCTCTGCAGGAGTAAGAACCTTTAGGCCCTGCTCCTCGGCTGCTGCCTTGCTCTTGGAGCCTGGCTGTAGACCAACAACAACGTCTACACCCGAGTCCTTTAGGTTCAGCGAGTGTGCGTGACCCTGCGAACCGTAACCGATAACTGCTACCTTGCGACCTTGGATGATCGAAAGATCTGCGTCCTTGTCGTAGTAGATTTCTGCCACTTGTTTTCTCCTTGTTTTGTGAAGTTTGAAGCCTGGTTTTACTGCTTGAAGTTGTTGCTAAGTCTTACTTGAGGACCTTTTCGGTGATCGACTTGGAACCGCGTCCCATTGCCAATACTCCCGACTGGACCATTTCCTTGATGCCGAATGGTTCAAGAACCTTGATAAAGGCGCTGCACTTGGCAGAGTCTCCGGTGACCTCAATAATCACTGCATCGCTCACTACATCGATGACGCGTGCACGGAATAAGGTTACCGCTTCTAGAACCTGTCCACGAGTGGTGGAGTCGGTTTTCACCTTGATGAGCATGTGGTCGCGCTGAACCGCCTGGTCCTGCTCCAGCTCTACAACCTTGATCACATTGATCAACTTGTTGAGCTGCTTGGTCACCTGCTCGAGCGGGGCACCCTCAACGCCAACCACAACGGTGATTCGGCTGAGGCCCTCGATCTCCGAGGTGCCCACGGCAAGGCTTTCGATGTTGAAGCCGCGACGAGCGAATAGCCCGGCAACGCGGGTTAGTAGACCCGGCTTGTCTTCAACCAAAAGTGAAAGAACGTGAGTGGTCATGTTTACTCCTCACCATCCCAAACTGGAGCAGCGTCGCGTGCGTACTGAACTTCGTCGTTGCTCACGCCGGCTGCAACCATTGGCCAAACCATGCTGTCTCGGCTCACGATGAAGTCGATAACAACTGGGCGGTCGTTGGTTTCGATTGCAAGCTTGATGGCCGCGTCGATCTCTTCTTCCTTCTCAACGCGAATGCCAAGGCAGCCGTAGGCGTCTGCTAGCTTCACGAAGTCCGGAATCATCAGCGCATCGGTGCCGGTGTGCAGATCAGTGTTGCTGTAACGCTTGTCGTAGAACAGGGTCTGCCACTGGCGAACCATTCCAAGCGACGAGTTGTTGATAACAGCAACCTTGATAGGAATGTTGTTGATGGCACAGGTGGCCAGTTCCTGGTTGGTCATCTGGAAACAGCCGTCTCCATCGATGGCCCAAACCAAACGGTCTGGCTGACCCACCTTGGCACCCATGGCGGCAGGAACCGCGTAACCCATGGTTCCGGCACCACCCGAGTTGAGCCAAGCGTTTGGGCGCTCGTACTTGATGAACTGCGCGCTCCACATCTGGTGCTGACCAACGCCGGCCGCGTAAATGGCCTCAGGTCCGCTCAGTTCGCCAATGCGCTGGATCACGTGCTGAGGGCTCAACTTGCCATCGGAGGCAGGAAGGTAGCCAAGCGGGTAACGCTCAACCAAGCCGTTTAGGAACTGCCACCACTCTGCAATGTCTGGCTTCTTGCCAGCCAAAGCGGAAACTAGTTCGGCGTTCAGCTCGGTGATAACTTCCTTGGCGTCGCCAACGATTGGCACATCTGCGAAACGGATCTTGCCAATCTCGGCAGGGTCAACGTCTACGTGAATAACCTTTGCGCCAGTTGCGAAGCTCTTTACGTCTCCGGTAACGCGGTCGTCAAAGCGGGCACCCAAAGTGATGAGCAGGTCGCTCTTCTGCAGTGCGGTTACCGCAGGAACGGTTCCGTGCATTCCAGGCATTCCCAGGTTCTGGTGGTGCGAGTCCGGGAAGGCACCGCGGGCCATAAGAGTGGTAACAACAGGCGCACCGATGAGCTCCGCAAGCTTTAGCAGCTCCTTGTGAGCGCCCGAGCGAACGATTCCGCCACCAACGTAGAGCACCGGCTTCTTGGCTTCAGCAATCAACTGAGCCGCTGCCTGAATCTGCTTGCCGTGAGGCTTGGTGACCGGCTTGTAACCAGGTAGGTCAATCTTTGGCGGCCAAACGAACTCGGCGGTCTTAACCTGCGCGTCCTTGGTGATGTCAACCAAAACCGGGCCAGGACGGCCGGTGGTTGCAATCAAAACCGCAGCCGCAATGGTGGCAGGGATGTCTTCGGCCTTGGTCACCAAGAAAGAGTGCTTGGTGATTGGCATGGTGATTCCAACGATGTCCGCCTCTTGGAACGCGTCGGTTCCAATCAGGTGGGAACCTACCTGGCCGGTGATTGCCAACAGTGGAACGGAGTCCATGTGGGCATCGGCGATGGCGGTTACTAGGTTGGTGGCACCAGGTCCGCTGGTGGCGATGCAAACGCCCAGCTTGCCGCTGGCGCTGGCGTAACCCTCGGCAGCGTGACCAGCACCCTGCTCGTGGCGAACCAAAATGTGACGAATCTTTTTGGAGTCCATCAGTGGGTCGTAGGTTGGCAGAATCGCGCCACCAGGCAACCCAAAGATGTCTTCGATGCCCAGCATCTCAAGCGATCGGATGATCGTCTGAGCTCCGGTGAGAATCTCGTTAGACATGGGTAATTAACTCTCGTTAGCTAAACAGGAAAAGTGTGTAGAAACGAACTAACCGCAGTACGCACCCTCTGCAGCAGAGGATACGAGCTTCGAGTACTTCGCGAGCACGCCACGGGTATAGCGCGGTGGAAGAGGCGCCCATGTTGCTTTTCGGGCTTCCAGCTCTTCTGGCTCAACGAGTAGTTCGAGCGAACGAGCGGCGATGTCAACTCGAATCAAGTCTCCATCGCGAACTAACGCAATCGGTCCACCATCGGTGGCTTCAGGCGCAATGTGGCCGATGCAAAGGCCGGTTGTGCCGCCTGAGAATCGTCCGTCTGTTAATAGTAGAACATCCTTGCCCAAACCTGCACCCTTAATTGCGCCGGTGATGGCAAGCATCTCGCGCATACCTGGGCCACCCTTAGGACCTTCGTAGCGAATAACCACTACGTCGCCCGCGGAGATCTTGCCCTCGGTTAGCGCCTCCATGGCTGCGGCTTCGCGCTCGAAAACGCGAGCTGGGCCGGTGAACTCCTCCAGGTCGAAACCTGCGGTCTTTACAACTGCACCCTCTGGAGCCATGGTTCCGCGAAGAACGGCGATGCCGCCGGTCTTGTGGATTGGGTTGTTGATGGCGCGAATGATGTGGCCATCTGGGTCTGGTGGGTTGATGCCCTCAAGGTTCTCGGCAAGGGTCTTACCGGTAACGGTGAGTGCGTCGCCGTGAAGAACTCCCGCGTCAAGCAGAGCCTTCATTAGAACAGGTACGCCACCGATGCGGTCTACGTCTGCCATAACAAACTGACCGAAAGGCTTTAGGTCTCCAAGGTGTGGAACCTTGTCTGCAATGCGGTTGAAGTCGTCTAGCTGCAGGTCAACCTCGGCCTCGCGAGCGATTGCCAATAGGTGAAGAACGGCGTTGGTGGAACCACCGAATGCCATGGTCACGGCAATGGCGTTCTCAAAAGCCTTCTTGGTGAGGATCTGGCGAGCGGTGATGCCCTTTGCAATCAGGTTTACAACTGCCTCACCCGAACGGTGTGCCCAGTTGTCGCGGCGGCGGTCTGCCGAACCAGGCGATGCCGAACCAGGAAGGCTCATGCCCAGCGCCTCGGCTGCTGCTGCCATGGTGTTTGCGGTGTACATGCCGCCACAGGCACCTTCACCTGGGCAGATTGCGCGCTCAATGCGGTCTAGGTCGCCCATGCTCATCTTGCCGGCCTTGCAAGCACCAACCGCCTCGAATGCATCGATGATGGTCACCTGCTTCTCGGTGCCGTCTTCAAGCTTTACCCATCCCGGGGCAATCGAACCGGCGTAAAGGAATACCGATGCGAGGTCCAGGCGGGCTGCCGCCATGAGCATGCCAGGAAGCGACTTGTCGCAACCGGCCAAAAGTACCGAGCCGTCTAGGCGCTCTGCCTGCATAACGGTCTCAACCGAGTCCGCGATTACTTCACGGGAAACCAACGAGAAGTGCATGCCCTCGTGGCCCATGGAAATGCCGTCGGAAACCGAGATGGTTCCGAACTCAAGTGGATAGCCGTTTGCCGCGTGCACACCCTGCTTCGCTGCGTCTGCAAGACGGTCAAGCGAAAGGTTGCAAGGGGTCACCTCGTTCCACGAACTGGCAACACCAATCTGTGGCTTTACCCAGTCTTCGTCGCCCATACCAACAGCGCGGAGCATTCCGCGAGCGGCTGCGCGTTCGATTCCATCGGTGACAACGTGACTACGTGGCTTCATATTGCTAGGCATTGTTAAAGTCTAAACCTTTAAGGGTTGGTTTTCAGGCTCAGAACTGGGGTTTGAACCGCTGTGGCAACCTAAACTGAAGCCATGCAGCGCAGCAGAATTTACATCGATGGCAAGTTGGCCGAGGGTACGGTAACCCTGGAAAACATCGCCCAGTTTGCCCAGCAGCCGGGCACCACTGTTTGGCTGGATTTGGTGGAACCCACCGATGACGAGTTGCGCGCACTCGGAGCCCACCTAGGGTTGCACGAGTTGGCAGTGGAAGACGCATTCAAGGGGCGGCAGCGCGCCAAGTTGGAACACTACGACAGCCACCTGTTCATCAACGCGTACGCCGCCGATTGGGATGCGGCGAATGACGAACTCTCCACCTACGAACTGAGTGCCTTCGTAACACCGCACGCCTTGATCACCGTACGTGACGACGACGGCTGGGACGTGGGTCTGCTCACCAAGCGTTGGGACGACAGCGCATCGCTGGGAACCATGGGCGTTGCGTTTTTGCTCTGGGGTTTACTAGACGTGATTGTGGACGGCTACTTTGAGCTGGTTGAAAAACTGGACGTTGAAGTTGACGAACTTGAAGACCTGCTCTTTGTTGAAGACAACAAGCACACCACAGAGATTCAGCGCAGAACCTTCAGCCTCCGTAAGGCGCTTGTTACGCTTCGTCGCGTTGCCATTCCGATGCGCGAAATTGTGAACCCGCTGGTTCGCCACGACACCCAGGTGATCGGCGGCGAAATGATGCCTTACTTCCAGGACATTTACGACCACGTGATGCGGGTAGCCGACTGGACCGATTCGCTGCGCGACTTGGTGACCACGGTTCTGGAAACCAACCTCACCCTGCAGGGCAACCGCATGAACCTGGTGATGAAGAAGGTCACCAGTTGGGCAGCAATCATCGCTGTTCCAACCGCCATCACCGGCTGGTTCGGTCAGAATGTGCCGTACACCGGATTCGGCCAGCAGTTTGGCGTTTACCTTTCGGCGGGGTCGATTGTTGTGGTCTCGGCCATTCTCTATTGGGCTTTCAGACGAAACGACTGGTTGTAGCCTCTAATCATGCAAGCACCAGATGCCACAAAGCAGACAACCGGATTGGCGCAGTACACGCGCGCGGCCGAACTGAGCAGCAACCAGGTCATCGATGCCTACAGCACCAGCTTTGGCTGGGCCACCCGCCTCTTGGGCAAAAACGTTCGCCAGAGCGTGAAGAACATCTACGCGCTGGTGAGAGTGGCCGATGAGATCGTTGATGGCGCGGCGGCAGAAGCTGCGGCAAACGGTGGAGCGATAAATCCCGCGCACGAGCTGGATCGAATGGAAGCGGAAACTTACGAGGCGCTGGCCAATGGGTTTAGCAGCAACCTGGTGATTCACGCGTTTGCGATGACCGCCAACGAGGTTGGTTTTGGCCGCGAACTTATCGAACCGTTTTTCTACTCGATGCGAGCTGACCTGACAGAGCAAGAGCACGACCAGGCAAGTTTTGATCGCTACGTTTACGGCAGCGCCGAAGTGGTTGGCCTCATGTGTCTTGCCGCGTTCATCAAGTTTGGAGAGCTGGATTACAGCCGCGAGGAAAAGCTGAAACTGGCGGCGGGTGCCCGCGCCTTGGGTTCCGCGTTCCAAAAGGTTAACTTCCTGCGCGACTTGGCGGCAGACTTCAAGCTGCTGGGTCGCAGCTATTTCCCAGGCGTGACAGTGGACACTTTCAGCAATGCTGAACGCGACCGCTTAGTTGCGGACATACAGGCCGACATCGATTTGGCCAGTGCGGAACTTCCGAACCTGCCAAAGAGTGCGAGCAAAGCGGTGGCTGCAACTCTGATGTTGTTCGAGGCTCTAAATCGCAAGATTGCGAATACACCGGCCGAACTTCTGGTTGAAACTCGCATTAGAGTTCCAAACTCGCAAAAACTTGTCATTCTGCTTCGCGCAGCGTTAGGAGCAACCCATGGCTAAGTCCGCAATCGTTATCGGCGGTGGAATTGGCGGTTTGGCAACCGCAGCACTTTTGGCCAAGGCTGGCATGAAGGTTCAACTTTTTGAGGCTCGTGAAGCCGTTGGTGGCCGTGCCTACCTCTGGGAACAAGACGGCTTCAAGTTCGACATGGGTCCAAGTTGGTACCTGATGCCAGACGCGTTTGACCAGTTCTTCAAGTTGATGGGCACCACCGCAGCCGAAGAGCTAAAGCTGGTTCGCCTCGACCCTGCGTATCAAACTCGTAACGAGGGTTACCAAGACAAGCTTTTGGTTCGCGACAACGTGGCTGACAACAAGGCACTCTTTGAGGCAATAGAACCAGGCTCCGGCGAGCGCCTTCAGGCTTATCTAGACAGCGCCGAGGAAACCTACAACTTGGCCAACCGCCACTTCTTGTACACCAACTTCACCAATGCCAAACCGTTCCTGCACCCCGACGTGGTGAAGAAGCTCAAGAGTTTCGTTAACCACCTACTCACCTCGCTCGATGGTTTTGCCGCAAAGCACGTGACCGACGAACGTCTGCGAAAGATTCTGGACTTCCCTGCGGTGTTCCTAGGAGCATCTCCGTATCAGACCCCGAGCATGTACCACCTGATGACTCACATCGATATGAATGTTGGAGTTTTCTACCCGATGGGTGGCCTCTACACAATCATCGAAGCGATTGAGCGTTTGGCCGTGAAGTACGGCGTTGAGATTCACACCAACTCCCCCGTCACCAAGATTCAGGTGGATAACGGCGGGCACGTTTGGGGCGTGCAGGTTGGGTCGGCCGTGATCGAGGCCGATTTGGTGGTTGCCAACGCAGACCTGCACCACGTTGAAACCCAACTGCTTGACCCCAAGCACCAGAGCCTGCCAAAGAAGTGGTGGGACAAGAGAGTACCGGGACCGAGCGCGCTCCTGATGTACCTGGGCGTGAAGGGTGAGTTGCCGCAGCTTGACCACCACACGCTTCTCTACACAAAGGATTGGGCAACCAACTTCAAGCAGGTGTTCAAGAAGGCCGACGGCAAGAGCAAGGTGCCCGCACCTGCTTCGCTCTACATTTGCAAGCCAAGTCAAACCGACCCGAGCGTTGCGCCGGCGGGCTACGAGAATGTGTTTGTACTTGTGCCTATTGCTGCGGATCCGAGCATTGGCAAGGGCGGAATCAACCGTTCAGGTGACGAAGCGTTTGAGGCCGAAGCCGACAAGGTGATCCAGCAGATTTCCGATTGGTGCGAGATTCCAGACCTTGCCGAGCGCGTTGTTCTGCGCCGCACCATGGGCCCGCAGAACTTTGTTGAGGACCTGAACGCGTGGAGCGGAACCGCTCTGGGCATGGCTCACACCCTCAAGCAGAGCGCGTTCTTCCGACCAAGCAACCAGAGCGCCAAGGTTCGCGGCCTTTACTACGTTGGCCACCACTCGGTGCCCGGCATCGGTTTGCCAATGTGCCTCATCGGCGCGGAATTGGTTTACAAACGACTCATTGGCGACGCCAGCTCCGGTCCGCTAGAGAAGCCAGTTGAGAAGCGTGCCGACAAGGACTGGAAAGGGCTGAGATAGTTGTCCGGCCTCTACTTGGCCGGAATCCTGTTTGGCCTGGCCGGCATTGCAACCATCGACTTCAGATATCGCCTGGCCCTCTTTACCCAAACCAAACGCACCCTTGCCACGTTGGGAATCGCGGTTGCGTTCTTCCTGGCCTGGGATCTGAACGGAATCGGTCTGGGCATTTTTTGGGAGGGTTCGCGCACTTACCTATTGGGCATCGACCTTCTGGCCGAGGTTCCATTGGAGGAACCATTCTTCCTGCTACTACTGAGCTACCTGCTTTTGGTTAGCTACCTGGGATTCCAGGGCCGCATCTTTCACAAGGAAGATTCCAAATCCAGCATCGATGGAAGCAAGCGCGCATGAACCTGAGCTACCTGATGCTGAACTTGCTCTTCACCTGGTTCGCCTGGGCTCTGCTTAGGCGCAACATCCGTGCCCTTGCGTGGCGGCCGGTCTTGCTTTCCCTGGCACTGGTGCTGTTGCTAACCGCCGTTTTTGACAACGTGATTGTTGGCTTGGGAATTGTGGAGTATGACCCGATTCGCATCCTAGGGGCACGCATCGGTGTGGCACCCATCGAAGACTTCGGCTACGCCATCGTTGGAGCTTTCGGCATTCCGGCACTTTGGAACCGACTTCACAAGCTGGGCAAATAAGCCCGCCGCACCTTTATAAGGCAGTATTGAAACGTGACCAACTCCAGTAACGACCGCATCAAACCCATCGCGCTGCTCAAGCAGTTGTTCTGGGCAAGCCGCCCGGTTTCCTGGATCAATACGGCTTACCCGTTTGGTCTGGCATACATCTTGCTCAACGGCCGCATCGATGCAACTTTCTGGATTGGCAGCCTGTTCTTTCTGATCCCGTACAACCTTCTTATGTACGGAATCAACGACGTGTTCGATTACGAGAGTGACCTGCGGAATCCGCGCAAGGGCTCCATCGAGGGTTCCATTCTCGATAAGAAGTGGCACAGACCAACTCTGCTTTGGGCGTTCCTACTCCCGGTTCCGTTTGTGGTTTACCTGCTTGCCGTGGGTTCGGTGGCGAGTGGCATTTGGTTGCTGTTCTTTGTGTTCACGGTGATCGCCTACAGCGCTCCAAAGTTGCGCTTCAAAGAGATTCCACTGGTGGACTCCATCACCAGCGCCAGCCACTTTGTTGGCCCAATGATTTTCGGTACATCGCTTGCCGGCGCCGACCTACTCAAAGACGGCAGCGTATTCAAGATTGCGGCCGCGTTCACTTTCTGGGGAATGGCCTCGCACGCGTTCGGTGCTGTGCAGGACATCAAGGCGGATCGCGAGGGTGGCTTGGCCAGCATTGCAACCGCATTCGGTGCTCGAGACACTGTTCGATTCGCGTTTGTGGCTTACCTAGCCGCCGGACTGATTCTCACCGTTGCAGTTTGGCCAATCCCGGTTGCCGCGCTGGCCGCGGTTCCTTACCTGGTGATTGTTGCGCCGTTCTGGAATCTCACCGATGAAAACTGCGAGCAAGCCAATAAGGGTTGGCGCCGGTTCATCTGGCTCAACTTCTTTGCCGGGTTCGTGGTGACCATGCTGGCCATCTACACGGTTTTCGCCAAGTAACGGGCCGCGAAGTAACGACTAGTCGCGCTCGGTCCAGCGAATCAGGTTGGACTTACTGAATCCCTTGCCGCACAAACCGCAACTCAGCGGTCGGGTTGGCTTTCTGAATCTAAAGTGCTCGTGACCGGCGGGGCAAACCCCACTCCAACGCGCGGTGTTCTGTGCGATCTTAGTGCCCGAGAAACGGTCCGCGCGGTACCCAAGGCCCTTGGCGGTGGCCAACCAAACCTTGCCGTGCCCTTCGTTCTTGCCGCAGAGGGCGTGCGCAATCTCGTGCCAAAGAACCTGCCTGGCCTGGTCCACGTCGTGCAGCAAGACCAGATGTTTGCTCAGTGAAATGGTGCGCGCGGTGTAGTTGCACAAACCGGCCCTGCGCTTAGCGCTGTCGAACTCAAACTTCCAAGCACCGTTCACCGCTGGGTTTGTCTGCAGGTGCTTGGCCATTTCACGCCTGCACATCGCATCGATGAATTGAAGCTTGGTGATGCTCATTCGTTGGAACCGAAACTTCACTCCGTTGCGTTGTCCATCGTTGTATTCACGACCAAGCTGGAAGCCGAGCTTTTGATAAACGTGAGCGGCTCGCGGGTTGTTGAGCAGAACGCTGAGTGTGACCTTGCTGAGTTCCAGCTGGTCGAACGCGAATCCCAGAACGGCTTCGATTGCCTGAGTGCCAAACCCGTGCCCGTAAAACCGAGGGTCCGCCAGACTGATTCGCAGGTTCATGGAGTTGGTCTTCTCGTCCAGCTCGTTCAGCACAATCTCGCCCAAGAACTCACCGGCAAACTCATCGGCGTACTCGCCTGTTTCCTGGTGCAAAATGGCCCAGTCGCAACGGTTAGTTTGCTTGGGTCGGGTGGTTAGCCAATCGGCAAGCACCTCGCGGCTGAAGGACTGAGTGGTTGCAGTGAGCGCTTGGCTGGTGGGCTCATTCACCATATGGTGCACTTCATCGAGCCAGGTTGCATCTAGCTGTCGCAGCGCCAAATCGGCCGTGTTCAACGGCTGAGCTGGGGGCGACGTAAAAGTTGGCATCTGCTAAACCCTAAGCCCATCGATGAAAAATCTTGGTGACATTTTGAAACGCCTCAAACCCACCGATTTTGCGTTAACAGAAACTTAACAACAAACGTCAAGAAAAGCGTGAAAACAAGGGTCTCAGGGCATTTTGGGGGTCGAAAAACTAATAGAGTTTGGACATGACAAATAACACCTCAGGCTCTGCTAAGGCAACCTCAATCGAAACAAATGACGTTTCTCCGATCTCCGCAGGTGAGCGCCACGGAAAAGCGTGGCACCTCTTCACTGTTTGGTCGTCCCCGAACCTAGAGTTCGCAACCGTATTCGTTGGCGCACTTGCCATCGGTTTCGGCTTGAACGTATGGATCGGCATCCTGGCCATCCTGGTAGGTAACGCACTGGCCGGCATCACTCACGGAATCCTCAGCACCTGGGGTCCAGAGGCCGGACTTCCTCAGATGGTTCTAAGCCGCAACGCATTCGGCAAGTTCGGAAACCTAATCCCATCGGGTCTAAGCACCCTGGTTGCAGGTATCGGCTGGTTCGCTGTGAACACCATCTCGGGTACCTACGCACTTGAGGCTTTGGTTCCTGGCATCGGCGTATTCGGCGCTCTTGCAGTGATCATCATCCTTCAGGTTGGTGTTGCATTCGTTGGTCACAACCTGATTCAGAAGTGGGAGCGTTACGCTTCGTTCTTCCTAGCAGTGGTTTGGTTGATCGTTGTTGCGGTCATCTTCTCGCAGCCAGGCGCTTTCTCGGTTGCAGCCGGTGGCTCCACCGACTTCCCATGGGCTGGCTTTACTCTTACCGCTGGTGCCGCTTACGGTTACACCGCCGGTTGGACCGCTTTTGCTTCTGACTACACCCGTTACCTACCTGCAAACACCAGCAAGAAGGCTCTTGGTTGGGCTGCAGGTCTAGGAAACTTCGTAAGCACCTCGCTCATCATGATTGTTGGTGTGGCTGCATTCAACGTTTTGGCTAAGACCGTTGACGGTGGCTTCTGGGCCATCGCAAACCCAACCTCCACCTTCACTGCAGTGTTCAACCCTGTATTCGCAGCGATTGTTCTACTTGCCATTGTGATTGGTTCGGTTTCGGCTAACATCCTCAACGTTTACTCGGGTGCAATGTCGTTCCTTGCAATGGGCTTCAAGCTTGGCTTCAAGGCTCGTCGTGCAATCATGGTTGCTCTTGCAGGTCTTGTGGGTGGAATCATCTCCTACATCGGTGTTGTAAACGGCGACGTTGCACACCAGCTAGACAGCTTCCTTCTTGTAGTTTCCTACTGGGTAGCTCCTTGGATCGCAGTTGTTCTAACCGAGCGCATTCTTAGCAAGGGCAAGGACGCTGCAGAGCGTGCATTGGCTCCAAAGAACTCTTGGGCTGGCGCTGCTGCATTCGTGATTGCAACCGTGTTCTCCATCTGGGGCTTCTGCAGCCAGGTTATGTACACCGGTCCTCTTGGAATCGCGCTTCACCACGTAACCCTTGACGGTGGCGTAATCGTTGATGTTCCTGACCTAACCGCACTCGTTGGTTTCGTTTTGGCATCGGTGCTTTATGTTGTTTTCCGCAAGGCAGACAAGAACGCAAAGAACTAATAACTAGGTAATCGAGAGGCCTCGGCAATGGAATTCACAGTGGGACAGATCTTCGCAACTGACGAAGAAAAGTTACAGGTGGCCATTGCCGAGGCACATCTCGGCCTTGCAGAGGGCGGCATCCCAATTGGTGCGGCGCTCTTTGACGAGGATGGTCGACTGCTTGGCAGCGGCCACAACTTGCGCGTGCAAGAGGGCGACGCATCGATGCACGGTGAGACCAGTGCATTCAGAAATGCCGGCCGCCAGCGCAGCTATAAAAAGGTCACTCTTGCCACAAGCCTTTCGCCCTGCTGGTATTGCAGCGGCTTGATTCGCCAGTTTGGCATTGGTCGCGTAATTGTTGGCGACGACAAAAACTTTATGGGCGGCCAGGACTGGGTTGCCGAACACGGTGCAGAGGTGCACGTGTTGAACGATCCAGGATTGGTGGAACTCATGCGTGAGTTCATCGAGGCCAACCCGACTCTCTGGAACGAAGACATAGGTGAGGACTAATCCTCAAGTTTCGCTACAAATGGCTCGGCTTCGGCCTAGATCTTGTTGAAGGCCTGCACCAACTGCCAGATTGCCGGCCCAAGAATCACCACAAACATTGCCGGCAAGAAACAAAACATCAGCGGCATCAAAATCTTGATGGTCACCTTCTGACCCTGCTCGCGCGCCCTGTCTTTTCGTTGCGCACGCATCTCCGTTGCCTGTTCGGCGAGCACACCCGAGATTGGCACACCTAATCGGTCAACCTGTAGCAGAGACGTGAGAAAGCGCTGGAGCCCCTTGCTCTTTGTGCTCTCGGCCAGGGCGGTCATGGCTTCGATTCGGCTCTTGCCCAACTGCATCTCGTTGATGAGCGCACCAAACTCCTCGGCTACCGGACCGTTCAGCCCAACCGAAACTCGAGCCATGGCGTTCTCAAAACTCAACCCCGACTCCACGCACAGGTTCAGCAGGTCGATTGCGTCAGGAAGCGCAAACTCCATGTTCTGGTCGCGGGCCTGCCCCTCGCTCACAGTGAGCAGGTCGGGCAGCATGAAACCGATCAACACCACAACCAGTAGCGCCACCAGTCCGGTTACAAAACCCTGCGTGAAAAAGAGCATCCCAAATGCAGCACCGATGATTGCGTAGGTGACCTTCTTCGCAAGCAGGGCACTCAACGCGAGCGGGCCGCGGTGACCAGCTCTAGCCAAGGTCGTTATCAGCCAAGCCCGGTATCTGTTGTTCACCAGGCGCTGACCAATCTGAACAAACAAACTCGTGTCCAGAGGCTCGGCTGCCTCAACCTGATCGCCTTCGTAACCGCGAACGGTGTACTTGGGCATTGCCTCGATGACCTGCCGGCTGGGCTTGCCACGAAGAGATCGAACCACGGCAACGGCGATGACCGAGACGGCAACAGCAACGAGCACTGCCGTACCCGCGGGAATCAGAAAGTTAAACACGAACCTGCACCACCTTGTTCATCCAAACCCAGCCGATGATCATGAGAAGCAGGAACCCGCCAAACATGATGAAACCAACCGGGTTGGTCCAGAAGAAACTCACGTACTCGGGGCGAATTGCAAACAACGCAATCATGGAGAAAATCGGAAGTGAAATCAGCACGTAACCGCTCATGCGACCCTCGGCGGAAATCACCTTGATCTCACGCTTCACCTCGGCACGGCCCTTGATGGTTGCCGCTACCCCGTCGAGAATTCCGCTGAGCGAACCACCCATTTCTCGCTGGATTTCCAGAACCATCACAAGCCAAGTCAGATCATCAGAGCTCATTCTGGTGGCCACGCGCCGGAGTGCATCCTCCAGCGTGGAACCGAACTGCACCTCGGCAATCGCCCTGCGGAACTGCCTACCAACCTCACCTCTATCTTGGGCGGCAGTGGCGGAGAGCGCCGCATCAAAGGTCAAACCGGAACGAAGGCCGCTGGCAACAATCTGAAGCAGCGCGGGCAGTTCCATGGCGAACTTGATGGCTCGGCTGCGAATGCGCGAAGCCAGGTAAACGTTCAGCAGGTAAAAACCCACCAGCACACCGATGAGGCCGCCAATCACTGGCGACCCGAAGAACAGGCTGGCGAGCACTAACGCCGCCGCCGAGCCGCCGAGCGATCCCCAAATCCACACGGAGGCGGTGACCTCTAGGCCTGCACCGGCCAGTTTTTCATCGATGGATTTCTCAAACTTTTCAAAGATGCCCGAACGCAGTTTGCGTTGTTGCGTGGCGGCGATTTCCGCGGCCTCACCGGCTCCCACCACTCGGGCGTAGCTGGCCAAAACTTTGTCGAGCCTGTGTTCCTTCTTGGTCTGAAAGTTGGTGTTGACTAGCGCCACCAGAATGGAGGCAACGGCAACCGAAACCAGCAGCGCAATCAGCAGGGCGCTCACGAGGTCATTCACTTTTTGAACACCGCCTTGTCTACTTCAACGCCGCGCTGGGCGAGCCTTTCGAGGAACACCGGAATCGTGCCGGTTGGCACCAACTTTCCGGTTTTGTAGTTGAAAGTGAAGATGTCGTGCAGCTCGGGTTGGCCATCAACCATGCCCAGCACCTCGGTGATTGCGGTGATCTTTCGGCTGCCATCGTGCAACCTGGTTTGCTGAATGATCAGGTCAACCGCGCGGCTCACCTGATCTCGAATCGCGGTCATTGGCAGATCCATGCCCGCCATCAGGCTCATGGTTTCAAGTCGGCTCAGGGCATCGGTGGTGCTGTTGGCGTGCACGGTGGTGAGCGAGCCATCATGGCCGGTGTTCATGGCCTGCAGCATGTCCAGCGCCGCTCCGTCGCGCACCTCACCCACCACAATTCGGTCTGGTCGCATTCGCAGGGAGTTTCGCACCAGGTCTCGAATGGTGACCATACCCGTGCCCTCGATGTTCACGGGGCGGGCCTCCATGCGAATCACGTGCGGCTTTGCAAGTTGCAGTTCGGCACTGTCCTCGATGGTCACGATGCGTTCGTCTTCGGGAATGAAACTACTCACCACGTTGAGCGTTGTGGTCTTGCCGGAGCCGGTTCCACCGCTGATGATGATGTTCATGCGACCGTGAACCGCGGCCCGCAAAAAGTCCATGGCGTTCAAGCTGAGCGTTCCGGTGTTCACCATGTCGCGTGCGGTGAATGGGTCCTTGAAGAACTTGCGGATGGTCAAGGTTGCGCCGTCGAGTGCGATTGGCGGGACCACCGCGTTCACTCGGCTGCCGTCTTTGAGGCGCGCGTCCACGAGTGGACTGGATTCATCGATGCGGCGACCCACCTTGCCTACAATTCGGTCGATGGTCTTGCGAAGGTGATCTTCGTTCTGGAAACTCAGCGGGGTGGCGCTCAGCTTTCCGAACCGCTCAACGTAAATGGTGTCGAACCGGGCAACCATGATTTCGGTGACCTCTGGGTCTCGCAGCAACTGCTCGAGCGGACCGTTGCCCAGGATGTCGTCAACGATCTCCTGAACCAGTTCGGCTCGCTCGATGTCGGTTAGCGGGTAGTCGGACTTCTCAATGACAATCGCGATGGCCTTGAACACCGTGGTCTGAAGGAGTTCGGGGTCAACCTCGCCGCTGTAAAGCGCCTTGCCAATCAGGTCCTTCAACTCATCGTTGATGGCATTTCGGATCTGAACCATTTCCAAACGGTCTTTGCCCGCGGTTGCAATCGAACGCAAGGTCTCCATCTGCAGGTATGCGGAATCCTGCGTGGTTGGTTCCGTGCGGTTCAGTCTGTCCGAGAGCCCCATGGGTTAGCCAGCATCCTTCTTGAAGCGCGACCAGAAACCGCCAGACTTTGCCGAAGCCTTTGCGGAGGACTTTGCAACCTTCGCAGTTTTATCCGCCTTCGCGGGCTTCTTTAGCGCCACCATGAGCGGACCACCGGTAATGTCCTCGCCGATTGCCTTGAACGACTTAGCCACGTTGTGAGTTGGCTGCAGTTCAACCACAGTCTTGCCCTGATTGATAGCGATGGGCACAAAGTCCGAATCCGGAATGGTTGCGTAAACTTCCATGCCAATCGCGGTTTGCACGTCGCTCAGGGTGATGCCGCTCTTTGCGGTAGCGCGGTTCACAACCACGTGCCACTTATTGCGTGGCATTCCCAGCGCCGCAAGCGTGCCCAATGTCACCTTCAGATTTTTCAACGATGGAGTGTCAAGCGTGGTGAGCAGCAGGAACCTGTCTGCCAGGTCGAACGCGCGCAAGATGACCTCGGTGAAAGCCGGTGGTGCATCCACCACAACGTAGTCGTAACTGTCTTTGAGGCCGCGCAGGATCTTCTGCGCCAGGTCGGCGGTGATGAACTCCACGTCGGCCGGATCCAGCGGCGCCATGAGCACATCAAAGTTTGGCGTCACGTGAGTAACCAAGCTGCGAATTCCCTGCAGATCGAGGCTCTGCTCCATGCGAATCGCGTCGCTGATTGTCTTGGTGGGTTCCAGCTGCATTGCAACAGCTACGTCGCCAAACTGCAGGTCAAAGTCCGCGAGGCACACTGTCTTGCTGGCGTCGCTAGCCAAAACGTGCGCCAGGTTGGTGCTCAGAGTTGTCTTGCCACAACCGCCCTTGGCGCTGAAAACCAGAATCAGCTTTCCGCGGCGAACCACAGACGCATCAATCTGTTTGTCGGCTAGCGCCTCACTGACATCGATGGAACGGCGGCTCGCAGCCAACAACTCTGCGGCGTCGTCGGCACTAACCACTTCACGCACACCGGCCTGCATGGCCTTGCTGAGCGTGCTCACTTCTAACCGACTGCGAACCAGAATCACACCGAGTGTGGGTCGCACGGCACGGAAGTGCTTGGCAATTTCCAGCGATGCCTTCAGCGTGATTTCCGCTGCGATCACCACGAGCAGTTCATCGGTGTGTTCATCGATGTAATCAAGCAGTTCGCGCGGACTGGAAACCACTGGCGTGTCCGCACCAAGCGTGAGTTTGTAGCGTTCGGCGTTGCCCTTGGTTTCACTCAGGATGACTGTCATTATTTGCCGCTCGAACTTCCTGGAAGTTGCTTGATGTTGAGGACCTGCCCCGGATCAATCACGGTGGTCTTGTTCAGCAGGCCAAAGTAGATGGTGCCGTTTTTCTGGGCAAGGATGATTTTCTTGGCTTCGAGGTTGTCAACGGCCAGGGTGATTAGCGAGCTCGCCGCCTGCGGAGCGGCCCCGGCGTTTGCGGTGCTGGTGGCACCAACCGCAAGCACGTCAACCGCAGGCAACAGCACCGACTGCTTGGAGTTGTCGGCGCTGGTGTAATACAGAATCACTCGGGAACCCGGCACCAGGAAGTTGGCCACGCGTGAAGGGTCGTCCACATTCACGCTGATGGCAATCTTGCCGTCTGGAACCACAATCTGGCTGGTGGCATCTGCGCGAGTACCAAGCTCTGCGCCCAAGAGGATGTGGCCCTTGGTCACCGCGTGGTTCAGGACTAGGTCTTGATTGGTGGAGTCCACGGTGGTCACGGTTCCCTCCGGGAGAGCGGCCGAAGGGTAACTCTGCTGAGTGAGCCAGCCCTGCGCCTGCGCGTCTGCCAGCTTGGTGCCAGCTGCAATGTCACTCTTGGCAATCAGCACGGTGGTTGCCTGGTTACCCGCCAACGCTCGCTCATCTGCCGTGGTTTGGTAGAAGTACACGGCCACACCAGCAATCACAGCGATGACTACCGCGATCACGTAAGACAGCTTGGATACCTTCATGTTTCTCTCTTTTCCTCTTTAGGGAACGTGCCTTTGGATGTAATAACCGAAATCTGGAACGCCAGCGTTGGTGGTGATGGCGGTGCCTGCAAACTGCCCGTACGGTGCGTAAACCCTTGGGCTGATGATGCCCGCGATGCAAGACGCGCTGCTGCTGGTTGGAGTTGGACAACCAGCTCCCCAAGTCACGGTGACTGCCGAACCGAACTTGTCGGTGAAGGTTTTCTGGGCGTTGGCCGCGGTCACGGTTGAGGTTGTGGTCATGCGGTAGCCCAAGAGTGTGAAGCCAACATAAGACTTGACCACATAGTTTCCAGCGCTGTTCTTATCCACCACTGGAAGAAGCACGGTTTTGCCCAGGGTGTTCTTCATCACGGTCTGCACCACCGAGAAGTACGGGATTCCAACTGCCGTGCTGGTGGTGCGAATGGTGGCAAGTGGAACCGCGGTGCAGGTTGAACCGATGTTCCAGCAACCCGAACCCGAACTCGTGGTGTTCCAGGCCACAAAGCCGTTCACGGTGCCGTCGGTTTTCGCTGCGGCTGGCAAGGCTCCCGGATAGGTTCCAACGCCGCCCGCATACTTGCGACCTTGGCGGTCGTTGTAAGTTGCACACGCAGTTGCAGACCCAGTGTCACCGATGATTTGCACTAGCGAACCGGAACCTGCCGCCAGGGCATCACACACACCGATGGCAAAAGGCAGTTGTGCGGAGCTGGTGTCCTTGGGCATCGTGGCACCCTGACCCCAGTAGGACTGCGAGCAGGAATACTCGATGTATCGGCTCGGGCTGGAGTCCATGAAGTTGGCGAAGATCGGCTGGTACCCCCGTTGGGTCAGTTGAGGTGTAAACCCGCACCCAGTTTTGGTAGCCAAGTGCGCCGAGGTCCGTTTGGCAATCGCGGCTGCCTCCGGTTGGGCTGGCGCAGCCCGGCATGCCCGACCAAGTTGCACTCTTACCGCATACGTTGGAGACCACGATGCCGCCTCCCTTGGGATTGGCTATAGCCGCGGTGACATCGGTGGATGCAACGGTAGATGCCGTGGCAACGTAAGTGGTCCCCTGCACTGCGTAACTGTTGTTGAAACAATCCGTGCTTGCCGCAGTTTTGGCGCAGTGTTGAGCTATCGAACTTGAGAGGTCGTCGGCCGCCGCCTGAACGTTCTTCTTCTGGGCGTAAACGAGCCCGCCATCGATCACCAAACCGAGCACCAGCATGAGCGCGCCAGCACCCAACAGAATTGCAAAAATCGCGGCTACCGCGCCGCGCTCAGAATCCCGCTTCTCTGGCATCAGTTTTGGCATAGAACCTTGGCCCTGCCCTCGATGGTGGTGGTGTCGCCAATCCCTCGGTTCACCCAAACGTTGTCCGGCGGGTTATTCGGGTCCGCGAAAGTAAGGATGGTGTCGAGCGGGGTGATCCACTTGAACGTGACGGAAGCCACTGCGATGGCCGCGTAGTTGCTTGGCGATGAAGTGCAAGTTGTTGCACCCGGTAGTGCTTGGTCAACACACCGAACATCGCTGACAACGTCAACGTTTAGCGGGCAGACATAAGCGCCTGGCGTGATTCCTGTCACGTCGAGAACGCCTTGGTCGCCCAGAGTGCTTAGCCGAACGATGGAATCGGTAGTGCTACTTCTTGTCATTTGCGAGACAGATGACACGTTTGCACTCATCGATGCAGCCCTTGCACCTGCCTGAGCCGCCGAGTTCATGCTCATCTGCACGATGAGATACCTGCCCATGTCGAGCATGGCGAAAATCATAAAAATGAATACGGGAAAGATAAGCGCAAACTCAACGGCAACCGCGCCTTTGGAAGACCGCGCGCCAAGCAAAAAGCGACGAAGCCGAGTCATCTTTCCAGAATCCTCCGCTCCGCCGCTTTTGCTTTTTTGGCTACGGGGTTGGCAGCTTAGATGCCACGGTGTTGAAGGTGCCACCAAGGTTCTGACCCAGCAAGAACACTGCTGCGATGATCGCGATTGCAATCAGGCCAACCAGAAGGGCATATTCAACTGCCGAAGCACCGCGGTCGCCATTCAAAATGTCGCGCAGCTTTGAGACGAACTTAGTCATGTGACAGTTCCTTCCACCCGGAGGATCTGTTCCCCCAGATGGCTATATACCTAGCACTGCACGGATAAATAGCCTCCAAAACACGCCAAGGCGAAAATTTTTCGAAATTAAAGTGTTATTTTCCGTTACCTCCCTGTTTAGGCTGGGTAAATGACCGCAAAACCTCAGCTCACAACTTTCCTCTGGTTCAACGGAAATCTGGACGAAGCCCTCGATTTTTACACCAAAACCTTCGATGACGTTGTGGTTCACTCCTTGAATCGCCCCGATCCAAACGGGAGACTCTTCACCGCTCAGTTCTCGATTTTCGGTCACGAGATCACCGGCATGGACGCGCCTGGCGGCCCCGAATTCAACGACGCAATCTCACTTAGCATCAGCTGTGACGGACAAGAGGAAGTGGACCGCTATTGGAACGCCCTCACCGAACGCGGCACTCCTGGCAGTTGCGGTTGGCTTGTGGACGAGTTCGGCGTATCCTGGCAAATCATTCCGAGACAGCTTCAGCAGGGGCTCGGCAACCCAGACCCGCAGGTGGCCCGCTACGCGATGCAGGCCATGCTGCAGATGAACAAGATTGTCATCGATGAGTTGCATGCCTAAAAGACAACTTGATCATTCAAAAAACTAAATATCTAGGGTTGCGAATACCCAACCTTTGCTCACTTACTCAGTATTGTTTAGTGCATAAGCACTTTCAATAAGGGGTAGAAAATGGCTGAGCAAGCTTGGGAAATAAAGGCAAAAGAACGAGTCAAGGCGTTCATCAAGAAGAATGCCAAAGCACTCGAGGCACTCAGCAACCGAGATGCCGTCGAGGCAGACACCCGAACTTTTGTTACTGACTTGTTGGTTGAAGGGCTTGGATTCGACAAATACGAAGACTTGACGGCCGAGTACATGGTTCGTGGAGAATTTGCGGATATCGGAATTCGTCTCAACAAGGAACTCAAAGCATTTGTCGAAATTAAGAGAATCTCGACAGAACTCCGGGAAATGCACCTTCGCCAGGTCAAGACTTATTGCGCAAATGAGGGTGTTGAATGGGCCATTTTGACAAACGCCCGGCGCTGGCAGGTCTACCACATTTCAAACACAACGCCGATTGAAGAGATTCTCATTCTCGACATCGACCTTTTGGGGGAGGGCTCGTTAGCCGAACGGGCGGCTGCGCTGTTGCCAATCTCAAAAGAAGCTGTGATGAAAAACGTTTTAGTTTCGAATTGGAACGCAGTTCGTTCTCTGCAACCAGAAAGCCTATGGAAGGCGATAACTACGCCAGCCGTAACTACGGCGATTCGCGCTCAACTGCGAAAAACTACAGGCCAACTAGTTGATCTCAAGAAACTTGTGGAAGCGATTAATTCGCTAAAGGGTAACTAGCACACCATCAACTAGACAGACCTACCGAGCTTAGAAGCCCTTTAACCTGGTTAAAGTAAAAACCCCCGGCTGATAAGACGCGGAGGTTTTCGTGCACCCCCTCGGACTTGAACCGAGAACCCACTGATTAAGAGTCAGTTGCTCTGCCGATTGAGCTAGAGGTGCGTGTTACGAACAAGCGCAACGAGAGAAAAGAATAGCAGGAATTTTGCCTGCGCGCCAGCCGAAAGTTTCCTCGCTCGCAAACTGAGAAACGGCTAGCCACCGTTCACCTACCTGCCCTAGGCTATAGCCAACGCATCGATGCGAAATTTTCAGTATTCAACAGGAGAATCATGACCGAATACGCACGTCTTGAAGAGGGCCAGCAGGCACCTGATTTTGAACTGCTTGACCAGGATGGCAAGAAGGTAACCCTCAAAGACTTTGCGGGCAAGAAAGTGATCCTCTACTTCTACCCTGCTGCGTCTACCCCTGGTTGCACCAAGGAGGCCTGCGACTTCAACGATGCGCTGAACCCTTTTGCGTCCAAGGGTTACACCGTGGTTGGCATCAGCCCGGACGAACCTGCCAAGTTGGCCAAGTTCCGCGACAACCAGGACCTGAACTTCCCGCTACTTAGCGACCCAGACAAGGCTGTGCACCAGGCTTACGGTGCTTTTGGTCAGAAGGTTCTCTACGGTCGCGAGTACGTTGGCGTTCTTCGCAGCACCTTCGCAGTGAACGAGCAGGGCGTTATCGAGCTAGCTCTTTACAACGTGAAGGCAACCGGCCACGTGACCTCGCTTCGCAAGAAGCTGGGTATCGACTAAACACTGCTTGATTGCGCTAACTTCGCGCAAAAACTAATCCTGGGTTATTCGCCCAGGATTTCTTTTTTGTTGGCGGCAAGCACCGGCTTGGTAAACATGAGGGCGAGCACAGCCACGCTTGGAACAATCAAAGCCACACCGATGAGCACACTCGCGCCGCGACCGGTAAAGCTCTGGCTGGCGAGTGCGAGTTGGCAGGTCTGCCAGAAAATGGCACCGCTTCTTGCCCAGCGCTTGCTCTTGGTTAGCGAGAATGCGATGTATGCAACCCAGGCACCCGCCGCGAAGTAGAGCACGATCATGGTTACCGCAGCAGTGAGGCTCTTGGCGTTGCCGGGCAGCAGGTCTGTGACCAAACCGAACACAGCAAATGCCAACACCGCTAAGGCTTCAATGCCAACGATGATTGCCGCTGCACTCTGGATAACTCGAAGACTGCCCGAGTTTTGCGCTGATTCAGTCATTAAAACCTGTCATTTCTCAAAATGGGGTATTGCCAAACGCCCTCTGTTATGAAACCATATTGGGAGTAGACGGAGTCTCAAAGGCGCAAAATCCGTTGCAAATCACCTGTTTTTTCAAAGCGGTTATCCGCTTGCTCGAGCGTTTGTTTTATTGAAACTCTTGGGCCCCGGCATAAAGGAATATTCTGCATGAACATGCATTGGCTGAACGAAGCTCGTTGTTTGACCGAAGACCCAGAGCTCTTCTTTCCAGTAGGAAACACAGGTCCAGCCGTAGAGCAGATCGAGCAGGCCAAGTCCGTTTGCCGTGAGTGTGGAGTTACCAACTTCTGCCTAGAGTACGCAATCAAAGAAAACCAGGACACTGGTGTTTGGGGCGGTCTCTCCGAAGACGAGCGTAAGTCGCTAAAGCGCAAGTACGCCCGCGCCCGCCGCGCCAGCTAGGCTCGCTGCGGTGCGATTGCAAAGTCGCGCGAGCTAGTTTTTCTGGCTAAACAGGCATCGAGATAACGGCCCGGGTTCCACCCTCGGCCGGCGAGTACCAACGAATGGTTCCGCGAAGCTCACCCTCAACTAGGGTGCGCACAATCTGAGTTCCCAAACCGGTGCCAATCTTGCCGTCTGGCAAACCAGTGCCGTTGTCGCTCACCGCAATCTCAAGTTTCTTGGCTCGGCGTTCGGCCGAAACCGCAACCAATCCGCTGCGATTAGCCAACCCATGCTCAACCGCGTTGGTCACCAACTCAGTTAGAACCACAGCCAAAGTGGTTGCAACTTCACTGCGAATCTGGCCAAACTTGCCGTCCTTTAGCGTGTTCACGGTTGTGCCGTGAGTTGCCGCTAGCTCGGTGGCCAACATCATCACTCGGTCGAACACCTCGTCGAAGTTCACGTCTTGCGTGAGCCCGGAAGCAAGAGTGTCGTGCACCATGGCGATTGCCGAAACGCGACGCATGGCCTGATCCAGAGACTCGCGAGTTTCCTCGCTCTTGCTTCTTCGCGCCTGCATGCGCAACAAGCTAGCCACGGTCTGAAGGTTGTTCTTCACGCGGTGGTGAATCTCGCGAATGGTGGCATCCTTGGTAATCAACTCGCGCTCCTGGTGGCGCAGGTCGGTCACATCGCGGCAAAGCAAAATGGCACCGATGCTCTCGCCCTTCCACTTGAGTGGAATGGAACGCAATGCGATTGTGGCGTTCTTCGACTCCGCGTCTGCTCGCCAAGGCGCCTTGCCGGTGATCACAATCGGAAGCGACTCGTCAACCGTGTGACCGGTCTTGATCAAAGGCGTAACCAGCGATGAGAGCACCTCGCCCTCAAGTTCCTTCTGAACGCCGAGGCCGGTGAAAACCGAAATGGCGTTAGGGCTGGCAAACTGCACCTTGCCGTCTGGGTCAAGACGAAGCATGCCGTCGCTGGCACGCGGCGAACCGCGCTTTGGTCCGGTGCGGTTGCCCATGTCAGGGAACGCACCCTGCGCAATCATTGCGAGTAGGTCCTTACCAGCTGCGATGAAGTTGAGTTGCACCTTGTTTGGGATCTTGGTGTCTGCAAGGTTGGTGTGTCTGGTAACCACAGCGATGGGCTCAGGCATCACGGGGTCTTGGTTTGCCACCAACCTGCGTCGCACGGGGTAGGCACTGAAACGATTGGGAATTCCATCGAAGGAATCCATTTGAAGTTGGTCGATTACCTCACCGGTTTCGAACGCAGACTTAACCTGCTCGGCCCACTCTTTGCGCACCTGCGTGCCGCTGATGTCGCGGTAAAAGATGGTGGCAGAACTGGATGGGCGAGCGTGGCCCGCAGCGATGAACCCACCCTCTTTGTCTGGCACCCAGAGAACCAGGTCGGCAAACACCAGGTCGGCGGCCAACTGCCACTCGCTGGTGAGCAGATTCAACCATTCGAGGTCTGTATGAGACGCACTCGAGTGTTGTTTGAGCAGCTGCGACAACGAAGGCATACAGAAAGTTTAGCCACCGCTAACTGAGGCGCTTTGCCAGTTGCGTCACCGCCGCCAGCGCCTTGGACCTGCTTGCGGTTTGACGTAGTGGCAGACCCTGAAGCATCGCCAGATCCAAGGCGTCGTCGTGTGGAATCATGGCGCCAATCTGCATAGCGGTCCGGTCTTTGAGAAGTTGCTGGATCTGCCAATCCGGCCTGGCACCCAACACGCTGGCCCGAACTCGGTTGACCACCAGCACGCTCTCGCCAGTGCGCTGGTCTGCGTTGAGTTCCTGCTGAGCATCGATGAATCGACCCATCGAAATTGCGTCTGGTTGGGTCACCCACACCGAGAGGTCCGCCACCTTGTCGACTACTCGGTGCGACTGATGCTTCCAACCAGAGGTTGAGTCCAGGATCACCACCTGGTAGCGGAGGGCGAGGAACTCTAGGAGCAACTCGATGGTTTCCCACTCCACCAGCGGCTCGTTCTGGGGCAAACCGTATCCGGACATCAGGTCAACGCCCACACCCTTAGACACAAGGCGAACCTTGAGTTGGTCCAGAGTTGAGGCGCCTAGGCGTTGCTGTTGCGCAAACCTGGCCGCGGCCAGCACCGCCGCCTTGGGGCTGGAAATACCGAAGTAGCGATGAAGAGTTGGGAAGTGATGGTCCAGGTCCACGATGCAGACGGAACGGCCAAGTGCGGCCAACTCAAACGCCAGATTTGCGGCCAACACGGTTCGCCCGGCACCCGAGGCCACACCGCGAAACGCCACAACCCTGCCGCGGTTCACTGCTGTTCTGGGGTTCGGTGTGGCGGCATTGAAGTTCTGCGCGGCGACCGCCTGCGTGGGGCCAGTTGGTTCGATCTGGGTTACCCACTCTTCAGGTTGCGGGGCTTTTGGCATTGGCACGTTGAAGCTGAGGTGGAGTTCCTCGGCTTGTGGCGACTCCTGCCTTCCGAGTTGAACCTCGTTTACCACCCAGCCGGTGGGCTCGACTGGCGTTTGGAAGTTAGTGCGCTCTAACGGCGGTGCCACAAAGTCCTCGTATTCGGCAAGCCAGGCGGGAGGCTCTTCCTGCCGGTTCATCAGATCGCTCATTGGCCAGCCACCAGGAAGATGGCGGAATCGGATGCCATCGCGTCGAGTAGCACAGGTGCATCGATGGGGTCAACCAACAACTCCACCTGCTGGTTCTGGCTGGCAAACACCCCGCTAGCCTTCACCACTCGCGCCACCTTCGCGGAACCCACGAGCAGCTGCGGTGCGTCGTAAGACATTTGCACCTTCTTGGCCGCCCAAACGGTTACCTTGGCACCAGCCACCACGTTTTGGCTCAACTGGGTTTTGCTGGTGACCACAACTCGCGACAGTTGTTTGGGAGACCAGTGACTCACAGCCGTTTTGGGCACCAACTGACCGGCTCCCAAGTCTGCGGCTGCGAATCCGACTGGCCGAACACCCGCCGGCAGGTACTGCCCGCCGATGGCACCCAGGTTGGCAGAGACCTCGTTCCACGACACCGTTGCCAGGCTGGCACCCTGAGGCACAGTCTGACCGGGAACCAGGTAGCGGGTTTGGTCTAGAAAAATGAACTTCACACCCACCGCCAAAACTGCAAACACAATCACAGCGATGACGAGTTTTGGGAACTTCCCTGCCGCGCCGAGCCTAAGGCTTGCGGCACCTCCCGCGGGAGCAGGTGAAGCGAGAAATGAGTTTCCGAAGAGCGACTTTTCGGAGTCTGATTTGAAAGCCATGGCTAGTACCTTCCTGAGTTGGTCTTGCCAAAACTGCCAGAAACCACGGTGGCTGGCGCGGAGTTATCCACATCGGTGATTTCGATCACCCGGATGGAGTCGAAACTCACCAGCTTTTCGAGGTTGCCCGGTGCCCCGAAACCCCCATCGGTGCGGTTCAAAGCCACCCACCTGCCGAATACGCTGGCGTTGGCCGCAGGTAGTGGTTCGGTTCTGTCTCGCACCCAAACCTTGAACTGCATGCCGCCCAGGCCTTGCAGGTAGGTTCGGCCATCCTCGTTCACCTGGCGCACTGGCGGGAGAGTCCGGGAACCGAGCATCTGGAACGAGACCTGCGTGACCGAAGCGTTGGGCAGGAACACCCAGGTGCGGCGATCCACTCGGAGGCCAGCGATGAAGTCCTCGCCGAACACCACATAGATGAGGGTTTCCGATTCGCCGGTTACGCATTTCACCAGCGCCGCGTTACTTCCGAAGTCCAACTGGAACCAGTTTGAATGCAACGATGAATCGTTTGGCGTGAGAGGCAGTGTGTAGGTCATAAGTCATAGATAGACCAGCCCAAAAATGTGTGGAAAAAGTTATCCACAGATTTGGAATTGTTGGCTATCTTGTAACCCTGCAAGAAATAACGTCTAGTTAGTGCCGGGGAGGAGTATCAAATGGCCGTTCATCGTTCAGCAAAGCTTGCCAACATGCCAAGCATGCAGCACACACCAAAGAAGCGAGCGCGCACCTACGACCCGCTCCTCGACGAGGTTGAAGAATTTCCAACCGCCGAAGAAATCGCGGCAATGCCGGATCCGGCTCCACTGCTTCCAGCCATCGCCACTCTTGTGGTTGAGGTGATTGCGGGGGCACGTTCGGTGGACCAAATGGCGGCACTGGTTTCGGACCAGGTTTACGAGAAACTGCGTGCCAAGGTGATTCAGAAGAATCGCGCCGAGGCCATCAATGGCAGGCCTGCACTTCTTCCAAAGTTTGCCGTCACCAAGGTGAAGGCGGATTCGCCTCGCCTAGGCGTAATCGAATCGGTTGTGCTGGTGAGCACTCAGGCCAGAACCCGCGCCGTGGCCATTCGTCTGGAGCCGATTCACAAGCGGTGGCGAGCCACCAGCGTTAGCGTGCTCTAACCAAAACTTTCCTTATCGCCAAGGCAAAAGCCCCGATCTCCGCTTGGAGGTCGGGGCTTTTAGCGTTTGGCTAGTTCTTGAAGAACGCGCTTCCCTGAGTTGGTGGCTCGTTGTTTCCCTGAGAAGGGTTTGGAGCCTTCTTGCCAGGGTGAACCTCGGTCTGGCCGTCTTCGTTAGGAGCGATGTAGGTGAGTTCCTCGCGGTTATCCTTATGGACCTCTAGACCGCGAGCCTCAACCTCGGTGTGGTCTCCGCTCTCCTCAACCTGAACCTCCAGATTGAACAGGAAGCCGATGCACTCCTCGCGGATTGCACCCATCATCTGCTGGAACATTCCGTAGCCCTCGCGCTGGTATTCAACCAGTGGGTCGCGCTGAGCCATGGCACGCAGGCCGATGCCTTCCTTGAGGTAGTCCATCTCGTAGAGGTGGTCACGCCACTTGCGGTCGATCACGCTAAGAACCACACGACGCTCAAGCTCGCGCATCGCTGCCTCGCCGATCTGGGTGGTGCGAGCCTGGTAAGCGATGCGGGCATCACTCACAATCTCGCGGCTCAGCCACGCGGTGGTTAGGCGTGAACGCGAACCAGCCTCGGCTAGAACCTCTTCGATCTCGAGACCGATTGGGTAAATGTTGCGAAGCTCATTCCAGAGCTGCTCCAGATCCCAGTCCTTACCGGCTGAGTCCGAGATGTGGGAACGAACGATCTCCGCAATGGCGGCTTCGAGGAACTCGTCTACACGACCCTCGATGTTGTCGCCCTCGAGGATGTGACGGCGGTCGCCGTAGATGGCCTCGCGCTGGCGGTTCAAAACGTCGTCGTACTTGAGAACGTTCTTGCGAACCTCGGCGTTGCGAGCCTCAACTTGACCCTGCGCGCTCATGATGGAGCGGCTGACTAACTTGGACTCAATTGCCATGTCGTCTGGAATTCCAGGACGGTTCATGAGGGCACCGGCGGCACCCGAGCTGAACAGACGCATTAGGTCATCGGTGAGCGAGAGGTAGAAACGGCTCTCACCCTTGTCTCCCTGACGACCGGCACGACCACGCAACTGGTTGTCGATACGACGAGACTCGTGACGCTCGGTGCCGAGCACGTAAAGTCCGCCAACCTCGAGAACCTTCTGGGCCTCTTCTTCAACGGCCTGCTTGGTCTGTGCGTAAACCTGGTCCCAGGCGGCCTGGTACTGCGCAGGGTTTTCCTCTGCGTTGATGCCGCGCTTGTTGATCTCGGTGATGGTGAGGAACTCAACGTTTCCACCAAGCATGATGTCGGTACCACGACCGGCCATGTTGGTGGCCACGGTTACGGCACCCAAACGACCAGCCTGAGCAACGATGGCTGCTTCACGAGCGTGGTTCTTTGCGTTCAAAACCTCGTGACGAACCCCAGCCTTGGCCAAAAGCTTGCTTAGGTACTCGCTCTTCTCAACCGAAGTGGTACCAACTAGAACCGGCTGACCCTTCTGGTGACGGTCCACAATGTCCAGCACAACCATGTCGAACTTGATCTGCTCGTTCTTGTAGATCAGGTCTGGCTGGTCGATACGAACCATCGACTTGTTGGTTGGGATAGGAACCACACCCAACTTGTAGGTGGCCATGAACTCGGCGGCTTCGGTTTCGGCGGTACCGGTCATGCCCGAAAGCTTCTTGTAAAGGCGGAAGTAGTTCTGCAGGGTCACGGTGGCCAGTGTCTGGTTTTCGGCCTTGACCTCAACGCCTTCCTTGGCTTCGATGGCCTGGTGCACACCTTCGTTGTAACGGCGACCCGAAAGGATACGACCGGTGTGTTCGTCAACGATCATGACTTCGCCGTTCATCACAACGTAGTCCTTGTCGCGCTTGAACAGGGCCTTGGCCTTGAGCGAGTTGTTGAGGAACGAGATAAGCGGGGTGTTTGCGGTCTCGTAGAGGTTGTCGATGCCCAGGTAGTCTTCCACCTTCTGGATACCGGCCTCGAGGATGCCCACGGTGCGCTTCTTCTCGTCTACTTCGTAGTCGATAACTGGCTGAAGGGTCTCGGCGATCTTTGCGAACTGAGCAAACCAGCGGTTAGCTTCACCACTGGCTGGTCCGCTAATGATGAGAGGCGTGCGAGCCTCATCGATGAGGATGGAGTCAACCTCATCCACGATTGCGAAGAAGTGTCCGCGCTGAACTAGGTCGCCCTTTTCCCAGGCCATGTTGTCGCGCAGGTAGTCGAAGCCGAACTCGTTGTTGGTTCCGTAGGTGATGTCGGCAAGGTACTGCTCGCGGCGCTGGGCTGGGTCCTGGTCGCTGAGGATCACACCAACGGTCATGCCCAAAGCGCGGAACACGCGACCCATGAGCTCGCCCTGGTAGTTGGCCAGGTAGTCGTTCACGGTAACCACGTGCACACCGCGACCGGCGATTGCGTTTAGGTAAGCCGGCAGGGTTGCCACGAGGGTCTTACCTTCACCGGTCTTCATCTCGGAGATGTTGCCAAGGTGCAGGTTTGCACCACCCATGATCTGCACGTCGAAGTGACGCATACCCAAGGTTCGCTTGCTGGCTTCGCGAACGGCGGCGAATGCCTCAGGCAGTAGGTCGTCTAGAGTTTCACCCGCGGCGTAGCGCGCACGAAGGGCTGCGGTCTCGTCTGCCAGCTCCGAGTCGGTTAGCTTCTGGAACTCAGGCTCGAGCGCATTTACAGACGCGGTGATTTGGCGAAGCTTGGCAAGCAAGCGGCCTTCGCCGGCACGCAAAACTTTGTCGAAGATGTTGGCCAAGAGGTAGCTCCAAACGCTAGGGTTTACTACTCCCAATCTTAGACGCAAGCCCCGAAACCAAGAGGCTCCGGGGCTTGTGCTGATGGCGAAAACTCAGCCAACTCTAGGCTTTAGGCCAGGGTGATGACTCCGTAGTTCCAGCCCTTGCGGCTGTAAACCACGCTTGGCTTGCCGGTCTCCTGGTCTAGGAACAGGAAGAACGGGTGGCCAACCATCTCCATCTGGTACAGGGCGTCGTCTACGCTCATGGACTTGGCTGGGAATTCCTTGCGGCGAATTACCACTGGGCTCTCTCCAAGGTCGAGCGTCTGCTCGGCTTCGGCGGGTGCCGAGGTGGCGTCTCCCAGAAGGATTTCGGCTGCAACAGGGTGCACATCGAGGTTTGCAAAGTCGCTTGCGGACATCTCGCTGGCAGAAGCCTGGCGGTGCTGACCGCGGTGAACCTTGTGGCGATCGCCGGCACGGCGTAGGCGCTCGGAAAGCTTGGCGATTGCTAGGTCGAAAGCGGCAAACTTGTCGCCAGCGTGAGCCTCGGCGCGAATCACGTGCCCCGGTTCGATCACGGTGAGCTCAACCTGATCCTCGGGACCAGCTTTATGTTCGTGACGGGTTACCTTGATGTTCAGCTCTTGGGTGCGGCTTGCCAGCTGCTCAACCTTGTGTGCTCGGTCGAGTACGTAGTCGCGGAATCGGTCTGAAACGGTGAGGTTTCGGGCTGAGATGTGGATTTCCATGGTGACCTCCGTCTTAGATTGGTTCCCTTACGGAAACTTCTCCTGTTCACTCCAACTTGTGGAGCTCGGGCTCCGTTGCCCGTGAAAGCAAGTTATACCCAAAACGGAATCCGTGTTGGCGTTTTTACAAAGTTTCTGAAAAAGTCGCAAAAAAGAGTGGCTGCCAACCCGCCTCGGCAACCGCTCGATGCAGTTCGTTGAGTGTGGCACCGGTGGTCACCACGTCGTCAATCAGGATCACGTGGCGTTTTTCTGCATCGATGGATGCCGCGCACGGTACCGCAGCCATGGCGCCGCTCAGGTTGGTCTGCCGCCCCTGCAGGCTGAGGAGCGCCTGGTCCTGCACCTTGCGGGTAAGTCTGGCTAGGTTGGCCACGCGAGCCTCCACGGCGTGCTCAGCGCGAAGCCGAGTGGCAACCGCGGCGGCCAACAGCTGCGCCGGCACGAACCCCCTGCGGCGGAACGAGTCAACTCTGCTGGGCACTGGAACGAGACTCGTCTGAATGAGACCCACCTCACTTGTTGGGACTTGGTCTTTGAGCCTTGCAGCCACCGCCTCGGCGAGCGCCTGAGCCATGAACCTGGTTAGCTGGCGGGACCCATGCCGTTTGAAAGCGTGAACCAGTTCAATCGCTGGCCCCTCATAGTCGGACACCGCTACGCCACATAGCTCCGAACCTAATCCGCTGCCACCCTTTCGCACAACCTCACGCGTTCGAAACGGGAAACCGCCCGAACATTCCCCGCACAAGGCCTTGGGCGGCTTGCCACAGATTGCGCACTTTTCGGGAAGCCAAAAGTCGGTGAGCGCATTCATCACTCAACACTGCTCGAGGCGCGCCCAAGTTCGGCGGCCGCGGCCAACCATCGTTGAAAAATAACCGGTTAGTTCACCATGTGAGCGGCGGTCACCTTGCGTGCCAGCACGCTCCACGCGTAGCCGCGATACTGCACCAGGTTGCCAGACGCCGTGATCACGTAAACGTTCGAGGCGCTGTCGCCAGACACCACGCGCACACCGTTGGTGATTGGACCGAGGGTCTTGGAATCCCCACCGATGGAGAAGTTGATTACCTGAACGGCGCCGGTGGCATCCTTGATCAGCGCGATCACCTGGTTCTCACCACTCCAGTCGATGGAACGCGGATTGCCCGAGGCAACGCGAAGCCGGATTGGGTATCCAATCGAAGTTGGCACACCGGTTCTGTTGCGAACCACGGCGGCCACCAAAATCTGCGATCTGCCACCGCCGGTTTGAACCACGGTAACGATTCTGGAACCCTCGGCGCTCAACGCGAAGTCCAGCACCTTGTGCCCCACCAACCAAGGCGCCTGCAACCAGTGCGGTGAACCAACGGCTGGCTTCACCTGAATCAGGCCATCGCCGTTTCTGGAAATAGTCCAGAGCGAACCGCGCTTGTCATACTTGGGGTCCAGCATGTCTGCTCGTCCATCGATGAGCACAGGACGTTCGCCAGCCTGACCCAAGTGCACCTGCCACACACCGGTCTGGTTGCGCAACGCAACGGTGCGCTGATCGGCGGTTAGCGCAAACTGGTTAGCGCCGAGTTCTTCGATGTAAGTCTCGGCCGAACTCAACTGCGAGGAGGTTGGGCTAGCCAGTTGGCGAAGCGCGCCCTGGCTGAGCACCACAGGAGCGATTGCCTTGCTCGCCGAGTTGGCTGGAACGTAGTCGGCAATCTTCTGCGGGCTGCGGTCGATTAGAACCTGAACCCTGTTGACTCCGGTCACCTGTCGAAGAGTAGCCAGCAGCTGTGCCTTGAAGTACTGGCGGCGAGACTGCGGTGCCTGCAGCGCAATCGCGTTTAGGTCCACCTGCGCCACGTCTTTTTCCACGGTCACCGCATCGATGGCCAGTTTGGTGTCCAGCGGCATTGTGGTTTCAACCGCACCGGCTAACCAATCGCTAGGCCCATCAAGCAGGGCAGCGACCAGCCTGGTGGCGGTGGAGGTGCGAGACGGGAACCAGCGAAGGTCTGGAACCAGGTAGTTGAATCCGTGGTCAAAGAAGTAGAGCGAGTACGAGTGGTAGATCACGTCGAACACCGGACGGATCAGCATCACGGCGTTAGGAGCGCTGGCGATTCTCCACTGGCCGTTGTACTTGGCAAACGTAAAGTCGAGAGTGCGTTGGGTGCCGGAGGGCATTGCCGAATAGTGCCCCGATGAATCGATTGACGCCGCAACCGTAAGCGTGACCGAAGCCTTATTGTTGGAACCTAGCTGGGTGTTGAGGCCACCCTCCTGAATCAGCACCTCTGTGTTAGGTGCCCAGTTTGCAGCCATATTCGGAGTTAGGAACTCTCGAGCAACGGCGAAGTCGTTCTGCGGTCCGGTGGCGGCGTTGATGAACCCGTTCAGAATGTCGCCCTGCGACTGACCAGACTCCGGTCCGTTTGGTGAGTAGTAGAGGTAGTCGGAGCTCTGACCCTTTTGCAGGTCTGGGCCGTCCTTCACGGGTCCGGACTGCGGCAACTGAGCACAGCCGGCGAGTACCAAGATCGTCAAGCTGGCGGCAAGCGCTTTCACTAGGCGGTTCATTCTTCGGACTCCCCAGGAAGGCTAGGACGCTTCTTGCCGTCTCTGTCCCAGAGCGGCGGCGGCGGTAGCTGAAGTGGAGATCCGGTGAGCTGTTTGCCACGTTCGCGAGGAAGGGTGAGTCGGAACGATGCGCCCTGATTAGGTGCGGCCCAAACCTGCAACCAGCCGTTGTGCAGCAGCGCGTCTTCCTGGCTGATGGAAAGCCCGAGTCCGGTTCCGCCACTTGTGCGCTTGCGGGCAGGATCCGCTCGCCAGAAACGGTCAAACACGTGAGTGAGTTGGGCCTCGGTCATGCCGATTCCGTAGTCGGTAACAGAGATCGCAACCGCGTCTTCGGAAGCCGCCACGTGAACATCGATGGGTTTGCCCTCACCGTGTTCAACCGCGTTGGCAAGCAGGTTGCGCAGCAGGCGTTCGATGCGCTTGCCGTCTAGCTCAACCTCCACCAACTCCTTTGGAAGCTGGATGTTGATCTTGGAGCCCTTGTTGTTGGCCAGCGGTTCAACCAGCGCGATGGCCATTCCCACAACGCCCTGGATGTCTTGCAACTCCATGTCGGCCTGGATGCCACCGGCGTCATATCGGCTTAGCTCCAGAAGGTCGGTGAGCAGGCGCTCGAACCTAACCACCTGGTTGTGCAGAATCTCGGCTGGGCGCTGAAGTGATGGTGCCAGCTTGTCTCGGTTGTCAAAAATCAAGTCGCCCGAAAGTCGAATGGTGGTCATCGGGGTGCGAAGCTCGTGGCTCACATCGGACACGAAACGCTGCTGCATGTTACTAACGCTGGCCAGCTTGGTGATCTGTTTCTGCTGGCTGGCGGCCATGCGGTTGAACGAACGGGCCAGGTTGGCCAGCACGTCTTGCCCACGCTCAGCCAGACGCTGGTCCAGGTCTCCGGCGGCAATCTTTTCAGCCACGTTCGCCGCTTCCTCAACCGGTTGAACCAGTCGGCTGATCACAAAGAAGCTGATGGTGGCAATGATCATCAGGGTGATGAGACCACCAACCACCAGAGTGCGCTGCACGAAGTCGAGAGTTTCCTGCTCGCTGATTAGGTCGAACACCAGATACAGCTCATAGGTACCAGCAAGCGGAATCTGAATCGGAGCACCAACGATGATGCCCGGGTGGTTTCCGGTTGCGGTGGCGATTGCGATGGACTGGTACTTGAGGCTGTTTACCGACTTCACCACCTTGGAGCGGAACTCGGGAGTGATGGTGGAGTAGTTCAGCGAAGAAGAGATTGGGCTCTGCAGAACCAGCGAGGTGTTGCTCTGACCCGGAGAACGCAACAGCGCAACCTTGCGGTCTTGGTTTCCGTTGTTGCTTTCCAGGTTTGGAACCACGGAGTTCATGAGGGTTTGAAGTGCAACCTCATCGGTGACGTTTGCCGCACTAAAGGTGTTCTGAACCTGGTTCACCGCGCGCTGAGATTCGTTGAGAATCTGGCTCTCGCGGGTTTGGAACAGTCCGTTACCGATTGAGTAAGAAAGGAAGCCGCCCAGCGCAACTAGGGCGAGACTGCTCAAGACAACGGTGGACACCACAGCGCGTGCCTGAATGGAACGCCTGAGTAGCCCGATTATGGTCTTGGGCAACCCCAAGGTTTTCACTTAGTTGAGGCCAGCCTTGTAACCGATTCCGCGAACGGTAACCACGATGGTTGGGTTGTCCGGGTCTTCCTCAACCTTGGAACGCAAGCGCTGAATGTGCACGTTCACCAGGCGAGTGTCACCCTGAGGTGGGTAGTCCCAAACGTCTTTTAGAAGGTCTTCGCGACTGAAAACCTTCTTCGGGTTTCCGGCCAAAGTAGAAAGCAACTTGAACTCCAGAGGCGTTAGCGCAACCTTTTCGTCGCCTCGGCGTACCTCGTGACCAACCACGTCGAGAGTGATCTGACCGATGCGAAGCAGGCCGTCTTTGGTTTCTATCTGCTTTGGTGCCTTTAGGCAGTTGTTGATGCGGGCAACCAACTTGGTTGGGTCCCAAGGCGACTTCTCGAAGTAATCGTCGGCTCCAGCAGCGAATGCGAGTTCCATAACTTCGGCTTCGCTTCTGGCGGTGACCATGATGATTGGCACAACCGAGAACTCGCGAATCTCGCGAACCAACTCAACACCCAACAGAGGAACGTCTCGGCCAGGAAGCTGAATGTCCATGAGCACGAGGCTAGGAGCGAATTCCTTGAACAGGTCAACTGCCTCTGAGCCATCGGCGCAGGTTGCAACTTCAAAGCCCTTACTTGCCAAGAACGCGGCAAGCATATCGCTGAGGTCGTGGTCGTCCTCTACGAGAAGAATCTTGTGTGTCAAAGTGGCCTCTGTGATTTTAGTAACGGTAGTGCTCAACCTTGAATGGGCCGTTCACCGGAACACCGATGTAACCAGCCTGTTCAGCAGTCAATTGTGTCAATTCAACACCAAGTGCGTCTAGATGCAAACGGGCAACTTTTTCGTCTAGGTGCTTAGGCAAAACAAATACACCGAGTTCGTAGTTGGCACGGTTGGCGAAAAGCTCAATCTGGGCCAACACCTGGTTGCTGAACGAGTTGCTCATCACAAACGAAGGGTGACCGGTTGCGTTTCCCAGGTTCATGAGGCGACCCTCGCTGAGGATCAAAACCGAGCGGCCGTTTGGTAGGCGCCACTCGTGAACCTGAGGCTTGATCTCAACCACCTCAACGTCAGAAATCTTTGCGATGCCCGCCATGTCGATCTCATCATCGAAGTGACCAACGTTTGCAACCACTGCCAGGTGCTTCATCTGAAGCAGGTGTTCCGGCTTGATGATTCCGGTGTTGCCGGTTGCGGTCACAAAGATGTCAACCTCGCCGATTACGCTCTCGAGGCGCGCAACCTGGAAGCCGTCCATGGCTGCCTGAAGCGCACAGATCGGGTCGATCTCGCTCACAATCACGCGAGCTCCCTGGCCGCGAAGTGCCTCGGCCGAACCCTTGCCCACATCTCCGTAGCCCGCAACGAAGCAGACCTTTCCGCCGATGAGCACATCGGTGGCGCGGTTGATGCCGTCTGGTAGCGAGTGGCGAATGCCGTACTTGTTGTCGAACTTGCTCTTGGTAACCGAGTCGTTCACGTTGATTGCGGGGAACAGCAGCTCCCCGTTCTTGAAGAACTCGTAGAGGCGGTGAACGCCGGTGGTGGTCTCCTCGGTGACGCCAAGGATTTCTCCAGCGATGGTGGTGAAGCGGTTTGGAGCTAGCAGTAGCGAACTGCGCAGCAGATCCAAGATCACGCCGTACTCGTGGCTGTCGGTTGCCGCGGTTGCTGGCACAGAACCTGCAAGCTCAAACTCGCGACCCTTGTGAACCAAAAGTGTGGCGTCTCCGCCGTCGTCCAAAATCATGTTTGGGCCAACGTAGTCTTTGCCCTCAGCGGCGGCTTCCGAACTCCAGTCAAAGATGCGGTCGGTGCACCACCAGTACTCTTCTAGGGTCTCGCCCTTCCAAGCGAACACAGGAACACCAGCAGGGGCATCGATGGTTCCAAGCGGGCCAACCGCTACAGCGGCGGCGGCTTCGTCTTGAGTGCTGAAGATATTGCAACTTGCCCAACGAACCTGTGCGCCTAGGGCTACGAGAGTCTCGATAAGAACCGCAGTCTGCACGGTCATGTGCAGCGAACCGGAAATGCGGGCACCCTTGAGTGGCTGAGTGGCGGCAAACTCGGCGCGCAGTGCCATGAGGCCAGGCATCTCGTGCTCGGCCAAGCGAATCTGGTGACGACCTGCGGTGGCAAGGCTGAGGTCTGCAACCTTGAAGTCAAGGGCAGTTAGGGAGTTGTTAGGCATTGTACAATTATCGCTGGTTTTTAGGCGCGAATTAGCCCCAGAACCTGGTCGCGGATCGCTTCCATGTCCTGCTGGTTTTTGGCCTCAACGTTCAGGCGAAGAAGCGGCTCGGTGTTGCTGGCGCGAACGTTGAACCACCACCAGTTTTCAGAATCGTTGCCGGTCACTGTGATGCCGTCGAATTCCTCAAAGCCGGCCTTGCCCTCAAACGCGGCAAGCACGCGAGCCTTGGCGGCAGGAACGTCGCTCACGGTTGAGTTGATTTCGCCGCTGAGGAAGTACGGGTTGTACTGCTTGGCAAACGCGCTGAGTGGCTGGTCCTGAGAACCGAACTCGGCCAACACGTGCATTGCCGCGAGCATGCCGTTGTCTGCTCCCCAGAAGTCGCTGAAGTAGTAGTGAGCGCTGTGCTCGCCACCGAAGATGGCGCCGGTTGCCGCCATCTGGTCCTTGATGAGCGAGTGCCCAACCTTGGTGCGAACAGCCTTTGCGCCATCCGCTTCGATGGTTTCGGCAACGATGCGCGAGGTGATCAAGTTGTACAGAACGGTGATGTCGGCGGTCGGATCCGCTGCGCGAACGCGAGCGATTTCACGACGAGCAACGATAGCTGCAACAGCCGAAGGGGTAACGGCATCGCCGTTTTCATCGATGACAAAGCAGCGATCCGCGTCGCCGTCGAACGCCAAACCGATGTCCGCTCCGTGAGCAACCACGGCCTTCTGCAGGTCAACCAAGTTCTTTGGGTCAAGCGGGTTTGCCTCGTGGTTTGGGAAGGTGCCGTCTAGCTCAAAGTAGAGCGGGATGATTTCGAGTGGCAACTCTCCCAGGTCGCAGGCGTTGCCCAGAACCGCAGGCACGGTCATGCCGCCCATGCCGTTACCGGCGTCAACCACAACCTTGAGCTTGCGAATGCCGCTGAGGTCAACCAGGTCTCGCAGGTAGCCCGCGTAGTCAGGAAGCACGTGAGCCTCAACGTAGTCGCCTGGTTCCTCAACCTCATCGATGCCGTTTTCTAGGTAAACGATTGCACGGTCACGAATGGCAGCCAAGCCGGTGTCCAGGCTGATTCCGCGAGCGCCTGCGCGCGAGAACTTGATGCCGTTGTAGGTGGCTGGGTTGTGGCTGGCGGTGAACATGGCGGCCGGTGCGTTCAGGGCGCCGGATGCGAAGTAAGACTCATCGGTGCTGCACAGACCGATGGAAACTACGTTTGCGCCACGAGCGGTTGCGCCGTCGGCAAATGCGTCTGCAAACTCCGGTGAACTGTCTCGCATGTCGTGACCCACGATTACGTCCTGGCCAGCTGCGTCAAGTTCGTCCACGAATCCAGCTGCCAAGGCGGCAACCACTTCGTAGGTTAGGTCGGTTCCAACGAGACCGCGCACGTCGTAGGTCTTTACAACGGAATCCCAGTTAATAGTCATTGCTGACCTTTCAAGTTTGTTTAGGAAGCATTTCCCATTAGAAATTGATGACGCACAACTTGCCACCCCTGTGGCGGTGTGAATCGAGCCACGTGCTCCTTGCAAAGGTCAAAGCAACCCGGCTCCGCCTTTGGGCTGAGTAGCCCAAGCACGGCAATGGACTCTTGATAGTCAAATGTCAGGGTTGCAATGGCCGCCTGCGTACAGGTTGCCTTGGAACAGGTGCGTTCACTCATTGCCTCAAGGATACCAAACAGGCTTTTTGCGCCATGGTACATGGCTTCTAAACTGAGACTATGGTTGGCAAGTTGGTAACGCGCGGCAGTGCCCGAGACCGCCACGGGCGAGGAATTCGCCGCCCGCTCTGGAGCCCAAAGTTTCAGCCAGGAGTTGTGCGCCAGAGCGCGTTTGAAGCAGCCGTGAACGATGCAACCGGTTACCTGCGCGACTATTACCCCGATGATTTTGCCGAGCTTCGCACCGTTATCACCGACTGGCCACCGATGAAGTACGACGGCATGGCGCACTACTCGCTGCACAAGCCCACCAAGACCATCTACATCTACAGAATCCCGCTGCAGCACCTTGGAAGGCGCAAGGATCCCATCGATGAAATGATGCGGATTGAACGGATTGTGATTGAGGCCGCCGCGTTGCTGATCGACCGGGACGTGCGGGATTTCCTGGGCGACGACTAACTAGCTAACTAGCGAAACATCTCGTCTAGCGAAACTGCGCGTTTAACGAACCAGCACGCTGAGCGAGCCACCCACGTTTTTGTAATCGGTGAGACCGATAACCGCGAGCAGCCAGTCGAAATCGCAAACCAGAGTGGTTGCAACAGGACTGTCGGACTCCACGGAAACTAGCGAACTCGGGTCAACCGAAACCACGGAACTTGAGAGTCGCGGAATCACGAACTTGGTCTTGGTTCCCGCGTTGAGGTTGGTTACCGTGATCTGCGCCGAGCGTGGGTTTGGGTTGGCAATGCTCAACTTGCTGATGCTGGTTCCGCCAGGTGTGGTGACCAAGCGGGCACCCGTGGCGGTGGTCACCGCTGGGAGCCAAGCGAAGTCGGTATTTGGGGTTTTGGTCACATTGGTACGGCTGAGGCGCACGCTTGCAAGCACCGGCTGGTCGCTGTTTAGGAACACTGCGTAGTTGCCGTCTTTGAGACCGTTGAGCGGAATGCTACCCGCCGTGCCACCCGAGATTTGCTGCTGCACAACGGTTCCGAAAGTCTTGCTGTCGGTTCCGATAACCTGCGCGGTGACTGTGGCAGTTGCGGTGCCTGGAACGAAGATTGCCAGGCTTGGGCTTAGGTCAATGTAGTTGGGATTCGCAGCGATGAGCGTGCTGGCATCTTTGCTACCGCGCTTGAATAGGCCAGGAATCACCAGGTTTGCCGCAGCCGGAATGCTCGGTGAGATCAGGTCTGCACCGGCGGCGAGGGTGCCGCGAACAGTGCGCTGCTGAGCCCAAGCCGCGATTGCCGCACCCTTGCTGCTCACGCGAACAGCTAGCAAAGTCTGGTCGCTGGCGAAACTGGCAAGTGGCAAAACGGTGAAGCGGTTGGCCGAAACCGAGATGCCGGTGAGTCCTGCCCCATCGATGGCGCCGTGCGAACCGAAGATCTGCAGGTCTACCGTTGCGTCAGTTGCGCTCGGGTTGGCCAAAATCAGTAGGGCCTCACGACCGATGCTGGTGTTGCTTCCAAGCAGCCACTGTTCGCTGCCTGGGCGCTGACAGTTTGCGGCCAGTGCGCCGTTCATGGCCGAAGACTTGACTACCTGGAAACTCTGGGCGGTGATGAGCGCCGATCCCTGGGTTGCCACTCCTGCCGGGTCGGCAACATTCAGCGAGAACGAGTCAGTGGAGCCAAAAGATGCAACGCGGTTTGCGCTAGTTGCGGTGTTGGCTTGCGACTTCGGAGTTGTTTGGGCTCCGCGAAGTGGCCAGGAGTTGAGGGTGACACCCGCCGGAAGATTGCTGGCGTAGGAGGATTCGCTGCTGCCAACTCGGTCGAACTGGCCAACCTTGGTGCCGCTAGCTCCACCAGATCGGAATGCCGCTCCCGGGCAGACCAGTTGCAAGTCCTTTGCCTTCACACTGATTGCCTGAAGCTGTGGGCGCTCGCCAGCCTTCAACTGCAGCTGCGGAACGAATTGCTGCCCAAGGGCAACCACGGCAACCAGTGCGGAAACCAAAACTAGGTTCAAAATCTTCTTGAACATTAGACGGTTGCCTCCTGTTCAAAGAGGTCAGACTCTGGCGCTAGTTCATCGTTGCCGCCGAATCGCTTCGCCCTGCGGCGAGTTGGCAAAGCCAGCAGTGCGAACAGCGCAAGAACGATTACCTGAACCGCCTTGGTGATAGACCAGTTGGAGCCTTCAACCGAAACCGGGGTGATCTTCTGGGTCACTCGCCAGAGTCGTCCGTACTCGGTGACTCCAACGCTCTCCAGTTCTTGAATGGTGTCGAGCGATGCCGCTAGGTCGGCGGTTGTGGTGCTGGTGTTTAGGCCCGGCTGGTTGAGAACCAAGATGTAGTTGATTCCAGCGGCTTTAAGTCCGGTGTTTACATCGGAGCCGTTTGCGGAAATCAAGTTAGCGGTTAGCTGACTCAACTGGCGGTAGGCCGGATTCTGCTGGGTCAGCTTGGCAAGCGAGTAGCGGTAGCTGTTGCTCAGGTTCTCCAAGTGGATGCCATCGCCGGTAATCACGGTTGCCGAGTAGTTCTGGCTGTTTCCGTAGCTCGGAAGCGAACGAAGCAACAGCGTTCTGGTCTGCGGGTTGCTCTGGGTTTGAGCCTGCACCAGCGCCGGCACCTGCTGGCCATTGCTCCAGGTGAGCTGGTTTGCCGAAATGGTGAACTGTGCGGCCAGCACCCAAACCAGAATCCAGGTGACCGACTTACCAACGCGTGCCCAGAGACCCGCGCCGGAATCGAAGGCGATCACGGCTAGGTAGATGAAGAGCAAACCGGCGAGACCCAGGAGCGCGTAACCCGAGCCGTTCACCCACGCGCGACCGGTGGATTCCGCAACCGCGCCATCGGCTTGGAACGAAACCTGAGTTAGCAACCAGGCGCAAACCACTGAAGCCAGTGCGGCAACCCAGAGCCAGAGTGCGGTGAAGGTGCGCTTGGTGAACACCGCAAACACACCGATGGCAAGCACGAGACCCACACCGAAGATTGTGTAGCCACCGAAAGCGAGGCTGGCATGAGAGCCGAGTAGCAGCTGCCAGAGCGGCTGCTTTGCGCTCGCCACAGGAACTCCGGGATCGGTAAGCAAAGCGAGTGGCTGAGCTAGGCCAACTCCCAGGTAGGTGGCTTGTGGAATCCAAAGCACCAGCAGTGGGATTGGGATCCAGATGAGGTACCCGATTCGCTTGAACCGGTAGATGGCAAGCAAGAGGATGAGCAACGCAACCAGAGGCGCGAGGCTAGGCGCCGAGGCCGAGATGGCCGCGGCGAGGAGCGAGCTGAGGCCAACCCAGGTCCAAGTTTGAACGCTGCGCTGCTGATTGCTTCCGAGTTCCAAAACCCGAGCGATGGTGAAAACGAACCACGGCAGAAGTAGCAGGGCCAGCAGCGTTCCAAACCGACCCTGGGTCTGCGCAACCGTGAGCGCTGGCCAGAGCGCGTAGGCGAGTGCGCCAAGAGTGAGCAGCCCCACCTTGTTAGTGGCAAGGTTCAGCGCTCGCCACGCGCCCGCGAAGGCCAGCGGCTTTGCCAAGAACACGAGTAGCGCAATTGAAAGGCTTGGCGCCCAAGCAGTGATTGACGCCAGACCCAGAAGCACCCAGTTGAACGGGTCGCTCGGGGCGGCCATGCCAAGCCCTAGCTGCTGCCAGGCCGAACCCGCACGACCAAAGATGTGACCTAGGTCCGCACCCATCGGAAGCAGTTGACCACCTGACACCGCGATGTCGGTTGGCCAGAATTTGTAACTTACTGCCGCGAGCGCGACCATGATCCAGAGTCCGGCCGAGGCAACGAACTTTGGCTTGTTCTGGGCGAACTCCGCTTCGAGTTCCGCTCTTGCCGCAGGCTGCTCAACCTTGGAACGCTGAGCGCGACTGATGTCCTCGCGGCTGGCAAACAAAGCGCGCAGCTGTCGAACTCCAGAACGCTCGGAACTGGAAATTCCGCTGCGCTGTCTGAGTCTTGCGGGAAGGGTGAAGAACCACCAGAAACCGGTGGCGAGTTCGGTAACGATTCGCTCGGGACGCTTCACCAGAAGCAACCAAACAGACTGAATCAACGCGATCACCGGAGCAAACAACCCCAAGAGCAAAGCCAACGCAAACGGTGCGTAGTTGGAGAAAAGTTCCACTTGAGCCTTGCGAAGTGCCAGGTTGCTTTGCTGAGTGAGCACCAACTGCGTGGCGGAACTAGCCACCCGCACTCGTGCATTCGGTGCCATCAAAACTCGGGCGCCGTTCAACCTGAAGCGCATTGCTAGGTCGTAATCGCCAGCAAGCGGAGTGAGCTGCTTGCGGATCCCGAGGTGCTCAAGATACTTCTGAGCGCTCAGCAAAGCGGCAGCAACCGGCACTGCCAAAACGTCTTGAACCTCGTCGTGCTGTGACTGGTCGAACTCGGTGCTCACGCTTGAGAACACGCGCCAGCGCTTGGTGAGGGTCAACCCCATCTGCTCGATGATTCGAGGCGAATCCAAACGCACCAGCTTTGGCGCAATCATTGCAGCAGAAGGTGCAACTTCGATGATTTTCACCAGTTCGCCCAGTGCGGCGGGTTCAGGAACGGTGTCTTCGGTGAGCACCCAAAGCCAAGCATCTGGGGCCTGGGCAAAGCCGAAAGGCAAAGCATCGATGGCCGCAGTAATCAGCGCGGAGTTTGAAGTGCCGGCCGGAGACTCAACCTGCAACCAGTGGTCGGCAAGGGTTCCGGGCGTGAAAGAACCAACAACAATGCAAAGGTCGGGTTTGACGGTTTGTGCATCCACCGCTTCAAGGGTGGCTGCTACTCGCTCTGGATCGCTGTGGCTAACAACGATTGCAGCAATGGCCATATTGCCTCTGTGGTAGTGGTGTGCCTCTGGGGCTAGGAAAGGCTAGGCAAGCTTCTTGAGCTTGCGGCGCTCGCGCTCGGAAAGGCCACCCCAAATACCAAAGCGCTCGTCGTTGGCAAGTGCGTACTCAAGGCACTGAGCCTTAACTTCGCAGCCAGAGCAGATGCGCTTTGCATCTCGAGTGGAGCCTCCCTTTTCAGGGAAGAAAGCCTCAGGGTCGGTCTGAGCACAGAGTGCGTCGCCCTGCCAGCCAAGTGGGTCGTTTTCGGAATCGGTGTATGCACCTGCAACGCCAAGTAGAAGCGGGTCTTCGAACCAGTTAGCTGGAACCCTGCTGCGACTCTCCATTGAAACTCCCTTTTTACCCCTTGCAACATGACAAGGTGCACGGACACCTAAGTTGCGTTGTTGTAATTACACCGTTGTTATTCGGTATAAGTCAAGTTGAGTTATCAACCCGTTGTAAATATTCACCCGCTGTTTAGGGCGGTTTAGGGTCGTTTATGCACCAACTGAAGCCAATCCCCGCCCAAACCAATCCCCTAACATTGTGGCTATGAGCGTTTTAGTCACCGGTGGTGCCGGATATATCGGATCTCACGTGTCCCGTTTGCTTCAGCAGCGCGGCGAAACCGTGATTGTCACCGACAACATGACCAGCGGCCTGCAGTCCCGTCTGGGCAGCGCAGTTCTGGTTCAACTGGACCTTTCGGCACCGGACGCCGCCCAGAAAATCTCCGAAACCATCAAGGCTCACGGAGTGACCTCGGTCGTTCACCTGGCTGCACAGAAGCAGGTGGGCGTATCGGTTGAGCAGCCTGAGTGGTACTACAAACAAAACATCGATGGAATGGCGAATCTGCTCATTGCCATGCGCGAAAACAATGTGACTCGCATGGTTTTCAGCTCAAGTGCCGCCACCTACGGAATGCCAGACGTTGGCTCCGTAACCGAAGACATCGTTTGCCAGCCGATCAATCCTTACGGTCAGACCAAGCTGATTGGCGAGTGGATGACCGCCAACGCCCAAACCGCCTGGGGTCTGCGTGCCGCGAACCTTCGCTACTTCAACGTGGCGGGAACCGGTTGGCCAGAACTTGCCGACACCGCCGCCATGAACCTGGTGCCAATCGTGTTTGCGGCAATCAAGGCCGGTAAGGCACCCAAGGTATTTGGCAGCGACTACCCAACTCCAGACGGATCTTGCGTGCGCGACTATGTTCACGTTCTGGACCTAGCCGAGGCTCACCTCGCAGCCCTGGATTACCTAGAAAGCGACAACCGCCCGCACGCCACCTTCAATGTTGGAACCGGAACCGGCTCGAGCGTGTTTGAGGTACTCGACGTTATCAAGAAGGTGAGCGGAATCGATTTCGCCATCGACGTTGAACCTCGTCGTGCCGGAGACCCACCATCGCTGTGCGCAAACGTGGACCGGATTCGCGAGACTCTCGGCTGGACCGCCAAGCTCGGTTTGGAAGAGATCATCGAGTCCGCTTGGGCCGCAGAAAAGTAGCCGCTACGAAGTAGCCAGGTAAGCCGTGCCACTTCCGCTGAAGCTCACGAATCGCGCCTGATCCAGATACGCGGCCTGTCCGCGCTGAAGTGTTGCCAGCTGACCCTGGCTGTTGCTCACAATGACCTCGCCGGAGGTGCAAAGCACAATTGCCGGCTTAGGGATTTCCAGATCCGCCAGCAGGTTGGTTGGTGAAACCTCCACGCGATAAAGCAGGTAATCCTCAACAGCACGTGGGTATTCAAATAGGCCGGTTGCCAACTGCTTTGCGCCGAGCACCGCAGGCTTGAAACCGTTGAAAACCACCACGCGCTCAAGCTCGTCCACATCGATGTGTTTTGGCGTCAGCCCGCCGCGCAGCACGTTGTCGCTGCTAGCCATTACCTCAACACCAAGCCCGCGAACGTACGCGTGCACCTGACCGGCGCCAATCTGAATGGCCTGTTGAGGTTCCAAGTGCACCAGGTTCATCAGCAGCGAAACCACAATGCCAGGGTCGCCCGGATAAAGCTCCTGCAGTTCTTTCACCAACTCGAGGTGCGCGGCATCGGCGCCAAAACTCGCAGGGTCCAGCTGAGCCAGGGCGTGAGTCACCTCATCGATGCTGCCTCTTTTATGGCTCACCAAAACGAATAGGTCCTGCAGTCCGCTGCGCAAAACCGGCAGCCATTCTGAGAATGCTTTTTCCACCGATGGATTGCCGCACGCCGCAAGCTGCTCAAACAGAGCGACCGACTCGGCCTCAGGTCTGAATCCTGCGAGCGCGTCAAAAGGGGTGAGAGCAACCAACATCTCCGGCTTGTGGCGGTCGTCTTTGTAGTTTCGGTTTGCCGCGTCTTCGGCTAGACCCAGCGCGTTTTCCTTGGCGAATCCCTCGGCGGCCTGTTGCGCGTTTGGGTGTGCCTGAAGGCTAAGCGGATTGCCGGCGGCCAAAATCTTGAGCAGAAAGTCCAGTGGTTGCTGTTCGCGGAGTTCCAGAAGTGTCTGAGCAACCGGGGCTTCAACCTTGGTTGGCGAACCAGGATGAGTGCCAAACCAGATCTCGGCCATGGGCTTTCCGGTCTGCGGAATGCCAAAGTAATCGGAAATCAGCGTGACCGAACCCCACGCGTAGTCGCGCGGTTGGTTGCTGAGAAGACGAATCAAGATTTCCTAAGAAGTTGGCTACTACAAAATTAGCGGAATACCTTTGCAATGTCCGCAGAACCGACTGGCAAATAACGGGCATGGCCGTGGGTGAATAAACTAAGTCTCACTTACTTACCCAAAGGCAGGCATGAGCCCTCTAACCCAGCTGATCCCCGTGATTGCAGATCGCAAGGCACCGGGTTACCGCTTGCGTATCGCGCTGGCCTACATCGGCGTGTTCTTTGTTTCTGCCGGTGACACCGTTCGCTACAGCATTGGCTGGACTGCGTGGGGTGCAGCCTGCGTGGCTCTTGCAGGCGTTTGCCTGTTCCTGTTTTTGCGTTCCAAGCCGAGCAACACCCTGCGCAGAATGCCGTTCACTCTAAGTGCGCTACTCGGTTTCATGGTGCTCAGCACCGCATGGTCTTACTACCCCGCGTTCACCCTACTCGGCTTCTTGGGCACGTTAGTTGCCACCATCTTTGGACTCTTTCTGGTGGCCACCTTCAGCTGGCGCGACCTGCTAAGCGTATTCAGCAACGTGTTCAAGTTCATCCTTTGCGCCAGCATTCTGTTCGAACTTTTCGCGGCACTGGTGGTTCACGGACCCATCGCGCCTATCTTCAAGAACTACCAGGGCGTGGTTCCACCGAGCGGTGCCTACTACTGGACTCAGGGCACTCTGCTCAAAGGTCTGCGAATTCAGGGCATCGTTGGTAACGCCAATCTCTTGGCCTACATTGCAATGTTGGGATTCCTGATTTTTGCTGTTCAATACGCAATCAAGAGTCCGCAGCGATGGGTAAGCGTTGCCTCCATGGGTGCGTCTGCATTCTGTTTGGCACTCACTCGTTCTGCCGGAATCGGTTTTGCCATGGTGATGGTTGCAGTTGGTGCGCTGGTTGCCTTGGTTGCCGAGGGACACGACCGCGAGACCCGCCACCGCTATTACCGAGTGGCTTGGACCGGATTCGGCATCGTTGCTTTCTTCATTTTGGTTTACCGCGAGCAGCTGTTCACCCTGATTGGCAAGAGCCCAGACATGACCGGCCGCACCGAAATCTGGAAGGCAGTGCTAGGTCTAATCGGTCAGCGCTGGTTCCAGGGCTGGGGTTGGATCTCTTACTGGATCCCTGGAGTGAAACCATACGAGGGCCTAATCGTTCGCGACAACGTGACCTACTACCAGGCACACAACTCCTACCTTGACGTTTGGTTGCAGCTGGGCATCATCGGCTTCGTAATCTTTGTTGCCTTGCTCACCATCACCTTTGTGAAACTCTGGCGCTTGGCGGTTCGTCACACCAGCCCGCTTTACCTCTGGCCACTTCTGGTGTTCATCGCCATCTTGGTGCAGAACCTAACCGAGAGCCGCATGATTGTTGAGCTGGGTTGGTTGCTAGTGGTGATTCTCTCGGTGAAGGTGAACGAGCCAGCCGAGTTCTTGGAGCCACGCGGCAGCTCGCCAAAGCGTTTGCGTATGCGACTGCTGGGCAAGGCCATCTCGGCCATGGAACCGGCCAAAGAGAAGTAGGTCTGGGACCACCGCGCGAAGCTGGCGGTTAAGGAATCGTCAGTTTCTGACCCACGCTAATCAGGTCGCTGGTCAATCCGTTTGCGGTCTTGATGGCTGCCACCGTCACGCCAAACTTAGTGGCGATCTTGCTCAAGGTATCTCCGCTAACCACAATGTAGGTCTTCGCCGCAGGCGTTGGAGTTGGGGTAGGCGTGCCGGTCGGTTTTGGCGTTGGCGTAACCGTTGGACTAGGGGTTCCGGTTGGAGCCGGGGTTGGAGTGACTCCAGTCGGGTCTGGAATCGGCGTTACCAACTTGGCCTCGACCGCGGTTCCCAAAGGCAGCATTGCGTTTAGCGTTGCGTCAATCTTTTCCGCCGCAGGGGTGGTTCCACGCAGCGCGGCATACTGCTTGGCAGAACCAACCAAACGGCGCTTTCCCTTACTCATCAGGTAGGTGAGCTTCGCTGGCGAAATCACGAACCTACCCAGTTGCACAGTTCCCAACTTCAGGTTGGCGCACGTAGTGGCGTCAAAGGCAACCGACTTACCTGGGTATTCCGCGGCAAATCCATCGATGATTGGAAGCCAGGTTCCACTCACCGCAAAGTACTGCTGGGTTCCGCAGAGTGCGCGGAAGGTTCCAGCGCCGCCGAGTTTCTTGTAACCCGCGAGTTCCTTCTTTGTGGCTTTGACCGCCTTTGTAAGACCAAACAGGGTGGCCTGGGCAGCTCCGGTCAGAACGCGATATCCGGCGAGACCGTCGGTCATAAGCAACGCACCGGTTGGGTCCTGAACCACGGAACCCGGTCCAAAGATCTTGGAGCCTGCGGAAATCTGGGCGATGGCCGCGGTTGGAAGATTCTGCACATCTGGCACGGTGGTGACCTTGGCCAACTGCTTCACCGCGGTGTTGTTGAACGCGGCTCGACGCTGCTGGTCGGCAATGAAATACGTGGTCTTGCCGTCTGGAGCCTTGGCCAGAAACGGTGCCTTCAGGGTCTGTGTGAGCAGCGGAATCTTGTTGAGGAATCCGTCTGGCAACAAAACCGGGTTGGCAACCAGCGGCGTGGTTGCATCGATGGCAATGCGGCCGGTGGCGGTAATCAGGAAGCTCACTCCACCCGAGTTGGCAACGATTGGTTGAACCGGAGTGCCGCTGAGGATTTTAGATACACCGTTGCTGGAGAGCGTTCCGGTGCTTGGAACGAACCACTGCTTGAAGTCGATTTCCGCTGCCGTTGGGGCGGAGATTTCAAAGTACTTGCCGTCCATGATGATGGCGCTGGTGCCAGTAGTTCGGTTGGTGAACACCTGACCCGGCTTGGCGATTGGTGCGCCCCAAGGCAGGTAGCTGAACGCGCCTATGCCCACCGGAGCCTGAGGAGGCAGGGTGATGCCTGCGTCGGCAACTGATGCCGCATCGAGGATTTCATGCTTCTGACCACCGGAGATCAGGTACTGCGGACCGGTGGTTGCGGCCGCGGTTTCAGGAACCAGGCTGGTGAGCGTGCCGGAACTTGGTAGCGCGGCCAACTGGTTGGCGGTGAGCTGAACTGCACTCAGGCAACTTAGGCCAAAGTCTGCGGCCTGCTCGCAACTGCTAACCAGGTACTTTCTGCCACCCTCAACAAACCAGTAAACGCCTGTAGCCGTTTTCACCAAACGGGTCATGTCATTAGCCGCAGGGAAAGAGTCCAAGTACTCCTGCGAAACGGTTCCGATTGGACCTAGCGGTGCGAGAGCGGTGATCAGGTCGGTGTCGGTAACGCGGTGCTTCTCATAGGTGTTTGAGGTTGGGTCGTCAACAATCAGGAACACGTCGCTGGTGGCGCTCTTGAGCAGGAAGCCACCGCCGATTGGCGATCCGAACCAGTCCCAGTAGTAGCGCCAGAAGTTGCGGTTTCCGTAAGCGCTGCAGGCGTCGCCGGTTCCGTAAAGGTTGGCCAGCGCGGCCTCGTTAGGGGTGTAAGGCGTGTAGTAGTAGAGCGCTGCAGTTGCCTGGCTCTTCAGCATGAATGTGCGAGCGCCACAGCTTTTCTTGTTTGCCTGGTAGTCAACGCTTACGTTGCGTCCAACCTTGAGGAACGTGAACGAACCGGCTGGGTTGCCGTACCAGTGGAACTGACTGGCGGCGCTGTAAACCTGGTTGAAGAATCCGTAGTACTTGGAGCTACAAACCGAGGTGTCTGGGCAGCCGTAACCCATGGCCTTGCGATACTGCCCCTCGCTTGGACTGGTGTTGGAGATGAACCCCTGCTCTTTTTGCAGGGTCACCAAAAGCACGCGCGGGTTGATGCTGCAGGCACGACCCACGGTCACAATGATTTCGGCGGCGGACTGGTTGGTGGCGGCATCGATGGCATTGCAACGGCCGTCTACCGCGTCTTTGGCCGGAGTGTCCATGTGGAAATCGCGAAGGCAGGTGAAGGGGTCCGTTGCCGCAATCTTGCACTTAGGGACTTTGCTGTTGAGGAACGACTGCACCTGAGCCACGGTCATGGCACCGAAGTCGTAGTAAACGCTGTCTGAGATGATCAATCCCGGATCGAACTTGGAACCGTCTAGTGCGTGTGCGGCCTGCTGGTTTACCTGTAGCCCGACAACGCCAGCTAGTGCCAGGGCGACCGTGGTCACCATGGCCCAGAGGCGCTTGCGGACTACCGACTTCACTGAAGGGTTACCGCCTGCGGTCCGGTGCTACCGGTGTAACCGGTTGACGAATACGTGACCTTGAAACTTGCAGGACCCTTTGGCAGACCCGCCAGGGTGATCTCCATTGGGAAGCACTGGGTGCTGTCCACGTTGCTTTCGGCCTTCACGGTCTGAGTCTTGGTCGCGGCCCCCGCGGTGATGGTGAGCGTGCAGTGACCGCCGTCTTCTGAAACGTTGGTGATTTCTGCAACCACATCGATGACTCCCGCGGTTGCGTCCACGTTGCTCTGAATAATGTGCAGGGTTGCCGGCTGAACTGGCTTCACACTAGGGGTTGGCGAGGCGCTCGCGGATGCGCTGGCCGAGGTGGGCGGTTGAGCGCTGGCGGAGTTGCTCGCACTGGCGCTGTCGCTTGGCAAACCGGTTGCCCCCCAGTGCGGGTAAAGCAGCGTGCAGCCGCTCAGAGTTACAGCCAAAAGCGCCGCCGCTGGCAACGCCATGAGTGACTTCTTTTTGTTATTCATCTCCGCCTCTTTCTGAAACTACTTTTGCCGCGATGAAGTTGTCGGTTGGCTCCACCTAGTTAGAAGGTGTTGCCTTCTTGAATGCCTCTTGAATCATGGCTCGGATTGCTGCGAAATCGGGATTAATCACATCGATGGTTGGTGGTACAAGCTCAAGCTTGGTTATTCCAAGTTTCTTCGCCTTGATGGCCAAATCGATGTAGGTGCTCACCATGCCGTTTGGAATGTCGGTCTTGAGTAGCTGACGACCAGCGGTGGCGATCTCCTTGAAGTGGGTGAGCACGGTTCCAGGGTCAAGCTGGGCAAGCATGGCGTCTTCAACCTCGCGCTGGCGCTGCATGCGGTCGTAGTCGCTGCTGCCGTGGCGGGCACGGGCGAACCAAAGCGCGGTCTTGCCGTCCATGTGCTGGGTGCCGGCCTCAATCCAACCCTTCACGTTGATTGGCTGACCGTAGGCGTCTTCCTGACCGCCAATCGGTAGTCGGGTCTTCACGGTCACGGTGATGCCGCCAAGAGCATCGATGAGGCGCTTGAAGCCGGCCATGTCCACCAGAACGTAGCTCTGAATCTTGAGACCGGTGACACCCTCGATGGCGTCCTTGGTTGCCTCAACGCCTGCGGTGCTGCCTTGGGCCTCGGCCTTTGGATACAGGTCGGAGTGGTTGTCTGTGGTGTCTTTGTAGATGGCGTTCACCAGGCAGTCGATGCCGCAGTTGAAGCCGTTGGGATAAACCTTGAGCATTGGCGAGCCGGCCGAGAATGGAGCCTTCTGCAGGTTGCGCGGAATGCCAATGTTGATAGTTTCGCCGGTCACCGCATCGATGCTTAGAACCGACATGCTGTCTGGGCGGAGGCCAAAGCGTGAGCGGGCTGCGTCGCCTCCCATGAGCAAAATGTTGTAGCGGCCGTCTACCGGTGCGGTTACACCCTGTTGGTTGAAGAGGCTACCCATGAGATTGCTCTGCACGCCGGCAAGCGAACCCGCGTAACCGATCACCGAGGTGCCAAGGGTGCCAACAGCAACCATGGCAACCAGCGCGATGATGCGCGGCTTCTGTGGCAGGCGAATCAGGCGAAGCAGGCGCAGGGTGTCGAAAGCCAAAATGGCGTAGAGCACCGCGTAGGCCGTTAGGAAGCCTGCGATGGCGTAGTCGAGAATCGGCGCGGTCACGGCCCAGAACAGCCAGGCGCGGTTCACCACGAACAAAACGGCTGCTGCCACGAACAGCGCCCAGTAGGTGAAGGTGGCCACTAGCCCGAAGCGGCCGAAGCGGCGGCTGCCGGCGAGGATCTGTGGGGAACCAGGAAGCATAAGCGAAAGAATGATTAGCCACCAAGCACGCTTGATGACGTGTTCTGCGGAGGCGCGATCGATGTTGCGGAAAGGCCCGGTACCGGCACGCTGAGCCGCTGAGCCCGCCTTGGTACCTGGAGTGAGCGGGGCGCGGTTTCCTAGAGCTGAGATTTCAGGGTCGCATTCTTCTGGGCAACCTGGTCTTGCAGGTCTAGGGCAAAGGCGGAAAGCTTGGCGCTGATGCGCTCATCAAAGGCACCGATGATTCGGGCCGCCAGGATTCCGGCGTTCTTGGCTCCACCAATTGAAACGGTGGCAACTGGGATTCCGGCAGGCATCTGAACGATGCTGAGAAGCGAGTCCATGCCGTCTAGTCGAGCCAGTGGAACTGGAACACCGATTACTGGAAGTGTGGTCACGCTGGCGAGCATTCCAGGCAGGTGAGCTGCTCCTCCGGCACCGGCGATGATCACTTTGAGCCCACGACCGGCAGCGGCCTTGCCCCACTCAACCATGCGCTCCGGGGTGCGGTGCGCGCTGAGAACCTCAACTTCGAACTCGATGCCGAACTCCTTGAGGAGCTGAGCGGCATCCGACATCACGTTCCAGTCGGAGTCGGAACCCATGACTACACCAACGATTGGGTTTGACATGACGACTCCTTACGCGCGGGTTTACAACCCCTCAATTTTATGAAAAACGAGGGAAAAAGCCCGCCGAACCGCCCAAGCGGATTTGTGTCAACCTTTGGCAGAGCGATTCAAAGTTTGCAGTTTGAGCGTTAGCGGTTTTCCAGGATTTGGGCCGCGCCGCGCGCCTGCTCCAACGCCCATTCGCCGTTTTGGGCAACCACGGTAACGTGACCCATCTTGCGTCCCTTACGGGCACCCTTGCCGTAGGTGTGAATTTTCACCGATGGGTGCTGCTCCAGAGCCGCCGCGTAGTGAGGCAAAAAGTCGTTCTGCTCGTCAACGCCAAGCAGGTTCACCATCACGGCATAGGCGCCAGTTGGTTCGGTTGAGCCCAGTGGCAGATCGAGCACGGCACGAAGGTGCTGCTCAAACTGGCTGGTCACGCTGCCCTCAATGCTGAAGTGGCCGGAGTTGTGCGGACGCATGGCCAGCTCGTTGATGAGCAACCGACCATCGGTGGTTTCAAACATTTCAACGGCAAGCACGCCGGTGACTCCGAGGCCTTCGGCTACACCGCGAGCGATTGCGGCTGCTTCCTCAAGAACCTGAGCCGAAGCGCCTGGTGCCGGAGCCAAAACCTCGGCGCAAACGCCGTCTTTCTGCGTGGTCTGAACCAGAGGCCAGGCCTGGAACTGGCCGCTCGGGTTGCGCGCGCTGAGTTGCGCCAGCTCGCGAACGAAGTCCACCTTCTCCTCGGCCAGCAGGTGCCCGCCAACTTTGGCTAGCCCCTCGGCGCTCAGCCAGTCGGCCGCGTCTGCGGAACTGCGAACCACTCGAACACCCTTGCCGTCGTAGCCGCCAATCGGAGTCTTCAGAATGGCAACGCCGCCGTTTAGAGCGATGAACGAATCGAGAGTCTGGGCGTCGTGAATCTCACTCCAGATTGGCATTGGCAGGCCAAGCTCGCCTAGACGCTCACGCATCTTCAGCTTGTTCTGCGCGAAAGCCAAAGCCTTGCTCGGTGGCTGAACGCTCACACCTTCGGCCTCGAGCGCCTCAAGAACGGAAAGCGGTACGTGCTCGTGATCGAAGGTGATCACGTCTACGGTCTTGGCAAGCTCGCGAACCACGTTCACCTGGGTGTAGTCACCAACCTGAGTGGTGGCAAGAGCCGCGCTCGAACCCTCAGCCTCGGCAAGCACCTTCAGGGTGAGCCCTAGGTTGACAGCGGGTGGAGTCATCATGCGTGCCAACTGGCCTCCGCCAATCACGCCAACTTTTAGTTCGGTCATGCAATCCTCGCTAGCTTTGAGATTTCTTGAGCCAAAAGCTTTGGTTTTGGCAAACCTGTGAGTTCCATGGCTTCTTCGCCTGAAACATAAAGCGTGATCATTGAACCGGAACTCAGTTCAACCCGTTCCACGTTGGCAAGCGAAACCGTGCGGTAACGCTGACCAAAAATACCCCCGCGCTGAACCACGCGGCTGCTTGTTATGTCTGTCCAGCTTGTGAGGTAGCGAAGCAAAGGAACCAGGAAGCCAAAGAGCGCAACTGCGCCGCAGATTGAGTAAGCGGTTAATACTTGCCACTGCTCTGCGAGTTTGCCTGAGATGAAGGTGGCCAAAAAGGCTGAGACACCAAGGAAAATGGTGGGCAAGAATAGCCGACTGCCGCGGGCACGGAAACGCCCCAGCAAGACCTCGGATTCAAAACTCACTCTTCAATTGTGGCCTAAGCCGCGATGAATTTCGCCCTAGTGACGCAAGTGAACAATGTCGGCCGCAGAAAGCGGCACCACCTGACCGTTCACATCCAAAACCAAACGCCCAGTGTCATCGATTGTGGCAGCGCGACCGATGGTGCTCGAGCCATCGGGCAACTCGGCGCGAACCTCGCGCCCAAGCGTGATGCAACCATCGATGATTTGTTGACGGACACCGCTGGCAACCGCGTCTAGCCCCAAGTTGATGAAGCGGTTGTAGAGCTCACTCAAGTGCTGAAGGTAGGTGCTGAGCACCAGGTCGAATCTTTCGGCGAGCGCCGCTGGAAGTTCTGCGCCCTGCAGAGCGAGCGAGGTGGCGTTAGGTATTGGGAGTTGCTCCTGAGTTTGGCTCAGGTTGATTCCGGCCCCAATAACCACCGAGTTACCCACCAGTTCGGTGAGCACGCCGCAGATCTTGTGCTCGTTCACCAGCACGTCGTTTGGCCACTTGAGGCCCACGGTTGGCAAGTCAACGGCGGCGGTTCCTGAGTTTGCGCCCAGTACGCTTGCCACGGTTCGGCTCATGGCAAGCCCAGCAATCAGTGGCAGCCAGCCGAGTTTTCCCAAATCCGCAGGAGACGACATTGGCGGGTGAAACAAAACGCTAATTGCTAGCGCCGAGTTTGCCGGGGTTTCCCAGACCCTGCCCGAACGGCCACGGCCGGCAACCTGGTTGGCCGTTGCATAAACGGTGAAGTTTGGTAGCTGTTCGGTGCCGGCCAACTGAATCAGCTCAAGGTTGGTGCTACCGGCGGATTCGCGCCATTCGAGGCGGCTTGCTAACTGGCTAGATTTGGGCAGGTGCATGAGCAAAGACTAGCGTTTTGGGTGTTTCGGCTTGGGTTGTGTTCAAATCGTGACCCGTTTGTGTTGCGCCTTGGCACCCCGTTTGGAGGCATTGAGAGCCAACCGCAGATAGAGTTATGGCTATATCTAGTACCTGAGGTGAACTTTGTCTGCTGAGAACCAAACCCCAGATTTCTCCACTACTGCGGGAAAACTGGAAGATCTGCGTCGTCGTTATCACGAGGCCGTTTACGCAAGTGGCGAGGCTGCCGTTGCCAAACAGCACGCCAAGGGCAAGAAGACCGCCCGTGAGCGCATTGAGCTGCTGCTAGACCCAGACTCCTTTGAAGAGCTTGACGAGTTTGTGCGTCACCGTTCCACCGCATTTGGAATGGACAAGGCTCGCCCTTACGGCGACTCGGTTGTGACCGGTGTGGGAACCATCGGTGGTCGACAAGTTGCAGTTTTCAGCCAGGACTTCACCATCTTCGGAGGCTCGCTGGGCGAGGCTGCCGGAAACAAGATCATCAAGGTCATGGACCTGGCAATCGCCACCGGTGTTCCGCTAATCGGAATGCTCGACTCGGGCGGCGCTCGAATCCAAGAGGGTGTAATCGCTCTTGGTAAGTACGGCGAAATCTTCAAGCGCAACACCATGGCCAGCGGTGTTATCCCGCAAATCTCCATCATCATGGGCCCTGCAGCCGGTGGTGCCGTTTACTCCCCTGCGCTAACCGACTTCGTGATCATGGTGGACAAGACCTCCAACATGTTCGTGACCGGCCCAGACGTGATCAAGACCGTTACCGGTGAAGACGTGGGCATGGAGGAACTTGGTGGAGCGCTAACCCACAACAAGACCTCGGGTGTTGCCCACTACCTAGCCAGCGATGAAGACGACGCGCTGGACTACGCACGTAACCTGCTGAGCTACCTTCCAGAGAACAACTTGGCCGAGACCGTTGCATACGCTGCGGCCACCGAGCTAACCGTGAACGAAGAAGACCGAGCACTGGACACCCTGATTCCGGACTCGCCAAACCAGCCTTACAACATGCTCACCGTTATCGAGAGCATCGTGGACGACAACGAGTTCCTTGAGGTGCAGGGGCTTTACGCTCCAAACATCATCATCGGCTTCGCTCGCATCGATGGGCGCAGCGTGGGAATCGTTGCCAACCAGCCACAGCAGATGGCAGGAACTCTGAACATCGAAGCGGGTGAAAAGGCGGCACGATTCGTTCGTTTCTGTGACGCGTTCAGTATTCCTATTCTGACCTTGGTTGACGTGCCTGGCTACCTTCCTGGTACCGACCAGGAGTGGGCCGGCGTGATTCGCCGCGGAGCCAAGTTGCTCTACGCATACGCCGAGGCAACCGTTCCGCTGGTAACCGTGATCACTCGCAAGGCTTACGGTGGCGCTTACATCGTTATGGGCTCCAAGCAGCTTGGTGCCGACATCAACCTTGCTTGGCCAACCGCCGAGATCGCCGTTATGGGTGGTCAGGGTGCAGTGAACATTTTGTTCCGCGACAAGATCAAGGAAGCCGAAGCGGCTGGTGAAGACGTGGCCGCGGTTCGTGCCCGTCTGGCAGCCGAGTACACCTACAACGTTGCTAGTCCTTTCTTGGCTGCGGAGCGAGGCGAACTAGACGGCATCATCGAGCCTTCGGCAACCCGCACCGCGGTGATCAAGGCCATGCGTGCGCTGCGCACCAAGCGCGCCAACGTTCCGCCAAAGAAGCACGGAAACATTCCGCTTTAAACCGGAGAAACCCAAAGAGTAATTTATGTCTAGCGAAAACTCGATTCAGCCTCACCTAAAGGTGGTGGCCGGCAACCCCACTCCGGAGGAGTTGGCGGTTGTGGTTGCGCTGCTGCAGGCAGCTCAGGCCAGCGCTGCAGCGGCGGCCAGCGAGGTTTCCGTGCCAGCCTCAACCTGGAGCCGCAATGCCTCGGTGCTTCGCGGCGCGATTGTGCCAGGCCACAACCAGTGGCAGGCCAGCTACCGCAGAGGTCTCAACTAGCTTCAAAACAAAAACAATGCCGGCAGCGCTGCCAGTTTGACGGCGGATGCGGCTAAACAAAAAGGAAACGCAATGACGCGCACACCGAGCAAAATCGACCAAATCGCAGACGCCTACCTGGACTGGATGGTTGCCGAGAGCCCAAGTTTTGCCACCTACATTGGCCGCCCAGGTGGCGAGGACAAGCTAGACGACGAGTCGCCAGAGGCGCACGCCAAGTCTCACGAACACCGCAAGGTGGTTTTGGCCCAGCTGGCCGCAGCCGAGCCACAGGATGACACCGATCGTGTGACCAAGGATGCGCTGACCCGCGACCTTGAACTTAGCAACGAAACCCACGAGGCCGGCCTCTGGAAGCGCAACCTAAATGTGATTGCCAGTCCGGCCCAGGGAATTCGAGACATCTTCGACCTCTCGCCAACTGCCACCGAGCAAGACTGGAAGAACCTTGCCAGCCGCATGCGTGCGGTGCGCGGAGCCATCGCTGGATATCAGGCTTGCCTTCAGGCTGGTTTGGATTCCAATGACGCACCAGCCATGCGCCAGGTTGAGCAGGTAATCGGTCAGATTGAGCAACTAACCACCGCAGACGGCTTCTTCATCAAGTTTGCGGCCGAGGCCAAGCCTGCCGAAGGTGAGCTTTCCGCAGCACTGTTGGCCGACCTGGCCGATGCAGCAAAGGATGCCACCGCCGCCTATTCGGAGCTCAACGACTTCTTCAAGAACCAGTTGCTGGCTGGCGCATCCATCGATGACGCAATCGGTCGCGAGCGTTACAGCCTGCTGAGCCGCGCGTTTGTTGGTGCCAAGTTGGATCTGGATGAAACCTACGAGTGGGGAATCCAGGAGCTGGCTCGTGTTACCGCTGAGCAGGAGGCTGTGGCCAACCAGATCAAGCCGGGTGCCACCGTTCAAGAAGCCATTGAGTTCCTCGACAACGACAAGAGCAACAAGCTAAACGGCACCGATGAACTGCAGAAGTGGATGCAGAAGCTAAGCGACCGCGCTATTGAGGAGCTTGGCAAGAGCCACTTTGACATTGCCGAACCACTGCGCAAGCTTGAGTGCATGATTGCCCCAACTCAGACCGGAGGCATTTACTACACCGGTCCGAGCGACGACTTCAGCCGCCCTGGCCGCATGTGGTGGAGCGTTCCGGTTGGCGTTACCGAGTTCGACACCTGGCGTGAAACCACCACCGTTTACCACGAGGGTGTTCCTGGTCACCACCTTCAGGTTGCACAGCAGGTTTACAACAAGGACGAACTCAATTCCTGGCGCCGCCTGGCTTCTTGGACCAGCGGTCACGGGGAGGGCTGGGCACTCTACGCCGAGCGCCTCATGGACGACCTCGGTTTCTTGGAGACCGCGGCCGACCGGCTTGGAATGCTAGACGGACAGCGCATGCGCGCCGCCCGCGTGGTTCTCGACATTGGTGTTCACCTTGGAAAGCCTCGTCTGGACGGAACCGGCAAGTGGGACTTTGACTACGCTCTGGACTTCATGTTGAAGAACGTAAACATGAGCCCAGAGTTTGTGAACTTTGAGGTGAACCGATACTTCGGCTGGCCTGGACAGGCACCAAGCTACAAGATTGGTCAGCGCATTTGGGAGCAGCTTCGCGATGAAGCCGCTGCCAAGGCGGGAGCCAACTTTGACATCAAGGCCTGGCACAAGAAGGCGCTAAACCTTGGCGGGCTATCGCTAGACACATTGAAGTACGCGCTGTCGCTTTAGCGAGCGAGCGGGTAAGTACGCGCTGCAGACTTAGTGAGCAGATTCCCTCGCAACAGGCACGAATTAGAAAACCCCCAGTCAATCGACTGGGGGATTTCTTTTGGTTTAGGGAAGCCGAAGCCAGAGGTCCGGACTGGCGGCTTCTGGGCGAGTGGCGATGATGCTCACCAGGTAGCTCTCGCCTCTTGGAGCCTTGATGGAGATCTTGCCGCTGTTAGTGGAACGAAGTGCCTGGATGATGCTCTGGTGGATGTCTTCCAAAACATCCGCCGGAGCCTTGTCTAGGCCGTCTTGGTCTAGCAGCGTGACTTCAACGCCACGCTTGCGAGCCTCGCGCACGGCAACTCGAACGCCATCGTTCAGCAGGGCACGCCCCTGAATTTCGTCTCGGAGACGAGCCTCCACCAAGAGCGCCTCAACTTTTGCCGGCTCGGACAACTTGCCCTTGGTTTGCACGATGAGCTCCAGCAGCGGCTGAGCCGTTAGAAGTGTGCTCTGAGTGGTCTTCTGGCGCTCTAGGCGGCGAGCCATAACCTGTGCGGTTCTGGTGGCGGTTTGGGTGGCTTGAGCGAGGGATTCCGCAGTCATTCGCCTGGTGGTGTCCAGAGCCAAACCAACTGCCCAGGAAGCGGCAACTACCAAGGCCGCGCCAACAAGTCCAACGGTTGCGATGGTGCTTGGGCCACCCCAAAGAATCACCTGAAGCCAAAGAATGGCTAAGCCCACCCACGAGAGAATCGGCCAACCTCGTGCGTTGAGGATGGCCAGCAGTGTGCTCACACCGCCAACGAACCAGGTTTGGTAACTGCCGTTAGGAAGCCTGTCTGAAGCCGGCATTCCGATGATGATGAGCAACGGGATGGCACAGCAAATCAAGAAGATTAGGTAACCACGCCAAGTTGCTAAGTGGCTTCCGCGACTGAATACCCCGAGAAATAGGGCAACCGCGTAGATTGCAAAAGCAGTGATTGCGGCGGGTTGGTTGTGATAGCTGGAGAGCCACGACAACCCGAGAACCCAGTGGTTGAAGCCGTAGAGCATAACCAGAAGAAACGCCGTAAACCTTAAGCGCCTAACCATTTTGGCTCCATTCCAAAACGATTCGAGCGCCTTGACCGCGGTCCGAGTCCACGAAGGCCTTGCCACCCACCGACTCGATTCGGCGCAAAATCAAGGTGCGAATGCCTAGTCGGTTTTTTGGGATTCTCGAAAGCCTGAAACCACGACCTTCATCGGCAATCACAACCTTCAAACCGGCTGGGCTGGCCTTGAGGCTCACCTTTCTTGGCACCGATGGCCCACCCGCGTGCAGCAACGAGTTGTTCACGGCCTGCATGGTGGCCTCAGTGAAAGCACTGGCCACATCGATGGGCAGATCAAAGTTTGCGGTGGAGCTGCTGGCAACCTTGAACCCAGGTGCCTGCTCTTCGAGAGTCTTGGTTAGTGCACTGAAAAGGCTGTCGCTGCTGACCACAGATTCTTGCTCGGCCGGCCATTCGCTCAGGTTGGTGAGCTGACCAAGCGCGCTCATGGCGTATTCCACTGCTCTGCGCTGCTCGGTTTGATTGGAGGCGGTGCCAGCGGTGTGAAGTGCGTTTAAAACCTGATCGTGAAGCAGACCTGCCAAGTGAAGGCGTTCGTTCTCGATTGCCTCCTGAGTGGCCTCTTCAACCGCCTGGTCCTGTGCCTGAGCGTTGGCTTCGTCCTGCATTCGCGCGCGAAACCTGAGCAGGTAAACCACGGCGATAAAGGTAGCGCTGAACAAGAAACTGTAAACAGCATCCTGCGTGGCGGAAAGGACCGTGGCGCTGCCGCCAACATCTGTGAGGTGAAGGAACAGAAAGTAAAGAGGCACACCCGTAACAAAGATTGCCGCGAGACCCAAACTGAGCCCGAAGCCCGCCGAAAGCGTGGAGATTCCAAGCTGCCACCAAACCCAAGGGGTGTAGTGCTCTGGCAATTTTTCAGGCTCCAAAACCTGAATCGGCCAAGTGAGGAGGGTGGCGGTAACCGCCAAGAAGTGAATGACGTACCAGTAGTTTCTGGCATTGAACAGCCAGTGACTCAGCACCATGCCAATAACCGAGCCAACCACGGCAACGAGGCTTGGCCAGAACACATACGGGTTGAGAAGCGGCGCTTGCTCGAGTGCATTCACCGCGGTTTCGGCAACGGAAAGCAAAAGCGCAAGCGAGAAGATTCGACCCAGCCAGAGCTCAATTTGCTGTGCCGCAAATGTGCTTTCCCGCCTGGCAACGAGCAGCCTGCGAGCCCCATTAATGGGTTCGGTTTTCGCTGCCGGACTGGTCATACTGTTCAAACTACCAACGACCTACGACAAAAGAGACATTGTGTCTAAAAACGAACTTTATGCCTTAACCAGGCTCACGATGGTCTCAACGTGGTGAGTGTGCGGGAACAGGTCGAATGCGCGCAAATCATCGATGGAATAGCCACCCGCCAACAACTGCTTCAGGTCACGAGCCAACGAAACCGGGTCACAGGCAACGTAAACAATGTGCTTTGGAGCCAACTTGATGATTCCGGTGATTACCTTGGCACCGGCACCGGCGCGAGGTGGGTCCAGGATCACGGTGGCTTCGGCGTAGTCAACCTCGCCGCGCTTGGCTGCGGTAACCTGCTCGGCTACAAACTTGTCTACCGGAGCGCAAACGGCACGAACCGCTGGCAGGTCGGCAAGGTTTAGCTTGGCGTCCTCGGTGGCCTGCTTGGCAGACTCCACGGTGGTCACCTTGATGCGATTGGCAAACTTGGCCGCAAGCGCGCCGGCGAAAAGACCAACGCCGCCATACAGGTCAAGGTTTGGTGCGCTCAGCTCAATGCCCACCTTGGCAACCATGCCGTTCACGGTGTCGGTAAGAAGGCTGGCGGCGCCACGGTGAACCTGCCAGAAGCCGCCACCGCTGATGCGGAAGGTGCGGCCGGCGGCACGCTCAACCAAACGGGCGTCGCCCTTTAGCTTCTTGTCAACAATCCACTGAGCCTGACCGGTGCTGCTAACGGCAATCTCGATCTTGCTTACGTTCTGCCAGTTCTTGAGGTGCAGGCCAAGCTCGTTGATTTCCTCAACGGCAAGCGGCAACTTGTTGACCGGTACAACTTCGTGGCTGCGTTCCTTATAAGGACCGGCCTCGCCACTCATGTCCACGTGCAACTGCACGCGGGTGCGGTAACCCAAACCGTTGGCTTCGTCGTCTCCGGCAACAGCCTCAACCACGGGGCGCAGCTTCACGCCAGCCATGCGGTCTAGCGACTCCTCAATCACGTCTGCCTTGAGCTCGCGCTGACGAGCCAGCTTGATGTGCCCAAATTCGGCGCCACCAGCCCCGCCAACTCCGGCTGCCGGCCAAACCTGTGGCACTCGGTCTTCAGAAGCCTCGATGATTTCCATTGGCTCCGCACGGCAGAACGAACCGCCGCGGTCCTCAAACACAACCGCCTTCACCAGTTCGCCAGGGAGAACGTGAGATACGAAAATCACGCGTCCCTCGTGACGAGCCACGAAGATTCCGCCGTGCGCCACCTTCTCAATTCGAAGTGTTAGCTGCTGACCGGTCCAGTTGATTGATTTGTCCACTAGACAAGTGTTCCATACCCTTGAAGCCATGACTCGCGTTGTGCTCGCATCCACCTCCCCCGCTCGCCTAACTTTGTTGCAGGCTGGAGGCATTCAACCCTTCACAATTGCCCCTCTGGTAGACGAAGACGAGGTAACCGCGGTTGCCAAGGCGCAGGGTTTGGTAACCAATACCAGCGAAATGGTGGGCCTGCTGGCTCGCGCCAAGGCGGAAGCAGTCTTGAGCCGCCCGGAAGCCGCGGGTGCCGTGATCATCGGCTGTGACTCATCGCTGGAATTCAATGGAGAATCGCTTGGCAAGCCCCACCTACCTGAGGTTGCCATTGACCGCTGGCTTTCCATGCGTGGCAAGAGCGGGCGCCTTTACTCGGGACACTGGGTCATCGACAACCGCAATCCGGAATCCCCAAACGCCTTTGGCCGAGTGAGCCACGCCACAGTGCACTTTGCCAACCTGAGCGAGAGCGAAATCGAGGCCTACGTTGCCACTGAGGAGCCCCTGAAGGTGGCCGGTGCGTTCACCATCGATGGTCTGGGTGGCGCATTTGTGAGCCGCATCGATGGCGACCCACACACCGTGGTTGGCCTAAGCCTGCCCACCCTGCGTGAACTGATCATCGAGCTTGGAATCGAATACCCGAGCCTCTGGAACATCAAGTAAAACAGCGCAATCCGACGCCAAATTTGGCTCTGGCCTGGCTGGTTTTGTGATTTTTTTGTTACCCAGCACCAAAGGCTGAGGCTGGCGAACCAATAGGCTAGATGCACTATGACTTCGTCTAAGAAAATCACCAAGGTTCTAGTTGCCAACCGCGGAGAAATCGCAGTTCGCATCATCCGCGCCGCAAAAGACTCCGGCATTCAGAGTGTGGCTGTTTACGCAGACCAGGATCGCGATGCGATGCACTCCAAGATGGCCGATGAGGCGTACGCGCTAAACGGAACCACCGGACCGGAAACCTACCTGGTCATCGAAAAGATTTTGGCTGTTGCAGCCCAGAGCGGCGCAGACGCCGTTCACCCTGGCTACGGATTCCTTGCGGAGAACGCGGATTTCGCACGAGCCGTCATCGATGCAGGTTTGATTTGGATTGGCCCATCGCCAAAGGCGATTGAGATGCTGGGCGACAAGGTTTCTGCCCGCCACGTTGCCGAAAAGGTTGGCGCGCCTCTGGCCGCTGGAACTCTGAACCCTGTGAAGGGCGCCGATGAGGTGCTGGACTTTGTGGCTCAGCACGGCGTGCCGGTTGCCATCAAGGCGGCTTACGGTGGCGGTGGCCGCGGTATCAAGGTGGCTTATAAGAAGGAAGAAGTTGCGGAGCTCTTTGAGAGCGCAACGCGTGAAGCCATTGCTGCCTTTGGTCGCGGTGAGTGCTTTGTTGAGAAGTACCTGGAGAAGCCTCGTCACGTTGAGACCCAGTGCCTTGCAGACGCCTATGGAAACGTTGTTGTGGTTTCCACTCGCGACTGCTCGCTGCAGCGTCGTCACCAGAAGCTGGTTGAGGAAGCCCCGGCTCCGTTCCTAACCGAGGAGCAGAACAAGCGCCTCTACGAAGCATCGAAGGCCATTCTGAAAGAAGTTGGCTACCAGGGCGCTGGAACCTGTGAGTTCCTGGTTGCACAAGACGGCACCATTAGCTTCCTAGAGGTAAACACCCGACTTCAGGTTGAGCACCCGGTTTCCGAAGAGGTAACCGGCCTTGACTTAGTGCGCGAGCAGTTCCGTTTGGCTGAGGGCGGCAAGCTGGAATACGGCGACCCTGTAATCAAGGGCCACAGTTTTGAGTTCCGCATCAACGGCGAAGACGCAGGCCGCAACTTCATGCCGGCCCCTGGCCCTGTGAAGCTGTTCAAGGCTCCAAGCGGACCTGGCGTGCGAGTTGACACCGGTGTTGAGAGCGGCGATGAAATCTCGGGCTCGTTCGACAGCATGGTTGCCAAGCTGATCGTGACCGGCGCAACTCGCGAGGAGGCATTGGCTCGCAGCCGTCGTGCCCTCGATGAGATGCAGGTTGAAGGCCTACCAACCGTTCTGCCATTCCACCGCAAGATTGTGAACGACCCTGCATTCATCGGTGGCAACGGCAAGTTCGGAATCTACACTCGCTGGATTGAAACCGAGTGGAACAATGACATCCCAGCTCACATTGCCGAGGGCAGCGAGGGTGCAGAACCTGTAAGCCGCAACAGCGTTGTGGTTGAGGTGGACGGCAAGCGCATCGAGGTTAGCCTGCCTGCGGCATTGTTCGCCGGCACTGGCTCGGGTGCTGCGGCTCCTGCGGTTGCCAAGCGCAAGAAGGGTGCAGGCGCATCCGGAACCGGTGGCAACGGAAACGAAATCAAGGCCCCGATGCAGAGCACCGTGGTGAAGATTGCTGTTGAGGTTGGTCAAGAAGTGAACGAGGGCGACCTGGTTGTGGTTCTTGAGGCCATGAAGATGGAGCAGCCGCTAACCGCACACAAGAGCGGAACCGTGAAGAGCATTGGCGCTGCGGTGGGCGAGACCGTTCCTGCCGGAACCATGCTGATCGAGTTCTCCTAAAACTTAGGTAAAAGAAAACCCCGGCCAATAGGTCGGGGTTTTCTTTTTGAACAAACTAAGCGGAAGACCAGCCTACGCCGAAGGCCAAGTTAGGCCGAAGGCAAGTGCAGGTCCTGCGCCGCTTCCTGGATGGAACTTGAAAGCGACGGGTACACGGTGAAGGTGCGAGCCACTTCGTCCACGGTGAGACGGTTCTCAACCGCAATGGCGATTGGGTAAATCAGGTCAGAGGCACGCGGTGCCACGATGACTCCACCGATTACGGTGCCACCGGTTGAACAGATGAGCTTCACAAAACCATCATCGATGCCCTGCATTTTGGCGCGAGGGTTGGTGTTGAGCATGATCTTCTGCACAAAGCCGTTGACCTTGCCGTCTTGCACGTCTTTCTCGGTCCAACCCACGGTTGCAACCTCCGGAGCGGTGAAGATGTTGGAAGCCACGTGACGCAGGTTGGTTGGCGCGCTCACGTCTCCCATGGTGTGGAACACGGCGGTGCGGCCCTGCATGGAACTGACCGAGGCTAGTGGCAAGAAGGTGGTGCAGTCGCCAACCGCGTAAACGTTGGCGCGCGAGGTGCGGGCAACCTTATTTACATCGATGTGGCCAATCTCGGTGAGAATCACACCGGCTTCTTCCAGGCCGAGTCCGCGGGTGTTAGGAATGGCACCAACCGCCATGAGGCAGTGAGAACCCTTGACCACTTCGCCGGTGCTGAGGGTGACCTCAACGCCTTCGCCTGTGTTCACAACCTTGTCGGCTCGGCTCTTTCCAAGAATGGTGATTCCGTTGCGGCGGAAAACGGTGTCGATCACTGCCGACGCGTCGGCGTCGCTGGAAGGCAAAATGGTGTCGCGGCTGCTGATGAGTGTGACCTTGGAACCCAGGTACGAGTAGGCGCTGGCGAACTCGGCACCGGTGACACCGGAACCCACCACAATCATGTGCTCAGGCAGTTCCTGCAGGTTGTAAAGCTGAGCCCAGGTGAAGATTCGCTCGCCGTCCGGCTTTGCGTCGTCAAGCTCGCGCGGAGTGGCACCTACCGCAACGATGATGGTCTTGGCCTCCAGGCGCTCCTCGTTGGAGCCGTCGGCAGGGGTGGCGATTACGTGGTGGTTGCCATCGAGGCGACCGGAACCGTGGATGATGCGAACGCCGGCCTCAACCAGGGTCTCAAGCATGTCTGCGCTCTGTTGCTCGGCAAGGTCCAGCAAACGCTGGTTCACAACGCCAAGGTCGATCTCGACCTTTGGCTTTACAGGCTGACCGGCAAAGCTGAACTTCACTCCGAGTGCGGTTGCGTGGTTCACGCGCTGAGCGGCTTCTGCGGTGGCAATCAGGGTCTTGCTCGGCACCACATCGGTGAGAACTGCGTGCCCGCCGATACCGCTCTTTTCGATGAGGGTTACGTCTGCACCAAGCTGACGTCCGCTCAAGGCCGCTTCGTACCCGCCAGGGCCGCCACCAATAATGACGATGTGATGGTTCTTTACCGCTGTCTTGTCCACCCCTCTATTCTCCAACACAACTAGACTCAAATTTATGGCTCAGGCAAATGTAAACAAGCAAAGCAACCCGTTCGATCTAGCGGCTCAGGCGGCGGAAATCATCCGCGAACGCACTGGTGTGGAACAGCACCACGTTGCACTAACTCTCGGCTCGGGTTGGGCTAAAGCCGCAGACCTCATCGGTGAGGAAACCGCGCGCATCGATGCCGCCAGTCTGCCCGGATTCATTGCGCCAGAGGTTGCCGGTCACGTTGCCACCATTCGTTCTATTGCGCTTCCGAGTGGCAAGCAGGCGCTGGTTCTTGGCGCTCGCACTCACTTCTATCAGGGTCACGGCGTTGCTGCCGTGGTGCATGGAGTTCGCGTTGCGGCCGCACTTGGTGCCGAGACCATGGTTCTCACCAACGGCGCAGGTGGAATCAAGACCTCTTGGAAACCAGGCCAGCCGGTGCTGATCAGCGACCACATTAACCTGACCGCGGCCACCCCGCTTGAGGGTGCCACGTTCATTGACCTGACCAATCTCTACTCCAAGCGCCTGCGCGACTTGGCTCGCACCGTTGACGAGTCGCTTGACGAGGGCGTTTACGTGCAGTTCCAGGGCCCGCAGTACGAGACCCCTGCCGAGGTTCAGATGGCCAAGCACATCGGTGGTCACATTGTGGGAATGAGCACCGCGCTCGAGGCAATCGCGGCGCGTCAGGCCGGGCTCGAAATCCTTGGGCTTTCGCTCATCACCAACCTGGCCGCCGGCATTTCGAGCGAACCGCTGAGTCACAAGGAAGTTCTTGAGTCGGGCGCCGCTGCCGAGTCGCGCATCAGTGCGCTGTTGGCTCAGATTGTGGCAAAGCTCTAAAAATGAGTTCCGAGACATTCGCGGCCGACACCCCTGCCCTATTGAAGCAGGCGCTGGCGTGGCTTGAGCAGGACCCAGACCCACAGACCCGCGCCGAGCTTCAGGCTTCAATGGAGCTGGCAAAGCGCGACCCGAACGGCGCCGCGGATCTGGCCAGTCGCTTCGATGGGCGCCTCGAGTTTGGCACCGCCGGCCTTCGCGGCGAACTGGGTGCCGGACCAAACCGCATGAACCGCGTGCTGGTTGGGCAGGCGGCCGCCGGAATCGCAGACTGGCTGCTTGCGAACAAGGAATTTGCGGGCGGCAAGCCATCGGTGGTTATTGGATTTGATGGCCGTTTGAACAGCGACGTGTTCGCCCAGGATTCCGCTCAGATTTTTGCGGCGGCGGGCATCGATGTGTTGTTGTTCGACACCTACGTGCCAACGCCGGTGCTGGCGTTTGCCGTGAAGCAGGGCGGCTTCAGCATGGGTGTGATGGTCACCGCTAGCCACAACCCGCCGCGCGACAACGGCTACAAGGTTTATCTGGGCGGGGCCAACGGCGGCTCGCAGATCATTTCGCCGGTGGACGCCGAGATTGCCAAGTGCATCCATGCAGTGGCGGCAACCAAGACCTTTGCGGAACTGCCAAAGAGCGATGACTTTGTGACTGGCGGGGCCGAACTGCGCGACGAGTACGTGCACCACACTGCCGGGCTGGTTGAGCCGCAAGACGCCGCATTGTCGGGCCAGGGCCTCAGCATTGTCTTCACCGCAATGCACGGCGTTGGCTGGGAAACACTGAAGAGCGTTTTCAAGGAGGCTGGGCTCTCGCAGCCGGCAGTGGTTCGCCAGCAGATTTCCCCCGATGGGACTTTCCCAACCGTTGCCTTCCCTAATCCCGAAGAGCCTGGCGCGCTGGATCTGGCGTTTGAAACCGCCAAGCTGGTTCGTGCCCAGCTGATTTTGGCTTGCGACCCGGATGCAGACAGGCTCGCGGTGGCCGTTCCGGACAAGCGCGAAAAGGCTGGCTGGCGCAAACTCACCGGAGACCAGGTTGGCCTGATTCTGGGATACGAGGTTGCCAAGCGCGCTTCCGACTTGGGAATCACTGGCACCCTGGCCTGCAGCATTGTTTCGAGTTCGCAGCTGGCCGCGGTTGCCGCCGACTTTGACCTGGGCTTTGAGCAGACCCTCACCGGCTTCAAGTGGATCAGCAAGGTGCCAAACCTGTTGTTCGGTTTCGAAGAGGCCCTGGGTTACTGCGTTGACCCGGAGCACACCCCCGACAAAGACGGCATCAGCGCTGCACTGTTGATTGCATCGCTAGCCAACCGCCTTGCCGCCGACGGCACCGACCTCGATCAGCACCTGCAAGACCTTTGCGAGCGCTACGGGCACTTTGCCACTGGCCAAATCAGCCAGCGCTTTGGCAACGTTGCGGTTGCTCAGCAAATGGTTTCCGAACTACGTAAGAATCCGCCTGCAACCATCGATGGATCAAACGCCACATTCACTGACCTGGCGCTTGGTTCCGCAACCTTGAAACCCACCGATGGTTTGTTGTTCGTGCTGGAGGATGGCCGCAGGGTAATCGTGCGCCCGAGCGGCACCGAGCCAAAGCTCAAGTGCTACCTGCAGGCGATTGGCGATTCGGAAGATTCGGCTGAGACCAAGTTGGCGGCATTGGATGCGGCCATGAGGGCTGTTCTGGCCTGAGCCACCCGGCCGCCAAAGCGGTCGCGCTTCGGGCCAAGTAGTAATGTCGGTGCCCCCGATTAGCATTTGCTCAACTGCAAATGCCAGTTGAAATCCGAACCTTGGGGGAACCATGTCACTCATTACCGTTACTACCGATCAAGACGTTGTCGAACTGGCAAAGGTGATTCTTGACCCAAGCCGCAAAAAGGTGGTTTGCGTAATCACATACCCACCTTCGGCGAGCGCCGTGCGCTACGACGCAAACGACATAGCGGAGGGCACGGATAAAGTTTGCGACATCTATCTGGTGATTGGTTCTGAGAAGACCTGGCTGCTTTCGCAGGCGCTGCCCGCTGAGGCGAATGTGCACTCCGGCGCGGCACGAACCTACCCGATTGGCTTTGGCAAGACCGAGCACACTGCCATTCTTCGCTTGGCTCCATCGATGGCGAACCTTCAAGCCATCACCCGCCAGCTAGAGGGTGACATTTGGGGTGCCGCTCATCGAGGTGGATTGTTGGAGTCCACCTCACCTGGTGCCGTTCAGACCACCGCACTTGTGAAGATGCTGCTTGAGCCAAACGGTGTAATGGTTGAGCTTCCAAACAAGTCGCTCGCGTACATCTCGCAAGACGTGGTGTTTCCAGGCGTGCCAGTGGACTGGGTTTATCAGACCGGGCAAACCCTTGACGGCTCTTACCTGCCAGAGGTTCGCCAGTTCATTCCTGCCGGGGCCGAGATCACCGACAAGGCGGCTCTCGAGCATTTCGGATTGAACACCGTGACCTACGGCTTGGTCACCGAGACCGACCGCCAGTGGGCCAAAATCAAGTTGCACCCAAACCTAGAGTTCACGGTTAAGAAGAACCGCATCACCGGAAACGACCTAGACGTAATCACCAAGTACCTGCCGCTTGGAGACATCGTTGAGGTGCGAATCTATAAAGACGACCACGGCAAGATTTCACTTCGTCTTGATGACATCGATGACGAGCCAATCGCACCGGCGTTGAGCTTGGTGGCCGGTGGCCCGGCTTGGCTGGACCCAACCCGTGAGTACATCGAGAGCGAGACCGACCTAGACGTGGTTGAGGCTATCCCGCTTCCTGAGGTGGAGACCTACCAGGCGGAAGTGGAAGTTGCGCCGATTCCGGCAACGCCTGCGTCGCTTTCACCGAGCGCCAACAACATGTCCATCCAGCAGGAGCAGATGTATCGCCAGAGCATCTCGCTACTGCGCGGCAACCTGAACGCGGCAAACCTACGTTTGCAAACTCTGAGCATTGAGTATCGCGACGCCGTGGACGAGCGCAACAAGTCTGTTGGCAAGTTGAACAAGCTCATCTCTGCGAACAAGGAACAGTTGGAAGAGCTGCGCGACCTGCGCAAGAAAGCTAAGGCCACTCAGAAGTCCGGTTCCACCACGTTTAGTCGCAAGGACCGCTGGGCCTCAAACGAGGAATGGTTCCGCGAGGAAATCCGCCGTGCGTGGATTGGTCGCTACACGCCTTCGGACCGCGCCACTTTCAAGTTGGACGACACAAACTACAGCTTTGGCGAGGATTTCTTTGACTACTTCAAGGAAGGCAAAATGAACGAAGACGACGCGCGCAAGGCGGTTCGCGCCATTCTTGATTTAGTTTCCGGTCGTCACGCCGCTGAGCCGAGTCGCGAGGCACACCCCTACCTGGGAGACGGGGCCAAGCCACTCATGCGCAATGGAGATGCGGGAATGCGCATGCACATTGAAAACGGGGTTCCTCAGGCCAAGCGTTTGAGCTACTTCATTCTGCGTGGTGGCGGCTTTGAGCTTGTCAAGGTTGCCGACCACGACGACATGGCTTTTGGCTAGAGCATTGCCTTGCTCAGCTTGTCGCTGATCTCGCCAAGGTCGAACACGTGCTCGATTGCGATTACCTCGCTAGGGAGGCCCTGGAGTTTCTCAACCAGCTCTGGGGTGGTGAGCAAAATCTGTGCGTCGCGGCTAGCGCGAGCGGTGTCGATATCGCTGGCCTCAACGGTTGCTGTGAGACCAAGGGTACGAAGAACCTTCTCGGCGTTCATTTTGAGCAGCACTGACGTGCCAATTCCTGCTCCACAAACCGCGATGATCTTCATGAAACGAGTCTCGCATTAAATCAATTTATTAAGGAGCGGATTTCGCCTACAGAGGAGCAAGTTAACAGGGAATTAATAAAGTTTGGGTCGCTGGCATGGGTTGCAAACTCGCTGAGCATTTCCAGGTGACGATCGTGATCGAGCGCGGCCAAGCCGAACAGCACGTGCACCGGGTCGTTTCGCTTGTGGCCAAACTCAACCGGTTCCTGAAGCACAACTAGGCTCAGCCCGGTTTCCAGAACGCTCTCACTCGGGCGGGTGTGCGGCATGGCCAGGCCCGGACCGATAACGATGTAGGGTCCGAGTTCGTGCACGGCCGCAACCATGTCATCGGTGTATTTCTGGGTGGTTCTACCACTGGCAACCAGGCCGTCTCCGGCAAGGCGAACCGCGGCTTCCCAATCGCTCGCGTGAGCGCCCAAAATGATGGACCCCTCGCCTAACGCGTTGGAAAGCAGCGACACTGGTTTACCTTTAACGGCGGCCCGAGTTGGCTCGGCGGAAGCCCTCGGCAATCATGTCGAGAAGTTCGTCGCGTGCCTCTGCGTCTTGGAAGCTGGCGTTTGCCGCGTTCACCTGGAACTGCTCAAGGTCTCCCAGACCGTAGTCGAAGGTGTCAACCAAAAGCTCAAGCTCACGGGTTAGCGTGGTTGCGCTCATCAGGCGGTTGTCGGTGCTCACGGTCACATTGAAACCAAGCTCGTAAAGCAGGTCAAACGGGTGGTCTTCCAGCTCCTCGCCAAGGTCGGCGATGGCGCCGGTCTGCAGGTTACTGCTTGGGCAAAGCTCAAGTGCAATGCCGCGGTCGTAAACCCAGCGGGCAACCGGGCCCAGAGTTACAACGTCGGTGTCGCCGTCTTCGCGTAGTAGCAGGTCTTCGTAAATACGAACGCCGTGACCCAGGCGCAGAGCGCGACCCGAAACAATGGCGCCCTTGATGCTGTCAACTCCGTCGGCCTCGCCAGCGTGAACGGTGGCTGGGAACAACTCTGCTGCCAGGTAGTCAAACGCTGCCTTGTGGTTGCTGGCTGGGAAGCCCGCTTCCGCTCCGGCAATGTCGAAGCCAACCACGCCGTTTTCACGGTGGCGAACGGCCAACTCGGCAATCTCCATGCCGCGGTCTGCATGACGCATTGCGGTTACCAGCTGACCGGTGCGGATGTAGCCACCCTGCTTGTCCACAATGTCGATGCCCTCTTCGAGACCGTCCTGAACGGCCTCAACTACCTCGTCAAGAGTTAGGCCGTTGCGCAGGTGCTGCTCGGGTGCCCAACGAACCTCGCCGTAAATCACGCCATCGTTGGCAAGATCCAGAACGAACTCTTTGGCCACGCGCTTCAAACCCTCAACGGTCTGCATCACAGCGATGGTGTGGTCGAACGTCTCAAGGTAGCGCGGTAGCGAACCCGAGTTTGCGGCCTCAAAGAACCACTTGGCCAGTTCCTTGGCGTCTGTGGTTGGCAGCTCGTGTCCAACCTGGGCAGCCAGGTCGATGATGGTCTGCGGACGAAGGCCACCGTCTAGGTGATCGTGCAGCGAAATCTTTGGCAGCATGCGGACGTCAAAGTTGTTCATGAGGTGCTTTCTTGGCTTTGGTTGCGGGCTTGTTGCTAGTTCTTGATTGATTCCAAAACGATCTTGCGTTGGTATTCAACCGGTTGGGACACAACGGTTAGATTGCCGTCTAGCGCCTCTAGTGCGCGTTCAAATCGGTGGGTATCGTCGCTGAGCAAGGTTATCAGAGGCTGCCCCTTGACCACCTTGTCTCCAATGCCAACGTGCAGCACGGCACCCGCGCCAAACTGAACCGGGTCTTCCTTGCGGGCGCGTCCGGCACCCAAACGCCAAGAAGCGATACCCACGGCAAGCGCATCCACCTGGTCCACGTAACCATCCTGCTGTGCTACAACAACATGGCTTTCCTTGGCCACTGGAAGCGTGGCAGTTGGATCTCCACCCTGGGCACGAATCATCTGATTCCACTTGTCCATTGCGCGGCCGTCATTCAGTGCGGCCCTCACATCGATGTCAGGTTTGCCCGCCAGGCGCAGCATCTCCGTGGCGAGTTCCACGGTGAGATCAACCACGTCTGCGGGTCCGCCACCGGTGAGCACCTCAACACTCTCCTCAACTTCAAGCGCGTTGCCGATCTTGCGGCCGAGCGGCGTGGACATGTCGGTGAGCAGAGCCGAGGTCTTCACGCCGGCGTCCTGGCCGAGAGCCACGAGAGTTTGGGCCAGTTCGCGCGCGCGGTCCAGAGTCTTCATGAAAGCTCCCGAACCAACCTTTACGTCTAGCACCAATGATGCGGTGCCCTCCGCAATCTTCTTGCTCATGATGGAGCTGGCGATTAGCGGGATGGACTCCACGGTGCCGGTTACGTCGCGCAGCGCGTAGAGCTTCTTGTCGGCAGGGGCTAAGCCAGAACCGGCGGCGCAAATCACGGCGCCAACCTCGGCAAGCTGGCGGTGCATTTCGGCGTTGCTGAGTGCGGCCCGCCAACCGGGGATGCTCTCAAGTTTGTCCAGAGTGCCACCTGTGTGGCCGAGACCGCGGCCGCTTAACTGCGGCACCGCCACCCCGAAAACTGCCACGAGTGGGGCCAGCGGCAAGGTGATTTTGTCGCCAACGCCACCGGTTGAGTGCTTGTCGGATGTGGTGGTTGGTAGGTCGCTAAAGTCGAGGCGCTCGCCCGAGGCAATCATTGCCATGGTGAGGTCTTTGATCTCGCGTCGGTTCATGCCATTTAGCAAAATGGCCATCGCCATGGCAGACATCTGTTCGTCGGCCACAACACCGCTGGTGTAGTTGGCAACCAACCAATCAATCTGTGCGGTGGACAGCTCGCCCTTTTCACGCTTGGCGATGATCAGTTCAACTGCGGAAAACTCGCTCACTTGCCCTGCTCCTGCTGTGCGTGTTCATCCAACTGGCGGGGGCCAAACGCGTCGGGAATCACTTCAGCGATGGTCTTGATTCCAGAAACGGTTTGCAACAACATTCCGGGTGCTGAGTGTTCAAAAAGCAGCTGACGGCAGCGGCCGCACGGCATCAGCACGTTGTGCTTGGAGTCCACACAGGCGAACGCAACTAGCTTGCCGCCACCGGTGGCGAACAACTCACTCACCAGCGAACATTCGGCGCAAAGGGTGAGCCCGTAACTGGCGTTCTCCACGTTGCAGCCGGAAACGATTCGCCCGTCATCGATGAGCGCAGCGGCGCCAACCGGGAACTTGGAATACGGCACATACGCGTTGCCCATTGCCTTGATTGCGGCTTGAGTCAGCTGCTCCCAATCAATGTTTGCCGCGGCCACTTGCTGTTCTTGAGACATTGCTGCCCTAACTCTTGATGTACGGCTTGCCAGATGCGGCAGGACCCGTGACCTTGCCAACCAAACCGGCAACCGCAATCACGGTCATCAGGTAAGGAAGCATCAGCAGGAACTCGCTTGGAACCGACGAACCGATGATGGCCAGACCAAACTGCAGGTTCTCGCTGAAGCCAAATAGCAGCGCAGCAAACGCGGCATAGATGGGATTCCAACGGCCAAAGATGAGTGCGGCCAGGGCAATGTAACCGGCACCGTTGGTCATCTCCTTACCGAAGGCACCAACCTGTCCCAGCGTGAAGAACGCTCCACCGAAACCGGCGAGGGCACCACCGATGAGCACGCTCATGTAACGGGTACGGTAAACCTTGATACCCACGGTGTCCGCGGCCTTCGGGTATTCGCCAACGGCACGCACGCGCAGACCCCAACGAGTCTTGAACAGGAAGAACCAGACCAGGGCAACCGCCACGTACATGAGGTACACAATCGGAGTCTGGTTGAACAGCACCGGACCCAGAATCGGGATCTGACCGAGCAGCGGAATCAGCACCTTGTCAAAGCGCGGAGGCGAGTTGAACAGGGCAACGTTGCCACCCATCAGTGTGCTGAACAGGAAGTTTGTGAGACCAACCACAAGCACGTTTAGAACCACACCAACGATGATTTGGTCAACCACGTATTTGATTGCGAATACGGCGAGCACCAGCGAAACCAGGGCGCCAGCGATGGACGCCGCAAGTAGTCCCAGCCACAGGTTCTGAGTCAGCGAGGCCACCAGTGCCGAAACGAATGCACCCGAGAGAAGCTGGCCCTCGATGGCGATGTTGACCACGCCAACGCGCTCGCTAAGCACACCGGCCATGGAACCGAAGATCAGCGGCACGGCCAACGCCAGCGAACCCTGCAATAGAGCGGTGATGGTCATGGTCTTGCCGGCGTAAAGCACGATCAACACGGCAAACACGAGCAGCGCTCCAAAAACGGGAGACACCCATCGATGGGTTGGCTGGTTCTTTTTGATGACCCGCCACATTGAGATTCCGGCCAGAACCAGAAGCGCCACGGCGATCAGCCAGGTGACCAGAGAAACGGAAACGTCGCCGTTTGGAATGGACAGCAGATCGGTGTCTGCCTTGAACTGAATGGCGGTGTGGAGTGCGGGAGCGGTGGCGGCAAGAAGCACACCAACCAGGCTCATCACCAAAAGGATCAGCGGGGTTTTACGACTTTGCTTCACTTGGTGGCCGCCTTTGCAGAGGTGGTCTTGGTTTGCTTAGTTGGCTTGACCCGTTTTTTGGTGCCGTCGGGCAATCGGAAAATGGCGCGAACAAGCGGAGGCGCAGCGATGAATAACACGATCATGGACTGCACGATGAACACAATGTCGATTGGCACGCCCTGGTTGGCCTGCATGGTTACGGCACCGGCTCGAAGGCCACCGAACAGGATTCCCGAGGCGAGCACGCCGATTGGGTTGTTGCGGCCAAGCAGCGCAACGGTGATTGCATCGAAGCCGAAGCTGGCGGCCACACCGGTGGTGAGGAAGCCTTCGGTTCCAAGAATCTGAGAGGTTCCGGCCAGTCCGGCCAGTGCACCCGAAACCGCCATGACCAACACGTAGTTGAGACCGATGTTGATTCCGGCAACGCGCGATGCGTTTGGGTTGTGACCCAGAGCGCGGAACTGGAAGCCGGTGGTGGAGCGGTTGAGCAGCCACCAAACTCCCCAAACCGCGAGCAGCATGGCAATGAAGCCGGCGTGGATTCGGAAGTCTGAACCAAGGAACGCCGGGTACTTGGCCGAGTCCATCACCGGAGGCGAAATTGGGTTCACGGCCTTTGGTGCCTGGAACACCGGAGTCTTCAGCAGGTAGGCCAACAGCAGCGCGGCAATGTAGTTGAACATGATGGTCACGATCACCTCGTTGGCTCCCGTGGTTGCCTTGAGCAGACCAACCAGCGCTCCGTAGAATGCGCCACCGATGACACCGGCGATCACGGCTAGAGGGAAGTGGATCCAGAATGGAAGGTCAACGTAGATTCCAATCCAGCCGGCAAACATTGCACCAAAGATGATCTGGCCGGTGCCACCGATGTTGAACAGACCAGAGCGGAATGCAACCGCTAGACCTAGACCAGCAAAGGTGATTGGAGTGGCGTAAGCCAGGGTCTCCGTTATCGGCTTGATCATGCCCACCCAGGTTGCGGCCTGGTAGTTGAAAATCGAGCCGCGGAACAGCGCATCGTAGGCACCGAACACGGCGTTCCAAATGGCGTTTAGCGTGTCGAGCGGACGAGAGAAGAAGTAGCCGGAAGCCGTTTGCACGCCGGTGTTGCTCAGCGCAATCAACAAGCCGCCAACCACAAAACTTGTGAGAACGGCGAGCGCCGAAAGCACCCAGCTACCGCTGAAAATCTGACCGATTAGGTTCTTACCTTTATTCGGGTTCTGAGTGGTCACGTCTGCATTACTCATTTGGTGATTCCCGCCATCATCTGACCCAACACCGCTCTGTCGGTTTTTGGGTCAACAATTCCAACAACCTTGCCCCGGTACATCACAGCGATGCGATCTCCCAGCTGGGTTGCTTCGTCAAGTTCGGTGGCCACAATCAGCACCGGAATTCCACTGTCTCGGGCCGCCACAATCTGCTCGTGTACAAACTCGATGGAGCCCACGTCTAGTCCACGAGTTGGCTGCGATGCCACAAGGAGCCTGAGTTCGCGGCTGAGTTCGCGAGCCAGAACCACCTTCTGCTGGTTTCCACCCGAAAGCTGCCCCGCCTTGGTGGAGATGCCCTGCGCGCGCACGTCGTACTGCTTCACCTTTTGCTCGGCAAAATCCTTGAGCACGTTCAGTTTGAGAGCCAACCCCTTTGCAAACGGTTCGCGGTCGCTGCGGTCCAACATCAGGTTTTCAGCGATGGTGAACTCGGCAACTAGCCCGTCTTCGGTTCGGTCTTCCGGCACAAACCCAACCCCGAGGTCGAGCACCTGCTTCACGTTCTTACCGATCAGCTGGTTGCCGTCTAGTTCGATTGAGCCGTGGGTCTTTCCGTGCATGCCAAGAATGGCCTCGGTCAACTCGGTCTGCCCGTTACCTTGCACACCGGCAATCACAAGGATTTCTCCGGCTCTAATCTCAAAACTGACATCGGTGAGAACCTGCTGCCCGGTCTCGCTCCAGGCGCTCAGCCCGTCTACCTTGAAGGTGGCCTCGCCCAGCTTGGCTGGCTGTTTGTGCACGTCTAGGTCTACCGCGCGGCCAACCATCATGGCTGCCAACGCCTCGGCGGTATCGGTTGGGCTTGCCTCGCCAACCACCTTGCCCAAACGAATCACGGTGATCTTGTCTGCTACTTCTTTCACCTCACGCAACTTGTGAGTGATGAAAACAATTGCCTTACCCGCGTCTCGCAACTGCTTCATGATCACCATGAGCTCGTCGGTTTCCTGCGGGGTAAGCACTGCGGTTGGTTCGTCAAACACCAAAACCTGTGCGTCGCTTACCAGCGCCTTGATGATCTCAACGCGCTGCTGCACGCCAACTGGAAGGTCGCCAACCACGGCATCCGGGTCAACGTCGAAGCCAAAGGAATCGCTGATGGCCTTCACCTTGGCACGTGCGGCGTCCAGGTCTAGAACGCCGCCAAACTTAGTTGGCTCGTGACCGAGAATCACGTTCTCGGCAACGGTGAAAACTGGAATGAGCATGAAGTGCTGGTGCACCATGCCAATGCCGGCGGCCATTGCGTCTCCAGGACCAGAGAAGGCAACGGCCTTGTCATCAAGAAGGATCTGTCCGCCGTCGGGCTGGTAGAGCCCGTAGAGCACATTCATGAGGGTTGACTTACCCGCACCGTTTTCGCCCAAGAGACAGTGAATCTGCCCGGGTTCTGCGGTTAGGTTCACGTTGTCGTTTGCCACCAAGGCACCAAACGTTTTGGTGATGCCTCTAAGTTCCAGCTTCATTGCTTTCCCGTTCTCGGTGCGCCCCCATCGGTGCGCATTTCAAATTCAGTCTAACCTCGCAGAAACGGAAACGGGGGCCGCAATCGCGACCCCCGCTCCCTTGTGGTTCTGAAGGTTTCGAACTACTTTGCGTAGATCGAGGTGACCTTGATCTTGCCAGAGATGATGTCTGCCTGGATCTTGTCAAGCTCGGCCTGAATACCACTTGGGTACATCACGTCGTGCTGTGGGGCAATCATCACACCGCCGTTAGCAAGGGTGCCAACATACTGGTTTGCGTCGCCACCGGTGAACTTGCCGTCCACTCCGCTCTTGATGATTTCTTCAACAGCCTTGGCCATCTTCTTCTCAATAGAGGTGAGGATGTTTGCCTTGTACTTGGCGTGGGTTGGGATACCGTACCAGTCGCTGTCAACACCGATTACGAGGGTGCCCTTCTTGTCTAGGGTTGCCTGTCCCGAACCGATACCCACTGGGCCGGCTACTGGAACGATGATGTCTGCACCCTGCGAGAAGAACTGCTCGGTTAGAGTCTTGCCCTTCGACTGGTCGTTGAAGTCACCGGTTGCAGCCCACTTGCTTGCGTCGGTTCCCTCGGCACCAAGTACAACAACCTTGGTTCCCTTGACCTTGTTGTAGTACTCAACACCCTGCTTGAAGCCGTCCATGAAGATGGTCACAGATGGGAACAGCATTCCACCGTAGGTGGCAACCTTGCCAGTCTTGGTGGTGCCTGCTGCTAGGTAACCAGCTAGGAACGCAGCCTGGGCGGTGTCGTACTGGATTGGCTTCACGTTTGGAAGCGATAGCGGCGAGAAGTCCGCGTTGCTCAACGCCGAGTCGATTAGCGCGAAGTCAACCTTTGGGTTGGCCTTTGCTGCCTCTGCGGTTGCCGCTGCAAGAGCGAAACCTACGTTGATGATGAGGTTACAGCCCTCGTCAACCATCGATGCAACGGCCGAGGTGTAGTCGGTCTGAGTTGCGTCGTTTGGAGACTCAACCTGAGCGGTCTTAACGCCAAGGTCCTTCTGTGCTGCAACGAGGCCGTTGTAAGCCTCTTCGTTGAACGATGCGTCCTTGAAACCACCGCTGTCCGAGACCATGCAGGCCTTGTAGTTAACTGGCGCTGCGGTAGTTGCGGCTGGTGCCGAGGCACAACCTGCAAGTACTAGACCGGCAACGCTGACGGTAGCAATTACCTTGCTAGTGCGTGAAAGAAAATTCACTTGAATTCCTCCTAATAGTGGCGGGCAAATATTTTTTGGCCCACTCGCTTAGCGTAACCCCGCAAAGTAAACAGACGCGGATTAGAAGAAATTGTTAACAGACCCGTTACAAATCGCTTAAAGCATCGATGGAGAGCTTGCCCGAGATGAGGTCTGCCTTGATTGAGTCCAGCTCGCTCTGGATGCCGATTGAATAAGGAACGTCGTGCTGTTCGGTAAGCTGCACATCGCCGGTTCCCAAGGTTCCAAGCCAACTTCCGCCAGTGCCGCCAACATAGATTCCGGAAACCGCGTCGCCAACGGTGCGAACCACCGCATCGGCAATCTTCTTGGTTGCCGATGCCAGCACTACCTTCTTGAAATCAGTGAAACCTGGCTGGGTCCACCAGTCGCTGTCGGAGCCAATCACCAATACATCTGGGTGGACAGCAACCAGCTTGGTCACATAGAGACCAGGCAGGCCAACCTGGTAAATCACATCTGCGCCGGCGTTGGTCATTCCACTGATCTTGTAGTGGATGGCCTGCTTGGTTGGGTTACTACCCAAGAAACTCCAGGTTTCCGGTGCGTCGCCGATTGCACCGATCAACACGGTGCTCTTTGCGTGCTTGGAATCGAAGTACTGCACGCCTTGGCGGAATGCGTAGACCTGGTTCAGATTGGCGTGGCTGCGACCACCCGCAATCAAACCGATGGTGGAGCTGCCGGTTTGTGATGCCGCCAGATAGCCGGCCATGAACGCGGCTTGAGTGGCGTCGAACTCGATGTTCTTCACGTTTGGAAGGTCCAGTTGAGTTCCATTGCCGTTGGTTAGCACCGCGTCAACCAGGGCGAACTTCACCTCGGGGTGCGCGGTGGCGGCCATGCGAACCGGAGCCACCAACTGCTGGCCAACGGCAAACACCAGGTTGCAATCGCGCTTTACGAGCTTGTTGAGGGCCGCAGAGAAATCATCGATGCCTGCGTCTGGGCCCACCTGCACAACGGAGGTTCGTGGGCCAAACTGTGCCTCGCTCTGAAGCAGGCCGTAATAGGCGGCGGCGTTGGCGCCGGAGTCGTTGAACCCCTCACGGCTGCTCACCATGCAGGCCTTGAACGCAACCGGGGTTGGAGTTGAACTCACAACAGGCGTGGCGCAAGCGGCGGTAGACAGCGCGGCGGTCACGGCGAGCGCCGCACCCAATACTCGTTTGAAGCTCATGGAACTAAAGGACATCACTGTGCCCTGTTGCCTTGAGCGCGTCAACCAAGCTCTTCACGCGCTGGGCGTGTTCCTTGGTGGTCACCAAGAGTGCGTCAGGGGTGTCCACAACGATGATGTCTTCGAGGCCAATCAGCGCAATGAGGCGATCGGTTTCACTAACCAAGATTCCGCTCGACGAGTCGGCCAGCACCTTGGTGCTTCCCAGGATTGCGAGGTTGCCGCGACGACCGGCGGACTGAAGTTCTGCGATTGCCGCAAAGTCACCCACGTCGTGCCAGGTGAAGTTACCCGGAACCACGGCAACCAGGTTGGCTTCGGCGGCAGGCTCAGCAATCGAGTAGTCGATGGCAATCTTCTTGAGGGTTGGCCAAACCTTGTGCATCACTGACTCGCGGTACATGCCGTCCCAGGCATCGGCAATTTCCATGAGCGACTTGTGGAGTTCAGGCTCACTCTTGGCAAGCTGTTCCAGCAACAGGCTGGCAGGCGCGATGAACATACCCGCGTTCCACAGGTACTTTCCGCTCTCCACAAACTTGCGGGCGGCAGCCATCTTTGGCTTCTCAACAAACTTCTCAACGGCACGGGCGTTAGGTGCGTTGGTTCCGCCCAGCAGGTCACCCGCTTTGATGTAACCGAACGCTGTGGAAGGCTCGGTTGGCGTAATACCAATGGTCACGATCTTGCCGGTGGCTGCCACCTCGATGGCCTCCCGCACGGTCTCAACAAACGCGTCGGTTTCCTTGATCACGTGGTCTGCCGCAAACGAACCGATGATCACGTCTGGTTCGCGCTTGGCCAAAATGGCGGCTGCCAGGATGATGGCAGCAGTGGAGTCTTTTGGCGAAAGTTCAAGAACCAGGTTCTTTAGGTCTAGGTCTTCGATCTGCTCAACCACTGCGCCTTGATGGGCCTGACCGGTGACCACCATGATGCGGTCTTGACCGGCAAGCGGGGTGAGTCTGTCCCAGGTGTCCTGAAGTAGGGTTTGGCCCGAACCGGTTAGGTCGTGCAAAAACTTTGGAGCCGACGCACGCGAGAGCGGCCAGAGGCGCGAGCCGATGCCACCCGCGGGAATGATGGGGTGGAAACGGTCGATTGGCTTGCGTTCAGTAGACATCACTAAAAACCCTAGTTGAATAGGGGCGAAACTGGTTAGAGGGGGCCAAAAGGCGACTTAGACTTAAACAGGTCTTTGACCTTAGCCCCGTCTAGGAGGAATTCAGTGCCTAAGAAGCCTGCAGGCACCCTGTACCGCGGAAAAGTTGGAATGTGGTCCTGGGTACTTCACCGTATTACCGGTGTTGCCATTTTCTTTTTCTTGCTCGTACACGTGCTCGACACGTCGCTGGTTCGCGTAAGCCCTGAGGCTTACAACAGCGTTATCGCAACTTACAAGACAGCCATCATCGGTATTGGTGAGTTGGGTCTGGTTGCGGCCATTCTGTACCACGCACTAAACGGAGTGCGAATCATTCTTATTGACTTCTGGCGCAAGGGTGCCAAGTACCAGAACCTCATGTGGTGGATTGTTGTTGCAGTGGCATTCGTGCTGTTTGCAGGCTTTGCACCTCGCCACCTAATGCACGTATTCAGCTACTAGGCCGCCAAGGGAAATCGTCATGGAAATCGTTATTGAAACCCCTAACAGCCCACGCAAGCGCAGCAAGGGTCCTAACTGGGAAAAGTACGGCTGGATGTTCATGCGCGGCAGCGGTGTCATCCTTATTGCACTCATCTTTGGTCACCTGTTTGTAAACCTTTACGACAAGGGCATCAAGGCCGTTGACTTCGCGTTTGTTGCAGGTAAGTGGGCAGACCCGTTCTGGCAGGTCTGGGACACCCTAATGCTGTGGTTGGCTCTGATTCACGGAACAAATGGCATGCGCACCATTGTTAACGACTACGCGGAACGCGAGGCGGTTCGCAAGACCCTCATCGTTGTTCTGTGGGTTGCCTGTGGCGCACTAATCATTCTTGGAACTCTGGTACTAACCACCTTTGATCCATGCATCGACCCAAATGCTCACAGCTACCTGCCTGAGATTTGTAAATAAAAGGACATAGCAATTGGCTAACCCAAAGGTTCACAACCACCAGTACGACGTAGTAATTGTGGGAGCCGGTGGCGCAGGAATGCGTGCCGCGATTGAAGCTGGCCCACACGCTAAGACTGCTGTAATCAGCAAGTTGTTCCCAACCCGTTCGCACACCGGTGCGGCTCAGGGTGGAATGGCGGCAGCACTCGCCAACGTTGAAGAAGACAGCTGGGAGTGGCACACCTTCGACACCGTTAAGGGTGGCGACTACCTGGTGGACCAGGATGCAGCCGAGATTCTGGCTAAGGAATCGGTTCAGGCGGTTATCGACCTAGAGAACATGGGTCTTCCGTTCAACCGCACCCCAGACGGCAAGATTGACCAGCGTCGTTTTGGTGGTCACACTCGCGACCACGGCAAGGCTCCGGTTCGCCGCTCCTGCTACGCAGCCGACCGCACCGGTCACATGATTCTTCAGACCCTGTACCAGAACTGCGTGAAGCTTGGCATCGAGTTCTACAACGAGTTCTACGTTCTAGACCTAATCATGACCAAGGTAGACGGCGTTGAGCGCCCAGCCGCGGTTGTTGCCTACGACCTTGCAACCGGAGACCTTCACGTTTTCCAGGGCAAGAGCATCGTGTTTGCAACCGGTGGCTTTGGCAAGATCTTCAAGACCACCTCTAACGCACACACCCTCACCGGTGACGGCGTAGGTATCATCTGGCGCAAGGGTCTTCCACTGGAAGACATGGAGTTCTACCAGTTCCACCCAACCGGTCTTGCCGGTCTTGGCATTCTGCTTTCGGAAGCCGCTCGAGGCGAAGGTGGAATCCTTCGCAACGCCAGCGGCGAGCGCTTCATGGAGCGTTACGCGCCAACCATCAAGGACCTGGCTCCGCGAGACATGGTTGCGCGCGCAATGGCCAACGAGGTTCGTGAAGGTCGCGGCGCCGGCCCGAACAAGGACTACGTACTCCTTGACCTCACTCACCTTCCACCTGAGGTCATCGATGCAAAGCTTCCGGACATCACCGAGTTTGCTCGCACCTACCTTGGCGTTGAGCCTTACACCGAGCCAGTTCCGGTATTCCCAACCGCGCACTACGCGATGGGTGGAATCCCAACCAACGTTCAGGCAGAGGTTCTGCGCGACAACGACACCGTTGTTCCAGGTCTCTACGCAGCCGGCGAGTGTGCCTGCGTTTCCGTTCACGGTGCAAACCGTTTGGGAACCAACTCGCTTCTAGACATCAACGTGTTCGGCAAGCGTGCCGGTAACGCGGCCGTGGCATACGCCAAGACCGCCAAGCACGTTCCGGTTCCAAAGGACGCCGTCGATGAAGTTGTAAAACTTCTCCAGCACGTTCGCGACAGCAAGGGAACCGAAAAGGTTGCAGTGCTTCGCAAAGAACTTCAGGACACCATGGACCTAAACGCCCAGGTGTACCGCACCGAGGAGTCGCTGAACGAGGCGCTGGACAAGATTGCCGAGCTGCGCAAGCGCTACGAGCACATCAGCATTCAGGACCAGGGTCAGCGCTTCAACACCGACCTACTTGAGGCAGTGGAGCTTGGCTTCCTGCTAGACCTTGCTGAGGTTCTGGCCTACACCGCGCGCGAGCGTCGTGAAAGCCGCGGCGGTCACTTCCGTGAAGACTTTGAGACTCGAGACGACGAGAAGTTCATGGTTCACTCCATGGCTTACAAGGACGGCAAGAAGATCAAGCTTGGTTGGAAGCCTGTAACCATCACCAACTACCAGCCGATGGAGCGTAAGTACTAATGTCTGCAGTTGCCGAAGCACCAGTAGTGGAGATCGCAGAGATCCCATCGTTCCAGGTGACCATCATGGTTCGCCGCTACAACCCTGAGGTTGACGCCGAGCCAAAGTGGCAGGACTTTGACCTGACCATGTACGGAACCGACCGAGTTCTAGACGCCCTGCACAAGATCAAGTGGGAGATCGACGGCTCGTTGAGCTTCCGCCGCAGCTGTGCCCACGGTGTTTGTGGCTCCGATGCAATGCGCATCAACGGCCGCAACCGCCTGGCTTGCAAGACCCTGCTAAAGGACCTAGACCTTTCGCAGCCAATCTTTGTTGAGCCAATCAAGGGTCTTGAGGTTGAGAAGGACCTCATCGTGGACATGAACCCGTTCTACCAGGCGTACCGCGATGTAAAGCCGTTCTTGATTGCCAACGACAACCCTGAAAAGGAACGCATTCAGAGCGCCGAAGACCGCGAGCGATTCGACGACACCACCAAGTGCATCCTTTGCGCCGCCTGCACCACCAGTTGCCCAGTGTTCTGGACAGACGGACAGTACTTTGGTCCGGCCGCAATCGTGAACGCACACCGCTTCATCTTTGACAGCCGCGATGAGGCAGCCGAGGTTCGCCTAGACATTCTGAACGACAAAGAGGGTGTGTGGCGTTGCCGCACCACCTTCAACTGCACCGAGGCTTGCCCTCGTGGCATTCAGGTGACTAAGGCTATAGCCGAGGTCAAAAATGCTGTTTTGCGCGGTCGCGCATAACGCATTGCAGACCGAGGGCGGAGTGAGCTCGCGAACAAGCGAGCGAATCACCGCAAACGCAAAGTTGAGCGCTGTTTTTCGCCAAAGGGGGTAACTCATGACCATACGCCTAGACGTCTGGACAGACATCGCCTGCCCGTTTTGCTTTATCGGTAGCACTCAGCTGACCAAGGCCATCGATGCTTTCGAGCACGGCTCCGAGGTTGAGGTTGTGGACCACGCATTCCAGCTGGACCCAAACTCGCCAACCCACACTCATGAGAGTTCAGCCGAAATGTTGGCTCGCAAGTTCAACGTTCCGGTTGAGCAGGCTCAGCAGATGATGGACGGCACCGCGGCTCGCGCGGCCGCCGAAGGCCTCACCTTCAACATGGAGCGCAACGTTCCTGTGAACACGTTTGACGCCCATCGTCTGATTCAGTTTGCTGCCACTCACGGCAAGCGTCACCAGACTCTAATGCGCCTTTACGCCGCGTACTTCACCAACGGCGAGAGTGTTGCAGATCACGGAACCCTGAAGGCCATTGCGGCCGAGGTGGGGCTTCCGAGCGATGAGGTTTCATCGATGCTTGAAAGTAACGCGTTTGCCGCAGAGGTGCGAGCCGACATTGAGCAGGCCGCGGCCTACGGAATCAATGGGGTGCCGTTTGTTGTGATCAACAATAAGTACGGAATCTCCGGGGCTCAGGGCTCGGAGGCGTTCGCGGACGCGCTCAACACGGTGTGGGCTGAAACCCACGCCTAACTCGGTTTTGGGTGTCAACCGCCCAAAATAGTCAGTAATCAAGTGGTTTCAACTCGGGGATGAAAATGACAGACTTTGGCCCAGCCAACAGGTTGCTATTGCAACAGCGCGCGGCCGCCGGCGACCAGCCAAACGCAACCCACCGAGTTCAGCACTTCTGCTACTTCGCAAGCCAGTTCATGGCGCAGGCCGCAGAAGCGGCGTTCAAGGCGGCGGGATATGAAACCGTTTTGGTTACCCGCACCATGAAGAGCCAGGTGATGGTTTCGCACTTCCTGAAACTCACCGAGAAGAAACTGAATCACGCCTGCGAGGACATCTCGATTGTGGTTGACCACTACGGTGGCGAATACGGCGGCTGGGACAGCCCACTCGTTGCAAGCGATCTTCTCGCTAACGCCTAAACCCGCAATCGGCTGCGTTACCGACCGCTACTTCTTGGAGTTTGGAACCCAACCCCACTCGTCCAGCGCACTGGCAAGCTGCGGGATCAGCGATGGCGAAGCGCTCAGGCTTTCCACACCCATGGCGATGAACACCTTGGCGCTGATTGGGTCGGACGCCGCCTCACCGCAAACACCCACCGGCTTACCGGCTTCCTTGGCGGCGTGCATCACCTCATCGATGATTTGAAGCACCTTGAAGTTGCGTGCCTCGCTCAGCGGCAGGGTGGACGCGTAGCGACTCTTGCCCAGCGCGTACTGGGTGAGGTCGTTGGTGCCGATGCTCAGGAAGTCAACGTACTTGAGCACCTTACGAATGGTTCGCGGGCGAGCAATCTCCGGCACCTCAACCATGATGCCAACCTTCTTGAGGCCAGCCGCGTGCGCCATCTTCACGAACTTCTTGGTTTCGCCAACGGTGACCACCATTGGTGCCATGACCCAGAGGTCGGTGTTTGGGTAGTACTCGTGAGCCTGGGCAAGTGCCTCCAGCTGCGTGCGCAACACGTCCGGGTTGGCCAAGAGCACGCGCAATCCGCGGTTGCTGTATTTGCCGCCGCGCACGGTTTTGAGGAACGGCAGTGGCTTGTCCACATCGATGTCCAACACGCGAACCACCACACGCTGACCGGCGAAACCGGCGAGCAGCTTGGTGTACTCAAACATCTGCGCGGCTTTGGAGGGCGCCTCGGTCTGGCCAAGGTAAAGCAGTTCGGTTCGGTACAGGCCTACTCCGCTGGCACCCGCCTTGTGCGCCGTGGTTACCTCAAAGGCAGACCCAAGGTTGGCCATGATTGCCACCGGCAAATCTTCCGCGGTTGGAATCTTCTCCATGATTGCCGTGGAAGGGTAAGCCGCTTCCTTGTAGTGGTTGGCCTCTTCATCGGTTGGCTCCACAAACACCTGACCACTTGTTGCATCGATGATCAGGTCTTGCCCGTTCTCAATCTCCCAGCTGCCCACCACACCCATCACGGTTGGCAGGTTCGCACTGCGGGTGATGATGGCGGAGTGCGAGGTTGCGGAACCCTTTTCGGTGATCACGCCGATTGCCTTGGTGCCCTTGAGCCCGGCTGCCAGGATTGGTGAAAGTTCGTTTGCCACCAATACGAATGCGTGGTCTGGGAATGCCTGCTGGCCGGAGCGACCCTTGAGTCTATCGATCACCTGAACGCTCAGGTCTGCTAAGTCGGAGGCGCGCTCGGCGAAATAACCGCCGAGTTTTTCCAGTTGGCGACCGAACCCGTTGAACGCACCGCGAACAGCACGCTCGGCGCCGGACCCTTCCTCCAGGAAGGTTCGGATTGACTCCATTAGAACCGGGTCACGCAGGATTGCCGCCAGGGCAAAAAGCACGTCTGCCGAGGCGCCGGTGGTGGCCTTTGCCTCTAGATCCTTGGCCAATGCATCGATGGCGTCTTTGATGTTTTTGGCGGCTCGCTCACCGGTAATGTCATCGGTGTCTGAGGTTTCAATGTTGGTGTTGTGCAACACAAATGCGGGTCCGCGAGCAATACCGCTGCCCACGCCTGCGCCTACCAAAACCTGCTTTGCCACCCGTTCAGTTTAGCCTTGGTTAAACTTGGTTCATGCCCTCAAAAACCGCACCGCTCAAGGTAGTTACCCTCAACGTGAATGGCGTTCGCGCCGCGTTCCGAAAGGGCATGGCCGAATGGCTGGAAACCGCTCGTCCGGATGTACTTTGCCTGCAAGAAGTGCGTGCCAGCGATGAAGACCTAGCCGGCCTGTTCGGCGAGGTAAACCACCTTTCGGCAACCGGCGAGTGGCACATTTTGCACCACGCGGCGAGCGCCAAGGGTCGCGCCGGAGTTGCGGTTATCAGCCAGCACCCGAGCGTTAGCCACAGCACCGTTTTGGGTCCGGACGACTTTGACAGTGCTGGCCGTTGGCTTGAGGCGGACTTCGATGTGAACGGGCACCGCCTAACCGTGGTGAGCACCTACGTGCACAGCGGCGAAGTTGACACCCCAAAGCAGGTTGAGAAGTACAAGTTCCTAGACGCCATGACCGAGCGCATGGCAGAGCTCATTGCAACCAGGGCATACGTGGTTGTGCTTGGCGACCTGAACGTTGGCCACACCGAGCTGGACATTAAGAACTGGAAGGGCAACCTGAAGAACGCCGGGTTCCTTCCTGAAGAGCGCGCCTACTTTGACGGCTTCATGAAGCAGCAGGGATGGAAGGACTTGGGTCGCGAGGCCCACCCAAACGTTGCTGGCCCTTACACCTGGTGGAGCTTCCGCGGTCAGGCATTTGACACCGATGCGGGTTGGCGAATTGACTATCAGCTGGCCACTCCAAAACTGGCCGAGTTGGCTTCCAACTACCGAGTAGATCGCGCAGCGAGCTACGACACCCGATTTACAGACCACTCCCCTGTGGTTGTGGAATACGCACTCTAGGATTATTCGAATGAACGCTAAAGCCCCCGTTTACCAGGCCGCCAACGGCAAGCCAAACCTTCTCAGCGGCATGCAGCCTTCGGCTGGTTCTCTGCACCTTGGTAACTACCTTGGTGCGCTGGTCAACTGGACCAAGATGCAAGACGAGTTCAACGCTTACTACTGCGTGGTAGACCTGCACGCCATCACCGTGCCACAGGACCCAAGCGAGTTGCGCCACAACACCCGACGTACCGCGGCCCAGTATCTTGCCGCAGGCATCGATGAAAACAAGAGCGCACTGTTTGTTCAGAGCCACGTTCCTGCCCACGCACAGTTAGCTTGGGTGCTCAACACCATCACCGGAATGGGTGAAGCTGGGCGCATGACCCAGTTCAAGGACAAGACTCAGAAGGGTGGCTCGGACTCTGCTTCGGTTGGCCTGTTCACCTACCCGATTCTTCAGGCCGCGGACATTCTGCTGTACCAGCCAAAGAGCGTGCCGGTTGGCGAAGACCAGCGTCAGCACCTTGAGCTAACCCGCGACCTGGCAACCCGTTTCAACGCGCGTTTTGGCGAAACTTTTGTGATTCCTGAGGCGCACATTTTGAAGGAAACCGCAAAGATTTACGACCTGCAGAACCCTGAAGCCAAGATGAGCAAGAGCGCCGCAGACCCTAAGGGTCTTGTGAACCTGATGGATGAAAACAGCGTGATTGTGAAGAAGATCAAGAGCGCGGTGACCGACACCGAGGGCGTAATCAAGTTCAACCGCGAGACCAAGCCTGGCGTTAGCAACCTGCTGGGAATCTTCAGCCTGATCACTGGCGAAAGCATTCTTTCGCTGGAGAACCGTTTTGAAGGTGCCGGTTACGGTGCGCTGAAGGGCGAGTTGGCCGAGGCGCTTGTTGCGCACATCGAGCCGATTCGCGAGCGCGCCACCGATTTGCTGAGCGACCCGGGTGAGCTGGACCGCCTGCTTGCGAAGGGTGCCGCTCAGGCAAACGAACTTGCCGAGCAGACTCTGGCAACCGTTTACGACCGCGTTGGTTTCATCGCCGCCAAGTAGCGGTCCGCTCGCTCAAGGTTGACGCTCCACCCCCCCTGTTAGGCTCGTGTAAGGATTGAGGGCTTCGCAACATAAGCCTTATATCCGCAAGCCCACTACTGGGCTCATCAAGGGGGAAAAATGAATTCAATCGTCAAGCTGTTTGCAGTAATCGCAACCGTGGTAGTTGCCGTCACCGGAGTTTTTGTTGCTGTGGCACTTGCAGTAACTCCACTCAAGAGCGTAACCCCTGGCACTTCGCATCCTGTGGCTATTACCAGCACCACTTCGTCTGCAGAGACCCTCGACCCGCCTGCCACCGATGCAGAGACCGCCGCTTTCTATGAAGGGCTCGCTCCTAAGGTTGGCGACAAGTCTGGCGATGACACCATTACTTCAGTGAGCACAAGCGGACTTGGTTGCTACTCGTACACCTGGTCGAGCGCACCAAACCAGACCGTTTCTTCGTGCATCGATGTTTCAACTGAGAGCTTCAACGCCTGGGTTCTGGAGTACCGCAAGACTCACTAGGTCAGGGGCGAGTTGGCCAGGATTTAGTTTGCCCGGGTCTAATCGGCGAGGAGCGCTGCGGCCGTAGCCGAGTCGGTTACCAGCACGTCTACCCAACCGCCGATGGCCGCCGCACGGATAGCCTCGAGTTTGCGCGGCCCGCCGGCGAACCCAATCTTGCGAGGGATGGCGCGCAACTTGCCGGCGGAGATTCCGATGGTGCGGTTTTCAAAACTGGATGGCACGTGCACGCCGTGAGCGTCAAAGAAGTGCAGGCATACGTCTCCAACCGCACCCTGTTCGCTCAACCCGGCCAAGTCGTCGGGGTTTAGCGAGTTACCGGAGTCTGCCAAAAGCGGCGAAGGCTGCAACGCACCGATGCCAAGAAGCGCCACGTCGAGGGAATCCCACGAGCCAACCACCTGGGCGATGTACTGGTCTTGCAGCAGACCATCGCGAACCTCAACCGAGGCCACAACTCCAGGAGCAGCCAAGAACAACGCATCGGCCGAGGTAAGAGTTGCTAGCCGATCCGTGAGCCTGGTGGCTTGAATCTGAGCGGCGGGATTTCCCACTCCGCCCTGAAGCTGAATCACCTTGCTTGCCTTAGCGGTGTTGCTCTGCATGGCCTCGACCACGGCCAACAAGGTTGCCGACCAGCTGGAGATACCCATCACGTCTTGGGCGTTCAAACTGACCTCAAGGTAGTTGGCGCCAGCCGCACCAATCGCTTGCAGGATGGACTCATCGGTGGGTTCATCGATGTGGGCAACCACCGCATCTTGCAAGCCAAACTTCTGGCACAGCGCCTGCTCCAGATCCGAGTGAACGGAACCTGGACTCACCACCGTGATGCGAACAATGCCAAGCTCGATGGCTTCTTTAAGCAGGCGTGAAACGCGCGGCTGCGAAAGCGAAAGGCGCTCGGCAATCTGCGGCTGCGAGATTCCCTGCTGGTGATAGAGGCGCGCAACCTTAGTAATCAAGGCCAGTTCGGCACTTGATTTACTGAAAGCTGCGCGCGACATCATGAGGTCATTTCCTTGATCTCTTCTTTAGAAACCGAACAGCGCTTCGCGGGCCAAGCGGCCTGCTGCGATTGCGTCGTGACGGCTCTGAGCTTCCTGAAGAGCTGCGAAGTCGAGGCGGTCGAGGCCCTTGTCAACGCGCTTGAGGAACTCGATTGCCATCTTTGCGGCCTCAACGTGGTTCTCTCGGAATGGGAACTGGTCTAGCTGCCAAACGCCTTCCCAGTTGTTCTTGCGAAGCACGTAGAAGAACTCGAAGAGCTCCATTGGGTGCACGGTTCCGGCAATCAGGTCGTCGTCCCATCCGCGAAGGTTGTCGTTTACGTCCATGCCGAAGAGGCGACCGTAGTCGATTGCCAGCTGAGCGGAGTCGGCTGGTGACTCGCCACCGTAAAGCGCGTGACCAAAGTCCAGCAGGATTCCAACGTTTGGAAGACCAATCTTCTCGATGCCCAACAGGGTGCGCGAAACGGAATCGAAGGTCATCTTCACGCGTGGTTCGCGAGGCTTGTACTCGATTACAAACTTCACGTCTGGGTTCTCGGCGGCCAACTGGCCAACGCCGTCGTATGCCAACTTCCAGTGGTTGTGGTGGTCAACCTGGAATGGGTAATCCCAGCCGTCTTGGCCTGGCCAAAGCTTCACGTACTGAGCGCCAAAGTCCTTCACAACGCCCACGGCCTGGGTCAGAAGCTCGTGAGCCTCGCGACGAACTCCGGCATCTGGGTTGGTAAACGCACCCTTGCTGAACTGACGGTTGTAAATCTCAGGGGTGATGCCAATCACACCCAGGTTGTTTTTGGCCAGCTGGGCCTTGATCATCTCGTGTGGCAGGTTTGGGTCTGCAAAGGGCCAGGTGAGGTCAACCACGGAAAGGTCGCCCACGGCACCGGCCATGTCAATGGCGTCCAGCAGGTTGATCTGCGGGCCGTAGCCATCGGTGGCGTAGCGGTCAATGTAGTTTGCAAAGTGCCAGATTCCGGCACCAAACTTGATTTCACTCATTTTTGCTTCCTTGCAGTTGATGTTGTTTAGGTTAGTTGTTCTTTGAATCAGTTGTTCGGTTGATTGCGCGCCGCGGTCACGGCTGCGTGCCAACTGGCTTGCCTTTCGGCGGCCTGGTCAGCTGAAATATTCGGGGCAAAACTCTCGCTGTTTGAGGTAGGCACGGCGCTGAGAAGTCCGGCGGCCTGAGCCGCAAACACCGCAACGCCAACCGCGCTGAGTTCCGCAATCTGGTTCTTCACCACGGTGCGCTGGCTCAGGTTGGCCTGCAGCTGCATCAGCCAATCGTTGCTGGTTGGTCCGCCGTCCACGTTCACGGAACTCAACTTGGCTCCGGTCTCGCTTTCAACCGCGGCTAGCACGTCTTCAATCTGCAGGGCGATCGCCTCAAATCCGGCAAGCGCCAGTTCCGCGGCTCCGGTTGCCAGAGACATTCCATCGATGATTGCCTGCGCGTTTGGATCCCACCACGGAGCACCCAGTCCGCCAAACGCCGGAACCAGGTTGACCTGACTCGTGGTTGCGGTGCGAGCCAGCTGGTCGAGTTCGTTTGGGGTTCGACCGAGCAGTTTGCCCAGCCAAATAAGAGTGGAGCCAGAAGAAAGGATATTGCCCTCGAGCGCGGGCTGAATCTGCAGCGCGGCGGCGTTAGGCGACCTACCCCAAGCGATGGTGCGAACCAATCCGCGACCCTCGTTGACGGCCGAGCCGCTCAGCGCCATGATGCTGCTGCCGGTGCCAAAGGTGGCTTTCACCGATGCGCCGTCGCAAGCATGATGTGCGTAAAGTGCGGCGTGCGAGTCGGCGAGGATTCCCAGAATCTCGAGACCCTGAAGCGGGCAATCGAGTGTGACCTCGGCGCGGAAGTCACTGCCCACAACGGCAGGCAAGGCTGCTGCCGGAATGTTGAAAGTCTCGATCAGCTCGGCAGACCACTCGCCAGTTGCCACGTTCAGCAATTGCGTGCGGCTTGCGTTGCCAACCTCAACCAAGTGCTGCCCGGTGAGGTTGTAGACCAACCAAGAATCCACGGTGCCGAGAGCAATCTCACCAGCGCCCGAGCGACTGCGGTCCGGGTCGATCTGATCCAGAATCCACGCAAACTTAAGCGCGCTGAACATGGGGTCAAGCGGCAGCCCGGTGATCTCACGAATGCGATCTTGAGTTGCCTCAGAGAATCCATCGATGGAACTTGCGGTTCTGCGGTCTTGCCAACCCAGCATTGCGCTGAGTGGTTTACCCGTGGCAGCATCCCACGCCAAAGCGGATTCGCGCTGGTTGGTGATTGCCAGACCCTTGATTGCGCAACCCTCCGCGGCGGCGGCTTCTACAAGTTCGAGCGCTGCGGCGAGCGCCGACTGCCAGATCTCTTGCGGATCTTGCTCAACCCAGCCGGGCTGAGGCGAGGCAAGGTTTACCGGCACCGAAACAACGGCACGCACGGCTAACCCAAGGTCCAGCAAAACACCCTTGGTGCTGCTGGTTCCCTGGTCGATTGCAAGAATGCAATCTTGGTTAGTCACGCGCCAAAACCTCCAGTGCAGCCGCGGTGATGCCCTCGGCGGTGAGGCCAAAGTGCTCGTACAGGCCATCGGTGCTAAAAGTTGGTGCCCAGTGGTCTGTGCCCAGAATACGCAGTGGAACGCGCGCGCTGGAATCGAACTGACCCATAGCGCTGGCAACGGCAGCGCCGAGTCCGCCCGCAATGTTGGCCTCTTCAACGGTCACAATGGCGCGAGTGCTGCTGGCAGCGGCTCGCAGTGCGGCCATGTCCAACGGTGCAATGAACGTTGCGTTCAAAACGGCAGCCGAAACTCCGGCCTGAGCCAACTGGTGAACAGCAGCCATTGCGCGAGACACCATTGAACCTGCAGCAACGATGGTCACGTCTGTGCCCGCCGCCAACTGATTCCACTTGCCCAGTTCGAAACCGGTGGCTTCGGTGGTCACGTTTGGAACCTTGTGACGACCTACGCGAAGGTACATTGGGCGCTTTGCTTCAACGGCCCAGCGAACGGCCTTGGCGGTCTGTGCCTCATCAACCGGAATCACAATGTCCAGGCCAGGAAGCGCGCGCAACCAGCTGAGGTCCTCCACCGAGTGGTGGGTTGGGCCAAGCTCGCCGTATGCCATGCCTGGGCTCATGCCGCAGAGAATCACGGGGATGTTGCTGTACGCCACATCTGCCTTGATCTGCTCAAGCGCGCGTCCGGTGAGGAACGGCCCGGCGGCACAAACGAATGGAACCAGTCCGGCGTTTGCCAATCCCGCGCCAACGCCAACCATGTTCTGCTCGGCGATTCCCACGTTGATGAGTCGGTCTGGGAAGAGGTCACGGAACTTGGTGAGGTTGCTGCTGCCCACGGAGTCGTTGCACACGGCCACGATGCGCTCATCGTTGGTGGCAAGTTCAATCAGGGTGTCTGCAAACGCAACGCGGTTGTCAAAAACCGGTAGGTCTTCCGAACCGATTCGGTAGCTGTTTGGGGTTGGTGCGCTCACGCTAGTTCCTCCAGTGCCTGTGCAACCTGTTCGGCGTTTGGAACCTTGTGGTGCCATTCAACGCGGTCTTCAATAAACGAAACGCCCTTGCCCTTGATGGTGTTGGCGATGATGGCAACCGGCTTACCTGTGGTGCTTGGAGCCAGCGCGTCCAGCAGCTGCTGGTAGTCGTGGCCGTCAATCTCGCGAACCTCGAGACCAAACGCGGCTAGCTTCTGGTCCAGCGGGTCCAGCCCGTTGGTGTCTTCGGTGCGGGCACCCTGCTGCAGGCGGTTGCGGTCAACAATGGCGGTGAGGTTGTCCAGCCCAAAGTGGCTTGCGCTCATGAGTGCCTCCCAGTTGCTGCCTTCCTGCATTTCGCCATCGCCCATAATCACAAAGGTGCGGGCGCCAGTCTTGGTTAGTTTTGCACCGATGGCGGTTCCCACTGCAATAGGTAGTCCGTGACCAAGAGGTCCAGTGTTGGTCTCCACGCCTGGAACCTTGTTGCGGTTTGGGTGGCCGTTGAGCGGCGAGTCCGGACCCATGAAGGTGGCCAGTTCGGCGGCGTCAAAGTAGCCGCAGCTGGCGAGGGTTGAGTAAAGCGCGGCGGCGCAGTGGCCTTTGCTCAGAATGAAGCGGTCGCGGTTTGGCAGACCCGGGTTGGCTGGGTCGTGGTTCAGCACGCCATAGAAGATTGTGGTCATTACGTCGATCACCGAGAGGTCGCCACCGATGTGGCCCTGGCCAGCTGAGTCGATGGTGCGCACGATGTTGCGGCGTGCTTCCTTGGCCTGCGCTGCAAGAAGTTCGAAATTGGTCTGGGCGTTGCCCGATTTGATCTGACCGCTGACTTGCTGGAAATGCGCCAGCCCAGCCGGGTCTAGTTTGAGTGTCACAGCCAAAGCTTTGTGCCTTTCTTGAATAGTTATTCACTAATGAATACCTAACTGACACCACGTTACATCCAATTTTGAAACGTTGCAACTGCGACATCTATTTAGGTCAAAACGCGAGCAATCCATCGATGAATTTCACTTGAATCACCAAGGAATCTTTAGGCCTCCGTGCGGGTTTTAACTGGAGCAACAACCCTTTGGCTCGCTAGAGTTAAAGGGCAACAACGTTCTTCGGGGTCAGTGAAAATCTGAGCCGGCGGTTACAGTCCGCGACCCGGCGAATCGGGCAACCGAGAGGCGCAAGCCAAACGGAAGCCGCTAACGGTTCGGCGGTTGATCTGGTGAAACTCCAGAACCGACGGTTAAAGTCCGGATGGGAGAAGAACAGCAGCTCTGGCTGTGCCGTTCCTGGCGCACCGTGGCTGCCGGTTTGGTGTCCGTTTTTGGGCACCGGCTTCCTACCCCGAGTGCGCCACTTTCAGCACGATAGGCCGGGTAGATGACTCAAGACAATCGCTTTGATGCAGCAATGCGTCGCGCGCTTGAACTTGCCCTGCGCGGCCCGGCTCAGGGCGTGAATCCTCAGGTTGGTGCGGTCATTCTGGACCGCAACCTCAACATCATTGCCGAGGGTTGGCACCAGGGCAGCGGCACGCCGCACGCCGAAGTTGTTGCGCTGGCGCAGTTGGCCATCATCCCCGATGGCGCCACAGCCGTTGTAACCCTCGAACCTTGTAACCACACTGGCAAGACCGGACCTTGTGCACAGGCGCTGATTGCGGCCGGAATCAGTCGCGTGGTTTTTGCCAGCAGCGACCCGGGCGAGGAGTCGTCCAACGGAGCACAGACTCTGCGAGATGCAGGCATCGAAGTTATTTCAGGTGTTTTGAAGGCCGAAGCCGACTACCAACACCGCGTGTGGCTCACCGCCGCAAAGCAGGGGCGTCCGTTCGTCACTTTGAAGTGGGCAACTTCCATCGATGGGCGTACCGCGGCTCAAGACGGAACCAGCCAGTGGATCAGCGGGCCGGAGTCTCGTGCCGAGTCGCACCTGCGTCGCAGTCAGGTTGACGCCATCTTGGTTGGCACCGGAACCGTGTTGGCGGACAACCCAACACTCACCGCCCGCAAGCCCGACGGCAGCCTGTATCCGAGTCAGCCTTTGCGCGTGATTCTGGGCGAGCGCAAGATTCCGGCAGACTTCAACATTTTCAACGACCAAGCCGAGACCATTCAGCTGGAGACCCGCGACCTGAACCAGGCCATGCTTCAGCTTCACGCACGAGGCATCAAGCACGTTTGGGTTGAGGGCGGCCCGGCCGTGGCCAGCCAGTTTGTGGCGCACAGCCTGGTGAACGAGTACTTGGTTTACCTGGCGCCTATGTTGCTTGGCGGGCCAAACACCGCGCTGCAGAACATTGGCGTGGCAAGCATGCCTCAGGCAAAAGACCTTCAGATCAACGAAACCCACAAACTTGGCAACGACCTTTTGATTGTTGCCGCACCCCTTGACGCAGAAATCAAACCCGTGGCTACCGCAGAAATCATACCTGCGACCGCACCAAAAGAATCGAGCAGATAATGTTCACCGGAATCGTAGAAGAACTGGGCAAGGTGGTTGCCATTGAGCCGCTCCCAGACGCCGTTCGCATCACCATTGCAGGACCAACCGTGGTGAGCGACCTGCACCGCGGGGACAGCATCGCCGTGAGTGGAACGTGCCTAACCGCCGTAGAGTTTGACGCCAACGGATTCACCGCCGACGTGATGCAGGAGACCCTCAACCTCACCAGCCTGAGCGGCATCAAGGTTGGCGACCCGGTCAACCTAGAGCGCGCCATGACCGCCGCAACTCGCTTTGGCGGACACGTTGTGCAGGGTCACGTTGACGGCGTTGGCACCGTGATCAGCCGCGAACCGAGCGAAAACTGGGAATGGGTTCGCGTTCAGATCCCTGCAGAACTTATGAAGTACGTGGTGCTCAAGGGCAGCATCACGATTGATGGAGTCAGCCTCACCGTGAACGAAGTGGGCGAGGACTTTGTTGGCCTAAGCCTGATTCCTGAAACCCTGCGACTAACCACCCTGGGCAGCAAGCAGCCTGGCGACAAGGTCAACATCGAAGCAGATGTTATGGCCAAGCACATTGAAAGACTCCTAGAAGCGAGAGGCATCTAATGAAACTGTCAACCATCAACGAGGCGCTTGAAGCGCTGAAGGCCGGCAAGCCGGTAATCGTTTCCGATGCCGAAGACCGCGAGAATGAGGGCGACGCCATCATCTCTGCCGAGTTGGCCAGCCCTGAATGGATTGCCTGGATGGTGCGTCACACCACCGGATTCCTTTGCGTTCCGATGGAAGATGCACGTGCCAACGAGCTTGGCCTGCCGCTGATGACCAACCACAACGCTGACCCGCACGGCACCAACTACACCATCACCGTGGATGCCACCAACCGCATCAGCACCGGTGTGAGCGCCGAGGACCGCGCCAACACCTCGCACGTTTTGGCCGACCCAAACTCCACCCCTGCGTCTCTGATTCGTCCGGGCCACATGATGCCTCTACGTGCCCACCCGGGTGGCGTTTTGGCTCGCGCCGGTCACACCGAGGCAACCGTTGACCTACTCAAGATGGCCGGCATGAACCCGGTTGGCGTCATCGGTGAAATCGTTGCCGAAGACGGCAGCATGATGCGCCTGCCTGGCTTGGTAGAGTTGGGTGCCGAGTTTGGGCTTCCGGTTATCACCATTGAGATGATGCAGGAATACCTGAGTGCCAATCCGCTACCGGCAGTGGATTCGCCAGCAAACCGCATTCGCTTTGAGGCCGAGGCCAAGGTTCCAACCACTCACGGCGAGTTCCGCATTCGCGGCTACTACGACATCAAGACCACCGCAGATCACGTGGCAATCATCTCTGGCGATCCAACCGGTGAAGATGTGCTGGTTCGCGTGCACAGCGAGTGCATCACCGGCGAGGCCTTTGGTTCACTCAAGTGCGAGTGCGGCCCGCAGCTTGACTACGCGCTAGACGCCATTCACAACAGCCCAACCGGAGGTGTGGTCATTTACCTGCGCGGTCAGGAGGGTCGAGGAATCGGCCTGCTGAACAAGCTCAAGGCTTACGCACTTCAAGAGCAGGGGCTAGACACCGTTGAGGCCAACCTGGCTCTGGGTCTGCCAAGCGAGAACCGCGAGTACGGCGCCGCAGTGAGCATTCTGCGCGACCTTGGCGTTAAGAGCGTTCGCCTAATGACCAACAACCCTGCCAAGGCAGACTTCCTAAGCAAGGCCGGAATTCCGGTTTCCGCGTATGTGCCAGTTTTGGTGGGTAACGCGGTTGAGAACGCCGGCTACCTAGAAACCAAACGAGCCAAGATGGGTCACCAGATCCCCGAGAGGAACAACTAATGAGTGGAGCGGGAGCGCCAAAACTATCCATCGATGCAAGTGGTCTTGCAATCACAGTTATTGTGACTAGCTGGCACACCGAAATCACCGATGGCCTACTTGCCGGAGCCGAGCGCGCGTTGACCGCAGCCGGTAACGACGTTTACACCGTGGTTCGCGTGCCTGGCGCGTTTGAGCTGCCGCTTGCCACAAAGTGGGCCGCCGAGGATGGCGCCGACGCGATTATTGCACTTGGAGTTGTGATTCAGGGCGACACCCCTCACTTTGACTACGTTTGCAATGCAGCCACCGATGGATTGAATCGCGTGCAGCTGGATTACGGAGTGCCGGTTGGTTTTGGCCTGCTCACCGTGAACACCGAGCAGCAGGCGCTAGACCGAGCGGGACTTGAGGGTTCCAAGGAAGACAAGGGTGCCGAGGCTGTTGAGGCTGCGGTGCTGATGGCTAGACTAAAGGCGTAATCGCTACCGCGATTGCAACGTTTTCCAAAGGACTAAAAATGAATGCTATTGAACTAGCAACCCGCATCTTTGTGGTGCTTCACCTGATTGGTTTGGCTAGCCTCCTTGGTGGCTTCCTGGTGCAGATGAAAGACCTCAAGAACGGCGGAAAGATTCTGCCTGCAATGCTGCACGGCGCTTGGCTTCTAGTTATCTCCGGCTTTGCGCTAGTTGGCCTAGTTGGCATGAGCGGCGAAGAGCACGTTGACAACATCCTGTTGGCCGTGAAGAGCATCGTAATCACCGCCATCTTCTTCTTGGCCTACGGCTTCAGCAAGAAGGACCTAAGCACCAAGAAGTGGGTTGTGCCAACCATTGCACTACTCACCATCTTGAACACCTGCGTTGCCGTTATCGGTGGCATTGTTCAGAGCGGTGCAGCCTCGGGCATGTAGCCCACGCTTTACTAATTGCGAAACCCCGCAGCCTTTTCGGTCTGCGGGGTTTTCGTTTAAGCGTTGTTAGATAGCCAGCTTCTAGAGGGCCAGCCCCTAGATAGCACGGCTGATGGCAACCTGCTCAGCGCGGTCAACCACCTTCACGCGCTCGCGCTCAACGTGGCTGGCGTCTGCGGCCCCCAGGGCCAGCTCGTGCTGGTTTAGCGCCAGCCAACCCTGCCAGGTGGTGTACTCAACGCCGCGACCGGCGAGGACCTCAAGAATTGCATCCTGCTCAGCGTGCGCTGGGTCAACCAGGTTGTTCACGTCTGCAACAAGGTTCTCGATGGTCTCCATGGCGTCACTCTTGGTGTGGCCAATTAGACCAACCGGTCCGCGCTTGATCCAACCCGTTGCGTAAAGTCCAGGAACCTGGTTTCCACTCTGGTCAACCACGCGGCCGCCCTCGTTGCGGATAACACCCTTGGCTTCGTTGTAAGGAACCTCAGGGAGTTCGCTACCCCAGTAACCAATGGCGCGGTAAACGGCCTGCAGGTCGTAGTTCACAAACTCGCCGGTTCCCTCAACGCCCGCGTTCACGCCGCTCTGTCCCGCAATCTGCTGGGTGCGCTCAAACTTCATACCGCTGACCTTGCCATCGGTGCCAATGATTTCAACCGGCTTGTGCCAGAAGTGCAGGTGCAAGCGGCGGCTGGCGCCGGTGCTTGGGCGGTTGCGCCACGACTCAAGAACGCGAGCCATTACCTTGTGCTGGTTGGTGGTGCCCTCGGCGGTTTCGTCGAACCAACCCTCAGGGAAGTCCTCTTCGTAAACCACTAGGTCAACGTCTTCAACCTCGCCAAGCTCGCGGAGCTCGATTGGGGTGAACTTGATAGCTGCAGGACCGCGGCGGCCGAACACGTGCACGTCGGTCACCGGAGAAGCCTTTAGGCCCTCGTAAACGTTGGCCGGGATGTCGGTCTTGAGCATGTCGTCGGCGTGCTTTGCAAGAACGCGAGCCACGTCTAGAGCCACGTTTCCGTTACCCAAAACGGCAACTTTCTCCGCGTTGAGCGGCCAGGTGCGAGGCACGTCTGGGTGGCCGTCGTACCAAGAAACGAAGTCTGCGGCACCGTAAGAACCGTCAAGCTCGATGCCCGGAATGTTCAACTCGGCATCCTTGATGGCACCGGTTGCAAAGATCACCGCGTGGTAGTGCGCGCGGATGTCCTCAAGGGTGAGGTCCTTGCCAAACTGCACGTTGCCAAAGAAGCGGATGGTTCCCGCGTCTAGCATCTCGTGCAGCGAGTTCACGATGCCCTTGATGCGAGGGTGGTCTGGTGCAACGCCGTAGCGAATCAGTCCGTAAGGTGCAGGCAGCAGGTCAAAGAGGTCGATGGTCACGTTTGGGTAGCTGTGAGCCAAGATGTTGCCCGCATAGATGCCGGCAGGACCTGCGCCAAAAATGGCAACGCGAATTGGTTTAGTCATTATTTTCCTTATTTCCTAAGTTCAGTCTCGCCGCGGAGTTCAACTGGCGCCAATGGGGCCAAGTTGCAATCTGGGCTAAGTAGTACAACATCGCCAACCACAATCACTGCGGGTGACTTCACCCCTCGGTCCATCGCAACCTGCGCGATGGTTTCGAGGGTGCCAAAACTTACTCTTTGATTAGGGCCGTAGCCGTCTTCGATGATTGCGACGGGGCACTCCGCACCACGTTTGCCCAAAGCCAGCGCAGCAGCCGATTCCTTGAGTGCGCTCACGCCCATGAGCAGAATCACGGTGTGGTCGCGAGAGTCATCGATGCCCTCCAGAGCCTCGTGTCCGGTGACCACGGTGAATCCCGTTGAAACTCCACGATGGGTAACCGGAATACCAACGGCAGCCGGAACACTGATTGCGCTGGTGACACCAGGAACAACCTGAACCGCAACGCCGTTGGCCTCACAAAACGCGAGCTCCTCGCCGCCACGACCAAGAACGTAAGGGTCTCCGCCCTTGAGGCGAACCACGTTCTTGCCGGCCTTAGCCTGTTCAACCAGAATCTGGTTGATCTCATCCTGAGGCACCGGGTGGTGGTCTGGCATTTTGCCCACGTTGATCACGAGTGCGGTTGGCGCAAGTTCATCAAGCAGAGTGTTCGGACCGAGGCGGTCAGTTACCACAACGTCTGCGGCCTTTAGCAACTGCAGGCCCTTGGCGGTGATGAGTCCAGGGTCGCCCGGTCCGCCGCCAACTAGCGCAACGGAGCCGGCCGCTTTTGCGGAGCCGGAGTTGCTGTTAGTCAGAGCTTGAGCCGAGCTGGAACCGCGGTACGCCTCTGGATTACGGTGTGAAGCAACAGGCAACTCGCCCTTTTCAAACAAATCAGCGATGACGTCACGCACCGCCATTCCCCTGCGCGGGTCACCGCCACCAAAGCTGGCAACGGTCACGCCCTCGAATCGGGTAACCGCCGGAACCCAGGCCGTGCTGGCCTCGGCCTCGGAAGCGTTCACGCAAAGAATTCGGTTGGCTTCCGCATCGGCGGAAACCGCCGCGTCAACCTCGGCCACGCCGGTTGCGGTGTGCACCAGCCAGACCGCCGTGGAACCAGACCCGCTCAAATCTCCCGCCTGGAACTCGCGCTCCAGAACGGTGAGCTGCCCGGTTTGCGCCAGTGCCTTGAGTTCCGCTGACACCATCGGTGAAATCACAACCACGTCTGCACCGGCCTGCAATAGTCCGATGGCGCGACGAGTACCCACAGCACCGCCGCCGATAACGGCAACGCGCTTGCCCGCAATGCGCAGGCCAAGTGGGTAGAGGTTCATGAGTTAGATATCCCACTCATTCTGTTTGGTGTGAATTCCGGCGGCAAGGGTGCTGCCGTCTTGCGGGTGAATCAGCAGGAACGCGCCTGAGCGACGGTTCTGCCCGTAGTCGTCGATCACAATCGGGGTCGCCAAGCGAAGGCTGGCGTGACCGATGTCGTTGACCTCAAGTTTGTCGGCTGGGTCAATCGTGAGAGTGTCCAGGTTGCGACGACCCTCGATGGCCGAAACCATGGCCTGGGTGGTCACGGTGCCAGTCTTGAGCAAGAGGCGCTGGCCAACCACTAGCGGACGTGGGTCCAGCCAGAACAGCTCACCGGAGATGTTGTTGGTTGGCTCGGTCAACGTGCCTTCGGCCGCAATCACTGCGCCGCGCGCCAGGTCAAACTGGTCTGCCAACTGCAGGCTGATGCTCTGCGGGGCAAACGCGGTTTCCACGTTCTTGTTGGCAATGGCCAAACCGGTCACGGTGCTCTTGAAACCACCAGGGTGAAGTTCAACCGCATCGCCAACCGAGATCGATCCACTTGAAATCTGCCCAAGGTAGCCGCGGTAGTCGCGGTATTCATCGGCCGAGTCGCCCGGCACATCGCTGGCCAATGCACCCTGTGGGCGAAGCACGTACTGCACCGGCAAACGGAATGGGTCCTCGTTGCTCTGCAATTCATCAATAGAAGGCAGGCTCTCCAGAAGCTCCAACAGGGTTGGGCCGCTGTACCACGGGGTCTTCTCCGAAGCCTCAACCACGTTGTCTCCCGCGAGCGCCGAAACTGGAATGGCGTGCACGCCGGTGAGGTCAAGTTCGCGAGTGATGCCCTCAAGCTGCTTGAGCACGCTGTTGAAAACCTGCTCGCTGTAGTCCATGAGGTCAATCTTGTTCACGGCAACAATCACATTTGGCACGCGCAGCAAACGAACCACCGAAAGGTGACGGCGAGTCTGCTCAAGCACGCCATTACGTGCATCGATGAGCACAATCACGGCATCCGCGGTGGCGGAACCGGTGACCATGTTGCGGGTGTACTGAACGTGTCCCGGGCAGTCGGCCAGAATGAAGCTGCGCTGTGCGGTGCTGAAATAGCGGTATGCCACATCGATGGTGATGCCCTGCTCACGCTCGGCGCGAAGGCCGTCGGTTAGCAACGCAAGGTCAAGCCCGCCGGCGTCTCCGCCGAAACCGCGCTCCGCGCTGGTGCGGGCAACGCTCTCAAGCTGATCAACCAGAATGCTCTTGCTGTCGTGCAGCAGTCGGCCAACCAGGGTGCTCTTGCCGTCGTCCACGGAACCCGCGGTGGCAAAGCGAAACAGGCCGCGAGCGGCTTCTAGGGTTGCCACTGGCAAACCGTTTTGGGTACTCATTAGAAGTAACCCTCCTTCTTGCGGTCTTCCATTGCGGCTTCGCTGATGCGGTCATCGGCACGGGTTGCTCCGCGCTCGGTGAGGGTGCTGGCGGCAACTTCAATAACTACGTCTGCAATGCTCACGGCACCGGACTCAACTGCACCGGTGCAGCTCATGTCTCCCACGGTGCGGTAACGAACCAAGCGGGTTTCCACGGTCTCGTGTGGTTCCGGCATGGAAACCGGGCCAACGGCACGCCACATGCCGTCGCGCTGGTAAACCTCACGCTGGTGCGCCAGGTAAAGCGGTGGCAGCTGAATGTTTTCGCGCTCGATGTAGCGCCAGATGTCTAGCTCGGTCCAGTTGCTAATTGGGAAGGCACGAACGTGCTGACCCGGCAGGTGCTTGCCGTTGTATAGGTTCCAGAGTTCCGGACGCTGATTGCGTGGATCCCACTGACCAAACTCGTCGCGCAAGCTGATGATGCGCTCCTTGGCACGGGCCTTGTCTTCGTCACGGCGAGCACCACCAAACACGGCGTCGTACTTGCCATTTGTGATTGCGTCTAGAAGAGGCATGGTCTGCAGCGGGTTGCGGGTGCCGTCTGGGCGCTCCTGCAAGATGCCGCGGTCGATGTAGTCCTGAACGCTGGCAACCACAAGCTTTAGTCCAAGGCGTTCAACGGTCTTGTCGCGGAACTCGATTACCTCAGGAAAGTTGTGGCCGGTGTCAACGTGGAGAACCGGGAACGGAACCTTGCTAGGCCAGAAGGCCTTGGCGGCCAGGTGCAACACCACAACGCTGTCCTTGCCACCGCTGAACAGCAGCACTGGGCGTTCGAACTCGGCAACCACTTCACGAATGATGTGGATGGCCTCGCTCTCGAGGGTGTCTAGAAGACCAAGTTTGTTTTCACTCATTAGAGGTGCAGCCCACATTCCACTTTGTTAGCGCCGGCCCAGCGACCAGAGCGAGGGTCCTCGCCCGGTGCCACCGGCTTGGTGCAAGGCTCGCATCCAATGGAAGGGTAGCCGTTGCTGAGCAGCAGGTTTACAGGAACCTTGTGCTCGGTTGCGTAGTCGATCAATTCATCGAAGGTCCAGGCAGCCAGCGGGTTTACCTTGACCAGCCCGTTCTTCTCGTCCCACTGAACCAGCGGGGTGTGAGTGCGAGTCTCGGCTTCGTCGCGGCGAACGCCGGTGAACCAAACCTCAAAGTTCTGCAGGCTGGCGTGCAGCGGATCAACCTTGCGTAGCTGGCAGCACAGGTTTGGGTCGCGGCTGTACAGCTTCTCGCCGTACTGAGCGTCTTGCTCTGCCACGGTCTGCTTTGGCTTCACGTCCAAGATGCGAACCGGCATCGCGCGGGCAACCTCATCGCGAGTGGCGTGGGTCTCAGCAAAGTGGTACCCGGTCTCCAGGAACAGCACCTCCACCTGAGGAAGTCCAATAGCAACGATGTGAGGTAGCACGGCATCGGCCATGCTGCAGGCCACAGCCGCCGCGTCCACTTCAAAGTTCTTGGCAACCCACTCGATTACGGCAGCCGCGGTTGCCTCCGGGGCATCCGGGTTTGCCAAACGGAGCGAGTTCAACTCGGCGGCTCCGGCTTCGGCCAGCGCCTTCAGTTCATCGATGCTTCTTTTGGTTACAACGGTCACTTGAGCTTGTCCTCTTCTGCGCGGTGAGCCCACTCGCCAAAGGTTTCGCCCTCGGTCTTGTCGCCCTCGTAGGTGCGAACCACGCGCTCAACGTATTCGGTGAGGTTGGCGGCGGTCACCTTGAGGCCACGAACGGTTCGGCCAAGGCCGGCTTCGTCGCGCTCACGGCTAGCGAGTCCGCCACCCAGGTGAACCTGGAAGCCAGGCTCCTGGCCGCCGTTGCCGTCTGGCAGCAACTGACCCTTTAGGCCGATGTCCGCAATCTGGATGCGGGCACAACTGTTTGGGCAGCCGTTGATGTTCAGGGTGATTGGCTTCTCAAACTTGATGTCCGAGGTGGCCTTGTCCAAGATCTCGATTGCCTGCTTGGCAACGCCCTTGGTCTCCACAATCGCAAGCTTGCAGTACTCAATGCCGGTGCAGGCCATGGTGTTGCGGCGGAAGTTGGCGGGCTTGGTCTGCAGACCCAGGGCCTCGAGACCGGCCACGGTTGCGTCCACCTTGTCTGCCGGAATGTCTAGCAGCACTAGCTTCTGGTGCGGGGTGAACGCGATGCGGTCGGACCCAGCGCCTTCCAACAGGTCGGCAAGCGAGTTCAGCAGTTCGCCACTCACGCGACCAACGGTTGGAGCGGCACCAATGTAGAACTTGCCGTCTTTCTGCTCGTGCACGCCAACGTGGTCGCCAGGGGTCTCCGGCTTTGGCGCGGCAGGGCCGTCCAAAAGAGGTCGCTTCAAGTACTCGGTTTCCAGAACCGAGCGGAACTTCTCCACTCCCCAGTCCATGACTAGGAACTTGAGGCGGGCCTTGTTGCGCACGCGGCGGTAACCGTAGTCGCGGAAGATGCAGGCAACGCCGTGCCAAACCTCGGGAACGTCTGCCTCTGGAACCCAAACGCCCAGACGCTCTGCCAGGTGTGGGTTGGTGCTCAGGCCGCCACCCACCCAAACGTCAAAGCCGATTCCGTGCTCAGGGTGCTCCACGGCAACAAACGAAATGTCGTTGATTTCGTGAACCACGTCCTGGCTTGGGTGGCCGGTGATTGCGGTCTTGAACTTACGCGGCAGGTTCGCCAACTCAGGGTCGCCAATGAATCGGCTGGTGATGTTTCTAATGATCGGAGTCACATCGATGAGTTCGTCTTTGGCAACTCCCGCAACCGGAGAACCAAGGATGATGCGAGGCACGTCGCCACAGGCTTCCTCGGTGCCGAGACCAACGGCCTCGAGACGGTTCCAAATGGTTGGCACGTCGCGGATGTCGATCCAGTGGTACTGAATGTTCTGGCGGTCAGAAATGTCGGCGGTGTTGCGACCGTTCTGAATGGAGATGTCGGCAACAACGCGAAGCTGTTCTTTGGTGAGACGTCCGCCATCGATGCGAACGCGCATCATGAAGTACTTGTCTTCCAGATCTTCGTCTTCTAGCAATGCGGTCTTGCCGCCGTCTACTCCAGGCTTGCGCTGGGTGTATAGACCCCACCAGCGAAGGCGACCGTTTTTGTCGGTTGGGAAGATGCTAGAGAAGCCCTCTTTGGAGTAGTAGTTCTCCACGCGAGCGCGAACGTTGAGGCCGGCGTCGGCCTGCTTCCACTGCTCGTTTGCGTTGAGCGGCTCCTTGCCGTCTACCGCCCACTGACCGTTTGGTCGGGCTTCGCGCACCGGACGTGCTGCTGGCTCAGTCAAGTGGATCCCCTGTCTCAGGAAGTGCTTGAACAGGTGGCCACCTGCTCAAAAAGAAAGCGCCCAAAAATACGAAGATTTCGTGGGCGCCTTTGGATGCGGTTGAGGTATTTCTCAACCTGAAAACTTTCTCTCAAAATTACCCTAAAAACCAGCCTTTGTCGAAACAATTGGTAATAGGCAAAAACCGCGTGGTTATTGGGCTGTAGGGTCATTTCGCGGATTGTTTTTCCTACAAAAAAGGTAGACTTGGCGGAATCGCTTTACTGGCAACAATCTGGGCTTGGAGGCCACCGATGAGCACCATCATTTTGGCTTCACACGGCACCGATAATCCTGTAGGTGCTGCTTCGATTCGCGCATTGGTTGAAGCTGTTGCGGCGGCACTTCCGCAGCACCGAGTTCTGGAAACCTTTGTAGACGTTCAGCAGCCGCAGGTTGCCCAGGTTTTGGCCCAGGCCCTGGCCGAGTGGCCTGCCGACCCCGTGATCATTGTTCCTATGCTGCTTTCAACGGGCTATCACGTTCGCCAGGACATCACCGACGCAGTGGTTGGGGTCACGGCCGCACTTGCGGATTCCGCGGGACCACACACACCCCCAAACGTAAGCGTTACCCCCGCACTCGGCCCATCGCCAGAACTTACCGCCCTTTTGCTTCAGCGACTTCGCGAAGTCGGTTGGAAGGGCACCGACCTAACCGTTTTGGCAGTTGCCGGTTCCAGCGATGCCGCCGCGGTTGAAGAGTGCAAGCTGGTTCACCTAGAACTTCAGGAGGCGCTTCGCGAGATTGAAGTGACCAACCGACTCGAACTCGGTTTCCTAAGTGCCGCAGATCCGCGACTCAAAGACCTGATTCCAAAGCTGAAGTTTCAGAACCCGCGCGCCAGGTTCACGGTTGCCAACTATCTGCTTGCCGACGGCTTCTTCAACGGACTAGCCAATAAGGCAGGTGCGCACCTGGTGGCACAGCCACTACTCGCCGCAGACCAGCCGGTGCCACAACAACTCATCGATGTGATTCTGCGCCGCGTGCGCGAAGCCGAGGCTGGTCAAACGGTGGGTTGCCTGAAGCCGAACGAAACCGACTCCGCCGATGGGCCCAAAAGGCCTGCTTGGTCCTGTGCCGCGGGTTGCGCTACTCGTTGCAGATAACGCGGCGCAAGGCGAAACTAGTTGGTGATTAGCCCCAGCAGGCTGGCCCGGTGAACCAGTTCGGTGCGGCGGTGGGCGTTTAGTTTGCGTGAAGCATTCTGAATATGGAATTTCACGGTGCTCTCGCTGATGAACAGCTTGCCGCCGATTTCCTTGTTGCTCAGGCCGTGCGCCAGCATCTGCACAATTTCAAGCTCGCGGTCGCTCAGCCTCTCGGAGGTTGGGGTGCTACCCAGGCTGCGCGCCAGAATGTTTGCCACACCCTTGCCCATCACGGTCTCGCCGTCTTGAACCGCGCGCACCGCCTTCTGCAGGTCGTCGGCACGAATCTCGTCTTTCACAAGGTAACCACTAGCCCCGCGCCGCAACGCATCGATGACAACAAACTCACTCAGTGTGCCGCTCAGCACCAGAATCTTGGTGTGCGGGAATCGGGTGGTGATCTCTTCGCAGAGTTTGATCCCGCGGGTGGTGTCGTCGGCCAGGTCTAGGTCGAACACCAGTACGTCGGGTCCGTGTTCGTCCACGGCGTCCAGCACGGCCTCGTAGTTGGTGGCCTCCGCAATCACTGCGGTACCGGAGGTGCGCTCAAGAATGGCGCGGATTCCCACCCGGGTGATCACGTTGCGGTCTGCCACCACAACGCGCGTTTTGGCGTGCGGCATTCGCCTGCCAAGGGGCACATCGTTGCGCGCTTCGTCCGCCATGTTTGTAACGTATCAAAAACAGCCACCTATCCATATGGCTAGGGGTGAACCTATACCAAATCGTCATAATCGGCTAGTCCACAGAAAGTTGGCTAGCAACACTTAGGAAGCGGGCCTAGTTTGTGGAATAGACCCATTTGCAACGATGCATTGGGCTTGTATTGGTAATCAAAGGAGATCGCCGTTATGGCAGTTTATGCAGCACCTGGTTCGGCCGGCAGCATTGTCGACTACAAGCCACGTTACGACCACTGGATTGGCGGACAGTACGTTAAGCCATCGTCTGGTCAGTACTTCGAAAACGTAACACCAATCACCGGACGTGTATTTTGCGAGGTCGCTCGCGGTAACGCAGAGGACATTGACAAGGCGCTAGACGCGGCTCACGAAGCCTTCAAGACCTGGGGAAAGACCAGCGCCACCGAGCGCGCCAACATCCTGCTAAAGATTGCAGACCGCATGGAGGCGAACCTAGAGAAGATCGCCGTTGCTGAGACCTGGGAGAACGGTAAGGCAGTTCGCGAAACCCTAGCCGCAGACATCCCACTGGCAATCGACCACTTCCGTTATTTCGCCGGTGCACTTCGCGCTCAGGAGGGTTCGCTGGGCGAGCTAGACCACGACACCGTGGCCTACCACTTCCACGAGCCACTTGGTGTGGTTGGTCAGATCATCCCTTGGAACTTCCCAATACTCATGGCGGTTTGGAAGATTGCACCTGCTCTTGCCGCGGGTAACTGCGTGGTTCTAAAGCCAGCAGAGCAGACCCCAGTTTCCATCTTGTACCTAAACGAACTGATCTCAGACCTGCTTCCAGCGGGTGTGCTGAACATCGTGAACGGTTTCGGTGTTGAGGCCGGTAAGCCACTTGCTTCGTCTCGTCGCATTGCCAAGATCGCCTTCACCGGCGAGACCACCACCGGTCGCCTAATCATGCAGTACGCGGCAGACAACATCATTCCGGTGACCCTGGAGCTTGGCGGCAAGAGCCCGAACATCTTCTTCCGCGACATCGCGGAGCAGAACGACGCGTTCTACGACAAGGCCCAGGAGGGCTTCACCATGTTCGCTTTGAACCAGGGCGAAGTTTGCACCTGTCCATCGCGTGCCCTCATCGATGCCCCTATCTATGACAAGTTCCTTGGCGACGTGATTGAGCGCACCAAGAAGATTGTGATGGGAAACCCGCTAGACACCAACACCATGATGGGTGCCCAGGCCAGCAGCGACCAGCTTGAGAAGATCTTGAGCTACATCGAGATTGGCAAGGCAGAGGGCGCCAAGCTGCTTCTAGGTGGCAAGCGTGCCGACCTTGGTGGCGACCTCAGCGGTGGTTACTACGTTGAGCCAACCATCTTTGAAGGCAAGAACAGCATGCGCATCTTCCAGGAAGAGATCTTTGGCCCAGTGGTTTCGGTTGCCAAGTTCGACGGCTTTGAAGAGGCCATGGAGATTGCCAACGACACACTCTACGGACTCGGCTCTGGCGTGTGGACCCGCAACATCAACACCGCGTACCGCGCCGGCCGTGAGATCCAGGCTGGTCGCGTTTGGACCAACTGCTACCACGCCTACCCAGCACACGCAGCGTTTGGTGGCTACAAGTCCTCCGGTATCGGTCGCGAGACTCACAAGATGATGCTGGACCACTACCAGCAGACCAAGAACCTCCTAATCAGCTACTCACCTAACAAGCTTGGCTTCTTCTAAAGAGTCAACTGCTTGGTAAACGGAACGGGGAGCCGCACAATAGTTGTGGCTCCCTTTTCTGTTTCAAACTTTCATCGATGGAGGCACTCGTGGATCAGGTTGAACTAATGGACGTCGGTTTGATTGGGAGAGTCGAGTTCACACCGGCCGCCGAGGAACTGCTGCGCAAGCTCTACGCCATTCACAAGTGCGACTTCATGTTCCACCAGAGCGGTGGCTGCTGCGATGGCTCCGCACCCATGTGCTACCAGGCCGGCGAGTTCCGGGTTGGAGGCAGCGACGTGCTGCTGGACGAAATCACCGTTGCAGGAATCCCAGCTCCAATCAAGTTCTACATGTCCTTGGAGCAGTTCGAAGTGTGGCGGCACACCTATTTGACCATCGATGCGGTTGCCGGGCGTGGTTCCGGATTCAGTATGGAATCGCCAGAGGGCATGCGCTTTCTGACCCGCTCGCGTCTTTTCACCGACGCCGAGGCCGAAGCTATGGCGGGTCAGCCCATCTATCTGGGCTCGGGCGAACTGGCTAAGTTTTAGCTGCTATTTGATGCCGGCGGCGTGCAACTTGAGCTTGGCCACCATGTCGCCAAACATCAGACGGTTGTCTAGCAAACCGTAAACGCGAAGCTCACGCCCTGCCGGGTTGGCCTGGTACAAACCATTTTCCAACAGGGTTGGGCAAGCAACCGTGGTCCAGCTGCTGCTTGCGGTGTCAGGCTCAAAGGCGCTCTGCAGTGCGGTGAGCAAAACAAGCGGGCTGTCTCCAAGCGCGTAAGCCTCGCCCGCACTCATGCCCCACTGGTCCACCATCTCGGCAACCTTGCCAAGCGCTTCTGCGAGGTACTTTCCAAGGGGTCCGGCGTTGATGAGTTCGCTCAAAAGCTCGGCACGACTGTAGAGGCAGCTGCGGTAGCTGTCGCGTGGCACCTGCCAGATCTTCAGGTTGCTCTGGTTGAACACAACAAGACCCGAGTTCACGTCCTCGTGCAGGTTGTACTCAAGGTCAGGGGCGCCAGGCGCGGTCTCGGCAAGGCCCTCGTGCTCGTGGCCACCAATCCAAACCAGTGTCAGGCGCTCCGCGATGCGAGGCTCTTTGAGATAAGCGCTAGCAATCTCGGTGAGGCTGGCGCCACAGGCCACGTAAAGCGGCATGTCTGTGTCATCGCGCATCGCCTCTTGGATGATGAAGTCGATACCAGCAGAACTCTGCGGAGTTGAGGCGTCAACCATGGCACCAGGTGCACCCGCAAGAACTGGGTAGTGACCGGTCTGACCACACATATCAACAATCGCCTGAGCGGCCTCAACTGCTGCCTCAACATCGTTGCCCGGGTTCCAAGGATCACCTTCGCGAAGGTGGGTACCGATTACTGCACGGATCTCAACCGATGGGCTGAGCAGGTGGTGAGCCAACTGCAACAAGCCGTCTGGGTCGCCGGAGAAATCGTTGTCGATGATTACTCGAACGCGCTTCTTTAGTTTCTCTACTGGCCAAACGGTCATCTTCAACTCCTGTGTTGTGCAATTGGTGATGCTTAGATTTCTGGGGAAAACTCTGGTGCCGGTACTGGCGCATGCGGGGCTCGAGGTGCTGGTTTAACTAACGGTGCCAGCAAGGCGCAACCGATGGCAAGTGCGGCACCGATCAAGAATGCGCCGTGGGTTCCGGCGTTCAAACTGGTTGCACTACTGGTGGCACTCGCCCCGCCCGAAAGCATGGTGAGCACCGCCACAAAGCCGGCGGTTCCAGCCGCACCCGAAACCTGCTGAGACACCCCAACAATGGCGCTGGCGTGCGAGTAGTGTTCTGGGCCGGTTGAGCTCATCGATGCGGTCATGACAACCGGGAACACGAATCCCAGGCTGGCGAACAACAAGGTGCAGCCGATGAAAACCAACCAGAGCGAGGTCTGGGTGTTGAACAGCGCCATGATGCCAATGGACACGGCAACGCCGATCATGCTTGGGATCAGCACGCGACGGGTACCGAACTTATCGAGCAACTTGCCGGCAGGAGTGCCCACGAAACCCTGGATCAGGGCGCCCGGCATCATGAGCAGACCGGTGGTGAGTGCGTTGGCGTGCAGCACTCCCTGAACGTAGATAGGAATGATGATGATGGTTCCAAACAGGGTCACCATCATGAGGTTCATAACCAGGTAGGAGTTTCTGAACGCCGGAATGGTGAACGGGGCTAGGTCCAGCAGTGCCGAGTTGGACTTAGCCAACTTGAGCTGGCGGAACACGAACCAAACCACAAGCGCGGCACCCGGCAAAATTAGGGCCAGCGGGTTCACCGGCGACTCGCCTCGAACGGCCGAACCGATGTCAGATAGGCCATAGATAAGTGTGCTGAAACCAACGCCACTGAGTGCGAGTGAGAACACGTCGAGCTTGGCAGGTCCTGCCTCGTGCTCCAGGTGAAGCCACTTTCCACCGATGAAGATGGCGGCGAGCGATACCGGAAGTACCGCCCAGAACAGTCCGTGCCAACCGAAGGCCTGAACGATGAGACCGGAGGCGGCGGGACCCAGCGCGGGAGCCACCGCGAACACAAGTGAGATGCGGCCCATGAGCTGGCCGCGCATGTTCTCGGGAACGATAACCATCATTGTGGTCATGAACATTGGGAACAGTACGGCGGTACCGGCGGCCTGAAGCACTCGTCCAGCCAACAAGATTTCGAAGTTGGCGGACACGGCTCCGAGCAGAGTTCCGAGCGTGAACACAACCATCGCTGCAAAAAACAGGATTCTGGTTGAGTAGCGGCTCTGCAGGTAACCCGTGACCGGGATCACAACGCTCATGGTGAGCAGGAACGCGGTGGTGAGCCACTGGCCGGTGGCCGCGGTGATGTGCAGGTCTTTCATCACAACCGGCAGGGCAACGCCCAGAACCGTCTCGTTCAGACTCACCACAAAGTTTGCGGCAAGCAGAATCCAGAGAATGCGTGAAGTGTGTGCGGGGAGTTTACTCATTTGCTACCTCTTGGTACTCGTGCAGGCGAACTTCGCCAGTAACAGAGTAAACGCCAATCACACGACCGGTGAAGCTGGTGGTTACCTCGTTGGAGAGGAAGCGGCCATCGAACGTGGCAACCACGTGCTTTACGCCATCTAGGTCTACCCAACCAAGGTCGATGAAGTCGCTGCTTGAAGCCTCAATGCTGAAGCCAACCGGGGTGGACTTGAACTCCATGAACAGACGAACCGAGCCGGAGGCCTGGCTGCTGGAACCCTGATTGAAGCCCGCTGCTGGAACCTCGTGAACGATGCTGGAGGCCGAGAAGCGAGCGAGCAGCTTGCCATCCGCGATCTCGATGTCGTAGTGGGCAACCTCGTCGTAGCGCATGCTGAGACCACCGGTGCCGGTCACGGTCAAGTCGGCGTAAACGATGCCGTCGAGACGACGCTGACGGCGACCGATCCAGGCCGGGGTCTTGTCTCCAAGTCCTTGACCGTTTCCCTTGAGCACTAGTCCATCGTTTTCACGCTTGGCCACATCGGTGGGAAGTTGACGAAGCGAAATCCACTCTAGGTTCAGTTTGTCGCTGCTGAAGTCATCGTGGAAAACCGGTGCTGGGTTCACATCGTTAGGGTGAACCTCTTCGGCAAACGGCCAGTCGTTCTGCCAGGTGATCTTGCTGATGAAGGTTTCGCGACCCAGCGACGAGAACTGACGGGTGGCGCCGCGGGTGCGAACGCCGAGGAGAACCATGGCCCAGCCGCCGTCTGGAGTCTGGAACAGGTCTGCGTGACCGGTGTTCTGAATTGGTCGGCTGGTTCCGCGAGCCGTAAGAATCGGGGTGTGTGGTGCCGGTTCAAACGGCCCTTCGATGGAGGTTCCACGGGCAACACTCACGGCGTGACCGCGTTCGGTTCCACCCTCGGCAATCATGAGGTACCAGAACTCGCCAATCTTGTACATGTGCGGTGCCTCTGGGAACATGCCACCCACGCCACTCCAAACACTGCGAGGTTCTTCGAGCAGCTGACCGGTGGTTAGGTCAACGCGCGCCTGCAGGATTCCAAGGTGCTTGCCCATCTCCTCACCGCTCAGAATGAGTCCCGAGAAGGTGATGTAAGGGCGACCTGTTTCGTCCCAAGCCAGGTCCGGGTCGATTCCTTCGATGTTGGTAACGATGCCGTCGCTCCACTCGCCGGCTGGGTCGGTTGCGGTGAAAATAAGGGTGCCGCGGCCGCCCGCATCGGTGATCACAACGTAGAACACGCCATCGTGGAAGCGGATGGTTGGAGCCCATGCGCCTAGGTTGGTTGGGATGTTCGGAGCGAACTGGCCCAGGCGAGTTGCCACGTGACCGATTAGCTGCCAAGAGACCAGGTCGCGGGAGTGATAGATAGGCACACCGGGTAGGTACTCGAAAGTACTGGTAGCCAGATAGTAGTCATCCCCAACCCGCACGATAGAAGGGTCTGGGTTGAATCCAGGGATCAGCGGGTTTGGGTACTGCATGACTACTTTCCTAAAACATTGGAGCTAATGAAACTTGCCGCCCCCGCCATCCAGCTCTCGAGAACCGAGGTTGGATGACAGGGTGGCGGGTGAAACCAGTGGCGCTTAGGCTACGGTTACGTTGGCCCAGAGTGGCAGGTTGTCGCTGCACTGACCGGCGTGAATGGTGAAGTCGCCTGGCTCAAACTCCCAGCCGTTGTTCCAGTGAGCAAGCTCGCGACCCTTCACGGTGGCGGTTACGGTGGCGGTGCCTTCGGCGTCCACGTAAACCTCCTGGAAACCGATCAGCCACAGAGCCGGGCGGTCAACCGAAGTGTTCTTGCGCTCCGCATAAACCTGGAACACGTGCTTGCCCTTGCGAGCTCCGGTGTTCTTCACTGTTGCGGAAACCTCAAAGTCCTGACCGCCAGTAACGGTGGCTGGAACCTTTAGGTCGCTTACCTCGAAAGTGGTGTAACCAAGGCCGTGACCGAATGCGTAGGCAGGAACCTTGCCGGCCTTTAGCCAAGCGCGGTATCCAATGTGGATGCCCTCGCTGTAGTACATCTGCAGGTTTTCGTCGTGCTGGCAGTTGATCACTGGCACGTCGGCTTCCGCAACAGCCCAGGTGGTTGGAAGGCGGCCACCAGGCTCGGCTGCGCCGGTAAGTACATCTACCAAGGCGTTGCCCATTTCCTGACCGGCAAAGTAGGTGAGCAACACGGCGCGCACCTTGTTGCGCCAAGGCAAAAGCACTGGCGAACCGGAGTTCACAATCACGATGGTGTTGGAGTTGGCCGCAACCACTGCCTCAACCAGTTCGTCCTGACGACCAGGCAGCTTGAGGTCCTTGCGGTCAAAGCCTTCGCTCTCAACCTGTGCGTTGGTTCCAACCACAACAATGGCCAGATCCGAGTTCTTGGCGTTCTCAACGGCCGCCGCAATCATTGCGTCTTCGTTGCTGCGGTCCTGCTCAAATCCAAACAGGAACGACATTGCGCTGATTGCCAAACCAACGCGACCGTGCAGGTCAACGTCAACGGTGATGTCAATCGGAGTTCCGGCAACCGCGTCAATCGCCTTGCTCACGTGAGGTGGCTCCATGAGCGCCATGAATGGGTCCTCGGAATCGCTCTTCATGTGTGCATCGATGAAAGTCTCACCGTTCACGGTCATCTTCACAGGCTGAACGCTTGCGTAACCGAGCAAACGAGGGCCCGATTCCTTTACGTTCAGGTGGGTGCGGAAACGAAGTGCGGAAGCGGAAGAAACCGGAGCTTCGGTGCCAATCCAGATGAGGTTGGTTGCCAAACGGTTCTCGGTGTAGAGCACCTCGCCGTTTTCGCCCAGCCACTCAACCAGCACACCGGCCTCGCCGGTAACTGGGTTGGAGATCTCGTTGCGAGGGAACTCGGCGATGCCCTGCTGCACAACTGCGCCAACTGAGTAGCTGAGGTTGTTGCCAAGCAGACCCGAAAGCGCGTCAAACGGAGTGCTCACGGTTAGCGGGTGAACGGTAGCCGAGCCACCACCCTGGGTGCGGGCTGCGGTTGCGTTGTGACCAACTAGGGCAACCTTGCCGGCTGCCTTTAGGTCGATTGGAAGAATTCCATCGTTGGTTAGAAGAACCGAACCCTCGGCTGCAACCTTGCGAGCAAAGTCCTTGCCGCTCTGAGCGATGTCGTTGTGACGTACTACCGCCGCAGGAGTCTTGCCGTCTGCGCCAACAGCGCTAACGCGCTGAGCCAGGGTAAGAATACGAACAACCTTGCGGTCGATAGTGGCCTCTGGGATCTCGCCTGCGTTTACTGCGGCAACCAACTTGTCGCCCCAGAATGGCGATGGGCCAGGCATCTCAAGATCCTGCTCGTACTTTGCGCTCTCCAGCGAACGAACCGCGGTCCAGTCGCTGATTACAACGCCGTCCCAGTTCCATTCGGTGCGAAGCGGGGTGTTGAGCAGTTCGTTCTCGGTAACGGTCTTGCCGTTCACGCCGTTGTACGAACTCATGATGGTCCAGGCGCCGGCCTCAACTGCGTCTTCAAACGGACGCAGGTAAAGCTCACGAAGGGTGCGCTCGTCAACGTTCACGTTGGCGCCAAATCGGTTGGTCTCAAAGTCGTTTGCAACGTAGTGCTTAGGGCAGGCGCCAATGCCAAGTCCCTGGATACCGGTCACGTAGGCACCGGCTAGTGCACCCGACAAAACTGCATCCTCGCTGAGGCATTCAAAGTGTCGACCACCCAGAGGCGAGCGGTGCAGGTTGATGGTTGGGCCAAGAACAACGTCTACACCCTTGCGCTTTGCCTCAACGGCAAGAACCTCACCGTACTCCTTGGCAAGTGCGCGGCTCCAGGTTGAACCAAGTGCGCTACCCGATGGCAGGTTGAGCGAGTTGTCGCGCTCGTCCCAGAACTCGCCACGAACACCCGCAGGGCCGTCGCTTAGCAGCATGTTGCGAAGACCGATGTCATCGATGGTGATGGTGTTCCAGAAGTCGCGACCAGAGATCACGGCCACCTTCTGCTCCAGGGTGAGCTTGGCGGTTAGTTCCACAGCTTTTTGGTGGATGTTAGTCATTAGTGCGCTGCTTTCTTGCTGTGTTGTTGGATTAGGTTCTGGTACCAGTAGGCACTCTGCTTTGGGATTCGAATCTGGCTGGCGTAGTCCACGTAGACAATTCCGAAACGCTTGCTGTAGCCCTCGGCCCACTCGTAGTTGTCCATGAAAGACCAGGCAAAGTAGCCGGCCACGTTGGTACCGCCGGCAATGGCCTGAGCCACCGCATCGATGTAGCCGTTGAGGTAGTCGATGCGATCGAAGTCGTTGACCTTGCCCTCAGGAGTGGCGTAGTCGGCCAGGGTGATACCGTTTTCGGTCACGTAAATCTGCTTGTTGCTGTAGTCACTGGCAACGCGCTCGAGCACGGCCTTGAGGCCCCAAGGAGTGTTTGGCCAACCCCAGTTGCTCTGGTGGTTTGGCTCTGCCATCTCCATGCCCAAGGCACCTGGCTTGGAGTCATCGGCGCTGGCCAAAACGGTGTGGTAGTGGTTCACACCCACAAAGTCGGTTTCCGCACCGATGAGCTCAAGGTCGCCTGGCTTTACCAGCGAGTCCACCGAGGCAACTCGGTTTAGGCCGTGCTGCTCAAACTGGCCAAAACATCCCTCGTCGTATGCGCCCCTATATAGAGGTTCCAGGAACACGCGGTTTGCGCGCACGTCAACCACGTCTGCCGCTGCTTGGTCGGCCTCTGAATTGGTCTTTGGAACCACGTGATTCACGATGTTAGTGATGCCAACACGCAGTGCTGGGTTGACCTCGCGGAACGCCTTAAGTGCCAAACCGTGAGCCAGCAAAACGTGGTGAGCCGCTGCAATGCCAAGCTTTGGGTCTGTCAGACCCGGAGCGTGTTGCCCCATCTCATAGCCAAGGAACGCAACGCACCAGGCCTCGTTAATGGTGATCCAGTCTTCAACGATGTCGCCAAAGGTCTGAGCAACCAGGCGCGAGTACTCGCCGAACAGTTCCGCGGTGCGGCGGTTTGGCCAGCCACCCGCGTCCTGCAGGGTCTGTGGCAAATCCCAGTGGTAGATGGTCACAAACGGCTTGATGCCTCGAGCGTGCAAACCGTTGATCAGGTTGCGGTAGAACTCAACGCCCTGCGGGTTTAGCGGACCCTCGCCGGTTGGCTGAAGACGAACCCAAGAGAAGTTGAGGCGGTAAGCCGGAATCCCCAAGCTCTTCATGAGGTCAAGGTCTGACTCCCATCGATGGAAGTGATCGTTGGCAATGTCGCCCGAATCGCCGTTGCGAGTCTTTCCTAGAGTGCGAGCGTAGGTGTCCCAGATGCTCATGCCGCGGCCGCCCTCGTTGTAGCCACCCTCAATTTGGTAGGCAGCCGTGGCCGTACCGAACACGAAATCTGCCGGCAGCGAGTCGAGGTTCGCGGGCAATCCAGTCTTGAGTTCGGTGGTCATGAGGCTTCCTTACTTCTTCGTAGGTTGGCTAGAGGTGCTTGGAATCAGATTAGATCTGGCCGGCAGCCATCAGCTTGCGACGCTCTTCGCGGCGCAGAGCCTGCTCAACCGGGTTTGGAACCGGAGCTGCCATCATGAGGCGCTTGGTGTACGCGTGCTGCGGGTTGCTAGAAACCTGCTCGCCATCGCCCCACTCAACAATCTCGCCCTGGTACATCACGGCAACGCGGTGGCTGAGGTGACGAACCACTGCTAGGTCGTGGCTGATGAACAGGTAGGCAACACCGGTGCGCTCCTGGATCTCAAGGAACAGGTCCAGCACGCGAGCCTGCGTGGTTAGGTCAAGTGCCGAAACCGGCTCGTCGCAAACGATGAGCTTTGGATCTAGTGCCAAGGCGCGAGCGATGGCGATGCGCTGACGCTGACCGCCCGAGAACTCGCGTGGACGACGGTTTGCCGCGTCCGAAGGAAGGCCAACGGCCTCTAGCAGTTCGCGAACTCGTGCGTTTGCGTCCGCACGGGACACGTTGCGCACGGTTAGTGGCTCGGCAAGAATCTGCTCAATACTCATCGATGGGTTTAGCGAAGAGTAAGGGTCCTGGAACACAACCTGGATGTCCTTGCTCAGGTCGCGGCGGTCGGCACGGCTGGCGTGAGCGATTTCGCGACCCTCCAACTTGATGGAACCAGCGGTCACCGGAGCCAAGCCAAGAACGGCACGGCCGAGAGTGGTCTTGCCGGAGCCAGACTCACCCACCAGACCAACGCACTCACCGGCGCGAATGTCTAGCGAGACACCCTTTAGGGCCTTGAAGTCCTTCTTTAGGCCCTTGCCCTTGTAGGTAACTTCAACGTTGTCGATTGTTAGCAACTCGGTCATGATTAGTTGCCTTTCGGTGCTACGTAGGCGCCGCGTGCTGGGCCGCCTTCGAGGATGGAATCTAGGAGCGACTGAGTGTAAGGGTGCTTGGCATTCTCAAAGATGTCACGCACCGGACCAGCCTCGATGATCTTGCCAAACTGCATCACGTTGATGTAGTCGCAAAGGTCTGCAACCACACCAAAGTTGTGAGTCACAAGTAGCAACGCGGTGTTGGTTTCCTTCTGAAGCTCGCGCAGCAGATCCAGAACCTCGGCCTGAACGGTTACGTCCAGTGCGGTGGTTGGTTCGTCGGCGATGATCAGATCTGGGTCACAGGAAACCGCACCGGCAATCAGCACGCGCTGCGCCTGGCCACCAGAGATTTCGTGTGGGAACTTCTTCATGGTCAACTCAGGAGTTGGAATACCAACGCGAGTCAGTAGCGCAATCGCCTTGGCGTGTGCTTCCTTCTTGCTGAGTCCCAGCACCTTGCGCATCGGCTCGGTTAGCTGGCTTCCAATGGTGAACGAAGGGTCAAGGTTGCTCATTGGTTCCTGAGGAATGTAAGCAATCTTGGCGCCGCGCACCTTGTCGAAACTCTTGGCAGGCAAGCTGGCCAGGTTCACGCCTTCAAACTCGATGTCACCAGCTACCAGACGACCGCCGGTTGGAAGTAGGCCAAGGATGGAGAACGCGGTCTGGGTCTTACCCGAACCAGATTCACCGATGAGGCCAACGACCTCACCCTTGTTGATGTCGATGGAAACGCTGTGAACAACCTGACGGATTCCGCCGTTGCCATCTGGGTATCCAACTGCAACGCCGGTTACCTTCAAGATCTGCTCACCCTTGGCGCGCTCAGGTGCCGGGTGAACGATGGTGTTGGTGTCAACCTCGGCAGCGGCCTTCTTTAGGAAGATGCTCTTCTTCACCTTGTTGGTCTTTGGACCGGTGCGTTCCAGTTCGTCACGCAGGGTGTTTGCAAACACGGCAAACGCAACGGTGGTTAGCGAGATGATGAGGCTTGGGTACACCAGCAGGGTTGGTGCGCGGTAGATCTTCTGGAAGCCGTCGGCTAGCGAGGCACCCCAGCTTGGCTGCGATGCGTCGCCGAGACCTAGGAACAAAAGTCCGCTCTGGATGGCAATGGTGATAGACGCGATGATTCCGGTCTGGATCACAATCGGCGCACGAACCACACCCAGGATGTGACGACCGATGATGCGTAGGTCGCTCAAACCCGACACGCGAGCGGCATCAACGTAAAGCTCGTTGCGAACGCCGCGAACGGTTGTGTAAACCAGTCGGTAGTAGGCAGGCGAAAGCAGAACACCAAAGATGCCCATGGAAATCCACATAGAGTTTCCAACCACGGCGGCTGCGGCAAGAAGCACAACCAGACCAGGCAGAGCCATGATCAGGCTGGTGGTCCAAGACGACAGGGTGTCGAACCAACCACCAAAGTAACCGGCAATCAAACCAGCAATCACACCGATGGCGAGTGCCACGATTACTGCGAATGCGGCGGTCTCAAGGCTGAACTGGGTGCCGTAGATGATGCGAGCGAAAACGTCGCGACCGGCGCTGTCGGTTCCCCAAATGTGCTTTGCACCAGGAGCTGCCAACAGGTTGTAGATGTCCGACTTGTTTGGGTCCCACTTGGTTAGCAGTGGCGCAAAGATTGCGGCCAGAATAACGAGCGCGATCCAAGCGGTTGAAGCGATACCCATCGGGTTGCGGAATAGCTTCTTAACAATTGAGTCCTGCTTGGTAACAGGCATCGTAACGATGGTGGTTGTTGTCATGCTAGACGCACCTTAGGGTTTAGAGCTGCGCTCAGTAGATCGATGATTAGGTTCACAACAACCACGATTAGGGCGGTAACGATTACCAGACCCATGATTGCCGGGATGTCGGTGGAGTGGGTTGCCTGAACTGCGAACTGACCAAGGCCTGGAATGGCAAAGATCTGCTCAACGATTACGGCGCCACCCATCATGCCCACAAACTGCACACCCAAGATGGAGAGCGCTGGGCCACCGGCGTTGCGAAGCACGTGCTTGAAAACAACTCGGTTGAAGGTTAGGCCGCGGGCACGAAGGGTGCGAACGTAGTCCATGCTGAGTGCGTCCTTCACGGAACCGCGCACCTGCTGAGATACACCGGCGATACCGCTGAGTGCCAGCGCAGAAACCGGAAGGGTGATCGAACCGATCCAACCCATGAAGTCGTCCGAAGGCTCAATGTAACCAACGGCACTGAAGATCTGCCACTTCACTGCGAAGGTTCCAACTAGGAAGAACGCAACCAGGAAGCCCGGAACCGCAAAGCCGATGAGGCCGATGAACTGAACCACGCGGTCAACCCAGCCACCGCGAACTGCTGCGAGCACACCGAGAACAGCAGCGATGATTGCCGCGAAAACGGTGGTGATGAGCACGATGGTGAGGGTCACGTGAAGGCGGTCTGCCACGGTTGCGGTAACGGTGTCAGGGAAGGTCCACGATTCACCAAGGTTGAACTGAAGCGCGTTCAGCAGCCACTCGGTGTACTGGGTGAGGAATGGGCGGTTCAAGCCCAACTGCTCGTTTAGCTGGGCCACGTCTGCCTGAGTGGCGTTGGTTCCCAGAATGGTTCGGGCCACGTTGCCGGAACCTAGGTGAAGTAAGAAGTACGAGACAAAAGTCACGGCGAAGAGTAGGACGATGCCCGCTGCAATTCGCTTGAGGATGAAGGTTAGCAATTCGCTTCCTATTCCTGGTTGGTGGTGGTGCCCGTCGAGTTTTTCATCGATGGAAATTTGGGGGATGTAGCTAGTGGTGCGGTGGCACTTCTTGGGTGGTGCTTTACAGAAGATGGGAGGGCCGAACTGGGTTCGACCCTCCCGCCTCTGTTGTTGGTTTTACTTAGCTGGCTTGAAGCTGCTTAGGTAAGGAACCGCGTTACCAGCCTGAGAGGTAACCTTTACGCCACTGTTGTGTGCGAAGGTGCCCTGGCTTAGGTAGAACGGAGCGAACCAAGCGTTCTTCACGATGTAGGTGTTCAGAGCCTGAAGAGACTTGGCCTGAGCTGCACCGGTGCTGTGCTGGATCTTCACTAGAAGAGCGTCCGAGGTAGCGTCACCGAAGTGGTCTGGGTTCCAAACCGCGGTCTTAGCTACTAGGAACTGAATGAACTGCCACGAGTTAGGCGACTGCTCAAGCTGCATCCAGTACATAGGGTACTTAGGAGTCAAGATGTCAGCGAAGAAGGTGCTGAATGGCTCTTCGGTGTACTTAACGGTGATGTTGATTGCCTTTAGCTGGTCTGCCATCAGGGTGAATGGAGCCTCACCTAGGAAAGCGGTTAGCGAAGGCATGCTGATGGTGAAGCCATCTGCGTAACCAGCCTCGGCCATAAGAGCCTTAGCCTTTGCAACATCGTAGGTGTAGTAGCTGTTTAGCTTGGCAACGTAGCCTGGGCTCTGTGGGGAGAATACCTGCTCGGTAACCTTGCCGTAGCCTGCGCCAACACCAGCAAGAAGTGCCTTGCGGTCAAGTGCGTAGTTGATTGCCTGGCGAACCTTTACGTTTGCGATTGGCGACTTTAGCGCACCGGTGCGGTCAACAAAGCTGAATCCAGACCAGTCGAGGAAGTGCTTCTCGAACTTGATGCCCGAAGCCGAAAGCTCGGTGATCGAGTCGTTGCTTGCAAGGTTTGCAGCGTCAACGGCCTTGGTCTTCAGAGCGTTCACCATAGCGGTTGCGTCCGAGATGACCTTCATTACAACGGTGTCGTAAGGGTAAGCCTTGCTGTTCCAGTACTTAGGGTTGCGGTTGAAGGTGTAAACCGATCCGAACTTGCTCTTGAGCTTGTTCAGGGTGTACGGACCAGAACCTACTGGGTTGGTCTTCTCGTCCGAAGCACCGATGTGCTTAGGGCTCTCTAGAAGGCCAGCGTTGCGGGCTAGGTAGTTAACGAAAGCTGGGTCAACGTCCTTCAGGGTGATTACAACCTGAGTGTTGCCCTTTGCCTTAGCCGAAACCATCGATGCAATGTTGCTTGCATCTGGGCTCTTGCCAGCCTTGAATGCGTTCAGGTTGGCTACAACTGCCTTTGCGTCAACGGCGGTGCCGTCGGTGAACTTTAGGCCCTTCTGAAGGGTAAGGGTAAGAGTGGTACCGGCCTTGTCGTACTTCCAGCTGGTGGCAACGTTTGGCTTTAGGTTTCCGTTGGTGTCTGCTACTAGCAGGGTGTCGTAAACGGCCTGGTAAGGAAGGTTACGGTTACCGAACTCGCTGCCCGAGGCGGCGAAGGTGTTGATGTCACCGATGAGACCAACGGTCAGAGTCTTGGCTGGCGCTGCGTGGGTAGCAGTCACACCTCCAAGTGCAAGACCGGCAGCCACGGTAACAGCAAGCAAAGACTTGAGCTTTGACATGTAGTTCTCCTGGTTTCGTATTTCGGTTTGTGAAAAATGTGTTAGCGGTAACACACTACTGGTGCTAAAAGCCAGATTAGGGCAAAAACTTAGTGCTTGTTAAGTTTTTTTGAAACGATGCAAAATCGTTATTTAAAGTGTTACAAAAAGCGCAATAAGTGAATAGTTATTCCAGTTAGCCTAGACAGCAACCCCAAGGAGAAGATCATGGCAAGACCACGCGGTAACTACGCTGCCACTGCCGCGCGCCGCGACAGCATCATTCGCGCTGCCCTTGAGGTCTTTGGGGAATACGGGTTCAACGGAAGTTCCCTCAAACAGGTAGCCGCCGTTGTGGGCATTTCCGAGGCGGGTGTGCTGCATCACTTTGGAACAAAGAGCAATCTGCTCATCGAGGTGCTCCGGAGCCGAGACGCCCAATCGGAGGTCTTTGTTCCAATGTCTGGAGACAGCGGAATCGAGTTTGTTTCTGGTTGGCTCAACCTGGTTGAGTACAACGTGAGTCACCCCGGTCACGTTGAGTTGTTTACCACCCTGGCTGCTGAGGCAACTTCTCCAGCCCACCCCGCACACCAGTACTTCCTCGAGCGCTATGAAATGGTTTTTGGTGTGACTCGCGACTACTTCGCAAAGATGCAGAGTGCTAGCCAGCTCATCGATGCTGTCAATCCCGCCGACCTGGCGGTGACCTTGATTGCTCTCTCCGATGGCCTTCAGCTGCAGTGGCTGATTACTAAAAAAGTGGATCTGGTGGAGCAGAACGAAGGATTCTTTAAGGCAGTGCTAACGACAAGTGCCTGGTCTGCGGTTGAGTGCCAGCGTGAAGAAACCGCTCCCGAACTTGCCCAACGAATTGCCTCTATCGAGGCTTCACTGATGGAGCCGGTTTCGGCCTAGCGGCCACGCCATCTACAAAACAGGCAACCTGTTCCCTAGCCAACTAACGACCGGTTAGCGACTGGTGCTGTCTCGAACCACGAGCTCGGGCTGGAATGTGAGCTGCTGGTGCTGGTGTTCGCCACCGTCAATCTCGTCCAACAATAACTCGATGGCACGCACGCCGAGTTCAACCTCAGGTTGGCGAATCGAAGTTAGTGGCACGATTGCCGCTGGTGCAAAGCTGATGTCGTCGTAGCCAACCAGCGCAATGTCCTGCGGAATGCTCACGCGGGAGTGGAACACAAACGCCTGCATGATGCCAACGGCCAGTAGATCGTTGGCGCAGAAGATTCCGTCTGGGCGGTCGGCGGCGGCGCGATTGGCGATCTCTTCGCCCACCTCGCGACCGGCGAGAACGGTTAGGTCCGCGGTCACGATGCGCTCAAGCGAAACACCGCCACCAGCCGCAACCACGGCTTCCTGGGCACCCGCGTAGCGATCTGCCACCTGCTGGAACTCCATTGGTCCGCCAACAAAGGCGATTCGCTTGGACTTCTTTGAAATCAAGTGCTCAACGGCCATGCGGCCACCGGCAATGTCGTCTACCGAAACCGAACAGGCAACCGCGGGGTCTGCTTTTCTGTCAACCAGCACACTTGGCGTTCCGCGCTCTCGCAGGCGAAGCACAGCTTCGGTTACATCTTCCAGCGGTGAAATCACAATGCCGCCAACGCGCTGCTCTTCGAACAACGAGAGATAGCCGGCTTCACGAGTCTGGATGTTGGCGGAGTTTCCCAGGATTACGGCATAGCCATGATCGGCCGCGGTGTCTTCCGCACCCTTGGAGAGCTCACCAAAGAACGGGTTGGAAACGTCTGGTACCACAAGTCCGATGGTCTTGCTCCTGCCGGCCTTCAGCTGGCGAGCCGCGTCGTTGCGAACGAATCCAAGCTGCTCGATTGCTTTAGTGACCTTGGCCAGGGTGCTCGGGGTAACCCGGTCTGGGTTGTTTAGAACGTTTGAAACGGTTCCAAGAGATACGCCGGCCAAACGTGCCACGTCCTGCACGCTTGGTCTTGCCTTGGCTTCGTTCATGTTTTCTTTCCCTAGTGACAACTAAGTTTCAATGTTAGCCACCCAATTTTGCATTTTCTGGTATTTTTATGCAGTATTGTTTGAAACGCTTCAAAAACTCCGCCCGCAACTAAGGATTTCAGCAATGTCGCAGATCTCAAAGAGTGAACTTTTTGCCCAGCTAGACCACCAGGCCATCGAGCTCCCATCGTGGGCCTTTGGTAATTCCGGAACCCGCTTCCGAGTGTTCGGCTCTGCGGGCACTCCTCGCAACCCTCAGGAGAAGATCGAAGACGCCGCCCAGGTGCACAAGTACTCGGGCATTGCGCCATCGGTGGCTCTTCACATTCCTTGGGACAAGGTTGACGACTACGCGGAACTGAGCCGCTTTGCCAATGACCACGGAATCAAGCTGGGCACCATCAACTCCAACACCTTCCAGGACGAGGACTACAAGCTGGGTTCGGTGACCCACACCGACCCGCGCATTCGCCAGAAGGCGATTGACCACCACCTCGAGTGCATCGAGATCATGGGACAGACCGGTTCGCAGGACCTAAAGATTTGGTTGGCAGACGGAAGCAACTACCCTGGCCAGGCAGACATCCGCACTCGCCAAGACCTCCTGGCCGATTCGCTGCAGAAGATTTACTCGCAGCTCAGCCCAAACCAGCGTCTGGTGCTGGAGTACAAGTTCTTTGAGCCGGCTTTCTATCACACCGATGTTCCAGACTGGGGCACCTCTTACGCGCAGGTGGCGGCACTCGGCCCACAGGCCATGGTGTGCTTGGACACCGGGCACCACGCACCGGGCACAAACATCGAGTTCATCGTGATGCAGCTGCTTCGCCTGGGCAAGTTGGGTTCGTTCGACTTCAACAGTCGTTTCTATGCGGACGACGACTTGATTGTTGGTTCTGCGGATCCGTTCCAGTTGTTCCGCATCATGTACGAGGTCATTCGCGGTGGCGGCTACGGTCCACAGAGCACAGTGGCTTTCATGCTCGACCAGTGCCACAACATCGAAGACAAGATTCCTGGCCAGCTTCGCAGCGTGCTGAACGTGCAGGCAATGACCGCCCGCGCGCTCTTGGTTGACCGCGCTGCTCTTGAGGCTGCTCAGTTGGCTGGCGACGTGCTTGGAGCGAACGACATTTTGATGGACGCTTTCTACACCGATGTGCGCCCGCTACTAGCCGAATGGCGCGAGGGCAAGGGCCTAAACGCAAACCCGGTCAAGGCATTTGCCGAGAGCGGCTACCTAAAGCAAATCGCAGAGTCCCGCGTTGGCGGAACCCAAGCAGGATGGGGAGCATAAACATGGCCCGCAAGAACACCACCGTTGAGGCACTGATTGCCCGCTCCAACTCGCTTGGCAGCAACCCAAAGAACACCAACTTTGCCGGCGGAAACACCTCGGCCAAGGGAAGCGCCAAAGACCCAGCCACCGGCCAAAAGGTTGAGCTGCTCTGGGTGAAGGGTTCGGGCGGAGACCTGGGCACGCTCACCGAGAGCGGGCTTGCCGTGTTGCAGCTTGATCGCGTTCGTGCACTGGTGAACGTTTACCCGGGTGTGGAACGCGAAGACGAAATGGTTGAGGCGTTTGACTACTGCCTGCACGGTCGCGGCGGAGCTGCACCTTCTATTGACACCGCCATGCACGCTCTGGTTGACGCAAACCACGTAGACCACCTGCACCCAGACAGCGGCATTGCCATTGCCACCGCCAAGAACGGGCAGGCGCTAACCAAGAAGATCTTTGGAGACCGCGTGCTCTGGGTTGACTGGCGCAGACCAGGCTTCCAGCTGGGTCTAGACATCGCCGCAATCAAGGATGCCAACCCGCAGGCCATCGGTTGCATCCTTGGCGGCCACGGCATCACCGCATGGGGAGACACCAGCGAGGAGTCGCAGGCCAACTCGCTGGAGATCATCGCCACCGCCGAAAAGTTCATTGCCAAGAACGGCAAGGCCGAGCCATTCGGTAAGCCAAAGAAGGCCTTCGCCCCGCTAAAGCCGGAGGCTCGTTTTGAGCGCGCTGCCCAGTTGGCGCCGATCCTTCGCGGACTGGCATCCACCGACAAGCCAATGGTTGGTCACTTCTCTGACGCCCCTGCCGTGCTGGACTTCCTAGCCAGCTCCAAGTTGAAGCAGTTGGCAGCCCTGGGCACTAGCTGCCCTGACCACTTCTTGCGCACCAAGGTGAAGCCAATGGTTTTGGACTTGCCTTCAAATGCATCCATCGATGAGGTCAAGGCTCGCCTGGTTGAACTACACCAGGAGTACCGCGCCGACTACGCCGCGTACTACAACGCTCACGCAACCAAGAACTCGCCAGCCATGCGCGGCGCTGACCCTGCAATCGTTTTGGTTCCGGGTGTTGGCATGTTCTCGTTTGGAGCCAACAAGCAGACCGCACGCGTTGCAGGTGAGTTCTACCTGAACGCCATCAACGTGATGCGCGGAGCCGAAGCCATCAGCAGCTACCAGCCAATCTCCGACGCTGAGAAGTTCAACATCGAATACTGGTCGCTAGAGGAAGCCAAGTTGCAGCGCATGCCAAAGGCCAAGCCACTCGCCAGCCGCGTTGCCTTCGTGACCGGAGCCGGCAGCGGCATCGGTAAGGCAATCGCCGAGCGCCTGGTTGCCGAGGGTGCGTGCGTGGTAATCGCCGACCTCAACCTTGAGAACGCACAGGGCGTGGCAGACAGCCTGGGCAAGGATTCGGCGTTCGCTGTGTTCATCGATGTGACCAAGGAAGAAACCATTGTTGAGGCACTGGCAGCCGCCAGCGTTTACTTTGGTGGAGTTGACCTAGTTGTGAACAACGCTGGCCTCTCACTAAGCAAGCCTTTGCTTGAAACCACTCAGCGTGACTGGGATCTGCAGCACGACGTTATGGCTCGCGGTTCGTTCCTAGTTTCGCGTGAGGCAGCGCGCATTCTGTTGGCTCAGAAAATGGGCGGCGACATCATTTACATCTCCAGCAAGAACAGCGTTTTTGCCGGACCAAACAACATTGCCTACAGCGCAACCAAGGCGGATCAGGCCCACCAGGTTCGCCTGCTGGCCGCCGAACTTGGCGAGCACCAGATTCGCGTGAACGGCATCAACCCAGACGGCGTGGTTCGCGGTTCCGGAATCTTCGCTGGCGGTTGGGGTGCTTCTCGCGCCGCAGTTTACGGAGTGAAGGAAGACGACCTGGGCAAGTACTACGCCCAGCGCACCATTTTGAAGCGCGAGGTTCTTCCAGAGAACGTGGCCAATGCTGTCATCGCTCTCACCGCTGGCGAGCTGAGCCACACCACCGGTCTGCACATTCCGGTTGACGCCGGTGTTGCCGCGGCGTTCCTGCGCTAAGCCAGATCCCGCGTCCCGACTTCCCCACCTACGAGAAAGAAAGCACCCTCGAACCCCGTGAACCCTACAGCCCCGCAGTCAAAGATTGGTAGCCCAACTCTGGTTGGAGCCATCGACCTTGGCGCTTCTTCTGGGCGAGTCATGGCCGGGGTTTTCGGCAGAGGCAGGTTGGAACTCCACGAGATTCACCGCTTTGCAAACGGTCCGGTTCAAAAGGGCGACTCGCTTTTTTGGGGCTTCGATGAAGTGCTCGCCAACCTGCAAATCGGCCTCAAAAAGCTGAGCGAGTTTGCCGAACGGCTCGGGGTTCCGGTTGCCTCCATCGGTGTGGACACCTGGGCGGTTGACTACGGACTAATCGACGAAGCAGGCAACCTACTGAGCCAGCCACACCACTACCGAGACCAGCGCAACCTACTGGGCGTGGCCTCGGTTGATGCGGTCATCGACCCGTCGGACCTGTTTGCACAGAACGGCCTGCAGTTCCAGCCGTTCAACACGCTTTACCAGTTGGCCGCCGAAAAACTGCAGCGTCCCGAACTCCTTGCCAAGACCCACAAGCTTTTGCTGGTTCCAGATTTGATTGCCCACTGGCTCACCGGCCAGCTGCAAACCGAACGCACCAACGCGTCCACCACTGGTCTGCTCAACGCGCAGACTCAGGAGTGGAACCTGCCACTCATGGAGCGCCTCGGGTTCAAGCCCGAGTGGTTTGCGCCACTTGCGGCACCGGGTTCAACCCTGGGCAAACTGCTGCCGGAACGCGTGGCGCACCCCGCCCTTGCCAACACGGTTGTCACCACGGTTGCCTCACACGACACCGCCGCCGCGGTTCAAGCCGCACCGCTGAATGGTGCCTGCGCTGCTTTCTTGAGTAGCGGCACCTGGAGCCTGCTTGGCCTGGAACTTCGTGAGCCGATTCTCTCTGCGGCAGCTCGTTCAGCAAACTTCACCAACGAGTCTGGAACTCCCGGCAACGTTCGATTCCTCAAGAATCTCAGCGGTCTCTGGCTGCTTCAGCAAACCCTAGACAACTACCAGGGCACCGATGACAAGACTTCGCTTCCGGAACTTTTGGCGCAGGCCGCCAAGGTTGAGTCGCTTGCCCGCATCGATGTGAACGATCCAGAGTTTGTTGCCCCCGGAGACATGACTTCCAGAATCCACACCCATGCACTTCGCGCCGGTCACGCGGTTGGTGGAACTCTGGCTCACACCGTTCGCTGCATCATGGACTCGCTGGCGGATGCCTACAAGGCCGCTCTCGCCGAGCTCCAGAGCATCACAGGCGTCAACGTGAGTCAGATCAACGTTGTTGGAGGTGGCAGCCAGAACCAGCTGCTCTGCCAACTCACCGCCGACATCACCGGGCTTCCCGTTGTTGCCGGCCCGGTTGAAGCAACGGCCATTGGAAACCTGATTGCCCAGGCGGCCGCACTCGGAATCATCGATGCCAGTCCAACCGCGCAGCGTAATTTCGTTGCCCAAAACTTTGCCGTGAAGACCTACCTTCCGGCCAACGATCTCAAAGCCTAAATTCAGAGTAGAAATAGGAACCAATGAACGCCAAAATCGAAGTCACCCTGGTCAGCGAACACCCAGCCGATCTGCTGGGCTTGCCAGCCAAGTCCCCTCTGCTGTCTTGGAGTGTTGACGGAGCTTTGGCCGGGTCCAAGCAACTTGCCGCTGAGCTCGAGGCTTCGGCGAGCGCCGACTTCAGTTCTGTTTCCGCCACCGAATCCATCACCGATGCCACTTCACAGTTTGTGACCGCACCGGGTGGCGCAATGGCGAGTCGCGAGAGCCGCTATTTCCGAGTTCGCATTCAGACCGAGGCCGGCTGGAGCAACTGGTCAAACTTGCTGTTGCATGAGGTGGGTCTGGTTCAGGCCAGCGACTACCTAGGCCAAGCCATTGGAGACGTTTCCGAGCCAACCGCTCCACCCGCCCTGTTGCGCAAAGAGTTTGTTCTGGGCAAGTCGATTGCCAAGGCCCGCCTCTACGCAACCGCGCACGGCACCTTTGACCTAATGATCAACGGCAAGCGCGTTGGCAACGAAGTGCTTGCACCCGGCTGGACTCCATACGACGTGCGCTTGCAGGTGGTTACCCACGACGTGACCGCCCTGCTTACCGAAGGCGCCAACGCCTGGGGCGTGCTGCTGGCCGACGGCTGGTACCGCGGCCACTTTGGCTTCACCAACCAGACCGGCAACTACGGCACCCAGACCAAGTTCCTGGGTCAGCTTGAGGTGGAATACATCGATGGCAGCACCGAGATCATCGCCACCGATTCCAGCTGGCTCACCAGCACCGGTGGCGTGCGTTCCGCGAGCATCTATCACGGCACCGATTTCGACTTCAACTTTGCACACCAGGCCTGGTGCAAGCCCGGCTTTGACGTTTCCGCTTGGAACCAGGTGACGGTTCACCCGCTAGACAAGACCACCCTCGAGCCTCGCTTTGCGGCACCGGTTCGTGTGATTCAGCAGTTCAAGACTCAGCTAAGCCAGCACAACGGCAACACCCGCGTGAACGTGACCCAGAACATTTCGGGTTGGCTAAAGCTGAAGGTTAAGGCCACCGCCGGCAGCAAGTTGGTTGCCAAGCACGCCGAGGTTCTGGAACCAAACGGCGACATCCACACCAAGGCGCTGCGTTTCGCTCGCGCCACCGACACCTACGTTTTTGCTGCCGACGGCGAGTACGAGTTGGAACCAAAGCAGACCTTCCACGGCTTTCAGTACGCCGACCTGATTGTGGAAGCCGGATCGGTTGAAATCATCGATGTGACCGGCATTGCGGTTAGTTCCGACCTCGCAGTTCGCGGCCAGATCGAAACCTCTCACCCGCTTATCAACAAGCTGGTCAGCAACACCTTCTGGTCTTTGCGAGACAACTTCGTTTCGATTCCAACCGACTGCCCTCAGCGCGACGAGCGTTTGGGCTGGACCGGAGACGCACAGGCTTTCGTTTACGCGGCGCACTCTTTGGTGAACGGCTACGAGTTCTACAAGACCTGGTTGCGAGACCTGGAGATTGAGCAGACCAAGCTAGACGGCAAGGTTCCGATGATTGTGCCTGACATCCTGAGCCCGAGCATGGATGAGAGCCACCCGTTCTTTGCGCTCAACGGCGAGGCCGGCTGGTCCGATGCCGCAACCGTAATTCCTTGGTCTATGTACGAGCGATTTGGCGACAAGCAGATTCTGCGCGACCAACTGGCATCGATGCGCGCCTGGGTGAAGCACAACACCGCAGACCACGAAGGCTTGCTTATTGGCCCACGCATGCAGCTTGGCGACTGGCTCGACCCAGACGCCCCTGAGGGTCAGCCTTGGATGGCCAAGGTGAGCGGTCAGTTCATGTCCAACGCCTACCACGCGCACTCCATTCGCATCTTGGCAAAGACCGAGGCACTGGTCGGCGACGCCGCCGAAGCAACCCGCTTGGAGGCGTTGTTCCAGGAACTTCGCACCGCAATCTGGGCTGAACTTGGCGAGGCAGCGGCAAAGACTCCAACCGGTGCGGCAACGCTTCTGGAGTTTGACCTAGCGCCAGAGTCGGAGCGGGCTCGCATTGCAGAGTCGCTCGCCGCGGGTGTTCGCGAAACTCACGGGCGCATCAGCACCGGCTTCCTTGGCACACCAATCATCCTCGACGCAATGAGCCGAAACGGCCACCTCGAAGAGGCCTTCCTCATGCTGCTTCGCCAGCAGATGCCTTCTTGGCTCTACCCAATCACCGCTGGTGCCACCACCATCTGGGAACGTTGGAACGGAATCCTAGAAGACGGCAGCATCAACCAGGGCGGCCTCGAAGGCGGCACCGAGGGTTCCGGCGAGGGCATGATCAGCTTCAACCACTACGCATACGGCGCAGTAGTTGACTGGATCTACCGCAACGTTGGCGGCATCGCTCCGGCAGCACCGGGTTACCAGCAGGTGACCATCGCGCCTCGTCCGCAGACCATCCTCACCAGCAGCAACACCAGTCTGCAAACCGGCTACGGCGAAATCTCGTTGGCTTGGCGCATCGTTGAAAACAACTTGGTTGGTGAACTCACCGTGCCATTCGGCGTTGAGGCAACCTTCGACCTACTGGGTAGCGCAAACAGCGTGCTCGTGGTCAACTTTGCCGCCGCAACCAAGGGTCAGAAATTTGGCCACGGCAAGCACACCTTTACCTTCAACAACCCACTCATCTCTAAGTAACCAAAACCCAGCTACACCAAGTACTCAGGTAGGAATCCAAATGGGCAACGTAAAGCGCCAGTTCCCGAACCCCAAAGACCTCGCGGAGTTGATGGTCTTCAAAAAGCCGCAACTCGGTCGTGTGGCTCGCTTGAACCAGGCCTACAACATTTACGAACTGCGAGAGATCGCAAAGCGCCGCACACCAACCGCGCCGTTTGATTACACCGATGGGTCTGCCGACCAGGAGCTGTCGCTCGCCCGTGCCCGTCAGGCGTTTGAAGATATCGAGTGGAACCCGAGCATTCTGCGCAACGTGGCAGACGCCGATACCTCCATTGAGGTGTTGGGAAAGCGCAGTGCCCTACCGTTTGGAATCGCGCCAACCGGCTTCACCCGCATGATGCACACCGAGGGTGAGATTGCCGGTTCGCAGGCGGCCGAAGCCGCGGGCATTCCGTTCAGCCTTAGCACCATGGGAACCCGCAGCATTGAGGAAGTTGCCGCCGCCGCACCAAACGGCCGCAACATGTTCCAGCTGTACATGTGGAAAGACCGCGACCGTTCAATGGAACTTGTTGACCGTGCCGCTAAGGCCGGGTTTGACACCCTGCAGCTCACCGTGGACGTGCCGGTTGCCGGTGCTCGCCTACGTGACAAGCGAAACGGCATGACCATTCCGCCTGCCCTCACGCTTTCAACAATCATCGATGCGTTGCCGCGCCCCGAATGGTGGATCAACTTCCTAACCACTGAGCCGCTCAAGTTTGCTTCGCTGGGTCAGTGGAACGGAACCGTGGCCGAACTGCTCGACAGCATGTTTGACCCAACTGTGGACTTTGAAGACCTGAAGTGGATCCGCGAACAGTGGAAGGGCAAGTTGGTGGTCAAGGGCATCCAAAACGTTGCCGATGCCCGCCGCGCGGTTGACGCTGGTGCCGAGGCCGTTTTGCTGAGCAACCACGGAGGACGCCAACTGGACCGCGCGCCAATCCCGTTCCACCTGCTGCCAGAAACCGTGAAGCAGGTTGGCGCAGACGCCGAGGTTTGGGTAGACACCGGCATCATGCACGGTCAGGACATTGTGGCCAGCATTGCCAAGGGCGCAACCTTCACCCTCATCGGCCGTGCCTACCTTTACGGGCTCATGGCGGGTGGTCGCGAGGGCGTTGACCGCACCATTCAGATTCTGCAGAGCGAGATTGTTCGCACCATGAAACTGCTGGGTGTGAACTCGCTTGCGGAGCTGGAGCCTGGTCACGTGAAGATTCTGGAACGCCTAACCGAAAAGCGCTAACCCTTTCACGGCATGGTCAGCGCAATACGTTCCATGCCAAGAACCAAGAGTTAAAAGGTCATCACCCATCAGTGCCGTGGGTGAAACTTAACTACCTCACTCAAGCTCGGTAATAGAAAAGGAACCATCGATGTTTCCAAAGGACTTTATTTGGTCAGCCGCAACCGCGGGACACCAGGTGGAAGGCAACAACACCAACAGCGACTGCTGGTTCCTCGAGAACGTGACACCAACCATTTTCAAGGAGCCTTCGGGCAAGGCTTGCAACAGCTACGAGCTTTGGCAGACCGACATCGACTTGGCCAAGGGCCTCAACCTGAACGCCTACCGTTTCAGCATTGAGTGGGCTCGCATCGAACCGGTGGAAGGAACCTTCGATGAGAAAGAACTAGCCCACTACGAAACGATCATCGACTACTGCATTGCCAACGGACTCGAACCGATTGTGACCATGAACCACTTTGTGAACCCACACTGGTTCGCAATGAAGGGTGGCTGGTTGGCAGAGGATGCAGCCGATAGATTCGCTCGCTACTGCGGCTTCATTTCCTCTCGCCTGGGTTCCAAGTTGAAGCGCGTTGTCACTCTGAACGAGCCAAACCTGCCTCACGTGCTTAGCTGGATTCACCTGCCTGAGTTTGTGAATGACCTAACGCGCAAGACCCTCGTGGCCGCCGCCGAGGCTGCTGGTGTTCAGAGCTACAAGTCCGCCAACGTGGTTGCCCCAGAAGACGTGGTCATCATCGAAGACGGTTTGGAGAAGGGCCACCGTGCCGCCCGAGCCGAGATCAAGAAGCAAGCACCGCACCTTCAGGTTGGTCTCAGCATTGCAATCATCGATGACCGGGTTGAAGGCACCGACGCAACCCTGCGCGACCGCAAGCGCGCGGAATGCTACGGCCGTTGGCTAGAGGTTGCCAAGACCGATGATTTCATCGGCGTGCAGAACTATGAGGCAGCAACCTACAACGGAACCGAAGAGGTTGTGCCTCCTGCGGATGCTCCACGCAACGGAATGGGTCAGCCAATCGACCCAACCTCGCTAGCAGGTTGCGTTGCCTACGCACACGAGGTCACTGGAAAGCCGGTGTTCATCACCGAACACGGCGCGAACGCCGAAGACGACGCGATTCGCCAAAGCTTCATGACTGCTTCGGTGGTGGAGTTGGAGAAGTTGGTTGCCACCGGCGTGCCGGTCATTGGCTACACCCACTGGAGCCTGCTAGACAACTTCGAATGGATCTTCGGTTACGGACCAAAGTTTGGCCTGTTCTCGGTTGACCGCGAAACCTTCGCGCGTACCCCTAAACCAAGTTCGGCAATCTACGCCCAAATCGCGAAGAACAACACCGCACTAAACAGTTAGGGTAGCCACATGACAAAGAAGTTGAACTGGGGAATCCTGGGCGCTGGAGACATCGCCCACATGCAGACAGCCGACCTAACCGAGAACGGCCACTCCGTGGTTGCGGTTGGTTCACGAGACCAGACGCGTGGCAACGAGTTTGCCGTAAAGTATGGCATCCCTGCCGTGTACACGGACTACAACGACCTAGTGAATGACCCAAACGTGGACATCATCTACGTGGCCACACCACATGTATTCCATTTGGAGCATGCTTCTCTGGCACTCAACGCGGGCAAGCATGTTTTGTGCGAGAAGCCGTTCACAATCAACGCTGGGGAGAGTGCTCAGCTGCTTGAGCTGGCGGATTCCAAGAACCTGGTTATCCTCGAGGCAATGTGGACCCGCTTCCTGCCTCACATGGTTCAGTTGCGCAAGGATCTTGCTGCTGGACTGATCGGTGAGGTTCGTGGCGTTCACGCCGACTTCAGCGTTAACTTCCCTGTGAACGAGGAACACCGACTCTACAACCGCAGTCTGGGTGGCGGTGCCCTGCTCGACTTGGGCATCTACCCAATCTCGTTTGCCATCGATGTGCTGGGCTTCCCAGACAAGGTAACCGCTTGCGGTTCGCTCACCCACACCAATGTGGATGCCAACGACTCAGTGATTTTTGAATACAACGATGGTCGCCAGGCCACCCTCACCACCGCGCTCAATGCGAGCGGCCCGGTGACCGCAGTGGTTCTGGGCACCGAGGGTTCAATCCGAATCGATTCGCCGTTCTTCACCCAAGTTGGTTACAAGCGCTATTCCTCGTTTGGGGTTTTGGAGGCCGAGTTCGAAGTGACTCCGGTGAGCCGCGGAATGCAGTTCCAGGCCGTGGAAATCGAACGGCTCATCAACGCGGGCGAACGCCAGAGCCCAATCATCAGCAACCAAGACAGCCACGCCATCATGCAGGTCATGGACGGCATCCGTGCCCAGCTTGGCGTCACCTACCTATCCGAGTCCAACTAAGGCCTATCAGAGTCCAACTAACGCGTCACCTAGAAACAGGAGCAACTCGTGCCACTAGACCCACTTTTCGCAGACCGGCTCCACTTTCTGTCCGAGCCGGGTGCCGGTTGGGATTCGCCTGGAATGGCCGAGTTCCACAAGGACACCGCTGAGTACGTTTCGCCAGAACTGACCATCGAGGACCGAGAAATTCCTGGTCCTCAGGGGCCGATTCCGGTTCGCATTTACACCCCAAAGGTCATCGATGGCGGCCGCGCTCTGGTTTGGTTCCACGGAGGTGCCTTCCAGTTTGGCGACATCAACATGAACGAGGCGCACATTGTGTCTCAGGAGATGGCCGCCAACACTGGCAGTGTTGTGATCAACGTGGACTACCGATTGGTCACCGCCGACCGCAAACTTCCTTGCTGTCAGATTGATGGCTTCGCCGCTCTGGAGTGGGTCAGTGCAAACGCGGCGAGCCTGGGCATCGATGCCAACCACGTGTTTGTTGGTGGCGCCAGCGCCGGTGCCTGCCTCTCCGGCGGAGTGGCACTGCTTGCCCGCGACGCTGGGATTCCGTTGGCTGGAGTGCTTCCGATTTACCCGATTGCTCACAACGTGGTTCCGCCGTTTCACGCAGAACTTCAAAGCAAGTTAGACCAGATTCCAGACGCACTGATTTTCTCGCACGAGCAGACCGTTTTCCTAAACGCGTTTGCCGTTGGTAACCAATTGGAGTTGGCGCAGAGCAAGTACGCGTTCCCTGCAGACGCCAAAGACATGAGCGGTTTGCCCCCCTACCTGATTGTGAACTGCGAGTACGACAGCTTGCGTGCCTCCGGCGAGGTTTACGCACAAGCACTGCGAGACGCCGGCGTTGACGTGTCCGAGTTCACTCAACTCGGTGCCGTGCATGGCCACCTCAACAAGATTCCGGCGGAGTGTGTTTCCATGCGTGAGACACTTACTCTCATGGAAGACTTCATCCGAAGCCACTAAGTTCACAGTTTCACTACATCGTTGTAAGGAATCTCATGCCACTAGCGTCACTATTCAAAGACCGCATCGCCGTAATGGGAGACACCAGCCTTCCAGAGCGCGAGCGCGCCAAGATTTTTGAGGCACCACTGAGCGAATATGTTTCCCCACCGATGGAGCTACGTGACCTAGAGATACCTGGAAGTGCACGTCAGATTCCAGCCCGACTGTATCGGCCTGCCGGAAACACCGAAGTCCTGCCTGGACTGATCTGGTTCCACGGCGGCGGCTTCCGCTTTGGCGACATCGACATGAACGAGGCCGACATCGTGGCTCGCGAGCTAGCCCACCGCACCGGGTTGGTTGTGCTCACCGTGGACTACGCTCTGGTGACCGAAACCGAAAAGTTCCCGGTGCCAATGGTTGATGGAATCGACTCGCTGCGCTGGTTCGCCGCCAATGCCGCAGACCTCAAGGTTGATGCCAAGCGCATCTTTGTTGGCGGTATTAGTGCAGGTGGAGCACTGGCTGCCTCGGTTGCCGTGAACGACCGCGACAGCGGAGACAACCTGCTGGCCGGTCAGCTGCTGAACTGCCCAGACCTGCACCGCCAACTTCCTGCGTGGAGCGACAACCTCAAGGCTTGCAAGGAAGAAGAGCCGTACGCCGTGTTCTTCAACCACGATTTGATCGCCCACCACCACAGCGAGTTGGTTGACCCAACAAAGCCGGTGCCGGACTGGTGGTTTGCCGGTGACGTGAGCTCAAAGGCTGGACTCGCGCCAACCCAGATCATCGACTGCGAGTACGACGGCCTTCGTTCGAGTGGGGAGAAGTACGCAGCCGATCTCAAGGCAGCCGGCGTTGACGTTGAAAGCCTCATGCAGAAGGGTGTGCCTCACGCACACATCAACCGTTACCCAGCAGACTGCCCTGAAATGGACGAAACCCTAAACAACATGGTGCGCTGGATACAGCAGCACTAAATAGGGCAGGCGCGCTGGTCCCTTTTCTGGAATCAACGCAGCCATGAAACCCTCAAACGTTATAACGTTTCAATCACGTTTCCCCTCCATGGAGTGAGCAGCCTTGGCGCTGTTATAGTCTAAACACAGGTACCTTTGAAACGTTTCAGAAACGAAGGAACAAGAAATTAGCAGTGCAGCTTCTCCTATAACGGCAACCTCCGTTCCCATTCTTGAGCTCCAAGACATAGTCAAGTCTTTTGGCGGCGTAAAGGCCCTTCAGGGCGCAAGCCTAATCCTAAATCGCGGCGAAATTCACGCTCTAATGGGTGAAAATGGCGCCGGTAAATCAACACTCTTAAAAACGCTTGCTGGCGTGCATAAGGCGGATTCAGGCCTTATCACCATTGAAGGTGAAACATTTCAGCAGGGCAGCACCAAATTGGCTCGAGAACAGGGCATAGCGGTCATCTACCAGGAACCAAGTTTGTTTCCTGACCTGTCGCTTGCCGAAAACGTTTTTGTTGGACGCCAAATCCTTAAGGGCAAGCGCGTTGACTGGGCTGAGATGGAGCGAATTTCTGACCAACTCTTCAAGCAGCTGGGCGTAAACCTCAAACCTCAAACCAGGGCAAAAGGTCTATCCATTGCCGATCAGCAAATAGTAGAAATTGCTAAAGCTCTATCTATAAATGCGAAGGTCATCGTTATGGATGAGCCAACAGCGGCTCTTTCGTCAAAAGAAGTGGCTCGCCTTTTTAGTGTTGCTCGTACCCTTCGAGACAGTGGCTGCGCTGTTGTTTTCGTAAGTCACCGACTAGATGAGGTTTACGAACTCTGTGATCGAATCACTGTGATGCGAGATGGTGCAACCGTTGGCACGGGCAGTATTGACGAGCTTCAAGAGCAAGCTCTTATCAAACTGATGGTTGGTCGAGAAATTTCAGAACTCTTTCCTAAGGTGGATGTTGCACCTGGAAAGGTTTTGCTTTCCGTAAACAACCTTGGGCGACAGGGCCAGTTCAAAGACATAAGCTTTACAGTCCGGGCCGGTGAAATAGTTGCTCTATCAGGCCTAGTTGGCGCAGGCAGGTCTGAAGTGGTGCGTGCCATATTTGGCATCGACAAATTTGACAATGGCGAAGTGATTTTAGATGGCGTCAAGTTGTCGAGCGGCAATTCTGCAATGGCCATGAAAACGGGCATGGCATTGGTTCCCGAAGACAGACGACTCCATGGGCTGTTCATGACGGCATCTATTGCGAAGAATTCTGCCATCACTGTCTTGAACAAACTTTCCAGGGGCGGCTTCCTTAGGGCGGCAAGCGAAGTGAAAACCGCTGAGAAGTGGGGTAAGACACTACAGCTCAAGTTTGCTGACATTCACGATTCGGTAGATCGCCTGAGTGGTGGAAACCAGCAAAAAGTAGTCCTAGCCAAGTGGCTAGCAACCGAGCCAAAACTGCTCATTGTTGACGAACCAACTCGTGGTATTGATGTGGGAACTAAGGCAGAGGTTCACCGCCTTCTTTCGTTGGAGGCGTCTAAAGGCATGGGCATCATCATGGTTTCATCAGAGCTCCCAGAAGTTCTGGGAATGGCAGACAGGGTTCTCGTTATGCGCGAAGGGTTGCTTGCTGGTGAATTCAGCCGAGTTGAACTAACTGCAGAGAAAGTGATCGCCGCAGCGACTGGGGCCGTGAAAATATGATCTCTTCGTTACAGCGACTCCTTAAGGTTCGCGAACTTCCAGTATTTCTGGTGCTTATTCTTGTGGTGCTTATCACAGGCATTGCGAATCCACGATTCTTTAGTTTCTCCGGTGTCCAAGACATAACCCTTGGAGTTTCCGTAGTGGCTATCTTGGCCGTTGCTCAGTCTTTTGTAATTGTCATGGAGCATATCGATCTTTCGGTGGGCTCCACTATCGGATTTTCCGCCTTCGTAATTGGAGTGGAATCATCTAATGGAATTCCAGCCTGGTTATGCGTTCTCTCAGGACTCTTTGTAGGCGTCATCGTTGGCGCCATTAACGGCTTGTTGGTGGCCTATCTGAAACTGCCAAGTCTGGTGGTCACGCTTGCCTCTCTCTACATTGTGCGAGGAATATTCAACGAGACTGCTGGCGGCACAACAATTACCAATGCAGATGTACCTTCTTTCATTAGCTTCCTTGGCAGAAATTATTTCTTAGGCATTCCATACCTGTTCATCATTTCCTTCGGTCTGATGCTTGCAGGCGGACTTATCATGAGGCACTTGCGCTGGGCTCGAGACCTTTACGCAATTGGATCGAACCTTGGCGCAGCCAGCCTTGTTGGAATTCCAGTGGCACGTCGCACATTTACTGCGTTTGTTATCACAGGAAGCATTAGCGGACTAGCCGGAGTAGTGCTTCTCGCAAGATTCAACACGGCGGCCGCAAACTCTGGTCTCGGCTTGGAGTTGAACGTTGTTGCTGCCTGTGTAGTTGGCGGTGTGGCCATTGCCGGTGGTCTTGGAACTCCATACGGGGCCGTGATTGGCGCAGTTCTTCTGCAAGCCATCACGCTGGCTCTCGGTGCTCTTGGAGTTCCCCAGTTTTGGCAGCAAGCTGTGAATGGAATCTTGCTCATTTCAGCAATCTCTCTGGACCGTTATTTGTCGTCCAGGGTTAAGCCCACGCAAATCATGAGAGTCAACGCATGAATAAATTCACGCTCAGCTGGGACAAGGGCATAGTACTGCTGCTGATTGCAGTCACTGCCCTCGGTTCTTTCGGTGTTCCCTATTTTGGATCCACTGACAACATCAGTTTCATCCTTCAAGATATTGGCGAGATTGCGCTGATTGCCTTTGCAATGACATTTCTGGTTATCTCGGGAGAAATTGATCTCTCGGTTGCGTCCACGCTCAACCTTTCATCGGCTACCATCGGTGTGCTTTTCAAATCAGGTGTTCCATTCGGTTGGGCAATCGCGGGAGGAATTCTCGCGGGTCTGATTTGTGGCCTAATCAATGGATTCTTAGTAACCGTTCTAGGCCTCCAATCACTTGCGGTAACCATCGGAACCCTCGCGCTCTATAGAGGGCTCTGCTTTGCCTTGCTTGGCAATAACCCGGTGAACGAACTACCGGATTCTTGGACGTCGCTTGGTTATTCCAACATTCCGGGCACCTTCTTCCCATTCGTGACCATTCTCCTTGTGGTCTTTGGGGCAATTTTCTGGGCCGTGCTTCACTACACGCCCACGGGTCGCCGAGTTTTTGCCATTGGCATAAACCCTGAGGCTGCCAAATTCAGTGGAATTCCAGTTGCGCGAACAAAACTATTTCTGTTTGCAGCCACTGGATTAATGTCTGGCGTAGCTGGAGTGGTTTACACACTTCGTTTCGCTAGCGCTTCTCCGGATGGTGCTGTTGGCTATGAACTAGCTGTCATCGCTGCTGTGCTATTCGGTGGAGTCTCAATCGCGGGCGGTGTGGGAACACTATGGGGTGTTCTTACGTCGGTGCTGGTGCTCGGAGTGGTTAGGTCTGTTCTCCAGTTGAGTAATTTCTCCGCGAATGCGTTGCTGATTGTTAGTGGCGCACTCCTCCTAATATCTGTGGTTCTTCCAAGAATTGCAGTGCTAATTCGTTCCCGCCGCAAAGCGGTCACGAGTAACTAAACCACCAAAAACAAAGGAGAAACATATGCAGAAGAAGATCGCACGCGCTGCCGTGGCTCTTGCACTCGTGGGTGCAATGGTCGCAACAGCAACTCCGTCTACTGCTGCTTCAACCGGCATCAAAGCCGGACTGAAGATTGCAATCATGCCAAAGGCAGTGAACATTGGTTACTTCACCGCATGGAACCAGGGAGCACAGAAGGCTTGTAAGGAAATCAAGGCGAAGTGCACCTACGTTGGTCCAACTGAGGCAACTGGACCAGCGCAGGTACAGTTCATCAACAAGATCATCCAGCAGCACTACAACGTGCTTGTTATCTCGGCAGCAGACCAGAACGCAATCGTTCCTTCATTGAAGAAGGCACGTGCAGCGGGAATCACCGTGGTTACCTCTGACGCAGACGTAGCTGCTGCTTCGGCATCAGCACGCACTGTAGCAGTTCTACCTTCTGCGGCAGATCGCATTGGTACTGCCGAAGTTGACTGGATTGCAAAGGCAACCGGCGGCAAGGGCAAGATTGCTGTGCTTAGCGCAGCTGCAACCGCGGCAAACCAGAACACCTGGATTGCTGCAATGGGTCCTTACCTAACCAAGAAGTACCCAAACATGTCCTGGGTTGGCGGAACCGTTGATAAGTCCACCTTCTACGGTGACGACGATGCAACCAAGTCCACCGCTCAGTTCGACGCGATTCTTGCACAGTACCCAGACGTGGCCGGCATTATCTCGCCAACCACTGTTGGTGTGCTAGCGGCCGCAATCGAGAAGAAGGCAAAGCACTCATCGGTGAAGGTTACCGGTCTTGGACTACCAAGTGACATGGCTCCATACATTGAGGATGGAACCGTTGAGCAGGTTGGCCTCTGGAACCCAATCGACCTTGGCTACGTTGCTGTTTACGCAGCTGGCTTGGCAAACGCTAAGAAGTTCACCGGCAAGGTGGGCAGCACTTTCAAGGCTGGAACCAAGACCTACAAGGTAGTCAAGGGTGGCATTGCCTACCTAGGAGACCCATATGTCTTCGACAAGTCGAACATCGCAACTTTCAAGAAGATCTACTAGGCCTTCGCTGAAAATAGCTGACTGAATAGGGGGTGCTGCAGCGCGGAAACGTGTTGCAGCACCCTCGTCTTAAGGAATTGCAATGCAAAGAATTGGTTTCCGACTACAACTCAAAGTGGGCCGTTTAGACGAGTATGTGGAGCATCATAAAAACGTTTGGCCTGAGATGCTTCAAGCTCTACGTAACACTGGATGGACCAACTATTCACTGTATTTAGACCGGACCGATGGAACTTTGTTTGGCTACTTTGAAACCCCGGATCTGAAGGCAGCCCAAGAAGGCATGGCCGCAACTGAGGTAAATGCAAAGTGGCAAGAATTCATGGGAGATTTCTTCGAGGAACTTGATGGCCTTCGCCCAGACGAAGGGTTCAAGTTACTCGAACAGGTCTTCTACCTTTCCTGAGAATAGAAACCCAGTAACTGAAAAACGGGATGCCCGCTGGCATCCCGTTTTTCAATTCAACTCTTGTTCAAAGTTTTAGGCATTGTCCCCTAGACCGCATACTTGCCAACCAGGCGCACGCCGCCGCCCACAACACCCTTGGCTTCGTAGGTGTAGCCCATTGCGTCTAGGTCGCAAGCGGTGCTCTCGATGATGCCCAGGTTCCAGGTCTTGATACCGGTTGCATTTAGCTGAGCCTTGATGGCTTCAGCAGCAGAACCGCGAACCACAACGGCAAAGCCGAGGCCAAGGTTCCAAGTGCTCTCGAGGTCTTCCAGCTTGTAGCCACCCCAACCGGCCAGCACCTGGAACATGTCCAGAGGCTTCCAGGTGGAACGCTCAACGTCTAGGGTCACGCCGGTTGGCAGAATGCGCGAAAGGTTGGCCGCAATGCCGCCGCCGGTGATGTGGCTCATTGCGTGAACCTGAGATCCCAGTTCGCTCTCGAGCAACTGGTTCAAAACACGGGTGTAAAGACGGGTAGGAGTAAGCAGGGTCTCGCCAAGCGAAACCGAACCGAACTCGGCAACGGTCTTGTTGTAGTCCAGTTTGCTGTCGGCCACAATCTTGCGAACCAACGAGTAGCCGTTGCTGTGGAAGCCGCTGGCCTCAAGGCCAAGCACCACGTCGCCAACCTGAACGCGACCGCTGCTCAACATGTTCTTGGCGTCAACCACACCGGTTGCCGCACCGGCAACGTCATACTCGTCTGGGTGCAAAAGTCCCGGGTGCTCGGCGGTTTCGCCACCAACCAGGGCAACATCCACCGATGAACAAGCCTCAGCAATTCCGCGAACGATGTCTGCGATGCGCTGAGGAACCACCTTGCCACAGGCAATGTAGTCGGTCATGAACAGGCTCTTTGCGCCGGTCACAACGATGTCATCAACCACCATGCCAACCAGGTCCTGGCCAATGGTGTCGTGCTTGTCAATCGCCTGAGCGATGGCCACCTTGGTGCCAACGCCATCGGTGCTGGTTGCCAACAATGGGCGCTCATAGCTCTTTAGGAACGAGACGTCCATCATGCCGGCGAAGCCACCCAAGCCACCAACCACCAGGTTGTTGTGGGTTGCCGAAACGGCCTTCTTCATAAGCTCAACGGCTAGGTCGCCGGCTTCGGTGTCAACACCGCTAGCGGCGTAAGCGTTGCTCATTAGTTCTCCTGTTGGGCGCGCAGCAGGGCTTCGCCCTCGCTGTCCGGGCCAGGGTTGCAAGCCGCAGGGTCGGCGTCTGGGCGTTCAAGCAAGTTCTTGCCCAGGCGGTCTGCGGTTGGAAGTTCAATCGGGTAAGTACCGGTAAAGCAGGCGGTGCAAAGTTCGCTCTCCACCTGATCGGTGCTGGCAATCATGCCGTCTTTGCTCAGGTAGCCAAGGCTGTCGGCGCCAATGCTCTTGCGCACGTCTTCAACTCCAAGACCGGTGGCAATCAGTTCGGCGCGAGTTGCAAAGTCGATTCCATAGAAGCACGGCCAAGTGATTGGCGGGCTAGAGATGCGAATGTGAATCTCGGCGGCACCCGCTTCGCGCAACATCTGCACCAGCGCGCGCTGGGTGTTGCCGCGCACGATTGAATCATCGATGACAATGATGCGCTTGCCGCGGATCACTTCTTTTAGCGGGTTCAACTTGAGGCGAATACCGCGCTGACGAATGGTCTGCGAAGGCTGAATAAAGGTGCGGCCAACGTAGGCGTTCTTCACCAGGCCGTGGCCAAACGGAATGCCGCTCTCCTGCGAGTAACCAATGGCGGCAGGAGTTCCCGACTCAGGAGTTGGAATCACCAAGTCTGCATCGATGGGGTACTCGCGAGCCAGGGTGCGGCCCATCTCAACGCGAGCGTCGTAAACGTTCTTGCCGTTAATAGAGGTGTCTGGGCGAGCCAGGTAAACGTACTCGAACACGCAGCCGGCACGCTTGGCCTCGGCAAAGCGGGTGGAACGCAAACCATTTTCATCGATGGCGATTAGCTCACCGGGTTCAACCTCGCGAACGAAGCTTGCACCCACAATGTCGAGTGCCGCGGTCTCCGAGGCAACTACCCAACCGCGCTCGAGGCGACCGAGCACGAGCGGGCGAACACCCTGAGGGTCGCGTGCCGCGTAAAGAGTGGTTTCGTCCATGAACGCCAGGCAGAACGCACCCTTCACCTGTGGCAGCAACTCGAGTGCGGTTGCTTCCAAGGTGTGGTCCAGGTCGCCGGCCATCAGCGCGGTTAGCACTGCGGTGTCGGTGGTGTTACCACCGGTGATCTCGTTTGAGTCCTGGTCTGGGTAACGCTTCTTCAGAAGATCAAGTAGGTCTGCGGTGTTAGTGAGGTTACCGTTGTGGGCAAGTGCCACGGTGCCGCTGCTGGTGCGACCTAGGGTTGGCTGGGCGTTACGCCAAGAGCTGGCACCGGTGGTGCTGTAACGGTTGTGACCAACCGCAATGTGACCAACCAGGCTCTCCAGAGCGCTCTCGCTGAAAACCTGCGAGACCAGACCCATGTCCTTGTAAACCAGAATCTTTTTGCCATCAGAGGTGGCGATACCAGCGGATTCTTGACCGCGGTGCTGAAGAGAGTAAAGCCCAAAGAAGGTGAGCTTGGCCACTTCTTCTCCGGGAGCCCACACGCCAAAAACGCCGCACTGGTCCTGCGGACCTTTTTCGTCGGGTAGCAAATCGTGATTTAGGAGTCCATCGCCACGAAGCACGCCAACCTCGAATCTAAATCAGGCCAAAATCTCAAAGAGAAAGTGGGGGCTTTACCCCTCAAGTTTAGCGGCTGTGGTGCTCTTTGTCTTTGCCACAAAAATCCGCTCCACCACTAGGGCAACCGCCACTCCAAGAAGCGCACCCAAAGCGGCGCCAATCACGGAAACCAAAGCCAGCACCGATGCCCAGTCTGCGCTTGCAGGGTTGCCCGCAACCACAAACCAAATCAGCCCAACCAGCAGACCCACAACCGCGCCGGTCACCAAGAACGAAAAGAACTTTGGTGCGCGCCGAATGGTCACACTCTCAACAGCTGAAGCGGACATCGATGGGGATTTGGGTTCTTTAGCCATGCGTCAATTAACGCACAGCGCGGTTAACGAAGCGCCGCCTAGCGAACCAGCGGAAGCACCGAGGCGAACTCGAGAGCGCGAACGCCACTGGCGAGCAACTTGCCGGCGGCCGCCTCCGCCTCAACCTGAGTCTCACCCAAGGCCAACGCCAACCAGGTCTGGGCACTCATCTCAACCACGTTGGGAGGCGTGCCTCTGCGATGGTCCGGACCCGGCACACACTGCACCGCACCAAACAGCGGAACGCGAACCTCCACCGAGTTACCCGGGATTCGCTCCGCGAGATCTTCAAGCAAGAACCGAACGGCGGTTGCCAAAACCGGAGCCGTCGTTGCCGAGTCGCCTCCACGCAAACTGGGGTCGGCACGAATCGCGTCGATCGCCGTCAGGCCATCGATGGGTTTGATTCTGCGCTTTGCCATGGCTCTATTCTGGCTGCACTCAGGCTATTCACAGACTCCGCCACTTAACTGGGGCGCATGACTTTTCTAACCAAGCAGCTTGCCGTGAAGGTTCCGGCAGTAACTGCTTTCTTCTGGATCATCAAGGTTCTGGCCACCACCGTTGGCGAAACCTTTAGCGACTTCATCAACGAGACCCTGGGCTTTGGCCTTGGCAACACCACAGCGGTAATGACCGTGGTGCTGGTTGCCTTGCTCTGGTTCCAGGTTGGCTCCAAGACCTATCGCCCATGGCTTTACTGGGTGAGCATTGTTCAGGTGAGCATCACCGGCACCTTGATTACCGACAATCTCACCGATGGCATGGGCTTCCCTCTGCTCTACAGCATGATCATCTTTGGAGTTCTGCTGGCATTCACATTTGTGATTTGGTACCGCAAGGAAAAGTCGCTTGCCATGAAGAGCATCAACACCCGCGAGCGCGAGTTGTTCTACTGGTTGGCAATTCTTCTTACCTTTGCAATGGGAACCGCCACCGGCGACTACCTGGGTGACGCACTAAGCCTCGGCTTTGCGCTTTCGGCAGTCATCTTTGCGGCGGCCATCGGTCTCACCGCTGTGCTCTGGAAGAGCAAGCTGATCTCCGAGATCGCTGCGTTCTGGGTGGTTTACATCCTCACTCGTCCGCTCGGCGCATCGATTGGCGACCTGCTGGCACAGGCTCCAAAAGACGGCGGCCTCGGCGTTGGCACCACGGGCACCAGCATCATCTTCCTGGTGGCAATCGTTGCCAGCGTGAGCTACCTGGCTATCAGCAAGCGAGACCAACTCAAGGCCTAGTTAGGCATGGTTTGGTGCGCGGGGAACTGGTTTCCCCGCGCACCTTCATTTCTGGCGGTTAAACTTGAGCTGTGAAGATTCTGGTCTTGGGGTCAGGCGCCCGTGAACACGCCATTGTTAAAGCTCTCGTCCGCACCGGCACCCCTGCGGCCAATGTGATTTGTGCGCCTGGTAACGCCGGCATCGCTCAGGATGTTGAGTGCGTGGCTCTGAACGCAAATGACCCAGCCGTTGTTACCGAGTACGCGGTTGCTCAAAAGTTTGACCTTGCCATCATTGGCCCAGAGGCACCTCTGGTTGCAGGTGTGAGCGATGCACTTCGCGCAGCCGGCATTCCGGTGTTCGGTCCGTCGCAGAAAGCCGCTGCCTTGGAGGGCTCCAAGAGTTTCGCCAAGGAAGTCATGGCCGCTGCAGACGTGCCAACCGGCATGGCTCGCGAGTGCACCACCATGGCGGAGGTCGAATCTGCCATCGATGATTTTGGTGCTCCATACGTTGTTAAGGCCGACGGACTGGCTGCCGGTAAGGGCGTGATCGTCACCTCCGATCGCGAAGCCGCTTTGGCTCACGCAGCCAAGTTCATAAACATGGGCATCCTTGTTGAAGAGTTTCTGGCCGGCGAAGAGGTTTCGCTGTTCTTCTTGGCAGACGGCCGCACCGTTGCCCCGCTCAGCCCAGCCCAAGATTTCAAGCGCGCCTATGACAACGATGAGGGTCCGAACACCGGCGGCATGGGCGCCTACAGCCCGCTGCCTTGGTTGCCTGCAGGATTTGTTGAAGAGGTTCAGCGCACCGTGGCTCAACCAACCATCGATGAATTGGCTCGACTGGGAGAGCCATTCGTTGGGCTTCTTTACTGCGGACTTATCGTGACCGAGCGCGGCATTCGCGTAATCGAGTTCAACGCTCGCTTTGGAGACCCAGAGACTCAGGTTGTGCTTCGCCGACTGGTCACCCCGTTGGCACTGTTGCTGCGCGCGGCAGCCACCGGCAACCTGGAGACCGCACCAGAACCAACCTTTAGTGACGACGTGGCAATCACCGTTGTACTTGCCAGCGAGGGCTACCCTGACACCGCCGCGCCTAACCGCCCAATCCACGGATTGCACAAGGCAGCCGAGGTTGAAGGCGTTGAGATTTGTCATGCTGCAACTGCCATCGATGGTGACCACTTGGTTGCAACCGGTGGACGCGTGCTGAGCGTTGTTGCCAGCGGCAAGGACTTCCACCACGCCCGCAAGCACGCCTACGAAGCAATCGACCACATCAAGCTTGAGGGTTCGCACTTCCGCAAGGACATCGCCAAGAAGGTTGCCAACTAATGGCCGCCCTTCAGATTCCTGGCTGGAACCACGTTTACAGCGGCAAGGTTCGTGACCTTTACGAGAGCACCGACGCCAACCTGCAGCACCTGATTCTTGTGGTTGCCAGCGACCGCGTGAGCGCTTTTGACCACGTGCTCGAGCCAGCAATTCCTAGCAAGGGCAAGTTTCTAACCGCCCTTACCAACTGGTGGTTTGACCGCCTCGATGTGCCGAATCACGTGAGCCACGAGGTTCCGGTTCCGGCGGAAGTCGCCGGCCGCGGCACCATCTGCAAGAAGTTGGAGATGTTCCCAATCGAGTGCGTGGTTCGCGGCTACATCAGCGGCAGCGGCTGGAAGGACTACCAGGCCACCGGCACCATCTGTGGCGTTGAACTTCCGGAAGGCCTCACCTTTGGTGGCCGCCTACCCGAGCCAATCTTCACCCCTGCATACAAGGCACCGATGGGTGAGCACGATGAAAACATCACCTTTGAGAAGACCGTTGAGTTGATCGGGCTGGAGCACGCAAACGCTCTGCGAGACCTTTCTCTTGCAGTGTTCAAGCGTGCCTCCGAGCTGGCCGAGCACGCGGGATTGATTCTGGCCGACACCAAGTTTGAGTTTGGAATTGACCCGGCTACCGGCGTAATCACCCTCGGTGACGAAGTGCTAACTCCAGACTCTTCGCGTTACTGGAGCAAGGCAGCCTGGGACCGCGGCGAGCGCAAAGACAGCTTTGACAAGCAGATTGTTCGCAACTGGTTGGCAGACAACTGGAACCAAGAAGGCACACCGCCTGCACTTCCCGCTGCTGTGGTTGAGCAGACCGCCGCAAAATATGCCGAACTTTTGGAACGTTTAACCACGGAAGTTGCTTAACACTCTTCATGGTTAGACCTCAGGTTCGAGACAGCCGCCAAGACCTCATTCTTGACGCGGCTCAGAAACTGATTGCCGAACACGGCGTTGAGGCCGTTTCAATGAGCGAACTCGCCAAGGCAACAGGGCTGTCTCGCCCCGCCATCTACCAATACTTCGCTTCACTGCAGCACGTGCTTGCAGAGCTTGTGATCAACGAGATGGCCGATCTGAGCAACGCCATCGATGAAAAGATTGCCCACTTTCCAGACCCAATGGAACGTATCCGAATCTGGATTCACTACTCCTTGGCTCACCTCGCCAGCGCAGACCACCGGGCCATTCGCCAGATCAGCGTGGATTCGCTTCCCGAGGAATCGCGTGGAATGCTGCGTGCCATGCACGGACACTTCATGATGGCGCTAACCAGCCCCGTGAAAGAACTAGGCATTGAAGACGTGACCGCCACCTGTCACCTGCTTTACGCGTCGGTTGCTGCAGCCGCCAGTCGCATCGATGAGGGAAGCGATTTCACCCGCGAGGCCGCGGCCCTAGAACGCTTTGCAGTGGCCGGAATTGCCGGCGCCCTAGCTCCTCGCGAATGAGCACGAGAAACTAGGGCTGTCCTGCAGACGGGCGCAAGGGGATAGCGCTCCGCCCGAAGCTTTAGTTCTTTAGGGTTAGGGCCTTTGCAAACAACTTGCTTCCGGCAACTTTCACAACCAACTTGGCCTTGGTGTTTCCACCGTTACCAACGTAGAACTTCACCTGGTCTGCCAAAAGCTGCTTGGTGATGGTTCGGCCGGCCAAGGTTACGGTGATGGTCTGACCCTTGTGGCCATCGATGCTTACCAAAACGCGACCAGAGGCTGCCACAGCGGTTACCTTGGATGGCACGGCGGACACGAAAGTAACCGGAACGAACTGATCCAGCGAGAAGTCGGTTGGGCCCATGTGGTCACGGCGAACGAACACGCCACAGCTGGTTAGGTCGCAGTCAACAGCGGTGCCACCCTGCGGGGTGAAGGCGGCGGCCACAGGCAACACGATTGGGTTTGCGGCAGAGACGGCACCCTGTGCCAGAGCTGCGGTATCGGTGCTGGCCCAAACTCCGCGGCCAAAGCAGGATGCCGGGCGAGCGGTGGTTGCCGACTTGGCGCAGAACATTACGTAAACACCCTGACCGGCTGGGATTCCACTCAGGTTCACGGTTACGGAGCCTGTTCTGGCAACGGCGGTGGTCTGGCTGACCGCAACGGTTACAGGCGCTGCGTTGGCTGGAACCACACCGGTGAGAGTTGCAATGGCGGCAACCGTAATGGCCACGCTGGCAATGATTTTCTTGTTCATGATTTCCTTTTTCTGGATTGACTGTTTCTGGATGGGTGGGCTTTGGATTGATGGGTTGAATCAGTTGGCGGCGAAGGTCACGGGAATAAACGCGTCCGCCGAACGATCGGCACTGCGTGTGTGGTCAGCGCGAGTGGTGATGGCACAACGAACAACGCTGCAGTCTTGGTCGCCGATCATCTTGGTGAGTTTTAGCTGAACCCTGAAAGTGCCGCCTTTGCCAAAGGGTTTCACCAAGGCAGCGGCGTATAGCGGTGGGTTGGAAGACACCCAGGTGGAGGCGTTGTTTTGGCCGGTAATGTCAAAAGGGCCACAGAGGTCGGGCCGTTCGCCCTTTGGCGGAATCACGCAGTAAGTCACGTAAATGCCCACCTTTTTGCTGTAACCCGAACCCTTCACGGTTACGGTTTGCCCATCGATGAGGTTTTTGCTGGCAGTTGCACTAAGCACCTGCCCCTTGGCTCCCTTGGCCTTTACCCAGGTGGCGCCAAATGCAGATGGGGCCAAGGTAGTTGTCGCTAAGGAAACCAGAAGAAGGGTGGCTAGCACTGCGCTTGCGAATGACTTTGTTTTCACAATGGGCAAAGTTACGCCCGTCAAAAATTTCTAACCTGACACTTTGTCAGTTATGTGTGAGATTTCGTGGCGCACCTCAAAACCGGCCCCGGAAATGCTTTAGTAAAAGGGTGAACGCTTTTCCGCCAGAGGTACATCCCAACGCCAAGATCCTGTCTGCTCGGCCCATAAAGCTGACCACCCGCACGGGCATCGAGGTGCAGCGGCTGTTCCCGCAGGCTGGCTTTCGCAAGATTGGCGCCTGGTGCTTCTTGGACCACTTTGGCCCCACCCCGCAGGAAGACGCCATGGTGGTTGCGGCCCACCCACACACCGGATTGCAAACCGCCACCTGGCTCATCGATGGAGCTGTTGAACACCGCGACTCAATCGGCAGCGTTCAAGCACTGCTGCCTGGCGAGCTGAATCTGATGACCGCCGGACGCGGAATCGCGCACTCCGAACTCGGGTTGGTGGAGCAGGACTTTGCTCACCCTAACCAGCAGCAGCTTCATGCGGTTCAGCTCTGGATTGCCCTTCCTGACTCTGCTCGACACATGGCACCAACCTTTGAACATCACGGGAATCTGCCCAAGGTTGCCGGTCGCGGTTTCAGCGCCAAGGTATTCATCGGCGAGTTTCACGGCGTGGTGTCTCCAGCCCAGACCTACACTCCACTGGTTGGTGCTCAACTCTCCATCGATGGAACTGAACCCGTAATCATTCCGCTGCACACCGAGTTTGAGCACGGCATTTTGCCACTGACCGGTGGCCTATTTGTGGACGGCAAGCACGTTGAGGCTGGCCAGTTGATTTACCTGCCACCGGGCGATGGCGGCGTGACAGTTCACGCGGCTCGGGCCGGAACTCAGGCGCTGCTGCTGGGTGGCGAGCCGTTTGACGAACACCTGGTGATGTGGTGGAACTTCATTGGCCGAACTCACGCAGAGATTACCGAGATGCGCACGCTATGGAACCAACGCGTGGCGGAATCCGCGGCCGAAATCGAGGCCTCGCACGAAAGATTCGGTGCGGTTTTCACCGACCGCGTTGGCGGCTGGATTCCCGCGCCCGAACTACCCAACGTGGAGCTGCGCTCCCGCTAAAATAGAAGTGTTCGCCGCTGTCGCCGTGCGTCATTTCAGCCCGCTTTAGGGCCCAAAAATCGGGAGCCATCTGTGCCAAAAATCATCGTTGAGGTAATGCCAAAAGCCGATCTACTAGACCCACAGGGCAAGGCAGTTGCAAACGCACTGCACCGCCAGGGTTACGGCAAGATTCAGAACGTGCGAATCGGCAAGCGAATCGAGATTCACCTGAACGATGCACCTACCGCCGAGGACCTAGCCGGCGCCAAGGAGATTGCCGACAGCTTCTTGTCTAACGGCGTAATCGAAGACGTGGTTAACATCCACGTTGAAGACTAAGGCGCACCCATGAAGATTGGTGTAGTCACTTTTCCAGGCACGCTAGACGATCGCGACGCCGCTCGTGCCGTGCGCATTGCTGGTGCCGAGGTAGTTTCTCTCTGGCACGCAGACGCCAACCTGCACAAGGTTGACGCGGTTGTACTTCCAGGTGGTTTCAGCTACGGCGACTACCTTCGCTGTGGCGCGATTGCCGCTCAGGCTCCGGTTACCCAGGCAATCATCAAGGCTGCCAACGGCGGCCTACCGGTTCTGGGCATTTGCAACGGTTTCCAGGTTTTGGTGGAGAGCCACCTGCTTCCTGGCGGACTGATTCGCAACGAGCACCAGCACTTCATTTGCCGCGACCAAAAGCTTCGCGTTGAGAACGTGGACACCGCCTGGACCAACCAGTTTGAGTTGAACCAGGAAATCATGATTCCGCTGAAGAACGGCGAGGGCGGTTACATTGCCAGCGACGAAACCCTGAAGCGCCTTGAGGGCGAGGGTCTGGTGGCGTTCCGTTACCTAGACGGCAACCCAAACGGTTCCATGAACGACATCGCTGGTTTGCGCAACGAGCGCGGCAACGTTGTTGGTCTGATGCCTCACCCTGAGCACGCCGTTGAAGCCGGGTTCGGCCCGGACACCGCCAGTGCAATGCGCAGTGGCATCGATGGCCTGAAGTTCTTTGAGTCCGTTCTAAAGGCGGTTGTAAACGCATGAGTCTTTTCAAGAAAAAGGTAGAGGCCCCAGCAGTGGAATCTAACGTTGACACCACCGCGGTTGCGGCGGCCACCCCAGACAAGCACCAGCCTTGGAAGGAACTCGGTCTAAAGCAAGACGAGTACGACCGCATCAAGGACATCCTTGGTCGCCGCCCTACCAGCGCCGAGCTTGCCATGTACTCGGTTATGTGGTCCGAGCACTGCTCCTACAAGAGCTCCAAGATTTACCTTCGCCAGTTTGGTGAGAAGGTCACCGATGAAATGAAGACTCACCTAATGGTGGGCATGGGCGAGAACGCCGGTGTGGTTGACATCGGTGAGGGATGGGCCGTTACCTTCAAGGTAGAAAGCCACAACCACCCTTCTTACATCGAGCCTTTCCAGGGAGCAGCAACCGGTGTTGGCGGTATCGTTCGCGACATCCTGACCATGGGTGCCCGCCCAATCGCTGTGATGGACCAGCTGCGCTTTGGTGCGGTTGACAACCCAGACACCGCTCGCGTGGTTCACGGTGTGGTTAGCGGTATCTCGTTCTACGGAAACTGCCTCGGTCTTCCAAACATCGGTGGCGAAACCGTGTTCGACAAGGTTTACCAGGGCAACCCGCTGGTGAACGCGCTTAGCGTTGGTGCACTCCGTCACAAGGACCTAAAGCTTGCAAAGGCTTCTAACCCTGGCGACCTAGTGATCTTGTTCGGTGCTCGCACCGGCGCAGACGGCATCGGTGGCGTTTCGGTTCTTGCATCTGAGACCTTCGACAGCACCGGCCCAAGCCGCCGCCCAGCTGTTCAGGTTGGCGACCCGTTTGCAGAGAAGGTACTCATTGAGTGCTGCCTCGAGCTTTACGCGGCAGACGTTGTTGCCGGTATCCAGGACCTCGGTGGTGCTGGACTTAGCTGTGCCACCAGCGAGCTTGCCAGTAACGGTAACGCAGGTATGCGCGTGCAGTTGCAGAAGGTTTTGAAGCGCGACGAGAGCCTGACTCCGGAAGAGATTCTCATGTCTGAGTCTCAGGAGCGCATGATGGGCATCGTTCCTAAGAAGGACCTAAAGGCCTTCGAGGCAATCGTGAACAAGTGGGAGGTTGAGTACAGCGTTCTTGGCGAGGTAATCAACGAGCCACGCCTGTACATCAACTGGGGCGACGAAGAAATCGTTAATGTTCCTCCTCGCACCGTGGCACACGACGGCCCGGTTTACGAGCGTCCAGTTGCCTACCCAAACTGGATCGACGCCCTAAACGCCAACAGCGTGAACGCCGCTGGTCTTGCTCGCAGCAACAACGCAAGCGAGCTTGCAACCCAGCTGCTTCAGGTAGTTACCAGCCCTAACCAGGCAAGCAAGTCTTGGATCACCGACCAGTACGACCACTACGTTGGTGGCAACACCGCGCTGGCAATGCCAGACGACTCGGGCATGGTTCGCGTTAGCGAAGAGACCGGTCTTGGCGTTGCAATCGCAACCGACGCAAACGGCCGCTACGGTCAGCTTGACCCATTCGCCGGTGCACAGCTTGCCTTGGCTGAGGCCTACCGCAACGTGGCAGCCAGCGGCGCAAAGCCAATGGCCGTTACCAACTGCCTCAACTTTGGTTCGCCAGAAAACCCAGAGGTCATGTGGCAGTTCAAGCAGGCAACTGCTGGTCTTGCAGACGGCTGTTTGGAACTCGGCATTCCTGTAACCGGTGGAAACGTTTCGTTCTACAACCAGACCGGCGACGTAGCCATTCACCCAACCCCAGTGGTTGGTGTGCTGGGTGTCATCGATGACGTAGCCCGCCGCGTTCCAAGCGGATGGCAAGACGAGGGTCACAACATTTACCTGTTGGGTGTCACTCGCGATGAGCTAGACGGTTCGGTTTGGTCCGAGATAATCCATGATCACCTTGGTGGTAAGCCACCTGTGGTTGACCTAAAGGGCGAGCAGGCACTTGGCGATCTACTGCACGGCGCAAGCCTGCAGGGTCTACTTGCCAGCGCACACGACCTAAGCGAAGCCGGCCTGGCTCAAGCCGTTGTAGAAAGCACCTTGCGCTTTGGCGTAGGTGCTCGCATCTGGCTTGGCGAGCTCATGGAGCGCGATGGCGTTGACTTCACCGCCGCACTGTTCAGCGAGAGCACCGGCCGTGTGCTGGTTTCTGTTGGCCGTGAAGACGATGTGAAGTTTGTGGGTCTCTGCGAGGCTCGCAATATTCCAGTACTGCGCATCGGAGTTACCGATGGCGTTGGAGCAGACGCAACCCTGACCATTCAGGACATTGCGGACTTCAACCTCGCAGACCTGCGAGCCGGCTACAACAGCACCATTCCGGACCTGTTCGGCTAAAAACCTTAAAAGAGAAACCGCTCGGCACTCCCCCAAAGAGGTGCCGAGCGGTTTTCTATTTGTAGGCTAGTGAATCCGTTGCGGGTTCGCAACCCGATTACCGGCTGTTAAGTGGTTTGTTGCCAAACCGTAATCCACGGCGAGTTGCCGCTAGCTCCCCTCGGCCCCATCGATGGAATCCGACGGATTTTCAACCTGAAATGAAACCGCCTGATCGGCTTCGTCTTGACTGATCTTTAGCGTGCAGTCCTGGATGAGAGTGGCGATGCGTTGTGAGGCGTCGGTATTGCGTTTGAGAGCATGCGCGAACAAAACCTCAGCAAAAATCGCCTTGGCTGCTTCCGCATCTCCAGCTGCCAACAGTGCACGCGCCTTGGTTTCAAGTGCGTACAGGCGGTGACCGGCTTCGATTTCAGTGTTGGTTTCGTCGAGGATGAAACCCAGCTCACCCACGGCCTGCTCATTTTCACCCATGAGCATTTTGGCGCGCGCCACGTAGTTGCAGTAGGCGGCAACTGTATCTGGGCCAGGGAGCTTGTCTAGGTCAACCAAGTGCGTCTTGGTAATAACCGCGTCCGCACGCCCAATCTCCAAGTAGCTCTTTGCCATGTCCACGTAAATGATGTGGCTCTGAGGTTCAAAATCGCTCACGCTTGCCTGCTCAAGTGCCTTTTCAAACTGAACCACGGCTTTTTGGTGGTCGGTGCGCTGAAGCAACTTGCCAATGCGGTAGTCACAATCGAAAACAAAGTAGTGGGTAGAAGCGGCCTTGAAAGCGGAACGAGCGCGGGTGTAAAGCTTTGTGGCTTCTTCGGGCTCGCCAGTGGCTGCCCTAACGTGTGCCTCAAAGAGGTCGCACTTTGCCTGATCCAGAACCCCAGTAACGCTCGCCATGGAACGAGCCTGACTCAGCAGCGGCAGAGCCGCGTCGTAATCCTCGGCGTAAATCAGGGCCTCACTCAGGTCAAGCAAAACCTCCACCTTGTAGCCCTCGAACTCCACGTACTCCAGTAGGTGGAAAGACTCCCAGTAGTCGGCACACGCCGCGGTGTAGTCGTGCTGACAGGTGTGCGCGTCGCCACGTACCTTGTAAGCCCTGGCATTGGAAACAAAGTCTGGGTCTCCCTTAGCCAGCATGTCTAGGGCACGAGTGGAGTAGAACTCACACTGTGAGAAATCCCTCAGCTTGTAGAGCATCTCGGCACACAAAAGAGCGCCCACTCCTGCGGATGCCCAAAGTTCCTCCGCCGCAAAGAGGTTCATGGCATTCTCGAATGACCCCTTAGCCAGTGCGAACTGCTCAAGGTCGCTGTAGGCATGACCCTGCTCACGAAGAATTGCGGCAAGGAAAAACTCGTTTGGGTTGGCTCGGAAAAACTCCGCGCTCTTATCCAACTTCACAAGAGCCTCGGCATTGTGGTCTTGCCCGCGAAGCGCCTTGCCCTCAAAGAAGTAGCCCTCGGCCTGCCCAAACGAGTCGTTCAACTCTTCGTAGAGCATGGTGGACTGCTTGGCACAGGTGAGGCTGGTGGCAAAGTCTTCCTGGCTGTGGGTGTATTCCGCCAAACGGCCAAACGCCTCGGCGCGCTCACGCATGTCTTCCGACTTGGTCTTTTCCCACAACTTCAGTTCAAATGGTGACTTCTGGTAACTCATAAATAGACCTCCATATTTATTGGTATTCCGCGGTGGCCTTCGCCCCCGGCAGCCGCGAAATCAGATGTGGGAATTGGAACAGGGAGTTATTTCTAACACCCACCACCGACATTTATTCACAGACACACCTATTAATCTGCGAGAGCGAACTAACCCGTACAGTTAGTACACCCCGCGGGGCAGTAAGGCGAGAATCCCCATCGATGGTTTGTAGCTCCGAACACAACCAAATGGGCGTTTGGACTATATGCCACAGTTACACCATCCCTTCTGGGAGTAGGCAAAGCGGCCCTTGGGGGAGTAGGCAAAGCGGCCCGTGTTAGGGCGAAAGCGACCCTATGCGGCCTCGGCGCGACTCCACTTGGTGAAACCCACAGACTTCACGGGATAGCTCAGGTAGTCGGCCCAAACTTCAAGGCGAGGATCGCGCCACGCGTAGTCGCGGGCCACTTCGGCGAGCGCCCGCCAGAAGAAAACGTTGAGCAGGTCAATGCTCAGGTGCGAAACCGACTCGTCTGGAAACGCGCGACCAAGCATGCGCCTGAGCAAAGAAGGAATGTCTCCCACTCCATACCTGTGCAGCGAGGCGCGCACGTTGAACTCGAGTTCGCGGGCTCGGCGCGGATTCCAGATTGGGTTTGGCGCGTCCTGGTGGTGGTGCAACATCACGTGCACCCGCTGCGCCTGCGAATACTTGGCGTCGTCCAGCAGGTCGAAAACGGGGATAAACCGGTCCAGTTCGTAACCCGCCTTGCGAAGGTCCAAAACATCGGGGTAGTGCAGGAACCGATAGAACGGAACATGCGGGCGAACCGGCGCGTAAGGCAGCGACGTGAATGACGCCAGCAACGGATCCAATCCGAGCGCAGCGGCACCCCAAGAGTCGATCGCCTCGTCGACGTCTTGGTTGAAGTTATCCGGCTGCTTGCTCATCAAGGTCAATTAAACATCGATGAAACAACCTGCCGCTAGCCTTATGCTGTGAGCAAAATCACCAATTCTTTGAGAATCAAAAACCGCGAGGCCACCATCCAGAGATGGGAGAAGCACTCCGCAATTCCGCTGGCAATTTTGGCTCTAGCGTTCTTGGCACTTTGGGCGGTTCAGGTGCTCGCCCCGCTATCAACAATCGAGTACGACCTCATCGAGGGCCTCATCGTTGCCATCTGGGCAACATTCATCGTGGACTTCGCCGTGCGATTCACCTTCCACGCCGACAAGGTCAAGTTCATCCGCTCCAGCGTGATCGAGATCATCGCGCTACTGGTCCCGGCATTCCGCTTCCTGCGAGTGCTTCGCGTGGTCACAGCGGTTGGCATCCTCACCCGTGTGGTTCAGTCCCTCCAGGGCCGCGTGAACCTCTACATCGCCATCGTTTTCCCAATGCTCGTGTTCGCCGGCTCGCTCGGAGTCTTTGAAGCAGAACGCGCCGCTCCAGGTTCCAACATAACCACTTTTGAAGATGCCATTTGGTGGGCTGCCGTTACCGTTTTCACGGTGGGCTACGGCGACCTCTACCCAATCACACTGGAAGGCCGCTTCATCGCTGTGATCCTAATGATGGGCGGAGTGGCTCTGCTTTCCGTGCTTACCGCCAACCTGGCCAGCTACTTCCTGCGCCAAGCTCGCAACCCAAAGTCGTAGTCAGCGCCCCAAATAATAGGCATCGATGGTTGCAAGCGGCCAACTTTACTAACAGGCTGGCACTCGGCTTACCGTCTTACTCCCGCCCACAAAGGTAAATTTGCCTGAGACGGTGATAAATGCGTAACGGCAGGCTATTCATTTGGCTAGGTCTCGCGCTCCTCTTGGGTGCGGGTTTTTACTTTGAGGTACCCTGGCCTATTTTGGCGTTTCTTGCCGTTATTGCTATTGCCGCCAACTGGGGGCTCAGTTGGTACCAGCGGAAGTCGCGGGTTTTCACTCAAGACCTGCTTAGTAGCAAGCCGTTCAACGGCAAGTTACCGCAAGAGGTGGGCATGGCCACCATGACCTCGGTGGCGCTGGCGGGCGATGAAAGCTACGGCCAGAAGGTGTTTGGCGAGAGCTACTTTGCGCACTCCTTTGCCGACCTGCTGGACTACGCCGGCGTTGCCGACAACTCAGTGCTCGAGGTGCAGTGCGCACTGGTTGCCGAACCGGCTAACCCAGACAGCAGCCATGCCGTGGCCGTAACCTGTGGCGGCGTTGTGCTTGGCTACATTCCGGAGTTCGAGTCTGAGAGCCTTTACAACTTCTTGCTCACCAACCGAGGCATTGCTCGTGTGAACTCCAACATCCACTTCAAGGTGGCTACCCAGAGTTCGTTCGTAGAACTCGACCTCACGCGGCCTTACAAGATAGTGCCAGGCGTTTGACCAAGTAATCTTGTAAAGGTTTACCGCACTGAAAGGCCACCCATGACTAACGCAGCAGCAGCCAGCAACAAGAACTGGCGAATCACCATCATCGCTCTGGCAACGGTGTTCGTGCTCGCGATTGGTGGAACTGTGTTTTATGGCACGGTTGTGGTTCCTCAGCAGGAGAAGGCACGCAACGTTGCTGCCTGCAAGACTTTCGAAGCCGGCTACCAGAACGCCAAGTATGCATTCATCCAAGAGATGATCCAGAAGAAGCACACTCCGAACCCGCTCACCGCAATTCAGAACTACATGGACGAGCTGTTCATTGGCTCCATCCGCGCCGCCAAGGACCTTCCTTACGAGAGCGATCTGGGTAAGGCAATGATTGACCTGAACGTTTCTAAGTTGACTTTCGATAGCTCTAGCACTGAGACGGCAAATCAGTCGTTCAAGAGCTACGACAACCAGGCAATCAATATCCAGAGCATTTGTTACGGTCTTGGCGTAAAGGCCAAGGCTCCAACCAACATGACTCCTTCTAAGGCTTCTACCGGCCAGTAGTTTCAGGCCTGTATGGCCAAAATACTTGTAACCAACTGGGGAACAGTCAACTCGATTGAATACGTTTTTCCAGGTTCATCGGGTTGCAACGGTTCCAACGTGGCAAGTTGAGAATCCAGAAGCGCAAGTGGCATGAAGTGATCGCCTCTAGAACTCATTCGATCGGCAAGCAATTCCCTCGGTCCTTCTAGGTGGATAAAAACCGTACCTGGAGCGGCGGCCAAAATCCAGTCCCGATACTTCCGTTTGAGCGCTGAACAAGCCACCACGGTGCCGGTGCACCCCTCAGGACCACCACCTGAATCCAGAGATTCCTCCGCAAGCGCGGCACCCACCAAATCCAACCAGGGCCAACGATCATCATCATCGAGGGGGATACCCGCAGCCATTTTCGTTTTATTCGCTAACGGGTGCAGGTCATCCCCATCGATGAAGCGTGCGCCAAGAGCTTCGGCTAGCGCAAGGCCAACCGAACTTTTGCCGCATCCTGAGACACCCATGACAACCATCCGCATAATCGTCACAGTACCTCAGAAATTTTGTTCGTCACTCGGTTTACCAGTCGTGCATGGTGCCATCAACCTTTAGGCGGTTGACTGGCAGATAAGCGGGCTCGTACTCAAACTGCGACGCAAGCTTCTCGTCGTAACTTACGCCAAGCCCAGGGCTGGTGCCTGGGCGAATCAAGCCATCGGTGAATGTGTACTCCGGCTGGAACACATCATTGGTATCGCTCGAGTGCTGCATGTACTCGCTGATGCCGTAGTTGTGAATGGCCATGCCAAGGTGCAAGCTTGCCGCGTGCCCGATAGGCGAAACGTCGGTTGGCCCGTGAACACCAGACTTGATTTGGTAAACCGCGGCGTAGTCAAAAATCTTCTTTAGCGGAGTGATTCCACCGCCGTGACTCACAGGGCTTCGAACATAGTCAATCAACTGCTCTTCGAAGAGGTCCTTGTAGTCGTAAATGGTGTTGAAGATTTCGCCAACGGCCAACGGGGTTGTGGTGTGCTGGCGGATCAATCGGAACGCATCGGTGTTCTCTGCTGGAGTTAGGTCTTCCAGCCAGAATAGGTCGTAAGGCTCGAGGCTCTTACCCAAGCGCGCCGCTTGAATCGGTGTTAGCCGGTGGTGGCCGTCGTGAAGCAGAGGAAGGTCAGGACCGAACTCGTTTCTCACTGCCTCGAACACGCTCGGAATGTAGTTTAGGTAAGCGCGGGTGTCCCACTCTTCTTCAACTGGAACCGTTGACCTGCGCGCAGGTTCGTAGTCGTATCGAGCCGACGAAGCGCCCTTGCCCGACCCGGATCCTGCCGCTGCGTTTGCCGACGCGGCCACGCCGTACACCGAGTTCAACCCAGGAATTGCGGTCTGCACGCGGATTGCGCGGTAACCCTTTTCCTGGTGAGCACGAATGCTGTCGAAGATTTCCTGAACGTCGCGTCCGGAAGCGTGTCCATACGCCAGGCAACCCTCTCGGCTTGCACCACCAAGTAGCTGGTAAAGCGGCATGTTTGCAGCCTTGGCCTTAATGTCCCAGAGCGCCATGTCGATGGCCGCAATGGCGGTCATGGTGATTGGCCCTCTGCGCCAGTACGAACCGCGGTAGAAGTATTGCCAGGTGTCTTCAATGTTGTGGGCATCACGGCCAATCAACATTGGAGCCAAGTGGTCCCTCAGGTAGGCAGCCACTGCGAGTTCACGCCCGTTTACGGTTGCATCTCCCAGGCCAACCAGACCCGATTCGGTTGTGATTCTTAGTGTCACAAAGTTTCGTCCAGGCGAGTGAACGAACACTTCTGCTTTTGCGATTTTCATCTGGGCACTCCTTCTTACAATTCGGTTTCTAAATTCGTTTACTGGTTTGCTGGTTTACTGTTTCCAATAGCAGTCCATCGGGCACGCAAAGTATGAGCCGCAGCCTTAGGCTGGCGGTCGCGTGTAAAGGCTCCCTTTTTGTTACCCAACACACGGAAAATGCCTGGCTTAGTTTGGAAGTCTGCAAAGTTCCAAACGTGCTCACCAACCACACTCGGGAACTTGTCGAACACCGAATGAGCGGCGTCTAGGAAAGCGCTCTGGTATTCCTCGCTCCAAGGAAGGTTGTGAATGGAGTGTGCACCAGCCATGGTGTCGGCTCCGTACTCGGTGATGATGAAAGGAACCGAGTACTTCTCGGTCCATCCCTTTAGCTCAGCTTCAAAATGAATCCTGGCGCTGTCTAGGTCTGAGTGATCCTCGTACCAACCCCAGTAGCGGTTCAAGCAGATTACGTCGGCAAGTGGGGCAACCAGACACTTACTGAACGGTTCGGTCATCACGTTAATGTAGGTAACTGGGCGACTCGGGTCCAGCTCGCGAGCGAGGTCAAATGCAGGCTTGAAGAAATCAACTGCCTCTGGGATGCCGGTCTCAGCCTCATTGGTGATTGACCACAAAACCACCGATGGGTGATTCTTGTCGCGCTGAATCAACTCACGAACCGCGTGCAGCAAAGACTCCTGGGTGGCTTCGTTTGCGGTTTCAGGCCCATAGGTTGGCAGCTTTGGACCGCCAAACATTCCAGCAAAGCCCTGGTTCAATCCAACCGCGGCCGTCTCATCGATGATCACAATTCCGTGACGGTCAGCGTAGTCCATTACTTCTTCTGCGTAAGGGTAGTGACTGGTGCGGAACGAGTTGGCACCAACCCACTTGAGCAACTCGAAGTCGTTCACCAGGAACGCGTTGTCGTGACCCTTGCCCTTCACAACGTGGTCTTCGTGCATTCCAAAGCCGGTGAAGTAGAAAGGCTCATTGTTGATTAGAAACTGACTGCCAACAACCTTTACTGTGCGCACGCCCACGTTGAGCGAGTAACTGTCCAACAGGTTGCCTGCGTGACTAAGTTCAACATCTAGCTTGTAGAGATAGGCGTTGCCTGGCTTCCAGAGTCGCACATTTTCAACCTTTAGGTCACCGCTTGCACCTGCGCCTGAGGCAACAACGGTTCCAGATTCATCGATGAGCTTGACCGCAACATCTGCAGCTTCGCCGGCCACTTCTACCGAGTACTGAACGCTTCCGGTTGTTCCTTCAAAGTCTGTGACAACGGTGACATCACTTACACGCGTCTTCGGTGTTGAGGTAAGCCATACGCTGCGGGCCAATCCAGCGAAGTTATAGAAGTCGTGCAGATAGGTCTGTTGCTTCTTTCCGGCAGCAGAGGTCACAACGCGACCAGGAGGAATGGTCTCGTTGGTTAGGACATTGTTCACGGCGATTGTGAGCAGAACTTCTTGACCCGCCACAACGTGATCGGTGATGTCGGCGCTGAAAGGCATGTAGCCACCGGTGTGCTCGGCTACCTTTACACCGTTCACGAAAACCACGCCGCTGTGAGTGGCAGCAGCTACTCGAACGCCAATCCGGTCCGCTGCCCAACCCTTAGGCACCCAAACAGTTTTCTGGTACCAAACCCAGCCAACGTGTTCGCGAATGTTTGTGTCCGTAAAGATCTCGTTATAGCTGGCAGGCACAGGGGCCTGCATGGCGGTATCCAACTTCGCGCTCGCCCAGTTGGCTGAGAAACCTTCATCGTTGAAGTCCACTTTGAACTCCCAGAGTCCATCTAGGTTAACGAGTTCGCGAGTTGCGGAGGTTTGGGGTTTGAGCATGTTCTTTTGCCTTTCTGGTTAGTTCGCAGCCGGCAGCTTTGCGCCGTTGTGAAAAATGGTGTTGAGCTGACTGCTCACTAAATCTGTAAACTCAACGCTCGCGGCAAGTCTTGGCTCAACCAGGTTGATCAGCTTTCTAACTCGGCCTTCTGGGTCAGCTTCGGTATCCTGAAGAACCGAAACTAGAGCAGACGATTGAGAGTCCTTGAAGTTAGCAAAACCTTGTTGCCACTGCTCGATAACAAAGGCGATCCAAGCCGAAATCACCGTTGCACAACCAACGGCACTCCGGGAAAAAGCCAGCTCGGCAAGCGCAACAGGCGCTACCCGCACTCGCAATTTGGTGGCACCGTCAGCCGCAATCTGGGCAAGCAGGTGTTCGATTCGTGCGTTTTCAAATCTGGCCAAAAGTGCTTCACGGTATTCGTGGATGTTCAAATCTCTCTGGGTGAGTGAGCTTTGGGCCTCATCCCAAAAAGTCTCCACCCATTCCCTGCAACGTGAATCGGCAATGGCCTCCGCCACTGTGGTGTGGCCAAGAAGCTGACCCGCGTAAGCCAAGAGGCTGTGCGAGCCGTTTAGTAGCCAAAGTTTGCGATTCTCAAAGTGTTCGATGTTGTCCACAAACTGGGCGCCGGCTTTTTCCCAAGCTGGCCTACCCAGCGGGAAGTCTCCCTGAAGAATCCAGCTGGTGAAAGGCTCGGTTACCACCGGAGACGCATCGTTCCAGCCGGTTTCATCCAGTACGGACATAACGTCTGGTTCAGTTGTGCGCGGGGTAATCCGGTCTACCGACGTTGATACAAAAGAAACCTCGGTTTCCAGCCAGGCCACAGCCTCGGCTCCAAAACCTGCAAACCAGTCGGTCATAGCCGCACGCAAAATTTGGCCATTAGCCGGAAGGTTGTCGCAGGACACAAGTGCTAGACCCAACCCAGTACTCAACCGACGAAGGTTCAAACCGTATGCCAACCGAGCTAGAGCACTTTGCAATTTCTCGGGCTCCGAGTTGGCCATTGCTGTGAAGTCGTTGCAAACCAGTGGATCCGAGGTGTCCAAGTGTCCATTTGCCAAAACGCGGTACCCAGCTTCGGTAATGGTGAGAGTAACCAAAGCAGTATCCGCACTCCTGATTGCAGCGCTAAAACTAGCCCAATCGTCACCGCTACAAACCCTTGAAATCGCATCGATGACTTCAAAACTGTCGCCCTCTGCGCCTCGGGTTATCAGCGTGTACAAACCATCCTGTGGATTCAACTGATTTGCCATGTCGGCGGTTCGTCCGGTGAATGCAACAATTCCCCACTCGCCGGTTTCATCAACCTGACTCGTGTACCAGGCCTGGTGAGCACGGGCAAAAGCACCGAGGCCAATGTGCACGATTCGCTCTTTTGCGGATTTGGTCCCACCTTGAGCCCTGGACTCACCAAGAGCAGCTGCCAGGTTAGCTCTGTTCAACTTCATAGTTTGAACGCCTTCTTTGGAATGGCAACAACTAGATCAGCGGCAATCTGTTTTGCCTGCTCCATGGTGATGCGCTCTTGAACAACGAGCCTTGCCAGGTAGGAACTGTCCACCCTGCGAGCCATATCGTGACGCGCAGGAATAGAGAGGAATGCGCGGGTATCATCGATGAATCCCGAGCCTCGATAGAAGCCCGCTATTTCGGTGACCTTTTCGCGGAATCGCATTGCAGAATCCGGTGAATCCAAGAACCACCAAGGAGCACCGATAAATACGCTGCGATAGAAACCTGCCAGCGGTGCAACTTCTCTGTTCCAAGTTGTTTCATCCAAGCTGAACAAGATCAGATGAAGGTTTGGGTGGTTGCCGTATTGCTCCAGTAACGGGCGAAGATTACGAGTGAACTCTGCTGTCACCGGAATGTCGTGTCCGGTGTCGGGGCCAAAAGCCTGGAAGGTGCTGGTGCTGTGATTGCGCAAAACTCCAGCGTGAATAGTCATCACTAAGCCGTCTTGGCTACTCATGCGTGCGGATTCCAAAAGCATGTGGCCCGCAAACTCCCGAGCCTGGGCCGCGTCAAGCTGACCTGAAACGCCTAAGTCAAACAGTTCAACTGCACGTGCCTGAGTGATGGCACAGGTATAGGCCTCTTCCACTCCGTGGTCTGCCGAAACGGCTCCATTTGCCACAAAGTATGCCCGCCGGTTTTCTAGTGCAGCAATGTAGTTGTGGTAACTGATACCCGAAAGCCCTGCGACCTTGATCAGGTTTGCCACGTTTTGCAACCAGCCAGCTGCTCTAGGGTCCAAGTACCTATCTGGCCTAAAAGTTGGAACCACTCGACCACCAAAGTTTTCATCCGCAGCAAGTTGTTGGTGCCAATGCAGGTCATCGATGGGTTCGTCAGTGGTAGCCAGGAACTCGATGTTGAACTCCGCGAACAGGGCCTGTGGCAGCATTCGTGGTTCTTTGAGTTGAAGATCGACCCGATCATAGAGTTCTTGAGCATTCGAGGCATTTGGGGTGTCTTTGATTCCAAAGAGTGACGCGAGTTCCTGGGTAAGCCAGTAGCCGCTAGCCGTTCCTGCCAGTAAGTGCCAGTTGCTGCAAAGAATTTGCCACGCTTCCCGAGCGAGTGATTCATTTTGGTGCTGGCTGGCAGACGTACCCTTACCCAGCTGGTTTAGGTCAAACCCCTGAGAGTGCAGCAAACGGGTCACGTAGTGGTCAAAGTAAATGAAAAGTTCGGCCGGATTCGCAAACGGTTTGTTTGTTGCCAACATTACTGGATCAACGTGACCGTGAGGAGAAACGATTGGCAATTTGGCAACCGATGCGTAAAGCTCTTCGGCAATTCTCAAAACCTCTACTTCTCTTGGAAATAGAGCCTTTGAGGCACTCAACGCTGAATCGTTCATGTGATTATCTGACCATATCCTGTTCATTTTGTCAATCGGTTGCCAAAATACCTAGGCGTTCGAATTCCAATAGTTGAATTGCATGTTTTAGGCCTTAGGCGACCCGGAAGAACCTCGCGCCAATAGCGAAGTCTGAACTTGTGGTGGCACGTTCTCCAAAGGTGAGCCTTCTGGCGTGCTCAGAATGTTTAGCAGCTGCTTTGCCGCGTCTTCGCCTGTTACAACCATGGGGATCACGATTGTGGAAAGCGGCGGAGACGTGAAGTCGCTGCCAAACACGTTGTCAAAGCCAATTACGCTCAGATCTCCTGGAATGGATAGGCCTCTACTCTGTGCCTCGCGCATCAGACCGATGCCCATGAGGTCGTTATAAGCAATAACAGCCGTCACGCCGGACGCAAGGACCCTATCGAGTCCCTCGCCGCCTCCAAAAAGGGTGGGTTCGTTTGGGCCAATCTCAACCACAGTCATGCCAGCCGCAACCGCTGCGCGCATGATGAATTTCCAACGCTCGCCATTTATCCATGACGCAGAAGGACCGCTCAGAAACCCAATGTGCTTGTGACCGAACTCAGCCAGGTGCTGAATGGCCTGCTTGATGCCTGGCTCGTTGTTTGCCACTACGTCAACTACGCCGTCTACCAAACGGTTCAACAAAACCACGGGCTTTTCATCGTTTACGGTTCTGATCTGGTCATCGCCAAGTCGGCTGGTTGCAAGAATCACGCCGTCAACGGCAGGCAGAATGCGCTCTAGCATGTCTGCCTCCATGAGGCTCGACTCCTGAGATTCGGCAATGACCATTGTGTAGCCAGCCTCGGTAGCTACCTTCTCGGCACCACGAACCGCTTGGAAGAAAACCGGGTTGGTGATGTCGGCAACCATAAACGCAATCATTTTGGTGCGGCCGGTTGGCAACGCTCTAGCAAATGGATTAACTCGATAGTTGAGTTCCTTGGCCGCGGCCTTGATTTTGGCCTCGGTCTTTGCGCTGATTCGACCGGGTGTGCTCAACGCTCGAGAAACGGTGGAGGGATTTACGCCTGCAAGCTTTGCAATGTCGTAAATGGTAGGAGCCGGATTACCGGCCGAACCGTTACGCTTTGGCGCAACTGGTTCTGAGTTTTCTGACATTTTCCCCACCTTTCCAAGTTGAGTTTGATTAGTTTGTTGCCAATGTTGCCATTTCTTGGCAACTGTTTCCAAAAGTCTACTCTGGGCTAACTTGCCTGCAGATTCAAAAGTTCCCTGCGCGCAATTCTGCGTTCCGCCTGGCGGTCTGGGTCTGGAACCGGCGATGCCATAAGTAGTCGCTGAGTGTATGCATGTTGAGGGCTTACAGTCACGAACTGTGCTGGACCCTGTTCAACAATCTCACCCTTGAACATAACCGCCACTCGATGACTGATGTGGCGAACCACGTCTAAGTCGTGGGAAACAAACAGGTATGAAACACCGGTGTCTTTTTGAATCTGAAGGAACAGGTCCAGGATTCGGGCCTGAGTGGTTAAGTCCAGAGCCGAAACTGGTTCGTCACAAACAATGAGTTTAGGACTCAGTGCTAGTGCTCGGGCAATAGCCACACGCTGGCGCTGTCCGCCCGAGAATTCTCGAGGCAACCGGCGCAGGGCATCGCTTGGCAAACCAACCTGGTCAAGCAACTCGGCGATTCGGGCTCGTGCTGCACTGCCTTCCATGCCCTGGATGGCAAGAGGCTCGGCAAGAATCTGGCCAACCTCCATCGATGGATTCAGAGACGTGTAAGGGTCTTGAAACACAACCTGTAGGTCGCGACTAAGCAATCGGCGTTCACGTCTGGACGCATGGCTTATGTCCTTGCCTTCAAAGCTGATGGTGCCATTGCTCACAGGAGCTAAGCCCAAGATTGCTCGGCCCAACGTGGTCTTTCCAGAACCAGACTCTCCCACAAGACCGAGGGTCTCACCCTGGCCCACCTGGATGTTCACCGAGTGGAGTGCGTGAAAACCTTGCTTACCAAATCCTTTGGCTGGGTAGATCACATCAAGATCTTTTACTTCGAGGATGTTCACAACTACTCCTTTGAATTTCCGGTCAACATGGTCATTGGCGTTTTGCCTTCAAGCATCGACCCAAGAAGTTCCTGGGTGTAAGGCTCTTGAGGGTTTCGCAAAATGCTTCGAACCGGGCCAGCTTCTACAACTCGCCCATACTGCATAACCACCACGCGGTCGGCCAGGTCTGCTACCACGCCAAAGTTGTGGGTTACCAAAACCATTCCCATTCCCACGCGCTTCTGAAGGTCTCGCAGCAGGTCAAGCACTTCTGCCTGAACGGTAACGTCCAACGCGGTGGTTGGTTCATCTGCAATAAGAAGGTCTGGATCGCAGGCAACAGCACCGGCAATCAATACACGCTGCGCCATTCCACCGCTGATCTCATGAGGGTAAAGGTTGAAAACGCGCTCTGGATTTGCGATACCAACGGTAGCCAGCATTTCCAAAGCCTTTTGCTTTGCCTCAGACTTAGAGATTCCCAACAACTTAGTCATTGGCCTAACCAGCTGGTATCCAATCTTGAAAGCTGGGTCCAGGTTGCTCATCGGCTCCTGAGGAATGTACGCGATTCGCTTACCTCTGAACTGGGCCATCTCCTTCTGCGAGATCGAACCGCCGCCGTGGGTAACCAGATCGTGTCCGCTGAAGACAATGTGGCCTCCCGCAATTCGAGCATTTTCTGGAAGTAGCCCCAAGATGCTGAATGCGGTCTGAGTCTTTCCGCTACCGGACTCCCCAACGATTCCCAGAACCTCGCCCTTGTCCACATAAATCGAAACGTCTTGAACCACGTGCTTTAGCGAGCCGTCTGCCTGTGGGTAACCAACACTCAGGTGGTCAACCTCTAGCAAGTGCTCACCGCTAGACACAAACTGGCGGGTAGTCTCACTGGCGCTTGCCGCATCGATGGGCGAAGCCAGCTTTTTGCCAGCCTTGATCTTTTGGCTGTCCTCAAGCGCATCTCGAACGGCGTTGCCGAACAGTGCGAAGGCGCCGATGGTGACGCTGATGAAGATGGATGGCCAGAGCACAAGAAGCGGGTTGATGAAGATGTTCTGGAAACCTTCGTTTAGCATCACACCCCAGCTGATCATTTTTGGGTCTCCCAGGCCTAGGAACTCCAAACCTGACTGAACCGAAACTGCGATACCGGAAATCATGGCCGACTGAATAATCAATGGCGCGCGAACTACGGTGAAGATGTGTCTGGAAATGATGCGAGCATCGCTCAAACCAGAAACGCGGGCGGCGTCAACATACAGCTCGTTTCGCACAGACATCACGGCAGTACGGGTGAGCCTGAAGAAGCCGGGGGCAATCAAAAAGCCAAACACAACCATCGATAGATAAATGGACGCCCCGAATGCTGCTCGAACCGCAAGCAAAACAATGATTGCGGGTAGCGACATGAACATGTTTGCAATCCATGAGGCAATCGTGTCTAGCTTGCCTCCGTAGTAACCGCTGAACAAACCCACTGGCACGCCAATCACAATGGAAGTAACCACAACGAGAAGGGCAGCAATCAAGGTGGACTGCGCGCCAAAGAATGCTCGGCTCAGAATGTCACGCCCGGCAGCATCGGTGCCAAGTATGTGCGCAGCAGAAGGTCCGGACATCAAGTTGGTGACATCGGTGTGGTCAGGATTGAATGGTGCAATCCATGGTGCCACCAGTGCAACAACTGTTACCAGACCGAGTATCGCAACGCTCACCGCACCAAATGGGTTCTTGAGGATTCGGCTTGCCAGACTGGCGCGTACTATGGGCGCACCGTGGGTTGCCGCTGCAGTTGGGTTACTCACTTGACACGCACCTTAGGGTTTAGCCAGCCGTTTAGAAGATCAACGGCTAGGTTCACAACAATCACAAGAATCACGGTGTAAACAACTACACCCATCACAACTGGGGTATCTCCCTGAGCTGTGCTGTCCACGGCTAGGTGTCCGATTCCCGGAAGGGCAAAGATAGATTCGATGATCACCGCGCCACCCATCATTCCCACAAACTGAAGACTCAGCACAGTGAGACCGGCAGGGGCGGCCGAACGCAGAATGTGCTTGAAGAGGATTTCTCCATTCGGAATACCACGGCTCTTGAGGGTTCTTACCCAGTCGCGAGCCATCACATCTTTGAACGAGGAACGAATCTGCTGAGCGGCCGATGCCACGGTTGATACAACAAGGGCAGTAACCGGTAGGACCATGGAAAGCATCCACATAATGGGATTCTCATCGAAGGGAACCCAACCGGTTGCTGGCAAAAGAGCCAGGTTGATTGCAAATACCGTGACAATCACGATTGCAACCACAAAGTTTGGAATAGCAAAACCTGCAACGGCCAAAACCTGCACCAGGCGGTCTACCCAACCGCCTTTTATTGCCGCGGTCATTCCAAGAATGGTGGCAAGAAGTGCAGCGAGGGTGATCGAAATAATCACGATGGTCATAGTCACTGGAAGCCGGCTAAGGAGTGCCTCCAAGATTGGCTGGTTGGAATACCAACTGGTTCCAAGGTCACCCGAAAGCGCGTGGGTCAGCCACTCGATGTAGCGATCTAGGATTGGGCGGTTCAGGCCAAGTTCAACCTGCTTTGCAAGCACTTGAGCATTGCTTGCGTTGTCGCCAAGGAGGTTTCTAGCCACATTGCTAGACGAGAAAAAGAGCAGGAAGTAGGTGAGGGTGCTGATCACAAGGATGAGCAAGGCTCCCGAGCCTAGGCGTTTGCCGATGAAAGCTAACATTGGTGTCCCTTGAGTAGGAGTGGATTTCAAGTTGAGCTGAGGTGCCGCCAGGAAAGGAGCGGCACCTCAGCTGCTTGTTGCATTTTGTAACTAGGGCCTATTACTTGCCGGTTGGGGCGAAGTTGTATAGGTAAGGAATCGCGTTAGCAACCTGATTTACGGTCTTAACGTGACTGTTAGTGAAGTACAGCTGCGGTAGCTGGAAGAACGGGATAAACCAGCCCTGCTCAATGAGGAACTTGTTGATTACCTTGGCCTGAGCGGCCACGTTCTTGTCACTCTGGTTCTTGTTGATGGAATCCAAGGCTGCCGAAATCACTGGATCTGTGCTGTGGAACACGTTCCAAGAAGCGTTTGGCGATGCCAGCATGTTGATGCTTGCCCACGCGGTCTGCTGGGCAAGACCCAACTGGTAAACAGCCATCGGCCATTTGCCCGCCTTGAGCACGTTTCGGTACTCGGCTGCAGGTACAGACACCCAGTTCAAGGTGATGCCCGACTTACCAAGCTGGTCCGAAAGTAGTGCACGCATGGTTGGGTCCGGCCAGGCTGGCAAGTTGATGCTGAGTCCGTTAGGGAAGCCAGCAGCAGTAAGCAGGGCCTTTGCCTTCGCATTGTCAGCCGAGTAGGTCTTTTCCAACTTGGCATCGTAGGCACCCGAAGGCTTACCAAATGGTTCTTGGGTAACGGTACCGTATCCGTTCTGAACTGCCTTGAGCAGTGCATCTCGGTCAACTGACATTGCAATTGCCTGGCGAACGCGCGGGTCCGCAAGATCTTTGTTTAGCTTTCCGTTGCGGTCAAGAATCATGAAGCCCGCCCAGTCAACATTGTTGGAATACTGCTTGAAGCCACGACCCTTTGCGGTTGCCGCTGTCTTTACGTCTAGCAGCGTTGCGTCAATCTGACCGGATAGCAGCGCATTCAAGCGGGCAGTCACGTCAGCGATGGTTTTGAAAACCACTTTCTGGAACTTGACCTTCTTCTTGTCCCAGTACTTTGGGTTAGCAGTGAAAACAATGCTGCTTCCAACAACACTCGAAGAGTCGTAGATGTAAGGGCCAGAGCCAACCGGCTTAGTCTTTAGGGCAGCGGTGCCAATCGACTTTGAGCTAGTCATGTAGCTGTCTGTGGTTGCCAGGTAGTACAGCAAGTCTGGGTTGGCGCTACCGAGCGAGATACGGATGGTCATCGGATCGATTACCGCAACAACTGCACCCGCCAAAGTAGTTGAGTAAGGTCCATTTCCTCCGATGAATGCATCAAGGTTTGCCTTTGCAACTGTGGCGTCAAAAATGGTGCCATCGGTGAAGGTAACACCCTTGCGCAGATTCAAGGTGAGCATGGAGCCACCAGCGCCCCAAGTCCACTTGGTTGCCAAGTTCGGAACATACTTGCCGGCAGGGGTTCGTGTTACCAGGGTGTCATAGACCGCCTGGTAAAGAGGAGCCATGTGGCCTAGATCGGCCTGGACTGGGTCCCACGACTTAACTTCGATGATGGAACCGATGGTCAGTGTTGATTGCTTGGCGGCCTGAGCCGGTGCTGCACCCGCGAACGTTCCCACAAGCATCGAAGCAACTGCGATTGCAGCGCCGAGTCGATTGCTGAGTTTCATTTTTTGCCTCTCGTTGTTTACAGTTGCTGGTTCGGTTTAGGAGATTCTTCCCAGCTCATTGAAAACATTAGATGAACATTCGGTATTTTGGCAACCGATTGACAACATTATCGTGATAACGAATTTATAACGCCTCTAAAGCCTAATAAATACAAGGAATTTGATTTTGGAAATCGATTGTATATATACGCATTTATTAGGCACATTTCATCTAATCAAGTCGCAAATGGCAATCGGTTGGCAAAAATGAGGAGACAAAAAACGGACCGGCCGAAGCCAGTCCGTTTTAGAAAAAGCTGTTAGTTGCCAGCAAGCATGTCGTGACGCACGATGATTGCGTCTCGAGCCGGGCCAACGCCAATAGCGCTGATGCGAGCACCGCTCATTGCCTCAAGGGCAACAATGTAATCCTGCGCGTTCTTAGGAAGTTCTGCAAAGGTGCGGCACTTGCTGATGTCCTCGGTCCAACCTGGGAAGTTCTGGTAGATCGGCTTAGCGTGGTGGAAGTCGGTCTGGTTCACCGGCATCTCATCGAAGCGCTTTCCGTCTACGTCGTAGGCAACACAGACAGGGATCTCGGCAATGCCGGTTAGCACGTCTAGCTTGGTGAGAACGAAGTCGGTCACGCCGTTGATGCGAGCCGAGTAACGAGCGATTGGCGCGTCGTACCAGCCACAGCGACGAGGTCGCCCGGTGGTGGTTCCAAACTCGAAGCCGGTGGCACGAAGGAACTCGCCACTCTCATCAAAGAGCTCGGTTGGGAATGGGCCCGAACCAACGCGAGTTGTGTACGCCTTCACAATTCCGATAACGGTCTTGAACTCGGCAGGGCCGATGCCCGAACCGGTAGAGGCGCCGCCAGCGGTGGAGTTGGAGGAAGTCACAAACGGGTAGGTGCCGTGGTCCACGTCTAGCATGGTGGCCTGGCCGCCTTCAAACAGCACCAACTTGCCAGCTTCGATTGCCTGGTGCAGCTCAAGCGCAGTGTCCGCGACCATCGGGCGCAGGCGCTCGGCATAAGAAAGCAGTTCTGCAACAACGCCGTCTGCCTTGATAGCGGCACGGTTGTAGATCTTGGTGAGCATGCTGTTCTTCTGAACCAGCGCGGCCTCAACCTTCTGGCGCAAAATGCTCTCGTCAAACAGGTCCTGCACGCGGATGCCCACGCGGTTGATCTTGTCTGCATAGGTTGGGCCAATGCCGCGGCCGGTGGTGCCAATGGCACGCTTACCCAAGAAGCGCTCGGTGACCTTGTCCACGGTCACGTGGTAAGGGGTGATCACGTGGGCGTTGGCGGATACTCGCAAACGCGAGGTATCAATGCCGCGGGCGTTTAGCGCCTCGATCTCATAGAACAGAACGCTCAGGTCAATCACGGTTCCGTTGGAAATGACCGGGGTAACACCCTCGGTGAGAATGCCAGAAGGCAGTAGGTGAAGTGCGTACTTCTCGTTGCCAATCACCACGGTGTGACCGGCGTTGTTACCGCCGTTGAACTTCACAACGTAGTCAATGTGTTCGGCTAGTAGGTCTGTGGCCTTACCCTTGCCTTCGTCGCCCCACTGCGCACCGATGATTACTACTGCAGGCATGCTGATTCCCCTTTTTCATTACGGGATTTGCGCGTCTCAGGCGTTTGAAACCCAATGATTTGCGCACCAAAGTTGCGAAATGTCGCAACCTCTCAAGTTTAGCCCAAGCGGGGATTGCCAGTAAAGACGGCCCGCCCCAGCCCAGCCTCTAGAAACTGCGCCCTAGCAGCCCGTGATGTAGGCGTTCACCGTGTCGGCCCAGGTCTCGGCCTCAGCCTGGCTGCTGGCAGAAATCACCAGGCGGTTGTATCCGTGGCCACCCAATGTGATCTCCACCGGAATACGCTTGCGGCTCCACCACACAAAGGCGCGGTCACCCTTCTTAATGAAGGTTCCGGCAATCAAAACCCAAGGCAACCCAGTGCCCGGAACACGCAGTCCCAAGCCGTACCAAAACTTGCTGTCCACCACGCTGGCGCCAAGCACCTGACTCAGTGGCACGTGCAGGTTTCCGTGAAACGCCGCAAGCTTCTCAGCAAAGCTCAACTCAACTGTGAGCTGCTTTGCATCGATGGAAAGTTTTGGCATTTAGCGCCAGGCTCCAAGAATGAGGCCCATCACCACAACGGCGGCAATGTCGTTTCCAACCTCGAGCAACCAAACGCGGTAGCCGTGGCCGGCAAACAAGCGGTGCGAAAGCGATGCGGCTGCAGCAACGAACACACCCAGGAGCAGGCCAACCTGCATGCCGGTGCCCACGTTCACTGCTACTCCGGCAAGTTCTTCAAGCTTTAGCACCAGTGCCACGGCAAAGCCCATGGCGAACTGGGCTACAAAGGTGAGGCCAAACATCAGTCCAACGTTGCCACTACCGGCTGCGTCTTCAGGCTTGCGACCCTGCAGCTTCCACCAAACCGGGAAGAAGGTCTTTGGACCAAACCAGATTGCGCCAACTGCAAATGCTGCGATGGCTGCTACGAACAGGGCTAGGTAGTTGATGTTGAACATATACAAAAGTCTAAGCACTTCCTTTGACAGATTTTTAGTGAGCCAAACAGATATCCTTTGACTGGGATGGGAGAGCGCCGATGAATGAAGCGGAGTTTGTTGCCGCCTACCGTGACTACCTCCCTAACATTTCAAGGTTCCTTTCACGTCGGGTTGGTTTTCAGGAAGTAGAGGACCTGGCCGCAGAAATATTCGCCATAGCCTGGCGAAAGCGAAGCCAACCGATTCCTGGTTATGAATTGGCCTGGCTTTATCGCATCGCAGCCAATGTAGTTGCAAACCACAGGCGAAGTCAGATAAGAACGCTCAAGTTGAATACTCTTTTTAGCTTTGAGGACTTTGCCCCATCCGCCGAAGCGATTGCCGTTGAAAATGTGTGGATTGCTCAAGCTTTGAGTGTTTTGAGCCATAAGGATAGGTCCCTCATTACGCTCGTGGCCCTAGACGGACTTTCAGTAAACGAATCCGCCAACCTCTTGGGTCTAACGGCAAACGCAGCGAGTCTCCGCCTGACCCGGATCAGATCCAAGTTGGTGCCTTTACTTGCTTTCGCGCATGAAAGAAATGGCCAGCCCCAGACAGGTGACAATCATGAGTGAAAAGAATGACTTTGTTGATGAAATGCTTCGCCAGGCAGACCCGGCCAATAATCCACGTCGCCCGAACCTCACCGAGGACGTCCTCAAGAATTCTGTCTATCGGCAGCGAAGCATTCTGAAATCGCCTTTGATGCCAGTTGTGGCATTCACCACGATCCTCGCTATTGGCTCGATTGCAGCGGTTTCTACGTTCGGAATTGGGAGAAGTCTGGAACCGCTTTCTGCCGATGATTCCAAGTTCGCTGAGAACTCAACCGGACAGGTGATGAGCGTAGCTAGGTGGAATGTAAACATTCGACTTCGGCAAAATGCAGAATTCCAGAACAAGCCAACAACAGCAAGGGCCTACCAAGTGATTGAGAAACCCATCACTCGCTCTTATCTACAGAAATTGGCAAACAGAATTGGCGTATCCACAAAGGTTCGCCGAATAAGTCTTGGCGATGGACAGACTGGAAACTACACGTTTGGTGGCCCATTTAAGGTCAATTCATTCACGGGCTGGAAGCAACCAATAATCCAAGTAGGCCCTAGCTCGCTCTCGTACAGCGATCCAGAGGGATTGAAGTCCACCTTCTGCATGCATCAAAAATGCCAGAGCACCGGGTACAACCCACAGCTTTATAAGCGCGCACTTACGGAGCAGCAGGCAATCACCTTTGCAAAGTCAATCATCAAGATGTCTGGTTGGAACCCCGAAGATGTTGGGTTCCAGTACCGTTCAGATCAATCTGGTGCCTATCTCACCGCCAACTATGAAATCGCAGGCAAGGAAACTGGATTAAGGTCCGACCTGATGTGGAGCGAAAATGGCCGGCTTGAGCAAGCGACCATCTTCCGCGGACGCTTAGGCAAATCTAAGAAAGTCAGAATGATAGGTGCTCAAACCGCATTCAACAAGATTGCCGAGCTAGTTGCAAATGAGCAGTCAGACAACTCGATTGCCGGTGAAGTTTATTTCCGTAATGGAACCATAGATAGCGCAGCACAGGCTTTCGCTTGGAAGCACGACTCACAGTTGGGTAAACACGTCCCAACTTTTCGCACTTACATAAACAAGGTCCAAAGGGTATTCGTGACCGTTACCAAAACGGATAGGTCACTCTGGGTTGCACCTGGGTTTGTTTTCTCAGGACCCGACGGAACCACACCCCCACTGGCAGGCGTTTTCCCTAAGCAGCTCAAGTAGATCCACCAACAAAAAACCGCCGACCTAGCGGTCTCCCGGAACTAAATCCAAGAACAACTTGATCGGCGGTCTCTGGCTGGAGTGTCTTTGACACTCCTGGCCATCGCGGTGACGGTGGGATTTGAACCCGAGCGCAAACAGACGCGAAGTTATCGCGTATGTGCGCGAGACCGCCTGTTGCTTGAGAATTTGATTCACGTTTGGGAAGGCAAGGCACCAGCTCACCCCACCAACAAAAAATCCCCTCACAGGAGGGGATTTCTTTTGTTGCGTGGCGGTGACGGTGGGATTTGAACCCACGGTGGTCTTTCAACCACACATGTTTTCGAGACATGTACCTTCGGCCGCTCGGACACGTCACCGTGGGATAGTTTACCCCACGGTGGCAGCACCCCGCCACTCCCGCTTCATGCGCTGAGCCTTGAGCCGCTCAATCGGGCGCTCAACCGAGAGCCAAGCCAGGACGCCGGCCACGAGCCCCGCGAGCACCTTGATGAGAATGCTGAGCAGTGGCGGCAGTGCAACAACCATCGATGAAAGTGCCAACGAAACCGTGTGGTGCACCAGATAGATGCTGTAGCTGGCGAGTCCGACGACCTTGAACGAAGACAGTTTTGAAACCCAAGCGAAGCCGCGAACCAGAAGGCCAGTTCCACCCGAGAAGCCCACGATCAGGATTCCCGCCGAACAAAACGCGTGGATAGAAATGAGCCAGGAATAGTTAGCGGTGTAGTCAGCGAGCAACAGGCTGAAACAGAGAACAGCGGCCGCCGCAAACAGAAGCCCGTCCCAGATCAAACCGGAAACCCGTTCACGCAGAACTAGCCAAGCCTTGGACCTCAGAAAGACGGCCAGCAACACTCCTAGTGCAATCGCGTCGATACGCGTGTCGGTTGAGAAATAGATGCGCTGAGCCAGCTCCTGGTGTCCGCTGTTTGCCAGACTGAATCTCAAAACGGTTGCGCCACCAAAAGCCACTCCCGCCAGCCAACTGAGAGCTAACTGCGGCCTCGGCAGCTTGAGGCACACCAACCAGAGCAACGCAAAGCCGATGTAGAACTGTTCTTCCGCGCTGAGACTCCACACCACATCGGTTCCCGGAAGCACGCCCTGCTGACCATCGATGCGAACCGAGTTATAGAAGAACAGCACCTGGCTCAGCAGGCTGCTGGGGTTAACCTTGGTCCAGTTTGAGGCCACACCCACCGCCAAAGACGGCAAAACCACCACAACAAAAAGCGGTGGCAAGAGTTTGATTGCACGCCGCATATAGAAATCACCGATGGCGAACTTGCCCGTTACTGCGGCCTCGGCGAGCGCGAGGTTGGTGATGACGAATCCGGAGATCACGAAGAACATGGTGACGCCTGCTGAACCCAGAAGACCTTGCTCGAGGCCCGCGTGCTGAAACAGAACCAAGAGCACAGCCACCGCTCGCATAAAATCAATGTGAGCGAAGCGTTTCACCGTTTGGCTGCTGACAGTTGAAGTCCCCACGATTTCATTTTGCCCAAACCCGCCCTTTCAGGCAGGCACCGCAACACGAGTAAAAGGAATACATGAGCGCCTCAGGATCCAACAAAGCCATCGTTGCTGCACTAGGTGCCAACATTGGAATCGCCGCTACCAAGTTTGTTGCGGCCGCGGTTTCGGGATCCGCTTCCATGTTTGCAGAGGCCATTCACTCGCTCGCCGACTCCGGTAACCAGGTGCTGCTCATTGTTGGCGGTCGCCGCAGCCGTCGCGAGGCAACCGAGAACCACCCGTTCGGATTCGGACGCAGTCGGTACATCTACGCGTTCTTGGTATCCATCGTCTTGTTTAGCATCGGTGGTCTATTCAGCATTGTTGAGGGAATCAACAAGCTGCACGAGGGTCACGAACTGGAGCAGGCTTGGCTACCGCTGACCGTACTTGGCGTGTCCATCGTTTTGGAAACCTTCAGCTTGCGCACCGCACTCACCGAGGTGAAGAAAGACCGTGGCGACAAGACTCTGATTCAATACATCCGTCACGCTAAAGCCCCGGAACTACCGGTGGTTGTTCTGGAGGACATTGCCGCACTCGTTGGTTTGGTTCTTGCGTTCGCCGGCGTTGGCCTAACCGTGCTCACTCACAACCCAATCTTTGACGCAATCGGCACCTTGGCCATTGGTGGTCTACTGGTTTTGGTTGCCATCGTTCTTGGACTCGAAACCAGCAGCTTACTTGTTGGCGAGGGCGCAACCACCGCCGATGTTTCCGACATCCGCAAGGCACTCGAAGACGCCAAGGGCATCAACAGCGTGATCCACCTGAAGACCCTTTATTTGGGCCCCGATGAAATCATGCTCGGAGCCAAGATTGCGGTGAACCCGGAGTTGACCGCGCTTGAGATCGCGCAAATCATCGATGCTGCTGAAGAGGCCGTTCGAACCGCCATTCCGGCCGTTCGCGTGATCTACCTGGAACCGGACATTCTGCGCGGTTAGCGTTTGGCTGCGAAGAACTCTCGCAGTTGCTCCGCGCACTCGGTTTCGAGAACCCCTGGGATTACCTCAACTGGGCGTCCGAGTCTTACATCTCTGAGTAGGTCGTAGAGAGAACCGGCGGCGCCCACACGCTCGTCCCAGGCACCAAAGACCACGCGAGGAATTCGGGCGGCAACGATGGCTCCCGCACACATGGCACACGGTTCCAGAGTCACAACCAAAGTCAGGTCCTCTAGGCGCCAGTCTTTTCGGTCGGCCGCGGCCTTGCGGATTGCCACAATCTCGGCATGCGCACTCGGGTCGTGATTCGCCTCGCGCTCGTTTCGGCCAAGCGCCACAATCCCGCCATCGGGGGCCACCAGAACCGCGCCAACCGGCACGTCTCCACTGGTGTCGGCGGCAATGGCTGCCTCGGCCATGGCGAGTTGCATTGCGTCGTGCCAAACGCCATCGATGCCGCTGTTTTTGGTTTCCATCACTCACCTCCGTTCGGTTAGATTTAGCCTATGCGAGTTCACATTGCGGATCACCCACTCATCACCCACAAAATCACCGTTCTGCGCGACAAGAACACTCCGTCGCCGGTGTTCCGTCAGCTGGTTGAAGAGCTGGTGACCCTGCTCGCCTACGAGGCAACCCGCGAGGTTCGTGTTGACAAGGTTGAGGTTGAAACTCCGGTGACTAAGGCTTACGGCCTCAAGCTCAGCCGCCCTCGCCCGATTGTGATTCCGGTGCTGCGCGCTGGCCTTGGAATGCTGGAGGGAATGGTCAAGTTACTTCCAACCGCGGAGGTCGGATTCCTAGGCATCAAGCGCGATGAAGAAACCCTGCAGCCATACACCTACGCCAACCGCCTGCCTGATGACCTAACCGGCCGTCAGGTCTACATCATTGACCCGATGCTTGCCACCGGCGGAACCCTGATTGACTCAATCGACTACGTGTTTGAACGAGGCGCAACTGACGTGACCTGCGTTTGTCTGCTTGGCGCACCGGAGGGGCTTGCCGCAGTTGAGGCTCACGTTGCGGGCAAGGACGTAAAGGTTGTGCTTGGCGCCCTAGACGAGAAACTCAACGAGCACGGATACATTGTTCCGGGCTTGGGCGACGCGGGAGATCGCCTTTACGGCATCGCTCAGTAAAACTTTTATTTCCTAGTTACTCACTAGGGATAGTAGGATTTGACTTATGAGCATTTCCTCAGTCATACTTTCCAACATGACAACTACGCACAACGGCTTCCAGGCCCTCACCCACTCGGGTGCGGTTTCGCCTGCCCGAATGTGTATGTGTATGCGCTCCATGCAGATGTGTAACTAACACATCCCGCCAAGGAACCTCGGCGCTCTGCCCTTCGGTTCTCCCAAAACGCACACACAACTAAAGGATTTTCAAATGTCAATCGCACTTCTAAACGACTACCGCTCTGTAGCAAACACCACCACACCAACCACCCCTGCTGTAACCGCAGTTCCTGCCCAGACCGAGGCCCGCGGATTCGCTCTTTACGTTGGCATCGATGAGGCCACCGCCGGAGCCGCCGGAGTATCTCTTGCCGAGTTGGTTCAGGCGCTGCGCAAGACCGTGGCCGACCTAGTTCCAGCCGCCGGAAACGAAACCTACGCCGCAGTGGCGCTCGCTCCAAAGGGTGTTGGTGGCAAGAACATCGATGTGGTTCGCACCGCACTTCACGACCCACGTTCGCTCAACCGTTTGGTTGAGGCCAACCAGGAAGACGTGGCCGGCAAGGGCATCGTGATCGACATCACACGTCACCGCGTGTTTGCAGACGGCAGCAACGCCGAGCTCACCTTCAAGGAGTTTGAACTGCTCAACTACCTGATCCAGAACCAGGGCGAAACCATTACCCGTCGCGAACTCATCGATGCGGTTTGGGCAGACGAAGCAGACGCACCAAACGAGCGCACCGTTGACGTGCATGTTCGTCGCCTGCGCGCCAAGATCGCCGGCTACGAAGACGTGATTCGCACCGTTCGCGGTGGTGGCTACCGCTTTGACAAGCACCCAGACGTGCTGGTTGAGGCATAGAGCCTTCTCGCCTGCACGGCCAAAGTAGTCTTAACTGGTGCCCGCCACCCCTCAGAATCAGCTGAATCGACAGCAACTCATCCACGCCGTTTCGGCGCGCGTTCTGGAGCTAGTTGACGAGGGTGTGGCCACACCAATTGTTCTCATCGATGGCCGTTCGGCCACTGGCAAAACCACCCTTGCCTCAGACTTGCAGAACAAACTCTTCCAAGACGGTGAAACCGCACCACGCGTGGTTCACATGGACGACCTGTACCACGGCTGGACCGGGCTGCAGGCCGGCGTGGAGTATCTGCAGCGTTATGTTTTGGCACCAGTGATTGCGCGGAAGACCGCCAGCTGGCAGGAGTACAACTGGGAACTTGAGGCCAGAGATCGCTGGCGCGAGTTTGCCGGCGGAACCCCGCTGATAGTTGAGGGTTGCGGAAGCTTGAGTGCGGCCGCGACTGAGTTGGCACACGTTCGAGTTTGGCTAGAGGCAGACGACGCCGAACGGCAGCAGCGGTGGCGCGACCGAGTGGGCACCGAGCACGACGAGTTCTGGCCCGTCTGGGCGGCGCAGGAGTTGGACTTCTACGCTCGCGAGAAGTCGGCTGAACTCGCGGACTTCACCCTACGAACCTAGCCAAGATTTTTGGACTTAGGCGGCGCCTAAGCCTTGTTGGCGCGCCAGTTACGGAACCCGGCAACCATCGACGCAATCACAAAGAACAGCGCAATCAGGTAGCTAGCGTTTTTCACGGCCGGAATGCTGGCGGCAAAGTAGCCGGTCACTGTTAGGCCGATTCCCCAAGCAACCGCACCAACGGCGTTGGCGCTGAAGAACTTGTAGTAGTTCATGCGGGCAACGCCGGCGATCACAGGAACGAACACTCGGGCCCAAGGCATGAAGCGACCGATTACAACCGCCCACCACCCCCACTTGGCGTAGAACGCGTCGCTCTTGGCAATGCCAACCTGAATCCACTTGCCGTTTCGTTTGGCAAGGTACGGGCGGCCAAAGTGACGGCCCAGCGCGTAGGCAACCTGGTCTCCCAGCCAACCCGCGATTCCAACGCCGATTGCCATAACCCAAATGTTCACGCCCGCAGTAGTGGCCGCTACCAGGCCGGCCGCGAACACAAGGGAGTCTCCGGTAATAAAAGGAATGAATGCACCGATGAGCAACCCGGTACCCGAGAACACGAGCCCCCAAACCACCAGGTAGAACAGGATTGGCCCGAGTGACGGTGCCCAACCGCTGATCTGGTCTGAAATGGAAGTGAGTGCAAAATGGTGCATGGTTCAAGCCTAAGCAAAAAGGCGCCCCTCCCTAAATTGGGAGAGACGCCTTCTAAAGTTTTGTGACTATGGCTTGCCGTGAAGAACGATGTCGTCGAGGTCCTTGCGAACACGAGCGGTTACTTCGCGCTCTGCAAGAGGGCCGTCTAGGGTCTCTGCAGGAGCGATCTTGCCTATGGCAATAACGGTGATGATCTCTAGGCCTTCTGGAAGGTCTAGAACCTCAGAAGCAAGCTCCTTGTTCAGGCCGGCCATCTGGTGGGTGTAAAGACCAAGCTCCTGAGCCTGGATGATGAGGCTACCAACCGAAAGACCGGTGTCGTAGTGAGCCCATGGGTGAGGCTGGCCATCTGCGGTGGTGCTCTCAGCACTTACAACAATGAGGGCCGAAGCGTTTGGAGCCCAGGTGGCGTTCCAGCCAGCAAGTGCAGGAACCAACTTGGTGTGTAGGTCGGTTCCACGAACTAGAACCGAGTAACGCCAAGGCTGGCCGTTGTTTGCAGAAGGCGCCCAGCGAGCAGCCTCTAGAACCGAAAGCAGCTCGTGCTGGGTCAGAAGGTAGTCGGTGTCGTAAGCGCGTGGCGACCAGCGGTTAGCTAGTACAGGCATGATTGGGGCAGCAGTAATTGCAATCTTGTTTTCGTGGGTCATGTTGCTAGTCTTACACATTCAACGGGTTTAGTAAAGCCCCACTTTACAAAATGTTTCCAGTGCGAGAAGTTAGTCGCCTAGATGGCGTTAAGAAGGCCTTCAATATCATCGATGGTGGTATCCCAACTGCACATCCAGCGCACCTGACCGGTTTCTTGGTTCCAAACGTAGAAGCGAAAGAGCTGCTGGAGCCTTGCGGTTTGCTCGGCGGTGAGGATTGGGAAAACCGCATTTGCCTGAGTGGCGTTTGGCACGGTTAGTCCCTTGGCTCGCACTCCCGCGTCGAGTTTGGCAGCCATGGCATTGGCGTGACGCGCATTCTCAATTGCCAGGTCATCGGTTAGCAGCGCAATCAACTGCGCGCTGGTGAATCGCATCTTGCTAGCCAGCTGCATGGAGGTCTTGCGAAGGAACGGCAGGGCCGACACCAACTTGGCGTTTCGTGGCAGATCGGTGTTGAGCACCAAAACCGCCTCTGCCGCCAGCGCGCCAATCTTGGTGCCGCCAAACGACACCAGGTCCACTCCAACATCGGTAGTGAACGCACGATACGGCAGGTTTAGTGCGGCGGCGGCGTTGGCCAATCGGGCGCCATCCATGTGCAGGTAGAGCCCATGCTTGTGTGCAACCTCGGCAAGCGCGCGCACCTCATCGGGGGAGTAAACGGTGCCAAACTCGGTGGTGTTGCTGATGCTCACCGCACCCGGCTGAGCGCGGTGCACAAAGCCAACATCAAAGACCTGGCTCTCTACCATTTCCGGAGTGAGCTTGCCCGTGGCGGTTGGCACGGTCCACAGTTTCAGGCCCGCCATCTTCTCTGGCGCGCCGCCCTCATCGCTGTGGATGTGGGCGTTCTCTGCACAGATCACCGCTTGCCAACGCTCGGTTGCGGCCTGCAACGCCACCACGTTTGCGCCGGTTCCGTTGAACACCGGGAACACCTCGGAGTGCTGGCCAAACTGTTGCTTGATTACCTGAGAAAGCTGGGCGGTGACCGAGTCATCGCCGTAAGCCACCTCGTGAGCGCCGTTCGCAGCCGCAATCGCCTCCAACACCTTGGGGTGAATGCCTGCGTAGTTGTCGCTGGCGAATCCTCTTTTACCCATCGATGGGTTGTCTGCGCTCATGAGGTAATCCTAAAAGCAAACCGCCCGAACCAAGAGGTCCGGGCGGTTTGTAGGTTTTGGGGCAGAGGTTACTTCTTCTTGCCCTTTGGAAGCTTCTTGAGGATTACTGCCTGTGCCGCGTAAGCGGTCTCGCCGTTGAAGGTGATGCTTGGCGAACCGTAGAGTTCGTAGCCATCGTTTAGCGCATCGCTTACCTTCTGGCAGAAGTTGCTGTCGTCTGGTCCGGTGAGCAGACGGTAGCGCTTTTTAGGTGCGTCGGTTGCGGCACTAGGTAGCGCACAGGCATCGCCGTCTACCACTGGGGTAACTACGGCTGGCTTGGCGGCAACCTTTGCGGGGGCGCGCTTTACCGGGGCCTTAGCCGCTGGCTTTGCAACGGTCTTTGCAGGTGTTGCCTTTGCGGCGGTCTTTACAGGTGTTGTCTTAGTAGTAGCCATGTTTCAAGTTTGGCAGTTGCGGCCGGTAGGCAAAAGTTAAGTTGCCTGTTACGAAGTGAATTCTTTGACAAGGAAAATGTCCCCCGATTTACCTCGGGGGACATTTTTAGCAGCTAGCAGTTGCAGGTGCCGCCGTTGTTTCCTGAGCACTTGCAGTTTTCGCCGCAGTTGCATCCCGAGTTTTCAGCCATGTGATTCACCTCCTACTTGCTTTGTCTGTTCTGAGTGATCTCAAAAATCTTGAGAAGTTCTTCTTGAGCCTTGGCGTTTTCGGCCGGATCCTTAGAGGCCATCATGTGGCTGATGTGCGTTGCCATGTGGTTCTCAACCATTAGTTTGTTTAGGCTTCCGAGCGACTTCTGAATTGCCAGCGATTGAGTGATTATGTCCATGCAGTATTCCTCTGCCTCAATCATCTTCTGCAGGCCTCGCACCTGACCCTCAAGAATTTTGGTTCGGTGTAGTGCGCGTTTCTTGATGTCTTCAATCATGATCATCGGCCCCTTTCTTTGGCAGCCCAACCCTTTCGGGTTACTTCTTCAGTAGGCCCTGCATGTAGGTGATCTGCTTGGTTTGCGAGTCAACAATCGCCTTGCCAAGTGCCGCTGCTTCGGTGTTGCTGGAGTCGATAACCATCTGGGCCATGTGAATCGCACCCTGGTGGTGGGCAATCATGCCCTGCAGAAATAGCTTGTCGAACTCGGTTCCGGTGGCGGCACTGAGTGTGGCGATTTCCCCATCGGTGAGCATGCCACCCATTCCCATGCTGTGCCCCATTTCAAGCGGAGCACCGGCCTTGGTCAGCCAGCCTTTCATTTGATCAATCTCCGGCTGCTGAGCTGCCTTGATGTCCTTGGCCAACGCAATCACATCCGGATTGCTAGAGGTCTTAAGCGCCAGGTTCGACATGAGAACGGCCTGCTGGTGATGAGGAATCATCATTTGGGCAAACATGATGTCTGCACCGGAGAAGCCCGACTTAGTTGTTGGATTGGCCGAGCTGTGGTTTCCCATCATGCCGTTGCCGTTCATCATTCCGTTGCTGTCAGCATCGTTACTTCCAAGATTTATGGTGCAACCTGCAAGAACAAAAGATGCAGCGATGGCTGTAGCCGCAACCGCGGTGATTCGGATTAGTTTTGTCATTCGATGTCCTCTAACTAGCCTGTTGTTGCCTAGTTAATGTATACCCCTAGGGGGTATTTGAGAACAAATGAATTTGCCAAACTCACAGAGTTAACTCAGCGAATTCTTGGCGCTGAAACCAGTTGACACCGGCTTAGGGAGCGAATGCCCACATCACAGGCAAGGCGGCCATGGCAATGCACGCGATGCCCAACAGCCATTGGCTCCAGCGCGGGGAAACCCAGCGGCCAAGCAAGTTTTTGTCACGCGCCAGCCACCAAACCACGGCCATCAGGATCGGCGCAGAAAGCCCGTTGAGCACGGCGGCTAAGAACAAGAAGTACATTGGCGGAATGTTGAGGAAGTTGAGAATGAGGGCAACCGCCATGGAAGCCACAATCACCGCGTAGAACGCACGCGCCTGCCGCGGTGCCAGCTCAAGGCTCTCTCGCCAGCCAAAGGTTTCGGCCACCGCGTAGGCCGTGGATCCGGCCAGCACCGGAACCGAAAGCAGTCCAACGCCCAGGATTCCCAGAAGGAATAGCAGCCCGGCAAACTGGCCGGCGATTGGGGTTAGCGCCTTGGCAGCATCCTCCGCCGAGTTGATTGTGGTGATTCCGTTGGCGTTCAAAGTTGCGGCCGCCGTGGTCATGATGGCAAACATGATGATCACGCCGGTGAACATTCCGCTGAACACATCGCCGCGCATTGCCTTCACGTGGTTGGAGTCAACCTCGGGGCCCTGCTCGCCGCGTTCCTCAACCTCTTCGGCTGCCTGCCAAAAGAATAGGTACGGGCTGATGGTGGTTCCCGCCAGAGCAATCAGCAGTTCAACCGAGGCCTTGGTGAAGTTGATCTTGGGAACAAAGGTATTGCTCAGCACCAGGTCCCAGTGCACCTGCGCCACAAACAACACGGCCACGTAAGCCAGCAGGCTGAGACACAGCCATCGGAGCACCTTGGAATACCGGTGATACGGAACCACGATCTCGCTGATGGCAATCACAAGAGCAAAACCAACCACACCGATGGTCTGATCAATCGGCACAATCAAACGAAGCGCGGCAGCCATCGATGCTAAATCCGCAGCGATGTTCACAGTGTTGGCGAGCGCCACCAGGAAAACGGCGAGTACCAAAACCCAACGCGGCAGGCGCGCCTTGATGATGGCGGCTAGGCCCTTGCCCGTGACCAGAGCCAAACGTGCGCAGGCTTCCTGAGTGGCAAAGGCGAGTGGCAACAACAACGGCGCGGCCCAAAGCATGCCGTATCCGGCCTGAGCGCCAGCCTGAGAATAGGTGCCGATTCCAGAAGGGTCGTCATCGGCTGCACCGGTAACGATGCCGGGGCCGAGGCGATGAAAGTAGCCAGGGGCCCGAATCTTGCTGCGATGCGGGTGGTGCTCGCCCTTGCCTCGAAGGTTCTGCAACGCCATTTGGTTCCCGCCTACCTCTTGGTCAAGTCTCTATATGAAGGATTTCCCTCCCTAGAACAGGGTGGGAACCTCGGTCTTCATGCCACGCATGGAGTCGTAGTCCAACACCAAACACTCTATGCCTCTGTCGGTGGCCAGAGTTCTGGCCTGAGGCTTGATCTCCTGGGCGGCAAAGATGCCACGCACCGGAGCGAACACTGGGTCTCGGTTGAGCAATTCCAAGTAGCGGGTGAGTTGTTCCACTCCATCGATGTCGCCGCGGCGCTTCAACTCGATGGCGATTGTCTGACCCTCGGCGCTCTTGGCCAAAATGTCTACCGGACCGATTGCCGTGAAGAACTCGCGACGAATCAGGGTCACGCCTTCGTCCACCAGGTGAAGCTGCTCGGCCAGCATCTCCTGCAGGTGGGCCTCCACGCCGTCTTTGATGAGCCCTGGGTCTTCGCCCAGGTGGTGCTCAATGTCTTCCAAGATCTCAAACACGTTGATCTGAAGCATGTCGGCCGTTTTGGCCTGCTGCACCAACCAGGTCTCAACAATGCCCAGGGCCTGTGCCTCGGGGCTCGCCTTCTGGCGGTCAATGGTGCAAGGCGGGTTCATCCAGTTGAGCGGCTTGTAGCTTCCGCTGTCGCTGTGCACCAGAATGCTTCCGTCGTTCTTGAGAAGAAGTAGGCGCTTGGCGCGGGGCAGGTGTGCGGTGAGCCTGCCGGCGTAGTCAACCGAGCAGTCTGCAATAACAAGGCGCATTGTTCTACTTCTACTTACTTCTCAGGTTCTTACTTCTTTTGGGCTGCAAGCAACTTGGCTTCAAGTGCCGCAACCTTGTCTAGCAAATCACCGATGGCCTGGTCTTGGTCATCAAGGTGACTCTGAATTTCTTTGGCATCGTGCAAAATCGCGTCGGCGTCGTTGTAGGTGGCGATTGCACGCGCATCGGCCGCTTTGGCTTGAATATTCTGACCAACGATGATGATTGGCAGCAAAACTAGCTGCAAGAAGGTCTGGGCAATCCAGCCGATGATCACCACCGTGTTTCCGCTGGCGATGGCACCGGGAAGGCTAACCAGGGCTAAGGCGCAGAATACGTAAGCTGCCCACATTGTGCCCACTCGGGTGGTGATGGAGAGCCCGAGGCGGTTATTGAACTTGCGAATGGCAGACTCTGGTTCGGCCTTCACCAGGTTGGCACGAGTGGCCGGACCGCGCACTTTGCGCAGTTCCTCGTGCGGATTTTGGGTGTATTTATAGTTGCCTGCCATACAGCAAGGCTAACCAACTTAGAAGTAAACTTGGGGGCTATGGCCATGAAAATTACCGTTATTGGACTCGGTTACCTAGGTGCAACTCACGCTATTGCGATGGCAGAGTTGGGACACGAAGTTATTGGTATCGAAGCCAACCCGCAGCGACTCACTGACCTTCAGAACGGCGTAGTTCCGTTCTACGAGCCGGGACTAGACGAGGCTCTGGCCAACGTGCTCAAAAAGGGCAACATCAAGTTCAAGGCAGACCACGACGAAGAGTCGCTAGAGGCAGACCTGCACTTCCTTTGCGTTGGCACCCCACAGCTACCTGGCTCTTACGCTGCCAACACCGAATACCTGCACTCCGCGGTCAAGGCGCTTGCTCCTTACCTACGCGAAGACGCAGTGGTTGCCGGCAAGTCCACCGTTCCGGTTGGCACCTCGGCCGAGCTAACCCGCGTGCTTGCGGAGAACACCGGCTTTGCACCTCACCTGGCTTGGAACCCTGAGTTCCTTCGCGAGGGCACCGCGCTCGAAGACTCGCTTCGCCCAGACCGCATCGTCATCGGTGTGAACGACGAACGAAGTGAAGAACTTCTTCGCAAGGTTTACAAGAGCATCACCGACCACGGAACCCCGTTCCTAGTTACCGATATCCCAACCGCTGAGTTGGTGAAGGTTGCCGCAAACAGCTTCCTTGCAACCAAGATCAGCTTCATCAACGCCATGGCCGAAATCGCCGAGGTTTCCGGAGCAGACGCAGTGGCACTTGCCGAAGCCATCGGTTACGACGAGCGCATTGGTAAGAAGTTCCTTCGCACCGGAATCGGCTTTGGTGGCGGTTGCCTTCCAAAGGACATCCGTGCGTTCATGGCTCGCGCCGAAGAGCTGGGCGTTGGCTCGGCCGTTGCGTTCCTTGAAGACGTTGACCAGGTGAACCTGCGCCGCCGCACTCGCGTGGTTGATCTGCTTCACCGCGAACTTGGCGCAGACCTCAAGGGCAAGCGCGTTTTGGTTTTGGGTGCTGCTTTCAAGCCAGACAGCGATGACCTGCGCGACTCACCTGCAATCGCAGTTGCCAAGCTAATCAAGGCCACCGGTGCAGAAGTTGTGGTTCACGACCCAATCAGCCTCCACCACGTGCAGGCTCACCACCCTGAGTTCGACACCGAGCAGGAGCTGCTCAAAGCGGCTGCTGGAGTTGACGCCCTTGTGCTTGCCACCGAGTGGCAGGAATACCGCGATGTGAACCCTGCGCACCTTGCCGCAGTGGTGAAGAACAAGCTCCTCATTGAGGGACGTAACGCCCTCAACGTGGCTCACTGGCAGCAGGCCGGTTGGCGCGTGCTTGCGCTTGGCCGCAACGTGGAGGCAAACGCTTGAGTCTTTCCAGTGCAACCGGCGCTGGTGGGTTCGACCCACTGGCGTTAGCTAGCGCTGCCAAGCTCACCAAGGTGGGCACCAGACCAAAGCTTTGGCACTACCTAAAGGACTTCGCCCAGCGCCGAGCCTTTGCATTCACCCTTGCCCGCTACAACCTCGAGGCGTCCACCGCCAAGAGTTCGCTTGGAGCGGCCTGGCACGTTGTGGTTCCCGCACTTCAGATTGGCGTTTACGGAGCGATCTTCGGTTTGCTGTTGGCCAGCGCTCGCCCTGCCAACTTTGTGCCTTACCTAATCACCGGAATCGTTTTGTTCCAGTTCATTTCGGGTTGCTTCACCGATGGCGCCAAGAGCATCACCGGTAACGCATCGCTGGTTCGGTCGCTCGACTTCCCTCGCATTCTGCTCCCGGTTTCGGCCGTAGTCAGCAACATCTTGCGAGTGGTTCCGCTCATCGCCCTGATGCTAATCGGCATCGTGCTGTTTGGTCAGTACCCAAATCTCAACTGGTTACTTTTCATCCCGGACTTCGTGTTGATCATCCTTTTCTCCACCGGCGCCAGCCTCATCTCGGCTCGCATGACCGTGCACATGGAAGACTTCAACCAGCTTCTTCCTTTCATCACCCGCGTGCTGTTCTACTCAAGCGGTATCTTCTGGAACATCGACAAGATGGTTCACATCGGTTGGCTCAAGGAAGTTCTGCACTACAACCCGATTCACCTCTACTTGGTGATCGCGCGTGCATCGCTGGTTTCCGGCTACACAGCCGAACCGATGGACTGGATTGCCGGAGCCGCTTGGGCTTTTGGCATCTGCCTGTTCGGAATCGTTTGGTTCTGGCGTGCGGAAGAGAAGTACGGTCGCAATGTCTGATCTCAATCCAGCAACTCCAGTTGTCGGCGCCAACGCCACCCCGCCGGTTTTCACCGATGCAGCTCGCAAACCAGTTGTGGTTGTAGACGACATCCGCGTGACCTATCGCGTTTTTGCAAGCGGCAAGAAGGTCACGCCGGGCAACAGTCGAGTGAAGCACAAGGGTCGCCTGCGCGAGGTTGAGGCGCTCAAGGGCGTGAGCCTAGTTGCCTACGAGGGTGACTCCATCGGTGTGATTGGAACCAACGGTTCCGGCAAGAGCACGCTCATGAAGGCAATCAGCGGTTTGTTGCCGATTGACTCTGGTTCGGTTTTCGCTTCGTCTCGCCCTTCATTCCTTGGTGTTGGCGCGGCCATGATCAAGGAACTAAGCGGCGAGAAGAACGTGATTCTTGGTGGTCTTGCTCTTGGCATGACCAAGACCGAGATCAAGGAGAAGTTCGACCACATTGTGGACTTCGCCGGCATCCGCGACTTCATCGACCTGCCAATGCAGACCTACTCAAGCGGAATGGTGGAGCGTCTCAAGTTCAGCATCGCCGCCGCGCGTGAGCACGACATCCTCATCATCGATGAGGCACTTGCCGTTGGCGACCAAGACTTCCGCCGCCGCAGCGAGGCTCGCATGCGCGAGTTGGCCAGCGGTGCCGGTTCGGTGTTCTTGGTGAGCCACAGCATGAAGAGCATCTTGGACACCTGCAACCGAGCAATCTGGTTGGACAAGGGAATAGTGAAGATGGACGGCACCGCGCAAGAGGTTTGCCGTGCCTATGCGGCCGCCCAGGGTGCGCCGCTAGACGACTAGGCCAAACGAAGCCGCCGGAATTCCATCCATGCCTAACTCACAGACACCGCTCGCATCCGTTTCGTACGTGATGCCGGTTCTCAACGAGGAAAAGTATCTCGAAGGTGCCGTGCTCAGCATTCTGGAGCAGGACTTTACGGGTCCGGTTGAGATCATTTTGGCGCTAGGTCCAAGCATCGATGAGACTAACGATATTGCCGAACGACTGGCCAAGAGCCACCCCGTGCAGCTGGTGCACAATCCTCACGGTGGAACGTCTTCGAGCCTGAACGCGGGAATCGCGGTTGCCAAGTACGACGTTGTGGTTCGCGTTGACGCTCACAGCAAACTGATGCCCGGCTACACCAAACTGGCGGTTGAGGTTTTGAACCAGACCGGTGCGGCAAACGTTGGCGGCATCATGAGTGCAGTTGGTCACCACCCGTTCCAGAGCGCAGTGGCCTGGGCGTACACCAGCAAGTTTGGTTTGGGCGGCGGCACGTTCCACGTTGGTGGTCAAGCGGGTCCGAGCGACTCGGTGTACCTGGGCGTTTTCCGTAAGAGCGTGCTTCAAGAGATTGGCGGATTCGACCCCGCCGTGGTTCGCGGACAAGACTGGGAGCTGAACCTGCGCTTGCGCCAAGCCGGTCACACGGTGTGGTTTGACCCGCGTCTGCAGGTGGAATACCACCCGCGCGCATCGTGGGCCAAACTTGCCAAGCAGTTCTTTGACACCGGCATCTGGCGCGGTGAACTCACCCGTCGCAGCGTGAAGACCGCAAACCTGCGCTACTTTGCTCCGCCGGTGTTGGTTGCCCTAATTGTGCTTTCGCTGCTTAGCGCGGCGCTCGGTTGGACCTTGCCGTTGGTGCTGCCGCTCGGCTACCTGGCCGGCTGTGCCGCCCTGGGCATCCTCTCGGGCCGCAAGGTTATGCTCGGCGGTCACCTTGCTCTTCTCGTGGTTTTGCCAACCATGCACTTGGCCTGGGGAGCCGGATTCATTCGCGGATTCTTGTTTGGCGTAAAGGCTAAATAGCGCCGGTCGCGCCAAGCGACAGCGGGAAACTACGCGGAACGTCCAGCTAAACGGTGCGGGCTAGTTCTGGCCCAAACGAGTGCTCCAATTGAGCCTTCAGTTCGTCTTCCAGACCCTTGCCCTCTGCACGCCAGCTCTCCAGAGCCTTGGCAAACGGCAGAACCGACAACGCGCCAACGTTCCAGTTGAAAACGCTCTTGTCGTGGCTCATGAACCACGCGTTGGTGGCGATGATCTCCAGGCTCTTGGTGGTGATCTCGTCGGCCGAGTAAACCAGCTGAGTCTTGCCGTTGTTTAGCAGGTCAAGAATCGGAGCACCGATGGAGCGAGCCAAAGACCTCGGGTAAATGTTGTTGAGCTGCAGGAACGCAACACTCTTGCCCTCGGCGAGCGCCGCCTGGTATCGAACCAGTGCAGCGCGAACGTTTTCGTTGTCACGCAGATTGGCACCAATCACCAGGTCAAACTCGCGAGGTCCGCGAGCAGCAGCACTCAGCATGTAACTCTGACGAGGCGCGTAAAAGTCGCGCTCTCCGTGACGGTCCACGTACCAGTTGGTTGCCTTGCCCAGCTTGTTGTGCCAGTACAGGTAAGCGTCGCGGTAGTTGGTGCGGAACTCAGCGATCCAACGGAAACCGAGCTCGCCCTGGGTGAGTCCGCCATTGTCCGCACGCTGAATGGTGAGGATACGGAACGGGTGTACCACGGGGCAGTCAACATCGAAGGCCTTGTTCATGCGCTTGCGGAACTCGGTGTCGCCACCCTTGCGCACGTGGTCGAAGTAACCAATCTTGTCGCGAACCTTGATGCGCCAGAACATGAGCGCCGGCTCGCACAGACCGATGCGAAGACGACGGTTGGACTCGGTCGCCTCGAGGCGATCGGTCAACCGGGTGCTGAGGCTGATGTTACCAACGGCGTCAGGGTGGAACATCAGGTTCGACACCTGGAACTCCAGGCGCTGCGGGTGCATCCAGTCATCGCTGTCCTGGAAGGTGATTAGCTCGCCCTCCGCTTCATCCATGGCGCGGTTGCGAATCTTGTAGGTTCCGCCGTTCACGTCTTGGCGAAGCACTCGCACGCGTGGGTCGGTAGCGGCAACTCGAGCCAGCACGTCGTCGTATTCGTCGCCAGAACAATCATCGATGACCAGCAGTTCCAAGTTGGCGTAGGTCTGGGCGAGCGTGCTGCGAACCGCGGCGAACACGTGCTCATCCGGCTGGAAGGTGCTCATGACCACGGTGACCTTTGGGCCCTTGAGCTTGCAGGCTCCAGGCTGGGCGTCGGCGTGGGTCACGGTTAGCGAGTCCAGAGGAGTGCCGGTTGGCTCCGCGCTAAAACTGATTGCCGCAATCTTTGGGCCAAACACCTGAGAGTGCAGGCGCTTCAACCAGGCCGCTGCCTCTGGTGACTTGGTCTCGCGAAGTGCGTCGTGCGCTGCCAGCCCGCGGAACGGGTTGTCGATGTCCACTCGCAAGAACTCGCTGCTCAGTGTGTAGTCGCGATTGAACATGAACGCCGAGTTGGTGAGTTCCTGCAGAACCTGCATGCGCACCGAGTTGAGTGCCTCTGGGAAGAAGCGCGTGACCGAGCCGTAAATGCTCGGCACCTTGGCCATTGCACGCTGTGCCAACTGCACGTCTCCCATGCGAAGCGAAACCAGCGCAAGGTTCACCTTGTGCATCTGACTGAAACCACCCAAGCCGTAGGCCTCAAGGCAGAAGTCGTAAACGCGCTTGGCGTTGTGCACGTCGTGTTCAAAAATCGGTTGGTTGGCCAGCAACCAGGCAAAGTCAAAGAGGGCTCGGCGGTTTTTGATTTCCACCGATGAACCAATCACGCTGATGAGTAGATCGGCATCGCAGGCGCCACCCGTGGCAATCTGTGCCAGTTCGTCGCGGGCAATCAGCGACCTGGTGCGCAAAGCGGCGAACAGAAAAGTTAGTCGTTTGCTTCGGTTGTACCTTCTTGGACCAACCGGTGAGTTCGCTAACTTAAGTGTGTTCATAACAATCCCCAATTAAACTAGGTCAGTGAGCAAAAACCCCCACAACCACGGCGTAAGAACCGATATTCAAGCGCTTAGAGCCCTTGCGATTCTTTCGGTTGTGGTTTTCCACGTTTGGCCAGAGCGCCTAACCGGCGGTTACGTGGGCGTTGACATCTTCTTTGTGATCAGCGGTTACCTCATCACCGGCCAGCTATGGCGCCAGGAGCAGCGCACCGGCAAGGTAGATTTCCGAGACTTCTGGGCTCGACGTGCCCGCCGCCTGCTACCTGCATCGCTGCTGGTTATTCTGGCCACCACCGTTGCAACCTTCTTCCTCACCACCGCCTCTTGGTATTCCAAGGTTCACAACGAGGCTTACGGCGCCACCGGTTACGTGCAGAACTGGGTCCTCATCAAGAAGGTAACCAACTACCTCACCGATGACGGCACCAAGAGCCCGTTCCAGCACTTCTGGAGCCTGAGCGTTGAAGAGCAGTACTACATCTTCTGGCCAATCATTCTGTTCCTGGCCCTCATGCTGGTTAAGGCTTTCCCAAAGATTTTCAAGAACAAGGTGTTGCTACTCAGCGTGCTCACCCTGATTCTGGTTGGCTCTTTTGTGTTCTCGGTTTGGCAGACTCGCGAGCTGCCAAAGGAGGCGTACTTCAACACCTTTACCCGCGCCTGGGAGTTTGCGGCCGGTGCTCTTCTTGCGGTTGGCACCAGCAGCGATGCCGCCACGGCACAGAAGCGCAGCCCGCTCTGGTTCTTGGCCGGTGTGGTTTTCATGGGCTACGCCATTTTTGCGTTCACACCGCAGACCCCGTTCCCAAGTTTCTGGGCGGCCATCCCCGTTGTTGGTGCGGTGCTCACGCTCCACGGCGGTCAGAGCGCTCACCGAATCATGCCTGGCAAACTCATGGCGGCTCGCCCCGTGCAGTTCATCGGTGATATTTCTTACAGCCTTTACCTGTGGCACTGGCCGATTCTGATTCTGGCTCCGTGGGTGTTGGTGAACAACATCGACATGTGGGGTCGGTTCGCCATCGTGGCAATCAGCATTGTGATGGGTTGGCTCAGCAAGCGCTTTGTTGAAGACCCGGTTCGCTTTGGTTGGCTAAGCACTCTCAAGCCTGGCCGTCAGCTTTTGGCCTCCGGTTTGGCAATGCTTCTGATTCTTTCGACCATCTTTGGTCTAAACGTGGTTGCCAAAGCTCAGCTGAAGAATAGCTACGGCAACACCCAGCTGAACCCGCCATTGAGCCACCTAGACAAGGGTGTGCGCGCGGCGGAGAGTGGCGACTGCAAGGTGAGCCGCGAGGAAGCCAAGTTCTTCACCTGCGCCAAGGGCGACCGCAAGGGAACCATTCGGGTTGCGCTCATCGGTGACAGCCACACCCGTCAGTGGTTTGTGCCTGTGGACAACCTGGCGTTTAAGTACCACTGGAACGTGACCATGATCAGCAAGAGCGCCTGCACCGTGGTTGACCCGGCGCTTTACCCTGCAAACCTCACGCACTACACCTGCAAGGGTTGGAACTCCGACCTGGAGAAGTACCTGGCTAGCCAGCCTCCGTTCGATTTGATCATCAACTCAAACTCGTCTCTGGTTACCCAGGGTCGCGCAGACGCTGGTGTCGCGTTCGCGAGCGAAGTGAAGAAGATCACCGCGCGCGGAACCAAGTTCCTGCTGATTCACGACACCCCTAAGCCAAAAGACAACTTCATTCCGTGTATCGAGATGTACGGAGCGAAGTCCAACCTGCGTTGCGGTCTCCCGCTCAAGGGTGGACTAACGCCGTCTGACCCGATGCCTGCAGCTGTAAAGGGCATGAAGAACGTTGTGGTTGCAGACTTCACCAACCTGTTCTGCAGTTCCACCTACTGCCCACCGGTTATTGGAAACATCATTGTTTACCGTGACAACAGTCACATCACATCCAACTGGGCCGAGCACCTGCAGGGTGCACTCGAGGCCAAGATTCCGGCGGAGTTTAAAAAATGAATACCCTGAAGTCTTGGCGATTCTGGTTGGTGAACCTGGTGATGTTCACCGTTGCGTTCATGAACCTGTTCGTGCTTTCTCACTCGCTGCCGTTCATGGGTCACAACAAAACCTTCAACATCAACCGCGTTATTCAGCACTCAACCTGGGTTGAGGGAGCACCGGTAGTTTTGACCAACCACTTCAGCCAGGTAGACGTGAGTCACATCGGTGACCGATTCAAAAACGGTTTTGGTTTTGAGAGCGAACTGGTTGGCATTTTCAAGGTGCACTCGGTTGACCGCAAGCAAGACCCGGTGGACTTGCGCGGCAAGATTACGCTCAAGCAGCTGCAGCGCTACAACCACTACCAGACCACCACTCACTGCTCGGTTTACACCAGCAAGTACTGCCAGATGAACCTGCTGTGGGATTCGGGCAACAGCGCTCCTTACCGTAGCTTCATCGGTGCTCGCATGGACGACGTGATGGTAGGAGCTAAAAAGACCGCGGTGTTTGCTCTCATCGATGAGAACGTGTTCCGCAACCTGATTGGAGACCCAGATGCTAACTGAGTATGCGGTTCTCCTTCTAGTAGCCCTAGGTGGCGTGGCGATTGCCTGGCAGCTGGGCATTAGAAACATGTGGCTGAGCGTTCCTGCCGGCCTCATGATCAGCGTGGTTTTGCGCGATGTGCTTTTTGCAACCATGAACATGGTGAACCAGCGTTGGCTAAGCGCGTTCACCTTTTTTGGCATCCTGGCGCTTGGGCTGATTGTCTCGGCCTGGCAGGCGGCCAAGGGCCTGTACAAGAGTCTGATTCTGGCGGCTGTCATGGCTATCGCTGCCGTTACCGGAACCCGCGTTTTTGGTTTCCAGGGAACCCCTCACGGAGACTCTCTTTGGATTTTGTCGTTCGTTCGCCTGTTCGACGTGAACGGCAACATCTCGCTTCTAAACGGTCACACCGCGATCAAGCGCGGGTTCTCCTATCCGCTGATGCTGGCGCTAGGTCCTAGCGGTCAGTACCTGAGCGGTCTCACTCCTTTCATCTACGGAGCACTCGCTTGTCTCGTGATTTGGGTGGTTCGTCAGCTCACCAGCAACGAGGCACGCAAGCGTGTGATCTGGGTTTCGGGTCTGTTACTGCTAGCGACCTTCAGCACCGTGATGCCTCTGCGCGCCATCTTCTATATCAACGGCCACACCCTCACCGCCGTAGGAATGTTGGCGGCGGCCGGTGCCGTGACCATCGCGGTTCGTGACTACGAGCTAAGCCGCGAGCACCTGCTGGTGATCTGCCTCGGCGTGTTCACCGCCAGCACATCGCGCATCGAAGGCATCGTGCTGAGCGCCCTGATTGTTCTGGCCCTGATCAGCCAGAAGTGGATCAAGCGCAGCGCCATCATTTGGATCATCAGCAGCGGAACCTTTGGGTTGAGCATGTGGATGGCCACGTATCACTCGTACATCATTCACGCCACGCACCTGCCTTGGTACGCGTTTATGGCAATCCTGGTTGGCGCCGGTTGCCTTCCTGCCGTGAAGTGGTTCGACTGGTTGCGATTCAAGTTGGTTCCGCTGGCACTCATCAGCATGACTGTAGTGTTTGTGGGTGCGGAGATCGTGTTCCACACCGCACTGGCCAAGGGCAACCGCTCGCTCATCACCAACTTGATTTTCGGCAGCGGTCGTTGGGGTATCTTTGTGGCCGCCATAATTCTGGGCATCGCGCTTGGTCGCCTGCGCAAGCTCACCCCCGAGCACAAGACCCTGCTGGTAATCACCGCCAGCCTCATCCTGGGTTCGCTAATCACCAAGATGCTAGACGGCGGCCAGTTCGGTCACCCAACCCTTGGACGTGCCGGTTGGAGCGACAGCCTAAACCGCATGTGGCTGCAGTCGTTTGCTATCTTCGTAGTAACAGTGCTGGTTGGTTTGGTTCAAAACAACAGCATCTGGGGCGCAGACCAAAAGAGCAAAGGCTAATCCGTGAAAGTTTTCATCCAGATCCCGTGTCTCAACGAGGCCGAGTTTCTGCCTGCCACTCTAAAAGAGCTACCTCGCACCCTGCCTGGTGTTGACGAGGTCAAGTGGTTGGTCATCGATGATGGTTCAAGCGACAACACCTCCGAGGTGGCTCTCGCCAACGGCGTGGACTACGTGGTTCGTTTCAGCCAGAACCAGGGTCTGGCCAGCGCTTTCCAGGCCGGAATCGACGCGGCTCTAAAGCTTGGCGCCGACATCGTGGTGAACACCGATGCAGACAACCAGTACGACGCAAGCGCGATTCCTGCACTGATTAAGCCAATCGTTGACGGCGTTGCCGACGTTGTTGTGGGAGACCGCGACACCTCCAGCGTGAACGAGTTCAGCTCGCTCAAGCGTTACCTGCAGACCCTGGGCACCAGCGTGGTTCAGCGTTTCAGCGGAACCGACGTGCACGACGCCACCAGCGGTTTCCGCGCGTTCAGCCGTGATGCGGCTCTGCAGATCAACCTGGTAACCAAGTTCACCTACACAATCGAAAGCCTGATTCAGGTTTCGGACGCATCGCTGGCCCTCACCAACGTGCACGTGAAGCGTAACGACAGCGTGCGCCCGAGCCGCCTTTTTGGTTCCACGTGGAACTACATTCGCCGCAACGCCTGGACCATGATGCGCGTCTACGTGCAGTACCGCCCGATGCGCTTGTTTGTGCCGGTTGCTTCGGCACTCGTGTTGTTCGGCGCCCTAGCTTGGCTACCTTGGATCATCGACTCGGTTGGCGGCCGCAATGGCGGTCACCTACAGTCCATCATCCTGGGTGCTGTTCTGGTGATTTCCGGAGTGCAGGTTCTGCTGTTCGGAATCATCGCTGACAGCATCATGAGCGTGCGTTCGCTAACCACCAAGACGCTGCACCGCGTGCGCGAGATCGAACTCAGCGTTGGTGTGCCGCCAAAGATTTACCGCAAGCGCGGATAGCCTGTTCTAAACACCCAAAGGTCTGAAGACCACAACCCACGTAAGCAGAGCCCATGGACGAGCGTCACGAATCCCCCTGGATTGTGATTCCCGCTCGCGGTGGCTCCACCGGGGTTCCGCGCAAGAACGTGCGTTTGCTTCAAGGCGAACCGATGATCGCTCGCACCATCAAAACCGCACTCCGTGGCACCGAACCCGGTCGTGTGATTGTGATCACCGATGACGACGAAATCGCCGAAATCTCTGAGCGCTTTGGCGCCGTGGTGACGCGCGAGGAAAAGACCACTGGTAAGGCCACTCTGGATCAGGTGATGGTTCGCACCATTCCGTTCCTAAAGACACTCGGCGCCAGCGACCACGACGTGCTGCTCACCATGCAGCCAACCTGCCCGTTCATTCGTGCCACTCGCATAGCCGAGGCAATGCAGAAGTTTGCCGAGGGCGCCGGAAGCGTGATCACCGTGGTGGATGACCGCCACCTGGGCTGGACCATCGACAAGTACGGAACGCCACAGCCGGATTACAAAGAGCGTGTGAACCGTCAGATGCTTCCGCCAAAGTTCAAGGAGTCCGGGGCAATCATCGGTGCCAGAATTGGCAGCATTTTGGAGTACCAAACCAGAATCGTGGAGCCGATTCAACTGGTTGAGGTGCCAAACGGCGAGAGCCTGGACATTGACACCTTTAGCGACTGGGCCGTGGCCGAGCACCTGGCAAGCCGCAAGCGCATTTTGCTTCGCACCGATGGCGCCAAAGAGCTGGGCATGGGTCACCTGTACCGCACCCTGGCGCTGGCCTACGCACTGGCTCGCCACCGAATCACCATTGTTCTCAGCGATGACAAGCCGCTGGGCAAAGAGTTCTTCGCCGACTACCCGTTTGAGGTTGTCACCGTGGAGAGCGACCTGGAGTTTTTGTCATTCGCCCGCAAGTACAAGGCCGACCTGGTGGTGCTTGACCGCCTTGACAACGTGACCGAGTTTGTGACCCTGCTTGGCGGGTTCTGCAAGGTGGTCACTTTTGAAGACCTGGGCAGCGGCGCCGAGGATGCCGATCTGTTGGTTGCCGACCTCTACGAAAACCCGCGCGTGCCTGCAGAACGCCAGCTAACCGGTGTGGAAAACGCCATCCTTGCCCCTAGTTTTGAGACCATCAAGCGCACCATCGAATTCCGCGAAAGCGTTGAAGAGGTGCTGATTCTGTTTGGCGGAACCGACCCGAGCAACCTGGCGGTCACCGCATTGAACGCCCTCGACCAGATCGGTTTTGGCGGACGCGTCACGCTGGTTCGCGGACTTGGCTCCGACCTAATTGACCCGAACGCCTACAAGCTGAAGCTTCGCATTCTGAGCAATGTGAAGAACATGCCGGCAATCATGGAGAACGCGGATCTCGCGTTGAGCTCGGCTGGTCGCACCATCACCGAACTGAGTTCGCTTGGAATCCCAACCATTTGCATGGCACAGAACGCCAAGGAACTTACCCACACGCACACCACACCGAACAACGGCGTGATCATGTTGGGTCTGGGAAAGTTGGTTTCAGTAGAGACCCTGGCCGCTCACCTGAATGAGCTAATGACCAACGATGAACTGCGCTTCAAGTTGCACACCCGCGCAGTTGAAGCAACCGGCAACCGATCCAACGATCGAATCGTGCGCCGCATCATGAAGCAGATCGGCTTCTAACTAGCCCCCTGCTCTAGCTAGCCCCTTGGTCTAACTGGCTAGGTGGCTCCACTCCAGCGGAAGCTCCGCACCGATTGGTGCAGCCACGGTCTTACCAACCACGTCGTCCCAGTGGGCAATCTCAATTCCGATGTTGGAACGAAGTGCAATCAGGTCGTCCTCGGTAATCACGTGGCCAACCGGTAGATCGCGAACCGCAATCACACGACGACGAGCGTTGTTGATTGCCTTGCTCTGCGCGTCCAAGCTGTGGCTTTCGGTTCCGTGCAGGGTGCGGTAGAGGGCAAGCTTGTCGCTGAATGCGCGCAGGTCTGCCTCGTCAATAGCGTGGTAGTGGTCGTTTCCAACACCCTGCTTGTTGTCTGTGAAGTGCTTCTCAATCACGCGCACACCCATGATGGCGGCGTACTCGAGCGCTGGCACCGAGCCGTCGTCTTCCGGGCGAACGTGGTCCGAGTAACCAATGGCAACGCGGTCGCCGAACATGCGCTGAAGCACGGCAATCTGGCTGAGCTGCGCGTTTTCGCGAGGGGTTGGGTAGTTCAAGATGCAGTGCAACAGGGTCACCGATGCGGCGCCTGCCTCAAGCATCACGTCTAGCGAACGAGCAATCTCCTCGTGCGAAGAGGCACCAACCGACATCACAGTTGGGCGACCGGTCTTACCGATCTTGCGAAGCAGCGGGATGTTGGTGAGGTCCGCGCTGGCCACCTTGGTGAGCGTCATCAGCGGGGTGAGCATGTCAACTGATTCCAAGTCGAACGGAGTAGACATGAAGTCGATTCCAACCGCCTTGCAGTGCGCGGCAAGTTCCGCATACTCTGCTGGCCCAAAGTTATCCCATCGCTGGAAAAGTTCGTACTGGCTGCTGGTTGGTTCCTTGGTCTGGTCCCAGTAGGCCGGGCTGGTGGTCTTGGCCGCCAGCGTTGCCGCCTTGTAGGTCTGGAACTTAGCCGCGTGTCCGCCACCGCGAGCCACCTGCTCAATCATTTGCTTGGCACGCTCCAGCGAACCCTCGTGGTTCACGCCGATTTCGGCGATCACGTATGGGTTTAGGTAGCCGTAGGTCTTGCCGTTTAGCTCAAAATCAATCATCGATGGCTTTCTTAGCTGGCCGCGTAGTAGCGGTGTGGGTCTGCTGCAACCTTGGCTTTTGCCAGGTAGGTGGGCAACTCTTCAAGATTACTAATGAGCGTGAGGTCTCCACTAGCAATGGCGGGTAGAACGTTTTGGTAACCGCTGAGTGGCAGCACCAAAACCTTGCAGCCAAGCGCCAGTCCCTCAAACAGGGTGGTACTAAACGCACCGATGAGGTACTCGCTCTGGCTCACCAGATCCAAGAAGATTGGGTCTTTGTGGCTGAGGCTGAAGTTCTTGGGTAGTCCGGCCGGGCTGAGTTTGGAGGCGAGTGCGTTGTAGTCTTCCAGGCTCTCGTTTGGGTGCAGGCGATAGATCACGTTGTGGTCGGCCAGCTTGCCGGCGGTTGCCAAAGCGGCCTGGAACAGCTCCTCGCCAATGGCACCCTGGCTGGTGAACAGCACCTGCTTGGCAACAATTCGGTTGCTGGCTAGCGCCTTTGCTCGGTAGTCGGCGAACGGCTTGGTTGGCCCGGTGACCACGGTTGAGGTGCCGGCCGGAAGCGCGGTGTCTTGGCCCCAGTAAGCACCCCAGGTGGCAATGCGCTGGGCAACCGAGTCCACCTTTTGGCGGCGCAGGCTGGCGAACGGACCGCTCACTGGGTAGCTGTAGGCGGGGTGGAACTTGCTGATGAAGCCGTGCTGAATCTCGGTCACGGTGAGCCCCGCGCGCTTGGCCGCCAGCACCAAAGAAGGCTCGCTGTAGGCGTTCACAATGTAAAGTTCCTTGGCGCCCAGGTTCTTGAACAGCTCGCCAAAGCCAAGCTGGTCAATCAGGGTTCGGCGCACCAGGTACTTGGGGTACTTCTCAAACTTCTCCAGTTTGATTCCAAACTCTGCTTCAAACGCATCGATGATTTTGGTCCAGCGGTTCTCGGCGTTCTCGCGGCTGGTGATGCGCAGGTTCTTGTTCACCTGTTCGGTGAAACGCTCGGTGTAAGCGGCGCGAAGTCTGCCCAGATCCAGCATCGATGGGTCTTGCTCGTGAGCGGCCGAATCAAAGTCGAAGTCGATAACGCGCACGCTCTTGCCCTGAGCGGCAAGTTGCTCAAGCAGGCGATCGCTGTATGGCTCGCCTCCGGCAACGCGGCGGCGGAACGGAATGACCACGGCGTCAACCTTGGCCAGTGTCTCCAGGTTCGGCAGCGCGGGCAGGCCCTCAGGCAGTTCCGGCTTGGAGAAGTTTGGGTGCGGGTTGTCGAACAGCCCGGTCTCCTGCGCGATTGCGTAGAAGATTCTGGTGCGCAAAATCGGGTACAACTGAACGCCACTGAAGCGAGCCTGAACGGCCTTGCTCTTGCGCTCCACCGCAATGAAGCGGTTCCAGAAAGTCTCAAAATCCAGCGGCTGATTGGTCATTAGTTCTTTGCCTTCTTTGCCGCCGCGTTGGCGTTCTTGTTCAGGTTTGGGTTTCGGCCAAGCATGCCGTTAACCACCGCGTTGTATCCCGCACCGATGGTTGCAATGTCGAAGCGCTTCACGCTCTGGGCAATGCCCGCGGCTAGCTTGGAGCGAAGCGCGGAGTCGGCGAGCGCCTGCTCAAGCGCGCTGGCTAGGGCAGTCGAGTCGCGCTGTGGCACAAGGAGTCCGCTCTGGTTGTGCACGATTACCTCATCGATGCCGGGTAGGTCACTGGCAATCACGCAGATCTGGCCGGCGCCGCCCTCAAGCAGGGTAACTGGCAGACCCTCTTGGTCTCCGTTGGCCGCGGTCACGCTTGGAATCAACATGATTTCTGATTCAGCGATGGCCAGCAGCACGTCTGCCCTGCCGCGCTGGCCCAGGAAGGTCACGGGCAGGTTGGCGGCCAGAGATTCGAGTTGCGGGCGAATTGGGCCGTCGCCAATCACAATGGTTTGACCAACATCGATGCCCTTTTTGCGCAGCACGGCGAGCGCCTCAAACAGGTACTCGATGCCCTTCTTCTCAACCAGGCGACCAACCACCAACAGCTGGCGAGGCTTCTTGGATGCTTGGGCGGCAATGGCTCCAACGGTTGCGGTGTCCACGCCCATAGGTAGCACGCTCACCTTGGTGTCCGGCTGACCGAACCCGGTCTGTGCATCAACCAAGCGGGCCTTCATCTGGGAGTTCACGGTGGTGATTGCCGCCGCGCGGTTGAACACCCACTTCTTGAGCTTCAACACGGGTCCGGCGTTCAACGCGTAAATGTCTCCGCCGTGCGTGGTCACAAGTAGCGGAATCTTGGGGGCAGCCACGGTGGCAATCACGCCTTGCGGAATCACCCAGTGCGCGTGGATGGCGGCCGGTGCTCCCTGCGCCACCTGGGCCCGAATCGCTCGCCACAGGCCAAGCATCAGGAACGGCACTTGGATCAGCCTGCTCTTGCGGGCCTTCAGGTTGTCGAGGATCGCGCCGTGCGCCAGGTCTTCCCAGCGTTTGAAGAAGTAGCGGTAACGCACAACGGAGATAGTTGCGCCACCCGATTCCCCGCCAACCCCAGATACGGCACCCATGCGCTCGGCCTTGGCTGCGCCTGGCACCATCGGTGTGAGAACGGTAACGTCAAAGTCTTTTGCCTGCTGCAGGGCTAGGTCCAGCACAAATGCTGGGGTTCCGTCGCCCGGAGTGCCCGGAAACGTGGATGCGAGCACGAGCAACTTTGGCTTCATAGGCTAATTTTAGAGTGAACCTACAGATAAGGCGGCTTCCGTGCGAGTGCTCATTTTGAATAGCGACTCCCCAAAGAATCGTGGCGACCGCGCGATTCTTGCCGGAAACATCGAATTGGTGCGTGAGGTCTACCCTGAGGCGCACATTTGGAGCCTTTCGCAGTACGTGCAGCGCGACGAAGAATGGTTCGGAATCAACTTCTACCCAATGAGCCCGTACTCGGTGAAGCCGAAGGATTTCTTGGACCTGCTGAAGCACGCCAAGATGGCGGACCTGGTTTTGTGGGGTGGCGGCGAGATCCTCAAGGACTACACCAACCGTTTGAGCCTGTTCTACTGGGCCATCAAACTTTGGGCTGTTAGCCGCGTGAACCGAAATGTGGTCGGTGCCTTCCAGGGCATCGGTCCAACCAGCGCAAACCTTTCCAAGCGCGTGATTGCGTTCACCATCAACCGCACCCGATCGTTCCTGGTACGAGACGCCGAGAGCAAGACCAAGTTGGAGAACTGGGGAGTCACCGTTCCGGTGGTTTCCAGCTTTGACCCAGCCGTGTTCGACATTGCCAAGCACGCCAGCACAGACCTGCTTCAGCGCTTCACAGAGCAACAAGGCGTGCGCGCAGACTTTCTGGCCAACTTTGCCGGATTCGGCTTGCGCCGCTGGTTCCACTACAACCAGAGCGGTTGGCTGCCTGCCAAAATGCGCTTCTGGGCTCGCAAGAACCCGGCTAACTCGCCTGAGCTTGAGACCTACCTGAACAACTTGGCCGCTCTGGCGGACGCGACCATTGCCGACCACGATGTGAACCTGGTGTTCTTCCCAATGCACGTGAGCGCCAGCGAGAACGACCCGGACTTTGCCAAGCAGGTTGTGGCGCGCATGAAGAATCCGGAACGAACCACCGTAATTGAGGGTGACAATTTCAGCCCCGATGAATACCTCTCGCTAATTGGCCATGCCCGCTTCTTTGTGGCCAGCAGACTCCACTCGGCCATTCTGGCAACAGTGGCAAACGTGCCTGCGCTGTGCCTCTACTACGTGGACAAGGGCCGCCTGTTCTTTGAGCAGATTGGTCAGCAACGTTTCAGTCGCGACATCAAGGAAATGCTCAAGCCGGGCATCGTTGAGGAACTTCGCGCCCAGATCAAGCAGCTGGTGGCCGAGGCTCCAACGGTGAAGGCCGAGCAGGTTGCCGCACTAGAACACATGCGCGGGCAAATCAAGGCCGACTTTGCCGTGGCCCTCGCCGCCAACGGTGGAATGCCTCCAGTGAAGCCAGAGCCAAAGCTGCACCGTGGCTGATCAAAAAGCGCCTGCGGGTCTCGGACCAAATAAGCGAGGCCGCAAAGCCCTCCTCAAGGCAGTGCCCTGGGTGTTCTACGCCCTCATCGCTGTGTTCGCCTTCTTCTATCTAAAGGGCATCGACTGGGCATCGCTGGCCAACGTTCAAATCAACTGGTGGTGGATGGCCGCCGCCACGGTTGCCTCCATCGCGGTTCGCTACTGGTTTGCGGGTATCTGGATGTTCCTGCTACGTTCGCTCAGCGCCAACTTAGATGGACAGCGCAACGAGTTGTTCCTGGTTTACGCCAAGAGCTGGCTGGGTCGCTACATCCCTGGCGGTGCCACCTGGATTCTGGGCAAGATTTACTTTGCCACCAAGCTGGGAATCAGCAAGGCAAAGTTGGGTATCAGCGGTTTCCTTGAGGGTGCGCTGCAAATCATCGTTGTGTTGATAAGTGCCAGCGCAATGTTGGCGGTGGACCCGCACGTGCAAAACCTGGGTCGCGGTTGGGTTTGGCTGCTTCTGCTTGCCGCCGGCGTTGGCCTGATTGCTGTGTACCCTGCCGTGTTCAACCGCCTGATCCAGTTTGGTTACGGCCGCATTCGCAAGACCAAGTTGGATGACGAACACCTGCCCAACAACGCCACAATCGGCAAGGGCATTTTGGCCTTCCTGGTGAGCAGCGTGCTCAGCGGCCTCAGCTTCTACTTTGTGGCCGCCGCAGTGGATCCAGGCCTTGGCTGGCAATCGCTCGCGTTCGTCATCGGTGCATCTAACCTGGCCAGCGCTCTGAGCATGTTGGCTGTGTTCGCACCTGCCGGGCTCGGTGTGCGCGAAGGCATCCAGCTCAGCATGCTTTTGCTTGTGATGAGCCCCGAACAGGCACTGGTTGCCACGGTTTTGATGCGCCTCTGGAGCATTGTCATGGACGCATTGTTCGCGGCTTTAGCGTGGGCAATTGCACGTAAAAAGGTAGGCTAGCAACATGATTTATGGTGATCTGAGCACGCGCTTCAAGGTTGGCAAGGCCGTTATTCCGGTAGCGGGCCTCGGCACGCGATTCCTGCCTGCAACCAAGGCAATGCCTAAAGAGATGCTGCCTATTGTGGACAAGCCAGTGATTCAGTTTGTTGTTGAAGAAGCGGTTTCGGCTGGCCTTCACGACATCCTCATGATCACCGGTCGTAACAAGAACACTCTTGAGAACCACTTCGACCGCGTTGCCGAGCTTGAGTACACCCTGGAGAACAAGGGCGACACCAAGAAGCTGGAGCAGGTTCAGGCGTCCAACACTCTGGCCGACATCCACTACACCCGTCAGGGCGACCCTCGCGGCCTTGGTCACGCCGTGCACCGCGCGCAGAGCCACGTTGCCGAGCACTCGTTTGCCGTGCTGCTTGGTGACGACGTTATCGACTCCCGCGACTCCGTGCTTCCAAAGATGATCGCCGAACACGAGGCCGACGGCAGCAACGTGATTGCGCTCATGGAAGTGGATCCATCGATGATTCACATGTACGGCTGCGCCAGTGTTGAACTCACCGATGACCCAGACGTGGTTCGTGTTACCGGACTGGTGGAGAAGCCAGAGCCTGGAACCGCACCTAGCAACCTGGCCGTGATTGGCCGCTACGTACTTCGCGCCGAGATGTTCGACATTCTTGCCGAGACCCAGCCGGGCCGCGGTGGCGAGATTCAGCTGACCGACGCCCTGCAGACCGCTGTGGCAGACCCGAGCATTGCCGGCGGCGTGAAGGGTGTGATTTTCCGTGGTCGTCGCTACGACACCGGAGACAAGCTGGACTTCATCAAGGCCACCCTTCGTATTGCAATTGATCGCAAGGACATTGGCGCAGACCTGCGCGAGTTCCTCAAAGAATTCAGCGCCGACCTCTAGGAAACAACATGTCAAAGATGATTTTTGTAAACCTGCCGATCGCAGACGTGGTTCGCAGCCGCGAGTTCTTTGGCGGTCTGGGCTACACCTTCAACGAGCAGTTCAGCGACGAGAAGGCGCTCTGCCTGGTTATCAGCGACACCATCTTTGCCATGTTGGTGAAGCCGGAATACCTAAACACCTTCTTGGACAAGCCGGTTGGCGACCCAAAGCAGGCCGTGACCGCAATCCTTTCGCTCACCTTTGACAGCCGCGAGGAACTTGCCGCTCACTGCGAAAAGGCGTTCTCGCTTGGCGCCCGCAACTACAAGGAACCCGTGGACATGGGCTTCATGTTCCAGTGGGGTTACGAAGACCTAGACGGAAACATCTGGGAAGGCTTTTGGATGGATCCAAACGCCGTAATGCCAACCGAATAGTCGCATGCCAGACGGGTCTCCGGGGCAAACTCAGGCGACCAGCCCCATAAAGGTCGTCTTCCTCAGCTTCTACTTTGAAGCCTGGGACGCCCTCGCCGAAATCTGGCAGCTCATGGTGGCAGACGACCGCTTCGAACCCACCGTGATCAGCATTCCGCGACGCCTTACCGGCGAAGTTGGATTCATCGATGAAGACCGCGTTTCAGAGTTCTACGACTCCGTTGGCGTTCCCCACCTGCGCTTCAACTTTGAAGACTCAGCCGAGGGGCTGCAGCGCCTGAAGGACATGGCTCCGGATTACGTGTTCATCAACTACCCGTGGCAGCGCAACTACCAGCCGGGTTATCGCGTTGAGCAGCTGAGCGAGTTCACCAAGGTTTGCTACGTGCCTTACTACTCCATGCCGCTGGTAAACGAACCAGGCGAAACCGGCATCGCACCGCACCTGTATCAGCAGCGGTCGCACCAACTTGCCTCGATGATTTTCACGCAAGATTCAACCGTGCGGGAGGCTTACGGCCAGACCGAGCGTGGCAACTCGCACGTGTACCTCACCGGTTCGCCCAAGATCGACGCCCTGCTGCGCGATGCCAAGTTGGGCGCGCAGACTTGGCCCATCGCTGCAAAAAAGGTTCAGCACGGCCAGCCGGTTCCGCAGCGCAACTACCGAATCATCTGGGCTCCGCACCACAGCTACGGGCCTAACTGGCTCAACTTTGGAATGTTCGCTCAGATGTACCAGGGCATGCTCAAGTTCGCGCAGCAGCACCCGCACGTGGACATTGTGTTGCGCCCACACCCGTTCCTGTTTGGCACCCTGCAGGACCGCGGAGTCATCTCAGCCACCGAGCTGGATGACTGGTTGGAAGACTGGCAAGACCTGTCCAACACCTCAATAGACACCGATGGTGGTTACGCTGCCCTGTTCCGTGCCACAGATTTGATGGTCACCGATGGAATCAGTTTCATCGGCGAGTTCCCACTCATCACGGGTAAGCCCACCGTGTTCCTGGAGAACCCGGGTCACTGGGAGTTCTCGCCGCTGGGTGAGATTGCGGCCGCGGCCAACATTCGCCTCACCAGCTTTGAGGCGTTCGAGGCGCTGTTCGACGAAATCCAAACCCAGGGACTACCCGACTACTCTGAGCCGATTGCCAAGTTGCGCGCCGCCGCCAGCCCGTTCCCGGGTCAAGCTGCCGCCCGGATTGTGGACGCGGTAGCAAACGACTTCGTGGCTCAAACGCCGCTGGTAAACAAGAGCCTCGTCACCGAAGTGGCCTGGGAGTTCCGCCCCGGCGCCGAGCCTCAGATCGACTAGCGCCGAACCGCAGATCGACTAGGGCTACTTCTTAGGGGTAGCCGAAGGGGTGGCCTTGTCCTCGATTGGCGTGGTGTACTTCAGGGTGACCTTGCCCACATCGGTTGGCACCAATTCCATCCAGGTGTTTCCTGGGGCAAGGCGAACCACATTGCCCTTGGCATCGGTAAGAATCACGTACGAGGTTGCCGAAGACTTGGTCCAGGTGACCTCGATGCCCTTGCCGTTGCTGAAAACGAATCCCTTGCCAGTGCCCTCGAGCAGGGTCTTAGGAACGAACCCGTAGCGAGGGTCGCGGAATGAGCGGTCAACCGCCACTCGCAATACCAAAACGTTGTCGGCAGTGAGCTGCTTGCCGTCAATAGCATCGGTGTGAACCTTGCCATCCTGGGTGCGCGCAAACTTCTTGCCGTTCCAGGTCCAGAGCGCGGTGGCAGCTGGGAACTGGGCGGTCACGGACTCAAAAAACTCTTTGCCATCCATCGATGCAGAAGAACTTGCCGCGTCTGGGCTGAAGGTGAATGCTGACTTTGGTGCCGCCAAGCCCATGTGCTGAGCCTGCAGGTCCTTTGCCTTCACAAACAGGTTGTGCGGTGCAACTCGATCGGTCACGCGAACCATGGTCTTGTGGCTCTGCTCGCTGGTCTCGGTTGCGTTGTAGATTCCGGTGGCCTGCATAGCCGCCACAAACGGACGCTGTCCGCCCGAGTACGAGATGATGCCACCAAACGCAGTGGCTAGGTCTGGGTCCATCGGACGAACCGAGCGAATCGGGCCAAACTGGTCTGGCTGCTGGCTGTGCCAGATTGCTAGGAAGCGGGTGAGGCCGCCTTCAACCATTTCATCGATGACAATGTCTGCCTTGCTCAAGCCAAGCTGAGGGCGTGCGTCTGAGGAGTTGTCGATTTTGCCCATCACAACCGGGCCGGCCAAGAAAGAGTTGGTGCCCTGCGGATACTGGATACCGGTGAGCGGGGCGGTGTCGTAAACCACGCTCGCGCTAGGCGAGTTGGAATCACCTGGAGCTGGTGTGCCGTTGTTGGTTGCCGCCGAACACCCCGTTAGCAAACTCGCGAGCAAACCCGCGGTTAGAACAGTGGCACCGATGGTGCCGAAACGTGGGCTGCGAGCCTTGCTCAGTGTGTTCTTAGCAAACATGGCTTCACGCTAATGCAGCGAGCGCCGAGGCGAACTTCAGACACGCGCGAAACGCGGCCATTCACAGGGAACGAATGCCCCGTGCATGTGTTCTGGGTTGGCTATGCCTTGCCTTTTATGCGAGTTCTAGGTCCTGCAGGCTAACCGCGCTCAGGTACTTGTAACCCTTTTCCTCGATTACCTGCTGAGCACCGGTGTCGCGGTCAACCACGGTTGCCACGGCAACCACGATTGCGCCAGCCGCCTCGAGAGCCGCCGCTGCGGTTAGCGGAGATCCACCGGTGGTGCTGGTGTCTTCAACCACAATCACGCGCTTGCCGTTCACGTCTGGACCCTCAACCTGGCGACCCATTCCGTGCGCCTTGGCTGCCTTACGAACCACAAACGCATCGATGGCGCGACCACGCGCTGCGGCCTGGTGTAGCACCGCGGTGGCAACCGGGTCGGCACCCATGGTTAGTCCACCAACCGAGTCGAACTCGGTGATGCCGGCCTGGTCCAGCATGTCCAGGATTACCTGACCGATTAGCGGCGCGGCCTCGTGGTGCAAGGTAGCACGGCGCAGGTCAACGTAGTAGTCTGCCTCGATTCCGCTGCTCAGGGTAACGCGGCCGTGAACCACGGCTAGTTCCTTGATTAGTTCAACTAGGCGAGGCTTGGCAGTGCTGGTAAAAGTCATGCCTTAAGTTTAAGGAATGCGCATAGCCACTTGGAACGTAAACAGCATTCGAACCCGTGTTGGTCGAGTTACCGACTACCTGCAAAGGGCAGACATCGATGTGTTGGCTATGCAGGAAATCAAGTGCAAGCCGGAGCAGTTTCCCGTTGCAGCGTTTGAAGAGCTGGGCTACCAGGTGACCATGCACGGCCTGAACCAGTGGAACGGCGTGGCCTTTGCCAGTCGCATCCCGGCGGAAGACGTGGAGATCGGCTTTGCCGATATGCCAGGCTTTGGGCCAGAACTGGCTCAAGAGGCACGCGCCATTGGTGCCACCTTCAACCAAGTTCGCCTGTGGAGTCTCTACATTCCGAACGGCCGCACCCTGGATGACCCGCACTACACCTACAAGTTGGAGTGGCTAGACCGACTGGCTGCCGCGAGCGCCGAATGGCTTGAGCATGAGCCGGGAATCGAGCTTGCCCTCATGGGTGACTTCAACATTGCGCCCCTCGACACCGACGTTTGGGACATCCACGACTTTGCCGGTTCCACCCACGTTTCGGCGCCGGAGCGCGAAGCGTTTGAGGCGTTTGAACAGATTGGCCTCATCGATGTGGTGCGTCCGCTGATTCCAACCGGCTACACCTACTGGGACTACCAGCAGCTTCGCTTCCCGAAGAACGAGGGAATGCGAATCGACTTCATCCTGGGTTCGGAGGCGTTTGCCGAGCGCGTGAAGAGCGCCGAGATCGTGCGCGACGAGCGCAAGGGCGAGGGCCCTAGCGACCACGTGCCTGTGGTTGTTGAACTGGGCTAAACGCCCACTCCACCAAGCAGCTCGGCTGCGTTAGGCCGCAGCTTCCGCCAACGCATTCTCAGCCAGCGTCTTCTTAGACAGCAGGCTGCTGCCCTTGCGGTTCAGCGCCAACCAGATAACAAACGAGCCTGCGCAGATGGCAACGCAGAGCCACATCAGGCCGCTCCAACCCAGAATCGGGTAAAGCACGGCCGAGCCTGCGGAGCCAATTGCCCCGCCGATAAAGTTGCCAGAAACGTAGGCGGCGTTGATTCTGCTGCGTGCCTTTGGAAATAGCGTGATCAGTCGTGTCTGGTTGGTAAGGCCAATCACCTGCATCACCAGGTCCAGCAGAATCAGCATGATCACCAGGAACGCGAGCGACACCGGCGCGTAAGACCCAATCACCAGCGACACCATCACGGTAATGAACGCAATGATGGCGGCAGGTTTCGCTTTTCCTCCATCGATGAGGCGACCGGTGTTTCTGGCCATCACCGCACCGATGATTCCCACGAACCCCCAGAGGCCAATCTGACTTGGCGTGTAGTTGAACGGGGCGGCGCTGAGTAGGAACGTGATGGACGTCCAGATCACGCTGAGGATGGTGAAGTTGGCGGCGTTCACAAAGATGCTCAGCAGAACTTTGGGGTTCTTGTACTGCAGCGAGAACACGCCAGAAACCAGCTTTGGGTAACTAACGTGGGCAGGCTTTGGCAGCACGGGAATGTTCACGTAAAGCACGTATGCGAGGGCCAGGTTAAGAGCGCCAATCACGACAAACGTGAAGTGCCAGCCGATCAGATCGGCAAGGGTTCCGCTCAGGATTCGCGACCCTAGGATTCCCAGAATCATGCCGGAAACCACGGTGCTCACGTTGCGGCCGCGGTTGCTGTCGTCGCTGAGTTCACCCGCAAGCGGCACGAGCAGCTGACCAGAGATGGTGCTCACACCAAGAACGCACATGGTGACCAGCAGCATCGAATAGCTCTGTGATGCACCGATGGAGAAGTGGGCGAGACCGGAAATCACCAACATTGCGGGTACGAGTTTGTTGCGGGCAAAGAGGTCACCAAGTGGAACCAGCAGGACCACGCCAAGTACGTAACCGATTTGAACGGCGGTTACTAGGAAGCCGCTCTGTTCGATGCCAAAGTGCAGGTCCTTGGCAATTGCGCCAAGCATTGGCTGGGCAAAGTAAAGGTTGCCAACGGCGAATCCGCTGGTCACGGCAAAGAGAACAAATAGGCTACGGCGCATGGTTCGAGGCTAACAGCCGCAGTGTGACTGAGGCTATGGATTGGTGGCTCGAGACAGGCACGGTTATTACCTGCTAAACACGGGGGTAGCCAAACCCAAAGGGTGAATGGAGCTTCTAGTTAGAACAGGTGCTGGAGCTGCCCTTGGTTCCGCGAACCCAGTCCGGAAGCGTGCTTGAACTCGCGCTAGGAGCAGGCGCACTCGAAGCTGCGCCCGAGGCGGTTGGAGCTGGGGTTGCCTGAGCGCCCGCGCCCGGGTTGCTCTTTGCAAGAACCAGCGGTTCGTCGGCAAGCAGCTTGGCAAACAACAGTGCGGCCTGATCTGGGATAAGAGCTACGCGACCCTGGTTAGGAGCAGGCAGACCGCCAGCTGATGGCACCTGGATGAAGGTCATCTTGTCTGGTGAAACTCCCTTGAGTGCACCAGCCAATCCAACCAAAACGTTTAGATCGGTCATGTTGCTGCTGAGGGTCATGTTTCGAGCGGCGGCATTGGCCAGGCTGTAAAGGTAAACCGGGTTGGTTAGAACGCCTTGGCTCTTGACCTTGCGGAACAGCGAGCTCATGAACACCTGCTGGTTGCTGATGCGAGAGAGGTCGGAGCCGTCTCCAACACCGTGGCGAGTGCGCAAGAACTGCAGTGCCTTCACGCCCTGAAGCACTTGGTTTCCCGCTGCCAAATCTAGGTGGGTGTAGGTGTCGTGAATCGGGTTGGCAACACAAACTTCAACGCCACCGATGGCGTTGGACATCTCGATTACGCCCTTGAAGTTGATCATGGCAAGGTAAGGAATGGTCAGACCCGTGATGCTCTCAACGGTGAGCAGGGTGCAACCCGGTCCGCCGTTGGCGATGGTGGCGTTGATCTGGCCAAGGCTTTGAGGCAGGTAACCCGGACCGCCGGTGGTGCTTGGGCAGGCAGGCCAAGGAACCATCAGGTCTCTAGGGAAGCTCATTGCCACTGCGTTTTTACGGTTGGCCGATACGTGCAAAAGAATAATCACGTCTGCCAGATTCGAGGTTTCGTGACCGAAGCCACCGCCCTGACCGGCGCGAGTGTCGCTACCAACCAGCAACATGTTGATTGGACCCTTGAGGTTTGCCGGCGCAGAAATAAGGTTTCCGTTGGCGTCTCTGAGTTGGATGCCGCCCTGGGCAAGCTGGTTTCCGATTGAAACCGCCGAATAACTAACTACAACCAGAACCGCGGCCATGAATACCGCGATTGAACGCCAAGCCAAGCTCAGCAGGTTGCGCTTTGCGCTGCGCGAAACCAAGACACCGTGGCGCGGGTTGGCGCGCTTTGGCAGATTCTTGGGCATTGGCAATCCTTTGATCAGGGGCAGCATTGCCTAAAACTGGCGGAGGCCGTGGGATTCGAACCCACGAAACATTGCTGTTCACTGGTTTTCAAGACCAGCTCCATCGGCCGCTCGGACAGACCTCCGTGAATAAGTTTAGACGAGTCGTCTGCTGAAAAGTATGCCTTCAAAGCCTGAAAGTACTCTGGCAACGCCGTCGTCTTCAACACTGCTGGTTACCTCAGAGGCAACAAACTTGGTTTCGTCCACCGCCTGGCCCATGGCAAAGCTGATGCCGCCGCCGCTGGTGGCCCATTCAAACATTGGAATGTCGTTGCGACCATCGCCAACTGCAATCACCTGCGATGGCTTGATGTTGTGCATGCGGCGAATCTTTTCTAGAGCTGAACCCTTGGTCACGCCCTCCGGACTGATGTCCAACCAAGCCGTGTAACCAATGGCGTAGCTAACCGAGTGCAGTCCAACCCCGCCAATCAGGTCCAAAAACTCCTGAACGTTGTGTTCAGGAGAGAGCACAACAACGCGGCTAACCGGGTGGCTCATCAACTCTTCGAGTGGGGTTTCAAAGTTCTGGTCGCCCAACGCAAAGGTTGGGAACGGCCTGTGGAACCGGTAACTTCCATCGATGTCTTCAACTGCAAAATGCGCGTTAGGAAGTTTCTGGGTGAGCTTGGTCAGCACGTCTGCCGGGTCGAACGTGATCACGTCGGTTGGCCGGTAGCCGCGGTTGTCTGCGGGGTCCACCTCGATGGTCACCGCACCATTGGAACAAACCGCGTGACCGTGCTGAATTCCCAAGTCGCGCAATACAGGGATTCCGTTTGCCGCTGAGCGACCGGTGGCAACCACCACCTCGTGTCCGAGCGCACGAACTCGCTTTACCTCTTTCACCACCTCGGGTGAGAGGAACCCGTCATCGTGCACCAAGGTGCCATCGATGTCGAGAGCGATCAGCCAGCGGTCGTCTCCAACCGCAACGGGGATGTTGTCCTGGCTGCTGTTAGCAGGGGGAGTCAAACCTAGGCACCCGCTTTAGAGTTGGAAACCTTTGGGCTGATGACCTCTTGGCCGCCTAGGTAAGGGCGAAGCGCCTTTGGAATCACCACGGAGCCGTCTGGCTGCTGGTGGTTTTCCAAAATGGCAACCAACCAGCGAGTGGTGGCAAGGGTTCCGTTGAGGGTGGCCACCGGAGCGGTCTTGCCGTCTTCCTTGCGGTAGCGCACGTTCAGGCGGCGAGCCTGGAAGGTGGTGCAGTTAGAGGTTGAAGTTAGCTCGCGGTAGGTGTTCTGCGAAGGAACCCAGGCCTCGGCATCAAACTTGCGGGCGGCGCTGCTGCCTAGGTCTCCGGCAGCGGTGTCGATAACGCGGTAAGGAAGCTCACACTTCTGAAGCATCTGCTCCTGCCATTCCAGCAAGCGAGCGTGCTCTGCCTCGGCCTCTTCCGGCGAGGTGTAAACGAACATCTCGAGCTTGTTGAACTGGTGCACACGCAAAATGCCGCGGGTGTCCTTGCCGTAGGAACCAGCTTCGCGTCGGTAGCAGGTGCTCCAACCGGCGTAGCGCAGCGGTCCGTCGGCCTGCAGGTCTACAACCTCATCACGGTGGTAGCCGGCCAGGGCAACCTCGCTGGTACCGGTTAGGTACAGGTCGTCTGCAGGAAGGTAGTAAATCTCATCGCTGTGCTCACCCAGGAATCCGGTTCCGGCCATTACCTCTGGACGAACCAGGGTAGGGGTGATCAGCGCGGTGAATCCGGCGTTTGCGGCCTGGTCCAACGCCATGTTCATGAGCGCCAACTCCAGGCGAGCACCCCAGCCCTTTAGGAAGTAGAAACGGCTGCCCGAAATCTTGGTTCCACGCTCAATGTCGATGATGTCCAAAATCTCACCGATGGCCTGGTGATCCTTCACCTCAAAGTCGAATGCTGGCTTGGTGCCAACTTCCTTGAGCACAACGTAGTCGTCTTCGCCACCCACAGGTACGCCATCGATGACTACGTTTTCGATCTTCCAAATCAGTGTGTCTAGTGCCTGCTGAGCCTCGCCGGCAGCGGAATCCGCGGCCTTTACCTGAGCCGAAAGCTCCTGAGCCTGGACCACGAGAGCCTGCTTCTCCTCCTTTGGAGCGGCGGCAACCTGCTTGCCAAAGGCGTTCTGCTGGGCACGAAGGGTCTCAAACTCGCTCAGGCTCTTGCGCCAAGCGGCATCAGCCGCAATGGCCTGGTCAACAAGGTCTTCACTACCACCGCGAGCGCGCTGGCTCTTCTTGATGGCTTCCGGGTTTTCACGCAACAGGTTTAGGTCAATCACCCTTCAAGGTTACCGCTAACCCTCTACAAACCTGGGCTGGCAAGTTAGTCTGAAGGCATGCACAAAGTGGCCGTTATTTTCAATCCCGAAAAGGTTGATGGCTCCAGATTGCAGAACATTGTGAATGGTTTGCTGGGGCAACATAACCTTCTTCCCGCTCTGATGCTGCCAACCACCGCGGCTGAACCGGGTGGGCTGCAGGCCAAGCAGGCGCTGGCGCAAAAGTGCAATCTTTTGCTGGTTGCTGGCGGAGACGGAACTCTCAGGGCCGTGCTCAACGCCATTGCCAACAAGAACGTGTCAATCGGAATCATCCCTCGCGGCACCGGAAACGTGCTCGCTCGCAACCTAGGGATTCCCCTGGGCAGCATTTCCAAAGCGGTTCGCCTAGCCCTCGAGGGAAAAGACAAGAGCATCGACCTGGGCAAAGCCAGCTTCACACTTGCACACTCCGGTGCCGAGGAATCTCACGTTTTCGGCGTCATGGCTGGCATCGGCCTAGACGCCAAAATCTTCATGAATACCGACCCAAAGCTAAAGAAGCAGTTGGGTTGGGTTGCATACATCGATGGGGGTCTGCGTTCTCTACCCGTGCGTTTCGAGACCATGGACGTGAGCGTGAACTCCCGCCCCAGCAAGCAGCTCAAGGTGCACTCGCTTGCAATTGGAAACTGCGGACTCCTGCCGGGCAACATCAACATCATGCCGGCGGCTCGCTTAGACGATGGTTTGCTCGACGTGGCCGCGGTTGGCCCTCGCCGGTTCTGGAACTGGATCGACTTTTGGAATCGTGTCACCTGGTTGAGTTGGCTGGTGGCCAAGGTGCGCGGTTGGCGAAAGATCGTTGAATACACGGCCAACCTGAAGACGCTGGAAAACTTGAGCGGCAAGCTCATCGAGGTTTGGCCGGAGCACCCCGTTGACATTCAGCTAGACGGCGATCCGTTCGGCAAGGTGCACACCGCAAAGTTCGAGGTGCTACCTCACGCCGTAAAGATCAGGCTCTAAACAGTTTGGCCTAGTGACCGGCGCGCAGCTTCTTTAGCCAAGCCTCTGCGGTGGCGTATTCGGCGTTGGAGTTGTTGCCGTTTGGCTTGCTCACCAACTTGTCCGCACGAGGGTACGAACCCAAGAAGATCACCTTTGGGCTGAAACGGTAAAGACCGTTCAGCGCCTCACCAAGTGCCTGGTCCTGAATGTGACCCTCGGCGTCAACGTTGAAGCGGTAACGTCCAAGGCGGTCACCAATCGGACGGCTCTCGATTCGAGTCAGGTTCACACCGCGAGCGGCGAACTGCTCGAGCATCTCAAGAAGCGCACCCGGGCGGTCGGTAGGAAGCTCAACAATGATGCTGGTCTTATCCTTTCCGGTAGCCGCAGGCTGCTTGCCAGGCAAACCAACCTGGATGAACCTGGTCTGGGCGTGCTTGTTGTCTGCAATGTTCTTGGCCAACACCTTCACCGCGTAGTGATCGGTGATGTGAGTGGTGGAAATCGCCGCGTCAGCAGCATCGCTGGAAAGCAGTTCCGCAGCCGCAGCCGCGTTAGAAGTGGCTGGCAGGTGCTTGTGGTTAGGTAGGTTCTTGCTCAACCAGTCGCGAACCTGAGCGTAGGCAACCGGGTGCGCGGCAACGGTAACCACGTCGCCAAGCTTTACCCCGGGGCGGGCCACCAGGTTGAAGTTCACCGGCACCAAATACTCGCCATAAATCCGCAGGCCATCGATGTTGGCAAGCGCGTCCAGGGTTGCACTAACGCCGCCCTCCACGCTGCTCTCAACCGGAACCACCGCGCGGTGAGCCTTGCCCGAAACCACGTCGCCGAGTGCATCTCCAACCGACACCACGGAATTCCAAACGGCGCCCTTGGCTTCAGGAACCTGTGCCAGGGCAAGCTCGGTAAAGGTACCTACCGGTCCTAAGAATGAATAGACCGTACCTTTGCGCGCATTCTTTGCAGAAGAGTTACCAAGTTTGGATGACATAGATAAAGGTTAACTGCCAAAATGCATATATGAGCGTGCGTGCAGGGCTAAAAGCCAATGAATCAGACCTAATCAATGTTGACCAGCTGATTCGTGATTACTTCGAAATCCACCCCGATGTGAACATCGTTGAGCAGAAGGTGGCGTTTGGCACCAGCGGCCACCGTGGCACCGCGCTCAATGGTTCGTTTAACGAAGACCACATCGCGGCCATCACTCAGGCGATTGTTGAATACCGAGTTGCCCAGAAGATTGGCGGGCCAATCTATGTTGGCAAGGACACCCACGCACTGAGTGGTCCTGCCGAGCAGACCGCGCTCGAGGTTCTTGCCGGCAACGGTGTTGAGACTCTGGTGGACAGCAACGATGGTTACGTGCCAACCCCTGCAGTTTCGGTTGCCATCATCAACCACAACTTGGGCAAGGCGGCTAACGACCCGAGCCTCGCCGACGGCCTGGTTATTACCCCAAGCCACAATCCACCCACCGATGGCGGATTCAAGTACAACCCTCCGCACGGCGGTCCGGCAGACAGCGACGCCACCAACTGGGTTGCCGCTCGAGCCAACGAGATCATCGCCGATGGAATGCGTGCGGTGAAGCGAGCAAAGCCTGCCGCCAAGAAGTTTGACTTCCGCACCAACTACGTTTCGCAACTAGGTCAGGTTCTCAACATGGACGCAATCCGCGATTCCAAGGTGAGCATCGGAGCAGACCCGATGGGTGGCGCATCGGTGGACTACTGGGGAGCAATCGGCGAGCACTACGGCCTGAACCTCACCGTGATCAACCCAAACGTTGACTTCCAGTTTGGCTTCATGACCCTGGACTGGGACGGCAAGATCCGCATGGACTGCAGCAGCCCGTTTGCCATGGCCAGCCTCATCGCCAACAAGAACGCCTACGACATCAGCACCGGAAACGACGCCGACGCAGACCGCCACGGAATCGTAACCAGCGACCACGGCCTCATGAACCCCAACCACTTCCTCGCCGTGAGCATCGACTACCTGTACCGCAACCGCTCGGGCTGGGCCGCGGATGCCGCAGTTGGCAAGACCATGGTTTCCAGTGGAATCATCGACCGCGTGGTTTCCAACCTCGGCCGCAAGCTCATCGAGGTGCCTGTTGGTTTCAAGTGGTTTGTGCCCGGTCTCATCGATGGAAGTGTTGGCTTTGGCGGTGAAGAGAGTGCGGGTGCCTCGTTCCTGCGCCTCGATGGCAAGGCTTGGAGCACCGACAAGGATGGCCTGATTCTGGCCCTGCTTGCCGCCGAGATAAAGGCCGTAACCGGTAAGTCACCGAGCGAGCGCTACGCGGAGTTGACCGCTGAGTTTGGTGCACCAGCCTATGAGCGCATCGACGCACCGGCCACTTTGGAGCAGAAGAGCAAGCTGGGCAAGTTGAGCGCGGATGCGGTTTCCGCTTCGCAGCTTGCCGGCGAGGCGATCACCAAGATCGAAACCCACGCGGCCGGAAACGGTGCGGCACTCGGCGGCCTAAAGGTCAGCACTGAAAACGCCTGGTTCGCTGCTCGCCCAAGCGGAACCGAAAACGTGTACAAGATCTACGGCGAATCGTTCCTCGGTGCCGAGCACCTGACTCAGGTTCAGATTGAGGCCAAGGCGCTCGTAGACGGCGTGCTCGGCTAACTAGCCCTAGTCAGCCGAAGCCACTCCGTTCTAGTAAGTGGGTGCGGCCGGCAGACCAAAGAAGTCTTCGAGTACTGCCACGCCGGTGTTGTGCATCTGAGTGCTGAGCTCCACGCCAACGTAGCGATAGTGCCAAGGTTCAAACTGGTAACCGGTGGTTGCCGTGCGGCCCTTTGGGTAGCGCAGGATGAAACCGTATTGCCAGGCATTTGCGGCTAGCCACTTGCCTGCCTTGGTCTGGGCAAAGCAAACGCGAATCACGCAACCCTGGCCCGCCGCCGAAAGATCGGCCGCCAATCCGGTCTGATGCTCGCTGTAACCCGGTCGTGCGGCAAGGTTCTCGCCAGCTGTCAATCCCAGCGCGGCCACGTCCTTATCGTGCACCGCAACCTGGGTTTGGTACGAACGATAGGTGCTACTCAAAACCAGAACACCGCTGCCTGCTTGGTTCATGGCGGTGGCCATGGCGATCACAGCTTTGGCCGCGGGCTTAGCCAATCGAATCCCGTAAGGGTTGGCACCAACTCCACTAGCGAACTTGGGCTTCACCAGGTTCTTAGGTAGGTAAGAGATCGGATTGAGGGGCCTTTTCTTGTCCACAACCACCCAAAGCGAACTACTAACATCGATGGAATACAGCTGCGGGTTGAATGGTGACGGCGTTGGTGTGGGCGTTGGCGTCACGGTTGGTAGCGGGGTGGGAGTTGGAGTCCCGGTGTCCGTTGGAGTTGGTGTGGCAGAAGGATCAGCTGGTGTCACGGTTCCCGCCGAAAGAACAAACTGGTTGCCGTTCGCGTGACCGCGTGCGAAACTAGTTACCGAGGGAAATAAAATCAGCGCGCCAACAGTTAGCGCTACTAGAGATTTTTTCCATTTGAACGACTTAGGCTTAACCACATCTCAAGCCTAAACAATGGGCTTAGCCCCGCAAGAAAAGAGGCCAAATTTTGGCACGTGCAGAACGTAAAGCGGCAGCAGCCGAATCAGCAAAAAGCGGAGTGATGACACACCGCCAGATCATGTTTGTGCTCTTTGGGCTCATGTCTGGAATGTTCCTTTCTTCGCTAGACCAGAGCATCGTGGGTAGCGCAATGCGCACCATTGCCGACGACCTAAAGGGTCTGGACATGCAGGCTTGGGTGACCACCGCCTACCTAATCACTTCCACCATCACCACCCCTATCTACGGAAAGCTCGGCGACATCCTCGGTCGTCGTCGTCTCTTCATCTTCGCCATCAGCGTTTTCGTTGTGGCATCGGTAGGTGCATCCTTCTCGCACAGCATGTACGAGCTAGCCGCTTGGCGTGCATTCCAGGGAATCGGTGCCGGTGGTTTGTTCACCCTTGCACTCACCGTGATGGCAGACGTAATCCCACCACGTGAACGCGCTCGCTACATGGGTATGTTCATGGCTGTGTTCGCAACCTCTTCGGTTATCGGCCCGCTGGTTGGTGGCCTATTCGCAGGTGCAGACCAGATCCTCTGGATCTCGGGTTGGCGCTGGGTGTTCCTCATCAACCTGCCAATCGGAATCCTTGCCATGTTCATGGTGGTCAACTTCCTTCACGTTCCACACCACAAGAAGTCCAGTCGTATCGACTGGTGGGGTGCTGTTACCGTGATCATCGCCGTTGTTCCACTGCTCATCGTTGCCGAAAAGGGTCGCGAGTGGGGCTGGGATTCAGCAACCTCCATCACCTCGTACGCCATTGGCGTTGCCGGAATCATCGCCTTCATCTTGGTAGAGCGTGCAATGGGTGAAGACGCACTTCTTCCACTTCACCTGTTCAAGTCCAACGCCTTCTCGTTCTCAACCATCATCGGTGTGATTGTTGGAACCGGAATGTTCGGTGGAATGATGACCATTCCTCTGATTCTTCAGATCGTGTACGGCGCAACTCCAACCGAGTCCGGTTTGCTCATGCTGCCAATGGTTGTTGGAATGATGACCGCGTCTATCCTGAGCGGTCGCTACACCGGTAAGACTGGCAAGTACAAGATGTTCCTGATCTCGGGTACCGCGTGCATGACCATTGCTTACTTCTACCTGAGCAACCTCACCTACCAGTGGGAAATCTGGCAGATTTCGGTTGGCATGGTTCTAATGGGTGCCGGTCTAGGCCAGCTAATGCAGACCCTGAACATGGTTGCTCAGAACGCGGTTGAGGCCAAGGACATTGGTGTTGCCACCTCGTCTGCAACCTTCTTCCGCCAGATGGGTGGAACCCTGGGTGTTGCTATCTTCCTATCGATCCTGTTCACCTCGTTGCAGGACAAGGGACCACAGATTGGTAAGGGCATTCAAGCCGCAATCATGAAGAACCCTGCGCTTTTGGCCGAGCCAAAGAACGCAATCTTCAAGACCGGTGGCAGCAAGCTCGCCGACATGATCAACACCGACTCGTCGTTCCTAAAGACCGTGAGCCCGGAGTTGGCCGCGCCAATCAAGCAGGCCTTTGCTGAGGCAGCGGTTCAGGTATTCACCTCGGCAACCATCGTGGTTGCAGTTGCCTTTGTTCTCACCTGGTTCCTAAAGGAGATCGCCCTTCGTACCAAGAGCGGTATGCAGGAGCAGGCAGAACAGAAGCAGGCTGCAGACGCAGCGGCAATGCACTAAGCCTCAAAACTAGAAATCCCCCAGACGGTGTATTCCGTTTGGGGGATTCTTTTTTGCTCAGGTACTGGGCTTATTCCAAATTTGGAATACCTTCCACAAACGGTACGTTCTTGCCTTCGAAACGCTTCTTCATTACCTCGATGGCTTCCGGGTTCTGATCTACCAGGATGAACCTGCGGTCAAGTTCCAACGCAGCCGCACCGGTGCTTCCGGAGCCGCCAAAGAAGTCCAGCACCAGGTCGTCAGGCTTGGAGCTCGCCTGCAAAATGCGGCGCAAAATACCGAGCGGTTTCTGGGTTGGGTAGCCGGTCTTTTCTTTGCCGGTTGGACTCACAATGGTGTGCCACCAAACGTCGGTTGGCAGCTTGCCCATCGCAGCCTTTTCCGGAGTAACCAAACCTGGTGCCATGTACGGCTCACGATCAACCGCGGCGGAGTTGAAGTAGAACGTTCTTGGATTCTTCACGTAGACCAAAATGGTGTCGTGCTTGGCAGGCCATCGGTTCTTTGCCTTGCCACCGTAGTCGTATGCCCAAATGATTTCGTTTAGAAAGCAGTCGCGACCAAACAGGGCATCGAGCAGCACCTTGGCGTAGTGGGCTTCGCGGTAATCCAAGTGAAGGTAAAGCGTGCCCGAATCGTTGAGCAATCGCCATGCCTCTTCGAGCCTGGGTTCCAGGAAAGCCCAGTAATCTGTGAAGGCATCGTCGTAACTTAGCACGGTCTTCTTCACCGTTTCGTAAAGCTGTCCCTTGAAGCCAACCCGACTTCCGGTCTCGCTTCGCTGGGTGGTATTGCCACCTCGCGACTGCACTCGACCGGTGTTAAACGGGGGGTCAATGTAGATCAACTGAACGCAAGAATCAGGCATAGACTTCAATGCGTGGAGATTATCTCCAACCACAACCTGACTCAAAATCTTGCTCACTAAAAGAGGTTAACAGCATGGAACCGCACGTAGTTCACAATCAGCAACTTCACCGCTACGAAATCTTCATCGGTGATGAAAAGGTTGGGCACGCGGACTACAGCCAGCTTCCTGGTGAGCTCCACTTTGTGCACACCGAGGTTGACCCAGCTCACCAGGGCAAGAACCTTGCAGCCATTTTGATGCGTGAGGCCATCGCCGATGTGCGTGCACAGGGCAAGGCAAAGATCGTTCCTGTTTGTTCTTACGTGGTTCGCTACATGGAGCGTCACCCAGACACTCACGACCTGCTGCTCAACCCGATTGAAGATGCAGTGGCTGCCTGCAAGCTGCCTAACCCTCAGAAGTTTGCCGACAAGCACAACCTGCAACTGAAGCAGCCGGAGTAGTCAACGGACTGCATTCGCGGCTCTCACAGTTGCGTGTGTTGGCTAGGCGCCAAACTCGCCGTTTAGCCACTCCACCAAGTCATTCAGCACGTCGTCCTTATTGGTCTCATTGAACATCTCGTGACGACCACCGTGGTAAATCACCAACTCAACGTCTTTCACGCCCGCTCGCAGCAGCGCCTTCAGCAAAAGTTGATTGCCACGTTCTGCACCGATGGCGTCCTCGCTGCCGGCCATAAGCAACATAGGTAGGTCTGCCTTGATGCACTTCTTTGGAACACCGATGAGGGCAAGAGTGTTTGGGAACCCGAAAACCTGCATGGCGGTTTCGGGGAAGTTCAGTGGATCGGCGGCAAACTTCTTGCCAACCTCGTTGTCGCGGCTCAGCCACTCAAAGCCAGTTGCGTTTGGCTCACTGGCCCACTTCTTATTGAACCCACCGCTCGGAAGAATCCCCGGCAGCAACAGGGTTGAACCACTCAGCACCACGGCCGAGTAGCGGTTGGAGTCGGTGTCCAAAATTCGCTGGGAAATCATCGATCCCCAGCTGTGGCCAATCAGCGCCAAACGAACGCCGGGATTCTCACGTTCGATCAGGCTGGCCAGCTCGAGTTCATCGGTGAATACGGCCTTCATGCCGCCGGCGCCCAAGTTGCCCTTCTTCTTAACCAAACCGGCTTCGCGCATGCGCAAACCCGTTTGGCCGTGCCCTCGGTGATCGCTCGCGTATACCGAGTAGCCCGCACGATTCAAAGCGGCGGCCACGTGGTCGTAGCGCCTGGCATGTTCGCCCAAGCCGTGCACCAGTTGCACCACCGCTTTGGGCTGGGCAACCGGCCACTCGTAGAAAGTGATATCCACGCCGTGGATATCGGTGAATGTCCTCACAAGTGGCAGCGCTGTCATGCCAGCAGACTACTCCTTTAGTGGCGCTCCCTCCAGAACTCGGCCCTAAGCCTCTTTGGTGATTTCCACCGAGACAAAGAGTTCAGAGGCGCTGGCCCCTGCAAAGACACCGCGGAGCGGAGGTACGTCGTCGTAGTCTCGCCCACGGGCCACCACAATGTGGCGGTCTGTAATCTCAAGGTTGTTAGTTGGGTCGTTGGTGACCCACTCGCCCGCAAACCATTCAACCCAGGCGTGGGATTCACCAACCACCTTTTGACCGATTTCGGGATTCGGCTGCGGGTGGAGGTATCCGCTCACGTAACGGGCTGGAATTCCCACGGAACGCATCGCCCCCAAAGCTAGGTGGGTGAAGTCCTGACAGACACCAACCTTGTTGCTCCAAGCCTCCGAGGCGTTGCTCTGCACACCCGTGACGCCAAACTGGTATTTCATGGTCTTGTGAATGTGCGCGCAGATGGCCGCCGCAGTTTCGGCAGGCGATGCCGTGGCAGCCCACTTCTTGGCGAACTTGGCTAGGTCGGCGGGAACCGCGGTCCGTTTAGACAGAGTCACGGCGTCTCTCAGGTCCAGGTTGCGTTCAATGTGAACCGCCAACTGCTTCCAATCCATCAATGCCTCCGGCTCCCCCTGATCTCTAAGCTCCACAGTTGTGGTGCTCACGATCTCAAGTTCCTCGTGTGGTTCGAGCACTTCGAACATCACCACACGAGTGCCAAAGTAGTCCTGGTATTCGTGACTGGCCGGGTGCGGGCGAATCTCCAACTTGCTGTTGAACACGAGTTGGGTTTCGTCTCTAACCGGAAGCATGCGAACTTCGTTGTAGGACGCCTGTACCGGACTGGAGTATCTGAAGCCGGTTCTGTGAACCACCTTGTATCGGCTCATGACATTTCACCTACCCAACTAGGAAGCACATTCACGGGGAAGTAGCGCGTACGAATCGATTCGGAAACCGCATTGATACCGTCTTGAAGTGCGTGCATTTCATCGGTGAGATTGGCAAGGATGGCGGGAGCGGACCGATACTCGAGATTGGTGCGCAACTGACCGAGAGCGCGAAGAGCGTCGTCGGTTACACCAACCCTCGCGGTGGTAGGAGCCAGGTCTGCCAGACACTTTTCGGCTCGGGTGATTGCGAAAATCACAGAGCGAGGGAAGATGCGATCGAGCAGAAGGAATTCCGCGGCATTGGTTGCCGATGGGACACCTCGGTAGGTTCGCAGATACGCCTCGTAGGCGCCGCAGCTCCTGAGAATGGTGGTCCAGGACGGACCGCTAGCCTGGGTTAGTTCGCTGGTTGCCAGCAGTCGTGCTGTCATGTCCACTCGCTCAAGGCTTCTTCCGAGTGTGAAGAAGGTCCACGCTTCGTCTCGACTGGTGCTGCTTTCAACGATTCCCACGGCGAGCGCAGTTCGTTCGCGAACCCAGCCAAAGAAATCGTGTGCTCGGTCAAGAGCGACTTTCCTTGGCATCCTGGATCTTGTGGTGTTTAGGCACTCCCAGAGTTCCGTGCTCACAATCTCACGCACTCGGCGAGCGTTTTCGCGGGCCGCACCGAGAGATGAAGCGATCGAACTCGGGTCGTTTCGATCAACCGTTAGTGCGTTCATGAGCATGTGCCGGTCCATCGGCTGATCAAACTTGGCATCGGAACCGATGACCTTGAGTAGCGAACGACAAGCGGTGTCTTCATCCACCCACGGGTCCTCCAGCAACAGCTGCAGGTGCACGTCTAGGAGCCTTGCGGTTCCATCCGCGCGCTCAACGTATCGGCCTATCCAAAAAAGCGATTCCGCAATTCGACTAAGCATTCCTACTTCACCCCTGCCTCAGGATTCGATACCGCTGATTGCTGCTGCTGTTGCTGTTGGTTCATGTACGGGTTTCCCTTTCCAGGCTGTTGCTGTGAAAAGCCCGAGTTGCCCGAGGTTTGTCCGGCTACGATTGCCGACACCTGAGAATTGGTTGGCATGTATTCCCGAACGGTGATTCGGTCCGAACCCACCACCCAAGTGTCCTTAGAGCCACCACCCTGCGAACTGTTAACTACTAACTCGCCTTCCGGCAATGCCACTCGGGTGAGACCGCCAGGCAGAACCCAAACGTCGCTGCCGTCATTTACGGCGAACGGTCTGAGGTCCGCATGCCTTGGTCGAAGCCCCTGATCCACCAGCGTTGGAATGGTGCTGAACTGAACCACTGGCTGTGCAATCCAGCCGCGAGGATCTTTGATGAGTTTCTTCCTAAGGTCGTCGAGTTCTTTCTGGCTGGCGCTCGGACCAACCACGAGACCCTTGCCACCGCTGCCGTCTACCGGCTTCACAACCAGTTCGCTCAGGCGGTCAAGTACCTCCGTCAAACTCTCCGGCTCCTCAAGGCGCCAGGTTTGCACGTTCTTCACGATTGGCTCTTGCCCCAGGTAGTACCTAGTTAGGTCCGGCATGTAGGTGTAAACCAACTTGTCATCGGCCACTCCGTTGCCCACCGCGTTTGCAATGGTCACGTTTCCCAAGCGCGCCGCAGTGAGTAACCCGGGCGGACCCAAAACCGAATCGCTTCTAAAGCTGAGTGGGTCAAGGAATTCGTCATCCACGCGTCGGTAGATCACGTCAACTCTTCGCGGCCCGGCAGTGGTGCGCATGTACACCTTGCCGCCGCTGCAGTAAAGGTCCCTGCCCTCAACCAACTCGAGGCCCATCAGTCGAGCCAACAGCGTGTGCTCAAAGTAGGCACTGTTGTAAACACCCGGTGTGAGCACAACCACCGTGGGTTCCGTCACTCCCGAAGGTGCGGCGGCGCGCAGGGCAGCGAGCAGTTTGTTCGGATACTCAGCAACCGGCTGAATCCGCATTTGCTGGAACAGTTCGGGAAGTGTTTGCGCCATGACTCGGCGGTTGGAAATCACGTAGCTCACACCGCTCGGAACCCGAACGTTATCCTCCAGCACACGCCATTCGCCAACTTCGTCTCGAATCAGGTCAATTCCCGAAACCTGAATGCGAACTCCATTTGCAGGGTCTATTCCGGCAGCTGCACGGTGAAAGTGAGCTGATGTGGACACCAAACCGGCTGGAATCACACCATCGCGAATTGCATTCTGGGACCCGTAAATATCGGCAAGGAAAGCTTCCAGCACTCGCACGCGTTGTTTGATTCCCGCCTCAAGTGTTGACCATTCCTCACGGTCGATCACGCGAGGCACTGCGTCTAGCGGGAACGGGCGCTCCTCACCTGCAAAGTCGAAGGTCACACCTTGAGCCAAATAAGAGCTAGCCAAAGCCTCGGTGCGGCCAACCAGCTCCTCTTTGGTCATGGCAGCCAGCGCCTGTTGAATCTGTCGGTAGTTACCCCGAACCTTGCCAGCCCCCGAAAACATCTCATCGAAGGGTGGCAACGAACCGGCCTTACGATCGGCTCGTTTTAGAGGAGCCGCCACCGGATAGTTGTTAAATAGATCACCCATAGTCAAAAGTTACGGACGCATTGTTGCCGCGGTGTTTCGCTGTTGGGTCGGTCTCGTGACTTTATCTTTGATGGCACAGTCGAGGATTTCCCAGATTGCTCTCAGGAAACTCTCATACTTGAACGAGAGACTAAAGCCATGACCGCCAACTTCCGATTCACGCAGCCAAACACTCGCGTGCGCCTGGGCCCACGAAAGTGGCTCAAGGTTCAGCGCAAGCAAGACCTAGCCGAGATTGTGGCTTGGGGAAGCGTTCTGGTTGTAGTTGGCATGTTCCTCATCGATGGGGGCATCAAGAGCATCGTGGACCTTGCCAGTGGCCTTGGGGCACTCAGCCGCCTAACCGCCTTGGTGGGAACCGACCTACTTCTTATTCACATGTTGCTGGTGGCCAGGGTTCCTTGGATCGACAGACTTTACGGACTCGACAAGTCCACCGAAGCCCACAAGAAGCTGGGCAAGCCAATCCTTTACCTAATCGTGGCCCACTTCCTGGCCAGCCTCGTCAACTACGCAATCGTTGACCAAAAGGCCATCCTCGATGAGCTCTACAACCTGGTCTTCAACGTTCCGGACATGCTCATCGCCACCATCGCACTCGTGCTGATGATTGCAGTTGTGGTTTCGTCCATTCAGATCGCACGCAAGCGTCTCAGCTATGAGGCTTGGTGGGTCATCCACCTGCTCAGCTATCTATCGGTGTTCCTTGCCATCCCACACCAGATTTCCACCGGTAGCGACATTGCAGGAAAGCCGATTGCGGTGTTCTACTGGACCGCACTTTACGTATTTGTTGCCGGCAACATCATTTGGTTCCGTGTTCTCCAGCCAATCTTCGGCTCGCTTCACTACGGATTCAAGGTGGAGACCACCGTTAAGGAATCCACCGATGCCACCTCTATTTACATCACCGGCAAGAACCTGCAGAAGCTGGGTTACGAAAGTGGTCAGTTCTTCATCCTTCGAGTGCTGACTCCAAGTCAGTGGTGGCGTGCCCACCCGTTCAGCCTTTCGGCAGCACCAAACTCACGTTTCGTTCGCTTCACCGTTGGTAACCGTGGCGACGACACCGCACTACTTCAGAAGATCAAGCCAGGTACTCGCGTGATTCTGGAAGGCCCATACGGTGTCTTCACCGAAGCTCGCCGAACCAAGGAAAAGGTCACCCTGATCTGTGCTGGCATTGGTGCCCCACCGATTCGCGCCTTGGCAGAGTCCATGGCCGCTCGCCCTGGCGACATCAGCATTATTTACCGAGTCCGCGATGCGAATGACGCCGCTTTGGTAGACGAGCTACAGACATTGAGCGCACGACGCGGCTTCACTTTCACACTGCTCGAAGGTGGCCGAGGCGCCGCTAATTCCTGGCTGCCTGCGCACCCCGAAAACATTCCGGACCACGCACGCATTAGCGTGATTGCCCCTTGGATCAGCGAAAGTGACGTGTTCATTTGTGGTCCTGCAGCTTGGACCAGAACTGTGAAGCGCAGCCTCACTCGCGCTGGAACTCCAATTAACCAAATTCACGCAGAGGAGTTTGCCTGGTGAGAAAGTCAACTAAAACAGCTTTCACTCTGGTGGGCTTCGGCGCCATGGGCGTTAGTTACGCGATTGGTGCGAATGCCCAACTTCCTCAGAGTTTTGGGGCTAGCTCCACGGTAACCACCGGCAGCCTGGCTCCTTCCACTGGCAGCCAGACCAGCACCGGCTCGTCGGCAAATCCGTCAACCGCAACCTCGGCAGCGCCAAGTGCGTCAAGCTCATCCGCAAGCTCGAGTGGTTCGGGTAACTCGGGCAGTTCGAACTCCGGTTCGTCCGGTGCCGTGCCGCAGCCTTCAAAGTCGGCGTCTTCCGCACCGGCTGCCTCGGCGAGCGCCAGCACGCCAGCCGTTCAGCCTTCGGCCACCCCAACCAAAACCACCGCTGCGGCAACCACCAAAACCGGTGCCGCCATTCAGTACCGCTACGGCACGGTTCAGCTGAGCGTGACTCTCACCAACGGCAGCATCACCGCAATCAACCTGGTGAAGGCAACTGCCACCGATGGTCGTGCTCGGGCATTCCCAACCCTGGTGTCAGCAGCCATTTCGGCCAACGGCATCGGCTTTGGAAACATTGGTGGAGCCACCTTCACCACTGATGCCTTCAAGCAGGCACTAACTTCGGCGTTGGGACAGTAACCATGCAGGACAAAAGAAGGAACCGCAACGCGGTAGCCACCAGTCTTATTTCGCTGGCAGCCATCGGTGGTGGATTGTTTCTAACCAACCACTACGCTGGCCCACTGTTCCCAACCGCCTCACCAACCAGCTCAAACACTGGAAGTTCGGCCGGACCCTCCACTCAGCCGAGCGCCAGTGCAACCACTCCTGCTGGTAAGACAGGCACCGCTACCGGTGACGCCATTCCTTACCAGTTCGGTACCGTTCAGCTGAGCGTGACCAAAGCCAACGGCAAGATCACCGCAATTGGCATGGTTCAGGCATCGGCAACCAATGGTCGTCAGCAGGCATTCAGCTACCTAGTTCAGGCAGCAGTCACCGCGCAGGGCAGCAGCTTTGGCAACATCAGCGGAGCCACCTACACAACGGATGCCTTCAAGCAGGCACTGGACTCGGCCATTCAAAAGCTCGGCTAAATGACTTCACGCTTTGAGCACATTCACTACTGCATGGGAACCGCATTTAGGTTCGCGGGCAATAGCAACCTAGACGCCGCACGCACTCAGACCGTGCTGGAACAGGCCTGTCACCTTCTTGATGAAGCCGACCGCACCTTTAGTCTTTATAAACCCGAGAGCCCACTATCTAAACTCGCACGCGGAGAGACCAACGTGGCCAGTTGCCCGCCTGTGGTTTCCCAGGTTTGGGACCTTTGCGAGCAATGGGAGAAAACCACTCAGGGTTGGTTCAGCGCATTCACTCCCGAGAACACATTTGATCCATCTGGCCTGGTGAAAACCTGGGCTGCCCAGCAGGCGGCAAACTTCGTGCGTGCCGAAGGCATCGATGATTTCACATTGAACGCAGGCGGAGACGTGCTCATCAGCGCTGGCACAACCGATGCAATCAACTGGCGACTAGGCATTAGCAAGCCGGTATCTATCGCGAGCGTTGATGCCGGAGTACTTACCGTGCTGGATCTGGCCGGAACCGAATACTCTGCCATGGCAACCAGCGGCACGGCCGAGCGAGGTGAGCACATCTGGAACCCTAAGGCTCCTGGTAAAGACGCGGCTAAAGAGCTGGCTCAGGTTTCGGTGGTTGCTCGCGACCTGGTTTCTGCAGACGTTTGGGCCACCGCCGCTTTTGCCATGGGCTCTCGCTGCATCGACCTGGTGAACGCGTACAACGCGGCGAACCCGGAGGCATCGGTGCAGGTATTGGCAGTTTGGCCAAACGGAGACCTGGCGGCAACAGACGGATTCATGCCTCTGTTTGCAAAACCCAATGCTCAGTAGCGCCGCCCAAATTTCGGGGGCTTGAGCCACGCGGCTACCAAGTGCTTGGTGCTGGTTCCTTGCCTTTTGGCAGTGAAACGGTTTTGGACCAATCGGCCACCCACTCCGGCAAAACCGGAACAACAGCAGGTTCGCCAAGGAATTCCAAAATCATCTGGGGAGTCACTACTCCACGCGGGCGAGCCAAGAAGCGCAATCGAACCACTGCGCTGGCGTAGATTTCGCCGCCAACGGTGAAGCGCTGCTCCGCGTAAAACGCCTCGGCATCCCAACCGATGATCTTGGACTCGATCTGGAAAGTCATCCAAGGTGCCAGCGATTTACGGAAAGTTATGGTTTCGGCAACCACAACCGGGTACCAGCCCTTTTTAACCAGAGCCTTCCAGGCACCCGACCGCTTCAGAACATCAAACCGGCCAAGGTCCATGAGGCTCAGGTACTTGCCGTTGTTCTTGTGGTTGAAGATGTCCAGGTCGGTTGGCCAAACCCTAAACGTGCGCGAACCCATGTCCCACACCGAGAGCGGGCCGCGGCTTCTCCAACTAAACAGTGCCCAAACCAGGCGCAACCAAAGATTCAACTCGAAGTCCTAAAACTCGGCTACCAAATGCGAACGCGCTGGTCCGAGTCCAGCCACATCGCATCGCCTGGCTTCACATCGAACGCTGCGTAGAACGCGTCAACGTTCTTCAGAATCTGGTTGGTGCGGAACTCGGCAGGGGAGTGCGGGTCGGTTGCCAGACGCTGAATCATGATTTCGTCTTTTGCAACCTGTCGCCAGATTTGCGCATACGACATGAAGAAACGCTGATCGCCCGTTAGGCCATCGATGACCTCATCTGGCTGACCGCCAAGCGCCATCTTGTACGCCTTATAAGCAATCGTGGCACCGCCCAGGTCGCCAATATTCTCACCGATGGTGAATGCGCCGTTTACCTTCTGCTCGTCTGCCAACTGCGCAGGAGACAGCACGTTGTACTGCTCAATGAGCGCTTTGGTGCGCAACTCGAAAGCCTCGCGATCTTCCTGGGTCCACCAGGATTCCAGCTTGCCGTCGCCGTCGAAGGTGGAACCCTTGTCATCGAAGCCATGACCAATTTCGTGACCGATTACGGCACCGATGCCGCCGTAGTTGGTTGCCTTGTCTGAACTCGGGCTGTAGAACGGCCAGCGCAAAATGGCGGCCGGGAACACAATCTCGTTCATGGTTGGCGAGTAGTACGCGTTCACGGTCTGCGGGGTCATGCCCCACTCTTCGCGGTCGATCGGCTTGCCGATTCGCTCGCACTCGCGGTCCACGTTCCAAGCGTTCACTCGGCGCACGTTGCCAACCAGGTCGTCGCGGACAATCTCCAGAGTGGAGTAGTCCTTCCACTTGTTTGGGTAACCAATCTTTGGGGTGAACTTGGAAAGCTTCTCTAACGCCTTGGCGCGAGTGACTTCACCCATCCAGTCCAACTGCTGAATGGAAGACTCGTAGGCCTTGAGCAGGTTCTGAACCAACTCTTCCATCTCGGTCTTGGAAGACTCAGGGAAGTGCTTGGCCACAAAGATTTCACCGATGGCTTCGCCGAGCGAACCCTCGATCAGGCTAACCGCGCGCTTCCAGCGTGGTCGGTTTTCCTCGGTGCCACTCAGCTTGCGACCGTTGAAGTCGAAGTTCTGGGCAATCAGGTCGCTGCTGAGGTAAGGGGCCATCGAGTCGATCACGTTCCAGGCCAACCACAGCTTGATGGTTTCCAGGTTGGCGTTGTTGTAGAGGTCGTTCCACGCCTGCAAGAAGCCGGACATGAGCACAACGCTCTCCTCCATCAGTGCGCGGGTCTGGTGAGCACCGGCAAGGTAAAGACTCCAGTCAAAGGTTGGGGTCAGCGCCTGCAACTCATCGAAGGTCTTTAGGTTGTAAAGATTTTCCCAATCGCGGCTGGCAACCACATCCAGGTGGTGGCTGGCCAACTTGGTTTCGAACGCAACGATCTTGGCGGCTGCTGCCTCGGCATCCTCGATGCTCCAACCCGCTAGGTGCAACATCTGGGCAACGTGTGGCTGGTAGGCGTCCAGAATTTCGGCGTGGATCGGATCGCGGTAGTAGGCCTCATCCGGCAGGCCGAGACCGCCCTGGAAAACGTAAGTGATGTAGCGTTCCGGGTTCTTGAAGTCGTTGAAAATCCCCAGACCAAACAGTCCACTTATTCCGGCGCGTTCAAACTCACCAAGCAACTTAGTTAGGTCATCGATGTTGCGAGCGGTTTCAATCAGCTTCAGCTCGGCCGCAATCGGGGCCACACCAAGCTCGTTGGCACGTTCCTCATCCATGAACGATGCGTAGAGGTCGCCGATCTTCTTTGCAAGACCAGCTGCTTTACTTTGGGTAGCGGAATCGCCCTTGGCGGAGTCACTCTCGGCGGCCGCGGTGATGATGTCGTGAACCTCTTGTTCAGACTGATCGCGCAAAGCAGTGAAGGCTCCATACAGTGGCTTGTCTGCAGGAATAGGGGTGTTCTTCAACCACGTACCGTTTACAAACTGGTAGAAATCGTCTTGTGGGCGAACGGAAGGGTCTTGGGCAGACTTATCAATGCCAAACTGCTCTGTCATGCTCTCAGTCTAAGTGGCTAAAATCAAGGTGTGGAACTACAAAAAATCATTCTGTATTACGGGTTTACTCCGCTTGAAGACCCAGAGGCCGTGCGTCTTTGGCAGAAGGCGCTGTGCGAGAGTTTGGGCCTCAAGGGTCGCATCCTGATTAGCAAGCACGGCATTAACGGAACCCTTGGCGGAGACATGTCTGCGCTCAAGAAGTACGTTCGCCAAACCAAGGAGTACCCGGGTTTCCGCAAGATTGACTTCAAGTGGAGCGACGGCATTGGCGAAGACTTCCCTCGCCTGCGCATCCGCGTTCGCGACGAGATCGTGACCTTTGGCGCACCTGAAGAACTCGTTGTAGACGCCAAGGGCGTTGTGGGTGGCGGCGTTCACCTCAAGCCTGAACAGGTGAATCAGTTGGTTGCCGAGCGCGGCGACGACGTTGTGTTCTTCGACGGCCGCAACGCATTCGAGGCCAAGATTGGCAAGTTCAAGAACGCGATTGTGCCAAACACCGAAACCACGCGCGACTTTATTGAGGACCTAGAGAGTGGAAAATACGACCACCTCAAGGACAAGCCGATTGTGACCTACTGCACCGGCGGTATTCGCTGCGAGATCCTTTCGCCAATCATGAAGAACCGCGGTTTCAAAGAGGTTTACCAGATTCAGGGCGGAATCGTTCGCTACGGCGAGCGCTTTGGAGACGATGACGACAGCCTGTGGGAGGGCTCGCTCTACGTATTCGACAAGCGCATGAACATTGACTTCAGCGACAAGGCCAAGACCATCGGTCAGTGCGAGAAGTGCTCGGCTCCAACCAGCCGCTTCTACAACTGCGCCAACCTGGCTTGCCGCGACCTGATTCTGCTGTGCGACGGCTGTGCCGAATCCGCCGAGAACCTGGCTTGCACTCACGAGCACACCCGTGGTCGCAATCTAGACATCGCCGGCTAGGCACAGGTTGTTTCTCTACCTGATTGTTGACGCCGCAGCGTGCGGTGGACCAGACGGCAGTCGCGGAGTTGTTGAAACCGCGCGCCAAGCTGCGGAAGCCGGTGTGGACTTCATTCAGTACCGCGATCTGTCGGCCAGCGACGAGAGCTACCTGGCAGTTGCCAACCAGATTTCCAAGGCCATCGATGAAACCAACGCGGCCCTACTGATCTCGGAACGCCCGCACCTGCTTGAGCAAACTCAGGCCATTGGCGTTCACGTTGGAGAGACATACCGAGACCTAGCCGAGGCGCGTCGCATCATCGGACCCGAGGCAATGCTGGGCGCTTCCGGCTTCTCGGCCCAAGAGGTTTTGGATTTGGTTGGGCCTGACTTTGAGCTGGACTACCTGAGTGTTGGCCCCGTGTGGGCCACCGTTAGCAAGGCAGATGCGGGCGCCGCAATTGGCGTTGCCGAGGCCACCGAGCGCACCGCGCAAAACCCTTGGCCAACCATGCTGGTTGGTGGAATCACAGCCGGCAACATTTCGGAGTTGGCAAACACCGACGCCGCGGGAATCGTGGTGTTGGGGGAGATCTGCCGCGCACTAAACGTGGCCGAGGCAGTTCAGGCACTCGGTGCCGCTATCGAGAGCTTCTAGCTAAAACAGAATCACCAGCGCGGCACAGCAGGCTGCAGCGGCAACCAAAAGTGTGTCACCTGTGGTGAGCTTTGCCGGAACGGCCCAGCTGCGTTTGCGGTACTTCACGAACAAACCGCGGATGGCCACCTTGCCGGCGGACGCACTATTTGAAGGCTCATGGTTTGCTGGCACCTGATCAGCCAGCTCAGCCTCATCGATGTTGGAAAATCCGCGAGATTCCATGGCGATTGCCGTGACCGTGGCAGAGCGGATCGACTGCAACAAAAGTTGAAGCGTGAGGGTGGTAACTCTACGGAATCTGGAAGTCACCCTTTGGTTCCACGAATCCCTCATGCGGGTGATCCTGCCGCGAACCAACTTCACCGGTTTAGCGGTTTGGTCAAGAGCGCGAAGTTTTCTGAGCAACGCCAACTGGTCCCAGGTTTTCCGCATCTCGGCAACTCGAGAAAGCGCAACCATTCCAGCGATCACAGGTCGGGCGGGCAGTCGCAACAACTGACCCAGCTGGTCGCCCAAAACCGGAACTCGAATCTCGCGGGCCAACAGCACACCGGGAATCACAAAGAATGTCATTCGCAACGCGGCAAGCAAAGCACGCTCCGGATTTGGCGTTGCACTCAGCCACCAGTTGGAGACTCCGAGCGAAACTATGCCAAACAGCACCGGCCAAAGTGGTCCGCCCAACTTTGGTTTGTAGCCCAACTTCCAGGCTGCGACAAAACTGGCTGCTACCGCGACCACACCGATGAACGCCTGACCAAGCGTCTGGATGTAGAACGAACCGAACAACAGCAGTGCCGATGCGGTTAGCAGACCTAGAGGGCTTGGGGCAGAAGTGTCGCGGGACTCTTTGGGGGTATTTACGCCAGTCCTATTGGTTAATTGGGCCTGCTTGGCTAAGTTGTCCTGTTTCGCTGACCTGGCCTGAAGTTGTTCAATCCTGTCGGCAAACTCAATCAGGTCGGCGTCGTGAGTGGCAACCACCACCTCAACACCGGAGTTACTCGCCTCCAGGATGGCGCTCACCACAAACAGCCAGTTGATGCGATCCTGACCAACGGTGGGCTCATCCAGGAAGAGCATTTTGGGCTCGTGGGCCAAGGCCGAAGCAATCGCCAACCTGCGTTGTTCACCGCCAGACAAATCGGTTGGGTGTAACTGAACCTTGCCCGCCAGACCCATGCGCTCCAACCAAGCCAGCGCGTTCTCGCGGCCAACCCCGCCAAGCAGCTTGGTAGCGGTAACCGAGGCCGAGTCAAGAACGGTGTCGCCGTAAAAGCTCAGAGTTGGGTTCTGTGGAACCCAGCCAATCTGCGTTGCACCAAACTTCTCAACCGCTTCGTTTAGCCTTTGATTTAGCAGCGATGTTTTGCCCGAACCGCTAACGCCAACGATGGCCTCAAACCCACCCGAACGATTCACTTTTGGGCCTGGTGTGAGAGGTGCCGGAGCTCCCGGAATCCAGAGTCCCCACTTGAGAAGGTTGGACTCGTTCTTGGAAATCACCTCGGCTGTGGAGCCGTCATCGATGATTTCACCGTTGGTGCCAAGAATCACAACTCGGGTAACCAGCGGCAACCAAACCTCAAACTTATGTTCGGCGATTACCGCAGTGGCTCCACTCTTGCGAAGGTATTCACCAACCGCCATTCGAACCTCGAATGCCGATTTTGGATCAAGCATCGATGTGGGTTCATCGAGAAGAAGCAGTTCCGGCGCCAGAGTCATGAGCCCGGCAAGGCAGAGTCGCTGAAGCTCGCCTCCCGAGAGCGTGGACGGTGAGCGCTCCAGATCAACCGAAAGCGATACCGACTTGAGTGCGTAATCCACCAGCTGCGAGATCTGCAGCGCGGGAACTCCTGCGGACTCTGCCCCAAAAGCCGCGTCTCTGAACACGGTTTGTCCCACAGTGGCGTCCATGGAGTTTTGCAGTAGCAAACCGCTTTCGGGTGCCTCGATTAGTCCATTCACCTCGGCCAGGTCAAGAGACTGGAGGACCCCACTCAAGGCCAGCATGAGAGTTGACTTTCCGGCACCACTTGGTCCAAGGAGCAGAACTCGTTCTCCCTTGACCAACTCCAGATTCACGGCGTTCAAAATTGCAACGGTCTCCGAATTGGAGGCCGTTGCGTGCGGACGCACGGTGAGGTCTTGCAGCCTCACGTGAACGGAGTTGGAACTATCGGTCACGGTTTCTTAGCGAGCCTCTCGACCAGCGGCAAACGCGTTGAGCGCTCCGGTGGCGCCGATCAACTTCACCAGGTAGTAACCGCCAACACCAGAAATCAGCGCGCCTGAAACAACGCCACAGACCAGGTAAACCAGCTTGTTGGTGAAGCTGTACTCGGGTACCCAAGCCACGTATTCATAGAGCACCTCGAACACAGCGCTTAGGGCAGCACCCAAGGCAAGTACCCAAACGTTGAAGCGCTTGTAGGCGAAGGCAAGCAGAACTAGCTCGATTCCGATGGACTGCAGGATGGCCGAGTTGATGACCGTGATACCCCAGGTGTTACCAAGAAGTAGTTCAACGTTGGCGGCAACCAGTTCGGCAAAGAAAGCCGCTCCGGGTTTGCGAACTAGAACGGCACCCACCACGGCTGGCAGAATCCATACACCCAACTGGAGTTCGCCAACTGGCGGGTAACCCACGGTGATTGCGCCAACCAGTGGGTAGATGAGTGAGTCGTAACCCCAGAATGCAACGCCGAGCGCGGCAGCGATAACGGCTGTTGTGATTAGGTCCACTCCGCGCCAGGTTAGCAAGGCTCGGATAGCGGCGGAACGGTTGGTTTGGTTTTGTACTTGATTCATTTCACTTCCTTGAAAATAGTTCTTCAAAGAAGAGCGGCTAGGTGCCACTGAGATGCTCGACTTCCTCCGCCGGTGCTAACCGGTTCAGGTTCGAGGGTCTGTGGGTCACCACACTCTCAGCGCCTTTCGGCGCTCCCCTGTCGTACAAGAAAAAGTTTACTCAGAGGTTGCACCGCCAGACCAACCATCGATGCCGTTTAAATGCCTTGGGCAAAGAAAAAAGACCCAAACTCGTGAGAAGTTTTGGGTCTTTTCGTGCGCGAGGCGGGACTTGAACCCGCACGCCCTTGCGGGCACTGACACCTGAAGCCAGCGCGTCTGCCATTTCGCCACTCGCGCGCGCGGCCCCAGAGGAGGGGCCAACTCAAGAAGATTACCAGATTGGTGCCTTGCGAGGCCTCGGAAATCTGCCCCAGCGATTAAACTCTAGGTAGTGGTTATGGAAGGACTTCCTTGGGTTTTCTAGAGAACTTTGAAAAGGGTTTGGAGCGCATTGTTACCGGTGCGTTTTCTAAGACCTTTAAAAGCGAGCTCCAGCCGGTTGAAATTTCGTCCGCAATCAAAAACGAGATGGACGCCAAGAGCTCCATTTTGAGCAGAGATCGCATTCTTGCGCCTAACTCTTACCGCGTTCGTCTTTCGAGCCCGGACTTCGCACGCATGGCCGCGCTGGGCAATCCGCTGATTGCCGAACTTACCGACCTCACCACCAAGCACGCCAAGAAGCAGGGCTTTCAGTTTGGTGCCGCTCTGGTGATTCGCCTTGCCGAAGACGAGTCGCTTCCGATTGGTCAGATCGAGGTGCAGTCGCACTCGGAAGATGTGACCGTAGAGTGGACTCCTGCACTGGACATTGCAGGTCAGCGCTACCTTCTCACCAAGTCGCGCACCGTGATTGGCCGCGACGCCAGCTCGGACATCCAGGTGGATGACACCGGTTTGAGCCGTAACCACTTTGAAGTGGTTTGGGATGGCAAATCCGGTGGTGTTCGAGACCTCAAGTCCACCAACGGTACTCGCGTAGACGGCCGACCAATCACCGAGACCGGCATCAAGGCCGACAGCGTGATTAATGCCGGGCACACCGATTTCATCTTCCGCGTAGTTGCCAAGACGGTGACCAATGAGTGACCTCGCGCTGTTCCTGGTTAGAACCGGCTTCCTGGCCGTTCTCTGGATTTTTGTCTTCAGCATCATCAGCGTGATTCGCGCCGACCTGTTTGGCCAGAAAGTGGTCAGCCGAGTTGCGGAGGCCAGCGCCCCTGTGGTTGTTTCGGCTCCGGTGATTCCGGCCGCGCCGCTCAACAACAACCCGCCTGACACCTTGAACTCCATTCCTGTTCTCAGCGATGATGTGGTGGACCAGCAGGTGGTGCCAACCCGCTTGGTGATTACCGCCGGTAACCGCAAGGGTCAGGAACTTCGTCTCGATCGTCGCGAGATCACCATCGGTCGCGCCGAGAACGCGGATCTTGTGATTCGCGACGAGTTTGCCAGCACCCATCACGCCAAGTTGGTACTTATGAACGGCGACTGGCTACTTCAGGACTTGAACTCCACCAACGGCACGTACGTGAACGGAAAGCGCGTGGGAACCCCTCTGACCATCAAGGCAAACACGGCCGTGCAAATTGGCAACACCGTGTTTGAGCTCAGGGCCTAACCACAAACCATGTCAATCAAAACTGTTAGCTACGCAACCTCCAACATCGGACGGGTGCGCTCAAGTAACCAGGACTCCGGTTACAGCGGCTATCAGACCTTCTTCGTTGCAGACGGCATGGGCGGTCACGCGGGTGGAGACATTGCCTCGGCAATGGTGGCCCAGCGAGTGGCCCAAATCGATGGCGTTTTCCCTAACGCCGAATCCGCCAAAGCCGCGTTGGTAAAGACAGTGCTTGAGGCCAACAAGGCACTCAGCCAAACCGTGAAAGAGCACAGCGAACTCTCCGGAATGGGCACCACTTTCAGTGGCCTGATCATCAGTGGAGACGACGTCACCATCGCCCACATCGGAGACAGCCGAATCTACCTGTCTCGCGAGGGCGAGTTCTCGCAGCTCACCAGCGACCACACCTTTGTGCAGCGTCTGGTTGACCTGGGTCGAATCACCCCGGAGGAAGCGCTTACCCACCCTCGTCGCAGCGTGCTGATGCGCGTGCTCGGCGACGTGGAAGAGAACCCCGAAATCGACACCCTGAGCATGAAGGCCCAGGTTGGAGACCGCTGGATGCTCTGCAGCGACGGCCTGTGCGGCGTGGTTCCCGAAACCATCATCGATGAGATTCTGCGAAGCCCGATTAGCGCCAAGGAAGCCGGCGAACTGCTGGTGGGCGAGGCCCTCGAGTACGGCGGTCCCGACAACATCACCGTTGTGGTGCTGGATGTGATGCCGGCAAACGCACCAACTGACTTTGTGCCAACCGCCAGCTACGTGGGTTCCGCCGCAAATGAGATCATCATTGATGACCGGCGCGGCAGCCGACTTCTTCGCATCTTCAACCCACGTCTACTAACCGAGCTGCTTGGTCAGAGCGAGGAAACCGCGGAGTTCGCCAAGGAAACCGACGAGTACCTGGACTACATCATGAGCCAGACTCGCACCAAGATTCGCAACCACCAGCTGCGGCAGATTGCCACCGTGTTTGGTCTAGCCATTCTGGTGATTGGTTTGCTTGGGCTCGGCCTCAACTACACCCAGACCCGTTTCTACGTTGGCCAGTACCAGGGCAACGTTGCCATCTTCCAGGGAATCAAGGAATCACTCGGTCCGCTCAAGTTCAGTCACGTTTACAAGCAGACCAACGTTCCTGTTTCCAGCCTGGCTCCTTACCAGCGCAGTCTGGTGCGACAGACCGTTGTGGCCGAGAGCTACCAGGATGCGGTTCGCGAAATCAAGATCCTCATGGAACAGGGCAAGTAATCATGACCGCCCTGAATGCCATGACTCAGTCGATTCGCAAGACCGTGCGAATCGTTCCGCGCAGCCGAAACATCGAAGCATTGCTGCTGCTGTTTGCAGTTGGACTCAACGCGTTTGAACTGGCACAGATTCAGCTGAGTGTTCTGGAGATTTTGCGCTCGGACATCTGGCTGTACTTCTTGCCGCTCACCCTTGGTGCGCTGGCACTTCACATCATTTTGCGCCTGCGTGCCAGCGAAGCGGACCCGATTCTGCTGCCGGTTACGGTTGTGCTCAACGGACTTGGCATCTCGGAAATTTACCGACTGGATCTGGCTCGTGTTGCTACGGCGTCTGACAACCTGTTTGCCATCAAGCAGGTGATCTGGACCTGCATCGCCATCGCCATCGCCGTGGCAATTGTGATTTGGGTGCCGAGCCACCTGTTCCTGCGCCGCTACGTTTACATCAGTGCGGTGCTCGGTGCGGCATTGCTACTGGCACCGATGCTTCCTGTGATCGGTAAGACCATCAACGGTGCCCGACTCTGGATTGGCATTGCCGGCTTCACCTTCCAGCCCGGTGAGATTGCCAAGATTGCGCTGACGGTGTTCTTTGCCGGTTACCTGGTTAGCCGCAGAGACTCGCTCTCGCTGGTGGGGCGCAAAATCCTTGGCGTGCAGCTTCCGCGTGCTCGTGAACTTGGCCCGATTCTTGTGATTTGGGCCGCCAGCCTTGGCGTTCTGGTTCTGCAGCGCGACCTCGGTACCAGCCTTCTCTACTTTGGCCTCTTCATTGTGATGATCTACACCGCAACCGGACGTTCCATCTACGTTGTGGTTGGCATGGGCATGTTCGTCACCGGTGCGCTGGTGGCCGGTCGTTTGATGACCTATGTTTCCGGTCGAATCGGATCTTGGTTGAACCCTTTCGACCCTAAAAACTACGACGCCATCGGTGGAAGTTACCAGCTGGCCCAGGGCAACTTTGGTTTGGCCCACGGTGGCCTGCTTGGCAGCGGTTTGGGTGGCGGCCTACCTCAGCTGGTTCCGGTTGCCGAGAGTGACTTCATCATCAGCAGCCTTGGTGAAGAGCTCGGACTTGCCGGCCTCTTCTGCATCTTCGTTCTTTACCTACTCTTTGTGTCCCGCGGCATTCGCATCGCTTTCAACCACACCGATGATTTCAGCAAACTGCTAGCAACCGGACTCTCGTTCGTTGTTGCGTTGCAGACCTTCATCGTTATCGGTGGTGTCACTCGCGTAGTTCCACTTACCGGTCTAACCACACCGTTCTTGGCCGCCGGTGGTTCATCGTTGCTTGCCAACTGGGTGATTGTTGCCTTGCTGCTTCGAGTTTCCGACTCGGCCGGCGGCGCCACTAGGGCGGTGAACCTATGAACAAGGAACTCCGCAGAGTGAGCCTGGTAATCATGGCAATGTTCGCCGGCTTGTTCCTGGCCTCCACCGTTATTCAGTTTGGTTTCTCGGATCAGCTCAACAACGACCCTCGTAACGTACGCACTCTTTACGACTCCTACAAGACCAAGCGTGGCGACATTCTGGTTGGCGGACAGCCGATTGCCAAGTCGGTTCCATCCGAAGACGCGTACCACTACCTGCGAACCTTTGGCAGCTCCAAGTACTCAGCGGTCACCGGTTTCTACAGCATCCGCCAAGGAACCACGGGCATCGAACAGGCAATGAACGACTACCTGTCTGGCAGCAGTTCATCGCAGTTCTTTGAGCAGCTGAACGCACTACTTTCGGGCAACCCGGTTTCCGGTGCTTCGGTTGAACTCACCATCAACCCAAAGGTTCAGAAGGTGGCTTGGGAGGCGCTGGGCAAACTGAAGGGCGCCGTGGTTGCTATTGAGCCAACCACCGGACGCATCCTGGCAATGGTTAGCAAGCCTGGCTACAACGCCAACCTGTTGGCTGGCCATGATGGAACCGCCGTTCAAGCGGCCTACAACAAGCTGCTGGCGGACCCAAACAACTCGCTAATCAACCGCGCCATTTCAGGCGACCTTTACGCACCGGGTTCCACCTTCAAGATCATCGTTGCCGCAGCCGCCATGTCTAACGGATACAAGCCAAGCGATACCTTCCCAAACCCGGTTCGCTTCCTGCTGCCTGGCACCAAGACTTACGTTTACAACTCGGGTGAAGGTAAGTGCGGTGGGGCGGCTCGCGTTTCCATTGCTGACGCACTTCGATGGTCGTGCAACGTGCCGATGGCTCAGCTTGGAATCGCGTTGGGCCAAGACAAGATTCGTGCGCAGGCAGAACTGTTCGGATTTGGCAAGAGCCTGAAGATTCCTTTGGTGGTTACCCCAAGCACCTACCCGAGTGGAATGGACGACGCCCAAACCGGCCTAAGCGCGTTTGGTCAGTTTGACGACCGAGTGACTCCGTTGCAGATGGCCATGGTCAGCGCGGCAATCGCAAACAACGGCGTGCTCATGAAGCCAAACCTGATTCAGTACGTTCAGTCCTCAAATCTTTCGATTCTGAACCAGCACTCTTCCAAGGTGCTTTCGCAGCCGGTCTCCGCTCAGGTGGCCGCGCTAGTGAAGGCAATGATGGTCAACGCCGTGGCTCACGGTGTGAGTTCCAACGGTCAGATCAAAGGCATTCAGGTTGCGGGTAAAACCGGAACCGCGCAAAACGGGGGAAGCCGCCCGTACACACTTTGGTTCACCGGTTTCGCACCGGCCAACAACCCAAAGGTTGCAGTGGCGGTAGTAGTTGAAGATGGCGGGGGCATGGGGCAGAGCGGTTTTGGTAACTTGTTGGCGGCACCGGTTGCCCGCAAGGTGATGGAGGCGGTGTTGAACAGATGAAGCCAGAAGTAGGCATGACCTATGGCGGACGCTACCGCCTAGAGAGCCTCATTGCAGTTGGCGGCATGGGTGAAGTTTGGCAAGCTCACGACGACATCATTTTGCGTTCCGTTGCCATCAAGATTTTGAAGCAGGAGTACCTGGGTGACCCGGGCTTCCTGGAGCGATTCCGCACCGAGGCACGTTTGGCTGCCATGGTGAACCACGAGGGCATCGCCAACGTTTACGACTACGGCGAAGACGGCGGTTCGGCCTACCTGGTTATGGAACTCGTACCCGGTGAGTCGCTAGCCAAGATTTTGGAACGCGAGAAGAGCATTTCCGCAGAGCGCGTGCTCGATATCGTTGCCCAAACCGCGCGTGCGCTTCAGGCTGCTCACGAATCCGGAATGGTTCACCGCGACATCAAGCCGGGCAACTTGTTGATCACGCCGGACAACCACGTGAAGATCACCGACTTCGGTATTGCCCGCGTTGCCGATCAGGTTTCGCTCACCGCAACCGGTCAGGTTATGGGAACCGTTCAGTACCTGGCACCGGAGCAGGCAACCGGCAAGACCGCCACCGGCGCAACCGACCTTTACTCGCTTGGCATTGTTGCCTACGAGGCTCTCACCGGAATGCGTCCGTTCACCGGTGCCACCCAAATGGACATAGCCATGTCCCAGATCAACGACGCCCCGCCACCGATGCCTGCCAACGTTGACCCTAAGGTGCAGGCTCTGATCTTCAAGTGCCTGGAGAAGAAGCCGTTCCAACGCCCGGCAAACGCGTTGGCGCTAGCCATCGCTGCTGAAAATTTGATGGCTCACCCGCGCCACATGAGCACCGGAACCAGCGTGCTTCCAAACGTTCGCATGTACAGCGATGAAACCACGTTGATTAGCACAAACACCGCGCAGAACCCTAAGCCGCCTGTGGTTTGGCCGTGGATCGCCGTGATTATTCTGCTGTCCATCACGGCTATCAGCCTGGTGATTGCACTCATCGTTGGAAGCAACCGTCCGGTGATTTACGTTTCTCCGGAGCCAAGTACTTCTCAATACGGCCACTACAGCCCGCAGCCGTCCAGCAAACCTTCAGCAAGCACGCCTACTATCGAGTTGCTGAGCAGCGACATCCTGGGCAAGAGCGTGAATGACGCCTCTGCTTACATCAGCGGTTTGAAGCTTCAGGTAAACACCGTGGCGGGCGATGCGGTTGCCGCAGATGACCCTAAGTTGCTCACTGTTTACCAGGTAGATGGACTCACCGGGCAGCTGCACGAGGGAGACACCATCACCCTGACCTATTACATCCAGGAAACGGTAAATCCATCGCCGGACCCTACACCTACCCTCTAAACCAAAGTTAGACTTTAGACACAAAAAGTGGAGCCAAAGTGACCGATAACCAGCGAATGATCGCAGGCCGCTACCAACTGGGAAACCTGATTGGTCGCGGTGGCATGGCCGACGTCTACCAGGGCGTGGATACCCGCCTGGGCAGAGTGGTGGCCATCAAGCTGCTCAAGTCTGACCTGGCTAACGACCCTAACTTTGAAGCCCGCTTCCGCCAGGAGGCGCAGGCATCCGCACGCATGGCACACCCAACCATCGTTCGTATCTACGACGCCGGTGAAGAAGAGGGTGTAGACGGCAACGGTAACCAGATTCGCCGACCATACATTGTTATGGAGTTCGTGAAGGGCGTGGTTCTTCGAGATCTACTGCACCAGCGCAGACTAACCATCGATGAGGCATTGGAATATGCCGATGGTGTGCTTTCCGCTTTGAGCACTTCGCACAACGCAGGAATCATTCACCGCGACATCAAGAGTGCCAACATCATGATTACCGATGCGGGTGCCGTGAAGGTTATGGACTTCGGTATCGCACGTGCGGTTTCGGACTCCTCCAGCACCCAGGCTCACTCGGTTGGCATTGTTGGAACCGCACAGTACTTCAGCCCTGAGCAGGCTCGCGGCGAAAACGTGGACGCTCGAACCGACCTTTACTCAACCGGTGTTTTGCTTTACGAAATGCTTGCCGGACGCCCGCCGTTCAAGGGTGAGACCGCTGTTTCCGTTGCCTACCAGCACGTTTCCGAGGCGGTAACTCCTCCTTCGGCGCACAACTCGCAGATCACTCCGCAGCTTGATGCCGTGGTTCTGCAGGCCATGGCCAAGGATCGCAACGAACGTTTCCAAACCGCAGATGACTTCCGCGATCACCTTCGTGCCGCTGCAAATGCAGTGCGCCAGGAACAGCTGTCGGCTCCGGCCGATCCGTTGAGCGAGTTCGAAGCATTGCTTCGCGGAGACGCACCAGCGAGCGCCGCGGCTAACGACGTGGCCCCTGTACTTGGCGAAACCGCTGAGGTTCCTGCCGCGCCTGAGGTTCTGGCAACTGAAGTTTTGGCTACTGAGGTAACCCCAACCGAAGTCCTGCCAAGTTCAAACTCTGCGTTGGATGCCTTGTTTGCGGAAACTACTTCTGCGTCAGGCGCGGTTGAGTATGTGACCGACGAACCTGTGAGCCAGGCTACAAACTTCCCGCCTGCTTCCAGCGTTCCGGCCGGCAGCCCAACACCTGCAGACAAAACCGAAGTTATCTCAAACCCGTTTGAGTCTTTGGGCATTGACTTCAATTCCACCAGCACCAACACCACAGCAATTCCACTTCAAACTGGAGCAACTCCTCGAGTTCGTCGCAGCAGCGGAGCCCCGTCTCCGAAACTGCTTTGGACCGTTGGAAGTGCACTAGGTGTTGTGGTTGTTGGTTTGGCCATCTGGTTCGCAATGCTGGGAAGCATTTCGCTAACCATCAACCCAACTGGTCAGGGTATCTCCGTGGCCAACGTTGCCAATCAGAACTATGACGCCGGCTACCAGACCCTCATCGGGCAAAAGCTTTTGGTTGAGAAGATTTACCAGACCAGCGACACCGTTCCGGCAGACACCATCATCAGCACCGACCCACCTGCTGGCACCAAGGTTGGCACCAACACAACCATCACGGTTTACGTTTCCTCCGGTAAGGGTCAGGTTCTCATGCCAGACCTAACCGGACTCACCGAAGAGGCGGCGGCCACCGCAATCACCAACGCCAAGCTGGTTCTAGGAACCAAGACGGTTCAGAACAGCGCAACTGTTCCTAACGGTCAGGTGATTTCGAGTGACCCTGCCGCGAACTCCAAGATTGCAGCGGGAAGCACAGTGAACTTGGTCATCAGCAACGGTCAGGTTAACGTGCCAGACGTGCGCAACCTCGACTCGGTAACCGCACAGGCTCGACTCCGTGCACCAGACATCGGACTGGTTGTAACTGTGATTGGTCAAACCGATCCTTGCACCGGCACCCTGGGAACCATCATTTTGGATCAGTCCATCATGCCTGGTCTTGCCCCACAGGGTTCTGCAATCACACTAACCGTTGCGTGTAACCCGTAACTAGGCCTCAACTAAATCAAAAAGAGCCTGACCGATTGGTCGGGCTCTTTTTGTAATTCAAACTTGAAAGACTCGCTTTTAGAAGCGCACCATCGGGCTTAGTCCCTTGGCGGTTTCGGCCGCGCCAACCAGCCCAACGCTCTCCAACCAGTTGCCCAGCATCTGGTAGCCGCCCTCTGTTAGAACGGACTCGGGGTGGTACTGCACGCCGTAAATCGGTAGTGTGCGGTGGCGAACGCCCATGATCACGCCGCCCATGCTCTTGGTTCCATCGGTGGCGGTTCCAGCAAGTGTGCGTGCTGTCACCACTAGGTCGTCTGGCACAGTGGAATCAACAACGGCCAGCGAGTGGTACCGGGTGGCCGTGAAAGGCTCCGGCACGTCTTTGAAAATCATCGATGAGTCATGGCTAACCAGGCTGGTCTTGCCATGCATAAGTTCTTCGGCGCTGGTAACGGTTGCACCCATGGCCTCCGAAATGGCCTGATGACCGAGGCAAACACCGAAAACTGACTGACCGGTCTGAAGCGCCTGCCTGACCACCGGAATGGAAAGCCCCGCCTCTGCCGGAGTGCCCGGACCGGGGGAAAGCAAAACCGCGTCGTACTTTGCGAGCAGCGCTGGCAACTCGGCTTCCGACACCACGTCATTTCGAAGCACCTCGGTCTCCGCACCCAACTGCTGAAGGTAGCCGTTTAGGGTGTAGACGAACGAGTCGTAGTTGTCGAGTACAAGAATCTTGGTCATAGCCCTTTAAGCCTATCCCCCTAAGGGAAAGCCACGCATTTCAAGTAGAATATCCCCATGCCAGAATCCAGCTCGCGCAAGAAGAACACTAAGCCTGCACGCAACCAGGTTGCCTCCGCTCCAAAGGAGTCCGACGCACCAAACCCGGTTTGGTTCGCCCCGGTGATGTTTGGCTTCATGCTGCTCGGTCTCATTTGGATCATCACTTACTACGTGACCGGCGCTCAGTTCCCACTTGGCTCTGGCCTGGGAGCATCCAACCCGCTGAACATTGGCAACTGGAACATTGCAGTTGGCTTTGGAATCGCCATGGTTGGCTTCCTAATGTCTACCCGCTGGAAGTAATAACTTCTAAAGTCGGCACTTGTCCTCTAGAGGTGAGTCAGGTCCTTTAGAGGCGAGACAGGCCCTCTAGAGGCGACTAATGCCGAAGAGCGTTATCGCAATCAACGCGACCAACACCAAAACAACGTAGAGCTTTCGCTTACTCGCGTCTGAGTCGTTTCTGGTTTTTGCGTAAATCCACGCAACCACGCCACCAGTAATAAGGCCACCCACGTGTCCCTGCCAACTAATGCCTGACACAAAGAATCCGGACATCAGGTTGATGGCAATCATGGCCGTTAGCTGACCACTGCTTCCACCGATGGCGCGAATCACAACAAAGTAGGCGCCCATCAAACCGAAGATGGCTCCCGAGGCACCAACCACCGATGTGTCGGGTGCGAGCAGCAAAACCGAAACCGAACCGCCAAACGCTGAAAGCATGTAGAGCGCAAGGTAGCGGCCACGGCCTAGAACCACTTCGAGTTCACGACCGAAAATCCACAGCGAGTACATGTTGAACAGAATGTGCAGGATGGAATATGGGTCGTGCAGGAAGGCGCCGGTGATCATTCGCCACGGTTCCGATGCGGTTAGCACTGGGGCGTAGTCAAAGGCGAGAGTGAACTGCCCGCCCAGCAGAAGTTGTAATCCCCAGATGGCGGCGTTAGCCACGATCAGACTGATTGTGACAATCGGCCGATCAGACTTGATTGCGTTTCGCACTCGTCGGGGAGCCATGCGGGTTACCGTTGCGCCGAGTGTGTTTTGTCCCGCATCTTCGGGACAAAGAAAACCGACCGCGGCCTCATACTGGCAGTCCGGGCAAATGGGGCGGTCGCAGCGCTGGCAGCGCACGTACGCCTCACGATCCGGGTGTCTGTAGCAGGTGGCCACGGTCGGTTCGGTAATTTTTGTTAGGCCTTCTCGATGGTGACAGACTCGATGATTACGTCGTCTAGCGGACGGTCGCGAGCATCGGTGGCCAGCGCAGCAATCTTGTCTACAACCTTGCGGCTTACCTCGTCGGCAACCTCACCGAATACGGTGTGCTTGCCCCAGAGCCAGCTGGTGTCTGCAACGGTGATGAAGAACTGGCTGCCGTTGGTGCCAGGGCCAGCGTTTGCCATTGCAAGCTTGTAAGGGTCCTTGAAGGTGAGCTCTGCGTGAGGCTCGTCGCCGAACTGGTAACCAGGGCCGCCCATTCCGGTGCCGGTTGGGTCTCCACCCTGGATCATGAAGTTCTCAATGATGCGGTGGAAAATCACACCGTTGTAAAGTGGGGTGTTGGTCTGGGTTGCGCCGGTGCGAGGGTCTTTCCACTCGATGGTTCCGGTTGCAAGGCCTTCAAAGTTGGCAACGGTCTTTGGAGCGTGGTTACCAAAGAGGTTGATGTTGATGGCGCCGTAGTTAGTGTGCAGCGTAGCTACTGAAGTGTGTGCAGTCATACCTCTATTCTCGCAGAACCATGCATGGGATTTTTGGTGTTCTCTGGTGGCAGACTTGAGAAATGAGCAAACCCAAAACGCGTGCACCCTGGCTAACCAAGAACCTGGTTACCCTCAGTTGGGTTTCGTTCTTGCAAGACGCGGCAAGCGAAATGCTCTACCCATTACTTCCTGTTTTGTTGAACACGGTTTTTGGCGCTCCTGCCGCCATCGTTGGAGCAATCGAAGGCGCGGCAGAAGGTGCTGCGGCACTAACCAAACTCTTTAGCCACAAACTCAATCGCTTTGCCAAGCGCAAGACCATGATTGGAACCGGCTACGCACTCGCGGCGGTTGGCAAACTCTTGGTTGCCATTGCTGGCGCCTGGCCAATGGTGCTGGTGGCTCGAGTGGTGGACCGCTTGGGAAAGGGACTTCGCTCTGCACCTCGAGACGCAGTTCTACTTCTGGGCGTTGATTCAAAGCACAAGGGCAGAACCATTGGTTTCCACCGAACTGCCGACACCCTTGGTGCCGTGCTTGGCCCATCGCTGGCTTTGGCGCTTCTGGCCTTGTTTGACAACAACTTGGCGCCGGTGCTTTGGATTGCAGTTATCCCCGGCACGCTCTCGGCATTCTTCGTGTTGCGGGTGCGAGACAACGAACCACGCCCGGCCGGGTTCAAGCGCAGAAGTGAAACCGCGCCACTGGCTACCATCGATGGATCTGTTGAAGAGGTGTCCGTTGGTTCGATGCCGGTTGCTTCGGCGTCATTGGGTAAGACGGCGGCTCCGGTTGCGCAGGATCGGCGACTTTCCAAGAAGGTCAAGCGAAGCATTGCCGTGCTGGCATTGTTCTCTCTGGCCAACTTTCCGGATGCACTGATTCTGCTGCACCTTTCTCAAGTGGGCTACGGCGTGACCGCGGTGGTGGCGCTGTACCTCGTGTTCAACGTGAGTTATGCAGCCCTCAGTTTCCCTGCGGGACTACTGGCCGACCGATACAAGCCGAATCAGATTTTTGCGATTGGTCTTTTGTGTTTTGCGGCGGCCTACATTGGCCTGGCATATTCTGGCCAGTCGCTCTTGAGCGTAATTCTTGTGATTCTCTATGGCGGCTTTGCGGCCTGCCAGGACACGGTTGGAAAAACCTGGGTTGCCAAACAGGCGCCTGCCAGCCAGCAGCTTGCCGCACAATCATTCCTGCAGGGTTTCAGTGGAATCTCGGTTTTGGTTGCTGGGGTTTGGGCTGGTTTGCTCTGGACGCTAGGTCAAGGATTCGGGTCGGTGCCTTTGTTGGCTTCGGGCGTGATCGCGGCTGGGGTGGCCGGTTTCATCTACAAGGCAAAACTGAGCTAATAACTGGGTTGGCTAGTTAGAAGCTGGGTTAGTGACTGGGCCGGCTAGTTAGCCAGGATTGCGGTCACCGTGTATTTGCCGTCAGGACCATCGATGATTTGTGATTCGCCCAGCACCGGATGCGATTTGCTGGCGTCAAAGAACTCATCCAGCAGATAGGTGTCCACCTGAGTGTTGCCGCTGCTGAAACGCACACCGATCTGTTTGGTGGTTGGGAACTTTCCGGCACCGATGAGCATGCCGCGCTCCAGCTGAAAGCCGAGAGCTTCTAGTTGCGATACGTGGTGCTGAAAGTTGTTCACAAACCTAGATTAGTAGTGCCTCTGCCGCTGCCAACTCAGGCGCAAGGAAGCGGTCTGGGCCGATTCCCGGAACCACGCTTCGAAGCTGCGCCACCATTGCGCCGGTAACTGGCGAAGGCTGGTGCGGTGCGCGGCTCTCAATGGCACGAGCGGCGGCAACGTATTCGATTGCCAGAATGCGGCGCAGGTTGTCTACCACCTTGCGCAGTTTGCGACCAGCGTGCCAACCCATTGAAACGTGGTCTTCCTGCATGGCGCTGCTTGGAATGGAGTCAACGCTGGCTGGCGCTGCAAGGCGCTTGTTCTCGCTGACCAACCCGGCTTGCGTGTACTGGGCAATCATGAGTCCAGAGTCAACGCCCGCGTCTTCTGCCAGGAACGGCGTCAGTCCATTGGAACGGTTCTTATCGAGCATGCGGTCGGTTCGGCGCTCGGCGATGGAACCCAGATCGGCCGCAGCGATGGCGAGGAAGTCGAGCACGTAGGCAACCGGGGCGCCGTGGAAGTTACCGTTCGAGGTAACTTCACCGGATTCCAAAACAACCGGGTTATCAATGGCCGCGGCCAGTTCGCGAGTGGCCACCAAACGAGCGTGGTCCATGGTGTCGCGCACGGCGCCGGTAACCTGAGGCGCACAGCGCAACGAGTAGGCATCCTGCACGCGGTCGTCTCCAACGCGGTGACTGGCAACGATTCCAGAGTTGGCCAGAGCGTTAAGCATGTTGGCCGCACTGGTGGTCTGGCCCGGGTGCGGGCGCAATGGGTTGTGTAGTTCGGCACGGAAGACCTGATCGGTTCCCAACAGACCCTCAACACTCATCGCGGCAATCACGTCGGCGTTGTGCACCAGATTGTCTAGGTCTGCCAGCGCAAGGATGAGCATGCCCAGCATTCCATCGGTGCCATTGATAAGAGCGAGACCCTCTTTTTCTTGTAGTTCAACCGGCTGAATTCCGGCGGCGGCCAACAGCTGGTCCACCGGTGCCTCAATACCATCTGGATCAAAGGCGCGACCCTCGCCCATGAGCACAAGAGCGCAGTGGGAGAGCGGAGCCAGGTCACCCGAGCAACCGAGAGATCCGTACTCGTGAACGTACGGGGTGATTCCCGCATTGAGAATGGCCGCCATGGTCTGAGCAACAATCGGGCGAACGCCGGTGCGGCCGGAACACAGAGTCTTGAGGCGAAGCAGCATGAGCGCACGCACCACCTCGCGCTCAACGGCTGGACCCATGCCGGCGGCGTGTGAACGGATCAGACTCTTCTGCAGTTGCACGCGATCCTTGAGGTCAATGTGTCGGTTGGCTAGCGCGCCAAACCCGGTGCTCACTCCGTATACCGGAACCTCACTGGCGGCCAGTGCCTCAATGTGGCTGCGAGTCGCGGCCATTGCATCCACTGCCTGCTGGCTGATTTCAATCTTTGCGCCGAAGCGTGCCACGGCAACCACATCGACGTGAGTCATTCCGGTGGTGTTGATAGTGACCTTGGTTGTGCTGGCCGCTGCGCTCTTTGTCATTCGTTTTTCCTTCTTTGCAAAGTTTCGTTAGTTGCTCACCACAAGTTGCCCCGCCTGCCAAACCTGATGAATCAGGTTCACGCCCGGACGGTAGCTCAGGTGAGTGTGGGTTTCGGCATTCAAAACTGAGAAATCGGCGCGTGCGCCCAATCCAAGGTGACCCACATCGTTGCGCCTTAGCGCCTTCGCACCACCTGCCGTGGCTGCCCAGAGAGCCTGGTCTGGAGTCAGGTGCATGTCTCGCACTGCAACTGCAATACAAAACGGCATCGATGTGGTGTAGCTGCTGCCCGGGTTGCAGTCGGTGGCAAGTGCCACGGTGGCTCCCGCGGCAAACAAGCGGCGGGCATCCGGATATTCGGCTCGAGTTGAGAACTCGGCTCCAGGAAGCAGGGTGGCAACGGTGTTGGAACCGGCAAGCAACTCGATGTCGTGCTCGGTCAGATGAGTGCAGTGATCTGCAGATGCCGCGTCGCAGGCCACCGCAACTTCGATGCCCTTTCCGGCCTCAAGCTGGTTGGCGTGAATGCGAGGCAGCAAGCCGGCCGCTTCACCGGCGCGCAGAATTTGTAATGCCTGGTCTGCATCAAAGGCACCGCGGTCGCAGAACACATCGATCCATTTGGCATAGGGGCTAGCCGCGGTGAGCATCTCATTGCAGACCAGCTCAACGTATTGGTCTGCGCGCCTCGCAAACTCGGCCGGCACCACGTGCGCACCCAGGTAGGTAACCTCGGGGGTAACTAGGCTGGCAATCTCGAGCGACCTGGACTCGGTTGCCACATCCAACCCGTAGCCGGATTTGGTCTCAAAAGTTGTGATTCCGCTTGCGAGCATTTCCGCACTCAAGCGGTTCAGGTTATTGAGCAACTGCTTGTCGGTAGCCGCGCGAGTGGCAGCCACGGTTGTGCGAATACCGCCGGCTGCGTAGGACTCCCCGGCCATCCGAGCCGAGAACTCGGCGGCGCGATCGCCCGCAAACATGAGGTGAGCGTGCGAATCCACGAAGCCCGGAATCAGCGCACGGCCGGCAACAGAGTGGCTCTCATCGGTGGCTGGAACCGAACCCGAAGGTCCGACCCAGGCCACCACTCCGTCTTCCACCACAATGGCGGCATCGGTGAGAATTCCCAACTTGCCGTCACCGATGGTTGGGTCGTTGGTAACCAACTGACCCACATCGATGATTGCAATGCTGCTCATATGCGATTTCTTGTTATTCGGTGTCCAACATTGGCACGTGAACGTGCTTGTGTCGCGCCACGTCCTTGGCAATGTCGTAACCCGCGTCAACGTGGCGAATCACACCCATGCCCGGGTCGTTGGTGAGCACGCGGTTCAGCTTCTCGGCGGCGAGCGCGGTTCCGTCTGCAACGGAAACCTGACCCGAGTGCATCGAACGACCCATGCCAACGCCACCGCCGTGGTGCAGCGATACCCACGAAGCACCCGATGCCACGTTGAGCATCGCGTTCAAGAGCGGCCAGTCGGCAATCGCGTCGGAGCCGTCTAGCATGGCCTCGGTCTCGCGGTAAGGCGAGGCAACCGAACCACAGTCCAGGTGGTCGCGGCCGATAACGATCGGAGCACTTAGCTCGCCACTGGCAACCATGTCGTTGAAGAGCGCTCCGGCCTTGTCGCGTTCGCCGTAACCCAACCAGCAAATACGAGCTGGTAGACCCTGGAACTCAATGCGGTCCTGAGCCATGCGCATCCAACGCTGCAGGTGGTGGTTCTCAGGGAACAAGTCCATGATGGCCTTGTCGGTCTTGTAGATGTCCTTCGGGTCACCCGAAAGCGCAGCCCAACGGAACGGACCCTTACCCTCGCAGAACAGCGGGCGAATGTAAGCAGGAACGAATCCAGGGAAGGCGAAAGCGCGGTCGTAACCACCCTTGCGTGCTTCATCGCGAATCGAGTTTCCGTAGTCGAAAACCTCACAACCCTTGTCCATGAAGCCAACCATTGCTTCAACGTGCTTGGCCATAGAAGCCTGCGCCCGCTTGGTGAACTCTTCTGGGTCGTCGTTGGCAAACTGGCGAGCGCTGGAGAACTCCACGCCTTCAGGGATGTAGTACAGCGGGTCGTGCGCCGAAGTCTGGTCGGTCACAATGTCCACCGGAACCTCGCGACGCAGCAACTCAGGAAGAATGGTGGCGGCGTTGCCGACAAGGCCAATCGAGATTGCGAGACGCTTGTTCTTAGCCTCCACCGCGCGGTCGATGGCGCGATCCAGGTTGTCGTAAACCTCGTCAAGGTAGCGGGTGTCCAAACGGCGGCGTAGTCGGGTTTCATCCACATCGATGATTAGACACGTGCCCTCGTTCATGGTCACGGCCAGAGGCTGAGCTCCACCCATGCCACCACAGCCGGCGGTCACGGTGAGGGTTCCCGCTAGGGTTCCGCCGTAGCGCTTCTCTGCAACGGCAGCGAAAGTCTCGTAGGTTCCCTGAACAATTCCCTGGGTACCAATGTAGATCCAAGAACCGGCGGTCATTTGGCCGTACATGGTTAGTCCCAGGTGCTCAAGACGGCGGAACTCAGGCCAGTTGGCCCAGTCGCCCACCAGGTTGCTGTTTGCCAGCAGAACGCGAGGCGCCCACTCGTGAGTGCGGAACACACCAACTGGCTTGCCGCTCTGAACCAACATGGTTTCGTCGTTTTCAAGGTTGGTGAGGGTCTTCACCATGGAGTCAAAGCTGGCCCAGTTTCGAGCCGCCTTTCCGTTGCCTCCGTAAACGATCAACTGCTCCGGGTGCTCGGCTACCGCTGGGTCCAGGTTGTTGTGCAACATGCGCAGGGCGGCCTCTTGGCCCCAGCCCTTAGCGGATAGCTGATTACCGGTTGCCGCGTGTAGCGGTCCGCGTGCCACAGATTCAGAGTTCATGTCTTTATTCAACGGAATACCGGCACCCTCCAACAGGCACTTTTGGCATTTCTAGTCTGGCATTACAGACATTGACGCTAATCGAGTTAGTCTGGCTAGTAACCGGAATTGGCAAAGGAGCAAGATTTAGTTATGGCAAACGCATCGGCAGCAACCCGCGCACTGGGTGCCCTGCGAATCATGGCCAAAAGTGCAGGCCCAATTACCGCCGCCGCCATCGCCCAAAGACTAGACATGCCTCGCTCCTCCACCTACCATCTGCTAAAAGCCATGGAGGTTGAGGGTTACGTCATCCACTACCCGCAGGACTCCAGATGGGGTCTCGGCATCAGCGCTTTCGAGCTGGGTCAGGCCTATCTGCGCCACGATCCGCTGGAACGTCTTGCCCGGCCAATCTTGGCCAAGCTGGTCCACGAGGTGGAACGTCAACTGCCCGCCATTGGACACCTCGCAATTTTGCATGGCACCGATGCGTTGTATCTCCTACGCGAACTTCCTCGCAGGCCCGTGCAGGCGGTGACCGAGGTTGGTGTTCGACTACCGGGACACCTCACCGCTTCGGGTCGTGCCATTTTGGCTCAGCTGCCACCCGCTCAAATCAAGGCTTTGTACGCGGGGCAAACCGAGCTGGTGAACCGCACGGGACTCGGCCCTAAGAACGTGACCGAACTAGTTCAACAACTCACCGCAGATCGCCAAGCCGGAAACAGCATGGAAGACGGATTCATCACCGATGGGTTGAGCGGCGTTTCGGTTGCCGTTCTAGACAGACTAAAGCTTCCAGTTGCGGCCCTGAACCTAACCTTCAACACCGCCCAAGCAACACCCGAAATCAAGCAGCGCATGGCCACCGCACTCACCGCGGCAGCCAACCAACTCTCAAGGAGTCTCGGTCACCATGACTAACGCAAACAACTCTTCGCTCCCAAACGACCCGCTTTGGCCACGCGCCGCAACCCTCTTCAAGTCGGCGAGCATCACTGAGTTGAGTGAGTCCATCGATGTGGCGTTGCTCGGTGTTCCCGCGCACACCACGAGCATCTCCAGCACCAACGCCCACACCACACCGGACGCAATCCGTCAGGCGCTGCTTAGGTACAGCACCTGGAGTTGGGAACACCGCCTGGACCTCGGCGCTTTGAGTACCGCCGACTTTGGAAACATCGATGAGCCAGATGCCGGCTCCGCGGCTGGCAGTTTTGAGGGTGAATCCCGCACGGCGGTTGCCGTAGCCAAGCTCCACCAGCACGCCGGTCTAGTTATCGCCCTAGGCGGTGACAACTCGGTGACCTACGCTGCCGCGATGGGTGCGCTGGGAGACAGCCTCGAAACCGCGGGTCTCATCACTTTTGATGCACACCACGATTTGCGAGACGGCGTGAGCAACGGTTCGCCAGTTCGACGTCTCATCGAAGCCGGTTTGAATCCAAAGCGAATCGTGCAGATTGGCATTGCCGATTACAGCAACTCACCCGAATACGCAATGCGCGCTCTGGAGTTGGGAATCACCGTGATTCCGCGCAGCGAGCTCCGCAGCAGGTCGCCTCAAGAGGTAATGAAGCAGGCCCACGCAATCGCCGGTGCCGGTGGTGGAAACATTCATGTGGACATCGATGTGGACGTGTGCGATCGTGCGGTTGTGCCTGCCTGCCCCGCCGCGGCTCCCGGTGGAATAAGCGCCGATGAACTTCGCCAGTTTGCGTACCTGGCAGCCGCCAACCCGATGGTGGTTTCCATGGACATCACCGAGATCGACGCATCGATTGACGCGGCGGATGGCCGCACCGTGAGGCTGGCGGCGCTTCTGATTCTCGAGGCGATGGCCGGACGTTTCTAACAGCCTTGAAGCAAGTGGAGCTTGGGAATACACTTAAGTCAAGAGGGGTTTACTAAATCACTGATTGACCCGCTTTATCGATTGGACTTCAAATGCCGGCAGTAACCGCAGACACCCTGACCTTGCCAAGATTGCAGGCGGTGACCGGTCACGCGCGTGCAGCGAAGAGCGTTACCAGCGGCCCAAAGGCCTACGAGGGCGAGGGCTTCCCTGTGACTCGCGCGTTTGCGGGAATCCCATACGCCGAGCTAGACCCGTTTGTGCACATGGACCAAATGGGTGAAGTTGAATACGCACCGATGGAGCCAAAGGGCACCCCGTGGCACCCGCACCGCGGCTTCGAGACTTTCACGTACATGATCGATGGCACCTTCGAACACCAGGACAACCACGGTGGCGGTGGAGTTATCGAGAACGGTGCCACCCAGTACATGACCGCGGGCGCCGGAATCCTTCACATCGAAACCCCGCCGGAAGCCCTCGTGATGAGTGGTGGAGTTTTCCACGGGATTCAACTTTGGATCAACCTGCCTGGCGACAAGAAGATGATCGCCCCCGCTTACCAAAACCTTGAGGGCCACGACGTGACCCTGCTTTCCAGCCAAGACGGTGGTTCGCTCATCCGCGTTCTAGCAGGCGAGGTAGACGGCCACACCGGACCTGGAAAATCCCAGACCCCAATGAGCATCGCGCACGTAACCGTGATGCCTGGTGCCAGCGTTTCCATTCCGTGGAACCCAATGTTCAACGCACTTGCGTTTGTTCTCGCGGGCGATGGCACCATTGGCGAGGGCGAGTTTGCGGCCCCTATCAAGTCCAGCCAACTGGCGGTCCTCGGCCAGGGCGATCGAATCGTGCTAACCGCAAATGCCAAGCAAGACTCCCGCACTTCGGCACTCGAGGTGTTCCTACTGGGCGGCCAACCGATTCGCGAACAGGTGGTTCAGTACGGGCCATTCGTGATGAACGATAAGCAGGGCGTGCTCCAGGCAATGGAAGATTTCCACTTTGGTAGATTTGGACAGATTCCACCAGACGCAATTCAGCCGTTCCGCGGCTAAGCAGGAGGCAACATGAAGCACACCAAACTCGCCACAACTCTGGCAGCTCTAGGTTTGGTGGGCTCACTCATCGGCGGTTCCGCTCTGGCATCCCCGGCCTCTGCCGCGCCAATCAAGGTGGCTTCTGCGCCGGTAGCGCCATCGTGGATTAACAGCGCAACCATTTACGAGGTGAACACCCGTCAGTTCAGTGAGGCCGGAACCTTCAACGCTGTCACCGATGCGTTGCCACGCATTCATGCCCTAGGAACCGATGCGGTCTGGTTGATGCCAATCTTCCCAATCTCAACCACCGGCTCAAAGGGAACACTCGGTTCTCCTTACGCGGTTTCGGATTACACCGATGTGAACCCAAACTACGGAACCAAAGCCGACTTCAAGAAGTTGGTAGACACCGCTCACTCGCTGGGAATGAAGATCATTCTGGACTGGGTGCCAAACCACACCGGTTGGGATAACGCCTGGATCAAGACTCACCCAGACTGGTACACCCACGACGCACAGGGCAACATCACTTATCCGCCTGGAACCGACTGGACCGATGTTGCAGACCTCAACTACGACAGCGCCGGTCTTCGCACCGCGATGACTGATGCCCTCAAATACTGGGTGACCAACTTTGACATCGATGGCTACCGCCAAGACGTGGCCGGTGGCGTACCTACCGACTTCTGGAACTCTGCAACCGCAGAAGTAAATGCCATCAAGCCGTTGTTCTGGTTAGCGGAAAACCAAGACGAGCCGGCTCTGCTTAGCCAGGCCTTTAGCGCCAACTACAACTGGGAACTGCTGGGCGCGTTCAACACTGTGGGAGACAGAGAAAAGCTCATGTTTGCCGTTCAGGACACCGTGTCCAACTACCCAAAGGGTAGGTTCCCAATGAACTTCATCACCAACCACGATGAAAACTCGTGGAACGGTACCGAGTTTGACCGCCTTGGCAATGCAGTGAAGGAGTCGGCGGCCATCGCGTTCACTGCGCCTGGCGTGCCGCTGCTCTACAACGGGCAAGAAGTGGGCCTAACCAAGCAGTTGCAGTTCTTTGAGAAGGACCCGATTGTGTGGGACGCCAATCCAGCGGCTTCTTCCTGGACCGCCTTTTACACCAAGCTCACAACGCTCAAGAAATCCAACCCTGCTCTATGGGCTGGAACTGCCGGTGGTTCGCTCAACTTCATTTCCAACAACAACTCCAAGACTCTGAGTTACGCCCGCGTGTTGGGCTCAAACAAGGTAATTCTCATTGCCAACCTCAGCGCCAAGAAGATAACCCCAAAACTTAGCTTTGGAAAACTGGCTGGCAAGTACTTTGACTACGCAACTGGCAAGGCCGTAAAGCTTGCCAAGAGCCAAAAGCTCACAGTGCAGCCTTGGAGTTTTGTGGTTTACAGCTCAAACAAGGTCAACTAGCCGCTCGTTGATAAGTGGTGGTTGAGCCAACTCGCAAAGGCGTAGGCTGAGGCTAGGAGGTTCAAATGAACACCATCGAATTCAAGGCACTCTCCAAAGACTACAAAGACGTTTTGGCCGTTGACTCACTAACCGCAACCGTAGCGGCCGGCAGGATTACGGGATTCCTCGGTCCTAACGGTGCAGGCAAAAGCACGGCGCTCAGGTGCCTCCTCGGATTGGCCAACCCAACTTCCGGTAGTGCCCTAATCGAGGGCAAGCCCTACAGCCAACTGGCCCAGCCACTTAAGCGAGTTGGCGCGGTGCTAGACAGCCAGGGTTTCAACCCAGCCCTCACGGCCTTGCAGAACCTAAAGGTCATTTGCGCGGCCGCATCCATCGATGATTCCCGCACGTTGGAATGCCTCAAACTTGTGGACCTGGAACGCGCCGCCAAGAAACGAACCAAGGGATTTTCGCTTGGCATGAAGCAGCGCCTGTCGCTTGCCGCCGCGCTACTCGGAAACCCGGACATTCTGGTTCTGGACGAACCCGCCAATGGACTAGACCCTGTTGGCATCTCTTGGTTGCGCGAATTCCTGCGGGACCTAGCCAATCAAGGCAAAACCGTTCTGGTTTCTTCACACCAGTTGGCCGAACTTCAGCACACCGTGGATGACGTAATCATCATCAACAACGGAAAACTGATTGTTGCCGGTAACGCCAAGGAAATCATGAACGGGCAAAGCCTAGAAGAAGCGTTCCTCAAGTTGATCGGGGTGTCACTGTGAACCTAATCAAGTCAGAGTTCAGAAAACTCATTTACCAGCGCAGCACCTACGGGCTGATTCTGGCCGCGGTGGCAATTGCTGTTCTAGCAACGGCGCTAAGCCCATACGCCATCTCGCAGCTGGGCAACAACATCGTGATGCCGCTCAGTAGCGCAGACAACATCGATGGAATCTATGCCAAGGCACTCGGTTCCTACATGTTCATCGTGATTGTTGGTGTGCTGATGATGGCGGGCGAATTCCACCACCACACCGCCGTGGCCACGTTCCTCTCCGCACCGAAGCGTCTGCACGTGCTGCTAGCCAAACTCGCAGTTGCAGCAATCGCTGGCGCAATCATCGACCTGATTGCAACCTGGATTGGTATTGCCAGCGGAGCAATCGCGCTCACCTTCTACCCGGATGCGGCGCAGCCTCACAGCTACATCTTCCTCAACTTCTCGGCATCGGCTGCCTTGACCGGTGCGGTTCTAGCAGTGGTTGGTGTGGGAATTGGTGCGCTCATCCGCAACCAAAACTTGGCAGTTACGGCGTCGTTGATCTGGCTCTTTGTGGTTGATCGCATTTTGGCTCTGGTCTGGGTTGAAGTGGGCAAGTACCTGCCAACGGGATTGATCACGGCAATGATGAACCTCAAGATCGACGTGACCACCAAGACGCCAATCGCGGTAAATACCGCCGACTACCTAGATCCGATTCCCGCCGCATTCTTGTTATTCGGCTACGGAATCTTGTTCGCAGCGGTGTCCCTCGTGTTCACACTTCGTCGCGACATCGACTAGTGCAGCGATATTGTCCAACTAACCTCTAGTCGAAGTCCTCGGAGTAAGGCTCGCGCTTCTTGCCTGGGATAAAGGCAACCGCCAAAGCCACCACTCCCATCGCAGCCGGAATCCAACCACTTTGGTCAAGTCCGAAGTACATGAACATTCCAAGTGCCACCGTGGAAACCGCGAGCATGAACGCGAATGTGCGATTACCCCTGCCCACAACTGTCATCACGCTTAGAACAATCGAACCGAATCCCAGCACCAGAAAGCTGAGCAGGGTGAACAGCACCATCTGTTGTTCGCTAGTCACGTGAGGCTCCCATCGATGGAAAAATTGTGATTCAACCGCGGCCGGTAAGGGCCAGGATCAGAAGAATGGCCGCCAAAATCAGGATGAGCACGCCGCCGATTCCCACAATGGTGGAGAGTCGATTGGTTTTTCCGAAAATCCAGGTGCGAGCCGCGGCTGCAGCCAAAACCCAAGTTGAGTCGCCAAGGATGCCCAGTACCTCAAAGACAATTCCCAGAATCAGCATCTGCCAGGTGAGGTTTCCGGCCGGGTTCACAAACTGGGGCAGCACCGCAGTGAAGAACACTGCGGTCTTAGGGTTGCTCACGCCCACCAGATAACCCTGCTTCCAGGTGGTGGCCAACTTCTGTGGCGCTTCCTTGGTGGCAGAGATTTCGCTGGTGCTTTGGTGGCGGTGGCGAATGGAGCCGATGCCCAGATAACCCAGATAAACCGCACCGGCGATTTTGATCACAAAAAGTGCCCAAGGCCAATAGCCGAGCAGGGTTCCAAGACCCAGGCAAACGGCAATCAACCAGGTTGTGGTGCCAAGCGCGTTTGCCACAACCGTGACGAGACCCTGCTTGCGACCAAGCGAGAGGGTGCGTCCAATGGTGAACAGCACGCTGGGCCCAGGCACCAGAATGATGGCAAGCGATGTGATTACAAACGCTATCCAGGATTCAAGGCTGGGCATTTAGGACTTACTAGCCCTTGGTGAAGTATGCGGTGTCGCCAACCAGCACGGTGTTGTCGGCTGGAACTGGAGCCGAAGCCGCCTTCACGATCTCGGCGGCAAATTCCTCAACGTTGTAAAGCTTGCCAACGGCTTCCTTACGTGCGTCGATTGCGCCAGGGTTTAGTCGGTCAAGCAGGGTAGCCGTAACGGTTCCCTCAATCATGTCGCCGGAAACCACAACAAACTCAATACCCTTTGCGGTTAGCTCAGGGATCAGGTCGCGCAGTGCGTCTTCGCCGGCACGCTTGCTCAGAGCAACAGGAACGTACTCAGGCATTGTGGGGGTCTCACGAATGAAGTGTGCTTGGTGACTGGTAACAAACACGATTCGGGAACCGGCCTTTAGAAGTGGAAGCGCGGTCTTCACCAGGTTCAGCTGGGCATCGCGGTTCAGCTTCATTGCGTAGTCTTCGCCCTTGCCGGTTTCCATACCGCCGGATGCGTTCAGCACCAACAGGTCTAGGCCGCCAAACTGTTCCTTAAGGGTTGCAGCCAGGGCATCGATGGTTGGGTAGTCGGTTAGGTCCGCACCCACAACAATCGCCTTGCCACCGGCATCGATGATTGCATTGGCAACCTTCTCTGCACGAACCACCTTGTCGCGGTAGTTGATGGCAACGGTGGCGCCTTCCGCGGCCAACATGGTTGCAACCTGGGCACCAATGCCGCGAGACGAACCGGAAATGAAAGCGTGCTTACCAGCGAAAGTATTAGACATGCGTCAATTGTATTGTTGCCGTGCCAAAGTTGGCCCAACGCCAACCACTTGAACGCCCTTTGTGAATCAGCCTTAGTTGAATGACAGCGCCGAGGCGGTGACCACTCTGGCCGAACGACCAGGCAGGTCGTAGTGTCCTAGGTTGTCATTCTGTTCGTCGATCACATTCTTCGCATCGATGGTGTGACCGTTCCACGTGTAACCCGTTGTGGTGTGGGCATCGCCAATCAGGGTAACGTCAAAGCCGATTTCCAAAGCAGTGTGAGTGGTGTGACGAACGCAGTTGTTGGTCTCCGCTCCGCAGATGTATAGGTGCGCAACGTCTCCGTCGTCTAGAACCTGCTCCAGGTTGGTACCCATGAACGAGCTTCGGTATAGCTTCTCAACGCGCGCCTCGCCAGCTAGCGGAACTAGCTCTGGCACGATCTGCCAGACGTCCGACCCAATCGGCATTTCTTCGTCTGAGTGCTGCACCCAAATCACCTGCACGCCGTAGCCGCGAGCTTTGAGCAGGGCGGCATTGATGTTTGCAATCACAGCGTCGCGGTTGTGCGCTTCGGCAACCACACCGTTCTGCACATCGATGACAATCAGGGCTGAATTCTTACGGTCTTCAAACAGGCTCATATCAAGATTCTATGTGTCAAGAAATCTCTGAATCGTTTCATAGACTTGAGGAATGACCTCAGCAATCTCTCAGACTCAGATCAAAAAGTGGCACCTTTCCACCATTCTCATCTTCACCTTCATGGGTGCATCGTGGGCCGCACTAATCACGCGCATGCCGCTGGTAAAGCAGGACTTAGCAGTAACCGCTAGCCAGCTTGGCCTGATTCTGCTGGGAATGGGTCTCGGTTCGCTGGTTGGACTCAACCTGGTTGGTCGATTGATTGCCAAGTACGGCACCAAGATCTGGATCAGGATCTTTTATCCGTCGTTAGCCCTAATCGTGATTGTTGCCACCGTGCTGGTTGAAGCCAAGCTCACAGTCGCTTTCGCAATCCTCAGCGTTTTCATGGGCGCGCTAATGGGCATCACCGATGTGTCGGTGAACGTAGACGGAACCGCACTAGAGAAGGCAACCGGCAAAACCCTTATGCCTCGACTTCACGCCGGCTACTCCATTGGAACACTGGTTGGTTCAGGATGGGGAACCCTCACTGCCGCTGCAAACCTTTCGCTTCTGTGGACCGTGATTCCACTGGGCATCATCCAGCTTGCTCTCCCATTTGTGCTGGCCAAGCACATTCCTGTAGATAACGGAATCGAAACCAAGGCTCACCCTGACGCAAAGCCGGTGGGTCACTGGTTCACCGCAAGCTTGATCTTCTTCGGAATCGGCATCCTGGGAATCACCCTCGCAGAAGGTGGAGCGGGAGACTGGCTAACACTTGGCCTGGTTCACGGCTACGACACCACGGGCGCTAACGCAGGCCTAGGTTTCACTCTGTTCTTTGTTGGCATGGTTATCGTGCGATTCTTCGGCGGCAACCTCGCAGACAAAATCGGCAAGGGTCGCGCTCTTCAGCTCCTCGCCGCAATCGGTGTGGCCGGCGTACTTCTAGTTATTCTCGGCGCGCCAAACATCGTTCTCGGTTGGATCGGTGCCTCACTCTGGGGTGCCGGCGTTGCGCTCGGCTTCCCGCTCTTCCTATCGGCTGCGGGCGAAGGCGAGAACTCCGCAAAGCGAGTTGGCTTTGTGGCCACTTGGGGTTACGGCGCGTTCCTTGCTGGTCCGCCGTTTCTAGGTTTCCTTGCCGACGCAATCGGAATGCTCAATATGTTCTACCTGATTGCGGCGTTCATGTTTGCTGCACTCCTAGTTGCGGGCGTGGCTGGCAACAAGAAGAGCTAGAACCTAGTACCTACTCAGGGTCTACGTTTGCCACGTTCAAATCATTTATAGATTTGCGCGTAGAGATGAACATACCCGCAAGTAGCACCGTGCCAGCAAGCCACGGGTAAACCGAACGAACTCCCCATGAGTCCACGGCCAGTCCAGCGAGGGTCATGGAAATCATCGGTCCGGCTGTCCAGATGGTCATTTCTAGACTGAACACTCGGCCGCGAACGTTTGCTGGGATTTTGCGTTGAATCACGGTGTTGAGCAGTGGGCCCAGTGGTCCCCACGCCACACCAATCAGAGCGCCAAAAGTAAACATCACCCAACCCTGTGGCAAGAGGGACATTGGCAACATGGCCAGGCCAACGCCCAAGATGGTGAAGCGCAACAGGGTGCTGAACTTGAAGCGCTTGGCCAACCGCTCAAACATTAGTGACCCGATTGTGGTGAACGCGGCCATGATAGAGATCAGCAGACCCAAAGTTTTGGAGTCGCCAAGCGACGTGTAATAAGCCGGCAGCAGCACCAGTTCCGTTGGCAGATAAATCAAGGCAAGCGACATGATGGTGGCCATCAACAACAGCACCGACGGGTTGGCAAACAGAATCTTGAACCCCTGAACCGCGTACGACCCAAATCCGCGACCCTCGTCGGCGTCGTGTTCGTCGTGCTGTTCCACCACGCGAATCAGCAGGGTGGTCACTGCGGCAACCAAACCAATCACACCCGAAATCCAGAATGCATCGATGGCGCCAACCCACTGGATCGAGAGCGCACCTAGCGCCGGGCCAATTGCGAATCCAGCCGCAAAAACCGACTCGTGAATCGAGTTAGCTCGCTCCAAACTCATGTTGGCAACCGAGGCGGTATCGGGGACCAGTGCCTTTCGAGCCGTTGAGTTTCCGGCACCAACTAGGGCGCGAACCACTGACACAACCACGATCAGCCAAAAGCTGGTTCCCAACGAGTGAGCCACCAACGGGAACACCAAACTCAGGAGCGCCATGAGAAGTTCACTGATGAAACCAACTCGACGGCGTCCAAACTTATCAATAATCGAGCCGATTATTGGGGACACCAGAAGACCAGGCACGTTGGAGAGAGTGAGCATCAAACCGGCGGCGCTTGCCTGGCCGGTGATCTGAATGCAGAGCCAAGGCAAAACCAGGAACATCATGGATCCAGACACGATGCTGGTGAGCGACACAAACTGCAGTACCGCAAAAGGTACGTAGTTTGGCTTTGCTTGATTTTTTGTCATTTGGACTCTCGTCGAGTCTAAATGAATGCGCCGTCGCCGACGGCGGCAATTTTGGGGCGAGCGGCCTAGGGCAGAGGCGGTTATGCCTCTGCGGCCGCGAGACCGCCGAACAAGTTGATGTATGCGCTCAACGCTCGGGAGGGCAGCGACTCTAGAGGCCGTAGCCACCACCAATATTTGTAAGTCGCCGAAGGCGGCAATGTTGTGGAGACTAGCGAGCGCCGAGCGTGGGGCGTTAAAAATCTCTGAAGCTATCAGAGATTTAGCAACACGGTGCACGAAGGCCCCCTAGCCACCACCAATGAAAAAAACCCGCCATCTCTGGCGGGTTTTCTTACATTGTGGAGACTAGGGGGGTCGAACCCCTGACCCCCTGCTTGCAAAGCAGGTGCTCTACCAACTGAGCTAAGTCCCCGGATGTGAATCTGGGTGGTGCCTTTGTTACTTCGGTTCAGAACCTTCTTTTGGTGAAGAAGCTTCCTGGTGGGCCTAGGAGGACTTGAACCTCCGACCTCTTCATTATCAGTGAAGCGCTCTAACCACCTGAGCTATAGGCCCGTAGAACCTTTTCAACATTACCCAAGTTTTTGGGAGTGGTCAAATCGGTTCTGGAAATTTGTTACTGGTTGTTGGTGAAGCCAACTCCAACGCCGCCAACGATGCGGGCGATCACGTTGAAGATCAATGCACTCACCGCGGCAAGCAGAGTGCCAACCACAATGTTGAATGCGCTTAGGCCAACTGCGAATGACATCACGCGTGGCAGGCTCAACTGGTTGCCCACGTCTACCGAGCTTCCGCCAACGATTCCATTCAGGAGGCCGTTTAGGCTGCCGAATAGGCCGGTGTTGTTTAGAACTAGCCACAGCACAAAGAAGCCAACGATGTTTGCAATGGCGAGTGCCAACTGAATCACAAAGCCAACCTTTACGGCAGACCAGAACTCAATGTGCACCAGGTTAAGCTTTACCTGCTTGCCCGAACCTGGGCGGCTGGCGCGTACCTTGTTGATGATGTTGCTCACTTTAGGCCTCGGTTTCCGATGCAGGCTCTTCGCCCGCTTCTTGTTCGTTCTGCTCGCCGTCTAATCCTTGTGATTCCAAGTTTCGCTCAGTGTTGCGCGCAAGTCCAATAATGCTGTCTGATTCTTCGAATCGGGCGAACACAACACCCATGGTGTCGCGACCCTTGGCAGGTACTTCGTTCACGGCACTTCTAACAACCTTGCCGCTCTCCAAGACCACGAGAACTTCGTCGTCTTCGGCAACGATGAGTGCACCAACCAGATCACCGCGCTTTTCTTCAAGCTTGGCAACCTTGATACCGATTCCGCCTCGGTTCTGCAGACGGTACTGGTCAACGTTGGTGCGCTTTGCGTAGCCACCCTCGGTTACAACAAACACAAAGCCTTCGTCGGCAATCACCGATGCGCTAAGTAGTTCATCACCTTCGCGGAAGTGCATACCAATGTTTCCGCTGGTGTCGCGGCCCATCGGACGCAGGCTCTCGTCGCTTCCGCTGAAACGGATGCTCATACCCTTGCGGCTAACCAAAAGAAGATCGTCTTCGTTGTTCAACAGAAGCGCACTTACGAGTTCGTCTTCTTCGCGCAACTTGATGGCGATGATTCCACCGGTTCGAGCTGTGTCGTAGGCGTCCAGTGCGGTCTTCTTAACTAGACCACTCTTGGTTGCCAACACCAGGTAAGGCGCTTGTTCGTAGTCCTTGATGTCTAGAACCTGTGCCACCTGTTCGTCCGGCTGAAGCGCCAACAGGTTTGCAACGTGCTGACCCTTGGTGTCGCGGCCACCCTCCAACACCTCGTAAGCCTTGGTGCGGTAAACGCGTCCCTTATTGGTGAAGAACATCAGCGTGTGGTGAGTTGTAGTCACAAAGAAGTGATCCACAATGTCATCGGCACGCAGGTTTGCACCCTTAACGCCCTTGCCGCCGCGGTGCTGCGAACGGTAGTTGTCGCTCTTGGTGCGCTTGATGTAACCACCGCGAGTCAGGGTGATAACCATTTCCTCTTCAGGAATCAGGTCTTCCATGCTCACGTCGCCATCAAATCCAGCGATGATTGTGCTGCGACGCTCATCTCCGTGCTTGGCAACAACCTCATCCAGCTCTTCGCTGATGATGGCGCGCTGACGAGCAGGGTCGGCAATGATCGCCTTGAAGTCCAGGATCTGGGCTTCTAGTTCGGCTGCCTCATCGATGAGCTTCTGGCGCTCGAGTGCAGCAAGCTGACGCAGCTGCATGTTGAGGATTGCACGGGCCTGCAGTTCATCGATGGTCAAAAGAGCCATCAGACCATCTCGAGCTTCGTCCACGGTTGGGCTCTTGCGGATCAACGCGATTACGGCGTCGAGTGCGTCAAGTGCCTTGAGGTAACCGCGCAGAATGTGGGCGCGTTCCTCTGCCTTGCGCAAACGGAACTGGGTGCGACGAACGATTACCTCAACCTGGTGGTTTACCCAGTTGGTGATGAAGCCGTCGAGGCTAAGGGTGCGAGGAACGCCGTCTACCAGAGCCAACATGTTGGCGCTGAAGTTTTCCTGCAACGGGGTCAGCTTGTAGAGGTTGTTCAAAACAACGCGAGCAACCGCGTCCTTCTTTAGAACAATCACCAAACGCTGACCGGTACGACCGGAAGTTTCATCGCGGATGTCGGCAACACCGGTTAGGCGGCCTTCCTTCACGAGACCAGCGATCTTCTCGGCTAGGTTGTCTGGGTTCACCTGGTAAGGCAGTTCGGTAACTACCAGGCAGGTACGACCCTGAAGTTCTTCAACATTGATGATGGCGCGCATGGTCACGGAACCGCGACCGGTGCGGTACGCCTCTTCGATGCCCTTGCGGCCAAGAATGTGCGCGCCGGTAGGGAAGTCCGGGCCCTTGATTCGCTCGATGAGCGCTTCAAGCAGCTCTTCGTTGCTGGCGTCTGGGTTCTTTAGGTACCACTGAGCACCGGCGGCAACCTCGCGCAGGTTGTGCGGAGGAATGTTGGTGGCCATACCAACCGCGATACCAATCGAGCCGTTGACCAGCAAGTTTGGGATACGGCTCGGTAGAACGGTTGGTTCCTGGGTGCGGCCATCGTAGTTGTCCTGGAAGTCAACTGTTTCTTCATCGATGTCGCGAACCATTTCCATGGCCAGCTGCGCCATGCGGCACTCGGTGTAACGAGGGGCAGCAGCTGGGTCGTTTCCTGGCGAACCAAAGTTGCCCTGACCAGAGATCAGCGGGTAACGAAGGTTCCAGTCCTGAGTCAAACGAACCATGGTGTCGTAGATTGCGGTGTCGCCGTGCGGGTGGAACTGACCCATCACGTCTCCAACAACGCGCGAGCACTTGGAGAACTGCTTGTCTGGGCGGTATCCGCCATCGAACATCGCGTAGATCACACGACGGTGAACTGGCTTGAGTCCGTCTCGAACGTCTGGAAGGGCGCGACCCACGATAACGCTCATTGCGTAGTCGAGGTAGCTGCGCTGCATTTCAACCTGAAGGTCAACCTGCTCGATGTTGTCTACTAGACCGCTTGGGTTGGTAGTTTCGTCTGCCATTTGAAAATCTCCTCTGCCCGTTTTCCTAGATGTCTAGGAAGCGGACATCCTTAGCGTTCTGCTGAATGAATGAGCGGCGGGCTTCTACGTCTTCGCCCATCAGGGTGCTGAATACCTCATCGGCAATCGCGGCGTCTTCCAGGGTTACCTGAAGCAGGGTTCGCTGGTTAGGGTCCATGGTGGTGTCCCAAAGCTCGTCGTAGTCCATCTCACCAAGACCCTTGTAGCGCTGGATCGCGTTGTCCTTAGGGATACGCTTTCCGGCTGCTGCGCCATCGGCCAGAGCCTTGTCTCGCTCGGCGTCCGAGTAAACGTACTGGTGCTCGGAGTTTGACCACTTGATCTTGAACAGTGGTGGTTGCGCAAGGTACACATAGCCGTGCTCGATGAGTGGGCGCATGTAGCGGAACAACAGGGTCAAAATCAGGGTACGGATGTGAAGACCGTCAACATCGGCATCGGCCATCAAGATGCACTTGTGGTAGCGAGCCTTTGAAACATCAAACTCTTCACCGATGCCGGTTCCGAACGCGGTGATGATTGCCTGCACTTCGGCGTTACCCAAGGCTCGATCCAAACGTGCCTTTTCAACGTTCAGCACCTTTCCGCGAAGCGGAAGGATTGCCTGGGTCTCAGGGTTGCGGCCACGAACGGCCGAACCACCCGCGGAGTCACCCTCCACCAGGTAGATCTCGGAGAGCGCAGGGTTGCGGCTCGAGCAGTCGCGAAGCTTTCCTGGCATACCGCCCGACTCAAGTAGACCCTTACGGCGGGTAGCCTCGCGGGCCTTTCTTGCAGCCTGGCGAGCAGTTGCAGCCTGGATCGCCTTGCGAATGATGTCCTTGGCAACGTTTGGGTTGCGGCCAAGCCAGTCGCCAAGTTCCTCGTTCACCACTCGCTGCACAAAGGCCTTGGCCTCGGTGTTACCCAGCTTGGTCTTGGTCTGGCCTTCAAACTGCGGTTCAGACAACTTCACCGAAATCACACAGGTCAAGCCTTCGCGGCAGTCATCTCCAGAAAGGTTTTCGTCCTTTTCCTTCAACAGGTTCTTTTCGCGAGCGTACTTGTTGAGCAAGGTGGTCAACGCCGCGCGGAAACCCTCTTCGTGGGTTCCACCCTCGTGGGTGTTGATGGTGTTTGCGTAGGTGTGCACGCTCTCGTTGTAGGCGTTAGTCCACTGCATGGCGATTTCCACCGACATGTTCTTCTCTTTGGTCTCAGACTCAAAGGAGATGATCTCTTCGTTTACGATTTCGCTCTTCTTGGAAACGTTTAGGTACTCAACGTAGTCGCGCAAGCCTTGCTCGTAGAAGTAGCTGTCGGCACGGCCGTTGCGTTCGTCTGAAAGCGAGATGCGAAGTCCCTTGTTCAGGAAGCACATCTGCTGGAAACGCTGTCGAAGAGTCTCGTAGTCGTACTCAACGGTTTCAAAAATCTCTGGGTTGGCCAGGAACTCAATGGTTGTTCCCGTGTAGTCGGCCGGCTCGCCCTTTTCAAGCGGTGCGTCTGGCACACCAATCTGATAGCTCTGGTTCCAGAGGAAGCCTTCGCGGGCAACCTGAACCTTTAGCTTGGTGCTCAGTGCGTTAACCACCGATGCGCCCACGCCATGCAAACCACCGGAAACCGCGTAACCGCCGCCGCCAAACTTACCGCCGGCGTGAAGAATGGTGAGAACTACCTGAACGGTGCTGATGCCCTCGGTTGGGTGAACCGAAACCGGAATGCCTCGACCGTTGTCGATTACTCGAATCCAACCATCCTTAGTGATGGTCACCTTGATCTCGGAACAGTACCCGGCTAGGGCCTCGTCTACTGAGTTATCAACGATTTCGTACACCAAGTGGTGCAGACCGCGCGGACCCGTGGATCCGATGTACATACCTGGACGCTTGCGAACCGCCTCGAGTCCTTCAAGGACCTGAATGTTTCCGGCTTCGTAGTTGCTTTCGGGCGTTGTCATGTTAAGTTGAACTCCTTGTAAACGAGTTAGGCCTTGTGAAACGCGACCTCAGTAGGCCGACTTATATTCGGGGAATCTAACCCTTGAATTCTACCCTCTGGCACCCTCATTTAGTGGGAGGTTGGGCCTACCTGTGAGTCGCCAAAACCCTTGATCTGGCGCGGTTTTTCAGGCATCGATGACTTGTTATACAAGCGTTACCCCGACAAGGCTCTGGCAAGCGGCAAAGCACGTGTGAACGCACCAGGTTTTCGGCCCTCAACGGTGCCTATTCTTGACCGCTGATTCTATTTCTGACCATACGTGTCACGTGGCCCACGCCCTGGAACCGAGAACTTTCCCTTTTTCCAGGTGGGCGCATCGGGGCCAACAAACTTGATGCTCTCGATTTTTAGTGATGGGAACTCCACGTTGATCTTTTCCAAAATCTGAACCTGCATCAACCTAAGCTGAGTTGCCCAGGCCGTTGACTTGCAACGGACCACAAGGAGACCCTTGTCGAGGTTCTCGGGAGAGCTGTTTTGAGCGTTTACCTGCCCCACCAACTTTTCCCAACTGGCAAAAAGTTCGGCTTGGCTCAGTTCGGCGTCCCAACTGAACTGCTTCAACATTCCATCCAGGCTGGAACCAGCCGTTACCGGTTCGCGTCCCTTTTCAAACGGTTGAGAGTTGGAGCGTTTCGCTGCCTCTTGCCTGCGTTTCACGTCTCGGCTGACCCTACCCGTGACCGCTTGGCGCATCTTCAGGTAGAAATCAACCGCAAAGTCGCCAGATTCAGCCATTTTGCACCTTCGTCACCGTGCCACGTTCCACGTGAAACACTGTGGCACGCAACTGCTCGGGAACATCGTTGATTTCCGCCGCCGTGATCAACACTTGCTCGTTGTCTTGCACCAGGCTGGCCAGACGCAACCTGCGACCGGTATCAAGCTCTGCAAACACGTCGTCCAAAATCAGAATCGGGTCACCGTAGTTGCTGTCCGCTCGCAATAACTCTCGGCTAGCCAAACGCAAAGCCAGGGCGTAACTCCAAGATTCACCGTGACTGGCGTAGTTTTTGGCGGGCATGTCATTAAGCAAAAGCACTAAGTCGTCTCGCTGAGGGCCGCAAAGGGTAAGTCCGCGCTCAATTTCCTTTTGACGCAAGCTTGCCAGACGTTCCCTAAACAGAACATCAACAGAACCAGCCTCAAAATCCTCTAGGTATTCCAGGTCTTCTGGTTCCTCTTCATCCAAGTAACTCGGTACGGTTTTACTCAAAAGAGACGACTTGAGTCGAATTACCGGTTCGTTGTTGCTGGCCGCAATCTGCTGATACGCCTTGATCAGCTCTGGATTCAGCCGATCAACCAGGTTTCCTCTGGCAACCACAATCTGCGTGCCCAAATTAACTAGCTGTTCGTCCCAGGCATCCAGGGTGGAAAGGCCGCTGCCCTTCACCGAGTTCTGCCGGGCGCTCTTCAATAGGGTGTTGCGCTGCTTTAGTACGCGATCGTAATCGCTGTAAATCCCAGCGAAACGCGGAGAAAGTTGCACCACAAGCGCATCGATGAATGCCCTGCGAAACCCAGGTTCCTTCTTAACGATGTCTAGATCTTCGGGAGCGAAGGTAACAGTCTGAACAAAACCAAGGATGTCCCTTAGCCTGCTGCTCTTGGTCTTGTTTACAACAACCTGGTTCTTCGCGGTGCGAGCCAATTCAAGATCCAGTAACACGTCTCGCCCAGCGTGACTCACCTTGGCCTTAACCACGGCTGTTTCTGAATCCTTGGCAATCAACGGCAAATAGCCGGCTGTTCTATGCGAGCTAAGCCCTGCCATGTAATGAATGGCTTCAACCAGGTTGGTTTTACCGTGGCCGTTTTCACCCTCAAAAAGGTTGATACCCGGTTCAAACTCAACTTCTGTGTACTTATGGTTCCTAAAGTTCCCCAAAGTCAGGTGCTTGATTAACACAGCACCTCTCTCTGTTCAAGTTGCTTTTGGTCCAGTTGGGTTTTGCACTGCCGATGAGCAGGTTACGAGGCTGGTACTAGCGAAGTAGGTTTGGCTGCAGCAGGTAACGGTAGCTGTCGGCCTTGTCCTTGGCACCGTGGCTTGCAATCAACACCGGTCCAGGCTTGTGTGGGTTGTCATTGTTGGTGAAGGTGATCTTCACAAACTCTGAGTGAGTTGCATTCAATCCATCGATGAGGAACTGAGGCTTCAACATCACCACAACTTCACCGCCGGTTAGTTCCGCAGAAACACTTTCCGATGCCTGAGCGGCGTCGTTGGCGTCTAGAACAACCTGGCTGGCAGCAAATGAGTACTTCAAGGCCGGCTGCTTCTCAAGAACCAAAGAGATACGACGGGTTGAATCGATTAGGTCCTGTGCCGAGACCACGCAGAAGTTTCCGGTTTCTTCAGGGAAGTAACCGCGAACCGAGCGCATTGGCTCCTTGATTAGCTGGGTAGTCACAGAACGGTTGTTGGACTTAAACGCAATCATGCCGCGCTCTTCGTCTGGCTTGATTGCAATGGAAATCTCTGGCTGGTTAGCAAAGGTCTTTGCGATCTCCTGAAGAGTCTTTGCGGGAACCAGGGCTGCTAGGTCAGCTGTTGAACTGCTCTGCCATTCAATTTCCTTCAGAGCAACGCGGTAACGGTCTGTTGCAATGAATGCAATCTGCTTAGGAGTGGTCTCAATAAGAACACCGGTCATCCAAGCTGGGATTTCATCCTTCGATGCTGCGAGTGCAACCTGTGCAACTGCCTCGCTAAAGCTTTCGCCACTGATGGTTCCGCTAACTGGAGGTAACTCAGGAAGAGTTGGGTACTCTTCAACGTTCATGGTTGGCAAGGTGAAGCTTGAGGTACCGCAAGAAAGCTTTAGCTTGGTGCCATCTGCCTCAAACTCAACTGGTGCGTTTGGAAGGCGACTAGAGATGTCGCTCAATAGTTTGCTGGAAACCAGGATGCGACCGGATTCTTCAACCTTGGCAACAACCTCTGCCTGTGCCGAAACCTCGTAGTCAAAAACAGATAGGCGAAGTGCGTTTGCATCTGCTTCGATCAAGATGCCGCTGAGGATCTGCTGCTTGTTCTTCTGAGGAAGAATGCGAACCGCAAAAGAAACGGCCTCAGAGAGAACGTCTTTGTTGACCTGGAACTTCACTATTGAATCCAATCTGAACGGATGGTCGGTTTTTAATCTTGTCACAAAGTGTTGGGTTTCGTTGTGACGCTAAAAGTTATCAATTTCTCAATTTCTCTTTTAACTTTTAAAACTCTTAATAACCTGCTGTGAATTTGTGTATAACTTGCTGCATCCCTTATTCCACTTGGTAACTACAAGCTTGTAAGTTGTTTACACAGTTGTGGATGAGTCTGTGGATAACTCACTTACCTGTTAGTGGAGGAATTTGGTTTCACCATCCGGTTCACCAGTTGTTCAGGTAATTGGTTACTTTCAGACAGTTATCCACAACTGTCTGCACAGGTTAATAACTAAGTCTTTTAGGAATATTTGGAAACTCACGGCAGGAATGGTCCTTGCCAGACCAATTTACGGGCGCTGATTGTTCTTGATGCGAGTGAGGATCTCGGTTACGTGGCTGTAGATTTCACGCTTCCGGCTCATGTCGGCACCAATTTTCTTTGTGGCGTAGAGAACAGTGGTGTGGTCGCGGTTACCAAACAGCTGACCAATCTTTGGCAGCGACAGGTTGGTCTGATCCCTACATAGGTACATGGCAATCTGACGGGCCTGGGCAATTGCCTGAACTCGCGAACTTCCAGAGAGGTCGTCAACACTTACCCGGTAGAAAGCAGCAACAGTGCTCATGATTTCAGAAGGAGTGGTGAGGTTAGATTCGCTAACCGGAGCCAGGTCGCGTAGAACCGTCTGAACTAGCTGCATGTTGATTGGTTGGTGATTCAGGTTGGCAAACGCCATAACTCGAATTAGTGTTCCCTCAAGCTCGCGAATGTTAGAAGAGACTCGCTGAGCCATGTATTCAAGGATCTCGTCTGGCACCTTGAATCGGTCGCTCTCAGCTTTCTTGCGCAGAATAGCGATTCGAGTCTCGAGTTCGGGAGCCTGGATGTCGGTCATCAGTCCCCAGCTAAAACGGGTGAGCATGCGCTCTTCAAAGCCCTCAAGCTGCTGTGGCGGCTTATCACTGGTGATAACTACCTGCTTGTTGGCGTTGTGCAGAGTATTGAAAGTGTGGAAGAACGCTTCCTGAGTCTGTTCCTTACCCTGTAGGAACTGGATGTCATCGATGAGTAGAAGATCGATGTCGCGGTATGCAGCCTGGAACTCGGTGTTCTTATTGGTCTGAATCGCGTTGATGAATTCGTTGGTGAACTCTTCGGAGGATACGTAACGCACCTTGCGTCGTGGGTGAAGTGCGATTGTGTAGTGACCGATGGCGTGGAGCAGGTGAGTCTTACCCAAACCAGACGATCCGTAGATAAAGAGCGGGTTGTAGCTCTTTGCGGGTTCTTCGGCAACAGCGAATGACGCAGCGTGGGCGAACCGGTTGGATTCACCAATAACAAAGGTGTCGAAGGTGTACTTAGGGTTCAACCGGGTTTCGTAATTCCGGATGTCCATAGGAGTACTTGTGAGATAGGTAGGCATCTCGGAGAAGTTCACTGTGTTGGTTGGGTTTACATTGCCCGTTGAGTTTGCGTTCACTGGCGAAACTGAAGTTGGCTCCGGCTCGATCACCTTTGCGCCTTCAAGGTTTGGATTGATGTCCAGCTTGATTCGGGTTGGTCCATCGAACTCTGAATTGGCTGCCATTGCTTCATTCAAAAGAATGGAGATTCGCTGGTCGATCATGGCCTTGGTGATTTCGTTTGGAACCTCTGCAAACAAGGTTTCACCAAGAACAGCAACTGGCTCAATCAGCTTTAGAAAACCGAGGGCCTGACCTGTAATTCGGTCGTCGTTGCTCAAACGAGTGAGCACGGAGTGCCAGAGACTGGCTACTGCGTCATCGCTACTCATTGATTCCCCTACCAAAAATTCATGTGCCCTGAAGCCCGCTATTTTATTGGGCCTCGAATAGTTTTCCACAGGGTGCCCCAGTTTATCCACCGATGTGGACAACTTGTGGATAACTTTCGAATGCTCGATCGAAAAAGGTCGAGAAGTTGATTCAAGCGAATTTGCTCGGAGTTAGCAAATTGGCTCGGTGTGTCGCTCCAAATGTTGAGCGATCAGTTGTGGAACAATCTTGGGTTTACTCGCATTTGTGGCAAATAAACTTGACCTTCACGGCTTTTAGTCGTATTTTTAAAAGGTTGCTCGGCCTGGAGGTTGGCTGAGCGTCCATTCTTGGCTTTCGCCAAACCACTACTTGAACCTCACACAAGCCCTTGGAGTGAACACCAATGTCTAAGCGTACTTTCCAGCCGAACAACCGTCGTCGTGCAAAGACCCACGGTTTCCGTCTACGCATGCGTACCCGTGCCGGTCGCGCAATCCTTTCGGCTCGTCGCCGCAAGGGTCGCGTAGAGCTTTCGGCCTAAATAGTTTCAGCCAGATGCTGGCTAGCGAGAATCGGCTCTTGAAGCCCGATGATTTTCGCACGACCATGAAAAGCGGTCGTAAAGTCAGCTCGGCGCATCTAGTTATTTATCTAAAGCGGGTTCCGGGCAATGCCCAGGCCCGCTTTGGCTTTGTTGTGGGGAAAATCGTTGGTGGCGCTGTTCAGCGAAACCTGGTGAAGCGTCGGCTTCGAGCAGGCATTCGCGAGCAGGTTATTCAACAGCGATCGCTTCCTGAAAACGAAGGAATCGATCTGGTGGTGCGTGCCCTCCCCGGTGCCGCGCAACTGGACTGGAATAAACTTTCAACAGAACTTGAAGCCAACCTAATCAAGGCTTTGGGGCCAGCAAACGCATGAGGCGCGCAGCCGAATGGGTTCTCCTGGTTCCCAGAAACTTACTAGTCGCTTTCTTGTTGGGTTACCGCAAATGGATTTCTCCACTTTATGGAGATGTTTGCCGGTACTACCCAAGTTGTTCGTCTTACGGCCTACAGCAGGTTCAACAGCGCGGAGCTGCGTTGGGAATCGTGTTGGCGGCCTGGAGAATTTTGAGATGCAACCCTTTCACCAAGGGTGGCGTGGATGAAGTGAAGCCCGGCAGCGGCCGCTACTCGGTCACTGCCAAGGGTTTTGTAGTACCAAGAGTTCTTATTGCTAAGGAAGGCAAGTAAATGGATCTGCTCTGGCCAATCAAGTGGGTTATCGAACTAATCCTCGTGGGTTTCCACACTCTTTTCACCGCACTGGGCTTCGGTAGCGCGGATGGTGTTACTTGGGTGCTTTCCATCGTTGGTCTAGTACTTGTTGTGCGCGCATCGATGATTCCTCTTTTTGTGAAGCAGATCATGAGCCAGCGCAACATGTTGGTGGTGCAGCCAGAGCTTCAGAAGTTGCAAAAGAAGTACAAGGGTAAGAACGATCCAGACTCCCGCCAGGCTTTTGCCAAGGAGCAGATGGATCTATACAAGAAGCACAACGCCAACCCAATGAGCAGTTGCTTGCCTCTCCTAGTTCAGATGCCTATCTTCACCGGGCTGTTCTTCGTTTTGAACGGTGCCCAGCACGACTCCACTGGTGTTGGTCTGCTAACTAAGTCGCTTGCAACCTCTTTCAGCCAGGCAACCGTTTTTGGTGCTCCACTAAAGGACACCTTCATCAGCAGTTCGAGCAACACCGTGAAGATCGTTGCCGCAGTGATGATCGTTCTGATGACCGCTTCGCAGTTCATCACCCAGCGTCAGATCTTGGCCAAGAACCAGAACCCTGAAACCGCCACCAGCCAGTACATGCAGACCCAGAAGATCATGATGTACATCTTCCCTATCGTTTTTGCTATCTCTGGTGTTTCGTTCCCACTGGGCGTAATGACCTACTGGTTGGTTTCGAACTTCTGGACCATGGGTCAGCAGTTCCTAGTGATCCGCAACATGCCTACCCCTGGTTCCCAGGCTCACCACGCTCGCGAGGCCCGCTTGGCTAAGCGTGGCAAGGGTGCAACCGCAGCAACTCCAGCGGTTGAGTCTGCCGAACCGGCCAAGGCTCAGCGTGTTCAGCCAGTTTCTAAGAACCGCGCAAAGAAGTCTGGCAAGTAGCCAAACAACCATTTCAAGACTTTTACAACAGGAGATATCGTGAGCGAAGCCAGCACACCAGAAACCAGCGCACCAGAAAACGGCACATCAGCAGAGAACGCGCCTGAGCCTCAGGCAGACGAGAAGCCACAGACCGACGACATCAAGTCGCTTGAGGTAGAGGGCGACGTAGCCGCTGACTACATCGAAGAGCTGCTAGACATTTACGACCTAGACGGAGACATTGACATCGATGTTCGCCAGGGTCGCGCCTACATCGAAGTGACCGGACCAGAGGGAAGCAACCTGCGTCTCCTGGGTGATCCAGACACCGTTGATGCGCTGCAGGAACTTGCTCGTTTGGCCGTTCAGACCAAGACCGGCGAGTACAGCCGATTGATTCTTGACATCGCCGGTTCACGAAGCGCCAAGGTGAGCGCTTTGAGTCGCGTTGTTGAGCGTGCAATTGCCAAGGCAAAGGACAGTCAGAACGACGTGCCGCTAAAGCCGATGTCGTCCTACGAGCGCAAGCTCGCTCACGACCTCATCGCCGAAGCCGGACTCGTTTCTGAGTCCGAGGGCGAAGGCAAAGACCGCCACATCGTCATCAAGCACGGCTAAATGTTTCACGTGAAACATGGCTGAAGATTTTGAACTAGAAATCGAACCGGCTTCCGCGGAAGCTATTTTCGGTGAAGGCATTGGGCAGGCGCGCGATTACGCCACCAACCTGGTGCTTGATGCTGACTTGCTCGGTTTGCTTGGACCCCGAGAGATGCCAAAGCTTTGGACCCGACACATTCTCAACTCCGCTGTTGTAGCGGAACTTTTGCGTGCGGGGGAGTCTGTGGCCGACGTTGGTTCTGGTGCCGGGCTACCTGGAATCCCCATGGCAATCGCTAGGCCGGACGTGAACTTCACGCTGATTGAACCTATGGAGCGCCGTGCAAACTGGCTGCTAGAGCAGGTTGAGGAACTCCAGCTGGACAACGTTCAGGTTCTTCGTGCCCGAGCAGAGGAAGTTCCAGCACACGCATTTGACGTGGTCACTGCACGCGCGGTGTCGGCGCTGCCAAAGTTGTTGCGCATGACCGTTCCGCTGCTGAAGGCTGGCGGCAGAGTGCTTGCACTCAAGGGCAGCAAGGCTCAGGACGAGATCAACGAATCGTTGGCTCTCCGCAAGAAGCTCAAAATTAGCGACTTCGAGATTGTTTACAAAGGCAAGGCTCATCTGGCGGAACCAACCTTGGTGGTTGTTACTAGGCTTGTTTGAGTTAGGAGCATCGATGTCTGAATCATTGGCGGAGCAGGGAGTTACCGCACCAGCAACTGTCGTATCCGGTTTGGGTTACCCAAACAATCGGGTAGAGGCATCGGCGCACCCTACTGGTTGGCGGGCTTCCGAGGTTTTGGCCGGCGGAACTCCGAACCAGGAATACGCCATCATCGAGAAAATCCAGAAGTAAGGTTTCACGTGAAACATTCCGACGACACTAACGCCGGTTTCAATGAAACCCCACTGGCGCGAGAGCTGGCAACCAACGGCAAGCGCCTGGCTGCCATTGCCGAAGCGACCGTAAAGACTCCTTCAAAGACTCGCATTTTCACTATTAGCAACCAAAAAGGTGGCGTGGGTAAGACCACCACCGCTGTGAACTTAGCCGCCTCCCTGGCGCAAAAAGGCCTGAAGGTCCTGGTAATCGATCTTGACCCACAGGGGAACGCCTCCACTGCCTTGGATGTTGACCACGTTTCAGGCATCAAGGGGATCTACGAGGTCCTAACCGACGGCGTACCTCTCGCATCGGTGATCTACAAGAGCCCCACCATGGACAACCTCTACTGCGTGCCGGCGTCGATTGACCTTGCCGGCGCAGAGATGGAGCTGTTTGCGGAGTTCGATCAGAGCGAGAGAAACTTCCGTCTGAAGAACTCCATCGATGCGTTCTTGAACGAAGCCGCGGTGAAGCCGGATTACATCTTCATCGACTGCCCACCGAGCCTTGGTTTGCTAACCATCAACGCGTTCAGTGCGGCAACCGAGGTTCTGATTCCTATTCAGTGTGAGTACTACGCGCTGGAGGGACTGAGCCAGTTGCTGAAGAACATCACATTGATTCAGAGTCACCTGAACCCACGACTTCAGCTTTCAACCATTCTGTTGACCATGTTCGACAATCGAACCAACCTTTCCACCGAAGTGGCCAAGGACGTGCGCCATCACTTCCCAACTCAGGTGCTAAATGCGGTAATTCCGCGCAGCGTAAGGGTTTCAGAGGCGCCAAGTTTCAAGCAGCCGGTCATCACATACGATAAATCATCGCCAGGAACCATTGCCTATCTAGAAGCGGCAATCGAAATGGCAAACAGAGGAGAGTACTAATGGCAGAGAAAAAGGGCGGCCTCGGTCGCGGCATCGGTGCCCTAATTCCAACCAGTGACGTTCCGGGGGAGCGTCCGATGGACGTGTTCTTCCCTCAGAATGGTGCCAACCAGCAGTCTCAGGAACTCGTGGCCGTGCCAGGCGCTCGTTTTGGTCACCTTGACATTAACTCGATCGTTCCGAACCCTCGCCAGCCTCGTTCCGTGTTCGAACCGGAGGCGTTTGGCGAACTCGTAGTTTCGATTCGTGAACTCGGTGTGCTTCAGCCGATCGTGGTTCGTCCGCTCGGTGAAGAAAACGGTGTTCGCACCTACGAACTCATCATGGGTGAGCGTCGTCTGCGTGCCAGCAAGGAAGTTGGCCTGGACAAGATTCCAGCCGTAATCCGCGAAACCGCAGACGAAAACATGCTGCGCGACGCACTTCTAGAGAACCTTCACAGAAGCGACCTGAACCCACTCGAAGAGGCCAGCGCCTACCAACAGCTGCTCGACGACTTTGGAATCACTCAGGAAGAGCTGGCCAACCGCATCGGCCGTAGCCGTCCGCGCATCACCAACACCATCCGATTGCTTAAGTTGCCTGCCGACGTGCAGCGCAAGGTGGCATCCAACGTGCTTTCCGCAGGTCACGCCCGCGCCATCCTTGGCGCAGCGGACGAAGATCGCATGAACTACTGGGCAACCAAGGTGGTTAACGAGGGTCTTTCGGTTCGTGCGCTCGAGGAGTCAATTGCGCTGGACAAGGGATCCGCGGCTGGCAAAACCAAGCCAACCGTTACCGCCGGTGGCCGCATGGACATGCTCAAGGAGATCGCCGAGCGTCTGGGAGACCAGCTAAACACCGGTGTGAAGATTGGTCTGGGCCGTAAGAAGGGCCTTCTAACCATCGAATTTGCCACCGTGGCGGACTTGAACCGCATCTTGGATGAAATCGGATACAAGCGCGACTAAAACCGCTCCAGGTGCGTTTTAGGGTTAGTTAGCCGCGACCGTGAAGTGCGGCAACGGCAAGCCCGTGGTAAACCTGCCCAAGAGTGGTCCCAGTTGCCACAATCGCCTGTGGAAGAAGTGAAGTCTCTGTAAGTCCAGGCAGCACGTTGGCTTCCAAGAACCAAGGGGTTCCCTGGGCGTCCACAATCATGTCGATTCGCGACAGGTGACGCAATCCAAGCTCTTCGTGAGCAGAAATCGCCATCTTTGCCGCTTTGTCGGCAACTGCCGCATCGATGCGAGCAGGCACGTAGTAGTTGGTTTCACCGGCGGTGATGCGCTCTTCGTAACCAAACTCACCAGTGGTTGGCTCAATTTCAACGGCTGGGAGAGCTAGTGGACCGGCACCTTCGTTGATAACGCTGATTGCTAGTTCAACGCCCTCCACAAACTTCTCGATGATGGCAACGTCGCAGTAAACGTAGGCGTCGATCATTGCGCGAGACAGGTGCTCAGGGTCGTGAACGATGGTCACACCCTGCGCAGAACCGCTTCTGGCGGGCTTAACCACAACCGGGAACGCTAAAGAGCTGGTCACGTGACGCAAAACCGAGTCTGGATTGAGCTCACGGAAGGTTTCCTTAGGCAAAGTCACCGATGGAGGGGTCTGGATTCCCGCGCGCTGAACCAAAATCTTGGCAATCGACTTGTCCCAAGACAAACGGGCGGCATCACCGGTTGCACCCACGAAAGGCACGCCGGTCAAGGCCAGAATGTCGCGAAGTGCGCCATCCTCGCCGGAAGCACCGTGGAGGCAAAGCCAAATCACGTCTGGCTTGTCTGCGGCGATGTTGTCGAATAGGTGCTCGTCCGGTTCGCGGATCACAACGGTGGCGCCCGCATCGGTGAGTGCATCGGCTACGCGACGACCACTCTTGAGGGAAATGTCGCGCTCGTGGCTAATGCCGCCGGCCAAAACCTGAATTTTCAGGCTATTGTCGCGCTTTGCAGCTGGGATCATTTGTTTTCTCCCTAGATTTTGCCAAAGGTTTCAAGCAACTCGGTCTGCAGGTTAATCACAGACGCCAATCGCTTGATTCCAACGTTAATGTTTTCTGGCGTTGGGTAGCAGAACGAAATACGAAGATTTCCCTGGCCCTGACCGTTTGCGTAGAACGCGGTACCCGGTGTGTAGGCAACCAGTTCCTTCACAGCCAGCGGCAACATCGCCTTGCTGTCGATGCCTTCCGGCAAAGTAACCCAGAGATAGAACCCGCCGTCTGGCTTGGTTGTCTTCAGGTGTGGAAGATACTCGGTCATTGCGTCCAGAGCGGCATCGCGACGCTCGCGGTAAACGCCACGGTAGGTGTCGATCTGCTTCTGCCAGTCTGCTTTGGCCAAATACTCGCTAATCAGCATCTGGCTGAACGAACTCGGGCTCAAAATTGCCGACTCGTTGGCCAAAACCAGCTTGTCGCGGATTGCAGGAGGAGCCAAAACGTAGCCAACTCGCAAACCAGGAGCGAAAATCTTGCTGAAAGAGCCCAGGTAAATCACGCAGTCGTCTTCAAACGAACGCATGGCGTCTGGCGGCTTCTCGCCGAAGTAGAGCAAGCCGTATGGGTTGTCCTCAAGGATCAGAATGTGCTCGCGCTTACAGATTTCAACAATCTTGTGGCGGCGTTCCTCGGTGAGAGTCACACCGGAAGGGTTTCCGAACGAAGGAACGAGGTACAGGAACTTGATTCGGCGACCCTGAGCGCGCATTTCATCGATGGCCGACTGCAGAGCAACCGGATCCATGCCCTCGTCATCGGTGTAAACGTGCTCAACGTGAGCCTCGTAGTGACGGAAGATGCCAAGCGCACCAACGTATGACGGCGCTTCGGCAAGAACCACGTCGCCCGCGTCTAGGAACAAGCCGCCCAGGAGGTCAAGTCCCTGCTGGCTTCCTGTGGTGATCACGATGTCTTCCACGCTGCTGGAGATGCCCTCGAGGGCCATCAGTTCGCGGATCTGGTCTCGCAATGCGAGATCGCCCTGACCACCGCCGTACTGCAATGCCAAGTCTCCGCGGGTTGCCATTAGCGAGTCGTAAGAAGACTCCAAGAGCTCCTTTGGAAGTGCCTTAACGTAAGGCATTCCACCGGCAAGCGAGACAACCTCGGGGCGGCTAACCACGGCAAAAAGGGCTCGAACTTCTGAAGCGGTGAGCGTGTTCGCGCGCGCGGCGTAAGAATCCAACCAATGGTCGAAGTTATTGCCTTGCGTGGTTTGCTCTGTCATCTTTTTGCTCCAAAAACGAGTATTCCTACAAGCCTAATAAAAAACCCACGTCTGGCCTACCCTTTAGGGCGGTTGACGTGGGTTTCACGGGAAACGCATTTCCCAGGTTTGAGGAGTGGATACTGCTATCCACAGACCAAATTCTTAGGCTAGGAATTCACTTAGTTCGTTAACCAGAATGTTCTTTGGCTTAGCGCCAACCATGCTCTTCACAAGCTCGCCACCCTTGAAAACCTGAAGGGCAGGGATGCTAACTACGCCGTACTGCATGGCAAGCTGCTGCTCGTTGTCCACGTTAACCTTCACGATTTCGATCTTGTCTGCGTACTCCGCAGCAATCTGGTCCAAAATCGGGGAAACCTGGCGGCAAGGGCCACACCACTCTGCCCAGAAGTCAACCAAAACTGGCTTGGCGTTCTGTAGCACGTCGGCCTGGAAGCTTGCGGTGGTTACGTTCTTAGCTGCGCTCATTTGAATCTCCTAAATTCTTGTTTCAAGTCTAAGTATTTTGAATGAAAACTGATGCAGCCTAAAGCGACTGCAGGTAGTGTTCCGCGTCTAGCGCAGCAACACAACCGGAAGCGGCGGCGGTGATGGCCTGGCGATAAGTTGGGTCAATCACGTCACCCGCGGCAAAAACGCCCTTGAGGCTGGTCTTGCTGGTTCGGCCTTCAACCGCGATGAACTTCTCGGGGGTTAGCTCCACCTGATTCTCAACCAACCAAACGCGAGGATCATTTCCAACAGCGATGAACAAACCATCGAGGTCCAGATTGCTCAGAGTGCCGTCCACGGTGTTTCGCAGGCTTACGCCGGTGAGTTTGCCCTCGCCGTGTAGCTCCGCAACTTCGCTGTTCCAAACAACCTCAATCTTTGGGTTGTTTAGAGCTCGGTCCTGCATGATCTTGCTGGCCTTGAAGGTGTCGCGGCGGTGAATCAGGTAAACCTTGCTGGCGAAGCGGGTTAGGAAGTTTGCCTCCTCCATGGCGCTGTCGCCACCACCAACAACGGCGATGGTGCGCTCACGGAAGAAGAAGCCGTCGCAAGTGGCACACCACGAAACACCGTGTCCACTCAGTTCCTTTTCCTTTGGCAGGCCAAGCTCGCGGTAGGCGGCACCGGTAGCCAGAATCACTGCCTTGGCCTCGAAAGTCTGACCCAAACCGGTCTTCACAATCTTGATGTCGCCCTTTAGGTCAACCTCAACCACGTCGTCTAGCAAAACCTCGGTGCCAAAACGCTCGGCCTGAGCCTGGAAGTTGGCCATGAGCTCTGGGCCCTGAAGTCCCTCTGGAAAGCCTGGGAAGTTCTCTACCTCGGTGGTCTTCATCAGTTCGCCACCGGACTCAACGCTGCTGGCAATCAGCAACGGGTTGAATCCCGCGCGTGCGGTGTAGATGGCAGCGGTGAAACCGGCAGGGCCGGAACCAATGATGATGACGTCGCGCAATGCAAACTCCTGGGGATTTTTAGGTACAACACCTAACCCAAGTTTATCGCCCGATTATTCCTCTAACCCGCGTGATTACGGGGGTGGCGAGATTTCTTAGCAAGGTGAATTCCGGCGCTCGAATGGCCCAGAGTGTGGCCACGAAACCGAGCAAAATGATCGCACCGGTGAGTGCGGAACTTAGGACCGCAGCCAGCACCGATGAAAGCGCGTACGAACCCGAGGCGCTACCACCCAGGCCCTGGAGCACCAGGTAGCCAAGGCCAGCACCAACGAGTGCCGCCGCGCCAAAACGAAGCATCGATGGAATTAGACCCTCCCCAAACGCGCCAATCTTCTTTCTGAGCAGCGCGTAGCCGAGAACCGCCTGAATGGTCACTCCGGTGCTGGTGAGCAGGGCGAGCGCGGCAACGCGGAACTCTGCTGCGGTGGTCTGTTGAATCAGAATGGCCCCAACGATGAAGAACGCGGACTGAACCACCGTGATCCAGAACGGTGTGCGAGTGTCTTCGAGTGAATAAAAGGCCTTCTGCAGGAAGAAGCCGATGCTGAATGGGAGCAGGCCAACCATGAAAGCGATAAGCACGTTGCCAAGGGCCAGGTTTGCCAGGTGCTCGCCCACGAACACACGGCTAACCGGATAGGCAAGAACGATGAGCGCGGTGCCGCTGAGGATGCTGATTAGCGCAACAGTGAGCAGACCATCTTTGAGGTCCCGTTTCACGTTGAACATGTCGTTCTTGCTGGCGTGCTCGCTGATTCGAGTGAAGTAGACGGTTGCCAGGCTCACGGTTGCCACCGAGTGGGGGAGCATGAAGATGAGCCAAGCGATACCGGATGCGGCAACGGATGCCACTGCAACCGAGGTTCGGCCCTGAACCGCAGACGAAGCAACGGAACTCTGGAACACTCCGGCGATTTGGGTGACCAAAACCATTGCCAGGGTCCAGGCGCCAGCCTTGGCAGCTGGGCGAAGGCCGAAACCGCGCCATTTGAAGTTGAGCTTGAAGTGCAGGCCGATTCGTTTCCAGGCCACAAACAGAATCAGCGCCTGAGAGGCAACACCGGCGGTTGCGGCACCGGCGAGAAGGCTGATTTGGCCGGCACCCCAGTTGCCGTTCAACCCGGTTGGGTCGAATCCGAAAATCACAATGTAGGCAACCATTCCGGCCAGGCCAACTACGTTGTTCAGAACCGGCGCCCACATGTACGGACCGAAGGCGCTTCGCGCATTGAGCACCTCGCCTAGCATGGAGTAAACCCCGTAGAAGAACAGCTGAGGCAGACACCAGTAGGCAAATGCGGTGGCTAGGGCCAGTTGATTGGCGGTCCAACCGCTGGTGTAAAGGCCAACCAGGAGTGGCGCGGCCAGAGTTGCCAGAACGGTGATGGAGCCGAAAATCACGATCGCCAGCGTAAGCAGGCGGTCGATGTACGCCTTGCCCCCATCGATGTGGGCTCTTGCTTTCACAATCTGCGGCACCAAAACGGCGTTCAGCACACCGCCCGCGATGATGGCGTAAACGTTGTTAGGGAGCTGGTTGGCTACCCCGAAGGCGTCCGCGGCGTTGGTGGTGACACCGATCATGGCTGCCAGAAGCACAGCGCGAACGAAACCGAGCACGCGACTGATGATGGTGCCCGAGGCCATGATTAGCGAGGAACGCGCCACGCTCACGTTAGTTGTCCCGGCCCATTTGGTTTAGCCCTGCTCAAGCTTGAGTTTGCGGCGCTTGGCGCGAGTTCGCAGCACGCCCGCGATGCCCAGACCGGCAACGATGATGCCGAATCCCGTGATCAGCGAACTTTCAACTTCCGCGTTCACGGATAGGTTGAGGTTTACAGAATCGCCTAACGGGAGTCCGGAGAAGGTGGTGAGCCAGGCCTTGAGCGGCACGTCGCCGTCGGCGATTGCGGTGACTGGAACCTGCGCCACGTAGGTGGTTTGAGCCGGAACCGTGACCTCGATGGACGCCGGAACCAGAGCGCGAAGGTTGGACGGCGCCACGTGAACCTGAACGCGAATCTCGGCGTTGTAGTCGTTGCGAATCGAGATTGGAAGTTTGCTGCTCTTGGCAACCAGGTGAATGTCGGAACCGGGCACGATGCGGATTGCAAAACTTGGGGTGGGCTGAGGCACGCTGGCGGCCCGAGTGCCTAGTGAGGTTCCTGAGGTTGCGCCTGGAAGCGCGTGGGCTGAACTTGCCCCCGCGAATGTGAGGGCAAACGCCAGAGCTACTGCGGCGACGCGGGTTACTGGTGCGCTAGCCATTCCACAACTCCGCGCGCCATTCTGCGCTCATTCTCGTGGGTAAGTGTCTGGTTGATGGAGTCTAGGTCGAACCACTTCACATCGATGGCTTCGTGGTTTGGATCGTTCTCAACGGTGAGGTCTCCGCCCACCTGCTTGAGCAAAAAGTGGTGCACGGTCTTGCGGATCAGCTTGTTGCCAGCAGAGAACTCGTAATTGATGCTGCCAAGTTCGCTCAGGATCTCGGCCTTCAAGCCGGTCTCCTCTTCGATCTCGCGAACCGCAGCCTGTTCCAGGTTTTCGTCGCCTTCGGGGTGGCCCTTTGGAACACACCAATCGATGCGACCGGAACGTGAAAGACGACCGATGAGTGCCACGCGGTTGCTGCCATCGCTGGCCAAAACGAAGCCGCCCGCGGAAGTTTCTTCCACCCGCTGCAGCGGTCTCCTGAACTTGCGGTCACTCATGTAAGCAAGCCTAAAGCCTGTGGCGTGTGACAAACTGAAAGCCATGCAAACTGTGGCCCAGGCACTCGCCAATTTGAACGAACTCACCGATAGTGGGTTGTTTTTGCGTTTGGGCCAGTTGTTCCAGGCCGCCGGACACGAACTTGCCCTTGTGGGCGGGCCGGTGCGCGACGCGTTCCTCGGCCGCAAGTCGCCAGACTTGGATTTCACCACTAGTGCGCTGCCTGACGAAACCATTGCCATCCTCAAGGGCAACGTTGACACCTGGTGGGACATTGGCAAAGAGTTCGGAACCATCGGTGCGCGCATTGGCAACGACACCGTTGAGATCACCACATACCGAGCCGACGAATACGACCCCGAGAGCCGTAAGCCGCTGGTGGCGTTTGGCAAGAGTTTGGAAGCCGACCTATTCCGCCGTGACTTCACCGTGAACTCAATGGCGTTGCGCCTTCCCGAAAAGGTCTTTTTGGATCCAACCAACGGGTTGAAAGACCTGCTGGATGGCGTTTTGAAGACTCCGATCGCCCCCGAAGAATCGTTCAGCGACGACCCGCTGCGAATGCTGCGCGGGGCCAGATTCGCCAGCCAGCTCGGATTCGAGATCGAACCCGAAACTTTCGAAGCCATGTCATCGATGACTGATCGACTAGCCATTGTTAGCGCGGAGCGCGTTCAGGCAGAGTTGGTGAAGCTGATGCTGGGAGCCAACCCGCGCAAGGGTCTGGAGGCACTAGTTGAAAGCGGCCTGGCCGAGCAGATTCTGCCCGAGCTGCCGGCTCTCAAGCTGCAGAGCGACGAGCATCACCACCACAAAGACGTTTACGATCACACCCTCACCGTGGTTGAGCAGGCAATCGACTACGAAAAGGACTACGGGCTGGAGAAAGACTTCACCCTGCGTTTTGCCGCGCTGCTTCACGATATTGGCAAGCCGGCCACCAAGAAGCTTGAGCCTGGCGGTGCCGTGAGTTTTTACCACCACGACGTGGTTGGCGCCAAGCTTGCCAAGAAGCGCATGAAGGAACTTCGCTTCGATGGCGACACCATCAAGGCGGTTTCCCACCTGATCGAGCACCACCTGAGATTCTTTGGCTACAGCGATGCCAAGTGGACCGATTCCGCGGTTCGCCGCTACGTGCGAGACGCCGGTGATCAGCTTCTCCGTTTGCACGCGCTCACTCGCGCAGATGTGACCACTCGCAACAAGCGCAAGGCCGAACGCCTCTCCTTTGCCTATGACGACCTGGAGCAGCGCATTGCCGTTTTGCAGGAACAGGAGCAGCTGAATTCGCTGCGTCCAGACCTAGACGGCGCCCAGATCATGCAGCTACTCAACATCCCTGCCGGACCCGCGGTTGGTGAGGCCTATAAGTTCCTCATGGAACTCAGGCTGGAAGAGGGCTCCATCGGTGCAGAAGAAGCGGGAAAACGCTTGCTTGCCTGGTGGCAATCAAGGTAGTCTAGAAAGGTTGTTCCGAACGGTTACCTAACCGAATCCGGATTCGACACATGCACATACCCTCCTGTCATGGAAATCCCATGGCCGTTCTAGTCCAAAGGAGGTGGGTTAGTCATGCATAAGTACGAGCTAATGGTTCTTCTCGACCCAACAGTTGAAGAACGCTCAGTTGCACCAAGCCTCGACAAATTCCTCAATGTAATCCGCAACGGTGAAGGCACCGTTGACAAGGTTGACATTTGGGGCCGTCGTCGTCTTGCCTACGAAATCGCAAAGAAGACCGAAGCCATCTACGCAGTCATCAACTTGACCGCAAAGAGCGCCGATGTTGTAGAGCTTGACCGTCAGCTAAAGCTGTCGGAAGCCGTTCTACGCACCAAGGTTCTTCGTGCAGACGAGGCAATCGTAAACATCAACCCAGTTGAGGTTCCAGAGGTTTCGGCCGATGAAGCAGCAGCTGAGAAGCCAAAGACCACTGCCAAGACTGCAAAGCCTGCAGCCAAGAAGGCTAGCGAGTAAAGACTATGGCCGGGGAAGTAAACGTCACGATTGTTGGCAATCTAGCCGCCGATCCAGAACTGCGTTACACCCAGGGTGGCGTTGCCGTCACTTCATTGCGCGTGGGTTCAACTCCTCGCACATTCAACCGACAGACCAGCACTTGGGAAGACGGCGAAACCGTATGGATTCGTTGCACCGCGTGGCGTGAGCTTGCAGAAAACATTGCAAACTCGCTGCACAAGGGTTCCCGCGTAGTGGTTACCGGTCGTATGAAGGCACCATCTGCTTACCAGACCGCTCAGGGCGAGGCTCGCGCTTCGCTAGAACTCGACATCGAAGACATTGGTGCTTCGTTGTTGCGTGCCACCGCTGTGGTTACCAACCGAGTTCGTGAGGGTGGCTCTGCTGCAGTAGCCGGCAGCCCGTGGGGCGATGCTCCAGCAACCCCTAGTCGCAACGCGGCTCCTAGCGACGACGCCTGGGCAAACCCAGGTACCGGCGCCGGATCCGACGACACCCCGTTCTAAATCTTTTAAAGACCAAATAGGAGAATCATCATGGCTGCAAAGAGCGACCCACGTCGCAAGCCACGCAATGCAAAGAATGCAAAGCTTGCCCCAGTAAAGGCAATCAAGGTTGGCGTTATCGACTACAAGGACATCGCCACCCTTCGTAAGTTCCTTTCGGACCGCGGAAAGATTCGCGCCCGTCGTATCACCGGTGTTTCCGTACAGGAGCAGCGCCTAATTGCCCGTGCCATCAAGAACGCTCGCGAGGTTGCTTTGCTTCCTTACGCAGGCGCTGGCCGCTAAGGAGTAATCGAATGTCAAAGCTAATCCTGACTACCGAGGTAACTGGCCTCGGTGCTGCTGGTGAAGTAGTAGAGGTAAAGAACGGCTACGCCCGTAACTACCTACTACCTCGCGGTTTCGCTGTTGTATGGAGCAAGGGTGGCGAGAAGCAGGTTGCACAGATCCGTGCAGCACGCGACGCTCGCGCACTTGCCACCGTAGAAGAGGCACAGACCCTAAAGGCATCGCTCGAGGCTGCAACCATCAAGGTTGTTGCTAAGGCCGGTGTAGGTGGCCGTTTGTTCGGTACCGTAAAGACCACCGATGTTGCCAAGGCAGTAGCTGCTGCTGGTCTAGGCGAGATCGACAAGCGCAAGGTAGAGTTCACTGCGCCGATCCGCACCACCGGTGCTCACTCGGCAACTGTTCGCCTACACAGCGACTTGTCTGCAACCCTCAACCTTCAGGTTGTTGCTGCAAAGTAGTCCTTTCGGAAAACGGGTCACGTTCTGCGTGGCCCGTTTTCTATTTAATGCCTGGAAACCTAGCAAATCGGCAGTAAACACCACCTAAATTCGCACCGATGAAATGTTCGCCGGTCGTGTCGTTTATGAAATAGTTATCCACAACCTTTAGGTTTAGGTTGAGGGTTTAACCACAAAGTTGTGCACAGGAAGCAATCCCAATGTTTATGCGGGATACAGCGGAGTTTGCACAATTTCCCCACAGGGTTATCCACAAGTTATTGACAGGTTTTACGGCGTGTCACCATAGTTATCCACAAGTCTGTTCACAGGCTCATTTGAAGGTGAATTGTCGGTAACGGATGCTAGACAAGAAGTAATAGGTTCAGAGGAGCAAATCATGAGTTTGGCAGCTATTCAGCAGCCGGATTACGGCAACACAGCCAGGGTCCTGCCAAGCGATCTCCTAGCGGAGCAAAGCACCATCGGTGGAATGCTGCTCTCTCAAGAAGCAGTTGCCGAGGTATTCGAGCAGGTCAAGGGAATTGACTTCTACGCTCCGAAGCACGAAATCATTTTTGACGCCATTGTTAACCTTTACGGTCGTGGTGAACCAACAGACGTAATTACAGTTACCGATGAACTCACCAAGCAGGGAAATCTGGTTCGTGCGGGCGGGGCAGACTACCTGCACACCCTCACCGCAATCGTGCCAACTGCTGCCAGTTCGGCTTATTACGCGGCAATCGTTCGAGACAAGTCAATTCTTCGTCGTTTGGTTGAGGTTGGAACCCGCATTGCACAGATGGGTTACGACAACGCCGGCGAAATCGAGGATCTGGTTAACGCCGCGCAGGCAGACGTCTACGCGGTTGCCAGCGCCGGTGCTGGCGAAGAGTTCTCCACTCTTGGAGATTCGTTGCAGCATGCAATGGACGACATCGAAGCCGCCCAAAGCCGCGGTGGCGACATGGTGGGTGTACCAACCGGTTTCACCGAACTCGATGACCTTACCCACGGTTTCCACCCGGGCCAGCTGATCATTGTTGCAGCTCGTCCAGCGGTTGGTAAGTCAACGCTCTCGCTCGACTTCGCCCGAAATGCAGCCATTCGCTTCGACAAACCAACCATCTTCTTCTCCCTAGAAATGGGGCGTTCCGAAATCGCCATGCGTATGTTGTCTTCCGAAACCGGAATTCCGCTGCAGAGCATGCGTAAGGGAACCATCGACAACAGCGACTGGGCCAAGATCGTGTCGGTGCGTAGCCAGCTAAACAACGCTCCGCTTTACATCGATGACAGCCCGAACCTCACTCTTGTGGAGATCCGCGCTAAGTGCCGTCGTCTGGTGAAGCAGTTCGGCCTCAAGATGATCGTGATCGACTACCTTCAGTTGCTAACCAGCGGTAAAAAGGTTGAGAGTCGTCAGCAAGAGGTTTCCGAGTTCAGCCGTGCCCTAAAGCTTTTGGCCAAGGAACTTCAGGTTCCAGTTATCGCCATCTCTCAGCTGAACCGTCAGAGTGAGCAGACTAAAGACAAGAAGCCGGAAATCTCTCAGCTTCGTGAGTCGGGCTCGCTTGAGCAAGACGCAGACGTGGTCATCTTGCTGCACCGTGAGGGCATCGGTGAAAAGGATCACCCTCGCGCCGGAGAAGCAGACCTGATTCTTGCCAAGCAGCGAAACGGTCCTACCGACACCATCGTGGTTGCCTTCCAGGGTCGCTACTCGCGCTTTGCCAACTTGAAGGCCTAGCCTTCAAAACTGTGAAACCATAGTTCTATGCGTTTTAACCTGGCTCAACGTGCGGCAGTTCTACTGGCTATCGGCCTCGACATCACTTTCAAGCAGGGTCGTGGCATTACCTGGGCCATCGGCATGCTCTTCTGGATGGGGCTGGGTCTGGTCATTGCTAACCTTGCGCCGCTGGCAGTGAATAAGTTTCGCAAGGAATATCTTGCAAACGTAAAACTCTGGGTGCCGGAAATCCTGCTTGCGGCTGGGCTTGCATACGGATCGTTCGCAAACCCCTTCGGAAACGAAGGCGGTGGCTATGGATATTTCATGTCACTCGTGGCGGTTTGGGGATTTGGCAGCTTTGTGGTCTTCGCATTCAACTTCCTAGTTCAATCAAAGGGCAGCCAAGACAGAAAAGACTCCGTTACCAGTGGAGCGCTTGGTCTGGCATTGGGGATTCTTTACGTGACCGCACCACTCGGAGCTATTCCCGCCGTTGGTTTCCTGGGAGCGTACCTGGTGATCATGGGAGTTCACCTAGGAATTTCTGCCGCCACCGCTCGTAAGGGTTAGGCTTAAAACATGACAAACCCAAACAGCAAGCTAGGCGTGCGCGTTTACCTGATTCTTTCGTTCATTGCGGCCGCGCTGGTTGGAGTTATCGTTTACGGCGGACTTCGCGACTTGGGTAAAACCTTGATTTGGGCGGGACTCACCTTCATCGTTGTGCTGGTTGGAATTGCCACCCTCGCGCTCATGGTGAAGGAAGACGACCACGATCCGGATCAGCCTCGTCTCAAGTAGCCTGAGCAAATAACAAAAAAGCCCACTCGCCAATGGCGGTGGGCAGTTTTGTTTAAGTTCTAGTTCTGAACGCGCTTGGCCAGCTCGGCCGCAACGCCAACGTAGGTCTGTGGCTTGAGCGCCAGCAAACGGTCTTTGGCTGCCTGCTCCAAGTCGAGCCCATTCACAAAAGTAACCAGGTCTTCTCCACCGATGCGCTTGCCGCGGGTGAGTTCCTTTAGGAGTTCGTAAGGGTTGCTGATCTTGCTGCGACCGGCGGCAACCTCGGCGCGGATCACGGTTTGGATTGCCTCGCCCAGCACCTCCCAGTTGTCTAGCAAGTCGGCCATGAGAACGGCCTCACTAAGCTCTAGCTCGCCAAGACCGCGGGTCACGTTGTCTAGCGCCAAGACCGAGTGGCCAACGCCCAAGCCGATGTTGCGCTGCGACGAAGAGTCGGTGAGGTCGCGCTGCATGCGGCTGGTAACCAGGGTGCTGCCAAGGCTGTCCAGGATTGCGTTGCTGAGTTCCAGGTTGCTCTCGGCATTCTCAAAGCGAATCGGGTTCACCTTGTGAGGCATGGTGCTTGAACCGGTGGCTCCGGCAACCGGAATCTGCTTGAAGTAGTTGAGGCTGATGTAGGTCCAAACATCGGTGCAAAGGTTGTGCAGAATGCGGTTGAACAATGCAACCGAACCGTAAAGCTCTGCCTGCCAGTCGTGCGACTCAATCTGAGTGGTCAACGGGTTCCAGGTGAGACCCAGGGAAGTTACAAAAATCTCGCTCTCGGCAACCCAGTCAACGTTCGGCGCTGCAACAACGTGCGCACTGAAGGTTCCGGTTGCTCCGCTGAACTTGCCAAGGTACTCGGTGGCCTCAACGCGCTTCACCTGACGCTGCAAGCGGTGAATGAAAACAGCGAGTTCCTTGCCCATAGTGGTTGGGGTGGCAGGCTGGCCGTGGGTGCGGCTGAGCATTGGCACACCTGCGTAACTGGCGCTCATCTGCTTGAGCTTGGCAAGAAGTGCCTCAACCTTAGGTAGCCAAACCTGGGCGATGGCGTCGCGAACGGTTACCGCGTAAGAAAGGTTATTGATGTCCTCGCTGGTGCAAGCAAAGTGGGTGAGTTCCAGAAGGTCATCGCGACCGATCTGGGTAAGGCGCTCGCGGATGAAGTACTCAACGGCCTTCACATCGTGGCGAGTAACGGCTTCGGTCTTGGCTAGCTCGGCAACGTCGTCATCGCCAAAGTTGGTAACCACGGCGCGCAACTTGGCAATCTCTGCCTCGGTTAGCGGCTTGCCAGTCTCCAAAACGTTGCGGTTGGCAAGGTGAATCAGCCACTCGATCTCAACGTAAATTCGGGCGCGGTTCAAACCGGCTTCCGAAAGGTGGATTCCTAGGTCTTGAACCGCTGCGCGGTAACGACCATCGAGGGGACTTAGGGGCTGCGCTGAAAGATTGCTCACCCCTCTATTTTGCCCTATTCACTAGGCAGAGGTTGGGCCGCCGCCCAGACTGCAGGCTCAGTTACCCGAAACTACAAGATCCGCGTGATCTTGAATACCCATCGAGTTAGGAAGCTGGCGATGCTCATGACGATTGCACCAAGCACCGCCCAGCCAAAGGCCAGCCAGCTGAGGCCGTCTGCGCCGAAGCCATCGATGCTCAAACCGCCACCGTGGATCAGGTTGCTTAGCCAGGCCACAAAAATCAGCACGAAGCCATTAATTGCAAAACTGATGAGGCCGAAGGTGAGCAGGTAGAGCGGGAATGCCAAAACCTTGATTACCGGCGCAACCACCGCGTTCACGAAACCGAAAATGGCTCCGATTAGCAGGAATGAGCCCATAACGTGCCACACGGTAGTGCCGCCGTAAGGGGTAACTCGAATCGCGCCGAGCATGAGGGTGGTAAGCCACAGTGCAGCGGCGTTGATAACAGTTCCAACCAGAAAACGCTTCATGGTTCGATTGTTTCACCTTGTAGACCGAGTTGCAGACTAAATTGGTCTTTGTGAGTCAACAAGACGGCCAAGAAATTCCAATGGTGCAATTCCTCTCACCAGAGGGAGAGTTTGCCGTTTCCAGCGAATGGGAACAGTACGTACCGTATTTGAACCGCCTTACCGAGGCAGACTACCTAAAGTTCTATCGAGACATGGCGCGCATTCGCCGTTTCGACAACGAGGCCACCGCGCTGCAGCGCCAGGGTCAGCTGGGTCTCTGGATTCCGGCAATCGGCCAGGAAGCCGCACAGATCGGCTCCGGTTACGGCGTTGGACCTAACGACCACATCTTCCCTTCGTATCGCGAGCACGGCGTTGCCATCACTCACGGAATCGACCTAATGAGCATCCTCAAGATGCTTCGCGGTGTGAACCACGGTGGTTGGAACCCAGACGAAACTCGCTACCACCTGTACACCATCGTGCTTGGAGCACAGGTGCTGCACGCCACCGGCTACGCAATGGGCGTTACCTTCGATGGCAACGTTGGCACCGGCAACCCAGACGTTGACCAGGCCGTAATCACTTACTTTGGCGATGGTGCAACTGCCGAGGGCGACGTGAGTGAAGGCCTTTTGTTTGCCGCCATCAACAAGACCCCGCAGGTGTTCTTCTGCCAGAACAACCAGTGGGCAATCAGCAGCCCAACCAAGAGCCAGACCGCCGTGCCGCTTTACCGCCGCGGTGAAGGTTTTGGTGTGCCTGGTATTCGCATCGATGGAAATGACGTTTTGGCCAGCTACGCGGTAACCGCAAAGCACATGGATGACGCGCGAGCCGGATTGGGCCCAACCTTCATCGAGGCATTGACTTACCGCATTGGTGCACACACCACCAGCGACGACCCAACCAAGTACCGCACCGGTGAAGAGGTTGAGTACTGGAAGGCGCGCGATCCGCTGATTCGTTTGGAGACCTTCTTGCGCAAGCAGGGTGTGGCTCAGAACTTCTTTGACGATGTGAAGAACTCGGGCGATGCGTTGGCCGAGGAGATTCGCGCCGCGACATTTGCGCTTCCGAACCCACCGTTTGAGAACATGTTCAACCACGTTTACTCGGAGCCGCACCCGCTCATCTCTGAGCAGTTGGCTTGGCTGGAGGAGTACGAGGCTTCGTTTGAAGACGAGGGCCACGTTGCTCACGAACCTCAGGCGCACGAAAGTCAGAACACCGATGGAGGCGTAGCGTGAGCAACTTTGTAGACATGCCAATCGCCAAGGCCATCAACGCAGGTTTGCGCAAGGCTATGGCCGAAGACCCGAAGGTTTTGCTTTTCGGAGAAGACATTGCCGAACTCGGTGGCGTGTTCCGCGTGACCGAAGGAATCCTTGGCGAGTTCGGACCGAAGCGCATCATGAACTCCCCGATTGCGGAGTCCGGCATCATCGGAACCGCCATTGGTTTGGCCATGCGCGGCTACCGCCCGGTTTGCGAGATTCAGTTTGACGGCTTCATCTTCCCTGCGTTTGACCAGATCACCACTCAGCTGGCCAAGCTAACCAATCGCAGCGAGGGATTCCTTCAGATGCCGGTTGTGATTCGCGTTCCTTACGGTGGCGGAATCGGTGCGGTTGAGCACCACTCCGAAAGCCCGGAAGCCTACTTTGCGCACACCCCAGGTTTGCGAGTGGTCAGCCCGAGCAACCCGAACGATGCTTACTGGATGATTCAGCAGGCAATCAAGAGCAACGACCCGGTTATGTTCTTCGAGCCGAAGCGACGTTACTGGCAGAAGGGTCCGGTTAACCTGGAAGCCGCTCCGTTGCCGCTTCACTCGGCACGCGTATTGCGTGAGGGCAGCCAGGTGACCATCGCTGCATACGGACCAATGGTTACCGTAGCCCTGCAAGCCGCGGAAATTGCCGCCGCCGAGGGAATCAGCCTTGAAGTGCTGGACCTGCGTTCGATGTCTCCGATCGACTTCCCGAGCATCATCGAGAGCGTAAAGAAGACCGGCCGCCTTGTGGTTGCCAGCGAGGCCAGCAACTTTGTGAGCGTGGCCAGCGAGGTTGCCGCTCGAGTTGCCGAACAGGCGTTCTTCCACCTCGAAGCACCGGTGCTTCGCGTTGGCGGCTTCGATGTTCCGTATCCACCAGCCAAGCTTGAAGAACTGTTCTTGCCAGACGCCGACCGCATCCTGGATGCAGTCGACCGTATTTTGGCTTACTAGGAAGGCGTCTCATGAGTCAGCTAGCGCACTTTAACCTGCCAGACGTTGGTGAAGGTCTTACCGAAGCCGAGATCGTTTCTTGGAAGGTGAAGCCGGGCGACACCGTTGGTGTGAACCAGGTGATCGTTGAGATCGAGACCGCCAAGAGTCTGGTTGAACTTCCTTGCCCGTTTGCCGGTGTGGTGAGCGAGTTGTTGGCTAACGAGGGCGACACCGTTGAAGTTGGCAAGCCAATCATCTCCGTTTCGGTTTCCGAGGGTGCCGTTGGCACCAGCATGCACAACCAGGTTGCGGCTGCGGCTCAGGCGGCAGACGCCCACACCGCGGTGAACGACGCAGCGGCTAGCGTTTCTTCCGAAGAGAAGGCGCCACCAGCTTTGGTTGGCTACGGAGTTTCGCACAGCGCCGGTGGCAGTCGCCGCCGCGGTCGTTCAGTTCCTGGTGGCATTCCGGTTGTGAACGCAGCCACCACCGCCATTCCGGTTGCTTCGGTTCCAACCACTCAGGTAATCAGTGTTTCGGTAGACGACGAGAGTGTTATTGCCAAGCCACCGGTTCGCAAGTTGGCTCGCGACCTAAACGTGGACATCACCAAGGTGACTCCAAGCGGCATGTCCGGTGAGGTCACCCGTGAAGACGTGGTTGCCGCCGCCTCGCAGGCATCGGTGTTTAGAAACCTCACCACACCTGAGGCACCGAGTGAACGCGAAACCCGCATTCCGGTGAAGGGTGTTCGCAAGGCGATTGCCACCGCCATGGTGAAGAGTGCATTCCAGGCACCTCACGTGAGCATCTTTGTAGACGTGGACGCAACTCGCACCATGGAATACGTGAAGCGCCTCAAGGCGAGCACCGACTTTGCCGGCGTGAAGGTTACCCCGCTGCTGATCATGGCCAAGGCCATGATGTGGGCGGTTCGTCGCAACCCAATGGTGAACTCCACCTGGACCGACGAAGAGATCATCGTTCACAACTACGTGAACTTTGGAATCGCCGCGGCTACTCCTCGCGGTCTGATCGTTCCTAACATCAAGGACGCAGACAAGATGAGCATGCTGGAGTTGGCTCAGGCCATTGAGCAGCTTGCCGCCACCGCGCGTGAGGGTAAGACCTCGCCTGCAGAAATGTCCGGCGGAACCATCACCATCACCAACATCGGTGTATTTGGTGTGGACACCGGTACCCCAATCTTGAACCCGGGCGAATGTGGAATTGTGGCCCTAGGCTCGATTCGACCAAAGCCTTGGGTTGTGAACAACGAGATCCAGGTTCGCCAGGTGACCACCATTGGTGCAACCTTCGACCACCGCGTTGTAGACGGTGACGTTGCCAGCCGCTTTGTGCAGGACGTTGCCTCCGTGATTGAGGAACCTGCGCTACTCCTCGACTAGTCGCTCGCTCTCGGGCACGTGCGAGGCAAGTGGCCGTTGCGCCAGCTCGCTGGTATTGACAATCATTATCAATAAGCCTTAGCCTTGCGCTATGGCCAATAAGTTGTGGACGCGGGCGCTCGCCGCCACCGCCACGCTTACCCTGCTTGCCGCCACCGCCGCCTGCACAGCCAAACCGCAGGTTCACTTCACTCCAAAGGCCGGACCACTAAACGTGGTGGTTTCCATTCCTGTCTGGGCCAACATCGTCAAGCAAATCGGTGGCCGCTACGTGGTGGTTAAGTCCGTGATTCATTCATCGATGCAGGACCCTCATTCCTACTCGGCATCGGCCAGAGACCAGTTGCTGGTGAACCAGGCGGACATCACCTTTAATAACGGCTTTGGCTACGACGACTTCTTTAGTGCTCTGGCAAAGGCATCGCCAAACCTGGATCAGCGCCTAAAGCTGCATGCCTGGTGCGAGTCAGTATGCGCACTAATGGCCGCGGGTGGCGGATATATTGACACCATCCTCACCGGCAATCCACACGTGTGGTTCCACCTGGTTAGTACCGCCAGCACCGTGAAGCACACCGCCGCGGCGTTAGAGAGTTCGTTGAGCAGCACCGATGGCAAGGCCGCGATTCGAGCTGGCGAACAGCGAGTGCTGAACCAGGTTGCCGAACTACAAAAAATCGAGCGCGTTTCACGCGTAACAACCAAGGGCAAAAGCGCTCTGCTTACCGAGGGGTTTGCCGCCTATCTGGTGCACGACCTGGGCATGAAGAACGTGACCCCGCAGAGTTTCCGCAACGCAGTTGAGAACGAGGCCGACGCCGCCCCGAGCGTGATGAACCAGTTGCGCAAGCAGATCCTGGGGCACCGAGTTTCCGTTGTGATCACCAACAAGCTCACCAATACCTCTCAGACAGATCAGCTTGTGGCATGGGCAAAACAGGCAGGGGTTCCGGTTCTGAACCTCACGGAATCGCTGCCAAACGGACAGAACTACAGCCACTGGATGACGAGCAACATCAAAAAGATTGTGACTGCGGTGAAATGAGCGAAATGACTAAACACCAAAAACCCGTCTTGAGCATCAGCAACGCAACCCTGGCCTACGGCTCTAAGGTTCTGTGGAGCAACCTGAACCTAGAGGTGCAAGCCCACGAGTTCATCGCGGTTATTGGCAGCAACGGTTCGGGCAAGACTTCACTGTTGCGCGCCATCTTGGGTCAGGAGCAACTCAACGCCGGAACCATCCTGTTTGACGGCAAGCCGGTTACCAAGGGTCACCCAAAGATTGGCTACATTCCGCAGAACCGCGCGGTAGACGGCCAAGTGCCACTTCGCGCCAAGGACCTGCTTCGTTTTGGTCTTGACGGAAGCCGTTGGGGCCTCGGATTTGCGTCGCGCTCAATCGCTCGCCGAGTAAAGCAAACTCTGAAGGCCGTTGAGGCGGAAGCCTTTGCCAATAAGTCGATTGGCGAACTCAGCGGCGGTGAGATTCAGCGCCTGCGCGTGGGTCAGGCAATGATCGGCGAGCCAAAGTTGATCCTGGCGGACGAACCGCTGAGCGCACTCGATCTGCACCAGCAGGCCAATGTTGCCCAGCTTTTGGACTCCGAGCGCCGCGAGCACAACGCGGCAGTGCTGTTTGTGACCCACGACGTTAACCCAATCTTGGGAATGGTAGACCGAGTGCTCTACCTGGCAAACGGGCAGTTCCTGATTGGTTCGCCAGACGAGGTGTTGCGCTCCGAGGTGCTCACCAAGCTTTACGGAACGCCAGTGGACGTGGTTCGAAACCAGGGCCGCATCGTTGTGATTGGCACCCACGAACACGACCACCACCCAGACGAAGAGTGGCACTAGGGGCATCGATGATTTTTAACTTTGCAGATTACGACCAGCTTTTGCCGCTGGTCACCAACTCGTTGCTGGCCGGGGCGCTGCTTGCCGTCATCGGTGGGTTGATTGGTGTTTTTGTGCTCACCCGCGACATGTCGTTTGCCGTGCACGGAATCAGCGAGCTGAGTTTTGCGGGGGCGGCGCTTGCGCTTCTTCTGGGTGCCAACGTTGTGCTGGGTTCGGTTTTGGGTTCGCTGCTCGCCGCAGCGCTGATTGGTGTGCTGGGTTCGCGGGCAAAAGACAGAAACTCGATTGTTGCCGTTCTGATGCCTGCTGGTTTGGGTGTGGGAATCCTGGCGATTGCCATGTACCGAGGCACCGCTAGCAACAAGTTCGGCTTGCTCACAGGTCAGATCGTTGCGGTTGGAGACCAAAAGTTGGGCTGGCTCGCGGCAATCTGCGGTTTGGTGCTTGCCGTACTTCTTATCGTGTGGCGCCCGCTGATGTTTGCCAGCCTCGATTCCGAAGTGGCGGCTTCGCGTGGGGTGCCCATCAATGCCCTCTCGGTGGTGTTCATGCTGCTACTCGGACTTTCCGTGGCGGCTAGCGTGCAGGTGGTTGGTGCGCTTTTGGTGCTTAGCCTGTTGGTGACCCCGGCGGCTTCCTCGCTGCGAATCACAAAATCTCCCGTTTTGCTGCCGTTGCTCTCGGTGGTGTTTGCCCTGGTTGCCGTGCTCGGTGGAATCCTGCTGGCGCTGGGTTCTGGTCTGCCGATTAGCCCATACGTAACCAGCATCAGCTTCTTGATCTACGTGATCTGTCGGCTGGCCCAGTGGCTGGGCGGAAAGTTTGACGGTGGCAGCACAATGTGGCAGGAATCGGATTTGGCCCAAGAATCGGATTTGGCCCAAGAATCGAAATTGGGGAGTGTGGCGAAATGACCGTGAAGCGCAACACCTGGCAGAAAGACGCGGTGCGTCACGCACTGAGCGACGCCAAGGGATTCATGAGCGCCCAGGAACTTCACCAGGTTTTGAAGAACCACGGCAGCACCATTGGACTAGCAACCGTGTACCGAGCATTGGCGGATCTGGCCGAAGCGGGGGAGGCTGATTCGATTCAGGCCACAGCGGGCGCGGGCAATGCCGGCGAAACTTTGTTTAGGGCGTGCGGCGAGAGCCACCACCATCACCTCATCTGCCGCCACTGCGGAAAGACCGTGGAGATTGCGGCCACAACGGTGGAAAAGTGGGCTGACGCCATCGCTGCGGAAAATGGGTTTACGCAGGCCAGTCACACCATTGAGATATTTGGCAGCTGCGCCAATTGTTCAAAATAGGCTCAGTATTTTAGAAGCAAGACTTGCTTAAGCCTCGCAACCTCGCCTAAACTTGAGAAGTTGCTCATAGCAACCACATTTGACTTTAAGTCCCAAAGCCAATCGGCTAAGCGGGGCTTGCCCCCAAAAGGAGACGAAATGGCAGCCTATTGCCAGGTAACTGAAACTGGACCACAGTTTGGTCACAAGGTTTCGCACGCTCAGAACAAGACCAAGCGTCGCTTTGACCCAAACATCCAGAAGAAGACCTACTACGTGCCTTCGCTGAAGCGCAACGTAACCCTGAGCCTCAGCGCTCGCGGCATCAAGGTAATCGACGTACGTGGCATCGAGGCTGTTGTAGCTCAGATTCTTGCCCGCGGCGAGAAGATCTAAGGAGCGCCTGAATGGCTAAGAAGGACAAGGACATCCGTCCGATCATCAAGATGAAGTCCACCGCCGGTACCGGTTTCACTTACGTGACCAAGAAGAACCGTCGCAACGACCCAGACCGTCTTGTACTCAAGAAGTACGACCCAGTAGTGCGTCAGCACGTTGAATTCCGCGAGGAGCGCTAAAAATGGCAAAGAAGAGCAAGATTGCTCGTAACGAGCAGCGCAAGATTGTTGTTGCACGCTACGCAGAGAAGCGCCTAGCACTGAAGAAGGCACTAGTTGACCCAGCTAGCACCGACGAACAGCGCGAAGAGGCTCGTCTAGGACTACAGAAGCTTCCACGCAACGCTTCGCCAGTTCGCGTACGCAGCCGTGACGCCATCGATGGCCGCCCACGCGGTGTTCTCACCAAGTTCGGCGTATCCCGTGTTCGCTTCCGCGACATGGCACACCGCGGTGAGCTTCCAGGCATCACCAAGAGCAGCTGGTAATTCAGCCCGCAAAACTTCGCCGCCGCGCAAGTTATCCCACCGGATAGCAAGCGCGGTGGTTTTGTTTAACCCGCATCGATGAGGGTCAAAAGTTTCAAGTAAACCTTCAAGTAAGGGTAAGAACCGCGTCAAATCAACGAAATTGGCGTAATAAATGCGCAACACACCGAGAAATCAGCATTTTTTGTGGGTGGTGTCTGTTACTTTTCATATCGACGAATAAGTCATTTACGTCGAGGTCAGGAGGACCATTATGTCGCTTAACAAGAGTGAACTAGTAGAGGCAGTTGCAAAGCACACCGGTGAATCGCAGGCTGCTGTGAACCGTGTTGTAGACGCACTGTTCGAGACCATCGCTGGCGAAGTTGCCAAGGGTGGAAAGGTAAGCATCCCAGGATGGCTATCCGTGGAGAAGGGTCACCGTGCAGCTCGCACCGGACGCAACCCTCAGACTGGTGCAACCATCCAGATCCCAGCTGCTGCAACCGTAAAGGTTTCTGCTGGAAGCAAGCTAAAGGCTGCAGTTAAGTAATACTGCTCCCTTATAAAGGTGCGGTGTCCATTGGGCACCGCACTTTTGTTTAACCCGATACCCTGATACCCCTTCACCTTTAGGCTTAACCAGTGAACAAAACAACTCCAACTGCGCCGCGAATTCGCGCGACTTTGGGGTTGTTCGCACTTTTGGCATTCGCGGTTGCGGCCACCGTGCTCGGTCTTCGTTTGGGAGGCGGCGCCGATCCATCGTTGCTGCAAGATTCCGGTGCCGTGGTGCGCTGGGGTCTGCCGCTAATCAAGGGTTTGGCCAACATTTCCATGGCGGTAACCATTGGTTCCCTAGCTATGGCTTGCTTTGCAACCGGAAACTCCAGTTGGCAGCTACGTAGGATGCAAAACCTTGCCGCGTTGGCCGCCAGCGTCTGGGCAGTTTCGGGAATTCTTGTAGTTCTATTCACTTATCTGTCTGTGACCGGGTTGGCATTCTCCACCTCGGACGCGTTCGGCAGCGGCATCTGGATGTTCGTGACCTCCATCGCTCTCGGTCAGTCGCTCAGTTTGAACGTGCTGTTTGGCGCGTTGGTTGCCATTGCAGTGTTGATGGCCGAGAAGTTGAACGGCACCCTCCTGGCTTTGGCTTTGGCAGTGGGTGGCTTGATTCCTCTAGCGGTGAGTGGCCACGCATCTGGAACCCAGGGCCATTCCATGGCAGTGAACGCAATTGGCCTGCACCTGTTGGCAGTTACTGTGTGGGTTGGTGGCCTCATTGCTCTCCTGGCGCTGAAGTCCAACAACGTTGAAGAGAATCGCACCTTGGTTGGTCGCTATTCATCGTTGGCTCTGATGGCCTACCTGATTGTGGCGGCTTCGGGAGTGGCCTCGGCAACCGTGCGAATCACAAGTTTTTCGCAATTGACCAGCGGTTACGGCCAGTTGGTGCTTCTCAAGAGCGTGACCCTGTTGGCGCTTGGCGTGTTCGGTGCGCTCTATCGCGTTCGCCTTTTCAAGCGCGCCAAGGGAATCACAAATTTCTGGTCCCTGGCACTAGCAGAGCTTGCATTGATGGGTGTGGCAATGGGACTTGCCTCCGCGTTGGCACGAACCGCGCCGCCAGAAACCAACCTGAATCTCAGCAATCCAACGCCGGCCCAGATTCTCACCGGCTCAAAGCTACCTCCCGAGCTGACTCCGGAGCGCTGGCTCTCCGCCTACAAGATCGACCTGATTTGGCTGTTGGTTTGCCTGTTCGGTATTGGTTTGTATCTGTTTGGCGTGTGGCGTCTGAAGCGGCGCGGCGATTCTTGGCCAGTGATTCGAACCATCAGCTGGTTGGCCGGCATGCTGGCGCTGCTCTGGATCACCAACGGAAGCATGAACGTTTACGAGGAATACCTCTTTAGCGTGCACATGATTGCGCACATGATGCTGACCATGGCCGTGCTGGTGCTCCTGGTGCCTGGCGCACCAATCACGCTTCTCAGTCGCGCAGTTGCAAAACGCAACGATGGCACCAACGGCGTTCGTGAATGGGTTCTGTGGGCGGTTCACACTCCCTGGGCCAGACTGGTGTCCAACCCAATCTTTGCCGCGGTGAACTTTGCCACTTCGCTTGCCGTGTTCTACTTCACGCCACTGTTCAGCTGGGCCACCCACGACCACCTCGGTCACGAGTGGATGATTGTGCACTTCTTGATCACTGGCTACCTGTTTGTTCAGGCGCTCGTGGGCATTGACCCGGGACCCAAGCCGTTCCCGCACGCCGTGCGACTCATCATTCTGCTTGGCACTCTCACCTTCCACGCGCTCTTCGGTCTTGCGCTAATGCAGGGGCACGGTCTGCTCTTGGCCAACTGGTTCGGCGCCATGGGCCGAACCTGGGGCCAAGACCCGCTGGCGGATCAACAGACCGGCGGCGCTATCGCCTGGGGCATCGGTGAGTTCCCGGCGGCAATCCTCACCTTGATCGTGTCTGTACAGTGGTCGCGCAGCGATGCCCGCGAAGCCCGCCGCACCGATAGAGCCAGCGACCGTGCCGGAAACCAAGACCTACAGGACTACAACCAAATGCTAGAAAACCTTGCTGCTCGCCGAGCTCAGGCGCAGGAACGGCACGACAATCGCGGGGGCGAACAATGAAACAGGTAGTACTCAGCGAAGAACAGCAGCGCCTGTTTGAATACATCGAGAGCAGCGAGAACAACATTTTCGTGACCGGTCGCGCCGGCACTGGTAAGAGCACGCTTCTCACCCATCTAATTGAGAACACCAAGAAGTCCGTGGCCGTGTGTGCACCCACGGGTGTTGCCGCCCTCAACGTTGGTGGCGCAACCATCCACTCCCTTTTCGGTTTCCCTCTTGGACTTCTTGGAACCCAGGACCTTCGCCGTCACATCTCACGCCGAACCCGCGAGGTTCTGGGCGCGGTGGACATGCTCATCATCGATGAGGTGTCGATGGTCAACGCGGACATCATGGACGCCATCGACCTAGCGATGGGTGTGGCCAAGGGTCGCAGCCGTCTCCCGTTTGGCGGGGCTCAACTAGTGATGTTCGGCGACCCTTACCAGCTGGCCCCGGTGCCCGGAAATAACGAAGAGCGCGCCTACATGGGCGAGAACTACCAGAGCAACTGGTTCTTTGACGCCCATGTGTGGCAAAAGGATTCGCTGGAGCGCTACGAGCTCAGCGAGATTTTCCGCCAGCACGACGAAGACTTCAAGGAAATCCTGAACGCCATTCGCGTTGGCCAGGTTACCCAGGAGATGCTCGACGTAATAAACAAGGCCGGAAACCGCTGGCCACCGCACGACGAAGTGATTCGCCTCAACACCATGAACTACAGCGTGGACACTGTGAACCAGCAGAAGCTGGCCAAGCTGGAGACCGAGTCCAAGAAGTTCCCAGCATCATTCAGCGCGGCAGATGCCCAAGCATTCGGCAAGAACCTGCCCGCCGAGGCCGTGATCGAACTCAAGGTTGGCGCCCAAGTGATGTTCATTAAGAACGACGATGGCGGCAAGCGCGACTCCAGTGGCACACCGGTGAAGCGTTGGGTGAACGGAACCATCGGCACCGTGGTTGACCTGCCAAAGAGCGGCGGCGTTGTGGTTGAGGTTGAGGGCGAGCGCCTAGAGGTTGGCCAAAGCACCTGGGAAAAGGTTCGCTACGAGGTTGAAGAAAACTTCGATGAGGAGACCGGCAAGTTTAAGGAAACCCTGGTGGCGGTGCCCATCGCTGAATTTAAGCAGATTCCACTGCGACTGGCCTGGGCTGTGACCATTCACAAGAGTCAGGGGCAGACGTACGACGAGGTGCAGATTGACATGGGCACCAAGGCGTTCAGTCCTGGTCAAACCTACGTGGCTCTAAGCCGAGTTCGCTCGCTTGAGGGGCTCTACCTAACCCGCGCCATTCGCATGAACGACATCATGGTTGACGACCAAGTTGTTAGGTTTATGAGTGGGGCCAAAGAACCTAACGAAGACCAGCTCTTCGACTAAACAGCTCCCCAAAAGATCGGACTCACCGTGAACGCACTGGCCAAACTGGTTGTGAAGCGAAGCAAACTGGTTCTCTTTGGATTCGTTGCGCTGGTGCTGTTCAGCACGGTGTGGGGTTTCCAGAGCTTTGGCAACCTAAAGGGGGGCGGCTACGACAACCCGGGGTCCGACTCCGGCGTGGTTGCTCGCGCGCTCAAGGCCAACTTCAACCAGGTGAGCCCAGACGTTGTGATGGTTGTGGACTTCAACCAGTTAGTTGACGCCCGCGCCAGCGTGGGAATTGCCAAGAAGCTCACCACTCAGTTGCGCGCCGAAGATTCGGTTACTCGGGTTGCCAGTTACTACTCGGCTCAGCGTCCAGCTTCTTTGAAATCCACCGATGGAAAAGCCGCCTACTTCTTTGTGAACATCAACCCGGGCGCCAAGGTAGCCAAGGTTGCTCAGCAGATTCAGGATAAGTACTCGGGGCTGTTCCACGGAGCCCACGTTTACGTTGCCGGGCCAGCGGTTCTGACCTCCGAGTTGAACACCAGCATCAGTTCGGATCTAAGCGCCGCGGAATCGGTTGCCGTTCCCATCGTGATGATTCTGCTTCTCTTCGTTTTCGGTTCCGTTGTGTCGGCAGGTCTGCCATTCCTGGTTGCGGCGCTCGCCGCGCTGGGAAGTTTCTTCTGCATCTGGGTGGCCAGCCAAACCGCAGACACCTCGGTGTTTGGCATCAACCTGGTTACTGGTCTGAGCCTCGGCTTGGGCATCGACTACGCGCTGCTGATTGTTAACCGCTTCCGTGAAGAGCGTGCCGCCGGTAAGTCGGTTGAAGATTCGGTGACCACCACGCTGACCACCGCGGGCCGCACCGTGTTCTTCAGTGGCCTGACCGTGGCCGTGGTGATGATCAGCCTGGGATTCTTCCCGCAGTACTTCCTTCGCACCTTCGCGGTGGCCGGCGTGAGCGTGATCGCTTTCGCAGTGCTCGGCGCGGTTCTGGCCCTGCCTGCCCTGCTCAACCTGGTTGGCGACAAGGTGAACAAGTGGAAGGTGGTTAGGGGAGACCTAACCCCAAAGGAGACCGGACTCTGGGAAAAGGTGAGCCGCTTTGTGATGCGCCGCCCGCTGCCAATCCTGTTTGTGGTTTTGGTGCTACTTGGCGGACTTACCTCGCTGGCAAAGACCGCTGAGTTTGGCCTAGTTGACGACCGAATTCTGCCAAAGACCAACTCGGTTGTGGTTGCCAGCGATGAGATGCGCACCCGCTTCAGTGGCCGTGAGGGATCGCCCATCGAGGTTTTGTTGCGAAACCCGAGCAAGAATCAACTGCTTCAGTACACCTCCGATTTGAGCAAGCTCACCCACATTGTGCGCGTGCAAAGCGTTGAGGGAATCACCCAAAACGGCACTCTGGACAGCGGTTACGCGCCTTACTTCTCGGAGTACAACGCCAACGGATTCACTCGCGTGGTGGCGGTTGCGGACATCGATAGTCGCAGCACCGCGGGAATGCACCTGATTCAAAACGTTCGTGCCATCGACACCAAGATTCACTACGTGAAGGTTGGTGGGTCAGCGGCTTCTTACACCGATTCGATGACGGGAATCACCAGCAATCTGCCTTGGGCAATTCTTTGGCTCGTGGTCACCACTCTGATTCTGCTGTTCCTATTCACGGGCAGCGTGCTTCTTCCCATCAAGGCCGTGCTGCTTAACGTGCTTTCGCTGGGCGCCACCTTGGGATTCATCAGCTGGGTATTCCTAAACGGAAACTTGCACTGGCTGATTGGTGACTTCCAGATCACCGGAACGCTAGACACCTCATCGATGGTGTTGGTGGCGGTTATGGCGTTTGGTCTGAGCATGGACTACGAACTCTTCTTGCTGAGCCGAATCAAGGAGCAGCACGACAAGGGGTTGGGTACCACCGACTCGGTGAGCTTTGGCCTTCAGTACTCCGGGCGCATTATTACGGCCGCGGCCCTGGTTCTTGCGGTTAGTTTCTTTGCGTTCACCACAAGCAGTGTGAGCATCATGAAGATGCTGGGCCTTGGTGTGGCGTTTGCCATTCTGCTAGACGCAACCGTGGTGCGAGCCCTGCTGGTTCCTGCGCTGATGCGCCTGTTTGGAGAACTCAACTGGTGGGCGCCGGCGTGGCTGAAGGCGGTTTATCGCAAGCTGGGGCTTGCTCACTAGAGCTGCGAACTAGCTCCAGTTCAGCGTGCGCTTGATAACCGCAACTTGGTCTAGTTGCTGCTGAGTGACGGATGAACCCAGCTGACCAAGCACCAGGTTTAGCAGCGCAATCGCGCAGGCTTCTACGTTGCTCTGAAGCGCGTTCTCAATCTCGGCCGCCAGCTCTGGATACTGACGCTCGAAGCGCCTGAATCGGTTGAGGTTGTCCTCGGCGGTTTCGGTGCCTTCGGCCGGTGGCGTCACATGGCGCACCAACCCCAAAACGTGGTTCAGTGCATAACTGCGAATCTGCTGGCCGGCAATCAGTACCTCTCCGCGACGGTAACGACCAACACCAATCAACAGGTGTGCAAGTAGAAGCTCGAACTCCTTGGCAGGCTCGAATGCCCCCGGCTTGGAGCGCTCTGCGATTGCCGCCATTCGGAATTCAATGTTCGCCTCATCGATGAACACCGCGTAGGCGTTTGCCCCGGCCAACTCCAGTTCGGAGTCGTTGAAAATTGCGAACTCCAGCACGTGGCCGTTGCTGCAAATAACCTTCAGGCCGTGAGCGGTTTCGCGGGTGCGAATCACAATTTCCTGGTACTCCGGAAGCCAACTCAGATCCTGACGGAATCCCTCGGCAGCGCCCTCCTGGGTAACCACAAAGAAATCGTGATCGCTCCACTCGTCAACGCGAGTGGTGTCGGCCGCCGATCCAACAAAAATCAGTCCAAGAACCTCGGCACGTTTTCTGAGGTTGGCGGCCAGTGATTCCCGGTACGCCAAGAATTCGGCGAGAACCGCATCATTCGCCATTTTCGTCCGAACCATTCTTTAGGCGCACAATCAGGCGGTGACTCAGGTTGATGTAGGTGCGCAGTTCTTCATCGGTGAAAACACTGAAAACACCGGCGGCCTTTTTCTCGTGACTCGGGGTAAGTCGCTGTGCAACCTCCTGGCCCTTTTCGGTCACGTGCACCATTACAACTCGCTTGTCCTGTTCGCTGGCGCGGCGCTCGGCAAAACCATCGGCTTCCAGCCCGTCAACCAGTCGCGTGATTGCGCGCGGGGTAACGTCCAGCAGTTCCGCAGCCTCGCTCATGGACATCTCGGAGTGCTTTGCAAGAACCAGAATCAGCATCAGGCGGGGACCGTTGAGTTCACGGTCGGTATCGATGTCGCGGTCTAGCCAGCGGAAGAAGACGTGGCCCAATCGGTGACTCAAACCTGTGGCCATCATGTTTAGGCGCTGGCGCGGAATCTCATTGAGGTTTGGCAATTCCCCAATCACCGATGGCTTACCGCGCATCTGGCCCTGGAGTTTGGAATCGCTGAACTTCATTCTTCTAGTTTGCCCTACGCTAACCTTGAATCATGCTTATGTCAGATCGCGATATTCGCGCAGAAATCGAAGCCGGCCGCATTGGCCTGGACCCGCTTAACATCGACCTACTTCAGCCAAGTAGCATCGATGTTCGCCTGGACCGCTTCTTCCGTCTTTTCGACAACCACAAGTACGCCTACATTGACCCACGCGAAGAGCAGGGTGACCTCACTCGCTTTGTTGAGGTGAAGGCCGACGAGGCTTTCATTCTTCACCCTGGTGAGTTTGTGCTTGGCAGCACCTACGAGTTTGTAACCCTGCCAGACAACATTGCGGCTCGCCTTGAGGGCAAGTCATCCCTTGGCCGCTTGGGTCTGCTGACCCACAGCACCGCCGGCTTTGTTGACCCGGGCTTCAAGGGTCATGTGACTCTTGAGCTGGCAAACGTTTCCAACCTGCCAATCAAGCTTTGGCCTGGCATGAAGGTTGGACAGCTTTGCTTCTTCCAGCTGAGCAGCCCAAGCGAAACCCCTTACGGCAGCGAGAAGTACCTGAGCCGCTACCAGGGACAGCGCGGTCCAACCGCATCGCGTTCGCACCTGAACTTCCACATCACCGATGTTGGCAACGAGCCACTGGAGCACTAGAAGCCCTAAAGCTCGGCAGAATTTGTTTCATGTGAAACGGCCCGCAACCTCTGAAATCAGGTTGCGGGCCGTTTCGTATTTAAGGTTGCGGGCTACTTATCTTCGAGCACGGCAGGGTTCGGGTTCACGCGGCTAAGCAGGTACGCGCCCACCGCGAGAATCATAATCAGTCCCCAGATGCCGTAAATGGTCGCCTTGTGGTTGGCAACGCCTAGCGAAACCGCAAGTGCAATCGACAGGGACCAGAATGTGCCAGACAGGAAGCTAACCGCACGACCGGTGAACTGGTAAAGACCAAACACTTCACCCTCGCGACCGGCTGGGGTGAAACGCGCCACAAAGGTGCGGCTCGAAGCCTGCGCCGGACCCACAAACAGCGTGAGGAGCAAACCGAAGACCCAGTATGTGATCTGACCCAGACCCGCAAAGATGAAAACGCAGGACCCCGCCACGATGAGGCCAACGAGTGAGCCAAGAATCACGGCTCGGCTGCCGAATCGGTCGTCCAAACGCCCACCGATGAATGCACCGATGCCGGCCACGATGTTGGCACCGATTCCGTAGAAGATGATCGAGGTTTGGTTGAATCCAAACGCCAGGGTGCCCAGAACCGCACCGAAGCTAAAAATGCCAGCCAGCCCATCGCGGTAAATGGCACTGCTGATTAGGAACTTGAAGGTGTCCGGAGCGATGCGACGCAGGGTGCCCAAGTCTCTCCAGGTTCCCTTATAAGACTCAACGATGGATTCCTTCACGGCGCCTTCGCGCTTTGGGATCTCCGGAACGAAGAACAACATGGGCAAGCTGAACAGCACGATCCACACAGCGGCGAAGAGGAACACTGCGCGGGTTGGCATTGCGTCGGTGAGCGGGATGCCAAACCACGGCTGTTGCGCAGGCTCGGCGATGGATGGAAGTACAAAACCGATCAGGCTGAACAGAAGAAGCAGGATTCCGCCCACGTAACCCAGACCCCATGCGGCACCGGAGATTTTGCCAATGTTGGTCTTGGTGCTGATGCCCTTGAGCATTGCGTAGTAGTTGATGAACGCAGACTCTTGAACCACGGAACCGATGCCGTAAAGAGCCAAGCCCAACAGGAAGAAGTCTGGCTTTGGAGCCACGAAGAACGAGAGCGCGGTGATTAGCGCCAATAGGTAAGTGTTGGCCATGAGCCAGAACTTGCGCTTGCCCTGGTGGTCGGACCTGCGGCCCAGAACCGGAGCGATGAGGGCGAGCACGATACCCGAGATCGCGAGAGCCCAACCAATGCTCTGGTCTGGGTTTTGGCTGACGCTGGCAACGGAACCGGCCAGATAAACCGGAAAGATGAAGGTCTGCATGATGGTTGGGTAAGGCTGCTCGGCCCAGTCCCAAAGTGCCCAGCTGTACATTGCTCGCTTGTGACGCTTGCCCATCACGGGGCTAACTCCGTTGGTAGTCATACAGAAGAGATTACCCAGCGCATGCTGTCTTTGGTTGCGCAGGCACCCATCGATGTCTGAATGTTAACCATTTCTGAGAGTTTGCCAAGAGTTGAGTGCAATGGACTCAACTTTGCCCGAATTGGCTTGACTCTACAAAACCTTAATGTCAAACTTGAGCGTAAGCGGCTCAAGTTCCCTTTGAGCCCAAACTAAAGAAACAAACAAGGAGAACAACATGGCTCGTGCAGTAGGCATTGACCTCGGTACCACCAACTCGGCGGTATCTGTACTCGAAGGTGGCGAACCAACCGTTATCGCCAACGCAGAAGGCTTCCGCACCACCCCATCGGTGGTTGCATTCACTAAGGATGGTGAGGTGCTGGTTGGAGAAACCGCAAAGCGCCAAGCCGTTACCAACGTTGACCGCACCATTGCGTCGGTCAAGCGCCACATGGGAACCAACTGGACCTTCCCACTAGACGACAAGAAGTACACCCCGCAGGAGCTTTCGGCTCGAATCTTGGCAAAGCTAAAGCGCGACGCCGAGACCTACCTGGGTGAAGCAGTGACCGACGCGGTTATCACCGTTCCTGCCTACTTCAACGACGCAGAGCGTCAGGCAACCAAGGAAGCCGGCGAGATCGCTGGTTTGAACGTGCTTCGTATCATCAACGAGCCAACCGCAGCCGCACTGGCATACGGTCTGGACAAGGGTAAGGAAGACGAACTCATCCTGGTATTCGACCTTGGTGGAGGAACCTTCGACGTTTCGCTACTAGAGGTTGGCAAGGACGACGGCTTTAGCACCATTCAGGTTCGTGCAACCAGCGGTGACAACCGCCTTGGTGGAGACGACTGGGACCAGCGCATTGTGGACCACCTTGCAAAGAAGTTCAAGGAGACCACCGGCGTAGACGTAAGCAAGGACAAGATTGCCCTGCAGCGTCTAAAGGAAGCAGCCGAGCAGGCAAAGAAGGAGCTCTCGCAGAGCACCTCGGCCAACGTTCAGCTTCCTTACCTGAGCCTCACCGAGAACGGCCCAGCCAACCTAGACGAGACCATCACTCGTGCACAGTTTGAGCAGCTAACCAGCGATCTACTGGAGCGCACCCGCAAGCCATTCAACGATGTAATCAAGGAAGCCGGCGTAAAGGTTTCTGACATTGACCACGTTGTACTGGTTGGTGGATCCACTCGTATGCCAGCAGTTGCCGAATTGGTAAAGAGCCTTACCGGCGGCCAGGAGCCTAACAAGGGTGTAAACCCAGACGAGGTTGTTGCCGTGGGTGCCAGCCTGCAGGCCGGTGTTCTAAAGGGTGAGCGCAAGGACGTGCTACTCATCGATGTGACTCCACTGTCTCTAGGTATTGAGACCATGGGTGGCATCATGACCAAGCTAATCGAGCGCAACACCGCCATTCCAACCAAGCGTTCGGAGACCTTCACCACCGCAGCTGACAACCAGCCAAGTGTGAGCATTCAGGTGTTCCAGGGTGAGCGTGAGTTCACTCGCGACAACAAGAGCCTAGGAAACTTCGAGCTAACCGGCATCGCGCCAGCGCCTCGCGGAATCCCTCAGGTTGAAGTTACCTTCGACATCGATGCAAACGGCATTGTGCACGTGTCTGCCAAGGACAAGGGCACCGGCAAGGAACAGAGCATGACCATCACCGGTGGCTCCAGCCTGAGCAAGGAAGACATCGAGCGCATGGTTAAGGAGGCCGAGGAGCACGCCGCAGAAGACAAGAAGCGTCGTGAAGACCAGGATCTACGCAACGGTGCAGAGCAGATGGTTTACCAGACCGAGAAGCTGATCAAGGAGAACGACGAGAAGCTACCGGAGGACGTAAAGGCCACCGTTCAGGCAGACGTTGATGCTCTGAAGACCGCGCTCGCCGGCGAAGACATCGATGCGATCAAGGCGGCCAACGACACCCTAAACGAGAGCGCTATGAAGCTAGGTGAGGCAATCTACGCCGCAGCCAGCGCTGAGCAGCCTGCCGAGGGTGAAGCGACTGGAACCACCAACGAAGACGTGGTTGATGCTGAGGTTGTAGACGAGGACGAGTCCAAGTAATGGCCAAGGACAAGAGCGAAAACAACGGCTTCGAAGACGCCGCTAACGAAGGTGCCGACTCGCAGAGTGCAAGCAATGCGTCGTCGGAACCTTCTAACGCGGCCACCGAAGCCGAGGTTTTGGCAGACCTTGAAGCACAACTTGGAGATCTAGAAGCACCAGCCGAGCCAGCCTCGAAAGAGGCTGAGCTTCTGGCGGATCTGCAGCGATTGCAGGCCGAGTTTGTGAACTACAAGGCGCGCGTTGAGCGCGACCGAGATGTGGCTCGCAACGCGGCAATCGCCGAGGTGCTTCGCGCCCTGCTACCTGCTCTGGACGACCTAGCTCGCGCCGAGGCACACGGAGACCTTGAGGGTTCGCCGTTTGCCGCAGTGGTAAACAAGCTGCGCAACGCGGGCGACAAGTTTGGCTTAAAGCAGTTTGGTGCCAAGGGCGATGCCTTCAACCCAGAACTTCACGATGCACTTGTGCAGACTCCAAACGCCGAGGTAACCGAGAACGTGGTTGCCGACGTGGTGGAGCCCGGCTACCAGTTGGGCGAGCGTTTGCTCCGTCCAGCCAAGGTGGCAGTTTTCATCCCAGCTGAGTAAGAGAGGCGGTCATGGCTAGTCAAGACTGGTTCGACAAGGACTTTTACAAGATCCTTGGCGTCTCTAAAGACGTGCCGGAAGCCGAGCTCAAAAAGGTTTACCGCAAACTTGCACGCCAGTATCACCCGGACTCCAACCCGGGTGATGCCAAGGCGGAAACCAAGTTCAAGGAAATCTCCGAGGCATATTCGGTTCTGAGCGACGCAAAGCAGCGCAAGGAATACGACGCCGTTCGCGCCATGGGCGGAGGGGCTCGATTCCGCGCTCCCGGCCCTGGTGCGGGTGGCGGTGCTGGTGCCGGCGGTTTCGAAGATGTGTTCAGCAACCTATTCGGTGGTGGATTCGGTGGCGGTGCTGGCGGATTCCCGGGTGGTTTTGGTGGACAGGGTGGATTTGGAGGCCAAGGCGGCTTTGGCGGTTTCGGTGGTCCCACTCCCGGAGCCGACATCACTGCTGAAGTCACCATTGATTTCATCGATGGGGTGCAGGGCGTAACCCGCAAACTAAACGCTGCGGGTGCCGAGCCAATCACCTTCAAGGTGCCGGCCGGTGTGAACAACGGGCAGAAGATCAAGCTTCGTGGCAAGGGTCAGTTCAGCATGAACGGCGGCCCTAACGGAGACCTAATCATCACCGTGCACATCAAGCCTCACCCTGTGTTCACTCGCGACGGCCACAACATTCGCGTGACCGTGCCGGTGACCTTTGCGGAGGCCGCCCTTGGCGCAACCATCCAGGTGCCAACGCTTGGCGGAAGCCCAGTGAAGCTCAAGGTTTCGGCAGGTACTCCAAACGGGCGTGTTCTGCGCGTGAAAGGTAAGGGCGTTGTGACCGAAAAGGTTCAGGGCGACCTGCTTGCCACCGTGGAGATCGCCGTGCCAAGCCATCTCAGCAGCCAGAGCGCAGACCTACTCAAGAAGTTTGCCGCCAGTCTGCCTGAGGACAACCCACGAGAAGACCTGCTAACCAAGGCTGGTCTGCTCTAATTCAGAATCCACAACTTCTAGTTAGAAGGTAAGAGCATGGAAGAGATCAACGAAGATACTCCGCTTTTTGTGATTTCCGTTGCCGCTGAACTGGCAGTGATGCACCCGCAAACCCTGCGTCAATACGACCGCATGGGTTTGGTGAAGCCAAGCCGCACCTCGGGCCAGAGCCGCCGTTACACAATGCGCAACGTGGCTCAGCTCAAGGAGATTGCCAAGCTGAGTGCCGAAGGCGTGAGCCTGGAGGGCATCCGCCGAATTCTGGAACTGGAGAACCAGAACACCGAACTTCGTAAGCGAGTGCGCGACCTAGAGAGCACTCTCGCCAACGAACTGATGAACCGTCCCGGTGCCCGCGTTTTTGCCGCGGGAGACCAGGGAGTTGTGAGCCTTGCCCAAGGCAAACGACCTGCCAAGCAAACCTCGGTTGTGCTTTGGCGTGCCAAATAACCCAGCTCTACCCAAGAGCTAATCGCTCGCTAGTAAAGGAGCCAAAATGAACCAGCAAAACCCACAAGAACAGAAGAGTGCACTCGAGCAGTTCGGTGTGAACCTCACCGACATTGCCAAGAGCGGCAAGCTAGACCCGGTGATCGGCCGCGACGCCGAGATTCGCCGAGTGTCTCAGGTGTTAAGCCGCCGCACCAAGAACAACCCGGTGCTCATCGGTGAGCCAGGCGTTGGAAAGACCGCAGTTGTTGAGGGTCTCGCCCAGCGCATCGTGGCCGGTGACGTGCCGGAAAGCCTCAAGGGTAAGCAACTGATTTCGCTTGACCTTGCATCGATGGTTGCAGGCGCAAAATACCGTGGCGAATTCGAGGAACGCCTCAAGGCGGTTCTTGCCGAAATCAATGCAGCCGAGGGTCAGGTCATCACGTTTGTGGATGAGCTGCACACCCTGGTTGGCGCTGGTGGTGGCGACGGATCCATGGACGCCAGCAACATGCTGAAGCCAATGCTGGCTCGCGGTGAACTGCGCCTGATCGGCGCCACCACGCTAGACGAATACCGCGAACGAATCGAACGGGACCCAGCGCTTGAGCGCAGGTTCCAACAGGTTTACGTGGGCGAACCATCGGTGGTTGACACCATTGCAATTTTGCGCGGACTCAAGGAACGTTACGAGGCGCACCACAAGGTGGCCATTGCTGACAGCGCTTTGGTTGCCGCGGCCAACCTGAGTAACCGTTACATCACCGGGCGCCAGTTGCCAGACAAAGCGATTGACCTTGTGGACGAAGCGGCTTCCCGTTTGCGCATGGAGATTGACTCCGCTCCGGTGGAGATTGACGAACTGCGTCGCCAGGTTGACCGTCTCAAGCTAGAGGAACTTGCCCTTGCCAAGGAGAAAGACGCGGCCAGCAAGGAACGTCTTGCCAAGTTGCACGATGACCTCACGGCCAAGAGCGCTCAGCTAAAGGACCTGTCCGCTCGTTGGGAGAAGGAGCGCGCGGCGCTGAACCGAATTGGTGAGCTCAAGACCAAGCTGGATCAACTGCGCATCGATGCGGAACGCGCCCAGCGCGAAGGCAACCTAGAGAAGGCCAGCCGCCTGCTTTACGGCGAGATTCCGATGCTTGAGAAGGAACTGGCTAAGGCCGAAGGTGCCGAGCAGGATGACACCGACAGAATGGTTGGCGATCAGGTTTCCGAGAATGACATTGCTGCCGTTGTTGCTGCGTGGACCGGAATTCCAACCGGCCGTTTGCTTGCGGGCGAAACCCAGAAGTTGCTGCACCTTGAAGCCGAACTGGGCAAGCGCCTGATTGGTCAGAAGCGTGCCGTGAAGAGCGTGAGCGATGCGGTTCGCCGCACCAAGGCTGGCATTGCCGACCCTGGCCGCCCAACCGGTTCGTTCCTGTTCCTTGGCCCAACCGGCGTTGGCAAGACCGAGCTGGCCAAGAGCCTGGCGGAGTTTTTGTTTGACGACGAAAAGGCGATGATCCGTATTGACATGAGCGAATACGGCGAGAAGCACTCGGTTAGCCGACTGCTCGGTGCTCCACCGGGGTACATCGGATACGAACAGGGTGGTCAGCTCACCGAAGCAGTTCGCCGCCGTCCTTACTCGGTGATCTTGCTCGACGAGGTTGAAAAGGCACACCCCGAGGTTTTCGACGTGCTGCTGCAGGTGCTCGACGATGGTCGACTAACCGACGGCCAAGGCCGAACCGTTGACTTCAAGAACGTGATTCTGATTCTCACCAGCAACTTGGGAAGCCAGTTCCTGGTTGATCCGGATCTCTCTGACGAGCAGAAAGACGCCGCGGTGTTGGCCACGGTTCGCGCTTCGTTCAAGCCGGAGTTCCTAAACCGTCTAGACGACATCGTGATCTTCAGCGCGCTAGACCGCAGCGAGCTGGGTCAAATTGTTGAACTCAACATCGACCGCCTCACTCGCCGTTTGGAGGAGCGCAGACTTCAGTTGGCGGTAACTCCGGCTGCACGAGCATGGCTGAGCGAACACGGTTACGACCCAATCTACGGAGCCCGTCCACTGCGCCGCCTGATGCAACAGCAGATAGACGACCAGCTGGCCAACCTGCTTCTTGCGGGTGAGGTCATCGATGGGTCTCTAGTGCGGGTAGACGTGAACGCGGACCAAACTGGTCTGGCTGTTACGCCTGGTCAGGCAGACATTTAGATGGGCGCGGCTAACCGCGGCGACCTCTCTCGATAGATTAGTTTCATGAACAACCAAACAGCGGCCGATGCAAAACTTGCGTTGGCCGCTTTTGGCAACCCGGAGCGTGCCGGTCACTCCAGCATGTTTTTCAAGACCGGGCCCGGCCAATACGGCGAGGGTGATTACTTCATGGGTGCCACCGTACCGCAGGTGCGAATCGTGGCTAAGCAGTTTGCCAATCTGGAACTACAAGAAATTGGCCAACTCGCACACAGCGGCGTGCACGAGGAGCGCCTGCTGGCGGCAATCATTTTGAGCCAGCAGTTTGCGCGTGCTTCGAACTACAAAAACGGCAAAGTTGATAAGCGCAAGGGCATCGATGAAGGCGCTCGCCGAACCTTGTTTGAGTTTTGGCTCAAGCTGGCCGCCGAACAACGCTGGAACAACTGGGATCTGATTGATACCAGTGCACCGTACCTTGGGCTTTGGCTTATTGACCACCCCGATGACGAGCTGCTTACTCGGCTGGCCAAGTCTGAATCCCTGTGGGATCGCCGCATCTCCATCATGTTCACGTTCGCTCACATTCGAGCCGGAATCCTCGAACCCACTTTGCGCATCGCTCGGATTCTTCACGGCGACAAACACGACCTAATTCATAAGGCGGTGGGTTGGATGCTCCGCGAACTGGGCAAGCAAAACATCGATGTGTTGTTGCACTACCTGGACGAACAGGCAGCCACCATGCCCCGCACCATGCTGCGCTACGCCATTGAGAAGCTCACTCCCGAACAGCGGTCCCACTACCTGGGGTTGGCGGGCAAACTCAATGTCCGCTAAACTTGTTCCTGCAAGGAGACGTCGCATAGCCCGGTCGAGTGCGCCTCACTGCTAATGAGGTAACCAAGAAATTGGTTCGGAGGTTCAAATCCTCTCGTCTCCGCTCGCAAATCCGAGATTAGCTCCGGATAAAAGTAAACCCCCGATTCGTTCGGGGGTTTTTCTTTATCTGGGAACCCGCCAGGTCGGCGGTTTTTCTTTCCCCGAGGCGGGTCAAACGATTGGGTAGACCGTCTTGGTGAATCGGTGAACCAGATAACCCAGCAGGAGTATGGCCACCGAGCCGAGCGCCAACGATGGCAGCACAATAAACCAACTCGCCTTTGCCAGATAGATCACAATCGGATTCGCTCCGGCGGGTGGATGGGTCAGGCGCGTGAGGCGCATGGCCGCAATCACAACGCCAACAATCAACATGAGCGACCAAGTGTTGTGCGGCAACAGGTAAACCAGCAGCAAGCTGATGCTTGCAGAGAGCAAGTGGCCACCAAGCACATTGATTGGCTGCGAATACGGCGACTTGTGCGCCGCAAAAACCAGAACGCAGGTGCCACCGAATGGCGCCCAGAGCAACGGCATCTGGGTCACGTCGGTGATGAGCGCTAACGCGCCAATCGCGAGTGCGCCACCAATCAGGTCAATTGCAATCTCGCGCCAGGTGGCTTTGGGTTGGTGCAGCTTTATCAGGCGTCGCATAGGTTCCTACTTTAGATGCCAGAAGTAAACCTTGGTGGGAGTCCCATGTTCGGCAATCGCTTCATTAATGGGCCAGTCAAACGCCGCCGGACTGTGCGAACTTAGCAGGATGACTCGGTTGGCTCCGGTTCCAACGATTCCGCTCACGATGGCGGTGTGGTCCCTATCGCCGCTGGCGTCCCAATCAAACTGAACGATGTCGCCCACGACAACTTGCCCGCGCTGGCTCCAACTAAGAGCCGTTGCCAAATCGGGTTTGCCTGCAAGGTAGTCACGAAGTCCGGTGGACGAAATCCATGGACGCGTGTAGTGCATGCCGGAAGAATCCGAACTCTGTGCCCAGTCGGTGGTCATCTTCCAGCCGCGAGCCAGCAGGGTTTGGCTGGTGAAGTTCACGCAATCGGTTCCGCCCAGATCCCCAAACACGGCGGTGTTTGGTTTCTTGTAGTGAGCCTTGGCGTAAGCAACCTGAGCAACAACCTCGGGGTTCGTGGAGCGAACCACTTGGCCAACCGGCTTTGCGTCGTGCACGGCTGAGCAACCTGTAATCAGCAAAGTCGCCGCTGCAGTTATGGCAAGCCCAGAAACAAATCTTGCGCGCATGGATTCCCCCGTCTGGTTGGTTCAAATCTACCGCCCGCCCACCATCGTGAACGCGCTTAGACTTGCCTCAGTGCCAGTAAGGCCATCGATGGGGGACTCATGCACAACTTCATGCGCCGACTTTCTGCAGCGTTTGCGTCCGCCGGATTGGTATTCGTTGCGATTCTTTTGGCTGTCACCTTGCCATTGCTTTTGCCTCGAAGCAACGGAGCACTTGGTTTGGTTGGCAACCTCACCAACGGTCTAGATTTCCTGGCAGGCTGCTTGGCAATTGTCCTTGCAACCATGTTTGTTATTGCCTATCCGGTGGAGCGATGGCTGGTCAAAAAGCGAAAGCCGGTTGAGGCAGCTGCGCTCTATGCATTGTTGCTGTTTGGAATAGGTTTTCTCCCGTACTTCACCATGTGGGCATTCCCTTATCCTGAGAGCACTCTGGTTGCCACCATTGGCATTGGTTTTTGGGTCGGCAGCGCCGTGGCATTCATCGCGCGACTCCTCTACCCCCTCTTCTATCGAGCAGAGAAAACCAGTTATGTCTTAGCCATCTCGCTGGTGATTACCGCGTTGCTTGGACCAGCCATTCCAACCGTTGTGCAGAACGCTCCTGTGGGAGCGGGAATCTTTCCCGAGCTCGCAAAAGGCGAGTTGGCTCGCGGAACCTGGAACCTGAACCCCAAAACCGGTGTATCGAGCACTCAGTTTTACAACCCTGCCAAACCAATCGATCCAACCAAGAAGTATGAACTCAGCTTTGCCTGCCTCACCCCTCGCAAGCCTTTGTCCTACACAGCCCTGATTCGGAATGACAAGAATCTCAAGCAGTTTGTGAAGCACAACTTCAAGTGCTTTGGACCTAAAACCATCCACTTTGCTGTGGACTTTGGAGGACGAAACTTTGACCCCCAGGTGATGCTCTACCCATCGGACTCGCGCACGAGCGGCAAGGCGTTGGACGCCTGGGCAATCCTTGCTCCCGTGGGTGCCGTCAAATAGGAATACCCCGCGCCGCGAGCGGGTTTAGTTTTGCATTGCCTCCGCCCAACCGGGCCACTCAACGTTGCATGAAAGTCTCCCCATGAATCAAGTTTTGAACACCGGCTACAAGCATCGATGGTTGGTTCTCACCGTTGTGCTAATCGCAGAGATGATGGACCTGCTGGACTCAACCATTGTGAACGTTGCGGGACCAACCCTTGCAACACAGCTGGGTGCCAGCAGCACCGACTTGCAGTGGGTCATTGGTGGTTACGCACTGGCACTTGGTTCAGGCCTGATTCTTGGTGGACGTTTGGGTGACCGGTTTGGTCGCCGCAACATGTTCCTATTTGGCCTCATCGGCTTCACTCTTGCATCGCTACTCTGCGCGATTGCGCCTACCGTGCTTGCACTGATCCTGTTCCGCTTCATCCAGGGATTCCTAGGCGCCATGTTGCTGCCTCAAGGGTTCGGGCTGATTCGCGAGACCTTCCCTCCACAGGAGTTTGGCAAGGCATTCGCCGCCTACGGACCAGCGTTCGGTTTGGGTGGAATCCTCGGGCCAATCATCGGTGGATTTCTGATTCAGGCCGACATTGCCGGAATGGGCTGGCGCAGCGTGTTCCTAGTGAATGTGCCAGTCGGAATTGTGGCGGCAGTGCTGAGTTGGATTTACCTTCCGAAGAGCACCGCAGACAAGGCCGTGAAGATTGACCTGCTTGGAGCCGCCATGGTTGTGCTGGCTTCTGGCATGTTGGTTTACCCGCTGATCAAGGGGCAAGAAGCCGGTTGGCCAGCCTGGACCTACGCAATGCTGGTTGGTTCGCTCGTTGTGTTCTACCTGTTCTCTCGCATGGAGCGTTCTGCAGTGAAGCGCGGCGAGAGCCCGCTGATTGACCCGAGCATATTTGAGAAGCGTGGCTACACCCTGGGCATTACCGGACTAGCGCTTTACTTTGCAGGCTTCACCGGCATCTACCTAACCCTCAGCTTGTTCCTGCAGTTTGGTCAGCAGTTCAGTTCGGCCGACGCCGGCCTTGGTAACCTGCCAATCGCAATCGGCTCGGCAATCGGTGGTGGCGTGAGTGGCGGGTTCCTTGCCGAGAAGCTCGGCAGCCGAGTGCTCCAGATTGGCGCCGTGGTTCAGCTCGCTGGCGTTGGTTTGCTTTGGCTTGCCCTGCCGAATGCCGACCACTTCAGCATCTGGCAGATCGTGCCAGGTCTAGTGGTTTCGGGAATCGGTACCGGCCTCATCGCTGCACCAATCTTTGACATCATCCTGAGTTCGGTGAGCGGCAAGCAGACTGGTTCCGCAAGCGGAGTTATGTCTGCCGTGCAGTCGGTGTTCTCATCGGTGGGCGTTGCAATCTTTGGCACCGCGTTCTTCAGCTACGCACTGGTGGGGCAGGCGGTTACCGGTTTCCACACCGCACTGTTGATCCAACTTGGCATCTCGGTTGTGTTCCTGGCCATCACCCCAGCGTTCCCAAAGCGCGCCGAACGGTAGCATTGCCAGCATGAGCAAAGTAGTTATTTACGGGGCGTCGGGTTACACGGGCGGCAACATCGCACGCGAGCTTGTGGCCCGCGGTCACCAGGTGGTTGGTGTGGCGCGAGACGCCAGCAAGATTTCCATCGACGGTGTGCAGGAAGTGGCAGGGGACATCACGGACCTAACGCTTTTGGCAACCTTGGCCTCGGACGCAGATGTTGTTCTTTCGGCTGTGCACCACGGACGTGGCTTTGAGGGAGAGCGCGGGTTCGCCAGCTACATTGCGGACATCGCTCAGGTTGCTGCCAAGGCTGGCGCACGCCTCGGAGTTGTGGGTGGCGCGGGCAGCCTCCGAGTTTCGGAAGACGGACCTTGCGTGTACGACACCCCGGACTTCCCGCCGCAGTTTCAGACGGAGGCCCGCGGTGCGTTTGCAACGCTGGAAGCTCTTCGCGAGGTAAACGCCGGTGATTGGTTCTACGTGAGCCCAGCCGGTGGTTACGGAAGTTACGCCCCGGGCGAGCGCCTTGGAACCTACCGAACCGGACTTGAGGTTTTGGTCACCGACGAAGCCGGAAAGTCGTTCATCTCGGGTGAAGACTTCGCTATCGCCATCGCCGATGAAATAGAAACCCCACGGCACCGCAACCTGCGATTTACCGTGGGGTACTAAAGCCTCTAATTAGCCAAGCAGGCTAGCCATCTGCTTGTAGATGATTGCTGCAGCGCGCTCTGGCATTAGGCGAATCAGTCGGTCCATCATCTTTGCGTCGCTTCCAATGAACACGTGGTAGCTCTTGTTTTCAACGCCATCAATGATCATTTTGCCGGCCACGGTTGGCTCGGTCATCTTAAACTTGGCAGCCTCGCCGCTCTCCGCCATCTTCGCTGCCTCGGCCGCAGTGGTTGCACCAGAGTTGATGGAAATGCCAGTCTTCACGGCTCCGGGGAAAATGGTGGTCACGCCAACGTTGGTTCCCATGAGCTCGGAGTGCAGACCCTCGGTTAGCAAACGAACCGCTGCCTTGGTTGCGCCGTAGATGGTCTGACCTGGAACCGGTGCGTAACCACCCATGCTGGAAACGTGAGCGATGTGAGCCTCAGGGCGCTTCAGCAAAACAGGGAGGAACGCCTTGGTTAGGTTCACAGTGCCCCACCAGTTCACGTTAACCACACGCTCGATCTCGCTGAAGTCCAGGTCGTTGACTCGCTTGAACTTGTGAATGATTCCGGCAACGTTGATGTAACCGTCTACCGCTCCGTGAGTCTTGGCAACGGCTTCAGGAAGCGCTGCAACCGCTTCTCGATCAGCAATGTTCACGGCGTGAACGGTTAGGTTCTTGGCTAGGTCGCCTGCAAGCTTTTGGGTTTCGGCCAAGCCCTCTGCACTCAGGTCAACGGCAGCTACCTTGGCTCCGCGACGCAATGCCTCAAGAACGGTTTCGCGACCAATGCCCGCTCCGCCACCGGTAATTACAAGTACTTTGTTAGCAACCTTCACGGTGTGCTCCTTCTTATAGCTTCTTTGCTTCGAGGCATTCCGTGCCCCAATTTCAAACTAACACCGGCGCTGCAACCGCCAAGCCAAAAAAGGGTGAATCTTTGTTAGGGGTGCCTAAGCCAAAGCGCCTGTTAAGCGCGAAACTCGGTACGCCGACCGTCCGGAAGGCTACCGAGTTCACTTTGCAGCACCAGGGTCCTGCACACCAAAACTTTACAATCTGCCGTAAGAAATGACAAGATTTTTGGCCTGTGGAAGACGCAAACGCCAGTCTTGATGTGTTGGCTACCTTCATTGAATGAACATTCTTTTCATCGATGAATCCAAGCGCAAAAAGATGATTTTGATTGGCGTCATTGTTCCAATGTCGCAAGTTCCTAGAGTGCGAAAGTATCTAGCTCGCATGCGCTTGCCTCGTCAAAGATCGGTTCATTTTGTCAATGAAAGCGACTCCAGACGCAGGACATTTCTGGATGAGGTTTATAGGTTGAACATCAGAGCGGTGAGGGTAAGTACATCGCTTTCCAACGAATTGCTTGCGCGCGAACTTGCAGTTCGAAAGCTTGTGGATTTGGCTATGGAGTTAGATGTGGGGCACTTAGTTTTCGAAACGGATGAATCTATGCGCAAGAGGGACGCTACTTGGATTCGAGAACATTTGGCACACCGAGCGGGAATAGATCAACTTAGTTTCGAGCACAGGGCACGTCATGAAGAGCCAATACTTTGGGCAGCAGACGCATTTGCATGGGCCAGTTCAAGAGGTGGGGAGTGGGAAAGGCGAATTTGTGATGTGTTGATTCGCGACATTGAGTTGGATCTTTAAACGCGAAACTCGATACACCGACCGTCCGGAAGGCTACCGAGTTCACTTTGCAGCACCAGGGTCCTGCACACCAAAACTTTACAATTCCAAACACCAATTCGCAAGCAAAAACCCACCCCTGTGGACAACTCACATCCTGCACTTGTTAGCATTTAAGGCATGTCAGTAAAGCCATACTCAATCCAGGTTTCCGCAGAAATCAGCGCCCCAGCAAAGAAGGTCTTTGACATCATCAACGACCTCAACACCTTCACCAGCTGGTCTCCCTTTGCCAAGATGGACCCGAGCACGGTTGCCACCATCAGCAAGCCGGGTGTCGGCGTAGGTGCAACCTACGACTACACCGCAAAGCGTGTGGGTACTGGCCGAATGACAATCATCGATGCGGTTTCGCCTTCTGTAATCAACATGGACATGGAGTTCCTGGCGCCAAACCAGGAGCGTGCAGACGTGTCGTTCACCATTCTTGAAACCACCGATGGTTGCGAGGTTACTTGGACCATGAGCGGAACTCGTGACCTCAAGGCGCGAATCATGATTGCCCTGCTTCAGATGGACAAGATGATGAATAAGCACTTTGCAGACGGCCTACTTCTTCTGAAGGCAAAAGCCGAGGCCTAGAGCCCGCCCAAACTTGGGTTAGACAGCGGCCCGAATCTGGGCTAAAATAAAGTCTTGTTGTTCTAAACAACACCCAACGCGTCAAAGCTGGCGTTTGTAGCTCAACGGATAGAGCATCTGACTACGGATCAGAAGGTTGGGGGTTCGAGTCCCTCCAAGCGCACGAAAAGACCCAAAACTTCTCACGAGTTTGGGTCTTTTTTCTTTGCCCGGGTTTTGTTGCCGTATTAGCCGAGTAGCTCGAGCTTCACAAAGAAGTCCTCAACCATGAGGCGAACATCGAGCGATGTGAACACTCGCACCAAACGGTTTTCGTGTGTGCCTTCATAGAAGCCCTGGTTGTTGATCTGCGGAGCTGGAAGCCATTCAGAGTTCGAGCTGGCAGGTTGGCCTTGAATTGCATTTTGAAGGGTGGTCAAAAGCACCAGCGGGCTATCGCCAAAGACCAGGGCCTCGCCAAGATTCATTCCAATGCTGTGAATGAAGTCGTGGATCCCCTTGTACTCAGACCAAATGAACGAACCCAACTCGCCGCTTCGATCCATTCGCTTTATGACTTCGGCCTGCGAAACGAGCACTGTGGCATAGGTACTCTCCGGAACCTGCCAAAGTGTCAGGTCACTGTTATTGAAAACTACCTGAGCTGCATTTACGTCTAGCGAAAGATTGAACTCCGGCTCGCTCGCCTGGTTTCCGTTGTATCCTGGGCCGCCAATCCAAACCAGAATCAGGCGGTCGGCAATGCGAGGTTCCTTCAGGTACGCGCTGGCGATAGAGGTGAGTGATCCACCGCAAACCATGTACAGAGGCAGGCTCTGGTCGCCGTTCATTGCCTCATCGATGATGAAATCAACAGCGGCCGATTCCGTTGGTTGGTCGATGGAAGACATACCAACTTCAGATCCAGCGAAAACGGGGATGTGATAACCGGACTTGGCTAGGTCAACCACGCGCTGCGCAAGGCTCGCACCTTTGGCCGACGGAAACTCCGGCACTGGCCAAGGAACGTCGTGACGAAGGTGGCTGCTGATTACCGCACGCACGTCTGCCGATGGAGAGAGCACCAGGTGGGCTAGCTGCACAAGTCCGTCGGGGTCGCCCGCGTAGTCGTTGTCGGTAATAACGCGAATGCGCGGGGCGGCTTCAAGCTGGGCGATTTTTCTCATTTTCTAATCCTTGCCCAAGCGGCACACCACCAGAAGTTGCCATTTTGGATACCTCACATCGATGTGTGAATTATCCAACCAAGCTTTTCGCTACTTCAGATTGAAGAGAAAGTTGGCGGAACCGATGACTCGGTGGCGATTGTGGCGGCGGCCCAGCGGGCACCCAGGTTGAGGCGGTCAGCGGCTGAAGCTACTCCCTGCGCAGTTGCCGCCAAATAACCGGCTAGGAATGCATCCCCTGCTCCGGTGGCGTCAACAACTTGCGTTGGCACCGCCGGTTGGTGCACCTGACCACTCGCGGAATACTCAATCGCACCCTGTTCACCTTGGGTAATCACGATGCGCTCGAATCGGTGAAGGTTAGCCATCGGGTCAAAGTCTGAGCCAACGTCGTTGTGGCTTCCAATGGCAAGCGAAACCCCGGTGACGCGAGAGTCGTTCACGGCGTCCAGCCCAACCACTAGGTTGCAACCCTTTGCCTTGGCCAGCTCAAAGTCTGCGGCAAAGTGGTCACGCCAGAGCACAAACACAACGGTGTCCCCTGCAACCAGTGGAACGTCTTGGAGGTTCACCCTGTCTAGGTGATCCGCAGCCAAACCAAGGATAGTTCGGTCACCTTCGCCGTCCACAACAATCAGCACATGCGAAGTTGGCCCATCGATGTTTGTGATTGCCAACTTTGCAATCCCGCTGGCGGCCAGTTCACTCCGAAGGATGTCACCGTAGTTGTCGTTTCCCAGGTAGCCAACGAATCCGGTTTCAACGCCGGCGGTGCATAGTGCTCGCGCCACGTTTGCCCCCGTGCCGCCGGTTCGTTCAATGAACTTTGTTCCTTGTGTGAACGCCCCGCGCTTTAGGAACTGGTCGGTGTAAACCACCGAGTCCCAAGCCACAGGTCCAACAATCCAAACGGTCATGCGGCGGCTCGATTCTTGAGAAGTTGATCGATGCGCTCGGAAACTTCTGGGATTTCGGCCCAGTTCACATCATCGATGAATGGCAGTTGGTAGAACGATTCGGGATTCCGCAACGCCACCAACGCGCTGGTCAACGCGGCAAGGGTGTCGGTGTCACCGCCCGCACAAATGGAGCCCTCATAGGCATCCCACACGGTTTCAGATTTCCCAACGATGGAGAGCACTGCCAACAGAGTCTCAATCGGATTGAGCGAGACTCCCGATTCTGCGGTCGCAAAGGTGTCGGCCGAATCCAGCTGAGCGGAGATTTCGGCGGGAATTTCTGAAAGGTTCTCGCGGGCGATTTTCAGGGCCTCGCCTACCGCCCACTCTTCGAGTTCAAGCGCGGACGCGAAAACCTCGGCCATGATGAGTGCCGCGTAAAGCGCCTCGGTCTTGAAGTGGGTGGCGGCACAAAGCGCCCTGACCCATTCCGGTCTCTTCTGGTTTTTGAGTCCGGCAAACCCCAGGCTCAACAACGCCGTGCGCATCATGCCGCCGTTGGTTACTCCGATGATTCCAACTTCACGGTCTTCAACAAAGATCCCAAGCGCGTGACGCGTGGTTGGACCAAGTCCCCGCAGCGTGGTTGCGCTCGCTCGCAGCTTTACTAGAAATTCCTCAGCGGCTGCTTCCGGGCTTGGCGCATCGATGCAAGAAATGGTCATGAGGCTCAGCAGGGTATCGTCACTCACTCCACCCGCGGGCCAGTCGGTCTTGCCAAGCATCACCTTGGGAATCGGCGCCTTCACCAAAGGTTCAAACTCGTAAGACACTCCAAACGCGTCACCCGTTGCATAAGCCAGAACTGCGGTGGCCACGGCAAACTCATCGGTGCCGGCTTGGTATTTCGGAATCATCTGAGGATCTTTTCCATTGGCCTGCCCTTGGCAAGTTCGTCAACCAGTTTGTCCATGTAGCGAATCTTCTGCATGAGCGGGTCTTCGATTTCCTCGATGCGAACTCCGCAAATGACGCCGGTGATTAGCGGCGCGTTTGGGTTGATTGTGGCGGCGTCAAAGAACTCAGTGAACGTTGCGTTCGATTCGATTTGCGCCTGCAACTCGGCGTGGGTGAAGCCGGTGAGCCAGCAAATGACTTCATCCACCTCAGCCTGAGTGCGACCCTTTTTCTGCACCTTGGTGAGGTACAGCGGGTAGACCCGAGAGAAGGCCATGCCAAAGATTTTGTGCATGGGTCAACTCTATGCGTAGGCCAAACTCTTAGAGGTTTACGCTTGAACCATGCCCCCAGTTGCCAAGACCAAGAACGGTCACCCGCCCAAGATTTGCCAGCGCTGCGGGTTGCCGTTTGAGTGGCGCAAAAAGTGGGAGAGAGACTGGGAGAACGTGAAGTACTGCTCTCAGAAGTGCAAGGGCTAGCCGTGCCAGCCACTCAGCCGAAGCGCATCCTTTACGTTGCACACGACCACTTGAACCTCACTCGCGGAGTGCTCAAAGACGCCAACCCTGCCACCGATGTTGTGGTTCTGGTGGAGAGTGCGCGCATGACAACCGGCCGACCCTGGCACAAGGAACGCCTCTTCTTCCTGCTGTCTTCGGCCAAGCATTTCGCGGTTGAGCTGGAGCAAGCCGGCTTCACGGTTAGGTATTTGAAGGCCGCAACCACCATCGATGGATTGCAAGCGGCAAAGGACGAATTCGGAGAGCTCCCTGTTTTGTGTGCCGAGCCTTCTAGCCACATTCAGTTTCGGCAACTTGCCGAATTCGGTGTCAACTTTGTTGAGAACGATTTCTTCCTGACCACTCGCAAGCTATTTTTCATGTGGGCCGAATCACAAAAAACCTTTGTGATGGAGAACTTTTACAGGGCACAGCGAAACCGCCTGGGAATCTTGGTTGCAAATGGCCAACCCGAGGGTGGTCGCTGGAATTTTGACGCGGACAATCGACTGCCGCCACCCAAGAACTACACGTGGCCGCCTTACTTGGAACATGATCGAGACGAAATCGACCGCGAGGTTGCTACGCAACTCGGGTACGAGCCAACCAAAACCTGGGCAACCACCAGGCAGGGTGCGCTTGCACAGCTGGCAAACTTCATCGAGCATCACCTACACGGGTTTGGGCCATACGAAGACGCGATTGCCGCGGACAACTGGGCGCTCCACCACTCGCTGCTGAGCCCGTATTTGAACAATGGATTGCTTCACGCGCGCGAGGTAGTGACCGCGGCTCTGGATGCCTACCGAGCCGGAAACGCACCCATCGAATCGGTGGAGGCTTTCGTTCGCCAGGTGATCGGTTGGCGCGAATACATCAACGGAATGTATTGGTTCCTGGGCGAGGATTACAAGAATCTCAACGAACTCGGGGCCAATCGCAAGCTCCTGCCGCTTTTCACCGACTCGTCCAAGACCAAAATGAACTGCGTTCGTGCGGTGGTTTCCCAGGTGGAGAAGCGGTCCTGGACCCACCACATTCCAAGGCTCATGGTTCTCAGTAACCTGGCACTAACCACGGGTGTGAATCCTCAGGAATTCCTCAACTGGATGCGCGAGCAGTTCATCGATGCGAGTGATTGGGTGATGGTGCCCAACGTGATTGGCATGGCGGTTCACGCAGATGGCGGTCAGTTGATGACCAAACCCTATGCGGCCGGTGGCTCGTATTTGAGCAAGATGACGCAGCACTGCAAGGGTTGCCAGTATGACCCAAAGAAGCGAGTGGGCCACGACGCATGCCCGTTCACAACGCTTTATTGGGACTTCTTGGATAGGCACAGGGAGCGGTTCGTGAAGAATCACCGCATGAGCCAGCAGGTGTATGGATTGAATCGGTTGACTGACCTGCCGGAACTTCGCGTGCGCGCACAAGAGGTGCTGCGCGGGCTAGACGCCGGAACCATCTAGAGCGGTTAGCCTTGGACCATGTTGATCACTCAGGTTCAAATCACGCCGGAACTCACAGGCGCGCTGGCCGTGCCAGATGGCGAAGGTCCGTGGCCGGCAGTGGTTATGGTTCACGAAGTCTTTGGCATCGATGAAAACATGCGCGCCCAGATGACTCGGTTGGCATCGGCAGGCTACGTGGTACTTATGCCAGACCTCTACAGCCGCGGCGGCGCACGAAAGTGCCTGACCGCAACGTTCAAGGCGCTATCCAGCGGAACCGGTCAGGCTTTTGAAGACATTGAAAAGGCCAAGCAGCTGGTTACCGGTCGCCCGGACACCACTGACAAAGTTGGAGTGATCGGCTTTTGCATGGGTGGCGGTTTTGCACTGCTTTTGGCCAACGACGGTTACGACGCCGCGAACGCTAACTACGGAATGTTGCCAAGCAACATGGATGAAGCGCTTTCAGGGGCCTGCCCAATTTTGGGTAACTATGGCGGCAAGGACAAGCAGCTGAAGGACGCCAAGGAGAAGTTGGATTCCTCGCTCACTAAGCTGGGCGTGGAGCACGACATTAAGGTTTACCCGGAGGCGGGTCACGCGTTCATGAACCCGAAGCAGGGTGGTGGTCCGGTGTTCGGAACCCTGCTGCGCATCTCGGGTGCAAAGCCGAACCCGGAAGCCGCCGTGGATGCCTGGCAGAGAATCGAAGGGTTCTTTGCCAAGCACCTTGGCTAAAAGTTACTGACCCAGAAACGGCCTGAGTTCAACTCGACGGTTGCACGCCTTGGAGCCCGCGGCGGCAAGCCCCTTGGCCTGCTCTAGGCTGTCTGCCTGAATCAACCAGAATCCGCTGTAGTGCTCTTGCCCCTGCGAGAGTGAGCCCGCTCCAACGGAACCAAGCCCCAGTCGGTTATCGATTAAAGTGGCCGAACTCGGCTCGCCAATGCCAGCAGCGTAAATCCAGTTGCCGTTGGCTTCAAGCTGGTCATTGAATGCATCGATGTCCTGCATCTCAGTTCCCGTAGCGGTATTTGAGCCGCCATCGATGACAAAAATAATGAACTTCATGCGTCTATATTGCCTCGTTGAAGTTGTTGGCAAGTGTGGAGGCCTTAGCCACCCCAGGAACTTCGCTGTAGTGGGTGAGAAGCGTCTCGCCGCTCACCGAGTAAACCGCCAGCATGCGTCCGGTGAAACTCGAGTTGACTTCCTGCGAGAGGAAGCGGCCGTCAAAGGTGGCAACCTGGTGCAGGCCACCAACTGCGTCTAGCCAACCCAGCTCTACGTAATCGGAAGCAACGCCACCGATGCTGAAGCCTGCTGGGCGCTCGCGGAAGGCGATGTAAACCGAATCAAACTCGGCGGTTTTTGGCACCGCGATTTCCTGTGTGATCAGGTTCACCGAGAAGCGAGCAACAACCTGGCTCGGTTGCACCTCGATGTCGTAGTGTGCGGCCTCGTTGTAACGCACGCTGAGGCCAGCCACACCCGTGGCCTGAATCCGGGCCGAAACCTGACCAATGAGGAACTGCTGGCGCTTAGCGATGCAGTCAGGAGCTAGGTGGTCCATGGTGCGACCGGTGGACGCAATCGCCAAACCGCCAGGCGTGAGAGAAACTACCTCGGCAGGGTAACGGCGGATTCCCACCCAGGCACCGTCAAGTTGAGAACCGCTGAAATCATCGATGAAAGAAGGGGCAGCAAGCACGTCGTTGGTCTCAACCGGCTCTGCCACAGGCCACCCGTCAACCCACTCAACGGCGGTGATGAAGGTCTCGCGACCGAGCGGGGAAAATGCGTTGCTCAAACCAACAGCGCGCACACCGAGGCAGACCATGGCCCACTCACCGGTTGGCGTTTGGAATAGGTCAGCGTGCCCGGTGTTCTGAACCGTGCGGAACTGACTGCGCGCGGTGAGAATCGGGTTGTTCGGTGCCGCTTCAAACGGCCCAGTGATGCTCGAACTGCGACTCATGGTCACAACGTGTCCGCGATCGGTTCCTCCCTCGGCAGCCAGCAGGTACCAGTACTCGCCAATCTTGTAGAGGTGCGGACCCTCGGGGAACATGTTTCCAGCTCCGTGCCAAAGGTCGATAACGTCGCTCAAAACTTCGCCGGAGTCCGGATTGATTTTCACCTGTTGAATGCCGTGGTGAACTGCCTCGCCGGTGGAGAAATTCAAGCCCGAAAAGCTCATGTAGCAGTCGCCGTTTTCGTCCCAGGCTAGGTCCGGGTCAATGCCCTGAGGCCCGCTCACATCAACGCCGTCACTCCAAGGACCAGCGGGCGTCTCGGCAGAAAACACCAGCATGCCTCGGCTGCCCGGGCGTCCCATCGCTGCGTTCTTCACTGCCACATAAAACTTGCCGTTGTGCTTGCGAATCACCGGGGCCCACAAACCGCCGTTGGTTGGCACCTCATCGATGCGAAGTTGCTCGCTTCTGGTGACCACGTGAGAGAGCAGTTTCCAGTTGATTAGGTCGGTTGAGTGATAGACCGGTAGGCCAGGAAGGAACTCAAAACTGGAGGTAACCAGGTAGTAGTCGGCGCCATCTTGAACAATGGAAGGGTCTGGGTTGAAGCCAGGGAGCAGCGGGTTTGGGTAGTCCATTTTCCAAGGTTATGTCCGCCCGCGGGACTTGAGAAATAGGTAGAAAAATAGGAAGTATCGCCCGCAAAGTTCGCTTGTGAGAGCGGCTTACTGGAACGCGTCGTCGCTTTCGCTTTCGTCCAACGGATCGTTTCCAAACTCGATGATTTCGGCAGCCTTGCGCAACATTGCAGTTAGCCAGACCAGTCCAGGATCGGCGTTCTTGGATGGGTGCCAGTGGACCGATTCGATTAGGTGGCTTACCGGAAGCGGCGTTTCCACAATCACCAGGCCAAGCGCAGGTCCGTATTCGTTGGCGATGCGCTCTGGCACGAAGCCAATCATCGGTGAGTTGGCAACTGCGAAAGGAACTGGCAGGAAGCCGCTCACGCGAACACCAACGCGAGGGGTGATCCCGGCGTCCATAAGTTGGTAGTCAATCAGGCTCGGCACGTTCACTCCAAAGCTCACGCTGCAGTGCCTCAGTTCTTTGAGGTCATCAAACGTGAATGCGCCGTCTTTGATGTTTGGGTGATTGGCATCCGCGATGCACACGAAGGTGTCCGAGAACAGTGCCTTCTTCTTGCCGGCAATGCCCAAACCAACACCGGCGATGATAACGTCTCGGCGAAGTAGGTCGATCTGGCTGATTCCCAATTCTGGAGGCATCACATCGAAGGCGATGGTAACGCCAGGAGCCTCTTTTTCAATCAAGTTGATTAGCGGGCTGGTGATGAGCGACAGCACGTAGTCCGATGTCTCAATGTAAAAAGTGCGGGTGCTGGTTTTGGGGTCAAAGGTTGGCAGAATCTCGAAGGTTCGCTGAATCTCCTGCATGGCCAAAGCAACCAACGGCTTCAGTTCCAGAGCGCGCGGGGTGGCCTCAAAAGTCTTTCCCTTGCGCACCATCAGTGGGTCGTCAAACTGGGTGCGGAGTCGCGCCAAAGCACCGCTAACGGCGGGTTGGCTCATGCCAACTAGTTCGCCGGCGCGAGTGAGGTTCATCTCAGTGAGGATTGCGTCCAGGACGACAATCAGGTTCACATCGATGCGACGCAGGTCTGTCATTACGACCCTTCTTGAGTGAAAGCTTCCGTATCTATGCTACGGAAGGCATGTCCCCAATCCATACAGCTCGCACATTTACAAACTCGTGCATGCCCTCGATGCTCAACTCGCGACCGTAACCGCTGAGCTTTACGCCACCAAACGGTAGGCGAGGGTCAGACGCCACCACGCCGTTGATGAACAGCGCACCAGATGCGATTCCGGCTCCAAGTTCCAAACCAAGGTCCGGGTTGGCGGTCCAAATGCTGGCAGCCAAGCCGTACTGCGAGTTATTGGCCAGCGCGATTGCGTTGGCAGGAGTATCGGCCGCAACCAGTGCGAGCACCGGGCCAAAGGTCTCCTGGTTGAATACAGGCATGTCCGGAGTCACGTCCGCCAAAATGGTTGGCGCGTAGTAGTTTCCAGGGCCATCGATGCGGTGACCACCGGTGACCAGGCGCGCACCCATCGCTAGAGACGCCTGAACCTGACCATCGATCTCGTCAACGAACGAAGCCTTGGCCAGCGGGCCAATCTGAGTCTTAGGGTCTAGCGGGTCACCAATAACTAGGTTCTCCACGATGGTCTTGATGCGACCCTCAAAGTCGGCAACCACGCCATCCTGCACAATGAAGCGCTTGGCACAGAGGCAACTCTGACCGGTGTTAATAAAACGTGCCTTCACGGCGAATGGTGCAATTGCCTCGATGTTGGCGTCGTTCAAAACCACGAACGGGTCCGAACCACCTAGCTCCAAAACGGTCTTCTTCAACGCACGTCCGGCTGCCTCGGCAACCATCGAACCGGCCTTCTCCGAACCGGTCAGAGTCACAGCCGCAACGCGTGGGTCCTCAACAATGCGGTTCACTGCGGAGTGGTCTGCAACCACTAGCGAGGTGAAAAGTCCCTTTGGGAAACCAGCGCGTTCAATGGCGCTCTCGATTGCCAGCGCAGACCCCGTCACGTTTGAGGCGTGCTTTAGCAGACCCGCGTTTCCGGCGGCCAGGGTTGGTGCGGCAAAACGAATCACCTGCCAGTACGGGAAGTTCCACGGCATTACCGCGAAGATCACACCGAGCGGCTCGTAGCTTACGAACGACCTAACGGCCTCGGTCTTTACGGTCTTTGGAGCCAGGTACTCCTCAAGGTGATCCGCGTAGTAGTCACAGGTGGTGGCGCACTTGAGAATCTCGCCGCGAGCCTCGGAAACCGGCTTGCCCATCTCGTTGCTGATCAGGGTGGCGTGAGCCTCAACCTCATCGCGCAAGATGGTGGCCAACTTGCGAAGAGCGGTGGCACGAACGGTAAGCGGGGTTTTGTTCCATTCACGCTGAACTGCCACAGCGGTGTCTAGAACACCATTGATCCCAGCTTCATCCAGCGATGGATAGCTTGCCAACTGCTCGTTGTTGGCCGGGTTGAAAGTAACTACTGGCTTAGTGCTCATGGCCGTCTAGTAGTCGAGAGTCTCAAAGAAGTCGCGCTGACGAAGCTCAAGCGCAGGAATGGCCTGGCCTAGCGCCCACTTCTCAAAGTGCTCGTAGGTTGCGTGCTGCTTGAACGCGGCCTCATCCTTGTAAACCTCAAAAATTCGGAAGGTGTTTGGCTCTTCCGGGCTGCGGTAAGCCTGGTAGTAGATGTTGCCCTCCTCGGTGCGCGATGCAGGGGAGAGGTGCTTTAGGGCTTCGTCAACCAGGTGAGCGCTGCCTTCTTTTGCAACCCAGGTTGCTACACAAACAAATGCCATTTTCTGTTCCTTACTTTTTGAAATCTACTTTTTGAAAATCTAGGTTCTAGTGATCCAGCTCAACGCGCTTCACGGCACCGAGCGAAACATCTGCTCCCTTTGGAGCCACCACGCGGTTACGAATGGTGCCGAGGCCGGTCACGGTCATCTCAACAATGTCGCCAGGCTGAAGTGCCGGAGGAGTCTGAGACTTGTTCTTGCTCCAGTGCTCGGCAAGCGATCCGCTGTGTGCGGTACCCGAAGCCAAAACGTCTCCGGCACCAACGTAAGAACTGCGCGATGCGTGCGAAATCATCTGTTCAAAGCTCCAACCCATGTGAGCCAGGTTGTCGCCACCCATGCGAACGCCGTTCACCGAAACGCTCATCTCGAGTGCGTAGCGGTCGCCATCGCGGAATTCTTCTAGCTCATCAGGAGTGGTGATCCAAGGGCCAAGCGTGGTTGCAAAGTCCTTGCCCTTGCTTGGGCCAAGGCCAACGCTCATCTCTTTCTTCTGAACGTCGCGAGCCGACCAGTCATTCATGATGCAGTAACCGGCAATGTAGTCGGGAGCCTCTTCAGGTGAAATGTTCACCGCAGGCTTCTTCAAAATCACGGCAACTTCGAGTTCGTAGTCCAGCGAGTCGGTGTAAGCCGGCTTTGCAATGTCCGCATTTCCACCGATGACGGTGTGCGGGTTCATGAAGTAGAACACAGGTGCTTCGTACCAGTGCGCAGGCACGGTGCCATCGCCCGGTTCGCTCTTCTTCATGCCAGCGATGTGGCCCTCAAAGGTCACAAAGTCGCGCATACCCTTAGGGTCCACCGGTGGCAGAAGCTCAACCGAATCAATCTCCGCGTTGAAGTACTTGCCAGCCTGTCCTTCCAGGTAGTCCCTGTCGGCGCGGGGCATGTTGAGCACCTGAAGCACCGAGAGGCCTTCCGGCAAACTCAAAACGCGGCCGTGGCGAACCACACCTAGGTGCTCGAACTTGTTGTGACGGTAGCGAACTAGCTTCATTGCGAATCCTGACTTTAGTTAGCGAAATCTGGCGGGTGAGATCTGGCGCGATTTATAGCGGTGGCGCTACAAACAGGCCGCGGTCCACATCGTTGAAAGACTCACGAGCCACAAACTCGCTCATTGGGTTCGCGGTTCCCCACTGGTCGGCGGTGGTCACCTGAGTGATGTCCAACACCGATGGGTGCCAGTTGTCTTCGTCTTCGATGGTGGCCAACTCGGTGGTGTATTCCACGGTGTTGCCGGCTGGGTCGATGAAGTAGGCAAAGGTGTTGTCGCCGGCGTTGTGACGTCCAGGACCCCAAACCATGCGAGTGCCGGCACGGAGGATCTTTCCAGTGCCGCGCATCCACTCTTCAACTCCGCGCATCTCAAATGACATGTGGTGCAGCGAGTGGTGTGGTCCCTGAGCAATGGCAAACGAGTGGTGTGCCGAGTTGCAGCGCAGGAAGTTCATCATGTGGCCCATTGCAGGGTGCGAAAGGATGTCGCTCACCGCAAAGTCCAAGTGCTCCACGTACCAGTCGGTGGTTGCCTTCAGGTTGTTTGTGTTCACCACAACGTGCGACAGCTTCACCGGAATCGGCTCGCGCTCCTTGATTGGGCGGCTGGCCTTCAGGTTCACATCGGTGGAAACTTCGATGGCACGTCCATCGATGTCAAAGAAACGGAAACCGTAACCGCCCGAGAACTGGGTTAGCTGCTGAGGGGCATGGATGATCTGAACGCCCTTGCCAACCAGTTCGGCGTGCAGTGCGTCAACGTCTGCCTTGTTGAGAGCGCCGTAGCCGATTAGGTCGATTCGCTTCTCGCCGCGGCGTAGTCGCACCTGGAATGGCTCGGGGGAGCCTTCGAGTCCAAGGTAGATAACGTCTTCCTCGGTGTGCACCGGAGTGAGGCCCCAGTGGTTCACAAAGAAGTCGCGCTCCTCTTCAAAGTTAGGAATGGCAAGCGCTAGGTAGCGCAGGTGCGAGATTTTGCGAATCGTGTTTCCCACGTTGAACTCCATTTCAGTAAACCAATGCGGTGACTTTACTCAGGCTATGGCAGGCACTCAAAAATCTTGTATGAGCGAAACGAATGGTTGGCATTAGGGTTCGTTAGTGTTCCACAAAACTAATGTCATCTAGTTTCAACAGTGGAAGCATTTCTGTGTCCTTAGAAAATGGAGGCGAACCAATGGCGGTTCAGAACGTTTTAGTAGTTGGCGGCGGCATCACCGGAACCGTGGCCGCGGTTGCGCTGGCTCAGCGTGGCGTGAAGGTAACACTGGTTGAGAGATCACCACAGTGGTACGGAGTTGGTCACGGAATCACCCTCCAGGGCAACGCACTAAAGATGTTCAACGAAATTGGCGTCTTCGACAAGATGCTCGAAAAGGGCCACGGCTTTGACTGGCTTGGCATGTACCACGCCAGCGGCGCACAGGTTGGCAAGATGCCGGCCGCCAAGACCGGTGGCGAGAACCTGCCTGCAACCATGGGTGCTCTTCGCTCCGACATCCAGACCGTACTTGTGGACAAGATCCACGAACTTGGCATCGATGTTCGTTTGGGCACCGAACTCTCCAGCTTCGAGAACAAGGCCGACCACGTGACCGCCACCCTTTCGGACGGCGTGGTTGAGGACTACGACCTAATCATCGGTGCAGACGGTATTAAGTCCACCATCCGCGGAATGCTTGGAATCACACACGACAAGAAGTCTTCCGGCATGGGAATCTGGCGCGTGGTTACCAAGCGCACCCCTGAGATGGACTGCTCGGGCCTCGCGTTTGGCGGACCTGAGTACAAGGCCGGTTACACCCCGATTTCAAAAGACCTTTGCTACGCGTTTGTGCTCACCAAGCCAGAGCGCGAGAAGAATGGCCTGAGCGACGCCGACGAGATGCGCCGCCTGCTTGAGGGCTACCACGGTCACTTCGACTTCATTCGCGAGAACATCAGCGACGACGACTACATGAACTTCCAGGAAATCGAGTGGTTGTTTGTTGACGACCAGCCTTGGCACAAGGGTCGCGTAATCGCCATTGGCGACGCGGTTCACGCGTGCCCTCCGCTGATTGCTCAGGGTGGAGCACAGTGCTCCGAGGACGCATTCGTTTTGGCAGACATGGTTACCAAGCCTGGCGACATCGAGGAAATCCTCACCGCCTATGAGGCTCGCCGCAAGCCACGCGTTGGCCTGGTTGTTACCAACACCCTGAAGCTAGTTGAGCTTGAGAAGAAGGGTGGCCCTGAGTCTGGTGAAGAAGCCGGCAAGATCATGGGCATGACCCTGGGCGCTCTAACCGCACCTGCCTAAAAAGTTCAGTGGCTTAAAAGTTCAGTGGCTTAAAAGTTCAGTGAACTAACAAGATCTAGGTCACCGTAAATACCCGCTTCACAAACAGAGGATTCACGCAGCATGTTCATGTACTTCCCAACCAACTACGTGTGGAGCCTGTCGGTTGTGGCCACCCTCAACAACGGTGGTTACATCGATGAGGTTGACCGAGCCTGCAAGCCCGTGCTCGAGGCATCGCAGCGCGGAGACGACGCCGGCACCGAGTTGCTCTACGCTTCGTGGGAGGCTGTGGCAAACCGCGTTCTCAAGAGTGCGCAAGACGACGAAGCCGCTGGTCGTCTAATCAGCGCGGGCGAAAAGTACTACCGCGCCAGCCTCTACACCTCTCAGGCCGAGCGCCTGCAAAGCCCAAAGTGGGAGGGCCGCAACGCCGCGTACCAGAAGTCAATCGACCTACTGCTGAAGCACGTTGCCATTGCCGGCGAGCCGCTCGAGCGCGTGGAAGTTCCTTACGAGGGCACTTCGCTTCCGGGCTACCTTTACCGCGCTAAGTCCATCGATGGAAAGCCAACCCCGGTTGTGATTCAGCTGAACGGTTTGGACTCCACCAAAGAGATGATGTACTACTCGGGCTTCCCGCAGATGCTGGCTAAGCGCGGCATTTCAACCCTGATGATTGACCACGGTGGCACCGGTGAGGCCCTGCGCCTGCGCAACATCAAGGCCCGCGTTGACACCGAGGCGTTCGTTTCGCCAATGATCGACTTCCTCGAGGCTCAAGAGGGCATCGATGGAAACCAGGTTGGTGTGGTGGGTTGGTCACTCGGTGGCTACTACGCGCCTCGCAGCGCTGCCTTTGAGAAGCGCATCAAGTTTGCCGTTGCCTGGGGTGCCAACCACAACTGGGCCGAAGTCCAGGTTGGGCGCCGTCAGCGTGAAGGCGAGAACCCGGTTCCTCACTACTGGGATCACGTGTACTGGGTTTGGGGCGTGGACGGCATCGATGAGTTCATGGAGGTCACCAAGGGTATGCACCTAAACGGTGTGGCTGAAAAGATCGAGTGCCCGCTGCTGATCACCCACGGCGCCAACGACCGCCAGATCAACGTGAAGTACGCGCTTCAGACCCAGGAGCAGGCAGTCAACAGCTCCAAGGTAACGCTGCGTTTGTTTGACGAACCTGAGGGTGGAACCGAGCACATCTCGATTGACCACATGCCTTACGTGGCCGGTTTCATTGCCGACTGGATTCAAGAAACCATCCACGAGAACGCGGCAAAAGCTTAGTAACCATTCCTTTCCTGAATGCAAAAATGGGACCCTCGCGGGTCCCATTTTTGTTTAAGTCGAAAGGTTAGCCCTCGATCATCCAGCCTTCAATGGTGCCGGAGTTCTCAAACTCGTTGGTGTTCACCAAACGGCGTGCGTCGTCCAGAATCATCAAGAACTTGGTGTCCAGCAGGGCCGTGATCATGGCTTGCGCGGCAGCCTCATCGGTGGTTTCAGAACCAATCACAAGAATGTTGGCGTTTGCGTGTTCGCGGGCGTCCACAACGTAGTCAACCGAGATGGCAGGAACAGCGCGGGTTCCGTTGACCTTGTTTGCGGCCACGATTTCACCGCTACCGGTGCCACCCACCACAATGCCGCGGGTCTCAAGGCCCTTGTCTTCGTCGGCAATCACTGCCTGGCCAACGCGGAAACTGAACAACGGGTAGTCGTCTTCAAAGTCGTAGGAGTCTGCGCCGTGCCAGATTACTTCGTGGCCAGCCTGCTTCAACCAAGCCTCAAGCTTGCGAGCGTATTCGTATCCCTGATAGTTGGCACCGATGTGTAGTAGCACGTTTTTCTCCTTGCCGCGTTCAACAAACTGCGTTTGAAGTTTAGGCTAGACCCGAATAGCAAAAGCAAACCCGTTGAGTTGGGCATACTTACTATTGAAAAACTTGACCGACACAAACCGAAGGTGACCAATGAGCTTGGCGGGTAAAGACCTCAATCTCTTGGTAGCCCTGCGCGCGTTGTTGGAAGAAGCCAACGTGACCCGTGCCGGTGAGCGCATCGAGGTTGGTCAGTCATCCATGAGCACCGCGCTATCCCGTTTGCGTCTGCAGTTTGGAGACGAACTCCTGGTGCGCGTTGGCCGCGACTACGAACTCACACCGCTTGCTCGCCTGATTCTTCCGCAGCTGCAACTCACCCTGCCGTTGATTGAAAACGCACTGATGAGCCACGAAGCGTTTGACCCGGCAACCTCCAAGCGCGTGTTCCGAATCATGATGAGTGACTACTCGGCACTTCAGTTGAAGCCGCTGCTGGCCAAGGCGCTCTACGAGGCGCCGGGCATTCAGTTTGATGTGCTGCCGCTGCCACAGACCCCAACCGAAGCCGACCGCGAAATGATGGGGAACGACTTTGTGATTTCGGTGCCGGGAATCGGAATCGATGGAGAAAAGCACCCGCTGTTTGTGGACCACTACGTTTGCATCATCGACCGAAACAACCCGGCTCTGGTTGACGGCGAACTCAGCTGGGAAGCGTTCAAGGCGCTGCCGCACGTTGTTGTGAACTTCGGCCAGGCGCACCTCACTCCGGCCGACCGCCGACTCAGTGAGTTGGACTTCAAGCGCGTGCCATCGGTGAAAACCACCAGCTTCCTCACCATGCCTTCGGTGATTGCGGGAACCCACCTGGTGGGAATCGTACCTGCTCGCCTCATTTCGCAGGTTTCATCCAACCCAGACGTGATTGGCGTGGAGCCTCCGTTTGGTCTGGTGGAGCTGTATCAAACGCTGTGGTGGCACAGATCCCACAACACAGACGACGGCCACAGGTGGCTGCGCAACATACTTATGTCTGAGCCCATTTAGCGGCAGTCCCCGAACTCGGCTTGCGCTCACTCCGGTGTCCGAGTATGGCTAACGCCAATGACAACCATTCCCCGCGCCTAGTTTTGAAGCGCTCGGCCGCTGGCTAGGTTTCATCTTGAGGGAGATTGTCTCCCCGCAGATGGAGCAGCCAACCATGAGCACAGCAAGCACCCCAGACGGATTGCCGCAGGGCAACATTCCTCGCCGAGTGGTCACCGGACACGACGCTAACGGAGTCTCCGTTGTGCTGTCCGACGGCGCGGTGCCGGTTCACAAGGTGATGCCGCAAGACGGCGTTGGCTTCTATGAAATCTGGTCCACCGATGAAATGCCAGCCCCCGTCTCGCCAATCGAACCGAGCGAGCCCACCCAGCGTTCGCTGCGAGTGCCACCGGAACCGAACGGCACCAAGATCCGCATCAACGAGTTCTTCCCGGGCTTCATCAACGAACTGGGTAACCAGTCGCCAGTGCACCGAACCGAATCAATAGACTACGGAATCGTTCTCGAGGGCGAGATCTACCTGGTGCTAGACAACAGCGAGGTACTGCTCAAGCAGGGCGACGTGGTGGTGCAGCGCGGAACCGATCACGCGTGGGCCAACCGTAGCGACAAGGTTGCCAGAATGGCGTTCATTCTCATCGATGGAAGTTTCACACCCGAACTCAAGACGCTACTGCCAGGCATCTCGGACCACCTGATGAACAACGGACCACACGACTAGGGCTGTTAGAGAATATGCGCATCGATCACGTGGGCCTAAATGTGGGCAATCTAGAAGCCCAGGCCGCCTGGTATTCCAAGGCATTCAACCTGACCACCGCAAAGCCGTTTGTGGTGGAGCCGCTGCAGCTGCGTGGACTGTTCCTAACCAACAACGACGGCTTTGCCATTGAATTGCTTGAGCGCCAGGGGGCTAGCCGAGTGGGCACCGCGCCGGAGTCGGTTCCTGAAGCGCTGTTGAGTTACGGCTTCTCACACCTGTGCTTCCGAGTGGAAGACGTTGCAGCCGTTCACGCGAACCTGCTTGCCATTGGTGCCAAGGAGATCATGTCGGTTCGCCCAGCACCGGAACCTGGCGTGACCATGTCTTACGTTTCAGACCCCGAGGGCAACCTCATTGAGATCATCAACCGAACAGGACCGGTATTGCCATGACCAACAACGAACTAGCTCCACTCCCAGGGCTTCAGGGCAAGCTGGTAGTTCTCACCGGAGCCGCGGGTGGTCAGGGCTTGGCCGAGACCGCACTTCTGCTTGCCAGTGGTGCCAGCGTGATTGCCACCGACCTAGCCGCTGAGATTCCGCAGGCGCTACAGGACCTCGCTACCTCCAACTCAAACACCTCCAACGCTGGCACCCTCGAGTACCACCAGCTGGACGCCAGCTCGGAAGCCGGCTGGAAGGCGCTCGCCGAAGCCATCGCCGCCAGTGGTCGTGAGGTGCACGGACTCGTGAACAACGCGGGAATCCCGTACCGCGGTCGAATCGGTGAAATGACCCTTGAAGGCTGGAACCTGGTGATGGGCATCAACCTCACCGGACCGATGCTTGGCATCCAGGCCATCATGCCGTTTATGAAGGCCGGCGCTTCAATCGTGAACATTGGTTCCGCCGCCGGACTCAACGCCCACCATGCCGTTGCGTACACCGCCAGCAAGTGGGGACTTCGCGGGCTCACCCACGTTGCCGCCACCGAACTCGGCCGCCTTGGCATTCGCGTGAACATCGTTCACCCCGGCTACATAGAAACTCCAATGATGGCGGCGGCACCGGCCGTGATGACTGACGCCCAGCTTGCGCTCACCCCGCTGGAGCGCACCGGTCAGGCGCACGAAGTTGCCTCTGTGGTTTGCTTCCTGCTCTCGGATTCCGCGTCGTACGTGAGTGGCGCCGAACTTCCCATCGATGGGGCATTCACCTCTTCTGCAGGCGTGAAGTACATGTCTGACATGATTCGCAACGCGCAAAACGCGACCAAGTAATCGCGCGGGTCAGAACTCCTGTGAAAGCAACCAAAGGCGCGGGCCTGAGCACTCAGCTTCTGGTAACGCTGGGCGCAATTTCCATTCTTGGTCCGTTTGGCACCGATGTATACCTGCCGGCCTTTCCACAGATGGCGGCCAGTCTGGGCACTTCCGCTGCTGGAATCCAGCTCACGCTCACGGCGTTCACGGTGGGCATGGCACTAGGTCAGCTGACCATGGGATCGCTTTCCGACAGGCTCGGGCGCAAGCCGCTCATCGTGCTTGGCTGCCTCATCATGTTTGCCGCCAGTGGCGTAGCCGCTTTGGCGCAAAGCCTAGGCCTGCTGATTCTGTGCTGCGCCTTCATTGGTTTAGCGGCGTCGGCGGGAATGGTCTGCGGTCGTGCAATGGTGAGCGACCTAGCCACTGGGCACGAAGCCGCTAAAGGTTTCAGCGTGCTCGGCATCCTTGCAGGCATCGGCCCAATCCTCGGCCCCGTGGGTGGCGCACTCATCATGCAGCTAGCCGGCTGGCGCAGCATCTTCGGGACTCTGTCTGCGCTCGCTCTGGCATTTGGTGTGCTTGCGTTCTTCGCGCTGCCCGAAACCCTCGACCCAGCAAAGCGCCACTCCGGTGGACTGGGCTCCATGTTCGCCACAATGGGGCAGTTGATTCGCAACAGGAACTTCGTGCTGCACGCCGTGTTGCTCTGGTGCGGGTTTGCCATGATGTTCGCCTACATCTCGGCTTCTCCGTTTGTGCTTCAGAACGTTTTCAGTTTGAGCCCACTCCAATACACGCTCGACTTTGGTGCCAACGGAATCGTTCTCATGATCACCGGCGCACTCTCCGCCGCTCTCATCAAACGGGTTGGTCCGGCCGCCCAGGTTCGCATCGGTGCGGCAATGCAGCTGATTGCCGCCGCGGTGTTGGTGATTCCATCCTTGGTCGGACCACTTCCACTCTGGGCCGTGATTGTGGCGTTCGCGCTGGTGCCATCCAGCATGGGATTCGTGTTTGGTCCGGTCACGGCGTTGGCGCTTCGAGACGTACGGCACGCGGCTGGAACTGCCCTGGCCCTAATGGGTGCGCTGCAATTTGTGTTGGCCGGCGTGGCCGCATTTGTGGTTGGTTTGGGCGGCGCACTGGCAACTGAGCCACTGGTTTGGTCGCTCGCTCTTCTGGCCGTGATCGCCTCATCGGTGCTGGTTTTGGTGAACCAGCGTCAAAGGTAACTTTTTGATAAACCCGCCCAAATACCTAACATCGGCTTGACCTATTGCTGAACCCAATAAGGCGGGGCTTACTTTTAGAGAGCAACCACTAGACATCGCTGTCAAGAACGCGAATCACAAAAGCATTCGCAGGGACTGGCGGCTAAAACAAGGAGCAGTTAGTGAACCAGAACAAGCCAAAGGCGGCAGTTCGCATTCTTGCTATGGCCGGAGCAATCGCCCTAGCAGCAACCGCCGTGACCGCAACCAGCGCATCCGCTGCAGACCCAGTAACTCTGGGCTTCTCTCCAATCAGCCTTCAGATCCCAGCCATGAACGGCATCTGGGGCGGCTTCCAGGGTTACAGCAAGGGAGCCTACGGCGCTAACACCGTAATCGCCGACCCTAACTTCGATGGCGCAACTCAGAACCAGCAGATCACCGCTTGGGTAACCAACAAGCAGGTAAACGGCTTCTGGGCAATCACCACCTCGCCTGCCGCACTAACTTCTTCGCTAAAGCTAGCCATTGAAAAGGGTGTAGTTGGCGTTGTGAACGGTGTTCCAGCAGACTACGGCTTCACCGGAATGCAGAAGGGTATCTCGTTCGCGGTTATCCCTTACAAGAGCTCGGGTACCCGCATCGGTACCGCAATGGCTCAGTGCATGGTGAAGCGCACCAAGGGCACCGGTCAGGTTATCTACGTGCAGGGCAAGTCGGGAACCCCTGGCGACCCAGTGGCTTTCGCAGCATTCAAGAGTGCACTTCACAAGATCGCTCCAAAGGTGAGGGTTGTTGCAACCGTTGCCGGCGAGGGTGACCTAGCAACCGCACAGAACGTAACCAGCTCTGCCCTTCAGGCACACCCTAAGGCTGTTGGCGTTGTTGGCTTCAGCGATGAGGCAACCATGGGTGGAGCAGCAGCACTAAAGGCTAAGGGCGTAAAGGCCAACAAGACCTGTGTTGTTGGTTCCGGTGGTGGAGACCAGGCAGTTGCCGCGGTCAAGTCCGGTTCGCTCTACGCAATCGTCAAGTTCGACTTTGAGGGCGACCTAAAGCAGAGCGTTGACACCCTTATCAAGATGGCTAAGTCTCCTTCAACTCTCGGTTACCAGTTGAAGACCCCAATCATCTACGTAAGCAAGAACAGCAAGTAGTAAATGCGCTGCGCCCCTGGGATAACTCCTGGGGGCGTAGCGTTTTTCCCCGTTCCACCAAAACTTAGGTATAAAAATGCGCAAACCAGACACACTCTCCCTTTTGGTTTTCACCAGAAGCTGGGGAATCGTTATCCTCTTCGCGGCACTGTTCGGTGTCTTCAGCGTGTGGGGATTCCCAATCTTCGGAAGTTTCGACAACTTCTCCCTCATTCTGGGCGCAGCCTCAATCTCCACAATCTTCGCCGCCGCCATTGCAATGGGAATCTTCTCGGGCGCACTTGACCTTTCGGTCCCCGGAATTGCGGCCCTGGGCGGCGTGGTCATGGCCAAGCTATTGCTCAGCGGCGTAAACCTCTGGATCGCAATGGGTGCTGCAATCCTGGTGGGAGCCGTGTTCGGACTCATCAACGCACTCTGCACCCTTCGCGGTCTAAACCCACTTGCAGTGACAATCGGTACCCTCTCGGTTACCAGCGGTCTAGCCGCGGTGGTCACCAACGGCCCTCCTCTGTTCGGGTTCACCGGACTCGACTTCATTGGAACAGACCAGTACTTCGGTTTCCCTGCACCGATGGTTGTTGTTGCCATCGTTTACGTTGTGGGCACCGTGTTCCTAACTCAGACTCGCGGCGGCACCCGATTCTTGGCCGCCGGTGGAAACGCCGAGGCGCTTCGCCGTTCGGGTGTTAACGCAGACCTTTACAAGCTCTTGGGCTTCGTGCTCTCTGGTGTACTTTCCGCAGTTGGCGGCATCGTCACCACCGCATTCACCTCTCAGGCCAGCTCGCTCCCGGCAACCGGCTCGCTCTTCACCGGACTAACCGCGGTTGCGCTTTCGGGCATCTCGCTTGCCGGTGGCCGCGGGTCGCTTCCAAAGGTATTCGTTGGCTCCATCGTGATTTCGGAAATCGCCAGCATTCTGGCAATCAAGAACATCCAGCCATTCTGGTCAACGGTTATCACCGGCCTGCTCCTCATCGGTGCACTTGCTGGTGAACTGGCAGTCCAGAAGCAGGTTTCAAAGCAGGTAGTAAATCAGGGCACGGCATCAAACGCCGCCGCCAAGAAGGAAGTCAAGTAATCATGGCAAAGAACGAAGAACTCGCACTTTCTCTTAAGGGAATCGATCTTTACTACGGATACGTTCGTGCTCTGAACAGCATCAACCTCGATGTGAAGCCGGGCGAATGCGTGGCACTTCTGGGAGACAACGGTGCAGGAAAGTCCACCCTGCTCAAGGTCATTTCGGGAGCTCACCGCCCAACCCACGGAACCATTGAGGTTCACGGCAAGCAGGTTGAGTTCCACAACCCACGCGACTCGGCTGCCGCCGGAATCGAGATGGTGTACCAGGACCTAGCTCTGGTTGACGCGCAGGACACCGCCACCAACCTGCTACTCGGCCGCGAGATTCTGCGCAAGGGTCCTCTGGGCTGGATCGGCTTCCTAGACCGCAAGGCCATGAAGGAAGAAGCAAAGCGCGAGGTTGCAAACCTTGGCGTGAAGATCGATACCCTCACCCGCCCGGTTGAAATGCTCTCGGGTGGACAGCGCCAGGGCGTGGCCTTGGCTCGTTCCGCGGTTCGCGTTTCCAAGAAGGCTCAGGGAATCCTGCTGCTAGACGAACCAACCGCTGCACTCGGTTACGAGCAGAAGGTGATGGTTGAGCAGATGATCAAGCGCATGTCGGCTAACAACATTGCGGTGATTCTGGTTACCCACGACCTTCCTTTGGCATTCTCGGCTGCACACCGCATGGTGGTGCTCAACCGAAGCAAGAAGGTTGCGGACATTGAAACCACCAAGACCAACAACGATGAAATCGTGGGTTGGATCACCGGTGCGCGTGCCGTTCAAGAGGGTATCAACTAATCACTTCGGCTCCATCGATAGGTGGCATCTCGCTGGCGGGATGCCACCTCTTCTTTCTCTCTTGTAACCTTGAGGCAAGTGCTTCAAGCCAGTAAGGAACAAAGTCAACGATGACTTCACGTAAGAAAAAAGTAGCCTCCGAAATTGCGCGCTCCTGGTTGTTGGTGCCTGGCACCAAGCCCGAGCTGTTCACCAAGTCAGCCGCCTCAAAGGCAGACCAGGTGATTCTGGACATTGAAGACGCGGTTGACCCAAAGCTCAAGCCCAAGGCTTTGAACGATGTGGCCGAGTGGCTCGAAGCCGGCGGCAAGGCCTGGGTTCGTGTGAACGACCGCAATACTGCTTTCTGGCAGCAAGACATGGACCGCCTACGTTCCTGCGGAAACCTGCAGGGAGTAATGCTGGCTAAGGCGGAATCCGCCAGTCACGTTGAAGACACCTATGCCGCTCTCGGTGGCCGTTTCCCAGTTTTGGCACTTGTTGAGACCGCACTCGGCATTGAAGAGGTCACCAGCATCGCGCGTGCTCGAGGTGCATTCCGTTTGGCTTTTGGCAGCGGTGACTACCGCCGCGACACCGGAACCGCCATGAACGACCTGGCCATGGCCTACCCTCGTTCGCGCCTGGTGGTTGCCAGCCGCGTTGGAAATCTTCCAGGACCCATCGATGGGCCAACCGTTGGAACCAGCCACGCGCTGTTGCGCGAGCAGGCAGAACTCGCGGTTGCACTTGGACTAACCGGCAAACTCTGCTTGGACCTGGAGCAGCTTTCGGTGATCAACGAGACCATCAGCCCAACCCGTTCAGACGTGAACTGGGCGGTTGAGTTCCTCAACGACTTCGAGGCTCGGGGCCGCGTGATTCGAGATGGCTCAGACCTACCTCGTCTCGGTCGCGCCGAGAAGATCAAGAAGTTGGCAGACGCCTTCGGCATCGAACCGGACTAACGCCTGGCTCGCCGTTCCTGCTGCGCCGCAACTAGCGCGCGCCAATAACTAACATCACGCTGGCTAATGTTTGCGCGCCTTGAGCCTGCCCTAAATTGAAACCAAGCTCGAGGATGAGGAACGTCATGGCACGCCTAACTGGCAAAGTTGTTGCAATCACCGGCATTGGTGGCGGCATGGGTAGAGAAGCCGCACTGCGTTTCGCCGCAGAGGGCGCCAAGATCATCGGCTGTGATCTGTTCGAGGAATCGGCAAACGAAACCGTTCGTTTGGTAACCGAGGCCGGTGGCGAGATTGTGAACTTCGCACCTGTAAACCTTTCAAATGCCAATGAATCTGCGGCTTGGATCGAATCCGCAATCGCGGTGCACGGCAAGGTAGACGTGCTTTACAACAACGCGTCCACTCCCAAATTCGGAGAGGTGCAAGACCTTTCCATCGATGATTGGGACTTTGTAATCAACAACGAGTTGAACCTGGTGTTTTACACAACTAAGGCAATCTGGCCTCACTTCATGAAAAACGGTGGAGTGGTGCTGAACATCGGTTCCATCGCGGGAACCCGCGGCGTTGAGTTCATGGCCCAGAACGCGCACGGCACCGCCAAGGGCGGAGTGATTTCGCTCACCCAACAGTTGGCGGCCGAGGGTGGCAAGTATGGCATTCGTGCGGTTTGCGTGAGCCCGGGCTTCACCGTGACTCCGTCAACTGCCTGGCTCGTTGACTCTGGCCCGCAGCCATTCAAAGACAATATCGCCCGCATTCCTCTGGGGCGCGTAGGTCAGCCGCAGGACATTGTGAACGCGGCGCTGTTCTTGGCCAGCGATGAAGCTTCTTGGATCACTGGCATCAACCTAGTAGTAGACGGCGGAGGGTCGGTCTTAGGATGACAACTTTTAGCGGAGACCTTTTTTACCCAAGCGACGCGGGATTTGAAGAGGCTGCCATGGGGCGCATCTTCAACGGTCGCCGTCCGGACCGCCGTCCAAACGCCGTGCTGTTCGCGGAGTCCGAGGATGACCTAAAGGCTGGTCTAGAGCTAGCCAAGACCAACGGGTGGAAGATCGCCTTGCGTTCCGGTGGGCACGCTTGGGCCGCGTGGAGCGTTCGTGAGGGCTCGCTGCTAATCGACCTCAGCCGCATGCAAGACGTGAGCTACGACGAAGCCACTGGCATTGCGTCCGCTCGCCCGGCCGTTCGTGGCGGAGAAGTTTTGGACCCTTACCTAACCGAGCGCGGCCGGTTCTTCAACGGCGGCCACTGCCCAAGTGTTGGCATCGGTGGATTCTTGCTCCAGGGCGGGCAGGGCTGGTGTGCTCGTGGTTGGGGTTGGGCGGCCGAGAGTGTTGTGGCGGTAGACGTGCTCACCGCAGCGGGTGAAATCGTTCGCGCCGACGCCACCCAGAACTCTGACCTCTACTGGGCGGCCCGCGGCGCTGGCCCTTCGTTCCCGGGCATCGTCACTCGCTTCCACCTGCAAACCCGCCCGCGCTTCAAGCACGTGGGTCACACGGTGCAGATCTACAACCTCGAGGACTTCAAAGAGGTCATGCGCTGGATGTACTCGGTGCACAACGACATCTCTAAAGACGTTGAAATTGTGGTGGTCTCAATGACACCGCCAAGCCAGAACGGTGAACCGCGCAAGCGCGTGTTCGCTGTTACTGGTGTGGCGCTAACCGATTCGCACGCCGAGGCCGAGGAAGCCCTTGCGCCCTTCCAGACCTGCCCGGTTCTAGACCGCGCCATCGTGAACGAAAAGCATATGACCAGCTCTCTCGCTAAGCAGCGCGAGGAGCAGGAGCGCATGAACCCTGAGCACTGGCGTTACTTCACGGACAACATCTGGGTTGATGGCGACACCGATGAAATCATCGAGAAGATCGAGCCGCTGTTCCGCGACCTGCCAGAACCAGAGGCCTTTACCATTTGGTTCAGCATGGGCCCGGTTCGCGAACTGCCAGACATGGCTTTCTCGCTGCAATCGCCTGCCTACGTTGCCACCTACCTGGTGTCCAACATCGAGGAAAACGATGCAACTAACCGCAGTTGGATTAATTCAGCCATGGCTGCCGCGCAGTCTGTGACCAAGGGTCAGTACCTGGGAGACAGCGACATGGGAAACCGCCAGCTCAAGTTCATGGCAGACGAAAACTTCGCGCGCTTGCAGCAGGTAATCGCTCAGCGCGATCCGGAGAACCTATTCGTTCGCTACCTGGCCAAAGATCCGGCCACGGTAAACCAGAACCACTGGGAACTTTAGGCGTTATCGCTAAGTCAGACACGCCAATACCTCTGTAAATGTGGTGAAAAGCGAACATCATTTGCATTAGGGAAATTGTCTAGTCACAATTGATATAGGCAGTTTTATACCCAGATGGAACATTCGGGTGAGAGGCAAAAATGGCAACCCGAGGTCTGCAAAGGCGAGTTCTTCTAGTAGAAGACGAACCACTTCTTCGCAGCCTGATTACCTCCAAGCTAGAGTCAGACGGATTCCAGGTTTCTGCCGCCGCCACCGCCGCGGAGGCTCGTAAAGTGGCAGACGATTTCGATCCTGACGTTGCCCTATTGGACATCGATCTTGGCTCCGGCCCAACCGGAATGGACCTCGCCGCCGCTCTTCAAAAGACAGACCCGAGTCTGGCGATTGTTTTCCTCACCCACCTGTCTGAGCCACGCCTAAGCGGATACAGCACCAAGGATATTCCTAAGGGTTCCGCGTACTTGGTGAAGGCTGGAATCTCTGACCCAAACTATCTAGTTGACGCCATTAACGCCGCGGCTCGTAAGTCTGCTGGCAAGAATTTCAGAGACGACAAAAAGGCTCAGCACCGATTCTCGGATGTTTCAAACAGCCAGCTCGAGGTGATTCGAATGCTAGCCCAGGGACTAAGCAACGCGGAGATTGCGGAACTACGAAACACCACGGTTCGAGCAGTTGAGAACCTAGTGAAACGTGCTCTAACAGCCGCAGGAATCGAAGAAACCTCAAACGGAAGTGCGCGAGTCCAGGCTGCACTCGAGTTCGTGAAAATCGCGGGTTTTCAAAGCAGGGTTTGATTGCAAAAAACCTCAAGTTTCAACAGACGGGTGGGGAGCCCAAAACTCTGGGGGTTCGGGTTCGCCGCGACCTCTGGAGTTGCGTTTGCGGTTCTCACCACTATCTTCGACAGCGCTCGACTCGGCTCGTGGTCTTCAGACTGGGCTGCAATCGCGGTTATTACCTATTGCCAAAATCTTTTGCTCGCTTGGCTCGCTTGGAACCTCTTCCTAAAGAAAGCTCTGAACAAAAAACCAAGAGCCTGGATCAACATTTTGACCTGCTCGGTAATCGCGGCACTGCACAATCTGGCGGTTACCGTTCTTGCCATGCAGGCACAACTAGACCCACTGCCGCTTTGGCCACTCCGGATCCTCGGTGGCGTATTACTTGGTGGTGGCTTCGTTATTGCATACGCCCTAACCTTTGGAACGCGTGCGGAGCACAAACAACTGCTAGGTGAATTGGCTAGCACCCGAGCCAGGCTCGACGCTTTGCGTTCACAGTCGGAGTCTCGCCTGCAAAGCGAACACGACGAACTTCACAGAGAAACCAATAAGGCACTTTTACCAAAATTGACTCTCCTTCAAAAGGCCCTCTCCGGTGAGAACCCTCGGGCCAAATCCATAGACCTGCTCACCACCCTAGTGAGTTCAGACGTGCGCACCCTGGCCAATGATTTGCAGCAAAAGGCTGGGGAACTGCACACCACGATTGAGCCGATAGAAGCTGTGATTTCCTACAAGGCGCTCAGACAGTCAAGCGTCAAAGTTCTTCCCCTTTGCAGGCCGCTCGTAACCTATTGGCCAATCGCCCTTGTCACTTGGGTTATCGGATTCGAAGTTTTTGGTAGTGCGGAAGTGGCAGGGTTGCTACTTGCTGTGAGCCTAAGCTGTCTAGGTCTATTCTTTCTCTTCAAGTTAGCCGTTCCAGCGGGGCTATCACTTCCGTGGTGGATCATGAGACTTCTCTCTATCCTCGTTGGCGGTGTGGCGGTTTTGCCAACTTTCTTGGTTGCGCTCTCTCTGTCAAGAACCACGTTTCAAACCTTGTCCGCTTACACGCTCTTGGTTAGCGGCGCATTCATCACTTTGGTCAGCATGGCATCGACGGTGCTCGAGGCATCTCGAGTCCAATCGGTGCGAAGCCTTCAAAGAGCAAACACCAGGCTCAAGCGCGAGGTCACTTTATTTGAGCAACGACTTTGGCTTGAGAGACGCAGCTGGCAGTTTGCCGTCCACGGCTCGGTTCAGGCCTCTCTAACTGCCGCACTAACCCGCCTGCGCGATGAATCCATTGAATCCGGGACTGCGATAAGGCAGGTCCAACTAGACGTAACCCGAGCCCTATGTTCCATCGAATCCGTTTCAACCCAAGGCGTGGACATTTCCAAGGCACTGGTGGAGATTCGGGACACTTGGACTGGAATTGCAAGCATCGATGTGAATGTTTCTCCGGACGTAACCAAAGCGCTGAGCACGAGTGATTCGGCAGCCGTTTGCGTGAACGAGGTTTGTAAAGAAGCCGTGAACAATGCCATCAAGCACGGCGAAGCAACTCAGATCGATCTACTTGTAGATATGCCCGATCAGCACACTGTGCGAATCATCGCCGTGAACAACGGCAAACCGTTAAAGGCAAAGTTAAGTCCAAGTGTTGGTAGTGCCCTGCTTGATGAACTAACCCTAACTTGGCATTTGAATGCACTGAAGCGAGGCGGGAAAACCAAGTTTGAAGCGCTGGTCCCGTTGGCAAGTAGATAGCTTAGGCGTTACCCAGTTCCTCAACCGAGGCAAACTTGCGGGTGCCGGAGGCATCGGTGGCCTCAATAACAAAGCTGGAAGCACCAACGGTGGTCTCAAACTCAAGCGAGATTGCGTCTGAGCCGTTTGCCCAGGCTAGGCGCATCGAGTTGTCGCTCAACTGTGTCCAGGTGAACTGCCCCTCAAACGCGTTGTGCTTGCGAAGGCGGGCCAGAGCGATAATCGCCTTGGTCACCGGCTGCTGCAGAGCAACCTCAATCTCGGCAGGGGTGTAGTTGTGGCGGTTCACATCGCGGCCCTGTTCAGACTTCTGGAACAACTCGATGTCGTCCATACCGTTGAACAGACCAACGTAGTAAACCTGAGGTTCGCCTGGTAGGAAGAACTGAACCGCGCGCATGATTGTGTAGGCGGTGTCGTCTTTCACAATGTTTGGCAGGGTGGCGTTGATCTGGTGAGGCAAGGTGAACCACTGCGGAACCACGCTGGCGATTGCCGAGTGTCCGTTGGTGTTCTCCTCGGCCTTAGCAAAGATTGCGGCCATCTCGTCTTGGGTAATCAGGCCAGGCTTGCCGTTGATAGGACCGCCATCGATGACTCCGTAGCCGTCATGGGTATCCAGCACATTGAGGCAGTTGTCCGGGCGAATCTTGAACCAGTCGCTGAGGCGATCGACGGTTCCGGTGAAGAACGAGTGCAGCAGAAGCGGCGCGGTCTGGAAGTCGTAGATCAGGTCAACCAGCGGAGCAATGTCCAGCTGCTGGGTGTAGTGAGCGTGTACCTCAACTAGCACGCGCATGTCGTAGCTGTGGATCAGGTCGCTGATCTCCTTCACAAACTCCAAGGTCTCAGGAGTCATGAACGAGTCGGTGCCAGGAGTCTTCACCGCGTAGCCAACCGCGTCTAGGCGAACAACCTTTACGCCACCGGACTTCAGTGCCTCAAGAACGCGAACCAGGTAAGCCTTGCCGGCTTCGTGCTTAATGTCGATGTCCACCTGCGATGGCATGAAGGTGGTCCAGACCAAACGGCGGCGACCAGCCACTTCGTAGGCGGTGAATGGCATACCTGGACGTGGGCGATAGAAAGAGGTGATGCCTTCTTCGGTGCCACCGTTAGGGAATACAACGTCGAAGGTCAGGAACATGCCGTCAAACTCGGAAGCCTCACCCTTCTCCTGCCAGTCCTTGAACTCAGGGGAGAGGTACGAAGCGTGGTTAACGATCAGGTCGGCGGTTAGCTCGTGAGTCTCGGAGATGCGCTTGAAGTCGGCCCAGTTGCCCAAACGTGGGTCAACAATGCTGTGGTCAATCGGGTCAAAGCCCGCGTCGTCGCCGTCGTAAGGGTGGAAGAACGGAAGAACGTGGATTCCGTTGAAGTCTGCGAGCGGGCCGGCAAGTAGCTTCTCGATTTCGCCTAGATTGCCGCCAACGCGCTCGGCGTAAACCAAAATACTGGCACCAGACATGCGGATCCTCCATGAAACGCTTGCGGCTTTATTCCACGCCACTTTTTACACAATCGAACCCCAATAATAGCCAAAAAATGTAAACGCTTGCACGATTTTTCAGCAACGTTATATAGATGTAAAAATCATCGAAAGGAGTTAATCACTTTGTCTAAGTGCGTAATGCTACTTCTGCCCGTAACACGGCGGTGGTAGTGTTCGAATTACCACTAACTAAGGGGGACTCTCACAATGAGAATCAAAAACGTAAGCGCCAAGCGCTTCTTCAAGACCCTGGCTCTTGGGTCGGCAATCGCAGTAGCCGCAGTTGGCCTGCCATTCGCCGCCGCCGCGCCAGCCAATGCGGTTGACCCAGTAGTCACCACCGCATCCGTAACCTCAAACACTTTCGCAATCAGCAAGGTGGGCAGCAGCTACAAGATTGCTCTTGACCTGAACGACGCAAAGTACTCCAACAAGTCGGTAAACGTATACGTGACTCGAATCGTTTACGGCCAGAAGATCGTGGTCGCCTCGCGCACCGTGAAGCTGGGCACCGGTGCTGTAGGTTCAACCACCACCACCCGCAAGATCAAGACTGGTGACACCATCAAGGTCACTAAGGGATCGCTGGTTGTATTCACCCGCAAGATCACCTCGGTTGGTCTGGGCGATGTAATCCACCCAACCTTGAGCATCACCGATAACATCAACGGTCTTGCCACTGGTCCAATCAACTACACCTTCACCTTCAGCGAGGCCGTAACTGGTTTCAGCGCTGACGACGTGACCGTGGTTGGCGGAACCAAGGGAACCCTGACTGGCGCAGCCGGCGGAACCACCTACGGCCTAACCGTTACTCCGCTTGCAGACTCCACTGCAACCATCACTGTTGACGTGGCTGCCAACGCGGCAACTGACGCAGCGAAGAACGGCAACATTGCAGCGGCTCAGAACGTGCAGCTAGCAAACACCCACAACCCTGCTGTTGTGATCACCGATGACATGAGTGCAACGATTCACGCAAACGACCAGGTAATCTTCACCTTCACCTTCAACCAGCCTGTAACAGGCTTTGATTCAAGTGACGTTGTAATTACCCACGGTGTAAAGGGTGCCTTCATTGCACAGAACCAGTCTGTTTACACCTTGGTTGTAACCGCTCCTGCAGACAGCTACAGCGGAAACATCACGGTTGACGTGGCAGCAGGTGCAGCAACTGGAGTTTCGACTCTGGCAACCAGCCTCGCGGCAGTTCAGGCATTGCAGCCAGTAAACACATCGGCTCCAACGGTGACCATCTCAGACAACACCCCAGGAACTGCATTTGCAGGCAGCACCGGAACCATCCCAGCTGTGCTGTACACCTTCACCTTCAGCGAAGCAGTAACCGGCTTCACCACTGGAGACGTGATTGTTACAGGCGGAACCAAGGGTGTATTCACTGCTTCAACTGCTTTGGTTTACACGTTGTCGGTAACGCCTAATGACAACAGCAGTACTTCGATGACTGTTGACATTGCCGCAGGCGCGGGAACATCGCTTGCTACTGGTAACCCAACCGCAGTTGCTACTCAGAGCGTTCAGCCTGTAAACACTGGTCACGTTGTGGCAGTCATCACGGATAACTCCAACACCGTTACTCCAGGTGCAGACATCACCTTTACGTTCACTTTCCCAGAGGCAGTTACTGGTTTTGTGACCGGAGACGTGACCGTTGCGGGTGGAACTAAGGGCGCATTTACTGGCTCTGGTGCCGTTTACAACTTGATCGTGACCCCAACAGGAACAAGCACAACAGCAGACGTTGCTGCTGGCACTGCAATCTCGGCAATCACTGGTAACTTCACGGGTGCATCGGTTCAGGGTGTTGCAAAGTTGACCTTGACCATCACCGATGACAAGCCAGCTGCAGTTCTTGCCGGCCAGACCGTGAAGTACACGTTCACGTTCAACAAGAACGTAGGCGCCACCTTCGCTATTGGTGACATCACTGTCACTGGCGGAAGTGCGGGATCGCTGACCACAGTTACCGCAGGACTCGTTTACGAGTTGGTTGTTACTCCAGCTACTTCGTCGACCACTGCAATCGCCTTGAGCGTTGCAACCACGGTCAACTCGGCTGGTTACTTCTTGCTCGCAACCACCACGGCAACGTCGCAGCCAGTTGACACCATTCGCCCAACAGTTGTTATCACCCAGGGAACTCTTACTGGTGGATCTGTAACCGTAACCTTCACCTTCAGTGAAGCCGTTACTGGTTTCAGCACTGCGGGTGTAACCGTAGGTGCCGGAACTAAGGGTGCATTTGCTGGCTCGGGCTCCGTGTACACCTTGGTGATCACTGGTGCATCTACGTCAACCACCGTTGATGTTGCCGCAGATGCAGCTAATGGCGTAACCCACCTGAGCGGTAACTCCGCACCAGGTACCTACACCATTCAGTAAGTCTGATTAGTAGTGTGGCCCCCGGAGCAATCCGGGGGCCACATCTTTGCCCCGACCATCGGTTGGGTTAACCCCTAAACAGTTTCCTTATAAACAGGGGTTAACTTAGGCTTATGCTCATGGGGTCATGGACAAGAAACGCACTAGTCGTTGAAGACGAAGCCCTCATCAGCGGTCTGCTGGTGCAGGCGCTGGAATCCCACAACTTCGAGGTGAAGGCGGCCTCAAGCGCCGTTGAAGCCAAGCGCATCTTGCAAACTTTTGAGCCCGATCTAGCCCTGCTAGACATTGACCTTGGCCCCGGCCCAACGGGCATCGATGTGGCCCACATCATTAACTCCCGCCACAAGGGCACCGGCATCATCTTCCTCACCAAGTACCCGGACGCCAGAAGCGCCGGCATCGATGAGAGCTCCATCCCAGCCCACAGCGCATTCCTCCGCAAGGAACTGGTTGGCAAGCCAGACGTCCTGCTGAAGGCCATCGACACAGTGCTGGTGGACGAACGCGAAGTACGCCAGGACCGCGAACCCGATCGCCCACTCGCTGCGCTCTCCAAGACTCAGATGGAAGTGCTGCGCCTACTCGCCAGCGGCTACACCAACGCCGAGATCGCCCGACGCCGCAACAAAACCCTCTCCTCGGTGGAGCAGCTCCTCAAGGCCACATTCACCAAGCTTGGAATTCAAGGCACCGATGAATTGAATCCGCGCATCGAGGCCGTTCGAATCTTTATCCGTGCCGCAGGCATTCCGAATAGGGATAACTAGCAGATGCCAAAACTGACCGGCAAGGACTTCTTCAGACAGGTAGTGAACTTCATTTATGGAGAGCACCTGCTGGGCTGGCGATTTAACGTATCGCTCACGGTGGTCACCACCTACATGCACTTCATCGGTTCGCCAGACGTTGGCACAAATGACTTCGGTCTCCGAGTAATTTCGGTTCTGGCATCGCAAGCCGTGCTACTTCTTGGAATCAACCTGAGTTACAGAACATGCAAGTTCCTGTTCAACAAGAGCAACGCACCGGTAGCCTTCATCGCAACGTTGCCGATCATCGGTGCAGCTCGCGGTTTCACCATTCAATACGCGCTCTTCGAGTTCGAGATTATGAACCACGAAGACTTCACCTATCGCATGATCGGAAGCGCCGTGATTCTGCCGATCGCTGTGGCCTTCCTGGGCTACCTGATCGGTATCACCACCGAGTGGAAACGCAAGTCGCTCGAACTCCGTGAGTCGCACCGAGCCCTTTCGGCCCTGCTCTTGGATGCAGAGCTGAAATCCGAAACTGAGTTAAGCGCGGATCTAGATTTCATTAAGACGGAACTGTTGCGCGGGCTGCAGTCCACATCGGTGAAAAAGAATGAAGAACTGATTGCAACGCTTGCCACTTTGGTCTCCGATGTGCTCAAGCCCATGTCCGCACAACTCATCAGCGCCAGCCCGCTACCCGCACTCAAGAATCAAGAGCTTCAAGAAGCCAAGTTCCGAGTAAGTGCGTTGGTTCAGTTCCTGACACTAAAGAACACCAGTCGTCCTTGGGCGATCACTCTGTTCCTAGTTGTCACCTATCTTCCAGTGATGGTTCGCTTCGAAGGCGTGATAGCAAGTGCGCAAACTGTGGCAATCACCATTGCTCTAGTCACGCCGGTTCTTTTTGTACTGCGAAACTATGTTTCGAAATTGGTTGACCCTCTTCACTATTCAGTTCGACTTCCGTTGATTGTTCTTTGCCTAGGACTGGCACACGTGCCACTCGGGCTCTTGCTTCCAATGATGGTGCCGTCTGGTCCAGTGGTGAGTGTGCTTCCTCTGCAGGCGCTTGTCACAATCGAGATTGTTGGCCTGTTCCTGGGCATGGGCGGCGCGGTTGACGAAGAGGTACGCCGCGTGATGCGCGACCTCACCGAAACCGCGAAGAAAATCCAGTGGCGCACGGCACACCTTTACTCAACTCACTGGTTCAACAAGCGTCAGTTCGCCAGAAAACTTCACGGCCCGGTTCAGGCGGAAATCCTCGCCAACATCGTGCGCCTCGAACGCGAATCCGGAACAGTCCGCGCGGGTAGTTTTGCCAAGGACACCATCGCTGCAAAATTGCTCAAGATTCTGAGCGCGCCAAGAACCCAAGTGAATCCAACTTTGGTGTTGAACGAAATTGCGGAAACCTGGGACGGCATCTGCGAGATCAACCTGAATATCAAGCCAACAGTTGAAGAGTCATTTCAGAAGGATCAGGTGGCCGCGGAAACCGCACTAGAGATTATTCGCGAGGCTTGTTCCAACGCAATCCACCACGGCAAGGCCACCCGCATTGACATCTGTGTTGAGCCGGTGGATGCCGATTGCATCTCGCTTAGCGTGAAAGACAACGGCTCAGGTTCAGACCCACTCGCTGGGGAGGGAATGGGTAGTCGCCACCTCATTGAGTGCAGTGTGACTCACTCGCTAACCAGCTCGGCCACGGGAACTGACTTGCTTGCGGTTATCCCAGTTGTTGCCGGCTAACCTACTAGCAAACGCGACAGCAGATTAGCTAAGTGTGATTTCCGAAATCGGAAGTCGCTCCGCTTCAAAATCATTCACCGATGAATCGCTCGGATAGCCCAAAGAAATGCCAACCAGGAGTCGGTACTGGCGAGGGTGCTTTGCGAGGGCTGCCTTGAACTCCCGCCTCACTGGCTTTGGCCAGATAGCCAGCATGCCCTGGGCGCAGGTGCCAAGTCCGCGAGCGTGAGCAGACAGCATGAGGTTCTGCATGAACAGGCCAGCGTCCGAAACAGAGTACTCGCCCAAGCCCTTGTGCGTGAAAATGAAGATCGCGGTTGGCGCACCAAAGAACTCAAAGTTTCGGCGCATCTGGGCGTCACGCCCGGCGGCGTCCCCGCGCTGGATCCCCATGTTTTCGTATAGTCCCTTACCCACGCGAATGCGGCGAGGATTCAGGTCCTTCGGATACGGCTTCACCACCGGGTACTCGCTCATTGGAAACACGTAGCCACTCAACAAAAACTTGAGTTTGGCTAGCAAGCCACCGCGCTTAGCGGCATTCAACCCGTCAACTCTGCGCAACAGGGCCTCGGAAATCCGGTCCCGTTTTTCGCCGCTTGCCACTGCCACCAGGTATGGGCGAGTGTTGGACCAGCTAGGCGCGGTCATCGCGTCGGTAAGAATCGCATCGATGATTTCTTGCGGCACCGGAGTAGGCAGAAAGTCCCTCACCGTGCGTCTGGAGGCGGCAAACTCTTGCCACTGCTCGGCGGTGATGTTGGAAGTCTTGCGCTTACCCGTAGTTGAACTCACCTTACGAGCCTAAGCCCGAGTGGCGGAGTTTCGAAGTTTCTTGAGTCCCAGAAAGACCAGGGCCAATACATAGAGGAACGCCATGATTCCAAAAACGTATGCGAGCATTCCGGAGATGCCACCCTCGCCCGTTGGGTTGATGAACCAATAGGGCCACCAGCCGGATGCTAGTCCGCGGATCACGGAGAACCCCAACCAAGCAAATGGGAATGCCCAAACCCAAAGTCCGGATTTGAGGCCCAACCGCACGGTAGGTGCGTAAAGCACAAACTCCAGAGCGATCAAACCTGGGCCCCAGCAGTGCAGTACCTCGTTCGGGATTACAGGCCAGTTGTAGCCGGCATCTGCAGCGGGGGCTGGAAGTCCACGAAGCAGCAGGTTGTAGACGATTCCCGTGAGAGCGGCAAAGCAGGCCACGCTCAATCGCACAAGGGCCAGTAACCGAGTCTCTTCTTTCCCGCTGAGGGTGAACCAACCAGCTACGGCTAGTGTGACCGCGGCAACCATCGATGACTGAATTGTGAAGTACGCGAAGTATTCACCCGGGCGAAACACGTTGTGAACGATGCGGTCTGCGATCTGCCAAACGATGCTTCCGAGCAGCAGTGCACTGATGAGGAATCGAAGCAACGAGGGAAGAGCTCGGAGCATGATTGTCCTTGCTTTAAGAGGAGTTATTAATCGCAAATTTAGTAGAAAACCCTAGTAAATCAAATGCCTAGTTTCAATAGCGTAAAGGTTTCGTGATGCGCCACAAAACGGGCTTATTTGCCGCAATAATGGGAGAAAGGGCACACAGAATTCGAGGTTGAATCAAGTGACAAACCAGGCATATACGTCTGACCTAGAACCCGGCAAAAAGCGCGCGGTCACACTTGGCTCTAAGAAGCGTTTTAAGCGAGAGCGTGAGAAAGATGTTCTCGAGGCCATCTGGGTTTTCTCGGTTGTTGCGGTGATTTGCTTCTTCCTTCTGGAAGGCGGATTGCCTCGACACGTCACAACGCAAACTCTCCTCGACGCAACCAATCGCCTGTCTGCGCTTATTGCCACCAACCTCTTGCTGGTTCAGGTTATTTTGATTTCCCGTGCGCCTTGGTTGGAGAAGGTTTACGGCCTGGACAAGACCACCCGTGCTCACAAGCGTTTGGGCAAGCCCATCATCTACTTGCTGCTGTTGCACTTCACCAGTTCCATCGTTGCCTATTCGGTTCGCAACGAACTCAACTTCTTCGACGAACTCGGCAACATGTTGGGGGAGTTCCTGAGTGTTGTGGCTGCGCTGGTTGCCCTACTGGCGTTCATTTTGGTTGTTGTCTCGTCGCTGGTTGCGGTTAGAAAGCGAGCCTCCTACGAGGTTTGGTACCTCATTCACCTCACCACCTACGTTGCAATAGTTTTGGCAATTCCGCACCAACTTGACCTCGGTTCCGAAATCGTGGGTCACCCTATTGGTCAGATGTACTGGCTGAGCCTCTACTTCTTTGCCGCGTACAACCTCATCTACTTCCGCGTACTCGCTCCAATACTTAGAAGCGTGCGTCGCAATCTCCAGGTGAGCTGCGTAGTTCCAGAAAAGAACAACACAACCTCGGTTTACGTAAGCGGCAAGAAGATCGAGCAGTTCAACGCCAAGGCAGGGCAGTTCTTCATGCTGAGGGTCATGACCCCGAGCCAGTGGTGGCGCCCTCACCCATTCTCCGTTTCTGCCAAACCCACTAAGGATTACATTCGCTTCACCATCGGCAACCGTGGAGACGATACCGCCAAGCTACAGGAGCTGAAGCCAGGTACCCGCGTGATGCTCGAGGGACCATTTGGGGTGTTCACGGAAGTGGTTCGAACTCAGCCAAAGGTTTTGTTGATGGCGGCAGGAATCGGTGTGGCACCGATTCGCGCACTAGTGGCATCGATGGCAGCCAAGCCTGGGGACGTGAACGTTCTCTATCGCGTGAAAGACGTGAATGACGCTGCTCTGCTTGATGAGCTGCGGGAGATCTGCAAGACCCGCGGCTTCACACTCACCTTGAGCGATGGACCTTCGGCAACCGAGCGCGAGCACCTGAGTCGCGAGGAACTCGAGAAGCGTGAGATTGATGCCATTCTCTCCATTGCACCGGACGTGGCTCACAACGACGTATTCATCTGTGGACCAATCGCCTGGTCTCGTTCGGTGGAGAAGACCCTCCGCAAACTAAACGTTCCAAAATACGCAATCCACTCAGAGGAGTTTGCCTGGTGAGAAAAACAGCATGGATCGCAGTAACTGCCGTAAGCCTTAGCGCCATTAGCGTCTCATACGCCAAGGGTCTAACGCCGGAATCTGCCAACGGTTTGGCACCACTTGACCCAGGGCTAAGTGCCTCAAGTCAGCCAAGCGCCTCCAACCAACCAAACTCCAACCAACCAAGCGACTCAGCTCAGCCGAGTTCCTCTGCCGCTGCAAGTCAATCTTCCGCACCTCAGCCCAGTGCTTCGGCTAGCAAATCTGGCGGCGGCTCTGGCACCAAGCCAGCGCCTAAGCCAAGCAAGACATCAGGTTCGGGTGGCACCTCAAGTTCTGCGCCTAAGCCAAGCACCGCGCCAAAGCCGCCGCCTGCACCAGTTGTGAAGACGGTGAACAGCGACGTGATCAACTACGTGACCAATGGCTTACAAAAGAGCCTGCAGATTTCAGTTACCTTTAGCGATGCAACCATCACTGCAATTCAGATTCTGCAGGGTGACACCAACAATGGCATTGGCAAGGCGTATCCAAAACTTATAGAGGCAGCTATAGGTGCACAGGGAACAAACTTTGGAAATTATGGTGGAGCCACTTACACGACAAACGCGTTTAAGACTGCGGTAAACAACGCAATAGCTAAGCGCTAAACATTAGCTAGAACGGTGGCAAACCCCGGTGTGCTCACCAAGCGGCCATCGCGGAATGTGATCATCACGAGCGTCTTAATTTCCTGGTCGCGCTCAAAGTCCACCAGAGTTTTTAGTGCCGAAAGCCCGCCGGCGTAAACTGCGGTTGCCCAGATGTCCGCAACCACAAGGTCCTCGGAAACCACGGTCACTTGGAGCACTTCGTGATCTTTGGTGAGTTTGCCCTTAGCCCAAATGTGGTCACCCTTTTCGGTTGACCCACTCGTGGCAACTCCGCGGTAAGGCGTTCCCTCGAGGTTCAAAATCATGTTGTTGCCAGCCTTGGCGCTTGCTACAGGGTTCAGGTTGGACAGGCCAACCCGCCACAGCCAGCTCGGCTCTAGGGCGGAACTCAGGTAGATGTCGCCACCGGCGTTCAGAGTGAAATCGTTTATACCGTTTGACTCTAAGTAGAGCGCCGCGCGCTTGGCTGCCCAGGTTTTTACGATTCCCGATGGGTCGAAGAACTTCTGGTGATTGATGGCGTCAAACCAGCCATTAGTGTTCTGTTTCCAGGCCTCGCACTCGGCGTAAATGTTCCTGAACTCAAGCGGTGCCTCGTGGGTGGTAACAACCCCGTCGCGAAGTCGGCTGAGGAACGACTCTGGTTTGTAAAGGCTGAAGGTCTTGTCGGCGTCGTGAAGAATCGCGCAAGCGGATTCCACGGAATCTAATACGTCCCTAGACGCCCATGACGAGTTGATTTGAAATACAAAGTCCATGCCCATGCATGGTTCAACCCATCGAAAAATCGATTTGGCCACAACTAGTTTTTAGTGGTCGTCGTCATCTTCATGGTGGTGTCCGCCACCATTGGTGCCACTTGCGGTTGAGCCTGCGGAGGTTGGCGATGATGTGTTTCCACCGGTTGAACTGGAAGTGCTTCCACCCGAACTAGCCGCAGTAGGCGAGGTGGTGTTGCCGGTTGAACTACCGGTTCCGCCGCCAGCAGCAGTGGTAGAGGTAGGCGCAGTAGTGTTGCCCGAGCTTACTCCGCCGATGGCCGCGGTTGGGTCCACCTTTGGAGTAGCGCTTGGAGTGCCGGTGGCCGACGGTGCGGCTACAACTGAGCCGTGTGCCTTTGGACCGGCATTGTGAATGCTTGTGATAACCCGAGGGTGGCTCGCAGGTGCAGCAGCAGTGTTCACGGAACCGTCATTCGAAGGCGCTGCGGAAACTGTTTCGGCAGGAGCCGCCACGTCCGGATCGGTGGCCTGGGTGGTTCCAGCCTCGGCCGGAGCGGCGTCGCTCAGGTTTACTGCCGGGGTGGAAGTTGCTGGAGCCGAAGGGCTCAGAAAGGCAAAGGCTGAAACCAAACTAGATACAGCAATCGCTGCGCTGCCTAGCTTTCCAACCAAGTCACTCTTCTGGTTGTCATACTCGTAGACGTCGTTCTCGTCTGACGATCGTGGGTCAAATGTGTTAGCCATATCACAGGTTTACCCTTGAAAAAGACCACAATCAAGCACATTCGGGTGAATTGTTGAAACTTTTTTATATTTTTATTTAGGTTTACCTCCTAATAAATGATTCCAAAACTGTGGCTTTGCACAGGTGCTCATTTACCAAAAGGGTGCCCAAGGTTAGACTTTAAACATGTTCAAGGGTTCGAAATTCCGTTTTGTAGCACTGCTCGCAGTGCTGAGTACTTTCGCACTTACAGCATCTGCGGGTCCTATTCCTGCACCCGTAACTGACTCTTCCGTTAGCCATGGAGAGATTGCTTCCATGCCGGTGCGTGGATCTATCCACGGTGAAAACCTTTACCCTGGGCTTGGGCATGCCTCCACTGCGGCTTTAGTTCCAAACCAGGCCATCGCCTACAACGGCGGAAACCTAATGACCGGACCGGTAAATCTTTACCTAATCTGGTACGGCTCTTGGAACGACCCAAACCGTCTCACTGCAACCAGTGGCGAGAGCATCATCTCCGACTACCTAAGTAACATCGGGCCGTCAAACCGCAATGCAATCAACGCCGCCTATAAGTTTGGAAATCTTGCAACCAGCACCAACGTTGTGCTCAAGCAAGCGATTGCTGTTCCTTCTTCTGCTTTCGGAACAGCACTTGGCGTGAATGGCGTAACCAGCATTGTGGATGACGCAATTTCCAACCGCGGTCTTCCTGTAGACAATAACGGTCTCTACTTTGTGCTTACTTCTGCCGGAATTTCTGAAACTTCTGGCGCAGGCTCGTCGTTCCTAGCTCAATACTGCGGATACCACTCTTACCTAAACCCAACGGCTTCTCCTTCAACCAAGATCAAGTACTCATTTGTTGGAGATCCAACCGGACCCAGCTTTGGTGGCTGTAGCGGTAACTCAAGCACAGCTTCTCCAAACGGAAACCCAGGCGTTGACGCCATGGTTTCGGTAATCCAGCACGAACTCGAAGAGACCATGACGGACCCAGAGTTGAACGCATTCTGGGACAGCAGCGCTGGAACCAACACCGGTAATGAAAACTCTGACCTTTGTTCATGGACATGGGGAACCACTACAACAACCGGTGGGTACAGCTACAACATGACACTTGGAAACCGAAAGTTCCTCGTTCAGCAGAACTGGAACCCGGGAACCACAACAGCAGCCACTGCGCCAGCCAAATTCACTGGTGGTTCATGCGCCATGGCTATGCCTGGATCGTCAACCATAAGCAGCTTCACGCCTACCTCCGGTGGAGCTGGAACCACTGTTGTGATTACGGGAACCAACTTCACAGGCGCAACTTCGGTCAAGTTCAACGGAGTTGCAGCAACTTCGGTAACCGTGAACAGCGCAACCCAGATCACCGCAGTTGTGCCGGCAGGCGCAAGCACCGGAACCCTACAGGTGCAGACCACGCTGGGCGCTTCCACTTCTTCTTCCGCGTTCACGGTAAATACGGTGGTTACCCCAACGCTTACTTCCTTCACGCCATCCTTTGGGCCAGAAGGCACCGTGGTAACACTCACAGGTGTTGGATTCACCGGGGCAACTGGTGTTTCGTTCACCGGCCTAGCCGCATCTAGCTTCACGGTGAACTCCGACACTTCTATTACTGCAACAGTTCCAGTTGGAGCTGCCACAGGCGTAATCACCGTTGCAGCAACCTCAGGAACCTTAACCTCCGCTACCAGTTATGTGGTCACAGTTGGAACTCCTCCAGCAATCACTAGCTTTGCTCAGACATCGGGTGTGGCCGGAAACAACGTTGTCATCACAGGTACCAATTTCACGGGTGCAACATCGGTGAAGTTCAATGGCGTATCCGCCGCTACTTTCACAGTCGATAGCGACACTCAAATCACTGTGACCGTTCCAGTTGGAGCAACCACCGGTGTCATTCGCGTTGAAACCCCTGGAGGCTGGGCTGTTTCCGCAACTAACTTCACCGTGATTGTGCCAACCATTACCTCGTTTGCTCCTGCCACCGGTTTGGTTGGAACCAGCGTGACAATCACCGGAACTAACTTCACCGGTGCAACCGCGGTGAAGTTCAACGGAGTGAATGCAAGTAGCTACACCGTAAACAGCGATACTTCCATTACTGCGATTGCCCCAGCTGGAACCACTAGCGGTGTCATCACTGTTGTCACCGCAAACGGCACTGCTACATCGGCAACCAACTTCACCTACAGTGCTCCAACAATCTCTAGCTTTACCGCGGCAACTGCTGCACGTGGCGCAACCGTCACCATTACTGGAACTAACTTCACTGGTGCTTCTGCGGTAACTTTTAACGGCGTTGCTGCCACCACTTTTAACGTGGTTTCTGCAACCAGCATCACCGCCGTGGTTCCTGCGGGCGCCACCACCGGCCGTATCGCTGTGGTTACACCTGGTGGTACAGCAACCTCTGCAACCAACCTCACGGTTTCCGCACCAACACTTACCTCGTTTACCCAGGCGATTGCAGTTGGTAGCACCGTGACAATCGCTGGAACCAACCTCACTGGCGTGACCGGCGTCACGTTCAACACAACTCCTGCTGTTACCTTCACCGTAGTTAGCGCAACTCAGATCACTGCCGTGGTTCCTGTAGGTACTACCGCTGGACGCTTGTCGATCACCAGCGCAAGTGGAACGGTGACTTCAACCGGTTCATACACTCTGGCATTGCCAACCCTTACAGCGATTTCTGCAACTTCTGTTTCGGTGGGTTCGGTGGTCACTCTCACGGGAACCAACCTCACAGGTGCAACCGCGGTTAAGTTCGGAACAGTTGCCGCGTCTAGCTTCACTGTGGTCTCGGCTACCAGCATCACGGTTACCGTTCCAGCGGGCATCGTTGCAAGCACGGTTACTGTGACCACTCCTACTGGAACCACGGCCACTGGACGTACCTACACCTTGGCCTTGCCAACCGTTACCACGGTTGGCCCGGCTGCTGTTGCGGTTGGAACCTTAGTAACACTCACCGGCACCAACTTCACCGGCGCTACCGGTGTTAAGTTCGGCACCGTTGCCGCCTCTACTTTCACTGTGGTTTCTGCCACCAGCATCACCGTTACCGTTCCAGCGGGCATCGTTGCTAGCACGGTTACTGTGACCACCCCTACCGGAACCACAGCTGCCGGCCGCGCGTACACTTTGGCGCTTCCAACGGTTACGGCCGTTGCCCCAACTGCTGTTGCAGTAGGTTCGGTTGTGACACTGACGGGCACCAACTTCACCGGTGCTACCGGTGTTAAGTTCGGAAATGTTTCGGCACTGAGCTTCACTGTGGTTTCTGCAACCAGCATCACTGTTACAGTGCCTGCGGGTATCGTTGCCAGCTCGGTCACAGTAACCACTCCTACCGGAACTAGTGCAACAGGGCGTGCCTACACATTGGCGCTTTCCACGGTTAGTGCAGTAGCTCCAACAGCAGTCTCAGTTGGAACCTTGGTAACGCTGACTGGAACTAACTTCACCGGCGCTACGGCGGTTAACTTCGGCAGTGTGGCGGCAACTAGCTTCACCGTGGTTTCGGCCACCAGCATTCGAGTAACCGTTCCTGCGGGAATCGTGGCGAGCACGATTACCGTGACCACGCCAACAGGTGTGACCGCTGCAGGTCGTGCCTACACCTTGTCTGCTGTTACCGTTACGAATGTTTCGGCAACTACTTTCTCGGCGGGCAACACCATCGTGATCACCGGAACGGGCTTTACGGGAGCAACTACCGTGCGGTTTAATGGTGTAGCCGCCGCATCCACAGTTGTGACCGCAACCACCATCACGGTAGTTGCCCCAGCTGGAGTTACTGCGGGAAGCATCACATTTGTGATTGGTGCAGTTACCTACACCTTGCCGGCATACACGGTTATTTAGCAGTCACCCTATTCCGGCACTCGGTTGTAGCTTTTAGCGCCGAGTTCAAATCAACTTGTTTGGAAATACCTCGCTCAAAGGAGCAGCATGACCCAGCGGCCACAGGTTCGCCCAACCACCGAGGGTTGGAGCCAAAAGCTTGATGCCGATGGCAAACCGCTCCTTCAGTTTGAAGCCAAAAAGAAGGGCCTCCCACCGGTTCACTTTGCCGACCTAACAGTTGAGCAACGCCAGGACAAGGTAAAGGAACTGGGCCTTCCTGCGTTCCGTGCCAAGCAGTTGGCCACTCACTATTTCACTCACTACAGCAGTGACCCAGCATCGATGACAGACCTTCCGGCCACCGGTCGCGACGAGTTTGTTTCCCAGATCATGCCACCACTGCTAACCGAGGTACGCAGACTTCAGACCGACAAGGGCGACACCATTAAGTTCCTTTGGAAGTTGCACGATGGCGCTCTCGTGGAGAGCGTGCTCATGCGCTACACCGGCCGAATCACGCTTTGCGTTTCCTCTCAGGCTGGCTGTGGAATGAACTGTCCGTTCTGCGCCACCGGCCAGGCAGGGCTTACCCGAAACATGTCTGCGGCTGAAATCGTTGACCAGATTGTTCGAGCCAACAAGGCAATCGCCGACGGCGAGTTGGGCGGGCGCAAGTTGAAGCCGGGCGATGCCCCAGAGCGCGTAACCAACATCGTGTTCATGGGAATGGGCGAGCCGTTGGCCAACTACAACAGAGTGATGTCTGCTATTCGCACCATGGTTGAGCCTCAGCCAAATGGACTCGGAATGTCTGCCCGTAACATCACCGTTTCCACCGTTGGCCTGGTTCCGGGAATCGACAAGCTTGCCGCGGAAGACCTGCCGCTCACTTTCGCACTTTCGCTTCACGCTCCAGACGATGAACTGCGCGACGAACTTATTCCGGTGAACTCCAAGTGGAAGGTAGACGAAGCGCTCGACGCAGCGTACGCCTATTACAAGAAAACCGGTCGTCGCGTGAGCATCGAATACGCGCTGATCAAAGACATGAACGACCACGGTTGGCGCGCAGACCTGCTGGGTCAAAAGCTCAACGCTCGGGGCAAGGGCTGGGTGCACGTGAACCCGATTCCGCTCAACCCAACCCCGGGTTCAATCTGGACGGCTTCTACAAGCGAGGCAACTCGTGAGTTCATTTACCGACTCGAAGCCGCAGGCATCCCAACCACGTTGCGTGATACTCGCGGCAAGGAAATCGATGGAGCCTGCGGACAACTTGCCGCGGCTGACAACTAACCCGAGAAGCGCTTGGAATCATCGATGAAGAAAATCACAAAGTTCATTGCCGGTGCCACACTGGTAGCCGCCATGTTACAAAGCGCACCGATGGCGTTTGCCCAGGACCAGCGAACCACTGATCAGGTGAAAGGAACCGTGCGAGTGACCACTCAGTCGCCAAGCACGTTCCTTGACCAGCGGGTAAAGCAGATCTGCAGCATGTTGGGCATCAAGGTAAAGCACACCAGTAAAAAGGTGTGGGTTCTAACCGGCAAGGCCAAGCAAATTCAAAACTTTCAGCGCATGTCCGGCGGACTCGGGTTAACGCTAGGTTCCAAATAGTTACTTGCGGTTCAAACCGTTCAGTTGGGCAAAGTGTCTATTCCTATTTGGTTTAGGCACACGCCAATTCACTAGAGTTAACAAATCGGCTTCTCCAGAAGAAGCAAACTAACAGGGGTGTTACCAGTTGCTTTACATGTCTTCAAAAATGACCGGCCTTAAGTCTGCTGCCGTTTCGCTTCTCGTGGCGCTCGGTCTAGTTGCCACATCAATCGTTCCAGCGCATGCAGTTGATTTCACCGCACCTACCTTCACCGGTATGAGCGCGGTTGACGGTCCAGACGTTGGTGGCAACGCACTTCACCTCACCGGAACCAACTGGGACAGCACAAACGGAATCACCGTGACTTTTACCAACGCGGGAAGTGTTACCGTTCCGGCAGCTAGCGTAAACACCAACCTGGTTTCCAACTTCAGCTCGGTTGACATTCTTGCCCCTGCAAACCTGTCGGGTGGCGCGAGCTTGGTTTCCATCACCAACTCAGGCGGTGCAACCACAACCGCTATCGGCTACACCTACTACAAGTCGTTCCCTACTTACACCGCAACCGGTGCAACTCAGGGCGGAACCGGTTCTGTTGAGCTATCGCTGGCCACTTCTGGATCTTGCGCTAACACCTCTCCTTGTAACTTCACTCCTGGTGCAACCGCGAGCGCAGTAATTAACGGTGCGCCATTGGCTGGTGTGACTTACCTTCGTGGCGGCAACACATCGATGGCGGTTCACCTTCCAGCTCACACACCAACCAACCACCTGATTCCAGACGTGGCCACCATCACCGTTCAGAACAGCAACGGTTACACGGCTTCGAGCACTTACACCTATTACCAAGAGCCGAACATCACACTGCCTGCAACTTTTACGGCCCCAGTGAATGCGGCAATGTCGCCAATAACTTTGGGTCACCCGGGTGGACCTTGTACTTCGTGGAGTACCAGCGGAACTTTGCCAACCGGCATTAGTTGGAACCAGGGTGCAGAGACCATCTCTGGAACCACTAACGCAGCCGCGGCGCCAAGCAACTTCTCGGTTACCTGTAACAACCCAGGCGGAACCAGTACAGCCACCGTTTCGTTTGGTGCGGCAAAGTCCACCCAGACCGTGACTTCGTTCACCCTCACCGGTGCAACTTTGGTTAGCGCTGGAAACTACAGCACCACCTACGGCGCAACCGCTCCGGTGATTCACGTGACTTCCAACACGGGTAACGCATTCACCGTTACTTCGAGTGACCCAGCTGTTTCGGTCTCTGGAAATCTGATCACCATTCTTGCTCCAACCTCAGGCGCGGTGCTTACCGCCCACGTGAATGAGACCTCAACTCAGTTGGCGTCGGCAGATGTGACCATCACTCTGTCCGTTGGCAAAGCCACGCAGTCACTTTCGAGCTTCACTCTTTCTGGTGCATCTGGAACTGGCCCGAGCTACAATGCAACCTTTGGCAACAACGCGATCACTTATGGATTCACCACTTCACCTAGCGTTGGTGCCGGTGCGGTTTCGGTTGCTTCATCCGACGCCTGTGTCACCATCGGTGCTGGAAATTCCGTTCACCTAACCTGTGTGCCTGCCTCCAACCCGGTCACTCTAACCGCCACTTTGGCAACCAACACTTACTACGACGGTCCTGTTACTCGCACTCTGACTTTGTCTATTGCGCAGGGTCAGCTAGGCATCAACTTCAACCCAGCGCTGATCATGGTTGTGGGTGGTGTGAACCAGAACCTGGCACAGAGCACAACTCTTACCCCAGCTGGAATCGGCGCACCGTACGCAGTGACCTATTCGCTGGACCCAGCGAGCACCCCATTCTGCTCGTTGCAAGGGACCGTAATCACCGCCATCTCAACCGGTACCTGTACCGTGCGTGCCAACGCAGCGGGCGATGCCAACATGTTGGCCGCCCCGATTGAGATTCGAAACATTGACATCAAGATTTACTCGCAGCAAATTCTTACTTTCAGCGGCATCAACGCCAGCTACCAGTACGGTGCCACCGATGTGAACTTTGCCGTGAACGACCTGTTTGGCAACCCGCTGATTATTTCTTCGCCAAACTCCACCGTGGTTTCACTCGTCCAGAGTGGTAACTCAGTTTTGATGCACATCCTTGGCGTTGGTTCCACTCAAATCACCGCATACGACCAGTTGACTCAGACCACCAAGTTGTTCACAGTTACCGTTACGGCTCGCGCTGTGTCGGTGAACAACCTGACTGCTACCGTCTCGGAAACCGGCGTTGTGACCTTCGACCCGGTTCCACTAACCGGTGTGATTAACTCCGACCCAGTGACCTTGGATGTTTCTCGCGTTCTAGCAACGTACAGCCCAACCGCTGGCCTCACCTGGACCGGCACCTTTGGGCTAACCGGTTTCAACTCAAAGAGCTACTACCTGATTTCACAGCCTTCGAGCGTGACGGTTCGTCCGTTGGCATTCTCGGTTACCCCGGGAGTTGCCTCGCTCGTTGGTGGCAACAAGGTGACCATCAACGGAATCGGCTTCACCGCGGGTACCCAGGTTTCATTCGGAACCATGGCTGCCGCCAGCGTGCAGGTTGTTAACTCCACCACCATCTATGCGGTTACCCCGGTTCACAATGCAGGAATCGTGCCAGTAGTGATTCAGGTTCCTGGACACGGCGCACTGACCACCACCAACAACATGGAGTTCAAGGCGCTACCGGCCAACATCATCTCGGTAAGCCCACCTGCCAGCAACATCACTGGAGGCGCAGTGATTCGCATCAACGGTGAAAACTTCACCAACGATGTGACAGTTACCCTTGGCGGCCAGCAGGTAACCGTTCAGAGCGTCACTCCAAACCAGATCACCTTCGTTGCTCCGGCTCACGCAGCAGCAAAAGTTGCGCTAGTTGTCACCAACGGTGGAATGGATGCAACCACATGGTCTAAGGACTTCGTTTACTCCATCCCAGTTTCGCTAGACGCCCACGCCCAGGTCACTTCGTGGACCACCGGTGGAACTCTGGTTACTATCACCGGCACCAACTTCGCTTCTGGCCTAACCGTGAAGGTTGGGGCCACTCCGGCATCGCAGGTGCAGGTTGTAGACGGCAAAACCATCACCTTTGTGGTTCCAGCCACTAAGACTGCTGGTGCAAGTGACATCACAGTGACCGGCACCGATGGAGTACCCGTGTCGCTGACCGGCGCAATTCTTTACGTCTTGGCACCATCGGTTACCATCGCATTTGCGGGTAAGGGCACCACACTTTCGTCAGCTTCGCTAAAGGCAATCGCCCGATTTGTGAAGACACTTGCTGCCTCGCCACTGAAGGTGAAGTCGATCTCAATCGTTGCCTACACACCGAGTGCAATCCCAGGGCTAACCGCTCTTTCCACCGCAATCGCCAGGGCCAAGTCCGCACAGACCGCTACAAAGGCAAAAACCAAGAAGTTCAAGATCTTGGTTAACGCCGTAGCGGCTGCAAATGGCTTCGCGAACCAGGTAGTAATCACCGTCAACTAATCGAAAATATTCCAATCCTTTTTGGGAATAGTGTCCGAGCACTTCTTGTTTCGTGGCGCCTTTCTTGTTATTCTGAATTGGTTATGGCGCTTAAGTGCCACCGTTATTAGGGGTAATAACAGAGGAAAAGCCCAGATTTGGGTTAGCTCTGATTTTGCTCGCTGATAGAAAAGCATTGAATACGTTGGGCAGGAAGCTGCTCTTTAGAGAAATTGAAGTATGAAGATCAACCTGCGCAACCTGCTCAACGCTTTTGCAACTCCAAATAAAACTGCTGCACACCTAGGTAGGGGTACCTTGAACCGTCGTTTGAACCGAAAAGTTTCCGCTGTAGTGGCAATGATTGCCGCCGCACTGATGGTTTCGCTTGGAGGTGTAACGGCAATCGCAGCAACCTCGGGTAACACGGTAATCACCACCACCAACCCGAACCCACCTCTAGACATTGAGACTCAGGCGTATGCAAACGACGCCGGTGTTGTTGGTGACCAGATCATCATCAAGTCCAACATCGCGTTGACCGGTCCGGTTACCGCAACCTTTGCCAAGGTTGGCGGAGGCACTGTTGCCGCCACGGTTTCCCCTGGTGGCCCCGGTACCTTTGATACCTTCACCGTGACCATTCCAGACCAGGCAACCACCGGTTCACTTACCGTGACTGACGCAGCAACCCTGCCACAGCACCAGGGAATCGTCTCGCCATTCGGTATCTGGGCAACCCGCACCGAGCCTTACACCATGCCAAACGGCCACTTGAACGTAACCTACGGTGACCTCAAGTACATCCTTGACCAGATCAAGTTCGGTGAGGCGCACGCAGCTCGTACCTCCAACGCAACCACCGTTGTTAACAACTCGTACAACAACTTCAACTCCCTGAACATCAAGCAGGGAACCCCGATGGTTTACAACAGCACCAACGCGCGTTCGATCTACCCATACGACGTGCTTTCGGCAACCCGCTGTCTTCAGGCTGTTGACCTAACCACCGCTGCTGGCGCAGCCTACGGCCAGACTGGCCTTTCCAACGGATACGCCTACAGCAACCTTGACCCATGGGGTGTTCGCCAGGTTGACGGTGAATGTAACAACATCACCAACGTTGTAGCAGAGTCTCCAACCACTTACTCAAACACCGTTCCTAACAAGGCAGACACCGCCGGTTGGGGTGCTTCGGACCAGTTCTTCACTCGTCTTTCGGCTGCCACCAACAAGCCTGGCGTTGTAGCTCCTTACACCTTGAACGCTGTTCAGAAGGCCTACGCAAACCCAACTTCCTACGTGAAGGACGCATCGCCTCGTCTGATCAGCAACCTGATCTCGGACCAGAGCAGTGCAAACCCTGCAGCAATCGCCGCTTCTAACTACGGTTTCGGTACCCTATACGGCAGCCCAAACAACACCGAAGTTTCTGTAAACGCCACCAACACCAACAAGGTGAGCACCGTTATGCAGATCCCTAACGTGACTGCGGACTACAACGTTTCTGCTGGTTACGACTCGTGGTTCACCCTGTTCGGTCAGTTCTTCGACCACGGTCTAGACCTGATCCCTAAGGGCGGTTCACAGGTATTCATCCCGCTAGACCAGAACGACCCACTTTACGTTCAGAGCCCTAGCGCAAAGAACTACATGATCCTTACCCGTGGTTCTGACTCAACCGGTGAGCAGATCAACATCACCTCGCCTTGGGTTGACCAGAGCCAGACCTACGGTTCGGTTGCATCTCAGAACGCTTGGTTGCGCGAGTACGCATTCACCGGTCTTGCTGGTGCACCAGTTGCAACCGGTGGACTAATCGAGGGCACCGACTTCACCGCTCGTAACGGCCAGGGTCTAGGTCAGGCAACCGCAGTTAACGGTGCCCCAGGCATTCCGCTAAACGGCGGTTTGGCAACCTGGTGGGACATCAAGAACCAGGCTTACCGCCTAGGCTTCCACCTAACCGACTACGACGCCAAGAGCATCCCAATCCTTGCCACTAACCAGTACGGCAAGTTGATCACCGGAACCAACGGCTTCCCGCTGATGTTGTTCAAGAACACCACCAACCAGTACCTCTGGGTTGAGGGAAACCCGAACAACCCGATCTACACCTTCCCAGCCGCAACTGTTTCGGCTTCTGGTGCTCCAAACATGACTGTTGGTAACCCAGCTGGAACCCTAAACGGTTACACCGCGGTTTCTACCGGTCACAACTTCATCAACGACACCATGGGTTCCGCTGTTCCAAACGGTGACGCAGGTTCCATGTTGTACCCAGACTCTGACTCGGTTGTTAACGCACCTGGTTCTGAGCCTGCTGGTTACTACGACGACGAAGCTCTAAACGAGCACTTTGTTGCCGGTGACGGTCGTGTAAACGAGAACATCGGTCTTTCTGCTGTTCACAACACTTTCCACTCTGAGCACAACCTTCTTGTCAATGACATTGAGAACATGCTTATGAACAACCCTGCAATTCCGGCTTCGTTCCTTGCAGAGTTCTTGAGCAACAAGAACACCACCACCGCTGGTGCAGACGCACTCGCTGGCAAGTGGGACGGCGACCGCATCTACAACGCGGCTCGCTACGTGTGTGAAATGGAATACCAGCACATGGTTTACGACGAGTTCGTTCGTCGTATCTCTCCGGGACTTCCAGTGTTCTTGGCTTACCAGCAGAACACCCGCGCAGACATCAGCCAGGAATTCGCAAGCGCGGTTTACCGTCTCGGCCACTCCATGCTGAACGAGACCATCGCACGTTCGAACCCAGGACAGCTTTGGGATCCAGCCAACAACCAAGACGTTGCTCTGGTCACAGGCTTTACTAACCCATCACAGGCCCGTTTGCCTCGACCGATTGTTATTGTCACCGGTGAAGCAAATGCCGGTGGAAACACCGTTACCTACACCTTGCAGGCTGGTTCACACGAGGCACTGCCAGACGTGAACTCTGTGGTATCCATCAGCGGTCTAGACAACTCGGCACTGAACATCCGCAACGCGGTTGTTGCAAGTGCATCGGGTATGACCTTCACCGTTCAGAAGTACTACCCAGGTGGTTACACCGCTAGCGCCCAGAACATCTCGGTTGCAGGAAACGCGACTGGTAGTTCGAAGGTTTACGACCGCACCTCGGCCGCAAACTACGACGCAACCTGGTCTACCAAGGACGTAACTCCAAACGGCGTGATCAACATCGCTCGTGCTTCATTCAGCTCTCCTGGTGACAGTGGTTACACCTACACCCCAGGTCAGTCTGCAGCTGCTATCGCTCAGGGTATGAGCCAGCAGCGCGGTAACGAAATCGATGAGTTCACCACCGACGCAGTTCGCAACAACCTGTTGGGTCTGCCTCTTGACCTTCCATCGTTGAACTTGACTCGTGGACGCGACACCGGTTTGGCTACCCTGAACCAGTTCCGCGCAACCACTGGTGGAGCTCTAAAGCCTTACAAGAACTGGAACGACTTCATCGCGGCACTTCGCTACCCTGAATCGGCAGCCAACTTCATTGCGGCTTACGGAACTGACACAACCATCACCACCAAGACCATCGGTGCTGTGACTAAGGTTTCGTCAACCCCTACCCAGAACGTTTACACCGTGTCCGAGCTTTCGGGCATCAAGGTGGGAGACGTAGTAAGCATCTCCGGTTTCGGAACCACCGCACGCTTCAACTTGCAGAATGCCGTTGTGGCTTCTAAGAGTGCCGCGACTGGCGCGGGTACCTTCACCGTACAGAAGTACTACCTAACCTCGCCTTCGGCTCCAACTTCCTTCGTTGCTGGCGCTAACCCATCGGCTCCAACCGGTGGTCTCACCAAGCTTCTACAGGACGTAACTCCTCAGTCGCTTGCAAACACCGGAAGCCTAAGCTCCACCATCACCAAGGCCGGAGCGGTTACTCGCGACACCACCTTGGATGAGCGTCGTGCAGCTGCTAACGCGATCTTGGCAGGCGGAAACGCTTCGTTCATGAGCGCAACTGGCGCCTGGGCTCTAAAGGAGACCGGTGTAAACAACATCGACCTATGGATCGGTGGTCTTGCAGAGAACCCTGCCAAGCAGCCACTTACTCCTCCGATGCTTGGCCCAACCTTCCAGTACGTATTCGACAAGCAGACCCTTGCGTTGCAGAACGGTGACCGTTTCTACTACCTAGGCCGTATCTTGGGAACCAACCTCAACGAGGAAATCCCGGCTCAGAAGCTGACCGACATCGTGCGCCGTAACACCCCATCGGCAGGTAACTCTGTACGTACCGACTCGCTTCCAGCAAACTCTGGAATCATCGGTATGAACAGCCCTGGCTTTGGTGTGGCTGACTGTTTCTTCACCTCTGGTGACGTAACCATCAACCCAGGTGTCGACACCTCCCAGGGTGGAAACACCAACGGCGGAATGGGAACCATCAAGTGTCCTACCAACACCATGCGTACCGACAACAACGGAACCACCATCCACGATGGCTTGGACAACGTAATCGGTTTTGGTGACCAGACCGGAACTGCAGGCATTCGTGTCGCCGGTGGTGCTGGTGACGACTCCCTACAGGGAACCCGTGGAAACGACTTCCTCTCGGGTGGTGCTTCGGGTGGTGACCTCATCGATGGTTACGCCGGAAACGACATCCTTGTTGGTGGACCTGGTGAAGACCTCATGAAGGGTGGCGCCGGAAACGACGTACTAGACACTGGTGAAAGCCAGGCTGGTGACATCGCCGACGGTAACTCCGGATCTGACTTCATCCACAACTCCAACTCCACTGGTGTTGCAGCTTCTTCCATCGGTGAAGCAGGCGACGACTTCATCCAGGGTGGAACCAACAATGACATCCTTCTTGAGGGTGGCGAAGGTTCTGACTGGATCGAAGGAAACGGTGGTCTAGACGCCATCAACGGTGATGCCGGACCAAACGCTGCACTAATTGACATGCTCAATGGTGGCGACGACGTTATTGATGGTGGTGCCGGTAACGACATCATCAACTCTGACGGCGGCGACGACGTTGTAAACCTTGGAGACGGTTCTGACCTTGTTGGTCTTGGTACCGGATTCGACTGGGTGAACTACGAGAACACCGTTCGATTCGACAACGGACCTGCTGCAAAGCCAGCTGCGTTTATCGAACTTGCCGGTGGTGCGATTCCTAACCCATCGTTGATGCCAGTTGACGCTGTTCTTGACTCTGAGGGTGTTTCTGGTTCGCCAGGTAACGACACCATCATTGGTCGTCAGGCACAGAACCAGATTCTGACCTCAACCGCCACTCCAATCACCGCGGCTAGCCCAGCTAACGCAGTGTACGGTAAGGCCGGTTTGAAGTGGGTAACCATTAACGCAGCAACTACCACCATTGATGGCGGTATGTTGGTGACCGGTAACGGTATTCCAAAGAACACTCAGACCGTTGGTCCACCTCAGGTATTCACCGATGCAACTGGTCTAACCACCTTGCAGATCAACCTGACTTCGCCACTAACTGCCAACGTAACCGGAACCGTGTCGTTCAAGGTTTGGCCGCTAAAGCGAACCGCAGGCGTGAAGGGTCTTGCCAGCTTGATTGCCGGTACCCCTGGTGCAACCGTGGGCTCCGTAGTTCCGCTAACCGTTGCCGGTGAGTGGACCGGTGGAACCATCGAAGTTGGTGGAGCTGGAAACGACAAGCTCTACGCAATGGGTGGCTCTAACGTGATTCACGGTAGCGCTCAGCTACACACCTGTATCGTTGCAACCCACAACGGCGCTCCATTCGACAAGGGATGGGACACCACCTGTGAGGGCCGCAACGGTTACTCGGGCATGACTCCGCTTCTGAACTACATGAATGACGGTTCTTTGCAGCCAAACGACCTCCGCACCGTGCGTGAGCTTGTTTCAACTGCGTTGAACGTGATTGGTGTGAACTCAACCGGAAACCAGATCACCTACACCGTGAACAACAACACCTACTCTGTGGGCGACCTTGTTACCGTGAACGGTCTGACCACTCCGGCATGGAACGTAAACCGTGTTGCAATCACCGCTGTGACTGCCAACTCGTTCACCGTTACCGCTGCTAGCACCGCAACTGTAGGAACCGTTGCAGCTGCTGGTTCGGCTGTTCAGTGTGACGACCTTTACCTTCCAGGTTTGGTTGCCGCTTACACCATCGAGCGACTCACCGTATTGCCACTGGGCGCTACCTCGGGTTACAAGATCACCGGTCCTACCGGTATCGACTACGTATACGACGTGCAGCAGATCATCTTTGATGCACTCGCAAACGCAGCCCCAACTCCACTGGTTCTAAGCAACAACCCAGCTGCAGCCAACTACAACACCGGCTTCAGCGCAGCGGCTACCAGCTTTGGTATCACCGCGGGTCAGCTAATCCTTAGCCCAGCGTTCAACCCATCGATCCACACTTACACCGCTATTGCTAGCGGCGCCAGCGTGACCACCGTGCCAGCAGGTACGGGTTCGATCTGGGTGAACGGTGTTGCAAAGCGTGGAACCACAGGTACCGCTACGTCAACCACCTACACGCTCACGGGAGGTGCGGGTACCCTGGTCTACAACTTCGGAACCGCAACCACCAACACCTACACGATCAACATTGTGGCTGGTGGACGCGTGAGCACGTTCGATGAGCCGAAGTCAACTGCAGACGGATTCACCGTGAACGTGACCAACTGTGACCTTGCTACCTTCACCTACGCGGCTTCCGTGCCAGGTGGAACCGCAACCGTTGGCCCACAGGTTGGAAACAACTGTGCGGTTACCGTGACCGGTTTGGGTACGCGTCAGGCTTCGACCCTAGCGGTCTCGGCTACACCTACCGTTGCGTTCGGTGCAGTTCCGGCTGGCGTTGGTTATGTAACTGGAATCTCGGGCGTTGGAGCTGCAATCTCCATCACCTTCGATACCCCAGTTGGAACCTCGGACACCGTGAACCACACTGCTGGATTCACCGTGAACATCACTGGTGCTCGCGCCGACTTCCTCTACCTGGGTGAAGTTTCTGGAACCGTAGATCCTGCCAGTGTTTCGATTGGTGCCTACAGCAACGGTGTGGTCCCTGTGACCGTAACCGGCATGGCCCCAGCCGAAATCGGATTGCTCACCATCCAGGCGTCGAAGGTTGATTACCCAACCACAACCGCCAGCCTGTTGGCAACCGCGGGTGGTACCTTGGCAACTGCGAACACTCCAACAGTTAGTGGAAACACTCAGACTGCGGATGGATTCTCGTTTGTTATTACCAACTACGACTCCGCCTTCAACTACGGTCTATCGCTTCAAGCGTTGACCTCCGCTGGAGACGTGAACCTGGTTGACAACAACAACGGCACTGCAACCGTTACCGTGTCTGGACTGAACTACGGCGAAGCTGCAATGGTGACCATCACCACTCAGCTGGCTGGTTACGTTGACGGAGTTCGCGTTGTGAACTTCGGTTCAACGAGCAACCCTGGAATTGTTCCTACTGTTTCGGGTGCAACCAGAACCGCAGACGGATTCACCTTCGACATCACTAACTACGATGACAACCCTGCGCACTACGCAATCACCAGCACTGCTGGAAGCGTAGCCACTGTAAGTAACGCTTTGGGTGTTGCCACCGTAACCGTGACTGGTCTGACCCCAGGTCAGGGAGCAACCGTAAACATTGACTACAACGCACCGTTGTACGCCACTGCTAGCAACTCGGTTACCTCTCAGGCACTAGGTGGAGCTGCACTGACTCCGGTACTTGGAACCATGGTTCCAACCGCCAACGGATTCACCTTCCGTGTCACCAACTACGACACCAACTACACCTGGGTTGTCACCGGAACCAACGGTGCAACCGTGGTTGGTACTCCAACAGTTGTTGGTGCCACCGCCACCTACACCATGAACGGTCTACTGACCAACGGAAATTCCGTTGTGACTGTAACCACCTCGCGTACCAACTACGGAACTGGAAGCAACACCATCACTGGTAATGCATTCCAGAGCGGTCTAACCGTTATCCGCGGTGCTACTAGCAAGTTGGCCACCACCACCGTTCAGTTGACTAACTATGACGCCACTTACACCTACGGTTTGACCTGGTCTTACCGAAGTGCACTTGGTGTGGTTACCAACGGTGCCGCTGGAAACATCTCGATTAGCAACACGGGATTGATCACCATCACCACCGTGCCGGTAGCGGCTCGTGTGACTGGTGCAACCATTTCCATCAACGTAACTACCAACAAGCAATACTTCACAACAGTGCTAACCACACTCACGTTCTAGTAGAGCTAGCGAAAAGACCCAGCACTTCGGTGCTGGGTCTTTTCAATTACCCGGACAATGGTCAGTGCCCGTGAATAGGTGTTCTGTCAGTGAAGCCGTAGTTCATCGATGCGGGTTAAAGAAAACCACCGACCAGGTTGCCCCGATCGGTGATTTTGGAGTGAAGGTTTAGTATTCCTTTACGTCGTTCTCTGAAGCCTTGCCGCTGGTTAGAACCTTGTAGAAGCAGTAGCCAGAGATGAGCAGAGGAACCAAGATGCCTGCCCAGAACAAAAGCTCTGGACCGCTGTCGAATAGGTTTGGGTTGCTTCCGCGAAGAACGTAGTAAAGCAACCAGAACTGGGTACCGTTGGCCACGCCGATTGGAATACCCAGGAAGGCAGGAATTAGGAACAGGCTGGCAATGCCGCCGTACAACCAAGATGATTTTTGCATGTTTCCAGAGTAGCAAAACAACCTTAAAGGATGCTTAGGTTGACACATGGAATCCCTTGCTAGGCACACCGATTACGGTCAGAACAACTTGCACGAATCACACCTGAGTTTAGACCCGCTGGCTAACTTCAAAGAGTGGCTGGAGGCGGCGGAGGCGGCAGGGATATACGAGCCGAATGCCTTTGTGCTGGGAACCGTGAACGAAAAAGGTGAGCCAAATGCGAGAACGGTTCTGCTCAAGGGAATCATCGATGGAAAGTTCTTCTTCGCCAGCAACTACCTGAGCCAGAAGGGTCGAGAGCTGGACGCCAATCCATCGGCGTCAATGGTCTTTGGCTGGTATGGCATGCACAGGCAGATCATTGTGCAGGGAAGCGTTGAGCGAGCCACGAGAGCCGATTCAGTTGCCTACTTTGAGAGCCGACCACACGATTCGCAAGTGGCTTCATGGTTGAGTGCGCAGAGCCAGCCGATTGAGTCTCGCGAAGCACTCGAGGAAGCTTACAAAGGAGCCTTGGCGGAATTCGATGGCAAGCCGGTGCCGACTCCTGAGCACTGGGGCGGTTACCTGATTGCGCCGCGGCGAATTGAGTTTTGGCAGGGGAGAACCAGTCGAATGCACGATCGCATTGACTACAAGCGGGAGTCCCCAGCTGCTCCCTGGGTGGTGACTCGGCTCCAGCCATAGGCCACCTATTTGGTGCAACTCCAACCAGCACTTTGAGCGCTCGTTTAGTCAAGATAGGCTTTACTTATGAGCAACGCATCGCAAGAAATCAAATTTGGTCTGGACACGTTTGGCGACATGAGCCAAACCCTAGATGGAAAGCCGCTGTCCGCTGCGCAGACAATCCGAAACCTAGTTGACCAGGCGGTTTTGGCCGATCGGCTGGGCATCGACGCGTTCAACGTTGGCGAACACCACCGCGACGACTTCGCGGTTAGTGCCCCAGATACCGTGCTTGCAGGCATTGCCACCCGAACCCAAAACCTCACACTTGGCACTGGTGTGACCGTGCTCAGCAGTGACGATCCAGTTAGGGTCTATCAGCGATTTGCAACCATCGATGCTTTGAGCAATGGGCGTGCGGAGATCACCGCTGGCCGGGGTTCCTTCACAGAGTCTTTCCCGCTGTTCGGTTACGACCTCTCGGCGTACCACATCCTGTTTGAAGAGAAGCTCGAACTGCTGGTTGAGCTGTTGAACGAAGGCGCGGTTACTTGGCAGGGTCGCACACGCGCTGCACTCGAAAATCAAGAGGTCTACCCAAAAACCGAGGGCGGTCCAATCGGCCTGCGCGTTGGCGTTGGCGGCAGCCCGGAGTCCGTGGTTCGCGCCGCACGTTTGGGAATCCCAATGGCGCTGGCAATCATCGGTGGTGATCCTGCTCGCTTTGCACCTTTCGCTAGGCTGTACCGCGATTCGCTAGCCCAAACCGGTCAGCCGATCCTGCCGGTGAGTATCCACTCGCCTGGGCACATCGCTGCCACCGATGAAGAAGCGATCGAGGAACTCTGGCCACACTACGCCGAAGGTTTCGGCCGCATCGGTAAGGAACGCGGCTGGGGTCCGATGACAAAGGACCACTACATGGGTGAGGTCCTGCACGGTTCGCTCTACGTGGGTTCGCCGGAAACCGTAGCCGCGAAGATCGCCTACGCCATCGAGGCGGTTGGAGCACAGCGCTTTGACCTGAAGTATGCCAACGGACCAATGCCGCATGAACTCCTAATGAAGTCAATTGAGTTGTACGCAACCGAGGTCATTCCAAGGGTTCGCAAACTGCTTCAAAACTAAATCTTTATTTGGTTGCAGGGCTTGCCACGGGTAAAATCGGAAATGGTGCCGTGACGACGGCGCTTATTCTTATTGATTGGCCAAAACCTTGAGCGATACCGATTTCACTCTGACCTTTAGGGGTTATGACAAAGAGGAAGTTGACGCACGCGTACACGAGTTGTTGTCTGAACTGTCGCTTTTGCGCCAGACCAGCAAGCACGCTGTAGCCGACGCGGATTCGCTGCGCAATGAAGTTTCAACCCTGCGCCGCAAGCTAAAGTCATCCACCAACCTCGGCTATGCCGACCTTGGATCGCAGTTTGAGCAGACCCTGCGTCTTGCAGAAGAGCAGGCGAAGAAACTAATCAACGATGCCGGTCAAGAGGCCATCAAGATTCGCGACACTGCCAAGGCAGAGAGCGACGCATCGATTCGCAAGAGCGAGTCGCTTGCCAACAAGCTTGTTGCAGAAGCCGAGCAGCGTGTAATCGAGCTCAAGCTTCAGGCTTCTACTCTGGAAAACGCGATTGCCTCAAAGGCTTCACAGAGTGAGCAGCATGCTGCTGACATTGCCCTAAAGGCCCGCCAGGAAGCAAGCCAGGTTATTTCGGCTGCTAAGGCCGAAGCCGCAAAGATCAAGTCCGAAGTACTAGCAGAGCTAGAAGGCATTCGCGACGAGATCAACAGCAACCGCGCCGCAGCTCAGGAGATGTTGGTTTCCGCGCAGGCCAAGAGCTCGGACATCATTGCCAAGGCCAACGCTCAGATTCAAGAAGACCGCCAGGCGGCCGTTCTCGAACTAGAAAACATTGCCGCTCAGGCCGCCCAGAAGCAGTCCGAACTAGACGGTTTGGTTCGCCAGATTCAGCAGGAGCGCATGTCGGCAGACATGGAGATCGCCGAGAAGCGTCACGCAAGCGAGCGCGAAGCATCTGAGATGTATCAGCGCACCCTCGCCCAGTCGGACGAACTTATGGCTCGCGCCGAGGCTCTTCTTTCCGACGCCGGCACCCGTGCCCGCGAGATCACCACTCAGGCCGAGAGCACTCTAAAGCAGGCAGAAATGCAGGCCGAGAACCTTTCTGAGACCAGCAACCGAAACGCCTTCCACCTGATCAACGAGGCGCGTCGCCGAAGCGAACTACTTACCCGCAAGGCCGAAGGTTACGCCCTTAACGCCATCAGCGATGCCGAAGAGCGTGCCCGTCGCTTGCAGGACGAGTACGAAGACATCAACGAGTTCCTCGACTCGTTGAAGAGCCTCATGTCTACCGAGGCTGTTGTTTCGGTTGTGGAGTCCACCGCACTGGCACTATCTGCCGAGGAGAGCAAGCGAGCCGGAAACGGCACCGCGCGCAATTCCCGCTTTGAGCAAGATGAGAACACCGTGGACGCAGAGCTCATGGAAGAAGACGAGCAGTAACAATGGCCGAGGAAAAGGTTAAGGGACCAAAGTCCTATTTCCCCTCTATCATTGCCAAGTATGGCCAGCCGATTGAACATTGGATGGCAATCCTGGAACCCCACGCCGGACTGAAGCACATGGAACAAGTTGCGGTGCTAAAGGATCAGCACGGCATGGGCCAGGGGCACGCAAACGCAATCGTGCACGTGTTCCGTTCCGAGCACGGTCTATAGGGCTACTCAACCGTCCGAGTAAAAGCCCCATCTTTCCCAAGTGGCAACTTGCCATTAAGAAAACAAACACCTTTTTGAAAACTCGGATTAATACCTTTAAGGCGTGAGCCTAAGAGTTGTTATTGTCACCGAGTCATTCCTCCCGTCTCTCAATGGCGTGACAAACTCCGTGCTCCGCATTCTGGACACGTTCAGGCAAAAGGGCTTCGAGGCCCTCATCATTTCGCCAACAGCCCCCACCCCAAAACATCTTGGTTTCAACGTTGTGAAAACGGCGAGCTTTCCGCTTATGCAGTTTCAGGTGGCAGTGCCGGGACTTTGGCTTCAAAATACCATCGATGAATTTCAGCCTGACGTGGTGCACGTTGCCTCGCCGTTCATGCTGGGGGCGCAGGCCATTTTGGCGGCGGAACGACTGGGCATCCCGAGCGTTGCCGTGTACCAAACTGAGCTCACCGGATACATGGACAGGTACAACCTGTCGTTGGCAAAACCACTTCTTGACCGAATGGTTGCCAACATTCACTCGCCCGCAACTCTGAACTTGGCGCCAACCACGCAGACCGCCGAGTACCTGAAGGCGCTTGGCGTTCCAAGCGTTGCCATTTGGGGGCGAGGCGTGGACCTTGACCTGTACCACCCAAACCGCAAGCTCGCAGCCGAGGCTGTCGATCTAAAAAACAAGTGGGCACCAAACGGTGAACGCATCATTGGCTACGTTGGGCGCATTGCCGCCGAGAAGCAGGTGCACCGCTTTGCCGAGCTGGCAAAGATCCCCAATACTCGCATTGTGATTGTTGGAGACGGGCCAGAACGCAAGCGTTTGGAAGCGGAATTTGCCGGACTTCCAATCACGCTGGTTGGCAAGTTTAGTGGGCTAGACCTTGCTCACGCCTACGCCGCCATGGACATGTTCGTGCATTTTGGCACCGAGGAAACTTTTGGCCAAACTATTCAGGAAGCCCAGGCTGCGGGTCTGCCTCTGGTGGCGCCAAGGAGCGGCGGACCGATTCACCTGGTTGAACACGGAAGCACCGGTTTCCTTGCACACCCAACCAAGCACGGTGCCTTCAACGAGTTTGTTGAGCGCCTTGCCGAGAGTGCAGAATTGCGAGCAAAGGTTGGCGAACAGGCCCGCCGTGCCGTGCTAAACAAGAGTTGGGAAGCAAACAACGCTCAACTCATTGAGCACTACCAAAGCGCCATAAGTGCAACCAGAAGGGCACCTGCAGTTGAACTGGCTTGATCCGCAAACCATCCTCTTGGCGGTTAGCGGCTACGCCGTTTTGGCTGTTGCGATTCTGGTTTTCATAGAAACCTCGTTTATCCTCACCTCGTTTCTGCCGGGCGACTCACTCCTATTTGTGTTGGGTGTGACCCTGGCCGTTTCCGGAACGGACCTGCTCAGATTTGTGCTCGGTGTTCTGGCAGTTTGGTTTGCCGCGTTCGCCGGCAGCCAGGTTGGCTTTGAGGTTGGAGCCAAGATAGGTCCACCACTTTTCGAACGAAACCACAACTGGATTTTCAACCCAAAGACCGTGGCAAGAACCCATCAACTTTTCGAGCGCTACGGTGCCCGCGCCGTGATCCTGGCCAGATTCGTGCCAATCGTTCGAGCACTGGTGCCAATGCTGGCCGGAATCGGCCACCTGGAGAGAAACCGGTTCACGCGCTACAACCTCATCGGTGCCAGCATTTGGGTTATCGGGTTTATGAGCGCCGGCTATTTCTTGGGCGAGATTCCTTTTGTCAAAACCAATCTCGACACAGTGGTTCTGGCAATTGTTGTGATCACCAGTCTGCCACTGCCAATCGAGTTGCTACGAGCTTGGATTACGCGGCGCGCGCGTAACTCGCGCTAGGTGCCAAGACTTCACTAAACGCCTGCGATGAGTAGGGCACCAGACTCAGGTGCTTTGAACTCAATCCGTCGCCGCTACTGGTACCCCGGAGTCGACGCTCAATAAACGGAATCACGTAAACCACAACCCAGCGCGCGGTGGCGATTGGGCCACGAGGAGGCGGCACCATCTCGTGAAGTTCGGCCTCGGCCATACGGTTAGCTAGCCCAAGAATTGCGGCAGCCTGGTTGGCAATCTTGATGTGGCCGTGACCACTGAAGTGCACCATGTCTTCGGCCCAGTAGCGCAGGTCTGAAAATGATTCAACGCCGTGAACATCGATGATTTGCACGCCAAGCTCAAGTGCCACTCGCTCAATCATTTGCGAGATACGGCTGGCCTTTGGAAGCACCTTCTTGAACACCTTGAGGTGCGATGGGCGAATGGTGTTCGCCATCAGTACGTCGCAACCAGCCGCCATCAGGAGCTGCAGACCGTCGCGGTAAAGCTGTTCGAGTTCGGCCAGGTCGGCATCGCTGGCCATAAAGTCGTTGCTACCAGCCATGATTGTCACCAGGTCGGGCTGAAGACGAAGTGCGGCTTCGAGTTGCTCGGTGAGGATCTTGCGCAACTTGCTTCCGCGGAGCGCAAGGTTGGCGTAATAGAAATCTGTGCCGTGGGATTCCGCTTGAGAACTCAATAACGCCGCAAGTCGGTCTGTCCAACCGTTGTGCTCGCGCTGCGCCTCAAATGTGAAGTCGCCGAGACCCTCGCTAAGCGAGTCTCCAATTGCAACGTAGCTTCGGTAAATGGCCGGGCTCATGCCTAAAGTTTCGGCAGGCAAACTTAATTCGAGTGAAACTCGAAACTAAAGTGCGGTTGTTACTTGGTAAATTAACCCGCTACTTTGGCGGCGGCCTTTGCCGCCAGCTTGGCAGCAAACTCAATTCGGGCGAGGTCATCATCGGTGTGGGCGCCACTGACAAACCAGGCCTCAAAAGCGCTCGGCGGAAGCGAGACTCCGTTTTCCAGCATGGTGTGGAAGAACGCGTTGAATGCGGCAACATTCTGGGTTTGCGCCTGCGCGAAGTTGCTTACCGACTCATCGGTGAAGAAAACGCTGAATAGGTTTCCGCCGGTTTGCAGGGTGTGCGGTACGCCAGCCTTCTTTAGCGCCGAGCTGACAACAGAACCTACTTGGGCGGCACGTTTGTCCAGCGTTGTGTAAAGCAGGTCATCGCAAAGTCGGAGTGTGGCGAGGCCCGCGGCTGTGGCAACCGGATTGCCGCTGAGGGTTCCAGCCTGATAAACCGAACCAACCGGTGCCAACTGGTCCATGTACGCGGCGGCGCCGGCAACGGCGGCAACCGGATAGCCGCCACCAATCACCTTGCCGTAGGTGAACAGGTCTGGTGTCCAGCCGTTGGGCTGAATGAACTTGGTGAACCAACCGCCGGAACTTACGCGGAAACCGGTCATGACCTCGTCGAGAATCATTAGTGCACCAGACAAGCTGGTCAGCTTGCGAATCAGGTAGTTGAAGTCGTTGCCGGTTTCATCAACCGCCGGAGGAACCACTCCCATGTTGGCTGGAACCGGCTCGGTGATCACCGCGGCAACTTCGTGCCCGCGAAGTTCAAACAACTCGCGGAGTGCAGCGGCATCGTTGTATTCCAAAACCACGGTGTCGGCCACCGCTCCGGCGGTTACCCCGGGGGAGTTGGGTAAACCAAGAGTGGCAACCCCGCTTCCGGCCTGCACCAGAAGCGCGTCGCTGTGACCGTGGTAGCACCCCGCAAACTTCACAATCAAAGATCGGCCAGTGGCGGCTCTGGCCAAACGAACCGCCGTCATCACGGCTTCGGTTCCGCTGGAAACAAAGCGCACGCGCTCTACGCCAGGAACGCGGCCAACTATCTCCTCGGCCAACAAAACTTCGTTGGGACTCGGCGCACCAAACGAGGCACTCGATTTTGCCGCTTTGGTCACCGCATCTACCACTGCCGGGTGGGCGTGGCCGGCAATCATCGGTCCCCAAGAGCCAACCAGATCAACGTACTCGTTGCCATCAACGTCCCACACTCGACTGCCTAGGCCACTCACGAAGTAGCGCGGTGTTCCGCCAACTCCCTTGAACGCGCGAACGGGACTGCTCACTCCACCGGGGATTACAAGCTGAGCGCGTTCATGCCACGCAATAGAACCATCGATGGGCTGACCGCCCTCTAACGAACCCGCCACTTTACTGACCGTTCCTGCTCAACAAACCTGCGGCTTCGATTGCCCAATAGGTGCACAGAATGTCGGCACCGGCGCGCTTCACACTGGCAAGCACCTCCAGGATCGCAGCTTCGCGCTGGATCAAGCCCTGAGCGGCGGCGGCCTCGAGCATGGCCATTTCCCCGCTCACAATGTACGCGGCAACCGGCACATCAACCGATGCGCGGGTGCTGGCAACAATGTCTAGATAGGCGAGTGCCGGCTTCACCATCACAATGTCCGCGCCTTCGGCAACATCCAGTCGAACCTCGCGCATAGCCTCACGCGCATTGCGAGGATCCTGCTGGTACGTCTTTCGGTCTCCGTGAGTCTGATCGCCGTGAAGCTGGCTATCCACCGCATCGCGGAACGGACCGTAGAACGCACTCGCGTACTTTGCCGCGTAGGCAAGAATCGAAACATCGATGTGGCCAGCCGCATCCAAAGCCGCACGAGTGGCGCCAACCTGACCATCCATCATGCCGCTGGCACCGAGCATGTGAGCACCCGCTTGGGCCAAAGCCACAGCCATCTTGCCGTAAATCTCGAGTGTGGCATCGTTGTCCACCGAGCCATCGGCCGCCAGCACACCGCAGTGTCCGTGATCGGTGAACTCGTCTAGGCAAAGGTCGGCCACAACCACAAGGCGCTCGCCGGCTTGCTCTCTAATCTGGCGCACAGCGCGGTTGAGAATTCCATTTGGATTCAGGGCTTCGGAGCCCGTTGCATCACGCTTGGTTGGGATGCCGAAAATCATTACGCCACCGATTCCGGCAGCTAAGGCTTCTTGAATCAAACCATCGATTGTTTCCAGGCTGTGCTGAAAGACCCCGGGCATTCCCTGTATCGGGCGAGGCTCCGCAAGCCCTTCTTTAACAAACACAGGGAGAATCAGTTGGTCGGCTCGCACCTGAGTTTCTGCAACCAGATTGCGAATGGCAGCGGTGGCACGCAGTCTGCGCGGGCGTTCCACTGGACTCACTGGTTGTCTCCTAAATCTCCTGCACTTCGGAAGATTCGATTCTCTCGGAAGTTACATAATCAAAAATAGTCTGTGCCGCCACTGCAGAACTAGGTGTAGGGCAAACTGCCACCACATTCAACCCAAGTTCGCGTGCCTTGCGCGCAGTGGTTTGCCCACCGCAGATCACGGGTATTTGGTGGTGGTCAACCAACTCCGCAAAGGCCTTCGCTGCACTCGGCGCTCTCAGCAAAACCGCGGCGAACTCTCCGGCAATCACACGGCTCGCGGTGGCTGGTGTTTCCTTCACTGGCGCGGTCACATAGAGAACCTCGGAGTGAACCGCCCAGTGGGCATCGGTGAGTTGTTGCTGTAGGGTCTCCATGGCCAGATTGCCAGAAGGGATAACGGCAAGTGTGCGCGAATACTCTTGGTGATCACTGACCTCGCCCTGGGCGGCCAAAACCGCCCTGGCTAGGGCATCGCCATATGCCACATCAGGCACAAGCACCTCATGCGCGCCAAAAGACTTTAGTGCGTTGGCAGTTGCCTCACCGATGGCAGCAAACTTTAGGCCCCTACGCAACCCTTTCCAGATTGCGCCGGTGAGAACTGTGTGACCAACCAATTCGGCCCAGAACTTCACTCCGTTGAGGCTGGTAGCAATCAACCAGTCCGCACGGTCTAGTTCCTCAAGCAAACGCTTGGCCGGGCCAGGTCCAGTGATGGGTGCGATTTCCAAGTAGGGCTCGCTCACGCTGTTCAGCCCAAGTTTGGCAAGTGCCGCGGTGTCGGTTTCGTTTCCGTTCGCTCTAATCAGCAGAATCGGTTTTGTCATTTGACGCGTTTCCCCCAGTTGTTTCAAAGTGCTTGAATGGCCGAACCCAATGTTGTTGTCATTAGTTTGCCTGCCGCAAACATACCAAGTTGGTGGGCCTCGTTCAGCATTTCGGCGGATTCCACCGGAGCTGCAATAGAAACGCGTTCGTGCCAATCCAAAGTTGGGTGGCTAAGTTCGGCAGTTACCTCCAGCACGCCGGCTTCCCAGGTTGCGTGAGCACCGATGGCAGTTGTGCAACTCGCGTTCACCCCGCGCAACACCGCCCGCTCTGCAATCGCCAAGAACCGAGACTCTTGAGAGTTCAGCTCGCACAGCAGCATGAGAAGCTCGCGGTCTTCGGTGCGGCACTCCACCGCGAGTGCACCTTGGGCAGGTGCCGGCAACATTTCTTCGGAGGTGAAAAACTGGGTGATCGCATCTGCGCGACCAAGCCGGTTGAGTCCGGCAGCTGCCAGAACGGTTGCGGCAAACTCGCCATCGGCAACCTTGGCAAGTCGAGTGTCCACATTTCCACGGATTGGCTCAACTACCAGGTCAGGTCGTAGCGCTCGAATACGCGCGGCTCTGCGTGGGCTCGAAGTTCCAACAACTGCACCCGCTGGCAGTTCCGCGAGGGAAGCGCCGCTCGCGCTCACCAACACGTCGCGCCAGTCCTCGCGCTCGGGAACGGCAGCAAGGGTGATGCCTTCCACCAAGCCGCTTGGTAGATCCTTGAAGGAGTGAACGATGAAGTCCACGTCGCTTGCAAGAAGCGCATCACGCAGAGTGGAAACAAAAATGCCCGGTCGTGTGGCGGCGGAGAACGGCATAGTGGTGTCGTCACCCTCTGCCCTAATCAGTACGAGTTCAACTTCTCGCCCAGTCAACGCACGAAGGTTTTCGGAAACCCAACCCGATTGAATTCTGGCAAGTTGGCTGCCTCGAGTGCCCAAGCGCAACGACTCAGTCATGCGCTTCACCGGTTGGCAGTTGGCCCTGCAGGTCAATGTTGAACAGGGTCTTTATGGCCGACAGGTAGTCGGCGTGATTTCCATCCTGCGCCAAGTTCTTGGCATTCACACTCGGCGTATGCAGCAAAGCGTTGATCACGCGATTCAACGAGTGGCCAACTTCATCGGCCGCCGCGTCTCCGCTCTTGCGGCGAACGCGCTCTATCTCTTCTTCCACCCAGGCGGTCACGTGCGAACGTAGCGCTGCCACCATCGGGTCAACCTGCCTGGCGGTTTCGTCGGCCTCAAAACTGGCAACCGATTCACGCACAATCTCTTGTGCAGTTAGAACCGATTCGGCATGCTCCGCAGGAGCGTGGTCCCGAATCGCATCTAGCGTGTAAACCTCAAACCCGGGTAACTCCAAAACCGACTTTGACACCCCACCGCTCAAAGTCACATCGATGATTGTCAGCGGACTCTGGCGCAACTGAGCAACCTTTTGAGCAAGGTGGAAGTTGATGCTTGGAGTTGCGCCACCGCTTGCCGTAACTGCCAGGTCAACCGTTGCCAACGTCTGCGCCAGTTCGCCCGAAGCCGAGGAGTCGGCAGAAAGCGCAACTGTTCCGTGACCCTCGCTAAACAACTCGGCGCGGCCGCTGGCGGAGTAACTGAAAATCTGTGAGCAGTTAGCACGTTTGAGCGCTGCCACGATCACGCGGGCGTATGCGCCGGTGCCCATTAGCAACACGCTCTTGCCCTCAAGGCTCCCGTGGTTAGCCTCGTAGAGATCGAGGCCGGCGTTGATGATGGAACGACCCGCGGCACCGAGCCCGGTTTCGGCCGAAACCTTCTTTGATACCGCCGCTGCACTCTGGAAAAGTCGCTGGAGAGAACTGCTTACTTGCTTACGGTTTTGAGCCTCTTGGAGTGAGCGCTTTACCTGGCCTGCAATCTCGCCTTCGCCAACAATCATGCTTTCCAGGCCGCTGGCAACCGAATACAGGTGCTGTGCAACCGAGTCGCCGTAACTCACCCGCAACAGCTTGCTGCAGTGGTCTTGGTTCAGGCCAGAAATCTCGGAAACGGTTTTCACAACCTGTTCAACGGCCGCGTGGAAATCATCGGTGTCTAAATAAACCTCGAACCGGTTGCAGGTGGAAATAACAACAGCACCCGAGAAGAACCCGTTGGAGGCAAGTAGGCCATCGCGAATCTCATCCGCGTGCCGCTCCAGGCTCTCAAGTTCTTCTAGCGGGCTCTGTTGAAAGTCCGATCCGAGTAAGACAAATGCCACTTATTCGCGCCACTTTCTAACGTCAAGGTCGGTCAACCATTCAACAAAGTGACGGTTTGCCAAAACTGCCTGTCCGCGTTTTTGACGCATCAGCTCTATCGCTTTTTTGGCGCTGAAGCCTTCGCGGATCAAAACCAATGCCATAACGAGTGAAGATCGGTTGATGCCAGCCTGACAGCGAATCAAAACGCGCTTGCCAGCTTTCCAGTCGCTGTGGGCTGTAAGAACAAGGTTGCGCATTTCGTCCCAGTCGAAGTCCGAAAGATCGCCGTCGAGGATTCCCAGACGCAACTCCTTAACAAACCAGTCCGCCGGCTTGGCCCAGGCGTAAAGAGTTACCACGGTGTCGAAGTGCTCCTTGGTCACGGTTGCGTCTGGCATTCCAAAAACGTCCGCTTCAAATCTGAGGTTGGCCATGTCGTCGTGGCTGTCGGTTCCACCCAGTGTTAGCCCCGGCAATATTTCGTTCCAGGTTTGAGTGGGGTAGTAGACGTCGTAAACCGGTGCGGCAAACTCTTGGATTTGCTCCGCCGAAGGCTTGGCTTGACCCGACCCGCGCTTGGCCCCCGAAGCCACGGATTTCTTGGGTTTTTCTTCTGTCATCTCACCTTAAAGGTTACTTTGAATGTGCATTCGGTCACGCAACGGATTGCCTCACCCGCGCTTGTCCGCTCCGCCATCAGGTAGGCCTTGCCCGCCTTGTTCAGCTTGAATGAGAATCTGCTGGTGCCACAACCCGCACCCGGCATGCTGCACGCATCAGTGGTGGAACTTGGAATCTGGGTTGCCTTGAAACTTGAAAGCCCCGACTTCTTGGTTAGCACCCACTTGGTGGTGTCCAGCGAAACCACAACATCGCGACCCTTTACCGTGGCAATGGTTGTGCCGTTAGCCGCGTAACCCAACTTGAGCGTGTTGGCAGCCATTGCCGGCTGAACCGCCATCGATGAAAAAAGCAGCACTAATGCTGCAGCCAATGCGGTTACGGAGGTCTCAAAAGTCTTCTTGCTCATGTATTCAAGATACTTGCTTGGTTTAATAGGTAAGTGGATAAAGTCATCACCCTCACAGGCGCCTTCAAGAATGCTGGCGACTACCTGATCGGTCATCGTGCCCGCGCCTTGTTGGCGGCTCACGTGAACGCTGAGGTCATCGATGTGAACCGCCGCGAAATCACCGATGAGAGTTACGCACTTTTCAACTCGGCACGCGCGGTTTTGCTCACGGGCGGTCCTGCGTACCAGGAAGAGATTTATCCAAAGGTTTACGGCATCGACCTGAGCCGGATCAACGTTCCGGTAATGGCATACGGTCTGGGCTGGAAGGGCAAGCTGGGGCAGCAGCCGCAAGACTTCCGATTTTCACCAGCCGCCACCGATTTTGTGAAGTCCATCCACGCGGACCAATCCCGCTTCAGCAGCGCACGCGACAATCTAACGGTTTCCATGCTCGCCGCAAACGGCGTGAGCAACGTTCAGATGACCGGCTGCCCAGCCTGGTACGACGAATCCAAGCTGGAGCAGGATTACGTTTTCAACCCAGACGTAAAGCGCCTGGTGCTCAGCATGCCCGCCGTGCCGCAGAAGCAGATCCCCGCAATCATCCGCAAGCTTGCCAAGGAGTTCCCAAAGGCCGAGCGCTTCATCTCGTTCCAGGCCGGCATGCGCAGCTCTCACCCTTACTGGGGTCAGAAGTACACCGAGTGGAACCACAAGCAGTTGGCATACGGCCGCAAGCACGGCTTCACCCCGCTTGACTTTGAAAGCGACTTCAACTCGTTCCAGTTCTTCATGAGCACCGTTGACTTCCATGTGGGCTACCGCGTGCACAGCCACATCTTCACCCTCAGCCAGCGCAAGACCTCCATGCTCATCGCCGAGGACTCCCGTGGCATGGGTCAGGTTGCGGCAATGGGCGGCACCGCACTGAGTTCACTGGATTCCAAGCGCGCTATCAAACGCGGCATCGATGAATTGTTCGACACCCGAGGCGCCTCGGTAGAAGCCGCAGTTCGCACCATGCAGGCCACCCACCCCAAGATGCTCGAGTTCCTGGCCCAGATCTAGGGCGTTTCCTTAAAATCGGGCAGTTTCCCTGCGGACCGTAACAAACCCTCACTTCTTACGTGTATCAGTAATGTCTGGCAAAATAGACCTGTGAGCGCAATTGCGCTCGCGGCAGTGCCCGATTGTTTCAAAACTTTCAGTTAGGGATGTGCGAATGGCAAGCAAGAAGCGCTCGCTTCGAGTGGTTGGCAAGAATGAGCCAGTCACGCTTGATTCTGTTGTGCACCCGTCGCAGGTTGAGTTCGAAGACGAGTTCGAAGCCCTGCTAGACGCCGAGGGCGACGCCGAGTTTGGCACTCTTGAACTGAAAGACTCCACCTCTAGCTCAGATGCCGGCGCAAAGGGCGAAGTTCTCAAGAACTGGACCAGCCAAGACTTCAGCAACATCTACACCCGCTTCCGTCCACACCTAGAGCGCTACGCAAAGCGTTGGTTGAACAACCAGCACCAGGTAGACGAGGTTGTACAGGACGCATTCCTTTACCTCATGGTCACCCTGCCAGAGCTAGACAGCGAAATCGGCGTTCTGCGTTTCCTAAAGTGGAAGCTCCGTTTGCTTTGCCTAGACGTGATCCGCGCAAGTGGCCGTGCCTACGTGAACAACATCGATGATCACGAAGACGCACTCATCTCAGACGAGCCAGAGCACTCTGCCGCGCTTGAAGCCGCAGACGACGCAGCCGTGGTTCGCCTCGCACTGAGCAAGCTAACCCCCCGCCACCGCGAAGTTCTTCTTGCCACCATGTATGAGGAGAAGAGCATTGCCGAGGTTGCAGCTCAAGTTGAACTTACCGAGAACGCAACTCGCCAGCTAATCTTCCGCGCTCGCGCAGCATTCAAGGTTGCCCTCATTGGTGATGTTGACACCAGTGGCATGAGCGCCGGTGCCATTCTTTCGGTTGCTGCTCGTAAGGCAGCACAGGAGACCAAGAAGGTTGGCGTTCAAGCCATGATGTTGGCACTGTTCGTGATCCTGGGTATTGGCACCTTCTTCAGCCTTGGTGGCAACGGAACCGTTCCTGGTTCTAACGTTGCCAACCCAGCTCCTAATAAAGATGGCAACGTTGTTCCGGTTCCTACCCACAACGATGGCTCCAACTCGGGCAGCGCATCCGCTACAGGTGCCAATGGTTCTTCAAACGGTGCCGCTGGCCAGGCCCACTCAAGCAACTCGGTTGTAGACGCCGCACCGGCCGCAGACGTTCAGCCAGCGCCTTCGGAATCGCCACTCAACGTATATGCCCTAAACGCTGCTATGAGCAACCAGGTTGCCGAGCAGGTTACTGTGTTCCCATCCAGCGCCAAGGTGAGCACTTCCTCAATCAGCAGCTACACCATTGCTAGTGATTCCAAGAATGTATCCGCTGTGTTCGGATACAACTCGGCCACTGGCAAGGTAACCGGAATCACCCTTACTTTCATAATCGATGGCGTGCAGTTCACCGCCTACGGACAGAACGTAACCACCGAACTTGTCAACGGCCACCTGGTGGTAACCGGAAAAGTTCTGGACTTGATCGACCCTCAAAATGTAGTATTGAGTAATACACAGATGTCGGGGGCAACGGTGACCCTAGAGTTTACTCAGGCGGATCTCACCGCTGGCATGCAGAACGCGTCAATGACCATCGCAGCCGCCCAAAAATAATCTCAAAAAAATCTGAAAAAACTTTCGTACAGACCGTAACAAACCCGAATCTGTTGCGTTACTAAGTTTGTAAGGATATCGGACTCCCTGCTTGGTTGGAAGCCTGCTGTCCTTACATCCAGCCCCTTCGGGGCTGGAAAACCAAGAAAAGATAAGGAAATCACATGTCTAACATCAAGACCCGTAAGGGACTTGCGTTCGGCGCACTAGTAGCACTGGGCGCTTCGCTCATTGCAGGTGCACCTGCGCACGCCGCTGGCGAGGTTAACGTTGTTCCGACTGCTGGATCGCTGCTAAACACTCTTAGCACCGAGACCTTCACTCTGAAGAGCAACCTCACCTCGAACAACAACACCCCGCAGAACATTGCGGACCTCCGTTACCAGGTAAAGTCGACCTCTGCTATCAACGCAGAGACTTGGCAGAACAACGGCAACTCGGACGTATACCAGTTGTTCACCAACACCACCGACCACAAGATCGACTTCGCCGCAACCGGCGCAGCTTCGGCCTTGAACTACCTAGCTCTTTCGGCAGCAGACACCACCAAGGCTGCAACCGTTGAGGTAACCACCTACGTTGACGCTGACAACAGCGGATCTTTCACCGCTGGTGAGTTCAACAACGTACAGACCATCGGTTTCAAGACCCTTGCATCTGTAACCTCTGCAGTTGTTCTTGACACCCCTCACGCTGATGACACCAAGGTAACCGGTCAGGTAACCCTAGATGGCATCAACTTGAGCCAGATCCAGAACAACCCAATCGCAGTTGAGATCTCGAACTACGACAGCACTGCAAACGTACGCGTTTACAACTTCCTAGCAGACGCAACTGTGACTGCAAGCACCTTGAAGTTCACCGCAAACGTAAACCAGCTAGCTGCGGGCGACAACATCGCTGCACGTGCGTTCTTCGATGGCGCTGAGACCGAGTTTGCTCTTGCAACCAAGAAGGTTGTTGCTCACTCCGTATTCCACCTAGCTGCAGCTATTGCAGCAAGTGCTAACTCGACTGCAGCTGCTGCAGGCGAGCAGTCTGAAGTACGCGCAAACAGCCCATACGTTGTAACCGCTAAGGCAACCGACAACGCAACTCCAGACAACCTTGCTGTTGCCGGAGCTACCGTTAAGGCTGACTTCGACACCAACGTTGCACTTGACGCAACTCACACCATCACCATCAACGGCACCACCTACACCACTTACGCTGACCTAACCGCAGCATCTCTATCGCTAACCAGCGGTGCAGATGGCAAGGTTTCGCTAAACGTAACCACCGTAGGCTTTGGCAACGGCGATGGCGTTCTGTTCCACTTCACCAGCGAGAACATCGAGTCTGCAGTGGCTTCGATGGTTGTTCCTGCTCAGTACACCGTTCGCGATGTAACTGACGTACTAGACACCGACGCTCGTTCGGCTGTTGCTGGTTCGACCACCAACGTTGTTTACAGCGTTGTTGACCAGTGGGGTCAGGCTGCAGCTAACGGCAAGTTCGCTGTTCAGGTTGAGGGTGACACTGTTACCACCGCACACGCAGACGTTGTAAACGGTCTTGCAACTGTTCCAGTAGCAATCACCGCAACTCCTGCAATCAACCAGGTAGACGTTGAGGTTACTCTCTTCGCTTACGCAACCAACGAGCACAGCTTCGTTTCTGCTGCACCTGCTGCAAACACCATCAACGAAGACGGCTTCACTCTTTACGTAGCTCCTTCGAACGAGATCACCGCAGCAACCATCACCCTTAACGCACCTGCCGACACCACCTACAACGTGGACAGCTTCGACAAGTTCGCTTCGGTTGACGGTCGTTACGCAGGTCTATTCGGTTACGCAACTGTTCCATCGGTTGACGGTCTGTCGAACAACTTCACCGGTACCGTAAAGGCCGGCGACGTTGCTACCCACACCATCGCTGGTGCTTCGGTTACCATCACCTCTGCTGGAAACCTAATCAAGTCGGGCAACCAGTACGGTCTAGGCACCCTAACCATCTTGGCTGGCGCTGACGGTTCGTTCTCGTTCCAGATCACCACCCACAAGTCGGGCGACCAGACTGCAACCGTTACCTCGGGCGCAGCAACTGCAACCAAGACTGCAAAGACCTGGAACCCACTAGCTGCTTCGAAGCTTGCTGCTTCGGTTGCTTCGGCTAGCTACACCACCGGTCGCGCAGTTGTGGTTGAGTTCACCACTACCGACAAGTACGGAAACGCAGCAGCTGCTTGCTCGGGTACCGTAACCGTAACCGGTGCAGGCTACCTAGTAGCTGGCAACAGCACCATCGGTTCGTCGGTTGCATTCTCGACCGGCGCTGACGGCAAGGGTTCGGTTCAGCTAATCAACGGTGCAGACCAGATTGGCACTGCTACCGTAACTGCAACCTTCTGGAGCGGCGACGACAAGAAGACTGCAGCAAGCACCTACACCTTCGGTCAGACCGACGCTAACCTGAACATCTCGGGCAAGCGCGTAACCGCTGACTGGGTATTCGCAGCTGGCAAGACCGTTTCGATCACTCGTGACGGCGTAACCATCCGCACCTTCCACCCAACCGCTAACAGCGCAGACAGCTTCTCCTTCAACCTGAAGAAGAGCAAGCGTGCACACCGTGTGACCATCAAGATCAACGGCGTGACCATCACTGACGCAGGTTACCTAGTAAAGAAGTAGTCACTACTTCTCGCTAAGTAAATAGCATCGGAAATCCCCCTGGCTTCGGCCAGGGGGATTTTCATTTTCCGGCTTGAGAGCGCTGGCAGTCATTGGGCTAATTCACCTGCTGTTCACCTTGCAAAAAAGCTGAATTCACCTTGCGCAACAAGACTTGAGAGCATGAGTGAAGCCCCTACCAGCGCGGCCCCGGCCAAGCGCAAGCTCTCCACTAAGCCTCATTCGGTGGCAGATCGCGCCTTCTACGGCCTAGCCCGCGCAGCCGCCTACGGCGCCATCGTTTTGGTGGGCTTGATCCTCGTGTTCCTTTTGATGCGCTCAAGCTCAACCTTCGCCCAGCAGGGCGTTGGCTTCATCTTTGGAAGCGAGTGGAGCACCGCCGGAGACAAGCCAGTTCTACAGATTGGCCCAATGCTTTGGGGTTCGATTCTGATTGCCATCATCGGTGTGATTTTTGCAGTTCCAATGAGCATTGCAACCGCGTACTTCATTGAGTTCATGGCACCAAAGCGCATCGCCAAGATCGCCACCGTTGTGGTTGACCTCCTGGCCGCAATCCCTTCAATCGTTGTGGGTCTCTGGGGCCTAATGGTTTTCACCCCGGTTGCAGGACACTGGGCAGAGCTGCTCAACAAGGGTCTGGGCTGGATTCCAATCTTTGGCAGCAGCACCAACAACTTCCAGGGAACCCCGTTTACCGCCGGTTGGATTGTGGCCGTGATGATTGTGCCAATCATCACCTCGGTTGCCCGTGAAATCTTCAGCCAGATGGACCGAGACCTAATCAACGCCAGCGTTGCCTTGGGCGGCAGTAAGAGCACCAGCCTGTTCCAGGTGATCCTGCCTACCGCTAGCGGCGGTATCGTTGGTGGCGTTCTTCTTGGCCTTGGCCGCGCGCTCGGTGAGACCGTTGCCATCTACTTCGTTTTGAACCTCAGCTTTGACATCAACTGGGGAGCCGTGCTTGAGAACAAGGGTGGCTCTGTTGCATCGCTCATTCTGAGCAAGTTTGGTGAGGCAACTCCAGAGGAAATCGGTGGCCTGATGGCGGCCGGTCTGGTGCTGTTTGTAATCACCCTTCTTGTGAACTGGGTTGCCGCCGTGATTGTGAACCTAGCCCAGCCTTGGCGTCGATAGGAATTTGAGAATGACTTCAGACGTAAACGGAACCGTGAACCCAGCAACCCTGGGTAGACCTGCCGAAATGGGAGCACTTCCTCGCCCGGCCATTGAGCCGTGGAAAGTTCCTAACCCAGCGCGAACCACCAAGATTGCTCTTGCCAGTACCATTCCTGGCGTGCTTGCGATTGCTCTCACCCTGCTGTTCAGCATTGACCCAGCGGTTGCAATGATTCTGTTGTTCCTTCCGCTGCAGATCATCGCCAGCATCTGGGCAGGGCGCAACATTTATGGCAAGAAGGGTCAGGCAGACGCCCTCCTGGTTATCTTCACCATCTTCTTCAGCACCTTTGTTGGTGTGTTGCTGGTAAGCCTCATCTGGAGCGTTGTGGTCATGGGTCTCAAAGCCATGAGCTGGCAGTTTGTTAGCCAGAACAACATCTACATCACCCCAACCACCAGCCTTGAGTACGGTGGCGTTGGGCACGCGGTTCTTGGAACCTTGATGATGGTTGGCCTCAGCACCCTGGTTACCGTTCCACTGGGCATCCTGGTTGCCGTGTACCTAACCGAAACCCGCGAGAAGCCTCGTGGAGCCGTTCGTACGCTGGTTCAGGCAATGTCTGGGCTTCCATCGGTGGTAGCGGGTCTGTTCGTTTACTCCGCACTTGTTGTGGGTCTTGGCTTTGGCTACGGTGGTTGGCTAGGTTCCCTAGCCCTAATCCCACTGATGCTTCCTACCGTGGCTCGCGTTGCCGAGGAGAGCCTGCGCCTTGTTCCACAGGAGCTTCGCAACGGTGCCCTGGCACTTGGCGCACCTGCCTACCGCGCGTTCCTTCAGGTGACACTGCCGGCCGCAAAGAGCGGTTTGATCACCGCCATGATTCTTGGTGTAGCTCGCGTTATTGGTGAGACCGCTCCGCTGATTCTTACCGTGAACAACACCAACGGAACCAACCTAGACATGAGTCAGCCAATGGCTGCTCTGCCTACTTACATCTTCCAGTACATTGCCAATACCTATGACACCAGCGTGCAGCGCGCCTGGGGTGCGGCGTTGGTTGTGCTGATTCTGGTAACCGTTCTATTCACTTTGGCCCGCATGGTTAGCAAGACCAGCGTGACCGCAAAGAAGCCTTCTAAGAAGAGAAAGTAATCACTATGACTACCTCTGCTGTTCCGCACCTACGCGCCAAAGACGTAAACGTTTGGTTTGGCGAGCGTCACGTTCTTCGCGACGTAAACCTAACCTTCCCTGCCAACCAGGTGACCGCACTGATCGGCCCTTCGGGTTGCGGCAAGAGCACCTTCTTGCGCACCCTGAACCGCATGCACGAGCTAATCCCGAGTGCGGGCTTTGCCGGCGAGATCCTTCTGGACGACCAGGACATCTACGCACCTGAGAAGGACCCAACCGAGGTTCGCCTGAGCATTGGCATGGTTTTCCAGAAGCCAAACCCGTTCCCAACCATGAGCATCAAGGAGAACGTGCTTAGCGGTCTCAAGCTGAGTGGTCGCCGTGGCTACAACGCGGCCGAACTGGTTGAAACCAGCCTGCAGCGTGCGTCGATCTGGAACGAAGTTAAGGACCGCCTGAACGACCCAGCCCTTAGCCTTTCCGGTGGACAGCAGCAGCGTCTTTGCATCGCCCGTTCGCTTGCCATGAACCCAGAAGTGCTCCTCATGGACGAGCCTTGTTCTGCACTTGACCCAGGCAGCACCCGCCGCGTTGAGGAGACAATCCAGGAGCTTTCCAGCGGCATGACCATTGTGATTGTTACCCACAACATGCAGCAGGCACAGCGCATCAGCGACCAGACCGCATTCTTCCTGGCTGAAGACGGCAACCCTGGCCGCGTTGTTGAGTTTGGATCCACCGATGACGTCTTCAACAAGCCTGTAGACCCTCGCACCAACGACTACGTAAACGGCCACTTCGGCTAACCAAACAAAAAGTTAACAGTTCATTCACCAACTGCTCACTTGGTAACCAACCCAACTTAACCTCACGAAGTCATTCTTGAAGCATCCGATAAACGGACTCATTACAAGGAGAAAATCAATGCGTAAAACTGCAGGCATTATCGCCGCTGTTGCACTAGCCGCTTCGGCTCTATTCGCTTCGCCAGCACACGCTGCTGGATCCATCACCGCTGGTGGCTCGTCGTTCAGTGGCGGTATGTTCACCACCTGTGCCGCAGGTTCGAACGTAACTTACACCGCTTCTTCGAGTGGTACCGGTAAGACCAACTTCACCAACGGTCAGTTCGACTTCGCTGGAACCGACGCAGTTTACGCTGCAACCGAGACCAAGCCAAAGGGCAGCTTTGCTTACGTACCAGTTCTTGGTGGCCCAATTGCCATCATCTTCAACATCCCTGGTGTACACAACTTGCGTCTAGACGCAGCAACCATCGGTGGAATCTTCCAGGGCACCATCACCAAGTGGAACGACAAGAAGATCGTGAAGCTAAACAAGGGTGTAAAGCTACCTGCACAGGCAATCACCCCTGAGTACCGCAACAGCAAGTCGGGAACCAACGGAAACTTCTCCGGTTACCTAGCTGCTAACAAGGCCGCTGGCTGGACCGCAGACCAGACCTGGACCGTAGCTACCGGCAAGGCAACCCCTGCAGGTACCGGTGCAGCAACCAGCACCCTAGTAGTAAGCAACGTTGTAAGCACCGCTTACTCGGTTGGTTACGTAGACCTAAAGGATGCAAAGGCTAAGAACGTAAACTACGCAGCCGTGAAGAACGCAGCTGGCCAGTTCATCAAGCCAACCCCGGCAGCATCGGCTAAGTTCCTTGCAAAGCAGGCAGTAAACGCCGACGGTTCGGTTGCAATCAACTGGGCACAGAAGGTTCCAGGCGGCTACAACGCTTCGCTAATCACCTACGCAATCGTGAACACCAGCGCCAGCAAGAACGGCGCAGATGTTAAGAGCTTCCTAGAGTACGTTCTAAACAGCTGTGTTCCTGCAAACGCAACCCCACTTGGCTACGTAGCCCTAACCGGCGCAACCCTAGCTAAGGCTAAGGCTGTAGTTGCTTCGATCAAGTAAATAAGTTCTAAGTCAGTTGAGCCGGGCTTTCCTTCAAACGGAGAGCCCGGTTTCACTGCTTGAAATGCTCCACCAGTTATAAACGGCTAAGTTCTAAACGCAAAGGAAGTCATCGATGATTGCAAAGGCACTCAAGCTGGCAGCACTGTTGGTTGTTGGCGCTGTAACGCTAACCGCGTGCACCCCGCCGATGCCACCAGAGGTTGCCGCCGCCCTGGCTGAGCAGACCTATGTTTGCCAGAACGGCGATGTAGCCCTTTCCACTCCGAGAGCGTTGGCCGATGACCTTCCGATGATCACAGACTCCATGACCGGCAACTGCCCAACCATGACCGCTACTTCAGTTGAGCCAGGTTCTGGTGGGGTGGGTTCTGCCGCACAGATTTTCATTGATTCGACCGCCCCTGCCGCCGCAGTTTGCACCCCTGCCTACACCACCCCGTTTGCGCTTGATGCAGCGGTTGTGTCTGTAACTCTTGGTGACTCCGCCGGTGTGATTCTTAGCCCAGCGAGTGTTGCCGGGATCTTCGATGGCAGCATCAAAACCTGGGACAGCCCAAAACTCGCCGCGGACAACTCTGGTGAGCAGGTTGGCTCCGGGCCAATCACCGTGCTTCCAATAACCGATGCCAAGGCGCTCAAGGCTTTCTCGGCCTGGTACCAGCACCTAACGGGCAAGGCCTTCAACGCGCCGCTAATCAAGGCAAAGCGCAACTTGAGCGTTCCGGATCTTGGCACGCTGGCAGAGGGTACCGTGGCGCTGCTGCCTTACTCAATCTTCACCGCGTATTCCACCTACTCCGAGGTGATTCCTCTTGCTGCCAACATCGTGGCCGACAAGAAGGCACCTGAGGGTGTAACGGCCGACTCGAGCGGAATCATCTCGGCAGGTACCCAGCTTCAGTTGAGCAAGACCAATTCCGGCATCACCGTAAAGATGGACTACTCGGCCAAGCCTGTTCCGCCACTGGGATCGGACATTGCTCCGGTGCCATACGGCGCAATCTATCCGGTGAACCTGAGCCTGTGCGGCAAGCCATCGTTGTTGGCTCGTGCTGTTGCTCGCTTCATGCTGCGTCAGGACTCGCAGGGCACCATGACAGCGTTCGTGTCGCTGCCTGAAAACCTGCGTGCAGAATCTTTGATTGGTGTGTCCAAGGGCCTGCCAACTCCAAAGGTGAAGCCTCAGCAGTAAGAGAACTTGAGGAGAGGGACGGGCCGAGTGCCCGTCCTTTTCTATTTCTTGTGGGCCGCGATGGCTTCTATGTAGATTGCCACACTCTTGGCAACCAGGTTGCTCTGGTATAGATCTTGGCGCAGGTCAATGGTCTTTGATTTTCCATCGATGATTTCAGCGTGCGCAGCCTTGATGGTCTCCGCCAGCGCCTCAATCTGAAGTTGCTTCGACTCCGGGTGGAGCGGCACCAGCCAGTAGCTGTTTTCTGGCAGTTCGCCCGCGATGTTCGGATCGCAAAGGATTGGCGGGGTACCAACCACGCCAGCCTCGTAAACGGTCATGCCCTGGGTCTCAAAGCCGATGCTGGTCTGGATCAGGGCGTGGGCCGCACGGAGTTCGTGAAGCATCTGGTCGTGGCTCACGCGGCCAACCAACTCCACCGAATCCTTCAGGCCATTTGCAGCGATGAACGCCTGTGCCTTTTTGAGCAGTGGACCGCCACCAAAGATTCGAACCTTGGCTGGAACCTTGGCCAGCGCGAGTGCGCTCAGGAACTCCATCATGCGCTTCTCGTGACTGAAGCGGCCGCTCCATGCGAAAGTCACGGGCTGGCCAGCGGCAGCTGCTGGCTTGCGCTCCACCTTGAAGATTGCCTCGAGATTGCGGTCGTCCACACCGGTTGGAATCACTCGGATGTCTTTGGCCACACCGTGAGATTCCGCCAGCTTGGCAAAGTGGTGGGTTGGAGCAATCACAATCTGGGCGCTACGGCTGATGTTGTGAAGGTAGCGCCAGCCATCGATGCCGCCTTGGAAAGCTTTGTGGTTTACCCATCGGCCAAACACCTCGCCGTTGACCCAGGTGAGGATGCCGGCGCCAAGTGCGCCAACCGCTGCCGCGGAACCCGTGACCAGATTGGTGTGGAGAGTTTGAACCAGCGGTAGGTTCTGGCGCTTAGCGAATCCGTTAGCCAGGATGGCGCCCCACCAGTCGGCCTGGCTGTGCACCACGTCAACGGGCGGAAGGGTCTTTAGCTCCTCCAGCACAAATCGGTAGGTGCGGTTCAGAGCCGCGGTGGCGGTGTACTCGCCATCGGGGGTGAGCGGAAAACTTGGGTAAAGAATCTGACCGGGTCTAGACGAGCCGGCAACCGGCGACTTGCGGTTGGTTGGACCGACCACGGTCACGGTGTGCCCCGCAAGCTGCAGGTATTTCTGCTGAAGCAGCACGCTGGCTTGAGCCCCGCCCAGGGAATCTGGGTTCTGGTCTAAAAAGATGAGGATGTGCACGCTGGCAGGCCTTGGCTTCGCGGGTTGGTGTGGCTCTTAGATGAGGTCCGCAACAGAGTTGAGGATCTCGCTCGGACGGAATGGGTACTTCTCGATCTCGGCCTTGTCGCTGATGCCGGTGAGCACCAATACGGTGTGCAGACCTGCTTCGATGCCAGCCACCACATCGGTGTCCATGCGGTCGCCAATCATTCCGGTGTGCTCGGAGTGTGCCTGAATCTTGTTCATTGCGCTGCGGAACATCATCGGGTTCGGTTTTCCAACGATGTATGGCTCGCGACCGGTTGCCTTGGTGATGAGCGCCGCAACCGAACCGGTGGCTGGTAGAACACCTTCCTGCGATGGGCCGGTGGCGTCTGGGTTGGTGGCGATGAAGCGAGCGCCGGCCAAGATTAGGCGGATGGCCTTGGTCAGGTTTTCAAAGCTAAAGTTGCGGGTTTCGCCAAGAACAACGTAGTCAGGGTCGTGGTCGGTCATAACGTAGCCAACCTCGTGCAGCGCGGTGGTCATGCCAGCCTCGCCAATCACAAATGCCGAGCCGTTTGGCTTCTGGCTCTTTAGGAATGCCGCGGTGGCAAGGGCGCTGGTCCAGATGCGGTCTTCAGGCACATCGAGGCCACCCTGCTGCAGGCGAGCAGCCAGGTCGCGCGGGGTGTAGATGCTGTTGTTGGTGAGCACCAAGAATGGGGTGCCGTTGTCTTGCCAACCCTTGATCAGCTCGGCTGCGCCTGGAATGGCGTGGCCCTCGTGCACCAGCACGCCGTCCATGTCGGTGAGCCAGGCGGTGACTTTGGCGCGGGCCGCAGTGTTCACGCGGGTCAGGTTTGGTGCGGTTTCGGAAGACATGGGTTAATGCTACTAGTTAGGCTTTAACCCATGACCGAAACCCCGGAGCCAACTGGCTTGCCCGCCTCAGCGGCAGCCGAGCCAACCGGCCCAACCCCTTCGCCGGAACTCACAACGTGGGGCGTGGGGCCGTGGCAGGGGGAGTGGCCGCTAGACGCCGAGGGCAACTTGGACCCGGTTCTAGACCCAGAACTGCTCACCGCCGGCGACACCCGAAACGTGTTGGACAAATACCGCTACTGGCGCATGGACGCCATCGTTGCCGATTTGGACAGCCGACGCCACCGTTTTCACGTGGCCATTGAGAACTGGCAGCACGACCTGAACATCGGTTCCATCGTGCGCACAGCCAACGCATTCCTGGCGTCCGAGGTTCACATCATCGGCCACAAGCGCTGGAACCGCCGCGGTGCAATGGTCACAGACCGCTACCAGCACATCCGCCACCACCCAACGGTGGAAGACTTCCTTGCTTGGACCAGAGATACCGGCATCGATGGAGGGGCGCTCGCCGCCACCGATCCCGTAACCGGTCAGGTTACTCACACGCCACTCCCGGTCATCGCAATCGACAACGTTCCTGGCTGCCAGCAGATTGAAAAATACAGTTTGCCGGCCGACTGCGTGCTGCTTTTCGGTCAAGAGGGACCGGGTCTCTCGCAACCCGCCATCGATGCCGCAGAAGTGGTCCTTGAAATCACGCAGTTTGGTAGCACGCGCTCCATCAACGCAAGCGCGGCCGCTGCCATCGCCATGCACGCATGGCTCATGCAGCACGTTTTCTGATTTCCGCTCGCTCTGCGGTTGGTTTTTCGCAACCCGAGGGTTAGTCTTGAAACACTGTTCAAAGGTGGGGGAAATGAAGAAAATATTTGCAGTTCTAATGGCCATGTCTCTGGCAGTAGGCCTCGGTGGTCAAGCTCACGCTGCTAAACCAGACGCGTACGCCAAAAAGTGGGGCACGTTTGCATCGATGACCTTCACTGGCACAGGTGATGATGTGGTTACTTTTCCAAAGACACTGAAGGCTGGTTTCGTTTCCTCGTCGTACACCGGAGACTCAAACTTCATCATTTGGTCTCTTGACTCATCACAGAGCGAAGCGGAGTTGCTAGCAAACACCGTAGGCGATTACCAGGGCGCAAGATCGTTTGGCTTGGGATTTTTGAGCAAGAAGGCAAGCGGACTTGAAATCACTGGCGAGGGCAGCTGGACAGTAACCGTTAGCCCGCTTTCTGCGGCCCCAAAACTGCCTTCCGCGGGTTCCGGAGATGGTGTATTCAAGGTTTCCCTAACTCGAAACCCAATCTGGAAACTCAGTTACACGGGTGGCTCAAACTTCATCATTTGGCAAAACTGCACCAATAGTAAGTACGCCCTCGTTGCTAACACGATTGGCGATTACAGTGGCAAAAAGGTTGGCGTTTCAGGGAGTTGCATCATCGATGTGACTGGCGCCGGAACTTGGACCATAAAGCGGTAGCTCCACGAAAACCGCTTATATCACTGGCGGCAAGTTTTCGCATTTGATTTAAAAAGAATGTTTACAACTTGTGCCAAATCGTTATAGACTACTGGTTTGCTCCCAAATCGCGCCCTCATATTGTGGTTGGCGCGCGTGCCGCATATATTGGCGGTTAAAACGGGTCGCGATCTCCCATCCACTCACCACTTGAGTTAATGCCCTTGGAGGGATTTTCTTTGGCTGCGAAAAACGCTAAGACCATTAAGAATGACCGATCGGCCCAGCGCCCTTCCTTTGCGAAGGTGCAGGAACCTATTCAGGTACCTGATCTGCTGAGCCTACAGACCGAAAGCTTCGACTGGCTCGTTGGCAATCCTGCATGGCGCAAGATTGCTGGACCAGACGCTAAGACCGGTCTTGAGGAGATCTTTGAGGAGATCTCCCCGATTGAAGACAGCACCAGCAGCAGCCAGGACGCCAAGATGGGTCTTGCCTTTGCCGCTCCTGAGCTGTACGACCCTAGCTACACTCCAGACGAGTGCAAGACCAAGGGCAAGAGCTACACCCAGCCGCTCTACATCAAGGCTGAGTTCACCAACTACCTAACCGGTGAGATCAAGTCCCAGACCGTATTCATGGGTGACTTCCCTGTGATGACCGAGAAGGGTACCTTCATCATCAACGGAACCGAGCGTGTGGTTGTTTCGCAGCTCGTTCGTTCCCCAGGTGTTTACTTCTCTGTATCCACCAACACCACCGGTAACCTCGACGTTCGCAACAACAAGGCTCAGATCATCCCTAGCCGCGGTTCGTACCTCGAGTTCCTAACCGAGTGGGTTAAGGACGACCGTAAGCCTGTGGCTCGCTTCGGCCAGCCAATTGTTCAGGTTCAGGTTGACCGCAAGACCAAGGTTTCGGCAACCATCTTCCTAAAGGCTCTTGGCCTTTCGGAAGAGCAGATTCGTGCCGAGTTCTCGGACATCCAGACCTCTGTTGCAAAGGGCGCTCCTAGCTGGGAGTACGACCTAGACATCATTGAGAACACCCTGGCTTACGACAAGAGCAAGGTATTCGCCAACCCAATCGTGACCAAGGAAGACGCTCTTCGCGAGCTCTACCGCAAGGTTCGCGGCGAGGCTGCCGGTGCCGAAGTTTCTGAGTCCTGGCTAAAGAGCACCTACTTCGACAGCAAGCGCTACAACCTTGCCAAGGTGGGTCGTCACAAGCTAAACCGCAAGCTGGGCATCAGCGAGGCTGCGGACAAGAGCGTTCTAACCGTGAACGACATCGTTGCAACCCTGAAGTACCTTCTTTTGTTCGACCTTTCGATCAAGAACAACGCTTCTGCAAGCAACGCACGTCTTGAGTTCGACCTGAACCTAGCCGGCAAGAAGAGCACCATCGCTGTTAGCTCTGATGACATCGATGACTTCTCGAACCGTCGTATCCGTTCGGTTGGCGAGCTAATCCAGAACCAGGTTCGCATCGGTCTAAGCCGTATGGAGCGTGTGGTACGCGAGCGTATGTCCACCCAGGACATCGAGGCGATCACCCCTCAGACCCTGATCAACCTGCGCCCAGTTGTATCTGCCATCAAGGAATTCTTTGGTGCCAGCCAGCTTTCGCAGTTCATGGACCAGAACAACCCACTTGCCGGCCTCGCTCACAAGCGTCGTCTTTCGGCACTTGGTCCTGGTGGTATCGCTCGTGAGCGTGCCCAGATGGAGGTTCGTGACGTACACCCTTCGCACTACGGACGTATGTGCCCTGTTGAGACCCCTGAAGGTCCAAACATCGGTCTTATCGGTTCGTTGACAGCGTACGCACGCATCAACACCTTCGGATTCATCGAGACCCCTTACAACAAGGTTGTAAACGGCAAGGTTTCGGGCAAGATCGAGTACCTAGACGCAGCCGCTGAGTCTGGCAAGACCATTGCCGGTGCAGACGTTGCTCTAAACGCAGACAAGACCTTTGCAAACAAGAAGGTTTTCGCCCGCTTCATGGGAGACGTTGTTGAAGTACCAGCAGAGGACGTTGACTTCGTTGACATTTCCCCTCGCCAGCTGGCTTCGGTTTCCACCTCGCTGATTCCGTTCCTTGAGCACGACGACTCGTCGCGTGCACTTATGGGTGCCAACATGCAGCGTCAGGCAGTTCCACTGCTACGCAGCGAGAGCCCACTAGTTGGAACCGGTATCGAGCGCGTTGCAGCAATGGACTCCGGTGCAGTGCTTATCAACGAAGAAGCCGGTGTTGTAGCCGACGTAGATGCAGACGTAATCACCATCCAGCAGGACAAGGGTGGCGTTCGTCAGTACGCACTTCGCAAGTTCGACCGCAGCAACCAGGGAACTGCCATCAACCAGCGCGTGCTGGTTAGCATGGGAGACCGCGTTGAGGCTGGAGACGCACTTGCAGATGGTCCAGCCACCGAGAACGGTGAGCTAGCTCTAGGTAAGAACCTCCTCGTGGCATTCATGCCATGGGAAGGCCACAACTTCGAGGACGCCATCATCCTCAGCCAGAACCTGGTGAAGGACGACACCCTTTCTTCGATTCACATCGAGGAGTACGAGGTTGACGCTCGCGACACCAAGCTGGGTAAGGAAGAGATCACTGCTGACCTACCAAACGTTTCGGCTGAAGCACTTGCTCAGCTAGACGAGTTCGGCATCATCCGTATTGGTGCAGAGGTTCGCCCTGGCGACATTCTGGTTGGAAAGGTTACCCCTAAGGGTGAAACCGAGCTTTCCGCAGAAGAGCGCCTACTCCGCGCAATCTTCAACGAGAAGAGCCGCGAAGTTCGCGACACCTCGCTCAAGGTTCCACACGGTGAGCAGGGTACCGTCATCGGTGTCAAGGTATTTGACATTGAGAAGGGCGACGACGAGCTAGGCGCAGGCGTAAACCAGCGCGTAGTGGTTCACATTGCTCAGAAGCGTAAGATCACCGAGGGTGACAAGCTTGCCGGTCGTCACGGTAACAAGGGTGTTATTTCCAAGATCCTTCCGATTGAGGACATGCCATTCCTAGCCGACGGAACTCCGGTTGACGTTGTTCTAAACCCACTGGGTATCCCAGGTCGAATGAACTTCGGTCAGGTACTTGAGACCCACCTTGGTTGGATTGCCAAGCAGGGTTGGAAGATTGACGACGCCGCTAAGTGGGCCAAGGACCTCGTTGCAGAGATGCACGAAGGTGCTCCTGGTACCAAGGTTGCAACCCCAATCTTCGATGGCGCTAGCAAGGACGAAGTTGTAGGTCTGCTGGGTTCCACCCTGCCAAACCGCGATGGTGTTCGCCTAGTATCCGAAAAGGGTAAGGCTCAGCTATTCGATGGCCGCTCCGGTGAGCCATTCCCAGAGCAGATCTCTGTTGGTTACATGTACGTGCTTAAGCTGCACCACCTTGTAGACGACAAGATCCACGCTCGTTCGACCGGTCCTTACAGCATGATCACCCAGCAGCCACTAGGTGGTAAGGCTCAGTTCGGTGGACAGCGCTTTGGTGAGATGGAAGTTTGGGCACTGCAGGCATACGGTGCCGCGCACACCCTTCAGGAACTTCTCACCATCAAGTCCGATGACATCACTGGTCGCGTTAAGACCTATGAGGCCATCGTTAAGGGCGAGAACATCCAAGCTCCAGGTATCCCAGAATCGTTCCGCGTTCTAGCCAAGGAAATGCAGTCCCTTGCTCTGAACGTTGAGGTTCTCAACGCAGCGGGTGACGTAGTTACCCTTCGCGAAGAAGACCGCGATGAGGGCGACCGCGCCGCCGAAGAACTCGGCATCAACTTGTCTCGCAACGAAAACAGTGGCGTAGACAACGAATTCACCGAGTACAACTAAGCCCGATCAAGAAGATTTAGGAATTAAGGAAAATCATGGAAGTTGAATCCTTCGACGCCCTCCGCGTTGGCCTTGCTACTGCCGACGACATTCGCTCTTGGTCGCACGGTGAAGTTAAGAAGCCAGAGACCATTAACTACCGCACCCTAAAGCCTGAAAAGGACGGACTCTTCTGCGAGAAGATCTTCGGCCCTACCAAGGACTGGGAGTGCTCCTGTGGCAAGTACAAGCGTGTCCGCTTCAAGGGCATCGTTTGTGAGCGCTGTGGTGTAGAGGTAACCAAGTCGTCTGTGCGCCGTGAGCGCATGGGGCACATCGAGCTTGCCGCTCCGGTTACCCACATCTGGTACTTCAAGGGTGTTCCAAGCCGCTTGGGTTACCTACTAAACATGGCTCCAAAGGACCTTGAGAAGATCATCTACTTCGCGGCTTACCGCGTTATGGGTGTTCACTCGGAAGACCTACAGTTTGACGAAGCAATGGTTCGCGAAGACTACGTACAGCGCGTTGGTTCGATCCTTGAGGCTCGCGCCGCAGAGATCGCCGATGTTGCCCAGGCAGAAATCGACGCCCTTGCCGGTCACGGTCTAGTTCTTCAGCCTGCAAAGAAGCTTTGGGAAGCCCCAGAGTGGGTAGACGCTCAGTTCGTTAAGAGCATCGAGCAGCTTATTGCAGCCGAAGAGAAGAGCCCGGAGAACTACTTCAACGAGAAGAAGGTTGCCGCATCTGAGGCCACCGAAACTGACGCACCAGTAGTTCGCGCCGCTGCAGACGAGAAGGAAATCAAGCGCCTTCTTTCTGAGTTCAAGAAGAAGACCGACAAGATCGTTCGTGAGTACGGACGTCGCGAGCGTCGCGACAGCCTACAGCGCGAGCAGTTGGCTTGGCGTCTACACCTGACTGCAAAGCCAGGCGACCTAATCCAGAACGACGACATCTTCGACGCGTTTGCTTACCAGTACGGCGACTACTACGACCTATCCATCGGTGCGGAAGCAGTTCAGACCGTTCTTTCTAACTTCGACCTAGACGCAGAGGCCGCTGTTCTTCGCGAGCAGATCGCCACCACCAAGGGTTCGAAGCAGACTCAGGCCATCAAGCGTTTGAAGGTTGTTCAGTCGTTCATCGGCAGCAGCACCCCTCCAACCAGTATGGTTCTGGACGTACTTCCAGTGCTTCCACCAGAGATCCGTCCGATGGTTCAGCTAGACGGTGGCCGCTTTGCGACCTCCGACCTAAACGACCTGTACCGTCGTGTGATCAACCGCAACAACCGTCTAAAGCGCTTCATCGACCTAGGTGCAGTGCCTCAGACCATTCTGAACAACGAGAAGCGCATGCTTCAGGAAGCCGTTGACGCACTGTTCGACAACGGTCGCCGCGGTCGTGCAGTTACCGGTACCGGTAACCGTGCCCTCAAGTCGCTATCTGACTTGCTAAAGGGTAAGCAGGGTCGTTTCCGTCAGAACCTTCTTGGTAAGCGTGTTGACTACTCGGGCCGTTCGGTTATCGTGGTTGGTCCTCAGCTGAAGCTGCACCAGTGTGGTCTTCCAAAGCTGATGGCTCTCGAGCTCTTCAAGCCATTCGTTATGAAGCGTCTTGTTGACCTGGGTCTTGCCCAGAACATCAAGAGCGCAAAGCGCATGGTTGAGCGCAGCCGCCCACAGGTTTGGGGTGTTCTAGAAGAAGTTATTCGCGAGCGTCCAGTACTTCTAAACCGTGCGCCAACTCTTCACCGTCTAGGTATCCAGGCATTCGAGCCACAGCTAGTTGAAGGTAAGGCCATCCAGCTGCACCCGCTAGTTTGTGCCGCGTTCAACGCCGACTTCGATGGTGACCAGATGGCTGTTCACCTACCGCTATCGGTAGAGGCTCAGGCCGAGGCTCGCATCTTGATGCTTGCTTCGAACAACATCTTGAAGCCTTCGGATGGTCGTCCGGTTGCTGTTCCTTCGCAGGACATGATCATCGGTCTATTCCACCTAACCAACCACATTGAGGGTGCATTGGGTGAGGGCAAGGCCTTCGGTTCTGTTGCTGAGGCACAGATGGCATTCGACACCCACGTTCTCTCGTTGAACGCTGGCGTGAAGATCCGTGTAAACGGCGAAATCCGCGAGACCACCCTTGGCCGCACCTTGTTCCGCGAGACTCTTCCTGAGAGCTTCGTTTGGACTGAGGGCCAGGTTGGAAAGAAGGAAATCACCAAGATCATCACCGATCTTGTTGACCAGTACCCACGTACCGAGGTAGCTCAGAGCCTAGACCGCATCAAGGATGCCGGCTTCTACTGGGCAACCCGCTCGGGTGTTTCCATGTCGATCTCGGACGCCAACTTCGACAACGGCCAGTTCGAGAAGGACCGCGCCAAGGCAATCACCGATGCTGAAAAGGAACACACCAAGGTTCAGGAATCGTTCGACAACGGTTTGATGTCTGACCTTGAGCGTCGTGACAAGCTGGGTGCACTTTGGTTCAAGAAGACTTCGGAAATCGAGCAGCTTCTTCGCGACTCCATCCCAGAGGACAACGCAATCTTCAAGATGGTTACCTCGGGTGCGCGTGGTAACTGGCTACAGATTCGTTCGATCATCGGTATGCGTGGTCCTGTGACCACCTCGTCTGGTGACTTCGCTCCGATGCCTGTGAAGGGTAACTACCTCCTAGGTCTAACCGCCAACGAGTACTTCATTAACGCAACCGGTGCCCGTAAGGGTAACGCGGATACCGCTATGAAGACCGCTGCCGCTGGTTACCTAACCCGTCGTCTAGTTGACGTTGCTCAGGATGTAATCATCCGCAGCGCCGACTGTGGCACCAACAAGGGTCTAGACAAGGACCTGCTAGATGCAGACCAGGTTGAGCTATCGATCTTGCACCGTACCTTGCTAAAGGACGTTGTAGTCGACAAGAAGACCATCGCAGCAGCAGGCACCAGCATGGACACCAAGATGGTGGAGACTCTCAAGGCCGCTGGCGTTGAGACCGTTACCGTTCGTTCGGTTCTCACCTGTGAGGCCGCCGAGGGTATCTGTGCACTTTGCTACGGCAACTCGCTAGCAACCGGTAACCAGGTTGAACTCGGTGAAGCAGTAGGCATCATCGCTGCTCAGTCGATTGGTGAGCCTGGAACTCAGCTGACCATGCGTACCTTCCACACCGGTGGTGCCGCGTCGTCCGCTAAGAAGCAGACCATTCTGAAGTCCATCGGTGGTCAGAAGGTTCGTGTAGAACGTCTGATCTCGTACGACATCACCCAGGGTCTAAACGGTGTTACCGACCTCCTAGAGGCTCGTGTTGGATGGCGTCAGGCTGGAAAGGTTGCCGTAATGGCATTCTGGCCTGGAACCGTTGACATCGTTGAGGTTCCTACCAGCGGAAGCGCCAAGAAGTTCGACGTTTACGTTCGCCCACAGGGAGAGCGTGCGGAGAAGGAAGCCGAAGAGCTGGCAAACCAGTACTCGTTCAGCCGTACCACCAGCAAGACCTTCAAGAAGCTCTCGCCGTTCACCCCAATCACTAGCGTCACCAGCTTGGATGACCTACTAGTTGAGAAGGGCGACAGCGTTAGCGCTGGAGACTACCTAGTTGACGGAACTCCAATTCCTCACGAGGTTCTAATGGTGAAGGGTGCCGGCGAGGCAGCTGCGGAAATCATCCGCGGTGTTCAGGCAATCTACGGTTCGCAGGGTGTACCTCTGCACGACAAGCACCTCGAGGTAATCGTGCGTCAGATGCTTGGCAAGGTAACCGTGATTGAGTCTGGCGACACCGAGATGCTTCCTGGTGAGATCGTTGACCGCGTGAAGTTTGTAAAGACCAACCGCGAAACCGTTGCACTAGGCAAGAAGCCAGCTTCTGCTCGTCAGGAAGTTATGGGTATGACCCGTGCTTCGTTGGCTGCGCAGTCTTGGCTATCGGCCGCTTCGTTCCAGGAGACCACCCGAGTTCTTACTCAGGCAGCCCTGGACCGCAAGAGCGACAAGCTTGTTGGTCTCAAGGAGAACGTCATCATCGGTAAGCTCATCCCTGCCGGTACTGGTCTATCCCGTTACCGCAACATCACCGTTGAGGCGTCTGAAGAAGCCAAGAACGAGAAGTACCCGAACCGTATCTGGGCTGCACAGCCTTCGGACGATGACTTCGACTTCGACAGCAGCTTCAACCACACCGACCTAAGTTTCACCTCGATCGAGACCTATTCTGGTGACTCGGCCGAAGTTGCGACTGAAGAGAACTAAAAACCATTTGACCCGCTGGAGAGTGTCACGCTAGACTTGAGGCAGCGTGTGCTAAGGCACACTAGTTGCCCTGCCTAGTGAGACAGCTCCGGCGGGTCACCCAAACACTTTGGTTGCAAACTTCCAATCTGGAATTCGCGCCGAATGCTTGCAAGCAAGAAAAACTCCGAGCAGTTTTTGCTCGGGCTCTAAAAGGAGAAGTAGTGCCAACAATTCAGCAGTTGGTCCGCAAGGGACGCACGGCTAAGGTCAGCAAGACCAAGACCCCTGCGCTTAAGGCCAGCCCACAGCGCCGCGGTGTTTGCACCCGTGTGTACACCACCACCCCAAAGAAGCCAAACTCGGCTCTTCGTAAGGTAGCTCGTGTCAAGCTCAGCAACGGTATCGAAGTAACCGCCTACATCCCGGGTGAAGGCCACAACCTCCAGGAGCACTCGATGGTGCTCGTTCGCGGTGGTCGTGTTAAGGACCTACCTGGTGTTCGCTACAAGATCGTCCGCGGTGCACTTGACACCCAGGCAGTAAAGAACCGTAAGCAGGCTCGTAGCCAGTACGGCGCAAAGAAGGGTAAGTAATGCCTCGCAAAGGTCCAGTAACTAAGAAGCCAGTCGTAGCCGACCCAGTTTACGGCTCGCCTGTTGTTTCCCAGCTAGTAAACAAGATCCTGCTAGACGGCAAGAAGTCTCTTGCTGAGCAGATCGTTTACGGCGCACTTGAGGGTGCAAAGACCAAGTCCGGCACTGACGCAGTTGTACTGCTGAAGAAGGCCCTAGACAACGTACGCCCAACCGTTGAGGTTCGTTCGCGTCGCGTTGGTGGATCCACCTACCAGGTACCGGTTGAGGTTAAGGCACACCGTGCCAACACCCTAGCTATGCGCTGGTTGGTTTCCTACGCTAAGGCTCGCCGCGAGAAGACCATGACCGACCGCCTGATGAACGAGATCCTCGACGCATCGAACGGTCTTGGCGCAGCTGTGAAGCGTCGCGAAGACACTCACAAGATGGCCGAGTCCAACAAGGCATTCGCACACTACCGCTGGTAATCAGCAATACATCCGTCTGTTAACTTTCAGTTCAACAGGCGGATGTATCTATTTCCTAGACATCTTCAAAACCCCATACGGAGGACACCGTGGCACAAGACGTGCTCACCGACCTGAATAAGGTTCGTAACATCGGCATCATGGCTCACATCGATGCAGGTAAGACCACCACTACCGAGCGAATCTTGTTCTACACCGGTATCACCCACAAGATTGGTGAGGTGCACGATGGTGCAGCCACCATGGACTGGATGGAGCAGGAGCAGGAGCGCGGTATCACCATTACCTCGGCTGCTACCACCTGTTTCTGGAACAAGAACCAGATCAACATCATTGACACCCCTGGACACGTGGACTTCACCGTTGAGGTAGAGCGTTCGCTTCGTGTTCTAGACGGTGCTGTTGCCGTATTCGACGGTAAAGAGGGTGTTGAGCCTCAGTCTGAGACCGTATGGCGTCAGGCAGACAAGTACGACGTACCTCGTATCTGCTTCGTAAACAAGATGGACAAGCTAGGTGCAGACTTCTACTTCACCGTAGACACCATCATCAAGCGTCTAGGCGCTCGCCCACTGGTAATCCAGCTTCCTATCGGTGCCGAGAGCACCTTTGAGGGTGTTGTTGACCTAGTTGAGATGCGTGCACTTACCTGGCGTGGAGATGTTGAGATGGGCGCCAAGTACACCATCGAAGAGATCCCAGCAGACCTCAAGGAGAAGGCAGCGGAGTACCGCCAGACCCTTCTAGAGACCGTTGCTGAGACCGACGACGCTCTAATGGAGAAGTTCTTCGCAGGCGAAGAGCTAACCGTTGCAGAGATCAAGGGCGCCATCCGCAAGATGACCGTGAACTCTGAGATCTACCCAGTTCTTTGTGGCTCTGCCTTCAAGAACAAGGGTGTTCAGCCAATGCTTGACGCTGTTGTTGACTACCTTCCAACCCCACTGGACGTTCCAGCGGTTGAGGGTGGAGACCCACGCGACGAAGAGGTTCGTCTAAAGCGCGAGCCAAAGAGCACCGAGCCGTTCGCGGCTTTGGCGTTCAAGGTTATGACCCACCCATTCTTTGGTCGTCTAACCTACATCCGCGTTTACTCCGGTCACGCTAACCAGGGCGACCAGGTTGTTAACTCCACCAAGGGTAAGAAGGAGCGCATCGGAAAGCTTTTCCAGATGCACGCCAACAAGGAAAACCCAGTTGAGTCGGTAACCGCAGGACACATCTACGCTGCCATCGGTCTAAAGGACACCACCACTGGTGACACCCTTTGCGACCCAGACAACCAGATCGTTCTAGAGTCGATGACCTTCCCAGATCCAGTTATCTCGGTTGCCATTGAGCCAAAGACCAAGGCCGACCAGGAGAAGCTAGGCCTAGCTATCCAGAAGCTTGCAGAAGAAGACCCAACCTTCCGCGTTGAGCACGACCACGAGACCGGCCAGACCGTTATCTCCGGTATGGGCGAGCTTCACCTTGACATCCTTGTAGACCGTATGCGTCGCGAGTTCAAGGTTGAGGCAAACGTTGGTAAGCCACAGGTTGCATACCGCGAGACCATCCGTCGCGCAGTAGACAAGTACGACTACACCCACAAGAAGCAGACCGGTGGTTCTGGTCAGTTCGCTAAGGTGCAGATCAAGCTTGAGCCAATGGAAGTTGAAGGCGACAAGACCTACGAGTTCGTTAACGCCGTAACCGGTGGTCGCGTTCCTCGTGAGTACATCCCGTCGGTAGACGCCGGTATCCAGGACGCCATGCAGGTAGGTATTCTTGCTGGTTACCCAATGGTGGGCGTAAAGGCAACCATCCTCGATGGTGCTTACCACGATGTTGACTCGTCTGAAATGGCGTTCAAGATTGCAGGTTCGATTGCTTTCAAGGAAGCATCGCGCCTAGCTAACCCAGTACTACTCGAGCCGTTGATGGCCGTCGAAGTACGTACCCCAGAGGAATACATGGGAGACGTAATCGGTGACCTTAACTCTCGTCGTGGTCAGATTCAGTCGATGGATGACGCCTCCGGCGTTAAGGTCGTACGCGCCCTGGTTCCACTGTCTGAAATGTTCGGTTACGTTGGTGACCTGCGCAGCAAGACCTCTGGTCGCGCGGTTTACTCCATGACCTTCGAATCTTATTCCGAGGTTCCAAGGGCAGTAGCAGACGAGATCGTTCAGAAGAACAAGGGCGAGTAGTAGTTTTCTACTTCTCAAAAACCAAGTAAAATAAAACAAACCACAAAAAAGTAGTTGGGCAAGTCATGCCCAAACACTTGTTACGAGTCCTGAGGAGGACCCACCATGGCTAAGGCGAAATTCGAGCGCACCAAGCCGCACGTTAACATCGGTACCATTGGTCACGTTGACCACGGTAAGACCACCTTGACTGCGGCAATCACCAAGGTACTTCACGACAAGTACCCAACCCTAAACACCGCATCTGCGTTCGACCAGATCGACAACTCCCCTGAGGAGAAGCAGCGCGGTATTACCATCAACATCTCGCACGTTGAGTACCAGACCGAGAAGCGCCACTACGCACACGTAGACGCTCCAGGTCACGCTGACTACATCAAGAACATGATCACCGGTGCTGCTCAGATGGACGGCGCGATCCTTGTTGTTGCTGCAACCGACGGCCCTATGCCTCAGACCCGCGAGCACGTTCTACTAGCTCGCCAGGTTGGCGTTCCTTACATCGTTGTTGCTCTAAACAAGAGCGACATGGTTGACGACGAGGAAATCCTAGAGCTCGTTGAGGTTGAGGTCCGCGACCTTCTCAGCAGCCAGGACTTCGACGGCGACAACGCACCAGTAGTTCGCGTATCGGCTCTTAAGGCTCTTGAGGGTGACGCAACTTGGGGCGAGTCTGTTCTAAAGCTTATGGACGCAGTTGACGAGTTCATTCCTGAGCCTGTTCGCGACACCGACAAGGCATTCCTAATGCCTGTAGAAGACGTTTTCACCATCACTGGTCGTGGAACCGTTGTTACCGGCAAGGTTGAGCGTGGACAGATCCGCGTTAACGACGAAGTTGAAATCGTGGGTATCCGCGACAAGACCAAGACCACCGTTACCGGTATCGAAATGTTCCGCAAGCTTCTCGACTACGCAGAGGCTGGAGAGAACGTTGGTGTTCTACTACGTGGAACCAAGCGTGAAGACGTTGAGCGTGGCCAGGTGCTTTGCAAGCCTGGTTCGATCACCCCTCACACCAACTTCGATGGCAACGTTTACATCCTTTCCAAGGATGAGGGTGGCCGTCACAACCCGTTCTACGCAAACTACCGTCCACAGTTCTACTTCCGTACCACTGACGTGACTGGTGTTATCACCCTTCCTGCAGGTACCGAAATGGTTATGCCTGGCGACACCACTGAGATGACCGTAGAGCTCATCCAGCCAATCGCTATGGAAGAGGGACTGCGTTTCGCAATCCGTGAGGGTGGCCGCACCGTAGGTGCCGGTACCGTTACCAAGATCAACAAGTAAGTCTTCTTACTTTAGATTCAACAAGAACCCCCAGGCTTCGGTCTGGGGGTTCTTTTGGCTTAACCGTGTGCACAATTGAAGCGTTTCATAACGAACGGGTAACGGGAATAAGCGAGGGGATACCACCTATACAAAATCTCGAAATGCTTAGCCCGCTAATGATCATTTCTGGAAGGTAATCTCGAATTAGCCGGCTCGCTTGTGAGGCAGGCAAGTCAATTACCCAGTGCGCAGTGTTGCGCAGAAGGAGCAATAATGAATCGCTTCAGCATTCGCCGAACGGTAGCATTAGCCGCTACCGGCGTTATGTTGGCTGCAGGACTAGTTGGAGTCTCCGCTCCAGCTCAGGCCGCAAGCTCAACCCTTACCATCGGATACGATTCCGATCCAGTTCCTAGCGGATACGACCCAGCGCTTTACGCTGCTGGCCAGCGCTTCTTCATGGAGTCGCTCTACGACAGTCTCTTTTACAAGACCGCTAAGGGTGGAGTAACTCCTGGTATCGCTCTCTCGAGCAGCCAGAACTCCGACAACACCACCCTCACCATGGTGATTCGTCAGGGTCAGTCCTTCTCGGACGGCACCCCTGTGACCACCGATGCAGTGAAGGCCAACTTGGATCGTGTTTTCACCGACAAGAAGACCAACTACACAGCACTACAGCAGTTTGTCTCTGGCGGAACCTCTGAAATCAAGAGCATTACCACTTCGGGTGACAGCGTGACCGTGACCTTTGCAAAGCCTCAGGCAAATGCGGCGGCACTGTTCACCGGTGAGTCGGGAATGATTGTTTCTGGAGCTCAGGCTGCAGTTTCAAACAACCTTGGCACTGCACCTGATGGCAGCGGCCCTTACCGCTTGGTTAAGGCTGGCTCCATCAAGGGAAACACCTACAAGATGGTGAAGAACCCTAAGTACTGGAACGCCAAGAACTACCAGTACAGCAACTTGACCTACAAGATCATCACCAATGCCCAGGCTCGCGCCAACGCTTTGGCAACCGGTCAGGTTGACGTGGCTACCGGAGTTGACGGAAGCACCGTAAAGTTCCTTCAGTCTCGCAAGGCTGGATTGGTTACTCTTGGTGGCCACATCTACATGCTTGTGTTCTGGAACGGTGGACAAAACCCTCCAGGCCCTAAGCCACTCGTTGGAGACAAGAACGTTCGTCTGGCTCTTTCGTACGCAACCGACCGAGCAGCAATTGTGAAGTCCCTCTACAAGGGTGACCGCGCAACCGCCAACTACATCCCTAAGGGTGAGCCTGGCTTCGACCCATCGCTAGACAGTGCATACGCTTACAACCCAACCAAGGCAAAGCAGTTGCTTGCAGCAGCCGGCGTATCGGGCCTAACCCTAGAGACCCTGTACGGCGACCCTTCGCAGGCGGCGTTCTTCACCGCGCTTACTGCACAGTGGGCAAAGGTTGGCGTGACTCTAAAGGCTCGTTTGGCTGCCAACACCGGTGAACTATTCGGTGCCGTGGGCTCGGAAGCATTCGGTATCTTCGACGCAACCATCGACCAGCCAGCTGGCTTTGCAGCGGGAGTTCTAGTTAACGGCTTCGGTAACTTCATGCACACCAAGAACGCAGCTGTTGAAGGCTCGCTTGGCGCCGCGTTTGGTAACCCAGGAGCAGCTAGCCTAAAGGCACTGAACAACGCTCTCGTAAACGAGGCTTGGATCATGCCTTACCGCGAAGGCGTTAGCTACACCGGTTACAACAAGAAGACCGTAAAGGCTCCAAAGCCTGGAGTTGATGGGCCAAACCCAATGCTCATCGGGATTCACAAGAAGTAAGTAAACAAGTGAAGATGGGGGCGCACTTAGTGTGCCCCCATCTCCAGCACTGTTAGGTAAAAATGATTCTCAAGCTAATTGCAAACCGACTACTAATGGGCGCATTGACCCTCCTGGTGGCAGGTTTGCTCAGCTTCGCCTTTGTCCACCTCATGCCTGGCAGCCCAGGCCTAGTAGTTAAAGGTATGGGCGCTTCAAAGCAAGAAATTTGGGCCTTCGATGAAAGCATCGGCTGGCACAAACCACTCTTCCAGCAGTTCTTCGACTGGCTGTTCAATCTCCTTCGTGGCGATTTCGGTACCTCGTATGCAGATGGCCGAGTGCTTGCCGACGACCTTCCAGTTCGCCTCGAGGTAACCGCAAGCCTCGCTCTAGGCGCGGTAGTTCTAATCGCCATCATCGGTGTGTTGGTGGGTGTCACGGCAGCGGTTCGCGGCGGCATCATCGATCGATTCCTAAACACTGGCTCAAACGTATTCTTCTCAGTTCCGCCTTACTGGTTGGCTATTCTGCTCATCCTGATTTTTGCGGTCTTGAACCCGATCTTCCCTGCCACCGGTTACGTGCCGTTGGCCTCAGACCCAGTTGGTTGGGCACAGAGCCTAATCTTGCCAGTGCTCGCAATCGCGTTGCCATCGGCGGCGGGTTTGGCCCGAACCACCCGCGCCACCGTTTACGACGCACTCTCCCAGGAGCACCTTCGCACTCTGCGTGCAATGGGAACTCCGCAGTGGCGCCTTATTTACGTGCACGCACTTAGATTTGCCAGCGTGCAGATTGTTGCCATGGTTGGCATGAACTTTGTGCTGGTATTTGGCGGCACCGTGATGATTGAGCAGCTATTTGTTCTGCCTGGTCTAGGCACCAACGCCCAGGCAGCGATTGGAACCCACGACATCCCTGCCATTCAGGTGACCGTTGTGATCACCACGGTGGTAGTTGTGGTCACCAACCTGATTACCGAAATCCTCGTTATGTTCCTGAACCCAAAGATTAGAACCCGATGAAAACCTTCTGGAACAAGATTCCCCACTTCCTAAAAAAGCCCGGTGCATTGCTTTCAATCGTTTGGCTTGCCTTTCTGATTCTTGGTTCCCTTTTGGGAAAGTATTGGTTGCCTTACGACCCAACTAAGGCCAGTGCCGGTCACGAACTTGAGCTTCCATCGTGGGCTCATTTAATGGGCACCGATGACCTCGGCCGCGATATCTTTAGCCGTCTCTTCTCGTCTGGCGCACTCAGCATTTATGCTTCGGCGTGGACCCTGGGCGTTGCGTTTCTGCTCGGTTTGCCGCTGGCTCTCATCGCTGCTGAAAAACGCGGACGCGTTGAAAACCTGATTAGTCGTTTTGCGGACATCGTGTTTGCCCTTCCGGCCACCGTGATGTTGTTGGCGCTGATCGGCACTGTTGGAAGCAAGACCGAACCAGTGATGGTGTTCTTTGGGTTCTTGATTGCGCCGGCAATCTACCGAGTTTTGGTTGGGCAGACCATCGCCGTGCGCCAGCGACTCTATGTGGACGCCGCTCGATTGAACGGCCTGAACTCGCTGCAGATCAACCTGCGTCACGTGCTTCCAGCGCTTTACCGATTCCTTGCGGTTCAGGTTGCCATGCTGTTCTCGGTTACCTTGCTCATGCAGGCGGGTCTGGCGTTCCTTGGTCTCGGTCCTCAGGAACCGCAGGCAAGCTGGGGTGCCATGATCGGGCAGGGAAACCTGCACATCTACGACTTCCCTTGGATGATGGTTCCGGCCGGTCTGATTTTGGTTGTCACCGTTTTGGCTGCAAACCACGTGGCTGACGTGATTGGCGGGGGAGACCCGGCACTTGCAAAGCCCATGACCATTCTGATCAAGTCGGTTGCTCGCAAGGTAACGCCTGCGCCGAGTTTGGCCGAGAAGCCTGCCGACCCAGCCGCGCTATTGGAAATCCGAGACCTGCACGTTCAGGTTGCCGGCGCCCACGAGCTGGTAACTGGAGTTTCGCTCAAGGTGATGCCGGGCAAGATTCTAGGCATCGTGGGAGAGTCCGGTTGCGGCAAGACCATGACCGCGCTGTCCGCCATCGGTGTGCTTCCAAAGGGTGTGGAGATTGCTTCCGGTTCCGTTTACCTGAACGGTCGGGACATTGCGGGCTGGTCTGAGAAGCAGCTCAACACAGTTCGCGGAACCGAGATTGCCTACATTTCCCAAGAGCCGATGGTTGCTCTGGACCCTATGTTCAGCGTTGCCAACCAGTTGACAACCCAGATTGTGCGACTGCGCAAGGTCTCTAAGAAGCAGGCCGGCAAGATTGCGTTGGACCTGATGAACAAGGTTGGCATTCCATCGCCAGAACGCGTTCTCAAGTCCTACCCACACCAGCTCTCGGGCGGCATGGCGCAACGCGTGGCAATCGCGTTGGCTCTCACCGGCCAGCCGAAACTCCTGATTGCAGACGAACCAACCACTGCGCTCGACGTAACCATCCAGGCTGAAATCCTTGAGTTGCTTCGCAGCATCGTGGTTCAGTTCAATACCGGAATCGTGATTGTTACCCACAACCTTGGTGTTGTGGCAGACATCGCAGACGACGTTGCAGTTATGTATGCGGGCGAAGTTGTGGAGTCGGGTTCGGTTTCAAACGTGCTGAACCACCCTGTGCACCCATACACCGCAGCGCTACTGGGAGCCGACCCGCACGTTCCGGCCAATGTGGCCAGACCGGAGCGACTAGCTTCGATTCCTGGCAATGTTCCAGCTCCTGCAACCTGGACCAGCTCCTGCCGCTTCGCCGCTCGCTGCGACTTTGCAACCGAGATCTGCAAGCAGCCGCTGGTGGAAGCCAAGGCTCACGTTGGTGGCACCGTGAAGTGCCTGCGCCACGACCAAATCAAACTAGAACTTCAGCACAAGTAGGCCCGGAATGAACGAAACTTCGAAATCAAATCAGGCCACCGATGCTCTATTGGAGGTCTCCAACCTTTCCGTGAAATACGGTTCAGGCAAAAAGGGATTTGTTGCTGTGTCGGACATCGCCCTGGAAATCGCACCCGGCGAAACCCTCGGCGTAGTTGGCGAATCTGGCTCTGGCAAGTCAACCATTGGCAAGGCAATTTTGGGCCTCGAAAAGGCACACTCGGGTTCCATTCGATTCCTGGGCAGGGACATCACTCACCACTCGTTGAAGCAGCGAAAGAAGTCCGCTGAGGAACTTCGAGTAGTTTTCCAGGACCCTTATTCTTCGTTGAATCCGGACATGACCATTGGGGCAACCCTCATCGAACCGCTCGGCCTGCTTGGCGTTGGCAAAGATGAGGCCATGCGCCGAGCTCGCGAGGTATTGGTCAAGGTTGGCCTGCCGGCAGAGGCAGTTGACCGGCTTCCTCGCAACTTCTCCGGTGGCCAGCGTCAGCGCATCGCCATCGCCCGTGCGCTCATCGTTGATCCAAAGCTGATTGTTCTAGACGAACCGGTTTCGGCACTAGACCTGTCCACTCAGGCTCAGGTGCTCAACCTGCTTGCCGACCTGGCTGCTAGCGAAAACGTGGGCTTCCTGTTCATCGCGCACGACATCGATGTGGTCCGCTTTCTTTCCGACCGCGTGGTGGTGCTCTACAAGGGGCGCATCATGGAGACCGGGCCGGTGGAAGAGGTTGTCACCAACCCTCGTCACCCTTACACCCAGGGACTCATCGCGGCTGCGCCTGTGCCTCGCCCAGCCGAGCAGGCAGAGCGCCGCAAGCAGTGGCTGGAACTTCAGGAACGCAAGAATGCCATGACGGGTGTGTTCCAAATGCAGGGTCCGGCGATTGTTGGAGGCTGCCCTTACTTCAACCGGTGTTCAATTTCAACGGACATTTGTGGCAAGCAGGTTCCTGAGCTTCGTGAGATTGGCAACGTGAAGGTAGCCTGTCACCACGCCAATTAGTTCAGCGGACTGTTTAGTTGGCGCCGCCTCATCGATGATTTCAACGGAGAAAACAATGGCTAAGTGGATTCAGGTTCAAGAAGCGCAAGACCTGCCCGTTGGTTCGCGTCCGGTGTACCTGCTTCGCAAGGAGTTCACTCTGGACTCGGTGCAAGCCACCAGCCTCAAAATCTCGGCGCAGGGAATCTACACGGCCTTCATAAACGGTGTCCGAGTGGGCAACGATGAACTGACTCCCGGCTACACCGAATACTCCAAGCGCATCCAGTTTCAGACCTACGATGTGACCGAACTTCTGCAAGTGGGCGCAAACGCGATTGCGGTTGAGCTAGCCGACGGCTGGTTCAGGGGAGCGGTTGGCATTACCCAGCGCGGAGATCAGTATGGCAACCGAGTGGCGCTCTTTGCTGAAGTCACCAACGCCGCGGGTGAAAGGCTAGCGGCCACCGATGCCTCCTGGCGAGTGGGTGCGAGTGACATCTTGAGCGCGGACCTGTTCCAGGGTCAGCATCAAGACTTGAACCTGCGTGTCCCAGCCGCTTACCTTGCTGGTTTTGAAGGCAGCGCTGGCTTTGAGAGTGGCGCGGGTTCGAACGGGCACCTCTGGGCGGCCCCAGCGGAGATCGAAGTTACTGCCCAACTCTTCCCTCAGTCGGTTGAACCTAACCAAGTTGTGGAATACCTCAAGCCAAAGAGCATTACCCAGTTACGCCCGGGAGTGCAGATTGTGGACTTTGGCCAGAACAGCAACGGTTGGGTTCGCCTGAGCAAACTTGGCCCCAAGGGAAACAAGGTCACGCTCACCCACGGCGAGTGGCTGGACCAAGACGGCGACGTGACCCTCGACCACCTGGCAGTGAACTTCCCAAACTTCCCCAAAATCGATTGCCTGCAGATCGACTCCGTGATTTCGGACGGCCGCCCCGAATCAATTTTCGAGCCGCGCTACACCACGCACGGTTTCCAGTTTGTGCGCGTTGAGGGGTTGGCTGAGCCACTTTCCATCGATGACATACAAAGCGCAGTGGTGCACACCAATCTGAAGCGGATTGGTCACTTCGAAAGCTCCGATGATCGCCTCAACTGGCTGCACAGCGCGGCCACCTGGTCGTTCCGCGGCAACGCCTGCGACGTGCCAACCGACTGCCCCACCCGCGAGCGTTCCGGTTGGAGCGGCGACTGGCAGATTTTCACCGGCACCGCCGCCTACCTTTTTGACATCACCGAGTTCAATCGGAAGTTCCTGGCCGACGCCCGCGTGGGTCAGTTTGAAAACGGCATCATTCCAAACGTGATTCCAAGCGACCAGGCATCGCTCGCTCCCGGCTTCATGCTCATGAACAACGGTTCGTCGGGCTGGGGCGACATGATCGTGGAATCTCCACTGCAGACCTACTTGGCTACAGGCGACTTGAGTTTCTTGGAAGTCAACTTTGATGCCATGGTGCGTTGGGTTGACTTCGCGGTGGAGCGGGCGGCAACACAGCGGCACGCCAGCCGAGCCGACCTCCCAAAGGGTGAGTTTGAGGACTACCTGTGGGACGGCGGCTTCCACTGGGGCGAGTGGCTAGAGCCATCGGTGGATATGTCCGACTTCATGGCGTTCATGGGAAGCGACAAGGGTGCGGTGGCTACCGCGTACCTGCACCGCTCGGCGCGTGACTTGGCGCGCATCGCCGCGATCCTCGGCAAGCCCGCCCAGGTGGTCGAGCGTTACGAGGGTATTGCGACCAAAGCCAAAGCCGCCTGGCAAGAAGCCTTCCTGAACGGCGATGGCAGCCTGTCCGTAGGTACCCAGGCCAACTATGTGCGCGCCCTCCACTTTGGCTTGATCCCTGCAGAACTGGGATCGGCCGCCGCTGACCAACTTGCAAAGCTGATTCGTGCCAATGGCACCAAATTGGACACCGGCTTCCTCAGCACGGTTTATCTGCTGCCAACGCTTGCCGACTTTGGCCACGCTGACCTGGCGTTTGAGTTGCTTTTCCAAGAGCAAGAACCATCGTGGCTGAACATGCGTAACCGCGGCGCCACAACGGTTTGGGAGCGCTGGAACGGCGTTGCCGCCGACGGCACCCCGAGCGAATCGCTAAACCACTACAGCAAGGGTGCGGTCATCGACTTCCTGCACCAGTACATCGCAGGTCTCAAGATAGTTGAACCCGGCTACCGAGAGTTCAGCGTGAAGCCGGTTCTCGGCGCGGGCATAGAGTGGGCGCGCACCAGCCACCAAAGCCCGTTCGGTTTCATCAGTGTTGAATGGAAACTTTCCATCGATGGGTTCCAGCTCGAACTCCTGGTACCTCAAGGCACCACCGCCCACGTGACACTGCCTAACGGCAACGTTCAAACCTTAGGCGCGGGTGAGCACACCCTAGCCTGCTCGCTTTAGGCACTCTCTCTTAGTTCAAGCACTCTCCCTTAAGCGAAACCCACTCAATTAGGCCAAACTCTCTCGCATATGCTTGTTATGTGCCATTCCCAACTCCACTCAAGCCAGTAGCGCTGCTTTTGGCGCTCGCCGCGGCATTTGGCGTGAGCGTTGGCACGGGTTTGGCACCAGCCGCAGCTTCAGGCGCTGCGGCAACCACCACCAAAGGTGTTACCAAGCCGCCCCAAACCGTGCTTCAGTACAAAGCCGACCTCACGGCAGCCAGCAAACTCACCACATTGCCGGCCAACCTGGTAACGCCACTGACGGCAGTTACCAACAAAAACGAGCTCTACGCCACCGGCTGCCACAGCATGGGTAACCAACCTGGCCCAAACCCGGCCACCTGCGAGTTCGGCACACCGGGCGGGAAATACAAGATCTGGCTCATTGGCGACTCGCACGCCTCGCAGTGGTTCTCGGCCCTCAACACGTTCGCAACCGCAAGGGGAGCGAGCCTCACGGTGCACACCAAGAGCAGCTGCCCCATCATGACTGGCCTGCCGTTCTACCCAAACACCACCAAGCCGTATGTAACCTGTCAGGACTACAACGACTGGCTGGTCAACCAACTTGCCAACGCCAACCCAGATCTGCTGATTGTGGCCAACTACCAGGGCATAGGCCGGCAGTACCTCAGCCAGGTGGCATTTGGCCTCGACAGGCTTGCCACCGTGGCCAAACGAGTGATTCTGCTGGGGGACACCCCCAAACAACTGGGTTTGCTGCCGCCTTGCCTGCAAAAACAACCCACCAGCATCCAAAAGTGCGCAGTGTCGCTGAGACGCGCCTATTTTCCACAGGTCACCGATGATGTGCAGCGCGCCGCACAACGCAACGGCTACGGATACGTTGATCCGCGCTCCTGGTTCTGCACCGCAACGGTCTGCCCGCCGGTCATTGCCAACCGGGTGATCTATGCGGATGCCACACACATCTCCATCGATGCTTCAAAGTACTTCTCAAATCGCATGGCGATGGCTTTAAACGCACAAATCCAGCCTGCCCAGAAATAGCGGGAAAACCTTACTAATTGGGCAAACAAAAACTTGCAATGACACGCCCGAGTGTGGCAGGATAGACAGGTTCGCAAATTTGCGCGCTCTCTTGCGCGCTTCACTGTAGGCAAAGTGAACAGCTTTTTAGCTGGGCCGGCCGCAGCAAGAACAAAAATGTATCCGAGTAAACGTTGCGGTTGTCGAGTGGTTTTCATGCGACACGCCCGACAGCGTGGGTCGGAGATAGTAGTACCCCACCGGGTTCATGGTTAGGCCTCCAGGTCTAGGCATTCCGATGGATTTGACAGATAAACAGTGGTGCAACAGAAGTAGTGCTACTTAGCGTCCTGCGGCCGATGGCCAAAGGTGTGAACGAAAGAGAGTCAAGATGGCGGCACAGAAGATCCGCATTCGACTTAAGTCGTACGACCACGAGGTCATCGACACTTCGGCTCGCAAGATTGTGGACACGGTTACCCGTGCCGGTGCGACCGTAGTTGGCCCAGTGCCTCTACCTACCGAGAAGAACGTGGTTTGTGTAATCCGTTCCCCTCACAAGTACAAGGACAGCCGCGAGCACTTCGAGATGCGCACCCACAAGCGTGTTATCGACATCATCGACCCAACTCCTAAGGCAGTTGACTCGTTGATGCGTCTCGACCTTCCAGCAGACGTCAACATCGAGATCAAGCTCTAAGGATCGAAGAATGGCTAATCAGAACAAGAACGCAAAGGGTCTACTGGGCAAGAAGCTCGGTATGACTCAGGTTTGGGACGAGAACAACCACATGATTCCGGTCACCGTGGTTGAGGCTGGTTCAAACGTAATCACTCAGATCAAGACTGTTGAGACCGACGGCTACAACGCTGTTCAGGTTGCATACGGCGCAATCGCAGACCGCAAGGTAAACCAGCCATCGGCCGGTCACTTTGCAAAGGCTGGCGTTGCTCCTCGTCGTCACCTGATCGAAATCCGCACCGAAGACGTGGCAGCCTACGAGGTTGGCCAGGAGCTTGGTGTTGAGACCCTAGAGGTTGGCTCGTTTATCGACGTAGTTGGCACCAGCAAGGGTAAGGGCTTCGCAGGTCACATGAAGCGCCACGGCTTCTCGGGTGTAGGTGCATCTCACGGTGCTCACCGCAACCACCGTAAGCCTGGTTCGATCGGTGCTACCACCACTCCAGGACGCGTGTTCAAGGGAACCCGCATGGCTGGCCGTATGGGTACCGACCGCGTAACCACCATGAACCTAACCCTTCACGCAGTAGACGCCGAGCGCGGTCTACTACTAATCAAGGGTGCTGTTCCAGGAGCCAAGGGCTCTCTAGTATTCGTTCGCAACGCAGTGAAGAAGGGGGCGTAACCTAAATGGCAAACACTTCGGTAGACGTTCTCGACGTCAAGGGCAAGAAGGCTGGCTCTGCTGAGCTTCCTGCTGAGCTCTTCGATGTTCAGACCAACGTTCCACTTATCCACCAGGTAGTAGTAGCTCAGCTTGCTGCTGCCCGCCAGGGTACCCAGAGCACCAAGCACCGCGGAGAAGTTTCCGGTGCAGGTCGCAAGCCGTTCAAGCAGAAGGGAACCGGTCGCGCTCGTCAGGGCTCGATCCGTGCTCCACAGATGCGCGGCGGTGGCGTTGCTCACGGCCCACTGCCTCGTACCTACGAGCAGCGCACCCCAAAGAAGATGATCGCTGCTGCACTTAAGGGTGCACTAAGCGACCGCGCACGTAACGGTCGTCTGCACGTAGTTGCAGAGTTCGGCATTGGCGCAACTCCTTCCACCAAGGCTGCTGCATCGTTCATTGCTAACTTCACCTCGAAGAAGCACGTTCTAGTTGTTCTAGACCGCAACGACGAGGTTAGCTACCTAAGCCTGCGCAACCTGTTGAACGTTCACGTTCTTCCTGTTGACCAGCTAAACGCATACGACGTTCTACTTGCAGACGACGTGGTTTTCACCAAGTCCGCGCTAGACGCATTCATCTCGGGCCCAGCAAAGGGTGCTTCGGTTAAGGCCGTTGCTACTTCCGCTGAGGCTAACCAGGAGGCATAACCGTGGCTGCAATTAACAAGGACCCACGCGACGTCATCATCAAGCCAGTAGTTTCTGAGAAGAGCTACAACTTGATCGACTCCGGCAAGTACACCTTTGAGGTGGACCCACGCTCGAACAAGACTGAAATCAAGCAGGCTATCGAGCATATTTTCAAGGTTGAGGTTGCATCCGTAAACACTCTGAACCGCGTGGGCAAGACCCGTCGCACCAAGTTCGGACTGGGAAAGCGCAAGGACACCAAGCGCGCAATCGTAACCCTGAAGTCCGGCTCTATCGACATCTTCACCAACGTTGGTTAACGGCTAAGGCAAAGAGGAACTTTAAAAATGGCAATTCGCAAGTACAAGCCAACGACTCCTGGTCGTCGTGGTTCGTCGGTCTCAGACTTTGCTGAGATCACTCGCTCCACTCCAGAGAAGTCGCTGCTTCGCCCGCTAAGCAAGACCGGTGGACGTAACTCCGCAGGTCGCGTGACCACCCGCCACATCGGTGGTGGCCACAAGCGCCAGTACCGTTTGGTTGACTTCCGTCGTCACGACAAGGATGGCATCCCAGCAGTAGTAGCTCACATCGAGTACGACCCAAACCGTACCGCTCGTATCGCCCTTCTGCACTACGCAGATGGCGAAAAGCGCTACATCATTGCACCTAACAAGCTCAAGCAGGGCGACCGCATTGAGCAGGGTCCATCGGCCGACATCAAGCCAGGTAACGCGCTTCCACTGAAGAACATCCCTGTTGGTACCGTTATCCACGCCATCGAGCTAAAGCCAGGCGGCGGTGCAAAGATGGGTCGTTCGGCCGGAGCTAGCATCCGTTTGGTTGCTAAGGATGGCGCTTACGCACAGCTTCGTCTACCATCCGGTGAAATCCGTAACGTAGACGCTCGTTGCCGCGCCACCGTTGGTGAAGTTGGTAACGCTGAGCAGTCCAACATCAACTGGGGTAAGGCTGGCCGTATGCGCTGGAAGGGCGTCCGCCCAACCGTTCGTGGTGTTGCTATGAACCCTGTTGATCACCCACACGGTGGTGGTGAAGGTCGCACCTCTGGTGGACGTCACCCAGTAACCCCATGGGGTCAGGCAGAGGGTCGTACCCGTAAGCCAAATCTTCCAAGCGACAAGCTCATCGTTCGTCGTCGTCCAAACGGCAAGAACCGCTAATAGGAGTCTGAAGAAACATGCCACGCAGTCTTAAGAAGGGTCCGTTCGTTGACGACCACCTACTACAGAAGGTGCTCAAGCAGAACGAGGCCGGCACCAAGAACGTGATCAAGACCTGGTCACGCCGCTCGATGATCATTCCTGCAATGTTGGGTCACACCATCGCAGTTCACGATGGTCGCAAGCACATCCCTGTTTTCATCACTGAGACCCTAGTTGGTCACAAGCTTGGTGAATTCTCCCCTACCCGCACCTTCCGTGGTCACGTGAAGGACGACAAGAAGGGCCGCCGCAAGTAAGCGGCGACTCTTAGACGAGAAAGGAAAGACCATGGAAGCTATCGCGAAAGTGAAGCACATCCGCGTCACCCCACAAAAGGCTCGCCGCGTCGTCAACTTGATCCGCGGAAAGCAGGCAACCGAGGCTATGGCCATCCTGAAGTTCGCGCCTCAGGCTGCCAGTGAGCCAATCTTCAAGCTAGTTCAGGCTGCAGTTGCAAACGCCCGCGTAAAGGCAGACGCAAGCAACACCTCGTTCGACGAGGAAGACCTGATTGTTTCGGCAGCATTCGTTGACGAGGGCACTACCCTCAAGCGTTTCATGCCACGCGCCCAGGGTCGTGCATTCAAGATCCTTAAGCGCACCAGCCACATCACCGTTGTGGTTGCCACCCCAGATGAGCTCGTGAACAAGGCGAGCGCTCAGAAGGCGAGGAAGAACTAATGGGTCAAAAAGTAAACCCATACGGTTTCCGTCTCGGTATCACTACCGACCACAAGTCGCGCTGGTTCGCTGACTCCACCAAGGTGGGACAGCGTTACCAGGACTACGTAGCAGAAGACATCAAGATCCGTAACCTGCTCACCAGTCGCCTAGACCGTGCCGGCGTTAGCCGCATCGAGATCGAGCGCACTCGTGACCGTGTTCGCGTTGACATTCACACTGCTCGTCCAGGTTTGGTAATCGGCCGTCGTGGCGCAGAGGCTGAGGCCATCCGCACCGACCTAGAGAAGCTAACCAACAAGCAGATCCAGCTGAACATCCTTGAGGTTAAGAACCCAGAGATGGACGCCCAGCTTGTAGCCCAGGGTATTGCCGAGCAGTTGAACGCCCGTGTGGCATTCCGTCGTGCAATGCGTAAGGGTATGCAGGGTGCAACCCGCCAGGGTGCAAAGGGTATCCGCGTTCAGTGCTCCGGTCGTCTTGGTGGCGCTGAAATGAGCCGCACCGAGTTCTACCGTGAAGGTCGCGTACCTCTACACACCCTCCGCGCCAACATCGACTACGGCTTCTACGAGGCCAAGACCGTTTTCGGTCGCATCGGTGTAAAGGTTTGGATCTACAAGGGTGACATCACCAACAAGGAGCTCACCATCCAGCAGGCAAACGCAAAGCCTGTTCGCGGTGACCGCAACGAGCGTCCACGCCGTAACGCTGCTCCAGCCGCTGCACCTGCAGCAGCTGAGGCCGCTCCGGTTGCTCAGGAAGCAAAGGCATAACCCATGTTGATTCCACGTCGTGTAAAGCACCGCAAGCAGCACCACCCAAGTCGTTCGGGTGCAGCTAGCGGTGGCACCAAGGTTAGCTTTGGTGAGTTCGGTATTCAGGCTCTAACCCCTGCTTACGTGACCAACCGTCAGATCGAGGCAGCTCGTATCGCGATGACCCGTCACATCAAGCGTGGCGGTAAGGTTTGGATCAACATTTATCCAGACCGTCCACTAACCAAGAAGCCAGCCGAAACCCGCATGGGTTCCGGTAAGGGTCACGTTGAGTGGTGGGTAGCAAACGTAAAGCCAGGACGCGTTTTGTTCGAGGTTTCGGGTGTTAGCGAGCAGCTAGCACGCGAGGCAATGACTCGTGCAATCCACAAGCTTCCACTAAAGGCTCGCATCATCAAGCGTGAAGAAGGTGACGCATAATGGCGATCGGTTCCAAGAACCTAACCCCACTAGAGCTCGACAAGATCGAGGACTCGGTACTTATCGAAGAGCTGAAGAAGGCCAAGGAAGAGCTGTTCAACCTGCGCTTCCAGAGTGCAACTGGTCAGCTGGAGAGCCACGGACGTCTGCGTGCTGTAAAGCGCGACATCGCCCGTATCTACACCATCATCCGCGAGCGTGAGCTCGGCATTCGTGCAGTTGCTGCACCTGCCGCCGCTCCAAAGGTTAAGAAGGCTGCAGAGAAGCCTGCTGCCACCGAGGAGGCATAACCATGGCTGAAGCAAAGAAGACTGCAGAAGTTACTGCAGAGGCAGAGGCTCGCGGTTACCGCAAGACTCGTCGTGGCTACGTAGTCAGCGACAAGATGAACAAGACCATCGTGGTTGAGGTAGAGGACCGCGTAAAGCACCCGCTTTACGGAAAGGTTATTCGCCGCAGCACCAAGGTGAAGGCTCACGACGAGCAGAACACCGCCGGCATCGGCGACCTAGTTCTAATCGCAGAGACCCGTCCACTTTCGGCCACCAAGAACTGGCGTCTAGTAGAAGTACTAGAGAAGGCCAAGTAAAACCCCAGGGAGCTTCGAAAGAAGCTATACCCCTTACTAAGGAGTAAAAGTGATTCAGCAGGAGTCCAGACTCAAGGTTGCCGACAACACCGGTGCCAAGGAGCTGTTGACCATCCGTGTTCTCGGTGGCTCACGCCGTCGTTACGCGGGTCTGGGTGACATCATCGTCGCCTCGGTCAAAGACGCCATCCCTGGCGGAGGCGTAAAGAAGGGTGACGTGGTTAAGGCCGTAGTAGTTCGCACTGCTAAGGAAACCCGTCGTCCAGATGGTTCGTACATCAAGTTCGACGAAAACGCAGCGGTAATCATCAAGAACGATGGAGAGCCTAAGGGCACTCGTATCTTCGGCCCAGTTGGCCGTGAGCTACGCGACAAGAAGTTCATGAAGATCATCTCGCTAGCACCGGAGGTTATCTAATCATGGCAAGCATTAAAAAGGGCGACACGGTTGTAGTAATCACCGGCGCTAAGCAGGATCGTGGCGGCGACCGCGGCAAGACCGGAAAGGTTCTCCACATCAACAAGGAGACCAACCGCGTTCTAGTCGAGGGCATCAACTTGGTCACCAAGCACAAGAAGGTCTCTCAGACCGACCGTGGCACCAAGACTGGTGGCATTGAGACCGCTGAGGCCCCAATCCACATCTCGAACGTCGCTCTAATCGACCCAGAGACCAAGAAGCCAACCCGCATCGGCGCTCGCGTTGAGACCGTCACCAAGAATGGCGTTACCAAGACCGTTCGCGTTCGCGTTGCAAAGAAGTCAGGTAAGGAAATCTAATGACTGACGCAACTGTAAAGGCACCGGCTAAGGCCGCTGCCAAGAAGGCTCCAGCCAAGGCTGCAGTATCCGCTTCGGGCAAGGCTCTGCCTCGCCTAAAGGCAAAGTACCGCGCAGAGATCATCGCTCAGCTAACCGAGCAGTTTGGTTTTGCAAACCCACACCAGGTTCCAGGTCTTACCAAGATCGTTGTGAACATGGGTGTTGGTGAAGCAGCCAAGGACGCAAAGCTGATCGACCTTGCAATCAAGGACCTAACCGCAATCACCGGTCAGAAGCCACAGGTTAACAAGGCTCGCAAGAGCATCGCGCAGTTCAAGCTTCGCGAGGGCCAGGCCATCGGTGCGCACGTTACCCTTCGCGGTGACCGCATGTGGGAATTCCTAGACCGTCTACTTTCCCTAGCGTTGCCACGTATCCGCGACTTCCGCGGCCTAAACGGCAACCAGTTCGATGGTGCGGGTAACTACACCTTCGGTCTCACCGAGCAGACCATGTTCCACGAGATCAACCAGGATGCTGTTGACCGCCCACGCGGTATGGACATCACCGTTGTTACCACTGCAAAGAACAATGAGGAAGGCAAGGCGCTTCTAACCGCCCTTGGCTTCCCTTTCAAGACCAACTAATAATCGGAAAGGTCCAGCCGCCTGTAAAGCGTCTGGAAACCACCCGAGGAAGGCGCAACACATATGACAATGACAGACCCGGTAGCAGATTTTCTGACCCGTCTGCGCAATGCCAACTCTGCGTACCACGAGTCGATCAGCCTGCCTTCGAGCAAGCTGAAGCTCACCATCGCAGAAATCCTCAAGTCTGAGGGTTACATTGCAAGCTTCGAGGTAAAGGACGCAGAGGTTGGTAAGACCCTGAAGGTTGACCTCAAGTACGGCCCAAACCGCGAGCGTTCAATCGCTGGTATCAAGCGTGTTTCCAAGCCAGGTCTTCGCGTTTACGCGAAGTCCACCGAGCTACCTCGCGTACTCGGCGGTCTTGGTATCGCTATTCTGTCCACTTCGAGCGGTCTTTTGACCGACCGTCAGGCTGCCAAGAAGGGAGTAGGCGGAGAAGTTATCGCCTACGTTTGGTAATCACAGATGTCGCGTATTGGTAAGTTGCCGATCCCGGTTCCAACCGGTGTCGAGGTAAAGATCGACGGAAGCACCGTTTCGGTTAAGGGCCCTAAGGGCACCCTGAGCCACGTGGTTCCAGCCCCAATTGAGGTTTCGCTAGAGGACAACACCATTGTTGTTGCCCGCCCAGACGACGAGCGCGATTCGCGTTCGCTCCACGGACTAACCCGTACCTTGATTGCTAACCAGATCACCGGTGTTACCACCGGTTACACCAAGGGTCTTGAGATCGTTGGAACTGGTTACCGTGTGACCGCAAAGGGTTCGGACATTGAGTTCGCACTTGGTTACTCACACCCAATCTTTGTGAAGGCTCCTGAGGGAATCACCTTCACTGTTGAGGGAAACACCAAGCTCACCGTTTCGGGCATTGACAAGCAGGCTGTGGGTGAGGTTGCAGCTAACCTCCGCAAGCTTCGCAAGCCAGAGCCTTACAAGGGCAAGGGTGTTCGTTACGCCGGCGAAGTTGTTCGTCGCAAGGCTGGAAAGGCTGGTAAGAAGTAATGGGTCTAACCACTAAGACTCGCGGCAAGAGCAAGGCCGCTGCCCGTACTCGTCGCCACCTACGTCTTCGCAAGAAGATTGTTGGTACCGCGCTTCGTCCACGCTTGGTAGTAACTCGCTCGGCACGTCACGTATTCGTCCAGGTAGTAGACGACAGCAAGGGAATCACCGTTGCATCGGCTAGCACCATGGAGAAAGAATTCCGCGGCCTAGCTGCAGACAAGACTGAAAAAGCCAAGAAGATCGGTGAATTGGTTGCCAAGCGCGCCAAGGACGCCGGTGTTTCTGAGGTTGTATTCGACCGTGGCGGTAACAAGTACGCCGGCCGCGTGGCAGCAATTGCCGACGGCGCTCGTGAAGGCGGGTTGACCCTCTAATGGCTGAAAACAAGGAGCAAGAGTTGGAAGCAACTGCAACTGCAACCGAAACCGTAGCAACCGAATCGGTTGAGACCGGTGAGCGTGAGGCTCGTCGCGGAAGCCGCGAGCGTGGCCCACGTAACGACCGTCGCGAGCGCGAAGAGAAGAAGAGCGAGTTCCTAGAGCGCGTTGTTACTATCAACCGCGTTTCGAAGGTAGTAAAGGGTGGTCGTCGCTTTAGCTTCACCGCTCTAGTTGTTGTTGGCGACGGAAACGGCCTGGTTGGCGTTGGTTACGGAAAGTCGAAAGAAGTTCCAAGCGCCATTGCTAAGGGTGTTGAAGAGGCAAAGAAGAACTTCTTCCGCGTTCCTCGCGTTGGCAGCACCATTCCTCACCCAGTTCAGGGCGAGGCTGCCGCAGGTGTAGTACTACTTCGCCCAGCTGCCGCTGGTACCGGTGTTATCGCCGGTGGTCCAGTTCGCGCAGTTCTCGAGTGTGCAGGTATCCACGACGTGCTAAGCAAGTCGCTCGGATCCAGCAACACCCTAAACATTGTGCACGCCACCGTTGAGGCACTGCGCGGCTTGGAAGAGCCAGCAGCAGTTGCAGCTCGTCGTGGTCTAAGCCTCGAAGAAGTTGCCCCAAAGCGCTTGCTTCGTGCAGAAACTAAGGTAGGTGCCTAATGGCCGCGCGTCTAAAGGTGACCCAAATCAAGAGCAAAATCGGTGGCAAGCCGAACCAGCGCGAGACCTTGCGTACCCTGGGCCTAAAGCGTATTGGCGACATCATCGTCAAGGACGACAGCCCAGTAGTTCGCGGACTCGTTCGCACGGTTGCCCACCTCGTAAAGGTTGAGGAGATCGACTAATGGCAGACGAGAAGAAGCCAGCCGCCGCTAAGGCTGCTGCTCCAAAGGCTGCTGCACCGAAGGCCGCCGCTGCTAAGCCAGCTGCTGCTAAGGCTGCCGCACCAAAGGCTGCTGCTAAGCCAGCCGCCGCAAAGGCTACCGCAGCTAAGGCTGCAGCTCCAAAGGCAGAGGCTGCTGAGAAGCCAGCTGCTGCTAAGGCTGCTGCACCTAAGGCTGCCGCTAAGGCTCCAAAGGCTGAGGCATCGGTTGAGAAGGTTGCAGTTCTAAAGCTTCACCACCTGCGCCCAGCGCCTGGATCCAAGAAGGACCGCACCCGCGTTGGTCGTGGTGAGGCTTCGAAGGGTAAGACTTCCGGACGTGGTACCAAGGGTACTAAGGCTCGTTACCAGGTTCGCCCTGGCTTCGAGGGTGGTGGTGTTCGCCTAGTAATGCGTACTCCAAAGCTTCGTGGATTCAAGAACCCATTCCGCGTTGAGTACCAGGTAGTCAACCTTGAGAAGCTGGAAGCTCTCTACCCACAGGGTGGAGCAGTAACCGTAGCCGATCTAGTAGCCAAGGGTGCAGTTCGCAAGAACGAGCTCGTAAAGGTTCTAGGCACCGGTGACATCTCGGTTAAACTGACTGTTAGTGTCGACAAGGTCTCGCGCTCTGCCGCAGAGAAGATTGTCGCTGCTGGCGGCTCGATTTCCGAGTAACCAAAACAGTTTCAAACAGCCTGGAGGCAAATTTTGCTAAGCGCCGTCGCTCGCGTATTCCGCACCCCGGATCTACGCAATAAGCTTGCGTTCACCCTGTTCATCGTTGCGATTTACAGACTGGGCTCGTTCATTCCTTCACCTTTGGTGAACTACAAGAACGTGCAGCAGTGTATCTCGCAGAACCAGTCCACCAGTGGACTGTATGAACTAGTGAACCTCTTTAGCGGCGGCGCTTTGCTGCAGCTTTCGATCTTTGCTCTAGGCATCATGCCTTACATCACCGCCAGCATCATTGTTCAGCTGCTGCGAGTTGTAATTCCGCGCTTCGAAACGCTTTACAAAGAGGGCCAGAGCGGTCAGGCAAAGCTAACCCAGTACACTCGCTACCTAACCGTGGCTCTTGGTGTGCTTCAGTCCACCACTCTTGTTGCAGTTGCTAACCAGGGCGCACTATTCGGTCAGAACTGTGTGCTCCCGGTAATCAAGGACAACACCTGGGTTGGAATGTCTCTCATGGTTCTAACCATGACCGCAGGTACCGGCCTAATCATGTGGCTTGGTGAGCTTGTAACCGAGCGTGGCGTTGGTAACGGTATGTCGCTACTTATCTTCACCTCGATCGCATCTCGTTTCCCTGCATCGCTTCTTCAGATCTCGCAGACCAAGAGCCCTGAGACCCTCATCGGTGTTATTGCAATCGGTGTTGTGATCATGGCGCTAGTTATCTTGGTTGAGCAATCTCAGCGTCGTATTCCAGTTCAGTACGCAAAGCGTATGGTTGGACGCCGCGAATACGGTGGCCAGAGCACCTACATCCCGATCAAGGTAAACATGGCCGGTGTGGTTCCAGTTATCTTCGCTTCGAGCCTTTTGTACCTACCTGCGCTGATTGCTCAGTTCAACCAGCCAGACGCCAAGACCGGCAAGGTTGCCGACTGGGTAACTTGGGTTTCCAACTACCTAACCCGTGGCGACCACCCGCTTTACATGGCGCTGTACTTTGCCCTAATCGTTGGATTCACCTACTTCTATGTAGCCATCACCTTCAACCCTGAAGAAGTGGCAGACGACATGAAGCGCTACGGCGGATTCATTCCGGGTATTCGTGCCGGTCGTCCAACCATGGAATTCCTTGAGTACGTTCTAAGCCGCATCACCTTCCCAGGTGCCCTTTACCTAGGTTTGATTGCACTTATCCCGCTAATCGCGTTTGGTCTTCTTGGCACCAGCCAGAACTTCCCATTCGGCGGTACCTCGATCCTCATCATCGTAGGTGTGGGTCTTGAAACCGTGAAGCAGATCAGCGCTCAGATGCAGCAGCGTAACTACGAAGGCCTTCTGAAGTGACCCGCCTACTCTTGATTGGCGCCCCAGGTGCCGGCAAGGGTACCCAGGCAGAGCAGTTGGCTGCAACGTTTGGTATTCCTGCCATTTCAACCGGAGACATCTTCCGCTACAACGTGAAGAATGAAACCGAGCTGGGCAAGCAGGCCAAGGCGTTTATGGACCGCGGAGAGTATGTTCCAGACAGCCTCACTAACGACCTAGTGCGCGACCGCCTTTCTCAGGCAGACGCAAAGGATGGCTTCCTGCTAGACGGCTACCCTCGTACTGGCGACCAAGTTGTAGAGCTTGACAGCATCCTCGCTTCGGCTGGAACTCAGCTTGACGTAGTTGTTTTGCTAACCGCGGACACCGATGAGGTAGTTCGCCGTTTGCTGAACCGTGCACTTGAGCAGGGTCGTGCAGACGACACCGAAGACGTGATCCGTCGTCGCCTCGAAGTTTACGAAGAGCAGACCGCTCCACTTATCAACATCTACGCCGCTCGTGACCTTGTTGTCACCATCGATGGCTTGGGTGAAGTGAACGAAGTAACTGGCCGCATTTTGGCCGCACTTGCCGCCCGCGGCATTGCAGCCTAACTTGGCAATCACCAGCGGCAAAGGACAATAGTGTCTCGCAACGAGTTCGAACTCAAAACCAACGAGCAAATCATCTTGATGCGCAAGGCGGGACTCATCACCGCTGCCGCTCTCGACGCCGTTCGCGCAGCAATCAAGCCAGGTGTTAGCACTCTTGAGCTAGATCGCATTGCGAACGAAACCATCGAGTCGCTCGGTGCAAAGAGCAACTTCAAGCTCGTTGCCGGATACCACCACACCATTTGTGCATCAATCAACGATGAAGTGGTTCACGGAATCCCTAGCGCCAATCGCATCCTTGAAGCTGGCGACCTAATTTCCATCGATGCGGGAGCAATCATCGATGGCTGGAACGGCGACAGCGCAATCAGCGTTGTGGTTCCAGGGGGAGACCCAAAGATTTCTGCGGCTCGCGAACGCGTTAGTCGCGTAACCGAAATGAGCCTGTGGCACGGCATTGCCGCGCTAGCTAAGGGCAAGCGTCTCAACGACGTGGGTACGGCGATTGAGAACTACGTGAACTCGCAGGGCAAGTTTGGCATTTTGGAGCAGTACGTGGGGCACGGCATTGGCCGCAGCATGCACGAAGATCCACCGGTATTCAACTACGCAGTTCGCGGTGCCACTCCAAAGATTGAGCCGGGCCTCGTGGTGGCAATCGAGCCGATGGTAACCGCCGGAAGCGAGCTAACCAAGGTGCTAGCCGACGACTGGACCGTGAGCACAATCGACCGCAGCGACGCCAGCCACTGGGAGCACACGGTTGCCGTGCACTCGGAAGGTATCTGGGTTCTCACCGCACCAGACGGTGGCGCAGCGATGTTGGCGCCGCTGGGCGTGACCATCGCACCGCTTGGCGAATAACAGTTTTACCGCCCTGTAAACCCGCAATGAAGCGAGTTGGGGTGGAGGAGACCCAGATTTAATTACCAATATCTGGGCATTTCCTCTAGTATTGAAATTCGGTGTTTGTACACGAAAATCCCCAATTGGTTTTGGTCCTGATTTGCGTGCGCGGGTAGCACCACAGAAGTAACTAGATAAGTGAGTTTATGGCTAACAAAGACGGTGTAATCGAGATCGAAGGCACCATTGTTGAAGCTCTACCAAACGCGATGTTTCGTGTTGAGCTGACCAATGGTCACAAGGTCTTGGCGCACATCTCAGGCAAGATGCGTCAGCACTACATTCGCATCATCCCGGATGACCGCGTAATCGTTGAGCTGAGCACCTACGACCTAACTCGTGGGCGCATCATCTACCGCTACAAATAAACCCCAGCAACACCCCAGATCTAGAAACTGAAGACTTGGTAAGTCAGTAATGGCTTGCCACAAACCGGTTCGAAAGAACCCCGACAAGAAGTACGAGACATGAAGGTAAACCCAAGCGTCAAGAAGATTTGCGACAAGTGCAAGGTCATCCGTCGTCACGGTCGCGTCATGGTTATCTGCGAGAACCCACGTCACAAGCAGCGCCAGGGCTAACCAAAGCTTCTACACCCACAACTAAATACATGCGCGTTCACTAAGAACGTTTATTACAAGGCAACGCTCAAGGTTGAACCCTAGTTTCTCAGGGCTCAACCGGCACCCTCCGTTGAAGGCGGAGGCCTGGTCGCTAAACCAGGGAAGCGCTGCCACAGACCTTCATGAAAAAACAGGAGAAATCCAATGGCACGTATTGCCGGCGTTGACATTCCACGCGAAAAGCGCGTTGAAATCGCCCTTACCTACATCTACGGAATCGGTCGCACTCGTTCGGTGAAGCTACTCGCTGACACCTCGATCGACAAGAACATCCGAGTCAAGGACCTAACCGACGACCAGCTCGTTGCTATCCGTGACTACATCGAAGCAACCTTCAAGGTTGAGGGTGACCTCCGCCGCGACGTAAACGCAGACATCCGCCGCAAGGTTGAGATTGGCTCGTACGAGGGTATCCGTCACCGCAAGGGTCTTCCAGTGCGCGGTCAGCGCACCAAGACCAACGCACGTACTCGCAAGGGTCCAAAGCGCACCGTAGCCGGCAAGAAGAAGGCCGCACGCTAGTCGCTCCGGCACTCGCGTAACGCATAAAGGATTTAGGAGAAACTCATGGCAGCACCAAAGAAGTCGGCCACCGCTACTGCGGGCCGCAAGCCACGCCGCAAGGAAAAGAAGAACATCACCGTTGGCCAGGCGCACATCAAGAGCACCTTCAACAACACCATCGTTTCGATCACCGACTCCACCGGAGCCGTTATCTCGTGGTCGTCTTCGGGTGACGTTGGTTTCAAGGGTTCGCGTAAGTCGACTCCGTTCGCAGCTCAGCTAGCAGCCGAGTCGGCAGCTCGCAAGGCTCAGGAGCACGGCCTAAAGAAGGTTGACGTATTCGTTAAGGGTCCAGGCTCGGGTCGCGAAACCGCAATCCGTTCGCTACAGGCCGCTGGTCTAGAGGTTGGGTCCATCTCGGACGTAACTCCTCAGGCACACAACGGCTGCCGCCCTCCAAAGCGCCGCCGCGTCTAACTCTTTGCCTAGCAGTCGGTAAGTCGGTCAACCGATTTACCGAGCGCGGGGCAATCAGTTTCGCCAAGTCAAAACTTCACAAACTTCACTATTCAGTGGCCACTGAGTAGCAAAAAAATAGGCGTCATATAGCGGATGCCTGCGGAAAGGAACCAAACGTGCTAATTGCACAGCGTCCAACCCTTACAGAAGAATCGATTGCACCAAACCGTTCGCGTTTCACCTTGGAACCACTGGAGCCTGGCTTCGGTTACACCCTAGGTAACTCGCTCCGTCGCACCCTACTTTCGTCTATCCCAGGCGCAGCCGTAACCAACATCCGCATTGCCGGTGTTGCTCACGAGTTCAGCACCGTTGAGGGCGTAAAGGAAGACGTAACCGAGATCATCCTGAACATCAAGGAACTCGTAGTTTCGTCTGAGAACGACGAGCCAGTTGTTGCTCGCTTGAGCAAGTCTGGCAAGGGTGCCGTAACCGCAGCGGACATCACCGTTCCTGCAGGTGTAGAAATCCACAACCCAGAACTAGTTATCGCCACCATCAATGACAAGGCGAAGCTAGAGGTTGAACTAATCATCGAGCGTGGCCGCGGCTACGTTCAGGCAAGCCAGAACCGCAACCCAGACGCAGACGCAGGCATCATTCCTGTAGACAGCATCTACTCGCCGGTTCTAAAGGTTGCTTACCGCGTTGAGGCAACTCGTGCCGGTGAGTTCACCAACTTCGACAAGCTAATCGTTGACGTTGAGACCAAGAACAGCACCAACCCTAAGGATGCAGTTGCTTCCGCAGGTAAGACCCTTGTGGGTCTGTTTGGTCTTGCTCAGGAGCTCAACGAAGCTGCCGAGGGTATCGAGATTGGTCCTGCACCAGTTGAGGCCGGCCTAGCTCCAGAGCTAGCTACCCCAATCGAGGACCTAGACCTAACCGTTCGCAGCTACAACTGCTTGAAGCGTGAAGGTATCAACACCGTTAGCGAGCTCATCGCGCTGTCTGAAGACCAGCTGATGAACATCCGCAACTTCGGCAGCAAGTCTGTAGACGAGGTTCGCGACAAGCTAGCTTCGATGGGTCTTAAGTTCAAGGATGCAGTACCAGGCTTCGACGCCGCGTACTTCAGCTCTGCCTACGACGCAGACGACCAGGCCTAATTTTTAGAAAGTCATAGGAGAATAAAATGCCTGCACCAACTAAGGGCCCTCGTCTAGGTGGCGGACCAGCCCACGAGCGTCTACTGCTAAACAACTTGGCAACCGCTCTATTCCAGCACAAGCGCATCGTTACCACCGAGACCAAGGCAAAGCGCCTTCGTCCGTTGGCAGAGCGTCTAGTTAGCTTCGCAAAGCGCGGAGACCTAGCAGCTCGTCGTCGCGTTCTTCAGCAGATCACCGACAAGGGTGCAGTACACGAGCTTTTCGTGAACATCGCACCTCAGGTAGCTGACCGTCCAGGTGGTTACACCCGTATCACCAAGCTTGGCTTCCGTAAGGGAGACAACGCACCGATGGCAGTTATCGAGCTAGTTCTTGAGCCAGTTACCCTAAAGCCAGCAGTGAACAAGGTAAAGCTTGTTAACGCTGTAAAGGGTGCCGGCGTTGCTGCAGAGGCACCAGTTGCCGATATAGTTGAAGAAGCCGTAGTAGAGGCTCCAGTAGAAGAAGCAGCAGTAGAGGCACCAGTTGCCGAAGCCGCCGTTGAGGCTCCTGTTGAGGCTGCAACTGAGGACGCTGCCGAGGCAGCTCCAGAGGCCTAAGCCAAACGCTCTAAAGCTCATGAACGAACCCGTTGACCCTGTCAGCGGGTTCGTTCGCTTTAAGGTGGACTTTGCCTACGACGGCACGGATTTCAACGGTTGGGCTATGCAGCCCGGCCTTCGAACCGTTCAAGGGGAGTTCCTAGAGGCTCTCACCGTGATCTTTGGGCCAGACGACAAAGACTTCGGTCTCCGAGTTGCCGGCCGCACAGACGCCGGCGTTCACGCCAGGCACCAGGTTCTTCACATCGACCTCACGCCGGTTCAACTCAAGCGCCTGGGGCGCCACAACGCTCCGGAGATCCGCGATGACAAACTTAAGGGTCGACTGAACTCGCTGCTCCCTAAAGACGTGCGGATTTACACCCTGGCAACGGCACCTGAGGGCTTCGATGCCCGCTTCTCGGCCATCCACCGCCGCTACCGCTACCGCATTGCCGACAAGTTCGCGGTGAAGGACCCCATCGAGGCAAGAAACACCCTGTGGATCAATAAGCCACTCAACACCGATGACATGCAGATTGCCGCCAACCAGCTGCTTGGCCTCAACGACTTTGCCGCATTCTGCAAGCCACGAGATTTCAGCACCACCATTCGCGACCTCAAAGAGATCACCGTGAAACGTCGCATCGATGAAAACCACGTTGTGGAACTCGAACTTATGGCGGACGCGTTCTGCCACAACATGGTGCGCGCCATCGTTGGCGCACTGATTGCGGTGGGCGAGGGGCGCGCAAAGCCCATAGATGTGAAGACCAGACTAGACGCCGCAAACCGGGTTGGAAGCTACAAAGTTGTGGGTTCACACGGATTGGCGCTCATAGAGATTGGCTATCCGGCAGACGAACTCTTGGGAATTCAGGCCAGCGAATCTCGTGCCCGAAGAACCTTGGAAGAGTCCGATCAGGAATAAAGGCAAATAAGGGTTTGACCAGCGCGCCTTCTTACGGGTAGACTTGACCCTTGGTATTGGCATCACTTTTTTGATTGCCAATGTGAAAACTTGGATCCCCAGAAGTTTCTTCTTCAAGCGCGGATTCATTTCAATCCGACATAGAACGAAAAGGCAATTTAGCGTGCGTACTTACTCACCAAAGGCTCACGAGCTGTCCAACGAGTGGCTCATCATCGATGCCACCGACGTTGTTTTGGGCCGCCTCGCATCCCACGCAGCAGCACTGCTGCGCGGAAAGCACAAGCCAACCTTTGCTCCTCACATGGACAACGGCGACTTCGTAATCATCATCAACGCAGACAAGGTAGCCCTAACCGGTTCCAAGTTGGCGCAGAAGAAGGCTTACCGCCACTCTGGTTACCCAGGCGGTCTAACCGCAACCTCTTACTCTGAGCTTCTTGAGAAGAACCCAGAGAAGGCAGTTGAGAAGGCAATCCGCGGCATGCTGCCAAAGAACACCCTTGGTCGTCAGCAGCTAGACAAGCTGAAGGTATACGCAGGTCCTGCGCACCCACACGCTGCACAGCAGCCAAAGCCTTTCACCATCGACCAGGTAGCCCAGTAATAACTGGCTCATCAGACACAAGGATTAATCGTGGCTAAGAACGAAGTTGTAGAAGCAGAAGTTGTGGCTCCAGAGAGCTACACCACCGAGACCCCAGCGTCAAAGGCACCAGCAGCCGTAAAGGCAGCTCGCGCACCGCTTACCGTGCCAGGCGCAGGTACCGGTCGTCGCAAGGAAGCCGTTGCTCGCGTTCGCCTAGTACCTGGTACTGGCGTTATCAAGGTAAACGGTCGCACCCTTGAGGACTACTTCCCAAACAAGTTGCACCAGCAGCTAATCACCGACCCATTCAAGGTTCTTGACCTACAGGGTTCGTACGACGTAATCGCCCGCATCAGCGGTGGCGGCGTTGCAGGTCAGGCAGGTGCGCTTCGTCTAGGCATCGCTCGTTCGCTGAACGAGATCGACCGCGACAGCAACCGTCCAGCACTGAAGAAGGCTGGCTTCTTGAGCCGCGACGCACGTGTTATCGAGCGTAAGAAGGCCGGTCTTAAGAAGGCCCGTAAGGCTTCGCAGTTCAGCAAGCGTTAATCCAACTCGGATTCACGCTACGCTCAAAGCATGGCTCGCCTATTTGGCACCGATGGAGTGCGCGGTCTCGCTAATCGCGATCTGACCGTTGAGACAGCATTACTGCTGGCTCAGTCCGCCGCCATTGTGCTAGGTGAAACAGCTAGAGCAGCTGGCAAAAAACCAATTGCCGTAATCGGCCGCGACCCCCGAATTTCGGGTGAGTTCATCAGTGCAGCAGTAGCTGCCGGACTCGCCAGTTCGGGGGTTGACGTTTTTGACGCGGGTGTTCTTCCAACTCCCGCCACCGCATTCCTCACCGCAGACCTAGACGCCGACTTTGGCGTGATGATCAGCGCCAGCCACAACCCGGCCGCAGACAACGGAATCAAGTTCTTCGCTCGCGGCGGGCACAAGCTGCCAGACGCCACAGAGGACAAACTCGAAGCCGCCATGGCGGCGCCAAAGCTTGCCCCGTTGGGTGGCGAGGTTGGCCACATTCACCGCTTTGCGGATGCCGAGGACCGCTACCTGGTTCACCTGCTCAAGAGCATGCCAAACGACATCAAGGGCATCAAGGTTGTGCTGGACTGTGCCAATGGTGCGGCCGCTGGCGTTTCGCCCGAGGTGTTCATCGATGCGGGTGCAAACGTAACCGTGATTGGCAACGAGCCAGACGGTACCAACATCAACCTAGGCGTTGGCAGCACTCACCTGAGTGCGCTGCAGGCCAAGGTGCTTGAACTCGGGGCCGACGTGGGCATTGCTCACGATGGAGACGCGGACCGCTGCCTTGCGGTGGATCACACCGGTGCAATCATCGATGGTGACCAGATCATGGCAATCCTTGCGATCAGCGCGAAGGAACGCGGGCAGCTGGCTCGCAACACCCTGGTGGCAACCGTAATGAGCAACCTGGGTTTGAAGGTTGCCATGAAGGCGGCCGGAATCGAAATGATAGAGACCAAGGTGGGCGACCGCTATGTTCTCGAGGAGATTCGCGACGGCGGGTACACCCTTGGTGGCGAGCAGAGCGGCCACATCATCTTTAGCCGTTATGCCACAACCGGAGACGGCATCCTCACTGGTCTACAGATTTTGGCCGAGATGAAGCGCACCGGCAAGAGCCTGCGCGAACTCGCTGGCGTGATGCAAATTTTCCCTCAGGTGCTGATCAACGTGCCTAACGTGGACAAGACCAAGGTTGACGCAGACGCCGAGATTCAGGCCCTTGTGGCCCAGGCTGAGGCCGAGTTGGCGGGTTCTGGGCGAGTACTGTTGCGCCCAAGCGGAACCGAACCTCTGGTTCGCGTGATGGTTGAGGCTGCCGACGAAGGCACTGCGCAGAGCTGGGCGGATCGCATTGCGGTTTTGGTCGAGAAGCGGCTGGCCTTCTAGAGCCGTTTTGGCCCTCTAACTAAACCTGCCGTCTAAACCTGCTCATTAAACCTTGCGGAGGAGCACGCTTTCCACCAGGTGGTTGCTGCCCTTATTCAAAACCAGCGTTGCCCGCGAGCGGGTTGGCAGGATGTTTTGGGTGAGGTTTGGCAGGTTGATGGTTTCCCAAATCTCGTTGGCTCTAGCCAGCGCCTTTTCAAACTCAATCTGCGAATAGCGGTGGAAGTAGCTTTCGGGATTGGTAAAGGCCGACTCGCGCAGCTTCTTGAAACGCTCGATGAACCAGTGCTTGATGTCGTCTGGCTTGGCGTCAACGTAAATCTTGAAGTCGAAGAAATCGCTCAGTGCAACCGTCTGGCCGGGCCCCGGCTGCTGCAGCACGTTCAAACCCTCAACAATCAACACGTCGGGCAGCTCAACAACAGCACGCTCGCCTTCCATGATGTCGTAGTAGAGGTGGCTGTACACCGGCGCCGAAACACTGGCCACGCCGCTCTTGATGTCTGCCACAAACTGCAGCAGCGCCAGCCTGTCGTAAGACTCTGGGAACCCCTTGCGGTGCATGATTCCGCGGGCCTCGAGTTCGGCGTTTGGGTAGAGGAAGCCATCGGTGGTTACCAGGGCAACGTTTGGCGTGCCTTCCCAGCGGCTCAGCAGTTCGCGCAGCACGCGACTGACGGTGCTCTTGCCCACAGCCACGGAACCGGCCACACCGATGATGAACGGGGTGCGGCGGGCACGCTCGCCCAGAAACGCGCTGGTGGATGAGTGCAAACCTTGGGTTTGTGCCACGTAAAGGTTGAGGAGCCTGCTCAGCGGCAGGTAAACATCGCGAATCTCATCGATGTCTAGAAAATCGCCGAGGCCACGAATCTGGGCAATCTCGGCGTCTGTGAGCGGAAGGTCGGTGCTGAGTGCCAGTGCGGCCCAGTCGGCTCGCGAAATCTCCACAAACGGCGACGGCGCCGATGCCACCGGAGTGGAAATCGAAGGAGGGGTTGGGGCTTGGCTCACAAAAGCCCATTCTGCCGTAAATTAGAGGTTATGTGCGGAATCGTGGGCTATGTAGGGCCAAAGGCAACCCTTGATGTTTTGTTGGGTGGGCTAAGGCGCCTTGAGTACCGCGGTTACGACTCCGCCGGTGTTTCGGTAATCAGCGACGCTGGTTTGGAGACCCGCAAGAAGGCCGGCAAGCTAGACAACCTGGTTGCCGAAGTGGCGGCTCACCCGCTGGGCAGCTCTCACATTGGCATTGGCCACACCCGCTGGGCAACCCACGGAGCACCAACAGACGGCAACGCGCACCCGCACCTTGGCGGCCCGCACAGCAAGCTTTCTCTGATCCACAACGGAATCATCGAGAACTTTGCCGAACTCAAAGACGAACTGGTGGCCAGTGGCGCCAAGTTTGCCAGCGACACCGACAGCGAGGTTGCGGCGCACCTGATTGCGGCCGAATACGCCAAGTCGAACGATTTTGTGGCCGCATTTGCCAAGGTGGTCAACCGACTACACGGCGCCTTCACCATTTTGGTCATCGATGAGGACCACCCGGACGTGATTTTGGCAGCTCGCCGAAACGCACCTTTGGTGATAGGGCTTGGCAACGGCGAGAACTTCCTGGGTAGCGACGTGGCCGCGTTTGTGGAGCACACCAAGCGAGCAATCAGCGTTGGCCAGGACCAGATTGTGATTCTGCGCGCAGACTCTGTTGAGGTCACCGGGTTCGATGGTAAGCCGGTTCAGTCCGAGGAGTTCACCGTGGACTGGGACGCCAGCGCGGCCAGCAAGGGCGGCTGGAGCAGCTTCATGGCCAAGGAGATCGCAGACCAGCCACAGGCGGTTGCAGACACCCTGATGGGCCGCATCGATGCCCGCGGTCACGTGAACCTAGACGAGATTTCCGGCCTTGACCCGAAGGTGGTCAAGAACATTGACCGCATGATCATTGTGGCTTGCGGAACCGCTTCTTACGCTGGCGACGTTGCCAAGTACGCAATTGAGAAGTGGGCGCGCGTGCCGGTTCAGGTTGAGCTGAGTCACGAGTTCCGCTATCGCGACCCTATCTTGACCCCGAACACTCTTGTGGTTGCAATCAGCCAGAGCGGTGAGACCATGGACACCCTCATGGCTACCCGCTACGCTAAGGAGCAGGGCGCCAAGGTGCTTGCCATCTGCAACACCCAGGGTGCCACTTTGGCTCGCGAGAGCGACGCCGTGATTTACACCCACGCCGGACCTGAGGTTGCGGTTGCCAGCACCAAGGCGCTAACCGCTCAGATCACCGCGGGTTACCTGCTTGGCCTACTGCTGGCTCAGGTGCGCGAGTCACTTCCGGCTGCCGAACTTGCCGCACTTGGTCAGGAGTTGCTCCGCATGCCGGCTCGCGTGACCAAGGTGCTTGAAAACCTAGAGGCCGCCAAGCAGCTTGGCCGCGACTTTGCCAACGCCAACTCTGTGCTGTTCCTGGGCCGCAACGTTGGTTTCCCGGTTGCCATGGAAGGTGCGCTAAAGCTCAAGGAGCTTGCCTATATTCACGCCGAAGGGTTTGCCGCTGGTGAGTTGAAGCACGGGCCGATTGCGCTCATCGATGAGGGTCAACCGGTGATTGTGATTGTGCCAAGCCCGCGCGAGGCCGACTCGCTTCAGCCAAAGGTGATCAGCAACATTCAAGAGGTCCGCGCTCGCGGTGCCAAGGTGATTGCCATTGCCGAAGAGGGCGACAGTCAGGTTTCGCAGTACGCCGAACACGTGCTGTTTGTGCCGCAGAGCCAGAACATTTTTAGCCCGCTGCTCACCGTGATTCCGCTTCAGGCATTTGCCATGGAACTGAGCACAGCCAAGGGACTCGACGTGGACCAGCCTCGCAACCTTGCCAAGAGCGTAACCGTAGAGTAACCGAGGCAATCATGATTGTTGGCGTTGGAGTGGATCTGGTGGATCTGGCTCGCTTTGAACAAAAGCTGGCTGACACACCGGCGCTTCTGGAACGTCTTTTTCACATCGATGAGCGCAGCTACAGCCCGCGTCGTTTGGCCGGAAGTTTTGCCGCCAAGGAAGCGCTAGTGAAGGCGCTCGGTGGACCCGATGGTTTGAGCTGGACCGAAATCAGCGTGGAGCGCGACAGCTTGGGCAGGCCTTGGTTGCGCACTCAGGGTGCCAGCGCTCAGCGCTTAGACGCGGTAGGCGCAGATCGAATTCACCTCTCCATCAGCCACGATGGCGGCATGTTGACCGCCTACGTGATTGCCGAAACCAGCTTTGGAGGCAACGATGCGTGAACTAGTCATTGACCTGGACGCCATTGCCGACAACTTAAAAACCATGCGCGGTCACTGCCCCAACGTGAAGGTTTGCGGAGTGGTTAAGGCCAACGCCTACGGACATGGAATGGTGCCAGTGGCCCAGCGACTCGAGGCAGAGGGCATCGACTATCTTGGCGTTGCCGACATCGAGGAAGCCCTCGAACTTCGCGCGGCCGGCATCCGGATTCCGGTGCTTGCCTGGTTGCATGACATCGATGAAGATTTCAAACTGGCCGTTCGCGCCAACATTGACCTTGGCGTTTCAACCGTGGCCCAGATCGATCAAGCCGCCGCAGCCGCGAAGCACCTTGGCACGGTTTCACGAGTTCACCTGAAGGTGGACACCGGGTTGGGCCGCAACGGTGCAACCATGGGCGACCTGCCAGACCTGCTGCGCGCCGCCCAAGACCTGCAGGGCGAGGGTCTCATCAACGTGGTTGGTATTTTCAGCCACCTGAGTTCCACCGATGAAGCCAGCGACCTAAAGCAAATCGAACGATTTGAGCAGGCGCTGGAGTTGGCAAAGAGCTTTGACATCAATCCGGAGCTTCGTCACCTAACCGCGAGCGATGGTTCGCTGAGTTACCCGCAGGCGCACTACGACATGGTGCGAATCGGAGTTGCGCTCTACGGTCTGAGTCCGTTCACCGATCACAGCAGCGCCGACTACGGTCTGAAGCCAGCAATGACCGCCACCGCATCTGTGGTTCAAGTAAAGCGCGTGCTGGCCGGCGAGGGTGTTAGCTACGGCTACACCTACAGGACTTCTGCCAACACTCAGCTGGCACTTGTTCCGGTGGGCTACGCCGAGGGCCTGCCTCGAAACGCGAGCGGCAAGGCACGCGTGAGCATTGCCGGAACTCAGTACCACCTCGCCTCGCGCATTGCCATGGACCAGTTCGTCATCGATGTTGGTTTCGCGCCTGTGAAGGCCGGCGACACCGTGGTGATTTTTGGAGACCCAGCCACCGGCGTTCCATCGGCTGACAATTTGGCCGCTGCCGCGGACACCATTAACTACGAAATCGTCACTCGCATGGGCGGACGATTCAAGCGCCGCTATTTGCCAGCCCCTGTTGAGGTTGCCGAAGCCGCTTTGCCGCTTGGGCAAGAGGGCGGGTCGTGAGTCAGTTTCAGCTGGCCACCTTTGCCATTGCAGACGCAGAGCAGATGCACCAGCTGGGACTTGCGCTGGCCAAAATCCTCAAGGCTGGAGACCTGCTCGTGCTCACCGGCCCGCTTGGCGCCGGCAAGACCACTCTCAGTCGCGGAATCGGTGAAGGCCTAAACGTGGTTGGCACCGTGAGCAGCCCAACTTTTGTGATTGCTAGGACCCACAAACGCACCGATGGGGGTCCAGAACTGGTGCACGTTGACGCGTACCGTTTGGGTTCTCCGCAGGAACTTGACGACCTGGACATCGACTTTGCAAAGTCAATCTCTCTCATCGAGTGGGGTCGCGGCTTCACCGACGGAATCTCCGATTCCTGGCTGGACGTTGAAATCGAGCGCGACCAAACCGGTGCCTCGGAAGAACGTGTGGTTCGTTTGGTTGGACACGGTCCGCGCTGGGCAGACGCAGCGGGGGTGGGTCTGTGAACCGTTTCCTACTAGCCATCGACACCACCGCTGGAACAAGTGTTGCTCTGCTCGCGGGCGAAGCCGTGCTTGCCGAAGTTCACTTCGACAGCGGCATGAAGCATGCCGAACTGATCGGTTCTGCAATCTCGCAGGTGATGCACCAGGCCAACGCCAAGCCAACTCAGGTGACCGCCGTTGCGGTTGGTCGCGGACCTGCGCTGTTCACCGGACTTCGAGTGGGCATCGCTGCCGGAATCATGTTTAGCGAGGCCTGCTCGAGCGGTTTAGTTGGTGTGGTTAGCCATCACGCTATTGCGGTGCAGTTGTACACGGAGCAGCCGGAACTTCTGCAAAAGCCGCTTCTGGTGACCACCGATGCCCGACGCGGCGAGGTTTACTGGTGCCTTTACGGTGGATTGGATTCCGCCGGCGTTCCGATTGTGTTGCGTGGCCCATCGGTGGAAAAGCACGCCCACATTCTGGAGCTGCTCACCGATAGCTACCCGGACTTCAACGAACGAACCGGCGGGGCCTCAGCCGCTTGGGTTGGCCGCTTGGCGCAACGCGAGATTTTGGAAGGCAAGCACAACACCGATGTGTCGGCCATGTATTTGCGAGCACCAGACGCGGCCGAGCCAAAGCCAAACCAGTTCTTTGCCGCCGCTCCTGACACTGCCGCGGCACCTGACACTGCCGTCGCTTCGGCGATTTCTGGGAGCGCCAAGTGAGTTTTCTAATCCGCCCAGCGTTGGCTCACGACCTTGCCGCAATCATGGCCATCGAATACGAGTGTTTCCCCAGCGATGCCTGGAGCGCAGACTCGATGCGAGACGAACTGGCCGCACCGCACACCTCGTATTTCATCGCTGAGTCCATTGACGGAAGTGAATTGGCAAGCAACGTTGCTGGTTATGCCGGATTCAGCAAACACCGCATGTCGGTTCAGGGAGACGTGCAGACCATTGCGGTGTCTCCGGAATTCCGCGGCGCCGGTTTGGGCCGTTTGCTAATGGAACAGTTGCTGGCCACCGCAAAGAGCCAAAATGCCGAGAGCGTTTTTCTTGAGGTGCGTGCCGACAACCCGGTGGCTCAGAGGCTTTACGAAAGCCTTGGCTTCAAGGTGATCGACCGCAGGGCTCGCTATTACCAGCCAGACAACGTGGACGCTCTTGTGATGATGTTGGAACTGCCGCGCGAGGCCAAGGCGCCTATCGTTTTGGGAATCGAGAGCAGTTGCGACGAAACAGGTTTGGGAATTGTTCGCGGAACCGAACTGCTGGCCAACGTGATTTCCTCGTCGATGGATTTGCACGCCAGATTTGGCGGAGTGGTCCCGGAGGTTGCCGCTCGCGCGCATCTTGAGGCGTTGCAGCCAACGTTGCACAAGGCGCTCGCCGAGGCTGGACTTAGTTTGCGCGACATCGATGCGGTTGCTGTGGCAAACGGGCCTGGTTTGGCCGGCGCGCTCATGGTGGGTGTTGGCGCAGCCAAGGCCCTAGCGGTTGGCCTGGATAAGCCGCTGTACGCCGTGAACCACCTGGTTGGGCACGTTGGGGTTGACGTGCTTGAGCGTGGTCAGGTTGAGACCCCCACAATCGCTCTGCTCGTAAGTGGCGGCCACACCAGCCTGTTGCTGGTGCGCGACCTGCTGGACGATGTAGAACTTTTGGGTGAGACCATCGACGACGCGGCCGGCGAGGCCTTTGACAAGGTGGCTCGAGTTTTGGGGCTCAAGTATCCGGGTGGCCCGGAAATCGACATTGCGGCCGCCACGGGCAACCCCAAGGCAATCCGATTTCCGCGCGGTCTCTCCCTGCCAAAAGACATGGAGAAGCACCGCTACGACTTCAGCTTCAGCGGCCTAAAGACCGCGGTGGCTCGCTGGATCGAGTCCGCCCACGCCAACGGCGAGCCGATCAGCATTCCAGATGTGGCCGCCAGTTTCCGCGAGGCAGTGGTGGATGTGTTGGTTACCAAGGCGGTTGCCGCCTGCGTTGACAACAACGTTCCTCGTTTGCTGTTGGGCGGCGGTGTTGTGGCAAACGCTCGCCTGCGCCAGGTGGCTCAGGAGCGCTGCGATAAGCACGGCATCGAGCTGCGCATTCCGGCCTTCAACCTGTGCACCGATAACGGTGCCATGATCGCCGCACTAGGCGCACAACTGGTCATGGCTGGCAGAGCACCGAGCGAGCTCTCCTTTGGTGCAGACAGCACCCTGCCGGTGACCACCGTGCAAACCCTGGCCTAGCCACTTCACACTCCGCACCGCTTCGGTCAACCCATCGCACCACGTCCCTTTTCCACAGTTCTCCCGCACTCTCAGGAAACTCACAAACTTAACCCAGACAAAGCCCAGCCTCGAGTGGTCTTCTAGTTACAGGCAAACCAGCCGGAAACCCAAATCGCAATCCCGGCTCAATCACTAGGAGACTCAAAATGGCAGCAAAAGACAAGGCAAGCGCCGCAACCACCAAGATGGAGCAAGTTGCCGAGATTGAGAAGGCCGTGAAGGCCCCTGCAAGCGCCGAAACCGGAACCCCAGAGGTTTCCGTCAAGCCTGCAAAGGCCGAGCGCCACGCCTACGACTACACCAAGCTGAACACCCTCGCGGTGGTTTCCCTTGCCAGCGCAATCAGCTGGGTAGGTGCCGTTGCAGGTATCGTCACCGGCCACATCGCTTTGGCACAGATCAAGCGCAGCGGCGAAAAGGGCCGTGCCCTTGCCGTCACCGCGCTCGTGCTCGGCTACCTATACGTTGCCGGTTCCATCGCCATGGGCGTTCTCATGATTTTGTTCCGCCTTCGCGGCTGGGCAGCCCCGGAAACCATGGGTGGCTACGGCAACCAGTTTGGTCCAGGAATGATGGGCGGTCAGCGTTTCGACAACGACGGCCCGGGCATGATGGGCTTCAACCGCTAAATCTTCATCGCTTCTTGGTTCTCTCCCTTTTCCAAGAGCAAAACCCCCACCGTATGTTGAGTTCGGTGGGTGTTTTGTTTTAACGGGAATGAGCCGGGATCACTTCAGTGGCTGGCAGATCAGCACGCGATGCGCCTCGCCAACGCGCGTCACAATCAAGGTGGCCGACTCGCGACCCTTCAAAGCCATTTCCTTGCGCAACTGCTCGGGAACAATGTCGGCCCCACGCTTCTTGATTTCAAGCACACCGATGTTCAGTTCGCGCAACCGAGCCTTCAGCTTCTTTCTGTCGAACGCCAGGTTCTCCACAACGCGATAACCCTTGAGCCAAGGCGATGAAATCTCCACAGCACCGGTCAGATAGGCAATCCCCGCGCTGAAACTGTGCAAGCTCAGCTGCTCTGCCAACTCGCCAATCAGGTGCGACCGTACCACCGAGTTGTCGGGTTCGTAAACAAACTCGGCCAACTCACCCAGCGGCGCGTATTCCTGCTGGTCGTGCGCGCTCGTAATCTCGTGCTTGCCAGCGCCATCAATCAACAACGCAGCCCGCTTAACCCCAGGGCGAGCAGCAGCACCAAACCACAATCCAAGTTCCACCAAATCTCCATCGATGGAAACCCACTGCGCCTCAGCCTCGGCCGGGATTCCCTCGTGCGGGTGCCCAGGCCCAACCTTGATACCCGCCGCCTTGATGGGTGAACCCTGGGTGCCTGCAGCCGCACACTGCGCCACCACCCAATCGAAGTTGGGGCTGAAACTGGCTGGGTCAAACTTGCGCACCGCCTGAGCGCGGGCCGCACCGGTCAACTCGCGTCTGGCCGGGTCAAAGAACAGCGCCTCAAACTTGCTCAGGTCTAGCTCGGTCACATCGGCCTGCTCAACGGCTGCGTTCTCAAACGGCAACAGGTTGTAGGTTGCCACGGCGGCGGTTAGCTCATCGATGTCAAAGGCGGTCACGTTCAAATCGATGCTGGCCATTGCCAGGCTCTCCGCGCCAATGCCACAACCGAGGTCAGCAACCGAAGTCACGCCCGCGGTCCTAAAGCGACTAGCGTGCAGAGCCGCCACTAACAACCTGCTGGCCTGCTCCAAACCTGGCTCGGTGAACAGCATGCGCTGGGCAAACTCGCCAAACTTGGCCTGCGCTCTGTGACGCAACTTGGCCTGGGTAAGAACGGCCGCAACCAACGCGGGGGAGTGTCCCTCGGCGCGCAACTGGCTCACCAGCTTCACCACATCGGTCTTGCTGGCGTAGTCAACCTTGCCAATAAGTTGCTGCCCTTCTGGGGTCATCAGCTCAACAAAGTCTTGGCGTTCCATGGGCTCAAGGTTACCAACTGGGCGACTAGCACTCAGTGGGGGCGAGTGCTAATATCGAACCAAGCGCCGCAACAAAACGGCTGCTTACCATTCACCGGTTACACCAAGAAGAGGTTCATTGTGTCTGTACAGATCAAGCCACTAGAAGATCGCATCGTTGTTCGTCCAGTTGCAGCCGAGCAGGTTACTGCCTCCGGTCTGGTAATCCCAGACACCGCAACCAAGGAGAAGCCACAGGAGGCCGAGGTTATTGCCGTAGGTCCAGGTCGCGTTGACGACAGTGGAAACCGCATCCCGGTTGACGTTGCCGTGGGCGACAAGGTTATCTTCAGCAAGTACGGCGGCACCGAGCTAAAGTTTGGCGGCGAGGAGTACCTAGTTCTCAGCGCACGCGACGTGCTCGCTGTTGTAGTTCGCTAAAACTCAACAACTTTAGAAATCCCGCTCCCTGGTTCGCCAAGGGGTGGGATTTCTGCTTAACCTAGAAACGTGAAAGACGCATCGATGGAGAATCTCGCAATGGAGCAAAGCGGAACCAAGAAGACCGGCACCAAAAAGATCAGCTGGGCAGTTTGGGTGGCTGTTGGCCTGAGTGCCGCGTTCTTTGGCGTGCTCGGTTTCATCAAACTCGTGATCGACTTCAAACTTCAGGCCATGTTTGGTTGGGGTGATTGGACCGACCTAGCGCTGGTGGCCATGGACCTCGTGTTCGTTGCGCCAACCGCTGGAGTGTTCTGGATCATCGGTGCGGTTCACACCATCTTGCTGAAGCGCGAGCGCGACGCGCTAGAGGTCTAAAGCACTAGAACCTTAGGGTCCGCCGGGAGCACCGCCGCCACCCGGACCGGTGACAGTGCTGCCCTGAATTCCACCCGGAAGTCCATCGAGGCCATTGCCACTGCCGGGGGCGTGGTAGCCGGTGTCTGGCGGGGGTGGAGTAACGTACGGGCCACCCGTGATTCGGCCGATCATGAACGCGATGCCAAACAGCATAAACGCGAAAGCGATTGCGAAGCTGCGCGGCCAGGTCTTAATGACCCGGTCCCGGTTGGCCAGTGTGTCCAAGTTGGCAAAAACGTCCCGATTCTCCGGAAGTTCGCCATAACTCTGAGTGCTCATCGATGCTCCTAGAGATAAAACGGAGCGAATAGGCCAATAAGAAAAGTGAGTGCGCCAATCGCCCAGAAAAGTCTGGTGAGGTTCTTCATCTGACGAACGTTGAGGCGCATGGGTTCACGCTATCAAATCGGGAAGGCAAACCCCGCCCGCCATCTAGACGCCCGCCATCTAGGCCCCCGCCGTTTAGACTCGAAAGCATGAGCAAAGTAGCCCAAGCCCCCAAGCACACCACAGGTGAAAGCGGCAGTACAAACGGCAAGGGGCTGCTCTACGGCTTTGGCGCTTACCTAATCTGGGGTAGCTTCCCCATCCTCATCAAGTCCCTCGGTTTTGCTTCACCGTTTGAAGTGGTGGTCTGGCGAATCATTTTCGGTCTGCTGCTTGCCGTGATTTTGATCACCGTGACCAAGACCTGGAACCAGATCGCCCAGGTCTTCAAAGATAAGCGCAAGTTCGGCCTGCTCGCCCTTTGCAGCGCGCTCATCTTTGTGAACTGGCAGGTCTACGTGATTGGCGTGGCCAGCAGCCACATTGTTGAAACCTCGCTGGGTTACTTCATCAATCCGCTCATCACCATTGTGCTTGCGGTGCTTTTCCAAAAGGAACGCCTGGCGCTCCTTCAGTGGATCGCGGTTGCCTTTGGGGCGCTCGCCGTGATTGTGCTCACCTTTGATTACGGTCAGCCACCCTGGATCGCGCTCACCCTGGCTATCTCTTTCGGCTTCTACGGACTCGTGAAAAGCCGCATCGGCGGAAGTATCACGCCACTCACCGGCTACTCAGTTGAGACCGCACTCCTCCTACCAATCGCCCTAATCCAGGGGTTCGTGATTGCATCCATCGATGGCTTGAAAATTGGCACCGATGGAACCTGGAGCTGGGCCGGGCTCATGCTGTTTGGTTTCCTCACGGCAATCCCGCTGATCCTGTTTGGGTCCGCTGCCAAGTACCTTCCGCTAAGTTACGTGGGCTTCCTGCAGTACATGACACCCATCATTCAGTTCATTCTTGCGCTAACCGTTTTCCACGAAAAGATGCCGGTTGGCAACTGGTTGGGATTCGGTCTTGTCTGGGTTGGACTCGGATTCTTGTCGGTGCACGTGGTTCGCAGTTTTAAGCGCTAAACCGCGTTTAAGCGCTAAACCGCGGTTGTTAAGGTTTTGTTACGACTCGTTAACTTTGTGGGTTTAGACAACCTATGCAGATTTAGACTTGTGGATGAAGTCCCCTTGCAGAGCTGCTTGGGGCATCCCAACACAGGAGTTGAATATATGAGCAACACGACCCGCAAGGTCTTGAGCGCAGTTGCAGCACTTGCAGCCAGCACTCTAGTCATCGGTGCCGCTCTTCCAGCCTCGGCTGTAAGCGAAGACAAGGTACTAAAGATCAACGCAATCCTTCCACTTTCGGGAGCTCTTGCATTCCTAAACCCACCAATGCTTGCAGGTGCAAACCTTGCAGTTGACGAGATCAACAAGGCCGGCGGAGTTCTAGGCAGCAAGGTAGTTCTAAACGTTGCTGACTCGGGCGACGGCAGCAACCTTGCTGTTTCTTCCCAGTCGGCTACCGCCGCAATCGCTGCTAAGGCAGACGTTGTTCTAGGTGCAGCTGCGTCTGGTGTTACCCGTAACATCATCAACCAGATCACCGGCGCAAAGATCGTTGAGATCTCGCCTTCGAACACCGCTCCTGACCTAAGCACTTGGAAGGACGGCGGCTACTACTTCCGCACCGCTCCAAGCGACACCCTTCAGGGCCGCATCATTGCTAACCAGATCCTTCAGGACGGCGCAAGCGACGTAGCAATCCTTTACTCGGACAACTCGTACGGTAACGGACTTGAGAAGGTTGCCGAGAGCGTTCTAAGCAAGGCTGGCGCAACCGTTGGCAAGTACGCATTCCCTGAGAACGAGACCAACTTCTCGAGCATCGTGGACAAGGCACTTGCTAAGACTCCAGACGCCGTTCTTCTAATCTCGTACGACGAGTCGAAGAAGGCTCTTCCAGCACTGAAGGCTAAGGGCTTCAACGGCAGCAACGTTTACCTAGTAGACGGAAACGCCATTGACTACAGCACCGAGTCGTTCGCTGGTTACCTAAACGGTGCCAAGGCAACCATCCCTGGTGGAGCTACCAGCGATGCCTTCAAGGCCAAGCTAGTTGCTTCTTACAAGAAGCACTACGGCAAGGACCTAAAGGACTACACCTACGGCGCAGAGAGCTACGACGCAGTTATGTTGACCGCACTAGCAGCTCAGGCTGCTGGCAAGGCAACCGGTGCTGCTATCAAGAGCCAGTTGACCAACGTATCGCTAGCTGGCAAGGGCAAGGTGACCGTAACCTCTTGGGCTGCTGGTCTAAAGGCTCTAAAGGCTAAGAAGAAGATCAACTACGACGGCTTCAGCGGTCCAGTTGAGTTCGACGCAAACGGAGACCCAACCGGTGCATTCATCGGTATCTACCGTTACTCGGCTGCTGGAACTGTAAAGCTTGTTCGTACCGTTGCAGGTAACACCAAGTAAGTTTCAAAAACCAAAGAAATCCCCTCGGGCTTCGGCTCGGGGGGATTTCTCTTTGCCCAGGTGGCCCCAATTAGCCGGCACCTTCAATCGGCGGGTGGTTTCAATACTTGGCATCGATGGATGGATGCGTTGCAAACGGGATGGCAACGCTAGCCTCAAACCATGGCTTGGTTGCTTTCAGAAATTCAAATGCGAGACCCGTTCATTGTGGAATCCACTCCCGGTGAGTTCGTGCTCTTTGGCACCACGGACACCAACCTCTGGGGCGGTCCAGGAACCGGGTTCAACTGCTTCACCAGCACCGACCTGGAGCACTGGGAGGGCCCTGTGGAAGCCTTTAGGCCTCCTAACGGCTTCTGGGCAGACACCCAGTTCTGGGCCCCTGAGGTGCACGCCTATGGCGGCAGGTTCTACATGCTGGCCACATTCGCCAGCAGCAAGCCAGAGAAGCCTTATCAGCGTGGAACCTGCGTGCTGGTGGCAGACGATGTGACCGGACCATACCTGCCGTGGAGCGAAGGCCCAGTGACTCCTCATGATCTTCCTTGCCTCGACGGGACGCTTTACGTGGACGAGAATCAAGTGCCGTGGATCGTTTACAGTCGTGGCGCCGAAGGTGTCATCGGTCGGCTGGAGCCACTTGCCGACGGCGAGATGTACGCCCGCCAACTATCCGCCGATCTTCGAGAACCGGCTGGCGAACCCGTGCTTTTGTTCAAGTCATCCGCCGCAGCCTGGAGCAAACCGATGCGCCTGCCCGGCGGAATGAAGCCGCCACCGGAACTAAACCTTGCAGACGACCCGATGTTCACCGACGGCGCATACCTGTTCAAAAACGCTTCCGGCCAACTGCAAATGCTGTGGTCCAGCTTTGGCGACTCCGGCTATGCCATGGGTGTTGCCACCTCCGAGTCGGGAAACGTGCTGGGCCCGTGGATCCAGAACGCGGAGCCCGTGTGGCCGGTGAACGGCGGGCACGGCATGCTGCTGCGCACATCGATGGGTAGTGATTTTTTGGTGTTCCACTGGCCAAACCAAACCCCAGACGAGCGGGCCAAGTTGGCGCCTGTGTTGGTTTCGGATACCGGCCTGGAACTCCTCTAGCTGGCAAACCAAAAGCCCCCACCGAAGTGAGGGCTTTTGCGTTTAGTCCAGAGTTTGAGGCTTAGAGCTCGGCCAGGTTTCCCAGGTAGAGCTCGATCATCTTAGGGTCGTTCAGAAGTTCACGTCCGGTTCCGGTGTGGGCGTCAGTGCCCTGGTCCAAAACATAGGCGCGGTCACAGATCTGAAGGCAACGGCGAGCGTTCTGCTCCACCATAACCACGGTTACGCCGGCCTTGTTAACTTCTTTCACGCGAAGGAACGCCTCGTCCTGACGAACAGGGGAGAGGCCGGCCGAAGGCTCGTCTAGTAGAAGCACCGATGGGTCAACCATGAGCGCGCGGCCCATAGCAACCATCTGACGCTCACCGCCCGAAAGTGATCCGGCCTTCTGAGCGCGACGCTTGCCGAGGTCTGGGAACACGCTGGTCACAAACTCGAATCGCTCATCGAAGCGCTTTGGGTTCTGGAACACACCCATCTCCAGGTTTTCCTGAATGGTGAGGCTCGGGAACACGTTGTTGGTCTGTGGCACAAATGCCACGCCCTTGCTAACCAGCTTGTTGGCCTTGAGGTTGGTGATGTCTTCGCCCTTGAGCCAAATCTTGCCGTCGCGAACGTTTACCAAGCCAAAGATTGACTTCAGAAGTGTGCTCTTGCCGGCGCCGTTTGGGCCGATGATTCCGATGAGCTCACCCTGGTGTGCCACCAAAGAGCAGTCATTCAAAATGTTGATGCCAGGCAGATAACCGGCGTTCACGTTCTCCACGTAAACCACGGCATCGGTGCGAGCCAATGCGGCAGCAGCAGTGTTTAGTTCAGACATTATTTGCCGTCCTTTGCGCTGGAAATCTCAACGTCGCCCAAGTCAGTGTCGGCGTGTGCACCAAGGTACGCGTCGATCACAGCAGGGTTCTTCATAACTTCGGCTGGTGGACCTTCGGCAACAATCTTGCCCTCGGCCATAACCACTACCCAGTCGGAGATGTGGCGAACCATGTGCATGTCGTGCTCAACAAACAGAACGGTGGTGCCGTTCTCCTTCAGGCCCTTGATGTGCTCCAACAGGCTCTGGGTTAGCGCAGGGTTCACGCCGGCCATTGGCTCATCCAGCATTACAAGCTTTGGGTCGCTCATTAGGGCACGAGCCATTTCAAGAAGCTTGCGCTGGCCACCGGAAAGGGCTGCCGCGTAGTCTTCGCTCTTGGCGTCTAGCTTGAAGCGCGCCAGCAGGGCGTTTGCACGCTCCGTGATCTGCGCTTCCTTCTTGGCCCAAAGTGGACGAACAAAGGAGGCGAAGAACTTTTCGCCTGGGTTGTCTTGCGCACCTAGGCGCATGTTGTCTAGCACGGTGAGCAAGCTCAGTGCCTTGGTCAACTGGAAGGTGCGAACCATTCCCAATCGAGCAACCTTGTAAGGCGCTATGCCCGCAAGGTCTTTGCCCTGGAAAGTCCAAGAGCCGGTGTTTGGCTTGTCGAACCCGGTGAGCAGGTTGAACAGGGTGGTCTTACCGGCGCCGTTTGGACCGATGAGGGCGGTGATCTTGCCGCGAGGAATCTCGAGGTGAGCCACGTCTACAGCCTTGTTTCCACCAAACTGGCGGGTTACATTGCTGGCAACCAGAATCGGGTCAACCTTTGCGCAACCTGGTTCGGCAGCACCCTTGGCAATTGCTTCAACTTGTGCGTTAGCCATTGAACTGCATCTCCTTCTTGTTTCCAAAGAACCCTTGAGGACGGAAGATAACCAAAACCATCAGGAACAAACCAACTAGTAGGTAGCGGATCTGACCAACCTGAGCCACGTCTAGGAATGGCAACCAACCTAGGTTCACCATGCCTTCGAGTAGGCCCTGAGTAAGCATCAGGAAGGCAAAGAAGACAGCCGAACCAACAACCGGTCCGAGAATGGTTGCAGCGCCACCAAGCAGCAGCACCGTCCAGGTCATAAAGGTGAAATTGCTCACCCAGGTTGAAGGCTGGTTGGTCTGCGATGCAAGGGTGAACACGATTCCACCTAGAGCACCGATGACTCCACCCAAAACCAAGGACTGCATCTTGTAGGCAAACACGTTCTTACCCAAAGAGCGAACTGCGTCTTCGTCTTCGCGGATACCCTTCAGAGTGCGACCCCAAGGACTGCGAGTGAGAATGACCAGCAGGACTGCAACCAGAATCACGAGTCCCCACGCAACCACGCGAATCCAGATCTCGTCCTGGCTCAGGGTGATGATTCCAAGGTCGTAACGGCCTTCTGGAATTGGGTTGTAGCGGTAGAAGTCTTCACCAAACTGGCTCAAACCGTTTGAACCACCTGTGATGGCGGCAAACTGCGAAGTACCAAACGCAAAGTAGAGCGCTTGAGCTGCAGCAATCGTCACAATCGCTAGGTAGTCGGCTCGCAGACGAAGGGTAGGAATACCCAGAATCAACGCGAACGCGGCGGAACAAGCGATTCCGAAACCGAACGAACCCCACATGTTCCAGTGGAAAGTGAGGGTGGCAACGGCGTAACCGTATGCACCGAGAGCGGCAAAGCCGGCCTGACCAAAGTTGAGCAAACCGGTGTAGCCAAAGTGCATGGCCAAACCGAGAGCACAAAGGGCGTAGGCAGCGGTGAAAACACCGATGAGCTCGCCGGCGCTCAGGCTAAGAATCTGTACTAAATCCATGAGATTTCCCTTCTAACCCTTCGCCCTAGCCCAGTCGCTGCTTCTTGCCCAGAACACCCTGAGGGCGAGCAATCAGAATCACGATCAGAATCACTAGTGCGGCTGCGTACTTGAGCTCGTTTGGAATGAACATGGATGAAACCTCAACCACCATTCCAATGATTAGCGCACCAACCGTTGCACCCAGAGCGGTTCCAAGGCCACCGAGGGTAACTGCGGCAAACATGAGAAGTAGCAGGTCGAATCCGGTGAGCCAGGTTGCCTGGAATTCGAGTCCGTAAACAACGCCAGCAAGTCCAGTAAGTGCGGCTGCGACCAACCAAACGATGCGAATGATTCGCTCCACATCGATGCCTGTTGCGGACGCAAGTGCAGCGTTGTCGCTCACAGCGCGGGTCGCCTTACCAATACGAGTGCGGGTTAGGAACAACGCCACTCCAGCTAGAGCCACGATGGCGATGCCCATGCCCCAGAGGGTCACGTCGGAGGTGGAGATTGCTCCAAGAACCACAATGTTTCCGCCACCGGCGATGTCCTTGGTGTCTCCACCGAAGAACAACAGGAAGATGTAGCGGGCCACGATGCTGAAACCGATGGAAACGATCATCATCTGGTTTAGGCCCATGCGACGCTTGCGCAGCGGCTTCCAGAGTCCGGAGTCCTGTGCCCAACCGAATGCGGTAACCATGAGCACCGCAGCCAGTCCGGCCAAGATGATGTTGAGGTTCAGCACGATGTGGAACAACCACATGCCCAAAGCGCCGAGGGTAACCATTTCACCGTGAGCAAAGTTGCTGAAACCAGTGGTTCCGAAGATCAGGCTGATTCCGATTGCGGCCAGTGCGAGTAGCAAACCAAAGTTGAGTCCAGCGAAGATGCGAACGGTTAGCTGGTCCGCAAAGCTCTGCTCGTGTCTGATTTGACCACCGAACTTGAAAAGCACGGCAGCGAAGTTAACTTCGGTGAGGTCGGCTTTCTTGCTAGGTTCGGCGAGCGTGGCTCCGGCTGGCAAGGTGCTGGTGTCTACTGCAACCGTGTAGATGCCGGCCTTTGGAACCATGATGGTCCACTCACCAAACTCATCTGTGGTGGCTTTAGCGCTAAAGGCGTCAAGTGTTGCGGTGATGACCACGCCCTTAACTTCTTTACCGTTGTTCTTCAGAGTTCCGGCAATCGAGTACTCCCAAGTGCTGGGGTCACTACTGGCCTGGAGCACGCTAGTACTCACCTGCGTGTGGGTCTGGGTTGCCGCGTGGGCCACTGGGGCACCGCTCATGAGAACCGAGAAGAGCACTGCCATTGCAGTGCCAAAAAGAATCCAACTGCGTTTGAGACGCATCGTTGCGTTTGTCAACCCAACCTCCATTGGGGCGAATCCAACTTGGGAACCGATTGGTTTGCCCGGCGTTGGGAGTCGCGTTTCACGTTCAGCAATCCTATGTTTAGGTGCTGTTTTACTTGGATTAGCCTAGCCCTCTCGCTGGTTCTGGCGAAACTGAAAAGGGCCTTTGCGGATAGACTTAACATATCTGTTACGCAGCGAGTGAAGGCGCCTCCTCAAAATGACTCAAAATGACCCGTTTGGCTTTGTTGGACTTACTTACGACGACGTTCTTCTGCTGCCAGGGGAGTCAAATGTTGTCCCTAGCGGTGTAATCACCAAGACTCAGCTCACCAAGCGAGTTTCCATCAACGTTCCGCTACTTTCCAGTGCCATGGACACCGTTACCGAGGCTCGCATGGCAATCGCCATGGCTCGACAGGGTGGAATCGGTGTTCTTCACCGCAACCTCTCTATTGAGCGTCAGGCCGCCGAGGTTGACATGGTGAAGCGTTCCGAAGCCGGAATGATCACCCACCCGGTTACCACCACTCCTTTGAGCACCATTCAAGAGGTAGACGACCTCTGCCGCCGCTACCGCGTTTCTGGTCTTCCTGTTGTTGAAGACGACGGCACCCTGGTTGGAATCGTGACCAACCGCGACATGCGTTTTGTTCTAGACGTACAGCGCACCACCACTTTGGTTAAAGACGTAATGACCCCGATGCCTCTTGTGGTTGCCAAGGTTGGCATCCGCCCAGAAGACGCAATCGCCATCTTTGCTCAGCACCGCATTGAGAAGTTGCCTCTGGTAGACGACAACAACCGTCTTCGCGGAATGATCACCGTGAAGGACTTCGACAAGAGCGAGAAGTACCCGCTAGCTAGCAAGGATGGCGCAGGCCGCCTGCTAGTTGCCGCTGCTGTTGGTGTTGGCGCAGACGCCTGGGAGCGTTCCATGGCTCTGGTTGAGTCCGGCGTGGACATTTTGATTGTGGACACCGCTCACGGTCACAACAACATGGTTCTAGAGATGGTTGCCAAGCTAAAGGCTGAGCCGGTGGCTCGCAACGTGGACATCATCGGTGGAAATATTGCTACCCGTGAAGGCGCCGCAGCGCTGGTTGCCGCCGGTGCAGACGGTGTAAAGGTTGGCGTTGGTCCAGGTTCCATTTGCACCACTCGCGTGGTTGCCGGTGTTGGAGTTCCTCAGGTGACTGCGGTTTACCAGGCATCGTTGGCCGCAAAGCCAGCCGGTGTTCCTGTAATCGCCGATGGTGGTCTGCAGTACTCGGGCGACATTGCCAAGGCTCTGGTTGCCGGTGCAAACGCCGTGATGCTCGGTTCACTTCTAGCCGGAACCGACGAAGCTCCGGGAGAGGTTACCTTTGTTGGCGGCAAGCAGTACAAGACTTACCGTGGCATGGGTTCGCTAGGCGCAATGCAGAGTCGCGGCCAGGCACAGAGCTACAGCAAGGACCGCTACTTCCAGGACGACGTTCTGCGCGAAGACAAGTTGGTGCCGGAAGGCATCGAGGGTCGCGTTGCCTACAAGGGAACCGTTGCCAGCGTTGCACACCAGTTGATTGGTGGCCTGCGCGCCAGCATGGGTTACGTGGGCGCGGAAACCATCGATGAGTTGCAGAGCAAGGGCAAGTTTGTTCGCATCACTGCAGCGGGTCTGCGCGAAAGCCACCCGCACGACGTTCAGGGCATTGCGGAAGCCCCTAACTACAGCAGCCGATAGGGGTCAGTGTGTCTGAAATTGAGATTGGCCGCGGCAAGCGCGGTAACCGTAGCTGGGCGTTCGACGACGTGGCCATTGTGCCTTCGCGTCGTACCCGCGACCCACAGGATGTTTCTACAACCTGGAGCATCGATGCTTTCAAGTTCGACCTGCCAGTTATGGCGGCTCCAATGGACAGCGTGGTTTCTCCGGAAACCGCAATCAAGATTGGCCAGCTTGGCGGTCTTGGCGTTCTAGACCTTGAGGGTCTGTGGACTCGCTACGAGAACCCGGAGAAGCAGCTTGCGGAGATCGCTAAGTTGCCGGCGGCTCAGGCCGTTGCTCGCATGCGCGAGATCTACGCAGAGCCAATCAAGGCGGAACTCATTCGCGACCGCATCGCGCAGATTCGCGCCGCTGGTGTGATTGTGGCCGGTGCGCTAACCCCGCAGGCCACCGCCGAGTTCAGCGACACCGTTTTGAAGGCTGGCGTTGACCTGTTCGTGATTCGCGGCACCACCGTGAGCGCGGAGCACGTTGCTCGCACCGCCGAGCCGCTCAACTTGAAGCAGTTCATCTACGAACTCGACGTGCCGGTGATTGTGGGTGGCGCTGCCACTTACACCGCAGCTCTCCACCTAATGCGCACCGGTGCCGCCGGTGTTCTCGTTGGTTTCGGGGGCGGCGCTGCCAGCACCACTCGCAACGTTTTGGGAATTCACGCACCGATGGCAACCGCGGTTGCCGACGTGGCAGGCGCTCGCCGCGACTACATGGATGAGTCGGGTGGTCGTTACGTGCACGTGATCGCCGACGGCGGTCTGGGAACTTCTGGCGACATCATCAAGGCAATCGCCTGCGGTGCAGACGCCGTGATGCTCGGAAGCGTTTTGGCTCAGGCCAATGAGGCACCGGGTCACGGTTTCCACTGGGGTCAGGAAGCCTGGCACCAAGAGTTACCTCGCGGAAACCGCGTTGAGGTTGGCCAGAGCCACAGCCTGGAAGAGATTCTGCTTGGCCCAGCCAGCGATGCCGACGGCACCACCAACCTGATGGGTGCGCTTCGCCGCGCAATGGCCACCACCGGCTACAGCGATGTGAAGGAATTCCAGCGCTGCGAAGTTGTGGTTGCTCCTTACTCGCCACGCTAAAAAGCCAAACGGACAAAACTTATGGCACAAGCGCCAACCTGGTTTGCGGTTGCAAGACGACCCAAGTGGATTGGCGCTTTGCTAATTGCGCTGGCCGTTGCCGCAATCTGTGGCCTATTGGCGCAGTGGCAGGGTGGTCGTAGTTTTGAAGCGGGTCTGCCAAAGATCTCATCGCTAAAAACCCAAGCTCTTTCCAAGGTGCTCCAGCCCAACCGGAGTGTTGGCCCGGACGCCGTTGGGTCCAAGGTTCACGTTGCACTAACGATCAACCCGGAGCAGTGCTACGTGGTCACGGGTCGAGTGCAGCGCAACGGAGCACCTGGCAACTGGGTTGTGTGCCAGGGCATCACCCGCGCAAACGTGTCTATTCCGGTGGCACTCGGTTTTGCCGCAACCACCATCGATGCTCAAAAAGCGATTGCAAATCTGAAGACCCACAACGCAATCCTGGGACACTACACGGGTTTGCTAGCTCCGGGTGAGGCACCGATGGAACGTGCGCAAAACCTGGCCAAGAGCGGTGGCGTGCTTCACTCGCTTTCGGTTGGGCAACTGGTGAACCTGTATTCTCCGGCGGAAACTATCAAGGCTTATCCGCTGTTTCTGCTGGTGGTGAACCAGGCGGTTGCGGGTACCGAAAAGATCACCGTGACCACCGCAACCGAGAGTCAAATCAACTGGCTGAGTGCGTTCTACGCGCTCGAGTGGACGGTGTTCTGCGGGTTCAGCGTGTTCCTCTGGTGGCGCCTGGTGAAAGACGCCCAAATCAAGGAAGCGGCCGCAGGTTTGGGGCAGTAGCCCTGCTGTAAACTTGAGAAATGGCAACCCCAAAATCCCCCGTACTTGGTGCGCTCAAGCTGTATAAAGTTGCGTCTCGAATCACCGGTTCGCTGCTGATTCTTTTGCTCGTTGAGGTTGCCGTTAGGTACGGCCTCGGGCTAGACCTTTGGCTTGCCGGACCGCAGGGGTTCCTGGCGCTCGTGCCACACAGCAGCGTTGCAGGCGCCATGCCAAGCACCGGCCTTAACCTTTCAACCAGCATCCTGATTGTTCACGGCTGGTTCTACGTTCTTTACCTTTACGCAGACTTCAGAATCTGGAGCCTGCTCGGCTGGTCTTTCACCCGTTTCTTGGTGATTGCCGCCGGTGGAGTTGTTCCACTTCTTTCGTTCTTTACAGAAGCCCACTTTGCAAAGGTGGCAACTAAGCAGATCTCGCAGGAGGCCTAATGTCCAACCCAGTGCTAGTAGTTGACTTTGGTGCGCAGTACGCGCAGCTGATTGCTCGTCGCGTTCGCGAAGCTAATGTTTATAGCGAGATCGTTCACCACACCGTGACCGCCGCTGAGGTGGCAGCCAAGAAGCCTGCCGCAATCATTTTGAGCGGTGGCCCTTCATCGGTGTATGAAGCCGGCGCACCAACTTTGGACCCTGCCATCTTGGAACTGGGCATTCCGGTTCTGGGCATTTGCTACGGCTTCCAGACCCTTGCCAACCTGCTGGGCGGCCGCGTTGACGCAACCGGCAAAAAGGAATACGGCGCAACCGAGCTGAACGTGAAGGCGGGTGGCGAGATTCTTGCCGGCCAGCCAGCCGGACAGATTTGCTGGATGAGCCACGGCGACCAGGTTGTTGAAGCGCCTGCCGGCTTTGAGGTTTTGGCCAGCACTGAGACCACTCCAGTGGCCGCGTTTGCCAACAGCGAGCGCAAGATTTACGGCGTGCAGTGGCACCCAGAGGTGAAGCACTCCGAGTTCGGACAGAACGTGCTCACCAACTTCCTCCACAACGCCGCCGGCATTCCAGCCGACTGGAACTCGGGCAACGTAATTGCCGAACAGGTTGAGAAGATTCGCGCTCAGGTTGGAACCGACCGAGTGATTTGTGGTCTTTCCGGTGGAGTGGACTCCGCCGTTGCGGCAGCCCTGGTTCACAAGGCCGTTGGCGACCAGCTGGTTTGCGTGTTTGTGAACCACGGCTTGTTGCGTCAAGACGAAGCCGAGCAGGTAGAGCGCGACTACGTTGCCGCCACCGGAATCCGCCTGGTCACCGTTGATGCCGAGAAGAAGTTCCTCGACGCACTAGACGGCGTGAGCGACCCGGAGACCAAGCGCAAGATCATTGGCCGCGAGTTCATTCGCACCTTTGAAGAGGCTCAGGCCGCGCTAATCGCCGAGGCCAAGGCCGACAACCGACCAATCAAGTTCCTGGTTCAGGGAACCCTGTACCCAGACGTGGTTGAGAGTGGCGGCGGCGCAACTGCCGGCATCAAGAGCCACCACAACGTTGGCGGCCTGCCAGACGACCTGCAGTTTGAACTGGTTGAGCCACTGCGCGCACTGTTCAAAGACGAGGTTCGCGCCATCGGTGCAGAACTCGGTTTGCCACACGAGATTGTTCAGCGTCAGCCGTTCCCTGGCCCAGGCCTAGGTATTCGAATCGTTGGCTCCGTGAACAAGGAGCGCCTAGACCTGCTTCGCAAGGCAGACGCAATCGTTCGTGAAGAACTAACCGCAGCTGGCCTCGATGGTGAGATCTGGCAGTGCCCAGTTGTTCTCCTTGCCGACGTTCGCTCGGTTGGAGTTCAGGGTGACGGCCGCACCTACGGCCACCCAATTGTGCTTCGCCCGGTTTCTTCCGAAGACGCGATGACCGCCGACTGGAGCCGCCTGCCTTACGACCTACTTGCCAAGATCAGCAACCGAATCACCAACGAAGTTGCCGGTGTGAACCGAGTGGTGCTGGACGTAACCAGCAAGCCACCAGGCACCATCGAATGGGAATGATGCGACTATTCGCACCATTCCGAGCCTGCGTTAGCATTGCGAGCGAAAACTAATGGTCCTGGTTTTGGGTCACCGCGGAGCTTCCGGCTACCGGCCCGAAAACACCCTGGAAGCGTTTGACCTGGCCTGGCAACAGACCGCAGACGCCATTGAATGCGACCTGGTACCAACCAAAGACGGCCACCTGATCATTCGCCACGAGAACCTGCTCAGCCACACCACGGACGTTGCCAGCCGCCCCGAGTTCGCTCACTTGAGGCGCCAGAAGTTCATGATTTGGCGAGACATCGATGACTGGTGTTCCGAAGACTTCACTCTTGCCGAAATCCGCCAACTTCGGGCCATCGAGCGCCTGCCAGACCTTCGCCCGGGCAGTGCCAAGTTTGACGGCCAGTTTGCCATTCCAACTTTGGAAGACCTGATTCTTGCCGAGACTTCCAAGGGCAGAACCTTGATTCTGGAACTCAAATTCAGCAACTACTTCTTTGAGTTTGGCGTGGACACACCTCGGCTTTTGGCTGAACAGCTAACCAAGCTTCCTTGGCTAGACAGAAACATCTCGCTGATCATTGAAAGTTTTGATTTCGATTCGCTCGTTAGATGCGTGCAGTATTTCAAAGAACTTGGTTTGACCCAGCGAGTTGAGTTTGTGTTCCTAACCGAGGACTGGCGCCTGCCAAAAGACGGGCCCGAGGGGTTCGCCAAATACCTAGACACAGTGGTCGAGAATTTCCAGGGTCTTAGTATCGACAAAGAAGCCATCCGCGAACTTTGGCCAACCGCCGTTGCCGAAATTAAGGCACGTGGTCTAAAGGCGTTTGTTTGGACCGCGCGGGCTGAGGAAGCCGAAACCTCCATCGAAGAGTATTACGCCCACATTATTGAGCTTGGTGCCGATGGCATTTTTGCCGACCAGCCAGACCTGCTGCGCTCCAGTGTCGATGCCCTCGCCTAAGATTTTCTAGTTATGACCGAGCTATTTAGCATCAACGACTTTGACCGCGCAGGCGCCTTGCTGGAGGGGTTGAATCCGCAGCAGCGGGCGGCCGTTGAGCACCGCGGTCCGGCGCTTCTGATTGTGGCGGGAGCTGGCTCGGGCAAGACCCGCGTGCTGACCCACCGCATTGCTCACATGCTGAGTAAGCGCGAACTGTGGCCAAGTCAGATTCTTGCCATCACCTTTACCAACAAGGCCGCTGCGGAAATGCGCGAGCGCGTTAAGCACCTGCTTGGAGACGACGCCAGCGGCATGTGGATCAAGACATTTCACTCCGCCTGCGTGCTGATTCTGCGCCGCGAAGCCGAGCGTCTTGGGCACAACGCAAACTTCACCATCTACGACTCGGGCGATAGCCGCGCCATTCTCAAGCGCCTGATTCGCGACCTAGGTGGAGACATCCACAAACTCACCCCGGCGGGTGTTTCCAGCATCATCAGCAACGCCAAGAACGAGTTGGCAGATGCCGAAAGTTTTGCTCGCGCGGGCGACAACAACGACCCGGTTCACCTCTTGATCAGCGAAATCTTTGAGCGCTACCAGGCCGAACTACGCCGCAACAACGCATTCGATTTTGACGACTTGATTGCCGAGACCGTGCACCTGTTCCGCAACTTCCCGAACGTTGCCGCGCAGTACCAGCGCAAGTTCCGCCACATCTTGGTAGACGAGTACCAGGACACCAACCACGCTCAGTACGCACTGATCCGCGAGCTGACCATGCCGTTGGATTCGGATTCCGCCAACATCGATGAGCGCACCGGCGAGGTAATGCCACCCGCCGCGCTGACCGTTGTGGGTGACTCCGACCAGAGCATTTACGCCTTCCGTGGCGCAGACATTCGCAACATCAGCGAGTTTGAAAAGGACTTCCGCGGAGCCAAGACCATCCTGCTGGAGCAGAACTATCGCAGCACGCAGAACATCCTCTCTGCCGCCAACGCTGTAATCAGCAACAACTTTGACCGCCCGGCCAAGAACCTTTGGACAGACAGCGGCGATGGCGAACCCATCGTTGGCTTCACCGGGTATTCGGGCCACGATGAGGCGCAGTTTGTTGCCGACGAGATTGAAGCCCTGCACCGCAAGGGCATGAACTATCGCGACATCGCTGTGATCTATCGAACCAACTCTCAGACCCGTGCACTTGAAGAAATTTTCGTGCGCAGCGCGCTGCCTTACCGAGTTATTGGCGGCACCAAGTTCTACGAGCGTCTGGAAATCAAGGACGCATTCGGCTACCTGGTTGCGGTTGCCAACTCGAAAGACGACTTGGCCACGCGCCGCATTCTGAACGTGCCAAAGCGCGGCATCGGAGACGCAACCGAGACTCAGCTGGCCAAGTTTGCCGAGCAGTACAGCATGAGCGTGCGCGAGTCTCTAGATCACGTTGAAGAGCTGGGATTCGGCCCAAAGATCACCAACGCCATCAAGGATTTGGGCGGTCTGCTGCACCACCTTGAGGCCATGATTGAGACCGCTCCGGTTGATGCCATTCTTCGCGAGGCGCTAGACAAGAGCCACTACCTGGAGACACTGCGCAGCAGCCGCGACCCGCAAGACGAGGCTCGCGTTGAAAACCTCGAGGAACTCGTGAATGTTGCGCGAGAGTTCCAGCGCAACAACCCAGACGGCAAGCTGACCGACTTCCTCAACGAGGTTGCTCTGGTTGCCGCCGCGGATGACCTCGACGACGTATCGGGAACCGTGAGCCTGATGACCCTGCACACCGCAAAGGGTCTGGAATACGAAGCCGTGTTCCTTACCGGAATTGAAGAAGGCCTGCTGCCTCACCGCATGGCATTCTTGCAGCCTGGTGGTTTGGCCGAGGAACGCCGCTTGTTCTATGTGGGAATCACTCGCGCTCGCAAGCACCTGCACCTGAGCCTGGCAATGAGCCGCACCACCTTTGGTGAGAGCGACGCAGCCACCCCAAGCCGTTTCCTGAACGAGATTCCGAGCAACCTGATTGCCTGGCGTGAGTCGGGAGCCCGAAAGGTTGCCGCTTACCGCCCTTCGATTGCCGACACCGAGGGATACACCCCAGCTCCTGTAAAGCCAAAGACCGAGTGGTCAGGCGCAATCAGTTCGGTGAAGAACAACGGCGACATGGAACTGGTTCCCGGCGAGTTTGTGATGCACGCGGACTTTGGCAAGGGCAAGGTGGTTTCCGTGAACGGTGTGCCCCCAAAGCAGACCGCCGAGATCCACTTTGGTGCCGTTGGCATTAAGAAGCTGCTGGTCAAGGTGGCGCCAATCACCAAGCTGGACTCCGCAGACTAGCTCTGGTCCGACTCGATCTGGCGGACTAAAACTGGCCAACTGCCGGTGGCCGAAAACTGCCACTAGCGCCTGAATCGCTGAACGCTAGAATTCTGTACATGACAACGCTTTCTCTTGCCGATGCCCGTGCAGACTTTTCCAAGCTGGTTGCAACCGCGCACGAAACTCATGAGCGCTTTGAAATTACAAAGAACGGCGAAAGAGTTGCCGTGCTCCTTTCCGCAGATGATTTCGATTCGCTCGTTGAAACCCTTGAAATTCTCTCCGACCCCGAGGCTATGGCCGGAGTTGCGGCGGGCCTAGCCGACATTGCCGCTGGCAGAACCAAGTCTGTGGAGGAAGTGGCGGCCCGATTGCGTGCCGCTGGCAGAATCTCCTAGATGACCGCCAAGTATCACGTGACCCTAGCTGGCCCCGCCATTGAGGCTCTGGAGTATCAACTTCCACCAAAGATTGCCGAAGCCGTTTGGGCCTTCATCATTGGGCCGCTTGCCGAGAACCCGTATCGCGTTGGCAAGAAACTTTGCGCACCGCTCGATTTCGCCTATGCCGCCAGGCGCGGCGACTACCGCATTTTGTATCAAATCGATGGCGATCAGGTGTTAGTTGAGGTCATTGACATTAGGCATCGCGCGAAAGCGTATCGCGCGTAACCCCATCGATGAAAAGGGGTTTGGGGATTCATCCCACTGAGTGGAAGAAACGGCAATTTTGCCCCGCCAGACTGCAAATCCGCGTACCTCATCGGGGCTAGACTTTAAGAGGCTTTCTGCCCCTCATTCCAGCCCAAAAGGATAACAAGTGGATTTATTTGAGTATCAGGCACGCGACCTGTTTGAAGCCTACGGAGTACCAGTTCTCCAGGGCCTAATCGCGGACACCCCAGAAGAAGCACGCGATGCAGCAGCCAAGATTGGCGGCGTAGTTGTTGTTAAAGCACAGGTGCAGGTTGGTGGCCGAGGCAAGGCCGGCGGCGTAAAGGTTGTAAAGAGCCCAGAAGAGGCTTTTGAAAAGGCCAGCGACATTCTTGGTCTGGACATCAAGGGCCACGAAGTAAAGCGCGTAATGATCGCCCAGGGTGCATCCATCGAGAAGGAGTTCTACTTCTCGGTTCTACTAGACAGAAGCAACCGCACCTTCCTTTCGCTTTGCAGCGTTGAGGGTGGAATGGAAATTGAGCAGCTTGCAGTTGAGCGTCCAGACGCACTTGCAAAGATTGCCGTGGATGCCGTTGAGGGCATCACTCCTGAGAAGGCTCTGGCTATTGCCAAGGCCGGTGGCTTCAACGACGAACTGGCAGCCAAGGTTGCTCCAGTGTTCGTGAAGCTGTGGAACGTTTTCAAGAGCGAAGACGCAACCCTGGTTGAGGTAAACCCGCTAGTTCTAACCACCGATGGCGACATCGTGGCACTAGACGGCAAGGTGTCGCTAGACGAGAACGCAGACTTCCGTCACACCGAGCGCGAGGAAGTTTCTATCGCCAAGGTTGACCCGCTAGAGGCTAAGGCCAAGGCACTGGGTCTCAACTACGTGAAGCTAGACGGTCAGGTTGGCGTTATCGGAAACGGTGCCGGTCTGGTTATGTCTACCCTAGATGTGGTTGCCTACGCGGGCGAGAAGCACGGTGGCGTGAAGCCAGCTAACTTCCTAGACATTGGTGGCGGTGCCTCTGCAGAGGTCATGGCCAACGGTCTAGACGTGATCTTGAACGACCCACAGGTTAAGAGCGTGTTCGTAAACGTATTCGGTGGAATCACCGCGTGTGACGCAGTTGCAAACGGAATCGTTGGCGCCTTGGAGACCCTTGGCGCATCGGCAAGCAAGCCACTAGTTGTTCGTCTTGACGGCAACAACGTGGTTGAAGGCCGCCGCATCTTGGCTGAGTACGCTCACCCACTAGTAACCGTTGTAGAGACCATGGACGAGGCAGCCGACAAGGCCGCCGAGTTGGCCAACAAGTAAGCGCAAGAGGACTAAGCAAATGTCGATTTTTCTAGACAACAACTCGCGCATCATCGTTCAGGGTATGACCGGTGCCGAGGGCATGAAGCACACCCGCCGCATGCTTGCAGGTGGCTCCAACATTGTTGGTGGAGTTAACCCACGCAAGGCCGGCGAGACCGTAGACGTAGACGGAACCGCACTTCCAGTGTTCGGAACCGTTGAAGAGGCAATGAAGGCTACCGGAGCAAACGTTTCGGTGATTTTCGTTCCGCCTGCCTTTGCCAAGAGCGCAATCATCGAGGCAATTGATGCTCAGATTCCACTTGCAGTGGCAATCACCGAGGGCATCCCAGTACACGACACCGCAGAAGCTTGGGCGTATAACGTGAGCAAGGGCGAGAAGACCCGCCTGATTGGCCCTAACTGCCCAGGCATCATCAGCCCGGGAAAGTCCAACGCCGGAATCACCCCTTGGGACATCGCTCCTGCAGGCCCAATCGGCCTAGTTTCCAAGAGCGGTACCCTCACCTACCAGATGATGTTCGAGCTTCGCGGCATTGGCATCAGCACCGCAATCGGCATTGGTGGAGACCCAGTTATTGGAACCACTCACATCGATGCGCTAGCGGCATTTGAGGCAGACCCAGAGACCAAGGCAATCGTTCTGATTGGTGAGATCGGTGGCGACTCGGAAGAGAAGGCTGCTGCTTACATCAAGGCAAACGTAACCAAGCCAGTGGTTGCTTATGTTGCGGGATTCACCGCTCCAGAGGGCAAGACCATGGGTCACGCGGGTGCGATCGTTTCTGGCTCAGCCGGAACCGCTCAGGCAAAGAAGGAAGCTTTCGAAGCCGCCGGTGTGAAGGTTGGAAAGACTCCTAGCGAGACCGCCGCTCTTATGCGTGAGGTTTACGCAAGCCTCTAAACCGGCTGCATAAACCGCACCACTAGACACGTGTTTAGCAAGCAAGCAACATTCGTCACCGCACTCCTTGAGAGCGCGTTGGCAGTGGCCATCGGCATGGGCATTCTGCTCGTGCCGATGTCTATTTTGTGGCTTGCCGAGAACGACGCAAGCATCGACTGGATGGTGGCCTACCGCAACGCTGCTGACTTCTGGCTTGCGGCTCACGGGGTTCACATCTTTGTTCCGGCGGGAAAAATCGCTGGAATAGCCACTCCAGATTTCATGATCTCGCTGGTGCCACTTGGCCTTTCGGCAATCATCGCCTACGTGGCTTATCGCCTTGGTAAGCGTATTGCCGCCACCCCCGTGATGTGGCCTGGTTGGGTTGCGTCCATCGGTGCGTATTTTGGATTCAGCCTGCTGATTACCACCAGCGCGCACACCGAGGTAGCTTTCCCAGTTGAAGCGCAGGGCGTTTTCCAGCCGGCGCTCCTGTTCGGATTGGTACTGATTGCCAGTTCGCTTTTTGCCGAGCCGATGGACCTTGGCGTGGCCAATCTTCCTGAAGCCGCCGAACGCGTGCAAGTGCGCGATTGGGCTCGCCGTCGCGCTGCGAACTTGAACTGGGTTGTGGCCGCGGTTTGGCGTCCGGCGTTGATTGCCGGAACCGCGGTTACGGCCGGGTTGCTCGCGCTTAGTGCGCTTAGCATTGGCCTGCTTTTGGCCTTCAACTGGATCGACGTGATTCGCCTTTACGAGGGTCTGCAACTCACCCTTCTTGGCGGCATCATGGTCACTTTGGGTCAAATCGGTCTCCTTCCAAACCTGGTGGTTTACGGCGCAGACTGGTTCACCGGTGCGGGCTTCGTTCTAGGCCATGGTTCGCTGGTAAGTCCGCTTGGTAGTCAGCTTGGGCCACTTCCATCGATGCCTGTTCTGGCGGCTCTGCCACCAGGTCAGCTCACCTTTGGCATGGTGGCGCTCGTGGTTCCTGTTGTTTTGGCTTTCGTGTGCACGCTGGGTGTGCGCAAGTACGCGGACCTGATCCGTTTTGAGTTCGCATCCGCCACCAGCGCAGCCATTTCGCTCGGACTTTCTATCGGTGTGGTTGCAGCGATTGAGATGGCTCTGCTGAACCTGATTGCCAGTGGCGGCATTGGCCCTGGACGTTTCCAAGACGTGGGAGGCAACTGGTGGTTGGTTGGCGGTGTGGTGTTTGTTGAGGTTGCCGTGATGGCAACTTTGGCCGCATTCTTCAGCGCCAAGCCAGAGGCCCCAGACCAGGAAATCATCCAGCGTGCCAGACAGCCTCGAACCCGTTTGGAACCAGCCCAGCGTGCCTCTGACCACCAAGGCGAACGGTAAAATAGCAGAATGCTATCTGTTGTGGTTCTCATCTCGGGCGGGGGTTCAAACCTCAAAGCCCTTTTGAAGGCTGCAGAGAATCCGCTGTATCCGGTTCGCATTCTTGCCGTTGGCGCGGACAACCCAGCAGACGGATTGGCTCACGCCGAGCTCTACGGAACCCCAACTTTCGTAGTTAGTCCAAGCGCGTTCAAAAACCGCGAGGAGTGGGCGGCCGTTCTGCTTGAGAACGTGAAGCACTTCAACCCAGACCTGATTGTGTTGGCCGGATTCATGCGAATCTTGCCTGCCAGCTTTGTGAGCCAGGTTGCTCCAAAGATGATCAACACGCACCCATCGTTGCTGCCTCTGTTCCCTGGAGCGCACGCGGTGCACGATGCCATGGTTGCCGGAGCCAAAGAAACCGGCGTTACTATTCACATTGTCGACGAGGGCGTTGATACCGGACCGCACCTGGCACAGGCCAAGGTTGAGGTCCTCCCGGAAGATGACGAAACATCGCTGCACGAGCGCATCAAGTTAGTTGAGCGCGACCTTTTGGTGCAGGTTGTTAAGGACATCGCCGAGAACAAGATTCAGTTAAACCCCTAATCGGAAGGCAACCCCTTGGCTGCTCACAACTCGTACACCGCTAGCGACTACCGCCACTTCAACCGAGTTCCAATCAAGCGCGCGCTAATCAGCGTTAGCGACAAGACCGGACTACTAGACCTTGCCAAGGCACTTCACGAGGCTGGCGTTCAGATCATCAGCACCGGCAGCACCGCCAAGACCATCGCGGATGCCGGTTACAGCGTTACCGAAGTTTCTCAGGTCACCGGATTCCCTGAATCCCTCGATGGCCGCGTGAAGACTCTGCACCCTGTTGTGCACGGCGGACTTCTCGCCGACCTGCGTTTGGTTCAGCACGAGCAGCAGTTGGCGGAACTCGGCATCGAGCCGTTCCAGTTGGTTGTTGTGAACCTTTACCCGTTTGTTCAGACCGTTGCTAGCGGCGCCAAGGGCGACGCAGTGGTTGAGCAGATCGACATTGGTGGACCTGCAATGGTTCGCGCCAGTGCCAAGAACCACGCCAACGTTGCCATTGTGGTTGACCCGGGACGCTACGGGGAAATCATCGATGCGCTGGGTCAGGGTGGAACCACTCTTGAGCAGCGTCGCGAGCTTGCCTACGCCGCGTTCAGCCACACCGCCAGCTACGACACCGCTGTGTCCAACTGGTTCGCCAGTGAGCTGCAGGATGCCTGGAAGGGCAAGGTTGGCGCACCGGAGAACGCGGACGCCAGCAACCCTGGTTTTGCCCCTGAGATTTCGGTTTCCGGCAAACTTTCCAACGTGCTTCGCTACGGCGAGAACTCGCACCAGGCGGCAGCGCTCTACAAGAGCGAGGGTGCCGCGGGCATTGCCCAGAGCCGCCAGCTAAACGGCAAGGAAATGTCTTACAACAACTTTGTTGACGCAGATGCCGCGCTGCGCGCCGCCTACGACTTCAGTGAGCCAGCGGTGGCAATCATCAAGCACGCCAACCCTTGCGGCATTGCCGTGGGCGACACCAGCACTCCGGATGCCATCGCCGATGCACATGCCAAGGCGTACATGTGCGACACCGTGAGCGCGTTTGGCGGAGTGGTTGCCAGCAACCGCATTGTTACTTTGACCATGGCCAAGCAGGTTGCCGAGATTTTCACCGAGGTGCTGGTTGCGCCTGGTTACGAGCCTGCCGCACTTGAGGTGCTGTTGGCCAAGAAGAACCTGCGCGTTCTTCAGCTGCCTGCCAACTACGGCCGCGAGAGCCTGGAGATTCGCCAGATCAGTGGTGGTCTGTTGGTTCAGGAACCAGACACCTTTACCAAGTTCAACACCGATGACTGGAAGTTGGTTGCCGGCCCTAAGGCAGACGCCGCCACTTTTGAAGAGCTCAAGTTCGCTTGGCGTGCCTGCCGCGCTGTGAAGTCCAACGGAATCCTGTTGGCTCGCGAGGGCGCATCGGTTGGCGTTGGCATGGGTCAGGTAAACCGCGTTGACTCGTGCAAGCTTGCCGTTGAGCGCGCCGGTGCTCGTTCCAAGGGCTCAGTTGCCGCCAGCGACGCGTTCTTCCCATTCGCAGACGGCCTTCAGATTCTCATCGATGGTGGCGTGCGCGCGGTAGTTCAGCCGGGTGGATCGGTTCGAGACGAAGAGGTTATCGCCGCTGCCGAGGCCGCTGGCGTGACCATGTACTTCACGGGCGAGCGTCACTTCTTCCACTAGGCCTGAAAGCCAACCTGGGCAGCAAACTATAGTAAGGCTTTTGCTTACTATAGGTTAGACGCTCAACCTATAGTAAGGGGCCTTGTTTTGGCTCATTTTTGGGCCCGTGCATAGCTACCCAATGGTTTCGTGTTAGCCTGAAAAGCTGGCCGCATCTCGCTCAGAGACCCACTCAACTGGGAACATCGGCCGGCAGATTTAGGTTTGGTTCAAAGATGAATAACAAGGGAACCTTGGCAACGCTGTTGCGTATTTTTCCGTACGCCAAGACGGCCCTACCCCGTGTGATTCTGGGCACCCTTTCGGCGGTTGCCGGTCACATGCTGGCTCTCACCATCCCGCAGTTCCTGCAGGGTCTGGTCAACGGGCTCGCCAGTCACGGCACCATGGCAAAGCTGCTTCCTGCGGTTGGCATTGTGCTGCTGCTGGGCATTCTGGAATCCGCCATGACCCTGTTGCGTAGATGGTTGGTTCTCACCCCGGGCACCCACGTTGAAGCCGGACTTAGGCGCACGCTCTACGCAAAACTCCAAGACCTACCGGTGTCATTCCACGACCGCTGGCCTAGCGGGCAGCTGCTCAGTCGCGCCACCCAGGACCTGAGCCTGATCCGCCGTTGGCTGAGTTTTGGTCTGGTGCTTTTCGTTGCCAACGCCGTCACAATCGTGATTGGTCTCGCAGTTTTGTTCAGTTTCCACTGGATCCTCGGCCTGATCTTCTTGGTCTGCAGCATCCCTATTTGGATTCGCGGTTTCGTGTTCGAGCGCAGCTACCACTCCATGGCTCGCGTGAGCCAGGACCAGTCGGGTGACCTCGCCACCAGCGTTGAAGAAGCAGTTCACGGCATCCGTGTTCTCAAGGCATTCGGCCGCGGAGACTTCATGTCAGGCAAGTTTGCCCGCGACGCCCACCAGCTGAGAAACACAGAGGTGAAGAAGGCCGGGCTAATCGCCGACATCTGGATTTACCTGATCATGGTTCCGGAGTTCGCGGTTGGCCTCAGCCTGTTTGCTGGCGTGTGGCTGGTTGCCCAGCACCAGCTCACCGTGGGTGGCCTCGTGGCGTTCTTCGCCACCGCCATGGTTCTTCGCTGGCCAACCGAGTCGGTGGGCTTCCTGCTGAGCATGACCCTAGACGCCAAGACTTCCGTTGAACGATTCTTTGAGGTCATCGATGCGCCGGTGGACATTTCGGATCCCGAGAACCCCGAGACCATCGCAACCCCGATGGGCCGCTTGGAGTTCAAAGACGTGCACTTTAGGTTCGCAGACGCAATCATCGATGAGGCAAACCCTGAAGCTAGCGAACTGCTAAAAGGCGTGAACCTGGTGATTGAGCCGGGGGAGTCGGTGGCTCTGATTGGGTTAACCGGCTGCGGCAAGAGCACGCTCACCGCTCTCACCACTCGCTTGTATGACGTGACCGGCGGCCAGATTCTGCTGGACGGCGTGGACATCCGCAACCTCACCCGCGGAGAGCTACGCAGTCACATCGCCATGGCGTTTGAGGACGCCACCCTGTTTAGCACCACGGTTCGCGAGAACGTGATGTTGGGTACCCCCATCGATGAGAGTTTGCCGGCAGAAGAAGCCAGCGCAATTGCCGAGGCTAAGTTGAAGCAGGCATTGGAGATTGCCCAAGCGCACTTTGTCTACGACCTCCCAGACGGACTGGACACCAAGATTGGCGAAGAGGGTTTGAGCCTTAGCGGCGGTCAGCGTCAGCGTTTGGCTCTGGCTCGTGCGGTTGCCGCAGAGCCTCACGCGCTGGTGCTGGATGACCCGCTGAGCGCGCTAGACGTGGACACCGAGGCGCTGGTTGAAGACGCGCTTCGCACCGTTTTGAAGACCACCACCGCGTTGATTGTGGCTCACCGCCCAAGCACCGTGCAGCTTGCCGACAAGGTGGCGCTTCTGGAAAACGGCCGCATCACCGCGTATGGCAAGCACAGCGAATTGCTGGCGAGCAGCGCACACTATCGTTACGTGATCAGCAGCCTCGATGAAGAATCGGGCACCGCCGGAAATCTGAGCAACCAGAAGGCGGTGAACTAATGAGCATGCAGGGTGTTGAAGGCGAAGAGCGCATCGAGCTGAACAAGGTCGAGTCCAAGTCTGTGCGTAAGCGCAGCCTCCGTTTGCTTGGCAGTTTGGTTCGCCCGGTTCGTGGCCGCTTGGCCGTTGGATTTACCGCGGTCACAATAAGCACGGCCGCCCGCGTGGCAGGCCCGGCGCTTATCGCCTACGGAATCGACAAAGCCCTACCGGCCGCACTCAAGAACGACTGGTCTGGGCTCTGGTGGGTTGCGGGACTTTACCTGGCAGCCGCAGCCGGCACCGCCTTCACCATGTTCTTCTTCATTCAGTACGCTGCCAAGACCAACCAGGGCATCATCTACGACCTGCGCCAGCGCGTGTTTGTGCACACCCAAAAACTGAGCCTGGAGTTCCACGAGAAGTACACCAGCGGCCGCGTGATCAGCCGCCAGACCAACGACCTGGACTCAATCCGCGAACTTCTCGACACCGGTGGAAACGAAATGGTGGCGGGTCTGCTCAGCATGATCTTCACCGCGGCGGCGCTTTATGCGCTTGACCCTGGCGCGTTCTACGTGCTTCTGGTTAGCTTCATACCGCTCACCTTCCTCACCCGCTGGTTCCAGAAGAACACCAAGCTGATGTTCCGCAAGAGCCGCGTTGCCAGTGCCCGTTTGATTGTGCACTTTGTGGAAACCATGACCGGAATCCGCGCCGTGAAGGCCTTCCGCAAGGAAAAGGCTAACCAGGAAACCTACGATGAACTGGTTGAGGACTACCGCTATCTAAACGGTCGCACCATTTTGCTATTCGGAATCTTCGATCCGGGACTGAAACTCATCGGTGCGCTAACGGTGGCGGCAATCCTGCTGTTTGGTGGAATGCGCGTCATCGATGGAGGTCTGGGCCTCGGAGTGCTCACCGCCTGCATCCTTTATGCGCGCAGGTTCTTTGACCCAATGGAATCCATCGCCCAGTTCTACAACGCGTACCAGAGTGCCAACAGCGCACTGGAGAAGATCAGTGGTGTGCTGGAGGAGGAGCCGAGCGTTCCTGCAGCGGAGAACCCAGTTGCACTCGATAACCCGGCTGGGCACGTGGAATTCAAAGACGTTGAGTTCCACTACTCAAACGGCAAGACCGTTTTGCCGCCTTTCAACCTGAACATTCCTTCCGGGCAGACCATTGCAATGGTGGGAACCACTGGTGCTGGCAAGAGCACGCTGGCGAAGTTGATTTCGCGTTTCTATGACCCGACTCACGGAGCGGTTGAGCTTGACGGAATCGACCTGCGGGAAATCTCTGATGTGCAGTTACGCGAGGCCATCGTGATGGTGACTCAGGAGGCTTACCTGTTTGGTGGTTCTGTGTCCGACAACATTGCGTTGGGTAAGCCAGGGGCCACTCAGGAAGAGATTGAGTCTGCGGCCAAGGCGGTGGGAGCCCACGAGTTCATCATGGCGCTGCCAGACGGCTACGACACAGACGTGAACAAGCGAGGTGGGCGAGTTTCCGCCGGCCAGCGCCAGCTGATTTCGTTCGCCCGCGCGTTCATTGCAAATCCGGCGGTGCTGATTTTGGATGAGGCCACCGCTTCACTGGACATCCCAAGCGAGCGGCTCGTACAGCAGGGGCTCAAGACCTTGCTGGCCGACCGCACCGCCGTGATCATCGCCCACAGACTCAGCACCGTGAGCATCGCGGACCGCGTGCTGGTTCTCGAGCACGGAGTGATCATTGAGGACGACAGCCCGGCCAAGCTAATCGCCGGGGGTGGCAAGTTTGCCAAGATGCATAAGGCGTATCAAGACAGCCTCGTTTAGCGCAACCTTTCAAGCACAAAAAAAGTGGGCCCTCCAAACGGAGGACCCACTTTTTACATTTGCTACTTGGTCTTGTTGGCCGAGTCGATTGCCACAGCAGACATTGCTGGAATGGTGAACTTGGCAACGCCGTTGGCGCCAACCACAATCTTGGTTCCCGCACACTTGCCGCCTGCCTTCTTGGCCTTGGCTCCACCGGTGTAAACATCGCAGTAAGTTCCTGCAGGAAGCCCGGTGTTCAGTGCAACCTTGGCCGAGGCAACTGCCTTGGTGTTCATTGCAAAGAAGCCGGTTCCGCGAGTGAACGAGAGCACCTGGTTCTCAGAGAGTGCGTTGGTCATCTCGGCGGTGCCAACCTCGTGACGCCACTGGATCATGCCCTTCACCGAAGTCCAGCGTTCCATACAGATGAAACTGCCAACCTTGTACTTCTTGCTAGGAACATTGGAAACCTTTGGGCAAACGGCTGCCTTGTAGTATCCGTTGCTTGCCGCAGGTGGGCCATCGTTCTCATCGCTGAACGCGTAGCCGGTGTAAAGCATTGGCTTACCAAGTGCATCAGCCATGAGGAACGCGCTAGCCGCCTGGTAACGCTTAGGCTCGCGGTAAGTGATGGCGGTTGGTCCGTGGTGCTCCGTGTCGTGGTTGCTCACCATGATGATGGTCTTGTTTGGATCACCGATGAGTGCCTTGCGGGAATCGCTTGGGCGTCCCAATCCAGGCTGTCCGCTGAACACGTTGGAGATCTGGTCTTGCCAGTCCCAACTGAACACGTCTCCGATTGCGGTGAACGGCTCGTTGGTGGTCACGTCTCCAACGGTTTCCGAAAGGATGTAAGGCTTCTGACCGTTTACCAACTTCAACTTGTTGGTGATTGCGGTCATGTCGGCAATGCCAATGTGCTTGGCTGCGTCAACACGGAAACCGGCTACACCAAGGTCAATCATGTGGTTCAGGTAAGCCGCAATGGTGTCGCGGGTCTTTTCCTTCTCGGTGGTGAGGTCAGGAAGACCGCCAAGCTCACAGTGCACAATCTGGAACGGGTCGTTGTAGTTGTCAATACTGCCGTCACACCAGTTAGGGTCGGTAACGTCTAGACCGTTGTGGAACTCTTCTGGTTCGTAAAGGCCAGGGTAGTAGTACTTGCTAAAGCTGGTGCCGGCAAATCCCTTACCGCTGCTGTTTGCCATGTGGTTGATAACTGCATCCACAATCACCTGAACTCCGGCTGCGTTACACGCGGTCACCATGTCTGCAAACTCCTGAGGAGTCCCTAGCTGCGAGTCCAGCTTGTAGCTAACTGGCTGGTAGTGAACCCACCACTGTGAGCCAGTCACGTCTTCCTGCGGAGGCGAAACCATGATCCAGTCCAAGCCTTCAGGGCCAAGCACCTTGGTGCACTCGGTTTTGAGGCTCTTGAATGGCCACATAAACATCTGTGCGCCAACACTCTGATTGGTGATCTGCTTGTTTGGTGCAGGCACCACATCGGCGGCCATCGATGGCTGAATTGCGGTGGTTAGGGCAAGCGCGGCGGCGCTGATTAGCACGCCAACGCGTAGGACTGACTTCTTTGAAAATAGACGCATTGGACAATACTAAAGTGCGTAAGCGTTTGCAGTCTGAGAACTGCCTGAAACGTTACCTGACCACCGTGGCACTGGCCGAGTGTGTTAGCGGCCTAGCGCGTCGATTGCCTGGTTCAAGGTGGCCGATGGGCGCATGGCCTTCACTACCAAGTCCTCGTTTGGACGGTAGTAGCCACCAATCTCCACTGGCTTGCCCTGAACGGCAATCAGCTCTTCAACAATCTTGGCCTCGGCACCGGTTAGGGCCGCAGACAACTCGGTGAACTTGGCTGCCAACTCGGTATCCTCGGTCTGGCCGGCTAGTTCCTGTGCCCAGTAAAGACCAAGGTAGAAGTGGCTTCCGCGGTTGTCGATGGTGCCAATCTTGCGGCCCGGCGAGCGGTCCTGCTCAAGGAAGGTTCCGGTGGCGCGGTCTAGGGTGCTGGCAAGCACCTGAGCCTTGGCGTTTCCGGTGGTGGTTGCCAGGTGCTCAAGCGAAGCGGCTAGCGCAAAAAACTCGCCGAGCGAGTCCCATCGAAGGTAGTTGTCTTCTAGGAACTGCTGAACGTGCTTTGGTGCGGAACCGCCGGCACCGGTCTCAAACAGGCCACCGCCGTTAAGCAGCGGAACAATCGAGAGCATCTTGGCGCTGGTGCCAACCTCGAGAATTGGGAACAGGTCGGTTAGGTAGTCACGCAAAACGTTTCCGGTAACCGAGATGGTGTCCAGACCCTCGCGAATGCGGCCAAGCGAGAACTTGGTGGCGTCTGCCGGGGTCATGATCTCAATGGTGAGTCCGGTTGTGTCGTGGTCGCCCAGGTACTGCTTCACCTTGGCAATCAGGTTTGCGTCGTGCGCGCGAGCGGCGTCTAGCCAGAAGATGGCTGGGTCGTTGGTGGCGCGGGCGCGAGTAACGGCAAGCTTTACCCAGTCGCGAACCGGTACGTCCTTGGTCTGGGTGGCGCGCCAAATGTCGCCCTCGGCAACCTGGTGCGAAATCAGCACATCGCCGTTTGCGTTCACAACTTCAACAACACCTGCGGACTTGATCTCAAAGGTCTTGTCGTGGCTGCCATACTCCTCGGCTGCCTGGGCCATTAGACCCACGTTTGGAACCGAACCGATGGTTGCCGGGTTCAGTGGGCCGTTTGCAATCACGTCATCGATGGTGGACTGGTAAATGGTTGCGTAAGAAGAGTCAGGAATCACAGCGATGGTGTCATCCTCGGAACCGTCTGCTCCCCATAGCTTGCCACCGTTGCGGATGAGGGCAGGCATGGATGCGTCAACGATTACGTCCGATGGCACGTGCAGGTTGGTGATTCCCTTGTCGCTGTTCACATAGCTTACGCGTGGACCTTCGGCCAGAGCCGCGGTGAACTCGGCGGCAATCTGGTCGCCGTTTGCAAGGGTGCCAAGGCCGGCAAGGATTGCGCCTAGTCCGTCGTTTGCGCTCAGGCCGGCGGCTGCAAGCTCGGTTCCGTACTTAGCGAACACGTTGGCAAAGAATGCCTCAACAACGTGGCCAAACAGAATCGGGTCGCTCACCTTCATCATGGTTGCCTTTAGGTGAACCGAGTACAGCACGTTGTCGGCCTTGGCCTGCTTCAAGGTCTCGGCCAGGAACTCGTCCAGAGCCGCAACGTTCATAAAGGTGGCGTCAACAATCTCGCCCTCAAGAACCTTGAGGCCCTTTTTGAGTTCGGTGGTGGTGCCGTCTGCTGCAATGTGGCGGATGGTCAGCACGTCTGCGGCAGGCAAAACTACCGACTTTTCGTTGCTGAAGAAGTCGTCGTGGCCCATGGTGGCAACGCGGGTCTTGGAACCGGCGGCAAAAGGCTTGTTCACGTGTGGGTGCTTGCGGGCGTATGCCTTCACCGAAAGCGGTGCGCGGCGATCGCTGTTTCCCTCGCGAAGAACAGGGTTTACCGCGCTGCCCTTCACCTTGTCGTAGCGGCTGCGGGCCTCGCGTTCTGCATCGGTGGTTGGTTCGTCTGCATAGTCAGGAACGTCAAAACCGAGAGCCTGAAGCTCAGCGATGGCTGCCTTCAACTGTGGAATCGAAGCGGAGATGTTTGGAAGCTTGATGATGTTGGCTTCTGGTGTCTTGGCCAGGTCGCCAAGCTCGGTTAGTGCGTCGCCAACCTGCTGATCAGCCTTTAGGCGATCGGCAAAAACGGCCAGGATACGGCCGGCCAGCGAGATGTCGCGAGACTCAATGTTTACGTTGGCTGCCTTGGCGTATGCCTTAACAATTGGCAGCAGCGAAGCGGTTGCTAGCGCAGGTGCTTCATCGGTGTAGGTGTAAAAAATGGTCGATTCGTTCACGACAGGTAACTCCGGTTCTGAGAGGCAGAAACTAACCTTTTAAGACTACCCGCTGGCAGGGTTCAAAATAGGTGGGCGTGGAACAAACGGCAACCGGGGGAGGTTGGAGTGGGTAAGACCGAGGTTGGAGTGGGTATGACTGAGTCAATCGCTGGAGATTTGCCACGGCTAACTGCCATCGATGGAAAGCCTGCGCTCTGTTTGGTAACCGGGGCAACCGGGTACATCGGCGGGCGGTTGATTGTTGAGCTGCTGAAGCACGGGTATCGGGTGCGGATTCTGGTGCGTGGGGCAGAGCGGCTCAAGTTGCACCCCTGGATTGACCAGGTTGAGGTTGTTGAGGGCGATGCCCACAACGAGGAGGCTCTGGCAAAGGCTATGGCCGGCGTGGACGTGGCTTACTACCTGCTGCACGCCCTGATGAGCAAAGACAACTTTGAGCAACAGGAGCGCGATATGGCGGCCGGGTTCGCCAAGGTTGCCAAGGCTCAAAACGTGCGGCGAATGGTTTACCTTGGGGGCATTGTGGCGCCCGGCGAGGAAATGTCGCCTCACCTTCAGGCGCGTGCCGACACCGGCCAGATTCTGCGCGACTCTGGCGTGCCCACCGTGGAGTTGCGAGCGGGTGTGGTGATTGGTTCCGGCTCGGCTTCATTTGAAATGCTCCGTTACCTAACCGAGCGCCTGCCAATCATGACCACCCCAAAGTGGGTGGAGAACCGGATCCAGCCAATCGCAGTGCGCGACGTGCTGCGTTACCTGGTTGGTGCGGCAGCCATCGATGAAAAGATTTCCGGGGTATTCGATATTGGTGGCCCAGAGGTTTTCACCTACCGCCAGATGATGCTCAAGTACGCCGAGGCCGCTGGCCTTCGCAAGCGCATCATCATTCCCGTGCCGGTTCTCACGCCAAAGCTTTCGAGCGGCTGGGTGGGGCTGGTCACGCCGGTGCCGTACACGCTTGCCAAGCGCCTGGTGGCCAGCCTCAAGAACGAGGTGGTTGCCGCGCCATCGGAAATCCGCAACCTGATCCCGGATCCGGTTGGCGGACTCACCCCATTCAAGCGCGCGGTTCAACTTGCGCTGGCCAAGGTGAAGGAAGCTCGGGTTGAAACCCGTTGGAGCGATGCGTCGCTGCCGGGAAGTCCATCGGAGCCGCTACCAACTGACCCGGACTGGGCTGGCGGAAGCCTTTATAAAGACGTGCGAATAGTGCGGTCTAAGGATTCGGCCGAAGTGGTTTGGGCTCGAGTTGAGGCAATCGGAGGGGACAACGGTTATTCAACAGCAAGTTGGGCTTGGGAACTTCGCGGCCTAATGGACAAAATGGTTGGCGGCGTTGGCCTGCGCCGTGGCCGCCGCGACCCAAACCACCTTCAGGTGGGAGACGCCGTGGACTTTTGGCGAGTTGAAGAGCTCGACCCTCCGCGCCTATTGAGACTTCGCGCCGAGATGAAGATGCCCGGACTTGCTTGGCTTGAGTTCGCTGTTGAGCCAGATCTGGAAACTGGCGGAAGCATCGTTACCCAGGTTGCGCTTTACGCACCTAAGGGTTTGCTGGGCCACATGTACTGGTGGGCAGTATGGCCAATGCACGGCCTGGTTTTCCCATCGATGGCAAAGATGGCCGCCACCGCCAAAAAGCTCTAGCCCGAAGGTAACCCGACTCTTTACTTTTTGTATTGTGTTTGTACATTATTAAGTACGAAAAAGGAGCGGCCGTTGGACAGGATTTTGACTCAGATGGTTACGAGCATTTCTGATTTCAGAGCGGACATGCAAGGCACCCTGAGGCGGTCAGAAGGAAAGCCGTTTGCGGTTCTAAGCAACAACAAGCCTAGTTTTTATGTGGTTTCTCCCGAGCATTACAAACTCGTGGATGAAATACTCAAAGATTTGGAAGTTGCGGACCTTGTTGAGAATCGCGCAACCAGCGCAAAGACCAACGCTGTTTCCATAGAAATCGAAACGCTTTAGTTCGCTTTAGCTGAAGATGATGGTGCGGTGCCCGTCGAGCAGCACACGGCGCTCAGCGAACCAGCGCACGGCCTGGGTGAGAGTCTTGCTCTCAACGTCCTGACCAATCGAAACCAGCTCCTGCTTTGAAGAGTTGTGAGTAACGCGCAGCACGTTCTGCTCGATGATCGGACCCTCGTCCAAGTCGGAAGTAACAAAGTGTGCGGTGGCACCGATCTGCTTCACGCCGCGAGCGTGCGCCTGGCCGTAAGGGTTTGCGCCCTTGAAGCCCGGTAGGAACGAGTGGTGGATGTTGATAATTCGGCCAGCAAACTCATCGCAGAATTCTGGGCTCAAAATCTGCATGTAACGGGCCAAAACAATGAGCTCAATGCCGGCGGTCTTGATGTAGTCGCGAAGCATGTGCTCAAACGCGGCCTTGTCGGCTTCACCCGAGATTGCGTGAGTCTCAAACGGAATGCCGTAGAACTCGGCCATCGATGAAAGGTCTGAGTGGTTTCCGAATACTGCAGGAACCTCTACCGGCAACTGGCCGCTGCGCTGGCGGAACAACAAGTCATTCAGGCAGTGGGCGCTCTTGGAAACCAAAATAAGGGTCTTCATTTTGCGGCCAACGGTGTCTAGCTGCCAGTCCATCTCGTAGCGCTCGGCAACAGGGGAAATCTGGCGCTCAAAGTGCTCGCGTGGCACCGCGGACTCAATCTGCAGGCGCATGAAGAAGCGACCGGTGTCCTCGCTGGTGAACTGCTGGCTCTCGGTGATGTTTCCGTTTGCGGCAACGATGGCACCCGAAACGGCGTGCACAATTCCAGGCATGTCCTTGCAAACGAGAGTCAGTACCCAGTGGGTGGTGGCTTCACTAGTCATAAGCCCAAGTTTACCCGTGGAATCGCATAGAATTAGGGCATCGCAACTGGCGCTAAAGATGGGTTTCCATCGGGGAGCGATGGCTCTATTTTGGTCGTGCGCCTGGGCCAAAGCCAGCATGCTTCACTTACCTGAAAACCCGTTAGACCCCAAAGCGAAACCAGGCCCAAAACCCGGTTGAAACAATAGGAGCCCAAATGAGCAACCTGCCTTCTAGCTTCAATGCCCCACTGAGCGAGAGCGACCCAGAGATTGCGGCAGTTCTAGACGCCGAGCTAAACCGCCAGCGTAACTTCCTAGAGATGATCGCCAGCGAGAACTTTGTTTCCCGCGGCGTTCTGGAGGCACAGGGTTCTGTGCTCACCAACAAGTACGCCGAGGGTTACCCAGGCAAGCGTTACTACGGCGGTTGCGAAGCCGTTGACGTTGCCGAGAACCTGGCCCGCGACCGCGCGAAGGCCCTTTTCGGTGCAGCTCACGCAAACGTTCAGCCACACTCGGGTGCATCGGCAAACGCCGCTGTACTTATGGCTCTTGCCAACCCTGGCGACAGCATCCTTGGTCTTGAACTGGCTCACGGTGGTCACCTAACCCACGGTATGCGCCTGAACTTCAGCGGCAAGATGTACCAGGCCAACGCCTATGAGCTAAACCCTGAGACCTACCTGGTTGACATGGACATTGTTCGTGCTCGCGCACTTGAGACCAAGCCAGCCGTGATCATCGCTGGTTGGAGTGCTTACAGCCGCCACCTAGACTTTGCCGCATTCCGCAGCATTGCAGACGAGGTTGGCGCAAAGCTTTGGGTTGACATGGCTCACTTTGCCGGTTTGGTAGCAGCTGGTCTGCACCCAAGCCCAGTTCCTTACGCAGACGTGGTTTCCACCACCGTTCACAAGACCCTTGCCGGTCCTCGTTCGGGTCTGATCTTGGCCAAGGAAGAGTACGCCAAGAAGATTGACTCGGCAGTGTTCCCTGGTCAGCAGGGTGGCCCGCTGATGCACGTAATCGCTGCAAAGGCAGTTGCATTCAAGGCTGCAGCCGGCGACGAATTCAAGGACCGCCAGGCACGCACCATCGAAGGCGCACGCATCATTGCAGACCGCCTAACCGGTGCAGACGTAGCGGCAAACGGCGTTCAGATTCTTACCGGCGGCACCGATGTGCACCTGGTTTTGGTTGACCTGCGCAACTCGCCAATCGATGGCCAGATGGCTGAGAACCTACTTCACGATGTGGGCATCACCGTGAACCGCAACTCGGTTCCAAATGACCCACGTCCACCAATGGTTACCTCCGGTGTTCGTATTGGTACCCCAGCTTTGGCAACCCGCGGCTTTGGTGCCACCGAGTTTGCCGAGGTTGCAGAGGTCATCGCATCGGTGCTCAAGCCAAGCCCAGACATCGAGGCGCTCGCGGCTCGCGTTCGCAAGCTAACCGAGCAGTTCCCGCTTTACGCGGGTCTTGAGAACTGGTAACTCTGTGACCGCAATCAAGCTAGACGGCCTGGCAACCGCCAAGGCAATCAAGGCTGAACTTGCCGAGCGAGTTGTTGGGCTCAAGCAAAAGGGCATTCACGCCGGCCTTGGAACGCTTTTGGTGGGAGACGACCCTGGGTCGCACTCCTACGTTGGTGGCAAGCACCGCGACTGCGCCGAGGTTGGTGTGGAGAGCATCCGCATTGACCTACCGCAGAGCGCTTCTGCCAACGATGTTCGTGCCGCGATTCGCGAGTTGAACAATGCTAAAGAGGTAACCGGCTACATCATTCAGTTGCCGCTGCCGTTTGGCATTGACACCAACGAAATGCTTGAGCTGATGGATCCTGCAAAGGATGCAGACGGCTTGCACCCAACCAACCTTGGCCGTTTGGTGTTGGGCGTTAGCGGAGACCTAAACAGTCCGCTGCCTTGCACCCCTGCCGGCATTGTTGAGATGTTGCGCCGCTACGACGTGCCGATGCGCGGAGCCGAAGTTGCTGTGATTGGCCGCGGAGTAACCGTGGGCCGTCCGCTTGGGCTTCTCATGACCCGCAAGGGAATCGACAGCACCGTGACACTGTTGCACTCGGCCAGCCGCGATCTAGAGCACGCCGTGAAGCGCGCCGACATCGTGATTGCGGCCCTTGGCGTTGCGCACTTTGTGCAGCCTGAGTGGATCAAGCCTGGAGCCGCCGTGCTAGACGTGGGCATCACCCGCGTTGTTGACACCGATGGCAAGGCCAAGCTTGTTGGAGACGTGGCACCTGGCGTTGACCAGGTTGCCGGATGGCTATCGCCAAACCCAGGCGGCGTTGGTCCGATGACCCGCGCCATGCTGGTGAAGAACGTGGTGGATAGCGCTAGTCGCTAGGCTTGTCGTTAATAGGGGGAACAAATGAAAAACATGTCACTTGGGCTAAAGATTGCGTTGGCGCTACTTCTGCTGATTGGGGTGGCTGCCGGTGGCGTGTCTTTGCTAATGCCAAGGGCTTCAAAACAAGATGCTGCATGTGATTCCGTCATGCAGGTTCTTCCAGGCAAAATTGCACACATTCACCCATTGCCAAATGGGATTAAGTCTGCAGTGCTTTGCAGATATGACGGAATGACGCCTGGAACATTGAAACAGTCAAGCCTAGAAATACCTCGGCCTTCTAAGCTCGCTCACCTAATTAACCAGGGCGTTATCAATCCTTCGCCAGCGTTCTGCCTTGTTGCCAGAATGGTGAATTTCAAGATTGTATTCAGGCTTGAATCTGGAAAGGTTGTGCCATTCGACCCAGGATTTTGCGGGCCGGCTTCCTCGCCATACAGCAGCCACTACTTTGATTTGTCAAAGGCTGCGCTTGCAAGAATTGCTGAACTCGAAAAGCGACTAAACAGCTAGAACTGGCTGCGAATAGCCCAAAGGTCCGGGAACGTCGGCTTGAACAGTGTGCTTGCCAGGTATCCAACCCCGCTAGAGCCGCCGGTGCCCATCTTGTGCCCAATGGTGCGCTCCACCATCTTCACGTGACGGTAGCGCCACTCTTGCAGGCCCTCATCCAGGTCAAGTAGGGCCTCGCCAATCATGTTGCACTCGGGGTCCTCGCGATGCGCGGCCAAGAGGGCGGCCTGCACGCCTTCGTGTGCGGCGTATCCCACCGTCACGTCGCGGCCCAAAACCTCAGCCGGCATGGCGTATCCGCGAGCGTCAAAGTACTTCAATGCCGAGTCCCAGATGCTTGGCCTCGCCATTGCCGCTTCAACTCTGGCGCGCGCTGGCGACCCATCGATGAGGTGATCCGCCATTCCCATTCCCGTGTGTGCCGGTGCATCCGCACCTGCTCGATCTCTGCGTCCAAGCATGGCCTCAACCTCGCGGAACTGCGCGCTCTGGAAGCCGCTAGAAGACTTGAGCCTGGCGCGGAACGAGTTGAACTGCAGGGGAGTCATGGTCTCCAGAATGTCAACCTGACCAACGCAGGTCTTCATAATGGTGCGCACCCGCTTTAGAAGTGCCATGCTTCGATGGGTGTCACCCGCCTCAAGCGCCGGCTGCAGCGCCGTTAGCTCGTGAATCACCTGCTTGAACCAAAGTTCGTAGGTCTGGTGAATGATGATGAACAACAGTTCGTCGTGCTCGCCAGGTGTGAGCGGCTCCTGCAGGTTGAGAAGTTCATCCACCTTCAGGTAGCTGATGTAACTAACGTGCTTTTCGTCTTGCGAGTTTGGCATTAGGTAACGCGGCTTCCGTTGTCTTCTATGCGCAGGTAGTCGCCGTTCTCCACCATAGAACGCAGGCGGTGCAGGCCGTCGTAAACCTCAACAAAACTGGTTGGCAGAGGCGAAATTGCCACGCGAATGGAATCTGGCGTGCGGTAGTCCGGCACCACCTTGATGAGGCTGCGCATTGCCGCTGCAATCTTCTTGGCATCGCGGTGACCAATGGTGATGTGGCCGCCACGGCGGTTCGCATCGCGCGGGGTCAGCAGCGTAAACCCGAGTGGCGCCAACCACGCGTCATACAGGGCCAACATCAGTTCGGTTCCAAGCTGTGCCTTTGCCTCGATGGCTGGCATGCCCGCCTCACCGATCATCTCGAATGCGCTCTGAACCATGCGAATGCCAATAATCGACGGGCTGGCAATCTGAAAGCGGCGGATTTCATCGTTGGGTTCAAAGAACGCACCCATCTCAAACTGCTTGTCCTGTGCGAACCAGCCCTGAATGGTGGTGTTCAGCTTGTTCTGAAGTTCCTTGCGAACGTAGAGCCAGGCCGGCGCACCCGGGCCGGAGTTGCCGTATTTGTAGGTGCAGCCAACCGCCAGGTCAACGCCCCATTCGTCAAAGTGCATGTCCACGGCTCCAATGGCGTGGCTGGCGTCCCACACCACAAGGCCGCCGTGGTCTCGCACCAGCTGGGTGATTGCCTTCACGTCTGGCTGGGAGCCAGAGCGATAGTGAATCACCTGCAGGGTCACCAGGGCCACGTCGTCGTTCAGCAGCGGGGCCAGAAGTTCGGGGGTGATCAGCTCGCAGTCGGCGGCAACGTCAACGGCGCCAGGTCCGCCCGAGCCATCGTTATTCAAAGTGATCAGGTTCAGACCAAAGTCCGCCGCAATTCCCTGCAAAATGAAGCGGTCGGTGGGGAAGTTGCTGGAGTCAATGATCACGGTCTTGCGGCCCGGACGCGCCTTTACGGCGGCCAAACAAGCCTGATAAAAATTCACCGATGTGGTGTCTTGCACCAACACTTGTCCCTCGGCGGCACCGAGTGCCACGCGGCCAAGCAGGTTGCCGGCAACCTGTGCTTCGTCGATCCAGTGGCTCCAGCCGTCAACCAGCTCGGTGGACCATTCATCGGTGAGGAAACTGTTCACGCGGGCCAGGGTTGCCTTGGGCATGCGGCCCAGGGAGTTGCCGTCTAGGTAGCAAACCTGAGGGTCCGCGATTACGAACTGGTCGCGGTACGTGGCTAGGGAGTCGGCGGCGTCCATGGCCTCCGCGGTGGCGCGGTCAAGCGGGTTGCCAAATGCTAGTAACTTCTCTGTTGCAGACATGCCTACAGATTATCGGTAGGTAGAAGTTTTTTCTAAATGGCGTAATGGGCCGTTAAATCGCGAAACCCAGTACTACGTCCGTCCGGACGTATTCTGGGCTCACTTTGCGCCGCTAGTGCAGCGCACATAAAAATCCTAGTATCCAACCCTGTGGAGCGCTAGATACGGCAAAGCTCATGTGTGGTTACTGTTGCGCAATGGCCCACCAATTCGCATTTGTCGATGAGATCAAAGTTAGTGATTTCAAAATGGTGGCTGTGGTTATGGAAGCCACGACAATGCCGAGCATTAGACGAGAGCTACAAGGACTTAGGTTGCGGGGGCAGCGACGAATTCACATGAGGCGCGAGTCTTTGCAAAGAAAAACAACACTTCTCTCGAAGGTGTCGAAATTCAATTTCGTTGTCGTCGTAACTAGTTCATCGAAAAAATCTGAGGCCGAGGCTCGGCAAGAAGCTCTCGGGAACCTAATTGATGAACTTATTTTGCTACGTGTGAGGCACATTGAAATTGAGCGTGATGAAAGTTTCGAAAAATTCGACAATGTCTTGATCGCAAATAAGTTGCGTCTCTCACATGCCGGAATTGTGCCAACTTACCGACACCTTTCACCCTGGGAGGAGCCATTGCTTTGGCTGGCCGACATTGTTGCGTGGGGAGTTGAGAACAGAGCCGAACAACTGATTCGACAGGTTTCCAGTAAAAATCCTGATTAAATCGCGAAACCCAGCACGACATCCGTCCGGACGCCTTCTGGGTTCACTTTACGCCGCTAGTGCAGCGCACATAGAAAGTGTATGAAATCTCAAAGGGAGAATGCAAGACATTCCGTTGAGATGTTTATAACTTTCTCATTGAATTTCGAATGGCGGCGTGCGTACTATGTACACACGAAAGGGGAAGGTGTGTCAGCAAAAACTTCTAGGTTGAATTTGCGCATAAGCGACAAGGCGCTAGCGGATATCAAACGTGCCGCGGAGCTTTGCCAGCAAGACGTGACCTCATTTGTTTTGGATGCTGCTCTTGAAAAAGTGCGCAGACTATTTCCTGAGGAACACAAGATTCTTGTCCCCATCGCCGAGTACCAGCGCCTCCTTGAAAGTTTGGACGAGCCCGTGGAAACCAGCGCAGGCGTTCAAGAACTTTACAAGCGAGTTCAGGAACTCGAAGATTCCGGAAAGCTAGTTGACCTTTGGGCTAAACCAGTAGCTGGTGCTTAGCCAGGTCCTTGTAAAGCGGCGTGCTCTTGACCAGTTCGCTGTGGGTGCCGGTGCCTATAACCTTGCCGTTTTCCATCACGATGATCTGGTCGCTGTCCACCACGGTGCTCAAGCGGTGAGCGATGACAATCAGTGTGCGGTTCTTTGCCACGGCGTCAATCGCCTCGCGCATGCGCTGTTCGTTCAAACCATCCAACGATGAAGTGCTCTCGTCCAAAAGCAGAATTGGCGGTGCGCTAAGAAGTGTGCGGGCAATCGCCAGGCGCTGACGCTCACCACCGCTTAGCATGATGCCGTTCTCTCCAACCTGGGCGTCTAGGCCCTGCTCGTGGCGCTCGAGAACCTCGGTGAGGTTCACCTGTTCCAGCACGTCGCGCAGTTGGTCATCGGTGGCATCTGGTGAACCAATGAGCAGGTTCTGCCTAATGGAGCCAGCAAGCACGGGGGCGTCCTGTTCCACGTAACCCAGCTGGGCACGAAGCACGCTGCGGTCAAGCTCTGCAACCGGCTGGCCGTCCAGCAGAATGCGGCCGGCGTTTGGCTCATAGAAGCGCTCAATCAGGCTCAGCGTGGTGCTCTTGCCGGCACCAGAGGGGCCAACCAGCGCAATGCGAGTGCCGCGCTCAATCTTGAAGCTCACACCTCGCAGAACCGGCGTGGATTCGCCACCGGCATCCGAAGGGGCGTACGAGAAGTCAACGTTTTCAAACTCGATTGCCACGCTGTTTGCGGCGCTCGCGGTGGTGGCCTGGGGTGCGCTACTTAGTTCATCCTCGGTTGGAATCTCAAGAATTTCGTTGATGCGCGCGAGTGCGCCAAGACCCGTCTGCACCGATGTGTAGGCGCCAAACGCCGAACCAATCGGACGAATCATTAGGAATAGCAGCAGCACAAAGGCAACCAGGTTGGCCACGGTTGTGGCACCGCTGGCAACGCGGAATCCTCCAACGCCAAGCACCACGATGAACGCGCCGTTCATGGCGATTCCAGCGATAGGGCTGATCCAGCTGGAGATGCGAGCAATCTTGATGCCCTGGTCGTAGGCCTGCTTGGCATCGGTGGCAATCTCATCGGACTCGCGCTTTTCGGCACGTGCCGCGCGAATGGTTCGAACCGCACTCAACGCCCGCTCCACCGCGGCAGACATCGCGCCAACGCGCTCCTGAGCCTTGGTGGTTGCCTGGCGAATCCGGCGGGCAACAATCACAACGGAAACCAGTGCAATCACAATCACGCCAAGGGTGCACACCAAAAGCACCGGATCGATGATGGCCATTGCCACCACGGAGCCCACAAAAATCACAACGCCACCCACCGCATCGATGAGGCCCTGGGTCATCACGTTGCGCAACAGCGTGGTGTCGGCGCTCACGCGCGAAACCAGGTCGCCCGTGCGGCGAAGGTCGTATTCCTTGATTGGCAGGCGAAGCAGACGTTCGGCCAGGTGCTTTCGAGACGAAAGCACAACACCCTCGCCAATGCGGGTGAGCACAAAGTACATGTAGCCACCGCTGAAGCCGCTAACCAGAATGAGGGCAACCAGCAGGCCAACAACAGCGCCGGCGTTGCCGTGGTTCTGAACCGCGTTGATTACCTGACCGGTGAGTAGCGGCTGAGCAAGGCTGAGGCCCGCGCCAATCAGGCTGAGGCCCGCGGCCAACCAGAGCTGACCTTTGTGCTGCGAAAGGTAAGGCCAAAGTTGGCTGAACTTAGCCTTTGGGCCCGAATCTTCTGGTCTGCCGCCTCTGCCGCGCCCGCGGCCACCCATCATGCTCATGTTGTTCCTAACCCTTTTGGCTCTTGGTGGATTCCACCAAATGCGGATCACCAAATACAGCCTCGTTCAGCAAGTAGTTAATCTCCTGCAAGCTCAGCGCTTCGGTGTACGCGGTGTTTTTGAAAAATCTGCTGAAGTCAACGCTGCCCAACGCTGCCAGCGCCTGCGGATGCTCCAACTTGAGGAACATCTGCGTGGTGTTTGGCCTGCGCTCAAACTCGGTTTTCAACTGCCCGCAACCGTACCCAAACACGGTGAGGCTCACATCTGCCAGCTCGGGCGTGGTCTTGGAAACCAGACCCTTGTCCAGAACGGCAACCAGCGGGCGCAAGTCGCTGCGGCGTTCCCACACCTGAAAGCAGGTTGCCAGCCGCTTCTTTGCATCGATGTGTTGCCCCTCGGCGTTCACGTAGTCCAACTGCAAATCAAAATCGTCCACCAAGTGAAAGTTGCGATCCAGGCGATTGATGACTGACCACTTCCGCCAGCTGCGCGGCACGATGAACGCGATGTAGTCGCTGTGCGCGGCGGCGTGATTGAAGAACGGAATGCTCAGCGAGTTGTTGCGCCCAAATGGGGGATTCCCTAGGGTCACGGCGTTCTTGGCTTTGAGTTTCTTAAGTAGGAAGTTGGCCTTCTTCACCTGCGGGTGCTTTGGCTCAATGTCGAATGACAAGAAATCGGTCACGCCAAGTTGAGTAGCCGCATCGATGAAAGCCCCGGTGCCCCCAGCAGGCTCGATAACGGTTCGTTGAGCCAGGTTTGGAACCATCGATGCCACTCTGTGAGTGAGTTCCAGTGCGGTTTCAACCGGCGTGTAGTACTGCTCTTTGCCGGTCACTCGGGTGTTTCCGGCGCGCACCTTGATTGGTTTCGCGGCAGCCGTCATTCCTAAAGGATATCAAGAATTAGGGGAGCGTGAAAAAGGTGTATTAGGCTAAAACGCTGCCCGCTTTTTGGGGGCCCTTGGCAATGAGGAGTCATCCAAAACTGGGTCAATCAAAGTTGATTGACCAGAGGAGATGGTGCAGAGTGACTGCAAATACTGATCAGTCCAATGTGGGCCAGCAGCCCATGATTGTGGCCAAGGGGCTAAGCAAAAAGTTCGAAGACTTCGTTGCCGTAGACGGCATCGACTTTGAGGTGAAGCGCGGCGAATCGTTCGGCATTTTGGGGCCAAACGGTGCGGGCAAATCAACCACAATGAAAATGATTGCCGCCGTGAGTAAACGCACCGGTGGCGAACTCAGCATTCTGGGCAAGGACCCAAACATTAGCGGCCCCGAGATTCGCGCCCACCTTGGTGTGGTTCCTCAGAAGGACTTGCTAGACAGCGAGCTGAAGGCTTGGGAAAACCTCTACATCTACGGTCGCTACTTTGGTCTGGGTCGCAAGTGGCTCAAGGCCAAGGTAGACGAGCTACTGCTCTTTGCCCAGCTCGAAGACAAGCGCAACTCCAAGGTGGAGTCCATGTCTGGCGGAATGCAGCGCCGTTTGGCGATTGCCCGTGGCCTGGTGAACGAGCCAGAGATTCTGCTGCTCGATGAACCAACCACCGGCCTTGACCCACAGGCGCGCCACGTTCTCTGGGACAGACTGTTCCGCCTAAAGGAAAACGGCGTCACCATCGTGATCACCACCCACTACATGGATGAAGCCGAGCAGCTTTGCGACCGCCTTGTGGTTATGGACGCGGGCAAGATCATGGCCGAGGGCAGCCCGGCCGAACTGATCAAGACCTACTCCAGCAAGGAAGTTCTTGAGGTGCGATTTGGCACCGACAGGAACGAAGAAACCGCGCCAAAGCTGGAGGCAATCGCAGAGCGCCTTGAGGTTCTCCCGGACCGCATCTTGGTTTACACCAGCAACGGTGAAGCCGCACTGGAAAAGATCATCGAGTTGGGTCTGCGCCCAGTAACCAGTTTGGTCCGTCGCTCGAGCCTGGAAGACGTGTTCCTGCGCCTCACCGGCAGAAGCTTGGCCGACTAATGACCGACCTCAGGTTTACACCCGGGCAGGCGGTTGACGCCAAACGCGCAATGCGTCTTGGCGCCTTCAGGGTTGCGGAATACCGCCTCAAGAACATGCTCAAATGGTGGGACGCCATTCTGGCCTTCGGTCTGGGCAACCCGATTCTCTACCTAGTCAGCATTGGCATTGGCATCGGTTCGCTGGTAGACAAAAGCACCGGCGGCCACGCGCTGGGCGGCGTGAGTTACCTGCAGTTTGTGGCACCGGCGTTGCTCGCCAGCGCGGCCATCCAGGGCGTAATGGACGAAGTTACCTTTCCCGTTTTCGCCGGCTTCATGTGGGAGAAGTTCTTCTTTGCCATTGCGGCCACCGCGGTTAGCGCAAAGCAAATCGCCAACGGAGTTTTCCTTGCGGCCTGTGTTCGCGGATTGCTCCAGGTGTTCATGTACGGCATCGTGTTGATGCTCTTCGGGGCAATCCCACCGGCCAGCTTCTTACCGCTGGTGCTGTCATCGCTGCTTGCCGGATTCGGTTTTGGCGCTGTAATGCTTGCCGTCATGGCTCGCATCAAGAAAGACGACGGCGTATTCGCCATCATCTCGCGCTTCATCATCGCGCCAATGTTCTTGTTCAGCGGAACCTTCTACCCGCTGAGCGGCATGCCAATCTACCTGCAGTGGGTTGGCTGGATCTCGCCGCTCTGGCACGCCACCGATGTGGGCCGTGTGCTCACCATCGGCGAACCAATCGCCCCTTGGCTAATGGTGGTTCACTTTGCCTACTTTGTGGCCATGCTCATTGGCGGACTGGCGCTCACCTACCCACCATTCAAAGCGAGGTTGGCCGAATGATCACCAACATTGCAACATCGATGGCGGTTCAGATCGCACAAAAGCGGTCCGGAAAGCTGGGCTCCGGTGTTTACTCCGGTCGCGCCTCAAAGCTGGTGGAACGCAACTTCTTTGCTTTCAAAACCAGCAACTGGTTGGTAATCCTGAGCGGATTCGTTGAGCCGGTTTTCTATCTGCTCGCGTTTGGCTTTGGCATTGGCAAGCTCATCGGCGGCGTCACAGACGGCAACGGCCACACGGTGACCTACGCGCAGTTCATCGTGCCCGCGCTGCTTGCCACCAGCGCAATGAACGGCGCCATCATGGACAGCACCTGGAACGTGTTCTTCAAGATGCACTTTGGCAAGATCTACCAGGCAATGTTGGCAACCAGTCTCGGTTCGCTCGACGTGGCCCTGGGTGAAATCGCCTGGGCGCTACTTCGTGGCCTCACTTACTCCATTGGTTTCATGTGCATCACCGTGCCGCTCGGTCTCGTTCCAAGCGCGTTCGGAGTTCTCGCAATTCCGGCGGCAACCCTCATCGCGTTTGGCTTTGCCTCCATGGGCATGGGAATCACCAGCTACATGAAGAATTTCCACCAGATGGACTACCTGAACTTCTTCATGCTGCCAATGTTCCTGTTTAGCGGCACTTTCTACCCGGTTAGTGTTTTCCCCGAGTGGATTCAGATCATCGTGAAGGCGCTACCGCTGAGCCAAGCGGTTGAGCTGGTTCGTGGCTTAACGCTGGGCAACCTGGATATCGCCATGCTCGGTCACGTGCTCTACTTTGTGGTCATGATCGTGCTCGGTTTGTTCTTCACCACGCGCCGCCTAACCGCGCTGTTCATGCAGTAACGGTTATGAACTAAACGGCATACATTCCATCGATGGAATGCAGCCCGTGCAAAGCCAACGCCCCAGAGGAAATCCTCCGGGGCGTTGCTTTTGGTTTTGACTTGAGCCTCTGTTAGGCGTTTTGCAGCAGACCGCGGTTGCGCAGGGTGCGCTGGCGAATCGGGCTGAAGAACACGCGCTCAATGAGCACTCCAACGAACATGATCACGATGATGGTTCCGATCACCAGCGACATGTCTCCCAGGTTACGAGCCGAGTCGAGCATCTGCCCGAGCCCAGGTCCGAGGATTGGGTTGATGGCAATCAGCTCGGCGGCCATTAGCGAACGCCAGGCGAACGCCCAGCCCTGCTCAAGACCTGCCAAGAAGCCGGGCCACGCGGCCGGAATCACAATGTGGCGGATGTAGTTGAAGCCACGTGCGCCGAGTACCTTGCCAGCACGAAGGTAGATGGTTGGAATCTGGTCGATTCCGCTGATCAAACCGTTGGCAATCGATGGCACAGCGCCCAGCAAAATCACGGCAAAAATGGTGCGGTCGCTGAGACCAAACCAAATGATTGCCGCCGGCACCCAGGCCACCGATGGCAGCTGCTGCAAGCCGGTGATTAGCGGGCGAATGATGAGACGCAAGGTCTTGTTTAGACCCAGGGCTACACCGATTGGGGTGGCGATAATCAGCGCTAGGGCGAAGCCCTGAACGCCCTTGCGAAGGCTGTTGAATGCGCTATCCCAAAGCAAGCCGGTCTGAGCCTGTGCCCAGAGCGACGCGAACACCTCGGCAGGAGATGGCAAAATCCAACTCTCAACCACGCCGGCCCAAACCACGCTCTGCCAGATCAGAAGAACTAGGGCAATGGCAGCCAACGGTGCAATCGCGCGAAGCACGCGCTTGGCTGGGTTGCGCTTTTCGGCCTTCTCGGTTTCCAGGTTGTCTAGACCCGCGGAGAGGATTGTGATTTCCTCTTCGCGCTTTTGGATGAATTCACTACTTGGCATGACGGCGGATCTCCTTTCGAAGTTCCTCGGTGATGATGGTGGAAAGTTCGCCAACCACTGAAGACTCAATGCGGCGAGGCTCCCCGAAGTCAACCTTCCACTCTTGGATGATGCGACCTGGGCGGCTGCTCATGAGAATCACTCGCTGACCCAGGCGAACCGCCTCGCGCACGTTGTGGGTCACGAACAGCACGGTGAGTCCGGTCTCCTCCCAGAGGCTAACCAGCTCGTCGTGCAACAGGTCTCGAGTGATCGCGTCTAGCGCGGCAAACGGCTCGTCCATCAGCAGGAACTTGCGACCCTGAGAAAGCGCACGGGCGATGGCCACTCGCTGACGCATTCCACCGCTCAGCTCGTGCGGCCGCAGATCGTAGGCGTGAGGAAGGTGAACCAACTCAAGCAGCTCCTGGGCGCGCGCCTTGCGCTCCGCCTTCGGGTAGTTCACTAGCTTCAGCGCCAACTCGATGTTCTTGCCGGCAGTGAGCCAGGGGAGCAGTGCGTGCTCCTGGAACAGTAGGGTTGGCTGGGCGTTCAGCTCGATGGTTCCCGTGCTTGCCGTGTCTAGACCGCTCAGAATGTTGAGAAGCGTGCTCTTTCCACAACCGCTCGCACCAACCAACGACACGAACTCACCGGGCTGAATGGTGAGGTTCAAATCATCGATGATTACAGGGCCGTTGGCCGCAAATTTCTTACTGAGCCCTTTGATTGCCACCACAGGCTGAATAGCCCCGGCAGACTTTTGGTCTGCGGGGCTACTCAACTTGGTTGACAACTCACTCTTCTGAGAGGTCATGACTTCCTTTGATTCGAGGTACTTCTGGTGTTGCTTTGAAGCGGTTTTGCTACTTGAGGTCCTTTGGAACGCTCAGCGCCTTCTCGCCCTTGGCTGCACGCAGCGAGTTCAGCAGACGCAGGTCAAAGATGCCGCGAAGGCTCTTGGTCTGCACGTTTGGTAGCTGACCAACGTGAACCGCCGCAATGAAGTTTTGGCGGATGCTGCTGGCAACTGGGTCGTTGGTGAAACCAAGGCTCGGCCAGGCGGCTGCAATAACCGGATCGGCCAGCTTCTTGCCGGTTCCCGCTAGCAATTCTGCCTGAACCTGGTTCACGGCGTCGGTCTTGTTAGCGGCATCGTTCAAGAAATCGATTGCCGCGTTGTTTGCCTGAAGCACCGCACGAACCGAACCCGGGTACTGCTTTAGGAACTTCTGTCCGGCAAAGATCACGGTGGTGGCAAACTGCCCGCGTGGCCAAAGGCTGGCTTCGTCTAGGAATACTTTGCCCTTACCCTCCTGAACCAAGCGGGTTGCCCAAGGCTCTGGAACCCAGGCTCCATCGATGTTGCCAAGCTTGAACTGGGTTAGCGTGTCCGCGTTTGCAAGCGGGGTGATGTTCACCTTGGTGCCAAGAGTGTTGAGAAGGCCGTGGCCCTTGAGGTACTTGCGAAGTGCAATGTCTTGAGTTCCGCCCAGACCTGGGTCGGCGATGGTCTTGCCTTCAAGCGCCGAAATCTCTGCCCCGGTTGGCTTGCCCTCGGTGGTGATGAGGCTCGGCTTCACAATGAACTTTGCGCCGCCCGAGGCCGCACCCGAAACAATACGAAGCAGGCTTCCCTTGGTGGTTACGTAGCCGGAGATTGCTGGGCCTGGACCCACAAATCCCACATCGATGGCTCCACCCTTGAGAGCCTCGATCTCTGCGGTGCCCACTGTGAAGTAGGTGTACTCAACCTTGGTGTTACCGAGGAACTTTTCGAATAGCTTCTGCTGGCGCGCAATCAGTGCCGAACCGTGGGTGAGGTTGGCAAAGTAGCCAACGCGAATCACAGGTGCGTTTGCCAACTTCGGCAACGCGGTCTTGGTGGCTGCGGTTGCCGAGGTGGCTGCAGTTGGGATGAGTAGTGCGGCAACAACTGCGCTTGCGATTGCAACGCGGCTTGCCTTCTTGGTGAGGGACATTTTGTGGCTCCTTGACTATTCTCTAGTAATCCTAGTGGATAAGTAGAGAATACAGAAAATCGGGAAACCAACAATTTCTGTGACGCAATGTTTCTTTTCCTAGTTTTCCGCTGGGATTGGCTCTAAGTCTTGAATGCTGGTTGAATAAGGGCATGCAGATTTCGGCGAAGGTTGACTACGGTATGCGCGCACTCCTGGTGTTGGCAGCCGCATACGAGGGTCCGGAATCCAAATTGGTGAAAACCGAAGCCATGGCAACCGCCCAGGAAATTCCGCTGAAGTTTCTTGAGGGAATCCTCAACGAGCTAAAGCACGCGGGTTTTGTGATCAGTCAGCGCGGGGCAGTGGGTGGTTACCGCCTCAGCCGTTCTCCAAAGAACATTCCGCTGGCGGACATCATGCGAGTTCTAGACGGACCTTTGGCAGCCGTGCGCGGACTTCGCCCAGAAGTTGTGAACTACAACGATGACGCGCAAAACCTAAAGGGTGTTTGGCTAGCTCTAAGAGTTGCGCTTCGTCAGGTATTTGAAACCCTGACTCTTGAAGATGTTATTTCGGGAGAGTATTCGGCGGAGGTTCGTGCCTTGCTAGAAAACCCGGACGCAAACATCAGTCGTCCTATTTTCGCTACCGATTAGTTAGCGGATTCGCCTTCGGCGGCTTCGTCGCTGTTGTCAGCGTCTTCCCCAGATTCGTCATCCTCAGGGTAGAGGTCTGCCCACTTGTCTTCGTAATCTGGCTGTCCACCAACCGCATCCGGGTGGCCGATCTCGCGCTCGAGCGCGGTCAAGTCGGTGTCGGGGCTAAAGTACTTTAGCTCGCGCGCCACCTTGGTGTGCTTTGCCTTTTGACGGCCACGGCCCATGCCGAGACCCCCTCTATTTCGATTGGTCCACGAAACTAGCGTGGAACTGCGTAAGAAAACCTACGCTATTTTAGCAGGATTGGGCTCAGGTTCATTCCTGCAATCACAGCCGCAACTGGAAGCACTAGGTTGAGAACGGTGTTCCACATGGCGGCGCGGCCCTGCTTTGCGGTGATTAGCCCTGCAGTCTGTGCAGCCCAGGAACTGAAAGTTGAAAGTCCTCCGGCGAACCCGGTGGCAACCAGCGGCATCAGGTAGTTCAAGAACGGCGACGCCTGAGTTGTTGCCTGCGCAGAAAGACAAAGACCAAAAATCATCGATGCCACCACGTTGGCGGTCAGGATTCCCCAAGGGAGAAACCCTTGCCACTGGCTCAGCAGGTAACGCGCAACCGAGCCGAGCCCGCCTAGTGCCACTAAGCCCAGCAACAACCAAATCTGAAGGGTCATTCGGCCACGCCCTCAGTGCTACTAGCAGTAGTCGCCTTGGCGCCACTCGCAAGCTTCTGGGCGGCAAGGTAGAGCAGCACGCCCAAAACCAGCTGGCCAACAATGAAGAGTGCGCTGATCAGTGGCTGACCAACAAAGTTGAGCAGAACGAAAGCGCCGGCCAGCCCACTCATGGTGGTGAAGCCGCCGGCAAAGCCTGCTCCCCAAAAAGCGCGCGCCTCATCGGTGGAAAAGAAGTTACCGGGTTTGGAGCCGAGACCGTTTGCGGCACCCAAAAACGCCGCACCCAAAAGGTTTACAACCACAACGGCCACGGCCCAGTTGGTTACCAAACCAACCCCGTAGCGTGCCAAGGTTCCGAGTGCGCCGCCCGCGAAGACCAGCGCAATCAGCTTGACGCTAGGTTTCACTACTCGTGCTCTTCGGGGTTCTTGGTGGTCTCAACGTGCTGAACCAGGTTGGCTCCGCGGTTGTGCCGGCGCTTTGCAGGGCGAACCTTGTCACCGCGGCGCGAGTCACCAGGAAGTGGGCGACGTTCAAACAGGTTCACCTTGTCGGCACTCTCGAGACGCCAAGGAACCAGAGTCACCATCACGCCGCGAATGTACATGAGCTGCTTGCGGATGCGGTTGGCGCGGTGGTTGTGGAAGATGTGCTCCCACCAGTGACCCACCACAAACTTTGGAAGGTAAACCGAGATGCGCTCCGAACCGTTTGCTGCGCGGTGCTTCTCAAGGAACTCGATCAGCGGGTTGGCGAACTCGCGGTAGGGGCTCTCGATGATTCGAAGCGGAACCTCAATGCCGTAGGCCTTCCACTCCTTCTCAAATGCTTCGGCACGCTCGGGATCAACCGCAACGTGAACCGCGTCTAGCTGGGTGTGGCGGCTGCTCAACGCGTAGTCCAGAGCCTTTAGCTGTGGCTTGTTCAGCTTGTCCATCATCACAACGGCGTAGTCGCCCTTGCTGCCGAACACGGTCTTGCTGTCGAGTGCAATTTCCTTGTCAACCTCGGCGTAGTAACGCTTGGTGTTGTACATCACCCAGTAGAGAACCGGCATGATCACAAACACTAACCAGGCGCCGTGCATGAACTTGGTGATGGTCACGATGACCAAAACGGTGGCGGTTAGCGCGGCACCAAAGCCGTTGATTGCCAGACCGCTATTTGCGTCGCGTGCGCTGATTGAGCCGTCGGCCTTACCGCGGCGCCAGTGCTTGAGCATTCCAAACTGACCAACGGTGAAAGACGTGAATACACCGATGATGTACAGCTGAATCAGTCCGGTAACCGAAGCCTGGTAGGCCAAGATCAGGGTTAGTGCGGCTGCCATTAGCGAGAACATGCCGTTGGAGTAAACCAGACGGTCGCCTCGGGTGAGCAGCGCCTTAGGAGCGAAGCCGTCCTTTGCCAGCACAGAGCTGAGCAGCGGGAAGCCGTTGAAAGCGGTGTTGGCGGCAAGCAATAGAACCGCGGCGGTTCCGGCCTGGATCACGTAGAACATGAAGTTGTCGCCGCCAAAAACGGTCTCGGCAATCTGAGCGATGATGGTCTGCTGTGGACCGCCCTTCCAGCCCACCAACTGTTCAACTGGGTTTTCCGCGTAGTGAATCTTGGAGATTAGAGCTAGCGCGGTGATTCCGATGAACATGAACACTGCGGCAGAGCCCATCATCACCATGGTCTTCTGGGCGTTCTTAACTTTTGGAACTCGGAACGCCGGAACACCGTTGGCAATCGCCTCGATGCCAGTCAGAGCAGAACAACCGGACGCGAATGCGCGAAGCAGAAGCAGGATGAATGCGATGCTGCCAACGTTGCCAATGTTTTCGGTGATGTTCACCTGGTAGTGGGATGATTCGGCGAGTAGCGGATCGCCCGAAATGTAGCGCACGGCACCGGTGATGATCATGATCAGAACCGAGGCAATGAAGAGGTAAGTAGGAATTGCGAAGGCCACACCAGACTCGCGCACACCGCGCAGGTTGATTGCGCAGAGCAGCAGCACAAATCCAACTGCAATCTCAACGCGCCAGGTGGCCAGTGCGGGGAAAGCGGAAATCAGGTTGTCTGTGCCCGAGGCAACCGAAACGGCAACGGTCATCACGTAGTCAAGCAAAAGTGCAGCCGCAACGATGAGGGCCGCGCGGTCTCCAAGGTTGATGCGAGCAACCTCGTAGTCGCCACCACCGCCAGGGTAAGCCTGAATGATCTTGCGGTAGCTGAGAACGATAACGGTGAGGAGAAGAACAACCACTGCGGCAATGGCTGGAGCAAAGCTCAACAGGCCGATACCACCGAGGGTGAGGATCATCAAAAGCTCTTGCGGACCGTATGCAACGGAGCTCAGCGGGTCGCTGCTGAACACGGGTAGAGCGATGAACTTTGGAAGCAACTGACCTTCGAGGTTTTCGTTAGAAAGCTTCTTGCCAAGTAGATATCTTTTGCGCAAAAGTGGTTCGTTCACAAAGAGAAACTCTACTCCTGCCAGCCCACGCCGTTTTGAGTAACTTACTGGCTCGATCAATCTTTTCCAGCAGTTAAGAATCCTCGCAATGTGTTGAAAATACCACTTGACATTGACGTTACGTCAACCTGTAACTTGACTCGTATGGAAAACGGTGAACTGCAATCAATCGGCCAACTGGCACAAATGTCTGGTTGCACTTCGCGCACGCTCAGGCACTACCAACAGATTGGCTTGCTCCAACCGCTTAGAACCAAGCCAGATGGCGAAAGGTTTTACGGGCCTGATCAAGTTCTGAGGTTGCAGCACATCCTGGTTCTCAAACAAACCGGGATGCCTCTCGAGCAGATTGCCAAAGTGCTGGATTCCAACCTGAGCAAGACCGCGGCGCTGGCGGAACAGGGCGCGCGGTTAGACCTCGAAATAAAGAGATTGCAAAACATGAAAGAAGCGGTGGAGCTTACTCTGCTGCGTATCGAAAACAAGGAGAACCTCGTGATGACAGAGAGCTTTGACGGATTTGAGCAAAACCCATACGCGTACGAAGCCGAACAGCGCTGGCCAGATAACTTTGCCGAGAGCCAGAAGCGAATGGGAAAGCTGAGTCCGCAGCAACGCGGTGATGTGATTGAGGCGGGCAACGAAATCACCCGCCAACTTGCGGCGCTGTTTAAAAGCGAAGCGGCGGCCGATTCTCCCGAAGTACAGGAACAAATCGACCGCCACTACAACTGGGTTTGTAACTTTTGGACGCCCCAGCGCGAGTCTTACATTGGGCTAGGAGAGATGTATGTGGCCGACGCCAGGTTCATCGCTCACTACAACGAGTTTGCCGTTGGGTTAGCCCCGTTTATTCGTGATGCGATCCTTCACTATGCAGCTTTGAACCTAGTCTGAGGGTGCTCAGGAAGCCGATTAGCAAGAACACTGCAGCGGACAGCGCCGCCCACTTTGCACCGTCGCTGAAAGCGGCTCCGGCGGCATCGGTGATCTTGGTGGCAACCTGCTGAGTCACCGCAAACGGTGCGTGCGGGGTGGTGAGGATCTGGTTCAGGCTCGGAATGATTCCACCTGCGGAATCAACAACCCCGTTAGAAACGAAGTCGTTGGTTGCGGTTGATGCACCGATGTCCGCGAGGCGCGCATCCAGGCTGGCCTGAGTGGCGGTGAACAAAGTGGTACCGATTACCGCGATGCCAAGTGCCGAACCAATCTGACGAACGGTGCTCTGCGAACCCGAACCCTGACCGGCCTTGCTCTGCGGTACGTCGATCATGATCACACCGGTTAGCTGTGCGGTGGCAAAACCAACACCGATTCCGTAAATCAGGAGACCCGGTGCAACCCAGCCCCAACCAGAGTTGGCGCCGATTGCAAAAGCGGTTGCGACCACACCAACCAACTCGAGAAGCACGCCGAAGCGCACTGCGGCGGCAGGGGAGATCTTGCCGCTGGTAGCGCCGGCCGCACCCGAGGCCAAGAACGCTCCACCGGCTAGCCAAAGGATTACCAAACCGGAGTCAACGGCACTGAGGCCCTGCACGTTCTGTAGCCAAAGTGGCAGAGCAAAGATCACGCCGAACTCACCCATGCTAATAATCAGCGCGGCAATCGAGCCGTTGCGGAAGCTAGCAATGCTGAACAGGTCTAGGTCGAGCAGCACGCTCTTCTGGCGCTTGGCGCGAGCCTTTTCCCAAAGCACAAACAGGAAGATGAACACGGCGCTGATTGCCAGTGAAACCGGGATGATGCTGATGCCGTCGGTTGGCCACTTGAAGTCGCCCAAAACAAACGGGTTGTTCGCCTTCTGCTCCCACCAGCCGTAGGCGCGGCCTTCGATAAGACCGAACACGAGGGTCACAAACATGACCACGGAGATGAGCGCGCCCACCACATCGATGCCATTGTGAAGGTCGGCCACCTTGGATTCCTGCACGCTCAGAAGCGCACCAATCACAATGAGCACGCCAAGCGGGAGGTTGATGTTGAAGGCGAGTCGCCATCCATCGGTGCCAAAGTTTGTGGCAAGCCAACCGCCCAGAACTGGGCCGATTGCAACCATTCCACCGATTGTGGAACCCCAGACCGCAAAAGCGATTCCGCGCTCGCGACCCTGGAAGTTTGCGTTCACCAAGGAAAGAGTGGTTGGCAAAACCATGGAACCACCGATGCCCTGAACCACGCGGGCCAAGATCATGGCGTCTGCGCTGGTTGAGCTACCGGCCCAAACCGAGGCGGCAACGAAGATGGAGATACCGATGACCATCATGAGGCGGCGGCCGATGCGGTCTGCGATGGAACCCCAAACCAGCAGTAGCGAAGCGAACACCAAAACGTAGCTCTCCTGAACCCACTGCACCTGGGTGCTGGTTAGGTTTAGAGCCTTGATGATGTTGGGGAAGATGGTGTTGACGATGGTGCCGTCAATGATGATGAGCGAAATACCCATTGAAACGAAAAGCAACCCAACCCAACGGTTGAAGAGCATCTTTGCCACGGTTTCTCCTTTTAGTTGTGCGCCGGTTTTGTCGGTCGCCAAATATTCAGTTGATGGCAAGGAGCACGGATGCCCCCATCGCCAAGGCGATTCCAAATGTCTGTGAAATCGCAAGCTTTTCTTTTAGAACCAGTCTTGCCAGCAAGATTGTTCCCAGTGGATAGAGCGAAGTCAAAACGCTCACCACAGTAAGTGTTCCCAGTCTAGAAGCCAAAACGAAAATCACGTTAGCGGTTGCGTCAAGGGCGCCGGTGGCAAGCGCCATCCACCAAAACTTGGAGCCCAGACCCTTGAACTCCTTAGGTGAAACCTTGCCCGTGAAAATCAGAAACGCCGCCCAGCCGCCCAGAATCAGTCCGTTGGCGAGCCTCACCAAAATGATGGTTGCGCTGCCGGATTCCATCGGTGCGTTGTGAAGGCAAATCAGCACGGCGCCTATGCCCACGCCTGCGCCCAGTCCGTAAAGCAATGCTGGCATCGATGGGCGGTGCACGTTTTTACCCGGAACGAAACCAACCAGCACCACGGCCACAAGCACCAGACCGATGGCTAGCCAGCCAAGCGCACTGAAGTTTTCGCCCAGGAAAGTGAAGCCAACCACGGTTGGAACCAGGCCGGCAACCACGGCGCCGAGCGGGGAGAGCACGCTGATGGGGCCAAGTGCGAGCGCTTTGTAGAGGCAGCTTAGGCCGAACGCCGAGAAGAGGCCGCCCAGAATTCCCCAGAAGATTGCTGGGCCTGTGAAGTTCGCGGGCATCAGGCCGGTGGTGGCCACGAGGATGAGAAGTGCTAAGCCGAGCCAACCTGCGAGCCCGGTGACCAGAACTGGGCGGAGTCTGCGTGAGGCCAGTGCACCAAAGAAATCGGCAAAGCCGTAAACCACCGCGGTGGTGAAGCCAAGGATGATTGCCAGCACGCCTCAAGGCTAGCGGAGGCGTGCGCCGGACTGCCGAGTGCAAAAGGCCAGTTAAAGCAAAAATCCCACTCGTGAGAAGTGGGCGGCCAATAAGCCGTGGCTTATTGGCCCAGAAAGCAAAAATCCCACTCGTGAGAAGTGGGATTTTCGTGGCTCCGACCGGCGTCGATCCGGTGACCTAACGATTTTCAGTCGTTCGCTCTACCAACTGAGCTACAGAGCCATAGCTAGATTTCTCTAACTTGGCGATCCTGACGGGACTTGAACCCGCGACCTCCGCCGTGACAGGGCGGCGCGCTAACCAACTGCGCTACAGGACCAGATGATGCTTTTTAGTCTCACCGCTTCATAGTGACCCCAACGGGATTCGAACCCGTGCTACCGCCGTGAAAGGGCGGCGTCCTAGGCCACTAAACGATGGGGCCTACAAAGCGTGGAGCTTCATAGCACCGAGAGAAAAGCCTAGTAGTTACGGCGAGGTTTAGCAACCTGAGCGTTTGAAAATGTTAGCCTCGATGGGTAAGCGCATTGGAGGTGCAGCATGGCTTTTGACGCCCTCAAGGCAAAACCGCGTGTTTTGACCAACCCTGTTGCACGCCGTTTGGCCGTTGCAATCACCGCGTTTGCGCTGGTTTTCACCGGTTTGCAGGTGGTTCCATCGTGGGCCGCACCTAGCTACCCATCCTGGGGAGACATCCAGGCCGCCAAGAAAAAAGTCGCCGCAAAAAAGGCGATGATTGCCAAACTCGAGGCGATTATTGCTGGCGAGGCCGTAAAGGCGGATGCACTCGGCAAGATTGCGCTGATCAAGGGCGAGGCCTTCAACATTGCGCAAGACGCGGTTGACGCAGTTGTCTCGCGTGTGAAAAACCTCCAGGGTCAGGTGAACGACGCCACCCACCAGGCAACCGCCGCCCAGTCTCAGCTGGGGCAGATTGCCGCTCAGATGTATCGAGACGGCTCGGCAGGCACCACCCTCAACCTGTTCTTGGACCCGGGCAATGCCGGAAGCCTCCTCTACAAACTTGGTGCGCAAGACAAGGTGGCTCAGCAGAGTGACACCATTTACCAGCGCGCTGTTGAGAAGCAGCAGTACGCCCAAAGCCTCACCGATGAACTAAAGGTTGCCAAAGACGAGCTAGCCGTGAAGGCGGCGGACGCCAAGGCAAAGTTTGCGGTTGCGCAAAGCGCTGCTAACGCAGTTCAGGCTCAGGTTGATGCCGACAAGGCATTGAACAAGAACTTCTATGCGCAGCTGGCCGCGCTAAAGAACACCACTGCAGACCTTGAGCGCCAGCGCGCCGAGGGGCTTGCCGCGGAGGCCCGCCAGAACGCCGGTGGCAGCAGCGCGCCAGACGCACCTGAGCTTTACACGGTTGGCCCTGCCAACCAGGATCAGGTGAACACCGCAATCAACTTTGCCAAGCAGAACCTTGGCGAGGCCTACGTGCTGGGCGGCATGGGTCCAAGCGTTTGGGACTGCTCCGGAATCACCAAGGCCTCATACGCCGCAGCGGGAATCTACATCGGTACCCACTCGGCAACCAACCAGTTCCTCACCATGGCAATGGGCCGCAAGTTGGTGCCTATCCGTGAAGCCGTTGCCGGCGACCTAATGTGGTACACCCTGCCGGGGACTCCGTTCAACGGCGACAAATACCACGTTGTGATCTACCTTGGCGGTGGAATGATGCTCGAGGCACCGAACCCAGCCCGCACTGTTCGAATCGTGCCACTTCGCTACGGCGAACTCTTCCCTTACGCGGGACGTCCGTCGGCCTAACAATCCATCGATGGACAATCCATCCTCAAACCAAGCGCCATCCTCAAACCAAACGAAAAACCCCGACCACTGGTCGGGGTTTTTCAATTCTTGAAGCTAAAGGATTAGTGACCTTCGGCCTTGAAGCGCTCCTGCGCCTCAACGATGAGCTTCTCTGCAACGTCCTTGCCGGCCCACTCGCCAACCTTTACCCACTTGCCAGGCTCTAGGTCCTTGTAGTGGCTGAAGAAGTGGAGAAGTTCGTCCTTGGTCTGCTGAGGAACATCATCGATGTCCTGAATGTGCGCCCAGCGCTTGTCCTTTGCAGGAACGCAGATGACCTTCTCATCGATGCCGCCGTCGTCTTCCATAGGAAGCACGCCAACCGGGCGAACCGAAACGCCAACGCCTGGGTAAACCGGGAACTCAAGCAGAACCAGTGCGTCTAGCGGGTCTCCGTCTCCACCAAGGGTGTTGTCAAAGAATCCGTAGTCAACCGGGTAAACGAACGGGGTGAACAGAACGCGGTCTAGGAAAACGCGACCGGTCTCGTGGTCAACCTCGTACTTGTTGCGGCTTCCGCGAGGGATTTCAATAATGGCGTCGTAAGGCATTAGGGCTCCAAAATAGGCTTGTGTAAAGAGGAAACTCTTTCCAATAGGTTACCGAACATCAGAGAGCTGCCACCAATGACACCGACCGCAAGCCAACCGCGCCCGCGACTTACGCCGGCCATGGCAGATGTGCGCCGTGCGGTGCGGGAAAACTGGGCGGCTGCCGGGGTTGTTTCGGGGGAGTTGGTTCTAGTCGCCTGCAGCGGTGGAGCCGACTCTTTGGCGCTCGCCGCGGCGTCGGTTTTTGAGGGGGAGCGCGCGGGAATCCGCGTGGGTGCAGTGATTGTGGAGCACGGACTGCAGGAGCAAACCGCACAGCTTTCGATTGAGCTGAAGGCGCGACTTGAGGCGCTTGGTTTGAATCCAGTTGAAATTCGCGCGGTGCAGGTGGCACAGGGCTCAGGCACGGGCGGCACCGAAGCCGCGGCTCGCGATGCGCGTTACGCAGCCCTCAACTCCGCTGCCCAAGACCTTGGCGCCAAGTTTGTATCGCTTGGCCACACCCTGAACGATCAAGCCGAGACAGTTTTACTTGGGCTAACCCGCGGCTCCGGCCCCAGGTCTATCGCGGGCATGGAACCCATCGATGGATTGTTCTTGCGACCTCTTCTTGGGCTAAGCCGCCAAACCACGGAGTCGTTTTGCAACGATTCCGGTTTGGATTTTTGGGTTGACCCGCACAACTCGGACTCGAATTTCACGCGAGTGCGGATCAGGCAGACGGTTCTGCCGCTACTGGAAACCGAGGTTGGGCCGGGCGTAACCGAGGCGCTTGCTCGCACCGCGGCTCTGTTGCGCGAAGACCTGGAGTTGCTGGACCACCTGGCGGCGGAGCAGTTCAAGGCCTTGGCAACCGTCTCAGCCAGGCAGTTGGACCTGCCGGCAGACCGACTTTTGGCGCTGCACCCGGCTCTTCGTACCCGCGTGATTTTGCTCGCTCTCAACACTTTCAAGACCGCTTTCAGCAAAACTCACATCGATGCGGTGGCCGAACTGGTGACCAACTGGCACGGACAGAAAGAACTCGCTCTGCCAGGGGTTAGAGTTGTAAGACACGGCAACACCCTTGCCTTCAAATCGCCCAAAACTTTTCAGCCAGGAGCTTGCTAAGTGAATCTTGATTCGGTTAAATCCCTAATCACTCAGGTACTAGTTACCGAAGACCAGATCAAACAGCGCGTTGGGGAGTTGGCCGCGGAAATCGACAAGAAGTACGCCGGCAAAGAGGTACTTCTGGTTGGTGTTCTAAAGGGTGCGGTCATGTTCATGGCAGACCTCTCGCGCGCACTAAACATCGAATCCTCCATGGAATGGATGGCGCTTTCGTCTTACGGTTCGGGAACCGTTTCTAGCGGTGTGATTCGCATCCTCAAGGACCTCGACTCCGAGATTCACGGCAAGCACGTGATCATCGTTGAAGACATCATCGACAGCGGCCTTACCCTGTCTTGGCTTTCCGGAACTCTGGAAGCCCGCGGCGCCGCATCGGTTGAGGTTGTTACCTTCCTTCGCAAGCCGGCAGCCGCAAAGGTAGACGTTCCGGTTTGGTTGGTCGGCTTCGACATTCCAAACGAGTTCGTGGTTGGTTACGGCCTGGACTACAACGAGCGCTTCCGCACTCTCAACTGCGTTGCCGTGCTTGACCCTAAGGTTTACAGCTAAACCTTTATTGGGCAAAGCTTTTGCCTCGGCCGATTTGACCGGCCAGCAAGTTATCCACAATTTTTCCCTGTCTGCGAACACTGGGGGCTTCCTGAAATAAGGGGAGTAACCTTTTGGTTAGCGTTCTTGACTGCAGAAAGTATGCGCATTTATGAATTTCAAAAAGCTATTTAGTGGCCCTTTCATCTGGGTTTTCGTGGCCATCATGGTTCTCATCGTTGGTGCCAACATGCTCGGCGGTGGCGGCTACAAGCAGGTAAGCACCGCTACCGGTCTGCACTTCATTGAGCAGGGCCAGGCCAAGAAGGTACTCGTACTAGACGGCGAACAGCGCGTTGACGTAGATCTCATCAAGCCGAGCAAGAAGTTCGGATCGCAGATCCAGTTCTACTACGTTGCCCCTCGTGGCAAGCAGGTTGTAGACACCATCGCTAACGCGCACATTTCTCAGGGCTACAACGATGAGGTGCCAAACACCCCTTGGTACATCGCTTTGCTTGCCAACATCCTGCCGTTCATCATCATCGGTGGTCTGTTCTGGTTCTTTATGAGCAGCATGCAGGGTGGCAACAGTCGCGTTATGAACTTCGGCAAGAGCCGCGCCAAGCTTGTGAACAAGGACAACCCGAAGGTCACCTTTGCAGACGTGGCCGGAGCCGACGAAGCAATTGAAGAGCTTCAGGAAATCAAGGAGTTCCTCAAGGAGCCTCAGAAGTTCCAGGCCGTTGGCGCCAAGATTCCTCGCGGTGTTTTGCTATACGGCCCTCCGGGAACCGGTAAGACTCTGGTTGCCAAGGCTGTAGCTGGCGAAGCCGGCGTTCCTTTCTTCACCATCAGCGGTTCAGACTTCGTTGAGATGTTTGTTGGTGTTGGTGCCAGTCGCGTTCGCGACCTGTTTGAGCAGGCCAAGGCCAGCGCTCCGGCAATCATCTTTGTTGATGAGATCGACGCAGTTGGTCGTCACCGCGGTGCCGGAATCGGTGGCGGAAACGACGAGCGAGAGCAGACCCTGAACCAGCTTTTGGTTGAGATGGACGGCTTTGACTCCAAGACCAACGTGATTCTGATTGCGGCAACTAACCGACCAGACATCCTTGACCCAGCGCTTCTGCGCCCTGGTCGTTTCGACCGCCAGATTGGCGTTGGCGCACCAGACCTAATCGGTCGCGAGCAGATCCTTAAGGTTCACTCCAAGGGCAAGCCAATCGGCCCAGACGTAGACCTATCGCAGGTTGCTCGTCGCACTCCTGGCTTCACCGGTGCAGACCTGGCCAACGTGCTCAACGAGGCAGCGCTGCTGACGGCTCGTGGCAACAAGAAAATCATCGATGCGGCAACGCTGGATGAAGCCATTGACCGCGTGATTGGTGGGCCACAGAAGAAGAGCCGTTTGATGCAGGATCAGGAACGCCTGAACACCGCGTATCACGAGGCTGGTCACGCACTTGTGGCTGCTTCGCTGAACAACAGCGACCCTGTTACCAAGATCACCATTTTGCCTCGCGGCCGCGCCTTGGGTTACACCATGGTTGTGCCAATGGAAGACCGTTACTCGGTTAGCCGCAACCAGCTGCTAGACCAGATGGCTTGGGCAATGGGTGGCCGCGTGGCCGAGGAAATCGTTTTCCACGACCCAACCACCGGCGCCAGCAATGACTTTGAGAAGGCAACCAGCATTGCCCGCACCATGGTTACCCAGTACGGATTCAGCAGCAACCTAGGTGCGGTTTCCTTCGGTAACGGTGGCGAAGTGTTCATTGGCCGCGACATGGCTCAGGCCCGCGACTACTCCGAGTCCACCGCTCAGGTGATTGACGCCGAGGTTCGCGCTCTAATCGAGGGTGCTCACGAAGACGCCTACAAGGCACTCACCTTGAACCGCGACATTCTTGACGCTCTTGCCAAGGAGCTCATGGAGCGCGAAACCCTTCAGCAGGAGGACATCGCTCGCATCTTTGCAAACGTGAAGAAACTTCCGGTCCGCAAGACCTGGCTAAGCAGCGCAAAGCGTCCGGTTTCCACCAAGGCGCCAATCGCTATCCCAGCTCGCATCGTTGCAGACGCAGAGGTTGCAAAGCCGGTTCGCAAGAGCCGCGCCAAGAAGACCACCGATGCCACTGCGGAAACCGCTGCGAAGCCAACCAAGGCAGCAAAGCCGAAGCAGGAAAAGAGCAAGTAACGTGATTGACGTTGCACGCATTCGAGCAGCGGTTGTGGAGTTGATCGCCGCAATTGGCGAAGACCCAAACCGCGCGGAATTGCAGGCAACGCCAGACAAGGTTGCCGAGGCATATCAGGGCTTCTTTGCCGGAATCCACCAGGACCCGCTTGCCGTTTTGGCCGAGACCTTTGAGGCCGAGCACAACGAGGTTGTGATTCTCAAGGACATCGAACTGGTTTCCATTTGCGAGCACCACCTGTTGCCGTTCACTGGCGTGGCTCACATCGCGTACCTTCCCAGCAACCGAGTGATTGGCCTTGGCCGACTACCAAAGCTGGTTGAGGTTTTAGCCTCCCGCCCGCAGCTCCAGGAGAACCTTACCGCCCAGATTGCAGATGCGCTCGAAACCGGTTTGGGAACTCAGGGAGTGGTTGTGGTCATCGAGGCGCGTCACCACTGCGTGGCATCCCGCGGTGCTCGTCAGCCAGAAGTGCAGACCGTGACCATGGCCGCCAGAGGCTTTTACTCGGAACCGGCCGCTCGCGCCGAAGTCATGGGACTCATCTCCAAGTGAGCGCAGCCGCAGGCTTTCAAGCGCCGCTCGTAATGGGCGTGCTAAACACCACACCGGATTCATTCAGCGATGGCGGGCAGTTCAATGCCGTTCCGGAAGCCCTTGCCCAGGCTCGACTCCTGGTTGAGCAGGGCGCACAAATCATCGATGTGGGTGGAGAATCCACCAGGCCGGGTGCAAACCGAGTTGCCATTTCTGAAGAGATTTCGCGAGTGGTTCCGGTGATCGAGGCCATAGTTATCACCGACTGGTTCAAGGCCTCTGGCGCGCGAATCAGCGTGGACACCATGAACGCGGAAACCGCAAAGGCGGCCATCGATGCTGGTGCGGAAATTGTGAACGACGTTTCCGGTGGGCTTGCCGACAAGGCCATGCACAAGACAGTTGCATCGACCGATGCAACCTACTTGCTCAGTCACTGGCGCGGATTCAGCGATGCCATGGACTCGATGAACCAGTACGAGGATGTGGCAGCTGATGTGGTGGCCGAACTGGCCGAACAGGTGGCAATCGCGGTTGCCAACGGAATTCCACGCGAGCGAATCGTGGTTGATCCCGGACTCGGGTTTGCTAAGGACCTCAAGCAAAACTGGGAACTGGTGGCTCGCCTTGACCAGTTGGAAAAGCTGGGGTTGCCCATTTTGGTTGGTGCCTCGCGCAAGCGATTCCTGGCAGGCGTGCTGGATGCCGACCCCGGATCGGTGGACAATAACCGCCGCGACCTGGCAACTGCCGTGCTCACCGCCCTGCTGCTGCAGCGCAAACTCTGGGGGCTTCGAGTTCACAACGTTCAGGCAACCGTGGATGCCATCAAACTGGTTGCCGCACTTCGTGGCGCTCAGGGCTAACCCGCACCCCGGTTAATCTCTAAAGTTAAAGCATGCGCCACAAAATCAAGATCACCGGACTGCGGGTTTACGCACACCACGGCGTCTTCGATTTTGAGCGACAGAACGGGCAAGACTTCTTCATCGATGCCACCGTTTGGATCAACGGCGACAAAGCCGCCTTTGGCGACGACCTGAGCAAGACCGTGCACTACGGCGACTTGGCCAAGGCCATCGTGGACAACGTGAAGCACCAGCCGGTTGACCTTTTGGAGACCCTGGCGCAACGCCTTTTGGACCTGGCTCTGAACTTCAACCACGGAATTGTGGAGAAGGCCAAGATCACCGTGCACAAGCCAAACGCACCCATTTTGAATGAGTTCGAAGACGTGAGCGTTACCGTCAAGGCGAAGCGAAACCAGTAGCCATGGCAAAGTCCGAATCCGCGGTTCTCAAAGCAGCCGAACCAGTGTTGGCAACCAAAACTAAAGTTGCGCCCAAGAAGGTCTCCGCCGTTTTGGCGCTGGGCAGCAATCTGGGCGATCGCGGCGAGCACATCACTCGCGCAGCCAAACAGCTCGGTGAAATCAAAGGCATCAAGGTGAGCAAGGTTTCTCCAATCGTGGAGTCCTTTGCAATCACCCCAACCGGCATCGATGAATCCAAGCCGAAATATCTGAACTCGGTGGTGCTGGTGGAAACCAGCCTCAAGCCAAAAGACCTTCTTGCAGCCTGCCGCTTGATCGAGAGCGAGCACGGTCGGGTGCGCATTGAGCGCTGGGGTTCCCGCACGCTCGACGTGGACATCATCACCTACGGCAACGAAATCAAGGTTTCCAAGGAACTCACAATCCCGCACCCTCGTGCTTATCAGCGCGCTTTTGTCTTGGTGCCTTGGGCGTTGGCAGACAAAGAGGCCGTTCTTCCGGGGCACGGTTCGGTTGCTGAATTGGCGGCCGACGTCTCGAGTCAGGTTTGGGTTCTCAAGTGAAAACCACCAGACCAATTGCCATCGTTGCCCTCATTGTGCTTGGCGCAGTTGCCGCCGGATTCTTCGGCTCTTTCCGGGTGAGTCACGGGCATTCTTTGCCCGTTAGCGGCATCAGCCTCACCTTCACCATGTTGGGTGTGGGTGTGATTTTGGCGGGGCTGGCGTATCCGATTTATCGTTATCGCAAGCAGTCACTCGCTTTCGCCAAAGGGTTGGCCAAAGAAGCAAATGCCTCGAATGCCGCCGCTCGTCCAAAGCGCCTCGACCCGTTCTACGCGGTTCGAGTGTTGGCGCTTTCCAAGTCGGTCTCATTCGCCAGTGCGCTCATCGCTGGTTGGCACTTTGGTCTGATTGCGCTTCAGCTCACCACTCCCGTGGTCACTCAGGGCGTGTGGAAAAACGTGGGTGCTTTGGTTGGTTCCATCGCCGCTATGGGGGTTGCCTTGGCGGTTGAGCAGATCTGCAAGATTCCCAACGGCGGGGCAGACGACACCGATGGCGGCAAGTCCGCACCAGTTGAGCCAACGGCGGCCTAGTGAACTCCCAGCAATCTCATTCAAGCCAATCTAGGCTTCGCGTCGGCATCATCGGTGCCGGCCCAGTAGGCGTAATTTTGGGTCAAGCCCTTGCGGGCGCGGGCCATCTGCTCAGCGGAATCAGTGCGGTGTCTCCGGAGAACGTGGAGCGCGCCGAGAACATTCTTCCGAGCGTGCCGCTCATGGAGGTTCCAGAACTTCTGGCTGCCAGCGATTTGGTATTGCTGGCAATTCCCGCAAACCAAATTGAGCCGAGTGTTACCGGTTGGGCAGAGCTTGGGCTCTGGCGCAGCGGGCAGATTGTGCTTCACACGGCAGCCGAATTCGGAGTAGCGGTGCTACAGCCTGCGGCTCGCCAGGGCGTGATACCGCTGGCGATTCACCCAGCCATGCGCTTCACCGGCACCAGCCTGGACCTGCAGCGAATCCGCGAAAGTTACTTTGCGGTCACCGCGCCGCCCGTGGCCGTGCCAATCGCGCAGGCGCTGGTGATTGAGATGGGCGGCGAACCGCTGTTGATCTCGGAGGCTCAGCGCACCAAGTATTCGGAAGCCATCGATGTGGCCAGCAGTTTCAGTGCCATGGTGATCAACCAGGCAATCGGTCTCCTGAACGAAATCGAGGTTCCGGTTGCCCGCGAGATTCTTGGCCCACTCGTGCGCAGCAGCGTGGAGCACGCCCTGGCAGATGGCTACCACCCGATTGAACCCGACGAACTGATGGGAAACTAACGTGATTTTGGCAACAACCGTTGCGGAGCTGAACGCAGCCCTCGCACCCGCGCGCGAAGCCGGCCAGAAGGTGGCACTGGTTCCAACCATGGGTGCGCTTCACGACGGCCACGTGAGCCTGGTTCACCTGGCTCGCGTTCACGCAGACGTGGTTGTGGTGAGCATCTTTGTGAATCCAAAGCAGTTTGGTGAAGGCGAGGACTTTGACCGTTACCCGCGAACGCTAGACGCCGACCTAGCCGCCCTCGATGGCAAAGCCGACATCGTTTTTGCGCCAAGCGTAGACGAGGTTTATCCGGCTGGAGTTGAGATTCCGGCCAAGCACGCGGGTCCGGTAGGCGCCACCTTCGAAGGTGAAGCCAGACCTGGACACTTCGATGGAATGCTCACCGTGGTGGCGCGCCTCTTCACCCTAGTGCAGCCCAACATTGCGGTGTTCGGCGAGAAAGACGCGCAGCAGCTGTTTCTGGTGCGCCAGTTGGCGAAGAACGAGTTCCCCGGGCTACGAATCATCGGTGCGGAAATTGTTCGCCAGTCAAACGGTGTTGCAATGAGCAGCCGAAACCGATTCTTGAATGCCGAACAGGGCGACATCGCCGAGATTTTGGCAATCACTCTGGCAACCATTTCGGAGCTGATTGAGGCCGGAATGGATGTTAGGGCCACGCTCGCCATGGGCGTTCAAATGATTAGCGGCGAGCCCGAGACTAAACTTGAGTACCTAGCCCTTGTTGATCCGGAAACCTTTACTCCGGTGGGCGAGAACTTCTCCGGTCCCGCGCTTTTGCTGGTTGCAGCAATCGTGGGTGGGGTAAGGCTCATCGACAACCACCTATTTGAGATTCCCGCGTAACACCCCAAAGTAGAGCGCGTAGCAGGAGAGCCGCCATGAGCGACCAGACCGTTCCAGAAGTAACCGAAGCCGAGGGTGAAGACCTTCCGGAGCAGATTGCCATTCGCCTCGCCAAGCGCGAGCGCTTGAACCAGCTGAACGACGCCTACCCTGTTGCGCTGCCAATCACTCACACCATTGAGCAGGTTCGTGCGGCTTACCCAGATCTAGACATCGATGTGGCTACTGGCGACACCGTTGCCCTGGCCGGCCGCGTGATGTTCCAGCGCAACACCGGAAAGCTTTGCTTTGCAACCCTTCAGGCCGGTTCCGGCGAGCGCCTACAGGCCATGTTGAGCCTCGACAAGGTGGGCGAGGAGCAGCTTGAACTTTACAAGGAGCTCGTTGACCTTGGCGACCACGTGTTTGTGGAGGGTGAGGTAATCACCAGCAAGCGCGGCGAACTATCGGTGATGGTTACCAGCTGGAAGATGGCCGCTAAGACCATCCGCCCGCTGCCAAACCTGCACAACGAACTTGGCGAAGAGTTCCGCGTTCGTCACCGCTACATCGACTTGATCGTGCGCGACCGTGCCCGTGAGGTGGTTCAGATTCGCGCCAAGGTTATGCAGAGCATGCGCCGCACCTTCGACGCACTCAACTTCACCGAGGTTGAGACTCCGATGCTGCAGACCATTCACGGTGGTGCCTCGGCCCGCCCGTTCAAGACCCACTCCAATGCTTTCGACACCGAGTTGTTCCTACGCATTGCGCCAGAGCTTTTCCTAAAGCGCGCGGTTGTTGGCGGCATCGACCGCGTGTTCGAGATCAACCGCAACTTCCGCAACGAAGGTGCAGACCGCACCCACTCACCGGAGTTTGCAATGCTGGAGGCCTACCAGGCCTACGGCGACTACAACTCCATTGCAGACCTAACTCAGGCCCTGATTCAGAACGCAGCGATGGATGTCTTTGGCACCCACCAGGTTGTTCTTGAAGACGGCAGCATCAACGACCTCGGTGGAAACTGGCCGCGCATTTCCATGTTCGAGAGCCTTTCCGAGGCTTGCGGCATTGAGATCACTCCAGAGACTCCGATTGCAGAGCTGAAGGCGCTCGCCGAGCGCGAGGGCATTGAGATTGATCACCCGCTTCACGGCAAGTACGTTGAAGAGCTTTGGGAGCACTTTGTGAAGGTGAACCTGGTGAACCCAACCTTCGTTATCGACTTCCCTGTGGACACCAGCCCGCTAACCCGCAACCACCGCAGCAAGCCTGGCGTGGTTGAGAAGTGGGACCTCTACATTCGCGGCTACGAGCAGGCAACCGGTTACTCCGAGTTGGTTGACCCAGTGGTTCAGCGCGAGCGTTTTGTTGAGCAGATGACCTTGGCCGCCGCCGGCGACCCTGAGGCCATGAAGCTAGACGAAGACTTCCTGAAGGCACTCGAGTTTGGCATGCCGCCATCGGGTGGAATGGGAATGGGAATCGACCGACTGCTGATGAGCCTCACCGGCCTTGGCATTCGCGAGACCATCATGTTCCCGCTTGTCAAATAATTAGCCAGAACTTTCTCAGCCTTACGAACGTAAAGTAGAAGCATGACCACCGATTTCCAAACCGCACTCACCAACACTCTGCTGGGCTTCATTCCGCCGGTTTTGGTGGGAGGCGTGTTCTGGATCATCATGCGCTCCATCCTCAAGGCAGACTCGGTTGAGCGCCGCGAGTACGCCAAGATCGAGGCGGAGGAGCGCGCCAAGGCCGCCATCGCTGAGCCAAAGCCTGCTGCCTCAAAGGCAAAAACCGCAGCAAAGTAGCGCTAGCGTTCACCCTAGGGCGAACAACCCTATTTAGCGCTACCTCTGGCGTTTACCATTCCTAATAGGCAACCTGCATCTTCATCGATGCTCTGTTGCAGGTAGGAGTTGGAAATGTTTGAAAAGTTCACCGACAAGGCTCGTCGTGTAGTTGTGCTCGCCCAAGAAGAGGCGAAGCTACTGAACCACAACTACATCGGTACCGAGCACATCTTGCTGGGTCTGATTCACGAAGGCGAGGGCGTTGCCGCCAAGTCACTCGAGAGCCTGGGCATTTCGCTCGAATCCGTGCGCGAGCAGGTGCAGGAGATCATCGGGCAGGGCCAGCAGGCTCCAACCGGCCACATTCCTTTCACCCCGCGCGCCAAGAAGGTGCTTGAGCTTTCGCTTCGCGAGGCGCTTCAGCTTGGCCACAGCTACATTGGCACCGAGCACCTACTGCTTGGCCTGATTCGCGAAGGCGAGGGCGTTGCCGCTCAGGTTCTCACCAAGCTTGGCGCAGACACCAACCGTGTTCGCCAGCAGGTCATTCAGCTACTGAGTGGCTTCCAGGGCAAGGAAACCGTTGGCGTTGGCGCCAACGAGCAGGAGAAGCAAAAGGGCTCCCAGATTCTGGACCAGTTTGGTCGCAACCTCACTCAGGCCGCCGCCGACGGCAAGCTTGACCCGGTAATCGGTCGCGAGCGCGAAATTGAGCGCGTGATGCAAATCCTCAGCCGCCGCAGCAAGAACAACCCTGTGCTCATTGGTGAGCCTGGCGTTGGTAAGACCGCCGTTGTTGAGGGCTTGGCCCAGGCCATTGTTTCAGGCAACGTTCCGGAGACCCTCAAGGGCAAGCAGCTTTACACCCTGGATCTTGGCGCGCTAATCGCCGGCAGCCGCTACCGCGGTGACTTTGAGGAACGCCTCAAGAAGGTAACCAAGGAGATTCGCACCCGCGGAGACATCATCACTTTCATCGATGAGATTCACTCGCTGGTGGGTGCCGGAGCCGCCGAGGGCGCCATCGATGCGGCCAGCATTTTGAAGCCTCTCCTTGCACGAGGCGAGCTACAGACCATTGGTGCCACCACCCTGGATGAGTACCGCAAGTACTTTGAAAAGGACGCAGCGCTGGAGCGCCGCTTCCAGAGCGTGATCGTGAACGAGCCTTCGCTGCCGCACGCCATCAACATCTTGAAGGGTCTACGCGACCGCTACGAGGCGCACCACAAGGTTTCCATCACCGACTCGGCACTGGTTGCCGCGGTGAACCTGAGCGACCGCTACGTGTCGGACCGTCACCTGCCAGACAAGGCCATTGACCTCATCGATGAGGCGGGCGCTCGCGTTCGTCTTTCGATCCTGTCTTCGCCTCCTGAACTTCGCGCCATCGAGGAAAAGATCGTGGCCGTTCGTGTGGACAAGGAGAAGGCCATTGAGAACCAGGACTTCGAACTTGCCGCCAGCAAGCGCGATGAGGAGAAGCAGCTAAACGCCGAGCGCGTGAAGCTTGAGAAGGAATACCGCAAGGGCAACGTTCGCGAGCAGGGCATTGTGGACGAGGGCTTGATTGCCGAAGTTCTGGCTCAGGCAACCGGCATTCCAGTGTTCAAGCTAACCGAAGAAGAGTCTTCGCGACTCATCTTCATGGAGCAGGAACTTCACCGCCGCGTTATCGGCCAGGAAGAGGCAATCGCCGCGCTTTCTAAGACCATTCGCCGTCAGCGTGCCGGTCTAAAGGATCCAAAGCGTCCATCCGGTTCGTTCATCTTCGCCGGTCCAACCGGTGTTGGTAAGACCGAGCTTGCCAAGGCGCTCGCCGAGTTCCTGTTCGACGACGAAGGCGCTCTAATCAGCCTTGACATGAGCGAGTTCAGCGAGAAGCACACTGTGAGCCGTCTATTCGGTGCCCCTCCGGGCTTCGTTGGCTTCGAAGAGGGTGGCCAGTTAACCGAGAAGGTTCGCCGCAAGCCATTCAGTGTTGTGCTGTTTGACGAGATCGAGAAGGCTCACCCAGACATCTTCAACAGCCTGCTTCAGATTCTTGAAGAAGGTCGCCTCACCGATGGCCAGGGTCGCGTTGTTGACTTCAAGAACACCGTGATCATCATGACCACCAACCTTGGAACCCGCGACATCGCTCGCGGCACCATGGGATTCGCGCTGGAAGGCAACACCCAGAACGACTACGAGTTGATGAAGGGCAAGGTGAATGAGGAGCTTAAGAAGAACTTCAAGCCTGAGTTCCTGAACCGCGTTGACGAGACCATCGTGTTCCCACAGCTAACCAAGGTTGAACTGCGTCAGATTGTTGACCTGTTCATCAAGCGTCTTGCCGAGCGTCTAGAAGACCGCGACATGACACTTGAGATTAGCCAGGACGCAAAGGACAAGCTAATCGAGATTGGCTTCGACCCGGCTCTGGGTGCTCGACCACTTCGTCGTGCAGTTCAGCGCGAGATCGAAGACAAGCTCAGCGAGAAGATCCTGCACGGCGAGTTGGCTTCGGCCAGCCACGTGGTGGTTGACCTCGTTGCAGACGAGTTTGTGTTCACCAGTAAGCCTCGAGTGCACGAGTCGGTCGGCGCTTAGTAGCAAAGCATTTCAAAGTAGTGGAGGTCGCCAGTTGATTCGGGCGGCCTCCGCTAGCATTTGAGCATGACCAATCCGCAGTTCAGCATTCGTGCCGCCCAAACGGGAGACGTGCGAGCCATTCAGGCCATCCGCACCCCGTTTGAGGGTGCCGGGCAGAAGCTGCTGCACCACGACCTGGTTGGGCTCTTCGAAAAGGTTCCAGAGTTCTTGGTTGCCGTGGACAAATCCGGAGCCGTCATCGGCGCCGGAGCCCTGCACGTGATGTGGGAAGACCTGGCGGAGGTTCGCTCGCTTGTGGTTGCCGAATCCGCGCGGGGTAGGGGCGTTGGACACGCCATCGTTGCGGCTCTTTTGGAACGCGCCAAGGGTTTTGGCATCAAGCGCGTCTTCTGCCTCACCTTTGAGGTTAACTTCTTTGCCAAGCACGGTTTTGAACCGATCAGCGACATTCCGGTGGACGCCGAGACCTTCCAAGAGATGGTTCGCTCCACCGATGACGGCGTGGCCGAGTTCCTAGATCTAGCGCGCGTGAAGCAGAACACGTTGGGCAACACTCGCATGCTCAAGCTGCTCTAGGCGCTTGATTTCTAAACACGTTAGTTAAAGTAAGAACATGGCACAGCACGATCCCGAACTCGCAAAAAAGTATCGCCGTCGCCGCATTTCATTGCTGGTGATTTTGGCACTGCTGGTTTGGGGAATCTGGGCAGGTGTTTCCGCTGTGGTGGGTGCAATTTCTAACGCCGTGACTGGCGGGCAAACTAACTCCTCAACCGCGCCGGTAAATGCCGATGGCAAGACCCCAACCACGTGTCTTCAGAGCGGCATCGAGATTACTGCGTTCATTGGCGACGGAAAGGCTCCAAAGAGTTCGTTCAGCGCCAGCGAGACCCCGCAGCTTTGGTTCAACATTGTGAACACCAGCGACAAGGCTTGCTACTTCAACGTTGGTTCAAAGGTTCAGACCTACAAGATAACCAGCGGTGCTGAAACCATCTGGACATCGGCTGCCTGTGACAGAAGCCAAGACACCAACTTCCGTAAGTTGCTAGAACCCGGAGCGGTGAACCAAAGCCCGGTTGGCGCTTGGGAAAAGGTTCGTTCCAGCGCAACGGGTTGCGGTGCGGGGCAGCAGCCTGTAGTTACCGGTGGAGCCAGCTACCACCTCACGGTCACCGTAAACGGTGTCACCAGCAACGACGTGCAGTTCATTCTGAACTAGCAGTTACCGGTTGAGGCCCTCTTACCAGTTCAAACCAAGCGCCAGAGCGGCTTTTACATCGCCAACTTCGGAGTCCACGCTTCTTACAAATCCCAGCCTGCTGGCTTCTTGAGCGCGCTGTTTGCCGCTGTTTACCTTGCGGATCTCGCCGGCCAGACTGATCTCGCCGTAGGCAACCAGGTTGTGCGCGATTGGCTTGTCTTTCACGGCGGAAGCTAAAGCCAGAGCAATGGCGAGGTCGGCCGCGGGTTCCGCGAGGCGCACACCACCCACCGTTGACACGTAAATGTCGTGGTCGCTCAACCTAAGTCCCGCGCGGCGTTCAAGCACGGCCAGAATCATTGAGACGCGTGATGAGTCCACGCCGTTTGTCACTCTGCGGGGCTGTGGGGCTCCGCTCTTGACCACGAGTGCCTGAACCTCGGCAATGAGTGCGCGGCGACCCTCCATGGTCACTGTGACGCAGGTGCCGCTGACAGGAACGTTTCCGCGGCTGAGGAACAAGCCGCTCGGGTCTGGAACCTCGGCAATGCCCTCACCGGTCATCTCAAAGCAACCAACTTCATCGGTTGGTCCAAAACGGTTCTTGATGCTGCGGATGAAACGCAACGATGTGGTGCGGTCGCCTTCGAAGTGGCAAACCACATCCACCAGGTGTTCCAAAACTCGAGGACCAGCAATGCTGCCGTCTTTGGTCACGTGTCCAACCAGAATCACCGGGATGCCGCGTTCCTTGGCAACGGAAATCAGGCTTGCCGCAACCTCGCGAATTTGGCTTGGCATACCAGCAGCTCCATCGATGTCGGCGCTGGCGATGGTTTGCACCGAGTCCACCAAAATCAGTTCGGGAGTAACCGCATCGATTTGACCCAGAACACTCGAAAGGTCGTTTTCTGCTGCCAGGTAAAGTTCCGGGGTCACCGAGTTGGTGCGTTGCGCACGAAGACGAATCTGGCCAACTGATTCCTCGCCGCTCACGTAGAGCACGCGCCGATTGCCGCCTGCAACCTTGGCTGCCACGTCTAGAAGCAGGGTGCTCTTGCCTACGCCAGGCTCGCCACTGAGCAGAATCACGGCACCGGCCACGAGGCCACCGCCCAGAACCCTGTCGAACTCGGCAACGCCGGTTGGAGTGGCGGCAATCTTGCCCGCATCGATCTCGGAGATGCTGCGTGCGGCGGACGAAGCCAGAATCACAGCAGGCTTTGCCTTACGCACGATTCCGGTTTGAGCGCCAACTTCTTGAACGGTTCCCCAGGCCTGACACTCGCCACACCTACCCGCCCACTTGGCCGTGGTCCAGCCACAGTCGGTGCAGGCAAAGTCGTTGCGATTCTTGGGGGAAGCCATGTTTCAAACCTACCTTCGCCCGCAGACAAACCTTGCCCTTTAAACTTGGCGTGTGAACATAAATAAGATCGCAATCCTGGGCTCTGGCTCAATGGGCACCGCCATCCTGAGCGGCCTACTAAAGGCTGGCTTCGACGCGGCCAACGTGTCGGTAAGCACCAAGAGTGCCGCGAGCGCCGCCAAGCTGGCCGAGTCCCTCGGTGTGAACGCTTATTCGGCCGAGCAATCCATCGATGCAAACTCACAGGCTGCAGCTGGAGCCGACGTGGTTCTGGTGGCTGTGAAGCCGGCATACGTGGTCAGTGTTCTCCAAGAAGTTTCTGCCTCGCTGAACGCCAACGCGCTAGTGGTTAGCGTTGCAGCCGGTATTACAACCGCATCCATGCAGGCCGCGCTTCCAGAATCTGTTGCCGTAATCCGCAGCATGCCAAACACTCCGGCCATCGTTGGTCGCGCCGTAACCGGTCTCGCCAAAGGAACCCGCGCCTCGGCCCAGCAGTTGGTTCAGGCCAGCTCGTTGTTTGAGACCGTTGGCAAGGTTGTGGTTTTGGATGAAGAGCAGATCGATGCGCTGGGAACCGTGAGCGGTTCTGGGCCGGCGTACGTTTTCTACCTGATCGAGGAACTCACCAAGGCGGCTCAGGGTATGGGCTTTGACGCCGAGACCGCGCACACTCTGGTGAGCGAGACCTTCCTTGGCGCAAGCGAGCTTCTGGCGGCAAGCGGCAAGTCACCGCAGGAGCTTCGCAAGCAGGTGACCAGCCCAAACGGCACCACCATGCGTGCCATTGCTGTTTTGGAAGAAGCCAACTTGGCTGCCCTGTTTGAGAACGCAACCAACGCTGCTCTGGCTCGCTCCAAAGAAATTGCCGCGGGTCTGGGCTAACCTAACAACATGAGCGAAATCTTCTCGGTACTTGCAGACCCAACCCGCCGCGCAATCCTGGTTGCACTAACCAAGAAGCCGCAGTCGGTGTCCGACCTAGTGGCCGCAACCGGTGAGGGGCAGCCAACCGTTTCCAAGCACCTAAAGACTCTTCGAGAGGCTGGTCTGGTTACCGTTGAAGCCGCCGGTCAGGCTCGCGTTTACAGCATCGCAACCGCACCGCTGGCAGAAGCCACCGCGTTCTTGAACCAGTTGAACCCGGCCGCCAAGGCTGCGGGAGCGGCTAACGGAGGCACCGGAAAGAATTCTTCCGAGCAGGAAGCCGCTGCCGGTGAAACCGACTTGCCAAAGATTTTGGGTGAGGCGGGAGAGAAGCTCGGCGGGCTTTTGGCCGCTGGAGCAACCTGGTTGAACTCACAGATTGCGGCAAAGCTTGCCGATGCAAATGTTGACCCAAACAAAATGGGCAAAGACTTGGGTCGCAAACTGGCCGAAGCAAAGCTTGCAGCCACCGACACCGCTGCTTCAGCAGAGGCTCAGCTAAAGAGTGAGATCACTGAGTTGAGCGCAAAGCTTGGCGCAAAGGTAGCCGAGGTAAAGGATTCAGTTCTACCGAATAAGGCAGAGACCAAGCCCGCGGCAAAGCCAGCCGCAACCAAGAAGGCACCTGCAACAAAAACCTCGACCGCAAAGGCCACTGCTGCAAAGTCTGCGGCTGCCAAAAAGCCAGCTGCCAAGACCACAGCCGCCAAGAAGCCTACGACCCCTAAGCCTTAGCTGGCTCCGACTTAAACATCCCGCTAAATGCACTGAGCATGGCTCGGGCCCAGGCTTCTTCTGAAACCGGATTTGCGTCTAGCTCGCTCACGGTTCTGCCCATGAGCATGCCGAGCATGATCACCGAAACAGACCTAGCGGTCAGGTGATCCTTGAACAGCCCACGCTCGTAGAGCGGGGAGATGGCCTCGGTGGCCGAATCGATCAGATCGGTCTGTGCCGAAATCAACTCATTCATCATGAGTGGGCGGCCGGCGGTGTTACCAATCACTGCGATACGCTCGATTGCACTCTGGTGATTGAAGTGGGACTTCACAAATCGAAGCATCTCGTCGTAGCGATCCGCAATTTCCTGGGTGCTGTGCATCTCTTCCATGAATCGCTTTACGCGAGGCATATCGGTCTTCACGGTGTCTGCAAACTGGTGAACTTGGGTGGCGCGAATCAACCCATCGCGGTCTCCAAAGTGGTGATAAATGGAACCGATGGAGATGCCAGTTTCTGCACTGATGTCCTGGATTCGAACTGCGGCTTCGCCTTGGCCTCGAATCACCTTGTCGGTTGCATCGATTAGCAGCTGAATGGTTTCATGTGCGCGCGCCTGCTTGGGCTGCGGAGTGGTGTTCTTAGCCATAATTAGGAAAATTATGCCCTATTTTCTAGTAAAAACAGCCTTTATGTTCTAGAAAAAACCTAAAGTCTGATTTTAATTTACTAGCTCTTCGCCAGGTCAACCTTTTGCTCAAAGGCAATCAGCGCCTCGTTCTTGCGCATAAACCAAGGCGTAAACGGCGAGTTGTAGCGTGCAAAGTAAGGCTCGCCCACCAGCTCGCCACTGAGTAGCTTGGAGTTCAAGGCAGCCTGCACTGCATCCTCAAGCTTCTGAGCCTGATCGAGGAATCGGTCAAAGCTCCACATGCCAGAGAACGAACGAGCAACTGCCAGGTGCCCAGGAACCTCAACCACGTGCACCTTTCCATCGATGGGAATTGGGGCATTCTTAGGGTCCACGCCCGCCGGCAATACGAAACTGACCAGGTGCAAATCCGGCTCAACGCTGCTCTGAATCACTGGCGCGGTCATCTGCAGCTGGGTGTGCAACTCGTTGTTGCCGGTGATGTAGCGCAGTAGGGGATTGAACGCAGAGTTGCCGGCGGTAACGAAATCGCCCTGAATCTGAACCTGCGCCAGTAGGTAGTTAGGGTACTGGCGTAACTCAAAGTGACCGTAGTCTTTTACGAGTTTGAATGGCAGTTGTTCAGTCATGCTTAGAGGCTACGCTCATTCTGGGCTAGAATGTAAGAACTATCTGACTTTGGCGCGTTTAGCGTTAGTCAACAAATCTCTGTGAGGTCTTCGTGGGTTCTATCATCAAGAAGCGTCGCAAGCGTATGTCTAAGAAGAAGCACCGCAAGCTTCTCCGCAAGACTCGCCACCAGCGTCGCAATAAGAAGTAAACCGAAAGGTCTACTTACACAAAAACCCGCCTTTGGGCGGGTTTCTTGTTTTAACGGCTTCTTACCTTTTTCACGCGAAGGGCCTTCTCGGCTCGCGAATCTTTGTTTGCCTTGAGCTCGCGCTTCTTGAAATCTAGAATCGGCCATCCTGCTGCGGTTGCATGCTTCTTGAGAATCGCGTCTGGGTTTACCGCGATGGCGTTGCCCACCAGGGTGAGCATCGGTAGGTCGTTGTGAGAGTCGCTGTAGGCGTATGAACGCTTCAGGCTGATGCCGCGAGACTTGGCCAGCGCTTTGATCGCCTTGCGCTTGTGCTTGCCGTGCAGCGTGTGGCCAACCAGCTTGCCAGTGAGAACGCCGTCTTTGCGCTCAATCAGTGTGCCCAAGCCGCCAGTTAGCCCCAGACGGTGCGCGAGCACGTCGGCAATCTCCTGAGGTGTTGCAGTAACCAGCCAAACTTCACGCCCAGCGGCAACGTGTTCCTTTGCCAAACGCACGGTCTCTGGCCAGAGTTTTGGCTTAAGTTGAGTGTCGAACACTTCATCGGTGAGGGCTTCCAAATCTGCGCTCTTGTGGCCTTCAATCAGTGCTAGCGCCTGGTCTTTGATGTTGGTGACCATGTCGGCGGTTTCGCCGCGAGCAATGAAGCGGGCCTGGTGCCAGCCAAAGCGCATGAAGTCTTTGCGGGTAAAGAAACCCTTCTTGAACGCGGCTTTGCCAAACAGGAACGAGCTGGACCCTCTGAGAATGGTGTTATCCACATCAAAGAAGGCCGCTTCGATCTTTGGGGTCTTGGCTACGGCTTCTGGCACCCCCAAAGTTTATTGCCAAAGCGTTGCCATAGGCTAAAGGCGTGGTAAACCCAATTCAAATAACCCTCATCGGCAAGCCAGGCTGCCACCTTTGTGATGACGCTCGGGTGGCATTGAACGCGGTCATCGATGGGTTCCAAGCGCAGCATTCCGGCGCGCAGGTTCAGGTAACCGAGCTCAACATCTTGGATGACCCGGCGCTGGCGTTGAAGCATTCGGAAGAGATTCCCGTTGTGCTGATTAACGGCAAGATGCACGGTTATTGGCATGTTGACGCGGTTCGGCTGACCGCCGCACTCCAGGCCCTTCTTTAAATATTCCTCGGAGTATTTTTCTTGACACGCATTTTCCTGCCGTGTAAATATGGCTATACAAAAAATAGATATAACGGCCGGACTTTCTGGAAGTTATTCGTGTCAAGAATGAGGTGTAGAAATGCAGACTACGGTTTTCAAGAATGGCGGCAGCCAAGCCATCCGAATTCCAGCTCAGTACCGCTTTCATGGTGAGACTGTAGATGTTGAATGGGATGACCGCTTGGGGGCACTATTGGTTCGCGATGAACCCACACACGCAATGACAAGTTTCTTTGCTTGGCTAGATGGCCAACCTGAGTTTTCGGTGCCAAAGTCGATTCCTTTGAACCAAGATGGCAGGTTGAACCTAGTTGCATTCATGGAGCTGGGTGAAGAGTTGGAGGATGCTGCCCAGTGAAATACATGCTAGATACCGACACCGCCAGCTACATCATCAAGAACGTGCCAAAAGTGGTGGCTAAGGCCACGGAACACAAGGGCTTTTGGTGTATTTCAAGTGTGGTTTACCAGGAGTTGATGATGGGAATGTTAACAACTCGAAGTCCGCGTTTGGAAGAAGGATTTGAGAAGTTTCTCAGGGGAGTAAAGGTTTACGACTTTGGCCAAGGCGCCGCTACCGCCGCCGCGGAATTGCAAAGTGAAAACCGGGCTCGTGGCCACAACATTGGGGATCACGACAACCAAATTGCTGGTCACGCTGCCCACCTAGACCTAACTTTGGTAACTAACAACTTAAAACACTTTAAGTTGATGACTGGCGTGAACGTTGAGAGCTGGGTCTAACTGATTTCATCTCAGCCCCAAACTCTACTTTCAAAAGAGAAAACCCCGGCACCCACAAAAGGTGGCCGGGGTTTCGTCTTGCTCGAGTTTGGGCTGTCGCGGGTTACGGCTGCAGGCGGTTTGGGCCGCGGAACAGGAACGAAACTTCGCGAATATTTGGCTGGTGCAACAGCAGCATGAGAACACGGGCCAAGCCCATTCCAAAGCCACCGTGGGTTGGTGCGCCGTACTTGAAGAAGTCCAGGTAGAAGTCCAAGCCTTCTGGCTCTAGGCCCTTCTGCTTGGCCTGCTCAATCAAGATGTCCAAGCGGTGCTCGCGCTGAGCTCCGGTGGTGATCTCGGTGCCGCGCCAGATCAGGTCGTAGCTGTTGGTCAGCGCTGGGTTGTCTGCGTGACGCATGTGGTAGAACGGGCGAACGGTGGCTGGGTAGTCGGTAACGAATACAAACTCGTGACCAAACTTCTCGGCAACGTGCGCAGCAATCTGACGCTCGCCTTCAGGGTCAAGGTCGCCGCCGCGCTCAACAACGTGTCCGCGCTCCTTGATGATGTCGATTGCCTCTAGAAGAGGAATGCGAGGGAACGGGATGCTAGGCACCTGAACATCGATGTCAAACAGTGCCTTGATTTCTTCGCCGTGCTTGTCCTTCACTGCCTGAAGGGCGCGGTGCAGCAACTGCTCCTGAACGGCCATCACGTCTTCGTGGCTGGAAACGTGGGAGATTTCCATGTCCACGCTGATGAACTCGGTTGCGTGACGCGAGGTGAACGAAGGGTCGGCACGGAACACTGGGCCGATCTCGAAGATCTTTCCAAGGCCGCTCATCATGGCCATCTGCTTGAAGAACTGCGGGCTCTGCGCCAAGTAGGCGGTGGTCTCGAAGTACTCCATCTTGAACAGTTCAGCGTTGGACTCAGACGCGCTGGCCATGAGTTTTGGAGTGTGAATCTCAACAAAGTCGTTCTCGTACCAGTACTGACGCCACGCGTGCTCAATGGTGGTCTGGATGCGGAACACCAGGTTCATCTCTGGGCGGCGAAGGTCAAGGAAACGCCAGTCCATGCGCTTGTCGATGCTGGTGTCGTCTGCAATCGGGGTCTCTGGGTCCGCCAGGGTAACGATCTCAAGCTTGTCTAGCTGAATCTCAATGCCACCAAGCTTCACGCGCTCGTCGTGAACCAGACGACCCTCAACGGTCACAAACGAACCGTGAGTCAGCGAGCTGATGATGTCGGCCTGAGCGTCTTCCTCTTCGCGCTTGTAGGTAACCTGCACCGAGCCGGACTCGTCGCGCAGCACAACAAACTGGATGCGCTTCTGGTCGCGCAGGGTCTCAACCCAACCGCTCAACGAAACTGGTCCGTCTTGGGCCGCGGCGAGGTTCTTAATTAGGGAACGAGTAGACATGAAATCCTTGTTCTATCAGGCAATCTTCAGGCTTTGTACAGCCTTTTGGGCACTCTTCAACAAGTTTAGCGGAGGGTAAACTAGAACCCATGGTCGCCGAGAGAATCCACCTTGTAAGACACGGTGAAGTGCACAACCCCGAAGGCGTGTTGTACGGCAGACTCCCAAACTTTGGCCTCTCCGAACTCGGTCACAAAATGGCCGCGGAAGCCGCCAGCGAACTACAAAAATCCGGTCGAAAAATCAGCGCGCTCTACTGTTCGCCGCTGCAGCGCACCCGCGAATCGGCGAACCCAATCGCCAAGACTTTTGGACTCACTGCCATCATCGATGAAAGGTTCATTGAGCCGCACAACATCTTTGAAGGCAAAGTGATCCGCGGGGCCCGCATCCTGCTCAAACCGCACCTCTGGTTCCACCTGCGCAACCCAAGCCAGCCTTCGTGGGGTGAGCCTTACGAAGAAATCGTGGCTCGCATGAGCGAGGGAATTCTTGAAGCAGCCGAGCAGGTTGACGGCGGCGACTTGGTGATCGTGAGCCACCAGCTACCCATCTGGATGGTGCACAGTCTGGCAGCGGGAGCAAAGTACCCGCACAACCCAACGCAGCGCAGATGCGCGTTGAGCAGCATCACAAGTTTTGAAATCAAAGACGGCAAGTTGGTTGAGGTCGATTATCGAGACCCATCCGAGGCGCTTCGTGAGTCAGCTAAGGACGTAGGCGCGGTTTGAGAAAGACACTTTTGGCCACGCTGGTTTTGGGCACAACGTTGCTCATCTCCGGTTGTGCATCCGGCACCGATGGCCTGAGCCAGCAGTTCCGCAACGGCGACAACAAGAACTACATTCAGGGCGATGGGACCATCAGCGAGTGGGCCAAGGCTAGCCGCCAGGCACCGGTTGAGTGGAAGGGCGTGCTTGAGAGCGGCGCCCTGTTAGGCAGCGCCAACCTCACCGGCGTAGTTACCGTTCTGAACTTTTGGTACGCGGGTTGTGCACCTTGCCGCGCTGAGGCAAAAGACCTTCTGGCGCTCAGTAAGGAATTCGCAGACCAGAAGGTGCAGTTCATCGGTGTGAACGTTAGGGACACCGCTAGCACCGCAAAGGCGTTCGAGCGCAACTTTGGCATGACTTACCCAAGCATCATCGACAACAACACTGGCTCGGTGGTTTTGGCGTTCACTGGAATCGTGAGCCCGCAAGCGGTGCCAACCACCCTCGTGATCGACAAGCACGGCAGGGTTTCGTCTCGAATTCTTGGGCGAATCGAAAAGGGAACTCTGAAGGCGCTAATCGAAACGGTAGTTGCAGAAAAGTAAATGAACCCAGACCAGATCATTCTCAGCGGCTCGCTTCTTTTGGCGATTCCGTTGGCGGCGCTCGCCGGATTGGTCTCGTTCCTTTCGCCTTGCGTTCTTCCTCTCGTTCCTGGATATCTGGGTTTCGTTTCCGGAATGGTGGGGAAGTCGCCATCGGAGGCGGCGGAAAAGAGTTCGGTTAGCCGCCAGCGAATCCTTTTGGGTACGCTCCTTTTCGTTCTCGGTTTCAGCGCGGTTTTCGTTTCCTACGGCTCGCTTTTTGGTGCACTAGGTTCTCTGATCTACGGCCGCAACGGCCAGATTCTGCAGCAAGTGTTGGGCGGGCTAATCGTGGTTTTGGGCCTCGTAATGATGGGTCAGTTCGGTTGGTTGCAGCGCAGCATCAAGCCATCGTGGAGCCCGCGCGCGGGGCTCATCGGTGCACCTATTTTGGGAATCGCCTTTGCGCTTGGTTGGACACCATGCATTGGCCCAACTCTCTCGGCTGTGCTGAGTTTGGCGGCCTCGAGTGGTTCGGCCCTTCGTGGCTCGGTTCTGGCTTTTGCCTACTCGCTTGGCCTTGGGTTGCCTTTCCTGGCAATCGCTGCCGGTTTGGGTTGGGCCTCCAAGAGTGTGAACTTTGTTAGAAAGAACATTCGCGTGTTCAACTTGATTGGCGGCGGCTTGATCGTGGTGCTCGGTCTGCTCATGGCAACCGGCATTTGGAACTCGCTCATCGCTCAAATACAGGAGGCGATCGTTGGCTACCTCCCAGCGCTCTAAGAAGACTGCCAAACCAAAGCCAGGCGCACCAGAGACTGCTGCACCGGAAGCAGTGGCAACTGGAACTGCAGCAACCGGCCGCCCTGAAGACCACGTGTTGGCCACCGAGGCCCCGGTTCAGCCTGTGCTGGGTTTGACCGGTTGGTTGCGCTGGACCTGGCGCCAGGTCACCTCGATGCGAACCGCGCTTTTGCTTTTGCTGCTTCTGGCCGCGGCGGCAATCCCGGGCTCGCTCTTCCCGCAGCGCACCGCGGACCCAAACGGTGTCACCACCTACTTCCAGCAGAACCCAACCTCGGCACCAGTCATGGACAAGTTCCAGTTGTTCGACGTTTACAGCTCTTCGTGGTTCTCTGCCATTTACATTTTGTTGTTCATTTCGCTTATCGGTTGCGTGGTGCCTCGCATCGGAGTGCACGCCAAGGCGCTTCGCCAACCGCCCGCCGCAACCCCGAGCAACCTGCAGCGCATGCCCGCGTACGCCCAAATCAAAGCTGGCGCGGCTGCCCGCTCATCGGTGCTTGAAAACGCCCACAACCTGCTGAAGGGCGAAGGCTACCGAGTGGTGAGCGACGCCAAGTCGGTTGCCGCAGAGCGCGGTTACTGGCGCGAAACCGGAAACCTGATTTTCCATATCGCCCTGGTTGGCGTGCTCATCAGCGTGGGTGTGGGTGGCGCATACAGCTACAGCGGCCAGCGTGTGCTGGTTGAGGGTGACACTTTTGTGAACAACCTTGCCGGCTACGACTCGTTCAACCCGGGCATCGCGTTCAACGAGAACCAGCTCACCGCTTTCAGCGCCACGCTCGACAAGTTCGAGGTGGCCTACGACCTCACCAACCCAACCAACATTGGAACTCCGCTGGACTTCAAGGCCACGGTTTCCATTCTTGAGCGCGGACAGACGCAGGCCAGCAAACAGGTGATTCGCGTGAACGAGCCGGTTGAAGTTCCTGGCTCCAAGGTTTACCTCACCGGTAACGGATACGCGCCGGTAATCACAATCCGCGATGGCGAGGGCAACGTTGCTTTCAGCGGCCCGGTTGTGTACCTGCCGCAAGACTCCAACATGACTTCCCTCGGTGTGATTAAGGTTCCAGATGCCAAGCCGAGTCAGTTTGGAATCCTCAGTTTCTTCTACCCAACTGCGGGAACTCTGAAGACCGGTGCCCTGGCCAGCGTGTACCCGGACCCAGCCAACCCGGTGGTCACCATGAACATTTACAAGGGAAACCTGGGCCTCGACTCGGGCATCCCAAGCAACGTGTTTAGCCTCGCGGTTCACGGACTGGACCAGCTCACCGGTGGTAAGACCGGGGTGAAGTCCATCCAACTAAAGCCGGGACAGTCGGCCAAGCTTCCACAGGGTCTCGGGTCGGTTAGTTTCGACGAACTTCGCCGTTATGCGTCGTTGGACATCGATTACAACCCAGGTCAGGGATTTGTTTTGTTCTTCGCGCTGTTGGCACTTCTTGGACTCGTGATGTCTTTGGTAATCCCAAGGCGCCGTGTCTGGGTCAAGTTGTCCAGCACCGGCTACGAGATCGCGGCACTGGCTCGCGGTGACGACCCAATGCTCAACCGTGTGGTTGGAGAGTTGTCAAAGGCTCTTGACCCAGCGGCCAACGATTCCACAAAAACTTCAACCACACCAGAATCACCAGAGAAGGCCTAAACAATGCAGCAGGTACACCTAAACGAAGCGCTCTCCAAGCTTTCGGTTCTTGGCATTTATGCATCGATGTTGCTTTACGCAGCAGCTTTCGTTGTGCTGGCAATCCACCTATCGCGCTCCGCAAGCAACGATTCTGCCGTGAGCAAGTCGGCCAACAAGCTGGAGACTATTGGCACCTGGATCACAGTTGCAGCACTGGTTGCACACGGGCTCGGTGTTCTCGGTCGTGCCATTGCAGCTAGCCGTGTGCCTTGGGCAAACATGTACGAGTTCAGCATCACGGGAACCTTCGTGGTTGTGCTGATCTTCTTGGTGTCGCAGTATTTCCGCAAGGAAATCCGTTTCATCGGAACCTTCGTGACCGGATTCGTTGTGCTCATCCTGGGCATTGCCACCAACGTTTACTACGTTGAGGTCAAGACCCTTATGCCAGCGCTGAACAACTACTGGCTCCTGATTCACGTGACCGTGGCAATCTTGGCCACCGCGTTCTTCAACATCGCCGCCGCGCTAAGCATCACCTACCTGTTCAAGACCGCAAAGTGGCAGACCGAACCAAAGGGCAAAATCGCGGAAACCAAGTGGTTCAAGACTCTGCAGCGAGTGCTGGAGCGTTTCCCTGAGGAGAGCCGCCTGGAGCGCACCTCGTACCGCTTCAACATCATCGGGTTCATCCTGTGGTCGTTCACGCTAATCGCCGGCGCAATCTGGGCCGAGCGCGCTTGGCACCGTTACTGGGGTTGGGACACCAAAGAGGTTTGGACGTTCATCATCTGGACCATTTACGCGGGCTACCTGCACGCAAACGCAACGCGCGGCTGGAACGGTAAGCGTTCGGCTTGGCTCGTTGTGGTTGGCTTCAGCGCCATCGTGTTCAACTTCACCATTGTGAACTTGTATTTCAAAGGGTTGCACGTCTACTCAGGCTTGTAAAAGCTGCCAGCAGCGCTCGAGTCGCGCCATCCACCATTCGGCTCGCTCGGCACTTGCAGCGTGAGTTGCCAACAGCGCTGGGTCGGCCACGGGCCTAGAAACGGGCAACTTTCCATCGATGGGAATTAGCGGCGCAGCCACAACGTCTGCTGCCATAAGCGCAGCAGTGCCCAAGCCATTTGCGAACGGCAACTCGGGTAGGCAGGCTGCTAGGTGAATCCCCATTGCTAGGCCAATTGAGGTCTCGAGTGCGCTGCTAACCACCACTGGAAGCCCGGCTTCGGCCGCAATTGCCAGTGCTGCCTCCACTCCACCGAGTGGCGCGGCCTTGAGAACCAGAAGATCTGCACCGCCCGCATTGGCAACGGCGATTGGGTCTGCGGCCTTGCGAACCGATTCGTCGGCTGCCACCAAAACCTCGAGGCGAAGTTGCTGGAAGGTCTTGCGCAGCTGCACGAGTTCGGCAACGCTGGCGCACGGCTGTTCCAGATACTCAACCTGGATGCGATTGTCTCGAAGAGCGCCAACCACGGCCAGGGTTTGCTCCGCGGTCCAGCCACCGTTGGCGTCCAACCGCAACTTTGCATCCGGAAAGAGTTTGTGGGTTTCAGCCACGCGGGCAAGGTCCTGTGCCAGACTCTGACCGGCCTCGGCCACCTTGATTTTCACGGTGCCAAAGTTGCCGAAGGGCGCCATCGTGGCGGCAATCTCGCTTGGAGCAACCGCGGGGAGTGTTGCATTCACATCGATGGATTGCCGCACCGGCTCAGGTTGAGGCATAAACGCCCAATCAACGGCCGCCTCGAGCCAAACCGCTGCCTCTGCGTCCGAGTACTCCAAGAACGGAGACCACTCGGCCCAACCCTGCGGGCCTTCAAACAGGAGCGCCTCGCGGTGGTCCACGCCGCGGAACCGAGTGCGCAGCGGCAGGCTGACAACCTTGGCGGTAGCCAGCACTTGATTCAACTCAACACTCACAGCGTTAGTCTAGAAGCATGGCTGAGCAGGTATCGCAGTTGTTTGATGCGTCGATTTGGAACACGGTGCCGGGTTTTGAAAACCTCACCGATGTGACTTACCACCGTCACAAGGATTTGGGCATCGTTCGAGTGGCGTTCAACCGCCCCGAGGTGCGCAACGCGTTCCGCCCGCAGACGGTGGACGAACTGGCTCGCGCACTCACTCACGCAGCCGAAGACTCCAAGGTTGGCGTCGTGCTTCTAACGGGCAACGGACCATCGGTGAAAGACGGCGGTTGGGCATTTTCCTCCGGGGGAGACCAGCGAGTTCGCGGCCGAGATGGCTATAAATACAGCGATGGCGACAGCGCAGCAACCGCGGACCCTGCGCGCTCTGGCCGCCTGCACATCCTTGAAGTTCAGCGCCTCATTCGCTTCATGCCAAAAGTGGTAATCGCCCTGGTTCCGGGCTGGGCTGCTGGTGGCGGTCACTCACTGAACGTGATTGCAGACCTTTCGATTGCCAGTGCCGAGCACGCAAGATTCAAGCAGACCGACGCCGACGTGGGCTCGTTTGACGCGGGTTACGGCAGCGCCTACCTTGCCAAGCAGGTGGGGCAAAAGTTTGCTCGCGAAATCTTCTTCCTGGGTCAGGTCTACGACGCACAGCGTGCCTACGAGATGGGTGTAGTGAACCTGGTGGTTCCCCACGCCGACCTGGAAAAGACGGGCATCGAATGGGGTGCCGAGATTTTGCGCAAGTCGCCAACCAGCATTCGCATGCTGAAGTACGCCATGAACGCCGTTGACGACGGCATGGTTGGTCAGCAGCTGTTCGCAGGTGAGGCAACTCGCCTGGCCTACGGAACAGACGAAGCGGTTGAAGGCAGAGACTCATTCTTGGAGCGCCGCGAGCCGGACTGGTCCGCCTACCCTTGGCACTTCTAGAACCAATCGCGCCTTAGCCCATGTCCATTCCGCTGAAACTGGTTGCCGCCAACGACACCGTTAGCGCCCTCATCGCGCTCGCCGACGCATTGGCTGGAACCCAGGCTGTGTTCATCACGGCGCCCGAAACCAATGGATTGATGCCAGAGGTGCACGGACTTCCCACCGATGTCGAAGACCACGTGGCCCTGATTGTGGAAAGTTCGGGAAGCACCGGAACCCCAAAACGCATCACCCTAAGCCGAGACGCTCTGATTGCTAGTTCGGCTGCTAGCGATTTGGCACTTGGTGGCCCTGGGCAGTGGCTTCTGGCCCTGCCAATAAACTACATCGCGGGAATCAACGTGTTGCTTCGCTCGCTCAACGCAGACACCCAGCCCGTGATCATGAACACCTCGGTGCCTTTTACGCCTGAGGCATTCGCGGTATCGGCCAACTTCATGACTGGCGAGCGCAGGTATGTATCTCTCGTACCAACGCAGCTGCAGCGTTTGGTGTCCGCAAGCGCCATCGATGAATTCTTGCTCGCAAAACTGCGCCGCTTTGACGCCATCCTTTTGGGTGGCCAGGCCGCAGACCCGCAGTTGCTCAAAGACTCCCTGGCACTCGGCCTAAACATCGTGCTCAGCTACGGCATGGCTGAAACCGCCGGCGGTGTGGTTTACAACGGCCGACCGCTTCAAGGAGTTGAGGTGCGTTTGTCCACCGATGGAGTCCTGGAGATTGCCGGACCCACACTGGCCGAGGGGTGTGGCCCGTGGTACAGAACCAGCGACCTTGGACAGATTAATGAAGACGGCCGAATCTCCGTGATCGGTCGAACCAACCGCGTGCTCAATTCGGGTGGGCTCAAGGTTTCGCTCGACTCTATTGAGGCAGTGGTGAGGCAGATTGGCGGGGTAGTAGACGTGGCCACCATTGCTGTGAACAACCTTGAGTGGGGTGAGCGAGCGGCCGTGATTTACGTTGGCAGCCCTGAAGTTGCCGACTACATTGCTGCGGACGTGTTCGACCACTTGGGGCCGGTTGCCAAGCCGGTACGAGTAATTCGAGTTGATGCCATTCCAAGGTTGAGTAGCGGAAAAACCGACTACGTCACTCTCACGCAGCAGTTCGCGGGTTAGCATTTTTGGGTGTCCAAGAAATCTAAGAACAACAAGCGCAACAAGACCGTAAAACTTTGGCTCGAGGGAGCCAGACTTAGAACCCTGCCGCTGGCAATCGCCCCGGTTATTCTCGGTGCCGGTGCAGCCTGGGCTTCCAACAAATTCTCGTGGACGCTCACCCTGCTCGCACTTGCGGTTGCTCTGTTTCTGCAGATCGGCGTGAACTTTGCCAATGACTACAGCGATGGCGTTCGCGGCACCGACGCCAAGCGGGTTGGCCCACTGCGCCTTACCGGATCGGGCTCCACCAAGCCGCAGTCCGTAAAGTTTGCGGCCTTCCTGTTCTTCGGTTTGGCGGCATTGGCGGGTCTTGGCATTGTGCTTGCCACTCAGTTGTGGTGGCTCATCGCCATCGGTGTGATTTGTATCGTTGCGGCTTGGTTCTACACCGGAGGCAAGAGTCCATACGGGTATGCCGGTTTGGGTGAGATTGCCGTGTTCATTTTCTTTGGGTTGGTTGCAGTGATGGGAACCGCCTACATTCAGATCTTGCACACCGATTTGCTGTCGCCGCTGTTCGCGATTGCCTCGGGATTCTTTGCCAGTGCCGTTTTGATGGTCAACAACATTCGCGACCGTGAACTCGACCAGCACGTTGGCAAGCGCACGCTCGCCGTGAAGTTGGGCGCAACCTGGAGCAAGGTGGCTTTCGTTGCAATGCTCTGGTTGCCGTTTGTGTTTGTGGCTCTAGCTGCTGTTCTTTACCCAACGCTTGCCATGGGCTTTGCAGCCGTGTTGCTCACCGCGCCAATCACGCTGATTGTGCTCACCGCCAAAACCCCGAAGGAACTGATTCTGGTGCTCAAACTCACCAGCTTTACCTCGCTCGGGTTTTCGCTACTTCTGCTCTGGGGAGTTGCCGGAGTCGGCCTCATCTAGCAGTCGGTTTTCCACGTCATCGCCACCATCAGCGTTGCCGGTTTCCTTGGCCTTGTTGATTCGGTTGTAAACCGCGGCACTAACTTTGTCGCGCTGCTTCTGCAGGAAAATCAGCGAAATGGCTAGAGAAATCAAAGCCGCAAACAGGCCGGCGAAAAGCACATCCAAGCCGGTTAGTAACAGCAGGCAAAGCACTGCCACAAAAATGCCAATGCGAGCCAAGAAGTAGTTGATGATGGGGTTTCTCATTCTTCAATCCTATGGAGCCAGTTTCCTAAGTAGGGTTTAACGCATGAGAGCAATCCTGTTCGCGCTGGCCGTTTTGGTCATTTTCACCGTGTTCGTCACGGTGTTCGCCGCGAGCGCCTCGGCCGCTTCGGTTCGAGTCTTGCCAAAGTGGCTTTGGGTGGCGCTTTGCCTGGTGGCCACACCAATCGGCGGCATTTTGTACCTGGCGCTCGGTAGACCCATCGATGGGCGTTCTTCGAGCTCTTCTCGCACCACCACCAAACTTGCTCCGGATGACGACCCAGAATTTTTGCGAAATCTAGCTAGCAAGCTGAGGGATCAAAAGCCGAAAGATCAAAAGCCGGAAGACCAGAATCCCGATGGCTAGCGCCGAGACTTCGGCGGCACAAAACAGTTCGCAGATCTTTGCCGCAAATCTGCTGGCCCAGTTGGTGGCCAACGGCGTGGATCACATCTTCTTGGCACCTGGCGCCAGATCTCAAGCCTTGGCTATTGCCGCTGGGCAGTTGGCTGAGCAGGGCCATGTGCAACTTCACGTTCGACTGGACGAACGTTCGCTGGCGTTCAACGCATTAGGTGTTGGCCTGGTTAGCGGTTTCCCACCGGTGATAATCACCACATCGGGCACCGCTGTGGCAAACCTTCACCCTGCTGTTCTTGAAGCCAATCACGCGGGCGTGCCAATGATTTTGCTAACCGCCGACCGCCCCGCTGAGCTTCGCGGTGTTGGTTCCAACCAGACCACAAACCAGGTTGGGCTTTTCGCGGATGCGGTTCGAGAGTGCGTGGACGTACCGGCGCCCGAGGCAGCTGATTCGGCCGAGACTCTCAAAGAGGCAGCCCGTGTCCTGGCGCTAAATGCCATCGCGGATTCCCTGAACCAAACCGGTCCGGTGCAACTTAACCTTGCCTTCCGCGAACCGCTAAGCGCTGCGGCTCCTGACGCCGCCGAGATTTTCGAGGCGCTGATTGCCCTCGACCTTGAGGGTGCTGCACCCATCGATGAGGGTCACGACCACGACCACAGTGCACACGAACACGCTCACGACCACGCGGTCACCGAAGAAGACGGCACCCCGGACACTGTCCTGGACCTAACTCTGAAGACCGTTGTGGTTGCCGGCGATGCTGGCTACCTGGCCCGCTGGTACTGCACCGGTTTGCCACTTCTTGCCGAGCCGTCTTCGGGCGTGCGCGGTCTTCCAGAATCCGTGCCCGGCTACTTGTGGATTTTGCAGCAGCGCCCAGACCTGGTTGAGCAGATCCAACAGGTTCTGGTGTTTGGCAAGCCAACCCTGAGCCGCGAGATTCAGGCTCTGCTGCGCCGACCCGGCATCAAGGTTTACTCGGATCCAGGGCGCCACGGAATCTTCAACCCGGCGCACAACGCGCAGGTGCTTGGCGACGACGTTGAGTTTGTGGGGGAGCCAGATCTCACCTGGCTGCGTACCTGGCAAGAAACCGCGGCCCAGCTTCAAGAGCAGGAGCCGGTGGAGGTAGCCAAGCAGGGCGTTACCCGCAGGCAGCTGGTTGAAGCCGTGTACGCAACCGCAAGCGAGGTGAAGCCACTCGTACTTGGCGCATCCCGCTTGATTCGCGTGGCAGACCGCTGGGCGCCAAAGAAGAACGTTTCGGTTTACGCCAACCGCGGTTTGGCAGGCATCGATGGAACAATCGCAACCGCCACCGGAATCGCGCTCACCAATCCGGGCGCCAGAGTGCGCGTGTTGCTTGGCGACCTCACCTTGCTGCACGATGCAGGATCGCTTGCGATTGACCCGAAAGACGTGCAACTCAACATTCAGCTGGTGGTTGGAAACGACAACGGCGGAACCATTTTTGAAGGCTTAGAGGTAGCCAAGAATCTGAACGGCAAGGCATTTGAACGCCTGTTCAAGACCCCGCAGTTGGTGAACCTGGAGTTGTTGGCGGGTGCCTACGGATGGCAGTACCTTCGAGTGGAATCCGCCGAAGACTTGAAGGCAGCGCTCAAGACCCGAGGCCGCGTTTTGATAGACGTGCTGCTGGGCTAACTAGCTGCCAGCGCCTGAGTAATCGGACGGAACTTGAGTTCGGTTTCCGCCAACTCTGCGGCCGCGCTTGAACCCTCAACAATGCCGCATCCCGCAAATGCGGTTAGCGTTCCGTTTGCCAAGTGGGCGCCACGAAGCGCAATCGCCCATTCACCGTCGCCGTCTGCGCCGATCCAACCCACGGGTCCCGAATAGCCTCCACGGTCAAACGGTTCTAACTCACGGATCAGCGCCTGCGCCTCACGCGTTGGAGTTCCCGCCACGGCAGCGGTTGGGTGCAGTGCCTTGGCCAAATCCAGCACCGAGTTATTCTGGTGCAACATTCCCTGCACGTCGCTCGCGAGGTGCCAAAGGTTTGGAAGCGCCAGGCTGAATGGTTCATCATCGCTGTCTAGCTCAACGCAGAACGGCTCGAGCGCCTGGATCAACGACTGAACCGCAAGCGAGTGTTCGTAGCGGTTTTTGGCCGAGTTGGTTAGAGCCGTTGCAATTGCTCGATCAATCCCAGGGTCGGTTCCGCGGGCCGCGGTGCCGGCCAAAACTCGCGCCGAAACCTGCTTGTGGTAAACCCGAACCAGTAGCTCTGGGGAAGCGCCAAACAAGCCGTTAACCCAATAGGTCCAGCAACTCGGGTAACGCTGTGCCAAACGCTCGATAGCGTAGCGCGGGTCAAAATCAGCACCCACGGCAGCCTTCAGGTCTCTGGCCAAAACAACTTTCTTGACCAAACCGGCATCGATGGAAGCAAGCGCGGAATCCACACTCGCTTCGAACAACTTTGCACTCTGAGAACCTGACTCAAGATTCACGGTGGCAACCGGATACGCGTTTTCCAACTCCTGCGAATTTGATGCCAACCACTCAGCTGTGAGTTCGGTTGGCGCCGTAAAGTCTGCGAGTTCTATGGTGGTGAGCCAGGTTCGCCCATCTTTTACGCCGAGTACCTGATGGGGAACGGTTAGTGTGCTGGCTACCTTGCTGGTTTTGTCGAACGCAATCGAACCAAAGGCAATCAGACCTCGCCCAGGACCCGGAGTTGGGTCGGTCACGGTTGCGGCCGCGATGACCTGTTCCCACTGCTGGCCAAGCTGCTCCATACGATCTTCGCCAGTTGCACTCAAAACCAACCGGTTGCCGAGTCCAACCAATCCTTCGCCGTCCCGGATGAAAGCCATGCCTTGTTTTGGCAGGTGCTGGCTCAGCTTGAAATTGGCTGGTAGGTGAAGTTCAACGGTTTTCACGTGAAGTGCGGGGATGGCGGACACGAACGCTTACCTTCCCGCTGCAAAGTGGCTGAGTATTGCCTGACAGTGTTGCTGCACCCTTGGATTGGCGGATGCTGCCAAGTTATCCTGAACTTGGACCGTTCAAATTGTATTCCCGTTTGAGCAGCCCCAAACCGCCAGCAGCCAAATCACAAGCCACCAGGAACAGCCATGAAATCTAGCAAAACGCAACTCTGGTTTGCGCTTTCGCTTGCGTCTGCTTCGGTGATGTTTGGGCCTGTTACTTTGGCTGCATCGGCCCACGAATCCACTACGAACCCGTCACCCACGGCAAGTGTGACTTCCCCCGCGTCTAGCCCTGCGCCCGCTCAAGGAGTGCACGACGACGAAGATTCGCTTCGTCAGGAGCAGCTGGAACATCGCTACGGGCAAGACAGAGATATTGCCGCACCTCCGCTTTTGGTAAAGCGGTCTAGCACCAACTCAAAGTCTTTCGTGTCACAACCCATCAAGATTGTTCACCCAGACCAGGCAGCTCGCCCGGCGGGAGCGCCAGAACCCCCATCGATGCTTCCTCACACGTTCAACGCCACTCGCAACCAGCCCGTGATTCGCAACATCGTTCGAGACGGGTTCAGTTCGCCAGCGCAAGAGTTTTTGACTCGCGCTTACCTTGGCATGGGAATGTTAGCGGCGATTGCCGCTGTTCTAGGTGGAGTGGTTGCAGTGAGATACAAATCTCGCGGCAACGCAATGGACGATTTCGACTACCAAACTCCGAACCCGTAAGGGAAGTAGCTCCGGCAAAACAGCGCTGGGTGGTTGACCAAAACGCGAAGGTAGACTTATCCGGTGACTAAAGCAGACCTGCAAAAGAAGCCTTCCGAGGTTGCGGCCATGTTCGATCAGGTTGCAGAAACCTACGATGTGACCAACGACCTCTTGTCTTTTGGGCAGGACCGCGCTTGGCGCAAAGTGGTTGCCAAGGCCGTTAGCGCAAAGGCTGGCCAGAGCGTTCTAGACCTCGCCGCCGGCACCGGAAGTTCTTCGGTGGCATTCGCGGCACCTGGTGTTCGCGTTGTTGCAGGTGACTTCTCTCAGGGCATGTTGGCCGTGGGCCGCAAGCGTCACCCAGAAATCGAATTCGTATTTGCAGACGCTACCGCGCTTCCTTTTGAGAAGTCCGAGTTCGACGCGGTGACAATCTCCTTTGGCCTGCGAAACGTGGTTGACACTTCCAAGGCACTCAAGGAAATGCTTCGCGTAACTAAACCAGGCGGCAAGCTTGTGATTTGCGAATTCAGCCAGGTTTCCAACGCTTTCATTCGCCCGTTTTACAACTTCTATCTGAGCAAACTTTTGCCTGTGGTGTCGCGCATGGCTAGCAAAACCCCTGAAGCCTATTCTTACCTCAGCGAGTCCATTCAGGCTTGGCCAAACCAAGAGGCGCTGGCTCAGCTGATCACCGAGGCTGGCTGGCAAAACGTGAGTTACAAAAACCTAACCTTTGGTGTGGTTGCCGTGCACGTTGCCACAAAGGGCGGCAACTCAACCGAGCGAGGCAACTAATGGCCGCATCGCTGCCAAAGCAGCTTCGCAAGGTAACCGACAAAGCACTTCTGAAGAAACTTGAAACTGGGCTCGAAACGGTTGAGGCGGCACTGGAAGTAGCCGTTTCCCACACCGACCCAATCGCTAGCGTTACCGCAAGGCACCTGAGCGATGCGGGCGGAAAGCGTATCCGTCCCACCCTAGTTTTGCTCGCTTCCCAGTTGGGCGAAGCTAACGCGCAAGAAGTCATCGATGCCTCTGTTGTTGTTGAACTTACCCACCTTGCAACCCTGTACCACGATGACGTGATGGACGACGCCCCGATGCGCCGCGGTGTTCCAACCGCTCACGAGATCTGGGGAAACAGCGTTGCCATCCTCACCGGCGACCTGCTGTTTGCGCGCGCCTCACAGGTAGTTTCTCGCCTGGGTGAACGCGCACTCACCCTTCAGGCAAACACCTTTGAGCGCCTTTGCCTCGGTCAGTTGCACGAAACCGTTGGCCCGCAGCCTGGCGAAGACGCGGTTGACCACTACATTCAGGTGCTCGCCGACAAGACCGGATCGCTAATCGCCGCTTCTGCCGAGCTGGGAATCATGTTCAGCGGTGCCCCAATCGAGTACCTGGAACCGATGCGCGTATACGGCGAGAAAATCGGTGTTGCCTTCCAGCTCATCGATGACGTGATCGACATTTTCAGCGACGGCGAAACTAGCGGAAAGACCCCAGGAACCGATCTGCTGGCTGGCGTGCCAACCCTACCGATTTTGCTACTGCGCAAGGATGCCCTGACTAATCCGGAATCTCAGTTGTTGATTGACCGCATCGATGCTGGTTTGACGCCAGAGACCTTGCCGGAAGTTGTTACCGCACTGCGCCTTCACCCAGCCACCCAACTGGCCAACGATGAGGCTCAGCGTTGGGCTTCGGAGGCCGTTGACGCACTGGCTCCGCTGCCAGAAGGACCGGTTAAGAAAGCGCTTGCAATTTTTGCCCAAGCCGTGGTTGATAGGCAGCAGTAAGCCCTAATATTTGGGCATGACCCAAAAACTGTTCCACCTTTCTCGCGCCGGCGTATCTGTGCTCATTGAGACCACCACTGGAACCCCAAACGTGTTCTATTGGGGAAGTGCGCTCAAGGCCGGAGTTGCTCCGGAACAGTACCTTTTGGCCATCACAGAGCCTGCACCGCACGGCTACTACGACTTTGCTCACCGCGGCGGCGCCTACCGTGAAAATGCTCGTGGTTTCTGGGGTCGCCCTGCAGTGCTGGGCCACCGAGACGGCAAAGACTGGTCGCAGATTTTTGAGCTGGTTTCCGCCAACGAAATCAAGTCCGGATCCGCCACCACTGGTGCCACCTTTACTTCGCGCGACACCGACCTCGGTGTCGAAATTGAGATCTCGTACCAGCTAACCGAGTCGGGTCTGCTGCTTGTGGACACCAAGCTAACCAACCTCAAGGAAGGCACGTTCTTCCTCGAAAACTCAACCGCCTACCTGCCGCTTCCAGACCACGCCACCGACCTGCTGGACTTCACCGGTCGTTGGCTCAAGGAGCGCCAGCCACAGCGCACCAAGATTCAGACCGGAATCTGGCAGCGTGAAAGCCGCGAGGGTCGTAGCGGTCACGACTACACGTTGGTGCAGTTCGCGCTCACCAACGAGGCCGGTTTCCAGAACGGCGATGTCTGGGGTCTCAGCGTTGCTTGGAGCGGTCAGACCAACCACGTGCTGGAGCGCCAGAGCGTTGGTCGCACCCAGATCGGCGCTGGCGAGCTGCTCATGCCGGGCGAGGTAACCCTTGCCAAGGGGGAGAGCTACCAAGCTCCAACCGTGATTGCGGCATATGCAAATGACGGCATCGATGGCGCCAGTGCGCGTTTCCACCAGTGGGTTCGCGCCCGCAAGAATCACCCAACCAACGTGCGCCCGCGTCCGGTGACGCTAAACGTTTGGGAAGCGGTCTACATGGACCACAAGCTGGAAAAGCTGGCTGCGCTCGCCGAGGTCGCTGGCGAGATTGGCGTTGAGCGTTTTGTGCTGGACGACGGCTGGTTCGGCGCGCGCCGCGACGACCACGCGGGTCTGGGCGACTGGACCGTGGCTCCAGAGGTTTGGCCACAGGGGCTTCAGCCGCTCATCGATGTGGTGAAGAAGAATGGCATGGAGTTTGGCCTCTGGTTTGAGGGCGAAATGGTGAACGCGGATAGTGACCTATTCCGCGCGCACCCAGAGTGGATTCTGCACAGCGGAAACCGCACTCCAATCGAGGCCCGCTTCCAGCAGGTGCTGGACCTGAGCCACCCCGGAGCGTTTGATCACGTTCTTGGCCAGGTTGACGCACTGCTGAACGAATACGAGATTTCCTATATCAAGTGGGATCACAACCGCACACTCACCGAGGCGGCGCACTTTGGCAAAGCCACCATGCGCAACCAAAACATTGCCATTTACAGGCTCTTCGATGAGTTGAAGTTGCGCCACCCAGGCCTAGAGATTGAATCCTGCGCCAGCGGCGGTGGCCGAATCGACCTTGGCATGATCGATCACGCCGACCGTTTCTGGACCAGCGACTGCAACGATGCACTTGAGCGTCAGACCATTCAGCGCTACACCTCGATTGCCATTCCGCCAGAGATGCTGGGCACTCACATAGGGCCAACCCACGCTCACAGCACCGGTCGCACCCACGAACTCAGCTTCCGTGCCATCACCGCCTTGTTCGGCCACGCCGGGCTGGAGTGGGACCTAACCGAGACCACGGCCGAAGAGCGCGCCACCTTGAAGGCTTGGACCAACTACTACAAGGCCAACCGCGGTTTGCTGCACTCCGGTCGAGTTGTTCGCGTTGATGCTGGCGACGTGGCTGGTCAGCGAAACTCCGCGCCAACCACAGCCTGGACTCACGGCGTTGTGGCGCAAGACGGCAGCAAGGCCATCTTCGCCTACGTTGCTCTGGCCATGAGCCAGTTCGCTCTGCCACCAACCCTGCGTTTGGCAGGCCTTGACACAGACGCGCTCTACACGGTGAAGCTGGTTACCCCTGCGGGCGGCTACATGAGCACTCAGAAGTTTGACCCAGAGTGGATGAACGGCGTAACCGTGGACGGCGGATTCTTGATGAACGCCGGCCTACGTGCGCCAATCCTGAAGCCAGAAAACGCGTTCCTGCTGGAAGTCACCAAAAACTAACCGCTAGCAGTGAGAAACGGCCCCACTGTTGTTTAGGCTTGACGCATGGGTTCCCTGACTACCGCAATGCTTTCCGTGTCTCGCGCCAAGCGAGCGCAGGTTGGTCTTATCGGTTCGTTCTTCATCCAGGGTTTCCTCGCGGTTTCTTATATTCCGCGCATCCCCGAGCTAATCGACCAGGTGAACGTCTCATTCGCCACCTGGGGCCTCATTCTCGGTCTGTCGGGCATCGGTGGCCTATTGCCGCTGCTCTTCGCCAGCAAAGTGGTTGGCCGTTTCGGAACTCGCCCGGTGATGCAGGTCTCGTTCTTGGCTGTTTCCGCCGCAATCGGCTCATTCGGTTTCGTGGCCAACGGCTGGACCTTCTTCGCGCTCTCGTTTGCGCAGACCTTCACCATGGCCATGTACAACATCGCCCTCAACTCGCACTCGGTGGTGTTCCAGAACCGAATCGGCAAGATCATCTTGGGCAGATTCCACGCCGCGTGGAGCATCGGTGCCGCATCTTCGTCGCTAATCAGCGGTGCGCTAGCTAACTTCATTCCGCTCAAGTGGCACCTGTTCGCCGTGGCCATCATCGCCGCGGGATTCGTTCTGGTTTCGTCTTCCATGATGCTTGCCCCGCACGAAGACGGCCACGACGCAGAGGTGAAGCGCGCCAAGCCCGTGTCCATTTTGAAGACGCCAAACTACGTTGTGATGCTTTCGCTTGGCCTGTTCTGCGGAGTGCTTCCGGAGCTCACCATGATGGACTGGAGCGCCGTCTTCGCAAAGCAGGCCCTGCATCTTTCGCCAGGTGCGGTTGGCATCCCCTACACAATTTTTGTCACATCGATGATTGTTGCCCGGCTCTCCATCGGCCGCTTCACCCGCAACCGGCACTTCAGCCAGTTCGCGGGGCGACTTGCGTTCGTGGGTTCGGCCAGCATGGCGTTAGCGGTGCTGATTGGCCCGCTGGTGGCAGGAGTAGACCCGATGCTCGCCATCGCCGCCACCGCCATTTTCTGGATCATCACAGGCCTGGCAACCGGCCCTCAGGTGCCTTCGTTCTTCAGTGCCAGCGGAAATGTTCCAGGAATGTCAACGGCACAGGCCATGTCTCGCATGAGCCTATTCAACGCGTTAATCATTCTTGGCATCAAGGTGTTCATGGGAGCTACCGCTCAAGGCATCAGCGTTCAAGCAGTTTACGGATTCCCCATTTTGTCCTTCGTGGCAGCCGGCCTGATTGCCCGCTACGTGGTTCGCAAGAACTACAAGCCAGAGAGTGTAGAGGCCTTCCCGATGACCTCACCGATCTCGGTTATCTCCGACTAACCGCAAAGCAAAAAGTGACAGCCCTAAGGCCACTAATAGCTGGCCTAAACGCAAAACGGGCAAACCCTGAGGTCTGCCCGTTTCGCTTAGAAACTTATTTAGTGGTGGCCACTAACGGTAATTGGTGAACTGAACATCGATGTCTAGGTCTGCACCCTTAAGTAGCGCGATGACTTCCTGAAGGTCGTCTCGACTCTTGCTGCTCACGCGAAGTTCGTCGCCCTGGATGATGGCCTTCACGGTCTTTGGGCCCTCGTCGCGAATCAACTTGGTGATCTTCTTGGCCTGGTCCTGCTCGATGCCCTGCTTGAGGCTGGCTTCGATGCGGAACTCCTTGCCGCTAGCGTAAGGCTTGCCAGAGTCTAGGCTCTTGAGCGAAATACCGCGCTTGATCAGCTTGCTCTGGAAAACGTCCAGAACTGCTAGCACGCGCTCTTCGCTGCTGGCCTTCATGAGAACCTTTTCGCCAGACCAGTCGATCTCAGCGCCAACGCCCTTGAAGTCGTAGCGCTGCTCGATTTCTTTCTGAGCCTGGTTGAGGGCGTTAGCCGCCTCTTGCTTGTCTACTTTGGAAACTACGTCGAATGATGAATCAGCCATGGAAAAAGTCTACCTACCCGCGTTGGCTGGGCGGGCGGTGCTGCTTCGAACCAGCAGCTCAACCGGCCACTCGGTGTTCAGCTCCACGTTTACTGGCTCGCCCTCAACGTAGTTTTCGAGAAGGCTCAGAAGTTTCTCGGCGGTGTGGCGACCCTGGCCGCGCACGTCCTGATTGATGGTGCTCAGACCAAAGAAGTCACTCATGTCGTGGTTGTCCATGCCGATCACCGAAACATCTTGAGGAACGCGCAGGCCAAGGTCCTTGGCGGCCATGATGGCGCCAAAACCCATCTCATCGCTGGAGCACATGATGGCGGTCGGTGCGTTTCTAGGGTCGCCAAGAATCTGCTTGGCGGCGTGGTACGCACCCTGAATGGTGAAGTCGGTGGGGATGAACCAGGTTGGTCGAATCTGGAGACCCGCCGCGGTGAGTGCGTGCTCGTAACCCGTGCGGCGCTTGCTCGGCTGCTTGAAGTCCATTTCGGTTGGTTCCAAACCACCGATGTGGGCGATGCGGGTGTGGCCGAGACCAATCAGGTGCTCTGTAGCCAGCTTGCCGGCGGCGAAGTCATCGATGGTCAGTGTGCGGGCGCCATCGATGGGGCCACCGATTCCCATGATCGGCTTGCGGGTCTGGGTGAGGTTTGCCAGTTCGGTGTCGCTCAGCTTCACTGCCACGGTGAGCACAGCGTCTACGCGCTTGCGCAGCAGGAAGTCGTTGAAGATTTTGTTGCGTTGTTCTGGGCCACCGCTCAGGTTGTAGAGGGTGAGGTCGTAGCCGTGTTCAATCAAAACGGTTTCAATGGCTTCGAGGATCACGCTGAAGAACCAGCGGTCAACGGCAGGGATAACAACACCGATGTTGCGGGTGCGACCGGTGGCTAAAGTGTAAGCGCTTGACGAGGCAACGTAACCCAGCTGCTTGGCCGCGGCCTCAACCTTGGCGCGGGCCTTTGCGGATACGTGTTCCTTGCCGCTTAGGGCGCGGGAAACTGTTGCGGTGGAAACTCCCGCAATTCTTGCAACTTCTTCGATGCCAGCCATGATTTTCCTGTAAAAGTTGAGCCAAAATGTAAACCTTTACAAATCTAACGGCAATAAGTGGCCAAAAGCGGGTTCGTAATCTAACCGTGAATTATCAATCGATGGGCAAATCGGGTATTGTTGAGTGGTTGCCTGTTGGCAGCAATGGCAAGTTACCCAAGCGGCCAAAGGGATCTGACTGTAAATCAGCCGTCATCGACTTCGGGGGTTCGAATCCCTCACTTGCCACGAAACCCACTCCTCCACGAGTGGGTTTTTCTTTTTGCGGTGAGCCATTCAATCCCTCACAAGCCAATAGTGTCTACCTATGGCAAACGTGATTTTGATTTCGGGCACTCACCACGATGGATCGGTTTGGGTAGAAGTTCGGCGTCACCTTGAGGCGCTCGGACATTCCGTTTTCGCCCCGGACCTCACCGGACTAGCGCCTGGCTACAAGCCAGGTCTGCCAATCAACCTCGATACCCACATCGATGATGTGCTTGCCGTAATAGAGGCTAACCAGCTCAAAGACGTGATTTTAGTGGGCTGGAGCTACGGCGGAATGGTAATCACCGGAGCAGCAGATCGAAGCCGAGCAAGGGTTCAGGCCTTGGTTTACCTAGACGCGGCGGTCCCGTTACCGGGGCAGCGTGAATGGGATCTCATCGATGAAGACCTGCAGAACTTCTTCTTGGTATCCAGCAAGGACGGCATCAACATTGAGGTGAACCCTGCTTTCTTGCAGTTCAGGCCTAATCTGATGCCTCACCCTCTGGCAACCAAACTGCAACCGCTGAACTACTCTGCGGATTTGTTTGCAAAACAGCGCAACGTTTATGTTTTTGCGGAAAAGGGTTTTCACGAGCCAAATCCCAAAGGCGCCTTTGAACACGTCTACCGCCGGTATCTGACCGACTCTAACTGGGAAACGGTGTCGCTACCTCATGGCCACGACCTTCCCACAGAGGCGCCTGGTGAGGTTGCCAACATCATTCATGAGGCGGCTAGCGCCGAATAAACTCTTTGTAGTTGGCAAGGGAGAATCGTGAACTACATCAAGAAGTTTTTAGCGCCTAAGTGGGTAGCCATTTTGGTTGTGATTCTTGGCTTCGGCCTCATCGGTGCCATTTCTGCGGGTATCGGTCACGCAAAGGCAACCAACGCGTCCGGCAGCACCATCCCGAGCCAGTACGAGTCCTACAAGGCCGCGGCCGCGGATGCCGCTCTTGGCGCGCCTCCAGGATCCACCGCGCTGGTGGTTTTTGAGTCCAAGCACCTGATTACGCCAGCGGAAAAGACCATCCTGCAGGACAAGATCGCCATGCTTGGCGTGTACGCACCAAACCCGTTCTTGCCTCCGGTTCAGTACTCCAACGATGGAAAAGCCGCGCTCCAGGTGATCCCGCTAATCCAGACCGACTCGCTTGCACTGATCAACGAACGCGTTGCCAGCATTAGAGCAGCGGCGGCAAAAGACCTTCCCGCCAGCATGACCACCTATGTGACAGGACCCGAAGGTTTTGCCAACGACCTAGCGCACGTTTTTGACGGCGCGGATTTCAAGCTTCTGATCACTACCGGTTTGGTTGTGATGCTTCTGCTACTCGTTACCTACCGAAGCCCAATTTTGTGGATGATTCCATTGTTCGTGGTGGCCTGTGAGGCAGACGCCGCCGGTCAGGTTGCCCGAGTGGTTTCCAACTGGTTTGGTATCACCCTGGATGCCTCGGTGAACGGTATTTTGAGCGTTCTGGTTTTCGGTGTTGGAACCGACTACGCGTTGTTGTTGATCTCCCGCTATCGCGAAGAGCTTTTGAGTGAAGCAGACCGTTACGTGGCGATGCGACGCGCGTGGGTGGCGGCAGCCCCAGCAATTTTGGCCAGCGCGGTCACAGTGATTCTTGCCCTGTCTACGCTGATGCTTGCCCAAATTCAGGGCACTCGCGCGCTGGGCATCGCCTGCGCCACCGGTGTGCTGTTGGCTCTTGTCTTGGCGCTCACGTGGTTGCCCGCGTGCCTGGTGGTATTCGGTCGGTGGATCTTCTGGCCGTTGGTTCCAAAGCTGGGTGGCGTTGACAAGTCACTCAACGGCACTTGGGCCAAACTTGGCGCCTGGGTAAGCTCCAAGCCGCGAATCATTGCAACGGCGGGTGTGCTGGTTTTGGTTGCATTGGCAGTTGGTGCTTCGGGCCTCAAAATCGGGCTCAGCAGCACTCAGCAGTTCTTGAGCAAGCCTGAAGCCGTTGTTGGCCAAGAAGTTCTGGGCAAGCACTTTGGCGCCGGGCTCGGCTCGCCAGTGCTGATCATGATCAGCAACGACAAGGTTGACGAAGCCATGCAGGTGGCCAAGGACACCCCAGGCGTGGTTTACGTTTCCAAGGGGTTGTCAGACGACCAAACCACCGAGGTTTTTGCCACTCTGAAGTACGCGCCTCAAACCGAAGCGGCCTACAAAGTGGTTGAAGAACTCCGCGTTCGAGAGCACAAGATTGTGAACGGAAACGCGTTGATTGGCGGTATCAACGCTGGTGCCCTCGATGTGAAGACCGCTCAGGTTGCCGATCAAGACCTGCTTATTCCACTGATTTTGGGAATCGTATTCTTGATTCTGTTGCTTTTGCTCAGATCGGTTTTGGCGCCGGTTTTGCTGCTCCTAACCGTGGTTGCATCGTTCTTCGCCAGCCTTGGCACGGGATGGCTGCTGTTCCAGCACGTGTTCCACTTCCCAGCTTTGGCCAACAGCACGCTGCTGCTCAGCTTCCTGTTCTTGGTGGCGCTAGGCGTTGACTACAACATATTCCTGGTGACTCGTGCGCAAGAGGAGTCCAGAACTCTTGGCGTGAAGCAGGGCATGATTCGCGCCCTCGGTTCCACAGGTGGCGTTATCACAAGCGCAGGTGTACTCCTCGCGGCAGTGTTTGCGGTTCTAGGTGTGCTCCCGCTGATTGCACTAACTCAGGTTGGTGTGATCGTTTGCATCGGTGTGCTGCTAGACACCCTGCTGGTGCGAACCGTTATTGTTCCTGCGTTGGCATTCAGCACCGGACGCGCTTTCTGGTGGCCGTTAAACAAGAAACTGGCCAACTAACAACCCCATTAGGGAGTTGCAGTTGGCCAGTCTCGGAACTGCAGGCTAAGCCAGCTTGATCCAAACGGTCTGGTCTGCGGCAAGCGGGTGACCCTGGGTCATTCCGCTTAGGCTGGTGGCCACAATCTCTCCGGCAGGCAAATCAACCGGCTTGTGGCCAAAGTTGTGAACCACTAGGTAGTCACCGTTTTGGTATGCTAGCACGTCCTGAGAAACCAAGTTTGGCGCCCAGTGGAAACTGCCCTCGCCAAGCTTTAGTTGGCTGCGCAGCTTGAGAGCGTGCTTGTAGAGTTCCAGCGTGGAACCGGCTACGCCTTCCTGCTGGTCACGCGAGTACTCGGCGTAAATCTCAGGCTGAGGCAGCCATGAAGCGCCCGTCACGTTGAATCCGTTAGCGGCACCGATTCCGGCCTCCCAGGGAAGCGGAACCCGGCAGCCATCGCGGCCAACGCGCTTACCCTGAGTGCGGGCAAAAGTGGGGTCCTGGCGGAACTCCGGCGCAAGAGTGGTGTGCTCCGGCAGTCCAAGTTCTTCGCCCTGATAGATGTAACTCGAACCAGGAAGGCCCAGCATGAACAGGGTGGCACCGCGTGCGCGACGCAACCCCAGTTCGAGGTCTGGTTGAGGGTCGTTTGGCCCCACGCCATCGCTGTCTGTTGGTTTGATGTGTAGTCCACCAAAACGGCTGGCGTGACGAAGCACGTCGTGGTTGTTGAGAACCCAGGTGCTTGGTGCGCCAACGCTGTCGAACGCCTCGAAAGACTCGTTGATGTTGTCAAACAGGGTCTTTGCGTTCCACTCGCTGTTCAAGAAGCGGAAGTTGAAGGTCTGGTGGAACTCGTCCGACCTAACCCAGAGCGCCATGAACGAGAGCGGAAGCACGTAAGCCTCGCCGCACATTGCTCGGTCGCCAGGGTAGCTGTTCAGAATGGCGCGCCACTTGCGGAAGATCGGGTGCACTTCTTCCTGGAACCACATTGGGGGAGAAGCCTCGCCCTCAATGAACCCGGCTCCCGCGCGAGCCACATCGGGGTGGTCCGGCAGCCCATCGGCCTTGGCCATTGCGTGCGGCTGGTCAACGCGGAATCCATCCACTCCGCGGTCCAACCAGAATCGCAAAATCTCCTCGAACGCGGCCTGCACGTTCGGGTTTGCCCAGTTCAGGTCCGGCTGGCTGCTGTCAAACAGGTGCAGATACCACTCACCAGGTGTTCCATCGATGGAAGTAGTTCGGGTCCAAGCCGGGCCACCAAACAGGCTGAGCCAGTTGTTGGGTGGCAGCTCGCCGTGCTCGCCCTTGCCGGCGGCAAAGTGGTAGTAACCACGCTCCGCCGAACCTGGAGCCGCGGCCAAAGCAGCCTGGAACCACTTGTGCTGGTCGCTGGAGTGGTTGGGAACTAGGTCAATCAGAACGCGGAGTCCAAGCTCGTGGGCGCGGTTCAGCATGGCATCAAAATCGTCCAGGGTGCCAAACAACGGGTCTACGTCGCAGTAGTCGCTAACGTCGTATCCGGCATCCTTCTGCGGGGACCTATAAAACGGACTCAGCCAAATTGCATCGATGCCCAGACTCGCCAGCGAATCCAATCGGCTGGTGATGCCCGGTAGGTCTCCCATGCCGTCGCCGTTGGAGTCGGCAAAGCTGCGTGGATAGATCTGGTAGATAACGCCGGAGCGCCACCACTCTGCACCCTCGCGAGCCGCGTGGCCAACACCAACGCCAAGGGGAGTAATCATTCCGGTTCCCTCCTGAGCGGACATTAGAGCTTGATCCAAACTGTGTTGTCGTGCTCCAGTTCGTGTTCAACGGTTAGGTCGTGTTGGGTGGTGGCCAAAACCTCTCCGGCTGGAACCACCACGGAGTCCGGGCCAAAGTTGGTGAGAACCAAAACGCCGTTGTTCACGTAGGCGAGGGTGTTCTTGTCTTGGAACTCCGGTGCCCAGCGGAACTCGCCCCAGCCCAATCCAAAAGCCTTGCGTTCTTTCAATAGGCGCTTGTAGAGCTCAAGGGTTGAACCAGCCACGCCCTGCTGCAGGTTGCGGCTGAACACGCGGTAGCTGGAAGGCTGTGGCAACCAGGATGCGCCGGTGCTGCTGAATCCGTTGGATGCAGATGCGTCTGCCTCCCAAGGAAGCGGAACGCGGCAGCCGTCGCGGCCAACTCGCTCACCCTTGGTGCGCGCGTAGGTTGGATCCTGACGGTACTTGCCCTCAAGGGTGGTGTGCTCGGGAAGTCCAAGCTCCTCACCGTTGTAGATGTAGGCCGAGCCAGGTAGGCCCAGCATGAAGGCGCTCGCCGCACGAGCCTTGCGAAGACCCATTGCCTCGTCTGGCTGCAGGTAGTCCGGACCAATGCCGTCGCCCTGCTTAGGAATCTTGCCCTCGTAGCCGTAACGGGTGGCGTGACGCACCTGGTCGTGATTGCTCAGGACCCAGGTGCTGCTAGCGCCAACCTTGCCGTACTCCTGAATCGAGTCGGTCACAATCTTCTGCAACTCTGCAGGCTTGAACGGAGTCTCCATGTAGTCAAAGTTGAACGACTGGTGGTACTCGTCTGGGCGAACCCACATTGCCAGTCGCGGAAGTGGACTCATCGATGCCTCCGCACACATTGCGCGGTCGTCAAACTCGTCTACCACGCGGCGGAAACGACGGATGAAGTCGTGAACGCCAGGCTGGCCCCAGTAAGGAACGCGGCGTTCGGCTTCTTCAAGTGGCAGCTTGCCAATGTGTAGGCGCTCGCCGTCTGGGCCAACCTCGTCGGCGTCTGGCAGTCCGGCACGCTTCACCATTCCGTGAGCCACGTCCACGCGGAAACCGTCTACGCCCTTGCGAAGCCAGAAGCGCAGAATCTCGTCGAACTCGTCTGCCACGGCAGGGTTGTTCCAGTTGAGGTCCGGCTGGCTGCTGTCAAAGAGGTGCAGATACCACTGCCCGGGAGTCCCATCGATGTTTGTCAAACGGCTCCAGGCCGGTCCGCCAAAGATGCTCTCCCAGTTGTTTGGAGGAAGTTCGCCGTTGGCGCCCTTACCCTCTCTAAAGATGTAGTAGTCGCGCTCGGCAGAACCCTCTGGGCTGGCGACGGCGGCCTGGAACCAAGCGTGCTGGTCGCTGGTGTGGTTAGGCACGATGTCAACGATGATGCGAATGCCAAAACCCTTGGCCTTGGCAACTAGAGCCTCAAGGTCTTCGTTGGTGCCAAACAGTGGGTCGATCTGGCGGTAATCGCTGATGTCGTAGCCGGCATCCTTCTGAGGCGACTTAAAGAACGGGCTGAACCAAATTGCATCGATGCCCAGTTCGGCCAAACTCTCAAGCCTGCTGGTGACACCCGGCAGGTCGCCCACGCCGTCGCCGTTGCCGTCTGCAAAGCTGCGCGGATAGATCTGGTAGATGACGGCGGTGCGCCACCATTCGGCGTCTTTATTTGCGGCGTGAATGATTTCAGAAGTCGACATGGGTACAAATTTAGGTTAACCAGTCGGCTGAAAATAGAAGTTGCAAATTAATAACCGCTTACAGGCAAAAAGATTTTTCAACGCCAAAAACTGTAAGCGTTTACATTGCCGGATCTGTTGCTGTGAGTAAAAAACCCTTGATTCAAGCGTAATAACTTCGTTATCAAAAAGAGGGCCTGTTAATTTTACGCAAGCGTTTACAGAGTGTTCTTATAGTGAGTGACTTGTTACAAAGTCTTCCAAAATTCATGGAAAATTCAGGAAAGGTACCAAATGAAGATTCTGAAGCGTAGCGCGGCTATTGCCGTTGCAGCAGCAGTAGTCGTTGCAGGTGTAGCAGTTGCTCCAGCGCAGGCAGCAACCAGCACCGTAACCATCTGGGGTGACCAGAACACCAAGGACGCGATCTTCCCATCGCTATCCAAGTGGGCTAAGGCCAGCAAGATCACCGTTAACTATGTAGTGAAGGACTTCGGCAAGCTCCGCGCCCAGGCAATCACCGCAATCCCAACCGGTTCGGGCCCAGACATCATCGCTGGTGCACACGACTGGACCGGAAAGCTTCTCGGCGCTGGTGTTATCGCACCTGTAAGCCTTGGTGCAAACGCCAAGAGCTTCAGCCCACAGGCACTTTCGGGCTTCTCTGTTAAGGGCAAGCAGTACGGTGTTCCAGGTTGGACCGAGAACATCGCTCTTGTTTACAACAAGAACAAGGTTGCAAAGCCTGCAAGCACCTCGAACGAGTGGAACGCAGCTATCGCTGCTGGCCAGGTTGAGGTTGGCTTCAGCGCTACCGATGGTGACCCATACCACTTCGCAGCATTCGACACCTCGTTTGGTCTAAGCCAGTACGTTCGCAAGAACGGCGACTGGACCACCACCATTGGCGAAGGCGGCCCTAACGGCGCTAAGTTCGCTGACTGGCTAAGCTCTGAGACCGGCGGTAAGGCACTTAACAGTGGTTCGAACGGTAACTGGGACACCCTAAACGGCCAGCTACAGGACCCAAACAGCAAGGTTGCTTACTGGATCACCGGCCCATGGGCAATCAGCGCTCTTGAGTCTGACCACAGCTACGGCAAGCCAGCAGTAAAGACCAAGGCTCTAGCAGCTTCGGAGATCGGTGTAACCGTTATCCCATCGCTAGTTGGTTCGCCTGTTCACCAGTTCTCTGGTGTACGCGGTTACTGGGAGTCTGTAAAGGTTCCAGGAAGCAAGAAGGCAGTTGTTGTTGGTAAGGTTCTAAACTACCTAGCCGGTCCAGCAAGCCAGACCGCTATCTACAAGCTAAAGAAGAACATCCCTGCAAACCAGATCGCGCTGAAGAACGTGAAGGACCCAATCCTTCTAGGCTTCGGTCAGGCTGGTAAGGGTGCTTACCCAATGGCATCGTTCGTGTTCCAGGACACCACCTGGTCCACCCTTGGCAAGGCTGAAGCAGCCATTATCTCGGGCAACACCCAGGGTAAGACTCCTGCAGCATTCTGGCAGGCAGCTATTGACACCCTTCAGTCGGTTATTAACAACAGCTAATAACTAAGAAGTAGTGGTTACTGGAAGAGGTCAGAACCCGTTCATTCGGGGTCTGGCCTCTTTCCCAGTTATCAGCAGTTAAGTTTCAAAAACTAAGATTCAAACACGTACCAACAAGCAGGAGCCCTCAATGGCAAAAGACATGTCCCCAGAAGATCGCGCAAGACACAAAGCGCGCGAGCGTGAGGCAAAGAAACTCGAGGGCGGTATTCCTAGCCTCCGCGGAACTCTAATCAAGATCGCGGCACTGGGAATCGTAGACGCCGGTGTGCTCTTCACATCGATGCTCCTGATTGCAAAGCACCAGTGGTTGTACCTAACCGTTGCACTGGTTGTGACCTTCATTGTGAACTGGCTTTACCTACGCAAGGGCCACCTTCCTGCCAAGTACTTGGCACCGGGTGTTCTGCTCCTTATTGCGTTCCAGATTTCCATCGTTATCTTCAGCGGCATCATTGCCTTCACCAACTACGGTGCGCTGCACAACGGTTCTAAAGAAGACGCCATTGCGTCTATCAAGTTGAGTGCCATTGTTACCGACACCAACGCACCGTTCCTGTACGTGACCCCGGTTGAAGCGGCGGACAAGTCGGTTGAGTTCCTGGCCACCGACACCACCGACCCTGCAAACCCACTGGTCTACATTGGTGGCGAAAACTACAAGACCGCTCCTTGGCACCAGCTTTCGGCCGCCGAGCTAGCAGGCGTCAAGTTTGACGACGGCTCAATCGCCGGAAGCCCAATGGCTATTAGCCTCAAAGGCTTCAAGACCCTGAGCGTTGACCAGATCACCGCCATGTCTGCAACCATTTCGTCTCTCAAGATTCCAGTTTCTGGAAACATCGACAAAGACGGTTTCATGGCTGCCGACCCATCGGTTACCGGTGTTCAGCTAACCCGTTACGACGCCATCTACAACGCCAAGAACGACACCTTCACTCGTCAGAGCGACGGCAAGGTCTTCTACGGCGACGAAGCAACCGGATTCTTTGACTCCAAGCGCGGAGATGCAAAGAGCGAGCGCATCAGCGACACTGGTTGGCGCGTAAACATTGGCTTTGGTAACTTCGAGCGAATCTTTGGCGACAAGAACCTTCAGAAGCCACTTCTCAACATCTTTGCTTGGACCGTTGTGTTCGCACTTCTTTCGGTACTGAGCACCTTCATCGTTGGTCTGGCCCTGGCCTTCTTATTCAACGATGACCGCATCCGCGGTAAGAAGATCTACCGCTCCATCATGATCTTGCCTTACGCGTTCCCTGCGTTCCTATCGGCTTACGTGTGGAAGGGTATGTTCAACACCCAGAGCGGTTTCATCAACACCAGCATTCTGAACCTTTCGAAGGATCACCTGATCCCTTGGCTAACCGACCCTACCTGGGCCAAGTTGGCGGTTCTGCTTTGTAACCTCTGGCTGGGCTTCCCATACATGTTCCTAATCAGCACCGGTGCGCTTCAGGCAATCCCTGGCGAGCTAACCGAATCGGCCATGATCGATGGCGCAACTCCGTGGCAGCAGTTCCGCCTAATCAAGTTGCCACTATTGCTCATCTCGTTGGCTCCGTTGTTGATCTCGTCGTTCGCGTTCAACTTCAACAACTTCACCATCATCTATCTGATAACCGGCGGTGGTCCGAGCGGTGACCCGAGCTTGAAGGTGGATGCGGGTGCAACCGACATCCTGATCTCGTTCGTTTACAAGATCGCCTTCTCCACCGGTGTTGGAGCCGACTACGGTTTGGCTAGCGCCTTCTCCGTGCTCATCTTCTTCATCGTTGGTGGAATCTCTTACTTCAGCTTCCGTCGCACTCAGTTCTTGGAGGACCTAGCCTAAAATGACCACTTCAACTGAAACTCGAGTAATCAAGCAGCGCAAGATGTCGCCACGCAAGTGGGCTTTGACTCTGGGCTGGAAGCACGTTGTTGGTTGGGTTGTGAGCCTGTACGCAGTGTTCCCAATCCTCTACATCCTTTCCACCGCTCTTTCAAAGGGTGGAACCGTAACCTCCGGTGTTTTGTTCAGCCAGTTCTACTTTGGCAACTTCACCGCGCTGTTCGACCCAAAGAACCAGCACGACCGCCCGTTCAACCAGTGGGTAATCAACACCGTGGTAATCGCGTCCATCAACGCGGCCGCCAGCGTGTTCATCTCGGCACTTGCGGCGTACGCGTTCTCGCGCATGCGTTTCGTTGGTCGCAGAAGCGGTCTGATGACCCTCATCCTGATTCAGATGTTCCCATCCATCCTTGGTTTGGTGGCAATCTACGGAATCTTGAGCGAAATCACCAAGTACTTCCCGCCACTAGGTCTGGGCTCGCTCGGTGGTCTGATCCTGATTTACCTAGGTGGATCTCTCGGTGGTGGAACCTACCTGATGTACGGATTCTTCAACACCGTTCCTAAGGAACTGGATGAGGCCGCCAAGATCGATGGCGCAACTCACACCCAGATCTACTTCAAGATCATCCTTCGTCTGGTTGCCCCGATTCTTTCGGTTATGGCGCTGCTTTCCTTTATCGGAACTGTAAGCGACTACATCCTTCCATCGGTGGTATTCAACAAGCCTGAGCAGTACACACTGGCTGTTGGTCTTGGATTCTTCATCGACCAGCCCTTCTCGCAGAACTGGGCAATGTTCTGTGCGGGTGCCGTTATCACCGCAACCCCGGTTGTGACCCTGTTCCTAGTGCTTCAGCGCTACATCACCAGCGGTCTAACCGGTGGAGCCGTGAAGGGCTAACAAACATTACATCGATGCAGTGGGCCCAAAATTTTGGGTCCACTGTTTCGTTTAGGAGAGCAAAATGTCCAAGATCAGCAAACTAGAACTAGCCCTGCAGCCGCACCACGATGGCTCGGCGCTCTATGTTCCGAACCAGAAGCCAAAGCTGCTGGACAAGATCAAGATTCGCGTGCGCATCCACGATGCACTTGGCAAGGTCAGCAAGGTTGTGGTGCGCTTCAGCGAGAGTGGTGAGGCTTTCCCAAGCCCGGCCGCCAAGGTGATCAAGCGCGAGGGCGGTTGGACCTGGTACGAGTCGGTCATTGTGATGCACAACCCAAAGATGAACTACAAGTTCACCATTCACATGGCAGACGGCGAGATCTACTGGCTCAACACCTTGGGTCTGTTTGACATTATTCAGCCGGACATCAACGACTTCCGCCTAAACGTTTACTCGTCGGCACCGCAGTGGGGTGCGGGTACCGTGATGTACCAAATCTTCCCAGACCGCTTCGCTCGTTCCGCAGAGGCCAACAAGCACAAGCTGCCAGACTGGGCGGTTTCGGCTCAGTGGGGAGACGAAGTTATCGGTTCCGGGCCAGGCACCAGCGAGCAGTTCTTCGGCGGCGACCTGTGGGGAGTGATCGAGCACCTCGACCACCTCAAGAAGCTCGGCGTGACCATGCTCTACCTAACTCCAACCTTCCCTGGTCAGTCCAACCACCGCTACGACGCAAGTTCGTTTGCGCAGATCGACTCACTTCTGGGCGGCAACAAGGCGCTTCAAGCTCTCATCGATGCTGCTCACAAAAAGGGCTTCAAGATCATTGGCGACCTGACCTCAAACCATTCCGGAATCGGTCACGAGTGGTTCAAGGCCTCCTACAAGAACCCTGCTGCGCCTGAGAGCGACTTCTACTACTTCACCGAAAAGAACACCAAGTACGACTCTTGGTTCGGCGTTGCCAGCCTGCCAAAGTTCAACTGGAAGTCTCAGGAACTGCGCAAGCGCTTCATCGAGGGCAAGACCTCGGTGGTTGCCAAGTGGCTCAAGGCTCCGTTCGGTTTCGACGGATGGCGTATCGATGTGGCCAACATGACCGGCCGCATTCGCGACGAAGACATGTACGCCGAAGTGGCAAACGTGATTCGCAAGACCATGGTTGAAGTAAACCCAGACACCATCATGCTTGGCGAATACACGGGCGATGCCGCCTACGAGGTGCAGGGCGACGGCTGGCAGGGTGCAATGACCTACAGCAACTTCACCAAGCCAGTTTGGCGCTGGTTCCTAGACACCAAGCGCAAGGTGAACGGAAACGGAAACCGCGCGGGCCAGCAGGTGCTGCCAGGGTTTATGGAACCAGACGGCAAGTTGAGCGGTAACGGACAGGACTTGGTTGCCACCTACACCAAGTTCATCGCGGGCTTCCCGTGGCACGTGCGTTTGCACAACATGAACCCGCTGGATACCCACGACATCCCACGCTTCAAGACTTTTGCCATCGATGGTGCGCAGAAGGTAGCAGCCGGTTTGCAGTTCAGCTTCCCGGGTATTCCGGTTATCTGGGCAGGCGACGAGTTTGGGCTCGACGGCTGGAACGGCGAGGCTTCTCGCACTCCGCTGCCTTGGAACAACGAACGCCCTAGCGACCAGTCGATGATCGAGGTTTACTCTCAGCTCGCCGCGCTTCGCAAGGCGAACTCGGCGCTGGTAGACGGCTCGCTTCGCTTCGTTGCCGCAACCCCTGAGGCCATCGTGTTTGTGCGCCAAAACCAGAAGCAGAGCGTGCTTGTGCTCGCCACTCGCGGCAAGGTTTCGGACCTGGAAATTTCCATCGATGGAGTTCCTGGAATTGCCAAAGCCAAGCTGATTTACGGCAAGGCGGAACTGAAGGCTGGCAAGAAGAAGGCAAAGATTTCTGCGGGCAAGCTCACATTTGCTGTCTGGCATTTGCCAACTAACTAGGAAAAGTGATAATCTCTACAGGTTGCTTCTCCAGGTTTCACTTGTAGAGATTTGCACAACGCCCCGATAGCTCAGTGGTAGAGCACTTCCATGGTAAGGAAGGGGTCGCCAGTTCAATCCTGGCTCGGGGCTCGGTAATCGAGCAATCGATTCTCAACCGCCGTTCTTCGGACTCGGCTGGGTAGCTCAGGTGGTTAGAGCACACGACTCATAATCGTGGGGTCGCGGGTTCGAGTCCCGCCTCAGCTACAAAAAACCCTCAGTTTTCACTGAGGGCATTTTTGTTTAACTGGGGCTCTAGAACGCACCGGTTCCGTTGGGTGTGCCCCAACCCGTTGGTCCGTCAAACCCGGTTCCCGCGTAACACCAAACCTTGGTGAGACAGCGGCCGGTTGCTCCATCTGTGATGTCATGGAGCGAAGCCGAGTTGCCCCATAAGTAGGCGCCTGCGGAGTCGCCAAAGTCGGACTTTAGGGCGAATAGCGCGGCAACCAGGGGAGAGGAAGCGCTGGTGCCGCCAAAGGTGTACCACTGGCCGTCGAAGTACACGGTGACACCGGTTGCCGGATCTGCCACCGCCGCAACGTCAACCACGCTCTTACCCGAGCAGCCGGTGAGGGCGGGTTTCTGCCAAGGGGCCGCAACGTTCAACTTGGAACAGCCGCTGCCGCCCTTGGCCCACGCGGATTCCGAGGCCCAGCGCCCAAGCTTGTCTACGGTGAGGCTGGTGCCGCCAACGCCAATCACAGAGGGGAAACTGGCGGGTGCGGAAACTCCGTACCCAGAATCACCGCTGGATGCCGTGACGGCGATGCCCTTGGCGGTGGCGTAACCGTAGGCATTTGCCCGAGCCTCGATAACATCAGGGCCGCCGTAAGAGTTGCTGATGGCAACAACTCCACCGAAATCGGCTGCGGTACGAACCGCTGAGTTGAGGTCTGTAAATGATGCACTGTTGGCTTCAACCAAGAGGATGCTGCAGTGTGGGCAAACCGCGGTTGCCATCTGCAGGTCGAGTGCAATCTCTTGAGCCCAACCCGAATCCGTGGTTTGAGTGCCGCGGTCTACCTTTCCGCTCTGATTCAGCTGCACAAAGCATGGATTCTTGCCGCTTGGCAGTTGGGTAGGAGAGGTTCCGGTCTCGCCACAGTTATCCATGGCACCCAACTGATACATGTTTCGGTATCCAGTTAGGTCGTCGAATGCAGTGCTGGAGTGCATGGCATCTACGACTGCAATCACCTTGTAGCGAGCGCCCAACGTGGTGATTCCGTAGGCCTTGCGCAGCGCTGGCGCACCAAAGGCAGTTCCCGCGGCGGGAATCAACCCGTGCTGGCGAATGCCGTTCACGTAGGTGTTGCGGCGAATGGCTAGGCAACTTGCCGATCCAGGTCGCGCCGGTTTGCAAGGCTTGAACGTGGTGTACTTCACGGTCTTGGGGGAGCGGGCACTTCCAGACTCGGCTCGGGTGGCAGACTCGGTCAACTGGGCATACTGCCCCGAGTTGGGGCTGGCAGACGCGCTGGAGGTTGCGGCAAGTGGAACCACCATCGATGCAGCTAAAACGGACAGAACTAATTTGAGGGGGAATGATTTTTTCATTCCTCAAGTGACGCAAACCGAGCACCGCCTCCGGAGCAAAAGCGGGCGAACTGTGCAGAAGTAAGCCAAACTAGAGGGGTGGTAAACGTAAACGTTCAGGGCAAGAAGTATCCCGCAACCGCACCGTATTTGGTGGGTCGCGAGAAGATCCGCGAGTTCGCCCACGCGGTAAAGTCCAACAGTCCAACCAACTTCGATGTGTTTGCGGCTCAAGCCGCCGGATACACCGACGTGGTTGCCCCGCCAACCTTTGCCGTGGTGATTCAGGAAAGGAGCCTGGCTACTGTTCTGGCAGACCCTGAGGCCGACATTGACTTCAGTCGTGTGGTTCACGGCGACCAGCGTTTCATTCATGCCCGCCCGATTGTGGCCGGCGACGAACTCACCAGCGTGCTGGAAGTTGCCAGCGTGAAGACCCTAGGCGCTCACAGCATGGTCACTTTCTCCACCGAAATCTTTGACATTCAGAACCAGCTGGTCTGCACCGCAATCAGCACGCTAGTGGTTAGAGGCGACGAATAATGAGCAGCATCAAGTTTGAAGACCTCGAGGTTGGCCAGAGCGTTGGCGCAATCGAATTCCTGCTCACTCGCGACTCCCTAGTGCGCTATGCGGGCGCCAGTGGAGACTTCAACCAGATTCACTACCGCGATGACGTAGCCGCCGCAGTGGGCCTCCCAGGCGTGCTCGCACACGGAATGCTAACCATGGGTGCCGCTGTTCAGGTTGCGGTCAACTGGGTTGGCGACGCCGGCCGAATTGCCGACTACCAGGTTCGCTTCACCAAGCCCGTTGTGGTTGACCCGCAGGACGGCGCGGTTGTTGTGGTTAGCGGCAAGATCGGCGCGCTAGACGCCGAGGCCCGCACCGCACGCGTTGACTTGGCTGCAATCTTCAACGAAACCGCAGTTCTGGGCAAGGCCCAGGCCGTGGTCCGTTTCTAAACCAAAACCTTAGACGCATCGATGACTTTCCTGAGCCAACTCACCACAATTCGAGTGGGCGGCGAACCCGCCGAGATCATCGTTTGTACCCAACGCGACGAACTGGTTGCGGCAACCCTTGAATTGTGGCGAACCGGCGAAGACTGGTTGCTGCTGGGCGGCGGTTCCAACCTTGTGGTTGCCGACGAAGTTCCAGACCTCCACGTGATTTCGGTGCAGAACAAGGGCATCGAAGACCTTGGCGCGAGTGCCAACGGCGGACGTATGTTCCGAGTGCAGGCTGGCGAAAACTGGGACGACTTCGTGGCTCACACGGTTTCGCTTGGACTCAGCGGCATCGAGGCTATGAGTGGCATCCCGGGTTCGGTTGGCGCGGGTCCGGTTCAGAATATCGGCGCCTATGCTCAGGAACTCAGCGACACACTTTTGCGCGTGGAGTTCCTCAACTACGAATCACAAGAAATTGAGATTCTGGAAAACAACCAGCTTGGCTTTGGGTACCGACACAGTGCTATCAAGGCCGGAATGCTCGGCCTGATCACCTGGGTCGAGTTCGAACTCGCGGACGCAAACGGCCTGAGTGCCCCGCTCATGTCCACCCAGATTGCGGCGGATCTGCAGGTTCCACTAGGTGCCTGTGTGCCAGTCATCGATGTGAGGTCTAGCGTTCTAAAGTTGCGCGCCAGCAAGGGCATGGTGCTCAACCCAGCCGACCAAGACTCGGTGAGCTGCGGCAGTTTCTTTACCAACCCGATTGTGAGCGACCGATTTGCGCGCACCCTGCCGAGCGAAGCGCCGCGCTGGGAAACTCCCGAAGACGACGGCCTCACCGTGAAGTTGAGTGCGGCTTGGTTGATTGAAAACGCCGGAATCCCAAAAGGTTACGCGCTGCCGGGTTCACAGGCGGCCATCAGTTCCAAGCACACGCTGGCAATCACTAACCGGGGTGGGGCAACCGCCGAGGAGATTCGTCAACTGGCCGAATACGTTCAGGCGCGCGTGGCAAACCAGTTCGGCATCACGCTTCAGGCCGAGCCAAATCTGGTTGGTTTTTAAGCGGGGGCTTCTAGAGCACCTGTTTTAGGCGAATAGCTTCTGCAGGCGCTGGATGCCCTCAAGCAACTGGGCGTCTCCGAGCGCATAGCTCAAACGCACGTAGCCCGATGGGCCAAAGGCTTCACCAGGAACCAAGGCAACTTCAGCCGCGTCCAGAATGTAGTCGCAGAGTTCGAGGCTGGTGTTGATGACCTTGCCGCCCCACTCCTTGCCAAGCAAACCGGAAACGTCGCTGTATACGTAGAACGCACCCTGAGGCATTGGGGCAACCCAGCCCGGAATCTTGTTCAACTCTGCAACGGCCAACTTGCGGCGGCGGTCGAACGCCTCGCGCATTGCGAGCACTTCGTCCTGTGGACCTGTGAGCGCGGCTAAAGCAGCGCGCTGGCTGATGTTAGAAACGTTGGAGCTCAGGTGGCTCTGAAGGTTACCCGCGGCCTTCATGGCGTCTAGCGGACCAACCATCCAGCCCAAACGCCAACCGGTCATTGCGTAAGTCTTGGCAACGCCGTTCACCAAAATGGTGCGGTCTGCCAGTTCAGGCACAACCTCGGTGATGCTGTAGGCCTTGAGGCCGTCGTAGGTGAGGTTCTGGTAGATCTCGTCGGAGATAACCCAAAGGCCCTTTTCCAGAGCCCACTTGCCAATCGCTTCAACCTGCTCCCGGCTGTAAACCGAGCCGGTTGGGTTGCTTGGGCTAACAAAAAGCAAAACCTTGGTCTTTGGCGTGCGAGCCGCTTCAAGCTGCTCCACGGTAACCAGGTAGTTTTGGTCCGCCCCCGCGAACACCTCAACCGGCACGCCACCAGCAAGGCGGATCGCCTCAGGGTAAGTGGTCCAGTAAGGGGTTGGCATCAAAACTTCGTCGCCCGCATCAACGATGGTGGCGAACGCCTGGTAAACGGCCTGCTTACCGCCGTTGGTAACAACCACCTGAGCGGCGGTAACTGGAGTACCGCTGTCGCGCAAAGTCTTCTGTGCAATCGCCTCGCGAAGTTCAGGCAGACCAACCGCTGGGGTGTAGCGGTGGTTCTTAGGGTCGCTCACCGCAGCCAGCGCGGCCTCAACGATGTGAGCCGGGGTTGCAAAGTCTGGTTCACCAGCCGCATAGCTGATCACCGGACGACCGGCAGCCTGGAGCGACTTGGCCTTGGCATCTACCTTGAGGGTTGCCGACTCGGCAATGGCAGCAATTCGCTTTGAGATTCTTGGGAAGTTTGCGTCATTCACGATTAAAAAGCCTACCGCCATTGGCTTTTTTCACATCGATGAAAGTGAATTCGCTTTGCACTTTCGCCCTTTGAGGCGTAGTATTTGAAGAAGGTAATTGACAACCTGCTGAGCCTAATCTGGCAAATTCACACTAAAAAGAATCAATCTAGAAGTGTGTCTTCAAGAAGGCTCATCTGGAAGTTAGCAACACACCCCACAAAGGGCGGTGGCTCAATTGGTAGAGCAACGGTCTCCAACACCGTCGGTTGCAGGTTCGAGTCCTGTCCGCCCTGCGAAAAGTTACACAAGAACGTCTTACACCAAACCTGAGGAACGGTAATGGCAGAAGTTTATGAGACTCCATCTGAGGATGTAGTTGAGAACGCCAAGGCGGCTAAGGCCTCCAAGCGCAACGTTTTCGCGCGCGTTATCTTGTTCTTCACCCAGGTGATTGGCGAGCTCAAGAAGGTAACCACTCCTACTTACAAAGAGCTTCTCAACTACACCGGTGTTGTGCTGGCGTTCGTGACCATCGTGATGCTTCTCATCACCGGTCTCGACTGGGCCTTCTTGGCTGCAGTAACTTTCACCTTTGCTGGCTAACAAACCAGTTTCAGCCGCAAGGCGAGTTTTACCAACCGATAGGAAATGCACGTGAGTGATCTAGAGCGCGACGAAATCGAAGCACTGGCTCAGATTGAAGACGCAGCGGCGGACGCCGTTATTGCTGAGGCCGACGCCGATTTGGCCGACCTCGCACTCGACGCTGCCGCGGAGCTTGAGCAGGACCTTGAGCTTGAAGAAGCAATCGCAGAGGTTCAGGCCGAAAAGGCTGCAGACGCAGACCTAACTGAAGAGGGCGGCCCAGTTGCCGTTGCTTCTGACGAGGCAGATTCTGAAGAGGCGGCAGTTGAGGTTGCAGACGCAGCCGAGGCAGTTGAGGAAGACCCATACCGCGCATTCCGCGAAGAGCTTCGCAACCAGCCTGGCAAGTGGTACGTAATCCACAGCTACGCAGGTTACGAGAAGCGCGTAAAGCAGAACATCGAGACTCGTAAGCAGTCGCTAGACGGCGGAGACGAAATCTACGCCATCGAAGTTCCAATGGAAGACACCGTTGAGATCAAGAACGGTCAGCGCAAGCTGGTTACCAAGGTTCGCATCCCTGGTTACGTGCTAATCCGCATGGACATGACCGAAGACTCGTGGGACCTAGTTCGCCACACCCCAGCCGTAACCGGCTTTGTTGGCAACTCGCAGTTCCCAAGCCCACTGCGTCCTGCAGAGGCTTTCGAGATGCTCAAGGTTACCGTTGTGCTTCCTGAGGAAGAGGCCGTGAAGGCTGGCTTCAAGGGCGTTGCCGTTAAGGGCAAGGGCAAGAACGTACCAATCGTTACTAACTTCAAGCTGGGCGAGAGCATCATGATCAAGGACGGCTCGTTTGCCGGACTGCCTGGCACCATCAGCGAAATCAAGCCAGAGAGCGGCAAGCTCACTGTTCTTGTTTCGCTATTCGAGCGTGAAACCCCGGTTGAACTTGGCTTCGACCAGGTTGGTCCGCTTAACTAACTAGATTTCCACCCAACTAAAGGAAAAATCAAATGGCACCGAAGAAGAAGATCACCGGCATGATCAAGCTGCAGATCCAGGCGGGCGCTGCTAACCCAGCTCCTCCAATTGGTCCTGCACTGGGTCAGCACGGTGTAAACATCATGGAGTTCTGCAAGGCGTACAACGACGCAACTGCCGACCAAAAAGGCAACGTTGTTCCTGTAGAGATCACTGTTTACGAAGACCGTTCGTTCACTTTCGTTCTAAAGACCCCACCAGCTGCTGAGCTAATCAAGAAGGCAGCCGGAGTTCAGAAGGGCTCGAGCACCCCTCACACCGTGAAGGTTGCAAAGCTTACTCAGGACCAGGTTCGCAAGATCGCTGAGAGCAAGATGTCTGACCTAAACGCCAACGACATCGATGCAGCAGCAAAGATCATCGCTGGAACCGCCCGCAGCATGGGCATCACCGTAGAGGCATAAGACACGTCGTCTTAGCACTACAAACCCGCAAATAGTCGTGGGAGAACCCCGCAGGTTCGAAGACCACAACTGTGACCTAACGGCTCGCAAGAGCCACAAAGAAAAGGAATAACAGCATGCCAAAGCGTTCAAAGGCTTACAACGAAGCCGCCGCAAAGATTCAGGCAGGAAAGTTTTACACTCCTGCAGAGGCAGTAACCCTAATCAAGGAGACTGGCTCAAAGAAGTTCGACTCAACCATTGAGGTTGCTATTAAGTTGGGTGTAGACCCTCGTAAAGCAGACCAGATGATCCGTGGCACCGTATCGCTGCCAAACGGAACTGGAAAGACCGCACGCGTAATCGTATTCGCCACCGGTGCAGCAGCTGAGGCTGCAGTTGCCGCTGGTGCAGACGAGGTTGGCGGCGACGAGCTGATCGAGAAGGTTGCAGCCGGATGGGTTGACTTTGACTCGGCAGTTTCCACCCCTGAGCTCATGGGTAAGGTTGGCCGTCTAGGTAAGGTTCTAGGTCCTCGTAACCTAATGCCAAACCCTAAGACCGGAACCGTAACCCCAGATGTTGCAAAGGCCGTAACCGACATCAAGGGCGGAAAGATTGACTTCCGCGTTGACAAGCAGGCTAACCTGCACTTCATCATTGGTAAGGCTTCGTTCACCAAGGAGCAGCTAGGCGAGAACCTAGCGGCAGCTCTAGACGAGGTTCTTCGTTTGAAGCCAAGCAGCAGCAAGGGCAAGTACATGCTCAAGGCAAGCGTTGCAACCACCTTCGGTCCTGGTATCCCACTGGACACCAACGTAACCAAGGTTGAGTTCTAAGAATTCATTTTGAGGGGGCTGGGCTTAACGGCCCAGCCCCTTTATTCTTTTCTCTTGTCGCTAAAATCGGCGAGAAACTTCTAGTAACACCAGTCGAGGGGCGGGATATTGTCACAACACGCATTTGGCGCAGCAACACTGCTTGATCCAAAGGACCCAATGGGATTGCGTTCAAGCGCACCCCTGCTAGATGCTTGGATTCGTGACATGGAAACCGACAGGTCTCCGTTCCAGATCCCTGGCCACAAGGGCCGCACCGACCTCACAGGTGCCATTGTGGATGGCGACATCCCAGTTCTTCCGGGTAACCACACCCACCGAATCTCACCAAGCTTGATCCTTGAAGCCGAAGCGATGGCCGCGGCGCTCTGGGGTGCGGACCTTTGCCGCTTCGGCGTAAACGGTTCGAGCGGCTCCAACCACGCTGCCGTGATGGCGGTTGCCGGTCCGGGCGACAAAGTTATCGTGAGCCGCACGCTGCACAAGAGCGTTCTTGTCGGTCTTGTGTACGCGGGCGTGACCCCAATCTGGGTTCGCCCGGAGATCAATCCGGCAACCGGGCTTCCCGAGTACCTGCCAAGCAGCCGCCTTGAGGCCGTGCTTGCAGAGCACCCAGACGCCAAGGCCGTGCTGATTGGCGAGCCGAGCTACGTTGGCACCATGAGCAACATCCCAAGGCTTGCAAAGGTCACCCACGCGCACGGAATTCCGCTGGTTGTGGATGCAGCTTGGGCCGCTCACTTTGGCTTCCACCCGGCGCTACCGAACCACCCGATGTTCGAGGGCGCGGACATCGTTGTGACCAGTGCGCACAAGACACTGCCGTCTTACTCCCAGGCTTCTTTTGTGCTTGTAAAGGGCGACTACGTTGACCTGCCGCGCTTCAACAAGATGTTTGACAGCACCCAGACCACTTCCATGTCTGGCCGCATCCTGGCCTCCATCGATGCAGCGCGCGCACTTCTTGCGCGTCACGGTGAGGAACTAATCGGTCCGGTAATCGAGGCCACCAAGCGCGGCCGTGACGAACTTCGTGCAGCTGGCATCGGTGTCATCGATGGCGAGTACATCGACCCACTCAAGCTTGTGATTCTGCTGGCCGGCACCGGGGCAGACGGCAACGTAGTTGAGGCCGAACTCTTGGCCGCCAACATCGATGTGGAGATGGCAAACAAAGACCTGATCATTCCGATGATTACTTTTGCGGACACCCCGGACCGAATCCAGGACCTGATTCGCAGAATCATTCGCAGCGTGAACGAGAACCGTGGCGAGCCGCGAGAAATCTCGGTTGCTGCCTCTTTCAGCATCGAGCCGGAAGTTGTGGTCACTCCCCGCGAAGCCTTCTTCAGTAGCTACGAAGTTGTGGACAGTTCGGTTGCGGTTGGCCGTGTGAGCGCGGAGATGATCTGCCCTTACCCTCCCGGCGTTCCAGTTCTGTCGCCTGGCGAACTAATCACTCAGGCCGCTCTCGATGCTTTGTTCAAGGCACGCGACTCGGGTACTCGCATCGCTTTTGTGGCGGACCCAACGCTTAACACGTTGAAGGTTCTGCCAAACTAGTTCTGTTTTTCACTCAGGGGAGTGGTGCGCTTAGCAAGCGTTTTTCTAAGCCTTTGTGCGCGGGGTGCGGAACAGCATGAAGCCGCCCGCGGCCACAAGCGCCATGCCCAGCCAGAGTGAATCGTTCAAGATGTGGGTTGCGGCAAGCACAAGCACAATCACGCCAAGGGCGATGGTGAAGACCCCTAGGAACCAGACCGGGTTGATGCCCGCAACCTTTGACTTCTTGGGCGCTGGCAGAGGCTCGAGTTCGCTGTGACAGTAGCGGCACAGGTTTGCCTCGTTACGAACAAACTCGGCACAGCGAGGGCACTTGCGCCTGCCAGGCAGGTTTTCCTCCGGCGTTGGAAGCGCGGCAACCACAACTCCCATAACCAGCGATGTGGCGATGAGGCTGAGCCAGAAATAGCTGAACCAACTCTTGTTCTTGGTTACCGCCGCACGCGCCACAAAAACGGCACTGAGAGTGTTTACCGTTAGCAGCGAGACCGCACTCGGCAGCCAAGACTGCAGGTCTGAAATCAGCGTGGACGCAATATTCTGAGACAACTTTTCCCCCGATGGTTGCTAGAGCGAGCCCAAAACGGCATTCAGGTCTTCCAAGGTTGGAGGCTCCGCACCGGCACGCTCACAGGTGATGCTGGCGGCCACGCCGGCAACGCGAACAAACTCGGTGAGTGCGTCGTTGCTCAGGTTAGTCAGGCGGTCGAACGGATCGGAGCCGAGAGCGTCAACGTCGCTCAGCTGACCCAGCAGGTTGGCACAGAAAGTGTCGCCCGCGCCCACGGTGTCAACCACGTTGATGCGTCGGCTTGGCACGTTGATGCGAACCCCACCGGCACGGTAAATGGAGACGCCTTCGCTGCCGCGAGTTACAAAAACCACTCGTCCCGAATCACCAATCCACGAAGTGACAATTTCATCGATGCGGTTCTGGAAGTTGGCAGCTGATTCGTCCAACTGGTAGAGCCACTGAATGTCTTCATCGCTGGCCTTGATTACGTGGCTGAACTCGTTGACGCGCTCAACTCGCACGCGTTCATTTTCTGGTTCAAAACCGAGTGCCGGACGCATGTTGATGTCGTGGCTGATGGTCACGCTGTTCTGGTCGAAATGCGCCTTGGCCCAAGCCTCGATCACGTGGTTGCCGGGCTCCATTGCCATGGTGAGGCAGCCAAACTGGATGGCTGTAGCGTGCAGATTTTCCAGGTCTACGTCGGTTGGGAGTTCTTCCGGAGTCCAGCCCCAGTCGGCGGTTCCGTTCACGTAGAAGCTGTAACTTGGCACGCCGTGCGAGTCGATGGCCACAACCACAAGGGTGCTTAGTTCATCAGTGTGAATCACATGGTCAAGGCCAACGTGATTTGCTTCCAGCTTGTCTTGGATGATCTTGCCAAATCGGTCGTTGCTGAGGCGCGCCAGGAACTGCTGCTTGGTGCCTCTGCGAGCCAAGGCGATGGAGACGTTGGCATTCGCTCCGCCAACGATGGCGTTGTAGGAACCTGGCTGGTAACGGTTCTCGATGAGGTCAATGAGGGCTTCGCCGATTACAAGGATCATGCCTAAAAAGATACCGCCTTTCGGGCTTCCAGTTGAGATCCGGTTGGGCAGAACCCGATTTCGGATTGAGTGGTTATCGAGGGCAAAAGGTGAAAAACTAGATACTTACGAACAAGGAGCATCACCCAATGAAGTCTTGGCTACGAGCAACACTGGCAGCAACTGCAGCAACCGCACTGGTTGCCTCTCTCGCGGGATGTTCCGCACCAAAGCCAGAGCCAACCAATGCGGCATTCGTGCCTCACATCGCGGTGATTCTGGGAACCGAGTCTCCTTCTTACGCGGCAACCCTATTGGCGGCTGCGGAAGCTGCAGCCAAGGAGTTTGGCGCCATTGTTGAGTGGCACTCCGAAACGCTAAACGGAACCGCTGCGGAACAGAATGCGCTGCTCAAGAAGCTGGCCGCCAAGCAGGTTGAAGGCTACATTTTGATGCCCATCGATGATTCGGTTCAGGCATACAACGACATGGCCGCAAGCACAGGTGCCGATGTGGTGAACCTAGACAGTCACGTGCCAACTCTCGACCACGTTTTTGCCAACATCTTCGATGACGCCAATACCGGCGGCATCAAGCTAGCCGACGCCATTGCGAACTCGATTGGTTACAAGAAGGGCGGCTCCTACGAGATCGCCCTCGGAGTGGTGAACCCAAACGACCAGGTGACCAAGGTTCGCTTGGCAGGCTTCAACTACGAGATCGACGCCAAGTACCCTGGCATCAAGGTTGTGGCCACCGCCATCTCGGAGAACAAGCCGGGCAAGGCTGCCACGCAGGTTGCGGCCGTGTTTGCCAAGAACCCAAAGCTGGCAGGTTTTGTTGCAATGGACTCGTTCACCGCAACCGCTGCAGCGGCCTTGGTTCAGCAGCAGAACCTGAGCGTGCCGCTGGTGGCCTACGATGCCGAACCCGACCACGTTGCGCTGCTAAAGAAGGGCGTTTTCAAGGACCTGATTTCGCAGAACCCAGCCCAGAAGATTCGCTTGGCGATCCAGTTGATTGCCACTCACCAGCTGACCGGCGCAATGCCGCAGATGCGCGACCAGATGTTCGGCAACGTAACCATCGATGGAAGCAGTTCTAAGGCTGACCTAAAGAAGTACACCTACCTTCCAGCTCACTAGGGCTGCGGCAAAAGTGGGCTCGGGTGTAGCCTGAACGCATGAATACAACCAAAGCAGAGCGCTTTGCCAAGGACCGTTTGGCTATTGCCATTCCGTTGCTTGGCGTCGCAGTGATGTGGCTGGCTTTCTTGCTGGCTCAGTACACCGACCTATTCGTCTCCAACCCGTGGCAGAGCGCCAACGGCGGCTACGACGTGTCGCTTGAGGCGGTTCACCCGTCTACCTACATCTTCCTTGCTGGCATCGCCGCGGTGGCGGTTTCGTCGGTTTGGGCCAAGACCCTTGCCGCTAAGGCCGGCGACACCAACCTTGCAAAGGCCGCCCACGGATTCACCATCATCGCCGTGATTGCAAGCCTCATCATCGGTGTGGTCTACGGTTTTGGCCAGTTCGGTTCCGCATTCGGCAACGCGCCAACAGGTGTGCACCACAACGAGTTGGTTCGCATCCTTGGCGTTTACGTGCCGATTCTGTTGGACGCGGGCTTGCTCGTGTTTGTAATCCTCAAGGCATTCGTTGGTCACAAGGAGCAAGAAGATGACTAATCAAACTGCCGCTAAGGCTCGCAGATCGCTCAGCCTTGGCTACTCGGTGCCAATCATCGGTGGCGCTGTTGCCATCGTCTTCGGGCTAATCGTTTACGACCTGACCCGCACCGAGCTCGACGTTTGGATCTGGGTGATCATACAGGCCATCCTCGGAACCGCTCTGGTTCTGGGAACCCGCCTCAGCACTCAGGCACACCACTACTCGCTGGCTCACAAGAAGCAGGTTGGCGCCACCAAAGGCGCGCGAAACCTCAACTTCATTCTTGGCATCATCTGGAGCGTTGTGGTTGGCATCATGAGCTTTGCCTTTGCCAGCACCGCCGTGAACAAGTTGCAGACGTGGCCAGCCACCCCGGTTGGAAGTGGGGCAGACATGAAGAACCCGCTGCCGGTGATTCACGCAGTGACCTTGGAGAGTTTCCTTGGCGACTTCCTCTCGGCGTTTGCGTTGTTGGTGCTAGTTGTGGTTGGCGTTTACCTGCTAATGATCGAGCGCACTCGAGAGCCTCGCGCTGCCAAGTAAGCCCGATTCGACTACAAGTTCCTTTTAGAACCAGCACTACCAAGTAAGGATTTGATTTGAAGTTCAACGCCAAGGCGCTGCTTTTTGACAACGATGGCGTGCTGGTTGATTCGCACCAAGCAGCAAAGGAAGCGTGGACCCAGTGGGCCACCGAGTACGCACCCGGCTGGGATTGGGACGCGCCTGAGAACGCGGGCGTTCGCGCCGAAGACAAGGTTCGCCAGCTGGTTCCGGCGGACAAGTTTGCCGAGGCCAACGACCGCATCAACCAGCTTGAGCAGGACACCGCGCACGAGACTGTGGCGCTCGGGGGAGCGGTTGAGCTCACCAACGCGCTCGCCGCGGGAATCTGGACCGTTTGCACCAGCGCCAACGTGAACCTGGGCAAGGCTCGCCTGGAAGCTGCCGGCATTCCGGTTCCTACCGAACTGGTGACCGCAAATGACGTTGCCCAGGGCAAGCCGTTTCCAGATCCTTACCTTCTCGGCGCCGAACGCTTGGGCGTTGACCCCGAGAACTGTGTGGTGTTCGAAGACGCGGCGGCGGGCGTGCAAGCTGCCATCGATGCGGGGGTTGGCCTTGTGGTTGGTGTATCCGAACGCGCCATGGACACCGATGCGGACATCGTGGTTAAAGACCTTTCGGGAATCACCTTTGACGGTGAAGAGTTATACATTCCAGACAACAATCGCTTGCGATAGGAGATAAAAATGGCTGAAGTTACTTATTACGGTGCTGACTGGTGCCGCGACTGCCGTCGCAGCAAGGCTCTTATGGACGCTGCTGGCGTGGCGTACGAGACCAAAGACGTTGAGCAGAGCGCCGAGCTAGCCGCCGAGGCTGAGGGAATTGCCGGCCGCAAGAACATTCCGGTGATTGTTTTCGCCGATGGCGAGTTCCTGGTGGAACCATCTGACCCTGATTTGAGCGAGGCACTAGCCAAGCGCGGACTTCTGGGCTAGGCTTAACACCGTTACACTTTCGTAACAAAAAAGTCGTTTGCAGCACATTCACTTTTATTGGCCCGGCATAAGTTGACCGGATCCCATAATGTGCCAGTCTTTTCCTTTTTAAGAGCTTGCCGATTGCAGGCGTTTTACTTATGTGGGTCTAGCGCAGTTCGACTTTAAAGAACCGTGCGCCGGGTGCTACTCCCATGCGGCCCACATAACTCAAAAGGAAACAAAACCATGCCTAAATTCGGCAGCAATCCGTCGCGCCCTGGTGGCGCAGACCGCAAACCACGCCACGGCAAGACCGGAGCCCCTCAGGGTTCGGGTCACGCTTCGGGTGGATTCAAAGATCGTGAAGACGGCCGCGGAGGCCGTTCTCCTCAGCGTCAGGCCTTCTTTGAGGCCAAGACCGGCGACGACCGCGGCCCCGAGAGCGCTGGCAGGCGCTCGAGCCGGGACGATCGACAGGGAAGTTCCGATAGACCTCGCCGGGACTTCGGCGACCGCGACTCCCGTCCAGCCCGCGATGACCGTGGTGGCCGCTCGGGCGACCGCGACTCCCGTCCGGCTGGCCGCAGCTTCGGCGACCGCGACAACCGCGGCGCTCCAGCACGTGGTGGCGAGCGTCGTTTCGACGACCGCGGCCCACGTCGCGATTTCGGCGACCGTGACTCCCGTCCGGCACGCGATGACCGCGGTGGCTCTGACGACCGTCGTAAAGACTGGTCGCCTCGCACCGAGCGTCCAGCAGGCCGCGGCGGCGACCGCCCGGCAGGCCGTAGCTTCGGAGACCGCGAAGACCGCGGCCCACGCCGCGAGTTTGGCGACCGCGACTCCCGTCCTTCGCGTCCATCTTTTGGCAACCGCGACGACCGTGGACCACGCCGTGACTTTGGTGACCGTGACTCGCGTCCGGCACGCCCTTCGTTCGGCGACCGTGACGACCGTCCGCGTCGTGACTTTGGCGACCGCTCGGACCGCCCACGCTTTGGTGACCGCGATGACCGTCGCGGTGGAGGCCGTAGCTTCGATGGCGACCGCCGTCCGGACCGCGCAGACCGCGTAGAGCGTGACCGCAGCCGCGACAACAGCTTCAACGAGCGTCGTAGCAGCACCCCGAACAAGAAGGCTTTCTTTGAGGACGAGGTACTAGAGCGTCTAGAGAGCGCGAAGACCGAAGATGTGGTCATCGCTGCCAGCTTTGAAGAAATGGGACTACACGAACGTCTAGTTACCGCACTTCAGGGCATGGGTGCCGAGACTCCGTTCCCAATCCAGGCTGCAACCATTCCGGCTGCAATTTCTGGAAGCGACGTGCTTGGCCGCGGTAAGACCGGTTCCGGTAAGACCATCGCGTTCACCGTTCCGATTGTGACCAAGTTGGTTGCTGGCGGCTCGGTTCCTCGCAAGCCAAACAAGCCACGCGCACTGATTCTTGCTCCAACCCGTGAGCTTGCAGACCAGATCGACCGCACCGCAAGCCAGCTTGCACGCGCAGTTGGTTTCTACACCACCACCATTTACGGAGGTGTACCTCAGCGCAAGCAGGAGATCGCACTTAGCCGTGGTGTGGACATTCTGGTTGCAACCCCTGGTCGTCTTGAAGACCTGATGGCTCAGCGCATTGTTGACCTTAGCGAGTGCGAGACCATCGTTATCGACGAGGCCGACCACATGTGCGACCTTGGCTTCATCGAAGGCGTTCGTCGCATCATGAAGGCCACCGGAGACAGCCAGAAGCTGCTCTTCAGCGCAACTCTTGACCGCGAAGTTGACGCGCTAGTGAAGGAATTCCTTCCTAACCCGTTCACCTACGAGGTTCCAAACGAAGCTAACGACACCGCGAACATTGTTCACCGTGTGCTTGTTATGGATGACCGCGACCGCAGCCCAGTGTTGCTTCGCCTAGTTCAGGGTGCCGAGAAGGCGCTTATCTTTGTTCGCACCAAGGCAACCGCCGAGAGCCTGAGCGAAAGCCTCACCGAGGCCGGAGTTCCTGCAGCTCGTCTACACGGTGACCTTAACCAGAGCCAGCGAAACCGCAACCTCGAGCGCTTTGTTCGTGGCCAGGTTCGCGTTCTAGTTGCCACCGACGTAGCCGCTCGCGGTATTCACGTGGACGACGTTGCGCTGGTTATCCAGCTTGACCCACCACTGGAGTACAAGACCTACCTACACCGTGCCGGTCGTACCGGTCGTGCGGGCAAGGAAGGAACCGTGGTTACCATGATTCCTCGCCAGCGTCGTCGTCGCATCGAAGACCTGCTACACCGCGCCGAGCGCGATGGTCTATTCACCGATGTGTGGCCAGACCACGAGCTGCTAGAGCAGCTTGCCGGTCCAATCGCTCCACCTCCTGCTGTTGAGGTCCTTGACTTTGGCAACGGTGGCGGCGGACGCGGTGGAGACCGTGGCGGTCGTGGTGGAGATCGCGGTGGCCGTGGTGGCGACCGTGGACCTCGCAAGGGCAACTACGGTGGCAGCGGCAAGGGCCGTTGGGCAGACCGCCCAGCTGGCGAAGACCGCCCACGCAAGAAGCGTTTCAACGACTAATCTGCTTGCAGACTGAGTTATCGGTGGCGCAGGATCCTCACGGGTCTTGCGCCACTGCCAATTCACGGGTAGTCTTGTAAGTAGCCAAAGACCGCCGGTTTCGGACGCAGGCAAATCATGATTGTAAATCTCAGATTTACTCCCATGTTTTGATTGTGACCGACGAAGGATCGCAGTAAATGCGGCATCCAGCGCAGGTGTATGAAGTTTCTTTTCGTGTTTTCACGACGATGCTCCGTGCCCTTGCGCCGGAGCCTTTTTTATTGCCCAGAGATTTTCTGGTTCCTGGGGCTACCGGCAAAATAATCATCCAAGGAGTGCCATGGCGAACAAGGAAGCGACCGTCGCCGAGCTTACTGAGAAGTTCTCAAGCTCGACCGCGATTTTGCTAACCGAGTACCGCGGACTCACTGTGGCTCAGCTCAAGGAGCTGCGCCGTTCAATCAGTGCTGACGCAACTTACGCCGTAGCAAAGAACACCCTTCTCAAGATTGCAGCTGCAAAGGCTGGTGTGACCGCATTTGACGGCCAGCTAGTTGGACCATCGGCAATCGCATTCGTTTCTGGAGACCCAGTAAACGTTGCAAAGAGCTTGCGTGACTTTGCTAAGGCAAACCCTCTGCTTGTTGTTAAGAGCGGTTACCTAGACGGTAAGCCTCTAAACGCAGACGAGGTTAAGAAGCTTGCTGATCTCGAGACCCGTGAAGTTCTGTTGGCTAAGGCCGCAGGCGTCTTCAAGGCCTCGCTATTCAAGGCTGCTTACGTATTCAACGCTCCGCTTGCACAGGCCGTCCGCACCGTGGACGCACTGCGCGCGAAGCAAGAATCAAACTAAACACACCTTTTTACACAAACACCATTCAGGAGAAATCAAATGGCAAAGTTGACCACTGACCAGCTCATCGAGGCTTTCAAGGAGCTATCGCTAATCGAGCTAAGCGACTTCGTTAAGAAGTTCGAAGAAGTATTCGAAGTAACCGCTGCTGCACCTGTTGCAGTTGCTGCTGCTGCCGCACCTGGTGCTGCTGCAGAGGCTGCAGAAGAGAAGGACTCGTTCGACGTAGTTCTTGAGGCTGCTGGCGACCAGAAGATCCAGGTTATCAAGGAAGTTCGCGCACTGACCAACCTAGGTCTAGGCGAGGCAAAGGCCGTTGTTGACGGCGCTCCTGCAACCGTTCTTGAGGGCGCAAACAAGGAGACCGCTGAGAAGGCAAAGGCTGCTCTAGAGGCTGCCGGCGCAAAGGTAACCCTTAAGTAGTCTTCTCTACTTCTTTCGAGACCCGTCCTGTTCGCAGGGCGGGTTTCGTGTTTAACCGCGTGTTACGAACTGCGTGGTTAGGCGCTTGGTTTGCTGCATCGATGGAGGTTAGCCTTTACCCATGGCATACGTTCTCGTCAACCACGGCTGGACCAACACCCGCCAAAAGGGACACTGGCAGCGCACGCTGGCTGCAGACTTGCGCAACGCGGGCCACCAGGTGTTTTACCCGCAGTATCCCAACACTCAGCAACCCAGCTTTGCCGAGTGGTCCGCACTGTTACAGGCGGAACTGGAACTGCTGTTGGAGACTCGTGCCGCCGCCTCGGTTGAGGCGGCAACCGCCGAGGTGATTGTGATTGGCCACTCGCTGGGTTGCGTGAACTTCATAAAGACAGCACTTCAGGGGAACCTTTCCGGACAGGTGCTGGGGCAGGAATCGGCAGGTCCACTCGTTGACCGCGTTCTGTTTGTTGCACCTCCGGGACCTGAGAAAATCGACACCCTGCCGGACTTTGCCGTTGTGGCGAGTGCGCCGGAAATCAGCGCGGCACTAAACGCCGTGGCTGGCTCTGTGACTCTGGTGGGAAGCGACAACGACCCCTGGTCGCCGCGCGGAATTCAGGCAACCTACGGGGATCCTCTGGGATTGCAAGTCGTTGTGATTCCAGGAGCCAAACACCTTGCAAGCAGCGATGGTTGGAGTTCGTGGCAGGGCGTATTCAACTGGGTCAATGACCCGCGGAGTGACCTCACCGTTCGGTAGCGAGCTGAGCGCACCCAGGCATCTCAGCCAAGTTGAAAAGGCCAGCCGAATGGCTAGGCTGGCAGTATGAGAATCTTGCTTGTTGGTGCTGGTGGAGTTGGAGACGCAATCGCAAAGGTTGCGGCTCGCAGAGACTTTTACGAGGCGCTAGTTGTTTCCGACTACGACCTTTCTCGCGCCGAGGCAACCATCGACTGGATTGCAAAAAAGCACGGACCCGAGGTTTCGGACAAATTCACCGCCGCCAAGATTGACGCCAGTAGCGCGGCCAACGTGACCGAGATGATTCGTCAGTACGACATTACTCACGTGATCAACGCGGTTGAGCCAAAGTTTGTTCCAACCATCTTCAGCGGTACGTTCACTGCTGGTGCTAACTATGTGGACATGGCAATGAGTCTCAGCGAGCCACACCCTGACGACCCGTTCCACAAGCCAGGCATCAAGCTTGGAGACGCCCAGTTTGCCGTGAACGAGCAGTGGGAGCGCGCCGGTCTTTTGGCGCTGGTTGGTGCCGGTGTTGAGCCAGGCCTCAGCAACATTTTTGCTCGCTACGCGGCCGAATATCTGTTCACCGAAATCGACGAAATCGGCACCCGAGACGGCGCCAACCTTGTGGTTCGCGACGAAGACGGCAACGAGATTTTTGCCCCGAGCTTCAGCATCTGGACCACCATCGAAGAGTGCCTGAACCCGCCTGTGATCTATGAAGAGGGCAAGGGTTGGTTCACCACCGCGCCGTTCAGCGAGCCGGAGATTTTCGAGTTCCCAGAGGGCATCGGCGCAGTTGAGTGCGTGAACGTGGAGCACGAAGAAGTGACCATGCTGCCTCGCACCATCAAGGCCAATCGCGTGACGTTCAAGTACGGGCTGGGTAGGGAATTCATCGATGTCTTGAAGACCCTGCACATGCTTGGTTTGGACCGCACTAAGCCGGTTCGCGTGCGTTCCAGCCAGGGGCCGGTAGATGTTGCCCCGCGCGATGTGGTTGCAGCAGTGCTGCCAGACCCAGCCAAGATTGGCCCGTACATGGAGGGCAAGACCTGTGCCGGTGTGCTGGTGACCGGTAAGGATCAGGACGGCCGAGACCGCGCCACCTACCTGTACCACGTGATCGACAACAAGTTTGCAGTGGACGAGTACGAGAGCCAGTGCGTGGTTCTACAGACCGCGTTTGTTCCGGTTTGCGCGCTAGAGCTGATTGCCAACGGTAGCTGGAAGGGTGAGGGCGTGCTTGGCCCAGACTCGTTCGATGCCAAGCCATTCCTGGAGTTGTTCAGCAGCACTCAGGCATACGACCAGAAGTGGGTTTCGCAGGAGCGTTTGCCTGCCAGTCCGCTGCGTCACCCGTAACATCGGCGCCCGTGCCTAGGGCATAAATCGCAAGAAAGGCGTCAGTTTGGCGGACTACGACGTTGTAGTTATAGGCTCCGGTTTCGGAGGTTCGGTGGCTGCGCTGCGTCTGACCGAAAAGGGCTATAGCGTTCTAGTGCTTGAGGCCGGTGCTCGCTTTGCCGACTCCGACTTTGCCAAGACCTCGTGGAACCTCAAGCGGTTCCTGTTTTTCCCGCGCCTAGGTTTGCTGGGCATCCAAAGAATCGACCTGCTCAAGAACGTTATGGTCATGAGCGGCGCCGGAGTTGGCGGCGGCTCGCTGGTTTACGCAAACACGCTCTACCGGCCATCGAAGCAGTTCTTTGAAACTGGCAGCTGGGTTGGGGTCACTAACTGGCAGGCGCAGCTGGAGCCCTATTACCGCCAAGCGGAAGCCATGCTGGGCGTGGTGACCAACCCGTTTGAAAGCCCCAGCGATGTAGCCATTCGCAAGGTGGGGGAGCGCTTCGGCTTCGGGCACACCTACACCCCAACTCCGGTGGGCGTCTACTTTGGGCAGGGTGCAGGGGTTGCCGCTGCGGATCCGTTCTTTGGCGGCGCGGGACCCGAACGATCCGGTTGCACCAACTGCGGCGAGTGCATGACCGGCTGCCGTCACAACGCCAAAAACACGCTCGTGAAAAACTACCTGTACCTGGCCGAGCGCGCTGGGGCACAGGTGGCCGCCCTAACCACCGTGACTGATTTTGAACGCATCGATGGGGGTTTAGAACAACCCGACTTTTGGCGAATCAGCACCCGAGCAACTGCACGTGGAGGTCGCACCGGCACCATCACCGCGAATCAGATCGTGGTTGCCGCCGGTGCACTCGGAACCGCCAAGCTGCTTCAAAAGGTTCGAGACGCGGGTCACCTGTCGGGCATCAGCGAAGCCCTCGGCGCCAACACTCGCACCAACTCGGAGAGCCTGCTGGGCGTGGTTTCGAATGACAAGAATCTTGACTTCAGCGTGGGCAGTGCAATCACCAGCAGCATCTATCCCGCGCCAGACACCCACATCGAACCCGTGCGTTACGGCAAGGGCAGCAACTTCATGGCTGGCCTTCAGAGCATCATGGCGTCAGGTCGCAACCCAAAGAGGCCACCCGAGCAGCAAGGCCCAAATCCGCTGAGACTACTCGGCGCCACCCTGCAGAACCTGTTCCGCCTGCCCAAGTTCTACAACCTTCGCCACTGGAGCGAACGCACGCTGATCCTTTTGGTGATGCAGAGCCGCGACAACTCGCTCACCACGTACCTAAAACGCACTGCGCTCGGCGGCAAGAAACTCACAAGCAGGCAGGGTCACGGCGAAGAGAATCCGTCGTGGGTTCCCGCCGGTCACCTGTTCGCCCGCGAACTTGCCAAGGACATCGATGGCACACCCGGCGCCGTAACCACCGAAGCGTTCGGTATCCCGATGACCGCACACTTCCTGGGTGGCGCAACTATTTCTGCTACAGCCGAGACCGGTGTGGTGGACGGCTACCTGCGAGTTCACGGCGTTCCTGGGCTGCACATTTTTGACGGCAGCACACTCAGTGCAAACCCGGGTGTGAACCCATCGTTGAGCATTACAGCTCAGGCGGAGTGGGCATGCGCGCACTGGCCAAACAGGGGTGAAGAAGATTTGCGACCACAACTCGGTGAGCCTTTCAAGCTGGTTGCCCCGGTGGCGCCGGCAAACCCGGCAGTGCCTGCTACGGCAGCTGGGCGGCTACGGTTGCCGCTTTGGCCAAGCGGTGGCGCTGCTCAATAGCCTGACCCCAATAGGTGGCGGCCACGATTAGTGCTGCGCCTAGAGCACCCAGCGGCCCCATGGCCTCGCCGCCAATCAGAACAGCCAGCACAGTTGCCCAAACCGGTTCCGTGCCCAGCAGCAGGCTGGTGCGACTTGCCGAGGTGTGCTTGATGCCCCAGTTGAGTCCGATGAATCCGAATGCCGTGCAGAACACCGCGAGGAAGGCCATGAGCCACCAGTCGTATCCGCTGTAGTGCAGCGCGGTGTTCACGGTTTCCGCCGGGTTGTAGAGGAACATGATGAGCCCCGATGTGGTGAGCTGCAACATGGTTAGGTTCACAGGCGAAACCGGCTGCACCTCAACCTTCTGCCCAACTTGCGAGAGTCTGCCAACCGCCACAATGTGCACGGTGCGGAAAAGTGCCGCAAAAACCATAAGCAAGTCACCGATGTTTGGTTGCACAAAACCGTTGCCGGTGATGAGTAGAACCATGCCGATCATCACCACGGTGGTAGCCACAAAGAACCGGCCGGGTAGCCAACTCCTGCGCCAAGCACTCTCCAAAATGGGAGTGAGCAAGATACTCACGCTGATGATGAGTCCGGCGTTTGTGCTGGACGTGATGGAAGTGCCCGAGGTCTCGAACGACATAACCAGAACCTGGCTTGAGCCAAAGACCAGGCCCATCCAGAGTTCCTTCTTGGTGATCTTCTGGCGGCCACGAAGCCAGTACAGCGCAATAAGCGCGGCGCCAATCAGAAAACGCAGCGAGAGAATGCTGGTCCAGGCGCCGTCGTGGCTCAGCTGCTTCATCACAACGTAGCTGCCACCCCAAACTGCGGCAACGCTGAGCAGCATGATGTCGCCGGCGTTTAGGCCAGCCCCAAATTTGGAAGCACCGTTTTGGCGGCTGCCGTCGAGACGCGCGCGGGCCACTAGCGCAACCGCGCTGGCAGGATTTTGTCTAGGCGACCCTGGCTCACTGCGGCGCCAAGAATCACAACCGCACCGCCCAAGAGCTGGTTCCAGGTGATCGCTTCGTGCAGCAGCAGCGCGCCCGCAATCACGGCAACAACAGGGGATAGGTAGGTTACTGAGTTTGCAATAGCGCTACCCGCAAGGTTCATAAGTTGGTAGTACCAGATGTACGCAAAGCCGGTGCCAACCACTCCGAGTGCCAGCATTCCGGCCAGGGAGGCCATCGATGGGGCTGCGGTGAAAAGCGGTCCCGAAAGATACAGCGGAAGCAGGGTGAGTCCGGCAAGCAGAACCTGCGCGGAAACCTGAACCCCGGCGTCAAGCTTTAGTGGGCTGATGTAGCGGCGAGCGTACGGGCCACCAAACCCATAGAGCGAAACCGCACCGATGAGTGCCAACACGGCCCAAGGGTCGTTGTTGCCAAGGCCGTTCCACACCGCAAGCACGGTGAGTACACCGAGGAGGCCAACGCCCAGCCCGAGCAGAACCTTGGCGCGCGGAGTTTCCTCGCGGAATACCGAGAGGATCACGATGATGGTGGCGATTGGTGTTGTGGCGTTCATGATGCCGGCGAACGCGCTGGTAACGTGCTGCTCCGCGAATGCGAACAACACAGACGGAATGGAGTTCATGAAGAACTGCAGGATGAAAAGTTTGAGCCAAACGCCAGGCTGGGTTGGCCACTGCTTGCGCTGGAAAATCGCGATGAGTGCCATTGGAATTCCGCCGAGAGCCATGCGCCAGAAGGCAACGCCGATTGGGGTGAGGAACTCGTTACCAAGGGCGATGAACAGGAACGAACCGCCCCAAACAATGCCCACCGTTAGGTAAAGGCCAAGCCATGAGCCGCTCTGCTTTGTCATTCTGCCAGCCTACCAATTTGGTACTTGATTCATCGATGCAAGCGCAGTCGAAGCTATCCCTTGCCTCACCCTTAGCGTTGCGTATTGACAACAAGCGGGGGGGGGGGTAACCTCAAAAGCGACGTTGGGGGAACGGCCTTCAACCGAAGCAATAGGGGATTCAATGTCGGACAACCAACAGTCCAGTTACAAGGAAGCAAAGGCAGACGCCAAAGCTCAGAAGGCGCGCGAAAAGGCTTTGCGTCCTTGGTTCAAGAAGAAGCGTTTCATTGTTCCAATCGCAATCGTTGCGATCGCAGTGGCAAGCACTGCTGCTAATAGTGGGAACAAGTCGGACACCAACGCAGCACCTCTCGATGGTTCGTCCAGTTCGAGCGAAACCACAAAGGTTGCAGCAATCGGCGACACAGTTACCGATGGCGACTTCGCCTTTGCGATCACCGACATCAAGTGTGGCGTAGCACACGTTGGAACCGACTTGCTCGGCAAGGACGCCCAGGGGCAGTACTGCCTTGTTGGCGTAAAGGTTCGCAACGATGGCAAGGAAGCCTCGTACATGCTTGGCGACAACCAGTACCTGTTCGACAACAAGGACCGCAAGTTCTCTGCTGACACAGCAGCGATGATTTACCTTCCTGAGAAGCAGTCACCTTGGCTGACCGAAATCAACCCTGGTAACCAGATCTCGGGCACCATCGTTTACGACGTTCCAAAGGATGCAGTTATCGACCACATTGAACTTCACGACAACGCCTACAGCACTGGCGTAACCGTGAGCCTCAAGTAATTCGATTATCAAGAAAAGGCCAACTCCGAGGAGTTGGCCTTTTCGCTTTAAGCTCTAGCGCTTGATCCAAGCAGTTGCGTCTGCAGGCAGCTTGCCGTCTACCAGTGGCAGGCTGCTGAGCAGAACCTGCCCCTTTGGCAGAGCAACCGGCTTGGTGCCGAAGTTGGTTACGCTGTGCCAGCCGTTTGGGCGAACAAAGTGCAGCACGTTCTTGTTGAAGAAGTGCTTTACCCACTTGATCTCCTGTGCGGTGACCAAACTCTTTCGCAGGTTCACAGCCTTGCGATAGAAGTTCAGGGTGCTCGAAGGGTCGGTGTCTTCGGCCTCAACCGAAACAGCGCCGTACCACTCTGGCTGAGGTAGGTGTGAACCGTTGGCGCCAAACCCGAACGACGAACCCTCGCGAGTCCAAGGCAGTGGCACGCGGCAGCCATCGCGGCTCAAACCGAGTTCAGGGTTGCGGAAGAACTGAGGGTCCTGCATCAACTCTGCAGGGATGTCCAGAACTTCCTGCAGACCAAGCTCTTCACCCTGGTAGAGGTAGGTGCTCCCAGGCAAAGCCAGTAGCAAGGCGGTCATGGCGTTTGCTCGCTTCAGTCCCTGCTCAACATTCACCTTTGGGTCAAAGCGGTTGTCCTTGTACCAGCGGCCGTGGTCGGTTCCGTTTGGCAGACCAAAGCGGGTGGCGTGACGAATGATGTCGTGGTTGCTGAGAACCCAAGTGGTGTGCGAACCCATGTCGTGCGAGCGCTTGATTGCGCCACCGGCAAGTTCCTTCACGCGGGCAGGGTCCCAACCGGCACCCAGCATGTCAAACGCAAACGCCTGACCCAGACCCTTCTCGCTTGCGTAAGCAGGCAAACGGTCGGCAGCAACCCAAGCCTCAGCCACACCCATGCGTGGTGGGTTGTACTGGTTGAAGATCTCACGCCAAGAAGCGTAGATGTCGTGCACGGCGTCGCGGTCGAACAAATCATCGGTGCCATTTGGCTTGATAACCGAAACGTCGTAGCTCTGACGCTCTGGCAGATGCCCGTTGGCCAAGTCCTTAACCAGTGCGTGAGCCACGTCAACGCGGAAGCCGTCAACGCCACGGTCACACCAGAACTTCACGGTCTTGCGGAAGTCGGCCTTGACCTCTTCGTTGTCCCAGTTCCAGTCCGGCTGCTCCGAAGCAAACAGGTGCATGTACCACTGGCCAGGCTCGCCGTTTGGCTCGGTGATGCGAGTCCAAGCGGTTGGTCCAAAGTGGCTGCGAAGCTCGCTCGGGCGAATCTCGCCGTTGGCCCCCTTGCCGTCGCGGAAGATGTAGCGGTCGCGCTCAGGCGAACCAGGGGCAGCCTTCAGTGCGTCCTGGAACCACTTGTGGCCGGAGCCCGAGTGGTTAGGAACGAGGTCTGCAATCAGGCGAATGCCGGCAGCGTGCAGGGTCTCAACCAGTTGGTCGAACTCTTCGAGAGTTCCAATGCGCGGGTCGATGTCGCGGTAGTCGTCCACGTCGTATCCGCCGTCGGCCAGAGCCGATGGGTAGAACGGGCTCATCCAAACCGCATCCACACCAAGGGTCTTCAGGTAAGGCACGCGGCTGATGATTCCCTTTAGGTCGCCAATGCCATCGGCGTTGCCATCGGCAAAGCTACGTGGGTAGATCTGGTAAATAACTGCCTGGTGCCACCAGTCTGCTGGTCCAACTAGGAAGGTGTGTTCTGCCATGGCGGCCTCCTTAAAAATCAAAAAGAGCATCGATGAATGTAACTGAGAAGCATCGATGCACTCGTTGATTTAAGTCTAGTTGGGCGCTCACGGCTGCAAGCGTTGCCAGTTGGAAGTTACCGCCTTGTTACCCACAATTCCACCGAAGTGGCGGTGTGATCGGTTCGAGGAATCATCACGGACTGCGCGCGGTTCACGTGCCAGCCACTGCCAACCAGCACGTGGTCAATCTGCAGAAACGGAATGTCCGCCGGCTTGGTTGGCGAGGTAAATGTTGGGAAAGTCACGCGCTGCCAAGGCCAGTTCACCTTTGCCTGGGCGTCTTGCAAACCGGTGGCCAGAACCGACTCAAACGGTGCGTGACCGAAGCCCGAGTTGAAGTCGCCGGCAACAATCAGTCGACGGTTCTTTGGAACGGTAGGCACGAACTTGGCAACCGCCCGCATGTCGCTGGCCCACTGCGCCCGGCTGATCAGTGGGTTCTGCGCGCGAGTGGCAACCACAGTCAGGGGGAAGTTGTTGATTGTCACATCAATAGCGAGTGTTGGGTTGAAAGTTCCAGGCACGCGTCGTTTTGCATCGATGGGCCACCTGCTCCAAATGGCGTTACCCAACATCTCGGCGCCTGGCTGCAGGTTGCCGGTGTCGATTGAATAGCGATACGGCAGCACCTTCTCCATGCCTGCTCGGATGAGTCCTGGGTTCAGGAAAGTGTCGTTGCTCTCGGCCACAATCAGGAAGTCGGCGTGCGAGCTGCGTACCAGGCGAGTCAGCGCGTAGGGGCTGGCGGTGCCGAGCAAGGCGTTGACCTCAACAACGTTCACCGATGTGAGGCTGTGCGGCTTCTGCGAGTCTGGAAGGTTTGGCAGTGGCTCCTGAGATGGAACCACCTGGAAGCCAACCGCGGCAACGGCAACAACCAGTGCGGTGGTGGTGGCAGCGATCCAGTCTTTGAGGCTGAGTGAAACCAGCACCCAAACGGCGGCCAGGAGGCAGACCGCCGGACCAAGGGCCGTTGCCAGCACACCCACCGCAGAGGAAGAGTTACCCAGCAGCCAAAGCGCAAGCCAAACCAACAGGAGCACAGTTGGCACCCGTGTGATTACCTTCTTGCGGTTCGGGAACACAGACTTCAGCGCCGCCTTGAGCGCATCAAGAACTCGCTGCATTACTTACCGCTCACCGATGGCGTTGGGCTTGTCGTTGAGTTGGCAGACGGATTGCCGCTAGCACTCGGGCTTGCCGCTGGAGTTGGCAGCAGGTGCTTTGCAATTATCGTGAGCTTCGGCACGTTTTCTACAGGGGAATCCAAAGGAGTTGTTGGAAGGTGCCCAGTGAATGAGTTATTCCACTGAGTAGTTTGCAGGAGCGGCCAGGCGTTCCAAACAGGTGCAAGCTCGTCATATGCGCCAGTGGTTACAGTGATGCTTTCACCATCTCTGTTACTACTCCACCAGACCGGCAGTCCCTTTAGCGTTGAACCAGGACGTGTGACTGCAATTGGCTCACCTGTCTGATCAAACAGTTGCACGATGGGTATTCTTTTACCGTTTTGGTCGAAGGCAAATATGTTTTCCACTGTTTTGCCGTTGTATTGAATTCCTTCAGGCACGTTGTACATGTTTGGATACTTGCTGGCATACTGCATGTCCTGCCAGCCATAGGCGCCCATGATTACGGAGAACATTGCGAACAAGGTAAGCAAGTGTCCGCCGAAGGCAACCAACTGTAGGAACCAGTTACGGCCCCAGAACTTCATGCTCAAAACGTAGCTTGAGGCAAGACAAAACAGCATAAATAGGAACTGCTGTTTGCTTGCAGGCAGCAATCCGGTTTGGGTATAGATGTTTGCAAATACTAGGAACACCGCGTAACCGCGAAGCACCCACCAGAATCCACGGAAGTTGCCAAGCCAGTTCCAGGTCTTGCCCAACAGTGGGTTGCCGTCCAGCTTGGCCTGCCACCAGTTAGCAAGGCGCTGCGTGAGAGTGACTCGCTTGCGCTTAACTGATCCATCGATGATTGGTGAATCAAACTCAACCACAGCCGAGTTTCCAGTGGCGCTCGCCGAGGCAGCTGGAGTAACTGAGGAGCCAGCCGTGCCCGCGATTCCCGCAGCGGCGCGTAGCTCATTTGCGTAACCCGCGGCACTGCCAAACGCGATGCCCTGTTCGGCCGCACGCTCGGCTAGGTCGGCCTCAAGCCCATCGGTGAGGTCTTGGATCTCTTCCTGGGTCAGGTCGCCAAGTGCAGCGCGAACCTTTATGGCGAATTCTTTGATTGCCTTTGTGGTTTCTTCTGGAGTGGTCATTTCTTGGCTCCTCTGGTTGCGGCCGATTTGGCGTTGGAAGGTGTGGCGGGGGAGAGCAGTTGGGTCATGGTGTTGGAGAACGCGGTCCAGCTGGCGCGCTGTTGGTTGAGCATCTGTTTGCCTAGGTCGTTTATTGCGTAGTACTTACGGTGCGGTCCGCCATCGCTGGGAACCACATAGGTGCTGAGTGCGCCCGCTGTGTAGAGGCGGCGCAGAGTTCCGTAAACGGAAGCGTCACCGATGTCTTCCACGCCGGCGGCTCTGAGTCTGCGAACGATGTCGTATCCGTAGCCGTCTTCATTCTCGATAACCGCGAGAACGGCAACGTCTAGCACTCCCTTGAGAAGTTGAGTAGTGTCCATGAACTACCTCCTTGTTTTTACACACTACTACACAATGCGAAGTAGTGTGCAACAAGTTGATGCAGTGCGAGGTTAAATGTTTGCGCCAAGACTTGCTGTTAGAAGAGTTTGCTCAACCGGCGAGTGGCGAACTTGCCTGCCAGCAACAGGGTGATCTGCTCAAGGGCAGGGCCAGCCACATAGGAACGTGCACGCGTGTCGCCCACGGCCACCAAGAGTCTTGCTTCAACGAGGTCGGCCAAGTCTCTAGAAGCGGTGAGTGTGCTGATGGAATCGCCGGCCTCGAGCACAAGTGTTCTGTAGAGCTGATTGGTGAGCCTGTTTCCAGTTTCCACGTGAACCAGGGGAGACACAACTCGCTCGTGCATTCCTAGCGCCTCAACCAGGTGGGCAACCTCATTCCAGCTCGCGTTCAATTGCGCAGCGTTCACGCGAACCTGTTCCGCTTGACGGTAGTGGGCGTTGAGCACAAATCTGATCCACGGCTTTGCATTCACCTTTGGGTTCCAGACGCCACCTCCCACCTCTGCAAGAACCGAGTAGTACTCCTTGGTGTGCGCGGCCAAGAACTCCTCAATGCTCAGGAACAGCGGGCTCAATGGTTCGCTCTGAGCCAGCACCAAACTCTGCAGCACGCGACCTGTGCGCCCGTTGCCGTCTTTGAATGGGTGGATAAGCGCAAGGTTCAAATGTGCCATTGCGCCACTCACCAGCCCAACCTGCTCCCCAGAGTGAACAAGGGAAGCGCAAAGCTCGTGTATCAACTCGGGAACCTGTTCCCAATCCGCTCCAGTGTGAACCACTCGGTTGGTTTTGCCGTCGCGCACGAAAATCGGTCCGCCGCGAAAACGCCCCGGGAGCATCTGAAGATCGTATCCCTGCAACATAAAGTGAAGACTCTTGAGCAAATTCACATCGATGGTCAGTGGCTGATCTCTAGCAATCTGCAACACAAAAGTCATGGCCTGACGGTAGCCCTGGAGTGCCTGTTCGGTGGCGGGCTTAACCTCGCCTAGAGCACCTCCCAACATCACCTCGTTCACCTGGCTCAAGTTTGCTTCAAAGCCCTCGATTGAGTTGGAGGAGCGTACTGCCTGCGCAAGCGCCTGACGGCGGAGCGTGCCCTGCCAGCGAGCCGGCTGGTTAAGCGTTGGCTTCAGATCTGCGTGCTGCTGCCAAATGAGGTCGAGCGCGCGCAACTCCGCTGCGTCTAGCTTGGGAGTCTTGACAATCACTGCGCTCACCTTCCTCTCTCAACGTTTGAATCAATCTATCTAAATGATAGAAAGTTTCTATCAATCTATCAATTGGTTGTCCACTTGCCTCCCGCGATTTTCACCAGATAAACGAAAAAGCCCCGAGCAATTGCTCGAGGCTTCATCGATGAAACTGAAAATGCTAGTGGGTGCTTGGGTCCTGCTCCACCTCGGTGCGGTCGCCGCTCCAAAGGGTGTGGAAGGTGCCAGGCAGGTCCACGCGCTTGTAGGTGTGTGCACCAAAGAAGTCGCGCTGTCCCTGTACCAAGGCTGCTGGTAGGCGAGGGGAACGAAGGCCGTCGTAGTAAGAAAGCGACGATGCGAACGCAGGAACCGGAATACCGGCAAGCGAGCTGTGCGCAACCACGGTGCGCCAAGACGAAACGCTCTTGGCAACTGCCTGCTTGAAGTAAGGGTCAAAGATGAGGCTCTCAAGACCGGCGTTTGCTGCATAAGCGTCTGCAATGCGGTTTAGGAACTGCGCGCGGATGATGCAACCACCGCGCCAGATCTTGCTAACTGCACCAAGGTCGATGTTCCAGTTGTACTCGGCAGCACCGGCGCGGATTGCGTCGAAGCCCTGTGCGTAGGCAACCAACTTGGATGCGTAGAGTGCGCGGCGAACGTCTTCAACGAAAGCTGCCTTGTCTGCAATGTTCCATGCGGTTGCGTCTGCAGGCAGGCCGTCAACGGCTGCGCGCTGTGCGGTCTGCGACGAAAGTGAACGAGCGAATACGGCCTCGGCAATACCCGAAACAGGCACGCCCAGGTTCAGCGCGGTCTGCACGGTCCAAACGCCGGTTCCCTTGCTGCCAGCCTGGTCAAGGATTACATCAACCAGTGGCTTGCCGGTCTTGGCGTCTACCTGCTTCAGAATCTCAGCAGTGATCTCAATCAGGAAGCTCTCAAGCTCGCCCTTGTTCCACTCGGTAAAGATGTCTGCAATCTCGGCAGGGGTGTAGCCACCAGCGCTGCGAAGAATGTCGTAAGCCTCAGCAATCAGCTGCATGTCGGCGTACTCAATGCCGTTGTGAATCATCTTCACAAAGTGACCTGCGCCATCGGTGCCCACGTGGGTAACGCAAGGCTCGCCTTCTGCAACTGCAGCAATGGAAGCCAAGATTGGGCCAAGTGTCTTGTATGCCTCTGCCGAACCACCAGGCATGATGCTTGGGCCCTTTAGCGCGCCCTCTTCACCACCGGAAATACCGGCGCCAACAAAGTTGATGCCCTTGGCGCTAACTTCCTTTTCACGGCGAAGGGTGTCTGTGAACAAAGCGTTTCCACCGTCAACAATGATGTCTCCAGGCTCAAAGCGCTCGGAAAGCTGGCTGATCACGGCGTCGGTTCCCTTACCGGCCTGCACCATGATGATGGCGGTGCGTGGCTTGGCTAGAGATGCCACAAATTCATCGATGGTGGTGCTGGCAATGAAGCCGGCTTCTGGGTGCTCATTGATCAGTAGCTCGGTGCGCTCGTAGGAGCGGTTGTAAACGGCAACGGTGTTGCCCTCGCGGCTGGCAAGGTTGCGTGCCAAGTTTGAGCCCATTACGGCCAGGCCAACAACACCGATGTTTGCTTGTGCAGAAGTCATGAAAAATGTCCTAAAGAAAGGTTTGGAGTGGATTTGCGGACTTATTCAATTATGGCGTGAGCGGCGGGGGAGTTTGAGCCAATTTAGTTTTGAGTCGGAAATGGTCCCAAAATTCCAGTTTTGCTCCGGAAATCGACTTTTTTAGCGGTCGAATTTAGCGATTTAGGCATCTTATATATGCAACGCCAAGTATTGACAAATTGTCTAGTGCTGGAGCCGATCATTTTCTGGCCGTCACCCAGCCCCACCTTCGTTGCCTTTGTCCAACTGACAACGTAGGATTATGGGTAGAAAAGTACCATATACGAACATATATGGCCTTTTTGTGTACATGTCCTGCGGCCGCTCGACCTGTGCACTAAGTTTCGATGCTTGCCCAGATGAGGTGTTTGGGTGGAGGTCGAAAAGCTGTAGGGGCTTTTACATGAGTAACAACAAGTTGTTTAACCAGGCATTTGGCATTGACCGAACTCCAGGCAAGTCATGGAGAGGCTCTCGCACCTTCAACATCTTTGTGGCCCTCACCACAATCCTCGTTACCCTTTTCGGAACCGCTGGCGTAGTTACCCCTGCACACGCTGCTGGCACCGCATCTATTTCGATTAATGGAACCACCTACAACTCAACCAACGGATCTGCCTCGTCCGTGGACATTCAGTACGGCACCGCATCCGTATATATCCAAAAAGCAAGTGCACCAGCTCTCACCGCTGGCGTAATTATTAGGAAAGACGCCAGTTCCACGGCACTGGGCTGTCCGGCTACCTCAACCCAGGGAACCAACCCACGACTCTTGCTCTCAACAACATCGGCGGGTACCTGTGTTTACTCGGCGGAGTATTACGACGCCGCGACGGGCGGAACTTTACTTGACAGCTCGCCGCTGATCACTATCAACGTGACTCCAATCGCGTTGACCTTCACTGCCAAGAGCGGTGGTCAAAGTTCGGTCTCTGTTGCTGTGGGCGCCACACTTCCAACGTTTGCTCCATCGCTCACCACAGGAGCGTTTGTAGGCACCGATGCCTCTAAGCCTGCCTATACCGCACCTACTTGTAGCTACGACACCGTGGGATTCAGCACTGCCACAGCTGGCACGTCCACCGTTAGTTGTTCAGGTGCCAACTGGACCGTAGCTTCGCCTGCTACGGCGCCTTATACCTTTAAGTACGTAAATGGTTCGGTTGAGGTTGCAAACGCCCAGGGAATCACCTTCAACCCTGATTCCACTAGCAAGGCGTGGAATCAGACCATTACCCTGAACCCGGCATTCACTAACCCAAACGGTGGCACTGACAATTCGCCATTCACCTACACCAGCTCGGGAACATCCGGTTGTACTGTGGCCTCGGGAGTGGTTTCGGCCACGCAACCAGGAACCTGTTCGGTCACCGCCAATGCTGTTGCCGACTACGCAAACGGCTACGGTTCTGCCACAGCAACCACCAGCCTTACTTTCACCATTGCCTCGCAGTCCATTACCGCGACTACTTCTTCTGCAACGCAGACCGTGGGTACCAACGCACTCATCGGTGCAAGCGGTTACTCTGGTACCGGTTCGATTACTTACGCTCTTGACGCAGGAGCTTCGGCTGCTACTTGTAGTTTCAATGCCACAAGCAAACTGCTCACCGCATCTGCCCCTGGTGATTGCTATGTAAAGGCAAGCATTGCCGCAGACAGCAAGTACGACACCGCCACTTCGGCAGGAGTCAAGGTTACGTTTGCACTAGCAGGCCGCACCGTGGTTCTGAACTCCAACGTAACCTCGGCTCCATTTGGAACCAACGTAACCCTCACCTATTCACTCTCAGCAGGTTCTGGCGCCGCCACTTACTCGGTTACTGGCACCGGATGTAGCATTGCAGATCCAGCTGTTGGAACCCTTACCGCCTCCGAGCCAACCACTTGTGTGGCCACGGTAACCATCGCTGCCGATGCTACTTACGCCCAGGTAACTGGCACCAAGACCATCACCTTTAACAAACTTTCGCGTACCGCCAGCATTTCCGTTACTGGTAGCACCGGATCAGGTGCTTTCGCCAACAGCACCAAGACCGTTACAGGAACCACCTCGGCAAATGCTGTTGGTGTAACCCCAAGCTTCACCTATTACATTGACAACGGAACCAACGGTTCCACGTCTGCAGTGGGCTGTTCCGTTGACTCCGCAACTGGTGTGGTTTCTTCCACCACCTCTGGAACCTGTTTCGTTTACGCGATTGTTGCCACCGATGCAACCTACGCAGCAGCAACTTCCTCGGACGTATCGGCTGCATTCACCACCTCAAGCCGCACCATCACTGCTACCTCGAGTGAGGGCACCACTCCAACCTGGGGCACTAGCACCACCATTGGCTACAGTGCACCTGGTACCGGTACCCTAACTTACTTCTTGGATGCAAGCTCATCGCCAAAGTGTTCGCTGAGCGGCACAACCCTGAGCGCAACCGGCGCCGTGGACTGCTACGTTTACGTGACTATTGCTGCAGACGCAAACTACTCGGCTGCGCAGAGCGCTAACCTCAAGATCAGTTTTGCCAAGCAGACTCCAACCGTTGAACTGAGCGCATCTAACAGCGGTGCAGTGCTCGTTTATGGCACCGTAACCATCACCGCTACCACCAGCAAGCCTGGAGCGGTGACCTTCAAGAACGGAGCAATCACCGTTTGTGCGTCGGTTGCTACCACCGGCTCCGGCCCAACTTACACGGCTACCTGTGACTTTGCGCCTGCAAGTACCAGCCAAAACGCCATCGATGCTACTTTCACGCCAACCAACACCGCCGACTACAACACCGTAAATGCAACTCAGCTTGCCCTGTCGGTCACCAAGAATGACACCACGTTGGTGCTCTCGGTTACGGCAAACGCTAAGTTCGGCGTTGCTTCAACAATTACCGCGGTTGCGTCTCGCGCGGGTAAGGTCACTTTCTACGGTGACAACCTTGCTGGAGTTTGTGAGAACGTACCAACTGCACTAGTTAGTGGTTCAAACGTTGCTACCTGTACCTGGAACCCTTCGGCGGCTGGGGTAACCTCGCTCTGGGCTGACTTCACTCCAACTGATGCAGTTGGCTACGCAATTGCGAACTCCAATAGCATCAACGGCATCCAGATTGCGCAAGGGGATCAAACTGTTACTGGCCCAACTGCTGGACAGTTGGCTGTTGACTTCGGCACCAACGGAAACCAGGTTTCCCTATCTGGTTACGTAACCAGCGACATCACCGGTTACTCGGTTGTCTACGCAACTACCACCACTGGTTGCACCATTGTTTCTGGTGTTCTCAGCTTCGATCGTGCAACCACTTGCACCATCACCTACACCGTTTCGGCAACGAACTACGCTGACAAGACTGGTTCGTTCGACATTGTTATTTCGGCTGGTACCCAAACTGTTACTGGCCCAACTGCTGGACAGTTGGCTGTTGACTTCGGCACCAACGGAAACCAGGTTTCCCTATCTGGTTACGTAACCAGCGACATCACCGGTTACTCGGTTGTCTACGCAACTACCACCACTGGTTGCACCATTGTTTCTGGTGTTCTCAGCTTCGATCGTGCAACCACTTGCACCATCACCTACACCGTTTCGGCAACGAACTACGCTGACAAGACTGGTTCGTTCGACATTGTTATTTCG